>Ga0209793_1000003_pt1 | contig 1017527 bp, 961 predicted proteins | sample EBPBio122009_DNA_FD_185863 | JGI IMG/M metagenome (GOLD analysis project Ga0209793, IMG submission 185863) | Wastewater treatment Type I Accumulibacter community from EBPR Bioreactor in Madison, WI, USA - Reactor 1_2/2/2009_ DNA (SPAdes) (version 2) | ecosystem: Engineered > Bioreactor > EBPR...
GACTTTTAATCTTTTGGTCGAAGGTTCGAATCCTTCACGGCCCACCATTCCCATCCCCGCCGTTTCGTTTCCACCTGCCGTGGCGACGGCCCGTAAGTCGTCGCGCGTGCGGTTCAGCCTGGCGCGGTTCGAATCCTTCACGGCCCACCATTCCCATCCCCGCCGTTTCGTTTCCACCTGCCGTGGCGACGGCCCGTAAGTCGTCGCGCGTGCGGTTCAGCCTGGCGCGGTTCGAATCCTTCACGGCCCACCATTCCCATCCCTGCCGTTTCGTTTCCACCTGCCGTAGCGACGGCCCGGATGTCGTCGCGCGTGCGGCTCTGCCCGGCGCGGTTCGAATCCTTCACGGCCCACCATTTCCATCCCCGCCGTTTCGTTTCCACCTGCCGTGGCGACGGCCCGGATGTCGTCGCGCGTGCGGCTCTGCCGGGCGCGGTTCGAATCCTTCACGGCCCACCATTCCCATCCCCGCCGTTTCGTTTCCACCTGCCGTGGCGACGGCCCGGATGTCGTCGCGCGTGCGGCTCTGCCGGGCGCGGTTCGAATCCTTCACGGCCCACCATTTCCATCCCCGCCGTTTCGTTTCCAGCTGCCGTGGCGACGGCCGCGTTTGCGCGACCGGGCGAGTGCAGGATCAGGCGCGTGCCGCAAACCGTTCGATCGCGGGCAGCACGATCGCGGGGAACAGGGCGGCGTCGCCGGCCGCGCGCGAGGACAGCATCGCGCCGTGGACGGTCGCCATCAGCGTGGCCGCCTCTGCGGTGGCCGGTGCGGACAGCCGGAAGTCGCCCCGGGCTTCGCCTGCGGCGAGCACCGCGGCGAGCCAGCCGCGCAGGTCGTCGAAATGCCCGGCGACTTCGCGGGCCACGTCGTCGGGGATCGCCGGCCGCTCCGAGGCGAGCATCGCGCACACGCAGAACGCGGACGCATCGGCGGCCAGACATTCGGACCAGTAGTTCGCATAGGCGAGCAGGCGATCCTTCGGCGCGGCGATGGCGCCATCGACCGCGGCCAGGCCCTGTCGGGCTTCCTCGCGATAGAGCACCACCACCACGCGCACGAGTTCGGCCTTGCTCGCGAAGTGGTGGTGGATGCTCGCCTTGGTGATGCCGACGCGCTCGGCGATGTCGGCGTAGCTGAAGCCGTTGTAGCCGCCCGCCGCCAGCAGCGCGCGCGCATGACCGACGATCTCGCGGGCCTTGGGGGAAGGATCGGGGATCATCGCGTGCGGCGGGCCTGGATCGGACGGGCGTCCAGTCTGCCAGTTTCGCGACGACCGATCAGGCCGCGCCGCGCGCGCGGCCGGCGCGACGCAGCGCGAACACCTGCGCGAGCAGCCCGATCGCCAGTGCGGCCAGCAGCGCGCCATGGACCGACCGCAGCAGCGGCGAACGCAGGTCGGTCACCAGCGGCGCGCCATCGGGCACGCGGCGCAGGATCTCGGTGGCCGTCGGCACCAGGAGCAGGAACACGGTCAGGGTGAGCGCGATGGTCTCGGCGTAGCGCCCGGCCGCGGCGGGGCGGACCCGGCCGATGCCGTAGCCGAACAGCAGCAGGGCCAGCGTCGCCAGGGCGACGAGGTTGCCGACCGGCTGGGTGGCGACGAGGAACACGGTCGTGGCGCCGACCAGCATCGACGCGAAGTAGACGGCGCCGGCGCGGGAGCGGGGGACGATCCGGCCGTGGCGGCCGAGCATGTAGAACGCGGCGGGAATGGCAGGGAGGCTGCCGAGCGTGTGCAGCCAGCCGAGCGGGGTGATGCCGAACATGGGGGAACTCCGGAAGCGATCGGGGAAACGGGGGGCGACGCGCCGCCTCCGACCGGTGCGGTGCGGAGGCGCGTCGGGACGGGACGGCGAGCGAATGCGGCGGGGCAGGCCCGGCGATGCGGGGTCGCGCTGCCAGCCGCGAAATCAACCTACCAGTAGGTAGGCTGATCGGCAAGCCTCGAATCCACCGTGGCGACGAACGGTCGCCGCGATCGGGCGCGAGGCCGCCGGACGCCGCCCGGTGGGGCAGGTGGCGGACGCGGTGGCGTGCGGCGCAGGCCGCTGCAGACCTGATCCCCCGACGTTTGACAAAAAGAGAATGATCGTTCATTCTACTTTTCTTCCAGCCGGTATTCCTCTCGCCGGCCCTTTCGCTTTTCGTCTTCGAAGCCGAGTCCGCCCATGCCCAGCCTTCGTTCGCGCGCCGCCCTGCCGGCCTTCCTGATCGCCTCCGCGCTCGCCCTGGCCGCCTGCGGCGGCGACGGCGCGACTCCCGCCCAGGGGGACGCCGTCCCGGTGACCGTGGTCACCCTCAAGCCCGAAGCCGTCACTCTGACCCGCGAACTGGCCGGCCGCGCCCGCGCCTCGCAGGAAGCCGAAGTGCGGCCGCAGGTCGGCGGCATCGTCGAGCAGCTGTTGTTCACCGAGGGCGGCAACGTGCGCGCCGGCCAGCCGCTGTACCAACTGGACAAGACCGCGTTCCGCGCCGAGGCCGACAGCGCGCAGGCGGCGGTCGCGCGTGCGCAGGCGACGCTGGCCACCGCGCAGTCGAACGCCAGGCGTTCGGCGGAGCTGGCGAAGATCGCCGCGATCAGCCGGCAGGACAACGACAATGCGCAGGCCGCGCTGCGCCAGGCGCAGGCCGACCTGCGTGCGGCGCAGGCCGCGCTGAAGGGCGCCAACGTGCCGCTGGGCTTTTCCAGCGTCGCCGCACCGATCAGCGGCCGCATCGGCCGTTCCAGTGTGACCCGCGGCGCCCTGGTCACCGCCGGCCAGGCCACGCCGCTGGCGATCATCCAGCGCATGGACCCGATGTACGTGGAGATCAGCCAGTCCAGCGCCGAGCTGCTGCAACTGCGCCGCGAGATCGACGCCGGCACCCTGCAGGGCACCGCCGGAGTGCCGGTGGACATCCTCCTGGAAGACGGCAGCGCGTATCCGCACCAAGGGCGCCTGAGCTTCGCCGAGGCGATGGTCGATCCGACCACCGGCGCGGTCGCGCTGCGGGTGATCGTGCCCAACCCCGACCAGTTGCTGCTGCCCGGCATGTTCGTGCGCGCCGAGGTCGCCAACGGCGAGCGCCGCAACGCCATCCTCGTCCCGCAGCAGGGCGTCACCCGCGACCCGCGCGGCCAGGCCACGGCGATGGTGGTCGGCGCCGGCGGCAAGGTCGAGCAGCGCCAGGTCAAGGTCAGCCGCGCGGTCGGCGACAAGTGGCTGGTCGATGCCGGCCTCGAGGCCGGCGACAGGGTGATCGTCGAAGGCCTGCAGAAGATCCGGCCGGGCGCGGCGGTCGATGCGACCGAGCGCGGCAGCGCGCCGAAGCCCGCGGCCTCCGCGGCCAAGCCCGCCAGCGGCGCCTGAGGAGACCGGCCCATGTCACGTTTCTTCATCGACCGCCCGATCTTCGCCTGGGTGATCGCGATCCTGATGATGCTCGCGGGCGCGCTGTCGATCACCCGGTTGCCAATCGAACGCTATCCCACCGTGGCGCCGCCGGCGATCTCGGTCGGCACCGTCTACCCCGGCGCCTCGGCCAAGGTGGTCGAGGACTCGGTCACCCAGATCATCGAGCAGCAGATGACGGGCCTGGACGGTCTGATCTACATGTCGTCCAACAGCTCCGGCAACGGCACGGCCTCGATCACCCTGACCTTCGAAACCGGCACCGATCCGGACGTGGCCCAGGTGCAGGTGCAGAACAAGCTGCAGTCGGCGATGCCGCTGCTGCCGCAGGAAGTGCAGCGCCAGGGCGTGCGCGTCAACAAGGGTTCGAGCGGCTTCCTGCAGGTGCTGGCGTTCGTCTCCGAAGACGGCAGCATGGATCGCAACGACATCTCCGACTACGTCAGCGCCAATATCGTCGAGCCGTTGAGCCGCGTGCCCGGCGTGGGTTCGGTGCGGGTGTTCGGCGCCCAGTACGCGATGCGCATCTGGCTGGATCCCAACAAGCTGGACACCTATGGCCTGGCGGTCAGCGACATCACCGGCGCGTTGCAGGCGCAGAACGCGCAGGTCGCGCTGGGCCAGCTCGGCGGCGCGCCCGCCGTGCCCGGCCAGCAGTTGAACGCCACCATCAGCGCGCAGGACCGCCTGCAGACGCCGGAACAGTTCCGCGCCATCGTGCTGCGCGCGAACCCGGACGGCTCCCGGTTGACCCTCGGCGACGTGGCGCGGGTGGAGATCGGCCCGCAGAGCTACGAGACGGTGAGCCGCTACAACCGCAAGCCGGCCTCCGGCGTGGCGGTCTCGCTGGCCACCGGCGCCAACGCGCTGGACACCGCCGACGCGGTGGCCGCGCTGATGGACAAGCTCAAGCCCAACTTCCCCGCCGGGCTGGAGGTGAAGATCCCGTTCGACACCACGCCGTTCGTGCGCGTCTCCATCGAAAGCGTGCTGCACACCCTGGTGGAAGCGGTGGTGCTGGTGTTCCTGGTGATGTTCCTGTTCCTGCAGAACGTCCGCGCCACCCTGATCCCCACCATCGCGGTGCCGGTGGTGCTGCTGGGCACGGTGGCGATGCTGGGGGTGATGGGCTTCTCCATCAACATGCTGACCATGTTCGCGATGGTGCTGGCGATCGGCCTGCTGGTCGACGACGCCATCGTGGTGGTGGAGAACGTCGAGCGGGTGATGGCCGAAGAAGGCCTGCCGCCGAAGGAAGCCACCAGAAAGTCGATGGACCAGATCTCCGGCGCGCTGGTCGGCATCGGCGTGGTGCTGGCGGCGGTGTTCGTGCCGATGGGCTTCATGGGCGGCGCGACCGGCATCATCTACAAGCAGTTCACCGGCACGATTGTCATCGCGATGGGCCTGTCGGTGCTGGTCGCGCTGGTGCTGACCCCGGCGCTGTGCGCGACCATGCTCAAGCCGGCGCGCAAGGGCGAGGCGCACGCCCATATGGGCGGCCCGATCGGCAGGTTCTTCGACGGGTTCAACCGCGCGTTCGATGCCGGCAGCAAGCGCTACCAGCGCGGCGTGGGCGGCATCCTGAACCGGCCCGGGCGCTTCATGCTGATCTACCTGGCGCTGACGCTGGTGATGGGCGTGCTGTTCGTGCGCCTGCCGTCCTCGTTCCTGCCCGACGAAGACCAGGGCGTGCTGATGTCGATGGTGCAGACGCCGGTCGGCGCCACCCAGGAGCGCACCCTGCAGTCGATCTACAAGCTCGAGGACCACTTCCTGGAGAAGGAGGCCGGCGACATCGAGTCGGTGTTCTCGGTGCAGGGCTTCAGTTTCGCCGGTTCCGGGCAGAACTCGGGCATGGCCTTCGTCAAGCTCAAGGACTGGGACGAGCGCACCACGCCGGAGTCGCAGGTCGGGGCGATGGCCGGCCGCGCGATGGGCGCGCTGTCGCAGATCAAGGATGCGATGGTGTTCGCCTTCGCCCCGCCGGCGATGCCGGAGCTGGGCATCTCCTCCGGCTTCACCTTCTTCCTGCAGGACAACACCGGCCAGGGCCACGAGGCGCTGCTGGCCGCGCGCGACCAGTTGCTGGGCGCGGCCGCCAAGAGCCCGCTGCTGGCCAACGTGCGCCCCAACGGCCAGGAGGACACCCCGCAGCTGCGGCTGGTGGTCGATCCGGTCAAGGCGCAGACGCTGGGCGTGCCGGTGTCCGCGATCAACAACACCCTGGCGGTGGCCTGGGGCGGCGCCTACGTCGACGACTTCATCGATCGCGGCCGGGTCAAGCGCGTGTACATGCAGGCCGATGCGCCCTACCGGATGAGTCCGGACGACTTCCGGCGCTGGTCGGTGCGCGGCAGCGGCGGCCAGATGGTGCCGGTGTCCTCGTTCGCCAGTTGGCACTGGGAATACGGCTCGCCGCGGCTGGAGCGCTACAACGGCGTGGCCGCGATGGAGATCCAGGGCCAGGGCGCCGAGGGCGTGAGCTCCGGCGACGCGATGGCCGAGATCGAGCGCCTGGTCGCGGAACTGCCGCCCGGCTACAGCGCCGCGTGGACCGCGATGTCCTACCAGGAGCGCCAGGCCGGCGGCCAGTCGACCCTGCTGTACGCGCTGTCGCTGCTGATCGTGTTCCTGGCGCTGGCCGCGCTGTACGAAAGCTGGAACGTGCCGACCGCGGTGCTGATGATGGCGCCGCTGGGCGTGCTCGGCGCGGTGCTGGCGGCGATGCTGCGCGGCTACCAACTGGACGTGTATTTCCAGGTCGGCATGCTGACCACGGTGGGCCTGACCAGCAAGAACGCGGTGCTGATCATCGAGTTCGCCAAGCAGAACTACGAGCTGTACGGCATGAAGCTGATTCCGGCGATCCTGCAGGCCGTGCGCGACCGCCTGCGCCCGATCGTGATGACCTCGCTCGCGTTCGGCCTGGGCGTGCTGCCGCTGGCCATCGCCAGCGGCGCCGGCTCCGGCGCGCAGAACGTGATCGGCACCAGCGTGCTCGGCGGCATGATCGTCGGCACCTCGCTCGGCCTGTTCTTCATCCCGCTGTTCTACCTGGTGGTGGTGCGGCTGTTCGCGCGCAAGCGGCCGGCGCCGGCGGATGAGGCCGCGGCGGGTGAAGGAGCCTCTTCCCATGGCTGAGTCGAACCGACGGGCCGCCGCCCTCCCGGTGGCGATGACCGCCGCCGTCGTCGCCGGGGCCGCGCCATGAGCCAGGCCACCCCCCGTGTCGGCCGCGACGAACGCGCCCGGGCGCAGCGCAACCGGATCCTCGACGCCGCGCAGAAGTGCTTCGCCGAGCGCGGCTTTCACGGCGCCAGCATGGCGCAGATCGCGGAGACGGCCCAGATGAGTCCGGGGCTCATCTACCGCTATTTCGCCGGCAAGTCGGAGCTGATCCACGGCATCGTGTCGCGGCAGATCGAGCTGATGGCCGACGACCTCGACGCCATCCAGGCCGGCGGCCATGGCGCCGTCGACCTCATCGCCGAGCGCTTCCGCGGAGGCGCCGCCGCCAACCGCGACGGCGCGCCCGCGCGCATGCTGGAACCCGCGCTGATCCTGGAGATCGTCGCCGAGTCCGGGCGCGACCCGGTGATCGCCGACGCGTTCGACGCCCTCGACCGGCATGTCGACGAGGCGCTCGGGGTGTGGCTGGCGCGGCCCCGCGAGCAGGGCGGCTACGGCGTGCCCACGGCGCTGCTGCCGTCGCGCGTGCTGATCGTGCGCAGCCTGTTCGACGGGCTGAAGATGCGCCAGGCGCGGCATCCGGACATGGACTTCGGCCTGCTGCGCGAGGCGCTGGACGTCGCCCTGCGAGGCCTGCACTCCCTCGACTGACCGAACGCGCACGGGCCCGTCGCCCGTGCGCCGTCGCGCCTACAGCGGCACCGGCATCAGCTTCAGCAGGCGTCCGCCGGCGCCGTCCTCCAGCAGCCACAGCGCGCCGTCGGGACCCTGTTCGACTTCGCGGATGCGGTGGCCCATGGCGTAGCGTTCGGCTTCGCGCGCGGTGACGCCGTCGAACTGGATGCGCACCAGCGACTGCGAGGCGAGGCCGCCGATGAAACCCTGGCCGCGGAAGTACGGGAACAGGTCGCCGCTGTAGATGACGAAGCCGGCCGGCGCGATCACCGGCGTCCACCACGCTTCCGGGGCGTTGAAGTCGGGGCGGGTGCTGTGCCGCGGGATCGGCGAGCCGTCGTAGTTGTCGCCGTTGGAGACGATCGGCCAGCCGTAGTTGCTGCCGCGTTCGATCAGGTTGAGTTCGTCGCCGCCCATCGGGCCCATCTCGTGCGTCCACAGCCGCCCGGCGCCGTCGAAGGCGATGCCGAGCAGGTTGCGGTGGCCCAGCGTCCAGACCTGTGCGGCGACGCCGCCCTGCGCGAAGAACGGGTTGTCGGTGGGTACGCTGCCGTCGTCGAACAGGCGGATGACCTTGCCGAGGTTGGTGGTCATGTCCTGCGCCGGCGCGCCCTGCTGGCGCTCGCCAGAGGTGATCCACAGTTTGCCGTCGGGGCCGAACGCGAGGCGGTGGCTGTAGTGGCCGGCGCCGCTGACCTTCGGCGCCTGGCGCCAGATCACCTGCGGCGTCGACAGACTGCCGCCGCCGGCGCCGTCCAGGGTGAGCACGGCGCGCGCGACCGCCGCGCCGCGGGTGTCGCCGCTGCCGGCTTCGGCGTAGCTGAAATACACCAGGCGGTTGGTGGCGTAATTGGGATGCAGGATCACGTCGCCGAGGCCGCCCTGGCCGCCGTAGGCGACGGTCGGGAGGCCGGTGATCGTGCCGGTCGCCTTCGTCGCGGGATCGAACAGCCGCAACTGGCCCGGCTTCTCGGTCACCAGCAGGCGGCCGTCGGGCAGGAAGGTCATCGCCCACGGTTCGTTGAAGCTGGCGAACGAGGTGACCGTGAACGGCGGGTTCGGCAGGCGCCGCGGCTGCTGGTTGCCGCCGGTGAGCCGCGGCTTGCCCGCGGCGGCGGGCGCGGACGCGGTCGGGCGCGCGGGCGCGCCGGCGTCGCGCGCGGTGCGCTCGCGCGCGAGGTCCTTGTCGGCGGCGTCGCGTTCGTGCGACTGGATGCAGCCGGTCGGCAGCAGGGCGATGCAGAGCAGGGCGAGGGGCAGGGCGCGCATGGCCGGGAACTCCTGTTCGCGAAATGGAGGACGCGGCGGCATCGTGCGTGGCCGCCGCCTCCGGACTCCCCCGGAAGCGATGGTGCCTTCGACGTCGTCGGTTTGCATGAACGCGAGCGGACGCCGCCGGCCCGGCATGACCTCCGGCCGATGGCGGCGTCCGCTGCGGGCGCACAATGCGCATCGACCCTTCCCCCCGACCGGAGCGCCCATGGACACCCGCGGATTCCTCGACCAGTTGCTCAAGACCGCGAAGCAGAGCGCGGGCGACCTCGCCGGCAGCGCCGGCATCGGCAGCACCGCCGACTTCGGCAAGGGCGCGCTGGCCGGCGGCGCGCTCGCGCTGCTGCTCGGCAACCGCCGCGCGCGGAAGATGGCGACGCTCGGCGGGCTCGCCGCGGTCGGTGCGCTGGCCTATCGCGCCTACGGCGACTGGAAGCGGCAGCAGGGCGGCGCCGACGCATCGATGGCCGCGCACGTCCCGCAGTCGCTGCCCGCCCCCGATGCCGAAACCCACAGCCAGGCGCTGCTCAAGGCGCTGATCGCCGCGGCCAAGGCCGACGGCCACGTCGATGCGCGCGAACGCGCGACCATCGAAGGCGAATTCGTGCGCCTCGGCGCCGACGCCGACACCCGCCAGTGGCTGCAGGCCGAACTGCAGAAGCCGCTCGATCCCGCCGACATCGCCGCGGCGGCGGCCTCGCCCGAACTCGCCGCCGAGATGTACGCCGCCAGCGTGATGGTGGTCGACGAGCAGAACTTCATGGAACGCACCTATCTCGACGAACTGGCGCGCCAGTTGCGGCTCGACGACGGGCTGAAGGCGACGCTGGAGCGGCAGGCCCGCGACGCCGCGGGCTGACGAACGGCAGGAGAAGCGGGTCGATTTCTTTGCCTGGGTGATCGAACCGGGCCTCAAGTACTACGCGCAGGACAATGCCAGCGGCTCCACCTCGACTCGCCTGTCCCCGGTCGGCCGCTTCGCCTACCACCGCACCGAACACCTCACCTTCGAGGCAGAGGTCAACCTCGAACGCACCCGCACCGAGGCCCAGGCGAGCAACGAGGACCTGCTGTCGCTGTTCTACTACGCGGGGTATCGGTACGACTTCTGACGGGCGTGGCAGTCGCGGGAGGGGGCGCCGTCGCGCGTCTCCGCAGGGCGTCGCTCCGCGCGCGATCGCCGCGGTGCGTGGCCGGCGCGATGCCGGGGACGCTCATACCGATCCGAATTTACCGGCCCGGTAGTCGGCGAAGGCCTGCTCGATCTCCGACGGCGTGTTCATCACGAACGGCCCGCCCTGGACGATCGGCTCGTGGATCGCCGGCCCGGCGATCGCCACGAACGCGACCTCGCCATCGGGGGCGTGCAGTGCGACCGCGGCGCTGTCGTCCGCCGACAGCGCGGTGGCTTCGCCCGTCGCCAGGGTCGCCGGTTCGGCGGCGTCGCCCACGCGCATGTCCAGGCGCCCGCGGCGGGCATACAGCCACAGGTTCCAGCCCGCGGGCAGGGGCAGCGACGCATGGGCCCCGGGCATCAGCCTGCCGTCGACGATGAGGATGTCCTGCGGCGGCGTCAGTGGGGACCGCCGGCCCGCCAGTTCGCCGGCCAGCACGCGCAGGCGCGCGCCGGCCGCTTCGATCACCGGAACGTCCCGCGCCCGCAGCAGCAGGGTCTCCGGCGCGATGCGCTTGAGCTTCGCCGGCAGGTTGACGAACAACTGCAGTCCGTCGAGGCGCGCGTCGGCTCCCTCGGGACGCTGGGTGTGCACGATGCCGCGCCCGGCCTGCGTCCAGTGCAGGTCGCCCGGCGCGATCAGGTGATGGTTGTGCACGCTGTCGAGGCTGCGCATCGCGCCGCGCGTCTCCTCGAAAAGCACGGTGACGGCCGACATGCCGGCATGCGGGTGCGGCTCGAACGTCGGTCCCGTCATCAGGAAGTGGTCGGCCAGCACGAGCGGGCTCATGTCCTCGGCGAAATCGGTGTAGCGGAATTGCCGGATCATGCAGTGGGGGCCGACGGGATGCGGCGCGCGCGCGACCGTCGGAGCGACATGGACGCGGGGGCGGGAAGCAGGCATGCGGGAGGTTCCTGATGCGTGGCGGAAAGCGGCGGCGCGGACCGCATCGTCCGCGCCGCTGCGGGTTTACGGTCGCGGCATCGCCTGGTTCATGAAATGCGTCGCCGGCATCGAACTGCTCAACGCGCCATAGACCGTTCCGGCCATCGGCGAAGCGTTGTCCCTGAGCATGTCGACCAGCACCGCGGAGGTGTTGGTCGGGATGACGCCGGCCTGCGTCAGCCGGGCGAGGGTGACGTTCTGGAGGCTGCTGCTCCAGGTGCCGGAAGCATCGATGACCGCGTAGACGTTGTAACCGTCCGCGAGCGCGCCGAGCGCCGGGAACGCCAGGCAGACATCGGTCGACGTGCCGGCGATGACGAGGTGGCTGCGACCGGTGCCGCGCACCGCCTCGACGACGCGCGGTTCGTCCCAGGCGCTGACCGTGCTGCGGACGATGACGCTGTCGCCGGGCAGTTCGGCCGCGAGTTCCGGGATGACCGACCCGAACGGCCCGCCGGTCACCGTGGTGGCCACGATCGGCACGCCCAGGCCCTTGGCGCCGCGGGTCAGGCTGAGCAGGTTGCCGAGCAGATGCATGGCGTCGATGTCGCGCACGCCGTAGATCAGGCCGGGCTGGAAATCGACCAGCAGCAGCACAGCGTTGTCTGGGGTGAGGCGTTCGGTGAAGCGGTTTGCGGTATGGACCTGGGAGGACGGCGAGGACGCGGGCATGGCGATCGGCTCCTGTTGTGGGTGGCGACTTCGGGGTGGCGCCACGATAGTCGTCCCGCCCCTCGCCCGGAACTTGCAAAAATTGCATGGCTATGTCCTGATCGACAGGACAATCGGGGCGGGGAGGGGGCATGGAGCGTCTGGACGACCTGGTGCTGTTCGTGAAGGTGGTCGAACACGGCGGCTTTGCGGCGGCGGCGCGTCATCTGGACATGCAGCGATCCAAGCTCAGCCGCCGCGTCGGCGAGTTGGAGCAGCGGCTGGGGGTCCGGCTCCTGCAGCGCAACACCCGCCGGGTGTCGCTCACGCCCGCCGGCGAACGGATCTACCGCCACGCCCGCGGTGTGGTCGAGGAGGCCCGCGCGGCATTCGACGTGGCGTCCGAACTCAAGGGCGAGCCCAGCGGACTGCTGCGCATCACCTGCCCCGCGCCGTTCGCCATCAAGGCGCTGATGCCGATCGTCTCGGCATTCTCGCGGCAATACCCGCGCCTGCACCTGCTGATCGATGCGAGCGACCGCGTGAAGGACCTGGTGGGCGAGGGGTTCGACCTGGCCTTTCGCGCACAGACGGCGCCGCTTGCCGATTCGAGCCTCGTCGCGCGTGCGGTGAGCGGGGTGCCGATGACGTTCGTGGCGAGCCCGGCGCTGGTCGCCGCACACGGCCCGCTGCAGCATCCGCGGCAGCTGGCGGAGATCGGGCTGCTCGGGCTCGGATCGCACGAGGGCCGCCAATCGATTCCGCTCACGCATCCCAGGCTGGGCGATTACCTGCTCGACTGCCTGCCGCGGCTGGTCAGCGGCAACATGATGGTGCTGGAGGCCGCCGCCATGACCGGGCTCGGCGTGGCCTGCCTGCCGCGCTACGTCTGTCGCGACGGCCTGTCTTCGGGACGGCTGGTCGAGGTGTTCGCCGAAGCGCAGGACTGGCAGGTGCCGGAGAGCCGGCTCTACGCCGTCACCCCGACCCGCCACGGCAATACGCTGGCCCTGCGGCTGTTCCTGGAGTTCGGATTGCCGCAGATCGCGGAAACCCTGCGCGCGGGCCGCTGATCCACCACCGCGGCGTTCCCGCGCGGCGAGGGAGTGCTTGGGTTCCCGCGCGGAGTGGGAAGTTTCTAGGTTGAGTGCTCTGCACCCAGCGCCAGCGTCATGAAGCTGATGGACTTATGGCTTGGCCTGCATGCTATCGGTGAGTTTGTCGCTGTAGTACCAGTTTAGAAAAATTCCCTACATCAAGCAGCCACGCTTGCTGGTCTGGCGCATATGTCGTGTGAAGCCCTCTTGGGACGACAAGCTGGAGCCGTTTGGATCTCATCTCGGAAGTCTGGTTCTCACTGATTGCCGTTTCCAGTGTCAACAGATGTTTGTCATCTATTCGATCTGCTTCTGTCAGAACCTGCCGCCAGCGATCCTTGCATGTGCTCTTGACGGCCAGCATTGAAAGCAGGGTCGCAGGGAACATTGCATCGTGATACTCGCTGATTCCGGGAAAGAGAAAGTCCGGCTTGCTCTTGTTTTCGGTGATTGCAGTTCGTTTGTAACGGATTCCGAGCGCAGTAAAGATTTCTTCCATGTGGTTTTCAAGCGCTAAGCCAACTCGGCTCTTGCGTCTGTTCTGTACGGACAGCGAGAACCGGATGAAATCCTCAGTGCCATGTTCGCCAGAAAAGCCTGCTTGCAGGTGCTCGGCGATGAGATGTCGTTCCAGAGTACGGAACAGGATTTCTTCCCGCTCCATCCATGCAAGCAGGACGCCATCCGGATCGTCTCGGACATCCAGATTCTTGAGTGTGCTGCGTGCATATTTGGAAAATTCGAAAGTTCGTGGGAATTGTCCGTTAAACCGTACAAGCATTTCGTCAAGGTAGGTTTCTGCCCTCTCCTCAACTACAACGCCGATGCTTTCGAGGATGACAGACGCAGCGAAGCCAATGCGATCTTGTTCCGTTTCGAGTTCTGAGCGAACCGAGAACTTTGGGAAAAGATTTTCTCTGGAAAAACCGAACAGCCATGCAATCTGGTTTGCAACGCTTGATCCGTTTTCGGCAATCACCACGAGAAGCCCGGGGTCAGTTGCGTCGTTATCCATCTTCCGGCGCTTGGCGAGCAGTAACAGATCCCCTTCGCTCGACATCTGCGATACCTGCGTGTCGGGGAAATAGAAGCGGTATTCGCTGCGTTTGGGATGGGCTGCCCGCGCGTCGTAGAGTGTGAGCGTCGCATCCTCAACGATCACTTCGTCGCTGTCATCGTTGATATAGAGGAATCGTGCCGGGAATTTCCTCTTTTCTGTAGGCCGGCCAAGGAAGTTCAACATCCCGGCTGTAGTGTTGAATTCGTGCTGGTGAGAGCGCGAAGGGTCTATCTCAACCGCTGCCAGTCGCTTGATTGCAACCCCTTCAAAATATTCGGACAGATAGCCGCGTTTCATGTCATCCCCTGATTTCGCATTTAGCTCTGTCGGAGCCAATCCATTCCGCAAGCGCAGTGCCTATGTCCATACCCTGGCGCAACGCGCATTCCCATACGATTGCAACACGCCATCCTGCAGACTGCAATTCGGCTTGTTGTTTAGCGTCGTTGGCGCGATTGCGGTCGATCTTGGTTCGCCAGAACTCGGGTCGTGTTTTCGGCCAACGGAATAGCGGGCAATCGTGTCCGTGCCAGAAACAGCCGTGTACGAAAATCACAGATTGATGACGAGGTAGCACGATGTCGGGATGGCCGGGCAGATCCCGAGCATGCAGCCGATAACGGAAGCCGCGCGCATGGAGGGCACGGCGTACAGTCCATTCTGGCTTTGTGTTCCTTCCGCGTATTCCGGACATCATCCGGCTGCGTACATCGGACGGCACAATGTCCGCCATATGATCAGGCGGCGCTTGCCATCAGTAATTGCTGGACAGCGCCACCTTCCTCTCTTGCTGTGAGGTACGCAATGCGGGGTGCCATCATCTTTGCGACTGCCTCGATCATCGGGACACACACACTGTTTCCGAACTGGCGATAGGCCTGTGTATCGCTTACAACGATCCTGAAATCGTCTGGAAATCCCATCAACCGCGCGCATTCCCGTGGCGTCAGGCGGCGTGGACGCTTGCCCTTGCCGCGATGTATGAGGATCTCGCTCCCATCCTTGTAGTAGCGGGCTGAGAGCGTGCGAGTGTAGTGATCCACGCCGGGCCGCACTAAGCCAAATCCAAAGCCGTTGCCTGCAGCCTGATGCTTGGCGGCGTAATCCTGCAGGTATTGCCATAGTCGGGGGGTGAGGGTGTATTTAGGCGACACCTTCGCTTCAGGTCCGGTTGTATAGTGGCCTTCCGGCTGTTCGCTCCCATCTTCCGGGTGAAGAATGGAGGCGATGTCCGGTCCCCGTTCCGGTAGGCGGAGATCGTCCCACGTAAAGTCCGTATCCTCACGGAAACCAACGATAAGAATGCGTTCCCGATGTTGTGGCACGAAATTCTTTGCATCGATCACCATCGGGAAAACCTTGTACCCGAGTTTGTTTTCAAGTGTGTCCATGATCACGCGGAACGTGTTGCCCTTGTCGTGGCTTCTCAGGTTCTTAACGTTCTCAAGCAGGAATGCTTTGGGCCTCTTGGCGCGGATGATTCGCTCGATGTCGAAGAAAAGTGTTCCTTGGGTTGTGCACTCGAAACCATGGGCGCGCCCCAGTGCATTCTTCTTGCTTACACCCGCAATGGAAAAAGGCTGACACGGGAAGCCTGCAAGCAGGACGTCATGTCCGGGAATGCTTTCCGCGTCTACCTCGGTGATGTCCCCGTCAAACACGTGGCCTTGACCAAAATTTTCCTCATAGGTCTTCTTCGACCACTCGTTCCACTCACTGGTATACACGCATTTCCCACCCGCACGCTCGAAGCCGATGCGAATGCCGCCGATTCCCGCGAACAGGTCAATGAAGGTGAATTCGCCCGATTCAGTGCGGTTTTTGTCGTTCATGCGTAGTAGCTCCTGAAGTGCGGGCACGACCAGTGCGGGGCATCGGGTCGTACCGTTTTCCCAGCGCGAAATGGTCTTTGTCGAGGTGGACAAACGGTCGGCCAGTGCTTGCTGCGTCATCCGCTTTCGTACTTGGCGGAGCAAGGCTTGGGGACCGGTGATGGACATGCCAACCTCGCTGGGAACATTACCGGACATTCTGTCCGACGTTTCTCCCTGTCGCAAGCATTGCGACACCAGGCCGCCCGTGGAATGTCATGCGCCGCCATCTCATACCCTGCGACTGGCGAGAGCCATAGTGTGCGAACTGTTGTCGCGGTTAGACAGATGAACCGAAACGGCCACCCATTCACCGCAGAATCTGCGGCGAATAGGCCCATCAATCCACGCACGCCCTGCCGTCTCCCGCCACCGACCCAACAAAAAAGCCGACCCGTGAAGGTCGGCTTTTTCATGTTTGGTGGAGCCAGGGAGGATCGAACTCCCGACCTCGTCATTGCGAACGACGCGCTCTCCCAGCTGAGCTATGGCCCCGTGAACCTGATTGTCTGGATCGTCGCCGGGAGTGCCGGCGCTGCGGGGGAGTGCTTGGGCTCCCGCGCGGGGTGGCAAGTATAAGCGGGGCCGTCAGCCGTTGCCAATCGGGGCGGGCGGGGAACCGAGCAACGGGGCGAGGACGGGTTCGAGTTCGGTCCGGCGCCAGCCGGCGAGGGCGCCGGGCCAGTCCTCGCCGTCCTGCAGGGCCTCGATCCAGCGGCGCGAGGCCAGCACGCCGTCGGGCAGGCCCAGCTCGGCGCTGCGGGCGGCGACCGCCTGCTGCAGGCGCTTGTAGGCGTTGCGGTCGCGGTCGTCGCCGCGGGCGGGGGGCAGGGCGTCCTCGTCGGGCAGCGGCGTGGTCAGGGCGTCGAACACCTCGGCCGCCAGCTTCTTCGGCGCCTTGGGCTGGCCGTCGAACAGCCGTTGCAGCGCGCCGAGGTCGCGCGGCGGGGTGCGGGCGAGCGCCTGCGCCAGTTCGTTGTCGAGCAGCCAACTGCGCGGGCGGTCGGAGCTGCGGGCGCGGGCCTCGCGCCAGCGCAGGAGGCGCAGCAGGCGGATCTGGCCGTCGCGGTCGAGGAACTGCGCCGAGCGCATCCCCAGGTGCGGCCAGCGTTCCGGGGTGTCGTCGGCGGCGTTGGCGAGCATCCGCGCGCAGTCTTCCTCCAGCCACGGCAGGCGACCGGCGGCGTCGAGGCGGTCGCGCAGCAGGCGCCAGGCGGCCTCGAGGTGGCGCACGTCGTCGGCGGCGTAGTGCAGTTGCGACGGCGACAGCGGTCGGCGCAGCCAGTCGGAGCGGGTCTCGCCCTTGTCGACCTCCACGCCCAGCAGTTCGGCCATCAGGCGCTGGTAGCCCAGCCCGGCGCCGACGCCGCACAGCGCGGCGGCGATCTGGGTGTCGAACAGCGGCGCGGGCAGGGCGCCGCAGGCGTGGCGGAAGGCGATCAGGTCCTCGCCGGCGCTGTGCATCAGCTTGAGCGAGCGCGGATCGGCGAGCACCTGCGCCAGCGCCTCGGGCATGCCGGGGACCAGCGGATCGACCAGCAGGATGCCGTCGTCCGCAGCGCCGTCGTCGGCGTCGCCGGTCGCGATCTGCACCAGCGCCAGTTGCGGCCAGTAGGTGCGTTCGCGGACGAACTCGGTGTCCAGCGCGAGCCGCTCAGGCGGCGCGGCGATCAGGGGCGAGAGGGCGGCGGGGTCGTCGATCCAGCGGGGCAAAGGGCGGGTCCTGCGGCGGAAAGTCCCCATGCTACCGGAGTGCGGGATCGGTCATGCCCGATGGGGTAAGGTGCGGGCGTGAATCGGTGGGCGGCGACGATGACGGGCAGGGCGGCGACGGGCGCGATGGCGCTGGCGTTCGCGTGCCTGGCGCCGGCCGGCTGCGACCGCGCGCCGCCGCCGCCGGCGAAACCCGTGCCCGCGACCGTGGCCGGGGCGCCGGTCGAAGGGCTGGTGACGGTCAGCGGCGACGACAGCGTGGCCGCGCGGCTGACCTGGCAGCGGCCGGCGGTGACCCTGGATCCGGCCGACCTGCCCGCCGTGCGCCGCCGCGCCGCCGAGGCGCTGGCCGAGGACCGCCTGTACGAGAACGCCGACGCCGCGCTGCCGCTGCTGCTGGCGCTGCTCGCGCGCGATCCCGCGGACGCGCAGGCGCAGGCGCTGCTCGCGCGCGCGCTGGCGAAGCTGCGCGCGGACGGCGACGCCGCGCTGGCCGACGCCGGCGACGACCCGGAGGCGCTGCGTCGCGCCGAGGCCGTGGCCGCGGTGCTGCGCAGCGTCGGCGCCGACGAGGCGCCCGATGGCGTGGCCTATCTGCAGCGGGTGGACGTCGCCGAGCGCCTGTGGGAACTGAACGAGAGCGCCGAGGCCGCGCTGGCGGCCGGCAAGCTCGGCATGGAGGAGGACCAGGCGCTGGCGCTGTTCCGGCAGGCGCTGTCGCTGGCGCCGGGCCAGCCGCGGGCGGCGCAGGGCGTGGCCGCGGTCGAGAGCGCGATGCTGCGCCGGGCCGAGGACGCCGCCACCCGCATGGATTTCGACGAGGCCGAGCGCTGGCTGGCGCTGGCGAAGACGGTGCGCCCGGAGATGCGCACCGCGGAGGCGAGCCGGGCGATCGTCGAGGACATCCGCCGCATCCACATCGCCCGCCTGCGCGACGAGGGCCTGGCGCTGCTGGCCGAGCCCCACGTGCCGGGCCATCTGGAGGGCGCGCGCGAGCGGCTGGCGGAGCTGCTGCGCATCGCCCGCCCCGGCGACCCCGCCGCGGCGGAACTGCGCAATCGCATCGACCTGGCCGCGCACTACGGGCTGATGCGCCCCGGCCAGCGCTTCACCGACGCACTGCAGGGCGGCGGGCGCGGGCCGGAGATGGTGGTCGTGCCGCACGGCGGCTTCCGCATGGGCGCGCGCGCCAGCGAGCCCGACGCCACCGACGCCGAACGCCCGCAGCGCTACGTGCGCTTCGAGCGCGGCTTCGGCATCGCCCGCGCCGAGGTCACGGTCGGCCAGTTCCGGCGCTTCGTCGAGGCCAGCGGCTACCGGCCGCGGGCGGTCCGGCGCGGCCACTCGCTGGTCTACGACGACCGCGGCGGCAACTTCGTGCGCCGCAGCGGCGTGGACTGGCGGTTCGACTACCGCGGGCGGCCCGCCACCGACGACATGCCGGTGCTCCACGTCAGCGCGAAGGACGCCGAGGCCTACGCGCGCTGGTTGTCGGATCGCAGCGGGCAACGCTACCGGCTGCCGAGCGAGGCGGAGTTCGAGTACGCGCTGCGCGCCGGCCAGCCGGGGCGCTATCCGTGGGGCGACCGGCCGCCGACGCCGGGCACCGGCAACCTCACCGGCGGCGACGACCGCTCACCCGGGGGGCGCAGTTGGGGCAACGCCTTCGCCGGCTACGGCGACGGCTGGTGGGGCCCGGCGCCTGTGGCGCGGTTCCGGGCGAACGCCTTCGGCATCCACGATCTGGAGGGCAACGTCAGCGAATGGGTGGCGGACTGCTGGCACGAGGGCTATCGCCGCGCGCCGTCCCAGGGCGAGGCCTGGATCAACCCCGGCTGCCGCACCCGGGTGATCCGCGGCGGCGCCTGGGGCAACGCGCCGGCCCAGACCCGCGCGGCGTGGCGGCGGTCGGCGCAGTCGGACGCGACCAACGCCCTGACCGGCTTCCGGGTGGTGCGCGACCTGTAGCGGCGGGTCGGCGGGGCGCCTGCAGCCGGCCCGACCGGCGTGCGGAATGCCCGCGGAAAGAAAAAGCCGTCGCCCGGCTTCGGATGCGACGGCGATCTCACTTATAGTCGTCGCGCAGACCGGCCGGGCCGGGAGGAGACGACCATGCAGCAAGACCCCTTCGGCAACGCGCAGTACGGCAACGGCCGCCCGCGCGGTCGCGGCATCAACCCGCGCTTCATCATCCTGCTGCTGTTCGCCGGCTACGCGGCGTACTACTGGTTCTCCAACCGCAGCACCGACCCGCTGACCGGCGAGAAGGTCGTCATCGACAAGAGCATCTCGCCCGACGACGAAAAGGCGATGGGCCTGCAGGCGTATCAGGAAATCATGGCGCAGGAGCGCCCGGTCGATCCGAATTCGCAGGTCGCCCGGCAGATCCGCGGCATCGCCCAGCGGCTGATCGCGAAGATCCCGCAGGTGTCCGACGCGCTGGCCGCCGAGCACGGCCTGCAGGCGCAGCACATCGAGAACAGCTTCGACTGGGACGTCAACGTGCTGCAGTCCGACCAGGTCAACGCCTTCTGCCTGCCCGGCGGCAAGATGGCCGTCTACACCGGCCTGGTGCCGGTCGCGCAGAACGCCGACGCGATGGCGGTGGTGATGGGCCACGAGATCACCCACGCCCTGCTGCGCCACGGCGCGCAGCGCATGACCGAGCAGAAGCTCACCCAGATGGGCCAGATGGCCGGCGCGATGAGCGGCATGGACCAGCAGTCGATGCAGGCGGTGATGGCGGTGTACGGCTACGGCCGCTCGCTGCCGTACGCGCGCAAGCAGGAGAGCCAGGCCGACGAGATGGGCCTGCTGCTCGCCGCCGCGGCCTGCTTCAACCCGGAGGAGGCGATCCCGCTGTGGGAGCGCATGGACCAGGCCAGCGGCGGCCGCGCGCAGCCCGAGTTCGCCTCGACCCACCCCAATCCCGGCACCCGCATCGCCAACCTGCAGGCGCTGATGCCCAAGGCGATGGAGTACCGCAAGAAGTTCTGCGAGGAAAGCCGTTGAGCCAGCACGCGCCGCGTCATCGTTCCCTCTCGTCCGTTCGTGTCCTCGGGACCGCTGCGGCGCCGATCCTCCTGTCGATGCTGGTCGCGGCGCCGGCGTTCGCCGGTCGCCTGCTGGACAACGCCGACCGCCAGGCCGAAGCGGCGCGTCCGCTCGAGTTCCGGCCCGCCGACGCGTTCGATCCGCAGACGGCGCAGCGTGCGATGCAGGCCGGGACCGGCCGCATCCGCGGCGTGCTGTTCCACCAGTTGAACGACAGCTGCCGGCGCACGCGCGGCCTGCTGGCCATCCGCAAGCGCGCCAACGCCGGCATCGAACTGTCGCTGTTCCCGGCGACCCCGCACCTGGTCGGATACGTCGATCTGCTGGAGGCGCATCGCTACAAGGCGACGCCGGCGCTGCGGAATCCCTTCGCCCGTCAGCCGAGCGGGAAGCGCGAGGTGCTGTTCTACGACGCCCGCATGCTGGACTACGGCCTGTCGGCGAAGACCGACGAATTCGGCCGGTACGAATTCAACAACCTGCGCCCGGGTCGCTACTGGGTGAATGCGGACGCTTCGCTGCGCTGCTACTACAACGAGCGGGTGCAGGTCGGTTCGTCGGAGGTCGCGGACAACCCGTACGCGCCGACGCATGTCGACCATTACGTGACCGAGCAGCGTTACTGGGACCAGTCGCTCAACTACCGCCTGTTCGTCGACGTCCATGCCGACGGCGAAGTCGTCGAACTCGATTCCGAGCTGATGCCGGTGCCGGACAACGCCACGGTCGTGCTGCAGGCGGACGCCCGCTGAGGCCATGCGCAGGACGCCGCGCGCGCTGGCTGCGCTGCTGTCGGCCTGTGCGCTGGCGTTCATCGCGACGACGTCCGCGCCCGGCGCATCGGGCGACGCCGCGACGTCGCTGCGCTACGCCGACCCGCAGCCGGTCGTCATCGAAGGCTACGACGGCGACGCGATGGAGCCGTTCCTCGGTCGCGACGGCCGCCATCTGTTCTTCAACGACCTCAATGCGCCCTGGGTCGATACCGACCTGCACATCGCCCGGCGCATCGACGCCACCCACTTCCGCTACCTCGGCCCGCTCGCCGGCGCCAACAGCGCGAAGCTGGACGGCGTGGCGACGATGGATCGCGCGGGCCGCTTCTATTTCGTGTCGATGCGCGACTACGACCGCACCCGGATCAGCCTGTTCGGCGGCGTCTTCGCCGACGGCAAGGTGTCCGGCGTGCATCCGCTTGGCGGGCTGTCGCGGCTTCGCGCGCGCTACGTCGATTTCGATCTCGATATCGCGCCCGACGGCGAGCATCTCTACTACGTCGACGGCCGCTTCGGCCTGCTGTTCCCGGAATCGGCCGACATCGTGCTGGCCGTGCGCCGCGGCGACGGAGACGGATTCTCGCCCGCGGCGGACAGCGCGGCGCTGCTGCGCAACGTCAACACCGCCGCGCTGGAATACGCGCCCAGCATCTCCGCCGATGGACTGACCCTGCTGTTCACGCGGGCCTCGCCGAAACTCGGCGCGCGCCCCGCGCTGTACATCGCGCAGCGCGCGTCCGCCGGCGACCCGTTCGGTCCGGCGGCGCGCCTGGTCGCCCTCGACGGCCACGTGGAAGCAGCGGCGTTCGACGTCGACGAGCGCGCCATCTACTACCACCGCAAGGTGGACGGCCGCTTCGCGATCTACCGCGCCACGCGGCGCTGAGCCCGCGGCGCCGCACGCCGCGGCTCAGAGATCCTTGAACAGCGTCGACAGCAGCAGCAGCGCGAACGCGGTGGTCAGCAACCAGAACGCATTGGGCGCGGCGATCGGGAAATAGCCGAGCCGCCCGGCGATGCCGGCGCCGCCGAGCAGCAGCGAGATCAGAAAGGCGGGCGTACTTGGCGGGGTGAGTCGGATCATCGTGGTGTTCTGGGTGACGGGACGGAGGACGGGGAAGGTAGAGCGGGCGTCGGCCGGCTGCAATGGGGGCCGTGGCTGATGGCCAATCGAGGCGGCCGCCCGCACCCGATTCGTCCTGACACCGCGGCAGGATCCATGTCCCTTTCCGCGCCCGGAGACCCGGAGGGCGGCGGACACGATGTCCGCCGTTTTTCGACGAGGCAGGACGCCTCGTCGAAAAATCCCGGCCACGGTTCCGTCGGCAGATTTGCCTCGGCACTGAAGCGTTTTCTTTCGCCCCTTTCTTTTTGAAAAGAAAGGGGCCCGCGCGCCAGCGCGGAAAGGGATTCCGGGCTTTCGCGGAAGGAAAGCAGATCCCTCGCCTGCGGCTCGGGATGACAACGGAAACGATCGAATGGACCCCGGCGTTCGCCGGGATGACGGCGGATGAGAGACCGGATGAGGCGAATCAGCCCGCCCCACTGCAGATGCAGGCCGCAAAGGCGGTGAAGCCGCCTCAGAAACTCATGAACAACCCGCCGTTCACCGGGATGTTCGCGCCGGTGATGAATCCCGCGTCGTCGTCGACCAGGAACGCGACCGTGCGCGCGATCTCCGACGGCTTGCCGAGCCGGCCCACCGGCACCTTGTCGACGATGCCGGCGCGGATCTCGTCGGATATCGCCATCACCAGCGCGGTCTCGCAGTAGCCCGGCGACACCGAGTTGACGGTCACGCCCTTGCGCGCGACCTCGCGCGCCAGCGCCATCGTGAAGCCGTGCATGCCGGCCTTGGCGGCGGCGTAGTTGGTCTGGCCGAACTGGCCGGTCTGGCCGTTGACCGAGCTGATGTTGACGATCCGGCCGAAGCCGCGCGCGGTCATGCCCTCGACCGCGTGGCGGCAGAGGTTGAACACGCTGTCGAGGTTGACCGTCAGCACCGCGTCCCACTGCGGCCTGTCCATCTTGCGCAGGGTGCCGTCGCGGGTGATGCCGGCGGCGTTGACCAGGATGTCGAGGCGGCCGTGTTCGGCCTCCACCTGGCGCACCAGCGCGCCGCAGGCCTCGAAATCGGTCACGTCCAGCGGCGCGAAGCGGATGTCCAGGCCCTCGACTTCGCGCTCGAATTCGGCGATGCGCTCGGCGCGGGCGCCGAGGTCGGCGGCGATCACCCGGCATCCGCCGCGGGCGAGGGTCGTGCAGATCTCGGTGCCGAGTCCGCCGATGCCGCCGGTCACGACGGCCACACGTTGCTGCATGGTGGAATTCCCCTGTGTTCGTGGAGTCTGGCGCATGTGCGCGACCGCGCTGGCGGCGCATCTGCGCCGGCGCGGTGCGTGCGATGCGAAGCGATCAGTCGTCGCGCGTCTTGCCGCCGGCGGCGGCCTTGTCCTTCGGCTTGGCGGCGGTGGGCCGGCCCATGGCGCCGATCAGGTTGTGCTGGAACTCGCGCCACATCTCGAGGTTGCGCTCGGTCAGCTGGTTCATCATCGTCCACGGCGTCTGCCCGATCAGCCCGCCCATCTGCTGGCGGAACTGCTGCTGCTGGTCGAGGAAGATCTGCATCGAGCGCTCGAGGTAGTTGCCCATGAAGCCCTGCAGCGAATCCCCGTAGAAACGGATGATCTGGCTCAGCAACTGGGTGGACAGCACCGGCTCGCCGTCCTGTTCGTGCTCGGCGATGATCTGCAGCAGCACCTGGCGCGTCAGGTCCTCGCCGGACTTGGCGTCGCGCACCTCGAAATCCTCGCCGTCCACGATGAGCTGGCGGACGTCCTCGATCGTGATGTAGCTGGAGATCTTGGTGTCGTAGAGGCGGCGGTTCGGGTACTTCTTGATGATCCGCGTGACGGGCATGGAGCCTTTACTCTAACGGGGAGCCGGTTCCCGAGCATGGCGCAGCCCGGCCCGCGTTGCAACTCGCCGGCGAAAAGGCCCTGCCCGGCGGGGCGCGGCCCCGGGCCGGAGCGCGGCCCGGGTCATGGGAGCCCGCTCTGGAGGGCCCGGGCGCGACGGCCCGGATCAGGCGGAGCGGGTCACGCGAGGCAGATCGCGCAGGGCAGATCGCGCGGCGCAGGTCCCGTGGCTTGGGTCGCGCGGCGCGGGCGCCGCGCGGTGCGTCACCAGCCCATGTGGTGGCCGCCGTTGATGTCGAGGTTCGAGCCGGTGATCCAGCCGGCGCGTTCGTCGGCCAGGAAGGCCACGCCGTAGGCGATCTCGTCCGGGGTGCCGAGGCGGCCGGTCGGGATGTCGGCGACGATCTTGGCGCGCACTTCCTCCGGCACCGCCATCACCATGTCGGTGGCGATGTAGCCGGGGGAGATCGTGTTCACGGTGATGCCCAGCTTCGCGTTTTCGCGCGCCAGCGAGATGGTGAAACCGTGCATGCCGGCCTTGGCCGCGGCGTAGTTGGCCTGGCCGTACTGGCCCTTGAGGCCGTTGATCGAGCTGATCTGGATGATCCGGCCCCACTTGCGCTCGCGCATGCCCTCGATCACCGGGCGGGTGACGTTGAACACCGAATTGAGGTTGGTGTTGATGACGTCGGTCCACTGCTGCGCGGTCATCCGGTGGAAGGTGCCGTCGCGGGTGATGCCGGCGTTGTTGACCAGGATGTCGATCGGCCCCAGCCGGTCCTCGACCGCCGTCACCATCGCCGCGGCCTCGTCCGGCGAGGTCACGTCGCCCCTGGCCAGTGCGATGTCGTAACCGTCCGCCTTCATCTGCGCCTGCCAGGCCAGGGCCTTGTCTTCGTTGCGGTAGTTGGTGGCGACCTTGTGGCCCATGTCGGCCAGGCGCTTGCAGATGGCGCTGCCGATGCCGCCGGTGCCGCCGGTCACGAGTGCGACGCGTGTGGTCATGCTGGATACCCTCCGATGTGAAAGTCCTGTGCGGGGCGTCCCGGCAGGAGCGGCGCGTTGCGGCGATCCGTTCCCGCGGTGTCCCGATCGATTCTAGGGGTCGTCGGTGACCGGGCCATTGTGCACCGCGGCGAGCGGGACCGGCTTGCGTGGAATCAAGGCCGGGTCGAACGCGGCCGAGGCCCGGGCGAGGCCGCGCTCGACGCGCCCCGGCCCGTCGAACGGCCCCGGGCGCTGGCCCAGCGCGCGCCAGGCTGCGCGCAGCGCCGGCAGCGGGTCGTCGCCATCGACGGGGACGGCGGCCAGCGATTTCGACAGTTTGCGGCCGTCGCCGTCGACGATCAGCGGCAGGTGGGCGTAGCGCGGCGTCGGCAGGCCCAACGCGCGCTGCAGCAGGATCTGGCGCGGGGTCGAATCCAGCAGGTCGGCGCCGCGGACCACGTCGGTGACGCCCTGCGCGGCGTCGTCCACCACCACCGCGAGCTGGTAGGCCCAGCAGCCGTCGGCGCGCAGCAGCACGACGTCGCCCACGTCCGCCGCCACGTCCTGCGCGAAACGGCCGCATAGGGTGTCCTCGAACCCGACCACGCTGCCGTCGGGCACGCGCAGGCGCACCGCCGCCTGCGCCCGCGCCGGCCCGGGCGCGCACGCGCGATGCACGCCGCCGCCCGCCGCCAGCGCGCTGCGGCTGCAGCTGCAGGCGAAGGCGAGATCGGCAGCGAGCAGGCGATCGAGCGCGGCGCGATACAGGCCGTGGCGCTCGCTCTGGCGCACGACCGGCGCGTCCGACACCAGCCCGAACGCGGCCAGCGTCCGCAACTGCGCCTCGGCCGCGCCCGCGACCTCGCGCGGCGGGTCCAGGTCCTCGACCCGCACCCACCACTCGCCGCCGGCATGGCGCGCCATCAGCCAGCTTCCGAGCGCGGCGACCAACGACCCGGCGTGCAGCGGGCCGGTGGGCGAGGGCGCGAAGCGGCCGCGGTAGGCGGGGGCGGGGGCGGGCGGCACGGAAAGCTGTCCGGTGGCTGTCTGCGGGCGTGGGCGACGGCGCGCGGACGATTGGACCGTCGCCGGGGAGCCCCAACTCTACACGCGACCCGACTTTTCCCGTCGAGACCACGAGTCCCCCGCCATGTTCAAGCGCGTCGCCCTCTTCCTCGCCACCAACCTCGCCGTCCTGCTGGTGTTCAGCGTCGTGATGGCGGTCTTCGGACTGGATCCCCGCAGCAATGCCGGACTGCTGGTCATGGCCGCGCTGTTCGGTTTCGGCGGCTCGATCGTTTCGCTGCTGACCTCCAAGTGGATCGCCAAGAAGACCACCGGCGCCTACGTCATCGAGCAGCCCCGCAACGAACCGGAGCGCTGGCTGGTCGAGACCGTCCGCCGCCAGGCGCAGGCCGCCGGCATCGGCATGCCCGAGGTCGCGATCTACGACGCGCCCGAGATCAACGCCTTCGCCACCGGCGCCAACCGCAACCACGCGCTGGTCGCGGTCTCCACCGGCCTGCTGCGGGCGATGAACCGCGACGAAGCCGAGGCCGTGCTGGCCCACGAGGTCAGCCACGTCGCCAACGGCGACATGGTGACGATGGCGCTGCTGCAGGGCGTGCTCAACACCTTCGTGATCGTCGCCGCGCGCATCGTCGGCCGGATCGTCGACGGCTTCCTCGGCGGCAACCGCGACGACGGCCGGGTCGGCCCCGGCTACTTCCTGACCGTGTTCGTGCTGGACATGGTGTTCGGCGTCGTCGCCAGCGTCATCGCGATGTGGTTCTCGCGCTGGCGCGAGTTCCGCGCCGACGCCGGCGGCGCGCAGCTGGCCGGTCGCGACAAGATGATCGCCGCGCTGGAGCGGCTGGCGATGACCTACGGCGAGAGCACCCTGCCCAAGCAGGTCCAGGCGTTCGGCATCTCCGGCGGCGTCCGCGGCCTGTTCCGCAGCCACCCGCCGCTGGAACAGCGCATCGCCGCGCTGCGCAACGCCCAGTCGACGGCCGCCGCCTCGGGTCTGCGCGTGGTGTCCTGACCGCCGGAGCGGGTAGAGCGGCCTTCAGGCCGCTCACCCTGCCCGCGAAACGAACGAGCCCGCCGTGATGGCGGGCTCGTTGTTTGGGGCCGTGGAGCGGCCCGGAGGACGATCGACCGGGCGGGCGGACCCGGCGCCGCGTCACTCGAAGTCGTAGTTCATCTCCGGCCCGGCGGCGGCGAGGAAGTGGCCTTCCACGTAGTCCACGCCGGCCGAGAACAGGATCGACATGCTCGCCGCGTCCTGCACGAACTCGGCGATGGTGAGGATGTCCAGGTCGCGCGCCTTCTGGGCGATGTCGCGCACCCGCTGCTGGCTGTCGGCGTTCTTGGGCAGGTCCTCGATGAAGCTGCGGTCGATCTTCAGCAGCTGCGGCTGGACGTGGGTGAGCAACTGGAACGAATCCAGGCCGGCGCCGAACTGCTCCAGGCCGATGCGGCAGCCGAAGGCGTTGACCGCGGCGGCGAACTGCTGCACGGCGTGCAGGTGGGTGAACACCTTGGCCTCCTGCAACTGCAGCGCCAGGTATTCGCCGGACGCGCCGCGGGCCGCGAGCTGTTCGCCGATCAGCTTGACCAGCCCGTCGCCGGCCAGCGACTCCTGCGAGATCTTCACCAGCAGCGTCACCGGCTTGCCGGCGTGCGCGCGCTGCGCGATCAGTTCGATGGCCTGCTCGACCACGCAGCGGTCGATCGCCTCCAGCAGGCCATGTTCGGCGGCGATCTGCAGGAAGGTGCCGGGCGAGATCAGTTCGCCGTCGCCGGCGTCCAGGCGCATGAAGGTGTCGTACACCGGGTGGTTGTCGCCCTGCAGGTTGATCACCGGCTGGAAGTGCAGGACGAAGCGCTTGTGTTCGATCGCGTCCTCCAGGCGCTGCACCCAGGCCGCGATGCGCTCGGCCTCGGCGCGGTCCACCGCGTTCGGGTCGAACAGCTCCACCCGGTTGCCGCCGGTGCCGGCCGCGGACTGCACGCCCTGGGAGGCCTTGGCCAGGATCTGGCTGAGGTTGGCGTACTTCTGCGAGATCTGCACGCCGCCGATGCTGGCGGTGATCACGCTCGAACGCTGGCCGATCGCGAACACTTCCGCGGCGAAGGTGTTGCAGATGCGGGTGGCGAGGGTCTGGGTCGCGGCGTGGTCGCCGCCGCGCAGCAGCACCGCCAGGGTGTTCTCGGCGAAGCGCGCGGCCACCGCGCGGTCGTCCAGCTCGCTGCGCAGGCGCTCGGCGATCGCGGCCATGACCGCGTCGGCCGAATCCAGCCCGATCTCCTGCAGCAGGCGCTGGTAGTGGTCGGGTTCGATCAGCAGCAGGCCGTGCTGGCTGCCGTTCTGGGCGGCGTCGCCGACGGCGTCCTCCAGCGCCAGCAGGAAGGTCGCGCGGTTGAGCAGGCCGGTGGCCTGGTCGCGCTGGCGCAGGTCCTCCATCTTGCGCGCCATGTCCGGGTCCACCGCGGGCTCCTGGCGGCGGAAGATCACCTGCTGGCAGGGCTCGCCCTCGTACTGCGCCTGGGCGAACTCCATCACCGCCGGGAACGCGTTGCCCTCGATGTCGACCGCCTCCAGCTCGTAGCGCGGCGGCGGCGATTCGCCCTTGCTCAGCGACTTCAGCAACTGCTTGAACTCGGCGACGTGCTTCGACGCCACCAGGTCCAGCAGCGACATGCCCTCGATGTCCTCGAACGAGTCGTAGCCGAACATCTCGAGGTAGGCGCCGTTGGCGCGGATGTGCATGCCCTCGTGGACGTAGGCGATCGGGTCGCGCGAGGACTCGATCAGCGCGTCGCAGCGGCGCTCGGTCTCGCGCACCCGGGTCTCCAGCCGGCGCTGCGCGCGGCGGGCCTCGAGGTCCTCCCACTCGCGGCGCACCGTGGCCAGCAGCTGCGGCGGCTTGTGGCGCAGGGCCAGCGCGCGGGTGCCGCCGGCCAGGCGTTCGGCGAAGCCGTCGGTGTCGACCTCCGCGACCACCGCGATCAGGGGGATGTCCTTGCCGCAGGTCGAGACCCGCTGCTCGACCTCGGCGAACGGCACCGAGCGGCAGGGGTCGGCGGCCAGCACCAGGTCCACCGGCTGCTCGACCAGCATCGTGGTCAGTTCGACCGCCGTGGTCGGCCGCAGCGGGCGGACCGCGATCCCGGCGTTGCGCAGACCCGTGACGATGCCCTCGGCCTCCTCGACACTGTCATCCACCAGCATGAGACGCAGTGCGGGGTCTTGGCGTTTGGACATGCGTGGGCTCCGGGGGGAGGACGGGGGGGAAATCTCATGGTACGACGGGAACGTGTCCGCGTCCGCCCCGTTGTCCCGGTTCGTGACGCTACCCCCGCGAATGCGGTGCGGGCGCCGACAGCGGGCGCTTCGCCGGGTCGCCGGCCACCTCGCGCACCAGCTTCGGCACCAGGTAGCCCGGCAGCCGGGCGACCAGCGCGGCGTGCAGGGCGAGGGCGCGGCCGTCGTCGACCTCGAAATGGGCCGCGCCCGCGACCCGGTCCAACTGGTGCAGGTAGTACGGCAGCACGCCGGCGGCATGGCCGCGCTCGGACAGGGCGGCCAGCGCATCGGCGTCGTCGTTCACGCCCCGCAGCAGCACGGCCTGGTTGAGCAGCAGCGCCCCGGCCTCGCGCAGGCCGGCGAGGCCGGCGTCCACCGCCGGGTCGAACTCCTGCGCGTGGTTGGCGTGGATCACCACCGTCACCGGCCAGGGCAGGCCGCGGAGCCAGGCCAGCAGCCCGGCGTCGACCCGCTCCGGCAGCACCACCGGCAGCCGGGTGTGGATCCGCAGCCGGCGCAGGTGCGGCACGCCGGCCAGTTGCGCAGTCAGCTCCGCCAGCTTGTCGGTGGACAGCGACAGCGGGTCGCCGCCGGACAGCAGGACCTCGTCGATCGACGCGTCGCCGCGGATCGTCGCCACCGCCCCGGCCCACTGGCCCGCGGCCGCGGTCTCCTCGGCGTACGGGAAGTGGCGGCGGAAGCAGTAGCGGCAGTGGACCGCGCAGCTTCCGGTGGCGATCAGCAGGGCCCGGCCGCGGTACTTGCGGATGACCCCGGCCCCGGCCTTCGCCGCGCCGTCGCCGACGGCGTCCAGCGAGAACCCCGGCATCGGCCGCAGCTCGGCGTCCAGCGGCAGCACCTGGCGGAGCAGCGGGTCGTGCGGGTCGCCCGGGCGCATGCGGGCGACGAACCCGCGCGGCGCCCGCAGCGGGAACTGCGCCGCGGCGCCGGCGGACAGGTCGGGCACCCGGCCGGCGAGGTCGAGCAGGGCCAGCAGTTCGGCGGGGTCGCGGACGGCGTCGCGCCACAGGCGCTTCCAGTCGGAGGCGCCGGCGGCGGGCTGCGTCGGGCGGGGGGCTGCGGGTATCATAGGGAGTTCGGTCGGGCCGTTCGTTCGGGACGCACCGGCGTTCCGGGGCCACGCCCCCCATTCTAAACGTCCGCGGCCGCCGTCGGTCCGGGCGATCCGAAGCCACCTTTCAGGAGCACCCCATGGCCAGCCTGGGCATGAACGACGTCAAGACCGGACAGAAGATCCTGGTCAACAACGATCCCTGCGTCATCACCGAGACCGAATACGTCAAGCCGGGCAAGGGCCAGGCCTTCACCCGCATCAAGTACCGCAACATCAAGTCCGGCCGCGTGGTCGAACTCACGATGAAGGCGACCGACTCGGTGGAAGTGGCCGACGTGGTCGATACCGACATGCAGTACCTCTACAGCGACGGCGAATACTGGCACTTCATGAACCAGGAGTCGTTCGAGCAGGTGCAGGCCGACAAGGCCGGCATGGGCGGCGCCGAGAAGTGGCTGAAGGGCGAGGAAGCCTGCGTGGTCACGCTGTGGAACGGCAGCCCGATCACCGTGCAGCCGCCGAACTTCGTCGAACTGAAGATCGTCCAGACCGACCCGGGCGTGAAGGGCGACACCGCCGGCACCGGCGGCAAGCCGGCCACCCTCGAGACGGGCGCCGTGGTCCGCGTCCCGCTGTTCGTGGCCCAGGAGGAAGTGATCAAGGTCGACACCCGCTCCGGCGAATACGTCTCCCGCGTGAAGTGATTGATTCGCAGAGCGCGGCCCGCCGCGCTCGTCGCGAATCAATCACCCTCGCGCACGCGAGGGTCCAGCGCTTTCCCCGAAGCCCGCCCGCAACGGCGGGCTTCGTCGTTCCCGAGGGCCCTTTCGCAGAGCGCGGCCCGCCGCGCTCGTCGCGAATCAATCACCCTCGCGCACGCGAGGGTCCAGTGCGTTCCCTGAAGCCCGTCCCGCAACGGCGGGCTTCGTCGTTTCCCGAAGTCCCCTTCGCAGAGCGCGGCCCGCCGCGCTCGTCGCGAATCAATCACCCTCGCGCACGCGAGGGTCCAGCGTGTTCCCCCGAAGCCCGCCCGCAACGGCGGGCTTCGTCGTTTCCCGAGAGGCCCTTTGCAGAGCGCGGCCCGCCGCGCTCGTCGCGAATCAATCACCCTCGCGCACGCGAGGGTCCAGCGCTTTCCCCGAAGCCCGCCTGCAACGGCGGGCTTCGTCGTTTCCCGGGGCCCCTTTGCAGAGCGCGGCCCGCCGCGCTCGTCGCGAATCAATCACCCTCGCGCACGCGAGGGTCCAGCGCGTTCCCCGAAGCCCGCCCGCAACGGCGGGCTTCGTCGTTCCCGAGGGTCCTTTCGCAGAGCGCGGCCCGCCGCGCTCGTCGCGAATCAATCACCCTCGCGAACGCGAGGGTCCAGTGCGTTCCCTGAAGCCCGTCCCGCAACGGCGGGCTTCGTCGTTTCCCGAAGTCCCCTTCGCAGAGCGCGGCCCGCCGCGCTCGTCGCGAATCAATCACCCTCGCGCACGCGAGGGTCCAGCGCGTTCCCCGAAGCCCGCCTGCAACGGCGGGCTTCGTCGTTTCCCGGGGCCCCCTTCGCAGAGCGCGGCCCGCCGCGCTCGTCGCGAATCAATCACCCTCGCGAACGCGAGGGTCCAGCGCGTTCTCCCGAAGCCCGCCCGCAACGGCGGGCTTCGTCGTTCCCGAGGGGCGCCCATGCCAGGCGCTGCGCCGCCTGCGGCCATCCGCGGCCGCCGATCGCATGAGCCAGCGCCCCACGTCCGGGCCCTTGCGTCCGGATCGCCGGCGCATGACGATGCCGGCCTCCGCCCCGACGAGCGCCGCCCGATGCCCCGAATCGCATCCACGTGCCTGATGCTGGCGGTCGTCGCGTGGGCGGCGTTCCCGGTGCGGGCGGCCCGGCCCGATCCGGCCGTCTACCCGACCGCGAACCACTATCGCGATCCCGCCATCGCCGCGTCGGCCGACGGGCGCTACGCCAAGGTCCTGCGCGAATTCTGTCCGGGCGGCGGGCGGGGGCTGATCCATTTCCTCGACGTGGACGGGCATCCGATCCGGGTGAAGCGCACCTGGCCGACCTACCTGGAGCTGGCGCCAGGCCCCCACCGGTTGACCCTGGAGTTCAAGGGCACCGCCAGCAGCGTCTTCGCCGCTTGGGAAGGCGTCGGCGACGCCGAGGCCGTCCTCGAACCCGGCAAGGTCTACCTGGTCCGCTACGCGCGCACCGCGACCGACCGGTTCCGGGTCTGGCTGGAACCGGCGGACGTCGCCTTCGACGGCGCCGGGCAGCAGACCAGCCTGTGCCTGCAGGCGCCGTTCCCGGATCCCGCCCTGCATCACTGACGTCGGCCGAGGCGCGCCCGCGCCCGCCACGCCCGTCCCGGAATGCGACAATGGGGCGATGAGCTACCAGCCCGTTGCCGAATCCACCGCCCCCGAACCCTGCGACCTGCTGATCGAAGCCCGGCACGTGGTGCCGGTCGAGCCCCACGCGGTCGTGCTCGAACACCATGCGGTCGCGATCCGCGACGGGGTCATCCTCGCCGTGCTGCCGATCGCCGAGGCCCGCGCCCGCTTCGAGGCCAGGGAGACCGTCTCCCGCCCCGAGGGCGCGCTGATTCCGGGCCTGGTCAACGCCCACGTCCACAACCCGATGACGCTGATGCGCGGCGTCGCCGACGACCTGCCGCTGAAGGTCTGGCTGCAGCAACACATCTGGCCGATCGAGGGCGCGGTGATCGGCCCGGAGTTCGTGGCCGACGGGGTCGCGCTGGCGATCGCCGAGATGCTGCGCGGCGGCACCACCTGCTGCAACGAGAACTACTTCTTCCCCGACGTGCAGGCCGCGACCTACAAGCGCCACGGCTTCCGCGCGATGGTCGGCCTGCCGGTGATCGACTTCCCGACCGCGTGGGCGAAGAGCGACGACGAATACTTCGACCGCGCCGGCGAGGTCCACGACCAGTGGCGCCACGACCGGCTGGTCGCTACCGCGTTCGCGCCGCACGCGCCGTACACGGTGTCGGACGAGAATTTCGAGCGCATCCGGATGCTGGCCGACCAGCTCGACATCCCGGTCCACCTGCACACCCACGAGACCGCGCAGGAAGTCGAACAGTCGCAGGCCAAGCACGGCCAGCGCCCGCTCGCGCGGCTCGACCGGCTGGGCCTGGTCAACGACCGCCTGATCGCCGTGCACATGACCCAGCTCACCGACGCCGAGATCGCGCTGTGCGCGGCCCGCGGCGTGAGCGTGGTCCACTGCGTCGAGTCCAACCTCAAGCTCGCGTCGGGCTTCTGCCCGGTGGCGAAGCTGCTCGGCGCGGGCGTCAACGTCGCCATCGGCACCGACGGCTGCGCCAGCAACAACGACCTGGACATGTTCGGCGAACTGCGCACCGCCGCGCTGCTGGCGAAGGCGGTCGCGCAGGACGCCGCCGCGTTCGACGCCGCCGCGGCGCTGCGCGCGGCGACGCTGGGCAGCGCGAAGGCGATGGGCCTCGACGCGCTGGTCGGCAGCCTCGCGCCGGGCAAGCAGGCCGACCTCGCCTGCATCGATCTGTCCGCGCTGGAGACCCAGCCGCTGTACCACGTGCTGTCGCAACTGGTCTACGCCACCGGCCGCCAGCAGGTCAGCGACGTGTGGATCGCCGGCAGGCCCAAGCTGCGCGACCGCGTGCTGGTCGACATGGACCTCGACGGCATCCTCGCCAACGCGCTGCAGTGGCAGGAGCGGATCGGGGCGGTGGTGGTAGGAGGCTGAATCATGCCTCGGCACCTCCCGGCAGACGAGGTGGGATCGGCGCTGCGCCGAGGCAAGACCGTGGAGCAATTCGTCGGATTGCGTACGGACGCAAGCGGTTCCAGGGTTTGCTGGCTGGAAATCCGGCCCGTCCGTGACGCATTCGAGGCGCATCGGTTCGACGTCGTGGATCACGGCGCGCCGGACAGTCTCGATGTGTACGCCTGGGTCGATGGCGATGCAGAACAAGAATCCTCCATGTTCGCAACCCCTGAAGCAGCGATCGAATTCACGATCAAGCACTGGGCAGCGGATTCGCTGAAGTGGGTGAATCAAGGCGTCCTGCAGGACGAATATTGCGAAGCAATCCTCATGCGTCCGGAAACCGAAAATTGAACACTGATGCCATGTCGACGGAATCGAACAACTTCAGCCAGGCCGAACTCGACAAGTTCAACGCGCTGGCGAACCGCTGGTGGGACCCCGAAGGTCCGCAGAAACCCCTCCACGCGCTGAATCCCGCGCGGCTGGGCTACGTGCGCGACCGCGCGGCCCTGCGCGGGGCGCGCGCGCTCGACGTCGGCTGCGGCGGCGGGCTGCTGAGCGAGGCGCTGGCGCGCGAGGGCGCCGACGTGACCGCGATCGACCTCGCGCCCGACCTCGTGAAGGTCGCGAAGCTGCACCGGCTGGAATCCGGCGTGCGGGTCGACTACCGCCTGAGCGCGGTCGAGGCGCTGGCCGCCGAAATGCCCGGCGCGTTCGACGTCGTCACCTGCATGGAGATGCTCGAACACGTGCCCGACCCGGGCGCGGTCGTCGCCGCCTGCGCGACGCTGCTGAAGCCGGGCGGGCGGCTGTTCCTGTCCACGCTCAACCGCACGCCGGCGGCGTTCGCGCTGGCGATCGTCGGCGCCGAATACGTCGCGCGCATGCTGCCCAGGGGCACGCACCAGTACCGCGATTTCATCAAGCCGTCGGAGCTGGCGCAGTGGCTGCGCGCCGCGGATCTGGTGCTGGAGGACGTGAGCGGCCTGGTCTACGACCCGCTGCGCCACACGGCGCGCGTCGGCGGCCGCACCGACGTCAATTACCTGGCGTGCGCGGTGAAGCCGTGAGCGGCGCGCGTTTCCCCCGCGGCGCGCTCTTCGACCTCGACGGCACGCTGCTCGACAGCGCGCCGGACATGGCGGCGGCGCTCAACGCGCTGCGGGTCGAACGCGGCGAGCCGCCGATGCCGCTGGCCGACCTGCGCCCGCACGTGTCGAAGGGCGCGCGGGCGATGATCCGCGCCTCGTGGCCGCAGTTCGACGACGCCGCGCGCGAGGCGCTGGTGCAGCCGTTCCTCGACACCTACGAACGCGAACTCGGCCGGCACGGCGCGCCGTTCGACGGCATCGCCGAGCTGCTCGATGCGCTGGAGGCCGACGGCGTGCGCTGGGGCATCGTCACCAACAAGCCCGAATACCTCGCCCGGCAATTGATGCCGATGCTCGGCTGGCGCGAACGCTGCGGCGTGCTGATCGGCGGCGACACCCTGCCCGAGCGCAAGCCGCATCCGCTGCCGCTGCTGCACGCGGCCGAGGTGCTGGGCGTCGCGCCGGGCGAGTGCGTCTACGTCGGCGACGACGAGCGCGACATCGTCGCCGCGCGCGCGGCCGGCATGCCGTCGATCGTCGCGCTGTGGGGCTACCGGCTGCCCGGCGACGCGCCGGAGGCGTGGGGCGGCGACACGATGATCGAGGCCTCGCGCACGCTGCTCGCGCCCGCGGTGTGGCCGGTCGCGGCCGCCACGCCATGAACGACGCCGCGAACGCCGCCGCAAACGCCCCCGCGGCCGGCGACCCCGCCCGCGACGATCTGCTCGACAAGTGGCGCGGGCGCTGGCCGGAGTGGCGCATCGCGCAGGCGTTCGTGCCCGAGGCCCAGCGCGCGACCGCCGAAGCCTGGTTCGCGCTGCTGCAGGAATGGACCGATGCGGCCTGGGCCGGCGCCGACCCGACCCCCGGGTTCGCCAAGCTGGCCTGGTGGCAGGAAGAACTGCGCGGCTGGGCGAAGGGCGCGCGCCGCCATCCGCTGGGGCGCGATCTGCACAGGCGACCGCTGCCGTGGGACGCGCTCGCCGCCGCGCTGCCGGCGCTGCAGGCCGCGCGCGAGCCGCTGGCCGCCGACATGCGCGATGCGGCCGCGCTCGCGGCGTTGCGGCCGCTGGCCGAGGCCGCCGCGCATGGCGAGGCGGTGCTGTTCGGCGGCGACGCGGGCGCGGTCCAGGGCGATGCCTTCCCGTGGCTCGCCGCGCACGCGCTGCGGCCGCGCGCGGACGCGCACGCCGCCGCCCGCGCCTGGGCGCGCGCGCTGCCGGCGCCGGCGCCGGCGCGCGCGGGCACCCGTCCGCGACGCGTGTACGACTCGCTGGCGCAGGCGCGGCTGCGGTGTTTCGGGGCGATCGGCGTGCCGCTGCCGCTGTCGCCGCTGCCGACGCTGTGGCGGAGCTGGCGCGCCGCGCGCGGCTGAGCCCGCCGCAGGCCGGCCAGACGGCGCCCGGACCGCGCAAAACGCATCGTTCCGGGCCCATTCGGGGTGCCGCGGACGGGGGTGGGTACAATGCCCGCCCGGCCCGTTTCCCCGATCCCCGCCCGTGACGCCTCCCTCGCACCCCCAGTCCGCCCTGCCCGATGTCGCCGGCGACGCCGCCGCGGCGGCGCGTCCGCTGGACTGGGTCGGCATGCGCGGGATCGCGCTGCCGCTGCGCCTGCGCGGCGGCGAGGGCGAGGTGCAGGTGCCGGCGGCGGTCGACGTGTTCGTCGATCTTCGCGACGCCGACGCCCGCGGCATCCACATGTCGCGGCTCTATCTCGAACTGCAGCGCAGCCTCGCCGCCCAGGCGCTGGCGCCGGCGCGCCTGCGGCGCGTGCTCCAGGCCTGCGTCGAGTCGCAGGGTGCGCTCTCGACCTCGGCGCGGCTGGTGCTGCGCTACGACCTGATGCTCGAACGGCGTGCGCTGGCCAGCGAACACGCCGGCTGGAAGCGCTACCCGATCGAGCTCGACGCGGCGCTGGTCGACGGCCACCTGTCGCTGGCGCTGGCGTTCTCGGTCGAATACTCCAGCACCTGTCCCGCATCCGCGGCGCTGTCGCGTCAGCTCAACGCCGAGCGCTTCGCCGAGGACTTCGCGGTCGCGCATCCGCTGTCCACGCAGGTCGTGCGCGACTGGCTGGCGTCGGAGCGCGGCCTCGCCGCCACGCCGCACGCGCAGCGCAGCCGCGCCGAAGTGCGCGCGACGCTGCAGCCGACGTTCGACGAACTGCCCGCGGCCGAATGGATCGACCGGGTCGAGGCCGCGCTCGGCACCCCGGTGCAGACAGCGGTGAAGCGCGAGGACGAACAGGCGTTCGCGCGTCTCAACGCAGAGAATCTGATGTTCTGCGAGGACGCCGCGCGCCGGGTCGCCGCGGCGCTCGCGGACGATCCGCGCGTGCTCCGCTACGAGGCGCGCGTCTCGCATCACGAAAGCCTGCATCCGCACGACGCGGTGGCGCAGGTGTCGGGACGCGGCCGCGCCGCTTGAACCCCGCGCGCGGCGACGCGCATCGCGCGCCAGTGCGCGCACTTCCATCGATCGCCCCAATCGAAGCGGCACGTCGAAGCATCACGTTGAAGCAGCGCGTCGAAGCAGCACGTTGACGCAGTGCGTCATGCGCTGTCGTTGTGACGCGCATGCGGATTGCGTATCCTCGCCCGGTCCTCGGCCGTGCGCCGGGGGCGACTGCCGTCACAGGGGGTGTGGCGCGAGGAAACCGGGACGCGAGGCATCCCCGTTCACCGTCGTTCGACACAGGAGGTCACATGAAGACGCGTTTGCTCGCGCTGTCCACCGCGGCGCTGTTGCTCGCCGCCTGCAATCAGGAAACACCGCCGCCGCCCCAGCCCGCGCCGGCCGAACCCGCCGTGACCGCCGCGCCGGCCCCCGCGGTCGAAGGCGTGAAGCCGGTCGATGTCCCCGCAGGCTACGGCTATCCGGGCAATCGCGACGAGTTCCAGGCCTGGGCCGACGCCTGGAAGATCGACCAGATCACCACCGCCGCCTGGAACCTGTGGGCCGGCATGACCAGCGACTCCGGCCAGAAGTGGAACGGCGCCGTGCTGCCGGTGTGGGAGACCTGGTGCGGCACCGAGGAAGTGTTCTCGCCGGCCGGCTGCCAGGCCATGGGGCGTCCGGCGCACGGGTTCATGCGTCCCCACCAGATCGGCCACATGGCGCGGCTGAAGGGCGCCGCCGTGCCGACCGACACCGCGGTCGTCTCGTTCAACAAGTTCAACCCGTCGATGGCGGCCTACATCGCCGCGCGCCATGCCGGTCCGGGCGGCGAGTACGCCTACAACGCGATGCAGGACCTCGCCAACCTCAACGCGGCGTGGCCGGCGGAAACGCCGATCGCCTCGCGGACCCTGGAGGACGCGCCGTACCAGCCCGACGAGGGCGACAAGATCGGCTTCGCCGGCATGGAGACCAAGCCGGTGATGTTCCTGGTGAAGGATCCGAAGAACCTGCCGCAGGGCCAGACGCTGACGCCGGTGCCGCTGTGGCAGGGCACAGCGCAATCGAACGCGCCCGCCAACGCCGTGCCCGAATCGTGGTTCACCTGCGTGCTGCTCGATCCGGCCAACACCTCGGCGCCCGACACCGCGCCGGTCGCGGCGACGTCGGAACAGGTGGCGCAGGCGGTGCCGAACAGCACCTATGCCTGCGATCCGAAGAAGTACCTGTACGCGCCGCTGTCGACGATCTACAGCTTCCGCATGGACCAGGCCGAGGCCGATGCGTGGAACGAGGCGCAGGCGGGCAACGATTCGGGCGTGAAAGCCCAGTCCGGCGACTACACCGTGCTGGCCGCCATGCACGTCAACACCAAGGCGATCTCCAACTGGACCTGGGAGACCTTCTGGTGGCAGCCCGGCGGCGACACGCCCGGTGGCTTCCCGGGCAGCAAGCAGGGCATGACCGACAACGTCGCCGGCGCCTGGCGCAACTGCGCGATGTGCACCGCGTGGAACCAGACCAAGGGCAACGCGTCGAAGGACATGGTGGTGTGCTTCAACCCGTACCTGGAGACCTCGACCGGCATCCCGGCGGGCCAGACCAGCAACTGCATGAGCTGCCACGGCACCGCGACCGCGGGCTCGCCGCTGACCGGCACGCCGCCGTCGCTGCCGACGCTGGATTACCCGCCGGCCTACAAGCAGCCGATCGACTTCAAGAACGATCCGCGCTATTCCACCTTCACCCGCACCGACTTCTCGTGGGCGATCCCGGGCAATGCCTTCCAGCCCGCGACGCCGCCGGCCGACGCGAAGAAGTGAGGCCGCGACATCCGTGAACGATCACGGCCCGGCGCAATGCCGGGCCGTTTTCGTCTGTGGCCTTCGCGGCCTTCGTCTGTCGTCGCCTACTCGCCGTTGCGATGGCGGTCCGGGAAGGTGCGGCAACATGGATGCGCGCGGCCATGGAAAACGCCCGTCATCCTCGCGCAAGCGGGGCCCCATGCGTGATCACTTCGGAATCCTGGGTCCTCGCTTGCGCGAGGATGACGGTGTGGATGGCGCGTCGCGGCGGTGACGCCTGCCGGCTACTTCGTTCTCGGCAACACCAGCAGCGGATCGATGCGCACATCGAACCGCGCCGGGCAGGGGTTGGAGTGACGCGACAAGGATCGCGCCGCAGCGCGCGGTGGCGCTGCTGGTCAGGGTGTGGTCTTGTTCGCCGGATCCAGCACCAGCAAGAGATCGATGCGGGTGTCGAACCGCGCCGGGCAGGCGTTGGAGTGACGCGACAAGGATCGCGCCGCAGCGCGCGGTGGGCGCTGCAGGTCAGGGTGTGGTCTTGTTCGCCGGATCCAGCACCAGCAAGGGGTCGATGCGCACGTCGAACCGCGCCGGGCTGGCATTGGAGGGACGCGACAATGGGCGCGCCGCAGCGCGCGGTGGCGGCGAAGCTCAGGGTGCGGTCTTGCCCGCGGGCTCAAGCACCAGCAGCGGGTCGATGCGCACATCGAACCGCGCCGGGCAGGCGTTGGAGGGACGCGACAAGGGTCGCGCCGCAGCGCGCGGTGGCGCTGCAGGGTCAGGGTGCGGTCTTGCCCGCGGGCTCGAGCACCAGCAAGGGGTCGATGCGGGTATCGAACCAGTTCATCCCCCAATGCAGGTGCGGCCCGGTCGCGCGCCCGGTCGCGCCGACCGCCGCGAACACCTGGCCCTGCGCCACGCGGTCGCCGACCTTCACGTCGATCCGCGAGAGATGCAGGAAGTTGGAGCTGACCCCGGCGCCGTGGTCGATCACCACCGTGCCGCCGGTGAGGTACAGGTCGGGATCGGCGAAGGTGACGATGCCGCCGGCGGGCGCGTTCACCGGCGTGCCCTGCGCGGCGGCGATGTCCATGCCGGAGTGCGGCGACTTGGGCGTGCCGTTGTAGACGCGCTGGTTGCCGAAGCGGCCGCTGATCCGGCCCTGCACCGGCCACACGAACGGCTGGGCGAACTCCTCGCGGGCGTCGTCGCGGGTGCGCACGGCGGCGACCCGCGCCTGTTCGCGCTCGATCCGCGCGGCGATGTCCGGCGGCGGATTCACGGTCTTCGGCGGCACCCCGTCGATCTGTTCGGTCGGCCAGTCGCGCGGGGTGACGTCGACAAGACGTTCGCCGCTGCCGCCGCCCGGCACGGAAACCAGCACGCGCAGCGGCCCGGTGGCGTCGCGGCCGATGCCGAACGCGAACACGCCGTCCGGCGCCACCCGCAGCGTGCGGCCGGCGTAGTCGACGAGGGCGCCGGGCCGGGTGCGGCCGATCACCAGCGACCCCTGCGGCGCCGAGGCCGGCAGCTCGATCGACACCGCAGGCGTCGGCGCCGGCTGCGGTGCGAGACGCGCGGGCGCGGCGGTGCGCGGGGACGCGCCCGCGCAGGCGGCGAGCGCCAGTGCGAGGGCGGGTGCGAGACGCAGGCGGCTCATCGATCGAACGCCAGGCGCTGGCCGCGCGGCGCGCCCACCAGGCGCTGCCCGTCCCAGGCGAGATGGCCGTTGACCCAGGTCGAGGCGATCCGCGAGCGGAAGGTCGTGCCCTCGAACGGCGACCAGCCGCACTTGGACAGCACCTGCTCGCGTTCGACCGTGAACGGTACGTCCTCGACCAGCACCAGGTCGGCGGCGTAGCCCTCGCGCAGGAAGCCGCGGTCCTCGACGTCGAACAGTTGCGCCGGGGCGTGCGCGAACTTCTGCACGACCTGCGCCGCGGTGAACGCGCCCTCGTGCACGCATTCGAGCGCGGCGACCAGCGCGAACTGGACCAGCGGCAGGCCGCTGGGCGCGCGCAGGTAGGGCTGCCGCTTTTCCTCCAGCGTGTGCGGGGCGTGGTCGGTGGCGAGCACGTCGATGATGTCGTCGGCGAGCGCCGCGGTCAGCGCGATGCGGTCGGTCGCGTCCTTGATCGCCGGATTGCACTTGATGAAGTTGCCGCGGGTCGCGTAGTCGGCGCGATCGAAGCGCAGGAAGTGGATGCAGGTCTCGGCGGTGATGCGCTTGCGGGTGCCGTCGGCGCGGATCAGCGGGCCGCGCTCGAACAGCGCCAGTTCGTCCGCGGTCGAGATGTGCAGCACGTGCAGGCGCGCGTCGTGGCGGCGCGCCAGCGCCATCGCGAGCCGGGTCGACTGGATGCAGGCCTCGCGCGAGCGGATGTCCGGGTGGCATTCGACCGGGATGTCGTCGCCGTAGCGCGCGCGGTACTCGGCCAGCCGCGCCTCGATCATCGGCGTGTCTTCGCAGTGGGTGATGATCGGCGTCGGCGCGTCGCGGAACACCGCGTCGAGGATCTCGGGATCGTCCACCAGCATGTCGCCGGTGGAGGCGCCCATGAAGATCTTGATGCCCGGCGCCGCCTTCGGGTCGAGCGCGCGGATCGCCTCCAGGTTCGAGGTGCTGGTGCCGAGGTAGAAGCCGTAGTTGCCCCAGGCGCGGCCGGCGGCGCCGGCGTACTTGGCCTCCAGCGCCGCGCTGTCGAGGGTCGGCGGGCTGGTGTTGGGCATGTCCATGAAGCTGGTGATGCCGCCGGCGACCGCGGCCGCCGATTCGGTCGCCTGGTCGCCCTTGTGGGTGAGCCCGGGTTCGCGGAAGTGGACCTGGTCGTCGATCATGCCGGGCATCAGCCGGCGCCCGGCGGCGTCGATCACGGTCTCGCCGGCGCGTGCGACGAGGCCCGTGCCGATGGCGGCGATCCGGCCGTCGGCGATGCGCAGGTCGCCGTCGGTCTCGCGGCCTTCGTTGACCAGGCGGGCGTTGACGATGAGGGTGGCGGGGGAAACGGTCATGTCGGCGTCCGGGGGGAAGCGGGGCGGGTCGGAGCGGGCGGGACGGGGTCGTGCCCACCCGGGCACAGCGGGTGGCAGCGCGACAGCCGACGGACGGTCAGCCAGCTGCCCTTCAGGGCGCCGAACCGGCCGATCGCCTCCATCGAATACTCCGAACAGGTGGGCACGAACCGGCAGCGTTGTCCCAGCAGCGGGCTCACCCAGCGTTTGTAGAAGCGGAGCGCGGCGATCAGCAGACGGTCGATCAAGGAAGTCCGGTCCGGCGGGGGATTGCGGCGCGCAATCCCGCCGAATGCGAGGTTGCCGCTGCCGTGTTTGCAGGGTATAACAGCCCGCTTTCCCGCCTCAAGGGAAGAAACGAGGATTCCGCGACGTGGCAGTGAAGAAACCCGCGAAGAAGGCCGCGAAGGCCGTCAAGCAGCCCGCGAAGAAGGCCGCGAAGCCGGCAGCCAAACCGGCCGCCAAGAAGGCCGCGAAGCCCGCGCCGAAGCCGGCCGCGAAGCCGGCGGCCGCCAAGACCAAGGCGGCGGCGAAGAAGGTCGCGAAGCCGGCCGCCAAGGCCGCGCCGAAGCCGGCTGCGAAAGCCGCGCCCAAACCCGCGCCGAAGCCGGCCGCGAAGGTCGCTGCGAAGCCGGCCGCCAAGCCTGCCGCGCCGAAGCCCGCCGCCAAGCCGGCCGCCGCCGCCAAGGCCAAGGCGCCGCCGGCGAAGGCCTCGGCGTCCAAGCCGGTGAAGTCGGCCCCCGCCGGCGCCGCCAGGCCGGCCGCGCCGCCGACGCCGACGCCCACCCCGGCGCCGCCGCCCGTGCCGAAGCCGCCGAGCCCGCCGCCGAAGCCGCCCAAGCCCCCGGTGCCCGGCCCGCTGCCGAACCCGAACGATCCGCCGAAGAAGGCCGCCGTCGGCGCGCCGCGGCCGGCCGCCGGCAAGGTCGCGGTCGCCGTGGCCTCGCGCCCGTCCGCCCCGGCGCCGCGCAGCCAGGCCAAGGTCGTCGCGTACAAGGTCGACGAGGCCACCGGCCGGCCGATCCTCCCCGCCGGCTACAAGCCGAGCGTGGACGAGGAGTACATGAGTCCGCTCCAGCTCGAATACTTCCGCCAGCGCCTGCTGCAGTGGCGCGCCGAGCTGATCGAGGAGTCGAAGCAGACCATCGAGAACCTCAAGGACGAAGTGCGCGACGTCGGCGACGACGCCGAGCGCGCCACCCGCGAGACCGAGAACTCGCTGGAACTGCGCACCCGCGACCGCTACCGCAAGCTGATCGGCAAGATCGACAGCACGCTCAAGCGCGTGGACTCCGGCGAGTACGGCTACAGCGTCGACTCGGGCGAGGAGATCGGCCTGCACCGGCTGGAGGCCCGCCTCACCGCCGAGCGCACCATCGACGAGCAGGAGCGCTGGGAGCACCTGCAGAAGCAGCAGGGCGACTGAGCCTCCGCCGCGGCGACGCGACAACGAAAAGCCCCGCTTCGGCGGGGCTTTTTCGTGGCCGGGGCGGCGGACCTCAGTGCAGGTCGCGCAGGTCCAGCCGCCGCAGCTTGGGCGCGCGCCAGGCGGTGACGCCGACCACGCCGAGGGTGACGCAGCCGCCGATGACGACCGCGTGGATCAGGCCGAACATCCGCGCCATGACCCCGTCGTAGAACGCACCCAGCTCGTTCGACGAGCTGATGAAGATGCTGTTGATCGACGACACCCGGCCGCGCATGTGGTCGGGCGTGACCAGTTGCAGGATGGTCGAGCGCATCACCACCGAGATGCCGTCGCACACGCCGTACGCCAGCAGGATCGCGAACGACAGCAGCAGGTGGCGCGACAGCGCGAAGGCGATGGTGCAGATCCCGAAGCCGGCGACCGCCAGCAGCAGGATGCGGCCGGCGTTGCGCTCCAGCGGATGCCGCGACAGCCACAGCGCGATGCAGACCGAGCCCAGCGCGGGCGCCGCGCGCAGGAAGCCCAGCGCGTCGGGGCCGGCGTGCAGCACGTCCTTGATGAAGGCCGGCAGCATCGACACCGCGCCGCCGAGCAGCACCGAGAACATGTCCAGCGCCATCGCCCCGAGCATCACCTGCTGCGAGAACACGAAGCGCAGGCCTTCGCGGATGCTGGCGAAGATCGGGCTGCGGGTCTGCGCCAGCGGCGGCTCGCTCACGCGCAGCGCGAACAGCGCGCCCGCGGCGGCCAGCGCCACGCCGATGCCGGTGGCGTAGGCCGTGCTCTTGCCGGCGACGCCGATCAGCACGCCGCCGATCGCCGGCCCCAGCACCAGCGCCGCCTGGAAGACCACCGCGCCGATGCTCGCGCCGCGGGTGAACTGGTCGCGCGGCAGCGCGCGGGCGAACAGGGTGTTGTAGACCGGCCCCAGGAACGAGCGGACCGCGCCGGTGAACACGATCGAGGCGTAGATCATCCACACCTGCGCGTGCTTGACCGAGGCGTGCCCGAACAGCCAGTCCTGCGAGATCGCCAGCAGCAGCGCCGGGGTCACCGCCAGGCCGAGGCAGGCGACGATGCCCAGCCGCCGCTTCGGCAGGTGGTCGACCAGATAGCCGGCGAACGGCGCGACCGCGAAGAACGGCACCACTTCGGCCAGTCCGACCAGGCCCAGCTTCCACGGGTCGCGGGTCAGCTCGTACACGTGCCAGCCCACCGTCACCGCCACGATCTGGTAGGACAGGATCGTGAACAGCCGGTAGGCCATCAGCGCGGCGAACGCGCGGCTGCGCAGCGGCGAGGCCGATGCGGGCGGACCGGGGGCGGCCTCGGTCATGGCGCCCGCTTCAGCCTGCGCCGTCGAGCGCGGCCTGCGCACGGGCCTTGATGAAGGCGATCAGCGCGGCGAGGCCGTTGTTGCGGGTCGGTGAGAGGTGCTTCGCCAGGCCGATGTCGGCGATGTAGCGGGTCTCGGTGGCGAGGATCTCCTCCGCGCTGCGGCCGGAATAGACGCGCAGGGCGAGGTAGACCAGGCCGGAGACGATCGCCGAGTCGCTGGCGGCGGTGAAGTCCAGCCGCGACGCGTCGCCGTCGGCGACGATCCAGACCATCGACTGGCAGCCGTGCAGGCGGTGTTCCTCGGTCTTCAGCGCCGCGTCCATCGGCGGCAGTTTGCGGCCGAGGTCGATCAGGTACTGGTAGCGCTCGGACCAGTCGGCGAAGAAGGCGAACTCTTCGCGGATGGCGTCCTGGGCGGCGGCGGCGGTGGGCTCGAGGGGGAAGGTGGTCATCGCGAACTATTGTAGGAGCGGCGGGAGCCGCGACGGATGTCGTCCATGCGTCCAGAGCGTTCCGTCCGCTGCGCGGCCTCATGCGGTATCACTGCCGTCCTTGGCGCGACGTCGACAGCTTGCGGAATGCCCGGCCCGTCCATCCATGGCCGGGCGTTCGGAAGCGCAGCCGATGCCGATAGGGCATCGGCTAGACGCGCTTCCTCACCCAGCGCACGCCCTGCGGGGTGTCTTCCAGCAGGATGCCTTCGTCCGCCAGTTGCTTGCGGATGGCGTCGGCGCGGGCGAAGTCGCGGGCCTTCTTGGCCTCGTTGCGCTCGTCGACCAGCGCCTGGATGCGGGCGTCGTCGTCGCCGGAGGCGCCGCGGGCGAACCAGGCCTCGGGCGCCTGCTGCAGCAGGCCGACCGCGAGGCCGGCGCCGAGCAGCGCCGACTTCAGGTGTGCGCGCTCCGCTGCGTCGGTCGCTTTGCGCGCCTCGCCGGCGAGGCGCGCGATCTCGGCCAGCGCCTGCGGCGTGTTGAGGTCGTCGTCGAGGGCGGCTTCGATGCTGTCGGGAATCTCCGCCGCGGCTTCGACGTCGGCGAGGTCGCGCAGCGTGCCGTACAGCCGGTCCAGGGTCCGGATCGACTGTTCGACCAGCCCGTCCGACCACTCCAGCGGCTGCCGGTAGTGCGCCGACATCAGTGCGTAGCGCAGGGCCTCGGGCGGATGGCGGCGCACCAGTTCGTGGACCCGCTGGATGTTGCCGACCGACTTGGCCATCTTGCCGCCGTCGAAGTTCAGCATGCCGTTGTGCATCCACCAGCGCGCGAAGGTCCTGTGCGCGCCGTCCGCGCACTTGTGCGTGCACTCGCTCTGCGCGACCTCGTTCTCGTGGTGCGGGAACATCAGGTCGTTGCCGCCGGCGTGGATGTCGATGGTCTCGCCCAGGTGGGCCTCGGCCATCGCCGAGCATTCGATGTGCCAGCCCGGGCGGCCGCGGCCCCAGGGCGAGTCCCAGCCGGGCAGGTCGTCGCTGGACGGCTTCCACAGCACGAAGTCGCCGGCGTTCTTCTTGTACGGCGCGACCTCGACCCGGGCGCCGGCCAGCATTTCCTCCGGATCGCGGCGCGAGAGCTTGCCGTAGTCGGCGAAGGTGTCCACCGCGAACAGCACGTGGCCCTCGGCGGCGTAGGCGTGGCCCTGGTCGATCAGGCGCTGGATCATCGCGATCATCTGCGGGATGTGCGCGGTGGCGGCCGGCTCGAGGTTCGGCGCGAAGTCCCCGGACACCCCCAGCGCGGCCATGTCCTCGCGGTAGGCCGCGGCAAACCGGTCGGTGATGGCCGAGATCGGCACGCCCTGTTCCTTCGCCGCGGCGTTGATCTTGTCGTCGACGTCGGTGATGTTGCGGGCATAGCGCAGCTTGCCGTAGCGACGGCGGAGCAGGGCCGCGAGCACCCCGAACACCACCGGCCCGCGGGCGTTGCCGATGTGGACGAAGTTGTAGACCGTCGGACCGCACAGATAGAGCGTCGGGCCCGCGGCCGGGTCGAGGGGGGCGAACGCCTCGACCTTCCGGGTCAGGCTGTTGTGGAGTTGCAGGGGCATCGTCGGTCCGTCGCGGGGGGGTCGGGCGGATTCTAGCCGCCCCGCATCCGCCACGACAGCCGACATTCAGCCTGCCGCGCCGGGTCCCGCCTACACTCGCCAGTCCCATGCGCGTCCTCCCCGTGCCCCTGCTGCTCTGCCTCCTGTCGTGCCTGCCCGCCGTCGCGAGGGCGGAGGAGCCAAGCGCCACCGCCAACGTCCGCGTCGAGTACGCCCAGGTCCTCCACGTCGAGCCGGTCCGCCAGACCCTGCACGCCAAGTCCACCCAGGAGGACTGCGAGCATCCCGGCGAGGCGTCCGGCGTGACCCCGGCCAAGCGCAACTGCCGCACGGTCCGCGTGGACCGCGAATTCCAGCGGGTGGTCGGTTACGACGTGGACTACATCCACCGCGGGGTGCGTTACCGGTCGCGGCTGCCGGTCGATCCGGGCAAGCGCCTGCGGATCAGGATTACCGTCGTCCCCGACATGCCGCCGGCCGAGAAGCGCTGACCGCTTGCGTCCGTGCCTGCCGCATGCGAGCATTCGCGCCCTATGTGCAGCGCGCAGCCCCTGTCGACGACCAGTGCCCGGATGGCTTCCGGCATGACCTCGCGCGCGCGCCGACCGGAACCCCACATCCACGCTGGGTGATCCGGAACGTCGTCGATCCGCAACGACACGAGTTTCCAGGAAAGGCCCGGCTCACCGCCGGGCCTTTTCGCTTTTCCCATTCCTCCTCCCCGATTCCTTCCGCCGAGACCCGCCATGAAGCATTTCCTGAACACCCAGGACTGGAGCCGCGACGAACTGGACGCCGTGCTCACCCAGGCCGCGCTGTTCAAGCGCAACCGGCTGGGCGACCAGCTCAAGGGCAAGTCGATCGCGCTGGTGTTCTTCAACCCGTCGATGCGCACCCGCACCAGCTTCGAGCTGGGCGCCTTCCACCTGGGCGGCCATGCCGTGGTGCTGGCCCCGGGCAAGGACGCCTGGCCGATCGAGTTCGACCTCGGCACGGTGATGGACGGCGACACCGAGGAGCACATCGCCGAGGTCGCGAAGGTCCTCAGCCGCTACGTCGACCTGATCGGCGTGCGCGCCTTCCCGAAGTTCGTCGACTGGTCGGTCGACCGCGAGGACCGCGTGCTCAAGTCGTTCGCGAAGTACGCGACGGTGCCGGTCATCAACATGGAGACGATCACCCATCCCTGCCAGGAACTGGCGCATGCGCTGGCCCTGCAGGAACACTTCGGCACCCACGACCTGCGCGGCAAGAAGTACGTCCTGACCTGGACCTACCATCCGAAGCCGCTGAACACCGCGGTCGCGAACTCCGCGCTGACCATCGCCACCCGCCTCGGCATGGACGTGACCCTGCTGTGCCCGACCCCGGAGTACGTGCTCGACGAGCGCTACATGGGCTGGGCCGAGCAGAACGTCGCCGAGAGCGGCGGCTCGCTGACCGTCAGCCACGACATCGACAGCGCCTACGCCGGCGCCGACGTGGTCTACGCCAAGAGCTGGGGCGCGCTGCCGTATTTCGGCAACTGGGCGCCCGAGAAGCCCATCCGCGACCAGTTCACGCACTTCATGGTCGACGAACGCAAGATGGCGCTGACCAACGGCGCCGTGTTCTCGCACTGCCTGCCGCTGCGCCGCAACGTGAAGGCCACCGACGCGGTGATGGACGCGCCGTACTGCATCGCCGTGGACGAAGCCGAGAACCGCCTGCACGTGCAGAAGGCGGTGATGGCCGCGCTCGCGCACCAATGACGGTCGTCTCCTTCCCCCGCGAGCGGGGGAAGGACGGATGGGGGTGCAGCCTCCTTCCGGACGACGGTATCGATCCGCCCCCACCCCAACCCTCCCCCGCACGGCGGGGGAGGGGGCAAAAAAGAGACCCCACGCAATGACCGCTTCGACCCAGGCGTCCGCCAGCCACGACATCGTCCTCGCCTTCTCCGGCGGCCTCGACACCAGCTTCTGCGTGCCCTACCTGAAGGAGCGCGGCTGGAACGTCCACACCGTGTTCGCCGATACCGGCGGCGTCGATGCCGACGAGCGCGCCTACATCGAGGCCCGCGCGCAGGAACTCGGCGTCGCCTCGCACGTCACCGTCGACGGCGGCCCCGCGCTGTGGGACGGCTTCGTCAAGCCGTTCGTGCGCGCCGGCGAGGCCTACCAGGGCCAGTACCCGCTGCTGGTCTCCGACCGCTACCTGATCGTCGACGCCAGCCTCGCGCGGGCGCGCGAACTGGGCACGAACGCGATCGCGCACGGCTGCACCGGCATGGGCAACGACCAGGTGCGCTTCGACCTGGCAGTGAAGGCCAGCGGCGATTTCCGCATCGTCGCGCCGATCCGGGAAATCCAGAAGGAGCACACCCAGACCCGCGCCTACGAGCAGAAGTACCTCGAAGAACGCGGCTTCGGCGTGCGCGCCAAGCAGAAGGCCTACACCATCAACGAGAACCTGCTGGGCGTGACCCTGTCCGGCGGCGAGATCGACAAGTGGGAAGCGCCCGGCGACGGCGCGCGCGGCTGGTGCGCGCCGCGCCGCAACTGGCCGGACGAAGTGCTGCACGTGACCCTGCGCTTCGTCGAGGGCGAGGCTGTCGCTATCGACGGCAACGCCATGGCCGGCGCTCAGCTGCTGGCCCGGCTCAACACCATGTTCGCGCCCTACGGCGTGGGCCGGGGGATGTACACCGGCGACACCACGATCGGCCTGAAGGGCCGCATCGTGTACGAAGCGCCGGGCCTGGTCGCGCTGCTCGCCGCGCATCGCGCGCTGGAGGAAGCGGTGCTGACCAAGCAGCAGAACCGCTTCAAGCCCGAGGTCGCGCGCAAGTGGGTGGAGCTGGTCTACGAAGGCTTCTGGCACGACCCGCTGAAGGCCGACCTCGAGGCCTTCCTCGCCTCGTCGCAGCGCCAGGTCAACGGCGAGGTGGTGCTGGAGACCCGCGGCGGCCGCGTCGATGCGGTGGCCGTGCGCTCGCCGCACATCCTCAACGCCAAGGGCGCGACCTACGCGCAGTCGGCGGACTGGGGCGTGGAGGAAGCCGAGGGCTTCATCAAGCTCTTCGGCATGAGCAGCACGCTGTGGGCCGAGATCAACGCATGAGTCGCATCGGTAGAGCGGCCTTCAGGCCGCTGGCGAATCGTCGTGGACGGGAAAAGCGGCCTGAAGGCCGCTCTACCGGGCCGTTGGCCGGATGACCGCTCCCATGCGCGACGAGATCCTCAAGCACCTCGAAGCCCTGGTGGGTTTCGACACCCGCAATCCGCCGCGGGCGATCGTGCCCGCGGGCGGCATCTTCGGCTACCTGCGCACGCAGCTTCCCGGCTTCGACTGCACCGTCACCGACCACGGCGACGGCGCGGTGTCGCTGCTCGCGGTCCGCGGGCGGCCGACGCGGCTGTTCAACGTCCACCTCGACACCGTGCCTTCGTCCGAGGCCTGGACCGCCGACCCGCTGCGCCTGCGCGTGGCCGGCGACCGCGCGATCGGCCTCGGCGCCTGCGACATCAAGGGCGCCGCCGCGGGCCTGATCGCCGCCGCGCATCGCACCCGGGGCGACGCGGCGTTCCTGTTCACGACCGACGAGGAGGCCAACGACGCGCGCTGCATCGCCGGTTTCCTCGCGTCGGAGCACGGTTTCCGCGAAGCGATCGTCGCCGAGCCCACCCGCTGCGAGGCGGTGCTCGCCCATCGCGGCATCAGCTCGGTGCTGCTGAAGTTCCGCGGTGCCGCCGGCCACGCGTCCGGCGCGAACGCGATGCACAGCAACGCGCTGCACCACGCGATGCGCTGGGGCGCGAAGGCGCTGGACGTGGTCGAAGGCGAGGCGCACCGCCGCTTCGGCGGCCTGACCGGCCTGCGCTTCAACATCGGCAAGGTCGAGGGCGGCATCAAGGCGAACGTGATCGCGCCCAGCGCCGAGGTGCGCTTCGGCTTCCGGCCGCTGCCGTCTCACGGCATCGACGACCTGCACGCGCGCTTCGGCGCCTGCGCCGCACCGGGCTCGCTGGAGCGCTACCAGGAAACCTTCCGCGGGCCGTCGCTGCCCGCGGGCGACGTGGCCGACGCGGAAAACCGCCGCCTCGCCGCGCGCGACCTCGCCGACGAACTCGGCCTGCCGATCGGCAACGCCGTCGATTTCTGGACCGAGGCGTCGCTGTTCTCGGCCGCCGGCATGACCGCGATCGTCTACGGGCCGGGCGACATCGCCCAGGCCCACACCGCCGACGAATGGGTCGCGCTCGAAGACCTCGAGCGCTACACCGCGTCGATCGTCCGCATCCTTTCCGGTGGCCAAGCGGCATGAACCTGTTGCCCGAATCCGGGGTCCACGACCCCCAGACCCGGCAGACCATCGTGCGTCTGCTCTCCAGCATGGCCGGCGCCAAGGAAATCTCGCAGTACCTCAAGCGCTTCTCGCAGTTGGACGCGGCGCGGTTCGCGGTGGTCAAGGTCGGCGGCGCGGTGCTGCGCGACGACCTCGACGCGCTGACCTCGTCGCTGGCGTTCCTGCAGGACGTGGGGCTGACGCCGATCGTGATCCACGGCGCCGGCCCGCAGCTCGACGAGACGCTGTCGGCCGCGGGCATCGAGAAGCACATCGTCAACGGCCTGCGCGTGACTTCGCCCGAGGCGCTGGCGATCGTGCGCAAGGTCTTCCACGTGCAGAACCTCAAGCTGGTCGAGGCGCTGCAGGCGCGCGACGCGCGCGCGACCTCGATCGTCAGCGGCGTGTTCGAGGCCGACTACCTCGATCGCGACACCTACGGCCTCGTCGGCGAGGTGAAGCGGGTCGATCTCGCGCCGATCCACGCCAGCCTGCAGGCCGGCTCGATCCCGGTGATCGCCAGCCTCGGCGAGACCGCCGGCGGCCAGATCCTCAACGTCAACGCCGATTTCGCCGCGAACGAGCTGGTGCAGAAGCTGCAGCCGTACAAGATCGTGTTCCTCACCGGCACCGGCGGCCTGCTCGACGGCGAGGGCAGGGTGATCGACTCGATCAACCTCTCGACCGAGTACGACGCGCTGATGGCGCAGCCGTGGATCAACGGCGGCATGCGCGTGAAGATCGAACAGATCAAGTCGCTGCTGGACGCGCTGCCGCTGTCGTCGTCGGTGTCGATCACCCGGCCCGACGAACTGGCGAAGGAACTGTTCACCCACAAGGGCTCCGGCACGCTGGTGCGCCGCGGCGAGCGCGTGCTCGAAGCGCGCTCGTGGGCCGAGCTGGACACCGAGCGCCTGCGTTCGCTGATCGAATCCGCGTTCGGCCGCACCCTGGTGCCCGACTACTTCGCGCGCACCGCGCTGCATCGCGCCTGGGTCAGCGAGAACTACCGCGCCGCGGTGGTGCTGACGCTGGAGGACGGCGTGCCGTACCTCGACAAGTTCGCGGTGCTCGACGACGCCCAGGGCGAGGGCCTCGGCCGCGCGGTGTGGCAACTGATGCGCGAAGCCGAGCCGCGGCTGTTCTGGCGCTCGCGCCACGGCAACCCGGTCAACGCCTTCTACGACGCCGAGGCCGACGGCAGCGTCAAGCAGCCGCGCTGGCGCGCCTACTGGTACGGCCTCGGCGATCCCGAGGGCGAGGCGATGGCGACGATCCGCGCCTGCCTCGCGCACTGCCGGACGCGCGTCGCGACGCTGGTGGATCGCGCATGAGCGCCGCGTGGTCCACGCCGACGCTGACCGGCCGCCATGTGCGGCTGGCGCCGCTGCGCGAGGACCACGCCGACGCGCTGCGCGCCGCCGCGGCCGACGGTGCGCTGTGGACGCTGCGCTTCACCAGCGTGCCCGGGCCCGATCCGGGCGAGGCGGAGGCCTACATCGCCGCGGCGCTGGCGCAGCGCGACGCGGGCCATGCGCTGCCGTTCGCGGTGTTCGACGGCGCCGGCGATCTCGTCGGCAGCACGCGCTTCTACGACATCGACCGCGGGGTGCCGCGGCTGAAGATCGGCTACACCTGGTACGCGGCGCGCGCGCAGCGCACCGCGCTGAACACCGAGGCCAAACTGCTGCTGCTCGGCCATGCCTTCGGCGCGCTGGGCTGCGCATCGGCGACGTTCGAGACCAGCCACGAGAATCTGCGCTCGCAGGCCGCGATCCAGCGCCTCGGCGCGCAGCGCGACGGCATCCTGCGCGCGCACATGCGCCATCGCGACGGCACGCTGCGCGACACCCACGTCTTTTCGATCCTGCGCGAGGAATGGCCGGCGGTCGCCGCCGGGCTGCGCGCGAAACTGGAAGCCCCTGCGCATGTCCCGACCCCTGTCCAGCCCCATGACTGACGCCGCGCCGATCCGGGTCGGCATCGTCGGCGCCCGTGGCTACGTCGGCGCGGAACTGATCCGCCTGATCGCCGCGCACCCGCGCTTCGTCCTGCAGTTCGTCAGCTCGCGCGAGCGCGACGGCGAACGCGTGGCAGACCACCATGACGGCGTCGGCGGCGACCTGCGCTACAGCGCGCCGGCGCACGAGGACCTGCCGACGCTCGGTGCCGACGCGGTGGTGCTGGCGCTGCCCAACGGCAAGGCCGCGGCGTGCGTGGCGGCGTTCGATGCAGCGGGCGTCGATCCTGCCTTCGTGCAGCCGGTCATCGTGGATCTCTCCGCCGACTACCGCTTCGACGACACGTGGTACTACGGTCTGCCCGAACTCACCCGCGGCGCGTACCGCGGCCAGCGCCGGATCAGCAATCCCGGCTGCTACGCCACCGCGATGCAACTGGCGGTCGCGCCGATGCGCGGCCTGCTCGCCGGCCCGGTGCAGTGCTTCGGCGTGTCCGGGTATTCCGGCGCCGGCACCACGCTGTCGGACAAGAACGATCCGGAGAAGCTGCGCGACAACCTGATGCCCTATGCGCTGACCGGCCACGTGCATGAGCGCGAGGTCACGCGGCACCTCGGTCATCCGGTCGAGTTCATCCCGCACGTCGCACCGCATTTCCGCGGCCTGACCATCACCGCGAACCTGCCGCTGCGCGAGGCGACGACCCGCGACGCCGTCCTTGCCCGTTATCGCGACGCCTATGCCGGCGAACCGCTGGTGCGCGTGCTCGACGACGCGCCGTGGGTGAGCCGCATCGCCGGCCGCCATCACGTCGAACTCGGCGGCTTCGCGCTGTCGGACGACAGCCGCCGGCTGGTCGTCGTCGCCACCGAGGACAACCTGCTCAAGGGCGCAGCCACGCAGGCGCTGCAGAACCTCAACCTGGCGTTCGGGCTCGACGAACTGGCGGGGATTCCGGCGTGAGCGCGGCTTCCACCTTGCGCGTACTCCCCTTGCCGTCATCCTCGCGCAAGCGAGGACCCAACCGTGGCTGCCGATCGAGCTTGGGTCCTCGCATGCGCGAGGATGACGCTGCTTTTGCTCCGTTGCATCCACCCGCACGCCGAACAGAGCGGCTTCACACTGCCGGACGAGGCCGCCGGCTGGTTGTCGTCGCCACCGAGGACAACCTGCTCAAGGGCGCAGCCACGCAGGCGCTGCAGAACCTCAACCCGGCGTTCGGGCTCGACGAACTGGCGGGGATTCCGGCGTGAGTGCGGCTTCCACCTTGCGCGTGCTCTCCTTGCCGTCATCCTCGCGCAAGCGAGGACCCAACCGTGGCCACCGATCGAGCGTGGGCCCTCGCATGCGCGAGGATGACGCTGCTTTTGCTCCGTTGCATCCACCCGCACGCCAAACTGTGCGGCTTCGCGCTCCCGGACAAGACCGCTGGCTGGTTGTCGTCGCCACCGAGGACAACCTGCTCAAGGGCGCGGCCACGCAGGCGCTGCGAAACCTCAACCTGGCGTTCGGGCTCGACGAACTGGCGGAGATTCCGGCGTGAGCGCCTCGTTGCCTTCACGCGTTTCCCCCTTGCCGTCATCCCCGCGCAAGCGAGGACCCAACCGTGGCCACCGATCGAGCGTGGGTCCTCGCATGCGCGAGGATGACGTTGATTTGGTTCCCCATTTTTCATTGATCCGCAAGATCGATTCCCCGAGGACAACCCCATGAGCGGTCTCCTGTGGCAGAAACCCGGCGTGCAGGTCGACGACCGCATCCAGCGCTTCCTCGCCGGCGAGGACGTGGTGCTCGATCGCGAATTCTTCCTGTTCGACATCGAGGCCAGCCGCGCGCACGCGCACGGGCTGCTGCGCATCGGCATCCTGGCCGCGGACGAATTGGCCGGCATCGAGGTCGAGCTGACCAACCTGGCCGAGGATTTCCGCAACGGCGACTTCGTGCTCGACGAACGCTTCGAGGACGGCCATTCGGCGATCGAGGCGCGGTTGATCGACCGGCTCGGCGACGCCGGCCGCAGGATCCACACCGGCCGCAGCCGCAACGACCAGGTGCTGGTCGCGACCCGCCTGTGGCTGAAGGATCGCCTCGCGCGGCTGCAGGCGCTGTGCGTCGAGTGCGCGCAGGTCGCGCTGGCGCGCGCCGAGGCCGAGGCCGCGATCCCGCTGCCCGGCTACACCCACCTGCAGCGCGCCGTGGTGTCGTCGCTGGGCATGTGGTGGGCGGCCTGGGCCGAAGGTTTCATCGACGACGCGCAGCGCGCCGGCGACACGCTGGCCTGGGTCGACGCCAATCCGCTGGGCAGCGCCGCCGGCTACGGCGTCAACCTGCCGCTGGATCGCGACCACGTGACCGAGGCGCTCGGCTTCGGCCGGCTGCAACTGTCGGCCGCGTATGCGCAGCTCTCGCGCGGCAAGTTCGAGATCGCCGCGATCGAGGCGCTGGGTTCCGCGCTGCTCGACCTGCGTCGCCTCGCCTGGGACCTCAGCCTGTTCACCAGCGCCGAATTCGCGTTCGTGGCGCTGCCGGCGCAATACACCACCGGCAGTTCGCTGATGCCGAACAAGCGCAACCCCGACGTGGTCGAACTGATGCGCGCCAGCTACGCCAGCGTCGCCGCCGCGCGCAGCGAGATCGAACAACTGCTGTCGCTGCCGTCCGGGTATCACCGCGACCTGCAGTTCAGCAAGGGCGCGATCTTCCACGCGTTCGGCCGCGGCCTCGGCGCGCTGGAACTGCTGCCCGACCTGCTGCGCAACCTCGAGTGGAAGCCCGACGCGATGCGCGCCGCGCTCGATCCGTCGATGTACGCGACCGACCTCGCGGTCGATCTCGCGCGCCAGGGCATGCCTTTCCGCGACGCCTACCGGCAGGCCGCCGATCCCGCGCGCTGGTCCGCAGGCGATCCCGATGCCAGCCTCGCCGCGCGCACGTCGCCGGGCGCCGCTGCCGCGCTGCGACTCGACGCACTGAAAGCGCGCCTGGCCGCGATGTGAGCCCACGATGACTGCGCCCGCCGCCTTCGCCGAACAACCGCTGCCCGCCTGGAAGCGCGCCGTGCTGAAAGTCGGCAGCAGCCTGCTGGCGGGCGAGGGCGGGCTGAGTTCGCGCAACGCCGAACACCTCGCCGCGTTCGTGCGCCACGCGCAGGCGCAGGGCCGCGAGGTGGTCATCGTATCCTCCGGCGCGGTCGCCGCGGGCCGCGGCATCCTGCACGCTGCGCCGCGTCCGGGCGCGGCGATGGCCGAGCGCCAGGCGCTGGCCGCGCTGGGGCAGGCGAAGCTGATGGCGTTCTGGCAGGGTTTCTTCGAGCGCCCGGTCGCGCAGGTGCTGCTGACCCACGACGACGTGCGCAACCGCCGCCGCTACCTCAACGCCCGCGCCACGCTGCGCGAGCTCCTGCGCCGCGGCGCGCTGCCGATCGTCAACGAGAACGACACCGTCTCGGTCGACGAACTCAAGCTCGGCGACAACGACACGCTGGGCGCGATCGTCGCCGCGCTGATCGACGCCGACGTGCTGTTCATCGCCACCGACATCGATGGTCTCTACGACAGCGACCCGCGCAGGCATCCCGACGCCCGCCCGGTGCTGACCGTGACCGAGATCGGCGAGGACATCCTCGCGATGGCGGGTGGTGCGGGCACGGCCGTGGGCACGGGCGGGATGCGGACCAAGATCCATGCTGCACGCGGCGCCTCGGTGTCCGGGATCGATACCGTGCTTTTCAACGGCACGCGTGCCGAAGTTGCGAAACGTCTGGGCGAAGACCGGCTCGCGGGCACGCGCTTCGTGTCCGAGCGCAGCCGTCTGCTGGCGCGCAAGCAGTGGATGCGGCATGCGCCGACGCGCGACACCATCGTCGTGGACGATGGCGCCGCCGCGGCGCTGCGCGAGCGCGGTGCGTCGCTGCTCTCGAGCGGCATCCTGATAGTCATGGGCGAATTTGGTCGCGGCGATGTCGTGAGGATCGCTTCGATGGCGGGTGATGTCGTTACCGAAATCGCCCGCGGGATCACCCAGTATTCGTCGGCCGATGTGCGTCGCCTGTTGCGCAGGCGTTCTTCCGACATCCTCACCATCCTCGGCTACACCTACGGCGATACCATCGTGCATCGGGACGATCTCGCGTTGATCGAATCGGGACACGAGTTCAGGGTGCGGCGGCAGGGCCGCGATAATGGCCGCATCGAGATCGATGCCGGCGCTGCGCAGGCGATCCTGCAGCACGGCGCGTCGCTGCTTCCGATCGGCATCGTCTCCGTGCCTGGGCATTTCGGGCGCGGCGAATTGATCGATGTCTGTGTCTGCGGGGCTGGCGATGCGGTCTCGCCGATCGCGCGTGGCGTGACGCGGTACTCCGCCGAGGAAGTGCGGCGTCTGATGGGACGACATTCCGCGGACATCGACGCGGTGCTCGGTTATTCGAAGGGCGACACCATCATCCACCGAGACGACCTGTCGCTGCTGTCCACGCCGCAGAAGGAATCGACAGAATAATGAGCACTTCGACGATCCGGGCACAGGCGCTGGCCTGCCGCGAGGCGGCGCAGGCGGTGGCGGCGCTGTCCACCGAGGCCAAGAACGCGCTGCTGCGCGCGATGGCCGATACGCTCGATGCCGATGCGCCGGCGATCCTCGCCGCGAACGCCGAGGATCTGCGGGCGGCGGAAGCGAAGGGCATCGCCGGTGCGATGCTGGATCGGTTGAAGGTCGATCCTGCGCGGCTGGCGGCGATCGCGAACGCGGTGCGCGAAGTCGCGACCCTGCCCGATCCGGTCGGCATGGTCACGCGTCGCGAGACCCGGCCGAACGGACTGTCGATCGAGCGCGTGCGGGTGCCGCTGGGCGTGATCGCGATGATCTACGAGGCGCGGCCGAACGTCACCGCCGACGCCGCGGCGCTGTGCCTGAAGGCCGGCAACGGCGTCATCCTGCGCGGCGGCTCGGAGGCGGTGCGTTCCAATGTCGCGATCGCCGGCGCGTTGCGGCGCGCACTGGAAGCGCACGGCGTGCCGGCGGCCGCGATCACGCTGGTCGACGACCTGCGCCGCGAGACGATGCTCGAACTGCTGCAGCTCAACGACATCGTCGACCTGGCGATCCCGCGCGGCGGCGAGGGGCTGATCCGCTTCGTCGCCGAGCACACGCGGGTGCCGGTGATCAAGCATTACAAGGGCGTCTGCCATCTGTACGTGGACGCCGCGGCCGATCTCGATCTCGCGCTCGACCTGCTGCTGGACGGCAAGGTGTCGCGGCCCGGCGTGTGCAACGCGCTGGAGACGCTGCTGGTGCATGCCGAGGTCGCCGACGCCTTCCTGCCGCGCGCGGAGGCGATCCTGGCCGAACGCGGCGTGCAGTTGCGCGCCGACCCGCGCGCGCTGGCGCGCATGCCCGGCGCCGTGCCCGCGCACGAGGACGATTGGGATGCGGAATTCCTCGACCTGATCCTCGCGGTGCGCGTGGTCGATACGCTCGACGACGCCATCGCCCACATCCGTCGCCACGGTTCGGACCACACCGAGGTCATCGCCAGCCGCGACGAGGCGGCCGCGGCGCGCTTCGTGCACGCGCTGCGCAGCGCGGTGGTGATGGTCAACGCCTCGTCGCGCTTCTCCGACGGCGGCGAACTCGGCCTCGGCGCCGAGATCGGCATTTCCACTACCCGCCTGCACGCCTACGGCCCGATGGGCGCGGAGTCGCTGACGATCGAGCGTTTCGTGGTGCGCGGGGCGGGGCAGACGCGGAACCTGCGCAACGGGTGAGCGATGGAGCGGCTTCCGGGCCGCCCGGATTCGTTGCGGGGAGGACGCAGCGGCCTGAAGGCCGCTCTACCGAGCCTGGCGATCGAACCCGGCGATCGGGAGGGAACGGGCCACTTCGCAGGCGGACTGTTCGCACGATCGGGGTAGGGAGACAGGATTTGAACCGCGCCGGGCATGCGATGAGGCGCCCGGCCGCTTGGGCCGTCGCCACGGCTGGTGGGATTTCCGCCGGGGTCGTGCAAACGAAAAGGCCGCCCTTTCAGGCGGCCTTTCGCGGAATCGGTTGGTCGGGGAGACAGGATTTGAACCGCGCCGGGCATGCGATGAGGCGCCCGGCCGTTCGGGCCGTCGCCACGGCTGGCGGGATTTCCGCCGGGGTTGTGCAAACGAAAAGGCCGCCCTTTCAGGCGGCCTTTTCGCGGAATCGGTTGGTCGGGGAGACAGGATTTGAACCTGCGACTTCTACGTCCCGAACGTAGCGCTCTACCAGGCTGAGCTACACCCCGACGTTCGAGCCGACAATTGTAAGGACTCCCGGGGCGGTTCGGCAACCCCGGGGCGCATCGGGCCGGGGTCTGCCTGCCGGGCCGGCCCCCGGCCCGGGTCAGCCGGGCGGGCAGCCGCTAAACTTGGGGTTTCGCTGCATGCCCCGGAGCTCCACTTGATCAAGCCGCGTACCCCGCCCGGCGTCCTCGAACTGCTGCCGCGCGACCAGATCGCCTTCCAGCGGATGCTGGACACCATCCGCCGCACCTTCGAGCGGTACGGTTTCCTGCCGGTCGAGACCCCGGTGATGGAGCTGACCGAGGTGCTGCTGACCAAGTCCGGCGGCGAGACCGAGCGCCAGGTCTACTTCCTGCAGTCCACGGGAACCCTGGACAAGGGCAAGGACGGCCTGCCCGAACTGGCGATGCGCTTCGACCTCACCGTGCCGCTGGCGCGCTACGTCGCCGAGCACGAGCACGACCTGGTGTTCCCGTTCCGCCGTTACCAGATGCAGCGCGTCTACCGCGGCGAGCGCGCCCAGCGCGGCCGCTTCCGCGAGTTCTACCAGTGCGACATCGACGTGATCGGCAAGGACGCGCTGAGCACGCGCCATGACGCCGAGATCCCGGCGGTCATCGCCTCGGTGTTCGAGGCGCTGGCGATCGGCGAGTTCACCATCCAGTTCAACCACCGCAAGCTGCTGCGCGGCTTCTTCGAGGGGCAGGGCATCGCCGACGGCGAGCGCCAGGCGGCGGTGCTGCGCGAGATCGACAAGCTCGACAAGCGCGGCGAGGCCGCGGTGCGCGAGACGCTGGTCGGCGGCGAGTTCGGCCTGTCGCCGGAGACCGCGGACACGCTGCTCGCGTTCTCGCGGGTGCGCGCGACCGGCCACGACGCCGCGCAGGCCGCGCTCGACGCGCTGGGCGAGGGCACACCGCTGTTCGAGGAGGGCCGCGCCGAGCTGCGCGAGGTGCTGCGCCAGTTGCGCGCGCTGGGCGTCGCCGACGCCCGTTTCGCGCTGAACCTGTCGATCGCCCGCGGCCTCGACTACTACACCGGCATCGTCTACGAGACCACGTTGAACGCCAACCCGGAGATCGGTTCGATCTGCTCGGGCGGCCGCTACGAGAACCTCGCCAGCCACTACACCAAGTCGAAGCTGCCGGGCGTCGGCATCTCGATCGGCCTCACCCGCCTGTTCTGGCAACTGCGCGAGGCCGGGCTGGTGGCCACCGCCGACAGTTCGGTCGACGTGCTGGTGTCGCTGATGGACGAGGCCGGGCTGGAACACGCGCTGGCGCTGTCGCAGAAGCTGCGCGCGGCGGGCCTGAACGTGGAAACCCAGTTGGAGCCGCGCAAGTTCGCCAAGCAGATGCAGTACGCCGATCGCGCCGGCATCCGCTTCGTGGTGATCCGCGGCGAGGACGAGGCGACGCGCGGCGCGGTCGCGGTGAAGGACTTGCGTCGCGGCGAGCAGTTCGAGGTGGCCGAGGCCGACCTCGGCCGCACCCTGCTGGTCGAGCGCGAGCAGATGCGGGCGCTGCCGCAGCGGGAGGCCAGGCCATGAAGCCGATCCGGCTGGACGGTCGTTCCCTGACCCGCGACAGGCTGGTCGAAGTCGCCTACGGCGCACAGGTCATGCTCGACGAGGGTGCGCTGCGCAACGTCGCGCACGCCGCCGCGTTCCTGGCCGAGCAGGTGCGGCGCGAGGAGCCCATCTACGGCGTGTCCACCGGCTTCGGCAGCAACGCCGACAAGCTGCTCGGCGCGCATCCCCTGCGTGATGAGCTGCCCGGCGCGACGCCGTCGGGCCGCTCGCTGCACGAGGAACTGCAGCGCAACCTCATCATCAGCCACGCGGTCTGCGTCGGCGAGCCGTTCGCCCCGGAAGTCGTGCGCGCGATGCTGTGCATCCGCATCAACACGCTGCTGCGCGGCCATTCCGGCGTGCGCGTCGAGACGCTGCAGGCGCTGACGGCGATGCTCAACGCCGGCGTGGTGCCGGTGGTGCCGCAACTGGGCTCGGTCGGCGCGTCGGGCGATCTCGCGCCGCTGTCGCATCTGGCGATCGTGCTGCTCGGCGGCGGCGAAGCCTTCCTCGACGGCGAACGCCTGCGCGGCGACGAGGCGCTGAAGCGCGCCGGCCTCGCGCCGGTGTCGCTGTCGTACAAGGAAGGCCTGGCGCTGAACAACGGCACCGCGCAGATGCTGGCCTGCGGCGTGCTCGCGCTGCACCGGCTGGAGGAATGGCTGGACACCGCCGACCTCGCCGCGGCGATGACCGTCGACGCCTTCGCCGGCCGTCTCGGCGCGTTCGCCGAGGAGGTCCACGCCCTGCGTCCGCATCCGGGCCAGGTCGAATCGGCCGCGCACCTGCGCAAATTGCTGGCCGGCTCGACCCTGGCCGACATTCCCTACCACCTGGTGCCGAAGTTCCGGCCGTGGCTGCCGAAGAGCTGGGACACGCCCGAAGCGCAGGCGCTGGGCTTCGACATCGGCTGGGACTGGGTGCCGGCCGACCAGCGCCACGGCCGCGAGAAGTTCTACACCCGCTTCAAGCCGTTCCGCGGCGGCAAGAAGCACCAGCCGCAGGACAGCTATTCGCTGCGCTGCGTGCCGCAGGTGCATGGCGCGGTGCGCGACGCCGTGGACCAGGCGCGTCGCGTGCTGGAGATCGAGCTCAACGCGGTCACCGACAATCCGCTGGTGTTCCCGGACGCGCGCGCGGAGCATGTGGAAGAGCAGGTGATCTCCGCCGGCCATTTCCACGGCATGCCGCTGGCGCTGGCGATGAGCTACGTGAAGGCGGCGATCCCGGTGCTGGCGTCGATCAGCGAGCGCCGCCTCAACAAGCTCGTCGATCCGGCGACCAGCGACGGCCTGCCGCCGTTCCTGATCGGCAACGAGGACGCGACCGAGTCCGGCTACATGATCGTGCAATACACCGCGGCGGCGATCGTCAACGACCTCGCCAGCCGCGCGCACCCGGCGTCGGTGTACTCGATCCCGACCAGCGCGAACGCCGAGGACCACGTGTCGATGGGCGCCAACGAGGCGCGCCACGTGCTGGCGATGGTCGACGACCTCGGCAAGGTGCTGGCGCTGGAGCTGATGACCGCCGCGCAGGCGCTGGACCTGCGCCGCGACATGATCAACGCCGCGCGCGACCTGGCCGATCGCGCCGACGCCGCGGCGCTCGCGGCGAAGGTGCAGGGCGGGCCGCCGCCGGGCGCGCCGGGCCACGACGCGTTCCTCGCCGAGGTCGAGGCGCTGCGCGTCGAACTCGCGGCCGCCGAACCGTTCCATCCAGGCGAAGCGGTCGCCGCGGCGCACGCGGCGATCCGCGAGGCGGTGCCGTTCCTCGGCCGCGACCGCGCGCTCGACATCGACATCGCCGCGATGCTGGCGCTGATGCACGACGGCGGCGTCTACGCCGCGGCGCACTCGGACGACTGACCCGCGGCGCCGCCGGCGTCAGATCGTGGCGCTCGCATGCGGGCGCCACGCGCCCGCGCGACGGCCGCGCGAGCGCCGGCGCAGCGCGAGCGCCGCGGCGTCGCCGACGACGGCGTCGTCCCAGTCGCCGGCCAGCGACGCCCGCGCTTCCGGCCCGATCGTCGCGCGCACGGCGCAGGCGACGTCCCAGGCCAGCGTTTCGATCGCGGCGTCGCGGACCACGGGCAGCCCGAGCGCGCGCAGTTCGTCGCCGGTGATCGCGTAGTCGTGCGATCCGTACCCCTGCAGCAGTGCGCGGACGATGGCGCTGCGCGCGTCCGCCGCGGCGACGTGCCGGGCCAGCAGCGCATCGGCGGCGGCTACGATCGCGCGCACGCTGCGCTCGAACGTCGCCAGCGCCTCCGCCGAGAACCGCGCGGCGAGCAGCGCCTGCGCCCGGGCCGCGGCGACGTCGGGCGCGAGGCCGCACCAGGTTTCGATCGCCTCCGGCAGCCGGCGGAGGTCTTCTGCCGACACCACGGCGGGCAGGTCGGGACGATCGCCGTCGCCGGCGAGGTGCGGATCGATCGGCGAGAACATCGCCAGCGGCCCCGCCAGGATCTCGTCCGCGGCCAGCGCCATGAGCGTGCCCGACGAGGCGCAGGCATGCGGCACGATGAAGCGCAGCCGCGGTGCGGCCGCCTGCAGCCGCGCCGCGAGCCGGCGCGCGGCCTCGACCTCGCCGCCGCGCAGATGCACCACGACGTCGAGTCGCGACGCGGGGCCGATGCGCGCCAGCGCTTCGTCCAGCGGCGGCAGCAGGTCGTGGTCGATGTGCGACGCCGCGAGCAGCAGCGTGTTCACGCCGGTGTGCGCTTCTAGCGCGCCCAGGCGATCGCGCAGGTCGGCGACGGGCATGCGCTCAGCGCCTGCCGCGTGCGCCGGCGACCAGCCGGTCGGCGACGGCGTCGAGCATGCGCAGTTCCGGCACCAGTTGCTCGACGAACAGGAACTGGCCGCCCGGATTGTTCTCCAGGAACACGTGGCGGCCGTCGGGCGTGACGATCAGGTCGATCGCGCCGTATTGCAGGCCGTAGCCGTGGACGAAATCGCGGCAGCGCGCTTCCAGCGTCGGCGGCAGCGTCTCCGCCGCGTAGCGGATCGGCGCGCTGAAGTCGCGGTAATCCAGCGCCGTGCGCGGATCGTCCTGCGAATGGATGCGCGCGGCGAACACCGCATCGCCGATCACCGTGACCCGCAGCTCATGGCGCTTGGCGACGTGCCGCTGGAACAGGCAGGGCGGCTCGGACACGGCTTCCAGCAGCGGCGCCTCGGCCGCGCCGATCAGGGTGGTGCCGAGGCCGCCGCCGACGCGGTCCTCGTCCGCGACCCGGTCCGCGCCCAGCGCGGTGGAGGCCATGCACTTGAAGACGACGCCTTCGGGCGTGGCGGCGTGGAACGCGATGGCGCTGGCGGCGCTGGCGGTGATCAGCGTGTCCGGTACATCGAAGCCCATGCGTGCGGCGCGCGCGAGCTGTTCGCCCTTCCACTGCGCGCCGCGCACGGCCAGCGGGTGGCTCATCCAGTACACGTCCTGCAGCCCGTACAGCAGGCCGGACAGCGCGTGCTGCGTTTCCTCGACGGCGTAGGCGCGCTCCTGCGCGCCCATGTCCGGGTTCGCGAAGGCGAATTCGGCGGTCTTGCGCGTCCACACCGCGCCGATGTCGGCCACCGCGAGGGTGTCGCCGCTGGGCAGGTGGCGCAGGTGCCCGCGCCATGCCGGGGCGCTGAAATGCAGGTCGAGCGCGTAGTCGGCCGGAAAGCGGTCGAGGTCGAGCCGGAACGCGGGGCGGTCGCGTGCGGCGATGCGCTCGGCGACGAGGTCCGCGTGCAGGTCGGCGCTGTGGGTGACGATCAGGACGCGGCGGGTCACGGCGTGCGGGAAACGACGAGGCGAAAGGCGTTCGGGTCCGCGTCGCGCTTCGCAACGAGCGCCGTCCCGGCCGCGCCGCGCGGAGGAAGCCGCGGCCACGGACCTCCGGACTGCGGAGGCGCGAACGCGGGACGTGGATCGGCGGCGGGCGGGCGACCGGCGGGACGGCCCGTGCGGGCGTCGTCTCGCCGGTCGCGATCCCCGACGACAGCGTGTCGTGCCGGGATCACCCGCGGGGATGCGGGACGCTCAGCACCAGGCGCCGTTGTCGCGTCCGAGGGTCGTGCTGTAGCGATAGTCGCCCTGACGGGTCGGGTCGGTGCAGCCGGCGGTGGCGACGCCGTCGCGGATGTCCCAGCGCGGCGGCTCGGGGCTGCGGGTCTTGTCGGCGAGCTTGAAGGCGAACGTTTTCTTTTCGGTGTCCATGTGCATGTCCTTTTCGATGTGAGTCGAAGCACGCGAAGGCCGGTGCGGTTGGCGACCGGCCGGACATGACTAGCACGCGCCCCCGGCAGGGTCAACGCAATGGTGACGGCCGGCGCCCGTTCCGCACCGGGGTCCGGAAGGAGTGCGACGCGCGTCGGGAAAAGGCCGCCTGGCGGCGGATTCGCGGCGCTTGACGTGCCGCGTCGCAGCAAGTTAACGTGATAGCACGTTAATACATGATCCGGGGCCGATCGCCCCCTCCGCGCCATGAAGCACCGCATCCAGCCGCTGCCCGAACGCGACGCCCAGGCCGGGCTGGAGGCGCTCGCCTCCGCGCTCGCCGGGCTGCGCCGTCCGGAGGACGTGCGCGCGTTCCTGGAAGACCTGTGCACGCCGGCGGAGCTGGAGGCGATGGCCGATCGCTGGAAGGTGGTGCCGCTGCTGGTCGAAGGCGTGCCCTATCGCGAGATCCACGACCTCACCCTGGTCAGCGTCACCACCATCGGCCGCGTCGCGCGGACCATCGAACGCGGCGCCGGCGGCTACCGGCTCGCGATCGGTCGTCGCGCCCGCGCCGGGCGCCGCGCCGACGGCGCCTCCTGAAGGAATCCCCATGTCTCCCGCTCCCGCCGCCTCCACCCGCGATCGCCTGCGCATCGCGATCCAGAAAAGCGGCCGGCTCAGCGAGCCGGCGCTGGCGCTGCTCGCCGCCGCCGGCCTGAGCTGGCAGGAGAGCCGCGACAAGCTGTTCTACTACGGCGAATCGCTGCCGGTGGACCTGCTGCTGGTCCGCGACGACGACATCCCCGGGCTGCTCGCCGACGGCGTCTGCGACCTCGGCATGGTCGGGCGCAACGTGCTGCTCGAACAGCATCACGAACGCGCGGCGCGCGGCGAGGCGGTGCCGTTCCGCGAATGGCGCGGGCTCGGCTTCGGTCGCTGCCGGCTGATGTTCGGCATCCCCGACGACTGGGACTGGGATCCGCAGGCGCAGTTGCCGGGCAGGCGCATCGCCACCAGCTATCCGGCGCTGCTGTCGCGCTGGCTGTCCGAACGCGGCATCGCCGCCACCCCGGTGACGATGTCCGGCTCGGTGGAGCTCGCGCCGCGGCTGGGCCAGGCCGACCTGGTCTGCGACCTGGTCTCCAGCGGCGCCACCCTCGCCGCCAACCGGCTCAAGCCGATCGAGGTCGTGCTCGACAGCGAGGCGGTGCTCGCCGGTCCGGTCGAATCCTTCGTCGATGCCCGGGCGGGAATCGCCGAATTGCTGCTGCGCCGTCTCGACGGTGTGATGAAGATTCGCGACAGCAAGCTGCTGATGCTGCAAGCTCCCCGGTCGATCCTGCCGCAGGTCCTGCAACTGCTGCCCGATGCCGAGCCGCCCACGGTCACGTCGCTGGACGGTTCCACGGGTGGCGACGTGGCGGTGCAGGCGCTGTGCCACGGCGCCATGACCTGGCAACGGCTGGAGGAACTCAAACGCGCCGGGGCCCGGGGGCTCATGGTGCTGCCCGTGGAGAGGATGCTGGCATGAACATGTCGACGAAGGCGCCGCTGGCGAGCCGGATCGATCTGAACCTGTTGACCTGGACCGGCCTCGACGAGGCCGGGCGGCGCGCGGCCCTGCGCCGGCCGACCCAGGATTCCGCCGCCGCGGTGCGGCTGGGCGTGGGCAAGATCATCGCCCGCGTGCGCGCCGACGGCGACGCCGCGCTGCGCAAGTACACCCGCCTGCTCGACCACGCGCTGCTGGAGGACTTCGCGGTCTCCGACGCCGAGTTCGACGCGGCCGAGGCGGCGCTCGACCCGGCGTTGCGCGCGGCCATCGTCGATGCGGCGGCGCGGATCGAGGCCTTCCACCGCGAGGGCGGGGTGCGCGAGTACGCGGTCGATACCGCGGACGGCGTGCGCTGCTCGCGGATGGTGCGCCCGATCGCGCGCGTCGGCCTCTACATTCCCGCCGGCAGCGCGCCGCTGCCTTCGACGATGCTGATGCTCGGCGTGCCGGCGCGGATCGCCGGCTGCGACGAGGTGATCGTGTGTACGCCGCCGCGTCCCGACGGCAGCGCGGATCCGACCGTGCTGTTCGCCGCGCGCCACTGCGGCGCGACCCGGGTGTTCAAGCTCGGCGGCGCGCAGGCGATCGCGGCGATGGCCTCCGGCACCCAGAGCGTGCCGGCTTGCGACAAGCTGTTCGGCCCGGGCAACGCGTGGGTGACCGAAGCCAAGCGCCAGGTCTCGACCGTCGAGGGCGGCCCCGCCATCGACATGCCGGCCGGCCCGTCGGAACTGCTGATCATCGCCGACGGCGGCGCCACGCCCGCGTTCGTCGCCGCGGACCTGCTGTCGCAGGCCGAGCACGGCCCGGATTCGCAGGTCATCCTGTTGTCGGATTCGGCGCCGCTGATGGCGCGCGTCGCCGCCGAACTGCCGCCGCAGCTCGCGCGGCTGCCGCGCGCGGACATCGCCCGCCAGGCGCTGTCGAAATCGCGGCTGATCCTGGTCCCGTCGCTGGACGTCGCGTTCGAGGTCAGCAACCGCTACGCGCCGGAGCACCTGATCCTCGCGCTGCGCGACGCCGAGCCGTGGCTGCGCAAGGTCCGCTGCGCCGGTTCGGTGTTCCTCGGCGACTATGCCGCCGAAGCGCTGGGCGACTACTGCAGCGGCACCAACCACGTGCTGCCGACCGGCGGCGCGGCGCGCGCCTGGAGCGGATTGTCGGTCGCGAGCTTCCAGACCTCGATCAGCGTGCAGCGGGTCGCCCCCGAAGGGTTGCGCTGCATCGGCCCGTCCGCCGTGCGCCTGGCCGAAGCCGAGGGCCTGCAGGCCCACGCCGCCGCGGTGACGATGCGGCTGGCGGCGCTGGAGAACGCGAAATGAGCGCAGCGCCGCCGGGCGCCCGCCGGTCCCACGTGCTCGATCTCGTGCGCGAGGATCTGCGCGGCTTCGCCGGCTATGCGTCCGCGCGCAGCCACGCCGTCGACGGCACGGTCTGGCTCAACGCCAACGAGTCGCCGTGGAACAACGACGCCGACCCCGACGGCGCGCTGCGCCGCTATCCCGCGCCGCAGCCCGAGCCGCTGCGCGCACAGCTCGCCGCGCTGTGGGGCGCGCGTCCGGAGCAACTGCTGATCGGCCGCGGCAGCGACGAGGCCATCGACCTGCTGGTGCGCGCACTGTGCCGCGCCGAGCGCGATCCGGTGGTGATCGCGCCGCCGGTGTTCGGCATGTACGCCGTCTGCGCACGGCTGCAGGGCGCGCCGATCGTCGAAGCGCCGATGCGCGACCATGCCGACGGCTGGGTCACCGACCTCGCCGGGATGCGCGACCTCGCCACCGCGCGCCGCGCGAAGATCGTGTTCCTCTGTTCGCCGGGGAATCCCGGCGGCGAGCTCATCCCGCTGGTCGCGATCCGTGCGCTGGCGCAGGCGCTCAAGGACCACGCGCTGGTCGTGGTCGACGAGGCCTACCTCGAATACGCCGATGCGCCGTCGGCAGCGTCGCTGATCGACGAGTACCCGAACATCGCCGTGCTGCGCACGCTGTCGAAGCTGCACGCGCTGGCCGGCGCGCGCATCGGCGGCGTGATCGCCGATCCGGCGCTGATCGCGGTGCTGCGCCGCTGCCAGGCGCCGTATCCGGTGCCCGAGCCCTGCGCCGCGCTGGCGCTGCGCGCGCTCGCGCCCGAGGCGCTGGCGCAGGCGCGCGAACGCGCCGCGGTCGTGCGCGCGCAGCGCGCGCGGATGTTCGACGCGCTGACCGCGATGCCCGGCGTGCGCCGGGTGTATCCGAGCGCCGGCAACTTCCTGCTGGCGCGCTTCGACGATGCCGAGGGCGTCTATCGCCGGCTGCTCGCCGCCGGCGTGGTGGTGCGCGACATGCGCGCGACCCCGGGCCTGTCCGATGCGCTGCGGATCACCATCGGCGCGCCGGAGGAGAACGACGCCGTGTTCGCCGCATTGCGCCCGGTGGAGGCCGCGGCGTGAGCGCGAAGCGGCCGATCCTGTTCGTCGACCGCGACGGCACCCTGATCCGCGAGCCGGCCGATTTCCAGATCGACCGCTTCGAGAAGCTGGCGTTCGTCGATGGCGTGATCCCGGCGCTGCTGAAGCTGCGCGACGCCGGCTACGACTTCGTGATGGTGACCAACCAGGACGGGCTCGGCACCGACGCCTTTCCGCAGGCCGATTTCGACGGCCCGCACGCGCTGATGCTGCAGGTGTTCGAGAGCCAGGGCATCGTCTTCCGCGACACCCTGATCGATCGCAGTTTCCCGCACGACAACGCGCCAACCCGCAAGCCGGGGCTCGGGCTGGTGCAGCCGCTGCTCCGCGACCACGGCATCGACTGGACGCGCTCGGCGATGGTCGGCGATCGCGAGACCGACATCGAGTTCGCGGCCAATCTCGGCATCCGTGGCTTCAAGCTGAAGTCGCCGCAGTTCGGCGACGGCGTGGACTGGGCGCAGATCGCGCACGTCCTCGCCGACGCGCCGCGCACCGCGAAGGTCGTGCGCCGCACGAAGGAAACCAGGATCGAGGTCGAGGTCGATCTCGATCGCGAGGCCGACCCGGACGTGAAGACCGGGCTCGGCTTCTACGACCACATGCTGGAGCAGCTCGGCAAGCACGGCGGCTTCGCGCTGCGCCTGCGCTGCGAGGGCGACCTGCACATCGACGAGCACCATACCGTCGAGGACTGCGCGCTCGCGCTCGGGCAGGCGCTGCGCGAGGCGCTGGGCGACAAGCGCGGGATTGCGCGTTACGGCTTCATCCTGCCGATGGACGAGGCGCTGGCCACTGCCGCGCTGGACTGGTCGGGGCGGCCGTACTGCGTGTTCGAGGGCACGTTCGAGCGCGAGATGGTCGGCGGCCTCGCCACCGAACTGGTGCCGCACGTGTTCCGCTCGCTGTGCGAGACCGCGGGGCTCAACCTGCACCTGAGCGTGCGCGGCGACAACGACCACCACAAGATCGAGGCCTGCTTCAAGGCGGTGGCGCGCGCGCTGCGGCAGTCGTTCCGTCGCGAGGGCGATGCGTTGCCGAGCACCAAGGGGGCGCTGTGAGCGCACGCCCGAACGGCGGCGACCTGGCGCTGATCGACGCCGGCGGCGCCAACCTCGGTTCGGTGATGTACGCGCTGCGTCGCATCGGCGCCGCGCCGCGGCTGGTGCGCGACGCCGATGCATTGGGCGATCCCGAGCGGGTGATCCTGCCCGGCGTCGGCGCCGCGGCGCCGTCGATGGCGCTGCTGCGCGCGCGCGGACTCGACGTCGCGCTGCGCGCCAGCGAGGCGCCGCTGCTCGGCGTCTGCGTCGGCCTGCAGTTGCTGTTCGAGCGCTCGGAGGAGGGCGACGTCGCCTGCCTCGGCCTGCTGCCCGGCCGCGTGCGCAGGCTCGCCGGCGGCCCCGGGCTGCGCATTCCGCACATGGGCTGGAACACGCTGCGGTTGCGCCAGCCGGCGTCGCCGCTGCTCGCGGGCATCGATGACGGCGCGCACGCCTATTTCGTGCACAGCTTCGCCGTGCCCGTCGAGGAGGCCGGCGACGCCGTGCTCGCCGACACCGACCACGGCGCGCGCTTCGCAGCGGTGGTCGGCCACGGCCGCCGCTTCGGCGCGCAGTTCCATCCCGAGCGCTCGTCGGCCACCGGTCTGCGCCTGCTCGACAACTTCCTGAAACTGCCCGCCTGACCGCGCCCCGACGATGTGGCCCGCATGACCGACGCGACTTTCACCGCCTATCCCGCGATCGACGTGCGCGACGGCCACGTCGTGCGCCTGCTGCAGGGCGACTACGATCGCGAGACGCGCTACGCCGACGATCCGTTCGCGGTCGCGATGCGCTACGCCGACGCCGGCGCGCGCTGGCTGCACCTGGTCGATCTGGACGCCGCCCGCGCAGGCGGCTACACGCTCGCGCCGCTGCTGCGCCGGATCGCCGACGACGGCCGCCTGCGCGTGCAGACCGGCGGCGGCGTGCGCGACGAGGCCGCGGTCGCGGCGATGCTCGACGCCGGCGCATCGCGCGTCGTCATCGGCTCGCTCGCGGTGCGCGAACCGGAGCGCGTCGTCGCCTGGTTGGCGCGCTTCGGCGCCGAGCGGCTGACGATCGCGCTCGACACGCGTCGCGACGAGACCGGCGCCTGGCGCTTGCCGGTGCACGGCTGGACCGAGCACGCAGCTCGCGATCTCGACGCCTGCCTCGATCTGTATCGCGACGCCGGCGCGCGCCACCTGCTGTGCACCGACATCGCCCGCGACGGCATGCTCCAGGGGCCCAATCTCGATCTGTACCGCGCGATCCTCGCCCGTGGCGACGGCTTCGCGCTGCAGGCCAGCGGCGGCGTCCGCGACGTGGTCGACGTGGCCGCGGCCCGCGACGCCGGTTGCGCCGGTGCGGTGCTGGGCAAGGCGCTGCTCGAAGGCCGGATGACGGTCGCGGAGGCGTTGGCATGCTGAGCCGCCGCATCGTGCCCTGCCTCGACGTGCGCGACGGCCGCGTGGTCAAGGGCGTGCGCTTCCGCGACCACGTCGACATGGGCGACATCGTCGAACTCGCCTGCCGCTACCGCGACGCAGGCGCCGACGAACTGGTGTTCTACGACATCTCCGCCAGCCCGGACGGCCGTTCGGTCGACGTCGGCTGGGTCGAACGGGTGTCGTCGGTGATCGACATTCCGTTCTGCGTCGCCGGCGGCATCCGCACGCTGGAGACGGCGACCCGCGTGCTGTTCGCGGGGGCCGACAAGGTGTCGATCAACACCCCGGCGCTGGAGCGTCCGCAACTCATCGCCGAGATCGCCGAGGCCTACGGCCGCCAGTGCGTGGTGGTCGGCATCGATTCGATCCGCGAGTCCGACGGCGTCTGGCGCGTGCGCACCCACACCGGCGACCCCGACCGCGCGCGCGCGCCGGGCCGCGCGACCCTCGACTGGGTGCGCGAGGCGCAGGCGCTGGGCGCGGGCGAGATCGTGCTCAACTGCATGGACAGCGACGGCGTGCGCCGCGGCTACGACATCGCGCAGTTGCGCGCCGTGCGCGCGCTGTGCGAGGTGCCGCTGGTGGCGTCCGGCGGTGCGGGCACGGTGCAGCACTTCGTCGATGCCTTCCGCGAGGCCGACGTCGACGCCGCGCTCGCCGCCAGCGTGTTCCACTCCGGCGCCATCGCCATTCCAGACCTCAAGCGCGAGCTGCGCGCCGCCGGCATCGAGGTGCGTCCATGACCGAATCCGCTTCCAACGACGCGTCGCCCGACGGCGCGACCTTCGACCCCGACGCGCTCGCCTGGGACAAGCAGGGCGGCCTGCTGCCGGTCGTCGTGCAGGACGCGCAGACCTACCGCGTGCTGATGCTCGGCTACATGAACCGCGAGGCGCTGGCGAAGACGCTGGAAACGCGGCAGGTCACGTTCTTCAGCCGCAGCAAGGGCCGGCTGTGGACCAAGGGCGAAAGCAGCGGCCACGTGCTGTCGCTGGTGTCGATCGAGACCGACTGCGACGCCGACACGCTGCTGGTGCAGGCGCGGCCGCAGGGCCCGACCTGCCATCTCGGCACAACGAGCTGCTTTCCCAATGCGCCCGGCGACGTGCTCGGCGAACTCGACGCGCTGATCCGCCGCCGCGAGGCCGAGCGCCCGCTGGGCAGCTACACGACCAAGCTGTTCGAGAGCGGCGTCAAGCGCATCGCGCAGAAGGTCGGCGAGGAGGGCGTGGAGACCGCGCTCGGCGCGCTGGCCGACGACGACGACGGCTTCCTCGGCGAGGCCGGCGACCTGCTGTACCACCTGATCGTGCTGCTGCGCGCGCGCGGCTTCTCGCTGGAAGACGCCAAGCGCGTGCTGAAGCAACGCCGCGGCTGAAATTCCCGGTAGAGCGGCCTTCAGGCCACTGATGTTGATCGAAAAGGCAGCGGCCTGAAGGCCGCTCTACCGAGCCGGGTCGATGGTGGGCCTCAGGCCGCCGTGATCGACGTGCGCACGCAGTCGCGGCCGTTGGCCTTGGCGGCGTAGAGCGCCTGGTCGGCGACCGACAGCGCGGCGTCCGAATCGACCTCAGCGCCCGCGTCCACGGTATGCACGCCGATGCTCGCGGACACGCGCAACTGGTGTTCGCCGCTGGGGCACGGATCCTCGACCAGCCGCCTGCGCAGCGCTTCGGCGACGGCCACCGCGCCGCCGAGGTCGTGGCCGGGCAGGACCACCACGAATTCCTCGCCGCCGAAGCGCGCGAGCAGCGCGCCTTCGTGCGTGCGCAGGGCCTGGCCGATGCGCTGCGCGGCCCAGCGCAGGCAATCGTCGCCGACCAAGTGGCCGTAGCGGTCGTTGATCGACTTGAAGTGGTCGAGGTCGATCATCAGCAGCGAGACCGGCCGGTTGCCTTCGCGAGCTTCGCGCAGCAGCGTCTCGAAGGTCTCGTGGAAGTAGGTGCGGTTGTAGAGGCCGGTCAGGCCGTCGCGGCGGCTGGAATCGCGCAGTCGGCGATGCGCGTCCTCCAGTTGCATCAGGGTGCTGCGTACTTCCTGCGTGCGCTGCGCGACCTTGCGCTCCAGTCGCTGGTTGGCTTCGGCGGCGATGCGTTCGTTCTCGTTGCGCAGGGCGGCGTAGCGGTGGCTCAGCGCGATCGACAGCAGCAGCATCTCCATCGCCGAGCCGATCTGCACGCCGTACTCGGTCAGCATGTTCTTGGGCAGGATGCCGAACGCCAATGCGGCGATCATCGCGGTGCCGGACAGGAACACCGCCCACGCCAGCAGGAACAGCCGCGCCGGCATGTAGCCGCGGCGCACGCCCACGATCGCCGCGGCGACCACCCACAGCACGCCGATGATCACGATGCGGGTGGCCCACGGCGTCGCGACGCTGTAGGGAATCCACATCGACGCCAGCCCCAGCAGCGAGCACACGACGATGAAGCCGATGCTGACCTTGCTCCCGCGCGGGAAGCGCGTGGGCATCTCCAGGAACGCCCGCGCGAACTGCTGCATGCCGATCATCGCCAGGCAGATCGACGCCGGCACCGCCACGTTCGCCAGCCACGGGTCCTTCGGCCAGAAGTACTCGAAGCTGTAGCCGTTCAGCGTGAACAGCACCAGCCCGAAGGCGGTGATGTGGAACAGGTACCAGAAGTAGTTGCGGTCGCGCAGGGTGATCCACAGCACCAGGTTGTAGACGAACAGCGCGATCAGGATGCCGTAGTACAGGCCCATCACGAACTGGGAGTCGCGCGAGAGCGAGGTGAACGCCTGTGGGGTGTAGAGATCCAGCGGCACCTGCATCGAGCTTTCGCTCTGGGTGCGCACGAGCAGTTCGACCGGCTCGCCCAGCGGCAGGTCGATGCGGAAATTGGGGTGGCGGTAGGCGATGTTGCGCGACGCGAACGGCAGGCGGTCGCCGCCGGCCTGGTGGACGATGCGGCCGTCGGCGTAGCGCACGTACACGTCGATGCGGTCGAGCAGGGCGAAGCTCTGCACCAGCATCCAGTAAGGCTGCTCCGCGTTGCGGTTGTCGAGCGTGGCGTGGAACCAGAAGGCGCCGGACTGGAAGCCGAAGGCGGTCTTGCCGGCCGGCACCGGCGTGAACTTGCCGCCGTCGCTGAGTCGCCAGGCGTCGTCGGCGTCGTCGACCGCGCTGGCGTCGTGGTAGTAGCTCAGGTAGGGCGTGAGCGACAGCGCGGCGGTGTCGTCGCCGAGCACGGCCGGCGGGGGCGCGGACTGCGCGGCGGCCCATGCCATGCCGGACAACGCCAGCAGGACCAGCGTCGCGACGATGCGGCGCCAGGCGCGTCGGAACGGCATTCGGCTCCCCTTCGGACGGATCAGGAACGATCTTACTGCAAGGGGCCGGCGGTCGCCCCCCCCGGGGACGTGGGGCATAATCCTGTACCGACGCGAACAGAAATGAGGTGGGCATGCGTTCGACCCTCGGCTGGGCGGCGCTGGGACTGGCCTGCGCGATCGTGGCCCTGCCCGGGCGCGCGGACGCGAAGCCGCTGTCGGGCGTCGTGTTCGACGACCGCAACGGCGACGGCCGCCGCCAGTCCGGCGAGCCGGGCGTCCCCGGCGTGGCCCTCTCGGACGGACGCGCGCTGGTCGTCACCGACGCCGCCGGGCGCTACCGGATCGACCCCGCGCCGGGTAGCACGGTGTTCGCGATCAAGCCCGCCGACTGGCGCCTCCCGGGCGACGACCCGGCACGTCCGGGGGCGTGGCGGCACGTGCCCTCGAACGCGCCCATCGCGCCGAAATACGGCGGCATCCGCGCGGCGTCGTGGTCCCCGGCCTTCGACATCGGATTGCGGCGCGCGCCTGCCGCCGCCGGGCCGCTGTCGGTCCGGGTGTTCGCCGATCCGCAGCCGAAATCCCGGGTGGACGTCGATTACTACGGCCGCGACATCGTCGACAGCGTGCTCGCGGAACCCGCTGCCGCGCCCGATGCGCGCCTGCCGCCGCCGCAGCTCGGCGCGAGCCTGGGCGACATCGTCAACGACGATCTGTCGCTGTATCCGGCGATGAACGCGCAGACCCGCCGCATCGGCGTGCCGTGGCTGCACGTGCCGGGCAACCACGATCTCGACCTCGACGTGGCGCGCGACGAGGATGCGCTGCTGGGCTTCCGCAACGTCTACGGCCCCGACACGTTCGCGTGGGAGGAGCCGCAGGCCACGTTCATCGGGCTGGACGACGTGATCTACCGCCCCGGGCAGTCGCCGGCCTACATCGGCGGGTTCCGCGACGACCAGTTCGCGTTCCTCGAGGCCTACCTGCCGCGGGTGTCGAAGGACCGGCTGCTGGTGCTGATGATGCACATCCCGCTGTTCGAGACCGACGGCCGCGACACCTTCCGCGACGCCGATCGCGCGCGCCTGTTCGCGCTGCTGCAGGCCTTCCCGCACGTGCTGGTGCTGAGCGGCCACATGCATACGCAGCAGCACTGGCGCCACGACGCGTCCACCGGCTGGCACGGCGCCGCGCCGCTGCACGAATACAACGTCGGCGCGGCCTGCGGCGCATTCTGGAGCGGGGTCAAGGACGCGGCCGGTATCCCGGGCACGACCATGGCCGACGGCACCCCGAACGGCTACGCCAGCCTCGTGATCGGGCCCGACGCGCGCTATGCGCTGCGCTGGCACGTCGCGCGCGCCGCCGGCGACCCGGGCATGGCCGTGCATGCGCCCGCCGTGCTGCGGCGCGGGGCGTATCCGGCCTGGGGCGTCTACGCGAACGTGTGGATGGGGCAGCGCGACGACCGGGTCGAGTTCCGGGTCGACGACGGCGACTGGACGCCGATGCGCCGGGTGGATGCGGCCGATCCCGGCATGCTCGCCGAGAACCGGCGCGACGACGAGGCGCGCGCGCTGCGCGGCTACGATCGCTCGCCGGAGGCGACGCCATCGGCGCACCTGTGGCGCGGCGCGCTGCCGACCGACCTAGCCGTCGGCGCGCATCGGGTCGAGGTGCGCACGTCCGACGCCTGGCGCGGCGAACTGCGCGCCGGGACGACCTATCGCCTGGAGGACGCCGCGCCATGACCGAATTGCCCGACGATCTGCCGGTATTGCCGTTCGCCGATGCCGGCGCCTGGGAAGCCTGGCTGGAGGCCAACGAGACGACGAAGGGCGCTTGGCTGAAGATCGCGAAGAAGGACAGCGGCATTCCCAGCGTCACCTATGCCGAGGCGCTGGACGTGGCACTGTGCCACGGCTGGATCGATGGCCAGAAGCGCAGCTTCGACGCGGCGTATTTCCTGCAGCGGTTCACGCCGCGGCGGCCGAAGGGGCTGTGGTCGAAGATCAACATCGGCCATGTCGAGCGCCTGACCGCCGCCGGTCGCATGCGCGCGGGCGGCCTGCGCGAGGTCGAGGCGGCCCGTGCCGACGGCCGTTGGGACGCCGCCTACGACGGCAGTCGCAACATGGCGGTGCCGCCGGAGCTGGCGAAGGCGCTGGCGCTGGCGAAGCACCGCAAGGCCAGGGCGTTCTTCGAGACGCTCGACGCGGCCAATCGCTATGCCGTGTGCTGGCGGGTGCAGACCGCGAAGACGCCGGAAACGAAGGCGAAACGCGTGGAAACGCTGGTGGCGATGCTCGCCCGGGGCGAGAAGCTGCACTGACCGCCGGGCCGGGCGATCGCCGCCCGCGGGGTCACCGTTGCTTGCGGTTCGGGGCGGCGGGTGGGGCAGCTGCGCCCGCCGCGGAGGTCGCTTTCGTCCCCGCGTCTGTGTCCGCGGGTTTCGCCGGGGGCGTCGGTGCGGCGTAGGCGATCGCCGGTCCCGCGATCAGTTGCGCGCGCCATGCCGCGAGGGTCGGCGCGATCGCCTTGCCGATCGCGATCTGCGGGCGCGACGGCCTGAAGCCCTCTTCGCGCTCGCGTTCGGCGATGCGCTGTTTCGCCTGCTCGAAGGCCTCGGCGAAATCGGTGGTCGCATTCAGGGCTTCCGCCAGATAGGCGCGGCCGAAATAGGTCGCGTCCGAATCCGCGCCGCAGCCGAACGAGGGCCGGTTGCGATGCGCCGCGGTGATCACCAGCGCGCGGTCGCCCTTGAGCAGCGGTACGAAGCCGCCGGAGTAACAGGCCGAGATCACCAGCACGCGGTTGCGGATGCCGGCCTCGTCCAGCGCCTTGCGCAGCCAGGTCGGGTCGATCACGCCGATGTAGTTCGGCGCCATCCGCAGCAGCAACTGGTGCTGGGGCGTGCCGTGCATCGTCATGAACAGCACCAGGAAGTCCTGGTCCGGATCCATCGCCTTGCCCATCGCCGCCAGCGTGGCGCGCAGGTTGTCCGGCGTCGCCAGCGGATGCGGCAGCGCGCCGAGGCTGTCGGCGTGGTTGATCAGCGCGATCGTGCGGCCGCCGGCGCCGAAGCGCTCGCTCATCAGCCGCTCGAAGTAGGCGGTCTCGTTGCGGAACACGTTTTCTTCGCTGTCGCCGCCGAAGCCGATGGCGTACAGGTCGGGCTGGCCGGGTCGCTGCGGCGCGAGCGCGGACAGCGCCGCCTGCAGGCGCTCGCGGTCGCGCGTGCGCTGGGTGGTGTCCGCGGGCTCGCGCGCGGCGACCGCGCCCGCGACGCAGGCCAGCGACAGCAGCAGGAGGCAGCGGACGAAGCGGGGCATGGGTCAGGCCGTCGTGTCGATGGCGTCGAAGCGCTCGACGCGGGCGTGTCCGTGGGTGGCGTCGCCGGTGCGCGGCATCGGATAGTCGTCGAGGCGATCGACCAGCACCGTGCGCAGGCCCGCGTCGCGCGCAGCGTCCAGTTCCTCGACCACGTCGGAGAGGAACAGGATGGTGTCCGGTGCGCGGCCCAGCCGCTCCGCGATGGCGCGGTAGCTGCCGGCCTCGCGCTTGTGGCCGACCTCGGTGTCGAACCAGCCGTCGAACAGCCCGGTGAGGTCGCCGGCGTCGGTGTGGCCGAAGAACAGTTTCTGCGCCGGCACCGAGCCGGACGAATACACCGCCAGCGGCAGGCCAGCGGCGTGCCAGGCGCGGAGCTGCCGCGCGGCGTCGGGATAGATGTGCGCGGTGAAATCGGCGCTGCGGTAGCCGTCCTGCCAGATCATGCCCTGCAGCGCCTTCAGCGCCGTGTGCTTGCGGTCCTCGTCGATCATTCCCTGCAGGATCTCGACGATCACCCGATCGTCGCAGACCGCGCCATACTCGGTCGCGACCGCGTCCAGCCAGCGCCGCACCTCCGGCTCGTGGCCGCGCTCGCGCACGAACCCGGGCAGCGCCCGCCGCGCATACGGGAACAGCACGTCCTTCACGAACGAGATGGAGGAGGTGGTGCCTTCGATGTCGGTGAGGATGAGCATGTCGAGTCGATGGTGGAGGTCAGGAGGCATATCGCACGAGCGTGTGGTTTTCGCCGTTCAGTGCCGTGTCGATGATGGGGGCGATGTATTCCCAATCGCCACCCGCCAGCCCGGCGCCGATGAGGGGGTAACCGATCCTTTTCCCGCCGAATGTACGCTTGACGAGCTGCATGGCCGTTCGGATGGCATCGTAATCCACCTTCTTCCCCGATCCGCGCCAGTCGTATTGCGTGTAGGCGTTGACCACCACGAACGAACGATGCGGGCGTTGGATCTCCGCGAACGAGATCGTTCCGAGTTTCCCGCGGTCGCCTTTCGCTGTCGCGAGGTCTGCCGCATAGGCTTCCGGGAAGTGCGCCTTGATCGTCTTCGCGATGCCTGCGCCCATCTTGCAGTGACAATTGCAGCCATGCACGATCACGTCGAATTCGCCCGCAAGGGCGAATTCGAGCAGGTCGCCATCAATGACGCGCATGACGTGCGTTCCTGCCGCCCGTTTACGCCCCGGCCTCATGCCGCGGAAACCGCTGCGCGATATCCGTGCCGGTGAAGTGGCCGACCCAGCCGTCGGGCTGCTGGAAGAAACGGATGGCGACGAAGCTCGGCTCCGGGCCCATGTCGAACCAGTGGGTCGCGCCGTCGGGCACGGAGATCAGGTCGCCGGCTTCGCACAGCACTTCGTAGACCTTGCCGTCGACGTGCAGGTCGAACAGGCCCGAGCCGGCGACGAAGAAGCGGACTTCGTCTTCCCGGTGGACGTGTTCGTCGAGGAACTTGGCGCGCATCGCCTCGCGGTTCGGGTTGTCCGGGGCGATGCTCACCACGTCGATGGTGATGAAGTTGCGTTCGGCGCTGATCCGGTCGATGTCGGCGCGATAGGCTTCGATGATCGTCTCCGGCGCGTCGCCCGGGGCGATCGGCTGCGCAGTCTCCCAGCGCTCGAAATCGACGCCGATCTTCGCCAGTTCGGCGGCGATCGCCGCGTGGTCGTGGGTGACCGACAGCGGGGCGTCGGGGCGGTCGTCGGCAAACAGGCGCAGGCGGCTCATGGGGCGTGTTCCGGGCGGGACGTGGGTCCGCCGATCATGGGGCAGGGGGCAGGGCGGTTCAATGCGAAGCGGTCGAAACGGTGCGGTGCGCGGCCCTGGCGCCGCGAGCGCGTGGTCGCGGCGGGGCCCGTCCGGGCCGCGGTCCTGTCCGGGCGCCCTCTGTGGAAGCGGGGGCGATCAGCCGCGCAGCCGGCGCATCTCCAGTTCGCAGCCGAGCATGAACTCGAAGGCGTCCAGGTGGCGGCGGGCTTCGGCGATGTCCTGGCCCCAGGCGTACAGCCCGTGGCCGGCGATCAGGTAGCCCCAGGTGTCGGGCTCGGTCAGCACCGCGTCGACGCTGGCGATCAGCGCGTTCATGTCCTGCGAATTCGGCACCACCGGCAGGTCGAAGGTCTTCTCGTGGGTGGTATGGCCGCGCAGGGCCTTGAACAGTTCGTAGCCCTCGAGCCGGACCCGGCCCTCCGGCGCGTAGAGCAGGCCGGCGATGGTCTGGGTCGGCGAATGGGTGTGGAGCACGGCGCCGACGTCGGGAAAGCGGCGATAAAGATGGGTGTGCAGGGCGGTCTCGGCGGACGGCCGGTGGTGGGTGGCGACCGGACGGTTGTCCATGTCGACGACCATGATGTCGGCTTCGGTCAGCCGGCCCTTGTCCTTGCCGGAAATGGTGATCGCGGCGCGGTCGGCATCCATCCGGATCGAGAAATTGCCGGCGGTCGCGGGCGTCCAGCCCTTGGCGGCGAGCTCGCGGGTGTGCGAGACGATCTGGGCGGCGCAGCCGGCGTAGAGATTGTGGTCGAAGGCGGGAGCGTTCATGCCGCGCAGTGTAGCGGCTGGGGCCTGTCGGGATCATGCACGTCGGTCGGACGCTCATTCCCGGTTGGCATGCGGTCGTTCAGTCGTCGGAGCGCTGCTGGCCGTAGCCGCGGAACTTCTCGAGCACGCGCGCCATCTCGTCGTCGGGCAGGTCGCGGGTCGGGCCGAGGCTGCGCGCCAGCAGGTACTGCCGGGCGAGGTTCTCGACTTCCTGCGCCAGCGCGTAGGCCTCCGCGAGCGTGGCGCCGGTGGCGACCTGGCCGTGGTTCGCCATCAGGCAGGCGCGATAGCCGCCGTCCAGGGCGTGCAGCACATTGGCGGAGAGTTCCGGCGTGCCGAAGGTGGCGTACTCGGCGCAGGGGATGCGGGCGCCGCCGGCCACCGCGACCATGTAGTGGAAGGCGGGGATGCCGAGCCCGAGGCAGGCCAGCGCAGTGGCGTAGGTCGAGTGGACGTGGACCACGGCGTTCGTGCGCGGGAACGCCTGCAGGATATCGCAGTGGAAGCGCCACTCGCTGGACGGGATCAACTGGCCCGGCGGACAGTCGCCGTCGGCGTCGAGATAGACGATGTCTTCCGGCTGCAGGCGGTCGTAGGCGCGGCCGGTGGGCGTGATCAGCAGGCCGTCGCCCCAGCGCAGGCTGGCGTTGCCGGATTTGCCGATCGACAGCCCGCTGGCGTTCATGTCGCAACAGCGGTCGATCAGCGATTGCCGGGCGGCGCGTTCGTGGTCCTGCATGCGGGGTTCGTTCGCGACGTCTGACGGGCGTGCAGGATAGCCGGACTGCTCCGGCGTCGCGACATCGTGAATGCGAACGATTCGCGTTGACTTGCGTTTTCCATGCGGCTGCTAGCATGCGTACACGTTTGAAGGCCATGCGAACGCTCCGCTCGAAGTCGCTCCGGATTGACCCAGCGCAAGGACGCGGCAGCGATGGCCCGGATATCTTCCCTTTCGTTCCCACACGCCACGGTACCCGCCATGTCCCACGATGCTTCCCGTCGCCGTTTCCTGACCATCGCCGTCGTCGCCGCGGCCACCGCACCGGTCGCGCTGCATTCGCTGAACGCCGAAGCCGCCGCGCCGGCCCCCGCCGCGCTTCCGAAGCTCTCGCCCACCGACGCCACCGCGAAGGCGCTGGGCTACGTCGAAGATGCGACCAAGACGAAGCATGCCGCCTTCAAGCCGGGCAGCGACTGCGCCAACTGCAACTTCTACAAGGGCGCCAAGGGCGCGGCGACCGGCCCGTGCACGATCTTCCCGAAGAATACGGTCGCCGCGAAGGGCTGGTGCAGCGCCTACGCCAAGAAGCCCTGATCGCCAGCGGCTTCGTCGGCACCAACGAAAAACGGCGCGGGAAACCGCGCCGTTTTCGTTTGCCCGCGAACGGGGCAGGTCAGGCCTGCGGGCCTTCGTGGAACGGGGGTTCCGGCGGCATGGTTTCACCGCCACTCCCGGAGGTCATGCCGCGAGCGAGTTCGCTGCGCTTGTAGCCATACAGTCCGTAGACGACCAAGCCGATCAGGGCCCAGGTGACGAACACCGTGATCGCCTTGGAGCTCAGGTTCACGAACAGCAGGATGCATCCGGCCACGGCAAGCGGGCAGACGATCCAGACCAGGGGCGTGCGGAACGGGCGGGCGCGCGTCGGCTGCGTCCGGCGCAGGATCATCACGCCCACGGCGACCATGATGAACGCGAAAAGCGTCCCCGAGTTCGAGATGTCCGCGAGCAGGCCAACGGGGAAAAGCGCCGCGAAGAACGCCACCGCGATGCCGGTGATGATGGTGATGAAGTGCGGGGTGTGGAAGCGCGGATGCACTTTCGAGAAAGCCGCCGGCAACAGCCCGTCGCGCGACATCGTGAAGAAGATGCGGGTCTGGCCGTAGATCATCATCAATACGACGGACGGAAGCGCGATCGCGGCCGCGGTGCCGATCCACCAGGCCAGATCGGGCATGCCGAGGTCGCGGATGACGTGCGCCAGCGGCTCGGTGCTGCAGGCCAGGGCGTTCGACGAACGGCAGGCCTCCATCATCGCCGCGCTGCCGGCTTCGAGGACTTTTCCGTCGGCGCCGAAGATCGGCTGTGCGCCGCCTGCGCCCACTGCGCCGTAGCCGACCAGGAGGTAGAAGACGGTGCAGATCAACAGCGACCCGATCAGGCCGATCGGGATGTTGCGATTGGGGTTGGTCGTTTCTTCGGAGGCCGTGGAGACGGCGTCGAAGCCCACGTAGGCGAAGAAGATGGAAGCGGCCGCACCAAGCACGCCGATGCCGCCCATGGGGCTGCCCCAGCCGACCGGGTTGAATGGCTGGAAGTTCGCATCCTTGGCTGCCGGCAGCGCGTAGATGATGAACGCCGTCAGTGCGATCACCTTGATCGTCACGAGGACGGCATTGACCTTCGCGGACTTCGAAGTGCCGATCACCAGCAGGCCGGTGATGAAGAGTGCGAGCAGGAACGCGAGCAGGTTGAACGAGCCACCGCTGTAGGGGCCTGCGCGCAACGATGCCGGAATTCCGATATTGAAATAGTCCAGCCACCCGTTCATGTAGCCGGACCAGCCGACGGCGACCGCGCCGGCCGCCACCGCATATTCGAGAACAAGCGCCCAACCGACCACCCAGGCGAGTCCTTCTCCAAGGACGCCGTAGGTGTAGGTGTAAGCGGAGCCGGCCACAGGCACCATGGCGGCGAGTTCGGCATATGCCAGTGCGGCAAGTGCGCACACGATGGCGGCGATGATGAACGAGATCATCATCGCCGGGCCCGCCTTCTGGGCGGCTTCCGAGGTCAGGACGAAAATACCGGTGCCGATCACGGCGCCGATGCCGAGCATGGTGAGCTGGAATGCGCCGAGCTGGCGCTTCAGGGCTTTCTTTTCAGCCGTCTCGAGAATCTTGTCGAGCGGTTTGACGCGCCAAAAGAGCATGGACCATCCCCTAGCAGTGTTTGATGACCGGCAGACCTGCCGGAACCCGGCGACCATACCGGGCCCGCTCCCGGCGCACAAGCGCAGGCCCCGGCGGCGGCCCGGCCTGCGCCGGGCGATAATGCCGGCCCGCGATGATGCGATGCACCATGAACGATCCGAACGCGATGTCCGACCGCCTGCACCGTGTCTTTGCCGCGTACGCCGCCCGCTGGCCCGGGGAAGCGGAAGTCGCCGATGCGTTCGACGCGCTCCTCGGCGACCCCGAGGACCCCTTCGTCCGCGGCCGGCTCGCCGGCCATTTCACCGCCTCGGCCTGGCTGGTCGATCGCGCCGGCGAGCGCCTGCTGATGACCCACCACCGCAAGCTCGACCGCTGGCTGCAGCTCGGCGGGCATGCTGACGGCGACCGCGACCTGGCCGCGGTCGCGCTGAAGGAGGCGGAGGAGGAGTCGGGCCTGACCGGGCTGGTGGTCGAAGCCGAACCGTTCGACCTCGACCGGCACTGGATCCCCGCGCGCGGCGACGTGCCCGGGCACTGGCACTACGACGTCCGCTACGTCGTGCGGGCGACCGACGGCGAGGCGTTCGCGGTGAGCGAGGAATCGCATGCGCTGGCGTGGCGGCCGATCGTGGCGCTCTTCGACGAGCCGGGACTCGACCCTTCGATCCTGCGCATGGCCGCCAAGTGGCGGGACAGGCCGAACCGCTGACGCGGCTCGCGACGGTCCCGGCGGCGCGGTGGCCTGCCGTCGCCCGTCCGCATCCGCGGAGGCTGGCCCGGATTCCCGTCCGGGAATGCCGACCGGCGTCGTTCGCGGGGCGTGGGCGCCTGGCCGGCGCCTCGCGGGAAACGATTCCTATGTCGCGCCCGGCGTCGGCCGCGCGCCGGGGACGATCGAACCGCCGGGCGGCCGCCCGTGACGACAGGCCCGGGATCCGGCGTGCGAGGATTCGGTATCGTCCGTCCGGATCCGGACGGACATCGGCCACGGGCGCGCCGACCCGGCGGCGAATCGCACCCGCCCGGTAGGGGGCGGCGCCGGCATTTCGTCACGGCCGGTGTCGCGAACGGACGTTGAACTCACCGTATGATTCCGGTGCATGCGCCGGAGCCGGATCGCATGCGCCGCGGTGGCCGTCGTCGGCCCCGGCATCGAGGACGGACGGGACCGCGCCATGCGCCAGGCCCGATCCCGCGAAATTGATTTCGTAACGACATAGGGAGTGTGTAATGGAAGTCGTGAGGCAGCTCCTGGCCGAACTCGCCGGCCGGGACGTCAAGCTGGTGGTCGAAGACGGCAATCTGAACTGCTACGCGCCGAAGGGGGCCCTGACCCCCGAACTGGCCGCCGCCATCGCGCGCTGCAAACCGGAACTGTTGCGCGTGCTCGCCGAAGGGCCCGACGCGCAGGGCGCGGCGGCGGGAATCGCGGAGTTCCCGCTGTCCGTCGGAGAGAACACGCATTACATCCTGCAGCGGCTCAATCCGCTGAGGAGCCATGCGGTCCCGATCTGCGTCGAGGTCGGCGCGGACCTCGATCCCGGGCTGCTCGCCGAGGCCTGGAACCGCGTACTCGATCGCCATCCGATCCTGATGGCGCGGATCGTCGAGCGCGAAGGCGTCCCGGTCCACCGCATCGACCCGTCCTGCCGCGCGGTGCTGCGCGAGGAAACGCTGCCGCTGGCGCGCAGCGAGGACGTGGTCGCGCACTTCCAGGCGCGCGTGCTCGAACCGTTCGACCTGCAAGCCGGTCCGCTGTGCCGGATCACGCTGTTCACCTGGGGCGGCGGACGCCGCGGCCTGTTCGTGCTCGTCCACCACATCGTGTCGGACGGTTTCTCCAGCGGGGTGCTGCTGCGCGCGCTGTTCGACGCCTACCGCGATGCGGCCGCGGGACGCGCCGCCCCTGCGCCGGTCGCCGTCAGCGGCTACGAGGCGTTCGTCGAGTGGGAGCGGCGGATGCTCGAATCCGCGGACGGCCGCAAGCACGCCGATTACTGGAAGGCGCAGCTGCAGGGCGACCTGTCCGGCTTCCGCCTGCTGCCCGACGCGCCGCGCCCGCTGCCGCCGGGTTACGAGCCGGAAATCGTGGTCGACACGCTGCCGGACGAGGTCGCGCGCCGCGTCCGCGACTACTGCGCGGCGAAGTCGCTGCTGCCGTCGGCGTTCTTCCTCGCCGTGTTCCAGCTGCTGTTGCACAAGTATTCGGGCCAGAAGGACATCGTCGCGGTGATGCCGATGGTGGTCCGGCCGGACGCGCGCTTCCACGACCAGATCGGCTACTACTTCAACATCGTGCCGCTGCGGGCCAGCTTCGAGTCGCCGCTCACCGCCGCCGGGCTGATGCAGCAGATGCAGGGCCGGATGGTGGACGCGCTGTTCCACGGCGCCTATCCGTTCCCGCTGATGATGAACCGGCAGAAGGGCAGCGACGCGCAGGATTTTCGGATCTACTACGCCTACCAGGAATTCGCCAACCTCTCGGACCCGTCCTTCGTCGAGCTTCGCCGCGAATTCGGCCTCGCCCCGTTCGAGGGCTTCCGGCAGAAGGCCGAGGGCGATTTCGACATCGCGTTCGAGGTGTTCCCGGAGGACGGCAGCTTCCGCATCCACCTGCAGAGCGACCCGAACCTGTATCCGAACGACACCATCCGCGCGCTGATGGCCCATTTCCGGGTGCTGCTCGACGGGATCGGCCGCGATCCCGACCGGCCGGTCGCGGAATACCCGATCGCCACCGCGGAGGACCGTCGCCTGGTCCTGCACGCGTGGAACGACACCCCGGCGGACTATCCGCGCGATCGCTGCATCCACGCGTTCTTCCTCGACAACGTCGCCGCCATGCCCGATCGCCCGGCGGTGCTGTTCGAGGGGCGGACGCTGTCCTATCGCGAACTGGGCGAGGCGACCTCGGCCCTGGCGCTGGTGCTGCAGGCGCACGGGGTCCGCCCGGACACCATCGTCGCGCTGTGCGTCGAACGCTCGGCCGAGATGATGATCGGCATCACCGGCATCCTGCGCGCCGGCGGCGCGTACATGCCGATCGACCCGGACTACCCGGACGATCGCGTCACCTGGATGCTGGAGGATTCCAGCGCGACCCTGCTGCTGACCCAGGCGAAGCATCGCGCGCGGGTCGCGGCGCTCGCCGGCGCGGGCGTGCGCGTGATCGCGCTCGACGACGACTGGGACGAGGTCCTGCGCGAGGCCGCGGCGCTGACCGCGCAGGGCGCGCGCCTGGCCGAGGACGTCGGCCCGACCAACGTCGCCTACGTGATCTACACCTCCGGCTCCACCGGCAAGCCCAAGGGCGTGCTGGTCGAGCACCGCGCGCTGGTCAACCGCGTCCACTGGATGCAGAAGTCGTACCCGATGGACCACCGCGACATCGTGGTCCAGAAGACGCCGTACTGCTTCGACGTGTCGGTGTGGGAATTCGTCTGGCCGCCGATGGTCGGCGCGGCGCTCGCGTTCGCGGTGCCGAACGGGCATTCCGACGCGCAGTACATGGCCTCGCTGATCCGCGAGGTCGGCGTGACCACGCTGCATTTCGTGCCCTCGATGCTGCACACCTTCCTCGACAACTGCAGCGAGCCGTGCGAGAGCGTGCGCTTCGTGTTCTGCAGCGGCGAAGCGCTCGACCGGCATTCGGTGGACCGCTACCGCAAGGCGTTCCCGAACGCCGCGCTGCACAACCTCTACGGCCCGACCGAGGCGGCGATCGACGTCACCTTCTACGACTGCACGAAGATCGAATATCCGTTCGTGCCGATCGGCGCGCCGATCGACAACACCCGGATCTACATCGTCGACGCGCACAACAACCCGCAGCCGGTCGGCGTGCCGGGAGAGCTGCACATCGCCGGCGACAACCTCGCCCGCGGCTACCTCAACCGGCCCGAGCTGACCCGCGAGCGCTTCATCGACAACCCGTTCGAGCCCGGCGCGCGGATGTACCGCACCGGCGACCTCGCGCGCTGGCTGGACGACGGCAACATCCAGTACCTCGGCCGGATCGACGACCAGGTGAAGATCGGCGGCGTGCGCATCGAGACCGGCGAGATCGAGGCGCACCTCAATCGCCACCCGGCGATCAGCGAAAGCGTGGTGATCGCGCGCGGTCCCGACGGCTACAAGCAGCTGATCGCCTTCTACCGCGCGGTCGGCTCGCGCGAGGACGACGTGGTCGCGCTCGCCCACGGCGAACTGCGCGCGCACCTGCTGCAGACCCTGCCGGAATACATGATCCCGGCGGCCTTCGTCGCCATGCCCTCGATGCCGGTCACCTCCAACGGCAAGGCCGATCGGCGCGCGCTGTCGAAGATCGAGGTCGGCCTGGAGTCGAGCCGGGAATACGTGGCCCCGCGCAACGAGGCCGAGCGCCGCCTCGCCGAGATCTGGGCCTACGTGTTCAAGGAAAAGGGCTTCGTGCTGGAGCAGGCGAAGATCGGCGTCGACGACAACTTCTTCGAGCTCGGCGGCAATTCGCTGCTCGCCACCCAGTTGCTGTACCGGATCCGCTCGGCGTTCGGCGTCGAACTGCCGGTGCGCGCGCTGTTCGAGCAGGTCACCATCGCGCAACTGGCGGAGACCATCGCCCGGATCGCCGCCGGCGATGCGCGGGCGGCCGCCGCGGACGTGGTCGTGGCGATCCAGCCGCGCGGCGAGGGCCCGGCGGTGTTCGCGCTGCCGGGCGTGGGCGGCAACGTGCTGTCCTATCGCGAACTGAGCCGCGCGTTCGGCCCGGCGCAGCCGTTCCACGCCGTGGAGGCGATCGGCCTGGACGGCGCGACCCCGCCGCCGGACAGCGTCGAGGCGACCGCACAGGCCAACCTGGCGGCGATCCGCACGCGCCAGCCGCACGGTCCGTACCGGCTGGTCGGGCATTCCTACGGCGGCGTGCTCGCCTACGAGATGGCGCGCGCGCTGCTGGCGCAGGGCGAACGGGTCGAGTACCTGGTGCTGCTGGATGCGGCGACGCCCGAGGTGCTGTTTGCGGCGGACGCGGGCGCGGGCGACGAAGCCGAGGACATGCGCCGGCTGTGCGCGGAGCTGGCCGAGCAGAACGGCCGCAGTTTCGACCTGTCCACCGACGCGCTGCGCGCGATGCCCGTGGACGGGGTGCTCGCGCAACTGGAACGACTGGGCATTCCGGTCGATCGCGACCGCTACGAGACCCTGACCGCGGTGTTCCGCGCGAACCGGGACAGCTATCGCCGCTACCGGCCGGCGCCGCCGCCGCTGCCGCTCGCGGTGCATCTGTTCCGCGCGACCCGGTCGATGCCGTCCACCGATGCGTGGCCCGGCGACTACGGCTGGGGGGCGGTCCTCGGCGCGGCGCCGGTCATCCACGACGTCGACGCCGACCACCACGCGATCCTCCGCGGCGCGGCGGCGTCTGCGGTCGCGGGCGTGCTGGTCGCGGCGTCTGCGCCACGCACCGCCGGCGAGGCGGCGGAGACCGCGCACTGAGGGCGCGGCGGGCGCGACGACGTCCGCCACGAAAAAAGCCGGCTGCTGCGACGCGGCCGGCTTTTTTTTGCGCTGCCGCGCAGGGCCCCTGCGCGCAGGCCGGGTCGCGGGCTCAGTCCGCGCGTCCGCCGAACTCGCCGGTGACGGTGTTCACCCACACCTTCTCGCCGTTGGCGATGTATTCCGGGACCTGGATCTCGATGCCGGTGTTGAGCTTGGCCGGCTTCGGGCGCTTGGTGGCGGTGCCGCCCTTGAGTTCCGGCGGCGTCTCGACCACTTCCAGCACCACGCTCTGCGGCAGTTGCAGGCCGACCGGCGCGTCGTCGATCACCTGCACGTAGCAGCCGGTGAGGCCGTCGGTGATGTAGCCGGCGCCGTCGCCGACGACATCGGCGTCGAGCATGTACGGGGTGAAGTCCTCGTCGTCCATGAACACGAACGCGTCGCCGTCCTTGTACGAGAACGTGGCCTGGCGGCGGGCGAGATCGACTTCCTTGAGGTCGTCCTCGGCGCCGACGCTGATGTCGAGCTTGTTGCCGCCGGGCACGCTGTACATGGTGAAGCGGTACTTGACGTTGCCGCCGCGGCCCTGCGGCGAGCTGCGCTCGATGTCGCGGATCTGGTACGCGCCGCCGTTGTATTCGACGACGTTGCCCTTCTTGATGTCGTAAGCCTTCATGGGGGGATTCCGTTGCGGTGCCGTTGCGGTTATTTCGGAGCGAGGCGCGTCGCGCCGTCGAGGCGGATGGTCTCGCCGTTGAGGTAGACGTTGCCGAGGATGTAGGCGACGAGGTCGGCGAATTCCTCCGGCCTGCCCAGGCGCGAGGGGAACGGGATCGACGCCGACAGCGACTGCTGCACGCTCTCGGGCATGCCGTCGACCATCGGCGTCCAGAAGATGCCCGGGGCGATGGTCATCACGCGGATGCCGAAGCGGGCGAGTTCGCGCGCCATCGGCAGGGTCATGCCGACCACGCCGCCCTTCGACGCAGAGTACGCGGCCTGGCCGATCTGGCCTTCGTAGGCCGCGACCGAGGCGGTGTTGACGATCACGCCGCGCTCGCCGTCGGCGTTGGCCTCGTTGGCCTGCATCAGCTGCGCGGCGGCCTTGGCGACGTTGAAGCTGCCGACCAGGTTGACCATCACCGTGGTCTGGAACTGCGACAGCGGCATCGGGCCTTCCTTGCCCAGCACGCGGCCGGCGCCGAGGATGCCGGCGCAGTTGATCGCGACGTTGAGGCCGCCGAGGAAGTCCCTGGCCGCGGCGACGTTGGCGACGACCCCGGCTTCGTCGGTGACGTCGGTGCGGAAGTAGCGGGCGTTGGCGTCGCCCAGTTCGGCGACCGCGGCGGCGCCCTTGTCGCCGTTGACGTCGAACAGGGCGACCTTGCCGCCGTGGGCGACGAGGTGCTTCGCCACCGCGAAGCCGAGGCCGGAAACGCCGCCGGTGACGAGGGCGCGGGTGTCGGAAAGCTGCATGCGCGTGGTCCGTGGATGCGAAAGGCGGGATTTTAGCGCACCGCCCGGCGGCCCCGGCCGCCGGGCGCACGCGGGCCAGCGGGCGTTGCGAACGAGCGCCCGGGCGCGCGTCCCGGAGCAGGGGCCCGGGACAGGGGCCGGGCCGGCGTGGTATACCTGCCGGGCGTGTCGTGGCCCCGGCCACCGCGCAGACAATTCCGCTTTCCAGTCGTATCCCTTCAGAGACGCGTCATGGCTGATACGAGACTGCCGGCAGTGGCCACTGCCGGATGCCACGGGCGCCTGCGTGCGTCCGCGCCTGCCGCGCATCGCGCCGGGCGCTGCCGCTGGGCCCGCCGGGCCGTCCCTCCGCAGGCCGCCGCGCGCCTGCCGTCGCCGCGTTCCATTCCGCGGCTTTCCACGCCGTTTTCCACCCTTTACGGGGCCGCCCGCTCCCCCGCAGTCGTTGCGCCTGTCCGCCTCCCCCGAGTTCGCGGCGGCGCATCGGCTTCGCCCTGTCCGCGGGCGCGTTCCCGTTTTCTTGTACCGCCCGCCGCGGGCCGGGGACGCGGATGACCGCCCCCGGCGGTCGCCGCGGGCGCACGGCCCGGTTCGCACGGACCGTCGCCGCGCTGGCCCTGTGGGTGGCGCTGGCCGGCTGCCGCGAGGCGCCCGCGCCGCCGTCGCCCGCCGCCGCACCGGCGCAGACCGCCTCGCCCGCACCAGACGCCGCGGCCACGCCCGCGGCCGCCTCCCAGGGGAAGACCCAGATGACGGAACTCGACGCTCTCCTCGCGCTGTACGTGACCGACGCCGGGCAGCAGTGGCGCGCCTACGACGGCCTCGCCGGGGTGCGCTGGAGCGACCCCGCGCCGGTCGACAACGACGCGGTCGCCGACCCGGCGCTGCGCTACGCGCGCAGCGGCCGCGTGCTGCTGGCGGGCTTCGGCGAGGTCGCGCTGCCCGACGGCAACGCCGGCGCCGACGCCGGCGTGCGCATGGGCAACGAGGGCGAGGCCGGGCTGACCCTCAACGGCGACGCCGACCGCGTGAACGAGATCGCGATCGTCAAGTTCTATCCCAGCGACGACTACGCGCAGGTGCTGTCGGCGCAGTTCCCGGCCGCCGCGGTCGCGCCGGTCGCCGATCAGTGCACGGTCGACGCCTACGGCGGCGAGAACGTGCAGCACAACGCCTTCTACCGCGTCGACCTGGGCGGCGAGCGCGCGGTCTTCGTCGAGGCGTTCGTCGACGAGGACGGCGGCGCCGCCGGCCCCGGTTCCACCACGTTCGTGTTCACCCGCGACAAACCGGCGGCGCGGATCGCGTCGATGCGCTGCCGCGAACGCTGACCGGGGCCCGCGCCGACCACCCGCGGGCCTTCCCATCCACACGTCGATATCCACTCGAGGGGCAACACCATGGCTGATGATCGACAGCGGGCAGTGGCCACTGCCAATGCGTACCACCAGGGCAACATCGCCGGACTGGACCAGGCCGAGACCCGGCGCCTGGTCGCGTCCACGGTGCTTACCGAAAGCAGCGGCGGCGATCTCGCCGTCACCAACCGCCAGGGCTACGTCGGCCGCTACCAGGCCGGCGCCGGCTGGCTGGTCGAGGCCGGCTACGTCGATCGCCAGAAATACGACCAGGCGTTCAAGGCCTCGGGCGCGCGCACCGAATGGGAATGGGCGACCACCGGCGGCATGACCCGCTTCCTGCGCGACGACGGCAACTGGAAGGACGGCCTGAGCCTCGACAAGTACAAGGCGTCCGCCGACCTGCAGGACAAGGCGTTCAAGACCAACTGCGACAAGCTCTACGCGCACGCGGTCCGCGACCACCTGCTCGACGCGAACAGTTCCGCCGAGCGCGTCGCCGGCTTCCTCAAGGCCTCGCACCTCGGCGGCTACGGCGCCGGCAAGGCGGTGCTGGAAGGGCGCCCGGTGCGCGCCGACGCCAACGGCACCACGCCGTACAAGTACTACAACGACATCGCCCGCAACGGCGACGGCCTGGACCAGCTGATGGCGCGCGGCGGCCGCGAGCACGCGCCGGCGCGCACGCCCGACGCGCAGACGCCGTCGCCCGCGCGCACGCCCGCTGCGTCCGCCGCGCCCGCGCCGCTCGCCGCCAGTGCGTTCTTCCGGCAGCAGACGCCGGAAGTCCGCGCCTACCTCGACCTGGTCGCGTGGAAGGAAGTGGGGCATTCGCTCAACGCCGACGGTTCTCCGGCCGGCTATCGCGAGCGCAACGGCGTGGCCGGCAGCCGCGGGCTGATGCCGGAATCGGCGATCGCCGACAACGGCACGCTGCCGCGCGACGAACTGCGCTACAACGTCGGCCGCTACCAGATGAAGCTGGTGGACGTCGAGGACATGCGCAACCGCTACGACCGCCGCATCGACGATTTCTCGCCCGAGAGCCAGGACCGCATCGCGGTGGCGAAGATGCGCTACCGGGGGGTGACGGCGGAGCTGGAGCAGGGCGACATCCGCGGCGCGATCGAGCGCGGCGGCAAGGAGTGGGCGTCGCTGCCGGGGTCGCCGTACGGCCAGGTGCAGCGCGGCTACACGGTCGAGAAGGCGATCGATTACTACGAGCAGCGGCTCGCGTTCCATCGCGCGCTCGACCGCGGCCAGCCGCCGCCGGCGCACACCGAGGCGCCCGCGGCGTCGCGCGACCCGATGGCCGACGGCGTACTCAGGCACGGCGAGCGCGGCGAGGCGGTGAAGCACCTGCAGGAAGCGCTGAACAAGGCCGGCATCCGCGACGACAAGGGCCAGCCGCTGCCGACCACCGGCTACTACGGCGACCTCACCGAGGCCGCGGTGCGCAAGTACCAGGCGCAGCACGGGCTGGAGGTCGACGGCAAGGCCGGCCGCGAGACCCTGGGCGCGCTCGCTTCGACCGTCGCGCGGACGCAGCCGAACGCCGACCCGCAGCACGTGCCCGCGTCGCAGCAGGCCGCGCCGTCTCATACCGCGCCCTCGCAGACCGCGCCTTCGCAGACCACGCCCGCCCACCCGCCGCAGAGCACCGACGGCGGCGCGGCGAACCCGCCGAGGACCGCGCCGCCCGCGCAGTCGGACAAGCCCTCGATCGCCGATCCCAAGCATCCGGACCACCGGCTCTACGAACAGGCGCTGTCGAACCTGCAGCAACTGGGCCCCAGCGGCGGCTTCAGGTCGCGCGAGGAGCTGGAGAAGGCGGCCGCGGCCGTCGCCGCCGACGCGAAGGCGACCGGCCTGTCGTCGATCGACCACATCAGCAAGACCAGTGCGGTCAACGGGCAGACGCTGCTGGTGGCGGTGGAGGGCAGCCCGCTGAGCCCGGCGTCGAAGAACTCGTACATCGACTATGCGCAGGCGACGACGCAGACGGTCGAACAGAGCAGCCGCATGGCCGAGGCGGCGAAGGCGCCCGACCCGCAGGCGGCGCACGAGCAGGCCAGGAGCGTGTCCGGCCGCTGAGGCCGGCGCCTGCCGGAGGCGATGCCGCTTCGGCGTCGTCGCCGAAGGCGGGGGCCGAGCCCGCCGCGGATCAGGCCAGCAGTGCGTCGATCAGGGCGCGGTGGCGCACCGCCTGCGCTTCGCGGCGCAGGCGGCTGGCGGTGAAGATCGCGCACATCTCGTCGACCGCGGTCTCGAAGGTTTCGTTGACGATCACGTAGTCGAACTCGCCGTAGTGCGACATTTCCTCGTGCGCGTTGGCGAGCCGGCGCGCGATCGTTTCCTCGCTGTCCTGCCCGCGTTTGCGCATGCGCTCCTCCAGCGCCGCGCGCGACGGCGGCAGGATGAACACGCCGACCGCGTCCGGCACGTGCCGGCGCACCTGCTGCGCGCCCTGCCAGTCGATCTCCAGCAGCACGTCGCGACCGGCGGCGAGCTGCGGCTCGACCGACTGCCGCGCGGTGCCCTTGAGGTCGCCGTGGACGTTCGCCCACTCGAAGAAGTCGCCGGCGTCGATCATCGCCCGGAACTCCTCCTCGCTGACGAAGTGGTAGTGCTGCGCGTGGCGCTCGCCCGGGCGCATGCCGCGCGAGGTGAACGAGATCGACAGCGCGATGTCGGGAAAGCGCGCCAGGCAGGCGTTGACGATGCTGGACTTGCCGGCGCCGGACGGGGCCGCGACGATGAAGAGGGTTCCGCGCATGTTCGCTTTCGCAGGCTCGATTCGTTGTTCCGGCGGGGTGGCGGCGCAGGCCGCCCGGGTCGCCCGGGGCCGGGGGGAGGGGAGTGTACCCCGTTCCCCGGGCATGGGCCGGCCGCCGGTCGCGGCGGGCCGGGTCACTCGATGTTCTGGGCCTGTTCGCGGATCTGGTCGATCAGCACCTTCAGCTCCACCGCCAGGGCGGAGGTGCGCGCGTCCACCGACTTCGAGCCGAAGGTGTTGGCCTCGCGGTTGAACTCCTGCAGCAGGAAGTCGAGCCGGCGGCCCACCGCGTCCTTCTGCTTCAGCGCGCGGCGCAGTTCGGCGATGTGGCTGTCGAGGCGGTCCAGTTCCTCGTCCACGTCGAGCTTCTGCAGCGCCAGCACCAGTTCCTGCTCGAAACGGCCGGGGTCCAGCGGCTGCGGCAGGTCGGCGAGGCGGTGCTCCAGCTTCTGCCGCTGGCCGGCGCGGATCGCCGGCATCAGCGTGCGCGCGTCGGCGGCGTGCCTGGCGATCGCGTCCACGCGCTCGAGGATCACCGCGGCCAGCTTGCCGCCCTCGCGTTCGCGGGCTTCGACGAACTGCGCCAGCGTCTCGTCCAGCAGCGACAGCGCCTCGGCGTGCAGCGCCGCCGGGTCGTCGGCGTGCGACTGCAGCACGCCGGGGAACTTCAGCAGGTCGGTCATCTCCACCCGCATCGCCGGGAAGTGCTCCTGCAGGTTGCGGCCCAGCGCCGCGAGCTGCGCCACGCGCGCGGCGTTGAGCTGCAGCGCGTCGTCGCGTTCGTCGCTGCGCAGGCGCATGGTGAGGTCGAGCTTGCCGCGCGACAGCCGCGCCGCGATCCGTTCGCGCAGCGCCGGTTCGGCCGCGCGCAGGTCGTCGGGCAGGCGTGTGCCGACTTCGAGGAAACGGTGGTTCACCGCGCGCAGCTCGCAGCCGAGCGTGCCCCAGGGCGTGCTCCGCTCGGCGGCGGCGAAGGCGGTCATGCTGCGGATCATCGGGTGTCCTGGGCGGGGGCCGGGGTCGGCGAGACCGCCATTGTCCGCCATCCGGCGCGCCGGTTGGGGCCCGCCGCCCCGCCGCGCGGCCGCGCGGGGGAGGGCGCGGGCCCCGGTGATAGACTGCGCCGCCCGCACGCCGAGCAACGCCGCATGACCATCGCCCGCCCCAGTGGCCGCCGCCCCGACCAGCTGCGCCCGGTCCGCATCGAACGCGGCCACACCCGCCACGCCGAGGGTTCGGTGCTCGTGTGCTTCGGCGAGACCCGGGTGCTGTGCACCGCCAGCGTCGAGAACAAGGTGCCGGGTTTCCTGCGCGGCAAGGGCGAGGGCTGGGTCACCGCCGAGTACGGCATGCTGCCGCGCGCCACCCACACCCGCAGCGACCGCGAGGCCGCGCGCGGCAAGCAGGGCGGGCGCACGCTGGAGATCCAGCGCCTGATCGGCCGCGCGCTGCGCGCCTGCGTCGATCGCAACGCGCTGGGCGAGCGCACGATCACCCTCGACTGCGACGTGCTGCAGGCCGACGGCGGCACCCGCACCGCGGCGATCACCGGCGCCTACGTGGCGCTGGTCGATGCGGTGCGCTGGCTGCAGACGCGCAAGGACTACGTGCCGCCGAAGGGCGGCCGCGACCCGATCCACGGCGCGGTCGCCGCGGTCTCGGTCGGCGTCTACCGCGGCGTGCCGGTGCTGGATCTCGACTACGCCGAGGACAGCGACTGCGACACCGACATGAACGTGGTGATGAACGACGGCGGCGGCTTCATCGAGCTGCAGGGCACGGCCGAGGGCCACGCCTTCCGCCGCGACGAACTCGACGCGCTGCTCGGCCTCGCCGAACAGGGCATCGGCGAACTGTTCGCGGCGCAGCGCGCGGCGCTGGCGGGCTGAACGTGGCCGCGCGCAAGCACATCGCCTGTTTCGCGCTGGTGGTGGACGACTACGACCGCGCGATCGACTTCTACGTCGACGCGCTCGGCTTCGAGCTGCGCGAGGACCGCCTGCTCGGCGCAGTCCCCGGCAACGCCGCCAAGCGCTGGGTGGTGGTCGCGCCGGCCGGGGCCGAGACCGGCGTGTTGCTGGCGCAGGCCGCGAACGACGCCCAGCGCGCGAGCATCGGCCGCCAGACCGGCGGCCGCGTCGGCTTCTTCCTGCACACCGACGACTTCCGCCGCGACCACGCCGCGATGCTCGCGAAGGGCGTGCGTTTCGTCGAGTCGCCGCGCGAGGAGGCCTACGGCACCGTGGTGGTGTTCGAGGACCCGTACGGCAACCGCTGGGACCTGGTGGAACCGCGCGGATGAAGCTGGTCCTCGCCAGCGGCAACGCCGGCAAACTCGCCGAACTGCGCGCCCTGCTGGGCGATCTCGACGTCGAGCTGCACGCGCAGTCCGAATTCGGCGTCGGCGACGCCGACGAAACCGGCCTGACCTTCGTCGAGAACGCGATCCTCAAGGCGCGGCATGCCGCGCGCGCCACCGGACTGCCGGCGCTGGGCGACGATTCGGGGATCTGCGTCGATGCGCTCGACGGCGCGCCCGGGCTGTACAGCGCGCGCTACAGCGGCGTCCACGGCGACGCCGCGGCGAACATCGCCAAGCTGCTCGACGCCCTGCGCGACGTGCCCGACGCACGCCGCGGCGCGCGCTTCGTCTGCGTGCTGGCGCTGCTGCGCCATGCCGACGACCCGCAGCCGCTGATCGCCGAGGGCGTGTGGGAAGGCCGCGTGCTGCACGCCCCGCGCGGCGCCGGCGGCTTCGGCTACGACCCGGTGTTCTTCGATCCGGAGCGCGGGCAGGGCGCGGCCGAACTCGACCCCGCGCTGAAGCATCGCATCAGCCACCGTGGGCGCGCGCTCGACGTGCTGCGTGCGCGCCTGCACGAGGTGCTGCGCTGAGGCGCACGCAGGCTCGCATGCTGTCGTTGCCGCCCCTGTCCCTGTACGTCCACCTGCCGTGGTGCGTGCGCAAGTGCCCGTACTGCGACTTCAACTCGCACGAATACCGCGACGCCGCCGGCGGCCCGCCGCCGTTCGCCGCCTACGTCGATGCGCTGATCGCCGATCTCGACCTCGATCTGCCGCTGGCGTGGGGCCGCACCGTGCACAGCGTGTTCTTCGGCGGCGGCACGCCCAGCCTGTTCCCGGCGGCGGCCATCGACCGCTTCCTGCAGGCGGCGAGCGCCCGGCTGCGCTTCGCGCCCGGCTGCGAGATCACCCTGGAGACCAATCCCGGCACCGCCGAGCACGGCCGCTTCGGCGACTACCTGCGCGCCGGCGTCAACCGCGTGTCGTTCGGCATCCAGAGCTTCGACGATGGCTGCCTGCGCCGGCTCGGCCGCATCCACGACAGCACCCAGGCCGAGGCCGCGGTGAAGCTGGCCCAGGACGCCGGCCTCGACAACCTCAACCTCGACCTGATGTACGCGCTGCCCGGGCAGACGCTGGCGATGGCGCTGCACGACCTCGAGCGCGCGTTCGCGCTGGCACCGGCGCACATCAGCCACTACCAGTTGACGCTGGAGCCCAACACCGTGTTCGCCGCGCGCCCGCCCGAGCACCTGCCCGACGAGGACCTCGCCTGGGACATGCAGGAGCAGGGCCAGGCGCGGCTCGCCGCCGCCGGCTACGCGCAGTACGAGATCAGCGCCTACGCCCGTCCCGGCCGCCAGTGCGCGCACAACCTCAACTACTGGCGCTTCGGCGACTATCTCGGGATCGGCGCCGGCGCCCACGGCAAGCTCTCCCTGCCCGCGGAAGGCGGCGACGCCGGGCGCATCCTGCGCCGCTGGAAGCTCAAGCATCCGGCGGCGTACCTGGCGCAGGCCGGGACCGCGGCGGCGATCGGCGGCGACGAGGACATCGCGCCGGCGCAGCGGCCGTTCGAATACATGCTGAACCTGCTCCGACTGCGCGAGGGCTTCGCGCTGGCGGCCTTCGAGGCGCGCACCGGGCTGCCGCGCGCGGCGATCGCCGCGCCGCTGGCGGAGGCCGCCGCCGCCGGCTGGCTGGTCGTCGAGGACGAGCGCGTGCGGCCCACCGAGTCCGGCCTGCGCTTCGCGAACGACGTCATCGCGCTGTTCCTGCCGACGCCGGGCCCGGCCGTCGCGGCGCAGGCCGCCGCGCACGGCGACGCGCCATGAGCCGCCGGACCGGTCCGGAACCCCGCATTTCCCGGTGCGGGAGTTGGCTCGCGATGCCCGGGCGTGTTAAGAAATGCGGATAACGTCGCACTTCCACAGGCTGAAATGAGCCCGCCCAACGACCTGCCCGACCTCGCGCCGAAGACTCTGGCCGCCGCCGGCCTTCCGCGCCGCGTGCGACGCACGCTGGATCGGGTGCTGGCGCTCGCCAGCGAGGAGTTGGAGAAGAACCTGGTCGCGGCCGTCTCCGACTTCGAGGAGGAGCTGTTCCGGCTCGGCGAGCGCGGCGGCACCACCGGCGGCGGTTCGGTGGTCGACTACATGCACACCCTGCGCGTGGTGCGCCTCAACCGCCACGACCTGGTGCCGCGGTTCATGCAGCTGCTGGAAGCCAGCCTCGCCGGCCTGCGCCGGCCGAGCGCGATCCAGAGCCTGTCGCGCCCGTCCTCGACGCCGCCGCCGGCGCTGAACTTCCGCAATCTCAGCCTCGTCGACGAATCGATGATGGACGAGGGCGCGGTGCTGCACGAGATCGCCTCGCGGCAGGAATCGCGCACCAACCTCGTGCTGCACCTGCTGGGCCAGCGCTTCGCGGTGCTCGCGGCGGCGCCGGCCTTCGACGGGGAGCGCGTCCCGCTGGGCCCGCAGGCGCTGTGCCGCGCGATCCGGCAGGCGGTCGAGCCGCTGCAGCTCAACCACGCCGCGCGCCCGCTGTTCTACCGCACCTTCGACCGCCGGGTGATGGCGTACTACCCGATGCTGTGCGAAAAGCTGGACGCGCTGCTGATGGAGGAGGGCGTGCTGCCCGGCCTCAGCTACGTGCCGATGCGGACCCGCGCGTCCGGCGCCGACGACCAGGACGCGCCGGCGCAGGACCGGCCGACGCCGGGGGCGCGGCCCGAGCCCGGGAGCCCCGCCGCGCGCGCGCCCGGCGGCGACCCCGCGGCGTTCGGCGAACGCCGGCCCGCGGGCGAGCCCGGCGGCGGATTCGGTCGCGGCGCGACCGGCGGTGCGGTGGGCGGCGCGGGCGGGTCGGGCGGACCCTCCCCGGGCGGTCCCGCTGGCGGCGCGGCCGGTGGCCCGGGCGGTCCCGGAGGTCCCGCCGGCGGCGCGGGCGGCGGCCAGGCCTACGACGGCAATCGTCCGCACACGACCTGGATGGGGCAGGCCATCCCGCATGCCGAAGTCGACGAGATGCAGTCCTTCCGGGAACTGCACCAACTGCTGAACCAGCGCCGGATCCGCAACGAGCGGATGAACCCGGTGCCGCCGGGCGCGCGCAGGGAAACCCCGATCGCGACCCGCGACCTGCTGCAGAACCTGGGGCGCCTGGACGCCCAGTCCGATCTGCCGAGCAGCGCCGCCAGCATCGAGGACATCAAGCAGTCGATGCTGGCCCAGGCGCGCCAGCAGCACGGCGGACCGGTCGCGCTGGCGCCGGCCGACAACGACACGTTCGACCTGCTCGGGCTGCTCTACGGCCACCTCAACCGCGAGATCCGCGATGATGCCCCGGCCGCGGCCCTGATCAAGCGCCTGCAGCTCACCCTGCTGCGCGTGGCGCTGCAGGATCGGGCCTTCTTCGTCCGGCCGAACCACCCGGCCCGCCAGTTGCTGAGCACGGTCTCGGAGACCGCGGCCAAGTGGCTCGCCGACGACGACATCGACCCGACGTTGCTGGCGCCGCTGCAGGAGGCCGTCACCCACGCCGTCAAGCACTACGACGGCGACGTCTCGGTGTTCGAGCAGAGCAACCGCGAGCTCAAGACCCACATCGACGCGCAGGCCAAGCGCGCCGAGACCCTGGAGCGCCGCCACGTCGAGGCCGCGCGCGGCAAGGAAAAGCTCGAAGCGGCCAAGCTCCGCGCCGAGCAGACGCTGGCCGAGATCGTCGGCGACGCCTCGCTGCCGAAGTTCAACCGCGCGCTGCTCAACCAGTCGTGGGCGGACGTGCTCACGCTGACCTTCCTGCGCCACGGCGAGGGCTCGGAGGAGTGGAAGCGCCAGCTCGACGCGACCCGCCAGATCGTTTCCGCCTGCGCCCAGCGCGACACCGAGGCCGAACACCCGGCGCTCAAGGCCCACGTCGAAGGCGCGCTCAAGCAGGTCGGCTACCACGACGAGGAAGCCGACGTCATCGCCCGCCGGCTGTCGAGCAGCCTGCGCGAGGAAGAGGACGGCGAGTCCCGCACCGAGCTGACCATGAAGCTCAAGGCGCGCGTGCGCCTGGGCGAGGAAGCCGCGCAGAAGGCGCGCAAGCCGGACCTGCCGCAGCGCAGCGAGCACGAGCAGGAATGCTACGAACAACTGCGCCTGCTGCCGTTCGGCACCTGGCTGGAATTCGTCACCAACCAGCAGGGCGACGTGGTCCGCCGGCGCATGTCGTGGTTCAGCCCGATCACCGGCAACGCGCTGTTCGTCAACCAGCGCGGCCAGCGCGTCGGCGAACATTCGCTGGACAGCCTCGCGAGGATGATGGCCAAGGACCAGTTGCGCGTCGTCACCGCGCAGCGCGCGGGCCTGGTCGATCGCGCCTGGCACGCCGCGCTCAACGCCCTGCGCACCCTCACCGGCAATCGCCGCGAAGGCCAGGAGCACGACGACGAGGCCGAAATGCCGTCGGACGTGGCCGTGCGCTCCTCGCCGGCGGCGCCGCTGGAGCCGCTCGACGCGCCGGCCGCGCGCTCGGTGCCGTCCGCCGGCGCAGCGCCCCCGGCCGCGCCCGCGTTTCGCCGGCCGGTCGAGCCCTACCCGGGACTGATCGGCGACGAGTCCGCGCCGCCGCCGCAGGGAGATGACCGATGAGCAACCGCGAACATCGCCGCTCGCCGCGGCGCAAGGTCGCCGAAACCGTGCGTGTGGCCGACACGATGACCGAGGAAATCGTCGGCCGCCTCGGCAATCTTTCCGAAGGCGGCATGCTGCTTGTCGCCAGCGCATCGCTGGTCGAGGACGCGCTGTACCAGTTCCGCTTCCGCCTCCCGGGCGCGGAGGCGATCGACATCGAGGCCGGCGCGCACCTGCTGTGGCTCGATCGCTCCACGTCGCTCGGCCAGTCCTGGGCGGGGTTCCGCTTCATCTCGATGAGCGAGGACCACCGCGACGCCCTGCACGCCTGGATCGAAGCGCCCGGCGCCCACTACGACTGATGCCCGCCGTCCCCCGGGGCGGCCTTGTTTCCACTTCCCCCGAGTCCGCCATGTCCGCCGATCCGTCCCGTCTCTACGCCGACCACCTCGCCGTCGTCCGCGCGCGCGCCGACGCCGCGCTCGAACGCGGCGGCTTCGACCACCTGGTCGTCCCCAGCGGCACGCTGCACTACCAGTTGTTCGACGACCGCGACTATCCGTACGCGGTCAATCCGCAGTTCAAGGCCTGGCTGCCGGTCACCCGCGCGCCGGGCAGCTGGCTGGTGCACACGCCCGGCGAGCGCCCGCAACTGATCTACCTGCAGCCGCACGACTACTGGCACGTGGTGCCCGAGGCGCCGAGCGGCGAGTGGGTCGAGCATTTCGACATCCACGTCATCCGCGAGCCGGAGGACGCCAAGCGCCTGCTGCCGAAGAACGCCGCCCGCTGCGCCATCCTCGGCGAAGCGCAGAGCGCGCTCGGCGCGTACGGCGCCTATGCGCCGAACAATCCGGAGCCGGTGCTCGACTACCTGCACTACCACCGCGCGTACAAGACGCCGTACGAGATCGCGATGATGCGCGAGGCGACGCGCTGGGGCGTGCGCGGGCACCGCGCGGCCGAGCGCGCGTTCCGCGCCGGCGCCAGCGAGTTCGGCATCCACCTGGCGTACTGCCAGGCCGCGCGCCAGGACGCCAACGACCTGCCGTACGGCAACATCGTCTGCCTCGACGCGCACGCCGCGGTGCTGCACTACACCGATCGCGACCGCACGCCGCCGGCGCATGCGCGCAGCTTCCTGATCGACGCCGGCGCCAGCCATCGCGGCTATGCCTGCGACATCACCCGCACCTACGCCACCGACACGTCGGGCGAATTCCAGGCGCTCATCGACGCCGTCGACCGCGCCCAGCTCGCGATGTGCGCGCAGGTCCGCGCCGGCACCGACTACCGCCGGATCCACCTCGACGCGCACCTCGCGCTGGCGACGATCCTGCGCGACTTCGGCCTGATCACGGTCGCGCCCGACATCGCGGTCGAGACCGGCGTCAGCAGCGCCTTCTTCCCGCACGGCATCGGCCACGGCATCGGCCTGCAGGTGCACGAAGTCGCCGGTTTCGCGGCTTCCGACGCCGGCGGCACGATTCCCAAGCCCGAAGGCCACCCGTACCTGCGCCTCACCCGCACCCTCGAACCGGGCATGGTCGTCACCATCGAACCGGGCCTCTATTTCATCGACATGCTCCTCGACGCGCTCAAGGACAAGGGCCTGGGCCCCAGCGTCGACTGGAACCGCGTCGCCCAGTTCAGGCCCTACGGCGGCATCCGCATCGAGGACGACGTGGTGTGCACCGAAGGCGAGCCGGTGAACCTGACGCGGCAAGGCTTCGCGGCGGATTGAGGCCCTCGCGGGCGCGCCGGTCTGCGCCCCCGGCTTCCCATGCTTTTTTGTCTTCTTTGTAGGCGCAACTTCGTAGGAGCGACGTGAGTCGCGACCCCATGCGCCCGCCGCGTCGCGACTCACGTCGCTCCTACGAAGCGCTTCGATGCGGTCGTGCCGCAGGCGATGTGCGATGGAAGCAACCGAGCCCGCAGGGTGGGCTCCAGCCCGCCATCAACGAAACGCCCAGCCGCGGGATTCGATGGTCTCTTGCCGCCGATGGCAGATCCCTTCGCAGGCTTCGCCTGCGTTCGGGATGACCATCAGGGGCGCTGCCGTGGCCGGTGTGCAGGTGGATGCTTTGTCCGACGTCCGGTGTGACCGGATGCGTCGCGATGGTGGGCCAGGGGTCCACCCTACGAATTTTTTTGTAGGAGCGACGTGAGTCGCGACCCCATGCCCCGCCGCGTCGCGACTCACGTCGCTCCTACGAAGTGCTTCGATGCGGTCGTGCCGCAGGCGATGTGCGATGAAAACGGCCGAGCCCGCAGGGCGGGCTCCAGCCCGCCATCAATGAAGCGCCCAGCCGCGGGATTCGATGGTCTCTTGCCGCCGATGGCAGATCCCTTCGCAGGCTTCGCCTGCGTTCGGGATGACCATCAGGGGCGCTGCCGTGGCCGGTGTGCAGGTGGATGCTTCGTTCGACGTCCGGTGTGACCGGATGCGTCGCGATGGTGGGCCAAGGGTCCACCCTACGAATTTTTTTGTAGGAGCGACGTGAGTCGCGACCCGATGCCCCGCCGCGTCGCGACTCACGTCGCTCCTACGAAGCGCTTCGATGCGGTCGTGCCGCAGGCGATGTGCGATGGAAACGGCCGAGGGACCCTTGCCGCATGAAACGCTTCCACCGCTTCACGTTCGCCTGCTTCGCGATCGCGATGCTGCTGTACGCCGTGGCGTGGATGCCCGGTGCGATCGGGTTCGGCGTGCTCGGAGTCGTGTTCGAGATCGTCGGCTGGGTGAGCCTGTTCTCCGATCATCGAAAAGCGCGTAGGGCGGGCCCTGGCCCGCCATGAACGCAGCTTGGGCCCGCGAAGTTCGGTGCCCAGTCCGATCAAAAGCAGATCCGCCTCCGGGCTTCGCCGCATGCGGGATGACAAGATGTTTCGGCGCCGCGCATCGGGCACGGAAAGCGAGGTCGTTGTCCAGCCGGCATCTTCGTTCGATGCGCGAGACGCGTCGAAGCGTCGCAATGGCGGGCCAGGGCCCGCCCTGCCGCCGGTTTCGCTATGCTGTGGCGAATCGTTCCGCCGGTGCCGTGAGCGCCGGCTCGCCCCGTTTCAGGTGATCGCCATGGCGCCGCTGTTCCTCCGCATCCTCATCCTCGTCGGCCTGGCCTGGTGGCTGCTGGTCGGGATCGGGTTGCTGCCGCCGCCGTTCAGCCGGACCACCATCCGCATCCGCAACGGGCAGATCCGCGTCGCCGGTGCGGACCTGCCGCCGCGCGTGCGCGATTACGTGGCCGATGTCGTGCGCGAGGCGATGCTGCCCGCGGGCTTTATCGCCCTGTCGAGCAGTCGGCGGGTGGCGTTCTCGCGCGGCATCCCGGAAGGCATCCGCCAGCGGCTGCGGAACATCCTGCTGAACTGACGGTTGCGGTTCGCTGGGAGCGCCCTGCGGCGTGTGGACTTGGTTTTTCGGGGGAGCGATGTGCGGCGCGACGCCAGGCTTGCGCGGGGTCGCGACTGACGTGCGTGGGGTCGCGACTGACGTCGCTCCTACGAACAACAGGCGTGCGGTCACGGGCGGGGTTGGGGCCGTCGCGATTTCTCCCGCGCTTCGCGGTGCGCGGTTTCGGCCATGACCTTGAACTGGCGTTCGCGCTTGAGCCACAGCTCGTGGCCGTCCAGCGCTTCCTGGGCGACGCCGACGTCCTCTTCGAGGTCGGTCTTCGGGATCTGGCCGAAGGCGATGCGCATCGGCGCGGCCTTTTCCGCCAGCGCGTGCTGCATCGCGCCGAAGTACAGGGCGTTGTTGCCGTAGCGCCGATTGACCTTGTCGAGCACGGCGCTCATCTCGCGGCTGCGGTGGCGTTCGGGCATGAGTTCGCCGCTGACCGCGCCGCGCGGTTCCAGTTGCACCAGGGTCACCGACACCGACAGCGGCGGGTGGCGGTGCGCCTTCCAGCGGCCGTTGGCGAGCGCGCGTTCGAGCGGGCGCAGGCTGTCGCCGAGCAGCTTGAGGAAGGTCGGGGTGTCGTCGATCGGCGCGAACGACAGGTCGCGTTCGAAGCGTTCGTCGCGGCCGACGAAGCGGATGCGGATGGCGAGGCCGCCGGCGAGGAAGCCTTCGTGGCGCAGGCGCATCGCCGCCTTCGCCAGCAGCTTGAACAGCACCGAGCGCGCGCCGTCGTAGCTGCGCAGCTCCGGCCCGAGCACGTGCGAATGCCCGACCGAGCCGCGTTCGCTCTTGCGCGCCGGCAGCTCGAAGCCGCGCAGTTGCAGCCAGTAGCGTTCGCCCTCGATGCTGCCCCAGGCCGCGCGCAGGTGTTCGCGGGTGGCGGCGCACAGTTGCTCGACGGTGCGGATGCCGGCGCGCTGCAGGCGCTTCTCCATCGACGGCCCGATGCCGCAGAAATCGCGCAGTTCCAGCGCGTGCAGCCGATGCGGCAGGTCGTCCTGTTCCAGTACGGTCAGGCCGTCCGGCTTCTGCATGTCGGAGGCGGTCTTGGCGAGGAACTTGTTGGGCGCGATGCCGATGGAGCAGCCGATGGCGTCGAAGCCGCGGTCGAGGATCGTGCGCTTGATCCGCCCCGCGATTTCGATCGCGTTCTCGCGCACGCGCTCGCGGCCGATCAGCCAGCAGGGGACCTCGTCGATGGATTCCGGCGCGCCGTGCGGGATGCAGTCCTGGATCGCATCCATCAGCGCGTGGTGCACCTCGACGTAGCGCGCCGGCCGCGCCAGGCGCAGCACGATGTCCGGGCAGCGCTGCCTGGCCTCCCATACCGGGGTGCCGGTCTTCACCCCGAAGGCCTTGGCTTCGTAGCTGGCGGCGATGCAGCAGGTGCTGTCGGCCATCACCGGGACCACGCCCACGGGGCGGCCGCGCAGGCGCGGGTCGTCCTGCTGCTCGACCGAGGCGAAGTACGAATTGAAGTCGACGAAGAGGCAGCGCAGGGTCATGGGGCGGCACGCAGAAGGGTGGAGCGGGTCTGGGCACGTCCGCCCCAACGGGCGTGCGGGTGGTTCGGTGGGGGCGGGCCCCGGGCCCGGTCGCCGGACCGGGGAGGCGATTATGGCACCGCCGCCGGGGCGTCGGCGCCACCGCCGACCGGCGGCCGGCCGCCGGACATGAACCGCGGCCCGGGGGGCGGTGGCGGCCGGCTGGAGCCGGTCGCGCCGGTGCGCCCATACTCCGCCGGAATCCACGAGGGGAGCGTGCCATGTCCACAGGCTTGCGTGCGGTCGTGCTGACGGTGGGGCTGCTGGCGGCGGGCGCCGCCGCGGCGAGCGGGATCAACGGCGGGATGCCCAATCGCATCTCGATGAACGTGACGGTGCCGAAGCAGACCCAGGGCGCCACCTTCGGCGAGAAGGTCAACGCCGGCCTGCATGCCGCCGCCGGCGCCGTCGCACAGGGCGCCCGCCTGGCGATCGCCTGCGGTCCCGCGGCCTGCACCGTGGCGCTGCCGGACGGCAGCGGCTACCGCGCCGACCTCGACGCGATGACCCTGTCGCCGCTGGCGTCGGGGCAGGCCGGCGCGACGGCGGGCCCCGGCGCGGGCATCGTGTCGGCGGCGGTGTCCTCGGTCGGTGGTCTGTCCGGCGGCGGCAGCGGCGCCGCGGCCGCCTCGTACGCGCGCACGGCCGCGCCGGCCCCGCTGGCCAGCCGGCGCCGCGCCGACGGCGACATCGACGTCACCGAGCCGCTGGCCGACGGCGACTACCTGCTGACGCTGGTCGTGGAAAAGGCCACCAGCGGCCTCAAGGACACGCTGAAGACGCAGGTGCGCATGGCCGCGCCGCAGCGCATCCGCATCGACCTGGTCTTCGCCGTGGAAGGCGGCGTGCTGAAGGCGCGGCACGAGACCGCGAAGAACGCGATCGGCAACCTCCGCTGAGGGAGGCCGCCGGCCTTCGTCGGCTGTCTTCGCCGCCGCCGGCCGCCGACGGCCGCCGTCGTGGGGCGTCAGAGCACCGTCGGCGGTTCGCCGCCGACGATCACCACGTCGGCGGGGCGGCGCGCGAACAGGCCGACGCTGACCACCCCGGGGATCTGGTTCAGGTCGCGCTCCATGCCGACCGGGTCGGTGATGGCCAGGCCGTGCACGTCGATGACCCAGTTGCCGTTGTCGGTGACCACGCCGTCGCGCCAGACCGGCTGGCCGCCGGTGATCCGCAGGATCTCGCGCGCGACCAGGCTGCGCGCCATCGGGATCACCTCCACCGGCAGCGGGAAGCGGCCGAGGATGCCGACCTGCTTGCTCGGGTCGACGATGCAGACGAACTTCGCGCTGGCCTCGGCGATGATCTTCTCGCGGGTCAGCGCCGCGCCGCCGCCCTTGATCAGGCGCCGGTGGCCGTCGCACTCGTCGGCGCCGTCCACGTACAGCGCCAGCGGGCCGGTGGCGTTGAGGTCGAGCACCTCGATGCCGTGGCCGCGCAGTTGCGCGGTGCTCTGCTCGGAGCTGGAGACCGCGCCGCGGATGCGGTCCTTGCGGCGGGCGAGGCCGTCGATGAAGTAGGCGACGGTGGAACCGGTGCCGACGCCGACGATCATGTCGTCCTCGACGTAGTCGAGGGCTTTCTCGGCGGCCAGGCGTTTCGCTTCGGACATGGGAAACCTATTCGAGGGAAAGGATGATCTTCCACTGCGCGGCGGTCACCGGCAGCACGGACAGGCGGTTGCCCTTGCGGATCAGCGCGAATTCCTCGCCCAGGCGCTCGGCCTGGCCGCGGATGTCGTCCAGCGTGATCGCGCGCCCGAGGGTGCGCACGTAGCGCACGTCGACCAGGTCCCAGCGCGGCTGTTCGCGCGTGGACTTCTCGTCGAAGTACTTCGACTTGCGGTCGAACTGGGTCGGGTCCGGATACGCCGCGCTGGCGACTTCGGCGACGCCGTAAACGCCGGGCACGTCGGCGTTGGAATGGTAGAACAGCACGCCGTCGCCGACCTGCATCTGGCGCATGAAGTTGCGCGCCTGGTAGTTGCGCACGCCGGTCCAGGGCTCCACCCGCACGCGGGCGAGGTCGTCGATGGAGAAGTCCTCGGGCTCGGACTTCATCAGCCAGTGGTGTTTGCGGCTCATGGCGAAGGAGAGTGCGGTAGGAACGTGTCGGTTTCGGTGCAGACCGCGTCCAGCGGGACATCCCAGGCTTCGGCCGCGAGGGCCTCGACGCGCTGCGCGTCGAACGCGGCGCCGGCCAGCCACGGCGGTGCGGTGGCGGTGCGGCGGAAGGCGAGGCTGCGATCGTACCAGCCGCCGCCCATGCCGAGGCGATGGCCGTCGGCGTCGAACCCGACCAGCGGGGTCACGATCAGCGCCATGGCGGCCGCCGGCAGCGGCGCCGAGACCGGTTCGGGAATGCCGAAGCGATTGGCGACGAGGTCCTCGCCCGGGCGCCACGGCGCGAAACCGAGCAGGCCGTCGTCGCCGAGCACCGGCAGGCAATAGCGCACGGCGGGCGGGAGGCGGAGCTGCCAGACGTGCAGCGCGATCTCGCCGTCCATCGCCCAGTAGCCGGCGACGTGGCCGTCCTGCGGCGCGAACGGCAGCGCCAGCAGCCGCGCGGCCAGCGCCTCGGCCGCGGCGATGCGCGCCGCCGGCGGCAGCGCGCGGCGGCGCTCGCGCAGCAGGCGACGCAGGGCGTCGCGTGCCGGAGCGGAAGGATCGGTCATCGACGGAGGCGGGGGACGGGAACGGAGACGCATTGTGCGCCATGCGCCGCGCCGACTTCAAAACGACGCGCGCCGGCGCGCGATCGCGCCCACGAGAAAGGCCCGTGCCTTGCGGCACGGGCCCTGTGAAGAGGCATCCTCCGCCATGTCGATGCGCGCGAAACGACCTTGAACCCGGGGTTCAAGTGGGGACGCTTGGCTTCCATCGGGCTTTCCGCTCGGAGGCGGACATGCACACCCGGATTCCGCTGCGCCCCCGTGGTCGTCATTAAGGGACAAGGCGAATGTTTGCGCGCGCCGTCGGTCACGGCAGAGGACGCAAGCGCAGTATAGGCGCGGGCCGCGGGTTCGCAAGGGGTGTGCGTCGCATCCTGCGCAGCGGGAATCGCGTGCGCGACGCGCCGGAGCCTGCAATGCCGCGCTAATGCCGCGGCAGCGCCGCGCCGAAGCGCGATCGCGATCAGTCCGCCGAGGGCAGCGCGTCGAGCTTGCGGTTCAGCTCCGAGAGCGTCTGCGCGAGTTCGCGGTCGCGCGCGCGCTGGTCGACGCGCATCAGTTCGAGTTCGTGCGCGAGGTTGAGCGCGGCCAGCACCGCGACGCGATCGACCGCGGCCATGCGATTGCTGCCGCGGACCTCGCGCATCTTCGTCTCGAGCAGGCGGGCGGCGGCGAGCAGGCTGTCGCGCTGCTCCGGATCGACGCCGACGGTGTACTCGCGGTCGAGAATGCGGATGTTGACCGCTTCGCTCATGGGCGGTGGCTCACGTGTGCTGTTCCAGCGACTTCAGCCGCGCGATCATCGCCTCGACGCGGGAGCGGGCCTGCTCGTTCTTGGCCAGCAGTTGCGCGCGTTCGCTCGCCATCTGCTCCTGCTGCTGGCGCAGGCTGCGGTTCTCGTCGCTCAGGCGCTGCACGCGCTGGGCGAGCGCGTCCACCCGGGCGGCCAGGGCGCGCAGTTCGGCGATGGCGTCGGCGGTCTGCATGAGGGGCACGATAGGCAGGCGCCCGCCGGGGGTCAAGCGCGGTCGGCGGCCGCGGCGGCGGCCCCCGGCGGCGCGCCCGGGACGGCGCGGGGCCAGTCGCGGAGGAAGTCCAGGCAGGCGTCCGGGTCGACCGGGCGGGACAGCCAGTAGCCCTGGACCTCGTCGCAGCGGAAGTGGTCCAGGAAGCGGAGCTGGGTTTCGGTCTCCACCCCCTCGGCGACCACGGTCAGGCCCAGCGAATGGGCCATGGTGATGACCGTGGTGGTGATCGCGGTGTCGTCCGGGTCGCGGTTCAGGTCGGTGATGAAGGTCTTGTCGATCTTCAGCGTGGTGATCGGCAGGCGCTTGAGGTAGGCCAGCGACGAATAGCCGGTGCCGAAGTCGTCGATCGCCAGCGACACGCCCATCTCGCGCAGCGCCTGCAGCTTGGCCGCGGACTGCCCGGCGTTGGCCATCAGCACGCTCTCGGTCAGTTCCAGCTCCAGTGCGGTCGGCGGGACCCCGGTGTCGGCCAGCGCCCGGCGGACGGTCTCGGTGAAGTCGCCGCGCAGCAGTTGCAGCACCGAGACGTTGACCGCCATCGTCAGCGATGCCTGCCCGGCGTCGCGCCAGCGCCGCAGGGTGCGGCAGGCCTCGAACAGCACCCACTCGCCGATCTCCAGGATCATCCCGCTTTCCTCGGCCAGCGGGATGAACTGGCCCGGCGGCACCTCGCCGTATTCCTCGCTGTTCCAGCGCAGCAGCGCTTCGACGCCGGTGATCCGGCGCGAGGCGAGCGACAGCTTGGGCTGGAACGCCAGCCGCAGTTCGCGGCGGTCCAGCACCTTGTTCAGCGCGGCGGAGAGCTGCGCGCGCCGGCGGTTGGCGATCTCCATGCTGTCGTCGTAGCGCACCGAGGTGCGGCGGCCGGCGGCCTTGGCCTGGTACATCGCGGTGTCGGCCTGCTTGAGCAGTTCGGTCGGCACCTGGCCGTGGTCGGGATAGAGGCTGATGCCGATCGACGGCGAGATCACCACTTCCTGGCGATCGTCCAGCACCAGCGGCGCTTCGAACGCGGTGATGATCTCGCGCGCCACCCGGTCGGCGTCCTCGGGCTGCTGCAGGCTTTCCAGCACCACGGTGAACTCGTCGCCGCCGAGGCGGGCGACGGTCTGCTGTTCGCCGACGGTCTCCTGCAGGCGCATCGCGGCGGCGCGCAGGATGCGGTCGCCGGCGGTGTGGCCGAGCGAGTCGTTGATGTCCTTGAAGCGGTCGAGGTCGAGGAACAGCACCGCGATCCGGTGGTCCTGGCGGCGCGCGCGCACGATCGCCCGCGACAGCCGCTCCGACAGCATCGCCCGGTTGGGCAGGTTGGTCAGGGTGTCGAAGTTGGCGAGGTAGCGCAGTTCCTGTTCGGCGCGCTTCTGCTGGGTGATGTCGGTGATCACCGCGATGTAGACGCGGTGCTCGCCGTGGATGCCCTCGGTCGCGTTCGATTCGATCAGGCACAGGAACTCCTGGCCGTTCTTGCGCCGCTGCCAGATCTCGCCGGCCCAGTGGCCCTCGTTGACCAGGCGCTGGCGGATGCGGTTGTAGAAGGCGACGTCGTGCTGGTTGCTGTCGAGCAGGCTGGCGTTCTGGCCGATGACCTCGCGTTCCGAATACCCGGTGGTGCGGGTGAAGGCCGGGTTCACCGAGATGAAGTTGAAGTCGCGGTCGAGCACCACCACCGCCTCGTTCATGCTGCGCAGCACCGCGATCGCGATCCGGCGCTCGCGCTCGGCCTGGCGGCTGCGGGTGATGTCGCGGGCGGTGCCGGCGATCCGGCGGGCGCGGCCGTCGCCGCCGGACTCCACCGCGCGTCCGCGGGCGCGGACCCAGACCCACTCGCCGCGGGGATCGAGGATGCGGTGCTCGGAGATGAACAGCTCGGCCTCGCCGCGCAGGTGCGCGCGGAGCTTGGCGTCCACGCCGGCGCGATCGTCGGGATGGATGCGGTGGTCGCCCTCGGCGAGGTTGCGCACCTGCAGGTCGCCGTGGTGGCCGCGGGCCTCGACCCACATCCGGTGCATGTGCCCGGTCTTGAGGTCGTAGTCCCAGTACTGCTCCGAGGACGCCCACAGCGCGAGCCTCAGCCGCTCCTCGCGGTCGCGCAGTTGCGCGGTGTAGCGCTTCTCGGCCCGCGAGCGTCGGGTCCAGGCGAACACCAGCATCAACGTCAGCGCACTGGCCAGGGCCAGCGCGGCGTAGAGCGGCAGATTCGCGGATTCCGGCATGGGCCCCCCGCACCCCGGAGAAGCGCCCAGTGTAAGGGAATCTCGCAACGTCTCGGAGGGTGGACGCGGCGTTCGGACGACCGGCGGGTGGCGGATGCGCGACAGGTGCGCGGCGGCTGCGTTGTACACTGCGCCATCCGCCGAGGATCGCCCGCCCGCCGATGATGTCCGCCGTCCCCAGCCCGGAATTGCCCGCCCTCGACGATCTCGAGGACGCGATCCGCGCCCGAGGCCTCGGCGTGGGCGCGTCCGAACTGCACGGCGCGCTCTGCGGCTGGCTCGCCGGCGGCGGCGCCGACTCGCCGCGCTGGCTGGCCCAGGTGCTGGCCGACGACGCCCTGACGGCCCCCGAGGCCGGCGGCGCGCTGGACCGGCTGCGCGCCGCGAGCGTGGCGCAGATGGAAGACCGCGATTTCGGCTTCGAGCTGCTGATCCCCGGGGCGGAGGCGCCGCTGGTCGAGCGCAGCGGCGCCCTGTTCGACTGGTGCCGGGGGTTCCTCGGCGGCTTCGGGCTGGCCGCCGGGCAGGCGCCGGCGCTGGGCGAGGACAGCCGCGAGGCGCTGGCCGACCTGGCCAGGCTCGCCGCCGCCGTCCCGCAGGAGGAGGGCGACGAAGAGGACGAGCAGGCCCTGGCCGAGATCGAGGAATTCGTCCGCGTGGCCGCGCTGCTGCTGCACGGCGACTGCGCGATGGCCGCCCGCCATCGCCGCCAGCTCCACTGATCGAAGCGCTCCGCCGCGCAATGAGCACCCGCACCGGCATTTCCGCCCAGACCTACGCCCGCCGCCGCCACCAGCTGATGCGCATGGCCGGCGACGAGGCCATCGTGGTGATCCCGGCCGCGCCGGAACGCATCCGCAGTCGCGACACCCACTATCCCTACCGCCAGGATTCCGACCTGTGGTACCTGTGCGGCTTCGCCGAGCCCGAGGCGGTGCTGGTGCTGATCCCCGGCCGCAAGCACGGCGAGTCGCTGCTGTTCTGCCGCGAGCGCGATCCCGAGCGCGAGGGCTGGGACGGTCCGCGCGTCGGTCCGGACGGCGCGGTCGACGCGCTCGGCATGGACGACGCCTACCCGATCGACGACCTCGACGAGATCCTGCCCGGCCTGCTCGAGGGCCGCACCCGGGTCTACTACCACTTCGGCCGCGACACCGAGTTCGACCTCAAGCTGATCGGCTGGGTCAACCGGGTCCGCGCGCAGGTGCGGATGGGCGCGCAGCCGCCGCACGAATTCCTCGAACTCGGCCATCTGCTGGACGAGATGCGGCTGTTCAAGGACCGCGAGGAGCTCAGGCTGATGCAGCGCGCCGCCGACATCAGCGTCGAGGCGCACCGGGTCGCGATGCGCGCGGCCCGGCCGGGCTGCCACGAATACGAGCTGCAGGCCGAGCTGGAACGCGTGTTCCGCCGCCACGACGCCGAGCCGGCCTACGCCAGCATCGTCGGCGCCGGCGACAATGCCTGCGTGCTGCACTACCGCGACAACCGCGCGCAGGCGAAGGACGGCGCGCTGGTGCTGATCGACGCCGGCGCCGAGTACCGCGGCTACGCGTCGGACATCACCCGCACCTTCCCGGTCAACGGCCGCTTCACCCGGGCGCAGCGCGCGCTGCACGACCTGGTCGGCGACGCCCAGCGCGCCGCGCTCGCGCAGGCGCGCCCGGGCGTGCCCTACGAAGCCGGCCACGTCGCCGCGGTGGAGACGCTGACCGAGGGGTTGCTGAAGCTCGGCCTGCTCAAGGGCACGCTCGAGAAGAACCTCGCCGAAGGCCACTACAAGCGCTTCTACCGGCACAAGACCGGGCACTGGCTGGGCCTGGACGTCCACGACGTCGGCGAATACCGGCTCGACGGCGAATCGCGCCTGCTCGAACCGGGCATGGTGTTCACCATCGAACCGGGCCTGTACGTCTCCGTCGACGACAAGTCCGTGCACGAGCAGTGGCGCGGCATCGGCATCCGCACCGAGGACGACGTCCTGGTCACCCGCGACGGCCACAAGGTGCTGACCGATGGCCTCGCCCGCAGCGCGGACGAGATCGAAGCGTTCATGGCCGGCGGCTGATGCGCTCGATCCGCTCCACGCGGGCGGGCCGATGCGTGGTCGACGAGGTCTCAGTCCGGATGCCGGCAAAGGCGGTCCACCGCCTTCAGCAGCGTCGGTACGCGGTGCGCGCCGTGCATGGTGCGGACGTGCGCCTGCGCTTCGGCCAGCGGCAGGCCGGCGGCGGTGACGTAAAGCGGTCGCGCGCTGTCGCCGCGCAGCACGGCGAAACGTGCATCCATGCCCGCGAACGCGGTCTTGGCCACGCCGATCACCGGCACGTGGCCGTCCAGCGCGTCGAACAGGTGCTTGCCGAGCCCGGCGCGGCCGGCGTCGTCCAGGAATACGTGGCCGTCGACGACGATGACGTCGGGATGCAGGGCATGTTCGCGCAGCAGGGCGAGCAGGCACGGCAGTTCGCGGCGGTAGAACGCGCCTGGTGCGTAGGCCTCGACCGTGTCGAGACGGCTGGTCACGGTGCGCAGCGGCGCCGCAGCGCGCCAGGCGTCGAACAGCACGCCCGCGGCGACCGCGCCGGGCTCGGTGTAGTGGACGTCGGTCGCGAGGATCCGCATCGGCGCGGGCGATCGTGGCGTCGTCGCCTGCGACCGCTCAGCCGACCGGCGAGCCGTCCGGGTTGCGGTCGATCATCCACAGTCCGCCCCAGAGCTTGAGGTCGAGTTCGTAGCCTTCGCGCTGCTTGCGCATCAGCCACGCCGGCGCGTCGGCGCGCGGGACCGCGTGGACGATGATGTCCTCGCCGTCGACGCCGCCGCCGTCGCCCACCCGCACGAGATCGGTGGCGCGGACGAAGGCGATGCGTTCGCTGCTCATGCCCGAGGACGTGGGGCCGATCAGCAGCACCTCGACCTTCTCCGGATGCCAGCCGGTCTCCTCGGCGAGTTCGCGCTGCGCGGCGCGCTCCAGGGTGTCCTCCATGCCGTCGCCGTGGACCAGGTCGCCGACCAGCCCGGCCGGCATCTCGATCGTGCGCGCGCCCAGCGGCACCCGGTACTGCTCGACGAACAGCACCTCGTCCTGCGGGGTGACCGCAACGATGATCACCGCCATGCCGTCGCGGCCGTGGGTGCGCTCGCAGTATTCCCACTGCCCGCGGCGCTTCATGCGCAGCCACTTGCCTTCGTGGATGGTTTCTTCGTGTTCGCTCATGCGGTTCCCGTCGTTGTTCTTGCCTGGTAGAGCGGCCTTCAGGCCGCTGCTCTTCTGGATGCCGCGAAAGGCAGCGGCGTGGTGTTCAACCGCCGAATGGCGGGTCGGGCCGCTCTACCGATCTTCTTCGTGGGAGGTGGCGGCGCCCGGCGCGAACGCCAGCCCGCCGGCGGCGTACAGCCGGCGCCGGGTCATCGGCCCGAAGCGCAGGTGTTCGCACAGCGCACCGAGCGTGTCCGCGTCGGCGCCGCCGCGGTGGAAGCGCGGGGCGGCGTCGCCGACCGGGGCGTCGCAGGCGATGGTGGTGAGCCGGCGGAACAGCAGCGCGTTCTCGCGATGCTCGCGCAGGCGCGCGGCGGTCTGCGCCGCGCCGCGCAGGCGCAGGAACGGCACCTCGTCGACCCGCGCCAGCAGGCTGTCGAGGTCGCCGAAATGCGCGAGCAGCACCGCCGCGGTCTTGGCGCCGACGCCCGGCACGCCGGGGATGTTGTCGACCGCGTCGCCGGACAGCGCGAGGTAGTCGGCGATCTGGTGCGCCTCCACGCCGTGGCGCGCCTTCACGCCGTGGACGCCCCAGCGCTGGTTGCGGCCGTAGTCCCACTGCTCGTCGCCCAGGTGCAGCAACTGCGAGAGGTCCTTGTCGGCGGACAGCACGATGCCGCGGTGCCCGGCGGCGCGCGCCCGCACCAGCGCGCTGCCGATCAGGTCGTCGGCCTCGTAGTCGGGATGGCCCAGCACGCTGAGTCCCAGCGCGGCGCAGACCGCGCGGCAGTGCGCGAACTGGCGCTTGAGCTCCTCCGGCGCCGGGTCGCGGTTGGCCTTGTACGCCGGGTACAGCGCGTTGCGGTAGCAGGTGTCGAGGGCCTCGTCGAAGGCGACCACGATGTGCTTCGGCCGTTCGCGTTCGAGCACGTCCAGCAGGAAGCGGGTGAACCCGGCGACCGCGTTGGTCGGCCAGCCGTCGGCGTCGGTGAAGTCGGCCGGCATCGTGTGCCAGGCGCGGAACACGTAGATGCTGGCGTCGATCAGGTACAGCGGCGGCTCGCCCGAGGGCAGGTCGCGATCGAGGATGTCGGGCGCCTGGCCGTCGCGGTCGGCGTCCGCTCCGAAGCCGCTCATGCCGGGGTCCAGTCGGTCAGCAACGCCGCGGGATCGGGGCGCTCGCGCTCCGGCGCCTCGGCCTGCGCGGCGCCGATGTGGACGAAGCCGGCGACGACCTCGTCCGCGGCCACGCCGAGCAGGGCGCGGATTTCCGGGTCGTATGCCGCCCAGCCGGTCAGCCACTGCGCGCCGAAGCCGGCGGCCTGCGCGGCCTGGAGCAGGGCGAAGCACACGCAGCCGGCGGTCAGCAGCCGCTCCTGCTCGGGGATCTTCTCGTCGGGGCCGAGCCGGGCGATCACGGTCACGATCACCGGCGCGAACGAGAACCGCAGCCGGTCCTTCTCGATCGCGGCCTCGGCGGCGCCGGGATCGCGCGCGCGGCTGCGCGCGGCCAGGCGCTCGCCCAGCGCGAGGCGGGCGTCGCCGGCGATGCGCAGGAACCGGAACGGCACCCGCTTGCCGTGGTCGGGCACCCGCACCGCCGAGCGCAGCAGGCGCTGCAGGGTGGCCTCGTCCGGGCCGGGCGCGCCGAGCTGGCGGCTCGGGACCGACCGTCGGAGATCAAGCAGTTGCAACATCGGGAAGGGATGATCTGAGGAGGAAGTCACAGAAGCGGCCCACCCCTTTCGGGGATCGTTGTAGTCTGGATTCGCGGCTCCCATTCTCCCCCGAAAGCTCCGCCGAAACGACCCGTATGGACGACAACAGCCGGTATGCCGGCGGGCGCGGCCCGCTGACCCGCCCCAGCGCCGAGAAAGTCTTCGAATCGGTCCGCCGCGACGCGGTCACCGCGCTGTCGGGCGTGCTGGCGGGGTTCTGGGGCGACATCGAGGAGCAGGTCAGGCTCGCGTCGATCGCCAGCCCGGAGAGCCGCGCGATCTACGACGACCGCCTCGCCATCCGCCTGCTCAGCCAGCGCGCGCTGGAGCTGGCCAGCCGCTACCGCGAGGCGCTGGAGACCGCGTTCGACCAGTGGCGCAACCCGCGTCCGCGCGCGGTCGACAACAAGAGCCTGAGCCTGATGTCCGAGGCCCAGCTCGAGATCCATCTGTCCGGGCAGCAGATCGTCGAGCTGCTCGAATACCAGTTGATGCATCCGCTGCACACGCTGCACGAGCGCCTCGACGCGCTGGCGACGCCGCTGGGCCTGCCGCGGCAGGGCCCGGCGACCAACCCGCTGCGCCCGGAAGTGCCGGTGCAGGCGTTCGTGAAGCTGTTCGGCGAGGACGACCTCACTCCGGAACTGCGCCGGCTGGTGTTCCTGCAGCTCGAGAAGCGGCTGTCGAAGGCGCTCGACGAGCTCTACACCAAGATCAACGCGCAGCTGCAGCACGGCTTCACCGCCCGCGAGGAGGCCGGCAACGCGCCGCTGCCGCCGCAGGCCGGCGGCTGGACGCCCGACGGCGGGCTGGTCGAGGGGCGCGCGCCGCAGTCCGAGGCCCCGGGGCTGCCGCCCGGCGCCGGCGGCAGGCTGTCGGAGAACGACCAGCGCCCGCTGCGCTACCGCGAGAGCGTGCACCAGCAGTTGCGCGCCTGGCGACAGGCGGTCCTGCGCCGCGGCGGCGGGCTGGCGCCCGCGTCCGGCGGCGGCAGTGGCGGCGGCTCGGTGTCGCCCTTCCCGGGCCATGCCGACCACGGCGGCGGCGGATACGCCGGCGGCCATGCGGGCGGCCCGGCAGGCAATGGTGGCGGTGGCGGCGGCGGATATGCGCCGATGAACGGCCACGGCATGTCCGCCGGCGGCGGGCAGTGGTTCAACGGCGTGCGCATGCTGGCCCCGCAGGAGCTGATGGGCATCGCCGACATGCTCCAGGGCGACGATCCCGAGCCCTACGTCCGCGCGCTGACCGACGAGGCCGATCGCCCGCTGTCGGCGGTGATCCGCGACCAGATCGTCAGCGGCTCGCGGCAGATGGGGCTGGATCCGACCCAGACCCGCTTCAACGAAGTCGACGAGGACGCGATCGACCTGGTCGGCATCATGCTGCAGACCCTGGCCCGCGGCTACGCGCCGATGCCGCGGTCGCGCGCCATGTACGGCCGGCTGGTGCCGCCGTACCTCAAGCTGGCGCTGAGCGACGACGGCCTGTTCGACCAGCGCGGCCATCCCGGCCGGCGCCTGCTCGAAGCGCTGAGCGAGGCCTGCGACGGCAACAGCGGCGAGACCCCGCAGGACCAGCAGACGCTGACCCACGCCGAACTGGCGGTGGACAAGGTGGTCGAGGAGTTCCGCGACGACAAGACGATCTTCGAGCTGGCCGCCGCCGAACTGCGCGAACACCTCGACCAGCAGCGCAAGATGCGCGAGGTCGCCGAGCAGCGCGCGAGCGAGGCGGTCGGCGGGCGCGAGCGCCTGCAGCACGCCCGGCGCACGGTGGACGAACTGCTGGCGGCGAAGATGCGCCAGCACGCGCTGACCGAGGGCATCGCCGAATTCCTGACCGGGCACTGGCGCCACCACCTGGTCCAGACCTGGCTGCGCGAAGGGCCGAGTTCGGCCCAGTACCTGTCCGCGCTGTCGATCGGCGACGGCCTGATCCAGGCCGACCTCGACGCGTCGCGCTGCGAGGGCGGCAAGGTCGCCGACAAGATCCTCGAACTGCAGGGTCCGCTGGGCCGCTGCTACGCCAGTTGCGGCCTGGACGCCTCCGCCGCCCGCGATTCGCTGGCGCGGATCGTCTCCGCGCTGGCCTTCCCCGACCAGGCGCGGCAGTTGCACCCGCTGGCCGTCGAGGACGCGTCGCCGGAGGTCAACGACGCCGTGCAGTGGGGCGGCCTGCGCCCGGGCGCGGGCGCCGACGTCGATCCGGCGCTGGTCGCCCGGATCCGCCGGCTGCGCATCGGCCAGAACCTGCGCCTGGTGGAGGAGGACGGCCGCGAGACCTCGGCGCGGATCGCCTGGTCCAGCCCGCTCAGCGCGCGCTTCCTGATCGTCAACCGGCGCGGCATGCGCAAGCTGGTGCTGTCGCCGGAGGACATGGCGGCGCTGGTGGCGCGGGGGCGGATCGTGCTGCGCTCCTCCGCGCCGCCGTTCGACGAGGCGATGCGCGAAATGTGGCAGCAGCTCGAACTGCCCGACATGGCGCCGACCTCGTCCGCGCCGCGCTCGTCCTGAGCCCGCGTTCGCGCACGCATTTCCCCGCATCCGGCGCCCGCCAGGCGCCGGATCGCCGTGCAATGGGTGAAAAAGTCCGGCGCACGCTCTAGGATGCGGGCAACCGGTTCGGAACGAAGGGGAGTCAGGCGATGACGGAAGCGGCGGAGACGGCGGCGCCCGCGGCGACGGCCGCGACGGTGATCGTCGGTGCGGTGCGCGAACGCGCGCCCGGCGAACGGCGCGTGGCGCTGACCCCCGAGACCTGCAAGAAGTACGTCGCCGCCGGCGCGCGGGTCGCGATCGAACGCGGCCTGGGCGAAGGCGCGAACCAGCCCGACGCCGCCTACGCCGACGCCGGCGCCGAACTGCACGACGAGGCCGCCGCGGTGCTCGCCGCCGCCGACATCCTGGTCTGCGTGCAGCCGCCCGCGGCCGACGCCATCGCCGCGATGAAGCCCGGCGCGGTGCTGGTCGGCATGCTCCAGCCGCAGGCCGACGCCGCCCGCGGGGAGGCGCTGGCGGCGCGCGGCATCGTCGCGTTCCCGCTGGAACGGCTGCCGCGCACCACCCGTGCGCAGGCCATGGACATCCTCAGCTCGCAGGCCGGCATGGCCGGCTACAAGGCGATGCTGATCGCGGCGCAGCTCGCGCCGAAGTTCTTCCCGATGCTGACCACCGCCGCCGGCACGATCCGTCCGTCGAAGGTGCTGGTGATCGGCGCCGGCGTCGCCGGCCTGCAGGCGATCGCCACCGCCAAGCGCCTCGGCGCGCAGGTCGAGGGCTTCGACGTGCGCCCGGAGACCCGCGAGCAGATCGAGTCGCTGGGCGGCAAATTCCTCGACCTCGGCGTCAGCGCCGCGGGCGAGGGCGGCTACGCCCGCCAGCTCACCGACGAGGAGCGCGCGCTGCAGCAGCAGCGCCTCGCCGACCACCTCAAGGGCGTGGACGTGATCGTGTCCACCGCCGCGGTCCCGGGCCGCCCGGCGCCGAAGATCGTCAGCGCGGCGATGGTCGCCGGCATGAAGCCCGGCAGCGTGATCGTCGACCTCGCCGCCGAGACCGGCGGCAACTGCGAACTGACCCGGCCGGGCGAGATCGTCTCCAAGGACGGCGTGGTCGTCTCCGGCCCGCTCAACCTCGCCAGCAGCGGCGCGATGCACGCCAGCGACATGTTCGCCCGCAACGTGCTGAATTTCGTGTCGCTGATGATCGACAAGGGCGGCGCCCTGCATTTCGACTGGAACGACGAACTGCTGGCGAAGACGGTCTGGCCGGAGCGCGCGCCGGCCGCCTGAACGCGCTCGGCGACGGCCTCCCCGGGCGGCGGTTCCGCGGCCGCCGCTTCCGCAGTATGCTCGCCCCGCCGGCACGGACTGGACAGGGGCGTCCGCCGGCGCTTCCAGGAGACTCGTCATGAGCGAACGCTTCGCAGGACACGCGCCCGGCGCCCCGGGCCACGAGGAAGGCCCGCGCTCGACCGGCGCGCACGCCGTCGCCGCACCCGACCCCGAACGCCAGGGGCCGATGCTGCAGGCGCCGCAGAAACGCCAGGAGCTGGAGATGAATCCGGCCGAGCGGCAGTTGTTCGAGCGCGCGATGAACCTGGTCCAGAACCGGACCGGCATGACCGATGAAGACGCGAAGAAGGTCGCCACCGACGTGGTCCTGACCGCGCGGCAGACTCCCGGCCTGTCGGAGAAGCCAGAGTACATGGACGTGCGCAACGGCCACGTGATGATGGCCGAGAAGGTCGGCAAGGAGCCGATCTTCAACGCCTACGTCAACCTCGAGCAGTCCCAGCAGCAGAGCCAGGCGCAACTGCAGGACCGGGTCGCGACCGAGAACCGGCAGCGCGAGCAGCAGCAGGCCGAGGCCCAGCGCACGCAGCGCGAGCCGGAGCAGCGCAACGCCGCGCAGGTGTTCGAGGACAACGCGGCCTGGCGGCTGTCCGGGCACCGCACGCTCTGAGCGGGGACTGCGGTCCCCCCGCAACGGAAACGGCGCCGCAAGGCGCCGTTTCCGTGTGTGCGCGGTGCGTGCGCGGGCTCAGTGCGCGGGCGCGCCGGCCACCGGCGGCGGGTTCGCCTTCATCATCGCGTCGCGGGCGGCGCGGAAGGGATTGCCGGCGTACCAGTTCGGCCAGCCTTCGCCGTTCGCCAGGGTTTCGCCGACCTGGTACAGCGCGTCGAGGTCCTCCATCGTGCCGTCCAGCTTCCAGGTCGCCGCGTCGTACTCGTCGCCGGGCTTGTGGTAGCGGTGCTCGTTGTAGTCCTTGCCCGCCGCCTCGCCGGCCGCGGTGCCGCCCTCGAGCAGGTCGGTGCCGCCGTCGACGTACAGCGCCGGCACGCCGGCCTTGGCGAAGTTGAAGTGGTCGGAGCGGAAGTAGTGGCCGGCGGCCGGGGTCGACTCCTCGACCAGGCGCCGGTTCTGCTTCTCGGCGATCGGCTTGAGCACGTCCTCCAGCTCGGAACTGCCCCCGCCGACCACGACCAGGTCGCGCGAGCGGCCGGCGACGTTCATCGCGTCGAGGTTGATCACCCCGACCGTGCGGTCGAGCGGGATCGTCGGGTGCGCGACGTAGTACTTCGAGCCGAGCAGCCCGGATTCCTCAAGGGTGACCGCCGCGAACAGCACCGAGCGCTTCGGCTTGCCCTGCTTCGCGAAGCGTTCGGCCAGTTCGAGGATGCCGGCGACGCCGGTGGCGTTGTCGACGGCGCCGTTGTAGATGTGGTCGCCCGGTTCGTCCGTATGGTTGCCCAGGTGGTCCCAGTGGGCCATGTAGACGACCGCCTCGTCCGGGCGCTCGGTGCCCGGCAGCACGCCCAGCACGTTGCGCGATTCCTTCTCGGCGATGGTGCTCTTGAGGGTGACGCTGAGCTTGGCCGGCATCGGCATCGGCTTGAAGCCGCGCCGGTTGGCCGCCTTGCGCAGCGCGTCGAGGTCCATGCCGGCGTCGGCGAACAGCGCCTTCGCCTGTTCGCCGGTGATCCAGCCCTGGACCGGCAGGCGCGGCGCCGGGTCGTCGCTCGCGCGCAGGTCGTACTGCGCGCCCGACCAGGAGTTCTTGACCACGTCCCAGCCGTAGGACGCGCCGGGCGTGTCGTGGATGATCAACGCGGCGGCGGCGCCCTTGCGCGCGGCCTCCTCGAACTTGTAGGTCCAGCGTCCGTAGTAGGTCATGCGCTTGCCTTCGAACAGCTTGGGATCGTCGACGTGGAAGCCGGGGTCGTTGACGAACATGACCACGGTCTTGCCCTTGACGTCGACGCCGGCGTAGTCGTTCCACCGCTGCTCGGGCGCGTCCACGCCGTAGCCGACGAACACCAGGTCGCTGTCCGCGACCTTGACCTCGGGCTGGCCGGTGCGGGTGCCGATCACCATGTCGGCGCCGAACTTCAGCGCGTGCGGCGTGCCCTTGACGTCGATGGTCGCGACCGTCGATTCGTCGGCGGTGGTCTCCATCATCGGCACGGTCTGGAACCAGCTGTCGCCGTTGCCGGGCTTCAGGCCGATGCGCTCGAACTGCGCCTTGACGTACTCGACCGTCTTCTCCTCGCCCGGCGAGCCGGGGCCGCGGCCCTCGAAGGCGTCGGAAGCCAGCGTCTTCACGTGCTCGGCGAAGTCGCCGGCGTCGATCGCGTCCTGGAAGGCGTGGGCGGGCGCGGCGGCGGCCGCGGGGGCGGGCGTGGCGGACGCCGCGGGCTCGGCCGGCGGGGCCGCGTCGCGCTGGCAGGCGCTGAGCGCCGCGGTGGCGGCGAGCGCCAGCAGCAGCCCGCGCGCGGCGCGCGTCGGCAAGACGGGCGCAGGGAAGACGGGTGTCTGGTGCGCGGGTGTCTGGAGCACGGGTGTCTGGAAAAAGCGGGACATCGGGACCTCCGGAGGAGCGGAGGCCCGAGTGTACGGCCGGCCCGGGGGAGGGTCGCCTGCCGGAAGTCCGGGGCGGGCGCCGGCCGCGCCGCCGTTCGCCCGGGCCCGAGATCGATCAGTCCTTCGGCGCGGTCGGGCCGTCGAAGGCGATGGCGGTCGCGCCGGTCACCGCGCCGATGCGCGCGGTCTTGTGCACGTACAGCTTGACCTCGCGCTTGAACACCAGCGGGCCGTCCACCACGGCGCCGGGGCCGATGACGATCCGCGGGACGCGCGGCTTGAAGGTGATGCCCATGCCGCCGCCGCGGGGCTTCTCGATGGTCAGCCCGCCGCGGACGTGCGAATCGATGCCGATGGTGACGTCGCCGTTGACGGTGCTCACGCTGCCGCCGACGTCGGTGTCGACCAGGCCGATCGCGCCGTTCACGGTCTCGACGTCGCGGGTCACGTCGCTGCCGCGGCCGGCGAAGATGCTGCCGTTCACGGTCTCGATGCCGCCGACGCGGTTGCGGCCCTCGACGCGGATGGCGCCGTTCACCGTTTCCAGCGAGCCGGCGTTGACGTCCACGTCGGCCTTGATGCCGCCGTTCACGGTCTCGACGTTGCCGACCTGCGCGCCGGCGGCCAGGTCGACGCTGCCGTTCACGGTCTCGATGTTGCCGGTGCTGGCCTTGGCCTCGACGTGGGTGCTGCCGTTGACCGTTTCGAGGCTGCCGTAGCGCTCGCCGGCGTGGGCGGTGATGCTGCCCATGACCTTCTCGATGTCTTCGGCGGCGCTGGCGACGGACGGGAGCAGGGCGCAGGCGAGCGCGGCGGCGAGCAGGGATCTGGACAGGGTCATGGTGCGGTCTCCGGAGCGAGGGCGGCCCGTGCGGGCGACGGGGGCAGGATGCGACCGCTTCGCTACAATCGCATCTGCCCGAAGTCACTGCCCCGAAGGTCACATGTCCGCAGTCGCCGCCCGTTCCGCGTCCGTCGCCCTCAGGCCGGTCGTCCTGATGATCCTGGACGGCTGGGGTCATCGCGAGGATCCGGCCGACAACGCGCTCGCGCTGGCCGACCTGCCCCATTGGCGCCGGCTGCTCGCGCAGCGCCCGCACACCCTGATCCACACCGAAGGGCGCCACGTCGGCCTGCCGGACGGGCAGATGGGCAACTCCGAGGTCGGCCACATGAACCTCGGCGCCGGCCGCATCGTCTACCAGGATCTCACCCGGATCGACGCCGCGATCGAGGACGCCAGCTTCTTCGCCAACGCCGAACTGCGCGCGGCCTGCGCCGCGGCGAAGGCGGCCGGCGGCACGCTGCACGTGATGGGCCTGCTCTCGCCCGGCGGCGTGCACAGCCACGAGCGGCACATCTTCGCGATGCTCGACCTCGCCGCGCGCGAAGGCGTGCCGCGGGTCGCCGTCCACGCCTTCCTCGACGGCCGCGACACCCCGCCGCGTTCGGCCGAACCGAGCCTGCGCGCGCTGGAAGCCGAATGCGCCGCGCTCGGCAACGCCCGCATCGCGACCGTCGGCGGCCGCTACTTCGCGATGGACCGCGACAAGCGCTGGGACCGCGTGCGTCGCGCCTGGGACGCGATCGTCGAGGCGCAGTCCGACGTGCACGCCGCCGACGCGCCGGCCGCGCTCGCGGCCGCGTACGCGCGCGGCGAGAACGACGAATTCGTCGCCCCGACCGTACTCGACGGAGCAGTGGGCGGTGTCCGCGACGGCGACGCCGTGGTGTTCATGAACTTCCGCGCCGACCGCGCGCGCCAGCTCACCGCCGCGTTCGTCGATCCGGCCTTCGACGGCTTCGTCGCGCGCCGCCCGGCGCTGTCGCGCTTCGTCTGCCTCGCCGAATACGACGCCAGGCTGCCGGCGCCGGTGGCCTATCCGCCGGACGACCTGCGCGACACCCTCGGCGAGGTGCTGGCCGCGCACGGCCTGGCCCAACTGCGCATCGCCGAGACCGAGAAGTACGCGCACGTCACCTTCTTCTTCAGCGGCGGCCGCGAGGATCCCTACGCCGGCGAGGAACGCATCCTCGTGCCGAGCCCCAAGGTCGCGACCTACGACCTGCAGCCGGAGATGAGCTGCCCCGAGGTGACCGCGAAGCTGGTCGAGGCGATCGCCTCCGGCCGTTTCGACGTGATCGTCTGCAATATCGCCAATCCGGACATGGTCGGCCACACCGGCGACCTCGCCGCGGCGATCCGCGCGGCCGAAGCGGTGGACATCGCGATCGGCGCGGTCGAGGCCGCGGTGCGCGCGGCCGGCGGCGCGCTGCTGGTCACCGCCGACCACGGCAACCTGGAAATGATGCGCGACCCCGAGACCGGGCAGCCGCACACCGCGCACACCGTCGGCCCGGTGCCGTTCGTGCTGGTCGCCGACGGCCGCCCCGGCGCGACCCTGCGCGCCGGCGGCGCGCTGCGCGACGTGGCGCCGACGATCCTCGACCTGCTCGGCCTGCCGGCCCCGGCGGCGATGAGCGGGCACAGCCTGATCGCGGCGGGATGAGCGACCGCCTGCGCCCGCGCCGGCCGGGTCGCGCGCTGCGGCTGGCGCTGCCGCTGCTGTTCGCCGCCTTCGCGACGGCCCCGGCGCTGCCCGCGGATCCCTCGTCGAAGGCCACCGCGCCCGCGAACAGCCGCGACGCGCAGCGCCGCCTGCGCGAGATCCGTCGCGAGCTGGAGGCGGTCGCGGCCGATCGCCGGCGGCTGGAAGGCCAGCGCGGCGAGGCCAGCCGCTCGCTGCGCGCCGCCGACGAGCGGGTGGCCGCATCCAGCCGCGCGCTGCACGACACCGAGCGTCGCCTGACCCAGGCGAGCACCGATCTGGAGACGCTCGCCGCGCGCCGGCAGGTGCTGATCGGCGAGCAGGACGAACACCGCCGCCGGCTGGCCGCGCTGCTGCGCGCCGCCTACGCCCGCGGCGACGCCGCGCCGCTGAAGCTGATGCTGGCCCAGGACCGCATCGCCGACGCCCAGCGCCAGCTCGCCTACGACCGCTACCTGCAGCGGCAGCGGCTGGCGCAGACCACCGCGCTGGCCGCGGAGCTGGCCGAACTGGACCGGGTCGAACGGGCGATCGTCGATCGCCGCGTCGCGCTGGACGCCGCGCGCAGCGAACGCAAGACGCAGTTGGCCGCGCTCGCGCGCGAGCGCGTCGCGCAGGCGCAGACCCTCGCCGGGCTGGAGACGCGCTACCGCGACCGCCAGCAGCGCGAGGCGGCGCTGGGCAGCGACGCCCAGGCGCTGCAGGACGTGATCGCGCGCCTGCGCGCCGCCGCGGCGAAGGCCGAGGCCGAGCGCGTCGCCGCCGCCCGCGCGGCCGCGGCGAAGGCGCGTGCCGACGCCGCCCGCGCCGCAGCCGGGCGTGCCGACGCCGGCCGTGGCGACAGCCGGCGCGGCGCCGCCGCGAAGCCGCCGCGCCAGGTCGCCAACGCCGCGCCGATCCGGGTCGGCGGCCTCGGCTGGCCGCTGTCGGGCACGCTGCTCGCCGGCTACGGCGGCCGCATGCCCGACGGTCGCGCCAGCAGCGGCCTGCTGATCGCCGCCGCCGCCGGCACCCCGGTGCGCGCGGTCGCCGACGGCACCGTCGTGTTCTCGGAATGGATGACCGGCTACGGCCTGATCCTGATCGTCGACCACGGCAACGGCACGCTCAGCCTGTACGCCCACAACGAGAGCCTGCTCAAGAACGCCGGCGACACGGTCAAGCGCGGCGACGCCGTCGCCCGGGTCGGCGATTCCGGCGGTCTGGCGCAGGCCGCGCTCTATTTTGAACTGCGCCGCAACGGCAAGCCGGTCGATCCCGGCACCTGGCTGCGCCGGCAGTGAACGGCTGGGTTAAGGTGCAGCGTCCGGCGGAACCCGCGGCGGCCGCAGTGGTCCCAGCCGGGGCCACCACCGCGATCCCCGCCGCGAGCCTTCCCCCGGAGTGTCCGATGCCCCAGTCGCCGTCCCGTGTCCGCCGCGCCGCGCCGGCGCTCGTCCTCGCGCTGTGCGCCGCCTGCGCGGGCGCGCCGGCGTTCGCGCAGGACCCGAAACCCGCCGCTGAAAAACCCGCCGCCGGGCAGCCGGCCGCCGAGAAGCCCGCCGCGGAGAAGCCCGCCGCCGAGCAGCCGGCCGCGGTGAAGCCCGACGCCGCCGACGCCGTGGACGCGACCGCGAAGGACGAGGGCAGCAAGATCCCGCTGGAGGAAATCCGCCGCTACGTCGGCGTGTTCAACACCGTGAAGCAGGCCTACGTCGAACCGGTCGACGACCGCAAGCTGATGCAGTCCGCGATCCGCGGCCTGCTGCAGGACCTCGACCCGCACAGCGCCTACCTGGTGCGCAGCGACGCGCAGGCCTTCGACGAGGACGCCAGCGGCGCCTACCAGGGCATCGGCGTGGAAGTGCAGCAGCAGCCCGACGGCCCGATCCTCGTGGTCTCGCCGATCGACGGCTCGCCCGCCGCCGCCGCCGGGGTACGCGCCGGCGATCTCATCGTCGCGGTCGACGGCAAGCCGCTGACCGCCGACAGCATCGAGGCCAACCCGCTGCGCGGCGAGGTCGGGTCCACCGTCAACCTCACCATCCGCCGCAAGGCCGAGAAGGACCCGCTGCAGATCGCGGTCAAGCGCGACGTGATCCGGGTCGGCAGCGTGCGCGGCCGCATGCTCGAACCGGGCTACGCCTACGTGCGCATCGGCGCCTTCCAGGCCGACACCGCCACCGATTTCGAGCGCAACCTCGACCAGTTGCAGGCCAAGGCCGGCGGCAAGGGCCTGCGCGGCCTGGTGCTGGACCTGCGCAGCAATCCGGGCGGGCTGCTGACCTCCGCGGTGCAGATCGCCGACGACCTGCTCGACAAGGGCGACATCGTCAGCACCCGCGGCCGCGATCCGGTCGGCGACGCGCTGTTCCGCGCCACCCCCGGCGACCGCCTGGGCGGCGCGCCGATGGTGGTGCTGGTCGATGCCGGCTCCGCCAGCGCCGCGGAAGTGCTGACCGCCGCGCTGCGCGACAACCGCCGCGCCCAGGTCGTCGGCAGCCGCACCTTCGGCAAGGGCTCGGTGCAGACCGTGCTGCCGCTGGACAACGGCGACGCGATCAAGCTCACCACCGCGCGCTACTACACGCCCAGCGGCAAGTCGATCCAGGCCCACGGCATCGACCCGGACGTCGTGCTCAAGCCCGACGGCGGCGCGGCGCGTCCGGCCGACTATTCCGAAGCCGGCCTGTCCGGCCACCTGCGCGGCGACGAGGAAACCGAGAGCGCCGCCACCGGCGACGTGCTCGAAGGCGACGCGCCGATCCAGTCGGCGCTCGCGGTGCTCAAGCAGCAGGTCGCGACCCTGCCGGCGCCCGACCGCCGCTGAGGCGCGCGCGCCGGGCGGCGGCCGCGCGCGCCGCGTCGCAGGATGCGCGGCGGCGCGCATCGTCCGGAAGTCAGGGGCCCCGTCGTCACGTCGCGCCGCGGGCATGACCATCGGCGGGTCCGGGCCGCACGTGCGGTCCCCAGAATGGCGGCGCCCGGATGCGCCGGGCCTCGCCAGGGACCGTGCCATGCTGACCATTCGCAACCTCCGCAAGACCTACGCCAACGGCGTGTGCGCGCTCGACGACGTGTCGCTCGACATCCCGCGCGGGATGTTCGGCCTGCTCGGCCCGAACGGCGCCGGCAAGTCGTCGCTGATGCGCACCCTGGCGACCCTGCAGGAGGCCGACGGCGGCACCGCGGTCTACGACGACGGCGCCGGCGAGCGCATCGACGTGCTCCGCGACAAGGACGCGGTGCGTCGCCGCCTCGGCTACCTGCCGCAGGATTTCGGCGTGTATCCCAAGGTCAGCGCGCTCGACCTGCTCGACCACTTCGCGGTGCTCAAGGGCATCGCCGACCGCCGCCGCCGGCGCGAGGTGGTCGAGGCGCTGCTGCAGCAGGTCAACCTGTGGGAGGTGCGCAAGCGCAAGCTCGGCGGCTTCTCCGGCGGCATGCGCCAGCGCTTCGGCATCGCCCAGGCGCTGCTCGGCGATCCGCGCCTGGTCATCGTCGACGAACCGACCGCCGGCCTCGACCCCGAGGAGCGCAACCGCTTCCTCAACCTGCTCGCCTCGATCGGCGAGAACGTGGTCGTGATCCTGTCCACGCACATCGTCCAGGACGTGACCGACCTGTGCCCGAACATGGCGATCATGAACAAGGGGCGGGTGCTGCTCAGCGGCCGTCCCGCGGACGCCATCGCCGCGCTGGAGTCGCGGATCTGGCGCCGGCAGGTGCCGCTGGAGGCGCTGCCGCGCTACCAGCAGTCGTTCGCCGTGCTCTCGACCCGGCTGGTCGGCGGCCATCCGGTGATCCACGTCTACGCCGACGCGCAGCCGGAGGACGGTTTCGAGCGGATCGCGCCGGACCTCGAGGACGTCTACTTCCAGCGCCTGCGCCGCGACCTGGTCGCGGCCTGAGGAGGCGGCCATGTTCGAATTCTTCCGTTTCGAGCTGCGCCAGCAGCTGCGATCGCCGGTACTGTGGCTGCTCGGCGCCCTGTTCGCGCTGGTGGCCTTCTTCGCGTTGACCACCGACGCGGTGCAGGTCGGCGGCGCCATCGGCAACGTCCACCGCAACGCGCCGCGGGTGATCGTCGGCCTGTCGGTGGCGTTCAGCCTGATCGGCATGCTGTTCGTGGCGATGTCGGTCCACGCGGCGCTGCTGCGCGACTTCGAGCTGGGCACCGCCGAGCTGATCTTCGCCAGCCCGGTGCGCCGCCGCGACTTCGTGCTCGGCCGGATCGCCGCGGCCGTCGTCGCCTGCCTGTGCGTGTACGTGCTGATCATCGGCGGGATGTTCCTCGCCCAGTTCATGCCGTGGGTCGATCCCGCGCGCCTGGGCCCGGTGAGCGTCGCCCCGTACGCGTGGAGCCTGGCGGTGATCGTGCTGCCGAACCTGCTGTTCACCGCCGCGCTGCTGTCGCTGCTGGCGCTGCTGACCCGCAGCATCCTCTGGGTCTACATCGGCGTGCTCGGCTTCCTGGTGCTGTACGGGGTCGGCGTGGCGCTGCTCAGCGACCTCGACAACGTCAACGCGGTGGCGCTGTGGGAGCCGCTGGCGCGGGTCGCCTTCGCGCGCACGGTGCGCTACTGGTCCGCCGACGAGATGAACACGCTGCTGCCGGCGCTCGACGGCATGCTGCTGGCCAACCGGCTGCTGTGGACCGGGCTGTCGCTGGCGCTGTTCGGGGTCGCGCTGGCGCTGTTCCGGCCGCTGCGCACCGGCACCGGGCGCGGCCTGCTGCGCCGTCGCGCCGCCGCGCGGCCGGTGGCGGAGGTCCCGGTCGGGCCGGTGCCGGCGCGCATCGTCGCCGCGCCCGCGACCGGCGCCCGCGCCGGGTTCGCGCAGTTCCTCGCGCAGCTGCGGTTCGACGCCGCCGGCGTCTTCCGCGGCATCCCGTTCGTGATCATGCTGCTGTTCGCGCTGGCGAACTTCGTGCCCAACGCGCTGCTGGCCAGCACGCTCTACGACACGCCGGTGCATCCGGTGACCTCGCAGATGATGATCGCGCTGCAGCAGTCGTACAGCTTCGTGCTGATGATCGTCGTGCTGTTCTACGCCGGCGAACTGTTCGGCCGCGCGCGCGCGGCGAAGATCCACGAGGTCGTGGACGCCATGCCGACGCCCGACTGGGTGGCGCCGGCGGCCAAGTTCGGCGCGCTGGTGCTGGTGGTGTTCGCGTTCCAGGCGTTCGGCGGACTGACCGCGGTCGCGATCCAGTTGATCAAGGGCCACGTCGCGATCGAGCCGCTGGTCTACCTCAAGATGCTGGCGACCGACAGCATCGTCTACATCCTGATGGCCGGGCTCGCGCTCAGCCTGCAGGCCTACGCGAACAACAAGTTCGTCGGCTACGGGCTGATGATCCTGTTCCTGGCCGTGCAGCCGGCGATGTCGGCGCTGGACCTCACCCACAACCTCTACAACTACGCGTCGGCGCCGAACGCGCAGTGGTCGGACATGAGCGGCTACGCGCACCGGCTCGGTCCGCAGCTGTGGTTCCAGAGCTACTGGGCGCTGTGCATGGCGGCGATGCTGCTGGTCGCGGCGGCGCTGTGGGTGCGCGGCGCGGGCAGCGGCTGGCGCGAGCGCCTGCGCCTGGGCGGGCGCCGCCTGCGCGGGCCGCTCGGCGTCGCGCTCGCCGCGACGGTGCTGGCCTGGGTCGGCGTCGGTGGCTGGATCTTCTGGAACACCAACATCCGCAACGACTACCGCACGCCGGACGAGCAACTCGACCTGCAGGCCCGCTACGAGCGCGAGTACGGCCGCTACCGCAACCTGCCGCAGCCGAAGATCCTCGCCGCCGACATCGATGTCGATCTGCGCCCGGAGACCCAGTCGATGGTCGCGAACGGCGTCTACCGGGTCCACAACCCGCACGCCGCGCCGATCCGCGACGTCCACATCGCGATGATCGACGACGAGAGCCTGGCCTCGATCGACCTCGGCGGCGCGCGACTGGTGCACCACGACGTCGACGCCGGCTACCGCATCTATCGGCTGGACAGGCCGCTCGCGCCGGGCGAGGCGCGCACGTTCCGCTTCCGGGTGGCGGTCGCGCCGCGGGGCTTCGGCAACGACGGCGTCGATACGAAGATCGTCGAGAACGGCACCTTCTTCAACAACACGATCCTCCCGTCGTTCGGCTACAACGAGGACTACCAGATCGGCGACCGCAACGAGCGCCGCAAGCGCGGCCTCGGCGAACCGCAGCGGATGCCGAAGCTGGAGGACGCGGCCGCGCGCCAGAACAATCCGCTGAGCGACGATGCGGACTGGATCGACTTCCGGACCACCCTGTGCACCGCGCCGGACCAGATCGCGCTGTCGCCCGGCTACCTGGTCCGCGAGTACCGCAACGCGGCCGGCCGGCGCTGCTTCCGCTACGAGATGGACCGGCCGATGCTCAACTTCTACGCGTTCCTGTCGGGGCGCTGGCAGGTGCGCCGCGGCGCGTACAAGGGCGTGCCGATCGAGATCTACTACGACCCGAAGCACGCCTACAACGTCGATCGCATGATCGCCGGGGTACAGCGTTCGCTGGCCTACTACGAGGCGAACTTCACCCCGTACCAGCATCGCCAGGTGCGGATCATCGAGTTCCCGCAGTACGCGCGCTTCGCCCAGAGCTTCGCCAACACCATCCCGTTCTCCGAGAGCATCGGCTTCATCGCCGACCTCGGCGACGCCGACGACATCGACTACGTGTCCTACGTCACCGCGCACGAGGTCGCGCACCAGTGGTGGGGCCACCAGGTGGTCGGCGCGAACGTGCAGGGCTGGAGCATGCTGATCGAGTCGCTGGCCCAGTACTCGTCGCTGATGGTGATGGAGAAGGAGTACGGCCGCGGCAAGATGCGCAAGTTCCTGCGCTACGAGCTCGACCGCTACCTCGCCGGCCGCGCCGGCGAGGTGGTCGAGGAGCAGCCGCTGTACCGGGTCGAGAACCAGCCCTACATCCACTACCAGAAGGGCGCGCTGGCGTTCTACCGGCTGCGCGAGGAGATCGGCGAGGACGCGCTGAACCGCGCGCTGCGCCGGTTCCTGCGCGACAACGCCTTCCAGTCGCCGCCGTACACGACGACCCGGGCGCTGCTCGACGGCATCCGCGCCGAGGCCGGCCCCGGCCACGAGGCCCTGATCGCGGACCTGTTCGAGAAGATCGCCTTCTACGACAACCGGCTCGAGGCGGCGACCGCGAAGAAGCTGGCCGACGGCAAGTACGCGGTGACCCTCGAACTGCGCGCGGCCAAGCGCTACGCGGACGGCAAGGGCCGCGAGTCGCCGGCCCGGCTCGACGACTGGATCGAGGTCGGGGTGTACGCGAAGGCGGCGTCGGGCAAGGAGGCCGACGAGAAGACGCTCTACCTGCGGCGCCACCACGTCACCGCCGAGCGGACGACGCTGCGCCTGGTGGTCGACGGCGAGCCGTACGAAGCGGGCTTCGACCCCGACAACAAGCTGATCGACCGGGTGCCGGCCGACAACCGCCGCCGGATCGACTTCTGAGCCCGCCGCGCGCGGCGGCGCGACAGCGCCGCCGTCGCCGCCGCCGGTCGCGTCAGCGCGGCTTCGGCGGCAGCGGGAACGGGGTCACCACTTTTTCGCCGGCGGCGTCGCGGATCGCGGACTGGCCTTTCTTCTCGACCTCCTCGATGCGGACGATGCTCTGCATCGGCAGGTGCAGCACCTTCGTCCCGGCGAATTCCTCGCGCAGGCGCTCCTCCGCGGTGTCGACCAGCAGGCCCTCGTGCAGGTCGAACACCAGGTCGGCGACCTCGACGAATCCCCACAGGCCGCCGCTGTTCACCCGCCGGGCGTACAGCTCGTAGATCTTGCCGTGGTTGTGGAAGGTGACTTTGTAGAGCGTCCTGGACATGGCGGGAGCGGGGGTGAGGGGCGGGGGACGTGGTGGGCGAGGGCGTGGCGCTTCAGGGAATGCGGGCGCGGGCGCGCCGGCGCAAGGGACCGGCGGGCGGGTCAGAACCCGCGGTCGCGGCGCAGGCGGCGGGCGATCGCGCTGCGCGCCGCGGTGGCGAACAGGATGCCGAACAGGAAGCCGGCGATGTGCGCGCTCCACGCGACGGTGCCGAACGCCGGGCCGATGTAGGCGAATCCGACCTGCAGCGCGGCCCAGACGCCGATCAGCAGCGAGGCCGGCACCCGGATGAATTCGAGGAACAGGCCCAGCGGCAGGACCACGCCCAGCCGCGCCCGGGGGAACAGCGCCAGGTAGGCGCCGATCACCGCCGACACCGCGCCGCTGGCGCCGATCAGCGAACGCTCCGGGCCGCCGATCGTGAACACCGTGGCGAGGTTGGCCACCGCCCCGCCCAGCAGGAACAGCGCCAGGAACCGCCACGGGCCCATCGCCCGCTCCGCCGACAGGCCGAAGATCAGCAGGAACACCAGGTTGCCGAGCAGGTGCGCCCAGTCCGCGTGCAGGAACAGCGCGGTGAACAGCCGCAGCCAGCGGCCGTCCGCCCACAGCGCGCGGAAGGTCTCGGCCGCGACCGGGCCTCCGGTCAGCGCGCCCCAGTCCAGCAGCAGCGCGGCCTGGCGCCCCTCCGGGCGGGTCCCGACCCAGAGGAAGGCCGCCGCCAGCGCGGCGCAGACCAGCGGCGTGGCCCAGCGCGGGCCGGCCCGGCGGCGGACGGGAAGCTGAACGAACATCGAGGAGCGGCGCGCCTTCCGGATTCGACGAGTCCGGAATGAAACCACATCGGATCGCCGAACGGGGTTGTTAGCGTTCGGTTAATGGCCGCGGTATAGTGCGTACGGCGTCGTACGTCGGGAGGGGGCTTCCGGCAGGAACGGCACGGGCGAGGAACAACGTCCGGCCGCACGGCGCAGACCACTATCCTGTCCACGGAGACGCAAGCACCATGCACACCCACTCTCGTATCGTCCAGATGTCCGCGCTCGCGCTGGGCATCGCCGGCGCGCTGGCCTTCGGTCAGGCCCAGGCCTCGGGTTTCCAGCTGAAGGAAAACAGCGCCAAGGCCCTGGGTCGCGCGTTCGCCGGCTCCGGCGTCGCCCCGGGCGACGCCTCGGTCGTCGCCAACAACCCGGCCGCGATGACCCGCTTCTCGGGCACCACCGTCCAGGCCGACGTCACCATCATCGACCTCAACGCCAAGTTCAACGGCGGCGGCTACGCCGGCCGCGGCACCCCGTTCGCGCAGCCGCTCACCGGCGGCGACGGCGGTGAAGCCGGCGACGTCACCCCGGTGCCGGCGCTGTCGGTCATCCACAAGTTCGACAACGGCCTGGCCGTCGGCGCCATGGTCAGCGCGCCGTTCGGTCTGAAGACCGAATACGACGCCGACTGGGTCGGCCGCTATTCGGCGATCAAGTCGGAAGTGAAGACGGTCGACCTGACCCTCTCCGGCGCCTACGAAATCATCCCCGACCGCTTCTCGGTCGGCGTCGGCATCGTCTACGAGCGCGGCGAAGCCGAGCTGTCGAAGGCGGTCGATTTCGGCACCGCGCTGTTCGCCAACCCGGCGACCCGTCCGCTGCCGTTCGCCCGTCCGCAGGCGCGCGACGGCAAGGCCGTCGTCACCGGCGACGACCACGGCTTCGGCTGGATCGTCGGCATGACCTTCCGCCCGACCGACACCCTGTCGTTCGGTCTGTCGCACCGCTCCGAGATCGACCACGAGCTCGACGGCAAGGTCGACTGGACCGTGCCGGCCGACGTGGCCACCGTGTTCGCGTCCAGCCCGGCCAGCGCCTCGCTGTTCAAGGACGGCGGCGCCACCGCCAAGCTCACCACGCCGAGCGTGACCTCGTTCAGCGCGATGTGGCAGGTGACCGACACCTTCGCGCTGATGGGCGACTACACGCAGACCGATTGGCATTCGCTGCGCGAAGTGCGCATCGACTTCGACAATCCTGACGCGGACTCGGTCGAGCCCTTCAACTGGGGCGACACCCGCTTCTGGTCGATCGGCGCCGAGTACAAGCTGTCCGACGCCTTCACCCTGCGCGGCGGCTACGCCTACGACGAGACCCCGACCACGTTCCCCACGCGCACCCCGCGCCTGCCCGACGAAGACCGTCGCTGGTACTCGCTGGGCCTGACCTGGAACGTCAGCGACAGCCTGGAGCTGAATGCGGCCTACGCCCGCATCCAGCCGGACAAGCCGAAGGTCGGCATCCTCGACACGCAGGGCCACGTGCTGTTCGGCAGCTACAGCAGCGACGTGAACCTGTTCGGTCTGTCGGGCCAGTACAAGTTCTGATCGCCCGCGCGATCGACGGTCCGGAAAAACCCCGCTTCGGCGGGGTTTTTCTTTGCCTGCGGCAGGCGCGGGGGCGGGCGCTCGCGCAGCGTGGGCGCGCGGCTCAGGGCGCGGCGCCGGGGGCCGCCCGTGTCTCCGCTTCCGGCGGCGGCGCATCGAAGCGGTACGGCGTCGCCTGCGCCGACGGGCGTTCGCGGCAGGCGTCGGCGAACGCGACGAGTCGCGGCATCGCGGCCAGGTCCAGCGGATTGCGGAACGGCAGGTGCTCCAGCAGCGCGAACAGGCCCAGGTCGAACAGCGCGATGCGGTCGGTCGGCAGCGTCGCGCGGATCGCGGGCCACGCCCGGTCCAGCCACGCCAGGCAGCCGACCAGGCTCGCGCGACGCTTGCGCGAGGTCGCGTCGGGCGGGCGTTTCGAGACGATTTCGTGGAACACGACCTCGACCTGCGCCGCCATCGCGTGCGCCAGCACCTCGTGCGCGTTCATGCACAGCGGGTCGCGTGCGTCCTCGGGCAGGAACACCCGCCCGGCGTCTCCCGGCGCCCGCCGCGCCAGCCAGCGGCAGGCGTTGGCGCTGCCCCAGACCACCGCGTCGCCGTCGCGCAGCGCCGGCAGCTTCAGCGCGGGGTTGCCGCCGTAAGTCGCCGGGTCGTCGCTCATCAGGTCGTGGATCGGCGCGAGCGCGTATGCGATGCCGAGTTCGTGGGCGAGCATCCGCACCTGGCGGGTGTAGTGCGAGCTCTGCCGGCCGAGGATTTCGATGCCGGACCGTGGTGCGGGCGGGGCGGCGGACATGGCGGTGCCTGTGGTCGGGGCCAGCCCCGATCTTAGCGAACGCGCTGCCCGCGCCCCGCCGCCGCGCCGGCGGCGCGCGCATCCGGGCAGGGCCGCGCCGCGCATGCGCCGGCGCGCACGCTGCGTGAACGACGCGCGGACGCGGCCGTCCGCAGCGGCGCGGCCGGTGCGCCGGCTGGGCTAGAATGCGGGCTCCGTGCAGGACAGACCGTGCCATGACCGCCCAGCCCGCCCAAGCCAACGCCCAGCAACGCTACGAAGTGCGCCGCAGCGACCTGCCGCTGAGCTGCCCGACCCCGGAGATGGCGCTGTGGAACTCGCATCCGCGGGTCTACCTGGCGATCGAGGCCGAAGGCGGCGCCTCCACCTGCCCGTACTGCGGCGCGCAGTACGTCCTGATCGATTGACCGTGGCCGCCGGCGCCATGTCGCGCCGCCCCACCGTCGTCCAGCTGCTGCCGGCCCTGGCATCGGGCGGGGTCGAACGCTCCACGCTGGAGATCGCCGACGCGCTGGTGCGCGCCGGCCATCGCGCGGTCGTGGTCTCCGCGGGCGGGCGCCTGGTGCCGACCCTCGAAGCGCTGGGCGCCGAACACGTCACCCTCGACATCGGCCGCAAGTCGCCGCTGACCTTCCGCCACGTGCCGCGCCTGCGTCGGCTGTTCGCCGAGACCGGGGCGGACATCGTGCATGCGCGCTCGCGACTGCCGGCGTGGCTGGGCTGGCGCGCGCTGCGCGGGATGCCGGCGGGGGCGCGGCCGCGGTTCGTCACCACCGTCCACGGGCTGAACTCGCCGTCGCGCTACAGCCGGATCATGGTCCGCGGCGAGCGCGTGATCTGCGTGTCTGAAACCGTGCGCGCCTACGTCCTGCGCCACTATCCCGACACCGATCCGGCGCGATTGCGGGTCATCCCGCGCGGGATCGACCCGGCCGCGTTCCCGCGCGCGCCGCTGCCCGATCGCGCGGCGCGCCTGCGCGTCGCCGCCGCGTTTCCGGCGCTGGCCGGCGACGGCCCGCTGCTGCTGTTGCCCGGCCGCGGCACCCGGCTCAAGGGTCACGGCGACGCGCTGGCGCTGCTCGCCGCGCTGCGCGGCGCCGGACGCGATGCGCGGCTGTGGATGCCCGGTGCGCGCGAGCCAGGGCGCGAGGCCTACATCGCCGAACTCGAGGCCGAGGCCGCGCGGCTGGGCATCGCCGACGCGCTGGCGATGACGCCGCCGACCGCCGCGATCGCCGACGCCTACGCCGCGAGCGACCTGGTGCTGCAGGTGTCGCGCAAGCCGGAGTCGTTCGGGCGGACGGTGATCGAAGCGCTGTCGGTCGGCCGCCCGGTGCTGGGCTGGGCGCACGGCGGCGTCGGCGAACTGCTGGACGCGCTGTTCCCGGCAGGCGCGGCGGCGCCGTTCGACGCCGACGCGCTGCATCGCGCCGCGGTGGCGCTGCTCGATGCCGGCGCGTCCGTTACGATGCCCGCGTGGCCGCTGCCGCAGGCGCTGGCCGCGATGCAGGCCGCGACCCTGGCCTGCTACGACGCCTTGCTTTCCCCTTCGACAACGGACGCCGACACCCGATGACCGCCACCCCCACCGCCGACGCGCCGCACGCGCCTGCCGGCTGGCGTTGGGCGCCGTTCTGGGTGCTCGCCTTCGTCGCCCTGTGGCCGGTGCCGGGCGTGTCCCAGGGCGTGCTGGCGGTAGGCGCGCTGATCGCGATCGGCCGGCTGCTGTACGTGCGCTTCCGCGGCGGCGCCGCGCTGCTCAGCCCGCAGGCGTGGGCGCTGACCAGCGTGCTGTTCATCACCTACTGGCTGCCGGAGCTGTTCTCCGCGTTCGACGCGATCGATCGCCTCGACGCGCTGCGCGCGGTCGCGGTCGACCTGCGCTACCTGCCGTTCCTGTGGCTGGCCGCGGCCGCGGTGGCCGGCGCGCGCGATCGCCGCGTCACCTTCGCCGGGCTGGCGGTCATCGTCGGCCTGTGGACCGTGGACGCGCTGGTGCAGGCGGTCGCCGGCGCCAGCCCGATGTTCGCCGCCCTGGACGCCGCCAAGCATGCGATCAGCGGCCACGGCTTCTGCTCCGCCGAGGAAGTCGCCGCGCTCGACCGGCTCAGCGGCGCGTTCGGGCCCTGCAACCTCAAGCTCGGGGTGGTCCTCGCCAGCCTGTCGCCGTTCGCGCTGCACGCGGCGGCGACGCGCTTCGGTCGCCTCGGCTGGCTGGCCGCAGCGACGGCGATCGGCATCGCCATCCTGCTCGGCGGCTCGCGGGCGTCCTGGGTCACCTACGGCCTGGTGCTGCTGCTGTCGGGCTGGCGCCTGCTGGGCTGGCGCCGGCTGCTGGCGGTGTTCGCGGTCGGCGCGGCGCTGCTGGCGACGCTGGCCGCGGTCTCGCCGCAGGTGCGCGAACGGGTCGAGCGCACCGCGTTCGTGTTCAGCGCCGATGCCGACGGGGTCGACAGCGCGCTGTCCGGTCGCGCCCGGATCTGGGGCGCGGCGCTGTGCATGGCGAAGGCGCATCCGCTCAACGGCGTCGGTCCGCGCCAGTTCCGGCTGGCGTTCGCTGGCTGCGATCCCGCTCCCGGCGAACGCGCGGCCTGGGGCGTCGGCCCGGCGTTCCACGCGCACCAGATCGTGCTGGAGATCCTCAGCGAGACCGGCGCGGTCGGGCTGCTGCTGTGGCTGGCCGGCCTCGCCCTCGCGCGCCGCGCCTGGCGCTATGCCGAACCCGCCGCGCGCGAAGCGGCGTATCCGGCGATGCTGGCGCTGGCGGTGACGGTGTTCCCGCTCAACACCCACCTGGCGTTCTATTCGAGCTTCTGGGGCAGCGCGACGCTGCTGCTGGCGGCGCTGTTCGCCGGCAGCCTGCTGGGACGCGAACGCAGCGCCGGCGGTTGATCGTCCGCGGCCGCCGGCCGCCGGCGACGCACGCCCTTCAGCGGCCGTCCGGCCCGCGGATCGCCGCGCGCACCGCGGCGACGACATCCTCCAGCGAAAGCGACGCCAGCGGCGAAGCGCCGAGGCGATGCAGCCCATCGCGTTCGCCGCTGGCGTGGAAGCTGGGATTGCCGTCGTCGAGCAGCAGCACCGACGGCGCGCCCATGCAGGTCGCCAGGTGCAGCGGGCCGCTGTCGTTGCCGACCACGCAGGCCGCGGCGCGCGCGATCCCGGCGAGCCGGCGCAGGTCCACCGCGCGCGCGCCGTCGCGCAGCACGCAGTCGGCGTAGCCCGGCCCGAGGTCGGCTTCGTCCGGCCCGGGCACCGTGACCACGCGGACGCCCTCCGCGACCAGCGCCTGCGACAGCGCCGCGAACCGCGGCCAGCGTTTGTGGGGGTTCCGCGCCGAAGCGCCGGGCAGCAGCAGCACGAACGGCTCGGTGGCCGGATCGAGGCCCGCGCGCTGCAGCAGCGCGGTGGCGTCGGACGCCATCCAGGTCGGCGTCGGCCGCGCCGCATCGCGCACGCGCACGCCCGCGTCCGCGAGCTGGCGCGCGTGCAGGGCCGGCACGCCGCCGCCGTCGCGCGGCGCGTTGCGCGCGACCGCCGACCAGCGCGGGGCGCTGTCGCCGGCGAGCCAGCGCCGGTAGAACGCCGTGCGCCGCGAATTCTGCAGGTCGTAGACCCGGGCGTAGCGGCCGTCGAGGAAGCGCCGGCGCCAGGCCAGCATCGCTCCCAGCCGCCAGCGCGGCGCGTTGTCGTCGACGGCGACCGCGTCGACCCACGGGCATTCGCGCATCAGCGCGGCGTACGGCGCGCGGGTGAGCAGGGTGACGTGCGCCCGCGGGTGATGCGCGCGGATGTCCTGCAGCGCGCCGTCGGCGAGCACCAGGTCGCCGAACGCGCCGAGCTTGAGCACGAGCACGTGCTCAGTCGTAGACACGCGCGCCGTCCGGCTGGCGCTTGAAGCGCCGGTGGATCCACAGGTACTGCTCCGGCGCGGCGCGGGCCATGGTCTCGATCGCGCCGATGACCCGGGCGGTGTCGGCGACCGCGTCCTCGGACGGGAAGTCCCCGAACGCCGGCCAGAAGCGCAGGGTGTAGCCGCCGTCGTCGCGGCGCGCATGCTCGAACATCACCACCGCCGCGCCCGACAGCCGCGCGAGCTGGTGGGTCGAGGCGAGGCTTTTCGCCGGGCGGCCGAAGAACGGCACGTACACCGCTTCGCCGCGGCTGGGGTCCTGGTCGGGCGCGTACCACAGCAGTCCGCCGCGCTTGAGGTGCTTCACCGCGCCGCGCACGTCCTGCTTGGCGAACATCGCCGCGGCGTAGCGCGAACGCCCGCGCAGCACCGCCCATTCCATCGCCGGCTGCGGGTAGGGCCGGTACATGCCGGCCAGCGGCACCGCGTCGCAGGCCAGCCGCGCGCTCATTTCCAGGGTGGTGAAGTGGCCGGAGACCACGATCACCCCGCGCCCGGCGGCGCGCGCGGCCTCGATGTGTTCGACGCCTTCGATCCGCAGCCCGTGCCGCTGCGGCGCGACCGAGCCCCACCAGGCGCGGCCGAACTCGAACAGCGAGATGCCCAGCGCGCGGAAGTGCCGGCGCAGCAGCGCGGCGCGCGCGGCGGCGTCCAGCTCGGGGAAGCACAGGTCGAGGTTACGCGCGGCGATCCGCCGGCGCTCGCGCAGCAGCAGGCGCAGCGCATCGCCGGCGACGCGGCCGAGGGCGCGCTGCAGCGGCCAGGGCAGCCGCGCCAGCAGCGCCAGCGCGCCGATCCCCAGCCACGCGGGCCAGGAGGCGGGCGATCGCGGCGGCGGGGCGTCGAACGGGAAGGGCATGCGGCATTGTAAGCGGCGTCCGGCGGGCCGGGCCGGTTATCCTGTGCCGCTATGCGGGCCGGCCTCTTCGAACGCGCGATCGAACGCACCCTGCGCGGCCTGTACTCGGCCGTGCTGTACCTGCTGCTGCCCGTCACCGTATACCACCTGATCTGGCGCGGATTCCGGCAGCGCGCCTACCTGCTGCGCTGGAACGAGCGCTACGCCCGCTACGGCGCCGCCTCCGCGTCGGGCGTGCCGCACCTGTGGGTGCATGCGGTCTCGGTGGGCGAGGTCAACGCCGCGGCGCCGATGATCCACGCGCTGCTGCGCGAACACCCCGGCCGCCGGCTGCTGGTCACCACCATCACCCCGACCGGTTCGGAGCGGGTCAAGGCGCTGTGGGGCGAGCGCGTCGCCCACGTCTACCTGCCCTACGACCTCACCGGCGCGGTGTCGCGGTTCCTGCGCCGGTTCCGGCCGGTCGCCGGGCTGATCGTCGAGACCGAGCTGTGGCCGAACCTGCTGTTCGCCTGTCGCGACCATGGCGTACCGACCTACCTGGTGAACGCGCGGCTGTCCGAGCGCTCGCTGCGCGGCTATCGCGCGCTGCGGCCGCTGGTCGGCCGCGCGCTGCGCACGTTCCGCACCATCGCCGCGCAGTCCGAGGGCGACGCCGGGCGCTTCGCGAGGCTCGGTGCGCGCGCCGACCAGATCGCGGTGTTCGGCAACCTCAAGTTCGACGTGCATATCGACGCGCGCGCGATCGACGCCTTCGCCTCGGCGTTCCGCGCCCGGTCGCCCGGTCGCCCGACGTGGATCGCCGCCAGCACCCATCCCGACGAGGAAGCGCAGGTGCTCGCCATCGACCGCGCGCTGCGCGCGCGCTGGCCCGACCTGCTGATGCTGTGGGCGCCGCGCCATCCCGAACGCTTCCGCCCGGTCAGCCAGCTGGCGATCGCCGCCGGCCTGCGGGTCGCGACGCGCACCCTGACCCTGGAGCCGGACGCCGGCGACGCGGTGTTCGTGATCGACACTCTGGGCGAACTGCAGTCGTTCTACGCCTGCGCCGACGTCGCCTTCGTCGGCGGCAGCCTGCAGCCGATCGGCGGCCACAACCTGCTGGAACCGGCGGCGGTCGGGGTGCCGATCGTGACCGGCCCGCACCTGCACAACTTCAGCGACATCGCCGCGCAGTTGCTTCGGGTCGACGCGGTGCGCATCGCCGACGACGCCGCCGGCGTGGGCCAGGCGCTGGAAGCGCTGCTGGCCGATCCCGCCGAGCGCGCGCGGATGGCCGAAGCCGGGCGCGCGCTGGTCGAACAGGGGCGCGGCGCGCTGCGGCGCACGCTCGACCTGATCGCCGGATTGCCGCCGGCGCGCTGAACCGCGCGCACGGCGTCGATCGCGTGGAGCGCCCTGCCTGAACCGCGACGCCTGAACCGCGATGTGCGAGTCGCGATGCGTGAATCGCGATATGTGCGCCGCGATATGTGAACCGCGACGCGTGAATCGCAACGCCCGGATCGATCGCATCGTTCGATATGAATGCGGCGTTTTCCGCGTCGATTCGGCGTGCCCTATGCGCGCGGCGGAATCCATCGAAACGTCGTCGCGCGAACGAAGACACACGTGACGCCGGTCAATTCCGCATCCGCGCCGCAGCGCTACAACACCGTCGCGGGACGTTCCGCGGTCGCGCGAAAGCCCCGCGCCGACTCACGTCACTTCAGGAGACTCCCCATGTCACGCTTCCTCTTCGTCGCCCTCGCCGTGGTCGTGTTCGCCTTCGGCATCGCGTTTCCCAGGCCCGCCGCGGCGGCTTCGCTGCCGGCGTGCACCATCGACAACCTGTGGGCCGTCGAGCAGATCCAGACCGACTTCCCGGGTGGCTTCAGCATCGACTACTACCTGTGCATGCCGGACGGATGGCTGCTGGTCGGCACCTTCATCTGCACCGACGGCAACTGCAGCTCCGACTGATCGCACGGCGATCGACAGGCCGTAAACGAGGACGGGCCGCGATTGCGGCCCGTCCCGGAACGACGACATGCCGTCGGATCAGGCCGACGTATCAGGGGGCGGTCTTCGACGCCGAGTCCGCGGTCAGCAGGCGGTTCACGTCCTTGAGGTCTTCCACGTCCAGCGTGCCCGCGGACTGCTCCAGCAGCAGCCGGTTCTGCAGGAAGTTGTAGCGCGACAGCGCGTATTCGCGTTCGGCGTTGAACAGGGTCTGCTGGTTGTTCAGCACGTCCAGCACGGTGCGGGTACCGACTTCCAGGCCGATCTGCGAAGCCTCGTAGGCGCTGCGCGCGGCGAACACCGACGCGCGGCGGGCCTCGACCTCGCTGATGCCGGCGACCAGCGACTCGTAGGCGTTGCGGGTGCTGCGCACCAGCGCGCGCTTCTGCTGCTCGAACTGGTCGGCGGTGATGTCGCGCTGGGCGATCGCCGAGCGCACCTGCGACTGGGTCGCGCCGCCGGCGAAGATCGGCACCGACAGGGTCAGGCCGATGCCGCGCGAGCGGCTCTCGTTGTCGAACGCGGTGGTCGCGCTCGTGAGGTTGTTGGTCTGGTCGCCGTCGGTCCGGGTCTTGCCGTAATTGCCCCCGAGGTACAGCGTCGGCAGGTGGCCGGCGCGGGCGCTGGTCACGTCGCTCTCCGCCGAGCTCACCCGGTATTCCTGCGCCTTCAGCGAAGGATTGTTGTCGAGCGCGGCCTGCACCCAGCCGTTGGCGTCCAGCGAGGACGGCAGCGCCGGCTGGAAGTCGGCCGGCAGCGCCTTGAGCGGACCCGCATCGCGGCCGGTGATCTCGGCGAGCGCGCGGTAGGCGTCGTCCAGCGCGTTGCGGGTGACGATGGTGTTGGCGCGCGCGGCCTCGTACTGGGCCCGGGCCTCGTGCACGTCGGTGATCGGCGCCAGCCCGACCTCCAGCCGCTTGTCGGCGAAGTCGAACTGCTTCTTGAGCGCCTGTTCCTGGGCCTCGGCCGCGGCGAGGGTTTCCATCGCCACCAGCACGTTGAAGTAGGCGGCGGAGGTGCGGGTCATCAGCGAATCGCCCGCGGACTTGAGCTGGAAGTCGCCCGCGGTGGCCAGCGCGTTCTGGCTGCGCACCCGGCTGAACAGGGCGCCGTCCCAGACCACCTGGCGCAGGTTGACGCCGTAGTCGCGGGAGGTGGTCGTGCTGTCGCTGTCGCTGACGACCAGGCTGTTGGCGAAGACCTGCGAGCCGCTGCTGTCGCTCTTCGACCGGTTGTACGACGCGCTGCCGCTGAGCTGCGGCAGCAGTGCGGCGCGCGCCTGCACCGCGCCCTCGCGCGAAAGCACCTGGGTGGATTCGGCGGCGGAGAACTGCGGGTCGCTGTTGCGGGCGGCCTCGTAGGTCTGCAGCAGGTCGTCGGCGGAGGCCGCGGCCGGCAGCAGGGCGGCCAGGGCGAAAGCGAGGGCGTGGGCGAGGGGGCGGCGGGTCATGGTCATCCTTCGGTTGATCGGTCCGCGGGGAATCCGGCCTGTGGATTCGGGATCAGAGCCGGAACTGCGGCGCCGGCGCGCCGCCGGCCAGGTAGGGGAGCTCGGTTTCGAACAGCGATTCGACGACGAAGCCGTCGGCGGCGGGGCGCACCAGGGCGGCCTCCATCGCCGGCGCGCGGCCGTGGACCACGAACATCCGGCCGCCGGGACGCAGCCAGCGCACGAAGCGCGCGGGCACGACATCGACCGCGCCGCCGACGCAGATCGCGTCGAACCGGCGGTCGGTGTCCCAGGCGAAGGCGTCGGCGGTCTCGATCCGGACGTTGGCGATGGCCTGCGCCTGCAGCCGGCCGCGCGCGGCCTCGGCGAGGTCGGCGTGCCGCTCCAGGCTCACCACGTCGCGCGCAAGCGCGCCGAGGCAGGCGGTGAGGTAGCCGCTGCCGGCGCCGATCTCCAGCACGTCTTCGCCGGCGTCGATCGACAGCGCTTCCAGCGCGCGGCCTTCGATCACCGGTTTGAGCATCGCTTCGCCGTGGCCGGTCGGCAGCGCCAGGTCGGCATAGGCCAGCGCGCGATGCGCCTCCGCGACGAAGCGCTCGCGCGGCAGGCGGGCGAGGGTCTCGAGCACGCGGGGCTGGAACACGTCCCACGGCCGGACCTGCTGCTCGACCATGGTTTCTCGGGCTTTGGCGAAATCGATCGTCATCGGGGGGTCTCTCGCGACGGGTGCGGCGGAAGGGGGCTGGCGCAGCCGCCAAGTTTAACGGCAGGACCGTCGCATCGCAGGATCGGCGTCGTTTCCGGGGGCGCGCTCAGGATCGCCGGAAGCCGGCGGCGCGACTGAGTGCCGGAAGTCACCGGGACCACCGGTGCCGCGCACGGCCGTTCGGCCGCCGTTCGGCGACGCGCCGGCGCGCCCCTCCGGCGTCGCCCCGGGTCACCCGGCGCGCTCCGCGGCGTAGCCGCGCAGGAACAGTTCCACGGTGGCGTCGACGTGGCGGTCGATGTCCATCTCCGTCGCGCCGCAGCTCATGCCGCACAGCAACTGCATGTGGAGGTCGCCCTTGACCAGGCACAGGAACTGGGACGTCGCGGCGGGGAGGTCGGCGATGGCCAGTTCGCCGCGCGCGACCCGGGCGCGGAGGAATTCGGTCAGCCCGTCCTTCACCGCCTGCGGCCCGGCCTGCCAGAACAGTTCGCGGATGTTCGTGTCGCCGGTGCCCGGGGCCATCATCATCCGGTGCATGGCGACCGCTTCCTCGCTGGTGATCAGGGCGAGGAAGGCGTGGGCGATCGCGGTGAGCTGCGCGCGCAGGTCGCCTTCCAGGCCGGAGAGGAACAGCGTCGGCGGCATCTGCTCCTCGCACTTGGCGCGAACCGCGGCGCTGAACAGCGATTCCTTGTCGCCGAAGTGGCTGTAGACCGTCAGCTTCGACACCCCGGCCTCGGCCGCGATCTGGTCCATGCTGGTGCCGTCGAAACCGGTCTGGGTGAACAGGCGCTTGGCCGCGTCGAGGATCGCGGCGCGCTTGCCGAGATCCTTGGGGCGTCCGGGGCCGGCCTTGGCGGCGTCGGCGGCGTTTTCGGGGTGGGAAGACATCATCCTTTGAATACTAGACTAATTGGTTTGTTATTTATACGATACCCGCCGGTTCATTAATTCCGGACGACCCGGAGCAGGCGGGCTGCCATGGCGGTGAACGTGTCGCGGGTGCTGCGGTGGACAGCGGTGGGAGGAGCGACCCTGGCGCTCGCGCTGGCCGGATGCAGCGGCCAGCAGGCCGCGCCGCAACCGCCGAGGTCGGTCCTGGTGGCGCATCCGGAAGCGGACACCGCCGAGGGCCCGGGCGCTACCGTCGCCTATGCCGGCGACGTGAGGGCGCGCGAAGAAAGCACGCTGTCGTTCCGGGTGCCGGGGCGGCTCGCGCGCCGCCTGGTCGATACCGGAACCGTCGTCCATCGCGGCGACCTGCTGGCCGAACTCGATCCTGACGACCTGCGCCTGCAGAACGAGGCCGCCCAGGCGCAGCTTGCGGCGGCCGAAGCCCAGCTGGCGCGCGCCCGCGCCGACCACGCCCGCTTCGTCGCGCTCGCCAGGGACCAGTTGGTCAGCCGTTCGGCGCTGGACCAGCAGACCGAGGCGCTGCGGGCGGCCGAAGGCCAGGCGCGCGCGGCGCGCGCGCAGCGCGACGTGAGCGCCAACCAGCGCGGCTACACCCAGTTGCGCGCGCCCGCCGACGGCGCGATCGGACAGCGCATGGCCGAGGCCGGGCAGGTGCTCGGCGCCGGGCAGCCGGTCTTCAGCTTCGTCGCCGAGGGCGTGCGCGAGGTGGCGTTCGCCGTTCCCGAGGCCCGGCTCGCCGACGTCCATCCCGGCCAGCCGGTGCGGGTGCAGGTGTGGAACAGCGACGGTGCGCCGCTGGCCGGCACCATCCGCGACATCGCGCCCAGCGCCGACCCGCTCACCCGGACCTACGCCGCGCGGGCCACGCTCGCGCCCGAGGCCCAGGACGCGGTCGCGGTGGGCCAGAGCGCCCGCGTCTACATCGGCGCCGCGGACGCCGGCGCGTCGGCGCTGCGGGTGCCGCTGCCGGCCGTGCAGCGCGACGCCCGCGGCCGCACCGTGGTCTGGGTGGCGGACACGAAGGCCGGCCGGGTCCGGCCGGTGCCGGTCACCGTCGGCGCCTATGCCGCCGACAGCGCGCCGGTGCTGTCCGGCCTGAAGCCGGACGACTGGGTGGTGATCGCCGGTGCCCACCTGCTGGCGCCCGACCAGGCGGTGCTGGCGGTCGATCGCGGCAACCGTCCCGTCGCCGACCGTTCCGTCGTCGCGCGCTGAGCGGAGGCCCCGGACATGCGTCGATTCAACGTCTCCGAATGGGCGCTCGCGAATCGGGCGCTGGTGCTGTACGCCATGCTGCTGCTGGCGGTGATCGGCGCCTGGTCCTACCGCCACCTCGGCCAGTCCGAGGACCCGCCGTTCACCTTCAAGGTGATGGTGGTGCGCACGCTGTGGCCCGGCGCCACCGCCGAGGACGTGGGCCGCGAGGTCACCGACCGGATCGAGAAGAAGCTGATGGAGACCGGCGACTACGAGCGCATCGTCTCGTACTCGCGACCGGGCGAATCGCAGGTCATCTTCATGGCCCGCGATTCGATGGTCAGCCGCGAACTGCCGCAGCTGTGGTACCAGGTCCGCAAGAAGGTCGGCGACATCCGCCAGACCCTGCCGGAGGGCGTGGTCGGCCCGTTCTTCAACGACGAGTTCGGCGACACCTTCGGCAACATCTACGCGCTCACCGGCGACGGCTTCGACGATGCGCTGAAGAAGGACTACGCCGAACGCCTCGAACTGCAGCTGCAGCGGGTGCCGGACGTGGCCAAGGTCGAACTCGTCGGCACCCAGGACGAGAAGATCTGGATCGAACTGTCGAACACCAAGCTCGCCACGTTCGGCGTGCCGCTGACCGCGGTGCAGGAGGCGCTGGCCGCGCAGAACGCGGTGACCCCGGCCGGTTTCTTCGAGACCCCGACCGACCGCGTCCAGTTGCGCGTCGACGGCGCGTTCCGCTCGGTGCAGGAGATCCGCGATTTCCCGATCCGCGCCGGCGACCGCACCCTGCGCCTGGGCGACATCGCCACGATCACCCGCGGCTACGCCGACCCGGCGCAGCCGCGGATGCGCTACATGGGCAAGGACGCGATCGGGATCGCGGTCGCGATGAAGCCCGGCGGCGACATCCTCAAGCTGGGCGAGGCGCTGGAACAGGAAACCCGCATCCTGCAGCGGCAGTTGCCGGTGGGCCTGGAACTGCACCGCGTCGCCGACCAGCCCGCGGCCGTCCACGACTCGGTCGGCGAATTCGTGCGGGTGCTGGCCGAGGCGGTGATCATCGTGCTGCTGGTCAGCTTCTTCTCGCTGGGCCTGCGCACCGGGCTGGTGGTGGCGGTGAGCATCCCGCTGGTGCTGGCGATGACCTTCGGCGCGATGCACTACTTCGGCATCGGCCTGCACAAGATCTCGCTCGGCGCGCTGGTGCTGGCGCTGGGCCTGCTGGTGGACGACGCGATCATCGCGGTGGAGATGATGGCGATCAAGATGGAGCAGGGCTTCTCGCGCATGCGCGCGGCGGCCTTCGCCTACGAGACCACCGCCTTCCCGATGCTCACCGGCACGCTGGTGACCGCGGCCGGGTTCCTGCCGATCGCGACCGCCGATTCCAGCACCGGCGAATACACCCGCTCGCTGTTCCAGGTGGTCACCCTGGCGCTGCTGGTGTCGTGGATCGCGGCGGTGCTGTTCATCCCGTACCTCGGCGACAAGATGCTGCCGGACCCGCACGCGGTGGCGAAGCCCGGTTCGCTGCCGGCCCGCGTGCGCGCGTTCCGCGAGCGCCTGGCCGATCGCTGGCCGCAGTACGCCGGGCTGCTCGCGCCGGCGCCGGTCGCGGACGCCCACGGCCACGATCCCTACGGCACCGCGTTCTACCGCCGCTTCCGCGCGCTGGTGCGCGCCTGCATCCGCCACCGCTGGCTGGTGATCGGCGCGACCCTCGCCGCGTTCGCGCTGTCGATCTTCCTGTTCCGCTACGTGCCGCAGCAGTTCTTCCCCGATTCCACCCGGCTGGAACTCATGGTCGACGTGGAGCTGGCCGAAGGCAGCTCGCTGACCGCGACCGCGGACGCCGTGCATCGCATCGAACAGCGGCTGCAGGGCCGCAAGGACATCGACAACTACGTCGCCTACGTCGGCACCGGCTCGCCGCGGTTCTACCTGCCGCTGGACCAGCAGTTGCCGCAGACCCATTTCGCGCAGTTCGTGGTCCGCGCGAAGGACATCGCCGGGCGCGAGGCCCTGCGCGACTGGATGATGGGCGACCTCCGCCGCGAGTTCGCGCAGCTTCAACTGCGCGTGACCCGGCTGGAGAACGGGCCGCCGGTGGGCTATCCGGTGCAGTTCCGGGTGTCCGGCGAGCACGTCGAACGGGTGCAGGCGCTCGCCCGGCGGGTGCTGGAGAAGGTCCGCGCCGACCCCGACGTGCTCAACGTCAACCTCGACTGGGACGAGCCGAGCAAGGTCGTGAAGCTGGTCATCGACCAGGATCGCGCCCGGGCCATGGGCGTGTCCTCGCAGCAGGTCGCGGCGTTCCTCGCCAGCGCGCTGTCCGGGCAGCACATCAGCACCTACCGCGAGGACAACGAGCTGATCGAGATCCTGCTGCGCGGTCCGGCCGACGAACGCGCCCGGCTCGACCTGCTCGGCAGCCTCGCGGTGCCCACCGCCAACGGCGGCAGCGTGCCGGTGATGCAGATCGGGCACCTGGAATCGACGTTCGAGAACGGCGTGATCTGGCACCGCAACCGGCTGCCGACCGTGACCGTGCGCGCGGACATCGTCAACGGCCCGACGCCGCCGACGGTGGTGGCGCGGATCCTGCCGACGCTGGAGGAGATCCGGAAGGACCTGCCGGACGGCTACCTGCTGGAGACCGGTGGCACGGTCGAGGATTCGGCGCGCGGGCAGGATTCGATCAAGGCCGGCATGCCGCTGTTCGTGCTGGTGGTGGTGACCCTGCTGATGCTGCAGTTGCGCAGCTTCCCGCGGGTGCTGCTGGTGCTGTCCACCGCGCCGCTGGGCATCATCGGCGCGGCGACCTTCCTGCTGGTGTTCCGGGTGCCGTTCGGATTCGTGGCGATGCTCGGGGTGATCGCGCTGTCGGGCATGATCATGCGCAACTCGGTGATCCTGATCGACCAGATCGAGCAGGACATCCTCTCCGGCCACGACCGCTGGACCGCGATAGTGGAGGCCACCGTGCGCCGCTTCCGGCCGATCGTGCTGACCGCGCTGGCCGCGATCCTGGCGATGATCCCGCTCTCGCGCAGCGCCTTCTTCGGGCCGATGGCGGTGGCGATCATGGGCGGCCTGATTGTCGCCACCGCGCTCACGCTGCTGTTCCTGCCGGCGCTGTACGCGGCCTGGTTCCGGGTGCGCCCGGACGAGGCCGCCGCCGCGAAGGCCTGACGTTTTTTCGCATCCGGGCCGCCCCGCGGCTCCCTCCCCCTCCCACCGCGGGCGGCCCGGGTCGCGAAATCAGGAAGTCAAGACATCGAGGATCGTTCGTCGCGCGCTTCGGTAGAGCGGCCTGACCAGCCATTCGGCTGTTGAACACCAGGCCGCTGCACTTCCGGACACCAACGACAGCGGCCTGAAGGCCGCTCTGCCGGGGCGCGTCGATACCGGGCATGCCGCTCGCGACGCGCTCAATCTTCCAGCAGCCGCGCGCGCAGCGCCGCATCGTCGACGGCCAGCGCCTCGCCGTGCGCGGGGCGGGCCAGGCCTTCGGCCAGCGCCGGCGGCACCGCGACGGCATGGCCGACCAGCGGCTCGACGATGCTGTCGAACTTCGCCGGATGCGCGGTGGCGACCACCGCCCACGGGCGCGCGTCGCCGTCCGCGCGCAGGCGCTCGAGCACGTGCAGGCCGCAGGCGGTGTGCGGGCAGGGCACGACGCCGTGGCGCGCGGGCGCGGCGGCGATCGTCGCGCGGATCGTCGCGTCGTCCACCGCTTCGGCGCGCAGCGCGGCGCGCAGTGCGTCGTCGTCGGCGAACCAGTGGCGCAGGCGCTCGAAGTTGCTCGGCGCGCCGACGTCCATCGCGTTGGCGAGCGTGGCCTTCGTGGCCTCCGGCGCGTAGTCGCCGCCGGCGAAGAAGCGCGGCAGTACGTCGTTGGCGTTGGTGGCGAGGACGATGTCGCCGATCGGAAAACCCATCCGCTGCGCCAGCAGCGCGGCGCCGGCGTTGCCCAGGTTGCCGGTGGGCACGATCAGGTCGAGCGCCTCGCCGCGGGCCGCGAAGAAGTTGCGCGCGGTGTGCGCGTAGTACGCCAACTGCGGCAGCAGGCGGCCGAGGCTGATGCTGTTGGCCGAGGTCAGCGCGGTGCGCTCGCGCAGGTCGCGATCCGACAGCGCGGCCTTGGCCATGCGCTGGCAGTCGTCGAACGTGCCGGCGACGCGGAACGTGCGCACGTTGTCGCCCCAGCATTCCAGCCCGTGCGCCTGGCGCGGCGAGACGCGACCGTCGGGATAGAGGATCACCACCGCGAAGCCGGGCCGGCGATGGAACGCGCCGGCCACGGCCGCGCCGGTGTCGCCGGAAGTCGCGACCAGGATGGTGGTGGTCGGCGCGTCCGCCGCGCGCAGCGCCGACAGGCATTCGGCGAGGAAGCGCGCGGCGTAGTCCTTGAACGCGGCGGTGGGGCCGTGGAACAGCTCCAGCAGGAAATCGTCGTCGCCATCGTCATTGCCGTCGCCGCGCAGCGGGCGCAGCGGCGCGTCGAACGCGTACGCGCGCGCGCACAGCGCCGGCAGCGCCTCGCGCAGCGCCGAGTCGGCGAAGTACGGCGCCAGCGCCTGCGCCGCGGTGGCGGCGAGCGTTGGCGAGGCGGTGCGGGTGATCGCCGCATCGAGGACCGGGACGGCGGCGGGCACGTACAGGCCGCCGTCCGGGGCGAGGCCGGCGATCAGCGCGGCGTCGATGCCGGTGGGCGGGGTGCCGCCGCGGGTGCTGACGAACCTCATGCGGCGCGCTCCGGCAGCACGTCGGCGCGCGGCCCCGCGACCGGCGACACGTGCGCGCGCGCCGCGTAGCCGGCGCCGGCGAACGCGGCGCGCATCGCCGGCGCGGCGGCGTCGGCCTGCGCCTTCGACGCGAACCACGCGAACACGCTCGGGCCGGCGCCGGAAATGCTCGCGCCCAGCGCGTCGTGGGCCAGCGCAGCGGCCTTCACCGCGTCGAAGCCGGGGATCAGCGGCGCCCGCCGCGGTTCCACCAGCCGGTCGTGCAGGCCGTCGCGGATCAGCGCGAGGTCGCCGCGCTGCAGGCCGGTGAGGAACAGCGCGAGGTGCGTGCTCTGTTCGACGAACTCCGACAGCGGGTAGGGCGCGGCCAGTGCGGCGCGCGCGCGGCGCGTCTCCAGCACCTGGTCGGGATGCACGACCACGCAGTGCAGGCCCGCGGGCACCGCCAGCGGGATCATCCGCTCCAGCGTCGCCAGCACCACGCCGCCAAGCAGCATCGGCGCGACGTTGTCGCCGTGGGCGCTGCCGCTGGCGACCGATTCGCCGGCCAGCGCGAACGGATACAGCGCGTCGCGCGACAGCGGCGCGTCGAGCAGCGCGTTCGCCGCGACCAGCGCGGCCACGCACGACGCCGCCGAGCCGCCGAGGCCGGAGCCCAGCGGGATGCCCTTTTCCAGCGTGACCTCGAATCCGAACGGCAGCGCCAGTGCCTCGCGCAGCGCGATCAGCGCGCGGCCGGCGGTGTTGGCCTCGGCCGCGAGCGGCAGCGCATCGACCCCGGCCACGTCGCCGCGGATCGCGACGATGCGCACCTCCGGCGCGTCGATCCGGCGCACGCTGGCGATGTCGCGCGGGCCTTCGATCGCGTGGCCGAGCAGGTCGAAGCCTACGCCGATGTTGCCGACGCTGGCGGGCGCGAACGCGCGGATCGCGCCGCTCATGCCGCGGCCCCCGCGGTGCGCGCGCCCAGGGTGGCCGCGATCGCCAGGATGTCGCCGAACACGCCGGCGGCGGTCACGTCGGCGCCCGCGCCCGGGCCCTGGACCACCAGCGGATTGTCGGCGTAGCGGCGGGTGCGGAACTGGATCAGGTTGTCGGTGAGCCGGCTGTGCAGGCTGGCGTGGCCGGCCTCGGGCATCGCCAGCCCGACCCGGGCGCGGCCGTCGGCATCGAGCTGGGCGAGGTAGCGCAGGCCGCGACCGGCGGCGCGCGCGGCGTCGAGCCGCGCCTGCATCGGCGCGTCGAGTTCGGGCAGGCGGGCCAGGAATTCCTCGCGCGACACGTCGCGCAGCGCTTCGGGCACCAGGCTTTCGATCTCGATGTCGGCCAGCGACAGGGTCGCGCCGGCCTCGCGCGCGAGGATCACCAGCTTGCGCGCGACGTCGGTGCCGCTGAGGTCGTCGCGCGGGTCCGGTTCGGTGTAGCCCAGCGCCTTCGCCTCGGCGACCAGCGTCGAGAACGGCACGCTGCCGTCGTAGCGGTTGAACAGCCACGCCAGCGTGCCCGAGAGCACGCCCTCAATGCCGGTCAGCGCGTCGCCGGTGTCGAGCAGCGAACGCAGGGTCGCGATCACCGGCAGGCCGGCGCCGACGGTGGCCTCGTAGCGGAACAGCGCGCCGTGCTGCTCGGCCTCGCGGATCGCGAGGTAGCGCGCGCGGTCGCCGCTGCCGGCGTGCTTGCTCGGGGTGACCACGTGGATGCCGGCGGCCAGCCAGGTGGGGTAGTGCGCGGCGATCGCGTCGCTGCCGCTGCAGTCGACGATCAGCGCGTGCGGCAGGTGCTCGGCGCGGACGTGGGCGACGAAGCGGTCGAGGTCGAGCGGCTCGGCATCCTGGAGCGCCGCGTGCGCCTGCGCCGGATCGAGCCGGTCGGCCAGCGCCATCTTGCGGCTGGAGGCCACCGCGCGCAGGCGCAGGTCGAGGCGGTGTTCGGCGCGGCGGCCGCCGGCGAAGCGCGGCATCGCCTCGGCGAGCTGCGCCAGCAGCGCGCGGCCGACGTTGCCCGGGCCGATCACGCCCACCGACAGCGTCGCCGGCGACAGCCAGAAGGCGCTGTGCGCCGCGCGCAGGCCGCGCACGGCGTCGGCGTCGGCCACCGCGACCGAGATGTTGCGTTCGCTCGCGCCCTGGGCGATCGCGCGGATGTTCACCCGCGCCCGGGCGAGGCCGGCGAACAGCCGCGCCGACACGCCCGGCTGGCCGACCATGCCGTCGCCGACCGCGGCGAGCACGGCGATGTCCGGCGTGATCTCCACGCCTTCGACCTGGCCGTCGGCGATGGCCTCGGCGAACGCCGCCTCGACCGCGGCGCATCCGCGCGCGGCCTGCGCCGCGGGCACGATGCAGCAGATCGAGTGCTCGCTGGAGCCCTGCGAGATCATGGTCACCGACACGCTGGCGTCGCGCAGCGCGGCGAACATGCGCTCGGCGGTGCCGGGGACGCCGATCAGGCCGGCGCCGGTGAGTTCGAGCACGGCCATCCCGCGGACCACGCTCAGGCCCTTGACCGGCGTTTCGTGGCTGGCCGGCGCATCGGCGCAGATGCGGGTGCCGGCGGCCGCCGGGTTGCGCGAATTGCGGATCACGATCGGCAGCCCGGCCTGCATCGCCGGCGCCATCGTCTGCGGATGCAGCACCTTGGCGCCGAAATACGCCAGTTCGCAGGCCTCGGCGTAGGACATCGCCGACAGGCAGACCGCGTCCGGCACCAGCCGCGGGTCGGCGCTGAGCACGCCGTCGACGTCGGTCCAGATGGTCAGTTCGATCGCGTCGAACAGCACCGCGAAGATCGCGCCGGAGTAGTCGCTGCCGTTGCGGCCGAGGGTCGCCGGGCGGTCGTCGCCGTCGCGCGCCACGAAGCCGGTGACCACCACGTCGGCCTCGTGATGGCGCGCGCGCCACGCGGCGAAGCGTTCGCGGGTGCGCGGCCAGTCGACCGCCACGCCGAGTTCGCCCGGATGCACCGACAGCACGTCGCGCGCGTCGAGCCGGGCCCAGCCCGCGGCCTCGCCGCCGAGCGCCGCCTGCAGCAGCCGCGACGACCAGATTTCGCCCAGCCCCTGCACCGCGGCGAGGTCGTGCGCGGGCAGCGCGTCGCCGGCGCGCGCCTCCGCGAGCCGGGCGAGCAGCGCCGACAGTGCGGAGAATTCGGCGTCGAGCCAACCGAGCGTGCCGTGCGCGTCCTGCGGATCGAGCCGGCGGGCCTCGGCGAAATGGCGATCGCGCAGCCGCGACCAGCCGTCCAGCCAGTCGGCGTCGGCCGCCGCCGCGTGGGCGAGGGCGGTCAGCGCGTCGGTGACGCCCTGCATCGCCGAGACCACGACCGCGCGCGGCCCGGGGGCGTCGGCCAGCAGCGCGGCGACATGGCGGAAGCGTTCGGCGTCGGCGACGCTGCTGCCGCCGAACTTGTGGGCGCGGTGGCGCGCCGGGGACGCCTCGGCGGCGGGGGATGCGGCGGCGAGATCCATGGGGGCGGGTGAATCCATGTGAGGCTCCGGGTGGAGCCCCGCGTTCCGGAGTGCGCGGTGACCGTCCCCGCGCCCTTCGGAGGGTGCGGGGCGTGGGGTCGAAAGAGTCAGTCCGTCTCGCCGCCGCAGCCCGCACCACCGGTGGTGATGCCGGTACCGGTCGTGCGGGTGGTGGTCGAGGTCGCGATCGACGCGGCGCCGCGTCCGCGCGGATGGCGGAAGGCGGCGACGGCGTGGACGGCGGCGAAGGACATCGGGCAGGTGTAAACGATCGGGTGGCGGGGCGTCAAATGGTTTGTGGGTGCGGGCGGCACGCCCCTTCCCTTTCCCCGTAGGAGCGACGTGAGTCGCGACAGGCCGGCGTAGGAGCGACGTGAGTCGCGACAGGGAGTCGCGACAGGCGAGTCGCGACAGGGCTGCGGAAAGGACTTCCGCGATTCGTCGCGACTCACGTCGCTCCTACGGGGAAACGGCAGGGGCGGGCAGGTGGGGGCTCAGTCGCGCAGGGTCACTGCGACGCAGTCGATCTCCAGCCGTGCGATCACCGCCGCGGTCATCGCCTCGGTGCCGAGCGCGGCGCCGGCGGGGGCCAGGTCCGCGGTCAGGGCGCCGCCGTCGATCGCGTCGGCCACCGCCTTCTCGATGCACTGGGCCTCGGCCTCCAGTCCCAGCGAATGGCGCAGCAGCAGCGCCGCGCTGAGGATCGCGCCGCAGGGGTTGGCGATGCCGCGCCCGGCGATGTCCGGCGCGGAGCCGTGGATCGGTTCGTACACCCCCAGCCGCCCCTCGCCCAGCGAGGCGGACGGCAGCAGGCCCATCGAGCCGGCGAGCATCGACGCCTCGTCGGTGAGGATGTCGCCGAACATGTTCTCGGTGACGACCACGTCGTAGTCGCGCGGCCGCGAGATCAGGTGCATCGCCATGCTGTCGACGAGCTGGTGCTCGATCGTCACGTCGGGGAATTCGTCGCGGGCGACGCGGGTCGCGACCTCGCGCCACAGCCGCGAGGTCTCCAGCACGTTGGCCTTGTCGACCGAGACCACGTGCTTGCGGCGGCCGCGCGCCAGGGTGCAGGCGCGGCGGACCACGCGCTCGATCTCCGCGACCGAGTATTCGCACAGGTCGCTGGCGCCGGCGTCGGTGCGGGTGCGCGCGCCGAAATACACGCCGCCGGTGAGTTCGCGGACCACGATCATGTCCACGCCGACCAGCAGGTGCGACTTGATCGGCGAGGCCGACAGCGTGACCGGATGGGTGCGCACCGGGCGCAGGTTGGCGTACAGCCCCAGCGCCTTGCGCAGGCGCAGCAGGCCCTGCTCCGGGCGCACCGCGCCGGTGCCCCATTTGGGGCCGCCGACCGCGCCCAGCAGCACCGCGTCGGCGCGGCGGCAGGCCTCGAGGGTGGCGTCGGAGATCGGCGCGCCCTCGGCGTCGATCGCGGCGCCGCCGATCGGGCGGGTGTCGAAGCGGAAGTCGTGGCCGTAGCGGCGGCCGGCGGCCTGCAGCACGGCCACCGCCGCGGCGGTGACCTCCGGACCGATGCCGTCGCCGGGCAGGAGGACGATGTCAGCGCGCATGGGAAGCACCTTCGAAGCGTTGGATGTGGGGAAGTTGGCGGAGCAGGTAGCCGAGCTGGTCGACGCCCTCGAGCAGGCAGGTGCGCGCGAAGCCGTCGATCGGGAAGCCGAACGCGCGGCCGTCGGGCAGGGTGACCGTGGCCGCGGCCACGTCGATGTCGAGTTCGAGGCCGGGCTGCGCCAGCAGCGCATCGACCACCGCCTCGTCGAGCACGATCGGCAGCAGGCCGTTCTTCAGCGCGTTGCTGCGGAAGATGTCGGCGATCTCGGCGCTGACCACCGCGCGCAGGCCGGCGTCGCGCAGCGCCCACGGCGCGTGCTCGCGCGAGGAGCCGCAGCCGAAGTTGCGGCCGGCGACCAGGATCTGCGCGCCCTGCGCCTCGGGGCGGTTGAGCGGGAAGTCCGGGTCGGGCGACCCGTCCTCGCGCCAGCGCCAGTCGTTGAAGGCGTGGCGGCCGAGGCCTTCGCGGGTGGTGGTGGTGAGGAACCGCGCCGGGATGATCCGGTCGGTGTCGATGTTGCGCTCCGGCAGGCAGACGGTGCGCGATTGCAGGCGGACCAGGGCGTCGGCGCTCATGCGGCATGCTCCTGCACGGCGTCGCGCGACAGCGTGCGCGGGTCGACGACGTGGCCGGCCACCGCGCAGGCGGCGGCGGTCAGCGGCGAGGCCAGCACGGTGCGCGCGTCGCGGCCCTGGCGGCCCTCGAAATTGCGGTTGCTGGTGGAGACGGCCAGCTGGCCGGGACCGACCAGGTCGCCGTTCATCGCGATGCACATCGAGCAGCCGGGCTCGCGCCATTCGGCGCCGGCGGCGCGGACGACGCGGTCGATGCCTTCGGCCTCGGCCTCGCGCTGCACCTGCACCGAGCCGGGCACCACCAGCATCCGCACCCGCGGATGCACGCGGCGGCCGCGCAGCACCGATGCGACCTGGCGCAGGTCGCCGAGGCGGCCGTTGGTGCAACTGCCGACGAACACCACGTCCACCGGCTGGCCGGCCACCGGCGCGCCGCCGGCGAAGCGCATGTAGTCGAGCGCGCGCTGGGCGTCGGCGTCGTTCGCCACCGGCACGTCGGCGTCGATCGCGACCACCTGCCCGGGATGCGTGCCCCAGGTGACGGTCGGCGCGATGTCGGCGGCGTCGATGCGCACGGTGCGGTCGAAGCGCGCGCCCTCGTCGCTGCGCAGTTGCGACCAGCGCGCGACCGCCGCCTTCCAGTCGGCGCCGCGCGGCGCGCGCGGGGTCGTCGCCAGCCACGCGAAGGTGGTCGCGTCCGGCGCGATCAGGCCCGCGCGCGCGCCGGCCTCGATCGACATGTTGCAGACGGTCATGCGCTCCTCCATCGACAGCGCGCGGATCGTGCTGCCGCGGTATTCGATGACGTGGCCGGTGCCGCCCGCCACCCCGATCGCGCCGATCACGTGCAGGATCAGGTCCTTCGCGGTGACCCCCGGCGCGAGCGCGCCTTCGACCTCGATCGCCAGCGTCTTCGGCTTGCGCTGCAGCAGGCACTGGGTCGCGAGCACATGGCCGACCTCGCTGGTGCCGATGCCGAACGCCAATGCCCCGAAGGCGCCGTGCGTGGCGGTGTGGCTGTCGCCGCAGACGATCGTCGTGCCCGGCTGGGTCAGGCCCAGCTCCGGGCCGATCACGTGGACGATGCCGCGATGGTCGCTGCCGAAGTCGAACAGCTCGACGCCGTGCTTCGCGCAGTTCGCGCGCAGCGTCTCGACCTGTTTCTCGGCGTCCGCGGTGTAGTAGGCATGGCGGCCGTCGGCCTGCGCCGGGGTGGTCGGCGTGCTGTGGTCGAGGGTGCCCTTGGTGCGGTCGGGGCGGCGCACCGTGAGGCCGCGCGCCTCGAGCTCGGCGAAGGCCTGCGGCGAGGTGACCTCGTGGATCAGGTGCAGGTCGATGTAGAGCACGGCGGGGGCGTCGGCGGTCTCGGGGACGACGACGTGCGCGTCCCAGAGTTTGTCGAACAGGGTCCTGGGCGCGGGGTCGTTCGGCGCCTGGGCGTTCGGCGCCGGGTCGTTCGGGGCTTGATCGTTCGTGGCTTGGTCGGAGGACATGGGCTTTGCGGTGCGGGGAGGAGGGGATCAGACGGTGGCGACGCGCGGACGCGGCGTCGGAAAGCCTGGCGTGGCGGCTTCGCCGGCGTCGGCGGCGCTCTCGCGTCGCGCCGCGGCGGCGTCGCGGCGATGCAGGCGGTTGACGATGTCCAGCCAGGCCAGCGCGCTGGCTTCGAGGATGTCGGTGCTGGTGGCGGAACCGGCGATCTCCTCGCCGTCGATGCGTGCGGTGAGGCTGGCCTGGCCCTGCGCGTCCTCGCCGGTGGTGACGCTGGAGACGTGGTAGCTCTCGACGTCCAGGTGGACGCCGGTGCCGCGCGCCAGCGCCGCGAAGATCGCGTGGACCGGGCCGTCGCCGGTCGCGGCTTCGGCGTGGCGCTCGCCGTCGGGCGAACACACTTCGACGCTGGCCATCGGCAGGATGCCTTCGCCGACGCCGGTGCTGACCTGCAGCCGCAGCAGGCGCCAGCCGCCGACCGCGATGCCGTTGCCGCTGTCGAGCCCGGCCGCCAGCGCCTCGAGGTCGGCGTCGAACACTTCGCGCTTCTTCTCGGTCAGCGCCTTGAAGCGGCCGAACACCTGGTTGAGCTGCGCCTCGTCGAGGGTGAAGCCCAGTTCCTTCAGGCGATCGGCCAGCGCGGCGCGGCCGCTGTGGCGACCCATGATCATCTGCGACTTCGCCCAGCCGACCGCCTCGGGCCGCAGGATCTCGTAGGTGCCGCGGTGCTTGAGCATGCCGTGCTGGTGGATGCCGGATTCGTGGGCGAAGGCGTTGGCGCCGACGATCGCCTTGTTGCGCTGCACCTGCATGCCGGTGAGACGGCTGAGCAGGCGCGAGGTCGGCACCAGCCGGCGGGTGTCGACGCCGGTGGTCGCGTCGAACCAGGCCTTGCGGGTTTCCAGCGCCATGACCAGTTCTTCCAGCGCGCAGTTGCCGGCGCGCTCGCCGATGCCGTTGATCGTGCATTCGACCTGGCGCGCGCCGCCCTCGATCGCGGCGAGGCTGTTGGCGACCGCCAGCCCGAGGTCGTCGTGGCAGTGGGCGCTGAAGATCGCCCGGTCGGCGTCGAGCACGTGCGTGCGCAGGTGCTCGAACAGCGCGCGGATTTCCGCCGGCGTGGTGTAGCCGACGGTGTCGGGGATGTTGAGCGTGCGTGCGCCGGCGGCGATCGCGGCCGAGCAGACCTCGACCAGGAAGTCCGGTTCGGTGCGCAGCGCGTCCTCGGCCGAGAATTCCACGTCGTCGACGTAGCGGCGCGCGCGCTCGACGCCGGCGACGGCGCGCGCCAGCACCTCGTCGCGGCTCATGCCGAGCTTGTGCTCGCGATGCAGCGGGCTGGTGCTGATGAACACGTGGATGCGCGGTCGCTCGGCGTGTTCCAGCGCGCGGGCGCAGGCGTCGATGTCGCCGTCGTTGCAGCGGGCGAGCGTCGCCACGCCGGCGCCGCGCACCTCGCGGGCGATCGCGGCGCAGCCGTCGAGGTCGCTCTGCGAACTGGCCGGGAAGCCGGCCTCGATCGTGTCCACGCCGAGCTCGGCGAGCGCGTGCGCGAAGCGCAGCTTCTGCGCGGCGGTCATGCTGCAGCCGGGCGACTGCTCGCCGTCGCGCAGCGAGGTGTCGAAGATCGCGACCCGGGCGGGCGCGGGCGGACGGGCGTCGGCGCCCATCGGATCGGTGTCCATCAGGCGATGGCCTCCAGTGCGGGGGATTCGGGGAAAGCAGGCGCCGCGTCGGGCGCGGCGCGGCCCGGCGACGCCAGCCGGACGACCGCGGGAGAGATCGCGGTGGTCCGGCCGGCGCGCGGGGTGGGGGACGGGGCCGCGCCGGCCGGTGCGCGACCGGCGGCGGGCAGGCGCTCGGCGTCCTGGGTGCGCCGGCGCGGCTTGCGCGGCGCGCGCGGGCGCACGTCGGCGAGCAGTTGCGCGAGCACGACGGCGTCGATGTTGCCGCCGGAGACGACCGCGCACTTGCGCTTGCCGGCGACGCGGCGGCCGGCGGCCAGCGCCAGCGCGCCGGCGCCCTCGGCGATGAGGTGTTCTTCCAGCGCCAGCCGCACCAGGGTTTCGCGCAGTTCGGCCTCGCGCACGATCACCAGGTCGTCGAGCAGGTCGGCCAGCACCTGCCGGGTCAGGACGCCGGCCTGTTTCACGCGCACGCCGTCGGCCAGCGTCGCCGCCGGCGCGATCGGCGACGGGTCGCCCTTCAGCGCGCGATGCATCGCATCGACGTGTTCGACCTGCGCGCCGACGATGCGCACGCCCTGCGCCTTCAGCGCCAGCGCGACGCCCGCGGCGAGGCCGCCGCCGCCGATCGGCACCAGCACCACGTCCGGCGACAGCGGCGCGATCTCCATGCCGACCGTGCCCTGGCCGGCGATCACGTCCGGATCGTCGAACGCCGACAGGAAGCGGTAGCCGTGCTTCTCGGCCAGCTGCATCGCGAACAGCCGCGCCTCGTCGAAGGTGTCGCCGTGCTGGCGCACGGTCGCGCCCCAGTGGGCGACGCCGGCGACCTTGGTCTGCGGCGCGCCGTGCGGCATCACCGCGATCGCCGGCACGTTCAGCCGGTACGCGGCCCAGGCCAGGCCCTGCGCGTGGTTGCCGGCGGAGGCCGCGATCACCGGACGATCGTCGCCGCGCTCGCGCGCGGCCAGCAGCGCGTTGAGTGCGCCGCGGACCTTGTACGATCCGGTGCGCTGCAGGTTTTCGAGCTTCAGCCAGCAGCCGAAGCGTTCGGCGTGGTGCAGCGGCGTCGGCGGCAGGTAGCGCCGCAGCCGGGCCTGCGCGGCGAGGATGTCGCCGGCCTGCACGCTGGGCGGGTTGCGAACGGGCGCATCGCGGACCGGTCCGACGTCGCTGTCCATGTTCAGACCTCGGTCAACCACGCCGACGCGTGGCTGTCCTCGCCGCGGACCGCGCCGGCGTAGGCGGCGGCGATCTCGCGCGAGACCGGGCTGCCGTCGGCGTAGCGGCGGCCGTCGATCTCGGCGATCGGCGACACCTCCGCGGCGGTGCCGCAGGCGAACACCTCGTCGGCCTCCAGCAGCTCCGCCACGGTCACCGGGCGCGATTCGGCGCCGGTCAGCGCCAGCAGCGTGTCGCGGGTGATGCCCGGCAGCGCGTCGCGATGCTCGACCGCGGTCACGCGGCCGTCGCGCACCAGGAAGAGGTTGGCGCCGGTGCATTCGACCACGAAGCCGGCGTCGTCGATGAACATCGCCTCGTCGAAGCCGCGCGCCTTCACTTCGCGCTTGGCGAGGATCGAATTGACGTAGGCGCCGCACAGCTTCAGCGGCGGCAGCGCCGAGGCCGGATTGCGCCGCCACGACGAGGCCGAGACGCGGGTGCGGTTGCCGTTGAGATGGACGTTGGTGGACGAGGTGGCGACCATCAGGTGCTGCGGATGGCCGGCCACGTCCAGGCCGAAGCTGCCGTCGCCGTACCACGCCAGCGGCCGGATGTAGGCGTCGGTCTGGCGGTTCGCGCGCAGCGTCGCCAGCACCGCTTCGGTGGCCTGGGCCACGTCGAACGCCATCCCGAGCAGCTCGGCGCCCCTGCGCATGCGCTCCAGGTGCTCGGGCAGGCGGAAGACGGCCGTGCCGCGCTTCGTCGCGTAGGCGCGGATGCCCTCGAACACGCCGCTGCCGTAGTGCAGCGCGTGGGTGTGCGCGGTGGCCTGCGGCGTGCCGACATCGACCAGCGCGCCGTCGAACCACAGCTTCAGTGGCGCGGCGACCGGCTGCGGCGCGGCGGTCGGCCGTTCTGCGACGACGCTCAACTGCATGGCTGCACCTGCACGTCGAGGCAGTCGTAGAGCTTCGCCAGTTGCTGGTGCAGGCTGTCGGCCGGGCGCTCGCCCTCGACGGTCATCTGCAGGTGCCAGCGGTCGCCGTCGGCGCGGGCTTCGCCCTCGACGGCCAGTGGGCGGAAGCCGCGGCGTTCGGCGGTGCCGAGCACCCGGGTGAGCGCGCCTTCGGACTGGCGCAGGGTGAGATCGAGTCGGTAGCGCATGGGGGCGTGACTCCTCAGGAAGCGGCGGGGGTGGGATGCGGGGCGGCGTCGCCGGGCGACGACGGCGCAGATGACGGCGCCGGCGGCGACGGCGCGGACGCGTCGTCGGTCGTCGCCTGCGGCGCCGGCGCGCTCGCGGGGATGCGTGCGACCGGGGTGCTGGCGGCCTGCAGCGCGGCGATGTCCGGGTCGGCGGCGTCGACCAGCGCCTGCACGGCGTCGGCATCGTCGTGGGCGTCCAGCATCTGCGCGTTGTTGTGGTTCGGCGGCACCAGCGGCCAGACGTTCGCGTTCTGGTCGATCGCCACGTGCAGCAGCGCCGGGCCGGGCGCGGCCAGCAGCGCGTCCAGTGCGGCGTCGACGTCCGCGGCGCGGTCCACGTGCAGCGCCTGCAGCCCGAACGCCTGCGCCAGCGCCAGGAAATCCGGGTTGTCGGACAGGTCGATCTCGGAGTAGCGGCGCTCGAAGAACAGCTCCTGCCACTGCCGCACCATGCCCAGCGCCTGGTTGTCGATCAGCACGATCTTGATCGGCAGCCGGTAGCGCGCCACGGTCGCCAGCTCCTGCACGTTCATCAGGAACGAGCCGTCGCCGCTGACGCAGATCACCTGCGCCGACGGGTCCTGCATCTGCGCGCCGATCGCCGCCGGCAGGCCGAAGCCCATCGCGCCCAGCGCGCCGCTGGTGAGGTGTTTGCGCGGGTCGTCGAACGCCCAGTGCTGCGCCACCCACATCTGGTGCTGGCCCACGTCGCAGGCGACGATCGCCTCCGGCGCGCGCGCCGACAGCCGCTTCAGCAGCGCCGGGGCGTACACGCCGTCGCCGGGCGCGTCGTAGCGCGGCGCGGTCTTCGCCTTCACCGCGATGCAGGCGTCGCGCCAGGCCAGCCGGGTGGCGCCGTGGCGGGCGTGCAGGTGGGCGGCGGCCGCGGCCTGCATGCGGCGCATGCTGATAGCGACGTCGCCGCGCACCGGCGCGTCGGCGACGCGCAGCTTGCCCAGTTCGCAGGCGTCCACGTCCAGGTGGACCACGCGGGCGTTGGGCGCGAACTCGGCCAGCTTGCCGGTGGCGCGGTCGTCGAAGCGCGCGCCGACCGTGAACAGCAGGTCGCAGGCCTGCACCGCCAGGTTCGCGGCGCGGCTGCCGTGCATGCCGAGCATGCCCAGGTTCAGCGGATGCGCGTCGGGCAGCGCGCCCAGGCCCTTCAGGGTCAGCACGGTCGGGATCTGCGACGCCTCGACGAAGTCGCGGAACGCCTGCGCCGCGTCGCCCAGCGCGATCCCGCCGCCGGCGTAGATCAGCGGCTTCTGCGCCAGCGCCAGTTGCGCCAGCGCGGCGTGCAGCGAGGCGTCGCTGGCGCCGGGCACGGCCTCGACCGGTGCCGGCGCGTGCGCCGGCAGGTGCGAGGCGTCGGCGATCTGCACGTCCTTCGGCAGGTCGATCAGCACCGGCCCCGGGCGGCCTTCGCGCGCCAGCCGGAACGCCTCGCGCAGCACGGTCGGCAGTTCGTTGACGCTGCGCACCAGGAAGTTGTGCTTGACGATCGGCAGGGTCATGCCGAACACGTCGAGCTCCTGGAACGCGTCGGTGCCCATCAGGTGGGTGGCGACCTGGCCGGTGATGCAGACCATCGGCACCGAGTCCAGCATCGCGTCGGCGATGCCGGTCACCAGGTTGGACGCGCCCGGACCGGAGGTCGCGACGCAGACGCCGACCCGCCCGCTGGCCCGCGCCCAGCCGTTGGCGGCGAACGCGGCGCCCTGCTCGTGGCGCACCAGCACATGTTTGAGGGGCGATCCATGCAGGGCGTCGTAGAAGGGCATGATCGTGCCGCCGGGATACCCGAACAGCGTGTCCACGCCCTCCGCCAGCAACGCCTGCACCAGCCAGCGGGCACCGTTCATCACGCAGTCTCGGCAATCGGGTCGGGTTGCGCGGCCGGCGCGGCCGCGGCGGCGGGAGCGGAGGCCTGCGCGGACGCCTGGCCCTGCTGCAGCCACTGCATCTTCGCGCGCAGTTCCTTGCCGACCTTTTCGATCGGATGGTCCTTGTCGGCCTGCTGGTAGCGCTTGTAGTTCGGCAGGCCGGCGTCGTATTCGGCCACCCACTTCTGCACGAAGGTGCCGTCCTGGATCTCGCTCAGGATGTCCTTCATCCGCGCCTTGGTCTCGGCGTTGATCACCCGCGGGCCGCTGACGAAGTCGCCGTACTGCGCGGTCTCCGACACGAATTCCAGCATCCGGGTGATGCCGCCTTCGTAGAACAGGTCGACGATCAGCTTCAGCTCGTGCAGGACTTCGTAGTAGGCGATCTCCGGCTGGTAGCCGGCCTCGACCAGCGTCTCGAAGCCGGCCTGCACCAGCGCACTGGCGCCGCCGCAGAGCACGGCCTGCTCGCCGAACAGGTCGGTCTCGGTCTCCTCCTTGAACGTGGTCCTGATCAGGTTGGCGCGGGCGCCGCCGAGGCCGCCGGCGTAGGTCTTCGCCAGCGCTTCGGCGTGGCCGCTGCGGTCCTGGTGCACGGCGTAGATGCAGGGCACGCCGCGGCCGATCTCGTACTCGCGGCGCACCAGCGCGCCCGGGCCCTTGGGCGCGACCAGCACCACGTCGAGGTCGGCGCGCGGCGAGATCATGCCGAAGTGCACGTTCAGGCCGTGCGCGAACAGCAGACAGGCGCCGGGCTTCATGTGCGGCGCCAGCACGTCGGCGTAGAGCTTCTTCTGCACCATGTCGGGGGTGAGCACGGCGACGAGGTCGGCCTGCGCCGCGGCCTCGGCCGGCGACTTCACGGTGAAGCCGTCGGCGAGCGCCTTGACCTCGGTGGGGCCGCCCGGACGCAGGCCGACGACGACATCGAAGCCGGAATCGCGGAGATTGAGGGCGTGGGCGCGGCCCTGGCTGCCGTATCCGATCACGGCGATCTGGGGCCGGGCGATTTGAGGCTTGGCGGAAGCGTTCATGGCGATGTCTCGTTGAAGGAGGAAGAGGGGGAGGGAGCGGCGGGGAGGGAGATGCAATGCGTGGGAGAAGGGGCGACGTCAGGCGGGTTCGGGCGCGACGAGCGCGGCGTCGATGCGCTTCGCGTCGGCCGCCACGGCGTCGCGCAGGCCGGGCGAGGTCACCGCGCCGCGCGAGGCCGAGCGCACGTCGCGCGCGTACTTCGCCAGCACGCCGTGGCGCACGCGCGGGGCGATGCGCGCCGGCGCGCGCGAGGCGAGGTCGGCGGCGACGTCGAGCCGGCGCGCGACGACGTCGATCGTCACCGTGTCGCCGTCGCGCAGCCGCGCGATCGGGCCGCCGTGCGCGGCTTCCGGCGAGATGTGGCCGACCATGAAGCCGTGGGTCGCGCCGCTGAAGCGGCCGTCGGTGATCAATGCCACGTCGTTGCCCAGGCCCTGGCCGACCAGCGCCGCGGTCACCGCCAGCATCTCGCGCATGCCGGGGCCGCCGGCCGGGCCCTCGAAGCGGATCACCACCACGTCGCCGGCGCGGATCTCGCGCGCCTGCACCGCGGCGAACGCGGCGTCCTCGCTGTCGAACACGCGCGCCGGGCCGGTGTGCTGCTCGCGGCCGTGGCCGGCGAGCTTGACGATGCAGCCTTCCGGCGCGAGGTCGCCGTAGAGGATCGAGTAGCCGCCGCGCGGCTTGATGGGATCGGACACGGGACGCACGACATCCTGCGTGGGGGAGGTCGTCGCGGCGTTCGCGTCCGCGAAAAAGCTGCGGCCGGAGATCGTCGGAATATCCTCGATCAAACCGGCCGCGATCAGCGCCTGCGCCACCAGCGCGGTGCCGCCTTGTTGGAACATCTCCGCCGCCGTGTAGCGGCCGCCCGGTTTCAGGTCGGCGATCACCGGCGTGTTGGCGCTGGCGGCCTCGAATTCCTCCAGGTCGAACGCCACCCCGGCCTCGTGCGCGATCGCCAGCAGGTGCAGCGCGGCGTTGGTCGAGCCGGCCGTCGCCGACACCGCGCGCGCGGCGTTGCGCAGCGCGGTCGGGGTCAGCAACCGGCGCGGCGTCGGGCCGCCGTCGCGCAGCAGCCGCATCACCCGCTCGCCGCAGCGCTCGGCGGCCTTCGGCTTGTCGGCGTGCACCGCCGGGATGTCGTTGTCGCCCAGCGCCGACAGGCCGAGGAAGGTCAGCACCATCGCCATCGTGTTCGCGGTGAACTGGCCGCCGCAGGCGCCGGCGCCGGGGCAGGCGCGGCGCTCGATCTCGCCCAGTTCGGCGTCGTCGATGCGGCCGGCCGAATGCGCGCCCACCGCCTCGAACACGTCCTGCACGGTCAGCGCTCGCTCGCCTTCGCCGCCGTCGGCGTGCTTCGTCTTGCACTTGCCCGGCAGGATCGTGCCGCCGTAGAGGATCACCGTCGGCACGTCCAGGCGCGCCGCCGCCATCGCCGCGGCCGGGATGGTCTTGTCGCAGCCCACCAGCAGCACCATCGCGTCCAGGCAATGGCCGGACACCGCCAGCTCGATCGAATCGGCGATCGTCTCGCGCGACGCCAGCGAGGCGCGCATGCCGTCGCTGCCCATGGCGATGCCGTCGGTCACGGCGATGGTGTTGAACTCGATCGGCGTGCCGCCGGCCGCTTGCACGCCGCGGCGCACGTCCTGCGCCAGGTCGCGCAGGGTCAGGTTGCACGGGGACACGTCGGACCAGGTGTGGATCACGCCGACGAAGGGTTTGGCGATGGCGGCGTCGTCCAGCCCGGTCGCGCGCAGCATGGCGCGGGCGGGGGCGCGGGCGGGGCCGGATTTGATCGCGTCGCTGTGCATCGGGTGGTGGATCCTTCGGAACGATTCGGAAATTGCCGGGCCCAGAAAGCGAAACCCCCGCGCCTTTTCAGGTGCGGGGGTTTCGTTTGAACCCGGGGTCGTGTGTCGCGCAACCCTATCCCGCACCTGTAGGCGTGGTAATAAGGACGACGACGAGGACGAGCGCTGCGAGCGCGAAACCCGCTGCGAGGAACCGGACGCGCGCCGCGTCCGCACGGGTCCGCGCCGCGGCGATGGCGGTCGGTCGGTGCGGGCGATGGATGTTGCGCTGCGTCATGGCTGCAGGGAAACACGGTCTTTCGCGCGATGTCAACCCCCGTCCCCGCGATGGCGCGCGTTGCGCCGGCGCCGATCGCCCCCGCGCGACGCCAATTCCATGCGAATCAAGGCGCTAGCGCCGTCGTCGCGGCCATCGACGAAAGTCGAATGCGACGCCGGCGAGGGCCCGCGCGCACCGGCTGAAACCGTATGCAGCGCGGGGACTGCGCGGAAACGCGCTTCGACGCGCGCCGGACGGTCGCGCGTGACGCCCGCCCGAATGCGGGGCTAGACTCGCCCTGCAACGCGTTGACCGACGCCCTCGGTCGGATGCCAGCACGAGGTCGCAGTGAAGCCGACCGATCCAAGGGACCCGGACACCTTCCACCGGGTCGTCGACTGCCAGTGGGCCTGCCCCGCGCATACGCCCGTCCCCGAATACATCCGCCTGATCGCCGCGGGCCGCCCGGCCGACGCCTACATGGTGAACTGGCGCAGCAACGTCTTCCCCGGGATCCTCGGCCGCACCTGCGACCGTCCCTGCGAGCCGGCGTGCCGGCGCGGGCGGGTGGAGGAAAACAACGGCGCCGTGCCCGGCGAAAGCCGTCCGGAGCCGGTGGCGATCTGCCGGCTCAAGCGGGTCGCCGCCGACCTCAAGGGCGACGTCTCCGCGCGCATGCCGAAGCCGGCCGAACGCCCCAACGGCAGGCGCATCGCCTGCGTCGGCGCCGGGCCGTCGTCGCTGACCGTCGCCCGCGACCTCGCGCCGCTGGGCTACGCGGTGACCGTGTTCGAGGCCGACCCCAAGGCCGGCGGCTTCATGCGCACCCAGGTGCCGCGCTTCCGCCTGCCCGAGGAGGTGATCGACGAGGAGACCGGCTACGTGCTCGACCTCGGCGTCACGTTCCTCGGCAACCACCGCATCGAATCGATGCGCGACCTGCTGGCGCAGGGCTTCGACGCGGTGTTCGTCGGCAGCGGCGCACCGCGCGGGCGCGACCTCGACATTCCCGGCCGCCAGGAGGCCGCGGCGCAGATCCACGTCGGCCTGGACTGGCTGGCGAACGTCTACTTCGGCCACGTGACGAAGGTGGGCAAGCGGGTGATCGTGCTCGGCGGCGGCAACACCGCGATGGACTGCTGCCGCTCGGCGCGCCGGCTCGGCGGCGAGGAGGTCAAGGTCATCGTCCGCTCCGGCTTCGACGAGATGAAGGCCAGCCCGTGGGAGAAGGAGGACGCGATGCACGAAGGCATCCCGATCCTCGACTGCCGGGTGCCCAAGAGCTTCGTCCACGCCAGCGGCCGGCTCACCGGCATGACCTTCGAGAAGGTCCGCGCCGAGTACGACGCCAGCGGCCGCCGCCGGCTGGTGCCGACCGGCGAGGAGGACGAGTTCCACGCCTGCGACGAGGTGCTGATCGCGGTCGGCCAGGAAAACGCCTTCCCGTGGATCGAACGCGACCTCGGCATCGACTTCGACCAGTGGGGCATGCCGGTGGTCGACAAGACGACGCACCAGTCGACCCTGCCGCACGTGCTGTTCGGCGGCGACGCGGCGTTCGGGCCGAAGAACATCATCTGGGCCGTCGCCCACGGCCACGCCGCCGCGGTCAGCATCGACCGGATGCTGCACGGCGAGGATCCGAAGCTGCGGCCCGCGCCGGACGTGAGCCTGCTCTCGCAGAAGATGGGCATCCACGAGTGGAGCTACGACAACGCGGTCTCCGACGACGAGCGCTACAAGGTGCCGTGGTCGGAGGCGGCGAAGAAGCTCGACAGCATCCGGGTCGAGGTCGAGCTGGGCTTCGACGCCGCGACCGCGCTCAAGGAGACCCAGCGCTGCCTCAACTGCGACGTGCAGACGGTCTTCACCAAGGACAAGTGCATCGAGTGCGACGCCTGCGTCGACATCTGCCCGACCGACTGCATCACCTTCACAGCGAACGGCGACGAGGCCGATCTCCGCGCGCGGCTGACCGCGCCGGCGCTCAACGCCGACCAGCCGCTGTACGTGTCCGAGCCGCTGAAGACGCGCCGGGTGATGGTCAAGGACGAGGACGTCTGCCTGCACTGCGGCCTGTGCGCCGAGCGCTGCCCGACCGGCGCCTGGGACATGCAGAAGTTCCTGTTGCTCGAAACCCAGGCCGGCCCCCGCTGCCGCGACGCCAAGAAGAAGGAGGCGGCATGACGGCCGGCCACGCAGCACTGCAGTCGATCAACGATTTCGTCGTCAAGTTCGCCAACGTCAACGGTTCGGGATCGGCCTCGGCGAACGAGCTGTTCGCAAAGTCCATCCTGCGCATGGGCGTACCGGTCAGCCCGCGCAACATCTTCCCGTCGAACATCCAAGGGCTGCCGACCTGGTACGAGGTGCGCGTCTGCGAGGCCGGCTGGCTGGGCCGTCGCGGCGGCGTCGACCTGATGGTCGCGATGAACCCGCAGACCTGGGACGCCGACCTCGCCGAGATCGAGCCCGGCGGCTACCTCGTGTACGACAACAGCAAGCCGCTGCCGCGCTCGAAGTTCCGCGAGGACGTGCAGGTGATCGGCATCCCGCTGACCGAGATCTGCAACGCGACCTACAGCGACCCGCGCCAGCGCCAGTTGTTCAAGAACATCATGTACGTCGGCGCGCTCAGCGCGCTGCTGGACATCGATCCGGCCGAGATCGAGCGCCTGATCGGCGAGCAGTACAAGGGCAAGGAGAAGCTGCTCAAGCCGAACGTCGAGGCGCTGCACCTCGGTCGCGACTGGGCGCTGCGGCACCTGGCGTGCCCGCTCGGCCTGCGCGTGCAGCGCGCCGACAAGGTCGGCGACCGCATCTTCGTCGAAGGCAACGCCGCCGCGGCGCTGGGCTGCGTCTACGGCGGCGCCACGGTGTGCGCGTGGTATCCGATCACGCCGTCGTCGTCGCTGGCCGAGGCGTTCCAGAAGTACTGCCAGAAATACCGCATCGCCGAGGACGGCGCGAAGAAATACGCGATCCTGCAGGCCGAGGACGAGATCGCCTCGATCGGCATGGTCGTCGGCGCCGGCTGGAACGGCGCGCGCGCCTTCACCGCGACCTCGGGGCCGGGCGTGTCGCTGATGAACGAGTTCATCGGCCTGGCGTACTTCGCCGAGATCCCGGTCACCATCATCGACGTGCAGCGCGGCGGCCCGTCCACCGGCATGCCCACGCGCACCCAGCAGTCCGACCTCCTCGCCGCGGCCTACGCCTCGCACGGCGACACCCGCCACGTGCTGCTGCTGCCGGAGGACCCGCACGAGTGTTTCGCGTTCGCCGCCGATGCGCTGGACCTCGCCGACCGCCTGCAGACGCCGGTGTTCGTGATGACCGACCTCGACATCGGCATGAACCAGCGCCTGTGCGCGCCGTTCGCGTGGGACGACCGTCGCGCCTACGACCGCGGCAAGGTGTTGACGGCCGAGGACCTGGAGGCGGGCAGGGAATTCGCGCGCTACAAGGACATCGACGGCGACGGCATCCCGTACCGGACCTATCCGGGCACCCATCCGGACAAGGGCGCGTACTTCACCCGCGGCACCTCGCGCAACCCGCAGGCGCAGTACTCCGAACGCGGCCCGGACTACGTGTACAACATGCAGCGGCTGCTGCTGAAGTTCGACACCGCGCGCGACCTGGTGCCGCAGCCGGTATTCGATCGCGGCGAGGTGCCGGCGCGGCACGGCGCGCTGTTCTTCGGCTCGACCAGCCCGGCGATGGCCGAGGCGGTCGATCGGCTGCGCGGCGACGGCATCGCGATCGACACCGTGCGCGTGCGCGCCTATCCGTTCCCGGAGAGCGTGCGCGCGTTCATCGACGCGCACGAGACCGTGTTCGTGGTCGAGCAGAACCGCGACGGCCAGTTGCGCCTGCTGCTGATCGACCAGTTCGGGATCGATCCCGCGCGGCTGGTCGCGGTGCTGCACTACGACGGCACGCCGATCACCGCGCGCTTCATCGCCGACGCCATCGCCGCGCGCCTCGGGCGCAGCGGCGCGCAACAGGACAAGGTGGCCTGACATGACCTACCTCGCCAAGCCCAAGCTGCACCATCCGACCCTGGCCTGCAACGCGATCGGGTTCACCCGGCGCGACTACGAAGGCAAGATCAGCACGCTGTGCGCGGGCTGCGGCCACGATTCGATCTCCGCGGCGATCATCCAGGCCTGCTGGGAGCTGGACATCGAGCCGCACCGCGTCGCCAAGCTGTCGGGCATCGGCTGCAGCAGCAAGACGCCGGACTACTTCCTCGGCCAGTCGCACGGCTTCAACACCGTGCACGGGCGGATGCCGTCGGTGCTTACCGGCGCCAACCTCGCCAACCGCGATCTGATCTACCTCGGCGTCTCCGGCGACGGCGATTCGGCCTCGATCGGCATCGGCCAGTTCGTGCACGCCATCCGCCGCGGCGTGAACATGGCCTACATCGTCGAGAACAACGGCGTGTACGGCCTGACCAAGGGCCAGTTCTCGGCCACCGCCGACCAGGGCTCGGTGTCGAAGAAGGGCGTCGCCAACACCGACAGTCCGCTCGACCTGGTGACGATGGCGCTGCAGCTGGGCGCCACCTACGTGGGGCGCGGCTTCTCCGGCGACAAGAAGCAGCTCGTGCCGCTGATCAAGGGCGCGCTGTCGCATCGCGGCGCGGCGTTCATCGACGTCATCAGCCCGTGCATCGCGTTCAACAACCACGCCGGTAGCACCAAGAGCTACGACTACGTGCGCGAGCACAACGACGCGGTCAACTATCTCGACGTGATGCCGCAGCGGACCGAGATCGCGGTCGATTACGCCGACGGCGAGACGCTGGAGATCGCGCAGCACGACGGCTCGCTGCTGCGCCTGCACAAGCTCGACGGCGCCTACGACCCGCGCGACCGGATCGCGGCGATGAACCTGATCCAGCAGCGCCACGCGCGCGGCGAGGTGGTCACCGGCCTGCTGTACGTCGATCCCGAGGCGCCGGACCTGCACGGCCACCTCGGCACCGTCGCGCGCCCGCTGAACACGCTGGAGGCCGCCGACCTCAATCCCGGCGCCGCGGCGCTGGAGAAGATCAACGCGGCGCTGCGCTGAGACCGCGCCACCGCGCGCCGGAGGCGTTCGCGGTCGTCGCGACGCCTCGGTGCGGGCTCATGGGGTGCCGGCTCAGGGCGTGCTGGCGCATTGCGTGCTGGTTCATGGCGCACCAGTTCATGGCGCGCGCTCGATCCCGCCCTTGCGGGGAATCCGGCCGAGTTCGTCGATCACCGCTTTCGGTGCGCGCAGACGGATCTGGACCGGGAAGGACTCCTGGACGACGACGTCCTTCACGAGGCCGCGCTGCTCCAGTTCGCGCACCCTCGCCAGCACCGGGTCGGGCGTCTCGGCGCTGCCGACGATCAGCGCGGTTTCCATCGGCGGGGTTTGTGCGGTCGGGCGATCGCCCGCCATGCCGCAGCTCGTGGACAGGACCAGTACCAGCGGGAACAGGAATCTCATCATGGGCGGCCTCGTGCTGTAGTCGATCCGATCGGGGGGAGCGTGGGATGCGCCGCCTGCGCGGCGCATCCCGGTGCTGCGGAGAACGCGGACGCGCCGCGTCTCAGTTGGGGTAGGTCGCGATCCAGTTCTGGAGCGTGTTGTACACGGTGCTGGTCATCCGCGTGCCGCAATTCTGCGACGGCGATCCGGTCGTGTGGATGCCGCGGACGGTGACGCCGCCACCGTCGGCGATCCCGCTGCCGCTCTGCCCGCCGGCGGTGTCGATCGTGTAGCACAGCCGGTAGGAGCCGCTGGTCGACACGCTGCCGGAGTGCGTCCACATCGTGCCGGTGGGCTTGTCGCCCGGGTAGCCGGTGATGACGTGGGTGCCGCCGGAATAGACGCCCCAGCCGGAATTGCCGCCATGCGGCGCCGCGCTGAGCACGATCATCCCGTAGTCGTAGTTCGAATCAGCGCTGTTGTGCCATGCGCTGGTGGTGACGGCGCGCGTCCACGTCTGCGTGCCCCACGGCGCGTAGCTTCCGTTCTGCGCCACCGTGAAGTTCAGGCTGGAGTACCAGGTGCCGGCGCCGTTGGACACGCAGTGCCCGGCCGTCAGCACGTGCTTCGGCGTGATCAGCGTGCCGGTGCAGCCGATCGCGATGCGACCGATATGCCAGTACGGCGAAGCGACCGTGTTGGTGATCTGCACGCGGTTGTCGACGCCGATGACGACGCTCGGGGTGAACATCGTCTTCGCGCCGGACAGGGGCAGGACCGGGGGCGCGCCGAAGGTCGTGGCGTTGCGGCCGAGGCGTTCCAGGTCCTTGATGGCCTTCTCGAAGATGGCGACGTCCTTCGGATCCATCCTCGATTCGTACTGGTCGCCGTTGGGCGTGACCATGACCGCGCTGAGGCCGGCGGCCCTTTCCTGCGGTGTCTGCAGGGCGGCAGGCCTGCTCGCGCCGTACTCGGGCAACGCCTGCGTCACCAGGTTGTCGCCGCGCAGGAAGACCGCCTTCCCGGGAAGTGGCTTGAACGAATTCCTGTTCGCATCGGCCGCGTGCGCCGTCGGCGCCGCGATCAAGAGCATTACACACAGGGCATGCATGCGTTTCATGACGAACTCCTTATCTGTCTGTGGGTGTTTCCCTTCGCAGGGCGCGCATGTGGTTCCATTCGCCCTGCGAGCACGACCTTAGGAGCGACGTGCCGGATGGTCAATCGTCGCGGCCTGCGCGGCCCGCGCATGCGCGGGCGTGGATGGCGATGCGAACGTGGATGCGCGTGCGATGGCGATGGCCGGAATCTTCATTCGCCTGGCGTCGGTGCGCGACGCGGTCGATAGCCGTCGTCATTCGCGGGCGATGCCGTTGCGGCGTCTCGCGCGCGATTCGTGAACATGGCATCGGCAAAAGAAAAGCGTTCCCGTATCGCATCGCGATCGCGTCGTTCCGATCCGGAAGCGATCGCGACGCCGGCGAGACGCCGTATCGACGACGTTCGACGGATGCCCCGTTCGTCGCCGGACTTCGCGCATTGAGAGTGCATTCAGTCTTGTGCCGCGGGCGACCGTCCCGGGCGCACCGTACCGAACGGCGGGCGCCGGCGGTGGCGTCCGCCGGGGGCGCTGGCGGCGGAGGGGGAAAGAATGGTTCAATGCCGGTTCGAGAAGCGGGGGTATCGCCCGCGGCCCCGGCCGCAGGCGGTTGAGACAGACCCTTCGAACCTGGGCCGCACGCCTTCACGGGCCGCGGCCACTGACCGGTTCAGACCGGCGTAGGGAAGCTTCGCAACGCGCGCACCCCGGTGCGTCCGACGCGCCGCCGCTTCGTCCGATGGGCCCGCACCGTGCGGGTCTTCCGTATCCCAGGACGAATGCAGAGTGAGTGCGCCGATGAACGCCGTGCCTTCCCCGCTGTTGCAGCAGACCGAACAGCTCTCCGAATCCGTGACCCAGCCGATCCCGGGCTCGCGCAAGATCTTCGTCGACGGCGCGCAGCCGGGCGTGCGCGTGCCGATGCGCGAGATCGCGCTGAGCCGCACGCCGACCCTGTTCGGCGGCGAGGACAACCCGCCGGTCACCGTGTACGACACCTCCGGCCCGTACACCGATCCGGACGCGCGCATCGACCTGGCCGCCGGCCTCGCGCCGCTGCGCGCGGGGTGGATCGAGGCCCGCGGCGATACCGAGGTCCTGTCCGGCCTCAGCTCCGAGTTCGGCCGCGCCCGCGAGCACGACCCGAAGCTCGACGCGGTGCGCTTCCCCAACCGCGCGCGGCCGCGCCGGGCGAAGGCGGGCGCCAACGTCACCCAGATGCACTACGCCAAGCGCGGCATCGTCACCCCGGAAATGGAGTTCGTCGCGATCCGCGAGAACCAGCGGCTGGAGGCGGTGCGCGAGGCGCACCTGCTGAAGCAGCACCCGGGCGAGCATTTCGGCGCGAACATCCAGACCCTCATCACCCCGGAGTTCGTGCGCGACGAGATCGCCCGCGGCCGCGCGATCCTGCCTTGCAACATCAACCATCCGGAAAGCGAGCCGATGATCATCGGCCGCAACTTCCTCACCAAGATCAACGCCAACATCGGCAACAGCGCGGTGTCCTCGGGGATCGCCGAAGAAGTCGAGAAGCTGGTGTGGGCGATCCGCTGGGGCGGCGACACGGTGATGGACCTCAGCACCGGCAAGCACATCCACGAGACCCGCGAGTGGATCGTCCGCAACGCGCCGGTGCCGATCGGCACGGTCCCCATCTACCAGGCGCTGGAGAAGGTCGATGGCCGCGCCGAAGAACTCAACTGGGAGATCTTCCGCGACACGCTGATCGAGCAGGCGGAGCAGGGCGTCGACTACTTCACCATCCACGCCGGCGTGCTGCTGCGCTACGTGCCGCTGACCGCGAAGCGAACGACCGGGATTGTCTCCCGCGGCGGTTCGATCATGGCGAAGTGGTGCCTGGCGCACCACAAGGAGAATTTCCTCTACACCCACTTCGAGGACATCTGCGAGATCATGAAGGCCTACGACGTGGCCTTCTCGCTCGGTGACGGCCTGCGTCCGGGCTGCCTGGCCGATGCCAACGACGCGGCGCAGTTCGGCGAACTGGAGACGCTGGGCGAGCTGACGAAGATCGCGTGGAAGCACGACGTCCAGACCATGATCGAAGGCCCCGGCCACGTGCCGATGCAACTGATCAAGGAGAACATGGACAAGCAGCTCCGCGAGTGCGGCGAGGCGCCGTTCTACACGCTCGGGCCGCTGACCACCGACATCGCGCCGGGCTACGACCACATCACCAGCGCGATCGGCGCCGCGATGATCGGCTGGTACGGCACCGCGATGCTCTGCTACGTCACGCCGAAGGAACACCTCGGCCTGCCCAATCGCCAGGACGTGCGCGACGGCATCATGGCGTACAAGATCGCCGCGCACGCGGCCGACCTCGCCAAGGGCCATCCCGGCGCGCAGGTCCGCGACAACGCGCTGAGCAAGGCGCGCTTCGAGTTCCGCTGGGAGGACCAGTTCCACCTGGGCCTCGACCCGGAGAAGGCCAAGGAATTCCACGACGAGACCCTGCCGAAGGACGCGCACAAGGTCGCGCACTTCTGCTCGATGTGCGGCCCGCATTTCTGCTCGATGAAGATCACCCAGGACGTGCGCGACTACGCCGCCGAGCACGGCGTCGACGAAGCGAAGGCGCTCGAGGCCGGGATGGCCGAGAAGTCGCAGGAATTCATGGCGCAGGGCGCGCAGGTGTATCGCCGCGAGTGACCGGCCGACGGCGGCGCGATGCCCGCCGTCGGCGGCGGCCCGCGGGCGTCAGCCCGGCCGGGCCGTGCGCGCGGGCGGGGTGGTCCTGGCCGCGAGGGTGCGGGCGGGGGCGGGCGTGCGCAGACGCTTGGCCAGCGCGTAGACCGCCGCGCGCAGTTCGGCGATCGCGGTCATTTCCCAGCTCTCGCCGCGTGCCAGCGCGCCGATGCAGTACAGGCCGGCGACCGGGCGTTCGCGGGCGTCGATCACTTCGCTGGCCGCGGTGACGCGCAGGCCCAGGCCGAGCGGATCGGCGGCGATGGTGCCGGTGGCGTAGAGGTGCTGCACCAGCGGATGGGTGGTGCGGGTGATGTCGGTGTCGAGGCCGGTCGCGCGCACCAGGCCATCGAACAGGCCGGCGTCGGCGGTGTCGTTGCCGCGCAGCCGGTAAAGGGCCGAGACCCGATCGCCGGCGACGCCGGCGCGGAGCAGGCGGCCGGCGATGACGCGCAACTGGCCGCTCGCGCGCATCGCGTCCACTTCGGCGGCGACGCGCGGCGCCATGCGGTGGCGATGCACTTCCCAGTGCGAGCGCAGGTGGCGCAGGAAGCGGGCGCGCTGCACCGGCGACAGCCCACGCCAGAACGTCTGCGTGTGCCGGCGCATGGCGTCGACCAGCGGGCGCCAGTCGTCCACGATCTGCGCGACCGAGCGCAGCGCCGAGACCAGCGCGCGCAGGTCCTGAGACCGCAGCGCGTGCAGCACGCTGGGCGGCAACTCGATCGGGTCGGCCGCCTCCACCGTATGGCGCAGCGGCAGCAGCCCGTGCCGCGAGAGCGCGACGATCTCGCCGCGGTGTTCGCGGCGGTGGAGCGTCGCCAGCACGTCCACCATCGTCAGGCCCGTGCCCACGATCAGCAGCCGTGCATCGGGATCGATCCGCTGCAGTTCGCCTTCTTGCCACGGCGACGCGATGTAGCGGGCATGACGCGCCAGGCGCGGGCCGACGCCGGCGAGCCGCTGCGGCGGAAGCGCGCCGACCGCCAGCACCACGACATCGCTGGGGAAGCTCGCGCCATCGTCCAGGTGCACGCGGAAGCCGCCGCCGGGCAGGCGATCGATCTCCACGACCTCATGTTCCAGCGTGGTGAGGTTGGTCGAGGTGGCCTCGGCCTCCTGCAGGCGGTCGAGCAGGTATTCGCCGTAGGCCATGCGCGGCAGGAATTCGTCGCAGGCGCGCGGCGAGAGGTGGAGCCACTGCGCGAATTCGGCCGGCCTGGCCGCATCGGCGCCGAGCTGCCCCGCGCGGGTGTTGAGCAGGTGCTCGCTGCGCGCATCGCCATAGGCGACGCCGCAGCCGAAGTTGCCGGGGGCGCCGACCAGGCACAGGTCGACGTCGGTGTCGTACGAGGTGGCGAGTGCGGTGGCGAGCGTTGTGCCGGTGAATCCGGCGCCGACGATGGTGATGCGCATCCGGGCTTCCTCCGTGGGGGTGGAAGCAGTCTGCGCAGCGGCATGCACGGGATGTGTGAAAAATTGGTTCTCGCCAGGACGCCTGCGCGCCCGGGCTTTTGCGACGACTGCGGAAAAAGCGGCTGATTTCAGGGCCGTCGCACCGCGCACATGACGCGAAGTGATGCGCTCATGCCGCGGTGTGGCGATCCGCGCGCGCCGCAGGGCGGGTCCGGAGGCCGCGTCACTCGCCGACGACGTCGAACGTCAGTCCCGCCTTCGCCCGCAGGCGCGCCACCAGCGGCATCCCCATCGCCGCGCCCGGCGTCCACACCCCGCCCGGCGTGTGCGTGCGGTCGAGGTCGCGGGCGAGGCACAGCGCCGCTTCGGCGATCATCTTTGAGGTCGAACCGTATCCGGGATCGCGATCGCCGGTCACCTCGGTGGCCAGCCTGCGGCCGTCCGCGGTCTCGCCGAAGAACAGCACCGCATAGCGGCCCTTCTCGCGCTGCTCGGCGTTCGGCCCTTCGCCCGGCTTCGGCAGGGCGAAGCGGGCGAGCAGGGCGCGGGTGGGCGCGAAGGCGAGCAGGGCGTTCTGGATCTTCGCCTGGCGCAGCATCTTCTTCGCGCGTCGCTCGCCGGCCGGGCCGTCGCCGGTCAGCATGCGCTCGCTGTAGACGAAATCGTTGCTCCACGGGTGCCCGAGCAGGACGTGGCTGCGGTGGACGTTCTTGGTGTTGATCGTCGCCATCACGAACGGCGCGGTCCAGCCGCCGGCGAGCGCATCGTGCTCGGCCACGAAATCGTTGGGCTGGCGCGCGCCCTTGAAGCCCGGGGTCAGCGCGAACGGGTCGAACAGCACGCGCTTGAGCGACGGGTCGGCCTTCGTCGCCTCGAAGGTCGCGAGCATGCTGGCGATGGTGCCGCCGGAAAACGAGCCCTTCATCGTCTTCACGCGGCCGTGGACGCGCACCAGCGGCGCGCCCAGGCGCGCCCGCGCTTCGTGCTGCGCATGGACGACGCCCAGATCGAACGGGATGGAGTCGAAGCCGCAGGAGAACACGATGCGCGCGCCGCTGGCCCGCGCCACCGGCTCCAGTTCGGGGATCATCCGCGCCATCCAGCCCGGCTCGCCGCAGAGATCGACGTAGTCGGTGCCGGCCGCGGCGCAGGCGCGGATCAGCGGTTCGCCGTGGCGCTGGTAGGGGCCGACGGTGGTGATGACGACCTTCGCGCGGCGCACGAGCGTCGCCAGGGCGTCGGCGTCGGCCGCGTCGGCGACCAGCAGCGGGAGCGCGGGGTCGATGCCGAGCGCGTCGCGGACCTCGGCGAGCTTCGTCGCGCTGCGGCCGGCCATCGCCCAGCGCACATCGCCGGCATCGCCGCAGGTCCGGTGGAGGTACTCGGCGACCAGCCGGCCTGTGAAGCCGGTGGCGCCGAACAGGATGAGGTCGAAGTCGCGGTCCATGCGCCATGATGGCATGGAAGCCGGGCCGGCCGCGCAGGCGCGCCGGGGCGCCTGCGCGGTCGGGCGCTCACTCGGCGACGACCGAGCCGCTGCGCGGATAGATGCGGTAGTTGCGGGCCGTGCCGTTGTTGCGGACGCGGATTTCGTCGCCGGCCACGCCGTCGAGGTTGGCGTAGTTCAGCAGCGACCACCAGGTGCCGAAGGTGCCGGAGCCGTTGATGTACTGCACGGTGCCGGTGCGCGGGTAGATGATGTTGATGTTGCCGTCGCTGCGCGCGACCGCGATCTCGTTGCCGGTGGTGCCGTCGAACTGGCGCACGCCGTCGCTGAGGATCGCGTACTGGGTGTTGATGACGTAATTGCTCATCGACCCGGTGACGTAGCTGTAGACGCTGATGTAGTTGGGCAGGATCAGGATCAGTTCGGCGCCGGCGGTGCCGTTGAGGTCGCTGACGCAGTTGGGGATGCCCGGATCGTTGCAGATCGCCCAGCTGCCGCTGCTCACCGGCATGCTGCTCATGCTGCGGGTGCGGTAGTTGTAGACGCGCAACGCGGAGCCGTTGGCGATCGGGATCTCGGCGCCGGGCTGGCCGTCGAGGTCCTTGATGCCGTAGACCGCGATGGCGTAGGTGCCGGACATCGGCTGCGAACTGGTGCTGCGCGCCCGATGGTCGACGATCTTCAGGGAATCCGACGCCACGATCGCGATCTCGTTGCCGGCGATGCCGTTGAGGTCGGTGATGCCGCCGGGCGATGCGGCCCACGAGCCGGCGCTGATCTGGTAGTTGTAGCTGCTGCGCGAATTGTGGTTGATCACCTTCAGCGCGCCGCCGATGTTGATCGGTATCTCGGCGCCGGCGACGCCGTCGAGGTCCTGCACGCTGGTGAAGTTGCCGTACAGCAGGGCCCACGAGCCGCCGCTGACCTGGTAGTTGTAGCTGCTGCCGCTGGTGTTCTTGACGGTGATGTACGAACCGTTGTTGTAGACCGTTTCGGCGATGCCGTCGCCGTCGAGGTCGGCGCTGCCCATCAGGACGCCCTGCGCGGACGCGGTGCCAGGCAGCCATGCGCCGGCCACGCAGGCCAGCGAGAACAGCAGTGCGCGGAATGAACGTGTCATGGGATGCTCTCCTTGAGCGGGTGTCGATGCGCCGGACCGGCGCACTTGTCCGTGACGAAGCGGACGTAGGCTTCCCGCGGTGGGCGATGCGGGTCGGGGCGGGTTCCCGACGAACGGGTCGCGGTTTGCGCGCCTCGTCACATTCCCGCCGGTGCGGCCGGCCACGTCGCGAGCCCATGCGTCGCATGGCCGCGCCGCAAGCCTGATTCACAGGATCGATGGGATCGGCGCGAATGAACGACGCGGTCGCACGCGCAGGCGACGCAGCGGGTCACTCGGCGTAGGCGTACACGAAGTACAGGTGCATCACGCCCAGCGCCGCCAGCAGGCAGCCGGCGCAGATGTGCAGGGCGGTGGTCCACTGGCCCCAGGTGCCCAGCCGCTTCGCCGGCAGCAGGTTGAGCAGCGCGCCGGCGGCCACCACCAGCATGGTCACGGCGAACGTCGCGTGCAGGAAGCCGGCATGGGCGAACCCGGCGTGCATCACCAGCAGCGCGAGCATGCCCAGGCCGAGGAAGCGATGCGCCAGTTGCAGCGCCCGCTGCGCGCCGCCGCCGATCAGCCGGCGCTTGATCAGGGCCAGCGACAGGTCGAAGGTCAGCAGGCCGACCAGGCAGTAGCCGGTCACCTGCTTGTAGGCGTGCAGGCGCTGCAGCGCGACCAGCGATTCCACCCGCGGCCCCCACAGCCACGCGATGCACGCGATCGAGACGCCGCACAGCGCGGTCCACGAGGCGACGACCAGCGCCGTCTGGTACGCGCTGCGCGAGGGCTTCAGCCGCGGCGCGAAGGCCGGGCTGTCCGTGGTCGCGTTCATGGCGCGCTGCCCGACTTGCCGGGCGCGGCCGCGCCGCCCTGCGCGCGCGTGTCTCCGCCGCCGCGCGCGCCTGCGACTTCGCGTCGGGCCGGGGCGCGCAGGTCGAGCAGCAGGTTGAGCGAGGCGATCGAATTCTGGGCCTCGACCCGGTCGCGGAAGGTGCCGGCATCGGGAACGAACAGGCCGTCCTTCGGCCACTGCTGGCCGACCTTCGGCCGTTCCTTGTCGTCGAAGCCGGCGGTCTTCTTCAGGTAGGCGTCGTAGGCGTCCAGCGCCGAGGCGCGGTAGGCGGCGAGGATCGCGATCACCTCGTCGGTCGAGAGCTTGTCGCGCGGGAACGACCAGGTCGTGGCGCCCATCACGTCGTTCTGCTTCCAGTCCTTGCGCGGACTCTTCGGATGGTCGTTGTGGCAGGTGACGCAGGCCGGCGCCGAGGCGATGTCGGCGAACATCGCGGTCTGCCGGCCGGTGCTGGCGTCGAGGAAGAACTTCGGCTGGCGATCCTTCTCGATCTGCTCGAAGTAGGTCTGCTGCGCGCCCTTGAACCTGTTGGTGATCTCGATCGGGTAACTCGAGCCCAGGAACAGGCTCAGCTCGGGGACGCGCTGCTGCAGGCGGTTGGCGGTCTCGCGCAGCAGCAGCGCGGGCAGCGGGCCGGCATGCACGTCCTTCCGCTTCCAGTCCTCGTGGAACTTCAGGCCGGCCTTCTGCCCCGGCGTCACGATTTCCGCGGTGTAGATCTTGCGGATCGACGCGTTCTCGGCGTTGAGCAGGCGGAACAGCGTCTCGACCGGGACGTCGCGCGCGCCGACGCTGTCCTCGTCGATGTCGGCCGGCGCGGTCGCGAACAGGTAGATGGCGACGACCGCCAGTGCGGCCAGCGCGATCGCGGAACGGGGAATCCTGGTGAGCGTCATGGCGAATCCTCCGGGGTCCTGGCCTTCACCACGCGTTCGCCGTAGGGCGAGTCCCCGCTGCCGAGATACGCCTGGATGGCCTCGGGCGGGATCGCGTCCTCCAGGTCGCGGGGCGGCGCGTGGTGATGGTTGCCGTGGAAGTCGTGGCAGCCCAGGCACGTGTCCCAGCGCTTGTCGCGGATCAGCGCCGCGTGCGTGGGCCGGGTCGGGTCGTCCTTGACCTGGGTGTCGGCGTGGCAGCTCGCGCAGAAGCGCGCGTCGGTGCGGCTGATGCGCGTGCCGGTGTGCTCGCGATGGCAGCTCACGCACTGCTGCGGCGCGAGCGCGCGCCGCGCCGCCTCGAAGCGCGGCTCCAGGAAACGGTGCGCGGGATGGCGGTCGTCGGGATTGTCGTGGCAGCCGATGCAGGTGGCGTTGCCGACCGCGCGCTTGCCGAATTCGGCGCCGTCCGGGCGCAGGCCGATCAGGTGCTTGGTCTTGGCCTGCAACTGCTGGCGCAGCGTGCCCGGCGCCTCGCGGTGGCAGTCGGCGCATTCGAGCTTCTCGTGGCCCGGATTGTGCGCGTCGTTCGGCACGAAGGTCGCCAGCGCGGGCGCGAGCAGCAGCAGCGGCGCGAAGGCCGCGGCCAGACCCGCGGCGTAGGCCAGCCGGCGGATGCTGCGCGGCGGCCGCACTTTCGATTTGAGGAAGAACGCCTCGACCCGCACGTCCGCGTCCGGCACGCCGGCCTTGCGCAGCCCTTCGACCACGTTGCGGGTGTAGGCCTCGGGTCCGCAGACGTAGAAGCGCGCGCCGGGGAACAGCGACACGGTGTCGGCGATGTCCTCGTCGTCGATGTAGCCGTCGACGTCGTCGGCGCGCAGGTGGCAGCTGATCTCGCCGCTGCTGGCGGCGGACTCGATCCTGTCGGCGTAGACCATGTCGCCGCGATAGGCCGCGCTGTAGTCGATGTGCAGGGCCTGCCCGGGCTGCCGGCCGCTGAGCAGCGACAGCGCGAGGGTCACGCCGACGCCGGCGACGAACGCGACCACGGTGCGCCCGTCCGCGGGATCGGCCTGGCCGGCGGGCGCCGCGATGCGCATCGGGATCGCGGCGAAGATCGTCTCGTCGGCATCGAGCAGGCGGGTGGTCAGCTCGCCGTAGGGCAGGCGGCGCATCGCGATGCCGACCCGGTTGCCGTCCCCGGACTGGTCGACGATCGTGTAGGTCCGGGTCACCCACTCGTCGTCGATCCACGCCTGCAGCACCACGTGCTGCGCGGGACGCGCCTTCGGGTAGGGCGGATAGCCGGCGAGCTGCAGGTCGAGCTGGACGATGTTCCGCTGCGGGAACCGGCCGTCGGTGAGCACGGTGCGGGTCGCGTTCGCCACTTCGTACCACGGCGATTCGCCGAGCATTTCCTGCAGCAGCGGGCGGCAGCAGCCGCAGTGCACGCCGCAGCCGAGCTGGCTGCCGAGGGATTCGAGCGTGGACGCCGGCGCGGTGGCGATGGCGGCCTTGATCCGTGCCCGGCCGACGCCGGCGCAATGGCAGACGAGATCGTCCTGATCGGTGCCCTCTCGTTTCGGTAGTGCGTCCATGCGTCCCCTGTCGGCCCTTCGCCGCCAGCGAGGCGGCAAGTCCGGCGCGTCGACGCCGGGCGCCGCCGCGATCCGAAGGCCAGCCCGGTTCGTTCCTGAACCCGGCCGGTGCGCGGGCCTCCTGTCGATCGATCGCCGCGCGATTCATGGCGTCGATCACCCGCGGGGATATGGTTAACCTCCCGCGCGCGCTTTTTCAAGGTGGCGGAAGGGGGGCGAACATCGACTTTGGTCGCGAATCGGCGTTCCGCCTCGATGCGCGAGAACCATTAGCATGATGCCGCGCACCCTTTCGCGCCCGCCGCAACCCCACAGGACCCGTCGTGCCCAATCCGATCTTCGACCGGCTGTTCGCTCCGCTCGCGGACAGCCCCGTTCCGTTCCTGCAGCTTGCCGATGGCGCGACCGTCTCCGGCGATGCGTTCCTGGCGATGGTGCATCGCGGCGCCGGCGCGCTGCGTGCGCTCGGCGTGCGGCCGGGCGACCGGGTGGCCGCGCAGGTCGCGAAGACGCCGGAGGCGCTGGCGCTGTACGGCGCCAGCATCGCCGCCGGCGCGGTGTTCCTGCCGCTCAACACCGCGTACACGCCGACCGAGATCGACTTCTTCGTCGGCGACGCCGCGCCGCGGGTGCTGCTGGCCGATCCGGCGAAGGCCGGGGCGCTGGCGCCGGTCGCGGCCAGGCACGGGGCGGCCCTCGCGACCCTGGACGCGCACGGGCGCGGCGATTTCCGCACGCTGTGCGACGCGCAGCCCGATCGCGGCGACGTCGCCGATCGCGACGCCGACGACCTCGCCGCGCTGCTCTACACCTCCGGCACCACCGGGCGCTCCAAGGGCGCGATGCTCAGCCACGGCAACCTGCTGTCGAACGCTTCGGCGCTGGCGGCGGAATGGCGGTTCACGGCCGACGACGTGCTGCTGCACGCGCTGCCGATCTTCCACACCCACGGCCTGTTCGTGGCCTGCAACGTGTCGCTGCTCAGCGGCGCGTCGATGCTGTTCCTGCCGGGCTTCGACCTCGACGCGATCCTGCGCCTGCTGCCGCGCGCGACGGTGCTGATGGGGGTGCCGACGTTCTACACGCGGCTGCTCGACGACGCCCGCTTCGACCGCGACCTCGCCGCGCACATGCGCCTGTTCGTCTCCGGCTCGGCGCCGCTGCTGGCGGAGACGCACCTCGCCTTCGAGGCGCGCACCGGGCATCGCATCCTCGAACGCTACGGCATGACCGAGACCAACATGATCGCCTCGAATCCGTACGACGGCGAGCGCCGCGCGGGCACGGTCGGGCGCGCGTTGCCGGGCGTCGAGGTCCGCGTGTGCGATCCCGCGGGCGGCGCGCCATTGCCCGCCGGCGAGACCGGCGTGGTCGAGGTGCGCGGCCCGAACGTGTTCCGCGGCTACTGGAACCTCCCCGACAAGACCCGCGAGGAGTTCCGCGACGACGGTTTCTTCGTCACTGGCGACCTCGGCACGCTGGGCGAGGACGGCTACCTCACCCTCGTCGGCCGGCAGAAGGACCTGATCATCACCGGCGGTTTCAACGTCTATCCGAAGGAAGTCGAGCTGCTGCTGGACGAGATGCCCGGCGTGCTCGAATCCGCGGTGGTCGGCGTGCCGCATCCGGACTTCGGCGAGGCGGTGCTCGCCGTGCTGGTGCCGCAGCCGGGCGCAGACATCGACCTCGCCGCGATCGACGCCGCGCTGCGCGAGCGACTCGCGCGCTACAAGCAGCCGAAGGCGCTGGAGGTCTTGCCGGAGCTGCCGCGCAACACCATGGGCAAGGTGCAGAAGAACGTGTTGCGGGAGCGGTTCGGGACGCGGTTCGCCGCAGGCTGATCGCGGGCTGCCGCCGTCCCGTGCGGGTCCTGGGGCATCGCGACGCATCCGCAAAGCGGTGTCGGTAGAGCGGCCTTCAGGCCGCTGCTTTCATGGCATCGCAAAAGAGCAGCGGCCTGAAGGCCGCTCTACCGGGCTGCGGGTCGATCAACCGGCGAGAGCGACGGTCCGCAGGGCGGGCCCTGGCCCGCCATTGCGGCATTCACGATCGCACCGCCGAACGCGCGAAGCGGTTTCGATCGTCGCAACCATCGGCGGACACGTTGCGACGGCGGGCCAGGGCCCGCCCTACGCAGCCGTCGTCGTTGCCGTCGTCATTCGCGCAGCCAGCGCAGCATCCGTGGGTACTGCACCTCGCCCGGGTCCGGGGTGAAGCCGCGGGCGGCGGTCATGCCGCTTTCGCACAGGCCGCGCAGGCCGGGCACGATGCCGAACGCATACATCTGCAGCACCGCCGCGGACTGGCCGTGGTAGCCGCCTTCATGCATCAGCACGTCGGGAGGCAGGCCGATCGCCTGCACCGCGGCCCACGCCCAGGCCATCGCTTCCTGCTCGCCGGCATGCGCGACGTCCTGCTCCTCGGCGAGGTCGTCGCTGGCGCGCGCGCGCAGCGCAGGGGGGAGCACGGCGAGGTGGCCGGCCTCGTGGAGCAGGTCGCCGGGCCACTGCAGCCGGTCGGGATCGACGATCAATCCGCCGTCGCGGATCACGATGCCGGGCAGGAAGCTGTCCGGCGGCAGCGGCGCCTCGATCACCGGCAGGCCGATGCCGGCGAGGAAATCGAGGATCGGCCGATAGTGCGCGGCGTGCGCCATCGCGGGCGGCGGCGCGCTCAATCGCTACCTCCGCCGCCGTCACTGCCACCGTCGCCACCGCTGTTGTCGCCGGCGTCGCAGTCGTTGCCGCCGGCGTCCTGGCCGTTGTCGGTGTCGCAGTTGCCGGCGTCGTACAGGCGCGTGTCGGGGCCGTCGGAGAACGAGGACGTCGTGCTCGTGCCGCTCTCGCCGTACCAGGCGTCGGTCGTGGACGACGACGATCTGCCGCTGCGGGCGGCGTTCCTGGAGAGGACGACGACGAGGGCGACGATGGCAACGACGACGAATACGAACAGGGTCATCGCGGGACAGCCCGGAAGGACGGAAGCCGAGACGTTAGCGCATCGACGCGACCTTGCCGAGTGCGCGCCCGGGGCGCAGGCCCGCCCCGCGGCGTCGCCCGCACCTCAGGGTAGCCGCGCCAGCGCGAAATCGCCGCGTCCGCTGGCTGCGGTGATCAGCGCCAGCACCCGGGTCGCTTCGTCGCCGACCATGTCCCAGGTGAACCGCCAGGTCCAGTTGTGGTCGCCGACGGTCCCGGGGACGTTCATGCGATGCGCGGCGTCGAGCCCGAGCACGTCCTGCAACTGGCAGACGGCGAGGTTGGCGACCGAGTTGCAGCAGGCGCGGATCATCGCCCAGTGGATGTCGGCGTCGTTCGCGGGCAGGTAGCTGCCGGCGTAGGCGCGCTCGTGGGCGCTGGCGGCGTCCCACCAGCCGCGCGCGGTGTGGTTGTCGTGGGTGCCGGTGTAGGCGACGAACGGCCGGCCCCAGTTGTGCGGCAGGTATTCGTCGCCGGCGTCGCCGCCGAAGCCGAACTGCAGGATCTTCATGCCCGGGAAGCGCAGCGCGTCGCGCAGGTCGTGGACGTCCTGGGTGATGAAGCCCAGGTCCTCGGCGACGATCGGCAGCGGGCCCAGCACGCGTTCGATCGCGTCGAACAGCGGCTTGCCCGGCCCCGGCACCCAGGTGCCTTCCTCGGCGGTCGGGCAGGTCGCGGGAATCTCGTAATAGCCGGCGAACCCGCGGAAGTGGTCGATCCGGAACACGTCGGCCTGGTCCAGCGCGCGGCGCAGGCGCGCGGTCCACCAGGCGAAGTCCTCGGCGGCCATGCGGTCCCAGCGGTACAGCGGGTTGCCCCAGCGCTGGCCGGTCGGCGCCATCGTGTCCGGCGGGCAGCCGGCGACGATGGTCGGCTGGCACTGGTCGTCCAGCGAGTAGAGATCCGGTCGCGACCAGCAGTCGGCGCTGTGGTGCGCGATGAAGATCGGCAGGTCGCCCATGATCGCGATCCCGCGCGCGTTCGCGTAGGCCTTCAGCGCCAGCGCCTGGGTGTCGAAGCACCACTGCACGAACGACCAGAAACCGATCTCGTCGCCGTGCGCGAGCCGCGCCTGCGCGAGCGCGGCCGCGTCGCGCGTGCGCAGCGCTTCGGGCCAGTGCCACCAGGGCTTGCCGGCGTGGGCGGTCTCCAGCGCCATGAACAGCGCGTAGTCGCCGAGCCAGTGCGCCTGCGCCTCGCGGTAGTGCGCGAATGCGGCCTGTTCGGCCGGATCGTGCTTGGCCAGGAAGCCGGCGTGCGCGGCGCGCAGCTGCGCCTGGCGCCAGGTCAGCACCTTGCCGAAATCGACCCGCCCGGCGTCGAAGCCGCCCGCCGGCGGCGTCGGCGTCGTCAGCCAGCCGGCGGCGACCAGCGGCTCCAGCGCGACCATCAGCGGGCTGCCGGCGAACGCGGACACGCTCTGGTAGGGCGAGTTGCCCGGCCCGATGGGATTGGTCGGCAGCCACTGCCAGATGCGCTGCCCGGCCGACTGCAGCCAGTCGACGAAACGATACGCGTCCGGGCCGAAATCGCCGATGCCGTGCGGACCGGGCAGCGAGGTGACGTGCAGCAGCACGCCGGCCGCGCGTTGTTCGAGATCGATCATCGGGGAGTCTCCTGGGCGTTCTGGGCGGGGCGGGGCGGCGCGCATTCCAGCAGCGCCAGCGTCCGCGACGGAAGTTCGAGCGCGTCGCCCTCGGCGACGACGGTGTCGGTGGGCAGGCGCGCGCTGCTGTCTGCGGCGAGACGCCACGGCCCGCCGGGCAGGCGGAAGCGCACCGGCTGCGCGCCGGGATTGAACAGCAGGCTCCAGCGCGGCGGCGAAGCGCCATCGCCGGCGAGCTGGCAGGCGAAGGCATGGGCCTGCGCATCGTGCCAGTCGTCGATGGCCATGTCAGCGCCGTCGGGGCGCCGCCAGTGGATCGCCGGCGCGTCGGCCGACGGCGTCGCCGGGAACCAGCGCGCGTGGCGCAGCAGCGGATCGGCCTGGCGCAGCGCGATCAGCCGCGCGACGAAATCGATGTCGTCGTCGACGCCGGCGTTCGACCAGTCCAGCCAGCCGAGCGCGTTGTCCTGGCAGTAGGCGTTGTTGTTGCCGCGCTGGCCGTCGCCGAACTCGTCGCCGGCGCGCAGCATCGGCGTGCCCTGCGCCAGCAGCACGGTGGCGAGCAGCGCGCGGCGCACGCGGCGGCGGGTCTCGACCACCTGGGGATGGTCGCTGGGGCCTTCGCTGCCGAAGTTCGCGCAGACCTCGCCGCCGTGGCCGTCGCGGTTGTGCTCGCCGTTGGCGAGGTTGTGCTTCTCGCGATAGGCGACGACGTCGGCGAGGGTGCGGCCGTCGTGTGCGGCGACGAAGTTCACGCTCGCGGTCGGCGCGCGCTGGCCGTGGTGGAAGCAGTCGCTGGAGCCGGTGAACCGCCGCGCGAATTCGCTGCGACCGGTCGGCGCATTGCCGTCGGCGCCCAGCCAGAAGCCGCGCGCGGCGTCGCGGAAGCGGTCGTTCCATTCGAGGAAGCGGCCCGGGAAGCGGCCGAGGCGGTAGCCGTCGTGGCCGGCGTCCCAGGGTTCGGCGATCAGATGCACCTGCGCCAGCACCGGGTCCTGGCGCAGTGCGACCCAGAACGGCGCGGTCGCGTCGAAGCCGTGCCGGGTGCGGCCCAGCGCGGTCGCAAGATCGAAGCGGAACCCGTCCACGCCCATGACCTCGACCCAGTAGCGCAGGCAGTCCAGCACGAACTGGGCGACGCGCGGGTGGATGACGCGCAGGGTATTGCCGCAGCCGCTGGCGTTCTCGCAGCGGCCCAGGTCCTCGCGCAGCAGCCGGTACCAGCTCGCGTTGTCGAGGCCGCGGAACGACAGCGTCGGGCCGTGCTCGTCGCCCTCGGCGGTGTGGTTGAACACCACGTCGAGTACGACTTCCAGGCCCGCCGCCTGCAGCGTCGCCACCATCGCCCTGAACTCGGCGATCGCGCCGCCGGGACTGCGGTCCGCGGCGAGGCGCGGATCCGGGCAGAAGAAGCCGAGCGTGTTGTAGCCCCAGTAATTGGTCAGCCCGCGCTCGACCAGCGCCTGTTCGTCCAGGGCCTGCTGCACCGGCAGCAGCGACAGCGTGGTCACGCCGAGGCGCCGGAGGTGGGCGATCGACGCCGGATGCGCCAGCCCGGCGAACGTGCCGCGCAGCGCGTCGGGCACGCCGGGCAGCGTCATCGTGAAGCCCTTGACGTGCAGTTCGTAGAGCACCAGGTCCGACGTCCGGCGTCGCGGTTGCGCCGGCGCACGCGGCGCGGGCGCATCGGGCGCGCACACGCGCGACTTGAGCGCGAACGCGCCGTTGTCGCGCAGATCGGCGACCCGCGTGCCTTCCGGGTGTCCGCGGACGTGGCCGAAGTGCTCACCGCGCCACGCCAAGCGCCCGGCGATCTCGCGGGCGTAGGGGTCGAGCAGCAGCTTGTGCGGATTGAAGCGATCGCCGCGCTCCGGCGCATGCCGGCCGTGCGCGCGGAAGCCGTACAGCAATCCCGCGCCGGCGCCGGGAAGCAGGCCGTGCCAGACGCCGTCGTCGGGGCCGTGCATCGGATAACGGCGCAGCTCGCGCGTGCCGGTCGCGTCGAACACGCACAGCTCCATGCGCGTGGCGCGCTGCGAGAACACCGCGAAATGCGCGCCGTCCGCGACGACGTGCGCGCCCAGCGGCGCGGCGTGTCCCGGACGCAGGGCGTCGGGCAGGGACGGATCGGGCGCGTCGAGGCTCATGCCGGCAGCAGCACCAGCGTCGCCAGCGGCGGCAGGGTCAGCGCCAGCGCGCCGTCGGTCGCGTGCAGCGCGGCCGCGCCGTTGCCGGCGTCGCTGCCGCCGTAGTGGCGCGAGTCGGTGTTCAGCGCCTCGCGCCAGTGCGCCGGGGCGTCGGCGGGCAGCGTCACGCGGTAGTCGTGGCGCGGCACCGGCGTGAAGTTGCAGACCACCAGCGCCAGGCCGCCGTCGCCGTCGCGGCGCAGCCACGCGAACACCGACTGGTCGCGGTCGTCGGCCACCCGCCACTCGAAGCCGGCGGCGACGCCGTCGAGGCGATGCAGCGCCGGGGTGTCGCGATACAGCCGGTTGAGGTCGCGCACCAGGTCGCGCATGCCGGCGTGGCGGCGGCCCTCGATCGAGGCGTCGTCGAGCAGGTGCCACGGCAGCGCCTCGTCGTGGCGCCACTCGTGCGGCTGCGCGAACTCCTGGCCCATGAACAGCAGCTTCTTGCCCGGATGCCCCCACATGAAGCCGAAGTAGGCGCGCAGGTTGGCGAACTTCTGCCAGTCGTCGCCCGGCATCTTGCCCAGCAGCGAGCCCTTGCCGTGGACCACTTCGTCGTGCGACAGCGGCAGCATGAACTGCTCGCTGAAGGCGTAGACCAGGCCGAAGGTCATCCGGTCGTGGTGCCAGCGCCGATGCACGGGGTCCTCATGCATGTAGCGCAGCGTGTCGTTCATCCAGCCCATGTTCCATTTGAAATGGAAGCCGAGGCCGCCGACGTGCGTGGGCGCGGAGACGCCGGGGAAACTGGTGGATTCCTCGGCGGTCGTGATCGCGCCGGGCACGTCGCCGCCGACCATCGCGTTCATGGTCTGCAGCAGCGAGATCGCCTCGAGGTTCTCGCGGCCGCCGAACGCGTTGGGCACCCATTCGCCCTCGTTGCGCGAATAGTCGCGGTAGAGCATCGACGCCACCGCGTCCACGCGCAGGCCGTCGAGGCCGTACTGCTCCAGCCAGTGCAGCGCGCTGCCGACCAGGAACGCGCGCACCTCGGTGCGGCCGAAGTTGTAGATCAGCGTGCCCCAGTCGCGGTGCTCGCCTTCCTTCGGGTCGGCGTACTCGTACAGCGCGGTGCCGTCGAAGCGGGCGAGGCCGTGCGCGTCCTTCGGGAAGTGCGCCGGCACCCAGTCGACGATCAGGCCCAGGCCGTACGCGTGGCAGGCGTCGACGAAGCGGGCGAAGCCCTCCGGCGTGCCGAAGCGGGACGTCGGTGCGAACATGCCCAGGGTCTGGTAGCCCCACGACCCGTCGAACGGATACTCGCTGACCGGCAGCAGCTCGATGTGGGTGAAGCCGAGGTCGGCGGCATAGGCCGGCAGGCGTTCGGCCAGCGTGTCCCAGTCGAGGAAGCCGCCGTCCTCGGCGCGCATCCACGAGCCGGCATGCACTTCGTAGACGCTGATCGGCGCGTGGCGATCGTTGGCCGCGGCGCGTCCGGGCGGCAGCGCGCGCGGCGGCATCGGCGCGGCGACGCGGCTGGCGGTGCCGGGGCGGAGCTCGGCGGCGCGCGCGAACGGATCGGCGCGCACATGCAGCGCGCCGTCGGCGCCGAGGACCTCGTACTTGTAGAGGTCGCCGACGCCGGCGTGCGGCACGAAGATTTCCCAGACGCCGGCGGTGTGGCGCAGGCGCATCGGATGGCGGCGGCCGTCCCAGGCGTTGAAGTCGCCGACCACGCTGATCCGGCGCGCGTTCGGCGCCCAGACCGCGAAGCGCACGCCATCGACGTCGCCGACCCGGCCCGGGTGCGCACCGAGGAACAGTTGCGGCCGCAGTTCGCGGCCGTCGCGGAAATCGGCCAGTCGCGCTTCGTCGAGCTGCGGGCCGCAGGCGAAGGCGTCGGCGTACACGCCTTCGGTCCCGTTCGCCCAGCGCACCTTCAGCCGGTACTCGAAGCGCTTGCGGCGCAGCGGCACGCGGGCCTCGAACAGCCCGTCGCGCAGCGGCGGCACGTCGGTCAACGTGCGCCCGCTGGCGGCGTCCAGCAGTTCCACCGACGCCGCGCCCGGCAGCAGCGCGCGCAGCCACAGCCTGCCCGACGGGTCGGCGTGCAGGCCCAGCACCGCGAAGGGGTCCGGGTGCCGCGCCTCGGTCAGCGCCGCGATGTCCCCCTGTCCGAGCATGCTCACCCGGGCGTATGCGCCGGTGCGGCCCACACGCGCTCGGCGTACTCGCGCACGGTGCGGTCGGTGGAGAAGAAGCCCATGCCGGCGATGTTGCGCAGCGCGCGGGCGTTCCAGGCGGCGGGATCGCGATACAGCGCGTCCACGCGCGCCTGCGCGGCGAGGTAGTCGGCGAAGTCGGCCAGCAGCAGGTAGGGATCGGCGTTGAGCAGGCCGTCGACCAGCGCGCGGTAGCGGCCCGGTTCGCCGGGGCTGAACGCGCCACCGGCGATCGCGTCGAGCACGGCGCGCAATTGCGCATTCGCGCCGGCGATCGCGCGCGGGTCGTAGCCCAGCGCGCGCAGCTCTGCCACGCGCCCGGTGCGCAGGCCGAACACGAACAGGTCGTCCTCGCCGATGGCCTGCGCCATCTCGATGTTCGCGCCGTCCCAGGTGCCGATGGTCAGCGCGCCGTTCATCGCGAACTTCATGTTGCCGGTGCCCGAGGCCTCGGTGCCGGCGGTGGAGATCTGCTCGGACAGGTCGGCGGCGGGGATGATCGTTTCGGCCAGGCTCACCCCGTAGTTCGGCAGGAACACGACCTTCAGCCGGCCCGCGATGCGCGGATCGGCGTTGACCACGCGGCCGATGTCGTGGGCGAGGCGGATGATCTGCTTCGCGGTCTGGTAGGCCGACGCGGCCTTGCCGGCCAGCACCACGGTGCGCGGCGTCCAGCCGCGGCCGTCGGGGCCGTCGGGCTGCGCCAGCATCGCCTGCCAGCGCGCGACCACGTGCAGCAGGTTCAGCAGTTGCCGCTTGTATTCGTGGATGCGCTTGATCTGCACGTCGAACAGCGAATCGGGATCGATCTCGACGCCCAGTTCGCGGCGCACGCGCTCGACCAGCCGAAGTTTGTTCGCGCGCTTGACCGCCGCGAAGCGCGCGCCGAGGTCGGGATCGCCGGCCAGCGGGCGCAGCGTCGCCAGTGCGCCGAGGTCGCGACGCCAGCCGTCGCCGATGGCGTCGTCCAGCAGCGCCGACAGCGCCGGGTTCGCCTGCTGCAGCCAGCGCCGCGGGGTGACGCCGTTGGTGACGTTGAGGAAGCGCCCGGGAAACAGCCGCGCGAAGTCGGCGAAGATGGTGTCGACCATCAGGTCCGAATGCAGCTTCGCCACGCCGTTGACCTTGTGCGAGGCCAGCACCGCGAGCGCGGCCATCTTCACCCGGCGGCCCTGGGTCTCGTCGATCAGCGACACGCTGCGCACCAGCGCCTCGTCGCCGGGGTGGCGCGCGCGGACCTCGTTGAGGAAGTCGTGGTTGAGCCGGTAGACGATTTCCATGTGCCGCGGCAGCAGCGCCTCGAACAGCGCCAGCGGCCAGGTCTCCAGCGCCTCGGGCATCAGCGTGTGGTTGGTGTACGACACCGCCTGGCGGGTGATCGCCCAGGCCTCGTCCCAGCCCAGCCGGTGGTCGTCCACCAGCAGCCGCATCAGCTCGGCCGGGGCCAGCGCCGGATGGGTGTCGTTGAGGTGGATCGCGTTGCCGCGGCCCAGCGCCTCCAGCGGACGGCCTTCGGCGAGATGGCGGGCGATCAGGTCCTGCAGCGAGGCGCTGACCAGCAGCGCTTCCTGCTTCAGCCGCAGCGCGCGGCCGGCGTCGGTGCTGTCGTCGGGGTAGAGCACCCAGTTCAGCGCATCGGCGGCGACCTGCTGGCGCGCGGCGCCGGCGTGGTCGCCGCGGCAGAACGCGGCGAAGTCGATCGGCGATTCGGCGCTGGCCTGCCACTGGCGCAGGGTCGAGACGCGATCGCCGTGGTGCGCGGGCACGATGAAGTCGAACGCGCGCGCGACCACGCGCTCGGCCGGCTGCCAGCGGCGGCCGCCGACGCCGTCGGACTCGACCCGGCCGCCGAAGCCGACGAGGTACTCGATGTCCGGGCGCTCGATGTCCCACAGCGCGCCGTGGCGCAGCCAGTCGTCGGGGCGTTCGACCTGGCGGCCGTCCTCGGTGCCCTGCGCGAACATGCCGTAGCGGTAGCGCAGGCCGTAGCCGAACGAGGGCAGGCCGGTCTCGGCGAAGGAATCCAGGAAGCAGGCGGCGAGCCGGCCGAGGCCGCCGTTGCCCAGCGCGGCGTCGGGCTCGGCCTCCAGCACGTCGCCCAGCGACAGCCCGCGCTCGGCCAGCACCCCGGCGATCGCGTCCTCCAGGCCCAGCGCCGCCAGCGCGTTGCGCAGGGCGCGGCCCATCAGGAACTCCATCGACAGGTAGTGGACCCGGCGCTGCACCGGATCGCGGCGGGCGTCCTCGGCCTGGGTCGCGGTCCAGCGCGCGGCCAGCGTCTCGCGGCAGAGGTCGGCGGCGGCGCGCAGCGCGCTGCGCACGGCGGGCGTGTCGCCGGCGCCGGCCTGCGCCCGCGCGAGGGCGTTGCGGAAGGCCGGCGGCAGATCGGCGGCGAGGTGGCGCGGGGCGCGGTACTGGACTGGAGGCATCAAGGAATCTCCCGCTCGGGGCGCGGTGGCCCGGATGACGGGGTCGTCGCCGACGCCGCCGCTGAACCGCCGAAGCTTAGGAGCCGTTCTCATCCACGGCGAGCCCGTACAATCGTATTCACTCGTCGGGTGCGGCAACCGGGGCGTCGTGCCGGGCTGCATACGTATTCATGCGCGATCGCCGCGGCGCCGGGTTTTGCATTGCAGCACCGTCCTGCGCGATGTGCGATGCGAGACGCGTGGTGCAAGATGCGCCATCCGCCGGACGACGGCGATCCTCCGGAGACCGGCATGCGACGCAGGACCTTCCTTGGCGGCAGTGCGCTCGGCGTCGCCGCCGCGGCCCTGCCGCGGGCGTTCGCCGCGAACGCGGCCTCGCCGTGGGACGCGGTCTTCGCGCGCATGCCGCCGGCGCTGGCCGCGGTCGCGCGCGACCCTGCGCACGAAGTGCAACTGCGCTGGACCACGATCGAACGCGATGCCGACGGCGCGCCGCGCTTCATCACCCGCGATTTCGGGCGCGCGCCGCGGCGCTGGTTCCCCGCGGCCAGCGTCGCCAAGCTGCCGATGGCGCTGCTGATGGCCGAAGCGGTGCAGGCCGCCGGCGGCGACGCTGACACCGTGCTGGCGCTGGACGCGCCGCCGGCCACCGGCGAATGGGGCGACGAACCGCTGGCGGAGGCGTTCGCGCGCGGGCTCGATCGCACCTTCGCGGTCAGCGAGAACCGGCCGTTCAACCGCTGGTACGAACTGCTCGGCGGCGATCGCGTGCATGCGCGACTGGCCGCGCTGGGCTATCCGCAGGCGCGGCTGATCGCGCGGCTGGGCTCGCCCGATCCGGAGGCGAACCGGCGCACCGGCGGCGGCACGTTGCGCGCGGCGGACGGCCGGGTGCTGGCGCGCTGTACGGCGGCAGTCGCGCGCGAGCGCCGGTTCCCGTTCGGCAGCGCGCTGCGCGGCGTGGGCTGGCTCGGCGGCGACGGCGTGCTGGTCCCCGGGCCGCATGACTTCTCGCACGCGAACTTCCTGCCGCTGGCCGACAGTCTGCGGATGCTGCAGGCGTTCGTCGCGCCGGAGACGGTGCCGCCGGCGCAGCGCTGGCGGATCGACGGTCCGCTGCGCGACCGCCTGCTGCGCGCGCTGGCGCTGCGTCCGCGCGACAGCCACGATCCCGCCTGGCCGGAGGCGTCGCATCCGGACGGCTACGCGCGCTGGTTCTTCGTCGGCGACGGCAGGCAACGCTACCCGGAGGGACTGACGGTGTTCGGCAAGAGCGGCATGGCCTACGGCAGCCTCAGCGAAGTCGCGTGGGTGGTCGATCGCGCCTCGGGCGCGGAGTGCCTGCTCGCCGCGCACGTGCTGTGCAACGCCGACGGCGTCTACAACGACGATCGCTACGAATACGACGGCGTCGGCCTGCCGTTCCTCGCGGCGTGGTCGCGCGGGGTGCTCGATTTCGAGCGTGCGCGGCGCGTGGGAGGCGGCGCATGACCCTGCCGCTGCGGCGCTGGATCCGCCACCCGTCGCGCACGCTGCTGCTGGTGCAGCTGGCCGCGCTGCTGCTGTATCCGTTCATCGGCGGCAGCCGCGCCGGCCAGGTGGCGTCCACCGCGATCAGCGTCGGCGTGCTGTCCGCCGCGGTGTGGATGGTGCATCGCTCGCCGCGCCCGGGCTGGATCGCCGGCGTGCTGTCGGTCGCCGGGGTCGGCGCCTGGGCGGCGTACAACGCCTTCGACGTGCCGTGGATGGGCGCGCTCGGCGCCGCCGGCTACGCCGCGGCCTACTTCTACGCGGCGTTCTCGCTGATCACCTACATGATGGCCGACCGCCATGCCACCCGCGACGAACTGTGGGCCGCGGGCGCGACGTTCATGCTGTTCGTCGAGGCCTATGCGTGGGTCTTCGTGCTGTGCCAGTGGTGGCAGCCCGACGCGTTCCTGGCGCCGGGGGGCGCGCATCGCCCGCTGGTCTGGATCGAACTGCTGTTCCTCAGCGCCACCAATTTCTCGGCGACCGGCCTGAGCGACGTGCTGCCGTTGACGCCGGTCGCGCGCGTCGCTGCGGTGATCGCGCAGTGGAACGGCGTGATGTACATGGCGCTGATCGTCTCGCGCCTCGCGGGCATGATCGGCAGCGGTAGCGGCAGCGGCAGTAGCAGCAGTAGCGGCAGCGGCGGCAGCGCCGACAGCGGTGGCCGTGGCGACTGAGCGCGGCGTCGCGGGGACGGTCCGCGGCGCGGCGTGCGCGGACCCGGGCGCGCCGCGCCGGGCTGCTAAGCTGGGTCCGTGTCGTCGCCCGAGTCCGAAACCGCCGCCCAGAAGCAGGCCATGCTGAAGTCGCACCGCAACCTGCTGGAACCGCGCCCCTCCGATCGCCTGCGCATCGGCGAGCGGGTGGTGGACGTGCCGCTGCGCGAGATCGCGCCGCTGGCCGGCGGCGAGCCGATGCGCGTCACCCTCAAGTCGCTGGGCGTGCTGCTGGTGCTGGTCGCGCACGCGGGGCGGCCGGTGAGCCGCGAGGCGCTGCTGGAATGGGTGTGGCCGGACACGCTGCCGACCGACGACGTCATCACCCAGGCGATCACCCAACTGCGCAAGGCGCTCGGCGACGATCGCGAGCGCCCGCGCTACATCGAGACGCTGGCCAAGCAGGGCTACCGGCTGATCGCGCCGGTGGAATGGCTGGCCGATCCCGAGCGCGCGACGGCGCCGGTCGCCGCGCGGGCCGTCGCGACGGCCACGCCCGCGCCGCGGCGCGCGCGGCGGCTGTGGGCGGCGATCGACACCCTGGGCGTGCTGGCGCTGATCGTGGCGGCGGGCGCGTGGCTGTGGCGCAGCGGCCCGGCGACGCCGCCGCAGCCGGCGGTCGCGCCGGCGGCCGCCAGCGCCGGCGCCGCGTCGCAGGTCCCGGTGCAGCGGGTCGCGACCTCGCCGCTGAGCGAGGAAGCGCCTGCGCTGTCGCCGGACGGCGCGCTGCTGGCCTACGCGCGCCAGCGCGAGGACGGCCGCGGCGCCGCGCTGATGCTGCAGACCGCCGCGGCGGTGCCGCCGCGCGCGCTGACCGAATCCGCGCCGATGCGCTGGGACATGTATCCGGCCTGGTCGCCGGACGGCCGCCAGATCGCCTTCCTGCGCAGCGAAGCGAAGCGCTGCCGGATCATGCTGGTGGCCGCCACCGGCGGCGCGCCGCGCGAGATCGGCGACTGCCTGCCGGGCGCGGCGGAAGTCGCCTGGTTCCCCGACGGCCGCACCCTGGTCGGCGGCGGCGCGACCCCGAGCGAGAACACCGAAACGACCGACGGGCGCAGCCTGCACACGCTGCGCATCGACGAGGGCGTGTGGCGTCCGATCGCCTATGCGCGCCGCGACGAGGACATCGACATGCGCCCGCGGGTGTCGCCGGACGGCCGCTGGATCGCGTTCCAACGCAACCTCTCGCTCGGCGACCTCTGGCGGATCCCGGTCGCCGGCGGCACGCCCGAGCGCATCACCCGGCTGCGCACCAACTTCTTCGGGCTGGCGTGGACCCCCGACAGCCGCGAACTGGTCTACGGACGTTATCGCAGCGAAGGCGTCGTGCTGGTGCGCCAGCGGCTGGCCGACGGCGCCAGCGCGGAATATCGACTGCCGGGCAGCGGACTGACCTCGCCGGCGCTGCCGCTGCGCGGCGACCGGCTGGCGTTCGTGATCGAGCAGTCGGAGTCGCAGCTGCATGCGATGCGCCTCGGCGACGGCGCCCGGGCCTATGCGCGCGGCGAGGTGCTGTTCCCGTCGAGCCGGTCCGACCTGCTGCCGGCGGTGTCGCCCGACGGCCGGCAACTGCTGTTCGTCTCCGATCGCGACGGCGCGATGCGGGTGTGGTGGGCGGACCCGGCGCGCCCCGACTCGCTGCGCGCGATGGACGGGTTCGAGCCGATGCCGCGCTTCGCGCCGGTGTGGAGCGCGGATTCGACCCGCGCGCTGGTGGTCGCCGACCACGCCGACGGCCGCAAGACCGCGGTCGAGATCGAACCGCGGCTGGGCCGGGTGCGCACGCTGGCGGTGCCCGACGCGGTGCCGGTGCACCTGTCCTGGCACCCGGATCCCGCCCGCCTGCTGGTGGTGGCCGAACGCGAGCAGGGCCGGCTCGGGCTGACCCTCTACGACCGCAGCGCCACGCCGTGGCGGCCGCTGGCGCGGATCGAGGACGTGATGCAGGCCTTCGCCGACCCGGCCGCGCAGCGGATCGTGTTCGTGCGTCCGTTCAAGCCGGAGCTCTGGCAGGCGGACCTGGATCTGGGCCACGCGCGGCCGGTGGACCGGGTCGCGGCGCAGTGGCGGATCCGGACCCTGGTGCCGCAGGCCGACGGCATCCGCGTGCTCGACAGCGGGCCCGACTGCGGCTGGCGCTGGCGCCGGGTGGCCGGCGGCGCCGGACCGGCGGACGCCCATTGCGTGGGCGACGAAGCGCGCGCGGTCGTCGGGGTGAGCTTCCTCCCCGACGCCGGCCAGCCCGAGCGCGGCCGGGTGCTGGCGGCGACCACGGACACCTCGGGCATGGACATCGGCCTGCTGCCGCTGTCGGCGCTGCCGCTGCCGGCACCGGCGCCGAGCGCGTCGTCGAGCGCGTCGTCGGAACAGGCAAGCCATTGATTTTCAAGGTTTCGGAACGATTTCGGAACCGTTTCGCGCCGATTTAGGGCAAATCTCGGCGCGATTTCCTGCGTCCGGACAGGGTCCGGGCCACACCGGGGGCAGTCCCCACAGGAGTGGCGCCATGCAGGTCGAAGCCCGGGGCCTCGCCCCCCGTCCGATGCCCCGATTCCCCGTCGCGGTCGTCCTCGCCGACCGCGGCGGCGGTCCCGAACCGTCGCCGCGGACCGCCGGCGCGCACTGGCCGTCGCTGGGCCGGCTGGCCAATCTGCGGCTGGGGCCGGGCGCCTTCTCGATCTGGCTGCAACTGCGCGGCGAGACCCGGGTGGAGGCGCGCGAGGGGCGGTTCGCGCTCGCCGCCGGCGAGTGGCTGGCGCTGGCCTGCGATTCCGCGCCCGCGCTGGACGCGGGCCCGCACGGGATCACCCTCGGCGTGGTGCTGCCGGTCGCGCCGGGCGGGCGCGGCTGCGAACTGCTGCCCGGCCGCGGGCGCATGATCGCGCGCGACCTGCGCGTCGCGCTGCGCCTGTGGCGCAAGGGCCGCAGCGCCAGCGTGCGCGGCGGCGAGGTGGCGGCGCGCGCGCAGTGCGCGATGCTGCAGCACCTCGCGAGCCAGCAGCGCGAACTGGAGCGCGGCATCGCGCGCTGTCCGGGCCGGTCGATGCGGCGCAAGCGCCAGATCCTGGGCCGGCTGCAGCGCGCGAGGCTGTTCCTGGAAGGGCATCGCGACCGCGTGGTGCGGCTGACCGAACTCGCCGAGCTCACCAGTTTCTCGAGCTGGTACCTGTCCAAGACCTTCCACGGGCTCTACGACGAGAGCCCGCAGGCGGCGTCGGTGCGGCTGCGGCTGGAGCGCGCCTGCGAACTGCTCGCGCGCACCGACGAAGCGATCGGCGAGATCGGCGCGGCCTGCGGTTTCGACAACAGCTGCAGCTTCGCGCGCGCGTTCCGCGCGCGCTTCCGCACCACCGCCAGCGCGTGGCGCGAGGCCGCGCGCGGCGGTGCGTCCGGTGGTGTGCCTGGCGGATGACGCCGCAAGCCGCCGCGCGGCCCGTCCGGGTCGCCCGTCCGACTCGCCCCCGCGACCGGTCCGCGCTGCGGAACGCCCTATAATCGGGCCTTCCCACGAGCGGGCATGGCCTTGAAACTTCCGGTTCCCTTCATCCAGTTGCCGCTGTCGTTCGATGCCGAGGCCCTGTCGGCGGAAATCGAGGCGATCGGCGAATCCGAGTGGCGGCCGCATCCGGAGGGCTTCGCCGGCAACTCGATGCTGCCGCTGCTGGCGACCGACGGCGATCCGACCAACGAGGCCTTCTCGGGGCGGATGCGGCCGACCCCGGCGCTGCAGCGCTGCCGCTACCTGCGCCAGGTGATCGCCAGCTTCGGCGCCACCGCCGGCCGCACCCGGCTGATGCGCCTGGCCGGGCAGGCGGAGGTCAACCGCCATGCCGACCAGGGCTACTACTGGGTCGAGCGCGTGCGCGTGCACGTGCCGATCGTGACCCAGCCCACCGTGCGCTTCGAGTGCGACGGGCAGGGCATCCACATGGCCGCCGGCGACTGCTGGATCTTCGACACCTGGCGCCAGCACCGCGTGATCAACGACGCTTCGCGCGCGCGCATCCACCTGGTCTGCGACACGGTGGGCGGCAGCGGGTTCTGGGACCTGGTGGCGCAGGGCCGCCCGCACGACGCGCCGGCCTCCGACTGGCGACCGCGGCGGCTGCCGCCGGACACCGACGCGCCGGACGTCTTCGCCTGCGAGTCGTACAACCTGCCGCGGGTGATGACGCCGTGGGAGCTGAACCAGCACCTGGCGTTCCTGTTCGGCGAATGCCTGCCGCATCCGGGGCTGCCCATGCTGCAGCAGCACGCGGGGCGGCTGATGCGGCACTGGAAGGGGCTGTGGGCCCAGTACGGCGACGCGCCGGAAGGGCGCAGCGCGTTCCGCAGCGCGTTCGACGCCTTCGCGCTGGCGGCGCATCCGATCGCGCAGGGCGTGATCCTGCGCAACGAGATCCCGTGGTCGCAGGCGATGACGGTGATGCTCTCGCGGATCGTCGTCGCCCCGGCGGACGGGGCCGCGCCCGGGCCTTCGGGCGAGTACGCCTGAGACGAAAAAGCCCGCGCGATGCGCGGGCTTTTTCTTGGTCGGCCGGCGATGCGGCCGCTCAGAAGTGCGGCTTCTCGCCTTCCGGGGTCGAGTTGTAGCGGGCGATCGACTCCAGGATGATCCGCTTCGCTTCCTCGGCGCCGCCCCAGCCGTCGAGCTTGACCCACTTGCCCTTCTCCAGGTCCTTGTAGTGCTCGAAGAAGTGGCCGATGCGCTCCAGCCAGTGCTCGCTGACCTTGTCGATGTCGTGGATGTGGGCGTAGCCGGCGAAGACCTTGTCCACCGGCACCGCCAGCAGCTTCTCGTCGCTGCCGGCCTCGTCCTTCATGCGCAGCACGCCGACCGGGCGCACCCGGATCACCGAGCCGGGCACCAGCGGCAGCGGCAGGATCACCAGCACGTCGGCCGGGTCGCCGTCGCCGCAGACCGTGTGCGGGATGTAGCCGTAGTTGCAGGGGTAGCGCATCGGCGTGGACAGGATGCGGTCCACGAAGATCGCGCCGGTTTCCTTGTCGACCTCGTACTTGACCGGCTCGGCGTCCTTGGGAATCTCGATGATGACGTTGACTTCGTCCGGCGGGTTCTTGCCGGTGGGAACCAGGTCCAGGCCCATGGGGCGCTCCGATGCAGTGCGTGAGAGGCGGGCATTCTACGCCGCCGGATGCTGCGGCGCAGCATCGACCGGCGGCGTCCGGCGGCGTCCGGCGGCGTCCGGCGGCGTCCGGCGGCGGCCTCAGTCCGCGGCTGTCGCCGCGACGTCCTCGCGGGGCCTGCCCGGCCAGGTCAGCAGCCAGAGCAGGATCAGGATCCCGGCGGCCGGCGCCAGGCTGATCAACTGCCACCAGGGGCTCAGGCCGGCGTCGCGCAGCCGGCGGGTGCAGGCCGCGATCCACGGGATCAGCACCACCAGCCCGGCGATCCGGACGGGCAACGGGCCCATCGCCTGGCCGAGGGCCTCGCCGAACGCGAGCACCATCGCCACCGCCAGCGCGAACCACCAGAACGCGGCGCGCGGAGTCGTGCCGCGGAAATCCAGGCCGCGAACCACGCCGTCGCGCATGGCGTCGAGCGCCGGCTGGCTGGGCGAGGGCGGACGGACCAGCAGGGTCTCGGCCGGCACCTCGAACACCGCGGCGAGGGCGCGCAGGGACTCGGTCGAGATCTTGGCGCCGGCTTCCAGGCGCTGGATGGTGCGCAGGTTGAGGCCGGACAGCTCGGCCAGTTGCTCCTGGGACCAGTGGCGGGCGCTGCGCAGAGTGCGAAGGCGGGCGCTGTCGATGTGCAGGCTGTCGAGCGGCATGTGCGTCTCCGGTGCGAAGGGGCCCGCCGACATGGCCGGCCCGTGGCAGGCGATCATCGTGACCCGGGGCGGCCGGCGTGACGACAGCCCCCCGACACGAGGCCGCCACGTCGCCGACAGGGCCGTGGCGCGGGCGTCACGGCCTCCCCGCGCCGGGCAACGCAGGCGCGACCACGCGGGTGCGGCCATGGGGGCGATCAGGGCGGGCGCTCTGGCGGAAGACCCGGCGGAAGACCCGGCGGGCGCTCCCTGACATGCGAACGGCGGCCATGGGGCCGCCGTTCGCAAACACGTCATCGGACCCGCGGGCGCGGCGTCACTCCACCGTGACTTCCACCCGGCGGGCTTCGTCGGCGCTGCCGCCGCCGGTGGTCGCCTGCGGCTTGCGCAGGTCGATCCGGTCCGCGGCGATGCCGGCGTCGACCAGCGCCTGCTTCACCGCCTCGGCGCGCTGCCTGGACAGTTCGGCGTTCTTGGCCGGGTCGCCGCTGGCGTCGTGGAAGCCCGAGATCACCGCCTTGGCCTCCGAGCTGCCCTGCAGGGTCATCAGCACGTGGGACAGGGTGTCGGCGGCGTCGGCCGGCAGCGCGGCCGAGCCGCTGGCGAAGTACAGCCGGGCGGTCTTCGACGCGTCCGCCATGTCGCCGGCGGCGTCGGCCGGCATCGCGTCGGGCTTGGCGCCGGTGTTCGCCGCCGCGGCGGCGGCTTCGGCGGCCGCAGCCGCGGCGGCGGCCGCGGCGGCGATCGTGTCCTGGCCGCCCGCGGGCGTCGCCGCGTCGGACGCCTTGCCCATGTCCATCGGCAGCAGCGGCACCAGCAGCAGCGCGACGATGTTGATGATCTTGATCAGCGGGTTGATCGCCGGGCCGGCGGTGTCCTTGTACGGGTCGCCGACGGTGTCGCCGGTCACCGCGGCCTTGTGGGCCTCGCTGCCCTTGCCGCCGTGGTGGCCTTCCTCGATGTACTTCTTGGCGTTGTCCCAGGCGCCGCCGCCGGTGCACATCGAGATCGCCACGAACAGGCCGGTCACGATCGTGCCCATCAGCAGGCCGCCCAGCGCCGCCGGGCCGAGGAACCAGCCGACCAGGATCGGGATGATCAGCGGCAGCAGCGACGGGAAGATCATTTCCTTGATCGCCGCGCGGGTCAGCAGGTCGACCGCCTTGTCGTACTCCGGCTTGCCGGTGCCTTCCATGATCCCCTTGATCTCGCGGAACTGGCGGCGCACTTCCTCCACCACCGCGCCGGCGGCGCGGCCCACGGCCTGCATGGCGTAGGCGCCGAACAGGAACGGGATCATGCCGCCGATCAGCAGGCCGATCAGCACCTTCGGGTCGTTGATCGCGAAGATCGCGTCGCTGTAGGCGTCGCCCATGCGCTCGTGCAGCTTGTGCGCGTAGTCGGCGAACAGCACCAGCGCGGCCAGGCCGGCCGAACCGATCGCGTAGCCCTTGGTCACCGCCTTGGTGGTGTTGCCCACGGCGTCGAGGGCGTCGGTGGTCTTGCGGATGTCCTTGCCCAGCTCCGACATCTCGGCGATGCCGCCGGCGTTGTCGGTGATCGGGCCGTAGGCGTCGAGCGCGACGATCACGCCGGCCATCGACAGCATCGACACCGCGGCCACCGCGATGCCGAACAGGCCGGCGAGGCTGTAGCAGCCGTAGATCGCGGCGGCGACCGCGAGCACCGGCAGCGCAGTCGACTTCATCGACACGGCGAGGCCGGCGATGACGTTGGTGCCGTGGCCGGTTTCGGAGGCCTTCGCGACCTGCTGCACCGGGGCGTACTCGGTGGCGGTGTAGTACTCGGTGATCACCACCATCGCCGCGGTCAGCGCCAGGCCGATCAGCGCGCAGTAGAACACCGGCATGGCGTTGGCGACGATCATCTGCTGGGTGACGAAGTAGAAGCCGATCGCGGAGAGCACGCCCGCGACGATCAGCCCCTTGTACAGCGCCTTCATGATCTTGCCGTCGCTGCCGACCTTCACGAAGAAGGTGCCGATGATCGACGCGACGATCGACACCGCGCCGAGCACCAGCGGATACAGCACGCCGCTGTTGCCGTAGGTGGCGAAGGAAATGCCCGCGATCAGCATCGAGGCGACGATGGTCACCGCGTAGGTCTCGAACAGGTCGGCGGCCATGCCGGCGCAGTCGCCGACGTTGTCGCCCACGTTGTCGGCGATCACCGCCGGGTTGCGCGGGTCGTCCTCGGGGATGCCGGCCTCGACCTTGCCCACCAGGTCCGCGCCGACGTCGGCGCCCTTGGTGAAGATGCCGCCGCCGAGGCGCGCGAAGATCGAGATCAGCGACGAGCCGAACGCCAGGCCGATCATCGGCTGCAGCGCGGCCTTGATCCCGGCCTCGTCCGTCGCGCCCTTGCCGACGAACCAGTAGTAGCCGGCCACGCCGAGCAGGCCGAGGCCGACCACGAGCATGCCGGTGATCGCGCCGCCGCGGAAGCTGACCGCGAGCGCGTCGTTGAGGCCCTTGGTGGCGGCCTCCGTGGTGCGCACGTTGGCGCGCACGGACACGAACATGCCGATGAAGCCGGCCACGCCCGAGAGCACCGCGCCGATCGCGAAGCCGATCGCGGTCGGCCAGCCGAGGCCCGGGGCCAGGCCGATGATGAAGAACAACACGGCGCCGACGATGGCGATGGTCGTGTACTGCCTGCGCAGGTAGGCGCCGGCGCCTTCCTGGATCGCCGCGGCGATCTTCTGCATGCGTTCGTTGCCGGCGGGCTGCGCCATGATCCAGCGCGCGGACAGGATGCCGTACAGGATCGCCACGGCCGCTGCGGCCAGCGCGATCCACATTGCGTGTTGCTCGAGCATGAAACCCTCCCCAGAGTCGGAAATCGATGCGAAAGCGGGCGACGGCAGCGGCCGCCGGCCCGAACGAAGCCGGGCGACCTCCGGCCGCCCGGGCAACCGCTCGACTATGGCACAGCCTCCGGTCCGGGTGGTACCGGAAGCGCGGGACGCAGCGCGCGTTTCGCGGTTGGTGCGCTGCAGCATGCCGGGCGCCGCGGGGCCGGGATTTGATCCAGCCCAAATTCACGGGCATTCGGGCACTGTCCCCGACCACGCCCTGCCTCCGGACCGCCATGCCGAACCGCCGTTTCCGCCGCCCGTCCCCGCGCGTCGCCCTGCTGACCACCGCATTCGCGGCGCTGCTGCCCGGCGCGGCCGCGTTCGCCGCCGAAAAGCCCGAAGTCCATCGCGATCCGTTCCCGCCGCAGAAAACCGGCGTGGTCCACACCCTGCGGATCATTCCCGAGACCTGCGCCTACCTGCAGGGCAGCTTCACCGCCGACCCGGCCAAGCCCTACCGCTTCGGCGCCGCGCGCACTTCACCGCGCTGCCAGGCGCGGGCGCGGCTGGTCGATCCGGCGAAGGCCGCGCCGTCCGCCGCGCACGGCTGGATCCTCAACGACGTGCTGCGCGTGGCCAACGCCGACTGCCCCGCGCAGCAGGCCGTCGTGCGGGTCTGGCGCAAGCCCGCCGCCGGCGCGCCGCTGCGCCCGGACGCGCAGGGGCGTCCGCGCATCTACCTCGAAGACGCGAAGCGCCAGGCCGAGGCCGGCAAACTCGACGCGCTGCCGCAGTACGCGGCGGTGCTGACGGTCGAGGGCCGCGGCTGCGGCGCCGTGGCCCCGTAAGCCGCCCGTGCGGGCGATCAGTGTCGGGTATCGCCCGATGCGCCGGCGGCGGGTTTGGTCGTCGGTTGCGGTGCGGGTTCGGCGGCAGGTTCGGCGACGGGCTGGGCGGCAGGTTCGGCGACGGGCTGGGTGGCGGCCGCCGCCGCGGGATCTGCGACGGCATCCTCTGCAGGGGCTTCCGCGGGCCCCGGCGTCGCCGAGGCGTCTGCGGCCGGCGCCTGCGGGGCCGTCGGGGACGTGCCGGCGGGTTTCAGGCGCGCCAACGGGTCCACGTAGGCCTCGGGAATCGCCGGGAGCCTGTCGTCCGGGATACGGAACGCTTCCTTCGCGACCAGGCGCACGCACAGCCAGCCGAGGCCTTCGAGCACGTCCTTGGTGAGCTGGCCTCCGTTCGCACGCATCTCCTCCAGCGAAGGCTTGATCGCGCTCTTCCGGGTATCGGCCCCGCAATCGATGTGGCTGAGCGGCTTCCCGGTCTTCGCGTCGATCAGGTCCACCGCCGCGCCGTAGCCGATCCAGTAGTGGCTCCAGTCCGTCGGGTAGTAGGCGTAGCTCCAGCCGAGCGTGCGAACGGAAAGCACCACGTCGGCGTCGCCATGCAGCGCGGCGAGGGCCGCGGGCTTCTTTTCCTTCGTCTCGACAGTGTCGACGGGGCGCACGTCGAGTCCATGGACCTCATGCAGCAGCGCGCCGAGGCGATCGCGCAGCAGCACCGACGGGTCGCGGATGTCGTTGTCCTTCACGAAATCGTTGCCGGCCTTCGCCATGGCCGCCACGCCGAACAGGCCGAACCCGACCTTGCCGGCGGTCATGGCGACGAACGTTGGCGTGTCGTGGAGCGTCACCGCGGCCGTCTTGCCCTGCAGCGCGGCGGCGTCGGCCTCGCTGAGGGGCGTGGGTTTCTTTGCGGCGAAGACGGAAACAGGCAGCAGGCAGAGCGCGACCGCGGTCGCGCAACGGAGAACGGTATTCAAGGAACCCCCTGTGTGAAGAGCGGCGCGCCGGATCGGCGGCACGGTCGCATTCCACACGCTGCAAGGCGCCGGATCAACCTTGCGATGGCCGAACCGCGACGGCCGTGGCCTCACGGCGCCGTGCCGTCGGCGCCGCGCGCGGCCGCAGCGGCGTCGATCCAGGCGGGCATGGGCCCGGCGGGCGCGGAGTCAGGCGCGCATGCAGTCCAGCGGGCGCAGGCTCGGCAGCGCAGGCTCAGCGCATGCCCTTGCGCTGCGCGCGCTGGGTCCGGATCCATTCGCGGCGCTGTTCAGGTGTCATCGACTGCAGGCGCTGGCGCAGGGTTTCGCGCTCGGCCGGCGGCAGCGCTTCCAGGGCCTCGCGCATGTGGCCGCGGCCGCCGTGGAGCGCCGGATCGCCGCCGGAACGCCCGTGCGACTGTTCGTAGGCGGCGCGGGCGCGCTGGCGCTCCTCGGGGGTCATCTGTTCCCAGCGACGCTGGCCCTGCATCGCCCGCCGGCGCTGCTCGGGCGTCATCTGCCGCCAGCGTTCGGCGTGCTGCAGCATCCGCTGGCGCTGGCCCGGATCGCGGTTCCAGCGTTCGCGCACCACGTCGATGATCGCCTCGCGCTGGGTCGGCGAGAGGTGGTCCCAGTCGGGCAGGGCGGACGGCGCGCTGGTCGCCGGTGCGCCGGCGCCGGGCCGCGCCGTCTGGGCGAAGGCGATCCCGGTCGGCGCCAGCGACGACAGGCACAGGACCAGCAGCACGAGCATGCGGTTCATAGCGTCTCCGTGGAATCGGACTGGCCGTCGTTCGCGGCCAGCCACAGATAGAAATCGGGGCTCTCGTCGATCGCGGCGATGCCGTTCGCGGTCTGCACCGCATCGTAATCGTCGGCGGTCCAGTCGGCGGGCAGGGCGGCGGCCGGCGCGGCGGCCGGCGCGGCAGCCGTGCGCGGCGTCTGGGCCGGAAGGGCGGCGGGGGTGGCTTGGCTGCCCTGAGCGACCTGGGCGACCTCGACCGCGGCGCTGGCCGGCGCGGCGCTGTCGGCGGGCGTCGGCGCCGGGGCGGTCCGCGGCGCTTCCGCGACCGGCGGCGCGGGGGCTTCGATCGCCTCCGGCCCCGGCGTGCGCAGGAACAGCACGCCCGCGATCAGCGCCACCGCCGCGCTGCCGCCGACCGCCAGCAGCGGCCATGTGCGCACGCCCGCCGGCGCACGCGGCGCGGTCGCCGCGCGCCGGCGCTGCGCGAGCTGCGCGCGCACGCGGGGCGACAGGCCTTCGAGCGCGGCGGCGTGGGCGCGGCGCGCGGCCGCGTCGAACCGGGCGTCGGCGCCGCCGCCTTGCGGTGCGGCGTCCGGCGCGGCGCGGGGGTCGGCAGGGCGGCCTGGCGTCGTCGGCGTGGTCATCGGAATTCCTCCAGTTGCTTCTGCAGTGCTTCGCGGGCGCGGGACAGATGGGTCTTCACCGACCCCTCGCCGCAGCCCATGATCCGCGCGGTGGTGGCGACGTCGCAGTCTTCCAGCACCCGCAGGGTGAAGGCCTCGCGCTGGCGCGCGGGCAGCGCGCGCAGGGCCTGGGCGAGACGGTCGTAGGCCTCGCGCTGATCGTGCGCCTGCGACGGACCGGGCTGGTCGTCCGCGGCCAGGTCGATCCAGTCGACCCCGTCCTCGTCGTTCCGGGTCTTCGCCGGCGCCAGCCAGCGCATCCGGAACAGCCCGCGCCGCTGGATGTCCACGATCCGGCTGCGCAGGATGCTCCAGAACAGCGGCGTCCATTCCTCGGCCGGACGATCCCGGTAGCCCAGCATCCGGATCATCGCGTCCTGCACCGCGTCCAGCGCGTCCTCGCGGTGGCGCAGGCCCAGCTCGGCGAAGCGGAACGCGCGCGCCGAGATGCCCTCCAGGAAGGCGTCGAAGGAAACGCCCCGCGCCGTCCCCGGGGACGGAACGGCGGGGGCGACGGGCTGGCCTGCGTCCGGACTCACGCGCCAGAGCTTATGCGCTGGGGCCGTGGCGCCGCGAGCGGGACGCGAACCGTCCGCCATCGCGCGTGCCCGCTGCCGGCCGGCCCGATGCCGACGGCCTCAATGCCTGCGGTCCCAGCGGCGCTCGGCGCGGTCGCCGCGGTGGTCCCAGCGGCGCTCGGCCTGGTCGCCCCTGCGGTCGAAGCGGGCGTCGGCGCGGTCGCCGGCATGGGCCAGCCGATCGGCGCGCTGGTCGTGGCCGTTGGCCTCGGCGCGCGCGGCGCGCTGGTCGAAGCGATGCTCGAGGCGGTCGCCCCGGCGGTCGAAACGCGCCTCGGCGTGCTCGCCGCGGCGGTCGAAACGATGGTCGATGCGGTCGCCGCGATCGTTGGCGAAGGCGTGGCCGGCGGCCAGCAGCGCACCCAGGGCGAGGGGAAGGGCGAGGAGGGATTTCATGGGCGGGTCCTGTCGAAGAGGGTCGGGGGCTTGCCGGCCGGCGACACCGAGAACGCCCCATCGCCGCCCCGGTTGACAGCCCCCGCCGCATTCATCCCGCGGTTATGATGCGGACACGCCCTGGGGAAGAGAGGACATCGTCCGTGGATGGTTTCGTAGCGCTCTACATCTTCATGCTGGCGGCCATCGCCGGCCATGTGATCATCTCCCGCGTGCCGGTGATCCTGCACACCCCGCTGATGTCCGGGAGCAACTTCATCCACGGCATCGTCCTGATCGGCGCCATGGTGGTGCTGGGCCACGCCCAGACCCCGCTGGAGAAGGCGGTCGGCTTCCTCGCCGTGCTGCTGGGCGCGGGCAACGCCGCCGGCGGCTACGTCGTCACCGAGCGCATGCTCGACATGTTCAAGCCGTCCAGCAAGCCGGGGCAGGGCAAACAATGACGGCAGCCCGGAGGCGGGCCGAGCCGGGCCCATCGCCATCGCGCGCGACCGAGCTGTTCCAGAAGATCAGCTACCTGCAATACCCGGCGATGCTCGCGGCCCTGGCCTACGCGGCGAAGCCCGCCTTCACGGGCCTTGCCGGGGTCTTCGACGACGCCAATTACGCGCTGCTGTACATGGGCATCGGCATCGGCCTGTCTTCGCTGCAGGACCCCACGCGCACGCAGAACGAGGTGTCGCGCAAGGTCTGGCAGGATCCGCGCAAGGGGTTCCTCTTCCTCATGCTGATCGCGGGGCAGGCGCTGGTGATGATGGTGGCCGGCCTGGTCGGCAGCTACTTCGCCGGCGACAGCGCGCTCAACCAGTTGTCGCTGGGCCTGTTCTCGCTCGGCCTGGGCATGCTGGGCCTGCTCAAGACCGCGATCGACATGCACGAACACCACAGATTGGACAAGAACGCTGCGGATGCCCGCCATCCGGCGCAGGAGACATACCCATGAGCCTGTTGTTGCTGGTCAAGCTGAGCTACTTCCTCGCCGCCACCCTGTTCCTGCTGGGCCTGCAGCGCATGGCCTCGCCGAAGACCGCGCGCAGCGGCATCCAGTGGGCCGGCGTGGGCATGGTGCTGGCCACCATCGCCACGTTCTTCCTGCCCGGCCTGCACAACCTGCCGCTGATCGCCGTCGCCATCGTGCTGGGCGTGGCGGTCAACTGGATCTGGGGCAAGAAGGTCGCCATCACCGACATGCCGCAGATGGTCGCCCTGTTCAACGGCATGGGCGGCGGCTCGGCCGCGGCCATCGGCGCGGTGGAACTGCTGAAGTTCTCCGCCGGCGACGAATCGCCGAACCATGTGACGCTGGCGCTGGCCGTCGTCGGCGCGCTGATCGGCGCGGTCTCGCTGACCGGCTCGATCATCGCCTGGGCCAAGCTCGACGGCCGCATGGACAAGCGCTACACCTTCCCCGGCCAGCAGGTGTTCAACGCCGTGGTCGCGATCGCCGCGGTCGTGCTCGGCGTGATGGCGCTGTACACGCTGCAACTGCCGTACATCATCGGCTTCTTCGCCGCCGCGCTGGCGCTGGGCGTGCTGATGACCCTGCCCATCGGCGGCGCCGACATGCCGGTGGTCATCTCGCTCTACAACGCCTTCACCGGCCTGGCGGTCGCGTTCGAAGGCTACGTGCTGGGCAACGAGGCCCTGATCATCGCCGGCATGATGGTGGGCGCCGCGGGCATCCTGCTGACCCGCCTGATGGCCAAGGCGATGAACCGCTCGATCAAGTCGGTGCTGTTCTCCAACTTCGGCGCCACCGGCGAGGCCCAGGCCATCAGCGGCAGCCAGAAGCCCATCGACGCCAGCGACGTCGCCGCGATGATGGCCTTCGCCGAACGCGTGGTGATCGTGCCCGGCTACGGCCTCGCCGTCGCCCAGGCCCAGCACAAGATCTGGGAACTCACCCAGCGCCTGATCGAGCGCGGCGTGAAGGTGAAGTTCGCCATCCACCCCGTCGCCGGCCGCATGCCCGGCCACATGAACGTGCTGCTCGCCGAAGCCGGCGTCCCGTACGACCTCATCGCCGACATGGACGACATCAACCCCGAGTTCGCCAACACCGACGTGTCACTGGTCATCGGCGCCAACGACGTGGTCAACCCCGTCGCCAAGACCGACCCCGCCTCACCGATCTACGGCATGCCCATCCTCGATGTCGTCAACAGCAAGAACACCATCGTCATCAAGCGCGGCAAGGGCACCGGCTTCGCCGGCATCGAAAACGCACTCTTCTATGCGGACAACACGCGGATGCTGTATGGCGATGGTGCGGAGATGGCGAATCAGCTTGTGAGTGAGTTGAAGGCGTTGGATGGGGGGCATTGATTCGATCTTTGGGCTGAGCCATTGATTTTCTTTTCCGTGCGTCACAACGCTGGATCGGTGGCTTGGCTTGCGAGTTTCTTTGGAGTGCTGTTGGTGGGTGCGCGCTTGGTCTGTGCGGAGGCGTATCACGTCTGTTGCCCCGTTCTTTGCTGACTAAGTCGCTCCGCAAGAATTTCATGGAGTTGGAAGATGGTTCGCGACCGCATTAAGGAAAGAGCTGTCAGCCTTGTCGAACTCAACCTCGAATCTGTGAGGATGCGTAAGCATGAGGTGCTGCAGGTCGATGGTGCTCCGAGGGGGCGGTTTGCTTGGCGTGGCGTTCGGATTAGCAGAGAAGCCAATGCGATCTTGAGTCGCTTGATGGCGGATGGCCAATCGCGGATTCAGGTGGCGGAAGATTCGGCGGCCGCATATCAGCAGGCAGTTGTGAACTTGCGCAAATTGCTGCTTTTGGCGCAAAGAAATGCAAGGGATCGCAATGTAAGTGCGCGAATAGCGGGGGTGAGGTCGTTGGGTCGACGGCCGATTGTTTCGAGTTTGGATCTGCAAAAAGCATTGAAAGCACTTTGTCCGCTTTGGCCATTTTGTTAGTTGGAGGGAAAATGGACGAACATGCCAAGTATGCTTTTTCCTTCGCGGCAGATACTTCCAAGCAAATAACTGCGTTGGCAACTGGTGCGCTTGCGGTCGAAATTGCATTTGCAAAAGATTTCAATAAAAAGCTTGACGATTTTGATGTGTTCTTTCTTGAGTCGTCTTGGGTATTTCTGACGATTTCTATTTTGATGGGGCTTTTTGTCTTGATGGCGCTTACGGGGACTGCTGGAAAGGTACCGCCTCCTGCTGCCGTGGATGTTTACAACAAGAACATCAAATATACGTTTATTGCCCAGTTGATGGCGTTTTATGCGGGGCTATTGGCGGTGGTGGTATTCGCGATGCGCGGGGTATGACATCTGGAATCTGTTCTGTGGCGTAACCCGTAAGGCGGGCTTGACCCCGCCCTACGGTCGAGCAGGAAAGTGTTTTCGTGGGGCGGGCCCTGAGCCCGCCGATGTCGAAGCGGAAAAACGACAGGTGTGCCAAAATAAAAGGCGACAGGCTGGTCCAAGAGTGTAGGTGCCCACCGTTGTCGTCCCAGCCTCGCACCGTGCTCGGCGCGTCAAGGTCGAGGCAAGTTGCTGCGCAAACCTTGACGCGCCTGCGCGCGATGCGAATTGGACTCGCCAACGGCGCTCACTTCGGGCGTCGGGCGAAACGGAGTTCCGCCATGTCCAAGCCGCAGTTCCAGCCGTCCAACGTCCTCATCGTCGAAGTCCCGCCGCAGTTCATCGCCCTGTGCGAAGCCAGCGGCGCCAGCCCGCAGGCCACCCTGCGCGGCATGGCCGCCATGCTCTGCGGCCTGCAGTACGATGCCGACAGCCGCCTGGTGCCGCTCGACGGCGCCGGGTGAGGTCTCTCAGGCGCGGGCATTGCCTGCGCCGGGTGCGGCGACGCAATTGAACGCTTGAGGCAGGCTTGAGTCTGCCTGTCACTGAGCCGGGAAGTGTTCTTTGTATCCGTAGGTGGATCAATTTAAGCGTTTCAAAGTTCTTAATGGCTCGATAGTCACCACAGGGGGATTTTGTGAAATTCTGCGCGCGTTTTCTTGGAGCGGTTTTTCTGTCGGGGGTTGTTTGTTGTGCTACGTCAGGTTGCACCCCCGCGCTGGTGCATGTGAAGGCCTATCCAGATTCGTCGTTGCCCATCTCAAGTGTGGCGTTGTTGAAGCCAGCGGCTGGAATCTATGTCAAGGAAGTCGACGGCAAGCCCATGGAGTTGATCCAGAATTCCTGGAAATCAACGGATTTCGAAATTGAATTCATTCCCGGACAGCATTTCCTGCGAGTGGGCTTCTATAACGGCGCTAATTATTCAAATTGGACCGTTCTGGTCAGGGCGGACATGCAAGCAGGCAGGAGATATCTTTTGAAGCCAAACTCAACACACCATGTGTTCAAGGCCGGCACTTGGGCGCCGGAGGTGGTCGATGTTACAGAAAAGCCGGAGTGCTGGACGGTTTTGGCTGGTGCGATGGGCGGACCGAAGGGATGCTGAATCACTTCGTGCAAACCCGTAATTCGGGCTTCGGCCCCGATTATGCACAAGTGGACAACACGGCAGCGTGCTGAAGCCAAAAGGCGACAGGCTGATTGATAGGGAGTTTGTGCCCACCGTTGTCGTCCGATCCTCGCACCGTGCTCGGCGCGTCAAGGTCGGGGCAAGTTGCTGCGCAAACCTTGACGCGCCTGCGCGCGATGCGGTTCGGACTCGCCAACGGCGCTCACTCCGGGCGTCGGGCGAAACGGGGTTCCGCCATGTCTAGGTCCAAGCCGCAGTTCCAGCCGCCCAACGTCCTCATCGTCGAAGTCCCGCCGCAGTTCATCGCCCTGTGCGAAGCCAGCGGCGCCAGCCCGCAGGCCACCCTGCGCGGCATGGCCGCCATGCTCTGCGGCCTGCGCTACGATGCCGACAGCCGCCTGGTGCCGCTCGACGGCGCCGGATGAGGTGTCTCAGGCGCGGGCATCGCTTGCGCCCGGAAAATCTGTGCTCCCTCTGCATTTCGAGTCATTCCATGACGTCTGCCGCCGAGATCATCCTGCGTTGCCCCGAGTGCGATGGCCTCAATCGCAGTTGGGTGCTGACATCGATCACCATGGGCATGACGCCGGTCTGGACGGATGACGGCGGTCATGCGTGGCCCGATGTTCCGTCGTACGTCCGCTGCGCATGTTGCGGCACGCTGCATCGAAAATCCGCATTACACCAACTCGGCGGGATCAACCGCGGTGTATTCGATCACGAAATCCGGTTGATCGCGCTGGGCGAGGCGCCTCTGAAGATCATGCAGAATTTGCGTGCCAGATTCGGTTGGAGCCTCTCCGAGATCAAGTCACGCCTCTCGACGCTGCCAACCGATTTGCCGCCGATCCGTCGTGAAGAGGACGCCCTGAGATTCCACGCAGAACTCCTGCGCGGTGGAGCGATTTGCGAATTGCGCGCGTCCACGATCGAAGCGCCTGGCCCGCCAGAGCAACTGAATGCGCCATGGTTGCAGTCCCCGGGCCATCCTTCCGAACTGGCTGACCGGATCCCGCAAGGCGCCTCCGAAGAATTTGGGGTCAGGCTGTCGTTGTATTGGCTCTCGAACGATCCGTATCGGGGTGTGGACAAGGCATGGGTCGGCCACATGGCACGAACCCCGTTCGAGATCGAAAACGTCCGTGCCTTGCTCGGTCTTCTGGACATGAACGAAGAAGCGCATTGGCTGCTGCGCGCGAACATCGCCCGAGAGAGCGGGGACTTTTCGCTGGCGGAAAATCTGCTGCGGGAGCGCGTGCCAAAGATGCACATTGCGTGGCACAAGGCGCTGCAAACTTTGGTTGTCAGCCGTGTGGAGCGGGTGACGCTCTTGCCGCCGTATGAAAACCGTAAGGCGGGTCAAGACCCGCCCTACGGCCCGCTGGCTTTGTAGGGCGGGTCTCGATCCGCCATGGCGTGCCGCCGGGACGCGCCAGTCTCCGCCGCGATGAGAACCGTGAGCCAACACGGCACGTCGTCCCTCGACACCGCACGCCCAGTCTCCAACCGCGAGACGCCCTCCATGCATGATGTCCTTCGCCCGGCAGACACGCCGCCGGTGCGGTGATCCCCCATCAGACAAGGAGCTTTCATGAAGCGTGTGTGCCTCGCCGTGTTCGCTGCGCTGCTGTTTTCCGGTTCCGCTTCCGCTGCCGGCTGGCAGTCGCTCGGGCGCCTCAACGCCCTGACCGCCACCCCCGATCCCGTGCTGTGCCAGCAGCGCGTGATCAACCACTACTGGAGCTCCAAGCCCACGTACTACCCGACCGCGGTCAACGCGTACTGGACCAACAACATCCAGTTCGTGTTCGATCTCGACGTCAGTGCGCTGAGCAAGCTCGTGAGCAACGCGCCGGCCAACTCGCGGTTCCCCACCGCCGTCAACGCCTACAACGCCCAGACCGGCGCCAAGAGCCTCTACGGCACGGTCTCGGTGGGGCAGTACCCGGGCGTCGGCATCAACGCCTCGTACGTCGACGCCAGCGGCCTCGTGCAGGGCCTGGGCTGGAGCGTGGTCGCTTCCGAGCTGTCGTACTACGAAGTGCAGCAGTTCTGCCCGCAGTAATTCCTCTGCGAACGTTCTCATGCCCATCCCATGGGCGCCGGGCACCGCATCGCGGTGCCCGGGTGCGTTTGGCCGGGGCCTTCGGCCCGCGATCGTCGCTGGCGACCATGGCCGGCGATCGATGTCAGCGATCGGCATCGTCAATCGAAATGCGCGGAAACCATCGGAAATCAGCGCGAAAACCGCGTGTGTCGCGTGCATTCAACTCAACAATCGCCCTCATTGCGATTCGCCTTGACAGCGCCGAACGCAGCGGCCTAGATTGGCCGCTGGAAGCTTGGACACGAACGCGTCGCTGCATGCGTTCACGCATGACGCCATGGAGATGGTGCAGGTTTCCGACAGGGGGCTGTCGACGTTCCGCGTTGCCGATCCGATGCGCGCGATGCCGCTCTCCCGAACCTCGTGCAGTTCCTTTTCGGCATGGACCGGCCCCCACGGCATTCCCGGCTCACGAGAGATGTTCCCAGACAAGGAACTGGTGGATTCGTTCTTTTCATCGAAGACGGAGATAACCAAATGTCGACCCCGAACCCGCATTTCATTCCGATGTACGCCATCGCCATGCAGGACGCGCTCAAGAGCGGCGCGCTCGCCGATCTGCAGAAGGCCCGCGACGACGCGGTGAAGTTCCTGTCCGACGCTGCCGACGTCGCGCGCCTGCTGCCGCAGGTGGAGAAGGCGCTGGCCGCGCAGGGCGGCGTGATCCGGCCGCTGTACGCGGTCACCATCCAGGACGCGCTGGCGCGCGGCGACCAGGCCGAGATCGGGCGCATCCGCGGCGAGATCGCCGCCTACGCGCAGATGATCGCCAATCCCGAGTCCGGCATGCTGCCGGTGCCGCCGTATGGCCTGGCGATCCAGCAGGCGAAGGATCGCGGCGACCAGGCCGAGGTGGAGCGGCTGACGAAGGTCGCCGAAGGCCTGCTGGCGCAGTTGAACGCCGGCAAGTCCTGATCGCGCGTCGCGGTCCCTCCGCGTGACCGGCCGCCCCGCGCAACGCTGGGCGGCGGTCACCCTGTCGTGCCCGGATGGCCACGGACCTCCGGGCAGGGCGCATCGCGACACGGAATTCGAGGAGCTTCGAGATGGACGAGCTGGCGGTGCCGCAACCGGCGCGTGCGCGCAACCTCAACGACCTCAACCGGCACGTGCCGGTGCACGTGGTCTGGGAAATCACCCTGTCGTGCAACCTCAAGTGCCAGCACTGCGGGTCGCGCGCGGGCAAGCGCCGGCCCAACGAGCTGAACACCGAGGAGGCGCTGTCGGTGATCGACCAGCTCGCCGCGCTCGGCACCCGCGAGATCACCCTGATCGGCGGCGAGGCCTACCTGCGCCGCGACTGGCTGCAACTGGTCGAGCGGATCGCGCACCACGGCATCCGCTGCGGCATGCAGACCGGGGCGCGCGCGCTCACCCGCAAGCGGCTGGAGGACGGCAAGCGCGCGGGGCTGTTCGGCATCGGCGTGTCGCTGGACGGCATGGAGGACCTGCACGATCGCGTCCGCGGCGTGAAGGGCGCGTGGCAGGAGGGCATCCGCGCGATCGAGACCGCGAAGGAACTCGGCCTCGGCGCCAGTTGCAACACCCAGATCGGCGCCGAGACGATCGACCAGCTCGAACCGCTGTTCCACAAGCTCATCCAGGTCGGGGCGAGCCACTGGCAGCTCCAGATCACGGTGGCGATGGGCAACGCGGTCGAGAACGACCACCTGCTGCTGCAGCCGTACCGCATCCTCGAACTGATGCCGCTGCTGGCGCGGCTCTACACCGAGGGCGTGTCGCGCAACTTCCTGCTGACCTTCGGCAACAACCTCGGCTACTTCGGCCCGTACGAACACCTGTGGCGCGGCTTCGGCGACGAGCGCCTGCACTGGAGCGGCTGCGCGGCCGGGCAGAACGTGATCGGGCTGGAGGCCGACGGCACCATCAAGGGCTGCCCGTCGCTGGCCACCGAGGGCTACGGCGGCGGCAACGTGCGCGACGACACCGTCGCCGACCTGTGGAACCATTCGCCGGAGCTGCATTTCGGCCGCCTGCGCGACATCGAGTCGCTGTGGGGTTTCTGCCGCACGTGCTACTACGCCGATCTGTGTCGCGGCGGCTGCACCTGGACGTCGGATTCGCTGTTCGGCAAGCCCGGCAACAATCCCTACTGCCACTACCGCGCGCTGGAACTGGAGAAGCGCGGCATCCACGAGACGATCCGCAAGGTCGCGCCGGCGCCCGACAAGCCGTTCGCGATCGGTCGTTTCGAGCTGGTCGAATCGCCGATCCCGGGCCGCGACGTCGTCGCCACGCCGCAGGCGCACGAACCGTTCGTGCCGGTGCGCACCGCGGAGGCGCCGCTGCCGAAGCTCGCGCTGTGCCGGAGTTGTTCGCAGTACGTCTGGCCGCACGAGGTCACCTGCCCGCATTGCCAGGCGAACATCGCCGCAGCGGAGGCCCGCTACGCCGAGGAGGCCGCGCGCCAGCAGCAGATCCTGCAGGAGCTGCGCGCCGTGCTCGGTCGCCTGAGGCAGTTGACCACGTCCTGAGTCGCACTCGGTACGGCGCGCGTCGCGGCGCGTGAGATGACGCGTCGCCATGATCGTCGCCGACGGCGCGGCCGATCCGCACCACCGACAACGAGCGCAGCGGCATGCGCCGCGATCCGTCTCTCGCCCTTCCCATGGGCGCCGGGCACCGCCTCGCGGTGCCCGGATTTCCTTGTGCGTCGTCTCGCGCTGCGTGGTCGCCCACAGTGGTCGCCCGGCGTGGTCGCCCACCGTTGCCGCCGTCCGCCTGCATCGGCGATGATCCCGCGCCGTGTCGTCCACCTGGACGACCGGGCGGCGACACGGACTTCCCTCATTCCACAAGGAGCGTTTCATGCAGGTGGGTGCTTCCCTTCCGTTTTCCGATCTCTTCGCATGCTGGCGGGCCGCGCTGGCCGACGGCCGCAGGATCGATCTGTACCTGGACAAGGCCGGTCTCCACGACGGCGTCGCGCGCGGGTTCGCCGCGCTGTCCGCCGGCGACGCGCCGCTGTCGTTCGCGGTCGAAGGCCGTGCCGACGGCGAGCGTCTCGATGTCGCGCTGGTCGGTCGCGGCCATGCGCAGGCCCTGCATTTCGCCGGCGTGCGTCGCGAGCGCGGATTCGAGGGCGAACTGCGCGAGCCGGCCACCGGCGCGGCGCACGCGGTCGCGTTCGCGCCCGCGCCGATGAACACGAAGGCCGCGATGCCGCTGAAGGGCGGCCCGGACCCGGTGCCGGTCAACGTGACCTACGACGTCTCGACCAGCGGCGGCTCCTTCCACTTCGCCAACTTCACCGTGATCCCGTGGCCGATCGGCACCTGGCGCGGCAGCAACCTGTGGGGTCACACCGACGGCTTCGTCTGCCTCGGCTTCAGCTTCATCGACCTGTTCGAGGACGTGCTGGTGTGGAGCATGATGGTCGGCCTGTCGCCGGTGGGCACGCTGTACTGCCGCCGCTCGCAGATGGGCCCGGACAAGACCGCCGACCTGGTCGACGGCACCGTGCTGTGGCTCAACGATCGCTGGACGAAGGTCACCGGCAGCATCACCCAGCACCAGCGCTGATCGCGACCGGGCGGCTATGGCCGCGCCGTTGCGGCGATCGTGCCTGCGACCGTGCTTGCGCTCGCGCGGGCGACGTGCGTCCGCAGCAGGCGCAGGGCGGCGGACCGCCCTGCGCCTGCCTTCGCTCACTCGCTGTAGAGATCGCTGCTGGCGAGCACGACGTAGGTCGCCGACTTGCCGCCGGCGATCACCGCGACGCCGTTGCCGGCGAGCGCGCCGCTGGGCAGGCTGCGCCCGGTCGACAGGTTGCCCGCGAGGCTCCAGGTGTTGGTGACCGGGTTGTAGAGCTCGGTGGTGGTCATCGTGTTGGGCCAGCCCGCGGCGATCAGCACCTTGCCGCTGGGCATGCGCAGTGCGACGTGCTGCTGGCGCGCGGCGGACAGCGTGCCGGCGGGGCTCCAGGTGTTGGTCGCGGGCGAATACAGCTCCGCCGTCGCGACCGAACCGTTGTCGGCGGCGCCGCCGACCACCAGCACCTTGCCGTTGCCGAGCGTGGTCGCGGTGTGCATGCTGCGCGCCGCCGCCAGCGTGCCCGCCGGGCTCCAGGTGTTGGTGGTGGGGTCGTAGATCTCCGCGCTGGCGAGCTTCACGTAGCCCAGGCCCTCGCCGCCGGAGACCAGCACGCGGCCGTCGGGCAGCAGCGCGGACGCGGGCTCGCGACGCGCGGTCGCGAGTGGCGCCACCGTCGTCCACGTGTTGGCGGCGGCGCTGTAGCGTTCGACCGTGGCCTGCGGCGTGCCGTTGGTGATCACGCCGCCGATCGCGAGCACGTCGCCGTTCTGGAGCTGCGTGAACGCCATGCCGTAGCGGTTCTGGTTGAGCGACCCGGCGCCGGTCCAGGTATTGGTCGTCGGGTTGTACAGCTCGGCCGTGCCCTGGATGCCGGTCGCGCCGAGGCCGCCGGCGACCAGCACCTTGCCGCTGGGCAGCACCGCGAGGCCGGCCAGATAGTGCGAGGCGATGCTGTAGGAACTCTGGGTCCAGAGGTTGGTGGTCGGGTTGTAGAGGTCCGCGGTGTAGAAGGCGAAGGCCGAACGCTTGGCGTCGGCGCCGCCGACGATCATCACCCGGCCGTCGGGCAGGGTGATCGCGCTGGCCCCCGTGCGCGCATTGGTCATCGCCGGGCCGGGCGTCCAGCCGGCGGCCTGTGCGATGCCGGTGACGGCGAGCGCGGCGGCGAGCGCGGCGGCGCCGAGCGCGCGACGGGGGGAGCGGGTACGACGGGACTGCGTGTGCGTCATGGTCATCCTTTGAGGTCAGCGACGTTGGGGAGTGCACCGCGCGCGCATCCCTGCGCACGCGGCGCGACCGGCCCGCGACGGGTCGGCGTGTCCGATGCGTCCCGAGGGAGGCACGCATCGCGCGGCGTGTCCGTCGCCGCGGAAAGAAGGAGGAAAGGGCGTCCGCCGGGCGCAGCGTCGGGCGTGCGTCGCGGGAAGGAAAGGATGCGCGCGGGCCGTATCACCGTTCGCGACTGGCGGGATCGCGATGCTGGACGGGAGCGGGGCGGCCGCGGGGGTGGCGGCGCCATCGCCGCGCCGACGCGCGCGGGCCGGCGCGCCGTCGCGGCCGGTCGGCGAGGGCTGCCGTGGGTGGGTGGGCGGAGCGTGCGGCCGATGCGGACTGCGCGCGAGGGCGCGTCGCGTCGCGCCGGGCGTGCGGCTACAGCAGGCGCTGGGTGATCGCCTTCAGCACCGCGTGGGTGCGGTCGCGGCAGTCGAGCTTCACCAGCAGCTCGGAGATGTAGTTCTTCACCGTGCCTTCGGACAGGTGCAGGCTGCGACCGATTTCCTTGTTGGAATAGCCGCCGGCGACCAGGCGCAGGATCGAGCGCTCGCGTTCGGTCAGGCGCAGTGCGTCCGCGCCGGTGTCGTCCGACGGCCAGGCGGCGCGCACCGGGCCCAGGCTCACCGGTTGCAGCAGGGTTTCGCCGCCGGCGACCCGCTGGATCGCCGCGCGCAGGTCCTCGGGCGACGCGTCCTTGAGCAGGAACCCCTGTGCGCCGGCTTCGACCGCTCGCAGCATCAGGTCCGGGTCGTCGAAGGTGGTGAGCAGGATCACCGGCGTGGCGTCGCCGCGCTCGCGCAGCGTGCGCAGCAGGCCGATGCCGCCGAGTCCGGGCATGCGGATGTCGCTGACGATCACGTCCACCGGCCGCTGCGGCAGCGCCGCGAGCAGGCGTTCGGCGTCGGGGCTTTCCAGCGCGATCGCGAAACCGAGGTCGGCGAGCAGGCTGGACAGTCCGCGCAGCACCAGCGCCTGGTCGTCGCACAGCGCGATGCGCACGGCGCGCGGCGCGTTCATGCCGAGGCTCCCGTAGTGCGGACCAGCGGCAGGCGTGCGATCACCCGCAGCCCGCGCGGCGGGGTGGTCGCGACCTCGAGCGAGCCGCCGACCGCCTGCAGCCGTTCGCGCATGCCGGTGAGGCCGTTGCCGAAATCGAGGCGCGCCGGCGCGACGCCGTCGTTCTCGATCGAGAACGACAGTGCGCCGTCGACACGACGCAGCGCGACCCGGATCTCGCTCGCGCGGCCGTGGCGCAACGCATTGGTGATCGCCTCCTGGGCGCAGCGCAGCAGGGCTTCGGCCTGCTCGAGATCGTCGACGCGCAGGTGGTCCTCGATGTCGATGAGGATGCGCACGCTCGGGATCGGCTGCGCCAGCGCCTCCAGCGCCGCCCGCAGGTCGAAGCCGTCGTGGACCCGCAACGTGCCGACCACCTGGCGGATCTGGCCGAGCAGGTCGTCGGCGAGGGTGGAGGAGACCAGCAGTTCCTCGCGTCCGGCCAGCGCGGGATCGCGCGCCAGCCGCGCCAGGTTGAGCTTGAGCGCGGTCAGGGTGTGGCCGGCGACGTCGTGCAGTTCGCGCGAGAGCTTCAGGCGTTCGCCGGCGCGCGCGGATTCCTCCAGCAGGCAGCGGGTGGCGAGCAGTTCGGCGTTGACCTGGGCGAGATGCTCGCGGGCGCGCTCGCGGCTGCCGGCGTAGTGGCCGGTCAGCGCCGCGAACGCCTGGAAGCCGAGGATCGGCAGCAGCGACAGCAGCAGGTCGCCGGTCGACTGCACGCGCGGGATCCACATCGCCGCGATCGCCGCGTTGAAAACGAGCATCCACAGCACGAACGTGCGCATGGGCAGCATCAGCACGCCCTGTCCGGCGACGATGACCAGCAGGATCGCGGTCTGCCCACCGCGCAGCAGCCATTCCGCCAGCACCACCAGCAGGCCCTGGGCGACGACGTTCCACGGCGGCGCATCGACCCCATCGCGCCGCGAGGCGCAGGCGACGAACAGCGCGATCATCCCCACGAGCGCGGCGACGCCCGCCCATTCCCGGACCCACAGGCCGGCGTCGGCCGCTGCGAGCTTGTCGGTGTCGATCACCGACAGGCTCACCGCGAACCAGGTGACGTAGGCCGCGATGTTCAGCGGCGCGAACAGGCGCGCGGCGAACGAGGTGTCCTGAAGCTGCGCGCAGGGCCGGATGCGGGTCGGGGTGTCCATGCGCGCAGCATGGCAGCGGCGGCCGGGCGGCGGAAGCGCTCCGGGGCACGAGGTGACTTTTTTCACCCCCGCCGGATGACTGCGGGCAGGTACCGCGGGTCGGGCCCGATCCGGAGACTGTGCCCATCGCCTCGGGAGCTTCGCCATGGACACCGTCTACCAAACCCTGCTGCTCGGCCACGGCCTTTCCGGCCTGGTCGCGCTCGTCACCTTCTGGATCGCCGCGTTCGCGAAGAAGGGCAGTCCGCTGCATCTGCGCGCGGGCAAGACCTACATGATCGCGATGCTCGGCATCGTCGTCACCGCGGCGCCGATGGCGGCGATCATCGCCACCCGCGGCAAGCCGGGCGTCGCGACGTTCCTGGGCTACCTGGTGGTGATCACTGCGACCGGCATGTGGCTGGGCTGGCGCGCGATCCGGCGCAAGCGCGACCAGGGCGCGTTCCGCGACACCGCCTACCTGGTGGTGGCGCTGGCCAACCTCGCCGCGTCGGCGATCGTGTTCGTCGTCGGCATGCACATGTCGCAGGTGCTGCTGATGGGGTTCAGCGCGATCGGCACCCTCACCGGCGTGCAGATGCTGATGCGCCGCCTGCGGCCGATGGACACGGCGCGCTGGTGGCTGAAGGAACACTACTCGGCGATGATCGGCTGCGGCGTGGCCACCCACATCGCGTTCCTGGCGATCGGGCTGGATCGCCTGATCCGCGCGGTCGGCATCGATCCGCCGGGCTGGTACCACCTGATCGCCTGGTTCCTGCCGCTGTCGCTGTCGTTCGTGGTCGCGGCGTGGCTCAACCGCAAGTACATGCCGAAGCCGGGCGCCGGCGCCGGCGCGGCCGTCGCCAGCCGCGCCTGAGGCCGGGCGGGGCCGGACGCGCGAAACCGCGACGCCGCTCAGATCGCGAACCGCTCCCGCACCAGCATCACCACCTGCGCCCGGGCCAGCCCCGGGCGCAGCGCGTCCACGAAGCGGTCGGGACGCAGGCCGTGGTCGCCGTCGAGCACGCGCCGCAGCGCCGGCGCGATCTCGCGCGGATGCCGCAGCCGGATCGCGACGCCGGCGGCCTCGAGGCGCGCGGCATGGTCGAACTGGTCGTAGTCGCGCGGCAGCACCAGCGCCGGCACCCCGGCGCGCAGGCATTCCCACAGCACCCCGGCGCCGCCGTGGTGCAGCACCGCGCGCATCCGCGGGATCCACGCCGGGTAATCGACCCAGCGATGGCGTCGCAGCGCGGAATGCGCGGCGAACGCGCCGTCGTCGAGGCGGCCGTCGCTGAAATGCAGCGCGATGTCCGGATGCGCCCGCGCGACCGCGTCCAGGGTCGCCGCGAGTCCGTCCTTCGCGAAGCCCAGATGCGTGCCCAGGGTCGCCAGCACGTGGCGGTCGCCGTCGCCGGGCGGTGGCGCGCCTTGGCCCGGCGGACTCCACAGCATCGGCCCGACGAAGCGCAGCGACGCCGGCCAGCGGCGCTCGAACTCGAGTTCGCGCAGGCCCAGCGCGAGGATGCATTCATCGGAATACGCGGCTTCGCTGCCGTCGTCGCGATACGGCGACGGGAAGCCCAGCGCCGCCAGCCGTCGCCCGTGCAGGCGATGCACGCCGCGCTTGAACGCGTGGACGACCCGCGCGGCGACGGCGTCGCGCGCGCGCCCGAGCGGGCCGACCCCCGGCCACCAGCCGCCGAGGTAGGCCGGCGGGCCGCCGGGGGCCTCGATCACACAGGGCGAAGGATGCGAGGTCCACCACGCGATGCCGCGCCGCCGCGCCACGGCGCCGGCCACCGGCAGGGTGAAATCGGCGATCAGCAGGTCGGGACGCCATCTCGCGTAGCGCGCGTCGAGCGCGGACGCGAACGCGTCGAGCAGGTCGAGGCTGCGGCTGAACTGCGCGTGCAGGCGCAGCGGGTGCGCGCCGACCGGATGCGGCGGGTCGGTGATCGCGCGCAGCGCCGCGTCCGCGCCCGGCACCACGGCGACCCCGTCGAGCCCGGCGGCGCGGATCCGCGCCTGCGCGCCTTCGGTGCTGACGACCGACACGTCGGCGATCTCGCGCAGCGCGCGGCCGATCGCGAGGACCGGATGCAGATGCCCCGCGAACGGCGGCGCCAGCAGTTCGATCCGGGGCCGGTTCACGCGAAGCCCCGCAGCCACGCGAACTGGGCGCGGGCGGCGTCGACGACGGCGGCGTGGTCGAGGTAGTCGAGGTGACCGCAGGCGAGCGGCTGCGGCGGCGGGCCGCCGGCCGGGCCGAACCAGCGCGCGATGCGGTCGCGATCGCCGCGCAGCGCGGCGCCGTCGATGCTCCGCGGCCAGCGCGGCGCGACCGCGCCGTAGGCGACGACGCGCAGTCGCGCGCGCTGGGCGTCGTCGAAGCCTGCGACCAGCGCATCGAGCAGGCTCAATCCGCAGCTTCCGGCCAGCAGCAGCGTGCGCGGGGTCTCGCGCAGCCGCGACCGCGCCGCTTCGATCTCGGCGGCGGCGAACGGCGATAGCGAGCCGCGACGCGCCGCCAGCCACTGGCGGCCGTTGGCGAGGCTCGCGCGCAGCAGCGGCACCGCGCGCCACGGCGCGGTGTCCGCGGTCCACGGGAAGTTCTGCGGCGTGCAGTCGAGGTCCGGCGCGGCGTCCACCAGGCACGCGAGCACGCGTTGCTGCGCCGGCGACAGCGCGCAGCGCCCGGGATCGCTCTGCCCGGTGAGGAAGGCGATGCGCGGCCGCGGCGGCGCGCTCATGGCAGCGCCTCGAACCGATCGTTCGCGTACACCCGATAGCGATGCGTGCGCCAGCGGATGCGCGGCACGAGCGCGGCGTGCAGCAGGTGCAGCGGCAGCAGCAACGCGACCAGCAGCGAGGTCGCCGGCTCGGCCTTCGCGACCGTGCCCGCGCAGGCGCGCTGCAGCGCGCGCCGGCCGAACACGTGCGCGAGCGCGCCGCAGGCGAATGCGCCCGCGCCGGCCCACGACGGCGACGCCGCGAGCGCCAGCGTCGCCGCCAGCGGCAGCAGCGACGGCAGGCCCTGGCCCAGCAGCACGCGCAGCCGCGCCGGCCAGCGCTGCGCGCGCGCCAGCAGCAGGCCGAACAGTATCCAGCGATGCATCTGCGCGACGTAGGCCGCGCGATCCGGCAGTGCGGTGCGCATCCACACCGGCTCGCGCCGCTGGTCGATGCGGCCACCGGCGTCGAGCACGGCCTGCGCCATCGCCAGATCGTCGGTGAGGTGGTGCAGCCGCGGCGCGAAGTCGCCGATCGACAGCAGCGCGTCGCGACGCATCGCCCAGCACATGCCGTTGAGCGTCGGCGCGCCGCCGGCGAGGCGCGGCGGCAGGTAGGTGATCGGGGCGTGGTCGTTGACGAACCGCGCCAGCAGCCGCGAACCGCTGCCGGACGCGGGCAGGTAGGCGGGCAGGGCGGTGGCGACGACCGGGTTCGCTTCGGTTGCGGGCGCGCCGGGCAGCGCGGCGAGCAGGGCGTCCAGCGTCGCCGGCGGCAGGCGCGCGTCGTCGTCGAGCACCAGCACGGTGTCGCCGGCGCAGCCCGCCAGCGCGCGATCGAGCTTGAACAGTTTGGGATTCACGCCCGTGGGGCAGGGCGGGTGCAGGCCGACCCGCACCCGCGACGCGAGTTCGGGCTGCCGCGCGAGCACGCCGCGCACCGCGCCGGCGGCGGCTGGGTCGTCCTCGTCGATCAGCCAGTGCAGGGTCGCGCCGCGGGCGCCGAGCGCGCGCAGGCTGGCGCCGAGCGCTTCGCCCAGCGTCGGATCGCCGCTGCGGATCGGCTGCAGCACGTCGACGGCCGCGAACCGATCGGGCGCGTCCACGCCGGCCGGCGCCGACGGCATCGCCCGCAGCGCGCGCCAGGCGGCGATCTGCCTCCACGCCTCGACCAGCGGCCAGGCGAGGCACAGCGCGAGGGCGATGGCCTGGGCGTGGCTCACAGCCGCGGCCCCTGCCAGGCGACGAAATCGTCCACGCCCTCGGCCAGCGTCTTCGACGGCGGGCCGAGCACGGCGCGCGCCTTCGCGACGTCGAAGGTCTTGCTGAAGGCGAGCACGTCCACGCCGAAGCGCGTCACCGGCGGTTCGCCGCGCAGTGGCAGCAGCGTCCACGCCAGTTCCGCCGCGTGCGCCGCGAGATGCGCGACGCGGTACGGCACCGTGCGTGCGGGCGTCGGCAGCCCGAGCCGCCGGAACACGTCGGCGAGGAAGTCCTGCATCACCACCGGTTCGCCCTGGCTCAGATTGAACGCGCCGACGGCCTCCGGCAGGCGCGCCGCGCGCAGCATGTAGTCGACCAGCGCATCGACGCCGATCAGGTCGCCGACGGCGGGTTTGCCGTCGCGCACGATGTTCGGCAGCTTGCCGCGCTTCGCGGCGAGCAGCAGGCGCGGGAACAGCACCGTGTCGCCCGGTCCGAACACCGCGCGCGGGCGCAGGATCGTCCACGCGCCGTCGTAGCCGCGCACCAGCGTCTCGCCGGCGGCCTTGGTCTCGGCATAGGTGTTGGCGAAGCGCGGGCCGATCGGATCGTCCTCGCGGATGCCGAGCTGGTCGCACGGCCGGTAATGCACCGAACTCGACGAGAGGTAGACCAGCTTCGGCCGGCCGTGCGCGCGGCACCAGTCGACGATGTTTCGCGTCGCCTCGACGTTGTGGCGCAGGTAGTCGCGGCGCGGCGCGAACGGCGACGACAGCGCCGCGGCGTGGATGACCACGTCGGGCGCGAAGTCGAGGTCGAACGGCTGCGACAGATCGATCGCACGGTAGTCCGGGTCGGGCAGCGTGCGCCGACCGACGCCCAGCAGCGCCAGTCCGGGCGTGCCGCGGAACCGCTGCAGGAAGCGGCCGCCGATGAAGCCGGACGCGCCGGTGATCAGCAGCTTCATGGCGAGCCCTTCATGGCGTGCCCCGCATCGCCGCGGGCAGCCGCGCGTAGCTGGCTTCGCAGTGCGACGGCAGCACGCAGTGACCGTCGTCGCCGTGGTCGAGTACGGCCTGCAGTTTCGCCAGCGTCGCGTGCTGGAGCGACCAGTCGTCGCTGAGCGCGCGCGTGGCCGGCGCGGGCGCATGCGCGCGGCGGGCGTCGTCGATGCGCCAGGTCGCGTCGCCGGCGAGCAGCACCTCGCGGTCGTCCTCGTGGCGCAGCAGCAGGCCGAAGTGGCCGCGCGCGTGGCCCGGCAGCGGCACCGCGCGCAGGCTGCCGTCGCCGAGCAGGTCCAGGCCGTCGCCCAGCGCCCGCCAGCCCGACGGCAGCGCGCTCCGCTCGCACGATTCGATGGCGACGTGGCGGCGCTCGACATCGTCCGGCAGCAGCGCCTGCAGCGTCGCCTTGCGCAGGCGCGCGACCCGGCCGGGCGTGCGCGCGAAGCGCAGCGCCGCGTCGCTGCACCACAGCCGCGCGCGCGGCAGGTCGCGCAGCCCGGCGATGTGGTCGGCGTGCAGGTGCGAGGCGAACACGCCGGCGACTTCGTGCGCGGCGATCCCGTGGCGCGCGAGCTGCGGCAGCAGGCATTCCTCCGGCGGCAGCGTCACCGGCGTCGCCCAGCGGTACAGGCGCTCGGGAAAAACATCGGTCGCGCGCAGGAAGTGATCGGCATAGCCGGTGTCGAAGAGCAGCGCGCCGGCGTCGGGATGGCGGATCAGCCCGACCAGCGCCGGGAACGTGGCGCTGCGCAGGCCGCCGCCGCGCAGGGCGAGGCATTCGGGATGGGTGCAATGGCCGACCCGCAGCACGGTCAGCGCGGTGCGCGGGAATGCCGTGCCGCCGTCGTTCACAGCCGCAGCACCGCGCCGCCGAGGGTGACGCCGGCGGCGGTGCCGATCAGCAGCGCGGTGTCGCCGCGGCGCAGCCGGCCGCCGGCGAGCGCGAGGTGCAGCGCGGTCGGCAGCGAAGCGGAGACCTGGTTGCCGTGCGACGCGAAGATGTCTTCGATGCGGTCGCGCGGCAGCCCGAGGCGTTTGAACACGTGTTCCATGCCCAGCCGCGACGCCTGGTGCGGCACGACGCGGGCGATGTCTTCGATCCCGGCGCCGGCCTCGGCCAGCAAGCCGGCGACGAAGTCCTCGAAATGCGCGGCGGCGATCCGGTACAGGCGCTTGCCGTCCATGCGGAACGTGCAGACCTCGCGATAGTCGCCGTCGTGGCGCGAGGGCGGCAGCCGCGAGCCGCCGCCCGGGATCTCGCAGGCGTGCGCGCCTTCGGACCAGGTCTCGAACCGCGCGGCGAGCAGCGCCGGGCCGTGGTCGCCGTCGCGCCCATCGCCGGCGTCGAGCACCGCCGCCGCGGCGCCGTCGCCGAACAGGCCGAAGGTGTCGAGGTCGCGCGGGTCGAGCGCGCGCGAGGCGAGGTCGCACGACACCAGCAGCACCCGCCGGTAGCGTCCGCTGGCCAGCAGCGACGCCACCAGGTCGAGGCCCATCAGGAACCCGATGCAGCTTGCGTTGACGTCGAAGGCGGCGGCGCCGCGGAGGCCGAGTTCGCGATGCAGCAGCGCGGCGTTGCTGGGCATCGCCTGGTCGTGGCTGGCGCTGGCGCAGACCACGGCGTCGAGGGCGTCGGCGCCGATGCCGGCATCGCGCAGCGCGGCCCGCGCCGCGTCCGCGGCGACCTGTGCGGCGTTGCGTTCGGGTTCGACGCCACGGCGGGCCACGCCGGTGCGCGCTTCGATCGTGCCCGGGTCGAGGCCCAGCCGGGCGTCGAGGGCCGCGCTGTCCAGCCACTGCGCGGGCGTGGACAGGCCGGTACCGAGGAGTCGCAGCGGGTGGTGCGGGAGAGCGGGCATGGACGGGCGGTGGGGGCGGATGCGGGCACTGTAGCGTGCCGCGCCGGGCGCCGCGCGCGCTGGCATCGCGGGTCGCGCGCGACGCGACCGCCGGTCGCATCGATCGCGACCGCGGCGCCTCGGGAGTCGCCGAGGATCAGAAGTTGCCGTTGAATAGTTCGCGGCCGATCAGCATCCGCCGGATTTCATTCGTGCCCGCGCCGATCGCGTACAGCTTGGCGTCGCGCAGCAGGCGGCCGGTCGGGTATTCGTTGATGTAGCCGTTGCCGCCCAGCGTCTGGATCGCCTCCAGCGTGACCTGCACCGCGGCGTCCGAGGCGTGCAGCAGGCAGCTCGCGGCGTCGATCCGCGACTTGTGGCCGGCGTCGTAGTCGCGCGCGACCTGGTAGGCGAAGGCGCGGCTGGACTGCAGCGACGTGTACATGTCGGCGATCTTGGCCTGCATGATGCCGAAGGTGCCGATGGCCGAGCCGAACTGGCGGCGCTCGCGCACGTAGGGCAGGGCGACGTCGAGCGCGGCCTGCATCAGCCCGATCGGGCCGCCGCTGAGCACCAGCCGCTCGGTGTTCAGGCCGCTCATCAGCACCTTGACGCCGTTGTTGACCTCGCCGAGCACGTTTTCGGCCGGGATCTCGCACTGCTCGAACACCAGTTCGCAGGTGTTGCTGCCGCGCATGCCGAACTTGTCCAGCTTCTGCGCGGTGCGAAAGCCCTTCATGCCCTTCTCGACGATGAAGGCGGTCATGCACTTGCTGCCCAGCTCGCGGCTGGCGGTGCGCATGTAGACCACCAGCACGTCGGCCTCGGGGCCGTTGGTGATCCACATCTTGTTGCCGTTGGCGATCCAGATGTCGCCCTTCAACTCGGCGCGGCAGGACATCGAACCGACCACGTCGGAGCCGGCGCCCGGTTCGCTCATCGCCAGCGCGCCCACCCACTCGCCGCTGCACAGCTTCGGCAGGTACTTGCGGCGCTGGGCGTCGTTGCCGTTGACGTAGAGGTTGTTGACGCAGAGGTTGGAGTGCGCGCCGTAGCTCAGGCCGACCGCGCCGGACGCGCGGGAGATTTCCTCCATCGCGACCAGGTGCGACAGGTAGCCCATCTCGCTGCCGCCGAACTCGGCCGGCACGGTGATGCCGAGCAGCCCCAGTTCGCCGAGCTTGGCCCAGAGGTCCGACGGGAACACGTTCTCCTCGTCGATCTTCGCCGCGCGCGGCGCGATCTCGCCCTCGGCGAAACGCCGCACCGCCTCGCGCAGCGCATCGAGTTCTTCACCCAGCGGAAACGGACGCATCGTCACAACCTCGTCGTCGAAATGGGGACAAACCCGGCAGAGCGGCCTTCCGGTAGAGCGGCCTTCAGGCCGCTCCCGGCTTCTCCGGGACGGGGTAGCGGCCTGAAGGCCGCTCTACCGGGAGATTCGGATCAATGACCGCGCATGCGTCCCAGGAAACGCGGCGCGGTGCGGCCCATCGGCAGCTTCAGTTTGCCGATCGCGGCGATGCGCTCCTCGGCGAGACGGTCGGCGGCGCGGTAGGTCGGGATGCCGTCGCGGTCGGCGATCTCGTAGATGCGCGCGAGGTTGTGGTAGATCGTCCGCATCATCCGCATCGCGCGTTCGCGGTTGTAGCCGTCGATCTCCAGCGACACGTTCATCACGCCGCCGGCGTTGACCGCGTAATCCGGGGCGTAGACGATGCCGCGCTTCATCACTTCGTCGCCGATCGCGTTGTTCGCGAGCTGGTTGTTGGCCGCACCGCAGATGATCTTGGCCTTCAGCCGCGGCAGGGTCAGTTCGTTGACGGTGCCGCCGAGCGCGCACGGCGAATAGACGTCGGCGGGCACGTCGTAGATCTCGTCCGGGGCCACCGCCTCGACGCCGTATTCGTCGACCGCGTGCGCGACCAGGTCCTTGTTGATGTCGGTGACGAAGATCTTGGCGCCGCGTTCCTTCAGCAGCTTCACGAACTCCATGCCGACGTGGCCCAGGCCCTGCACCGCGTAGCTGTGGCGGCCGACTTCCTCGTCGCCGTACTTCTTGTTGAGCGTGGCCATCAGGCCCTGCAACGTGCCGTAGGCGGTGAACGGCGAGGGGTCGCCCGAACCGCCGTGGACCTGGTGCACGCCGGTGACGTACTCGGTCTCGCGATACACGTATTCCATGTCGTTGACGTCGATGCCGACGTCCTCGGCGGTGATGTAGCGGCCGCCCAGCGAATCGACGAACTTGCCGAACGCGCGGAACAGCGCCTCGGACTTGTCCTTCGACGGGTCGCCGATGATCACCGCCTTGCCGCCGCCGATGTTCAGGCCGGCCACCGCGTTCTTGTAGGTCATGCCGCGCGACAGGCGCAGCACGTCGTTCAGCGCGTCCTGCTCGGTCTTGTACGGCCACATGCGCAGGCCGCCGAGGGCGGGGCCGAGCACCGTGTTGTGGATCGCGATGATGGCCTTCAGGCCCGCATCCTTGTTGTGACAGAACACGACCTGCTCATGGCCGTTGTTTTCGATGTGTTCGAAGATCATCGGAAGCTCCCGTGCGCCGTCGATCGCATGTCAGGATACGGCGCAGTATGTTGCAAGTCGTTGATTGATCGGAAATTAGTGTTTCGCGCTTGCGGCCGGGTCCGGCCGCAGGGGCGCAAGTGTAATGCAATCGAATACAGCGGTCGCGTGACGTGCGGCATCGGTCGCGCTGCACGATGACGCACGCGTCGCGACGCTCGGAACGCGTCCGCGAACCCGCGCCCGGAGCGCGCAATCGGGCATCGCAGGCAGAAGCCCAGGTCAGAAGGCGCGGTAGCGGCCCTGGCGGATCCACAGCGTCGCCAGCCATTTCTCGCCGGCGTCCACCGGCAGGCCGGCGTGCAGCGAATCGGGATCGGGCGAACCGTCGGGACGGAGGTTGTCGAACACCACGGCGCGGCCTGGAAACGGTTCCACGCGCAGGCCGGGGATCGGGAATCCGGTGGCGCCGCCGGCTTCGACCGCGTTCAGATAGACGATGACGGTGCGCGAGCGGTTGCCGGCATGCGGCCGATCCATTCGCAGCGCGCCGGGCGGCAGGTAATCGCGATGCGGGCGGTATTGCTGGCCCGGCGCGTAATGCAGCACGGTGAGCTGCTCGCCGTTGGGCAGGTCGATGCCCGCCGCCGCGGCCATGCGCAACTGCGCCAGACGCAGCGCGCTGTGCTCCATCAGCGGATCGAAGCAGGTTTCGCTGCTGGTGCGCAGGGACAGCGCGTGGGGCTCGCCGGTCAGCGGATCGACGGTCTGCGATGCATGCATGTGCGGCCGGGCGCTGGCGATGTATAGCCGGCATTCGTCCGCGGAGAACAGGCGGTCGATCATCGACACCCGCGGCTGCGCGCTCAGCGGCTGCGCCTGCGGCGGATGCAGCGCGTCTTCCAGCGTGAGCCGCCGCGGCGTGCCGGCGGGATCGGGTGGCGGCAGCGTGAACCGTGGCAGGCGCGCGACGCCGCCGGCTTCGAGCTGCGTCCACAGGTCCGCGGCCGCGTCCGGATCGGCTTCGCAGCCTTCGCCGTGCGCCAGGCGTTCGGCGAACAGCGCCGCGGCCACCGCGCTGCCGCCGGCCGCGGCGCGCTGCAGCAGCCGCAGGCACAGCGCCTGGTCCTCCGGATGCGCCTTGCGGCCGAAGTGGATCGCGGCCGTCAGCAGCGCCGGCGGGAAGTCGGCCTGCACCGCGCGATGGATGCGCTCGTTGATGCGGCCGTCGCGCGGCAGCGCCGCGCCACCGATCGCGATCGACGCCAGCAGTTCGGCCGCCGCCGGGTGTCCGCTGCGCTCCGCGCGCAGCAGCCAGTGCGTCGCGACGTCCGGCGCGGGCGGCCCGGCCATGCCGAACAGCCGCATCCGCGCGTACTCGATCTGCGCCGGCGGGTGGCCGGCCTCGGCGGCGCGCAGGTACCACGCCTGGGCGTCGGCCATGCGCTGCGCCTCGACCAGCGCGGTCGCCAGGCGCACGGCATCGTCGGCGTTGCCGCGTTCGGCGGCGGAGAACAGCGCCGGGAGCGCGACCGCGCCCGCGTTCAAAGCTGCGATTCGATCGGCAGCCACGACACCACGCGCGCGGTCGCGCGCTGCCAGCGCGTGGTGTCCGGCGCGACCGCCAGCATCCGCGGCGGCGTGCGCGTGCGGTCGAGCCAGCGCGGGTCGCCCGCGGCGTCCAGCGTCACCCAGTAACTCAGTTCCGGCCCCGACAGGCGCAGGTATTCGTCGCGCAGCGCGTGCGCCAGCCCGGGATCGTCGAACATCACGCCCATCTCGGTGTTGAGGTAGGCCGAGCGCGCATCCATGTTGAACGAGCCGATGAAGCCGCGGCGGTCGTCGATGACGTAGGCCTTGGTGTGCAGGCTGGCGCCGCTGCTGCCGAACAGGCTGCTGCCGGGGTCGCCCTGGGCGCGCAGTTCGTAGACGTGCGCGCCGCCGCGCAGCAGCTCGGTCCGGTATTGGCTGTAGCCGCCGTATACCGCCGGCACGTCGTTGGCGGCCAGCGAATTGGTGACCACGCCCACGGTCGCGCCCTCGCGCACCAGGCGCTTGAGGGCCGCGGTACCGTCGTCGCCGGGCACGAAATACGGCGAGATCAGCAGCGCCTTGCGCTTCGCGCCGGCGATGTCGCGGGCGATGCGGCCGACCAGCCAGTCGGCGCTGGCGTCGTCGCGGCCTTTCAATGGCGGATCGGCGTACAGGTGCAGGCGATCGCTCCAGAACGGCACCAGCTGCTGGCGCGCATAGTCCTGCACCCGGGTCGACTCGGCGAGCCGGCGCAGATAGCGCTGCGCCTCCGGGCCGGCGGCCTCGGTTTCGATCTCTTGGCCCAGGCTGTCGAACCCCGCCTTCGGCGCACGCGTCAGCGCGGTCAGCGGCACCACCGCCTCGCTGTTCCAGTAGCGGTCGAAGATCGCGCTCGTTTCCTGCACCGCCGGGCCGAACAGCACCATGTCCAGATCGCGGAAATTCACGTCCTCGCCGGCGCCGAAATACTCCACGCCGATGTTGCGGCCGCCGACCACCGCCACCCGGTTGTCGGCGATCCACGCCTTGTTGTGCATGCGGTGGTTGACGCTGAAGAACCGCTGTGCCAGTTCGACGATGCGCGCCAGCCCGGTGCGGTTGCGGAACGGGTTGTAGAGCCGGATCTCGATGTTGGGATGGGCGTCGAGCAGCAGCAGCTTCGAGTCCATGCCCCTGGCGTTCATGTCGTCGAGCAGCATGCGCACGCGCACGCCGCGCTCGGCCGCGCGCCAGACCTCGCGCCCGAGCAGGCGACCGGCCAGATCGTCGTGCCAGATGTAGTACTGCAGGTCGAGGCTGCGCCCGGCCCGCTGCGCCGACAGCGCCCTCGCGGCGAAGGCGTCCACGCCGTCGTTGACCAGCAGCGCCCCGGTCTGGCCGGGATGGGCGGCCAGCAGCGGCGCCAGTTCCCGGTCGAGCGCGGTCGCGTCCGCCCGCGGCGGCAGCGCGGCGGAGGGCTTGCCGGTGGCCGGCGGGGTCAGGTGGTCGGCCAGCAGCAGGCCGCTGATCGCCAGCGCGGCCAGCGAGAACAGGCTCCAGCCGAGGATCCGCAGCGCCCGTCGCATCGTCATCGCCGCCATCCGCCACCCCCTGCCCGAACCATGCGCGGCAGTATCCACGCCGCTGCGGCCCGGGGGCAAGGCGCGGCCGGCCGCGCAGCGGGGCGCCGGCATGAGGCCGGCACGGACCGGCAGGCTAGAATGGGCGATCACTCGTTACCTGCACGGAGCGCGCATGAGCACGCCAGCCGCCCACACCGCCGAAGGGCACGTCCCCGCCTCCCGTCCCGACGCCGCGCCGCTGCGCTTCGTCACCGCGGCCAGCCTGTTCGACGGCCACGACGCCGCCATCAACATCATGCGCCGGCTGATCCAGGCGCAGGGCGCCGAGGTCATCCACCTCGGCCACAACCGCAGCGTCGAGGACGTGGTCCGCGCCGCCTTGCAGGAAGACGCCGACGCCATCGCGCTGTCCAGCTACCAGGGCGGCCACGTCGAATACTTCAAGTACATGGTCGACATGCTGAAGGAACGCGGCGCCGGCCACATCAAGGTCTTCGGCGGCGGCGGCGGCACGATCACGCCGGAGGAGATCCGCGAGCTGCAGGCCTACGGCGTCGAGCGCATCTACCACCCCAACGACGGCATGCACATGGGCCTGGTCGCGATGATCGAGGACGTGGTGCGCCGCGCCGGCGCGGCCCGCACGGAATCCGTAGGGCGGGCTCAAGCCCGCCATGCTTCGGCATCGACGATCAAGAGCGGCGGGCTTGAGCCCGCCCTGCACGACGAAATTTCGATCGGGCACATGCTGAGCCTGATCGAAGACGATGCGTTGACCGAGAGCGAACTCGCCCACCTGCGCAAGGAATGGCAGTTGGCCGGCGGCAGGACCCCTGTGGTCGGCATCACCGGCACCGGCGGCGCCGGCAAGTCTTCGGTCACCGACGAACTGCTCAACCGCTTCCTCGCCAACTTCCCGGAGATGCGCATCGCCGTGATCTCGGTCGACCCGACCCGTCGCCGCACCGGCGGCGCGCTGCTGGGCGACCGCATCCGCATGAACTCGCTGCGGTCGAAGCGCGTGTTCATGCGCTCGATGGCGACCCGCCGCCAGCACATGGCGACGAACGTCGTGCTGAAGGACTGCATCGGCTTCCTCAAGTCGCTGGGCTACGACCTGGTCATCGTCGAGACCGCCGGCATCGGCCAGAGCGACTCGGAGATCGTCGACCTCGTCGATTTCCCGATGTACGTGATGACCAGCGACTTCGGCGCGCCCAGCCAGCTCGAGAAGATCGACATGCTCGACTTCGCCGAACTGGTCGTGCTGAACAAGTTCGACAAGCGCGGCGCCGAGGATGCCCTGCGCGACGTGCGCAAGCAGTGGAAGCGCAACCGCGTCGCCTTCAACGTCGCCGACGAGGACGTGCCGGTCTACCCGACCATCGCCAGCCAGTTCAACGACCCCGGCATCAGCTGGATGTTCGCCAACCTGTGCCGCCTGCTGCGCGAGAAGCTGCCGCTGCCGGAGGCGAAGTGGTCGCCGGCCATCGACACCAGCCTCAAGGAACCCCGCGCCACCGTCCTCATCCCCGGCCAGCGCGTCCGCTACCTCGCCGAGATCGCCGAACAGGGCCGCGGCATCAACCGCCGCATCGAATCGCAGGCCGAGATCGCCGATCGCGCCCAGAGCTACTGGCAGTCGCTGCACGACCTCGGCGACATCGCGCTGCCGAAGGCGCTGGAGCTGTACGCCCCCGACGCGCTGCTGCCCGGCCCCTCATCCGGTCCTGCGGACCACCTTCTCCCCGCCAGCGTGGAGAAGGACGGCGCATTTGCCGCTGACGCCTCCGCCACGAACGCCGCCTCCGCTTCTCCTTCTCCCCGCGAGAGCGGGGAGAAGGTGCCCGAAGGGCGGATGAGGGGCGACGCAACGTCCCACACCGCCGCCTCCGCTTCTCCTTCTCCCCGCGAGAGCGGGGAGAAGGTGCCCGAAGGGCGGATGAGGGGCGACGCAACATCCCACGCCGCCGCCTTTGCTTCTCCTTCTCCCCGCGAGAGCGGGGAGAAGGTGCCCGAAGGGCGGATGAGGGGCGACGCAACATCCCACACCGCAGCCTTCGCTTCTCCTTCTCCCCGCGAGAGCGGGGAGAAGGTGCCCGAAGGGCGGATGAGGGGCGACGCAACATCCCACACCGCCGCCTTTGCCTCTCCTTCTCCCCGCGAGAGCGGGGAGAAGGTGCCCGAAGGGCGGATGAGGGGCCGCGTCGACGTCGACCGTACCCTCCTCACCCTCCGCCAGCGCTACAACGACGCCGTCCAGTCGCTCGACAGCGAAGCCCTCAAGCTGCTGCGCGAGTGGCCCGCGCGCCTGAAATCCATCGTCGACGACGTCAACGAATACCAGGTCCGCGACAAGACCATCCGTGTCGAGAACTACCGCGAATCCCTCTCGCACCAGAAGATCCCGAAGATCGCCGCGCCCACCTACAAGGGCTGGGGCGAGCTGCTGACCTTCCTGCAGAAAGAGAATCTGCCGGGCTATTACCCGTACACCGGCGGCGTCTACCCGTACCGCCGCACCGGCGAGGACCCGATCCGCATGTTCGCGGGCGAGGGCACGCCGGAGCGCACCAACCGCCGCTTCCACTACCTCAGCGTCGGCCAGCCGGCCGCGCGCCTGTCCACCGCGTTCGACAGCGTGACGCTGTACGGCGAAGATCCGGCGCCGCGCCCCGACATCTACGGCAAGATCGGCAACTCCGGCGTCAACATCGCCACGCTGGACGACATGAAGAAGCTGTACTCCGGCTTCGACCTGTGTGCGCCCAGCACTTCGGTGTCGATGACCATCAACGGCCCGGCGCCGATCATCCTCGCGATGTTCATGAACACCGCGATCGACCAGCAGGTCGAGAAATACCTGCGCTCCGACCAATCGCGCTGGGACGCCGCGCACGCGAAGATCGAGGCGATGTTCGAAGGTCGCCAGCGCCCCGAATACGGCGGCCTGCTGCCCGAGACCAACGACGGTCTCGGCCTCGGCCTGCTCGGCGTGACCGGCGACCAGATCGTCGACGCCGAGACCTACGCCGCCATCAAGGCGCAGACGCTGTCGACCGTGCGCGGCACGGTGCAGGCCGACATCCTCAAGGAAGACCAGGCCCAGAACACCTGCATCTTCAGCACCGAATTCGCGATGCGGATGATGGGCGACATCCAGCAGTACTTCGTCGAGAAGAACGTCCGCAACTTCTACTCGGTGTCAATCAGCGGCTACCACATCGCTGAAGCCGGCGCGAACCCGATCAGCCAGCTCGCCTTCACCCTGTCGAACGGCTTCACCATCGTCGAGTACTACCTCGCCCGCGGCATGAAGATCGACGACTTCGCGCCCAACCTGTCGTTCTTCTTCAGCAACGGCATGGACCCGGAATACACCGTCATCGGCCGCGTCGCCCGCCGCATCTGGGCGCGCGCGATGCGCGAACGCTACGGCGCCAGCGCCCGCAGCCAGATGATGAAGTACCACATCCAGACCTCGGGTCGTTCGTTGCACGCGCAGGAGATCCAGTTCAACGACATCCGCACCACGCTGCAGGCCCTGTACGCGCTGTTCGACAACTGCAACAGCCTGCACACCAACGCCTACGACGAGGCGATCACCACGCCGACCGAAGAAAGCGTGCGCCGCGCCGTGGCCATCCAGATGATCATCAACAAGGAACTGGGCCTCAACTTCTGCGAGAACCCATGGCAGGGCAGCTTCATCGTCGACAAGCTCACCGACCTCGTCGAGGAAGCCGTCTACAAGGAGTTCGAAGCCATCAGCGAACGCGGCGGCGTGCTCGGCGCCATGGACACCATGTACCAGCGCGGCAAGATCCAGGAAGAGTCGCTGTACTACGAACACAAGAAGCACGACGGCAGCCTGCCCCTGATCGGCGTCAACACCTTCCTGCCCAAGGACCACGGCGGCGACATCGTCACCGAGATCGAACTGATACGCTCAACTGAGGCGGAGAAGGGGCAGCAGATCGACAACGTCGCCAACTACCAGCGCCTGCGCAATCCGCTTTCTGTAGGAGCGACGGAAGTCGCGACCCACGGCCCGGGTCTCGCCTATCTCCAGAAAACCGCCCGCGACCGCCAGAACGTCTTCGCCGCCCTGATGGAAGCGGTCAAGACCCACAGCCTCGGCCAGATCAGCCATGCGCTGTACGACGTGGGTGGAGAATATCGGCGGAACATGTGATGCCCGAGAACCAGTGACCGCAGCCCATGTCCTTCAATCTCCGTGAAATCTTCCAGGCGCTGACCGATGCCGACTACGTCGTTGTCGGCGGGCTTGCAGTGATCCTGCACGGACATCTGCGGGCCACGCGCGATCTCGATCTGGTCATCGGGTTCGCGCCCGCGAATGTCGCGAAGGCTTGCGACGCTCTGGCTGCCATTGGGCTTCGCCCGCGTTTGCCGGTGACCTTCGAGGATTTCGCCGACCCGGCCAAGCGCGAGGACTGGTTCCGGCATCGGAACATGCAGGTCTTTCCGCTGTGGGACCCCGCCAATCCCGAGCGATCGGTCGACGTTTTCGTGCACGAGCCCCTGGATTTTGCCGAATTGTCGAAGGACGCCGTCGTCAAGGATCTCGATGGCGTCCCGATCCGGGTCGCGTCGATCGCCCACCTCATCGCGATGAAGCAGCTCGCCGGTCGTCGTCAGGACCTTGACGACATCGAGGCTCTTCGCCAGATTGCCGATGAGACCAATCCCCCGCGAGGTGCACCATGAGCGATCCGTTGCGATACACCTTCGAGGATGCGCGACGTCAGCAGCTTCGCGACGGCATCGCATTGAGTACGTCTGCCAAAGTGGCGTGGTTCGAGGAGATGGTGGCACTGGCAGTGCGATTCGGAGCGCGGGATCGGCTGGCGGACCGTTCCCCTTCGCCATTGTCCGATCCCCGGGGGGCCTGACCGCCATGCGCGCGAGGCGAGTCCCGTGTAGAAGGGGCATGAGTCCGCATGGTGATCGCAGCCTGCCCCCGGCTGGCGTCAATACCTTCCTGCCCAAGGACCACGGCGGCGACATCGTCACAGAGATCGAACTGATCCGCAGCACCGAGGCGGAGACGGGGCAGCAGATTGCGAATGTGACGGGGTATCAGCAGAGCCGCAATGCGTATGCTGCGGAAGGGCTGGCCTCACTGCAGAAGACGGCGCGGGATCGGCAGAACGTGTTCGCCAGCTTGATGGAGGCGGTGAAAACGCATTCGCTGGGGCAGATCAGTCATGCGCTTTATGATGTGGGTGGGGAATATCGGCGCAACATGTGATTGCTCTGGCTTGTCGAAAACTATTCTACGGAGGAGCTTTATGAGCAAGTTGAAGGGTATCAACGCCGCCAAGAAAGACGCTCTATCAAAGTCACACACTGCTCAAAGCTCGGTGAAGCCGTCTGCATTGGGGAAGAAGAGTGTCGGGCCTGAACTGCTCACTGACGAGACTCTCCCACTCGCGATTGGTAAGTTGTTCGAACTCAATAATTACGAAGTTGAGTACAGCAAAAAAATTCATGGCGCAGAGGTCGATATCGTGGCAACGTCCAAAGGAGATCCCTTTGCTCCCGTCATCTACGTCGAAGCGACTGTGCAGTATGTCGATAACACAAAGTACGGAAAAGATTCGACAAAGTTCCTATTGATCCAGCACAAAGACTCTAGGGGTGTCTGTCTGAGCGTGTCGACCAAGGGTTTCACTCCCGATGTCATCGAGCGTGCGGCTGAATCTGGAGTTTTAACCAAATCTTATCTACAGCTTTTCGAAGGCTTTGAGAAATTTGGACCATACTGCGAAAAAGTTTTGGGTGACGTCAGTATTCGATCCTTGCTAGAGACTTACGAAGAACCGTTTTTCAAGGACAAAGCTGGAGAAGCTATTGCAACTGAGTGGCTGAGAGATTGGAAGAATGCGGCCTCAGATGTTTCGCCCTGGTTAGTTGTTTTGGGGGAGTACGGAACTGGCAAGACGGCCTTAACCCAGAAGCTGCAGAGCGACTGGATCAGTGATTACCGATCGAACCCCGTTTCCCCTATCCCTTTTCGGGTCGAGTTGAGGAACTTCACTCGGCAGTTTGATGCAAGATCCCTGATTCACCACTTTTTAGATACAAACCACCTTGGGCATCTGTCTATCGATTTTGTATTTCACTTAATTCGAAATCGTCGCGTGCTTTTATTGCTTGACGGCTACGACGAGATGGCGCAGTTCCTGAACGCGCGAGAGCGAAGGACATGCCTGGCGGCTCTTGCGGATTTGGCCTCAGAGGGGGCCAAGGGAATCCTCACTAGCCGTCCGAATTATTTCACCGAGACTGAAGAACTTAACGTTTTCGAAGCTCTTTATACCTCGCTAGAAAAGAATAAGTACTACATTGGAAAGCTGGATCAGTTGTTCATAGCCGAAGAGAAGTCGGTGGATCTGTTGCTTGAGAACTATCTCCTCAGCAAAAACGAAAGATACCTCCGCGACCTTAGCCCTGATCAAACGACTGCGCTCGTTAGGAGAAAGCTTGCAGACGATCCTAGTGGTCAGGAAATAGTTACTGCGCTTTTGAATAAGGTATTTCGAGAAGAAGCAGGAGGGGCGAAGCAGGCATTGTCGGGTAAGCCCGTCATCATTTCCTATTTGCTTGAGCTAGTCGACGATCTGCGAGCGCCCGGGAATGAGATCACTGCGGCGCACATTACTGAGTGGCAAATCTACAAGTTGATCGTTGATCGGCTGATGTTCCGTGATCTCCAGCGAGCTCCAAGCCTATCCCCGGATGATCGCCGTGGGGTTTTGCAGAAGTTGGCACTTGAATTATCAAAGAAAGAAATGCCGATGGCAGGTGAGGAGGTCTTTGCGGAGATTATTCGTGAGAATTTCAAGGCCGAGCTTAGAAGATTGTCTCCCGACGAACGGCGAGCTAGACAGGATGAGTTATTTCAGGATCTAAGAAGTTCGGCAACTCTGACGAGGATGGAGAGCTCAGGGAGGGCCGGCTGGGTCTTCTCGCACAACTCTCTTCGCGAGTATTTGGTGGCTGAGCTTTGCGTTGGAAACCTGGTCAAAGGAGTTCCGTTAGAGACCTCGATTCCTATTACTGCTCCGATGCGTTCGTTCGTTGCATCGGCTCCTGAAGAAATTGCACGGATTTTCCAAGGGGCACTGCAATCTCACTGGGCTAAACGCCAACTACCCCACCTTGGTACGTATCTGTCACTAAGTAGTGACCTGCTCGCCACCCAAGAAGGTGGTCTAGCGAAGGCTATGCATCGTGTTCTCGGTCGCCCCGGCGGTGCTGGTTTCGAATTCGAGAAAATCTCTGTCAAAGATTTAGATCTAACGCCCATGGCGCTTGGCCGGAAGAGGCTCATGCTTCACGCTGCAGACTCGTCTTGGAGCGAAGTAAATTTTAAGGGAACTGATCTTTCGAGTAGTGAATTCGGAGCAGCAACGCTCGATCGCGTAATTTTCGCTGATTGCAAGCTTGATGGCTGTGACTTTAGTTCTGCTGTGGTATTTGAATGTGACTTTAGCGGCGCGACTGTCCAAGGAGCGAATTTCTCCGGAGTTGACGCGACTTCGAATTTTGTTGTCCGTGTCAATGGCGAGCTTACGGTCTTGGTGGGTCAAAATGCGATTGGGTGGCTCAGATACTGCGGTGCAATCACCGATGATATTCCTGCCTATTTTGAGCTTCAACACCATCCGAAATTTTCAATTGTATTGAAGATCTGCGAAAATTTGGCAGATCAGAAGAACAGTCAGATTCGTGGGCTAACTCAGCGCGGCGCCGCCCAAAGTGATCCTCGATTCGCTCGCGATTTCGTTGGTCATTTGAAGAATAAGGGAATTATAACGTTTTTCAGAAATGAGTTAGCTTCAGTGACTAACGAAGGTAGGACGGTACTTACTCGATTTGTTAATCATCAGGATATTCCGAAGGAAATTGAAGACTTCCTCAGAGCGCGTTGAAAATGGACAAGCCAAAAAGGGGGCAGAGTAGAGTTTAAGGTGCCCACCGTTGTCGTCCCAGCATCGCACCGTGCTCGGCGCGTCAAGGTCGAGGTGAATTGCTGCGCAAACCTTGACGCGCCTGCACGCGATGCGGGTTGGACTCGCCAACGGCGCTCACTTCGGGCGTCGGGCGAAACGGAGTGCCGTCATGTCCAAGCCCAAGTCGCCGCCTGCGTCCCGCGCCGCGGTGTCGAACGTCCTGCTGGTCGAAGTCCCGTCCCAGTTCATCGCCCTGTGCGAAGCCAGCGGCACCCGTCCGCAAGCCGCCCTGCGCGGCATGGCCGCCATGGTCTGCGGCCTGCGCTACGACGACGACAACTGCCTGGTGCCGCTGGAAGGCACGGCCGCGTAAACTTCATCCGGGCGCGGGCCGTGCTTGCGCCCGGTGGCTAGGCAGGCACGCCGTGCTCTTGATTGGACGCTTCCAGGATTTGACGACGATATGAGCGACCGCCACCGGATTCTTGCGGATACTGACTTCTGGTCCCGGCTGGAATACGAGCTTTCCGGCTGGTTCCGTACCAGCGGTAGCAACACGCTTGGGGGTTACTGGTGTGATGGATTCATGCCGAAGTCCGCGCGCAACACGAAAGAGGGTGTGGAGGTGCAGGGAACGGCGTGGATCGAGGAAGGGCGAACGTCGCGTGGTCAATTCGCGTTTGTCCTCTCGATACCGCAGAAACTGCTGTTGCGGTATGCAAACAACGCCGTCCTGATGGTCAAGGATATCGATGTGGAGCGCCGCAGGCTTCAACTCGCTTTGGCTTCTGGAACGAGCATGGGCGCCGAGCGGCGAGAAGAGTTGTAAGACGCGTCTGCAGTTTCAGCAAGTAGCAAGTAGCCCGGGTAAGGCCAAAGGCCGCACCCGGGAATTTCTGAGAGGCATGCGTGGATTCTTCCCGGGTGCGCGCGTTGCGCTTACCCGGGCTACCAAACCTTGACGCGCCTGCGCGCGATGCGGTTCGGACTCGCCAACGGCGGCCACAGTGGCTGCCGGGCGAAACGGAGGTCCGTCATGTCCAAGCCCAAGTCGCCGCCTGCGTCCCGCGCCGCGGTGTCGAACGTCCTGCTGGTTGAAGTCCCGCCCCAGTTCATCGCCCTGTGCGAAGCCAGTGGCACCCGCCCGCAAGCCGCCCTGCGCGGCATGGCCGCCATGGTCTGCGGCCTGCGCTACGACGACGACAACCGCCTGGTGCCCTTCGATGGCTCCACCGCCTAGGCTCCATCCGGGCGCAGGCATCGCTTGCGCCCGGGGGCTCGCCTCAGGCCTGGAAGTGTCCGGGAAATCGGGGCTGAACCCGCCCGTCTGAAATCGCAGGCAGCGTGTCCCTGGAACCGCGTATTATCTTGCCAGTCAGGTCCGCGTCTCTTTTCTGCCACGGGTATGCTTGCGACGCGGAGCCCCATGCATCGGCGCAGGCGCGTGGCGATTCAGTCAAGGAGAATTTCGTGTCGAGGCACCGGATTTTGTCGTTCGTCGCCCCTGCGCTGCTGGTGTTCGCAGGAACCGCAAGTGCGGAACAGCGCTATTTCGAGTTCACGGGCACGGTCACGCAGAGCAGGGATTCCTCCCTGGCTCCGGTCGGGGCGACGGTCCGCGGAACATTCAATTACGACGACGCCACCGTTGGAGACTATTTCGACAACATGGCGCTCTATGACGTCGACGCCGAATTGGTTGCGGATATCAATGGGCATGCCCTCGTCAGCGACCGCACGAGCATCACGCTCTACGACTATCTCAACACCGGCGGCGACATCGTCTGGGTGTACAGCACGCCGGGCATCATGGTCGACCACACGTTCCATGGCACCGGCTACTTCGGTTTCAGTCTTTTCGGGGCCGGCCTCGACAGCCTCGCTTTGCCGAGCAGCTACGATCTCGCGAAATTTCACATTGCTGAAGGCGCCCTGTTTCTGAACGATACGGATGGAGTACTCGTGGATTTTTCCATCGACACAATCACCAGTCTTCCGGCGCCGTGCCTGAAGAAGAATGGCAAGGTCGACAGGCATTGCAAGGACAAGGGTCGATAAGCTGAACGCATAACGCGGCTGGATGGGTTCCGCCTTTGCGGGACCCATCGCTTCTTCAAGATGCCGATGACGAACATCGCCACGCTCAACCGACCTTGCAGCAAGTAGCCCGGGTAAGGCCAAGGGCCGAACCCGGGAATTTCGGAGAGGCATGCATTCGTTCTTCCCGGGTGCGCGCGTTGCGCTTACCCGGGCTACCAAGCCTTGACCCGCCTGCGCGCGGCGCGGGTTGGGCTCGCCAGCCGAGTCCACAGTGACCGCCCGGCGAAACGGAGTGCCGTCATGCCCGGGCCCATGTTGCAGCAAGTAGCCCGGGTAAGGCCAAAGGCCGCACCCGGGAATCTCCGAGAGGCATGCATTCGTTCTTTCCGGGTGCGCGCGTTGCGCTTACCCGGGCTACGGCGTATTGCCAGTCCAAGCGGCCGCTTGGTTTCACGCTCGCAGCCCGAGGCTGCCTACGACCTTTGATCCAACTCGTAATGGATCAGGGTCACGCACTGCGAGGCGAACAGCATGGTCGGGCCGAGGGCGATGAGCTTCGCGCCCATGCGTTCGAGGCCGGGGATGGCCTTCTTGGGCATGGGGATGTGGTCGGTGAGTAGGAAGCATGGGTTGTCGGCGAACGCCTGTTCGCGGATCGGCGTGCCCTTGCGGTCCATGAGGAACAACTGGTGGTCCGCGGACAGCGTCTGCACCAGTTTCTCGAAGCTGATCGTCTGCACGGTGACGCCGGATTCGACGGCGCGGGTGTCTTCCTTGCCCATTCCGAGCGAGGCGTCCAGCGCGGCGGCGACCTTGGTCAGGAGCGAGCGTTCGTCGAAGCCGCCGATGTCGTGCATGGCGTTGATGTCGAAGCGCACGGTGCGGGAGAAATCGCGGGTGCTTTCCAGCACCAGGTAGACGACGACGTCGGGCCGGTGCGACTGGGCCACGAACAGCGCGTTCATCAGCGTGTGCGCGAGAATTTCGGTGTGGGCGTCCTTGCCGACCGATTCCCACAGTTTCCGGCTGTCGGTCGGCGCCGCGCGTGCTCTGAGTACGAAGGTTCGCATGTGGGTTCGCCGCCGCCTGTGCCTGCGCGGCACCGCGCGTGCCGCGCGGTCATTGTCGCGTGAAACGGTGGTTCCGGTCATGCCCCGCCATGGATGCGGCGGTCAACGCCGCCGGCCGCGCTTGTCGGGGGCGAATTCGCGTTCCCACAGGATCCTGCGCGCCAGCGGCAGCACGTCGGCGGCGCGCGGCAGATCGGACAGCCACAGGAAGTCGTACTTCTTCGGGTCGGTCTTCGCGTCGGGCGTGCAGGCGAGCTTGAAGAGCTGCCCGAGCCAGTTGTATTCCGGCACGGGCGTCCACGACTGGTCGCGCGGCGGGGCCCGCTCGATCCTGCCGCCGACCTGCTGGGCGTAGGCGCGCGGGATGCGGAGCTTGCGGGCCTTGCAGTCGAAATCGAGGGTCGAGGCGACGTAGTTGTACTTGTCCGGCGCTTCGAAGAACTCGATGCCTTCGATCGAGACTTCGCCGCCGGGCAGGGTGCGGGTCTTGCCGTTGGCGACGTACATCGTCCGCGACGGCGCATCGCCCTTGCCGAACACGATGTACCAGCATGCCGACATGACGTCCCGGCACGGTCCGGCGGGGGCAGCGGATGCGGCATTGGCGTCCTGCGCACGGCTCTCCGCGGGCGCGGCCAGCAGCAGGGCGGCGGCGATCGCCGCGGTCGCCGTGAACGCCGTGAATCGGGCGCCTGCGAGGCGGAGAAGGGCGTGAGGCATGCGGTGCGCTCCGGAAAGGGGGCGTGGGGCGGAGGACGGGGCGTTCAGCGGATGCGCTTGCTGCGCACCCGGCCGAGATCCAGCGTCTGGTCCTCGGCCAGGGTCACGACCCGGACCGTGTTGAAATCCTTGACGTCGAAGACCGACTCGATCTTGTCGCTGTAGACCGGCACCTGCTGGTTCTGCTGCGCGTAGACCGGGGAGCAGACGCCGTGGCTGCACGTCTGGTCGATGACCGTGGACACGCTCTCGCTGTCGTAACCGACGATCGGACGGAAGCTCTGCGCCTTCACGTCCTGCTTCATGGTGATCAGGAGGTAGTCGCCGGCTTGCAGGCTTTCGAAGACGAAGCCGCCGTCCTCGTCGGTGAAGGTGCGGGCGAGGTGGGCGCTGACCTGTTCGTCCACCAGCAATTGGGCGAGCGGAAGGTCGTCGTCGCCCTTGAGGCCGTCGCGTTCCGGCGTCATGTGCAGCTTCACCCATTCGCGGGCGTAGGCGGTCATCGGCACCAGCCACACGAACTGGTGGCCCGAGTCCGTGCGGCGCAGCAGTGCGGTCTTGGTGTAGAGACGGCCGCGTAGCGCGCTGTTGCCCGGTTCGAGCAGGCGCATGGCTTCGTCGGGATCGAAGCGGGCGGGGACCGGCGGCAGCCGCTTGGCGCGTTCGCGCATGGCCTGGAACGCGCCGGCGGTGTCCTGCGCCGCTGCCGGCAGGCATGGCGCGACGATGCCCAGCGCCAGGCAGGCGGCGGCGAGGCGGCGACGCCACGGGTGGCGAACGGGGGCGATCCGGGTGAGGGAAGGCGTCGATGGCATGACGGCGGGCTCCTGGCAGCGTGTTACTGGCAGCGTGTCCTGATGGCGGTGTGCGCAAGCGTGCGACACCGCGGGACGAGGATCGACGCGGCCACAGGGCAGGCTCAAGCCCGTCCTACGATACCGGATGCGGGGGCTTCATGTGTCCCGGATCCGCGCGACGCGCTGTCGATACGCCTTGACGTTGTCGCCGTCGATGCGTCGTTCGCGGGTGCCGTTGTTCTCGCCGATCTTGTCGTCCTGGAGGCGTTCGATCGGTTTCGTCTCGATCTTCGTCTCGCGCTCGAAGCCGTGCGACTTGTCGGTGTTGCGGTAGTACCGGTACAGCGTCCAGTACAGCGCGGTCGCGCCGGCGGGGCCGGCGAGCAGGATCCAGAGTCCGCTGTCGTCGCTCATTGGGAACCTGCCACGATCGCGATCGCGATGGTTTCGAGGATGGTGCCGACGGTGAGCGCGGCCAGCAGCAGTTTCCACTGCTGCACGGGCACGCTGCCCATGGTTTCGCCGGTGCGGCCGTTGACCGCGATGTAGTGCAGCATGCCGCCATTGGCGCCGGGCTGGTGATAGGAGTACAGCCACACCGGCAGGTACATCGACACCCAGCGGGTGCCGTGGACTTCGAGGCGCTCCTGCTCCCAGCGCACGCCGCGGTCGTAGCGGGCCACCGAGACCTCGATCTGGGCGCGGGCGATCGACAGCAGCTGGTCTTCCAGCCGCGGCTGCATCTGCTCGACGTTGCTGTTGCGCTTCTCCGAGCTGAAGCCCGCGAGGTAGGAGGCGTTCCACTTCACCGCGTTCTTGGTGTCGAACGGCAGGATGGTGTTGATGATGTTGTTGGTGTTGACCCGGGTGTCGAGGTTGCCGCGCTCGGTGGACGATTCCAGCGGCAGGTCGTCGACGGTGAAGTCGATGTGGCGCCCGATGCGGTAGACGTCGGCGTCGTAGTAGGTCTTCTTGTCGTTGTCGCTGCCGCGGGTGTATTCGCGGGTCTTGATCTCGCCCTTGCCGAACAGGTCGGCGCTGGCGTTGCCGTCGACGATCATGTACGGCAGGTACACGCCGACGACGTTCTCGGGCGTGAACTGTTCCTTGAACGCCTTCAGCGCGAACAGCCGGCGCTTGTCGACGAACTGGCGGATGCGCGCGACCGCGTCGTCCTTCTTGATGTGGAAGGGCAGCACCGCGTCGGGCACCGCGCCGTTGTCCACCTGCTCGTTCACGCCGAAGACGTGGCGACACCAGTGGCAGCGCGCGGTCATCGCGTTCTCGGTGTTGACCGTGACCTCGGCGCCGCAGCCGCTGCACTTGAAGCTCATCAGCACGCTGGCGTCGGCGGCGATGTCGCGTGCGCCGGAGGCGATGACGGTGCCCTTGAGCTGGTCGATGCCGTCGCCCAGCCCGAACAGTTCCTCGACCCGCGCGCCGTCCCATTCGTTGCGGCAGTACAGGCAGACCAGCAGGTCGGTGCCCGGCTTGTGGCGGATGTCGGTCGAACCGCACTTGGGGCAGCGGTTCATGCCGTCGGCGAGCTCCGCCGACGCGGTGTCGATCGCGACCGGGTCCGGCGCTTCGAGTTCCTTGCGGATCGGGTCGGGCAGGGTGGCCGGGTCGATCGGCTGGCTGCCGGGCAGCGGCGGCACGTCCCGCGGCGACCCCGGGCCGTCGACGGGCGGCGGCATCGGGGGCGGCGTGGACGGCGGCAGCGGCGGCGGGACTTTCGGATCGGACATGGTCGCTGCGCCCGTGGCTCAGAGACCCAGCGCCTTGGCCTTCAGCGCGTCGTAGTCGGCCTGGGTGATCAGGCCGAGGTCGAGCATCTCCTTGGCCTTCTTCAGCTTGGCGACCGGGTCTTCCGCGGCGGGGGCGGGCGGGGCGACCGGCTGCTGCAGGCCGGCGAAGCCGCCGGTCATGCCGGTGGCCATGCCGATGCCCATCAGGCCGGCGGCGCCGCCGGTCTCGCCGGCGGACTGGATGCCCTGCGCGACGCTGGCCTGCAGGTTGGCGTTGCCGCGGGCGCCGGACAGCGCGTCGGCGCGCTGCACGGTCTTGAGCAGTTCGCGGGTGTTGGCGTCGTACTCGATCGAGACGATGGCGGTCTTGACGATCGCCAGGCCGCGGTCGGACTTCCACTGGTAGCCCTGCTCGACCGCGTCGGACAGGCTCCTGGCGAAGCCGACCGAGTCCTGCTGGATCTTGGTGATGCGGTTGCCCTTGCTCGGGTCGTTCGTGTACAGGCTGAACGCCGGCGCGAGCGAGCCGACCACTTCGTTGAACAACTGGCTGGCGGCCGCATTGTCGAGGTCGGTGAAGTCGAACACCTTGCCCGGCTGCAGGTAGCTGGCGGGCACGAAGTTCTTCACGAACAGGATCGGGTCGACGATCTTCAGCGTGTACGAGCCGCGCGTGACCGCGCCGACCTGGGTGTTGAGGAAGCCGTCGTCCCAGTAGATCTCGGACTGGGTGCCGAAGCGGTTGTCGGGCAGTTCCTTCAACGAGACGAAGAACGCCGCCTGCTGCGAGCCCGGCTGGCCGCCGAACTTGAAGCGCTCCCAGCTCTGGGTGATCAGCGAGGAGACGATGCCGTCGCCGGCGAAGATCGACTTGGAGTTCAGGTCGTCCGAGCGCCACTCGTAGCCGCCCGGCTCGGCGACGAAGGCGGTGATCTTGCCGTCCTGGAACAGCAGCAGGCCGTAGCCCTCGGGCACGATGATCTTCGAGCCGTTGGTGATGATGTTGGAGGAGCCGTGGGTGTTCGACCCGCGCCCGGCGTTGGTGCCCTGCGGCACCGCGGCGAACAGCGCTGCCGTCGACGGCAGACCCGCCGGCACCGTGTAGAAATCCTTCCACTGGTCCGCGAGCGTGCCGCCGACCGCACCCACCACCGCCTGTACGAGACCCATGACCACTCTCCGCGTTTCTTGGCCGGGCGCCATGCCCGCCGTGTTCGCGAACTATACACGCGGAGATTGGCGGCGATCGGCCGCCGGAAGTCACGATCGACGGCCGTGCAGGCGGGTGCTGATCGGGGTGTCGCGGGCTGGCCTGGACGGCGCGTGAATCGCGTTCTGGCGCCCGCGATCGACAGGCGTGCGGCGCGCGGGCATCGCTCGCCGGGAGACCTGCGGCCTGCGATCAGCCCCGCACCGCCGCCTCGATGGTCGCGATGTCGATCCTGCGCATCGTCATCATCGCCTCGAACGCGCGCCTGGCCGCGGCGCGGTCGGGGGAGGTGTAGGCCTCGGTGAGGGCGCGCGGCGTGATCTGCCACGACAGGCCCCATTTGTCCTTGCACCAGCCGCAGCCGCTTTCCTGGCCGCCGTTGCCGACGATCGCGTCCCACAGCCGGTCGGTCTCGGCCTGGTCGTCGGTGGTCACCTGGAACGAGAACGCCTCGCTGTGCGACAGCTCGGGGCCGCCGTTGATGCCCAGGCACGGGATGCCCAGCACGGTGAACTCGACGGTCAGCACGTCGCCTTCGCGGCCGGCGGTGTAGTCGCCCGGCGCCAGGTGCACGGCGTCCACCGTGCTGTCGGCGAAGGTCGCGGCGTAGAAGGTGGCGGCTTCGAGCGCGTTGCCGTCGTACCAGAGGCAGATCCGGTTGCGGGGAAGCGTGGCGTTCCTGGTCATGGCGGTCTCCTGTGTCGTGGGTGCGCGGCCGGCGAGGGCGGTCCGTTCGATGGAACGACGAACCGGAAGGCCGGATTTCGACACGCCCGGCCCGGGACGACGGGGACACGTCCCGCCGTCCCGGGTGCCAGGGTCGATCAGAACCCGTTGTCGCCGTCGAGGATGCGGCCGAGGCCGCCGAGCACCGAGCCCTCGCCGCGGCTGCCGCCGTTCTGCGGGGCGGCGGCGAGCATGCGCCCGGCCATGCGCGAGAACGGCAGCGACTGCAGCCAGACCTTGCCGGGCCCGGTGAGGGTGGCGAGGAACATGCCCTCGCCGCCGAACATCATGCTCTTGATGCCGCCGATGGTGCGCACGTCCATGTTGACGGTGTCGTGGAAGGCCATGACGCAGCCGGTGTCGACGTCGAGGCGTTCGCCCGCGCGCAGTTCGCGCTCGACGACGGTGCCGCCGGCGTGGACGAACACCCAGCCGTCGCCTTCGAGCTTCTGCATGATGAAGCCTTCGCCGCCGAACAGGCCGGTGAGGATCTTGCGCTGGAAGTGGATGCCGAGCTGCACGCCGCGGGCGCCGGCGAGGAAGCTGTCCTTCTGGCAGATCAGGCGGCCGTTGTGCTCGTCGAGCTTCATCGCCAGCACGGTGCCCGGATACGGCGCCGCGAACGCCACCCGCGCCTTGCCGCTGCCGGTGTGGGTGTAGACGGTGGTGAACAGGCTCTCGCCGGTGATGACGCGCTTGCCCGCGCTCATCAGCTTGCCGAGCAGGCCGCCGCCCTGGTCGGAGCTGGCGCCGCTGCCGAATACCGTGTTCATCTCGACCGCGGCGTCCTTGTACATCAGCGCGCCGGCCTCGGCGATGGCGCTCTCGCCGGGGTCGAGCTCGACCTCGACGAACTGCATGTCGCTGCCGACGATGCGGTAGTCGATGTCGTCGTTGCGCGACGGCGGGCGCGGCCCGGCGGCGGCGGGGAGCGGGGGCGGGAGGTGCTCGGGCGGGCCGGCGGGGCGCAGTTCGGCGACCTCGGCGACCGGGCGCCAGCCGGTGAAGCCTTCGCGCCAGCACTGGCTGGCGGGGTGCTGGCGCACGTATTGCTGCGCGGCCGCGTCGTCGAGCGGGCCGACGCGTTCGCCGGTGCGTTCGCCGGTGCCGGCGTGGAAGTACCACTGGGTCATTGCGGACTCCTCGGGTGGGGGCGTGGGTCGGGGGAGGGTGTCGTGGGTCGCGCGCACGCTAGCAGGCGCGACCGGCGGCGGCCCGTGCCGGCGGTCACGGCGGATCCCGGCCGTGGCGGCGTGCCGCCCACCTATACTCGGCCGCCCGCCGCACCGCCGCCACCCGCGATGAAATACGACGACGCCGAGTACTACTTCCTCGACTTCGGGACCGACCTGCCCAACGAGAATGGCGGCCGCCACATCGGGCTGTTCCTGGAGTGGGCGATCCTGCGGGGACTGGCGGGCGAGGCGTTCGCCGGGGACGCCGGCGCGCTGCGGGCCGGGACGGCGAACGGGCTCGACCTGCTGTTCGATCGCTGCGACGGCAAGCTGCTCGCCGACGATCTGAACGAGGAAGGCAACGCCTTCGCCGCCGCCAGCTACGAACGCTTCGTGCTCAAGGACTTCATCGAGGCGATGAACTGCGCGCCCGATGCCTCCGTCGATGCCATCTTCGGCGCGGACCTCACGCCGCAGCGGCATGCACGCGTGCTGTGGCAACTGGACCGGCGCTACGTCGAGTGGCGCCGCGGCTTCGGTTTCCCCGCCCGGGCCGAGGTGCTGGGACGCCTGGTCGCGGCGCTGCAGCCCGTCTTCGAGGCCGCGCGCTTCCTGCGCGTCGAGCCGAGTCTCTGGAGCCAGACCGCTGACGTCGCCTCGTTCGAGCGCACGCTCGGCGACGCCGTGCAGCGCGTGGACCTGCATGCCGTCGACGATCCCGAATGGTTCCACGGCGTGCGGCTCGAATGCACGCTGCACGTGCCGGCGCTGTACGAGGCCATCGTGCGCGAGAAGACCGAGGACCAGGGCGACGTGACGTCGCTGCAGTGTTCGGCCGAACTGCCGTTCGCGCGGCTCGCCGACGGCTGGACCGGCCCGGTGCAGGACTACCGCCGCGACCAGGCGGGCTTCTGGGTCTTCCGCGAGGACGACCTCGCCCCGCTGCTGGCCTGGCTGGCCGCGCGCGTGGAGACCTTCGTGCTGCCGCTGCTGCGGGGTCTGGACGGCATCGACGGGCTGGCGCTCGCGCACGGTGCCCGGCCGATGTCGGCCTCGCCGCTGCACCTGCCGCACGATCCCTATCCGGCGCTGCTGACGGCCGAGATGGCGAGACATCCGCGCCTGCGCGGCCTGCTCGACGAGACCGAGGCCGCGATCCTCGCGCTCGCGCCGCGTGCGCGCAGCCGCGACCAGGCCGGCGCGCTGGCGCTGATCCCGCGCCTGCGCGACCGCGCGCGCGGCTGGATGCCCTGAGCCTCGCGCCGGGGCGCATGACCTCCGGCGCTTGCCCGGGGGCGGGGCGGGCGGCAGAGTGCGCCGTTTCTCCCATCCGCAAGGTCGCCATGATCCCGTCGCTCGCCCCGTTCCGCGTCGCCCTGCTGTCCGCCGCGCTGGCGTTCGCCTCCGGCGCCGCCGTCGCCGCCGACGCCCCGCAGGACTTCCTCGCCGCGCACCTGGACACCTCGGTCGATCCGGGCGTGGATTTCTTCCAGTACGCGAACGGCGCGTGGCTGAAGGCGCATCCGATCCCGGCATCGGAGTCGTCGTGGGGCATCGGCAACGAGGTCGACGAGGAACTGTACGCGCGGCTGCGCACCATCAGCGAGACCGCGGCGACGGCGCAGGCCGCGGCGGGCAGCGACCAGCAGAAGATCGGCGACTTCTGGTCGACGGCGATGGACACGGCGCGGGCCGACCGCCTGGGCGTCGCGCCGCTGCGCGACGAACTGGCGCGGATCGACGCGATCACGACGCCGGCCGGGGTCGTCGACGCCGCCTTCGCCCTCAAGCCGATCGGCGTCTCCACCCTGTTCAGCCTGTTCGTCGCGCAGGACGACAAGGACAGCGCGACGATGGCGGTGCAGGCGTACCAGGGCGGGCTGGGCCTGCCCGAGCGCGACTTCTACTTCAACAAGGAAGCCGGCGTCGCCAAGATCCGCGCCGAGTACGTGGCCCACATCGCGCGCACCTTCGAGCTGCTCGGCCGCAAGCCCGCGGAGGCGAAGGCCGCGGCGCGGCGGGTGATGGCGTTCGAGACCGCGCTGGCGAAGGCCTCGCGCCGGCTCGAGGACCTGCGCGACCCGGAGAAGAACTACAACAAGCTGTCGCCGGCGGACCTGACCGCGAAGTACACGCCGTCGATCGACTGGCGCGCGCGGCTCGCCGAGTGGGGCCTGCATCCGGACTACATGCTGGTCGGCCAGCCGGAATTCTTCGCCGCCGAGGAGCGGCTGCTGCACGCGACGCCGGTGTCCACGCTGAAGGACTACCTGCGCTACCACCTCGCCGACACCTATGCGCCGTACCTGTCGACCGCGTTCGACGGCGAGCATTTCCGCTTCCACGGCAAGGCGATGTCGGGCCAGGAAGAGCAGCGCCCGCGCTGGAAGCGCGTGGTCGACGAGGAGAACGACGCGCTGGGCATGGTGCTGGGCCGGATCTTCGTGAAGGACTACTTCCCGGAAACCTCGAAGCGCCGCTACACCGCGATGGTCGAGGCGATCCGCGACACCTTCCACGACCGCATCCAGCGCCTGGACTGGATGAGCGACGCCACCAAGGCCAAGGCGCTGGCGAAGCTGGCCGCGGTCACGCCCAAGGTCGGCTATCCGGACGTGTGGAAGGACTATTCGACGCTGCAGATCGGCCGCGACTCGTACGCGGCGAACGTGATGGCGGCGGCGCGCTGGCAGTTCCGCGACAACCTGTCGAAGTTCGGCAAGCCGGTGGACCGCACCGAGTGGGGCATGACCCCGCAGACCTACAACGCCTACTACAATCCGTCGAACAACGAGATCGTGCTGCCGGCGGCGATCCTGATGATCCCCGGCACGACCGATGCGCAGGTGGACGACGCGGTCGCCTACGGTTACGTCGCCGCCAGCACCATCGGCCACGAGATCACCCACGGCTTCGACGACCAGGGCCGCCAGTACGACCAGCAGGGCAACCTGTCGGGCTGGTGGTCGAAGGAAGACGAGGACCGCTTCAACGCCGCCGCGCAGAAGATGGTGGCGCAGTTCGACGCCTACGAGCCGCTGCCGGGGCTGCACATCAACGGCAAGGCCAGCCTGGGCGAGAACATCGCCGACTACGGCGGCGTGCTGCTGGGGCTGGAGGCGTTCCAGAAGACCGAGCAGTACCGCAAGGGCGAGAAGATCGGCGGCCTGACCCCGGTGCAGCGCTATTTCCTGGGCTACGCGCTGGGCTGGATGTCGCAGCAGCGCGAGCAGGTGCTGCGCACCCGCCTGCTGTCGGACGTGCACGCCCCGGCGAAGTGGCGCGTGCTGGCGCCGATGTCGAACATCCCCGAGTTCTACGAGGCGTTCGGCGTCAAGCCCGGCCAGCCGATGTGGCGCAAGCCCGAGGACCGGGTGCGGATCTGGTGATCGCGCCGTTTCGGGGGCGCGCCGTTCCGGGGCCGGTTCGCGCGCGGCCCGGCTGCATGGGCTCCGGGTCGCGCCGCGGCCCGGCGAGGCTACTGCTGGCGCGCCGCGCATAGGACAATGCCCGGGTCCCGACTCCCGGGCGACGACCGGTGCCCCCGATGCTCTGGCTGCGCGTGATCCCGATCCTGCTGCTCATCGCGGCGAACACCGTGCTGCACGTGGCGCCGCTGATGGTGATCGCGGTGTTCAAGGCGCTGCTGCCGTTCGAGAAGGTGCGGCTGGCCTGCAACCCGCTGCTGACCGGACTGGCGGCGAGCTGGATCGGGGTCAACAGCGGGATGATCGACCGCTTCACCCGCACCCGGTTCGAGGTCGGGACCCCGGCCGGGCTGCGGATCGACGGCCATTACCTGGTGCTGGCCAACCACCAGAGCTGGGTCGACATCCTGGTGCTGCAGAAGGTGTTCAACCGCCGCATCCCGCTGCTGCGCTTCTTCCTGAAGCGGCAGTTGTTCTGGGTGCCGCTGCTGGGCCTGGCGTGGTGGGCACTGGATTTCCCGTTCATGGGCCGCTACACGAAGAAGCAGATCGCCAAGCGGCCGGAACTCGGCCTGCGCGATCGCGAGACCACCCGCCGCGCCTGCGAGAAGTTCCGCGCAATTCCGGTCTCGGTGATGAATTTCGTCGAGGGCACCCGGTTCACGCCGGACAAGCACGCGCGGCAGTCCTCGCCGTATCGCCACCTGCTGAAGCCGAAATCCGGCGGCGTCGCCTTCGTGCTCGACGCCATGGGCGACACCCTGCAGTCGGTGCTGGACGTGACCATCGTGTATCCCGGCGGCCGGCCGACGATGCTCGACCTGATGGGCGATCGCATCCCGGAGGTGCGGGTGGAAGTGCGCGAGCGCCCGATCCCGCCGCGGCCGACCGACGGCGACTACCAGACCGACCCGGCGTACCGCGCGGGCTTCCAGCAGTGGCTCAACGGGCTGTGGGTGGAGAAGGACGCGGAGATCGAGCGGCTGCTCGCGCAGGACGACGCGGCCGCCGCCCGCGGATGACCCCGCTCAGCGTTTGACGCCCAGCACTCCGTCGAGCGCGGGCTCGGCGCGGAATCCCGCCTTTTCCAGCCGCTTCGCGACCTCGCGCGGCACGTCGCGGCCGCTGGTGAGCCGGTTCGGCGCGCCGGTGTAGTGGAACAGGCGGCCGCCGCGGCGCAGCACCCGCGCGAGCTGGTCGTAGAACGCCTGCGAATAGAGTTCCCCGGCGATGCCGAAGCGCGGCGGATCGTGGAGCAGGGCGTCGAAGCCGGCGTCCGGCAGCGTCGCGATGGCCACGGCGACGTCGCCGTGGGCCAGCCGCAGCCGCCCGCCGTGTTCCGGCGCATCGGGGTCGGGCGACCACGGGTTGAGCGTGCGCAGCCACAGCACGTCGGCGTTCTTCTCGAACGAGTCGATGCGCGCCGCGCCGGCGTCGAGGCAGCAGGCCGCGAAATAGCCGAGGCCGCCGCAGGTGTCGAGCACGGCCTTGCCCTGCGGCTGCACCAGCGCGACCTTGCGCCGCGCGTCGTCGATCGGCGAGGTCTTCGCCGTCGGCAGCATCTTGATGCCGTCGATCTCGAAGGTCGGCGCGCCCCAGTCGGTCGGCACCAGCTTGATCAGCGCGCCGGAGAAGCGCGCGACCGGGACGAAGTCGTCGCCGTCCCGATGGTAGATCGTGCGGTCCTTGAGCGGGCCCGGATACGGATGGCGCTGCCCGCGCCAGGTCCACGCGTCGGCGTGGACGGTCGCCTGGTCCTGCGTGCGCCCGAGGTCGAACGACCCCGCGCACGCGTCGGCGCCGGCCTCGCGCGCGGCGTGGAGCGCGTCGGCGAGCGGTCGCGTCAGCAGCGGTCCGGCGTATTTCGCCACGGCGGGGCGCGCCCGATGCGGAAGGGGCGCGCAGGATACCCGCGATCGCGCCCGCCTGTCTCGCGGGCGCGACGACCGCCGGGGCTCAGCGGTTGAACGCCGGTCCGTTGACGCCGGCGTAGCCGTTGGCGCAGCCGGTGGTGCAGGTGGTCGCCAGCATGTTGTAGACGATGCGTCCGGCGTTGGTCTTGGAGCGGAAGTGGCCGACGCCGCTGCTGGTGTCGCCGCCGCCGGCGTTGAACGGGCTGCCGTCGGCCCAGTCCCAGTCGTAGGCGTAGGCGCTGCTGCCGAAGCCGATGTCCACCTGCGCCTTCACGTTGGTGGTGGCGTTGAACAGGGCGCCGCTGTTGCAGCCGCCCGAGTAGCTGGTGGTGAAGCAGTGGACCTGGTCGTAGTCGCCGGCGGTGATGGTGTAGAAGGCGATCGAGGTGTAGGTCGAGGGCAGCGTGCGCAGGCTGCCGCTGCCGCTGCCGGTCCAGCGGTTGTAGCCGTAGAAGGCCACGCCGGTGCTGGGGTAGTAGCCGAAGGTGTAGTAGTCGTACGGGTAGACGTAGGCCTCGGCGTTGCAGGTCGGGGCGTAGGGCGACTGGTAGCCGGTCGAATAGCAGGTGTTCAGCCCGCGCAGGCCGCCGCCGATGTTGACGAAGCGGCGCACGCTGCCCTGGTAGCCGTAGTACTTGACCATCGCCAGCGCCATGCTCGAGCCCATCGAGTGGGCGACGATATCGACCTGGCTGCGCCCGGTGTAGGCCTTCACCGCGTCGATGAAGGTCTTGAGGATCTGGTACTTGGACGGGCTGTGGTAGTTGTACTGCGGCGAGCCGCGCTCGCTGGAACTGAGGTAGGTGACGCCGAACAGTTCGCAGTCCTTGTAGCCGCGCGATTTCAGTTCGTCGTACATCGAGTAGGTCGGCGTGGTGTAGCCGCCGACCGCGCCCGGCGGCATGTCGAAGCTGATCGCGCTGTCGCCGTTGCCGGGGATGAACACCACCGGCGTGCGCGTCGCGGTGCAGCCCGAGGCGCCACCGAAGCCGCCGCTGCCCACGCCGGGACTGAAGCCGCCGGCGTATTGCGAGGCGGTGCCGGTGCAGGTGAAGCCGTTGTTGCTGCCGCAGTCCAGCGCCTGCGCGCGGCCGGGCAGCAGCAGCGCGGTCGCGCCGAGCATCGGCAGGGCGAGGGCGAGCAGGGCGGAGGCGGCCGCCGAGACGAGGGTGGGGACGGGCATCGTCCGTGAAGGGTTCGGCGTGCTGCGCGACATGGGTGTCCTCCCCTGGGCGTCGCGCCGTCCAGTCGTGGCGGCGCGGCATGGCGTGGCGTGGCCACGGAAAGCGATCCCGGCCGATGGTGATTCCACGTCGTCGCCGCGGCCATTGCACGAAAGGGCATGACGCGGTGCATCATCCGGCGCCGCGGCGGACGCTCAGCCGGCCGGCAGGGGGCCGCCGGCAGCGTGGCCCGGACCTCGGCCCGGACGCCCGACCGCCTCGACGCATGCGCCCGCGGGGCCCGCCCGCGCGGGGCGCGGCATCGCGCCGCCGCTGCGCGCGCGGCACGGCGAAGCCGCGTTGGCCCTACACTCGACTTCCGCAATCCACGCGAGCATGCCGCCATGAACCCACAGACGCCTGCGCCCGTCGGCGCGCCGGGACGCCCCTGGGGCGAAGCCGACATCGCCGCGTGGCGCGCATCGCGGACGCTGCGGCGCAGCTACGCCGCCGAGGTCGTCGCCGCCATCGATCGCCTGCGCGACCGCTTCGAGGTCGCGCAGTACGGCGAACTGGACTACGCCCCGGACGGACGTTATCCGCTGTTCGCCGTGCGCAGCCGGGGCCGGGACGACGCGCTGCCGCACGTGCTGGTCACCGGCGGCGTTCACGGCTACGAGACCAGCGGCGTGCATGGCGCGCTGCGTTTCCTCGACCAACACGCGGAGGCGTACGCGGGCCGCGCGAACCTGCTGGTCGCGCCTTGCGTCAGCCCGTGGGCGTACGAACGGATCCAGCGCTGGAACCCGTTCGCGGTCGATCCCAACCGGTCGTTCCGCGAGGACAGTCCCGCGCAGGAATCGGCGGCGCTGATGCGTCTGGTCGCGCCGTGGCGCGCGCGCTTCGCGATGCACATCGACCTGCACGAGACCACCGACTCGGACGAGTCCGAATTCCGACCCGCGCTGGCCGCGCGCGACGGCAAGCCGTTCGAGCCGGGCGAGATCCCCGACGGCTTCTACCTGGTCGACGACACCGAGGCCCCGACGCCCGACTTCCAGGCCGCGATCATCGCCGCGGTCGCGCAGGTCACCCACATCGCGCCGGCCGACGCGCACGGCGAGATCATCGGCTCGCCGGTGGTCGCCCCGGGCGTCATCCGCTATCCGCTGCGCGCGCTCGGCCTGTGCGCCGGCGTCACCGACGCGCCGTTCAGGACCACCACCGAGGTCTACCCCGACAGCCCGCGCGCCACCCCCGAACAGTGCGACGCCGCCCAGGCCGCCGCCGTGCGCGCCGCGATCGATTTCGTGCTGGCGGCGTCGTGAGCGGCCCCGCGCGTCGGCCGGCTGCCACCGGCCACGCAAAGCCGTGATCCCGAGCCTTGACCGGGCGCGGTTCGCGTCTTAGCGTCCGCGATGGGGCCGGTCGGCTTCGCACCACCCCCCTCCAGGAAGATCCTTCGCTCAGGAGAGCCCATGCGCGTGGAGCGCCGTTTCTTTCCGGACAGGACGCGGATCCTGTTCTTCGACCTCGAGTACTACGTGCCGCCGGAAGACCGCGCCCGGCCCACCCCCAGCGGCATGCGGTTTTCGCCGCACCTGCCGTCGCACCGCCTGCTGGGCGGGGCCTTCCTCACCTATCTGCCGATGCTCGATCGGGTCGCGTCGCGACAGGCGTTCTGGGCGTGGTCGCATGCGGACGAAGTGGCGATGCTCCGGGCGATCTGCGCGCACCTGCAGGCGGTGTGGAAGCCCTACGCGGACGCGCGCCAGGAGGGGACGCCGATCCTCGCCGGCATCGGCATCGGCCACAGCGACGTGCCCTGCCTGGCGACCCGGATCGCGCAGCACGGGGTGATGGATCCGGTGCAGGCGCACGATCTGCTCTACGGCTGCCGCCAGCTCGACCTGGGCGTGGCCAGCTTCGGCCAGTTCGCGCTCAACCATCCGTATTTCGCCTATCCCAAGACCAAGCGCCAGCTCTACGAGAAATACGTCGACGGCAAGCGGATCGATCCCGGGCGCGCGGTCTGGGACCTGTACGACCGCGGCGACCATGCCGCGATCGAGGCGCGCTGCGGCGAGGAGGTCGAGGACGCGCTGGCGATCTACCGGGCGATGTGCGAGGCCAAGCATCGCAACGACGCCGGGCTCAAGCGGCTGAAACAGCTCAGGCGACGCCTGGCGCCGGCCGCGTCCTGAGCGGTGGCGTCCGGGCGCCCCGACCGTCCGGACGATGCCCGCGGAGGGGCGGCGCGCCGGGCCGGGCGGGCGCCGGGGCTCCCGCGTCCGGCCGAATGTGGCACACTGCGGCGAAGCCCGGACGTGCGGGGACACGTCACGTCGTGGGCAAACGGCAAACAGCAAGACGGGGCGGTCCACGGACGGGTGTCGCCGATGAAGCGACCCGTCCTTCGCCATGGCCGCAATCACAGCATCCGGGGGGAACGACATGAGCGGTAGTTCGATGATGACGCGTCTGCAGCGGCTCGCGCGGTTGGCCGCGCAGTGCGAGGCGACGGGACAGAGCGCGCAGGAGGCGATCGAACAGGACGGCCTGCGCGATGCCGGCCGGCGCCGGTTCGCCAAGGGCGCGATGGCCGGCGCGGTGGCCGCCGCGACCGGCGCGGGCCTCGCCAGCCCGATGGCCATGGCCGGCGCCGCGAAACTGCGCAAGGCGCTGGTCGGCGGCAGCGGCGGCGTGGCCGTGGTCGGCGCCGGCCTGGCGGGCCTGAGCTGCGCCTTCGAACTCGCCCGCAACGGCGTCGCCGCGAGCGTCTACGAGGCCTCGGGCCGCGTCGGCGGCCGCTGCTTCAGCCTGCGCGGCGTGTTCCCGGGCCAGGTCGCCGAACGCGGCGCCGAATTCATCGGCGGTTCGCACCACACCATGCTCGGCTACGCCCGCATGTTCGGCCTGCAGCTCGAGGACTTCTCGATGCTGCCCGGCAGCACCTACTACCATTTCGACGGCCGCCGCTATTCCGATGCGGACGTGGTCGAGGAGTTCCGCGGCTTCGTCGCCGCGATGCGCGAGGACCTGGCGCTGATCGGCACGCCCAGCGCCGGCCGCTACAGCGTCGCCGACGAAACCTTCGACCTGATGAGCCTCGACGACTACATGACCCTCAACGGCGCGGGCGGGCTGCTGCGCAAGGTCGTCGGCGCCGCCTACGCGGCCGAGTACGGGGCCGGGATCGACGAGCTGAGCGCGATCGGCTTCCTGCGCTTCCTGCACGGCGACAAGCGCGGCAAGTTCGCGCAGATCGGCGCGTTCGGCGGCGACGGCTTCCACGTCGTCGACGGCAACGACCGCATCGCCACCGAACTGGCCGCGCGCCTGCCCACGCCGGTGCAGACCGGGCATCGCCTGGTCGCCGCGAGCAAGCTCGCCGGCGGGCGCGTGCGCCTGACCTTCGACGTCAACGGCCGCGCGGTGCAGCGCGACCACGACGTGGTGGTGTTCGCGATGCCGTTCGGCGTGCTGCGCGACGTGCAGCTCGACGCCAGCCTGGAACTGCCGGGCTGGAAGCGCTTCGCGATCGAGCAGTCGGCGATGGGCGACAGCGCCAAGCTGATGGTCGGCTTCAAGCAGCCGTACTGGTACGTCCAGCACGGCACCAACGGCACCGTCTACAGCGACCGTTCCCGCGTGCAGGCCACCTGGGAGACCAATCCGTACAACGGCGACGACAAGCGCGCGGTGCTCACCAGCCTCATCGGCGGCGCGGCGGCGCGTACGTTCAACCCGCGCAACGTCCGCGGCGAAACCACCCAGTTCCTGACCGAACTGGAGTCCGCGCTGCCGGGCGCGAAGCAGATGGCCCTGCGCAGCGCCAGCGGCGACGTGGTGTCGTTCGCGCAGCACTGGTCGAGCAACCCGTACAGCAAGGGCGCCTACACCTGCCCGCGCCCGGGCTATTTCACGATGATCGCCCACAACGAGGCCAAGCCCGTGGGTAACGTGCTGTTCGCCGGCGACCACACCAGCAGCTTCTACGAGTGGCAGGGCTTCATGGAGGGCGCCGCGCTCTCCGGCCTGCGCGCCGCCGGCGAAGCGCTGGCGCTGTCGCGGCAGCAGAGCCTGCTCACCCGCGCGATGCGGGCGATGGCCTGAGCCTGGGGTCATCGACGCCCGCCCGCCGCTTCGGCGGGCGCGGCGTCCCGCGGCGCCGTCACGGAGGCCGGCATGTCACGCTTGAAGAACGTCCGCACGCGTCGTGACGATGCGCTCAGCAGGATCGGCTGGGACGAGTTCGAACGCGTGCTCGCCGCGCATTACCGCGATGTCGGCTGGTGGGTCGAGCACGTCGGCACCGGCGCCACCGGCGCCCGGTCCGACGGCGGCGTCGACCTCCGCCTGCGCCGCGACGCGCAGGTGGTCCTGGTCCAGTGCAAGCACTGGAACGCGAAGCAGGTCCCGCACAACGCGGTCCACGAACTGCTCGGCATCCTCGTCACCGAAGGCGCGACCGGCGCGATCCTGATCACCAGCGGCGAATTCACCGCCGCCGCGATCGCCGCCGCCGGGCGCAGCGACAAGATCAGGCTCATCGACGGCAGCGGTCTTCGCGACATGCTCGGCGACGACGCCTTCCCGCCGCCGCCGACCGAAGCGGCCGCACCGCCGGATGGCGGCTCCAGGCATTCGCGCAGTGGCGGCGGCCTGCGCCTGCTGTATCCGCTGCTCGCGTTGCTGTGCGCGATCGGCTTCGTGCTGGTGGTGCGCGAGATGCTGGCGCGGACCGCATCGACCGCGGGCGCGCCGCCCCTCGTCGAGACGCGCCCTGCGCCGGCGATCGTCGTGCCGTCGCCGCGGGCGGAGGCGCCGTTGCCGCCGGCCCTCCCGGCGTCACCGCCGCCTTCGCGGCCCACGCCGGCGGAGATCCGCGAATCGCAGCGGAAGGCCGACGAGGCGATCCGGACGATCGAGGACACCACGCCCGAGATGTGACGCCGCCGCCCCGCGGCGTGCGACGTGCATGGCGGCCATCGTGCGCGCCTTGCGCGATGCCCGCGCCGATCACCCCGGATTCACCGATCTGTACGGAAAACGGCCGGGACTGAACCGGATCGCGACGGAACGGCCGCTCGGCGAAATCGCTTTCGATACTGGAGGCCCGCGCCGCGAGGCGCTGTCCGTCCGGTGTCCCATGCAACCGTCCACGATCACTACCCCCTTCCCTGACGATGCGCGCCCTGCCGATGCGCGCGGCGTCGATCCGGCGCAGGCCGATGTGTCGCCGGTCGATGCGCCGCAGGCGGCCACCGCGCGTCCCATGACCGGCGCGCCGCCCTCGCCGCGCCCCCACTGGGGCGACCGTGCGCTGCTCGCCGCGGAGCGTCGCCTGCTGCCGCCGCGGGCGCGGCCGCTGTCGCGCGCGGCGGCGCGCGGCCAGCGCGGGCTGTGGTTCCGGACGGCGGCGATCTTCATGGTGTCGCTGTCCGCCGGCCTGCTCGGCCTCAACGCGTTCCTGCTGTTCAACGCGCCGCAGAGCGAGGCCGCGAGCCTGGCGTTCGAGCGCGAAGCCGCGCCGGCCGACGCCGCGCTGCCCGCGCCCGTCGCCCCGCCGCAGGGCGTGGTCGCGAACGCCGCCGGGGTGGGGCGCGTGATCTTCGCCGGATCGCAGCCGGTGGCGACGCTGTCGACCGACGCCTACGCGGTCGTCGGCCAGCGTGTGCAGGCCGCGCAGCCGCAGCGCGACGACGGAGCGTCGCGTTCGTCCGCGGTCGTCGGGCTCGAAGCGCCGTCCGCGCCGATCCCGGTGAACGCCTCGCCGTCGGCGTATCCGGCATCTGTCGCCGAGTCGCAGGCGCGCGCGGACGAGGCGATGCGGGTGATCGCGGCGAGCACGCCGTCGCTGCATCGCACCGAGGCGCGCGATCCCGCCTTCGTGGGCGGGACGGCGTCTGTGGAGGCGCCCGCGGAGACGTCGGCGGCGCAGGCGGCGTCGGCCGGGCAGGGCGTGTGGTACGGCGACGGCGGCCTGCGCTGAGGTCGCCGCGTCAGCGGCGCTTGGCCCGTGCCATGCAGCGCGCGTAGCGACCGTCGACGCGCCGCGCGAACCACTCGGTGGTGAGGTGGCGGGTGATCTTCGGGCTGTGCAGGTCGATCTTCGGCAGCATCGCCCGCGCGACTCGGCGACCATTGCGCTTGTCCGCCAGCTTGAACACGCCGGTGTACAGCGCGGTCCGCGAGAAGCCCGCTTCCGCGCCGCGGTCGAGGTCGGCGCGGATCTGCCGGTCGGTCATCCCGAGCTTGTCCGCCAGCGCCAGCGCCGCGGTTTCGGTCGCGCCGGCGGTGCTGCCGTCGTCGGCCTTGCGGTAGCGCACCAGGTCGCCGTCGAGCTTGAGCTTCGTGCCGCCGGCGATCGCCAGCGCGTTCTGGAACGCGGCGTTGCGGCTGGCGAAGCGGCCGGCGTTGAAGTCGGCGAAGCGGTAGAGCGGCCGATCGTAGTCGGCGTCGTAGTCGAGCAGGTGCGCGGTGCCGAAATACACGCCGCCGCGACGCGTGAACACCGCGTGGCGGATCGAGCCGTCGGAGGCGAACGGATACCGCCGCTGCCGCGCGTGCGACTCGGCGAACGCGATGCTGACCTGCATCGGTCCGCCGGTATGCACCGGGTTGGCACGCGCCAGCAGCCGCGAGCCCATCGGCACCCGCGCGATCATCTCCTCGAACAGGTCGCTGAGCTGCTTCTCGGTGCGCGCGGCGGCGATCCGCGCTTCCCAGCTCTGGCCGTCGGGCGCCTTGAGCTGCAGCGCGCCGCGCACGACGAAGGCCGGGATGTGGTGCCGGGCCGCGCGCGCCTCGATTTCCTTCAGGGCGATCCTGCCCAGGTCGGGCACCTGCGGATCGGCGACGAAGCTCGACTCCTGCTCGATCACCGCGATCGCCGAGCACAGGTTGCGCGACGAGGGCTCGATCTCGAGCGTCGCGAACGCGGACTGGAGGTCGGCGGCCCAGCCGGCGCGATCCTGCACGCGCGGCGGCAGCAGTCGCTGCAGTCGCGAGCGCACCTGCGGCGGCGCGTTCTCGTCTTCGGTGTCCGTGCAGGCCGCGATCGACAGGGTCAGGCCGGCGATCAGCAGCGCGACCAACGGACGGCGGGCCGCGAGGCGCGGGAGCGGTGGCTTCATCGGCGCGACTGTAGCCGGAGACGGCGGTGACGGGAAATCCGGCCGCGCCACCGCCGTCACCGGCGTCCCCGCGCGACGACGCCCCGGTCGGTGGACGCCGATCGGCTCGGCCGGCCATGCTCTTCCAGCCATGCTCGTCCGCCATGATCGGCCACGACAACGGCGGCGGCGCGGTCCAGAATGCGCCAGCGTCCGCCACTGTCCAGGAGCTTGCGCCATGGTCGAGGTCCCCGGGGGTTCCGTGCCGCGAGCGACGGTGCAGGTCGCGGGCGCGCTGGCGCTGGCGGCGGCGCTCTGCGCCTGCCAGCGCGACGCCGGCGAGCGCCCCGCGCCCGCGCGCACCGCTGCGCCGGCGGCGGCGTCGGCCTCCGCCGCGGCCGGCCGGCGCATCACCGGCGGCCCGCAGCCGGCGGTGCCCGCCGAACCGCTGGCCTACGTCGCTTCCGGCGCTTCGCCGCTGGCCGCGGGCTGCGCCGCCGGGGCCGGCTCCGGCGTGGCCTTCGTGGGCGCGGAAGTCGAGCCGCGGCTGGCGATCCATCCGACCCGGCCGGGCGTGATGGCCGCGGCCTGGCAGCAGGATCGCTGGTCGGACGGCGGCGCGCGCGCGCTGGTCGCGGCGACCTCGCTGGACGGCGGCCGCAACTGGACGCGCACGCCGCTGCCGTTCTCGCGCTGCGGCGGCGGCAGCGTGCTCAACGGCGGCGACTACGAGCGGGCCTCGGATCCGTGGGTCTCGTACGGCCCGGACGGCGTGCTCCACGCGATGTCGCTGTCGTTCTCAGGCGGCACGTTCCAGACCGGCTCGGCCAACGCGATGCTGGCGAGCCGTTCGTTCGACGACGGTCGCACCTGGACCGCGGCGGCGACCCTGATCCGCGACGCCGAGACCGCGTTCAACGACAAGAACGCGATCACCGCCGATCCGCACGACGCGCGCTACGTCTACGCGGTCTGGGACCGCCTGACCGCCATCGGCAACCGTGGACCGACCTATTTCACGCGCAGCACCGACGGCGGCGCGCACTGGGAGGCGGCGCGGCCGATCTTCGATCCGGGCCAGCGCAGCCAGACCATCGGCAACGTCGTGGTGGTGCTGTCCGACGGCACCCTGCTGAACGTGTTCGACCGCATCGACAGCCCGCTGGGCGGCCTGCAGATCGCGCGGGCCCAGGTCATCCGCTCCACCGACCGCGGTGCGACCTGGTCCGCGCCGATCACGGTCGGCGACATGCTCGCGATCGGCGCGCGCGACCCGACCACCGGCCAGGCCGTGCGCGACGGGTCGATCGTGCCGACCGTCGCCGCCGGTCCCGACGGGACGGTCTACGTCGCCTGGCAGGACGCGCGCTTCTCCGGCGGCGTGCGCGACGCCATCGCGCTGTCGCGTTCGGGCGACGGCGGTCTGACCTGGTCGGCGCCGGTGCGCGTGAACGGCGCGCCGGCCGCGATCGCGTTCACGCCGACGCTGCACGTGGCCGCCGACGGCGCCGTTGGCGTGCTGTACCAGGATTTCCGCAACGACACCGCGGCGTCGCCGCTGTGGGCCGACACCTGGCTCGCGCGTTCGCAGGACGGCGGCGCGACCTGGACCGACCTGCGCCTCGGCGGCAGCTACGACCTGACCCGGGCGCCGTTCGCGAATGGCCTGTTCCTCGGCGACTACATGGGAATGGGGACGGACGACGGACGGTTCCTGCCGCTCGCCGTGCGCAGCGACGCCGCCGGTACCGACAACCGCACCGACGTCGTCGCCTTCACCCTGACCCACGTGCCGAAGACGGCGCCGGCGGCGAAGGCCGGCGATGCGCAGGCGCGGCGGATGCCGCCCGGATTCGTGCCGGGATGGCGACTGCGCCAGCGGGTGAGCGCGAACCTCTGGCGCCGCGTCGAATGGCCGCCGCAGGCCGGCGCGACGGACCGGTTCATGCCGCATGCGCGGGTGCTGCGGATGGCGGAGCGCGACTGACGGCCGCGCTTGCGATCAGCCGCCGGACTGCGCGGCACGCGACAGCCGGTCGTGGACGTCGCGCCAGTCTTCGTCCGACGGCGGGCGTTCCAGCCAGATCGCGTCGACCCCGGCGGCGTCCGCGGTGTGCAGCGCGTCGTACAGGGTCCGCGCGTAGCCGGCCTTGTCGTGCGGCATGGCGATGCGCAGCGCGACGCCGTGCGCGGGCAGGCCGGGCGTGTGCGCGAGCAGCGCGATGCGCGCGCCGGCCGGCGGCGCGCCCAGGCGCGCGCGCAGGGTGTCGGTCGCCAGCACGTGCAGCGGCGAGCGCGGCTGGTAGTGCACGGCGACGTTGCCGGGTACCGCGGCGTCGTGCGATCCGGGGAATTCGACCGCGACCCCGAGCGCGTCCTCGAGCTGCCGGCGGGTGATCGGTCCGGCGCGGAGGATGCGCGGGGTGTCGCCGGTGAGATCGACGATGGTCGATTCCAGCCCCACCGCGCACGGGCCGCCGTCGAGGACCGCGTCGATGCGCCCGTCGAGCCCGGCCAGCACCTGGTCGGCGGTGGTCGGACTCAGGCGCTTGTACGGATTCGCCGACGGCGCGGCGACGCCGTGGCCGAGCGCGCGCAGCACCCGCAGCAGCACCGGGTGGTCGGGCATGCGCAGGCCGATCGTGTCGCGGCCGCCGGTGACCTCGCCCGGGGCGGCGGCGGCCTTGTGCAGCAGCAGCGTGAGCGGGCCGGGCCAGAACGCGGCGGCCAGCCGGCGCGCGGCGTCGGGCACGTCGCGCGCCCAGGCGTCGAGCCAGGCGGGATCGCCCAGGTGCACGATCAGCGGATGGTTCGACGGCCGGCCCTTGGCCGCGAAGATGCGGCGCACCGCGGCGGGATTCGTGGCGTCGGCGGCGAGGCCGTAGACCGTCTCCGTCGGCACCGCGACGAGCCGCCCGTCGCGCAGCAGGCGCACCGCCTCGGCGACGTCGGCGTCGCGCGCGGCGTCGAGCCGGCGGGTGGCGGGAAGGGGGTTGTCGGGCATGGGAAAAGTGTACCGGAGGGGGCGTTGCCGCCCCGAGCGGCAGGCCGGCGGCCGTCGCCGGGCGCGCCGGCGTGCCCGCAGCGTGCCGACGGCGCTAGGATGGCCGGCGAAAGCGCATCCCCGTGCGGGAAGGAGACGACCATGGCCACCGGTTGGGCCGGCGACGGCGCCGTCCAGGATCAGATCGACGCCACCATCAAGGACGGCATCCAGCGCGTGCGCAGCCGCCTGTCGCAGGGGCCGGGGCTGGAGCGCTGCGAGGACTGCGACGCCCCGATCCCCGAGGCGCGGCGCCAGGCGGTGCCGGGCGTGCGCCTGTGCGTCGCCTGCCAGGAAGCGCACGACCGCGAGGCCGCGGGCTTCAGCGGCTACAACCGCCGCGGCAGCAAGGACAGCCAGTTGCGCTGAGCCCGGGCCCCGCGGCGCGCGCCGGCGAGCGGCGCGCGTCGTCGCGCTCACGGCTGGTAGGTCACCGTCAGGGTCGCGGTGGCGCCGCTGCCGATCCACAGGTAGTGGGTCGCGGTCTGGTTCGCGCTGAAGCGCAGGCGCAACTGCGTGCGTCCGCCGCGGTTGATCGCGGACAGGCCGGCGGCGGAGAACAGGCTGCTGGTCTGGGTGCCGCCGGTGAAGGCGTTGAGCTGCGCCACGCCGCTCGCGGTGACGGGGTCGCCCCAGTCGGTGACGGCGACGGTGCAGGCGCCGATGCAGCCGCTGTTGGCGTCGACCGCCAGCGTGTTGCCCGCCGGGTTGCCCCACGGGTCGCCGTAGGCGCTGTTGTAGGTCACCGTGAGCGTGGCCGACAGCACGGTCGCGCCATCGGGCAGCGCGGACGTGTCGAACGACAGCAGCGCGCGGTTGAACTTGCCGTCGGTGCCGCGGCCGATCGCCAGGCCGTAGGTCGATTCCAGCGTGCCGAGCGCCGGCGAGCCGCCGGTCGCGGTGGCCTTCACGTAGCCGTCGTTGGCGTTCTCGTTGGCGAACGTCACCGTGACCGGCGCGCCGCCGCCACCGCCACCGCCGCCGGCGCCGCCGCTGACGGTCACGCCGACCTGCGGCGAGGTGCCGGTGTTGCCGGCGAGGTCGACCGCGCGGGCGGTGAGGACATGGCTGCCGTTGGTCGCGGTGGCGCTGTTCCAGGCATAGGCATAAGGCGCGGTCGCGTCGCTGCCGAGCAGCGCGCCGTCGAGCAGGAATTCGACCCGGTCCACGCCGACGTTGTCGTTCGCGGTCGCGGCGACGTTGACCGTGCCCGAGACCCCGGCGCCGTTCGCCGGCGCGGTGATCGTCGCGGTCGGCGGCGTGCCGTCGAGGTTGTCGAGGCCGAAGAAGCGCGCGATGTAGTAGCTCGAACAGATGTTCACGTCGAGGACGTACGCGCCGGCGGTGCCGCACTGGCTTTCGCCGGCGCCCGGATCGACCGGCGTGCCGTGGCCCATGCCGGTGATGGTGTAGGTCTCGACCCGGGCGACGCCGGCCGCGTCCTTGTAGACCTTGTGCGGGTAGCCGGCGACGGTGTCGCTGACGTCGGCGGTCTGGTCGATGCCGTGGACGTTGGTCCACTGCTCCATGCTTTCGACCAGGTTGATCGGGCGCACGGTGTAGTCGGCGTCGCCGTGCCAGATCGACACGATCGGCCACGGGCCGCTCCACGTGCCCGCGGCGCGCACCTTGTCGCCCCACTGCGCCGGCGTGAGGTCGCTGCCGGGGTTCATGCAGCTGAAGGCCGCGGACTGGGTGGTGGCGCAGCGGTAGGGCAGGCCGGAGAGGATCGCGCCGCCGGCGAACACGTCCGGGTACGTCGCCAGCAGCACCGAGGTCATCGCGCCGCCCGCGGACAGGCCGGTCACGTACACGCGCCCGCTGGCCACGCCGTGGTCGGCGACCATGCGATCGACCATCTGCTTGATCGACAGCGCCTCGCCCTGGCCGCGCGCGGTGTCGCCGGCCTCGAACCAGTTGAAGCAGCTGCTGCTGTTGTTCGCGCTCTGCTGCTGCGGCAGCAGCAGCGAGAAGCGATAGCGGTCGGCGAGCAGTTGCCAGCCGGTCTCGTCGTCGTAGCTGGATGCGCTCTGCGCGCAACCGTGCAGGGCGACCACCATCGGCGCGCCGGCGGGCAGGCCCGACGGCACGTACTTGAACATGCGCAGGTTGCCGGGATTGCTGCCGAACCCGGTGACTTCAGACAGCGCGAAGGCGGGCGGGGCGACGGCGCAGGCGCACAGCGCCAGCGAGGCGATCGTCGAACGGAAGCGAGACGTGCGTCGGACTGCGGAACGGGCGCTGGCGAACGGCATCGAAGGCTCCTCCTGAGACGCCACCCGCGAGGTGGCGCGCGCAGTGGGCCACACGCCGGGAGGCGGCGACATTGGTCGAAGGGGCAAGCTGCGCCGCAGCATCCGCGCTGCGGCGGACGCGCTCAGGGGTCGCTGCGCGCGTCGCTGTCGGCCTCGCCGTCGACGTCCGGCGATCGCCACCAGACCAGGCCCGACGGCGGCGGATCGGACGGCGCCGCGTCGCGCCGTTCGATCGCGTCCAGCCGTCGTCCCGGCCCGCCGCTCTTCCAGCGTTCGACCAGGCGCAGCACCGAATGCCGGCTCTGCGCGGCGACCCCGAGATTGCGCTCCGGCCGCCAGTCGCGCGGCGGGTCGTCGTGCGCGTGCGCATCGCCGCCGTGCGGCGCGCCGTAGCTGCAGCGCAGGCAGAGATGGACGATGCTGTCGGTCCAGTCCTCGATGAAGCCGATCCCCGGCACGCGCGCCTCCACCAGCGCTTCGACGTCTTCCCGCCGCGGACAGCGCACGAACAGCGCGAAGGTGGCGAACGGCGAGGTCTCCAGCCGCTGCATCGCGTTGAACACCGGCACCCGGCTCTGGTGGAAGCGGCGTTCGCCGGTGGCGGCGCCGTCGTGGAGCACGATGTCGCCGTAGCGGAAGCCGCTGTCGGGCAGCGGCACCGCGATGATCCGCGCGCGCACCGGGTCGATCCGCCGCGCGAACACGGTCTCGCCCTCCCGCCACGGCGCCAGGCGCACGCTGGCGACGCCGAAGTTGGCGTCGATCGCGCCGCGCCCGGACGGCAGGTCGATGCCGCAGGCCGCCCACTGCCGGCGCGCCTCCGCCCAGTCGCCCAGCGCGGTCGCGGCGATGCCGGCGTTCCAGCGCGCGGCCTCGGCGTCGGCGTCGTCGCCGTACAGCGCCAGCGCCCGCAGGTTGTGCTGCAGCGACGGCGCCCAGTCGCGCAGGTACTTGCTGGCGAGGCCGTGCATGTAGTGCAGCGATGCCTGGTCCGGGGCCTGTGCGATCAGCGATTCGAACCCGGCGCGGGCGGCGGCGAGATCGCCGGCGTCGAACGCCGCATAGGCGCTGTCGGCGCACGGCGCCGCGGCATCGTCCGGCGGATCGGCGTCCGGCTGGTCGGCGGTCATGGGCGATCCCCACGCAGAGTCCGCCTGCATCCTGCCACCGGACGCGGCCGGGGCAAAGTCCGCGGCGCCTCAGCCGCGGGCGAGGCACAGCGCCGCCGCGATCAGCAGGCCGTGCAGGTGCAGCATCGCCAGGGTGGCGACGATCGCCGGCCGCAGGCGCTGCGGGTCGGCCGCGTGGCGGGCGACTTCGCGGATCGCGAATCCGGCGATCGGCAGCGTCGCCAGCGCCCACAGCGCGGTCGGCGGCAGGCGGCCGGCGACGACCCCGGCGAGCGTCGCCGCGTGCGCCGCGAGCGCGATCGCCGCGTACAGCCGCGCCGTGCGCGCCGGCCCGAGCGCGACCGCGAGCGTGCGCTTGCCCGCGCGCGCGTCGCCGGCGGCGTCGGGCAGGCCGTTGACCAGCAGCAGGTCGGCGACGAGCAGGGCGTAGCCGGCCGCGGCGATCGCCGGCAGCCAGGCGAACCCGCCGCGCTGCACGAGGTCGGCCCCGATCGCCACCAGCCACCAGGCGGCGGCCACGCTCGCCTCGCCCAGCCGGCGCGACATCAGCTGCAGCGGCGGCATCGAGTACGCCCACGCCAGTCCCAGGCCCGTGGCGCCGACCAGCCACAGGTCCGGCCCCGGCCGGGTCGCCGCCAGCGCGATGCCGCCGGCGAGGCAGGCCGCGAGCAGCGCCAGCGCGAAGCGACGGGTCTGCGCGACATCGACCTGTCCGCGACGGATCAGCCGCGCGCCGCCGGTGAACGGCGCGATGCCGCCGGTGTTGGCGTCGTCGGCGCCGTTCACCGCATCGGCGTAGTCGTTGAGCACGTTGGCGGCGGCGTGCGCCAGCACCGCGAGCAGCAGCGTGGCGAGCGCCCGCAGCGGCGACAGGGCGACGCCGGAGGCGCATGCGCTGGCGAGGCCGATCGCGACGGCGACGACCGTGGCGGTGAGGAAGGCGGGGCGGGTCATCCGCCACAGCAGCGCGGCGCCGGGCAGGGCGGCGCGGGACAGGGAGGGCGCGGACATGTGGACATGGTAGCCGCGCGGCCCCGGCGCCGCGTCGTCCCGGGGCTTCCGCCGCCTCCGCGGCGGGGGTAGGGTGGCGCCATCGCTTGCGGATCGGGGAGGACGCCGTGGACGAGCAGGACGACCAGACCGGGGCGCCGTCGCCGGACGCGGGCGACGCGGCGACGCGACGCGGCGCTGCCGGCGGCGGCGAAGAAGCCGCCGCGCCGTCCCGACCGTTCGTCGTGCCCTGCGCCACGCTCGGCTACGACGCGCCCTGGCGCTGGCTGCGCGCCGGCTGGCGCGACCTGCGGGCGACGCCGGGGCTCAGCGCCGTGTTCGGCCTCGTCATCCTGCTGGTCAGCGCCGCGATCTCGCTGCTGGCGTGGAACCTCGGCCGGTTCGCGCTGCTCGCCACCCTGCTGTCGGGCTTCGTGTTCATCGCGCCGCTGATCTGCGTCGGCCTGTACTGCGTCAGCCGCGCGCGCGAGCGCGGCCGCACCCCGGCGCTGTCCGAATCCTTCGTGCTGGCGCGCCGCGTGGTCGGGCAGGCGGGCGTGTTCGCGCTGGCGCAGGGCGTGATCGTGCTGCTGTGGTCGCGCGCCGGCATGATGGTCGGCGCGTTCTTCCCGATCGACGAAAGCAACGCCGATACGGTGTGGCAGTTCCTCGCGATCGGTTCGGCGGTGGGCTCGATCTTCGCCGCGCTGACCTTCGCCGTGGCCGCGTTCTCGCTGCCGATGATCGCCGACCGCGACGTCGACATGGTCACCGCCTGCGTGTCCAGCATCAACGCCGTGCTCCGCAACAAGGGGGTGATGGCGCTGTGGGCGGGGATCATCGTCGTGCTCACCGCGCTGGGCTTCGCCACCGCGCTGCTCGGACTGGCGGTGCTGATGCCGCTGCTGGCCTACGCCGCGTGGCACGGCTACCGCGAGACGCTCGACGCCCACGACTGGCCGGCGCTGGACTGAAACCGCCGGCGGCGCGGGACGGCCGGTGCGCAGGATGCGGGTGTGGGTGGCGGATGTGGGCGATAATCGCGGTTTGCCTCCCACGGACGCCACGATGACCGCCCTGCCGAACTGCCCGATCTGCGCCATGCCCAACACCTACGAGGACGGCGACAACCTCGTCTGCGCCGACTGCGGGCACGAGTGGCCGGTCGCCGGCGAAGCCCCGGGCGAGGCCGCGACGACGGTCCGCGACAGCAACGGCAACCCGCTCGCCGACGGCGACACCGTGGTGGTGATCAAGGACCTCAAGGTGAAAGGGTCGTCGATCCCGCTCAAGCAGGGCACCGTGATCAAGCACATCCGCCTGGTCGACGGCGACGCCGAGCACATCGAAGGCAACTCCGACAAGATCAAGGGCCTGGTGCTGAAGACCTGCTTCCTGCGCAAGGCCTGAGCCGCCAGGGTCGCGCCGCGCCGCGACGACATCCCCGCCATCGCAGCCCTCTCCGGCGACGCACCGCATCGCGGATGCGCGCATTCGTGATGCGCGTCGACGAGGGTTTCGCTGAAAACGAATGCATGCGCGCATGCTGCAGCGCGATGCGCACCTAGCATCCTCCGGCGTCGCGCGGATCGCGCGGCGTCGCGCCCGGCACAGGGCCGGACCGCGCACCACCCGACGCAGTCGATGTCCGCCGTCGTCGCAAGGACGACGGTGCAGGGAAGTCCGCGCCCGCCGCAGGCGGGTTCCTCGTCCGTGAATGGAGAATCCGAATGACGCCCCGAACCAAGCTCATCCCTTCCTTCGCCGCGCTGCTGTGCGCCGGCCTCGCCGCGGGACAGGCGCGCGCCGACGCGGTGCTGCACGCCTTCAACTGGACCTACGCCGATGTCCAGGCGAACGCGGCCGGCATCCAGGCCGCGGGCTACAGGGCGGTGCTGGTCGCGCCGGCCTACCGCTCCGAAGGCGGCGCGTGGTGGGCGCGCTACCAGCCGCAGGACTACCGGCTGATCCACCATCCGCTCGGCGACACCACCACGTTCCGCAACATGGTCGCTGCGCTGCGCGCGAAGGGCATCGACGTCTACGCCGACGTGGTGCTCAACCACATGGCCAACGAGTCTGCGCAGCGCAGCGACCTCAGCTACCCGGGCAGCCGCGTGCTCGGCGTCTACGCCGGCAACCCGACCTACTACGGCGGCCTGCGGCTGTTCGGCAACCTCGGCTACAACTTCCTCAGCGGCTACGACTTCGGCCCCGCCACCTGCATCGCCAACTACGGCGACGTATGGCAGGTGCAGAACTGGCGCCTGTGCGGCGGCGCCGGCGACGCCGGCCTGCCCGACCTGGTCGGCAGCGGCTACGTGGTCTCGCAGCAGCAGGAATACCTGCGCCAGCTCAAGGCGCTGGGGGTGAAGGGCTTCCGGATCGACGCGGCCAAGCACATGCCGTCCGCGCACATCAACGGCGTGCTGACCGCCGACATCAAGAGCGGCATGTACGTGTTCGGCGAGATCATCACCGGCGGCGGCTCGGGCAACGGCGAATACGCCACGTTCCTGCAGCCCTACCTGCAGAACACCGACCATGCCGCCTACGACTTCCCGCTGCAGGCGCAGTTGCGCAGCGCGTTCGCCCCCGGCGGCAGCATGAGCGCGCTGGTCGATCCCGGCGCCTACGGCCAGGCCCTGCAGGGATCGCGCGCGCTGACCTTCACGGTCACCCACGACATCCCCAACAACGGCGGCTTCCGCTTCATGCTGATGGACCCGACCGACGAGACCCTGGCCTACAGCTACCTGTTCGGGCGCAACGCCGGCAAGCCGATGGTGTACTCCGACCACAACGAGAGCGGCGACAACCGCTGGGTCAACGCCTGGAACCGCAGCGACATCAAGGGCATGATCCGCTTCCACAACGCGGTCCAGGGCAGCGACCTGCAGGTGCTGTCGTACAGCGACTGCCACCTGCTGTTCCGGCGCGGCAGCCTCGGCATCGTCGGCATCAACAAGTGCGGCGGCACGGTCAACACCACGATCAACATGAACAACAGCGTGCTGTGGTGGTACGCCAACTACACCGACACGCTCGGCTCCGGCAGCGTGGTCAACATCGCCAGCGGCAGCTACACCTTCAGCCTGCCCGCGCGCTCGGCGCGGATGTGGCTGCGCTGATCGCGGCGGCCTATCGGATCGTGCCGGGATCGTTCCGTTCCCGCGGCGGCGCCATCGGCCCGTCCCGGGAACGCGTCGGCGCCGGACCGGCGTCGGCCGGCGTCGAACGGGACCTTCCGCCCGCGAAACCGCTTCCAGCGGCGCCGGCGAGGTGAATGCGGCCGAAATCCGCGGCAGGAACGCGATCCAGCACGCAATTTTCGCGGGGCGCGCCCCCTAGAATCGTGGCTCGCGCGCGCTGCGGATGTCTTCCGGGCGCGCGTTCACCGATCTGCCGCAGGGGGGCGGACCATGAACACACAGCCCGGAAGCGGGACACCGGTCGCGATCGCGATGCATGGAAGCGTTTCCGCGATCCCGCGTCGTTGAACCGGATGCGGACCGCTCGTCTCCTCTGGCTCTCGCTCGCACTGCCGGCGTGCCTCGCGCCCTGGCAGGCGTCCGCGCGCGCGCAGGCCACGCCCGCGGCCGACTCCGCGGCCGAGGTCCGCGCGATCATGCGCCGGGCCGACGAGGAGGTCGAGCGCAGTCCGGACGCCGCGCTGTCGATGCTGCAGCGCGCGCTGGAGATGGCCGGCCGGCTCGGCGACGCCGGGCTGCGCCGCGAGGTCCTGGTCGACGCCTGCGACACCCGCGCGGCGTTTTCGCCCGCGATCGCGCTGACCGAGGCCGATGCCGGCCTGCGCGAGGCCCGCAAGGCCGACGACGGCAAGGCGGTCGCCGGCTTCCACTCCTGCCGCGGCTACGCGCTCGACCGCCTCGGGCGGCCGCAGGAGGCGGCGGCCGAGTACGAGGCCGCGGTCGTGTAGGCCGAACGCAGCGAGAGCCGCGAGGCGCTGGCCGACGCCCTCGCCATGCGCGGCGAGAACCGCCACTACCAGGGCCGCTACGACGAGGCGATCGCCGACCTGGACCGGGCCTATGCGACCAGCGTCGAACTGGGCCTGGTCGCCCAGCAGCGCTACGTGCTGAACGCGATCGCCAACGTCTACAGCGACGAGAACGTCGGCGAATTCGACAAGGCCATCGCCTACTACCGCCAACTGCTGCAGCAGGATCGCGCCGCCGGCGCGCGCCTGGGCGAGGCGACCACCCGCTACAACATCGCGTCGGCCCTGGAATCGAAGGGCGAATACGCGAACGCGCTGTCCGAGTACCGGCACGCGCTGGAGGCCTACACCGCGCTGGGCGACCGCAGTTCGGTGGCGGAGACCGAACGCGCGATCGGCGCGCTGCTGGTGCGCCAGGGCAAGGCCGCCGAAGGCCAGCCCTGGATCGAACGCGCGGCGGCGAGCTTCGCCGCCGCCGGCGACGAGGAGAGCGTGGCCCGCTGCCGGCTCCCGCGCGCACGCGCGCTGCGCGCGCTCGGCCGCCTGCGCGAGGCGCGTGACGAACTCGAACAGGCCGAGCGCCACTTCCGCGCCAGCGACAATCCGCGCTATCTCGCCAAGGTCTACGCCGAACTGGCGGAGGTGCATGCGCAGGCCGGCGAATGGCGCAAGGCCTACGAGGCCTCGGTCGCGCATCGCACCGTGCAGTCGGTGCTCGACCGGCGCGCGCGCCAGGAGCAGACCTCGCGCCTGCGGATCCAGTTCGACGCCGCGAAGAAGGAGCAGGAGAACCGCGCGCTGCTGATCGAGAACGCGCATCGCGGCGAGGCCCTGCGCACCGCCGAGCGCGTCCGCTCGCTGCAGCGCCTCGCGATCATGCTCGGCGCGGCGCTGATGCTGCTGCTCGGCACCATGGCGCTGCAGCAGGTCCAGCGTGGGCGTCGCCTCAAGCGGCTGGCGATGACCGACGATCTCACCGGCCTGCCCAACCGCCGCGGCGTGCTCGACGCGCTCGAACGCGGGCTGCGCGCGCGCCAGCAGGACGGCCGGCCGCTGGCGGTCGTGGTGTTCGACATCGATCACTTCAAGCGCATCAATGACCTGCACGGCCACCACGGCGGCGATCGCGTGCTCGAGGACGTGGCCGCGCTCGTGCGCGCGGAGGTGCCCGCGAGCGGCAGCGTCGGCCGTTTCGGCGGCGAGGAGTTCCTGGTGGTGCTGCCCGGCCTCGACCACGCCGGCGCGCTCGCGCTGGCCGAGCGCCTGCGGGTCGCGGTGTCCTCCGGCGTCGGCGACGGGCCGCGGGTGACGATCAGCCTCGGCGTCGCCTCGGCCGGCGACGATGCGGATGCCGAGGCGCTGCTGCGGCGCGCCGACGGCGCGCTCTATCGCGCCAAGGGCGAGGGCCGCGACCGGGTCGTCTCGGCCTGAACCGGCGCGGTTCGCGCAGGCCGGCGGCGGGGAGTCGCCCGGCGGCACGGCGCTTTGAACATGGTGTTCGATATATCGAACGATTGTGCCCGCCATCGCGACCGGCGACCGGGGCCTGCCGGCGTTGTTGCCTGCCGTGGAACGATCGCCCCGGCGCCGGCTGGCCGGCTTCCTCGCTCCGGTCCGTTCATCGATAATGTGACCGGGGGCATGAAGCCGCAGTGCGCACGTCGCATTGCCTTGCCCGACGACAGGGGGTGGTCGCACAGGGGGAAGTGCGGAAATGGCCTGCATCGACCGTCCTCGCGACGGCCCGGTGCGGGTTTCCGCGCACGCTCTCCACCCCCGCTTCGGCAACAGGGGGAAAGGATGTGAAAACGGTTCGGTCCAGTCGCAAGCAGTCCGCGATCCGCGCGCTGTGGTTCGTGGAGACGCTTGCGCTGACGTTCGCCGTGTTCGTGGCGGCCCGCCTCAGGTTCCGGGGGGATCCCTCGGGGCTGGAGTCGTTCGCCGTCGGCATCGCGCCGCGCGCGGTGCTGGTCGCGCTGGCCGTCACCGGGGCGATGTTCGCCTTCGGGCTCTACCAGAGCTACGTGCGCCACCGCAGGATCGACCTGCTGCTGCGCATCGCGCTGTCGTTCTCGCTCGGCGGGGTCGCGCTGCTCACGCTCTATTACCTGCTGCCCGGGACCTACATCGGCCGCGGCGTGCTCGCGATCGCGCTGGCGATCGGGGTGTGCGCGGTCGGCGGCGTGCGCTGGGTGGTGTCGCGGCTGTCCGGCGCGCAGATGCTCAAGCAGCGCGTGCTGGTCTACGGGGCGGGCAACAACGCCAACCTGATCAACACCCGGCTGCGCCGCAAGACCGACCGCCAGTCGTTCGTCGTGCTGGGTTTCGTGCCGGCGCCGAACCAGGCGATCGTGGTCGAGGACGCGCAGTTGATCCGCACCGAGGAGACGCTGTGCGCGGTCGCCGACCGGCTCGGTGTGGACGAGATCGTGATCGCGCCCGACGAGCGCCGCGGCGCGATGCCGATGGAACAGATGCTCAAGTGCGTGCAGCTGGGCATGCGGATCACCGACCTGTCGACGTTCTTCGAGCGCGAGGCGGGGATGGTCCAGCTCAACATCGTCGATCCGTCGTGGCTGGTGTTCTCCGGCGGCTTCGACTACTCCACCCCGCGCCGCCTGACCAAGCGCTTCTTCGACCTGCTCGCGGCCGGCGCGCTGCTGGCGCTGACCTGGCCGGCGATGCTGCTGGTGGCGCTGGCGGTCAAGCTCGAATCGAAGGGACCGGCGATCTACCGGCAGGTCCGGGTCGGCGAGCACGGCCGCCATTTCGAGATCATCAAGTTCCGCAGCATGCGCGTCGACGCCGAGAGCGACGGCGTGGCGCGCTGGGCGCAGCCGGGCGACGATCGCAGCACCCGGGTCGGCAAGTTCATCCGCAAGACCCGCCTGGACGAGCTGCCGCAGTTGCTGCTGGTGCTCAAGGGCGAGATGAGCTTCGTCGGCCCGCGCCCGGAGCGGCCGCAGTTCGTCGAGATGCTGAACCAGGAGATCCGCTACTACGACGTGCGCCATTCGGTGAAGCCGGGCCTGACCGGCTGGGCGCAGTTGAGGTACCCGTACGGCGCGTCGGTGCGCGACGCCAACGAGAAGCTGAAGTTCGACCTGTTCTATGTCAAGAACCACGGCCTGGTGTTCGACCTGATGATCATGCTGCAGACCGTGGAAGTGGTGCTGTTCGGACGCGGCGCGCGCTGAGCGCGTCGCCGGCGCGGCCCCGCGATCAGCGCCGCGCGTCGGCCAGCGCCTCGGCGCAGGCGCGCAGGGTGTCGGCGGCGACGGCGTCCCAGTCGCGCGAGAACCGGCGCGCGAGCGCATCGACGTCCCAGTCGCGTTCCAGCGCCTCGCGCAGGCCGCCGGCGAGCGCCTGCGCGTCGCGCGCGGGCACCAGCAGGCCGGACGCCGCATCGACGACCTCGGGGATGCCGCCGACCGGCGTCGCCACCACCGGCCGGCCGCAGGCCAGCGCCTCGACCAGCACGTTCGGGTGGCCTTCGGAATAGCTCGGCAGGGTGACCGTGTCCGCGGCCGCCATCCAGCGCGCGACCGCCGGCGCATCCTGCGCGCCGGGCAGGTGCAGCCGGTGCGGCGCGGCGGCGGCGCGCGCGTCGATTTCGGCGCGCATCGGGCCGTCGCCGACCAGCGCGAGCTGCAGCCGCGGCCGCGACGACGCCAGCGCGGCGGTGGCTTCGAGCAGTTCGCGCAGGCCCTTCTCCGGCACCAGCCGGCCGACGTACACGACCAGTTCGGCCTCGCCGTCGATACCCAGCGCCGCGCGCGCGGCGGCGCGGTCCTGCGGATGGAAGATCGATGCGTCGCAGCCGTTGGGGATCGCGCGGATGCGCGCGGGATCGGCGCCGTAGTCGCGCACCGCGACCCGGCCGAGGTCCTCGCTGACCACCAGCAGCCGCCGCGCCGAGCGCACCACCGGCTGCGTCAGCCGGCGGCTGATCGCATCGCGCACGCGCAGGTCCGAGCCGCGCGCGCCGGCGACCAGCGGCACGCCCGCATGCCGCGCCGCGCGCATCGCGCCGTAGGCGTCGGGATACAGCCAGTACGCCAGCACGACGTCGGGCGCGAACGCGCGCAGCGGCGCGTGCAGCGCGTGCGCGCACAGCGCGCCGTTGAACGGCCGGCTGACCGCGGGCAGGGCGGGATATTCGACGTACCGCACGTCGAGCCCGGGCACGACGTGCGCGGGATCGGCGGCGCGGAACAGGTAGCTGCGCGGCCGCGCCCAGCGCGGATAGGTCGCGATCGGGCTGAGCACGCGCACCTCCGCCAGTCGCGACAGCGCGCGCACGGTCTGCAGGATCGGCCGGCCGCGGTTGGGCTCGCCGGCGATCGGGAACTGCGACGTGACGATCAGCAGGCGCATGCGGCGGCGCTCAGCGCGGGTCCGCGCCGAAGGTGAGGTCGAGCCCGCGCCGCACGCCCACGCGCGGCGTCCAGCCGAGCACGTCGCGCGCCGCCGACACGTCGAAATTCGCCAGCGGCCGCAGCGAGCGCACGCGGTAGCGGGTCAGCGGCACGTCGCGCTTGAGCGCCTTGCCCAGCAGCTCGACCCCGACCGCCAGGCACAGGAACACCCACTGCGGCAGCCACAGCAGCCTGAGCCGGTCGCCGAGCTTCGCCTTGCAGCGGCGCAGGTAGGTCGTGCGATCGACCGAATCTGTATCGACCAGGTTGAACACGCGGCCGAGCGCCTGCGGCGATTCCGCGGCCAGCAGCAGCGCGTCGACCACGTCGTCGCGGTACACCAGCGGCAGCGGCTGCGATCCGCTGCCGATCGCGATCCAGCGCCCGGCCAGCGCGATGGTGCCGTTGGGCGTGACCTGTTCGGCCCCGGGGCCGAAGATCTGCCCGGGCCGCAGGATCACCGCCGGCAGTCCGTCGTCGACGATCGCGCGATGCACCGCGTCCTCGGCGGTCAGCTTGGTCTGGGTGTAGGCGCCGCGCAATTGAGGATGCGGCTCGTAACGGTAGTCCTCGGTCAGCACTTCGCCGTTGCGACGGCCGGCGTGGTCGAACACGCTCATCGAACTCACGTACACCAGCCGCGGATTGCCGTGCCTGCGGCAGGCTTCGAGCACGTTGCGCGTGCCCCAGACCGTGCCGGACTCGAAGTCGCGCGGACCGCCGCGCATCGCCGCGCCGACGTGGTAGACGATGCCGGCGCCGGCGACCGCGTGATCGACGATCCGCGGATCGCCGAGGTCGCCGATCACCTGCTGCACGCCGGGATCGTCGCGGAACGCCGCGACCGGGCGGCGCACCAGCACCCGCACCGTCTGCCCCTTCGCGCGCAGCGCGGCGACCACGGCCCTGCCGAGGAAACCGGCGGCGCCGGTGACCAGCGCGTCGGCCGGCGGCAGCGCGACGTAGCGGGCTTCCAGCTCGCGGGTGCGCTCGCGATCGGGCGCGGCGCACAGCGGATCGAGCAGGCGCGCGATGCGCAGGCCGTCCTCGGCCGGGAACGGCGGCGCCTCGCCGCGATGGACCGCGCGGGCGAACGCTTCGGCGCCGGCGCGGATGCCCGGCGAGGGCTTCAGCCGGCCGGTGGCGAAGCGCAGCACGTTCAGCGGGATGCGGACGCTGTCCCGGAGCGCGGCGAAGAAACCGTTGAGCAGGATGCCGATGAACTTCGGGCCCGGCAGTTCGCGATGCACGCGGCAGGTCTGGGTGAAGCGATCGACCTCGATCCGGCCGCGGGTCCCGCGCACGACCAGGCGGTTCTCCATCGGCCGCGCGTTCCACGACAGCAGCATGCGGCCGACGCCGCCGGCGGTGAGCGCCTGCGCCTGCCATTCGTCGAAGCCGATCTGTGGGTTGTCGCCGCGCGACTGGTGGTGCACCTCCGCCTGCGCGACCGGGCCTAGGAAGGCCTCGATCGTGTACAGCCCGTGGACGCCGAGATCGCGGAACGGATACGAGCCCTGCGCGACCAGCCCGGGCAGCGGGCCGCCGGCGTAGGGCGGGTAGTCGGAGTTGCGGACGATGTCGACCGAGCGCAGGGCGCCGATCCTGCCGCCGCGGGCGAGGTCGAGCGCCCGGCGCAGCACCGGGTCGAACAGGTCGGAGTGGTTGACGCCGAGGGTGAGCCCGGTCGCCTTCGCCTTCGCGAGCATCGCCTCGCAGTCGGCGACGCTGTCGGCCATCGGCTTTTCGACCAGCACGTGGCAGCCCATGTCCATCGCCTGCAGCGCCAGTACTGCGTGCGAGGCCGGCGGCGTCAGCACGTAGACGACGTTCGGCTTGGCGTCGGCCAGTTCGCCCAGCGCGGCGGCGACGCGCGCGATGCCGAAGCGCTTCGCGAGCGCCTGCGCGGCGTCGAGGTTGCTGTCGCAGAGGCCGACGAGGTCGACGAAATCCAGCCGCGACAGCGCGGCGAGGTGGTGCGTGGCGACGTAGCCCGCGCCGACGATGGCGACGCGGAGACGGGCAGGGGGTGTGAGGGTCATGAACGGACTGCGGAAGGGGAATCTGCGGAAGGGGAACCTGGCGAGAGTCGCGCGGCGACCTCGGCGAGGACCGCATCGACGCGCGCGTCCCAGGTCTGGTCGGCGACGGCGGCCATGCGCGCGGCGACGGCCGCGGGCGCGTCGTCGGCGACGGCGGCGTCGAGCGCGGCGAGGAAATCGTCGCGTCCGTCGACCAGGCGGACGACGTGCGCGAACTTCTCGATCTCGGGGTTGCGCACGCTGACCACAGCCTTGCCGGCGGCGAGGTATTCGCGGAGCTTGAGCGGATTGGCGTTGGCGACCTGGCGGTTCAGCCGGTACGGGATGATCGCGGCGTCGAACGCCTTCGACCACTGCGGCAGGCTCGGGTACGGCTGGGCGCCGGCGAGGGTCACGTTCGACAGCGCGCGCAGTCCGGCCACGTCCACGTGGGCGTGGCCGACCAGCAGGAAAGTCCACTGCGGGCGCTGCCGCGCGAGCCACTCGATCAGCGGCACGTCGATCCATTCGTGGATCGAACCGATGTAGCCGACGACCGGCCGCGGCAGGTCGCGCGCCAGCGCCGGCACCGGCGTCGCCGGGTCCTGCGCCTGCGCGAACAGGTCGACATCGACGCCGTGCGGCGAAAAGATCGTCCGTGCGTTGAGCGCGCGCTTGGCGTCCAGCAGCGCCGGCGGCGCGACGCAGAGCAGGTCGGCGCGGCGGCTCAGCGCCTCGTCGCGCTGCGCGATCAGCGCGCTGTCGACGCCGGGGTGCGCGGCGTAGTCGTCGATGCAGTAGTAGACGACGAGGTCCTCGCCGAGCCGGCCGGCGTGTACGCCCGGATGCGGCACGACGAACCACGAGATCCGCCGGCGGATACCGGCCAGGCGCAGCGCGCGGCGCACCGCCCAGCGGCCGAACAGGCGATTGAAGGCGTCGATCCCGGGCAGGCGGCGGAACGGCAGTTGCGGCACCGTGCAGTGCCACAGGCCGTCGGCGACCCGCGTCGGCCGCCTGAACGCGGCCAGCAGCTTGCGCACCGCGCGCCTGAGATCGCGGCCGGAGGCGTTCGGCGCGCGCATCCCCGGCGAATCGACGTACAGCACCGGCAGCCGCCGCGCCAGCCGGGTCGCCACGTGGTGGCTGCTGGTGCGGTTCTCGGCGAACCAGTCGTTGCCGAAATACACGATGCCGTGGCCCGCGAGCGCGGACGGCGCGGATTCGGTCATTCGCAGGGGCCTTCGGCGTCCGCGGGCGGGACCAGCGTGGCGACGTCCACCGGCAGCGGGCGCTCGGCCGCGCTGTGCCAGCCGGCGACGCGGTCGCAGCGGAACTCCACCCAGGACGGGCCGTACTGCCAGCGTTGCGCATGCATCTCGAGCGGTTCCCCCAGCGTCTTCCGCACCGTGTCCTGGTCCATTCCCGGGGCCAGCGCGGGTCCGGCGATGGCGGTTCCCGGCGCGCCGCGCGTGCCCTTCGCCGGCACGGAGGCGGGGGCGTCGCTGGCGGCCTGGCGCACGACGGCGGTGGCCAGCGCGACGGCGACGCCGGCGAGCGCGACCGAAATCGCCGCCCGGGCCGCCATCGGATAACGTGACATTGTGCCCAATCCGGCCGCGCGATGCGATTCGGCGGGCGGGGCCGCGCGTCGCCACCGCGGCGCTGCGGCCGCACCGGCGCCGGGCCGGGCAGCGTCGTCGGCGGGCACGGCGACCGTCGGCGCGGCCCGGCCCGGCGGCGGCGCGCCGGGCAGCCGGCCGAACCGCGCATGGAAGGCGATCGCGGCGGCGTACGCGCGGTTCAGGCGCTGCAGGCGGGCGGTGTCGGCCTCGGCCCCGGCCAGGTCGGGATGCAGCCGGGCGATGCGTCGACGGCGCGCGATCCGCAGCGCCTCGATCGAGCAGCTCGCGTCGAGCCCGAGTTCGCGGTACATCGCCGCGAAATCCGGCGCGGTGGCGTCCTGATCCCCCATGCGCGCAGCGTGCCCCCCCCGGCGTGCCGTCGTGTCCGCGAGCGCGCAGTGGAGCGCGTCCGCCGCGGGTTTGCAAGCGCCCGCGCGGGCCGCCGCGGCGACCGGATCGCGGCCGAAATCGCGTAGGCTATGGGGTCAGGGGAATCGACGGGGGGTGCGGGTGCAGGCGGAGAACCACGCCGGGGCGTCGGCTGGTCTGCGGCCGCGACTGGCGCGCGTGTTGCGCCGTGCAGGGGCCCTGCCGCTGGTCGTGCGCCTGCGCGCCGCGCTGTGCGACGACGTGCGCATCCTCGCCTACCACCGGGTCCTCGAGGCCGAGGTGCCGGCGACGTTCCGCTTCGATCCCGATCTGGTCAGCGCCTCCGCCGAGGGCTTCCGCGAACAGTTGCGCATCGTCCGCCGGCGCTGCGCGCCGATGCGCTTCGACGAACTGCTCGACCACCTCGATCGCGGCCGCCCGGTGCCGCGGCGCGCGGTCCTCATCACCTTCGACGACGGCTACGACGACAACCATCGCGTCGCCTACCCGCTGCTGCGCGAAGCGGGGCTGTCGGCGATGTTCTTCGTCTCCACCGGGCACATCGATTCGGGCCGCCCGTTCGCCTACGACTGGCTGGTGCGGATGCTGTGCACGGTGGCCGACGCGCGCCTGGACGCGCCCGAGCTGGGGCTGTCGATGGCGCTTCCCGACGGACTGCGCGAACGGCGGGCGCTCGCGGCGCGGCTGCTCGACCGGCTGAAGACGCTGCCCGCGGAAGCGCAGCAGGCGCTGATCGAACGGCTGCAGGCGCAGTGGGCGATGCCCGACGCCGGGGGCCATCCCGACTGCCGGCCGATGACCTGGGCGCAGCTGCGCGAGATGCGCGAGGGCGGCATGGAGATCGGCTCGCACGGCGTCGGCCACCACATGCTCGCGAAGCTCCCGCGCGAAGCGATGCGCGAGGAACTGCAGGCCTCGCGCGCGGCGATCGCGCGCGAACTCGGCGCCGCGCCGGTGGCGGTGTCGTATCCGGTCGGCGGTCCGGACGCCTACGACCAGGCGGTGATGGCCGCCGCCGCGGACGCCGGCTACCGCATCGGCTGCAGCTACGTCACCGGCGCGCAGTCGCTGCGCGACGGGCCGGGCCACGCCTGGAAGCGGATCCCGGTGGAGCGCGAGATGGACCCCGCGTGGTTCGACGCGATGCTGGCCCTGCCCGAGCTGTTCTGCTACCGCTCGCGCACGCGGATCGGATAAGCGCATGTTCGCGGCGATGCTGCTGTACCTGCTGCTGGTCCTGATCCGGCCCCAGGACTATCCAGCGCTGGTCGATTACGCCGGCCTGCCGCTGCAGCCGATCGTGCTGCTGGTCGCCGCCGGGCTCTGGCTGCTGTCGACCGAGAAGCGGTTCGACCCGCCGCAGTTCCTGCTGCTCGCCGGCTTTTTCCTGGTGATGCTGCTGTCGCACGTCTTCAACGGCTGGGTCGGCGGGGCGATCGGGCAGTTCGGCAAGTTCGCGCCGATCCTGATGGCCTACGTGGTGTTCGCCCAGGGACTGGACCGGCGCAGCCGGATCCTGAAGACCATGGCCCTGTTCGCGATCTGCGCGGCGGTGCTGGCGGTCCACGGCATCGAGCAGTCGATCACCGGCAGGGGCTGGACCGGGATCGAGCCGTCGCAGGGCTCGCGCATCCAGTACGTCGGCATCTTCAACGACCCCAACGACCTCGGCATGCTGTTCGTGGCCTGCGTGCCGATGGCCGCCTACCTCGGCAGCCGCGGCGGGCTGATGGGCCTGCGCCGGCTGTTCTGGACGCTGGTGCTGGGGGTGCTGGTGTACGGCATCTACCTCACCGATTCGCGCGGCGCGCTGCTGGCGCTGCTGGCGGTGCTAGGCGTCTTCGTCTGGCAGCGCCGCGGGCTGTTCACCGCCGGTGCGCTGGGCGCGGCGGCGGTCGGCCTGCTGCTGGCGCTGCCGTCGCGGTTCAGCGAGATCGACCCGGAGGAGGAGTCGGCCCAGGGCCGCGTCGAATCCTGGTACGAAGGCATGCAGATGTTCCGCGAGCATCCGCTGTTCGGTGTCGGCCCCGACCAGTACACCGACTACAATCCGCTGACCGCGCACAATTCCTTCGTGCTGGTGCTGGCCGAGACCGGCATCCTCGGGTTCACCCTGTGGCTGGCGTTCGTGGTCTACGGGTTCAGGATGATGTGGACCGGCTCGCGGCCGCTGGGCGAACTGAGCTGGGAGCACGAGGCCGCGCCCGCCGCCGACGGCGATGCCGAGACCGCGCTCGCCGAACTGGACGCGATCGAGGCCGGCATGGCCGAGGGCCGCGCGATCTCGATGACCCTGCTGCTGTCGCTGGTCGGCTTCTTCACCGCCTCGTTCTTCCTCAGCCGCAGCTACGTGGTCGTGCTTTACCTGCTGTCGGCGCTGGTCCTGGCCCAGTACGAGGACCAGCGGCGCGAGGACCCGGGGCTGCCGGCGTTCTCGCTGGGCGACGATGTGCTGCTGTGGCCCGCGGTCGGCGTCGGCGCCGCGCTGGGGCTGTACGTTCTGGTCAAGGTTCTTCTGGTGATGCAATGACGATGCACGGACGTTTCGCGAGCGAGGGTGGACGGGCGGGGGCGACGCCGTGAGCGGCCTCTACGAACCGCTGTTCCGCCGGGTGCTGTATCCGGCCTACGAAACCGCGCTGCGCCGCCGCGGCACGCTGGGCTACCTGGCGGAATACGAACGCGACCAGTGGCGCTCCGCGGACGAGCTGCAGGCGCTGCAGTGGCGCAAGCTGCAGGCGCTGGTCGCGCACTGCTGGGCGCACGTGCCGTTCTACCGGCGGCTGTGGGGCGAGGCCGGCGTGGCCGCCGCCGCCGACATCCGCGACCGCGACGACTACGCGCGCCTGCCGGTGCTGACCAAGGCGCTGATCCGCGCGCACTTCGACGCGATGATCGCGCCGACCCATCGCGACGGCCTGTACTTCAAGGCGACCGGCGGCTCCACCGGCGAGCCGATGCGCTTCGGCTACACCCGCGAGAGCTACGAGCGCCGGGTCGCGGTGATGTACCGCGGCTACGCCTGGAGCGGCGCGCGGCTGGGCCAGCGCACGGGCTACCTGTGGGGTGCGCCGGTGGCGGCGCCGGCCGGGTTCGCGCTGTTCAAGGACCGGCTGTACCACGCCGCCTTCCACCGGCGCATGCTCAACGCGTTCGACATGGACGAGCGGCGGATGGCCGAGTACGCGGACGTCATCGACCGCTTCCGGCCCGAGACCGTCATCGGCTACGTCGGCCCGCTGTACGAACTGGCGCGCTGGATCGAGCGCAACGGCCGCACGCCGCATCGCCCGCAGCGCGTGCTCGGCGCGGCCGAGGCGCTGCTGCCGCATCAGCGCGAGACGATCGAGCGGGTGTTCGGCGCGCCGGCCTACGACACCTACGGCTGCCGCGAATTCATGCTCATCGCCGCCGAATGCGAGGCCCGCGACGGCCTGCACGTCAACATCGATCATCTTCACCTCGAATACGGCGGCGACGCCGCGGAGGGCCCGCGCGAGCTGATCGTCACCGATCTGCACAACTTCGGCATGCCGCTGATGCGCTACCTCAACGGCGACCTCGGCACGCCCGGCGCGACCCACTGCGCCTGCGGTCGCGGCCTGCCCAAGCTGGCCAAGGTCGACGGGCGCAAGCTCGATGCGCTGCGCACCGCGGACGGCCGGCTCATCCCCGGCGAATATTTCGTGCATACCCTGATGTCGCTGCGCGGCTTCCGGAACTACCAGGTGGTGCAGCGCAGCCTCGACGCGCTGGTCGTGCGCCTGGTGCCGGACGAGGCCTACGAAGCGGCGATCGAGGACGTCATCCGCGCCGAGCTGCGCAAGCTGGTCGGCGACAGCATCGCGATCGGGTTCGAGCGCGTCGAGACCATCGCCCTGACCGCCAGCGGCAAGCGCCGGGTCACGATCTGCGAGCTGCCGGCATGAGCGCTGCGCGTCCCGCCGCGGCGCGGCCCGACATCGTCCACGTCGTCGAGACCCTGGAGCGCGGCGGGCTGGAACGCATGGTCGTCGATCTCGCGGTCGCGCAGCGCGTCGCCGGCCGCCGGCCGCGCGTGGTCTGCCTGTACCGGCCGGGCGTGCTGGCCGAAGAACTGACCACCCTGGGCGTCGAACTGGTCGACTGCGGCAAGCGCCGCGGCTTCGACGCCGAGGCCCTGCTGCGCCTGCGCCGCGGCCTCGCCGCCGCGCCCGGGGCGGTGCTGCACAGCCACAACGCCAATGCGCACTATCACGCGGTGGTCGCCGCGGTCGGCCTGCCGCTGGCGTGCCTGGTCAACACCCGCCACGGCATGGGCGCGGCCGATCCGCGCAGCCGGCTGGAATGGCTGTACCGGCGCTCGATGCGCCGCACCGACGCCGTGGCCGCGGTCTGCGAGGCGGCGCGCGCGCGCTTTGCCGAGCAGGGCGTGCGACCGCGGCGCGCGCTGGTCGCGGTGCCCAACGGGATCCGCGTCGAACGCTTCGCCGCCGCGTCCCCGGCGCGCCGCAAGGCGCTGCGCGCGAGCCTGGGGCTGGCGCCGCAGACGCGGATCGTCGGCAGCGTCGGCCGGCTCAATCCGGTGAAGGACCAGCCGATGCTGCTGCGCGCGTTCGCCCGGCTGCACGCCGCGATGCCGGACACCGCGCTGGTGCTGGTCGGCGACGGCGCGCTGCGCGCCGCGCTGGAGGCCAAGGCCGCGACCCTCGGCGTCGCCGCCGCGGTGCGCCTGCTCGGCGACCGCGGCGACGTCGATGCGCTGCTGCCGGGGTTCGACGCGTTCGCGCTGTCCTCGCGCAGCGAGGGCTACTCGATGGCGCTGCTCGAAGCCTGCGCCGCCGGCCTGCCGATCGTCGCGACCGACGTCGGCGGCAATCGCGAGATCGTGCGCGAGGGCGTCAACGGCTGGTGCGTCGGCGCCGGCGACGAGGCCGCGCTGGCCGATGCGCTGTCCTCGTTGCTGCGCGACCCCGCGCAGGCCGCGACGATGGGCCGCGCCGGTCGCGAGTGGGCGCTGCACGAAGCCTCCGTCGAGGCGATGATGCGGCGCTACGACGCGCTCTACGCAGGCGCATGAGCGTGCCGCGCCGGGCCCGGGGCCTTATCCTTTCCGTTTCGCCGGCGGGTCGCCCGCCGCGTTCGCCTCATTTGACGGTCCCGTTCGCATGAATCCCAGACCCCGAAAACTCCAGGCCCTGCGCTGGCTGCCGACCCGCTGGGTGCTGACCCGCGGCGACGCCGGCGGCCGCGTGCTGCACCTGACCTTCGACGACGGCCCGGACCCGGAGCACACGCCGCGCATGCTCGAGCTGCTGGCGGCGCACGGCGCGCGGGCGACGTTCTTCCTGATCGGGGCGCGCGCGGAGCGCCACCCGGCGCTGGTCGAGCGCCTGGTCCGCGAAGGCCATGCGCTGGGCAACCATTCCTGGCACCACCGCCATTTCGACACCCTGCCCGTCGCGGAGCAGCGCGCCGAGATCGACCGCACCGACGCCCTGCTGTGCGGGCACGACGGCCTGCCGCGGCACGATTTCAGGCCCCCGCGCGGACGCCTGACCGGCGGCATGATGCTCGACTGCATCCGCCGCGGCCAGCGCATCGCCTACTGGTCCTACGACAGCCTCGACTACAGCGAGCGCGCGCCGGACGCGCTGATCGCCTCGGCGCGGCGGCACCCGCCGCGGCCGGGCGAGATCGTCCTGCTGCACGACGACGGCGAGCGCTCGCTGCGGCTGCTGGAGACGATGCTGCCCGAATGGGCGGCCGCGGGCTTCGGCTTCGCGCCGCTGCGGCCGGTCGCATGACCGATTTGCGTTACGCACGAACGGGAACGGACGCGATGACCGGACGGGACACGATGCGGAGGCCGATGTGACGACGGTGGTGCTGATCGCGGCGGTCCTCGCCGCCGCCGGCGCGGTCGCGGGCGGACTGCTGCTGCGCGGCATGCGCCGGCGCAACATGCACCTGTGGCTGCGCGACTACCTGCGCCGGCGGCCGCCCGCGGCGGGCGACGGCCCGGTCCACGTGCTGTTCTGCTTCGTCGACCACTTCGAGCCGATGTGGAAGGGCGGGGATCTCGAGACCCAGCGCCGCCGGGTCGACCGCTGGTGCGCCGAATACCGGGCCATGGCGGCGAAGCACCGCGACGCCGACGGCCGCCCGCCGCAGCACGGGTTCTTCTACCCGGAAGAGGAATACGCCGAGGAGCACCTCGACAAGCTCGCGGCCCTGTGCGCCGACGGCTACGGCGAGATCGAGGTCCACCTGCACCACGACAACGACACCGAGCAGAACTTCCGGGCGTCGCTCGGCCGCTTCTGCAAGGTCCTGCACGAGCGCCACGGCGCGCTGCCGCGCGATCCGGAGACCGGGCAGTTGCGCTTCGGCTTCATCCACGGCAACTGGTGCCTGGACAATTCCCGCGCCGACGGCCGCTGGTGCGGCCTCGACAACGAACTGATCCTGCTGCGCGAACTCGGCTGCTACGCCGACTTCACCTTGCCGTCCGCGCCCAGCGACACGCAGACGGCCACGGTCAACCGCATCTACTACGCGACCGACGACCCGCAGGCGCCGAAGTCGCACGACACCGGCGTGCCGGTGAAGGTCGGCGGCGGCACCCAGGGCGACCTGATGATCGTGCAGGGCCCGCTGGGCCTGAACTGGCGCGAGCGCAAGAAGGGCCTGGCGCCGGCGATCGAGAACGCCGACATCCGCCGCAACTGCCCGCCGACCGAGGCGCGCGTCGATCTGTGGGTGAAGACCGGCATCCACGTCGAGGGCCGCCCGGACTGGGTGTTCGTGAAGATCCACACCCACGGCACCCAGGAGCACGACATCGACACGCTGCTGGGCGCGCCGGTGGACGCGATGCACACCTACCTCGAACGCGCCTACAACGACGGCAAGCGTTACGTGCTGCACTACGTGACCGCGCGCGAGGTCTACAACATCGTGAAGGCGGCCGAGGCCGGCGAGACCGGCGACCCGGGCCAGTACCGCGACTACCTGCTGCCGCCGCCGCGCGCCTCGTGGGCGGGCGGTCGCGCGGCGCGCGCACGCGCCGCGCGGGCGGCGTCGGCATGACTCCATCGGTGCGAGCGACCGCCGACGCCGTGCGGGGCCGGCCGAAGGTCAGCGTGGTGATGCCGGCCTGGAACGCCGCGGCGACGCTGTACGCCTCGATGGACTCGGTGCTGGCGCAGACCCACGCCGAGCTCGAACTGCTGGTGATCGACGACGCCTCGACCGACGCCACCCCGGAGATGGTGGCCGAGGCCGCGTCGCGCGATGCGCGCGTGGTGTCGATCCGCCAGCCGCGCAACGCCGGCGTCGCCGCCGCCCGCAACGCCGGGCTGGAGGCCGCGACCGGCACCCATGTCGCGTTCCTCGACAGCGACGACCGTTGGCGCCCGGAGAAGCTCGCGCTGCAGCTCGCGCACCTGCGTGCGACCGGCACCCCGATCGGCTACGCCGCGTACCGGCGCTTCGACGCCCGCGGCGAGACCCTGTCGGTGGTCTGCCCGCCCGAGGAGGTCCGCTACCCGGACATGCTCAAGAGCAACCGCATCGGCAACCTCACCGGGATCTACGACCGCGCGATCGGCGACGGCCGGTTCGAGAAGATCGGCCACGAGGACTACGTGTTCTGGCTGGCGATGGTGCGCAAGGCCGGCATCGCCCGCCGGGTGCCGACCGACGCGCCGCTGGCCGACTACCTCGTCCGCGACGGCTCGCTGTCCGCCGACAAGCGCAAGGCGGCGAAATGGCAGTGGGCGATCTACCGCGACGTCGAGAAACTCGGGCGCGTGCGCGCGGCCTGGTACTTCGCTCACTACGCGGCGAACGCGGTGGCGAAGCGGCGCTGACCCGTCGCGCGCCGCCCGGCCACCGCGGCCGTCATGGCGCCGCGCCCGTCAGAGCGCCGCGCCCGTCAGAGCGCCGCGCCCGTCAGAGCGCCGCGCGCGGCTCGATGGTCGCGTTCTCGCTCATCACCCCGGGGTCGCCGGTGATCGCGGCGGCGGCGAGGTACAGCAGCTTGCCGACGAACGTGCCCGGTCCGTCCCAGTATTCGGCGCGCTCGATCTCCACGCGCACCAGCACCAGGTCGGGGTCGTCCTTGCCCTGCGGGAAGAAGATCGACATCGGCGGCGACCACAGGGCGTCGATCTTCTCGCGATCGTGGACGAGGCGGGCGGGACCGGAGATCGACACGAAGCTGTTGGCGTGGTGGTCGGCGTAGCTCAGGCCGATGTGCGGACGGCGACGGATGTTCGCGGCCTTCTCGCTGGTCGCGTCGGTCGCGAACCAGAGCACGCCCTGCGCGTCGAATTCGAGCGTCTGCAGTGGACGCGAGACGACGCTGCCGCTGTCGGCGACGGTGTTCATCATCGCGACGGGGAGTGATTTGAGCAGCGTGCGCAGTGGGGCGAGATCGTTCGGCTGTTCGGACATGGCGCGTCTCCTGGGCTTGGGGAGGCCGATCCTACGCAGCGTCCGGGGCGCGCAAGCGGGACGGTCTCCACGACGGCGCTCGATCCCGGATTCCATTCGGAATGCGCTCAGATTCCGCCCGTGTCCGCGTCGCGGTCGTGCGCGACGCGCGTGCGCCGGCGTCCCGGTCGCGCATTCCGCAACGCCCGTGCGCGGACGACGTTCAGCCTGCGCAGACCCGCCCCGCCGCACGGACGCCCTTTCCCTCCTTCTTTCTGTAGGAGCGACGTCAGTCGCGACCGGGCTGCCGGAAGCGGCGGCGATTCCCCACGACGGGCTGTGGAGAGGTCGGCAGCGATTCGTCGCGACTGACGTCGCTCCTACAGGGAGGGTGGGGGGCTGCTGGTTGGCGCGGAATGGCGGTGTTCGGCGTGCGCAGATCCGTCCCGTCGCACGGACGCCCTTTCCCCCGCTTCTTTCTGTAGGAGCGACGTGAGTCGCGACCGAGCTGCGGGAAGCGGCGGCGATTCCCCGCGACGGGCTGTGGAGAGGTCGGCGACGATGCGTCGCGACCGGGCTGTGGAGAGATCGGCAGCGAGTCGTCGCGACTCACGTCGCTCCTACAAAAAGGCGGGATGTGCGGGACTTCAGCCGCCCTGGGCGGTCAGTTGCGCCAGCGCGTCGGCTTCGTGCTCGCGCGAGAGGCGTTCGACCAGCGCGTCGATCTGGCCTTCCATCACGTTCGGCAGGTCGTACAGGGTCAGGCCCTCGACCCGGTGGTCGGTGATCCGGCCCTGCGGGAAGTTGTAGGTGCGGATGCGCTGGCTGCGGTCGCCGCTGCCGACCTGGAGTTTGCGCTGCTGCGCCTGCGCGGCCTCGCGCTTCTCGGCCTCGGCCTCGACCAGCATCGCCTTCAGCCGCTTCATCGCCTTGTCGCGGTTGGCGTGCTGGCTGCGTTCGGTCTGCGACTCGACCACCACGCCGCTGGGCACGTGGGTGATGCGGATCGCCGACTCAGTCTTGTTGACGTGCTGGCCGCCGGCGCCGGACGAGCGGAAGGTGTCGACCTTCAGGTCGGCCGGGTTGATCTCGACGTCGATCTCGCCGGTCTCCTCGGCGATGATCGCCACGGTCGCGGCGGAGGTGTGGATGCGGCCCTGCGACTCGGTCTCGGGCACCCGCTGCACCCGGTGCGTTCCCGACTCGAACTTCAGCTTCGAGTACGCGCCGCGGCCGTCGACGCGGGCGATGATTTCCCTGAAGCCGCCGTGCTCGCCCGGGTTCGACGATTCGATCTCGACCTTCCAGCCCTGGCGTTCGGCGTAGCGGGCGTACATGCGGAACAGGTCGCCGGCGAAGATCGCGGCCTCGTCGCCGCCGGTGCCGGCGCGCACTTCGAGGTAGAGGCCGCCGTCGTCGCGCGCGTCCTTCGGCACCAGTTGCGCCATCAGCCCGGCGTCGATCGCGACCAGCCGCGCCTGCGCCGAGGCGATCTCCTCCTCGGCCAGTTCGGCGAACTCCGGGTCGGCGCGCATCGCCTCGGCGGTGGCGAGGTCGGCGCGCGCCTGGCGCTCGGCGGCGAGCCCGGTCGCGATCGGTTCGAGCTGCGCGAACTCGCGCATCAGCGCGCGGAAGCGCGCGGCGTCGGCGACCGTCGCCGGTTCGGCGAGCAGGCGTTCGATTTCCTCGCGGCGCTCGGCCAGCGCTTCAAGCTTGCGGCGCAGCGTCGGCGTCATCGAAGGCGTTGCGGGCGGGGGAGGCGTGGTCGGGATGGAGCTGGCGCTCGACCGCGTCGGCCAGCGCCGAATGCGCCGGCGCGCGATGCGGGAACATCCGCTCCGCCGCGCGCACGATGTCGACGTCGCCGTTCATCGCCGCCTCGCGCAGCGCGGCCGTGGGCGCATGCAGCAGGCGGTTGGTGAGCGTGTGCGCGAGCTGTTCGAGCACGTCGGCGGGGTCGCGCCCGGCGGCGAGCAGTTGCCGCGCCTTCGCCAGCGACTCGTCGCGCGCGGCCTCGCCGTGGGCGCGCAGCGTCTTCAGGGTGCCGTGGTGGGCGCTGGCGGACAGCGTCTCGATGAAGTGCGCGACCTGCAGTTCGACGATCGCCTCGGCTTCCTTGGCGGCCTCGCTGCGGCTGTTGCGGTTGTCCTCGATCACCCGTTCGAGGTCGTCGACGGTGTAGAGGAACACGTCGCGCAGCTCGGCCACGTCCGGTGCGATGTCGCGCGGCACGGCGAGGTCGAGCAGCAGCATCGGCCGGTGCCGGCGCTGCTTGAGCGCGGCGGCCACTTCGGCGCGGTGCAGGATCGGATCGCGCGCCGCGGTCGCGGAGAACACGATGTCGGCTTCGGCGAGGTGGCGGTCCAGTTCGGTCAGCGGCAGCGCGACGCCGCCGTGGCGGCTGGCCAGTTCCTGGGCGTGGGCGAGGGTGCGGTTGGCGAACAGCAGCCGCCGGGCCCTGGCCTGGACCAGATGCAGGGCGGCCAGCTCGATGGTCTCGCCGGCGCCGATCAGCAGGATGGTGCTGTCCGCGGGGCGGGCGAAGGTTTCCTCGGCCATGCGCACCGCGGCGGAAGCCACCGACACCGGGTTGGCGCCGATGCGGGTCTCGGTGCGGGCGCGCTTGGCGGTGACGAAGGCCTGCTGGAACAGCCGGTCGAGGCGGTTGCCGAGGGTGCCGGCGCCGCGCGCCGCGGCCCAGGCCTGTTTGACCTGGCCGAGGATCTGCGGTTCGCCGAGGACCTGCGAGTCGAGCCCGGTCGCGACCCGGAACAGGTGGCGGACGGCGGCGTCGTCGCGGTGGCGATCGAGGTAGTCGTGCAGCGCCAGCGGCGCGCCGCCGTCCTGCGGATGCGCGGCCAGCCAGTCGGCGAGGACCGCGCCGTCGCCGCCGGTCAGGGCGTAGACCTCGGTGCGGTTGCAGGTCGACAGCAGCGCCACTTCCTCCACGCCCGGCAGCCCGCGCAGCGCGGCCAGCGTCGCCGGCAGCGCCTCCCCGGAGAACGCCACGCGCTCGCGCAGCGACACCGGCGCGATCTTGTGGTTGAGGCTGAGGGCGACGAAATGCGACATGACGACCGGGGCATGACAAACGGGGGGAGGCCCGTTCAGGTGGTTCGGGTAAGCTGGCGATCCCGCATAGTGTACGGCCCCCACGCCGATGCCCCCACGTTTCCGCCTGCCACTTTCGTCGCGCCGCCCGCGTCCGGCATCGCGGGCCAGGGGGTCGCGACTGGTCGCGACGGCGCTCATCGTGGCGGTCCTCGCCGCCGGGGCCGCGTCCGCGAAGCCGCCGGCGGCCGCGGCCGATCCGCTGCTGCCGGCGATGGCCGGCGAATACGCGCTGCAGGCCGGCAAGCTCGACGAGGCCGCGGGCTGGTACCTGAAGGCCGCCCGCGCCGCCGACGGCGACGCCGTCCTCGCCGAGCGCGCCACCCGGATCGCGCTGCTCGCCAAGGACGACGCCAGCGCCGCCGCCGCCCTCAAGCTCTGGCGTACCCGCGCCGGCACGCCGTCGCCGGCGATGCGCTCGGCCGAGGCCACCCTGGCGATGCGGCGCAAGGACGAGGCCACCGCGTTCCGCCAGCTCGACACGCTGCTGCGCGGCGAGCGCGGACGCAAACCCGATTCGGACGGCTGGCGCCACGCGCTGCTGGCGCTCGACGCCGGGTCCGGCGACCCGGCGCTCGCCGGCCGGCTGCTGGGCCGCCTGCTCGACGCCGTTCCCGACAGTCTCGACGCCTGGCTGGCGTTCGGCGAGTTCTCGCAGCAGCTCCAGCGCGACGACCTGGCCGCGAAGATCGTCCAGCGCGTGATCGCGCGCTTTCCCGACGAGCCCGCGGTGGCCCTGCTGCAGGCGCGGCAACTGCGCGAGGCCGGCAAGGACGACGACGCGCGCAAGGTGCTGGAGCGCCTGCTGGCCACGCCCGGCGCGCGGCCGGAACTGCGCGAGGCGGTGGCCCGCGAGTACGGCGCGCTGGGCGACAACGCCCGCGCCGCGGCGGTGATCGCGCAGGGCCCGCAGTCCGATCGCAGTTTCACCCTGCGCGCGGCCTACCTGGCCACGGCCGAGGACAAGGTCGGCGTCGCCGGCGTCTACGACGAACTGGTGCGCGATTCGGCCCGCCCTGATCCCGACCGCCGGCTGCTGCTCGGCCAGATCGCCGAGTACATGGAGCGCTACCCGGAGGCGCTGGAGTGGTACGCCGGCGTGCCCAACGGCGCGCAGCGCTGGCAGGCGCGGATGCGCAGCGCGTCGGTGCTGTACAAGCTCAAGCGCGCGGACGAGGCCTTCACCCGGCTGCACGAGATCCAGGACGACGCCGACGCCGACGAGGACATCCGCCGCGACGCCTATCTGCTGGAGTCCGAACTGCGCAAGGAGGCCGCCGATCCCGCGGCCGAGCTGGACACCTTCGCGCGCGGCCTCGCCGCGTTCCCGGACGATGTCCCGCTGCTCTACGCCCGCGCGCTGATGTGGGAGCGCCGCGACGACATCCCGCGCGCCGAAGCCGACTTCCGCCGGATCCTCGCGATCGACGCCGACGACGTCGGCGCGCTCAACGCGCTCGGCTACACCCTCGCCGATCGCACCGACCGCTATCGCGAGGCGCTGGAGCTGATCTCGCGCGCGCTGGCCGCGCAGCCGGACAACGCCGCGATCATCGACAGCCACGGCTGGGTGCTGTACCGGCTGGGCAAGCCGCAGGAAGCGCTGTCGGAACTGCGCCGCGCCTTCACCAAGCAGAAGGATGCCGAGATCGCCGCGCACGTGGCCGAGGTGCTGTGGCGGCTCGGACAGAAGGACGAGGCGATCAGGTATTTCGAGGAATCGCGGCGGATCGAGCCGGACAACCGCTCGCTGCTGCGCGCGCTGCAGGCCACCGGCGCGACCCTGCCGCCGCTGCCGGCGAAACCCGCGGCATGACCCGGCACCGTCTGCTCGCGCTGCCGCTGGCGGCGATCCTGCTCGCCGGCTGCGCGACCTCCGGGCAGGCGGTGCGCGCGGTGGCGCCGCCGTCGGCGGAACGCATCGACGAACAGGCCCGGGCCCGCCGCGCCTGGTGGGCGCAGTACGCCACCTGGGGCTTCACCGGCCGCGCCGCGATCGAGAACGCCGGTCGCGGTGGCAGCGGCCGGATCGAATGGCGCGAGGACGGCGGCGGGCAATACGCGATCGCGCTCAGTGCGCCGATCACCCGGCAGAGCTGGCGCCTGGTCGGCGATCCGGCGTCCGGGGCTGGTCGCATCGAGGGACTGGAAGGCGGACCGCGCGAGGGCGCGGACGCCGAGGCGCTGCTGCGCGAAACGACCGGCTGGCAGGTGCCGCTGCGGCGGATCGGCGACTGGGTCCGCGGCATGCCCGCGGCCGACGCGCCGGTCACCGGCCTCGTCCACGATGCCGAGGGACGCCCCGCGGGGTTCGAGCAGGCCGGCTGGACGGTCCGCTACACCGGCTGGCGAGCGGGCGCGACCGGCGGCCCGGACCTGCCGGCGAAGATCGAGGCCGAGACCGCGGGCGACGCGGGCCGGGCGCGGGTCCGGCTGGTGATCGAGGACTGGACCTTCGCCTCGGCGGCGCCGGCGCCATGAGCGCCGTGCCGGCGGGTCCCGGCTGGTCGGCCTGGCCGGCGCCGGCGAAGCTCAACCTGTTCCTGCGCATCGTCGGCCGCCGCGACGACGGCTACCACCTGCTGCAGACCGTGTTCCGCCTGCTGGACCAGGGGGATACGCTGCATCTGCGGGTCCGCGAGGACGGCCGGATCGTCCGCCACGGCGCGTCCGCGCCCGGGGTCGCCGAAGCCGACGATCTCACCGTGCGTGCGGCTAAGCTGCTGCAAACGGCGTCGAAAACGCCATTGGGCGCAGACATCTGCGTCGAAAAAAGCATTCCGGCCGGCGCCGGCATGGGCGGCGGGTCCAGCGATGCGGCGACCGTGCTGCGGGCGCTGGACAAGCTCTGGGGCTGCGACCTGGGCGAGGACGCGCTGGCCGACCTCGGGCTTCGCCTGGGCGCCGACGTGCCGGTGTTCGTCCGCGGCCGCAACGCCTGGGCGGAAGGCCTGGGCGAGCGCCTGACCCCGCTGGACCTGCCGCCGGCCTGGTACCTGCTGCTCGCGCCGGGGGTGCATGCCGCCACCGCCGGATTGTTCCAAGCCCCTGAATTGACGCGGAATGCTGCACCCGCGACAATATCGGACTTCGTTTCGGACCCATTCCTGCAAGGGCAGGCGCTTGGCAACGCGTTCGAGCCGGTCCTGCGTCGCCGCGAACCGGCCGTGGAGGCCGCGTTCGACGTGCTGCGCAGCGTCGGCGCGCCGCGACTGACCGGCTCCGGCAGCGTGTGCTTCGTCGAATTCGCCGACCGCGGATCCGCCGAGCGCGCGCTTGATGCGCTGACCGGTCGGCTGACGCCCGGACAGCGCGCCTGGATCGCCGCCGGTGCGCCGCGCTCGCCGCTGCTGGAGAGGCTCGAAACGCAAGGCTAGTGCCCGCCGGTCCGGGGGCGGCCATGCCGCTTGCGGCGTGGCGGGGGTTGAGGTGGTTCGGCGGACGTCTTCGAAGAGGCGACCTGCAGGATCGCCGCGACCTTTCCAGCTTTACCAGCCCCCGATGTTCGGGGGCGGCCATGCCGCTTGCGGCGTGGCGGGGGTTGAGGTGGTTCGGCGGACGTCTTCGAAGAGGCGACCCGCAGGATCGCCGCGACCTTTCCAGCTTTACCAGCCCCCGATGTTCGGGGGCGGCCATGCCGCTTGCGGCGTGGCGGGGGTTGAGGTGGTTCGGCGGACGTCTTCGAAGAGGCGACCTGCAGGATCGCCACGACCTCTCCGAAGGGGCGTCGCCAAGCGGTTAAGGCACCGGGTTTTGATCCCGGCATGCGTAGGTTCGAATCCTTCCGCCCCTGCCAATTTCCCCGGATGCCCGCGCGCCGCGTGGACCTCCGGCCACCCGCCAAGGTCAGAGCGAAGCGGAGCCCATCATGCAGGACGATCGTCAGTTGTTGATCTTTTCCGGCAATGCCAACCGGCCCCTGGCCGACGCCGTGTGCAGGGAGCTGGGCGTTCGCCCGGGCAAGGCCCTGGTCTCGCGCTTCTCCGACGGCGAAGTGCAGGTCGAGATCGAGGAGAACGTCCGCCGCCAGGAAGTGTTCGTGGTCCAGCCCACGAACGCGCCCAGCGCCGAGAACCTGATGGAACTGCTGGTGATCACAGACGCGCTCAAGCGCGCCTCGGTCGCCAGCGTCACCGCGGTGGTGCCGTATTTCGGCTACGCCCGGCAGGATCGCCGCCCGCGCTCCTCGCGCGTGCCGATCACCGCCAAGGTCGTGGCCAAGATGTTCGCCGCCGCCGGCGTGGACAGCGTGCTGACCGTCGATCTGCACGCCGACCAGATCCAGGGCTTCTTCGACATCCCGGTCGACAACGTGTACTCGTCGCCGCTGCTGCTCGCCGACATCTGGCGCGCCTACGGCACCGACAACCTGATCGTGGTGTCGCCGGACGTGGGCGGCGTGGTCCGCGCCCGCGCCATCGCCAAGCGCCTCGACGACGCCGACCTCGCGATCATCGACAAGCGCCGGCCGCGCGCCAACGTCGCCACGGTGATGAACATCATCGGCGACGTGTCCGGCAAGACCTGCGTGCTGGTCGACGACATCGTCGACACCGCCGGCACCCTCTGCGCCGCCGCCGCGGCGCTGAAGGCGCAGGGCGCGCAGAAGGTCGTGGCCTACTGCACCCACCCGGTGCTGTCGGGTCCGGCCATCGACAACTTGAACAAGTCGCAGCTCGACGAACTGGTGGTGACCGACACCATCGCGCTGTCGGAACCGGCCCGCGCCTGCGGCCGCATCCGCCAGCTCAGCGTCGCCGAACTGCTCGCCGAGACGATCCGACGGGTCGCGTTCGGCGAATCGGTCAGCTCGCTCTACGTGGACTGACCGCCGCATCCCCGGCTCCGGCCGGAACCCGGCTCCCCTGGTCGCGGGGGAGTCGCATCGCCGCCGCGAGGCGGCCCATCCGCAAGCAAGAGACTCATCCAAATGGCAACTACCCACGAAATCAAGGTCGAACGCCGCACGGACGAAGGGAAGGGTGCGAGCCGCCGCCTTCGCCATGCCGCCAAGATCCCCGCCATCGTCTACGGCGGCGAACTCAAGCCGGTCAGCATCCAGATCGACCACGAAGCCATCTGGCTCGCCAGCCAGCACGAGTGGTTCTACTCGTCGATCCTCGACCTCAGCCTCGGCGGCGACATCCAGAAGGTGCTGCTGCGCGACATGCAGCGTCATCCGTTCAAGCAGCAGATCATGCACCTGGACTTCCAGCGCGTGAACGAGAACGAGGCGCTGCGCACCGCGGTGCCGCTGCACTTCATCGGCGAAGACAAGTCGCCGGCCGGCAAGTCGGCCGAAGTGGTCGTCACCCACGAGCTCAACGAAGTCGTGGTCGAGTGCCTGCCGAAAGACCTGCCGGAGTTCATCGAGATCGACCTGTCGAACCTCGACGTCGGCCAGATCGTCCACCTGTCGGAGCTGAAGCTGCCGGCCGGCGTGACCATCCCGGAGCTGAAGCTCGGCAAGGAACACGACCTCGCCGTCGTCATCGCCAAGCACGGCAAGGAAGAGGCCGAAGCCGCCGACGCGCCGGCCGCGGCCGAAGTGCCGGCCGCGAAGGTCACCAAGAAGGACCAGAAGTAATCGTCGCGTCGCGACGGTGACTTCGACGGCGGTGCGGGCTCCGGCCCGCGCCGCCGGAACGATCCGATGGCAGGCCTCCGCCTCATCGTCGGGCTGGGCAACCCCGGTCCCGAACATGCCCGAACCCGGCACAACGCCGGGTTCTGGTTTGTGGACGCCCTCGCGCAGCAGTGCGGGGCGCGGTTCGGGCTGGAGAGCAAGCTCTTCGGCGAGACCGCGAAGGTCGAGATCGCCGGGCAGAACGTGTGGCTGCTCAAGCCGGCGACGTACATGAACCTCAGCGGCAAGTCGGTGACCGCCGCGCTGCGCTACTGGAAGATCGAGCCGGAGGAGATGCTGGTCGCGCACGACGAGCTGGACCTCCCGCCCGGCGTCGCGCGCCTGAAGTTCGACGGCGGCCACGGCGGCCAGAACGGCCTGCGCGACATCATCAAGCTGCTCGGGCACGGCAAGTTCCACCGCCTGCGCGTCGCCATCGGCCATCCCGGGCACAAGGACAAGGTCACGCCGTGGGTGCTGGGGCGTCCGGGCAAGGACGACGAGGCGCTGATCCTGCGCGCGATCGACGACGCGCTGTCCGCGCTGCCGCTGGCGGTGCAGGGCAACTTCATGGACGCGATGACGCGGTTGCACACCCCGAAATGACATCGCAATGAATCCAGACGCCGGCGGCTTCGCGCCAGGCCGCCGGCGTCTGCATTCCGAACCGGACACGACATCACCATGGGCATCAAATGCGGCATCGTCGGCCTGCCGAACGTCGGCAAGTCGACCCTGTTCAACGCGCTGACCAAGGCCGGCATCGCCGCGGCCAACTTCCCGTTCTGCACGATCGAGCCGAACGTCGGCGTGGTGCCGGTGCCGGACCCGCGCCTGGGCGCGCTGGCCGAGATCGTGAAGCCCGAGCGCGTGCTGCCGACGGCGGTGGAGTTCGTGGACATCGCCGGCCTGGTCGCCGGCGCGGCCAGCGGCGAAGGCCTGGGCAACAAGTTCCTCGCCCACATCCGCGAGGTCGACGCGATCACCCACGTCGTGCGCTGCTTCGAGCATCCGGACGTGATCCACGTGAACAACAAGGTCGATCCGATCGCCGACATCGAGACGATCGACACCGAGCTGGCGCTGGCCGACCTGGAGTCGGTGGACAAGGCGCTGCAGCGCGCCGAGCGCTCGGCCAAGACCGGCGACAAGGACGCGAAGGCGCGGGTGGAAATCCTCGGCCGCATCCGCGCCGGCCTCGACCAGGGCAAGCCGGCGCGCGCGCTGGGCCTGTCGGACGAGGATCGCCTGGCCGTGCGCGACCTGTTCCTGCTCACGCTCAAGCCGGTGATGTACGTGGCGAACGTGCTGGAGGACGGCTTCCACGACAACCCGCACCTCGAGGCGGTGCGCGCCCGCGCGGCGGGCGAGGGCGCCGAGGTGGTGCCGGTGTCGGCGGCGATCGAGGAGGAGCTCAGCCAGCTCGACGACGCCGACCGCGACACCTTCCTGGCCGACCTCGGCCTGGACGAGCCCGGCCTGAACCGGGTGATCCGCGCCGCGTACAAGCTGCTCGGCCTGCAGACCTACTTCACCGCCGGCGTGAAGGAAGTGCGCGCGTGGACCGTGCGCGCCGGCTCGACCGCGCCGCAGGCGGCGGGCGTGATCCACACCGACTTCGAGAAGGGGTTCATCCGCGCCGAGACCATCGGCTACGACGACTTCATCAAGTACCGCGGCGAATCCGGCGCCCGCGACGCCGGGCGCATGCGCCTGGAAGGCAAGGAGTACCGGGTGCAGGAAGGCGACGTGCTGCATTTCCGCTTCAACGTCTGACCGTCCCGGTCGCGCGCCGCGACCCACGCACGCCCCGACACGCCCCGCCTCGCGCGGGGCGCGTCCGTTTCCGGGGACGCGCCCGCGCTTGCGCCCGGCGCGCGCAGGCGCCGAGAATGCGGGCGCCGGCGAGGGTCGGCGCGACTTCGAGGGCGCCATGCGGATCGACCGCGTCATCCCGATGCAGCCCGTCGCCGCGCTGGCGGTGGCGATCGACTTCTACGAACGCCTCGGCTTCCAGGTCGAGCAGCGCAACGACGACTGGGGCTGGGCGATGCTCGCCTGCGGCGACTGCCGGATCATGCTCGACCAGTCGATCGCCGCCTCGCCCGGCGCGCATCCCGGGCTGCCGCGCGCCGCGGTGCTGTACCTGTACCCGGACGACATCGTCGCCTTCCACCGCGAGGCCCGCGCCCGCGGCCTCGACGTGCCGCCGCTGGAAGACACCTTCTACGGCATGACCGAATTCCGGATCGACGATCCCGACGGCAACCGGCTGTGGATCGGCCAGGCACCGCCGCCGGCCGCTTCCTGATCCGCGTCCGCGACCAAGAAAAAGCCCTCCCGGAACCGGGAGGGCTCGCGCTTCCGTGCGGCAGGCCGTGGAGAGGATGTCGCCCGAAGGCTCAGAGGCTTCCGCTGCCGCCGAACTTCCAACTGAAATCGAGGTAGACGGTGCGGCCGACGGAGTCGAACCACGACACGTCGTAGTAGGGATACGCGGTGTAGGTGCGATCCTTCGGCGGCATCTTGTCGAACACGTTGTTCACCGACAGGCCGACGCGCATGGCGTCGTTGATGCGATAGCCGGCGGTGAGGTTCCAGCGCCAGGTCGCGCCCACCCACGGGCTGTTGCCGTCGGCGGGGTCGTAGACCTGGTCGTAGGAATCCGAGGTCGGCAGCTTGCCCAGGCGCTGTCCGTTCACGCCGGCGGACCAGGCGTCGCGGTTCCAGGCGACCGACAGGCTGGTCTTGGTGCGCGGGATGTCGAAGCCGCTGTTCACCGCCAGCTCGTCCTCGACCGGATCGCCGTTGTAGCGCTGGAAGTCGTGGCTGCGCACCCAACTGTGGTCGAGGCGGAAACGGAAGTCGCCGGCCGCGGTCTCCAGCTTGTAGTGGGCGCTCAGGTCGACGCCGCTGGTGTTCTCGCGGGCGACGTTGATCGGATTGACGTAGACGCCGTACAGGTCGCCGTTGACGCGGGTGATGCGGCTGAGCGCGTCGACGCAGGTGGGCGAGGCCGGATCGAGGTCGCCGAGGCGGCAACTGGCCTCGTTGCGCAGGATCTCGCCGACGCTCATGTCCTGCACCTGGTTGCGCATGCGGATGTCGAAGTAGTCCAGCGACAGGTCGAACGCGGGCGAGGGCGACCACACGATGCCGGCGGTCCAGGACTTGCTGGTCTCCGGATCGAGCGCGCGGTTGCCCTGGCGGGTGCGGATCAGGTGGGCGTCGTAGTCGGAGCAGTCGGTCGCGCCGGGGTCGTCGCTGAAGCAGGTGTAGTAGTCGATGCCCGAGGTCTCGTCGTTGCCGAGGCCGGCGTAGACGTAGTGCAGGTCGGCGGCGCGGAACGCGGTGCCGTACGAACCGCGCACCAGCACCGACTCGACCGGGCGCCATTCGATGCCGGCGCTCCAGGTCGGCTTGCCGACGTTGTGGCCGGAATAGCGGTACTCGTCGTAGCGGGCGGCGAGGCTGGCGTTCACCGTCTCGTGCAGCGGCGCGCGCAGTTCTCCGGCGAGCGCCCAGCGGTTGCGGCTGCCGTGGCCGTCGGAGTCCTTCCAGCTGTAGTAGTAGTACTGGGTGGCGCGGGTGTCGGGATGCAGGTCGTAGGCCTGGTTGCCGAATTCGGCGATGCCGGCGAAGCCGACCGGGCCGGCCGGCAGCGAGAACAGCTCGGCGCTGGTCAGGGTCAGCGAGACCGTGTCGGTGCGCGAGGTCGGGTGGTAGGTGCTGCGGCCGGAGATCGCGTCGTACTGGGCCCGGGTCAGCGGCGTGTACAGGCGCGCCGGGTCGGCGTCGAAGATCGGGAAGCCGTCCGCGTCGGTGCCCAGCTGCGGGCCGAGGAACAGCTCGTTCGCCGCGCCGGCCACGATCTGCGGCCAGCTGATGGTCGCGTGGTACTGCGAGTGGCTGAGCGTGGCCTCGTAGTCCCAGTCGCCGCCCAGCGGGCCGGCGAAGCCGGTGGCGATGCCGAAGGTCTTCTGCGTGCTGCGGATCATGCCGCGATCCAGGCCGCCCATTTCCTCGGGGCTGAACTGGCGCTGCCAGTATTCGACCTGGCCGGTGGCCTGGTTGTAGAAGTAGCCGTCCTCGTTGCCGTCGGGCGCCTGGTAGCTCCACGCGGTCACGTCGCGGAACAGGCCGATCTTGTGGTAGCCCATCTGCACGTCGGCGAACCACTGGTGGCCGTTCTGCAGGGTGTAGTTGAACGCGCCGTAGGCGTTGACGCCCTTGCGCTCGCTGAGGATCGTGCCGTAGCCGATCGCCTCGTCGCTGCCGCAGTAGTAGCCCGGGCCGTAGTCGTCGATCACCGGGTCGTAGGGGCCGAAGCGGGGACGGGACGCGTAGTAGGTCGAGCCGCGGTTGAGCGGGGACAGCGCATCGCACGCCGCCTGGCCCGGGTCGAGGTATTCGTCGTCGTAGTTGGTGCGCAGGAACGCGCGCCGCGCGGCCTGCGAGCGCGCGGTCGGGCCGTCCTTGGTGGAATCCTGGATCGCGCGGTCGTAGGCCCACAGCGGGCGCTGGACCTGCAACTCGGCGCCGATCACCGCGTTGAGGCCGCCGCGCTCGAAACCGGTCGCCAGCGACACGTCGTAGGACTCGCCGCCGCCGCGCGTGGTGTCGCCGTAGCGCACGTCCACGGTGGTGCCGTCGGCCTGCTTCTTGAGGATGAAGTTGACCACGCCGGAGATCGCGTCCGAGCCGTACACCGCGGATGCGCTGCCGGTCAGCACCTCGACCCGGTCGACCATGCCCAGCGGGATGCTGGAGATGTCGGTGAAGTTGCTGCGGCCCTGGAACGGCATCGGGAAGTCGGCGATGCGGCGGCCGTTGACCAGCACCAGGGTGTGGTTCGGGCCGAGCCCGCGCAGGTCGACCTGCTGCGCGCCGGGGGAGAAGTCGGCGCCGCTGGCGGACTGCTGGCTCTGGGTCTCGCCGCTGTTCTGGGTCAGGCTGCGGAGGACGTCCGGCACGGTCGTGAAACCGCCGGCGCGGATCTCGCGCGCGGTCATCACCGTCACCGGGGCCGGGCCCTCGATCGCGGCCCGGGGGATGCGCGAACCGGTGACCTGCACGTTTTCCAGTTCCTGCGGCGGCGGAGACGCCGGCTCAGCGCCTCCGCCCTGTGGTTCCGCCTGGACGGCGGGCGGCGGCGCCCGCCTGGGGGTGTCGTCCTGGACGATGACCACCGCGCCGGACGCCGAATCGTGGCGCGCGGAGAAGCCGCTGCCCTGCAGCAGCCGGCGCAGCGCGGCGTCGGGATCGGGCGCCGCCTGGACGCCGCGGGTGCGGGCGCCGCGCAGCTGGTCGGAGCGGTAGACGAGCTGCGTGCCGGATTGGCGCGCCAGCGTGTCGAGCGCGGACGTCAGGTCGCCCGCCGGGATCGTGATCGGCACGGTCGGCCCCGCCGACCCCTGCGCGTGGGCCTGCAGCGCAAGACTGCAGGCGGCGGACAGCAGCAACACTCGGAACGTTCTGGTCATGGTTTCCCTAGATCCCCGGTCGGCGGCGCCCCATGCGCACACTCGATAGACCGGGACGAACCGGATCGCCGAATCCCTCCCTGCGTCCCGCGATCAGCGGCTGTGCAGCACCAGCAGGTCGCCGCGTGTCTCGACCCGCACCCCGAACCCCTGCTGCAGCAGGCGGGCGAAGGCGTCCGGGTTCGACCAGCGGAAATTGCCGCCGATGCGCAGCGCGGCGACCTCCGGATCGCCCATCACCAGCTTGCGCTCGTTGTAGCGGTTGAATTCCTCGGCGGCGACCGACAGCAGGGTGTCGTCGAAATACAGCCGGCCGCTGCGCCATTCCAGCGCCCGTTCGGCGTCGGCCAGGGTGCCGCGGCGGACCCGGACGCCGTCGCGGGTCGCTTCGGCGATGCTGCCGGCCGGCAGCAGCACCGGCTCGGCGCCGGTGCGGCCCGGGCGGGCCGGCGACTCCAGCCGGACCACGCCTTCGGTCACCACCACGCGCAGGGCGTCGCCCTGGCGGCGCACCGAGAAGCGGGTCCCGACCGCGATCGCCCTTCGCCCGTCCGCGTCCACGACGAACGGGCGGGCATGGTCCTTGGCCACCTCGAAGAAGGCCTCGCCACCGAGCAGGTCGATGCGGCGCTCGGCCGCGGCCATCGTCACCGCGATCCGGCTGTCGCTGCTGAGGGTCGCCTCCGAGCCGTCGCTGAGGCGGACGCTGTCCAGCCGGCCGACGGCGGTGGCGTAGGCGACCGGCCGCGCGGCCTCGCGGGCGCGCCAGGCGTGCAGTCCGGCCGTGCCGAGCGCGCCCAGCGCGATGACCACGATCGCCGCCGCGGCCGCGAGCCGTCCGCGCCGCGCCAGCGGGGGCGCGCGCCGGGCGGCGACGGCGACTTCGGGGGCGTAGGCCCGCGGCGGCGGGGCCGCGCCCGGCCGCCCGGCCGCCAGCGCCTTCAGCCGCGCGCTTTCCTCCCACGCGGCCGCCAGCCGCACGAAGGCGACCCGATGCGCGGTCGCGGCCGCCAGCCACGCCTGCAGCGCGGCCTCGTCGGCGTCGCCCCAGGCCTCGCCGTCGCGGCGCGCCAGCCAGGCCGCGGCGGTGCGCTCAATCTGCCTGCTGTCGGTCGCGGACATCGCGATCCTCCGCGGCCGCGCGCGCGTCCTCGCCCTGCGGGGACGGACGATCGCCGCCGAAGTAGTGCCCTGCGATCAGGCGCATGCCATGGGCCAGATGTTTCTCCACCGTCTTCTCGCTGATTCCCAGTTTCGCGGCCACGACCTTTTGCGGCAGGTCTTCCACCCGGCGCAGCCACACCACCTCCCGGCAGCGGTCCGGCAGCCGGTCGAACGCCTCCGCCAGCCGGCGCAGGGCCTGGCGCCCCCCGAACCGTCGTTCCGGCGACACCTCATCGATCAGGACGTTCAACGTGTCCGGATCACCCAGTGTCTCGATCGACACCACCCGCCCGCGGCGCAGGCGGTCGGTGATCAAATTGCGCGCGCTGGTGAACAGGAACGACTTCGGCGACGCCGGCATCGATCGCCCGGCGGCCTCGTAGATGCGGACGTAGATCTCCTGGCGCAGGTCGTGCAGGTCCTCGCCGGCGGGCGCGCAGCGACGCAGATAGCGCGCGAGCGCCTCCTCGTGGACGAGGATCTCGCGGACGAACCAGTCGTCGAGGGGGCTGCGCATCCACCGCACGATAGCCGATGATCGATCGTCGAGGGCGGTCCGTGCGCCGCCGCGACGATCGGGAGGGAAGCGGCCCGGTCGTTCGTCCTTAATCTGATGGGCGCACCGCACGCCGCCATCGCAGGAGATTCCGCATGACCCATTCCGCCTTCCGTCCCGCCGCAAGGGCCATGATCCCCACGCTCCGGACGGGCCTGCTCCGGACGGGCCTGCTCTGGCTAGTCCTGCTGCTGTGGGTGGTCGCGCCGCCAGCCGTGGCCCGCGACTACCGCCGCCTGATCATCGGCGACCGCAGCCTGCCGACGCCGGCGGAGGTGAAGCCCGGGCTGCTGCTCGCCGGGGGCGGCGACCGCAACCGCGAGGCCGTGCGCTGGTTCCTCGGGCACGCCGGCAACGGCCACATCGTCGTGCTCAGCGCGTCCTACACCCACGAGATCGCCGACGAGTTCTACAAGGACGTCGGCGGCGCCGCGTCGGTGGAGACCTTCGTCTTCGCCAACGGCAAGCCCGCGACCGATCCGAAGATCCTCGACGCGCTGGCCCGGGCCGACGGCATCTTCATCGCCGGCGGCGACCAGGCCCGCTACGTCCGCTACTGGAAGGGCACCCCCATCGCCGCCGCGCTCGACGCCCACGTCCGCGCCGGCAAGCCGCTGGGCGGCACCAGCGCCGGCCTCGCCATCCTCGGCGAATACCTCTACGGCGCGATGGACGGCGGCAGCATCACCAGCCCGCAGGCGCTGGCCGACCCGGTCGGCCCGGCGGTGACGATCGAACAGGATTTCCTGCACATCGCCACCCTCCGCGGGGTCGTCACCGACACCCATTTCAAGGAACGCGACCGCCTCGGCCGCCTGTTCGCCTTCGTCGCCAAGGCCGAAACCCTGACCGGGACGCCGCGCCGGCCGCTGATCGGCGTCGGCGTGGACGAAAGCGCCGCGGTGGCGGTGGAGGGCGACGGCAGCGCGCATCTGTACGCCACCGACCCGGCCGGGCGCGCCTGGGTGGTCCGCGGCGGCTTCCCGGAAACCCAGGCGGCCGGCAAGCCGCTGCAGCTCGGGCGGATCGAGGTGACCGGGGTCGATTCCGGCTCCACCCTGCACCTGCCCTCGGGCGCCGTCGACGCGCCGGCTTTCCAGCGGGCCTACCGGGTGGACAATGGCCGTCTGCAGGAGGTGGCCCCGATGATGCTCGCGATCCATGGCGGCGCCGGCGTGGAACGCGCCGACCTGAGCCCCGAAGAGGAGCGCGCCGCCCGCGCGGCGCTGGAACTGGCCCTGCGTCGCGGCCACGATGCGCTGAAGGCCGGCAAGCCGGCGCTGGACGCGGTAGCCGCGGCGATCGTCGTGCTGGAGGACGATCCGAACTTCAACGCCGGCCGCGGCGCGGTGTTCACCCACGACGGCCGCAACGAACTGGACGCCTCGCTGATGGACGGCGCGACCCGCGCCGCCGGCGCGGTGGCCGGGGTCCACCGGGTCAAGAACCCGATCCTGCTGGCCCGCGCGGTCATGGAGCGCTCGCCCCACGTGATGATGGTCGGCGACGGCGCCGAGGCCTTCGCGAAGGAGCAGGGCGTCGAACTGGTCGATCCGGCCTGGTTCCGCACCGAGAAGCGCTGGGAGCAGCTCCAGCGCCGGCTGCGCGAGGACGCCGCCAAGGCCGCCGCCCTCGACCCGCACCCCGGGCGCCGCTACACCGGCACCGTCGGCGCCGTGGCCCTGGACGCCCGGGGCCGCCTGGCGGCCGGCACCTCCACCGGCGGCATGACCGACAAGCGCTACGGCCGGGTCGGCGATTCCCCGATCATCGGCGCCGGCACCTACGCCAACGCCGTCTGCGCCGTGTCCGGCACCGGCTGGGGCGAGTTCTACATCCGCACCGCCGCCGCCCACGACGTCTGCGCCCGCATGACCTACCTGAACGAAACCCCGCAGCAGGCAGGCGAGGCGGTCATCAACGGCGCCGTCCCGGCGCTGGGCGGCGACGGCGGCGCCATCGTCCTCGCCGCCGACGGCAGCGTGGCCATGCCGTTCAACACCGAGGGCATGTTCCGGGGCTGGATCGGCGCCGACGGCGTGCCCCACGTTGCCGTTTTCGGCGACGAAACCCTTACAATGCCGACCCCGCCGGCGCGCTGACCGCGGCCGGGTCGTCCGCGCCGATCGTGCCTCGTCCGGAGCGTTGACACCCGCCGCCGCAGCCGTCAGAATTGCGGGCTGTTTCACCGTGTAGTGTTTTACCGGACGTTGTTCAGCCGGAGGGATACCCAAGCGGCCAACGGGGGCAGACTGTAAATCTGCTGGCTTACGCCTTCGGTGGTTCGAATCCACCTCCCTCCACCACTTCGAAGCCCTCCGGTGACGAAGTCGGTATTCGGCGGAAAAACGCCGTTCCGCACGATGCGGGAGTAGTTCAATGGTAGAACCTCAGCCTTCCAAGCTGATGGTGCGGGTTCGATTCCCGTCTCCCGCTCCAATGCGGCGCCATGGACACCCCGGTCGACGCGGTCCGATCCGGTCAAGCGACCCGGTCACCACATCGTTGCTCACGTAGCTCAGTCGGTAGAGCACCTCCTTGGTAAGGAGGAGGTCGAAGGTTCGATTCCTTTCGTGAGCACCACCCATCGTCAAACTCCAATCGAGTTCAAGAGAAGCAATCATGGCCAAGGGTAAGTTCGAGCGCACCAAGCCCCACGTGAACGTGGGCACGATCGGTCACGTTGACCACGGCAAGACGACGCTGACGGCGGCGCTGACCAAGATCGGCGCGGAGCGTTTCGGCGGCGAGTTCAAGGCATACGACGCGATCGACGCGGCGCCGGAAGAGAAGGCGCGCGGGATCACGATCTCGACGGCGCACGTGGAATACGAGAGCCCGACGCGCCACTACGCGCACGTGGACTGCCCGGGCCACGCCGACTACGTGAAGAACATGATCACGGGTGCGGCGCAGATGGACGGCGCGATCCTGGTGTGCTCGGCCGCGGACGGCCCGATGCCGCAGACCCGCGAACACATCCTGCTGTCGCGCCAGGTGGGCGTGCCGTACATCGTGGTCTTCCTGAACAAGGCTGACATGGTGGACGACGCCGAGCTGCTGGAGCTGGTGGAGATGGAAGTGCGCGAGCTGCTGTCGAAGTACGACTTCCCGGGCGACGACACGCCGATCATCAAGGGTTCGGCGCGTCTGGCGCTGGAAGGCGACCAGTCGGAGATCGGCGTGCCTGCGATCATCAAGCTGGTGGAAGCGCTGGACGAGTTCATCCCGGAGCCGCAGCGCGACGTGGACAAGCCGTTCCTGATGCCGGTGGAAGACGTGTTCTCGATCTCGGGTCGCGGCACGGTGGTGACCGGTCGCATCGAGCGCGGCATCATCAAGGTGGGCGACGAAATCGAGATCGTGGGCATCCGTCCGACGCAGAAGACGACGGTGACGGGCGTTGAGATGTTCCGCAAGCTGCTGGACCAGGGCCAGGCGGGCGACAACGCGGGCCTGCTGCTGCGCGGCACGAAGCGCGACGAAGTGGAGCGCGGCCAGGTGCTGTGCAAGCCGGGTTCGATCACGCCGCACACCGACTTCGAGGCCGAGGTGTACGTGCTGTCGAAGGACGAGGGCGGCCGCCACACGCCGTTCTTCAAGGGTTACCGTCCGCAGTTCTACTTCCGGACGACGGACATCACCGGCGCGGTGACGCTGCCGGAGGGCGTGGAGATGGTGATGCCGGGCGACAACATCAAGATGACGGTGTCGCTGATCAACCCGGTGGCGATGGACGAAGGCCTGCGCTTCGCGATCCGCGAAGGCGGCCGCACGGTCGGCGCCGGCGTCGTCGCGAAGATCATCAAGTGACGTAACGGCGCGCGGGCGCGGTTTCTGCGCCCGCGCCTTCGCCGGCACGTCATCCCCGCGCAGGCGGGGATCCAGCCTCCTCCGCCGGAACCTTTCCGGCGACCGGGAGTCGGACTTGGAAGGCAGGCGACAGGCGAGTCGGCGACGACTCGCCGTTGCCGTCTAAGACAACCGGACAAACGTCCGGGCAAACCAGATACACGCCAGTAGCTCAATTGGCAGAGCAGCGGTCTCCAAAACCGCAGGTTGGGGGTTCGAGTCCCTCCTGGCGTGCCACTCGGGCGGTACGCGCCGCACCCCGGGCCTTCGCGGCCCCGCTTCACGGCGACGAGGTGCCGCGTTCCGCGATCAAGGCGACAGGCATTTGAACAGCAGAATCGAACAACCCAAGGCCGGCGGTTCCGCGGGCGACATCGTCAAGTACGCCCTGGCGCTGCTGCTGGTGGCTGGCGGCGTGTTCGCGTTCTACTGGTTCGATGGCCAGTGGCCCACCGTCGCCCGGGTGATGTCCGTCCTCGGCGGCCTGATCGCCGGCGGCCTCGTGTTCATGGCCACCACCAAGGGCGCGCAGACCCGCGAGTTCCTGGGCGAATCGCGCTTCGAGCTGCGCAAGGTCGTGTGGCCGACCCGCCAGGAAGCGATGCGCACCACCTGGGTGGTCATCATCGCCGTGATCGCCATGAGCCTCATCCTTGCCGTATTCGACCTGATCGTGAAGTTCGGCGTTGAAAAGCTCCTCGGTACCTGACATGGAGAACGCCGTGACCGATACGAACAACGATATCCCCAAGCGCTGGTACGTCGTCCACGCCTATTCCGGCTTCGAGAAGTCGGTGGCGCAGGCGCTCCGCGACCGCATCGCCCGCACCGGGATGCAGGACCGGTTCGGCGAAGTGCTGGTGCCGACCGAGGAAGTGGTGGAGATGCGCTCCGGCCAGAAGCGCCGTTCCGAGCGCAAGTTCTTCCCCGGCTACGTGCTGGTGCAGATCGCGACCCACGACGAGGCCGGCATCCCGCGGATGGACAGCGAGAGCTGGCACCTGGTCAAGGAGACGCCGAAGGTGATGGGCTTCATCGGCGGCACCGCCGACCGCCCGCTGCCGATCCGCGACTCCGAGGCCGACGCGATTCTGCAGCGCGTGCAGGAAGGCGTCGAGAAGCCCAAGCCCAAGGTGCTGTTCGAGCCGGGCCAGATGGTCCGCGTCACCGACGGTCCGTTCAACGACTTCAACGGCGTGGTCGAGGAAGTCAACTACGAAAAGAGCCGCCTGCGCGTCTCGGTGCTGATCTTCGGTCGCGCCACGCCGGTCGAGCTGGAATTCGGCCAGGTCGAGAAGGCGTAAGCCCCGGCAGGGGATTGCGCCGCCTCGACCGGGCCTTCACCGCCGCTCGCATCCGCGATCGGCAACAACGACGGAGGAGCCCCGCAGCCGCAAGGCGTGCAGGCGCTGGTACTCCGGGAGAACCTCAATGGCAAAGAAAGTCGTCGGTTACATCAAGCTGCAGGTGAAGGCCGGTCAGGCCAACCCCTCGCCGCCGGTCGGTCCCGCGCTCGGTCAGCGCGGCCTCAACATCATGGAGTTCTGCAAGCAGTTCAACGCGGCGACCTCCAAACTGGAGCCGGGCCTGCCGACTCCGGTGATCATCACCGCCTACTCGGACCGCACCTTCACCTTCGTCACCAAGTCGACCCCGGCGTCGGTGCTGCTGAAGAAGGCCGCGGGCATCCAGTCCGGCTCCAAGCGCCCGAACACCGAGAAGGTGGGCAAGGTCACGCGCAAGCAACTGGAAGACATCGCGAAGATGAAGGAAGCGGACCTGACCGCGGCCGATCTCGACGCGGCAGTGAAGACCATCGCGGGCTCGGCCCGTTCGATGGGTCTCGTGGTGGAGGGCTGATCCCATGGCGATGAACAAGCGACAGAAAGCGATCCTCAACGCGGTCGAGCCGGGCAAGGCCTACGCCTTCGAGGACGCGATCAAGATCCTCAAGACCTCGACCAAGGCCAAGTTCGTCGAGTCCGTCGACGTGGCCGTGCGCCTCGGCGTCGACGCCAAGAAGTCCGACCAGCAGGTGCGCGGTTCGACCGTGCTGCCGGCCGGCACCGGCAAGACCGTGCGCGTCGCGGTGTTCGTGCCCGCGGGCGCCAAGGCCGACGAGGCCCTGGCCGCCGGCGCCGACATCGTCGGCATGGACGACCTCGCCGAGAAGATGCTCGGCGGCGACCTGAACTACGACGTCGTGATCGCCACGCCGGACGCCATGCGCGTCGTCGGCAAGCTCGGCCAGGTGCTGGGCCCGCGCGGCCTGATGCCGAACCCGAAGGTCGGCACCGTGTCGCCGAACCCGGCGGAAGCGGTCAAGAACGCCAAGGGCGGCCAGGTCCGCTACCGCACCGACAAGGCCGGCATCATCCACTGCACCATCGGCAAGGCGAACTTCCAGGACGCCGACCTGAAGGGCAACCTCGAAGCGCTGCTGCACGACCTGATCAAGGCCAAGCCGGCCACCGCGAAGGGCACGTACCTGCAGAAGGTGTCGATCAGCTCGACGATGGGCCCCGGCGTCACCGTCGACCAGGCCTCGCTGGCGCTGAAGTGACGCAACGGCGCGTTCGCGCATCGCGCGGGCGCCCTTGCCATTGCGTCATCCCCGTGAAGGCGGGGGATCCAGCCTTCAGTGCGGCGCCACCTGCGCTGGAGGTTGATAACAAATCAAGAGCTGGGTCCTCGCTTTCGCGAGGATGACGGTTCGACGGCATCGGGCCTGCGCCCGACGCCGTGCAGCAAATTTGAGGGCATCGCCGAGGAGTCCGCTCCGACGCGATCGCCGTCAAAGACCGCAGGCGCGGTCAGCGCGCGACGCGCACGGGCAGGGAAGCGCCCCCATGGCAGGGATTCGTGCCGTCGCAAGCGGGATCGCTTAATCGCATCCATCCGGATCGACCTGCGTAGATGGTGCCGCCCCCTCTGGAGTTTTCTGGATGGGCCGCCACCGGGACGCAACCCGCGTCCCCGGCGTTCAGGACGAACGCCGTCCGGGACCGCAAGCGGCAGGAGCCGCGAGCGGAGTTCACAAGAGGAGTGCACATGGCTCTGAATCTCACCCAGAAGCAAGACGTTGTGGCCGAAGTGGCGGAAATCGCCGCCAAGGCGCACTCCTTGATCGCCGCGGAATACGCGGGCACCACGGTCTCCCAGATGACCGAGATGCGCAAGAAGGCGCGTGAATCCGGCGTGTACTTGAAAGTCGTCAAGAACACGCTGGCGTCGCGCGCGGTGGCGGGCACCGAATACGAAGCTGTCCAGGACAAGCTCGTCGGCCCGCTGCTGTATGCGTTCTCGCTGGAAGAACCGGGCGCCGCCGGCCGCCTGATCAAGGAATTCTCGAAGGGCAACGACAAGCTGCAGCCGAAGGTCGTCGCCGTCGGTGGCCAGGTCTATCCGGCCAGCCACGTCGACGTCCTCGCCTCGCTGCCGACCCGCGATCAGGCGCTGGCCATGCTGGCCCGCGTGCTCGCCGAGCCGGCTTCGATGTTCGCCCGCGCGATCAAGGCCGTGGCCGACAAGCAGGGTGGCGGCGAAGCCGCGCCTGCCGAGGCCGCCCCGGCCGAGGCCTGAGACCCCAACGTCCATTGACGATCGCGCGGCAGCCGCCGTCGATCGCTAACCAATCAATCCAGAGGTCAACACAATGTCCCTTACCAACGAACAGATCGTCGACGCCGTCGCCGGCAAGACCCTGATGGAAGTGATGGAGCTGGTCAAGGCCATCGAAGAGAAGTTCGGCGTCACCGCCGCCGCCCCGGTCGCCGTGGCCGTGGCCGCTGGCCCGGCCGCCGTGGTCGAAGAGCAGACCGAGTTCAACGTCATCCTGAAGGCCGCCGGCGAGAAGAAGGTCGAGGTCATCAAGGCCGTCCGCGCCATCACCGGCCTGGGCCTGAAGGAAGCGAAGGACCTGGTCGAAGGCGCTCCGCAGACCGTGAAGGAAGCGGTCTCGAAGGAAGACGCCGAGAAGTTCAAGAAGGATCTCGAGGCCGCCGGCGCTCAGGTCGAGCTCAAGTGACCTTCGCAGAAGGTCATCCCGGGCAGCGCGCGATCGCGTGCTGATCCGGGATCCAGCGATTTCGATCTTCGAGGTCGCCGGGGCCCCGCATCAGCGGGGTCGACACACCAAGGCTGGGGGCGGAAGCCCCCGGCCTTTGGCCGTTCTGACGGATCGCCGTTTTTTCGCGATCCGCGTGGACAGGGCCAGGCGCCGCAGCGCGGCGGGCGACACCGCAACACGCGACACCGAAGCAGCGACACCGAAGCAGTAGTACCGAAACAGGCAACACCGAAGCAAGTCGATAGTCGGAAGTAGCGGGAGAGGGCGTGCTGGTGCCGGCAATACCAGCGACTTCCGACTGTCGATTCCCCCGGGGTGTCCGGTCCACGGGACCGACCCCACCCGGCCGCGGCCGCCAGGCGCGCCGGCGACAACGCAATCCAAGCTGAGAGGCCTTTCTCCCATGACCACAGCTCACTCGACGACGTATTCGTTCACCGAGAAGAAGCGCATCCGCAAGAACTTCGGCAAGCGCCGTTCGATTCTCGAGGTGCCGTTCCTGCTCGCGATCCAGGTCGATTCCTACCGCGACTTCCTCCAGGCCGACGTCGATCCCGCCAGGCGCGAGGACCGTGGCCTGCACGCCGCGCTCAAGTCGGTGTTCCCGATCACCAGCTACAACGGCTACGCCGCCCTCGAGTACGTCGGCTACAAGCTCGGCGAACCGGTGTTCGACGAGCGCGAGTGCCGCAACCGCGGCCTCAGCTACGGCGCCCCGCTGCGCGTGACCGTGCGCCTGGTCATCTACGACAAGGAATCGTCGAACAAGGCCGTGAAGTACGTGAAGGAGCAGGAGGTCTACATGGGCGAGATCCCGCTCATGACCGACAACGGCACCTTCATCGTCAACGGCACCGAGCGCGTCATCGTCTCGCAGTTGCACCGCTCGCCGGGCGTGTTCTTCGACCACGACCGCGGCAAGACCCACAGCTCGGGCAAGCTGCTGTACAGCGCGCGCATCATCCCCTACCGCGGTTCGTGGCTGGACTTCGAGTTCGACCCGAAGGACGCGGTGTTCACCCGTATCGACCGCCGCCGCAAGCTGCCGGTCACGATCCTGCTGCGCGCCCTCGGCTACAACAACGAGGAGATCCTGCAGCAGTTCTTCGAGACCAACACCTTCCACATCCTGCCGGAGGGCGTGCAGCTCGAGCTGATCCCCGAGCGCCTGCGCGGCGAGACCCTCGACTTCGACCTCGCCGACGGCGACAAGGTCATCGTCGAGGCGGGCAAGCGCATCACCGCGCGCCACATCAAGCAGCTCGAGCAGTCGGGCATCGCCGCGCTGGCCGTGCCGGACAGCTACCTGGTCGGCCGCATCCTGTCGCACGACGTCATCGACGCCAACACCGGCGAGCTGATCGCCAGCGCCAACGACGAGCTCGGCGACGACCACCTCGCCAAGTTCCGCAAGCACGGCATCGACGCCGTCGGCACGCTGTGGGTCAACGACCTCGACCGCGGCCCGTACATCTCCAACACCCTGCGCATCGACCCGACCAAGACCCAGCTCGAGGCGCTGGTCGAGATCTACCGCATGATGCGTCCGGGCGAACCGCCGACCAAGGACGCCGCGCAGAACCTGTTCCACAACCTGTTCTTCACCTTCGAGCGCTACGACCTCTCGGCCGTGGGCCGGATGAAGTTCAACCGCCGCATCGGCCGCAAGGAAGTCGAAGGCAGCCCGGTGCTGTACGACTACAAGTACTTCGCCGACCGCAAGGACGAGGAGTCCGTGCGCCTGCGCGAGGCCTGCGGCCCGGAGATGTCCGACATCCTCGACGTCGTCCGCGTGCTGTGCCAGATCCGCAACGAGGGCACCGGCGTCGACGACATCGACCACCTGGGCAATCGTCGCGTGCGTTCGGTCGGCGAAATGGCCGAGAACGTGTTCCGCGTCGGCCTGGTCCGCGTCGAGCGCGCCGTGAAGGAGCGTCTGACGATGGCCGAGTCCGAGGGCCTGACCCCGCAGGAGCTGATCAACGCCAAGCCGGTGGCCGCCGCGATCAAGGAGTTCTTCGGCTCCTCGCAGCTCTCGCAGTTCATGGACCAGAACAACCCGCTGTCGGAAGTGACCCACAAGCGTCGCGTCTCGGCCCTCGGCCCGGGCGGCCTGACCCGCGAGCGCGCCGGCTTCGAAGTGCGCGACGTGCACCCGACCCACTACGGCCGCGTCTGCACCATCGAGACGCCGGAAGGCCCGAACATCGGCCTGATCAACTCGCTGGCGGTGTTCGCGCGCACCAACAAGTACGGGTTCCTGGAGACCCCGTACCGCAAGGTCGTGGACAGCCGCGTGACCGACGACATCGAGTACCTGTCGGCGATCGAGGAGAACGAGTACGTCATCGCCCAGGCCAACGCGCCGCGCGACGACAAGGGCAACATCACCGCGCCGTTCGTCGCCTGCCGCTACCAGGGCGAGTCGATGCTGCGTCCGCCGAACGAAATCCACTTCATGGACGTCTCGCCGATGCAGACCGTGTCGGTCGCGGCGGCGCTGGTGCCGTTCCTTGAGCACGACGACGCGAACCGCGCGCTGATGGGCGCGAACATGCAGCGCCAGGCCGTGCCGACGCTGCGTTCGCAGAAGCCGCTGGTCGGCACCGGCATCGAGCGCGCCGTGGCGCGCGACTCGGGCGTGACCGTGAACGCGCGCCGCGGCGGCGTGATCGAGCAGATCGACGCCGGCCGCATCGTGGTCAAGGTCAACGAGGTCGAGATCACCGACGCCACCGACGCCGGCGTCGACATCTACACCCTCATCAAGTACACCCGCTCCAACCAGAACACCTGCATCAACCAGCGTCCGCTGGTGAACGTGGGCGACGTGGTCGCGAAGGGCGACGTGCTGGCCGACGGTCCCTCGACCGACATCGGCGAGCTGGCGCTCGGCCAGAACATGCTGGTCGCGTTCATGCCTTGGAACGGCTACAACTTCGAGGACTCGATCCTGCTGTCCGAGCGCGTGGTGAAGGAAGACCGCTACACCACGATCCACATCGAGGAGCTGACCTGCCAGGCCCGCGACACCAAGCTGGGCCCGGAAGAGATCACCGCCGACATCCCGAACGTCTCCGAGCAGGCGCTGTCGCGCCTCGACGAGTCGGGCGTGGTGTACATCGGCGCCGAGGTCCGCGCCGGCGACATCCTGGTCGGCAAGGTCACGCCCAAGGGCGAGAGCCAGCTCACCCCGGAAGAGAAGCTGCTGCGCGCGATCTTCGGCGAGAAGGCCTCGGACGTGAAGGACAGCTCGCTGCGCGTGCCCCCGGGCATGGACGGCGTGGTCATCGACGTCCAGGTGTTCACCCGCGACGGCATCGAGAAGGACAAGCGCGCCCGCCAGATCGAGGAAGAGGAAATCCGCCGGGTCAAGAAGGACTTCGACGACCAGTTCCGGATCCTCGAATCGGCGATCTACGCGCGCCTGCGTTCGCAGCTCGTCGGCAAGGTCGCCAACGGCGGCCCGGGCCTGAAGAAGGGCGATGCGGTCACCGACGCCTACCTCGACGGTCTGAAGAAGGCCGACTGGTTCCAGATCCGCATGAAGGACGACGACGCGTCCGACGCGATCGAGCGCGCCCAGAAGCAGATCGACGCGCACCAGAAGGAATTCGAGCGCCGCTTCGCCGACAAGCGCGGCAAGATCACCCAGGGCGACGACCTCGCCCCGGGCGTGCTGAAGATGGTGAAGGTGTTCCTCGCGGTGAAGCGCCGCATCCAGCCGGGCGACAAGATGGCCGGCCGCCACGGCAACAAGGGCGTGGTGTCCAACATCGTGCCGGTCGAGGACATGCCGTACATGGCCGACGGCCAGACCGTCGACATCGTGCTCAACCCGCTGGGCGTGCCGTCGCGCATGAACATCGGCCAGATCCTCGAGGTCCACCTGGGCTGGGCCGCGAAGGGCCTGGGCCAGAAGATCGGCCGCATGCTCGAGGCGCAGGCCAAGATCGCCGAACTGCGCAAGTTCCTCGACGAGATCTACAACCACGACAACAAGCTGCACGGCCAGCGCGTCGACCTGACCCAGTTCTCCGACGAGGAGCTGCTGCGCCTGGCGAACAACCTGGTCGACGGCGTGCCGATGGCGACGCCGGTGTTCGACGGCGCGGCGGAGGACGAGATCAAGCTGATGCTGAAGCTCGCCGACCTGCCGGAGTCGGGCCAGACCCAGTTGTTCGACGGCCGCACCGGCGAAGCCTTCGACCGCAGGACCACCGTCGGCTACATGCACATGCTGAAGCTGAACCACCTTGTCGACGACAAGATGCACGCGCGTTCGACCGGTCCGTACTCGCTCGTGACGCAGCAGCCTTTGGGCGGCAAGGCGCAGTTCGGCGGCCAGCGCTTCGGCGAAATGGAAGTCTGGGCGCTGGAAGCCTACGGCGCGGCCTACACCCTGCAGGAAATGCTGACGGTGAAGTCCGACGACGTGCAGGGCCGCAACCAGATGTACAAGAACATCGTCGACGGCGAGTACGAAATGGTCGCCGGCATGCCGGAATCCTTCAACGTCCTGGTGAAGGAAATCCGCTCGCTGGCCATCAACATGGAGCTGGAAGAGCACTGAGCCGATCGCGGGCCGGATGACGGCCCGCCGCCCAGACCCCTCTTCCAGATTCCCGGAGAAATCACATGAAAGATTTGCTCAACCTGTTCAACCAGCAGCGCCAGACCCTCGACTTCGACGCGATCAAGATCGCGCTGGCGTCGCCGGACATGATCCGCAGCTGGTCCTTCGGCGAAGTGAAGAAGCCGGAGACCATCAACTACCGTACCTTCAAGCCGGAACGCGACGGCCTGTTCTGCGCCGCGATCTTCGGCCCGATCAAGGACTACGAGTGCCTGTGCGGCAAGTACAAGCGCATGAAGCACCGCGGCGTGGTCTGCGAGAAGTGCGGCACCGAAGTCACGCTCGCGCGCGTCCGCCGCGAGCGCATGGGCCACATCGACCTGGCCTCGCCGGTCGCGCACATCTGGTTCCTGAAGTCGCTGCCGTCGCGCATCGGCCTGATGCTCGACATGACCCTGCGCGACATCGAGCGCATCCTGTACTTCGAGGCGTTCGTCGTGACCGAGCCGGGCCTGACCCCGCTCGAGCGCGGCTCGCTGCTGACTGAAGAGCAGTACATGCAGGCCCGCCAGGAGCACGGCGACGACTTCGAGGCCGCGATGGGCGCCGAGGCCGTCTACGACCTGCTGCGCACGATCGACCTGCAGTCGGAGATGGTGACCCTGCGCGAGGAGATCGCCAGCACCGGTTCGGAAACCAAGCTCAAGCGCCTCACCAAGCGCATCAAGCTGGTCGAGGCCTTCCTCGAGTCCGGCAACCGTCCCGAGTGGATGGTGATGACCGTGCTGCCGGTGCTGCCGCCGGACCTGCGTCCGCTGGTGCCGCTGGACGGCGGCCGCTTCGCGACCTCCGACCTCAACGACCTGTACCGCCGCGTGATCAACCGCAACAACCGCCTCAAGCGGCTGTTGGAACTCAATGCGCCCGACATCATCGTGCGCAACGAGAAGCGCATGCTGCAGGAGTCGGTGGACGCGCTGATGGACAACGGCCGTCGCGGCCGCGCCATCACCGGCACCAACAAGCGCCCGTTGAAGTCGCTCGCCGACATGATCAAGGGCAAGCAGGGCCGCTTCCGCCAGAACCTGCTGGGCAAGCGCGTCGACTACTCCGGCCGTTCGGTCATCGTCGTTGGGCCCACCCTGCGCCTGCACGAGTGCGGCCTGCCGAAGAAGATGGCGCTGGAGCTGTTCAAGCCGTTCATCTTCGCCAAGCTGCAGCGTCGCGGCCTCGCCACCACCATCAAGGCGGCGAAGAAGCTGGTCGAGCGTGAAGAGCCGATCGTGTGGGACATCCTCGAAGAGGTGATCCGCGAGCATCCGGTGCTGCTGAACCGCGCCCCGACCCTGCACCGCCTCGGCATCCAGGCGTTCGAGCCGGTGCTGATCGAAGGCAAGGCGATCCAGCTCCATCCGCTGGTCTGCACCGCGTTCAACGCCGACTTCGACGGCGACCAGATGGCCGTCCACGTGCCGCTCTCGCTGGAAGCCCAGCTCGAAGCGCGCGCGCTGATGATGTCGTCGAACAACATCCTGTCGCCGGCCAACGGCGAGCCGATCATCGTGCCGTCGCAGGACGTCGTGCTCGGCCTGTACTACATGACCCGCGCCCTGGAGAACAAGGCGGGCGAGGGCATGGTGTTCGCCAACATCGCCGAAGTGAAGCGCGCCTACGACAACCGCGTCGTCGAGCTGCACGCCAAGGTCAAGGTCCGCATCACCGAGACCGTGATCACCGAGGACGAGGCGAGCGGCGAGCGCAGCCGCGAGCGCAGGACCGCGATCGTCGAGACCACCGTCGGCCGCGCCCTGCTGCAGGAAATCCTGCCGGACGGCCTGCCGTTCGCGCTGGTCAACACCGAGCTGACCAAGAAGAACATCAGCCGCCTGATCAATAGCTGCTACCGCCAGCTCGGCCTGAAGGACACGGTCGTGTTCGCCGACAAGCTGATGTACACCGGCTTCGGGTTCGCGACCCGCGCCGGCGTCTCGGTCGGCATCGACGACATGACCATTCCGGCGGAGAAGAAGGCGATCCTGGCCGAGGCCGAAGCCGAGGTGCTGGAGATCCAGCAGCAGTACCAGGGCGGCCTGGTCACCGCCGGCGAGCGCTACAACAAGGTGGTCGACATCTGGTCGCGCACCAACGAACGCGTCGCCAAGGCGATGATGGACGCGATCGGCACCGAGAAGGTGACGAATGCCAAGGGCGAGACCATCAACCAGAAGTCGATGAACTCGATCTACATCATGGCCGACTCCGGCGCGCGTGGTTCGCAGGCGCAGATTCGCCAGCTCGCGGGCATGCGCGGCCTGATGGCCAAGCCGGACGGTTCGATCATCGAAACGCCGATCACCGCGAACTTCCGCGAGGGCCTGAACGTCCTCCAGTACTTCATCTCGACCCACGGCGCCCGAAAGGGCCTCGCGGACACCGCGCTGAAGACCGCGAACTCCGGTTACCTGACCCGTCGCCTGGTCGACGTGGCCCAGGACGTGGTGATCACCGAGGTCGACTGCGGCACCGTCGAAGGCCTGACCATGACCCCGATCGTGGAAGGCGGCGACGTGGTCGAACCGCTGCGCGACCGCGTGCTCGGCCGCATCGTGGCCGAGGACGTGTTCCTGCCGGGCAACGACGAGGATCCGTTCGTCACCCGCAACACGCTGCTCGACGAAGCCTGGGTGCAGAAGCTCGAGGACGCCGGCGTCCAGTCGATCAAGGTCCGTTCGACCATCACCTGCGAATCCGCGTTCGGTGTGTGCAGCCTGTGCTACGGCCGCGACCTGGCCCGTGGCCACGTCGTCAACATCGGCGAAGCGGTGGGCGTCATCGCCGCGCAGTCGATCGGCGAGCCCGGCACCCAGCTCACGATGCGTACGTTCCACATCGGCGGCACGGTGTCCGGCGCGGCCGCGATCGACAACGTCACGGTCAAGACCACCGGTACGATCAAGTTCAACAACCTCAAGCACGTCGAGCACGCCGCCGGCCACCTGGTCGCGGTGTCGCGCTCGGGCGCGGTCTCGGTGCTCGACGCACACGGCCGCGAGCGCGAGCGCTACAAGCTGCCGTACGGCGCCACCATCCAGGTCCAGGACGGCGGCGAGGTCAAGGCCGGCCAGACGGTCGCGAACTGGGATCCGCACAGCCATCCGATCATGTCGGAAGTCGCCGGTTTCGTGCGCTTCATCGACTTCGTCGACGGCGTGACCGTGATCGAGAAGATCGACGACCAGACCGGCCTCGCTTCGCGCGAGATCACCGATCCGAAGCGTCGCGGCTCGCAGGGCAAGGACCTGCGTCCGCTGGTGCGCATCGTCGACGCCAACGGCAAGGACCTGACCATCCCGGGCACCGATCTGCCGGCCCAGTACCTGCTGCCGCCGAAGTCGATCGTCAACCTGCAGGACGGCGCCCCGGTGGGCGTGGGCGACGTGGTCGCCAAGATCCCGCAGGAAGCGTCGAAGACCCGCGACATCACCGGCGGTCTGCCGCGCGTGGCCGACCTGTTCGAGGCGCGCAAGCCGAAGGACCCGGCCGTGCTGGCCGAGCGTTCGGGCATCGTCTCGTTCGGCAAGGACACCAAGGGCAAGCAGCGCCTGATCATCAAGGACACCGACGGCAACGAGCACGAAGAGCTGATCCCGAAGTACCGCCAGGTCATCGTGTTCGAAGGCGAGCACGTCCAGAAGGGCGAAACCATCGTCGACGGCGAACCCAGCCCGCAGGACATCCTGCGCCTGCTCGGCGTCGAGCCGCTGGCCTCGTACCTGACCAAGGAAATCCAGGACGTCTACCGCCTGCAGGGCGTGAAGATCAACGACAAGCACATCGAGGTGATCGTTCGCCAGATGCTGCGCAAGGTCGAGATCACCGACCAGGGCGACAGCAAGTTCCTGAACGGCGAGCAGGTCGAGCGCCAGCGGATGATCGAGGAGAACGCGCGCCTCGCCGCCAAGGGCGAGATCGTGGCCGGCTACGACCCGGTGCTGCTCGGCATCACCAAGGCGTCGCTGGCGACCGAGTCGTTCATCTCGGCGGCCTCGTTCCAGGAGACCACCCGCGTGCTCACCGAGGCGGCCGTCCGCGGCACCCGCGACACGCTGCGCGGCCTCAAGGAGAACGTGATCGTCGGCCGCCTGATCCCGGCGGGCACCGGCCTGGCATACCACAGCCAGCGCCGTCGCGGCGCCGGCGCCCTGACCGAGTCCGAGATGGAGGCCCTGGCGGCCCCGACCGCGGCCGCGGCCGCGGCCGAGGCGGTGATGCTCGAGGACGCGCCGCCGCCGGCCGCCGCCGGCAACGCCGTCCCCGACATGATCGAGGGCGACACCGCCGAGTGACCCTCGGCGGCCACCCCCGGGCCGGCCTCGGCCGGTCCGGGAGGGTGGCGCAGGCGCGCCGTGTGCTGTAGAATGCGCGCCTCTTTGGCGGCCCCGGCCGCCCAGATCACGAAATGAGGTCACAGGACGTGCCTCGTGTTCGGCCCACGGCAGGGCGGGAAAGTCCGGAATTCCGCAGCGGTCGCGCCTCCCGGCGCGGTGGTCGCGGGCTCCGGGACCATGACGGCCTCACCGGGCCGGCGTGGGCAAAGAACAGCGTGTCGGCAGATCGGAGCCCTCCGGTCTGCCGGCGTTTTTTGTCGTCGCGGCGCGCCGTGGCGGCGCCCAGACCAACCAGCAGACACAGACGGATGGCAACGATCAACCAGCTCGTGCGCAAGCCGCGCAGCCCCGAAACCTACAAGAGCGCTTCGCCGGCGCTGAACAAGTGCCCGCAGCGTCGCGGCGTGTGCACCCGCGTGTACACCACGACCCCGAAGAAGCCGAACTCGGCCCTGCGCAAGGTCGCCAAGGTGCGCCTGACCAACGGCTACGAAGTCATTTCGTACATCGGCGGCGAAGGCCACAACCTGCAGGAACACTCGGTGGTGCTGATCCGCGGCGGCCGCGTCAAGGACCTGCCGGGCGTGCGCTACCACACCGTGCGCGGCTCGCTCGACGCCGCCGGCGTCGCCAAGCGTCGCCAGGCCCGTTCGAAGTACGGCGCCAAGCGTCCGAAGTCCTGATCGCATGCTGGTAGGGCGGGCCCCGGCCCGCCATTGCAGCCTTCCCGGTGAAGGTTGCAGTGATCGAAGTCCCTTCGATCTACGTGCGTCGCAACAGATACCCCGAAATTGGTGGGCCCAGGCCCACCCTACAGTGACTGGTACCCACTATGTCCCGTAAAGGCAATACTCCGCAGCGCTCCGTCCTGCCCGATCCCAAGCACGGCAGCGAAACCATCGCCCGCTTCATCAACATGGTGATGCAGAGCGGCAAGAAGTCCATCGCCGAGAAGATCGTCTACGGCGCGATGGACGTGATCACCGAGAAGAACGGCAATTCGCTGGAGCTGGTCGAGAAGGCCCTCGGCAACGTCGCTCCGGCGGTCGAGGTCAAGTCCCGCCGCGTCGGCGGCGCGACCTACCAGGTGCCGGTCGAAGTCCGCGCCTCGCGCCGCATGGCGCTGGCGATGCGCTGGATCATCGAGTCCGCCCGCAAGCGCGGCGAGAACTCGATGCCGCGCAAGCTCGCCGCCGAACTGATGGACGCCTCCGAGAACCGCGGCGGCGCGATCAAGAAGCGCGAAGAGACCCACCGCATGGCCGAAGCCAACAAGGCCTTCGCGCACTACCGCTGGTAAGCGTTCCCGCGACCGCGCGCCCGCGGCGCGCGCAACGCCAGCGTCGACACCGAAGGCCGCCTCAGGGCGGCGTTCGGTCAATTGAATCCAGAGAAACGAGAGGTTCCCCGTGGCCCGTACCACTCCCATCGAGCGTTACCGCAACTTCGGCATCATGGCGCACATCGACGCCGGCAAGACGACGACGACCGAACGCATCCTGTTCTACACCGGCGTCAACCACAAGATCGGCGAGGTGCATGAAGGCGCCGCGACGATGGACTGGATGGAGCAGGAGCAGGAGCGCGGCATCACCATCACCTCGGCGGCCACCACGGCGTTCTGGAAGGGCATGGACAAGTCCATGCCGGAGTACCGCTTCAACATCATCGACACCCCCGGGCACGTCGACTTCACCATCGAAGTCGAGCGTTCGCTGCGCGTGCTCGACGGCGCGGTGTTCGTGCTGTGCGCGGTCGGCGGCGTGCAGCCGCAGTCCGAGACCGTGTGGCGCCAGGCCAACAAGTACTCCGTGCCGCGCATGGCGTTCGTCAACAAGATGGACCGCACCGGCGCCAACTTCGACAAGGTCGTGGACCAGCTCAAGGCGCGCCTCGGCGCGTACGCGGTCCCGATGCAGGTGCCGATCGGCGCCGAGGAAGGCTTCGAGGGCGTCGTCGACCTGCTCAAGATGAAGTCGATCATCTGGAACATGGAAGACAAGGGCGCGACCTTCGTCTACGGCGACATCCCGGCGCACCTGGCCGACAAGGCCGCCGAGGCCCGCGCGTTCATGGTCGAGGCCGCCGCCGAAGCCAACGAAGAGATGATGGACAAGTACCTCAACGAGGGCGAGCTCTCGGAAGAGGAGATCATCGCCGGCATCCGCGCGCGCACCCTGAAGACCGAGATCGTCCCGGTCTACTGCGGCACCGCGTTCAAGAACAAGGGCGTCCAGGCGATGCTCGACGCCGTCGTGCAGCTGCTGCCGTCGCCGATCGACCGTCCGCCGGTGCAGGGCATCGACGAGAACGACAAGGAAGACACCCGCGTCGCCGACGACAAGGCGCCGTTCTCGGCGCTGGCGTTCAAGATCATGACCGACCCGTTCGTCGGTTCGCTGACGTTCTTCCGCGTCTACTCGGGCACGCTCAACTCCGGCGACCAGGTCTACAACCCGGTCAAGTCGAAGAAGGAGCGCATCGGCCGCATCCTGCAGATGCACGCCAACAACCGCGAGGAGATCAAGGAAGTCCGCGCCGGCGACATCGCCGCGGCGGTCGGCCTGAAGGACGTGACCACCGGCGACACGCTGTGCGCGCAGGACCACGTCATCACCCTCGAGCGGATGACCTTCCCGGAGCCCGTCATCTCGATGGCGGTCGAGCCGAAGACCAAGTCGGACCAGGAAAAGATGGGCATCGCCCTGGGCCGCCTGGCGCAGGAAGATCCCTCGTTCCGCGTGCGGACCGACGAGGAATCGGGCCAGACCATCATCGCCGGCATGGGCGAGCTGCACCTGGACATCATCGTCGACCGCATGAAGCGCGAGTTCAACGTCGAGGCCAACGTCGGCAAGCCGCAGGTCGCGTACCGCGAGACCATCCGCAAGTCGGACGTGAAGTCGGACTACAAGCACGCCAAGCAGTCGGGCGGCAAGGGCCAGTACGGCCACGTCGTGATCGAGCTGTCGCCGATGACCGCCGAGGACCGCGCCAATCCGGACGTCGAGAACGATTTCCTGTTCATCAACGACATCACCGGCGGCGTGATCCCGAAGGAATTCATCCCGGCGGTCGAGAAGGGCCTGCGCGAGACGATCACCAGCGGTCCGCTCGCGGGCTTCCCGGTGGTCGGCGTGAAGACCAAGCTCGTGTTCGGCTCGTACCACGACGTCGACTCGTCGGAAATGGCGTTCAAGCTGGCCGCCTCGATGGCGTTCAAGCAGGGCTTCGCCAAGGCCGACCCGGTGCTGCTCGAACCGATCATGAAGGTCGAGGTGGTGACGCCGGAAGAGTACGTCGGCGACGTGATGGGCGATCTGAGCCGTCGTCGCGGCCTGCTCCAGGGTCAGGACGACACGCCGTCGGGCAAGACCATCAACGCGATGGTCCCGCTGGGCGAGATGTTCGGCTACGCCACGTCGATCCGTTCGCTGACCCAGGGTCGCGCGACGTTCACGATGGAGTTCGACCATTACGCCGAGGCGCCGAGCAACATCGCCGACGCCATCGTCAAGAAGGGCTGATGCGGGGCCGGCGCAGGCCGGCCTCCTTCGACACAATCAGGCAGTACACGCAACCAATCCAAGAGAGATACAGATCATGGCCAAGGGTAAGTTCGAGCGCACCAAGCCCCACGTGAACGTGGGCACGATCGGTCACGTTGACCACGGCAAGACGACGCTGACGGCGGCGCTGACCAAGATCGGCGCGGAGCGTTTCGGCGGCGAGTTCAAGGCATACGACGCGATCGACGCGGCGCCGGAAGAGAAGGCGCGCGGGATCACGATCTCGACGGCGCACGTGGAATACGAGAGCCCGACGCGCCACTACGCGCACGTGGACTGCCCGGGCCACGCCGACTACGTGAAGAACATGATCACGGGTGCGGCGCAGATGGACGGCGCGATCCTGGTGTGCTCGGCCGCGGACGGCCCGATGCCGCAGACCCGCGAACACATCCTGCTGTCGCGCCAGGTGGGCGTGCCGTACATCGTGGTCTTCCTGAACAAGGCTGACATGGTGGACGACGCCGAGCTGCTGGAGCTGGTGGAGATGGAAGTGCGCGAGCTGCTGTCGAAGTACGACTTCCCGGGCGACGACACGCCGATCATCAAGGGTTCGGCGCGTCTGGCGCTGGAAGGCGACCAGTCGGAGATCGGCGTGCCTGCGATCATCAAGCTGGTGGAAGCGCTGGACGAGTTCATCCCGGAGCCGCAGCGCGACGTGGACAAGCCGTTCCTGATGCCGGTGGAAGACGTGTTCTCGATCTCGGGTCGCGGCACGGTGGTGACCGGTCGCATCGAGCGCGGCATCATCAAGGTGGGCGACGAAATCGAGATCGTGGGCATCCGTCCGACGCAGAAGACGACGGTGACGGGCGTTGAGATGTTCCGCAAGCTGCTGGACCAGGGCCAGGCGGGCGACAACGCGGGCCTGCTGCTGCGCGGCACGAAGCGCGACGAAGTGGAGCGCGGCCAGGTGCTGTGCAAGCCGGGTTCGATCACGCCGCACACCGACTTCGAGGCCGAGGTGTACGTGCTGTCGAAGGACGAGGGCGGCCGCCACACGCCGTTCTTCAAGGGTTACCGTCCGCAGTTCTACTTCCGGACGACGGACATCACCGGCGCGGTGACGCTGCCGGAGGGCGTGGAGATGGTGATGCCGGGCGACAACATCAAGATGACGGTGTCGCTGATCAACCCGGTGGCGATGGACGAAGGCCTGCGCTTCGCGATCCGCGAAGGCGGCCGCACGGTCGGCGCCGGCGTCGTCGCGAAGATCATCAAGTGACGTAACGGCGCGCGGGCGCGGTTTCTGCGCCCGCGCCTTCGCCGGCACGTCATCCCCGCGCAGGCGGGGATCCAGCTTGACTCCCGCGATCGCCCCCTCGGGCGATCGCACCCCGGACCCCGCCCCCGCGGGGCCGTTCCGGGAGCAGGGCAGGGCGGGTCGCGCTTGCGCGGCCCCGAAAGCCTCCCTATAATGTGCGACCTTTCGCGGCCCCGACCTCGGTCAGGCGCCGCGGAGACAGCGAAATGAGGCACAGGATGCGCCTCGTCTTCGCCGGACAGGGAACTGTCGCGACGGCATCGCCCCGCCCGCTCCGAAACTTGTTCGGGGCACCACGGCAGGGGCGGATTGCCACGTTCGCGCATCTCCGTCTGGCGGGCCGGGCAACCGGCCTGCCTTTGCTTGTGGGTTCATTTGCCCTTCGGGGCGTCTTTCCGGGGTCTGACTCTTTCCGGAAGGCCATTGGCAACAACGAGTTAGGCGTCACCAGCGGTACAAAAGGGGGTTCGGCGCACCCAGCCGTCGAGCCTGTCGCTCTTTCTACGAGGAATTTCCGTCATGGCGGATCAGAAAATCCGGATCCGGCTGAAAGCGTTCGATCATCGTCTGATCGACCGCTCGGCCAGCGAGATCGTCGAGACGGCTAAGCGGACGGGCGCCCAGGTGCGCGGCCCGATCCCGCTGCCGACCAAGATCGAACGCTACACCGTCCTGGTGTCGCCGCACGTCGACAAGGACGCGCGCGACCAGTACGAGACCCGCACGCACAAGCGCGTGCTCGACATCGTCGACCCCAACGACAAGACCGTGGACGCGCTGATGAAGCTCGAGCTCGCGGCTGGCGTCGACGTCCAGATCAAGCTGACCTGAGGCATCGGACCATGACCGCGAAGAAATATTCGTTGGGCATCGTCGGCCGCAAGGCCGGCATGAGCCGCATGTTCACCGAGGACGGCAAGTCGATCCCGGTGACCCTGATCGAGGCGACGCCGAACCGCATCGTCCAGATCAAGACCCCCGACACCGACGGCTACAGCGCCGTGCAGGTGACCGCGGGCGTGAAGCGCGCCTCGCTGATCAACAAGCCGGAAACCGGTCACCTCGCCAAGGCGAAGGTCGAAGCCGGCCGCGGCCTGTGGGAGCTGCGCGTGGAAGCCGACCAGATCGGCGGTTTCGAGGTCGGCGGCGAGATCAAGGCCGACATCTTCGAGGCCGGCCAGATCGTCGACGTCCAGGGCGTGACCAAGGGCAAGGGCTTCCAGGGCACGATCAAGCGCTGGAACTTCACCATGGGCGACGCCACCCACGGCAACTCGCTGTCGCACCGCTCGCCGGGTTCGATCGGCCAGCGCCAGACGCCGGGCCGCGTGTTCCCGGGCAAGAAGATGTCCGGCCACATGGGCGCCGTGACGCAGACGACGCAGCGCCTGGAAGTGGTCAAGGTCGACGCCGAGCGCGGCCTGATCGCGATCCGCGGCGCGGTCCCCGGCGCGCCGGGCGGCGACGTCATTGTCCGTCCGACCACGAAGTAAGGGAGACGACAATGGAACTCGCCATCAACGGTAGCAACAACAAGCTCAACGTCTCCGACGCGATCTTCGGCCGCGATTTCAACGAGGATCTGGTCCACCAGGTCGTCGTCGCCTATCGCAACGCCGGTCGTGCCGGCACCAAGGCGCAGAAGACCCGCGCCGAAGTCAACGGCACCACCAAGAAGTCGAAGAAGCAGAAGGGCGGCGGCGCCCGCCACGGCGCCCTGACCGCGCCGATCTTCGTCGGCGGCGGCCGCGCCTTCGCCGCGAAGCCGCGCAGCTTCGCGCAGAAGGTCAACCGCAAGATGTACCGCGCCGCGATCGCCGCGATCCTGTCGGAACTGAACCGCCAGGGCCGGATCACGATCGTCGAGGCCTTCGACGTCGACGCGCCGAAGACCAGCGGCCTGGTGTCGAAGCTCAAGGGCTTCGAGCTCGGCCAGCGTCCGCTGATCGTCACCGAAGACGCCTCGGAAAACCTGTTCCTGTCCGCCCGCAACCTGCCGTACGTGCAGGTCCGCGACGTGCAGGGCCTGGACCCGGTCGCGCTCGTCGGCGCCGACAGCGTGCTCATGACCGCCGATGCGGTGAAGAAGATCGAGGAGTGGCTGGCATGACCATGACCGACGCCAAGCTCTACAGCGTGATCCGTGCGCCGCGCGTGTCCGAAAAGACCGTCCGCGGCCAGGAAATGAACCAGTACGCCTTCGAGGTCGCCACCGACGCCACCAAGGCCGACATCAAGACCGCCATCGAAAAGCTGTTCGATGTCCAGGTCAAGGCGGTCAACGTGGTGAACGTGAAGGGCAAGACCAAGGCCTTCCGCTACCGCAACGGTCGCCGCGGCGACTCGCGCAAGGCGTACGTGACGCTGGCCGAAGGCCAGTCGATCGACGTCACCGCGGTCAAGCTCTGAGGAACCGACGATGCCATTGATGACTTTCAAGCCCACCTCCGCCGGCCGCCGCAGCGCGGTCCGCGTGGTGACGCCGGGCCTCCACAAGGGCGCCCCGCACGCCGCGCTGGTCGAGAAGCAGGGCAAGACCGGCGGCCGCAACCACCACGGCCGCATCACCACCCGCCACATCGGCGGTGGCCACAAGCAGCACTACCGCATCATCGACTTCAAGCGCGACAAGGAAGGCATTCCGGCGAAGGTCGAGCGGATCGAATACGATCCGAACCGCACCGCGCACATCGCGCTGCTGTGCTACGTCGACGGCGAGCGTCGCTACATCATCGCGCCGAAGGGCCTGAAGGCCGGCGACCAGGTGATCTCCGGCAACGACGCCCCGATCAAGGCCGGCAACACCCTGCCGCTGCGCAACATCCCGGTCGGTTCGACCGTGCATTGCATCGAGATGAAGCCCGGCAAGGGCGCCCAGATCGCCCGCGCCGCCGGCGCCGGCGTGCAGCTGGTCGCGCGCGAAGGCACCTACGCGATGCTCCGCCTGCGTTCGGGCGAGATGCGCAAGGTCCCGTCCGAGTGCCGCGCCACCATCGGCGAAGTCGGCAACGACGAGCACAACCTCGAGAAGCTGGGCAAGGCCGGTGCCGCCCGCTGGCGCGGCGTCAAGCCGACCGTCCGCGGCGCCGCCATGAACCCGGTCGACCATCCGCACGGCGGTGGCGAGGCGAAGGCCGGCCAGGGCAACCCGCACCCGGTCACCCCGTGGGGCGTGCCGACCAAGGGTTACAAGACGCGCAAGAACAAGCGCACCCAGAAGTTCATCGTGCGCGATCGCAGGAGCTAACCGACCATGGCACGTTCACTCAAGAAGGGTCCGTTCGTCGACCACCACCTGCTCAAGAAGGTGGAGACGGCCGGCTCCAGCAAGAAGCCGATCAAGACCTGGTCGCGTCGTTCCACCATCCTGCCGGAAATGATCGGGTTCACGATCGCCGTGCACAACGGGAAGAACCACATCCCGGTGCTCGTCAACGAGAACATGGTCGGCCACAAGCTCGGCGAGTTCGCCCTGACCCGTACGTTCAAGGGTCACGGCGGCGACAAGAAGGGCAAGTAAGGAGATCATGATGGAAGCGAAAGCAATCCTGCGCACCGCGCGCATCTCCCCGCAGAAGGCCCGCCTGGTCGCCGACCAGGTGCGCGGCCTGCCGCTCTCCCGCGCCCTGAACCTGCTGAAGTTCTCGGACAAGAAGGCCGCGGCCATGATCTACAAGGTCGTGTACTCCGCCGCCTCGAACGCCGAGAACAACCTCGGCGCCGACGCCGACGAGCTCAAGGTCAAGACCATCATGGTCGACGAGGGTCCGGTGCTGAAGCGCTTCATGGCGCGCGCCAAGGGCCGCGGCACCCGCATTCTGAAGCGCACCAGCCACATCACCGTGGTCGTGGGCGAGGGCAAATAAGATGGGTCATAAAGTACATCCCACCGGTATCCGTCTCGGCATCGCCAAGGACTGGAACTCCAAGTGGTACGCCGGCAAGAAGGAATACGCCGAGTACCTGGCCGCCGACCTCAAGGTCCGCGAGATGCTGCGCAAGAAGCTGGCCGCGGCCGGGATCAGCAAGATCCTGATCGAGCGCCCGGCGAAGACCGCCCGCGTCACCGTCCACACCGCCCGCCCGGGCGTGGTGATCGGCAAGCGCGGCGAGGACATCGAGAAGCTGCGCAAGGAGATCAGCGACGTGATGGGCGTCCCCGCGCACATCAACGTCACCGAAGTCCGCAAGCCGGAACTCGACGCCCAGCTCGTCGCCGAGTCGATCGCCCAGCAGCTCGAGCGCCGCATCATGTTCCGCCGCGCGATGAAGCGCGCCGTCGGCAACGCGATGCGCCTCGGCGCCCTCGGCATCAAGGTCAACGTCGCCGGCCGCCTCAACGGCGCCGAAATCGCCCGCTCGGAGTGGTACCGCGAAGGTCGCGTGCCGCTGCACACCCTGCGCGCGGACGTCGACTACGGCTTCGCCGAGGCCCACACCACCTACGGCGTGATCGGCATCAAGACCTGGATCTACAAGGGCGAGATCTTCGACTTCGCCCAGGTCGGCCAGGAAAAGCAGGACGACTCCCCGCGCGGCGAGCGCGGTGACCGCGGCGACCGCAACGATCGCGCCGACCGTCCGCGTGGCCCGCGCCGCGATCGCGGCGACCGTGCCGACCGCGGCGAAGCGAGGGAATAAACCATGCTGCAACCCAAGCGCACCAAATACCGCAAGGTCTTCAAGGGCCGCAACGAGGGCCTGAGCTGGAACGCCAACCAGGTCAGCTTCGGCGAATACGGCCTGAAGGCGACCGCCACCGGCCGTCTCACCGCCCGCCAGATCGAGGCCGCGCGCCGCACCATCAGCCGCTACGTCAAGCGTGGCGGCAAGATGTGGATCCGCGTGTTCCCCGACAAGCCGATCACGCAGAAGCCGATCGAAGTCCGCATGGGCTCCGGCAAGGGCAACGTCGAGTACTGGGTCGCCCAGATCCAGCCCGGCCGCATGATCTATGAAATCGAGGGTGTGGACGAAGCGACCGCGCGCGAGGCGTTCCGCCTGGCGGCCGCCAAGCTTTCGGTCACCACCACTTTCGTGACCCGGACGGTGAAGTGATGGAACTCAAAGAACTCAAAGCCAAGTCGGCCGCCGAGCTGCAGGCCCATCTGACCGAGCTGCACAAGGAGCAGTTCTCGTTTCGGATGCAGAAGGCCACCGGCCAGCTCGCCAAGACCCACGACATCCGCCGCGTGCGCCGCGAAATCGCCCGCGTCAACATGTTGCTCGGTCAGAAGAAGTAAGGAACCGACGCCATGAATACCAACGAAAAGAAGCAGCGCACGGTCCAGGGCCGGGTCGTCAGCAACAAGATGGACAAGACGGTCACCGTGCTGGTGGAGCGCCAGGTCAAGCACGAGCTGTACGGCAAGTACATCCGCCGCTCGACCAAGCTGCACGCGCACGACGCGGACAACAGCTGCAACGAAGGCGACATCGTGCGGGTGGCCGAGTGCGCCCCGCTTTCCAAGACCAAGAACTGGCGCGTCGTCGAAATCGTCGAACGCGCGGCCGAATAACGAGGAGGGCTGATCATGATCCAGATGCAAAGCCATCTCGAAGTGGCCGACAATTCCGGTGCGAAGGAAGTGATGTGCATCAAGGTGCTGGGCGGCTCCAAGCGCCGCTACGCCGGCATCGGCGACATCATCAAGGTGTCCATCAAGGACGCCATTCCCCGCGGCAAGGTCAAGAAGGGCGAGGTCTACAACGCCGTCGTGGTGCGTACCCGCAAGGGTGTGCGTCGCGCCGACGGTTCGCTGATCCGTTTCGACGCCAACGCCGCCGTGCTGCTGAACAACAAGCATGAGCCGATCGGCACCCGTATCTTCGGGCCGGTCACTCGCGAGCTCCGCTCCGAGAAGTTCATGAAGATCGTTTCGCTCGCGCCCGAAGTGCTCTGAGCGGAGGAGCCCACATGAATCGCATCAAGAAGGGCGACCGCGTGGTCGTCATCGCCGGCAAGGACAAGGGCAAGCAGGGCGACGTGGTGAGCATCCACGGCGACCGCGTCGTGGTGGCCAACATCAACATGGTCAAGCGCCACACCAAGCCCAACCCCCAGGCCGGCCAGCCCGGTGGCGTGATCGAGCGCGAAGGCTCGATCCACGTGTCCAACGTCATGCTGTTCAACCCTGCCTCCGGCAAGGGCGAGCGCATCGGTATCAAGAAGCTGGAGGATGGACGCAAACTGCGTGTGTTCCGCTCCAGCGGTGAGGCGGTCGACGCCTGAGGAATGCAGAAATGACGACTCGTCTGGAACAGTTCTACAAGGATGAAGTGGTGCCGAAGCTGATGAAGCAGTTCGGCTACACCAATCCGATGGAAGTGCCGAAGCTGGTCAAGATCACGCTGAACATGGGCGTGGGCGAAGCGGCGGCCAACAAGAAGGTGCTCGAGAACGCCGTGGCCGACATGGCCAAGATCTCCGGCCAGAAGCCGGTGGTCACCAAGGCGCGCGTCTCGGTCGCCTCGTTCAAGATCCGCGACGGCTGGCCGATCGGCTGCAAGGTCACCCTGCGCCGCGCCAAGATGTACGAGTTCCTCGATCGCCTGGTGAACATCTCGCTGCCCCGCGTCCGCGACTTCCGCGGCGTTTCGGGTCGCGCGTTCGACGGTCGCGGCAACTACAACATGGGCGTGAAGGAACAGATCATCTTCCCGGAAATCGACTTCGACCAGGTCGACGCGCTCCGCGGCATGGATATCGCCATCACGACCACGGCCAAGACCGACGCCGAAGCCAAGGCGCTGCTCGAAGCTTTCCGCTTCCCCTTCCGCAACTGATCCGGGACCCCACGCAATGGCCAAGACCTCGATGGTGAACCGCGAAACCAAGCGGGCCAAGCTGGCGAAGAAGTACGCCGCCAAGCGCGAAGCGCTGAAGAAGATCATCAACAGCCAGGACGGCGACTTCGACGAGAAGATGGCGGCCGCCGCCAAGCTCCAGAAGCTGCCGCGCGACTCCTCGCCGAGCCGCCAGACCCTGCGCTGCGCCCTGACCGGCCGTCCGCGCGGCGTCTACCGCAAGTTCGGCCTGGGCCGCAACAAGCTGCGCGAAGCCACCATGCGCGGCGACGTGCCGGGCCTTCGCAAGGCGAGCTGGTAAGCAGCCCCCCAGGGCTGCTAGACTAGGCGGCTGCTAGTCCGTAGTACCCCGCAGGCCGGCCCGTCCGGCCTGCCGCCGTCTCCGACGGCAGGCCCCGCGAGGGGCGACCGCCGGGCTTCGGCCCGACGCCACAACCCAAGCAGATTTCGCGAAAGCGGATATCGGTGCTACTCATAGGTGAATTGCAATGAGCATGACTGATCCCATCGCCGACATGCTGGTCCGCATCAAGAATGCGGCCGCGGTCGGCAAGCAGACGGTGAAGATGCCGTCGTCCAAGATCAAGGTCGCGATCGCCAAGGTCCTGAAGGACGAAGGCTACATCGGCGACCTGCGCGTGACCGAGGAAGGCGCCAAGGCCGAACTCGAGATCGTCCTCAAGTACTACGAAGGCAAGCCCGTCATCGAGCGCCTGCACCGCGTGTCGCGTTCGGGCCTGCGCCAGTACCGCGGCAAGGCCGCGCTGCCGAAGGTCCTCGGTGGCCTCGGCGTCGCCATCATTTCCACCTCCAAGGGCATCATGACCGATGCGCAGGCGCGCCAGCAGGGCGTCGGCGGCGAGGTCCTGTGCTTCGTGGCGTAAGGAGAACAGAACCATGTCCCGCGTCGCCAAGAAGCCCATCGCCCTGCCCAAGGGCGTCGAATTCAACGTCCAGTCCGACAGCGTGAGCGTCAAGGGCCCCAAGGGCACCCTGTCGATCGCCAAGCCGGCCGGCATCGACGTCGCCATCGACAACGGTGTCGCCCAGCTTTCGGCCAACGACGAGTCGCTGGTCCCGCTGACCGGCACCCTCCGCGCCATCCTCTCGAACATGGTCCACGGCGTCAGCCAGGGCTTCGAGCGCAAGCTCGAGCTCGTCGGCGTCGGTTACCGCGCCGCGATGCAGGGCAAGGACCTGAGCCTGTCGCTCGGTTTCTCGCACCCGGTCGTGTTCCCGGCGCCGGAAGGCATCACCATCGCCACGCCGACCCAGACCGAGATCCTGGTCTCGGGCGCCGACAAGCAGCGCGTCGGCGAAGTCGCCGCCAAGATCCGCGCCTTCCGTCCGCCGGAACCCTACAAGGGCAAGGGCGTGAAGTACTCCGACGAAACCATCATTCGCAAGGAAGCCAAGAAGGCCTAATGCCCGTGCGGCGCACCGCGCGCCGCCGGCATCCTTCAGCTTCCGAGGACACCGCAATGGAAAAGAAAATCGCCCGCCTGCGTCGCGCCAAGTCGACCCGTGCGCACATCCGCGAACTCGGCGTGCCGCGCCTGTCGGTGCTGCGCACCGGCCAGCACATCTACGCCCAGGTCTTCACCGCCGACGGTTCCAAGGTGCTGGCCGCGGCCAACACCCAGCAGGCCGACGTCCGCGACGGCCTGAAGAACGGCAAGAACGCCGAGGCCGCCGTCAAGGTCGGTCGCCTCATCGCCGAGAAGGCGAAGGCCGCCGGCATCGAGAAGGTCGCGTTCGACCGTTCCGGCTACCGCTACCACGGCCGCGTCAAGGCGCTGGCCGACGCGGCCCGCGAAGGCGGCCTGCAGTTCTGATCTCCCGGGCGGGTTTCGGCCCGCCCCGCGGAACTCCGCCCCGGCCGCAAGGTCAGACGGATTCCCAGCCGCCGGCACGGTCGTGTGCCGGGCGCGCCATCCGGTTCCGGGTCGCGCGATCCACCCGAGTCGCATCACAACCATAAGCGGCCAAGCCGCAAATCCTTCAATCACCGAGAATCGAAATGGCAGAACAACGTGAACCGCGGGGCCGCGATCGGGATCGCAACCGCGAAGAGATCGACGACGGCATGATCGAGAAGCTGATCGCGGTCAACCGCGTCAGCAAGACCGTCAAGGGCGGTCGCCAGTTCACCTTCACCGCGCTGACGGTGGTGGGCGACGGCGCCGGCAAGGTCGGCTTCGGCTACGGCAAGGCGCGCGAAGTGCCGGTCGCGATCCAGAAGTCGATGGAATACGCGCGCAAGAACATGAACAACGTCGACCTGAACAACGGCACCCTGTGGCACGCCGTCAAGTCGGGCCACGGCGCGGCGCACGTGTTCATGCAGCCCGCCTCGGAAGGTACCGGCGTGATCGCCGGCGGCGCGATGCGCGCCGTGCTCGAAGCAGTCGGCGTCAAGAACGTGCTGGCCAAGGCCACCGGTTCGCGCAATCCGATCAACCTGGTCCGCGCGACCCTGAAGGGCCTCGTGTCCATGCAGTCGCCGGCCCGCATCGCGGCCAAGCGCGGCAAGAAGGCGGAGGACCTGATCCATGGCTAACAACGCATCCGGCACCGTCAAGGTCCGCCTCGTGAAGGGCCTCCGCGGCACCCAGGCGCGTCACCGTCTCTCGGTGAAGGCGCTGGGCCTGAACAAGCTCAACGACGTGCGCGAACTCAAGGACAGCCCGCAGGTGCGCGGTCTGATCACCCAGCTGCACTACCTGGTTCGCGTCGAGGAGTAATCACCATGCGTCTCAACACTCTCAAGCCCGCCGACGGCGCCCGCAAGGAGCGCGTCCGCGTCGGTCGCGGCATCGGTTCGGGCCTCGGCAAGACCGCGGGCCGCGGCCACAAGGGTTCGTTCGCGCGCGCCGGCAAGGGCAAGATCAAGGCCGGCTTCGAAGGCGGCCAGATGCCGATGCAGCGTCGCCTGCCGAAGATCGGCTTCCGCTCCGCGATGGCCAAGGACACCGCCGAAGTGCTGTTGTACCAGCTGGACAAGCTGGACGGCACGATCGACTTCGCCGCGCTCCGCGCCGCCAAGCTGGTGCCGACCACCGCGAAGAAGGCCAAGATCGTCAAGAAGGGCGAGCTGACCAAGAAGCTCGTGATCAAGGGCATCGCCGCCACCGCGGGCGCCAAGGCGGCGATCGAAGCCGCCGGCGGCTCCGTCGAGGAGTAATCGAAGGATGGCGCGCAGCGCGAGTGCGATGAGCGGGGCGGGTGGCCTCGGCGGTCTCGGCAAGTTCACCGAGCTTCGGCAGCGCCTGCTGTTCGTGGCCGGCGCGCTGCTGGTGTACCGCATCGGGTGCTTCATTCCGGTGCCGGGCGTCAATCCCGAGGCCATGCTGAAGCTGATGGAGTCCCAGAAGGGCACCATCGTCGACATGTTCAACATGTTCTCGGGCGGCGCGCTGCACCGCTTCAGCCTGTTCGCGCTGAACGTCGTCCCGTACATCTCGGCGTCGATCATCGTCCAGCTGCTGGTGCAGATCGTGCCCAGCCTCAAGGCGATCCAGAAGGACGGCGAGTCCGGTCGCCGCCGCATCAACCAGTGGTCGCGCATCGGCGCGATCCCGCTGGCGGCGTTCCAGGCGGCGGGCATCGCCAGCGGCCTGCAGGCGATGGGCGCCAGCAACGGCATCCCGGTCGTCTACGCGCCGGGCATGGGCTTCACCCTGACCGCCGTGGTCGCGCTGACCGCCGGCACCATGTTCCTGATGTGGCTGGGCGAACAGATCACCGAGCGCGGCGTCGGCAACGGCGTGTCGCTGATCATCTTCTCGGGCATCGTCGCCGGCCTGCCGAGCGCGGTCTTCCAGACGCTCGAACAGGTCAGCAACGGCGACATGAGCCCGCTGGCGCTGATCGCGATCCTCGTCATCGTCCTCGCGTTCACCTACTTCGTGGTGTTCGTCGAGCGCGGCCAGCGCCGGATCACGGTCAACTACGCGCGACGCCAGGGCGGCCGCAACGCGTACATGAACCAGACCTCGTTCCTGCCGCTGAAGCTGAACATGTCCGGCGTGATCCCGGCGATCTTCGCCTCGTCGATCATCATGTTCCCGGCCACCGCCTCGACCTGGTTCAGCCAGAGCGGCAACGTCGGCGTGCTGCAGAAGATCGCCCAGATGCTGTCGCCGGGCGAACCGCTGTACATGATCCTGTACGCGGCGCTGATCATCGGCTTCGCCTTCTTCTACACCGCGCTGGTGTTCAATTCCCAGGAAACCGCGGACAACCTGAAGAAGTCGGGCGCGCTGATCCCGGGCATCCGTCCGGGCAAGGCCACCGCCGACTACATCGATGGCGTGCTGACCCGCCTGACCGGCGCCGGTGCGCTGTACCTGGTGATCGTCTGCCTGCTGCCGACGTTCATGCAGCAGGAACTGAAGGCCTCCTTCTACTTCGGCGGCACCTCGCTGCTGATCGTGGTGGTGGTCGTGATGGACTTCATCGCCCAGATCCAGGCCCACCTGATGTCGCATCAGTACGAAAGCCTGCTGAAGAAGGCGAACCTGAAGGGCGGCAGCCGGGGTCTGACCCGGTGATCCGCGCGCGGGACGGCAGCCGCCGTCCCGCAAGGTGCCGAAGGCGCTCCGCGCCCCCGGCACCGACCGTCGAGGCCTCCGGCCCCGGCGTTTCCCCGGCCAGAAGCCGGGGCATGGGCGACTCGTGCGGCGGTCTCGCGCGCGGGTGGGCCCGGAGCCTGTGCCGGCACCTGAGGAGTGCCGGACGGCGGATCGGGGCGTCTGCGGACGCATCGGACCGCCAGCTTCGGGACCGTCGCCGGAGCATGGGCACTCTCCCCATGCCGAAGGGACCGCCGACACCCGCGAGGGCGCCGGCGGTGCATGGCTTCGGCCGTGCGCCCCTTCCCAGTAGATCGAGGCCCTGTTAGAATTTCAAGTTCACTTAGTCAAGTGCCCCAGCCGCCGGGGAAACCCGGCCGCCAAACCAGTTGGAGATCCGCGCATGGCGCGTATTGCAGGTGTCAACCTGCCTGCCCAGAAGCACGTCTGGGTCGGGCTGCAAAGCATCTACGGCATCGGCCGTACCCGTTCGAAGCTCGTCTGCGAAGCCGCGGCCGTGTCCTCGAACACCAAGATCCGCGATCTGTCCGAAGCCGAAGTCGAGCGCCTCCGCGCCGAAGTGGGCAAGTACACGGTCGAGGGCGACCTCCGCCGCGAGGTCGGCATCGCGATCAAGCGCCTGATGGACCTCGGCTGCTACCGCGGCCTCCGTCACCGCCGCGGCCTGCCGCTGCGCGGCCAGCGCACCCGGACCAATGCCCGTACCCGCAAGGGTCCGCGCAAGGCCATCAAGAAGTAAGGGGCACAGACCATGGCCAAGCCGGCAGCCACCAAGACCAAGAAGAAGATCAAGCGCGTCGTCACCGACGGCATCGCCCACGTCCACGCTTCTTTCAACAACACCATCGTCACCATCACCGACCGCCAGGGCAATGCGCTGTCGTGGGCGACTTCGGGCGGCGCGGGTTTCCGCGGTTCGCGCAAGTCGACCCCGTTCGCCGCGCAGGTCGCCGCCGAGAAGGCCGGCAAGGCCGCCCTCGACTACGGCCTGAAGGCGCTGGAAGTGCGCATCAAGGGCCCGGGTCCGGGTCGCGAATCGGCCGTGCGTTCGCTGAACGCCGTCGGCTACAAGATCACCAACATCATCGACGTGACGCCCATCCCGCACAACGGGTGCCGTCCGCCGAAGAAGCGCCGCGTCTGACGCGGCGGCCTGAGGAGCAGACAACACCATGGCTCGTTATATCGGTCCCACCTGCAAACTGGCTCGTCGCGAAGGCGCCGATCTCAGTCTCAAGTCGCCCGCCCGCGCGCTGGACTCGAAGTGCAAGCTCGAGCAGAAGCCCGGCCAGCACGGCGCCGCCCGCAAGGGCAAGCTGTCGGATTACGCCACCCAGCTTCGCGAGAAGCAGAAGGTCAAGCGCATCTACGGCCTGCTGGAACGCCAGTTCCGCAACTACTACAAGAAGGCCTCGACCAAGAAGGGCAACACCGGCGAGAACCTGCTGCAGATGCTCGAGACCCGTCTCGACAACGTCGTCTACCGCATGGGCTTCGCGGTCACCCGCCCGGCCGCCCGCCAGCTGGTCTCGCACCGCGGCGTGATGGTCAACGGCAAGTCGGTGAACCTGCCGTCGTACCAGGTCAAGGCCGGCGACGCGATCGCCCTGTCCGAGAAGGCCCAGAAGCAGCTCCGCGTCCAGGAAGCGCTGAACGTCGCCTCGACGATGGACCTGACCCCGGGCTGGATCGAGGTCGACAGCAAGAAGTTCGCCGGCGTGTTCAAGGCCGTCCCGGACCGCAGCGACCTCCCGGCCGACATCAACGAAGCGCTGATCGTCGAGTTGTACTCGAAGTAAGACCTGGCGAGGCGTCTCCGGTGTTCCGGCGACGCGGCTCCCCGCCCCCCACGGCCGTCGTGCCCCGCATGGCGGCCGCCTCCCTCGTGTAGGGGGAGGCCCACAGAAACACCGCCGCGGCCGCGAGGCCCCGGCCCCAGGAGACACCACAAGATGACGGTATCCGCCAACCAGGTTCTGCGTCCGCGCGCTCCGCAGATCGAGCGCCTCGCCGGCAACCGCGCCAAGGTCGTGATCGAACCGCTGGAGCGCGGTTACGGGCACACCCTGGGCAACGCGCTGCGCCGCGTGCTGCTGTCTTCGATCCCCGGCTACGCCATCACCGAAGTCGAGATCGACGGCGTGCTGCACGAGTACACCACGGTCGAAGGCCTGCAGGAAGACGTGCTGGAAGTGCTGCTCAACCTCAAGGACGTCGCGATCCGCATGGGCACCGGCGAGTCCGCCACCCTGAGCCTGAACAAGCAGGGTCCGGGCATCGTCACCGCCGGCGACATCAAGACCGACCACAACGTCGAGATCCTCAACACCGACCACGTGATCGCCCACCTCACCAAGGACGCGGCGCTGAACATGCGCCTGAAGATCGAGCGCGGCTTCGGCTACCAGCCGGCCGCCGCCCGCCGTCGTCCCGACGAGGAAACCCGCGCCATCGGCCGCCTGATGCTGGACGCCAGCTTCTCGCCGGTCCGTCGCGTGGCCTACGAAGTCGAAGCCGCCCGCGTCGAGCAGCGCACCGACCTCGACAAGCTGGTCCTCGACATCGAGACCAACGGCACGATCGACGCCGAGGAAGCCGTCCGCACCGCGGCCGACATCCTGACCGACCAGCTGTCGGTGTTCGGCGACTTCACCCACCGCGATCGCGGCGCCGCCAAGCCGGCCGCGACCGGCGTGGATCCGATCCTGCTGCGTCCGATCGACGATCTGGAGCTGACCGTGCGTTCGGCCAACTGCCTCAAGGCCGAGAGCATCTACTACGTCGGCGACCTGATCCAGAAGACCGAAGTCGAGCTGCTGAAGACCCCGAACCTCGGCAAGAAGTCGCTGACCGAGATCAAGGAAGTCCTCGCCCAGCGCGGCCTCTCGCTCGGCATGAAGCTCGAGAACTGGCCGCCGGCCGGCATCGCCGCCCACGGCATGCTGGGCTGAGCCCCCGTCCGCAACGAATGAATCGACGCCGGCACCGGGTGCCGGCCTGAACCAGGAATCACGACCATGCGTCACCAGAAGTCCGGCCGCAAATTCAGCCGCACCAGCGCCCACCGCGAAGCGATGTTCCGCAACATGGCGGCGTCGCTGATCAAGCACGGCCTGATCCGCACCACCCTGCCGAAGGCCAAGGAACTCCGTCGCGTCGCCGAGCCGCTGATCACGCTCTCGAAGACCGACGGCGTCGCCAACCGCCGCCTCGCGTTCGCCCGCCTCCGCGACAAGGAAGCGGTCGGCACGCTGTTCACCACCCTCGGCCCGCGCTACCGCGAGCGTCCGGGCGGCTACCTGCGCATCCTGAAGTGCGGGTTCCGCGACGGCGACAACGCGCCGATGGCGTACGTCGAGCTGGTCGACCGCCCCGAAGCCGCGGCCTGATCCCGGCCGATCGCGCGCCGCCGGTCGCGCGACCGTTCGGTCGGCACCGCGCCGGGCATCGCCCGGCGCACCCCGAAAACCCCGGCCCGTGCCGGGGTTTTTGCTATCTTCGGACTCCGATCCGCGCGCCCCGACCCGAGCGCGCCGCGCGAACCGATGGAACCCTCGCCGCCGCAGCGGGGTCTCTCCCTAGAACTCCCTTCCCGAACGCCAGACCGCATGCGCCCGAATCCCTTCCAGTGGTCCTTCCGCCTCCAGTTCCTGGCCGGCTTCCTGCTGTGCGCGGCCTTCATCGGCTATGCGATCTACACCCAGTTCCACGACGGGCTCAAACCGTGCCCGCTGTGCATCTTCCAGCGCATCGCCTACGCCGCGATGGGCGTGGTGTTCCTGATCGGCGGCCTGCATGCGCCCAAGGGACGCCTGGGGCGCCGGCTGTACGGGCTGCTGGCGCTGATCCCCGGCGGCACCGGCCTCGGCATCGCCGCCCGCCACGTCTGGCTGACCCATCTGCCCGCGGACCAGGTGCCGGAGTGCGGCCCGCCGCTGCAGTTCATGATGGACACCAACCCGCTGACCGAAGTGATCCGCAAGGTGTTGACCGGCTCGGGCGAATGCGCGAAGGTCGATTGGACCTTCCTCGGCATGTCGATGCCGGCGTGGAGCCTGACCTGCTTCATCGCACTGGTGCTGTGGGCGCTGTACGCCGCCTTCCGCCCGCGCTGACCCGTTCCGCCCCCACCGATTCCCCCCACGGATCGTCCCATGACCCGCTCCGAACCGCTCCAGGCCGTCCCCATTCCGCCCACCGGCTGGTCGCCCGCCAGTTGGCGCAAGCGCGAGGCGCTGCAGCAGCCGGTGTACGGCGACGCGCCGGCGCTGGAAGAGGTGCTCGACGAACTCCACGCGCTGCCGCCGCTGGTGACTTCGCGCGAGGTGCTCAACCTCAAGCAGCAGATCGCCGAGGCCCAGGAGGGCCGGCGCTTCCTGCTCCAGGGCGGCGACTGCGCCGAGATCTTCAGCGACTGCACCCCCGAGGTGATCTCCAACCGCCTCAAGGTGCTGCTGCAGATGAGCCTGGTGCTCGTCCACGGCCTGCGCCTGCCGGTGGTGCGCGTCGGCCGTTTCGCCGGCCAGTACGCCAAGCCGCGCTCGGCCGACACCGAGACCCGGGGCGACGTCACCCTGCCGAGCTACCGCGGCGACCTGGTCAATGCGCCCGAGTTCACCGCCGCGGCGCGCGAACCCGACCCGCGCCGGATGATCAAGGGCCATGCGCGCTCGGCGATGACGATGAACTTCATCCGCGCGCTGATCGACGACGGTTTCGCCGACCTGCACCATCCCGAATACTGGAACCTGAGCTGGGTCGGGCATTCGCCGCTGGCCGAGGAATACCAGACGATGGTCGCCGGCATCGGCGACGCCGTGCGCTTCATGGAGACGCTGTCCGGCGAGTCGATCCACAACCTGCGCAGCGTCGAGTTCTACACCTCGCACGAGGCGCTGCTGCTGCCGTACGAGGAGGGCGTGACCCGCCAGGTGCCGCGCCAGTCCGGCTGGTTCAACCTCGGCACGCATTTCCCGTGGATCGGCATGCGCACCGCGGCGGTCGACGGCGCCCACGCCGAGTACTTCCGCGGCATCCGCAATCCGATCGCGATCAAGCTCGGCCCGTCGGTGACCCCGGACCAGTTGCTGCGGCTGATCGATACGCTCAACCCGCACGACGAGCCGGGCCGGCTCAGCCTGATCCATCGCATGAGCGCCGGCTCGATCGCGACGAAGCTGCCGCCGCTGCTGGAGGCGATGAAGCGCGACGGCCGCCGCGTGCTGTGGATCTGCGATCCGATGCACGGCAACACCGAGTCGACCGCGAACGGCTACAAGACCCGGCGTTTCGAGAACATCCGCAGCGAGCTGGAGCAGGCGTTCGAGATCCACGCCGCGATCGGCACCCGCCTCGGCGGCGTGCATCTGGAGCTGACCGGCGAGGACGTCACCGAATGCACCGGCGGCGCCCGCGAACTGACCGAGACCGATCTCGAGCGCGCCTACCGCACTACCGTCGATCCGCGCCTGAACTACGAGCAGGCGCTGGAGATCGCGATGCTGATCGTGCGCAAGCAGGCGCAACTGAGCGCACCGGCGCGGTTCTGACCGCGTCGGCGCGCTGATTCGCCGGAACATCGCGGGTCGGCAGCGGTCGCGTCGATCGCGACATGCCGCCCGCGCTCACTCCGCGCGGTGCTTCCCGGCACGAGGCATCGCGCGCGACGCGTGCGCGCCGGCGGCGACGTCACGCGGCCCAGCGCAGTATCGCGAACGACGCCAGGCCGGCCATGCAGGCCCAGCCTGACAACAGCAGCCGCGGCACGGGATGCCGCGGCACGAACCCGACCCCGCGGACGAAGCCGGCGGCCATCGCCCACAGCAGTACGGTCGCCAGGACGTGATCGGCCTCGCCCTCGGCGTTCGTCATCAGCGCGGGCAGGGCGGTGCCGGCGACCATGATCGACAGCCCGACCAGCAGCGCCGGTCCGTGGATGCGCGCCCCGGGGGCGGGCGTTTGCGCGGGGTCAGGCGTCCGGTCCGCGTCCATGGCCGTCTCCCGGATCCGCCTCCGACTGCCTGCGGTTCTGCTCGTTCTCGCCCCACATGGCGTTGAGGATGGACAGCAGCACGGCGAAGCCGACGCCGAGGATCCACGCGAAATACCACATGTCGGTGCTCCTTCAGTAATCCGGATGGCCGGCGGCGATCGTGGGCATGGCCGCCTCAGTACGCCGAATGTTCGTTGGCGCGGATCTGCGCGACGGTGACCTTGCCGCGCATCACCCGGTAGGCCCAGGCGGTGTAGAACACGATCAGCGGCATGAAGATCACCACCGCCCAGAACATCAGGCCGAGGGTGAGGTGGCTGGAGGTGCTGTCCCACACCGTCAGGCTCGAACGCGGGTCGCTGGACGAGGGCATCACGAACGGGAACAGCGCCGCGCCGGCGGTGCCGATCACGCCGACGATCGACAGCGACGACAGCACGAACGCGGTGAGCGTGCGTCCCGCGCGCACCTGCCAGGCCGCGAGCAGCGCGCCGGCGACGCCCAGCGCAGGCAGCAGCCAGATCGCCGGGACGCGGCCGTAGTTGGCCCACCACGCGTCCGCGCTGCGCACGACGGTCTTGGCCAGCGGGTCGGGCAGGGCGCCGTGGCCGGGCATGGCCGAAATGGCGTAGCCGGCGATGCCGCCGAAGCGCAGCCACAGGCCGGCGCCGACGAACGCGGCGACCATCGCCAGCGCCGCGACGGTCGCGGCGCGGATCGTGCGTCGCTGCACGTCGCCCTCGGTGCGGTGGGCCAGGTACATGCCGCCGTGCATGGTCAGCATCGCGCTGGATACCACGCCGACCAGCAGCGCGAACGGATTGAGCAGGCCCCAGAAGCTGCCGGTGTAGGTCGACACCAGCGCATCGTCGAAGTGGAAGGGCACGCCCTGGAACAGGTTGCCGAAGGCCACGCCGAAGATCAGCGGCGGCACCGCGCCGCCGACGAACAGTCCCCAGTCCCACGTCTTGCGCCAGGTAGCGTTGTCGATCTTGCTGCGGTAGTCGAAGCCGACCGGACGGAAGAACAGCGCCCACAGTACCGCGAGCATCGCCCAGTAGAAGCCGCTGAACGCGGTGGCGTAGACCAGCGGCCAGGCGGCGAAGATCGCGCCGCCGCCGGTGATGAACCACACCTGGTTGCCGTCCCAGTGCGGGCCGACGGTGTTGATGACCACGCGGCGCTCGTCGTCGTCCCGGCCGACGAACGGCAGCAGCGTGCCCACGCCCATGTCGTGGCCGTCCATGATCGCGAAGCCGACCAGCAACACGCCGACCAGCAGCCACCAGATCAGTTTGAGGGTCTCGTAGTCGAACATGGCGCCGCCTCCTCAGGCCCGGGTCGCGACGTGCGCGACCTCGTTGTCGTAGCGTCCGGTGCCGAGGCTGCCGGGCCCCTGCCGCGCGAAGCGGATCATCAGGTACATCTCGACGATCAGCAGCAGCGTGTAGAAGCCGACGAAGCCCGCCAACGAGCCGTACAGGCTCTCGACGCTCAGCGTCGACACCGACAGGTGGGTCGGCAGCACGCCGTAGATCGTCCACGGCTGGCGTCCGTACTCGGCGACGAACCAGCCCAGTTCGCTCGCGATCCACGGCACCGGCAGCATCCACAGCGCCCAGCGCAGCAGCCAGCGCCGGTCGAAACGGCCGCGCAGCGTCTGCCAGAAGCTCAGCGCGAACAGCGCCAGCATCGCGAAGCCGGCGCCGACCATCGCCCGGAACGCCCAGAACATCGGCGTCACCCGAGGGATGGTGTCGTCGACCGCCTTCCGGATCATCTCCGGCGTGGCCCGGCGCACGTCGACGACGTACTTCTTCAGCAGCAGGCCGAAGCCGAGGTCGGCCTTGTGCGCCTCGAACTGCGCCTTCGCCGCGGCGTCGTCGCGCTGTTTGCGCAGTCGCTCGAGCGCGACCACCGCCTCGATGCCGCTGACGATGCGGGCGCGGTTCTTCTGCTTGATCTCGACGATGCCCGGGATCGTTTTCGTCACCGAGCGCGTGCCGATCAGGCCCAGCAGCCACGGCACCTGCACTTCCCAGTCGTTGCGCGAGGCCCGTTCGTCGATGTCGGCGACCAGCGCCAGCCCGGCGGGCGCGGGCTGGGTTTCCCACATCGCCTCGATCGCCGCCATCTTGGTCTGCTGCGCCTCGCCGACGGTGTAGCCGGATTCGTCGCCGAGCACGATCACCGACAGCGCAGAGGCCAGGCCGAACGCCGCCGCGACCCGGAAGCTGCGCTTGGCGAATTCGACGTTGCGGCCCTTGAGCAGGTAGTACGACGAGATCGACAGCACGAACATCGCGCCGGTGACGTAGCCGGCCGAGACCGTGTGCACGAACTTCGCCTGCGCGTCCGGATTGAAGACGATGGCCCAGAAGTCGGTCATCTCCATGCGCATCGTCTCGTAGCTGAACTCCGCGCCGACCGGGCTCTGCATCCAGCCGTTGGCGATCAGGATCCACAGCGCCGAGAGGTTGGTGCCGATCGCCATCAGCAGCGTCACCAGCAGGTGCTGCGGCCTGCTCAGGCGATCCCAGCCGAAGAAGAACAGGCCGATGAAGGTCGATTCCAGGAAGAACGCCATCAGGCCCTCGATCGCCAGCGGCGCGCCGAAGATGTCGCCGACGTAGTGCGAGTAGTAGGCCCAGTTGGTGCCGAACTGGAATTCGAGGGTGATGCCGGTGGTCACCCCGAGCGCGAAGTTGATGCCGAACAGCTTGCCCCAGAAGCGGGTCATGTCCTTCCAGACCACTTTTCCGGTCATCACGTACACGCTTTCCATGATCACCAGCAGCCAGGTCATGCCCAGGGTCAGCGGCACGAACAGGAAGTGGTACATGGCCGTCGCCGCGAACTGCAGGCGCGACAGGTCCACGAGGTGTTCGGAAATCACTTCGATGGCTCCCCGGGGCTCGAAAGAAGGTGCGAGGCGGCGTCTTCCGCCCCGATCGGGGCGCGCGCGGGCCGCACGAAACACCACCAGATCGCGGCCAGCAGCGCGAGCTTGATCGCGACGATCAGCAGCAGGTGGCGGCGGAGGGTGGCGGCGGTCATCGGTGCGCGCGGCGTCACGATGGCGACGATGGTAGGGCGGACGGTGCGGAGGGGAACAGTGGGCATTTTGCCCCTGCGCGCGGGCGCTGCAAGCCGGCCGCGGGCGGGAGCCGCGCCCGCCGGAGCCGCGCCTCCGGGGAAAGCCGTGACGCGGTCCGGGCCGTCGCTGCGGACGCCCGCGGACGCCGGGTCGCCGCGCCAGGCGCGGGGCGGCCCGGTCGCAGGGCAGGTCAGGCGTCGGGGACGAGGGGCGACATCGCCCGGTGCCGCTTGTACAGGTCGCGCGCCAGCACCCAGACGATGGCGACGTTGATGGTGACCACGGCCACCGCGATCCAGCCGGGGCTGCGGATCAGTTCGAACAGCTCGAACGGCACGTAGATCGCCGCCGCCAGGCAGCCCAGCCACGAGGCCCAGGCCCGGGCGTGCCACAGGCCCCAGGCCTCGAACAGGTGGAGCACGCCGTAAAGCGCCGCGACGCCGGCGGCCAGGTGCACCGCGCCCGGGCTGACCTGCTGCGCGAGCATCGACAGGGCGCTGTGCTGGGCGTCGAACTGGAAGAGTTCGATCAGGCGGTGCAGGAAGGCCCGGATCGAGGCCGGGCCGAACAGTTCCAGACCGCTGGCGGCGAGCAGCGCCAGCAGGCTCTTGCACAGTTCGATCAGGGCGATGGCGTGGAGCCCCGGATGCGCCTTGGGGTTCGGGTCATAGGGCGCATCCGGTCGCATGGGCGGGATTATGCCGCGCGCGAAGCCCGTTTGCGATCCACCTCGGTGCGCAGCTTCTTGCGCAGGCGGATCTGCTTCGGGGTGACCTCGACCAGCTCGTCGTCGTCGATGAATTCCAGCGCCTGTTCCAGCGAGAACTTGATCGGCGGGATCAGCCCCTCGTCGTCGTCCTTGCCCGAGGCGCGGAAGTTGGTCAACTGCTTGCCGCGCAGGGCATTGACCGTGAGGTCGTTGTCCTTGCTGTGGATGCCGACGATCTGGCCCTCGTAGATCTCCTCGCCCGGCTCGATGAACAGCCGGCCGCGTTCCTGCATGGCGATCTGCGCGTAGGCCGGCGACGGGCCGGTGCCGTTGGAGATCAGCACGCCGTTCTGGCGCTGGCCGATGCTGCCCTCGGTCTTCGGGCCGTAGTGGTCGAAGACGTGGAACAGCAGGCCGGTGCCGGCGGTCAGGGTGCGGAATTCGGTCTGGAAGCCGATCAGGCCGCGCGCCGGGATCAGGTAGTCCAGGCGCACGCGGCCCTTGCCGTCGGGCTCCATGTTCTGCAGCAGCGCCTTGCGCTCGCCGAGGCGGCCCATGACGCCGCCCTGGAACTGCTCTTCCATGTCGACGACCAGCGACTCGATCGGCTCCTGCATCACGCCGTCGATCTCGCGGATGATCACCTCCGGACGCGACACCGCCAGCTCGTAGCCTTCGCGGCGCATGGTCTCGATCAGGATCGACAGGTGCAGTTCGCCGCGGCCGCTGACCTTGAACTTGTCGGCGTCGCCGGTGTCCTCGACCTTCAGCGCGACGTTGTGCTGGGTCTCGCGGGTGAGGCGGTCGCGGAGCTGGCGCGAGGTCAGGAACTTGCCGCCCGAGCGCTCCTTCACGCCGGCGAACGGCGAATCGTTGACCTGGAAGGTCATCGAGATGGTCGGCTCGTCCACCGCCAGCACCGGCAGCTGCTCGACCGCCTCCGGCGCGCAAAGCGTGTCGGAAATGCCGATGCCCTCGATGCCGCTGAACGCGATGATGTCGCCGGCCTGCGCCTCGGGCACTTCCACCCGCTCCAGGCCCATGAAGCCCAGCACCTGCAGCACGCGGCCGTTGCGGGTCTTGCCCTCGCGGTCGATCACGGTGACGTTCTGGTTGGTCTTGACCTTGCCGCGCTGGATGCGGCCGACGCCGATGATGCCGACGTAGTTGTTGTAGTCCAGCGAGGTCACGCGCATCTGGAACGGACCGTCGGGGTCCACCGGCGGCGCCGGCACGTGTTCGCAGATCGCCTCGAACAGCGGGGTCATGTCGCCGCTGCGCACGTCCTCGGTCATGCCGGCGTAGCCCTGCAGGCCCGACGCGTAGACGGTGGTGAAGTCGAGCTGGTCGTCGGTCGCGCCGAGGCGGTCGAACAGGTCGAAGGTCTGGTCCAGCACCCAGCTCGCGCGCGCGCCGGGGCGATCGACCTTGTTGACCACCACGATCGGCTTGAAGCCCATCGCGAACGCCTTCTGGGTGACGAAGCGGGTCTGCGGCATCGGGCCGTCCATCGCGTCGACCAGGATCAGCACCGAGTCGACCATCGACAGCACGCGCTCGACCTCGCCGCCGAAGTCGGCGTGGCCCGGGGTGTCGACGATGTTGATGCGCCACTGTTCGCCGGTCTTCGGGTTGGTCCAGCGGATCGCGGTGTTCTTGGACAGGATCGTGATGCCGCGTTCCTTTTCCAGGTCGTTGCTGTCCATCACGCGGTCCGGGACCACGGCGCGCTCGTTCAGGGTGCCGGACTGCTTGAGCAGCTGGTCGACGAGGGTGGTCTTGCCATGGTCGACGTGGGCGACGATGGCGATGTTGCGGAGGCGTTCGACTGAATTCTGGGCGGACATGGCGAAAGGCGCCGCGGGAGGGCCGGGCGCGGATTGTCGTGAAGGGAGCCGGCTATTATAGGCTGAGCGATCGAGCAATGGCTCGATCCCACCGCCCCGGGGAGAAGCGCATGCCGCCGACCGCGTTCAGACTGCCGCTCTGGGCGATCGTCCTGGACACGCTGGGCCTGCTGGTGCTGATGCCGGGGCTGCTGATGCAGTTCGCCCCCGGCTCCGCGGTGGCCCAGGCGCTGCCTGCGGGCGCGCGGCTGCCGCTGCTGGTGCTGGGCGGGACGATGTTCCTCTGCGGCTGGGCGGGCCTGGCGATGTCGATCCTCGCCCGCCGGCGCGGCTGACCGGGCGTCAGCGGGGCGTCCGCGCGGGGCGCGGCGCAAGCGTTCGATTCTAGCGCTTTTCCCGCGCCCGACGCCTGTCCGGCGACAAGGCGGCGGGGGCCGCCGCGTGGGAGGCTGGCCGCATCCAGACCAGACAGAGGCGGCCCCATGCTCCAGGAAACCACCGGCGACATCCTCAAGACCCGCGCCCAGGCCATCGCCCACGGCGTGGCCCCGAACGACGACTTCCACACCGGCCTGGCGCTGTCCCTGCGCGAACACGCCCCGGCGCTGTACAAGGATTTCCGGCACTACTGCCAGACCACCCATCCCAAGCCCGGCGGGCTGTGGACCTGGTCCGGCGCCGACGGCCGCCGCATCGTCAACCTGTTCACCCAGGAAGGCGCCGAAGGCCACCACGGCGGCAAGCCCGGCAAGGCCACCCTGCAGCACGTGCGCCACGCGCTGAAGGCGCTGCGGGAGGAGATCGCGGCCCAGGGCATCACCAGCATCGCCCTGCCGCGGCTGGCGACCGGCGTCGGCGGACTGGCCTGGGACGACGTGCGTCCGCTGATCCTCGAACACCTGGCCGACGCCGGCATCCCGGTCTACGTCTATTCGACCTACCGTCCGGGCCAGCAGGCCGACGAAGTGTTCTGACCGGGTCCCGATCGCGGGGGCCGCCGGCCACGCCCGCCGGGGAGGGCGGGCGTGGTACGGTGTGCGCCCTTTTTCGTCGCCCGGAGGACCCCCGCATGTCCCTCTTCGCCAATTTCGACACCGACCGCGGCCCGATCCGCATCGAGCTGTTCGCCGACAAGGCGCCGCTGACCGTCGCCAGCTTCGTCAACCTCGCCCAGCGCGGTTTCTACGACGGCCTGACGTTCCACCGCGTCATCGCCGACTTCATGGTCCAGGGCGGCTGCCCGCAGGGTCACGGCACCGGCGGTCCCGGCTACAAGTTCGAGGACGAGACCAGCAACGGCGTGCGCCACGAGCGCGGCGTGCTGTCGATGGCCAACGCCGGCCCCAACACCAACGGCAGCCAGTTCTTCATCACCCACGTGCCGACCCCGTGGCTCGACGGCAAGCACACCGTGTTCGGCAAGGTCGTCGAGGGCATGGACGCGGTCGATGCGATCCGCCAGGGCGACGGCATCAAGTCGGTGAAGATCGAAGGCGACGCCCAGGCCGCGCTCGACGCGAAGGCCGACCGCGTGGCCGAGTGGAACAGGATCCTCGCCGCCTGACCGGCGCCGCGGTCGTTCCTGGAAAACGCGCCTCCGGGCGCGTTTTTCGTTTGCGGCCCCGTCTCGGCGTTCAGTGCACGGGCGCGGCGCCCGACGCCGACAGCCAGGCCGTCGGCGAGGCGCCCGCATGCCGCGCCGCGAAGGCGCGCGCGAACGCCGATGCGCTCGCGTAGCCGACGTCGAGCGCCACCTGCTTCGGCGGTTGCCCGCGCTTGAGCAGCGTCTTCGCGACGCTGAGGCGCCAGTCGGCCAGGTAGTCGCCCGGCGGCGTCCCGACGACGTGGCGGAAATGCGCCGCGAACCGCGCGCGCGACATGCCGCTCACCCGCGCCAGGCCGTCGAGGGTCCACGCCTCGCCCGGGGCGCCGTGCATGGCGTTGAGCGCTTTCGCCAGGCGCGGATCGGCGAGGCCGGCGAGCACGCCCTGCGCGACCACTCCGGCGGTCATGCAGTGGCGCAGCAGTTGCAGGATCATCAGTTCGCTGAGCCGGTCGAGCGCCGCCTGCCGTCCGCAGTGCTCGGCGAACGCCTCCTCGAACAGCAGGGCGAGCGTGCCGCGCAACAGCGCGTTGTCGCGCAGCGGCAGCACCAGCCGCGCGGGCAGGCTGCGGGTCAGCGGGTTGCCGGCGTCCGCGCCCAGTTCGATCGACGAACACACCAGCTCGGCGCCGCGCGCGCCTTCGCCGCGGATCCAGTGCGGGGCAGGTCGCGGATAGAAGATCAGGCTGGGCTCGTCGATCACGGTTTCGCCGGCGACGGCGTCGCCGATCCGCAGCGTCCCGCCGCGCAGCACGTGGAGGTGGCCGACGCCCTCGCGGGCGTCGAAATCGGCGGTGTCGCACAGGCTTCCGGTATGGAAGACCCGGGCCCGCAGGCGGAAGCAGTCGAGCAGTGCGCTGAGTCGGTCCTGCATGTCGAGACGATCTGTATATTTTGGTGGACGAAATGATACCTGCCGTATCGACCGGGCGGGCACAGTAACGGCTCCCAACCACGGCTTCCAAGGAGCCCGCCATGTCCACTGCATCCCCCCGCGTCGCCCCGCTCGACCCGGCTTCGGCCGACCCTGCCGTCGCCGCCACCCTCGCCGCGGTCAAGGCCAAGCTCGGCGTGGTGCCCAACCTGTTCCGCACCTTCGCCCGCGCGCCGGCGGCGCTCGACGGCTACCTGGCCCTGTCGGACGCCCTCGCGGGCGGTCGCCTGAGCGCCGGCCAACGCGAGATCGTCGCGCTGTCGGTCGGGCAGGCCAACCAGTGCGGCTACTGCCTGGCCGCGCACACGCTCATCGGCAAGGGCGCCGGCCTGTCCGAGGCGGACATCCGGGCGGCCCGCACCGGCGTCGGCGCCGATCCGCGCGACGCCGCGCTGGCGGCCTTCGCGCGGCGCCTGACCGAGCAGCGCGGCGTCGTCGGCGACGACGATCTGGCGGCGTTCCGGCGCGCCGGCTTCGACGACGCCGACGCCCTGGAGGTGGTGGCGCTGGTCGCGCTCAACACGCTGACCAACTACACCAACCACCTCGCCGGGACGGTCGTGGATTTCCCCTCGGTGCCGCTGGAGATCGCCGCCTGAGTCGCACGCGCCGCGACGATGCGGGACGCGCCTCCGGGCGCGTCCCGCGTTTGCGTGCCGGGGATCGCCCGGTTCAGTCCGAGGTGAACTCGATGACGAAATCGGTCGAGGCCGGGCAGGCGAAGTCGCCGATCGCATCGTCGTAGGCGAAGCGATAGACGTTGGTCGTCGCCGTCGCCAGGTTCGACACGTAGGTCGAGGTGTTGGCGCCGGGCTGTCCGGGCGGCTGGTCGCAGGTCGCGGGCGAGGCGTAGCCGCCGCTGCAGCAGTACAGCGGGGCCTGCGCGTTCGCGGTCGCGGTGGCGTAGGTGCAGGGGCTCATGCAGCCCTGGAAATGGCCGGCGCCGTCGCTCACCGTCAGCGGCCACGCGCCGCTGTCGGCGGCGGTCGGCAACTGCGAACTGGCCGCACAAACTGCGGCGGACGCCGAGATCCGCGCCAGCGGGCGGCTGCGGCCGTACAGGCCCGCGCCGAGCACGTTGGAATTCTCGGGCGGCACCGTGTAGGTGCAGTAGGTCGACGTCGCCGGATAGCCCCGCACCGAGACGTTGTAGCCGTCGACCGCGGAGATGTCGAAGTTGGTCGCGCCCTGCGGAATCGGCGCGCCGTTGGACGTGTCCACCGCGAGCGAGGTGAACTCGATCTTGGTGGCGTAGGGATTGCCGCTGCCGTAGCCGCCGGTCTGCACGATCGCGCCGGGGCGGCCGCGCTTGTCCGGCGGCAACTGGTAGGCGGTCATCGAGAAACCGTACGACGACAGCGCCGCGGCGCCGACGGTGAAATCGCGGCTCGCGCCCCGCGCGATGCGGAACAGGTTCGAGCGGTTGGCGCATTTCGCGTTGCCGGGATTGGCCGAGACCGTGCACACCTCGCCGATCTGGATCATCGGATAGCGGGTGCGATTGACGAACGTGATCTTGCGCTTCGCGTAGTCCGGGGACACCGGCGCCGGCGTGGGCGCTTTGGCGATCGGCCATGCGCTCGCGCCGAAGGCGACGGTGTAGACGTTGGAGGTCGCGGCAGGCGGGTTGATCACCGCGCCCGGGCAGGTGGTGGCGGGCGACGGCGAAACCGCGCCGTTCGCCAGCACCAGCGTGCAGCCGCGCCAGTGCTTGCCGCTCTTGTAGTAGAGCCGGTAGGTGCCGGCCGTGGCGCCGGCGGCGTAGGCGCCGATGAACGCCTGCTGCGCGGTGCCGTAGAGATAATCGGTCTGTCGTCCGCCGCTGTAGACGTACACCGGGAATTCGATGCCGCTGGCGGGCAACTGCCACATCAGGGACTGCGTGCCGGCGGCTTCGACGGCGGTGGGCGAGAGGGCGGACGTGCCGGCGAGCAGCGCGGCGCAGAGCCCGAGCGAGAAGCGTGTCATGGTGTTTCCTTCCCCTGTCGTGCCGGCGCGGCATGCGCCGGCGATTCCTTTCGATGGCCGCTCCTTTCGACGGCCGCGCCTACTTGAAGCGCATGCCGTCCAGCATCGCGTCCACCGCCGCCGCATCGCGGTCGTGGTAGTACTCCTTCGGCGCGACCCAGACGATCAGTGTCATCAGGCCGTTGCGTTCCGCGGCGGCGACCGTGCCCTTGTAGATCAGGCCTTCGGGATCGGTCATCTCGACGTCGAAGCGGATGCCCTCGACGCTGCCGAACCGGTGCGGGCGCAGGTCGCGGCTGGTCACGCCCACCCACTCGTTGTCGATCAGCCCGTCGACGATCAGCTTCTGCATCTCGTCCAGGCGCATGCCGGCGCGGAACCAGGGGCCGTCCGGGCGCGACTTGCGTTCGCGCGCGCGCTGGAACACGTCCTCGCCGGGCTTGGTCTTCGAGTAGATCAGCAGCCGGTTGAGCAGCACCCCGTCGATCGTCCAGGTCTCGCGGCGACTGGCCTTGATCCGGGTCCAGTCGAGCGTCGTGTCGAAGGTCATGTCGAACGCGTTGACCTGGCCGGCGCTCTGCAGGCGGCCGGAGGCGCAGGCCGCCAGCAGCAGCGCCAGGGCGATCGGCAGCAGCCAGCGCAGCGTGCGCAGGGTCCTCATGGCGTGGTCTCCCATTGTGCGAGGGCGTGCCGCATCAGCGCGGCGTCGTCGGCGTCGGGCGCCGCGGCGAGGTAGTGGCGCAGGGCCTCGGTGGCGCCGGCGGCGTCGCCGTGGGCGTGCAGGTAGTGGGCGCGCTCGCGCCATGCGGCGGCGGGCGGGTCGGGCAGGGCCAGGGCTTCGGCGTAGAGCTTGCCGGCCTGGTCCATGTCGTCGCCCTTGTTGCGCCGGCGATGCGCCTCCGCGAGGTAGAAGGTCGCCAGCGCCGCGGTCTCGGGCGTGGCGTCCTGCTTGAACTCGGTCAGCACCTGCAGGCTGGTGTCGTACGTGCGGCGCGAGAGTTCGCTTTCCATCCAGCGCTGCAGGAACGGCCGCACCGCGGCGCGGTAGGCCTCGGCGTTGGCGACCGGCTGCGCGGTCGCCACCTGCGCCGCGGCGGCGCGCATGTCGGTCAGGCGTTCCTCGGTCTTCGGGTGGCTGGCGAACACGCCGCCGCTGCGATGGCGCTTGTCGGCCTTTTCCTCGCGGCGCATGCGTTCCCACACGCGCACGCCGCCCTGCGGGTCGTAGCCCAGCGCGATGGTGGAGGCGTAGCCGAGGCGGTCGGCCTCGCGCTCGTTGTCGCGCGACTGCTTGGACAGCCCGCCGATGCCGCCGAGGTAGGCGATCTCGCCGGCCAGCGGGATGCCGCCGATCCAGGTGATCAGGCCGAAGGTGCTGAGCACCGCGCTGGTGCGCTTGCTCGATTCCCAGCCCTCCAGCGAGTGCCGCGCCTGGTAGTGCGCGAACTCGTGGCCGAGCACCACCGCCAGTTCGGACTCGTCGCGCATGCGCAGCAGCGCGCCGGTGAACACCAGGGTCGCGCCGTTGGGCGCCATCGAGGCGTTGAACACCGGGTAGTCGACGATGTAGACGCGGATGTCCTTGCAGTAGTCGCCGGTGACCTTGCAGGCCACGCCCTCGACGTAGCGCTGCAGTTCGGGATCGTGGACGACCAGCGGCGACTGCCGCAGGTATTTCTCGGCCTGGTCCATCCCGTACCACAGCTCCGATTCGGTGGAGCCGGGGACGGGGCGTTCGCCCGGGGTGATGTGCGGCGGCGGCGCGGCGGCGACGGCGCCGGCCAGCGTCGAGGCGAGCGCGGCCGTCGTCAGGGCGAACCGGAGGCGGCGGGTGGGGAGGCGCATCGGGTTCACTCCGCCGGCAGTTTGCTGAGCAACTGGCGGACCGTGGTCTCCGCGCCTTCCTGGTCGCGGAGGTCGCCGGTCTGCTTCGCCAGCAGGTTGTACCAGACCACCTGGCCGGTGCGCAGGTCGACCAGGGTCGCCAGGCCCACCTGCGCGCCGCCGCCGATGTCGCCGCCCAGCAGCAGGAAGCCGACCACCCGCAGCGCGGCGCGGCCGCCGCTGGTGTAGCTGTCGCGCAGGTAGGTGAACAGCGCGTAGTCGGCGCCGGTGGCGTCGCGCAGGGTCTGCACGCCGGGACCGAGGCTCCAGTCCATCCGCGCCCGGCCCTTGGCGTCGCGCTTGGTCGCCAGCGCGTTGCCCGGGGCGGTGTACTGCAGGATGCTGATCGCCACCGCCTGGTGCAGGCGGATGATCTGGCCGAGCTGCGAGGCCGGATCGAGGTCGTCGGGGATGTCGTAATCGGGCACCACCACGACGTGCTTGCCCTGCAGTTGCCGGCGCACCTCGGCCGGATACAGCCGGCGGGCGGTGTCGGACCACTCCTTGCGCGGCTCCAGCATGCCGCCGGCGGTGACCAGCGACAGCTCGATGTCCGGTTCGATCAGGGCGACGCTGCCGTCGACCTTGACCAGGCTGCCGCTGGCGTCGGTGGCGACGCGGGAGCGGGTCGCCGCGCCGGCGTCGGTGCAGATCGCGACGAGCGCGAGCAGGACGACCGCGAAGACCGCCCGCGCGGACATGCGCTGGATGAACAGGGGCCGGATGCGCGCGGGCCGCATGTGCAGGGGCCGGATGAGCCGCGGCCCGGTCGGCAGCGGCAGTGCGAACACCGGGTGGGCCAAAGAACGCTCGATCACGCGACCTCCCTCCATTCCGTCAGACCTTGGTCGAAGCGCGCCCCGATCGAGGCGGGCCAGCCCCGCAAGCACGCCCAAGGCATTGATTTCCCGGGCGGCGCGCGGCGCCGGTCCGGTGCGGGCCCCGGCGACGCATGCTGCGGCGCCGGGGCTGCGGGGCTACAATAGAACATACCTTCCCCAGGTCAAACCCCATGCCACAGCTTGCCCGGCGCATCGGTCGCGCCAAGCCCAGCGCGATCATGGTCGTCGCAGAAAAGGCCAAGAAGCTCAAGGCCGAAGGCCGCGACATCATCAGCTTCTCGATCGGCGTCCCCAACTTCCTCCCCGGCCCGCACGTGTACGACGCGGTGCGCGACGCGCTCGCGAAGGACAGCGGCCAGTACGGCAGCAACCGCGGCGCCGACGCGCTGCTGGACGCCTTCCTCAAGCACATCGAAGCGCTCGGCCTGACCGGCTACGCCCGCGCCAACATCGTGACCGCGGTCGGCGCCAAGCACATGATCTACAACCTGGCCGAGGCGCTGCTCGACGAGGGCGACACCATCGCTTTCCCGACGCCGTACTGGACCAGCTACCTCGACATCGCCGAAATCGTGGACGCGAAGATCGACCTGCTGCCGTGCCCGCCCGAGCAGGACTACAAGCTCACCCCGGCGCAGCTCGACGCCGCGCTGGCGAAGAAGCCGAAGGTGTTCCTGTTCAACAACCCGTCCAACCCGACGGGCATGACCTACACGAAGGACGAGATCGCCGCGCTCGCCGACGTGGTGGCGAAGCATCCGGACACCTGGATCATCACCGACGACATCTACAACACGATGGTGTTCGACGGCGTCGGCTACCACAACTTCCTGCATTTCCGTCCGGAACTGCGCGACCGCGTGATCTTCCTCGACTCGCTGTCGAAGACCTACGGCATGCCCGGCTGGCGCGTCGGCTTCATGGCCGGCCCGGAAACGGTGGCGAAGGCGGTGGTCACGCTCAACTCGAACCACATCACCAACATCCCCGAGATCACCACCGCCGCGGCGATCGCCGCGCTGGCCGGTCCGCAGGACGTGCCGCAGCGCAAGTGCGCCGAGTTCCAGGCCAAGCGCGACGAAGTGATGGCCGCGCTGGCCGCGATTCCCGGCATCGTCTGCCCGAAGCCGCAGGGCGCGTTCTACGTGTTCCCGGACGTCAGCGCGTACTACGGCAAGACCCACGGCCCCAGCGGCGCGAAGATCGGCAACGACGTCGATCTGTGCAACGTGCTGCTCGACGCCAAGGGCGTGGCGTGCGTGCCCGGCTCTGCATTCGGCGAACCGCGCGCGCTGCGCATCAGCTACACCTGCCCGACGCCGCAGCTCGCGCCGGGCATGCAGCGCTTCCGGGAGTTCTTCGCGGAGCTGGAATAACCGAGCGTCGCAGGGCGGGCTTCGGCCCGCCATTTGGATGTTTACGATCGCGTCGCATGCGCATCGAGAGGGTTCCGATCGTTCGCGGCGCGTCGGCAAAGTCACGATGGTGGGCCAGGGCCCACCCTACATTTCTCTTCGATAGACGGAGTTGAGTCCATGAAAGCCCCCGTTCGAGTCGCCGTCACCGGCGCTGCCGGCCAGATCGGTTACGCCCTGCTGTTCCGCATCGCGTCCGGCGAAATGCTGGGCAAGGACCAGCCGGTGATCCTGCAGATGCTGGAACTGCCGCTGGAGAAGGCCCAGGCCGCGCTCAAGGGCGTGATGATGGAGCTGGAGGACTGCGCGTTCCCGCTGCTGGCCGGCATGGTCGGCACCGACGACCCGAAGGTCGCGTTCAAGGACGCCGACTACGCCCTGCTGGTCGGCGCGATGCCGCGCGGCCCGGGCATGGAGCGCAAGGACCTGCTGCTCAAGAACGCCGAGATCTTCACCGTGCAGGGCAAGGCCCTGAACGACGTCGCCTCGCGCAACGTGAAGGTGCTGGTCGTCGGCAACCCGGCCAACACCAACGCCTACATCGCCATGAAGTCGGCCCCGGACCTGCCGGCGAAGAACTTCACCGCGATGCTGCGCCTCGACCACAACCGTGCGCTGTCGCAGCTCGCGGCCAAGGCCGGCGTCGCCGTCGCCGACATCAAGAAGATGGTCGTGTGGGGCAACCACAGCCCGACCATGTACCCCGACTACCGCTTCGCCACCGTCGACGGCAAGTCGCTGAAGGACAAGATCGGCGACGCCGCCTGGAACGCCGACACCTTCATCCCGGTCGTCGGCAAGCGCGGCGCCGCGATCATCGAGGCCCGCGGCCTGTCCTCGGCCGCCTCTGCCGCCAACGCCGCCATCGACCACATGCACGACTGGGCGCTGGGCACCGACGGCGAATGGGTCACGATGGGCGTGCCGTCCGACGGCAGCTACGGCATCCCCGAGGGCGTGATGTACGGCGTGCCGGTGACCTGCGCCAACGGCGAGTACACCCGCGTCGAAGGCCTGCCGATCGACGAGTTCAGCCGCGCGCGCATGGACAAGACCCTGGCCGAGCTGGAAGAGGAACGCGCCGGCGTGGCGCACCTGCTGTAAGCGCATCTGCTGCCGTCGCGAACGCGGGGGTTTCCCGCGCCCGCGGCGCCGCGGCCGCCATCCGAATGCCAGCCGGCTCACCCCGGCTGGCATTTTCGTTGGCGAGAACCACAGCTTTCTTCTGCTCGGGAGAGCGGCCTTCAGGCCGCCGCCCTCGATCTGCTGCGAGCAAAAAGCAGCGGGCCGAAGCCCGCTCTGCGGAGCGAGAGGCATCCACCTCCGACCAAGGTCGGAGGGCCGGCGGCGGCGCGCGGGACTATCCTCCCGGCATCGCGCCACGCCGGGAGGGGCCATGCGCTACGAAGACGAACATCGCCGATCGGTCGAAGAGCCGGAGGCGTTCTGGGCCGAGCAGGCGAAGGCCATCCACTGGCACGTGCCGCCGCACACGATCCTGCAGTACGACGACCCGCCGTTCCGCAAATGGTTCGTCGGCGGCGAGACCAACCTCTGCTACAACGCCGTAGACCGCCATCTGGAGGCGCGCGGCGACCAGCTCGCGCTCGTCGCGATCTCCACCGAAACCAACGTCACCCGCGAGATCACCTACCGCGAACTGCATCGCGAGGTCAACGCCTTCGCCGCGGTGCTGCGCCGGCTCGATGTCGGCCGAGGCGATCGCGTCGTCATCTACATGCCGAACATGGCCGAAGCGGTGTTCGCGATGCTCGCCTGCGCGCGGATCGGCGCGATCCACTCGGTGGTGTTCGGCGGCTTCGCCGCGCACAACCTCGCGCTGCGCATCGACGACGCCCGGCCGAAGCTGCTGATCGCCGCCGATGCCGGCATCCGCGGCGGCAAGGTCATCCCGTACAAGCCGCTGGTCGACGCCGCCTGCGCCGAAGCCGAGTTCGCGCCGCCGAAGGTGCTGATCGTCTCGCGCGGGCTCGACCCGGCCGAGCCCAAGGTCGCCGGCCGCGACGAGGACTACGCCGCGCTGCGCGCGGATGTCGGCGATGCGCAGGTGCCGGTCGAATGGCTGGAGTCGAACGAACCCAGCTACCTGCTCTACACCTCCGGCACCACCGGCAAGCCCAAGGGCGTGCAGCGCGACGTCGGCGGCCACGCGGTGGCGATGGCGCTGTCGATGCGCACCGTCTACGACGTCGGCCCGGGGCAGGCGATGTTCTCCACCTCCGACGTGGGCTGGGCCGTCGGCCATTCCTACAACGTCTACGGCCCGCTGATCGTCGGCGCGACCTCGCTGCTGTACGAAGGGCTGCCGGTGCATCCGGATCCCGGCATCTGGTGGGCGCTGTGCGAGAAGTACCGCGTGCGCACGATGTTCTCCTCGCCGACCGCCGCGCGCGTGCTCAAGAAGCACGACGTCGACTACATCCGCCGCCACGACCTGTCGTCGCTGCAGTACCTGTTCCTCGCCGGCGAACCGCTGGACGAGCCCACCGCGCAGTGGATCACCGACGCGCTGGGAAAACCGGTCATCGACAACTACTGGCAGACCGAGACCGGCTGGCCGGTGCTGTGCCTGCTGCCCGGCCTCGACATGAAGCCGGTGAAGTTCGGCTCGCCGGGATTTCCCAACCTCGGCTACCGCACGAAGATCATCCACGAGTCCACCGGCGAGGAAGTCGGCCCGGGCGAGAAGGGCGTGCTGGTGCTGCAACCGCCGCTGCCGCCGGGCTGCATGAGCACCCTGTGGCACGACGACGCGCGTTTCCTGCGCAGCTACTTCGGCCATTTCAAGGAACTGCTGTACAGCTCGCTCGACTGGGCGATCCGCGACGCCGACGGCTACACCTTCATCCTCGGCCGCACCGACGACGTCATCAACGTCGCCGGCCATCGCCTGGGCACGCGCGAGATCGAGGAAGCCGTGTCGAGTTGCCCGGTCGTCGCCGAAGCCGCGGTCGTCGGCGTCGCCGACGAACTGAAAGGGCAGGTGCCGGTCGTCTTCGCCACCCTGCGCCAGGCCACCGCCGAACCCCACGCCCGCGTCGCCGCCGCCGACGGCATGCGCAAGCAGGTCGAACACAACCTCGGCGCCGTCGCCCGCCCGGCCCGCATCTACGTCGTCGGCGCGTTGCCGAAAACACGCTCCGGCAAACTCCTGCGCCGCTCGCTGCTCGCCCTCGCCCAAGGCGGCGACCCCGGCGACCTGTCCACCCTCGACGACCCGAACGCGCTGGAAGAAGTGAAGCGCGCGCTGGCGCGCGGGCCGGAGTTCGGGGGTTAGAAGCATCGCGGCAGGCATGAGCCTGCCGCGAACATTTGGCGTTACCCTGATGTCATACCGCAATGCATCAGGAACATGCCATGGCCATTCGCGTCCTCATCGCCGAAGCTACCACGGGCAAGATCCTGCATGTCGATGGCACCCGATATCGGGTCGGCGATGAGGAATGCCGGATCGACTTCGACAGCGCCGCATCGGCATTCGTGTTCTCCGAAGATTACGTTCGATCGTTCCCGGATCGGGAGTGTGTCGTTTACGGGGAGGACGGTGCTTGTCTGAAGATGTTTCGAACCTGACGGCGTCCCTGCGCCGCCCGCGCCTGCGTCGCCCGGGTAATTCCGTAGCGTCGCAGGACGGGCTTCAGCCCTCAATTGAGTTGCTTCCGTGACTGCGTGGAATGATCGGAGAAACGCCGTTCTCGGAGACCTCCTGCGCGGAACTCGACGCTGACGATTGGTGGGCTGAAGCCCACCCTGCGGGTCTGTGGCCGCCCTGCGAGATCGTCATGCTGCAACGGAAAGATTTACTAGATCGAGGTCGAGCGCCGATAAGAGGTTCGCTTGAACGAGAATGAATCTTTCTTGATCTAGCAGTTGCGGAGATTTTACGCCAGAGTACTTCTCAAACGTCTCGCCAATCTTTCTTTGTTTTGCCTTAACTTTCTTTGCATCGCCATGATCAACATCGTGCTGAAGGTCGGTTCTCAGCATGTTCACGTCAGAAAAGGAAGAAGGTATGCGATCTGCTAGGCGCTGGCCGATGCTTTCGCGGAAGATGAAATAAAGATCGTCAATAAAGGTCGTATATGAAGTTATATCCGAAATTGGCTTGCCGATGCGAGTTAGGGCTTGCGTGGTTTTGTTCGTGGATTTAAATAAGTCTTCACCATGGGTATGGGCATATGCTGAGTTGAGTCGGCCAATCTTAATTGCAACATCCTGTGCCAGCTCTAAGACGCGCTGTGTTACCCCGCTGGCTGCAATGGCGGCTGGGCTGAACGCTTCAGCGATCTTGGAGTCAAATAAAAACGCCTTACGAAGCAAGACTTCCTGTCTGATTCTTGCGCCTGCCTTAATGTTGGCGTTGATTGATCGCTGGAATCGGATGTAGTCATAGTCAGTCGCTGCTTGTCCCATTTCGACCTGCTTTGACAATCCTTCAAGGAAATTGGCTACGAACGACCGTACTTCTGCAGACAAATCAGCCTTCGGTTTTGTTTCCGCGATCCGGCACGCAAAGGTAATAAGCGATTGAACGATTGTGCGGTTTTTTAGCTGCGGATTGCGCTTCGGAAAGACTCTTGCAAGAAAGTCGAGGGCGGCATGAAGTCTCTTCCCTACGGCAGAAGTAGAAGAAAAGGACTTTTGTGAATTGAATACGCGCTTTAGATCTTCAAATCGTAGTCCTGTATCAATGCCTTCGACTTCAATCGCTGCTGCCTTGGACGATATGTCGAAATGAGCGAGTCGCGTGTCTGGAGCAGAAATTGATGTCGTAAAAAAATGATGTTTAGACAGGTCCTGGCAGAAATCTCGAAGCTTGCTGTGAACTGAATTCAGTTTTTCACTGCTAGTGAGCGGGAGTCCTTGCTGTAGCCGTTGAAAGAACTCTTTAAGCTCTTCCTCTGTGGCGTCTTCAATCTCATCGTACTCGATCTCGAAATCGTCAAATGCATCGGATATCTTTGATCTCAGGTCTTTGTAGAACGGGCCGCCGAAAATCTGAGATGAGTCGTCAGAAAGAGGGAGTGTGTTTGCAAAAAACTCATATATAGCCGTAAGCCTTTGTTGTCCATCGACAACCTCATAGTCCTCATCGTTCAAGCGTACGAAGTAGAACTTTGGCAGTTTCCAGCCGCGTAAGATGCTGTCAATAAGGTTCTTTTTCCGCAATTCATCCCAGACTTCGCCTCTTTGCCATTCTGGGATGTCGTAGCGATCACGACGCTTATAGATCTTATCTAGTGCGCGCCGGCCAGCAGTCATCTTCACGAGTTATTCTCCGGTCGGAAGAGTTAGATTGTGAGGTCTAGTTAGTAATAAATCCAAGGCTGGGGTACAGCGGCAGGCTTGGCGTTGGGCTCGGTCTTATGACTTTGCTTCCGTTTCGCGACAGCCGGGAATGCAAGCCCATCCTACATTTCAGACTTAGCCTGTTCATAGAATACCTTTTTTGACGTGGTGGCCTATCTCGGTTGTATTAGACAACCAAGTTATAGGTCGCGCTCAACGCGAATTCGGCTCCACCCCCGTATACCTCGCCCGCGGCCGGATCAGCTTCCCCTCCGCCTGCTGCTCCAGCGCATGCGCGAGCCATCCGGCGAGTCGGCCTGCGGCGAACAGTACCAGCGCCGGGGGCGCGGGCAGGGCGTTCGCGTGGCAGATGGCGGCGAGCATGAAGTCGATGTTCGGATGCTGGCCGCTGACGTCTTCTGTCGCGGTGACGATGGCATCGAGTTCGCGCATCGCGGGTTCGCCGGCGTGCTGGCTGCGGAGGCGGGCGAGCAGTTCGGCGGCGCGGGGGTCGCCGTGGGGATACAGGGCGTGGCCGAAGCCGGGGAGGTCGTCGCCGCGTTGCAGCCGGCTTTCGATGAAGTCGCGCGGCGAGGCCGCGTCGCGCGCGTCGGCGATCAGCGCGTAGGCGCGGGCGGTCGCGCCGCCGTGGCGCGGACCCGAGAGTGCGGCCAGGCCGGCGCAGACGGTCGCGTGCAGGTGCGCGCCGGTGGAGGCGACCACGCGTGCGGCGAAGGCGGAGACGTTGAGTTCGTGGTCGGCGCACAGCACCAGCGCGGCGCGGACGAGGTCGGCGAAGCCGGCGTCGGCGGGTTTCCATACGTCGGCCAGCAGCGCATGCACCGGGCCGGCCGAGGGCGGGCGGCCGACCAGCAGGGCCGCGTTCTGGCGGAGCAGGGCGGCGGCGATCTCGTGGCGGGCGCGCGGCGTCGAATTCAGCGCGCCGCGGGCGCCGAGCGCCAGCAGCGGGATCGCCGCCATGGCGCGCTCCAGCGGCGGCAACGCGTCTGCCCCGGCAATGGCGGCGACGTGCGCCGGCCACGCGCCGCCTTCCAGCGCGGCGAACGGGTCGTGGTCGCCGCAGTCCCAGAGCTGGCGGGCGGTGTCCTCGAGGGTCGCGCCGGCGCGCACCATCGCGATCGCGGAGCGGCCACGGTAGTACGGGCCGTCGGGGCGGATCAGCGAGATCCGCGTCTCCAGCACCGGCAGGCCGCGATCGAGGCTGTGCGCGGCGGCGGCGGCGGCGCTGCGGCCGACCTGCTTGCGCTGCGCCAGACGCTCCACGTCCAGCCGCGGATACAGCCGCGTGCGGTGGTCGGGGCCGGGCCGGGATTCGAGCAGGCCGCGGCTGACGTAGGCGTACAGCGTGGCCTGGCTGATGCCGAGCAGCTTGCAGGTTTCGCGGGCGGTGAGCAGGTCGGCCATGGCGACAGATTGATTCGTCCGATCAAGATTGATCAACCCTCCGGATGGTGCCAGATTTGCGCCCCGACAGGCGCCGTCGCCGCTACCGCGCGACGATGCCTGCGGCCCGGGGCGCCGCCCCGGGGCCGTCGACACGAGGAGTTCCCATGAGCCATCCGTCCGCAGGGGCACGCTTCCGTGCCGCCCTCGCCGAAGAATCCCCGCTGCAGGTGATCGGCGCGATCAACGCCAACCACGCCCTGCTCGCCAAGCGCGCCGGTTACCGCGCGATCTACCTGTCGGGCGGCGGCGTCGCCGCCGGCTCGCTGGGGCTGCCGGACCTCGGCATCAACACGCTGGAGGACGTGCTGATCGACGTCCGCCGGATCACCGACGTCTGCGACCTGCCGCTGCTGGTCGACATCGACACCGGCTTCGGTCCCAGCGCGTTCAACATCGAGCGCACGGTGAAGTCGCTGATCAAGGCCGGCGCCGCCGCCTGCCACATCGAGGACCAGGTCGGCGCCAAGCGCTGCGGCCACCGTCCCGGCAAGGAAATCGTCACCACCGGCGAGATGGTCGATCGGGTGAAGGCCGCCGCCGACGCCAGGACCGATCCCGACTTCTTCCTGATCGCGCGCACCGACGCCATCGCCGTCGACGGCGTGGACGCGGCGATCGAGCGCGCCATCGCCTGCGTCGAGGCCGGCGCCGACGGCATCTTCGCCGAGGCCGCGTACGATCTGCCGACCTACCGCCGCTTCGTCGATGCGGTGCGGGTGCCGGTGCTCGCCAACATCACCGAGTTCGGCAAGACCCCGCTGTTCACCCGCGACGAGCTGGCCTCGGCCGGCGTCGCCATCCAGTTGTTCCCGCTGTCGGCGTTCCGCGCCATGAACAAGGCCGCGGAGAACGTCTACCAGGCGATCCGCCGCGACGGGCACCAGCAGGCCGTGGTCGACACGATGCAGACCCGCGAGGAACTCTACGACCGCATCGGCTACCACGCCTTCGAACAGAAGCTCGACGCGCTCTTCGCGCAGAAAAAGTGAGAGGACCCCCACCATGAGCGATTCCCAGCAAGTGCTTCCGAAAGCCAAGAAGTCCGTCGCCCTCAGCGGCACCGCCGCGGGCAACACCGCGCTGTGCACCGTCGGCCGCAGCGGCAACGACCTGCACTACCGCGGCTACGACATCCACGACCTCGCGACGAAGTCGACCTTCGAGGAAGTCGCGCACCTGCTGGTGCACGGCGCGCTGCCGACCGCCTCGCAGTTGAAGGCGTACAAGGCCAAGCTCAAGCGCCTGCGCGGGCTGCCGGCGATCGTCCAGGAAGCGCTGGAACTGGTGCCGGCCAACGCCCACCCGATGGACGTGATGCGCACCGGCTGCTCGGTGCTGGGCACGGTGCTGCCCGAGCGCGAGACGCATCCGGAGAACGAGGCCCGCGACATCGCCGACCGCCTGATCGCCAGCTTCGGCTCGATGCTGCTGTACTGGTGGCACTTCACCCGCAACGGCCGCCGCATCGACTGCGAGACCGACGACGATTCGGTCGCCGCGCACTTCCTGCACCTGCTGCACGGCGAGCCGCCGTCGAAGCTGCACGCGGACTCGCTCGACAAGTCGCTGATCCTCTACGCCGAGCACGAGTTCAACGCCTCGACGTTCACCGCGCGGGTCATCGCCGGCACCGGCAGCGACCTGTTCAGTTGCATCACCGGCGCGATCGGCGCGCTGCGCGGCCCCAAGCACGGCGGCGCGAACGAAGTGGCGATGGACATCATCAGCCGCTACGCCGCCGCCGACGAGGCCGAGGCCGACATCCGCGCGCGGATGGAGCGCAAGGAGATCATCATCGGCTTCGGCCATCCGGTGTACACCATCGGCGACCCGCGCAATCCGATCATCAAGGAACTCTCGCGCGCGCTGTGCCGCGACGGCGGCAACCAGACGCTGTTCGACGTGTCCGAGCGCATCGAGACGCTGATGATGGACACCAAGAAGATGTTTCCGAACCTCGACTGGTACAGCGCGTCGGCCTACCACATGATGGGCATCCCGACGCCGATGTTCACGCCGCTGTTCGTGATCGCGCGCACCACCGGCTGGAGCGCGCACGTGATCGAGCAGCGCGAGGACGGCAAGATCATCCGCCCGAGCGCGAACTACGTCGGTCCGGAAGATCGCGCCTACGTGGCGATCGACCAGCGCGGCTGAGAGCCGGCCGCGCGGTCCGTGGACGGGGCGCCCCTGGGCGTCCCGTCGCGTTTCCGGATGTGGTTGCGGGGGTGGTTGCGGGTATGGTTCCGCGCGCCGCGCCGCTCGCTTATTCTGGCGGCGTCTCCGGCAGACGCCGCTTACCGATGGACACAGCTTCCTTGGACATGTCCTGGCTCATTCCCGACGGTCAATGGGGCGTGCACGTGCTCGTCGCCGTCGCCGCGTTCTCGATCACCGGCCTGGTGGTGGTGATCCACTACGAGGGCCTGCATGCGCTGGCCCGGCGCTATTCGGGGCGCGCGCCCAGTCGCGACCGCCGGGTGATGCTCAAGATCATCTTCGCGCTGCTCGCGCTGCACATCGTCGAGATCTGGGGCTACGGGCTGACCTTCTGGGCGCTGCTGCAGGTGCCGGACACCGGCTTCGTCCACGGCGAACACGCCGTGGACAACGTGTTCGACACGATCTATCTCTCCGCCACCACCTACACCACGCTGGGCCTGGGCGACCTCGCGCCGGTCGGCGCGATCCGGCTGCTGTCGGGCATGGAATCGCTGACCGGCTTCCTGCTGGTGACGTGGTCGGCATCGTTCACCTACCTGGAGATGTCGCGGTACTGGCGGCGCGAGAACTGAGCGCGCAGGCGTCGAAGACGCGACATCGGGATGCGCGCATGACCGAACTCTACGTCAGCACCGATGTCGAGACCGACGGCCCGATCCCCGGACCGCACTCGATGCTCAGCCTGGGCGCCGCCGCCTACACCGCCGACAAGCGCCTGGTCGCGACGTTTTCGGTCAATCTCGACACGCTGCCCGACGCCGCGCCCGACCCGCGCACCGCGGCGTGGTGGGCGACGCAGCCGGCGGCGTGGGCGGCCTGCCGCCGCGATCCCGAGCCGCCGCAGCTCGCGATGCCGCGCTATCGCGACTGGCTGAAGGCGCTGCCGGGCCGGCCGGTGTTCGTGGCGTATCCGGCCGGGTTCGACTTCAGCTTCGTCTACTGGTACCTGATCCGGTTCGCCGGCGAGTGCCCGTTCGGCCATTCCGCACTCGACATCAAGACGCTGGCGATGGCTGCGCTGGGCGGCGACTATCGCGACGCGGTGAAGCGCCGCATGCCGAAGCGCTGGTTCGACCCGATGCCGCACACCCACGTCGCGCTGGACGACGCGATCGAACAGGGCGCGATGTTCTGCAACCTGCTGCGCGAAGTGCGCGGCGATCGATCCTGATCAACGACGTCCCGCTCCGGACGCGACGAAGCCGCCCGGAGGCGGCTTCGGTGTGGGCAAGCGGAGGCGAGGCGTCAGGCCAGGCCTTCGTCCTGCAGCACGCGCTGCACCGCCGGGTCGGCCTCGAAGGCGGCGACGAAGCGGGCGAGGTTGTCGAAGCCCGACAGGTCCACGCCGGTGGCGCGGGCCCAGCGCAGGACCACGTACAGATAGGGGTCGGCGATGCTGCGGCGGTTGTCGGCGAGCCAGTCGCGGCCGGCGAGGTGGGCATCGACCCGCGCGTAGAGGTCGCGCAGCTTCGCGCGCGCGTCGGCCTTGCTCTTCTCGATCAGCGCCGCGTCCTCGAGATACGCGGTGCTGCCGAACAGCGGCTTGTAGGCCGGGTGGACGTCGGAATTGCAGAACGCAAGCCAGCGCATCGTTTCGGCGCGGCCGCGCGCGCTGCCGTCCCCGCACAGGCCGGCTTCGGGCGCGGTGTCCGCGAGATAGGTGAGGATCGCCGCGTTCTGGGTCAGCACCCAGTCGCCGTCGACCAGCGCCGGCACCGCGCCCGCGGGATTGATCGCGAGGAACGCCGGCGTCTTGCGCTCTTCACGGCCGACGCGCACGGCCTCGTAGGGCCTGCCGATCCATTCCAGGACGATGTGGTCGGCCAGCGAACAGGCGCCGGGAGAGTAGTAGAGCTTCATGCGCGACTCCGGGTGAGGGGCGGACAGCATGGCGACGCCCTCGCACCGGCTCAACCGCCGCCCCCGCAACGCAGTGTCGTCGCAGCGGGCGAGCCCGGAAACGACAGGCCGCCCGGAGGCGGCCTGCGGATGCCATGCCGTGGCGCCCGGTCGCGATCAGCCGCGACCGGCCCTGGGCTTCTGCGGCTTGAGCGACTGCACCTTGAAGAAGCTGTGGTCGCCGATCGTCGCCACCTGGTAGGCGTTGCGCCAGCTCGGCTGGGCGATGCTCAGGGCGGCGAAGTGGCTGGCGCCGGGGACGATCTCCTTGCGCTCGCCGGGCGGCAGCGCCCAGTTGCGCTCCGACTCCAGGGCGATGGTGACCGCCCGCGACCAAGCTTCGGCATTGCCCAGTTCGGTCCGCGGCGACACCAGCCCCGGGGCGAACTGCTTGCGTGCGGTGACGACTTCGCACATCGAGTCGCCCCAGAGGCCGCTGTCCTCGCGACGGAGGGCGACTTCGGCGACGGCCTGCTGGCCCCGGACCGGCTGGTCGCGGGCCTCGAGGTACAGGGTGGTGCTCAGGCACAGGGAGTCGGCGGCCTGTGGGGGCAATACCGACGCGATCCAGAGGATCCATGCGAGCTTCATGTTGACTCCTTGCTCCGTTGCTTCGGGCCGAGGCTCGGCGCTGTCAGGCAGCGTGCTGCGAAACAGGACCGTTCGACGGGACGACATGGCGTACTGGGGAGGGCTGCGTGCTCTATGGCCGCTTGTAGCCCAAACGTGGACCGCGTCGGGGTGGCACCCGCCTTGGGGGTGCGACATCGCCGGGCGATCGCGCGCTGGTCCCGCATCCGGTGGCGGGAAAGCGGGCGTAGGGTAGTGTCCGAAACGTAACGCCCGCTGAATGTGAAATCAGAAGCGTCTGATTCGATTGGAGTTTTTGTTCAAAAGGTCGCGTAAGCCCCTGTCGCGGCAGGGACCTGAGGCCGTGCGAAGGCGTGCCAGCGGGAATGTGATCGAGGTCCGGAAGGCCCCGGGGGCGTGGCCTCCCGGGGTCGGAATGCGCGCGTTCCGGACCGGGCGCGGGCCGCTTCGTTCAGGGCGGGCGCGCCGGGAAAGACGCGCCGGGAGCGATCACAGGGCGGCGGCCAGCCGGCTGCCCTGGTCGATCGCCCGCTTGGCGTCGAGTTCGGCGGCGAGGTCCGCGCCGCCGATCAGGTGGGCCGCGATCCCGGCCGCCTGCAGGGCCTCGAACAGGTCCCGGCGCGGTTCCTGGCCGGCGCAGACCACCACCTGGTCCACCGGCAGGGTCTGCTCCTGGCCGTCGACGCGGATGCGGAAGCCGGCGTCGTCCACGCCGAGGTAGCTCACGCCGCCGAGCATCGCCACCTGCTTCGCCTTCAGCGTCGCGCGGTGGATCCAGCCGGTGGTCTTGCCCAGCTTCGCGCCCGGCTTGCCGGGGCTGCGCTGCAGCAGCCACACCTCGCGCGCCGGCGGCTCGGGCTCGGGCCGGCGGAGCCCACCGGGCGACGAGAACGTCGGGTCCACGCCCCATTCGGCCATCCACCGCGCCGGATCGAGCGACAGCGAATCCGACGACGGCGACGCCGGTTCGTCGGCGCCGGGCTTCGGCGCGACCTCCATCACCGAGGCGTCCACCAGCGGCTGGTGCACCAGGAATTCGGCGACGTCGAAGCCGATGCCGCCGGCGCCGACGATCGCCACCCGCGGCCCGGTGCGGACGCGGCCGCCGAGGACATCGAGATAGCTCACCACCTTCGGATGGTCGGCGCCGGGGAAATCGACCGTGCGCGGGCGGATGCCGGTGGCGACGACCACCGCGTCGAAGCCGGCCAGCGCCGCCGCATCCACGGGCGTGGACAGCCGCAGTTCGACGCCGGTGTCCTCGATCCGGTGGCGGAAGTAGCGCAGGGTCTCGTGGAACTCTTCCTTGCCGGGGATGCGCTTGGCGAGATTGAACTGGCCGCCGATCTCGTCCGCCGCGTCGAACAGCGTCACCCGGTGGCCGCGTTCGGCCGCCACCGTCGCGCAGGCCAGCCCCGCGGGACCGGCGCCGACCACGGCGATGCGCCTGGGCGCGGTCGTCGGCGCGTAGACCAGCTCGGTCTCGACGCAGGCGCGCGGATTGACCAGGCAACTGGCGTTCTTCTGCGAGAACACGTGGTCGAGGCAGGCCTGGTTGCAGGCGATGCACGTATTGATACGGTCGGCGCGACCGGCGCGGGCCTTGTTCGCCCAGGCCGGATCGGCCAGCAGCGGGCGCGCCATCGACACCAGGTCGGCGCCGCCGCCGGCGAGGATGCCCTCGGCGACGTCGGGCATGTTGATGCGGTTGGTCGCGACCAGCGGCAGCTTCACTTCCGGCCGCAGCTTGGCGGTGACCCCGGCGAACGCCGCACGCGGCACCGAGGTGGCGATGGTCGGCACCCGCGCCTCGTGCCAGCCGATGCCGGTGTTGAGGATGGTCGCGCCGGCGGCCTCGATCGCCTTCGCCTGGGCCACGATCTCGTCCCACGACGACCCCTCCGGCACCAGCTCCAGCATCGACAGCCGGTAGACGACGATGAAATCCGGCCCGCAGGCCTCGCGCACCCGGCGCACGATCTCGGTCGCGAAGCGCATGCGCTTGCGCAGATCGCCGCCCCAGGCGTCGGTGCGCCGGTTGGTGCGCGCGCTGAGGAACTGATTGATGAGATAGCCCTCGGAGCCCATGATCTCGACGCCGTCGTAGCCGCCGTCGCGGGCGAGCCGGGCGGCGTTGACGTAGGCGGAGATCGTGCGCTCGACCCCGAACCCGGTCAGCGCCCGCGGCGTGAACGGGTTGATCGGCGACTTGATCCGCGACGGCGCGACCTGCAGCGGGTGGTAGGCGTAGCGCCCGGCGTGCAGCAACTGCAGGCAGATCTTCGCCCCGTGCCCGTGGACCGCGGCGGTGACCTGGCGATGCTTGCGCGCCTCCCACGGCCAGCTCAGCTTGCCGCCGAACGGCGCCAGCCAGCCCATCATGTTCGGCGCGAACCCGCCGGTGACGATCAGGCCGACGCCGCCGGCCGCGCGTTCGGCGAAATAGGCGGCCAGCTTCGGGAAGTCGCGCGCGCGATCCTCCAGCCCGGTGTGCATCGATCCCATCAGGATGCGGTTGCGCAGGGTGGTGAAGCCCAGGTCGAGCGGCGAGAACAGGTGGGGATAGGGGCTGGGCGTGGTCATCGGGCCGGTGCGGGGTCGGCATACGTGGACGTATGGATGCGCGCACCTTGCCGGGAAAGCGTCCGCGCCTCAAGTAGCCGCGCAGCCGCGATGCGGGAGCGTCCGTGACGGGCGGCCGGGGGCGGGAACGGGCCGGGGAATGCGTCGGGCGAGGGTCGGCGAGGGGCGGGCGCGGAGCGGGCCGGCTTTTGCACGGCGCCGAGGTGTTCCGCATGAATGAGTCGGTTCAGCTTGGACCGCCGATCATAGCCATCAGGGTGGGACAGTGATCCGGATTCGGGGGTTCCCCGGGAACCTGAACTGTGCTTTGATTCCCCAAACTGTTATGCTAGTGTTAACAACTGCGACGCGGCCGAACGATGAAGCGGAAGGCCCCCGTGTGCCGTCCCGTCACCGATCTACCGAAGTTACCTGTCAATTCCTCCAAGGAGCATTGAGTCAATGAACAAGAAACTCCTCTGTGCCGCACTGCTGAGTGGGCTGGCTGTGGCCCAGGCCGCCTCCGCGCAGGATTTCGATAACCGCTGGTACCTGACCACTTCCGCTGGCTTCAACCACCAGGACAGTGATCGTGGCACCCACAACGCCCCGTTCGGTACGATCGGCTTCGGCAAGTTCATCAGTGACAAGTGGTCGCTCGATGGCGAGTTCAACTACCAGAACCCGCGCTTCGTCCAGGACACCCTCCCGCAGCGTGCGCTGGTGAGCAAGAACAACCTGAACTGGAGCCAGTACGGCGTGTCGGTCGACCTGCGTCGCCACTTCATCGCCGAAGGCCGCAACTGGAACCCGTACCTGCTGGCCGGCCTCGGCTACCAGCGTTCGGAAGAAGAGTTCGACGCCTTCCCGAACCCGAACTCCCCGGGGCAGCGCACCGACGGCAACCTCGCCGCGAAGGTCGGTGGCGGTCTGCAGGGTGACCTGGGCCGCGTCGGCGTCCGCGCCGAACTCGCCTACCGCGCCGATTTCGACGACAGCAGCGTGAACGCCGCCGGCGAAGACTGGTTCGGCGACGTGCTCGCCTCGGTCGGCTTCATCATCCCGCTGGGCCCGGAGCCGAGCGAGCCGGTCGTCGAAGCCCCGACCCCGCCGCCGGCCCCGAACTGCGCCGACAAGGACAGCGACGGCGACGGCGTCAACGACTGCAACGACCAGTGCCCGAACTCGGTGGCCGGTGAGACCATCGGTCCCGACGGCTGCAAGGTCAAGATCTCGATCGACCTGAAGGGCGTGAACTTCAACTTCGACAAGGCCACCCTGCGTCCGGACGCGGTCGCGATCCTGAACGAGGCCGTCGAAATCCTGAAGCGCTACCCCGACATCCGCGTCGAAGTGGCCGGCCACACCGACCTCTGCGGCAACGATGCGTACAACCAGGCCCTGTCGCAGCGTCGCGCCCAGGCCGTGTACGACTACCTGACCAGCAACGGCATCGACGCCGGTCGCCTGGCGGGCCCGAACGGTTACGGCGAGAGCCGCCCGCTGGTCCAGACGGCGCAGACCCTGCCGGAGTGCAAGAACGAGACCAACCGCCGCACCGAGCTCAACGTCCAGTAATTCCGGACGCACGCTCCGCAATCCCCGAAGCCCGGCCTCGTGCCGGGCTTCGGCGTTTCAGGGGCCTGGTTTCCGGAGGCGGTGTTGCGAAGGCGTTGTTCCAAGGACGTCGCCTGGGGGCGCTCGCCGCCGCGCGGGCCACCGCGTTTCCGGCGGCCGGTCACGCTCTGCACGCCGCGCGCCGGGGTCGGGTTGTCCGCGACCTGTGCGCCGACCTACACTCGCCGGATTGATCCACGGGAGAGTCCCCCATGCGTTTCCCTGCGGCTGCGCGCGCGCTGCGCGCGATCCCGGCCCGCGGCCTGTTCGGCCTGTCGGTCCTGTGCTGTCTCTCCTTCACCGCGCAGGCTTCGGTCGATTGCGCCACTCTCCAGCCGCAGGGGGCCGTCGCCTCGGGCAACGTGCTGCAGGACCTGCCGCTGGCCAGCGAACTGGCCGCGCCCGACGCCCAGATCGGCAGCGGCGTGGGGTTCGCCGAGCTGTTCGCCGAGGGCACGACGGTGGAACTGGTGCTCGCCCGGGCCAAGCACAGCGAGTGCCTGGCGACGGCGGTGGCGACCAAGCCGCTGTCGGGCGCCTACCAGCCGGCGTCGAACGACCCGCAGGCCTGGCGCTTCAACATGACCCAGAACGGCAAGCGGATGACCGCGGACGAGTTCGACGCCTGGATGAAGGCCCGCGGCGTGCGCGTCGTGCAGGGGCCGAAGCCGGCCACGCCGCCGCCCCCGCCGCCGCCGCCGGAACCCCCGAAGAAGAAGCGGCGCTGACCGGGTCGTCCGGCTTCGCGCGCGGGGCGGGTGCGTCGTGGCGTCGGCAAGGACAGGGGGACGAGTCGTGCTCTACGCGTTCTTTGCGCTGTTCCTCGCGGTCGGCCTGGCGATCCTCGGTTTCGGCGTGCGATCGCTGCTGAAGTCGCGACAGGTCGAGCAGTGGCCGACCACCTGGGGCACGCTGGAGCGGCGCGAGCTGGTCGAGAGCAGCGACTCCGACGGCTCGACGTGGCGGGTCGAGGTCCTCTACCGCTACCGCGTCGCCGGCGTCGAACACGTGTCCGACCGGCTCGCCTACGGCTATGGCGGCAGCAGCGCGCGCCAGACGCACCAGGCGATCCTCGACAGGCTGTTGCGCGGCGACACGGTGCTGGTGCGCTACGACCGCGACGATCCCGGCGAGGCCGCGCTGGTCTACGGCCTGCACCAGTCGACGATCTTCCTGCTCGTGTTCGGCGGCGTGTGGACGATGTTCACCCTCGGCCTGTTCTCGCTGTTCTTCCTGTCCAGCCGTCCGGATACGGCGCTGCTGGAACGCCTGATCGTCCAATGACCGGATCGCGCGGGGAGCGGCCGCCCCGTTACGGCCTGGCGCGCGTGCTGTCCAAGCGCGGCCTGTGCTCGCGCACCCAGGCCGCGCAGTGGGTGCGCGAGGGGCGCGTGCGCGTGGGCGGGCGCGTGGTCCGCGATCCGGAGTCGCCGACCGCCCTGGATCGCGACGACATCCGCGTCGAGGGCCTCGCCAGCGCCGATGCCGCGCCGGTGTACCTGATGCTCAACAAGCCGCGCGGGCTGGTCACCACCGCGCGCGACGAACGCGGCCGCGACACGGTCTATCGCTGCTTCGAGGGCGCGATGCTCGACGGCGGCCCGCTGCCGTGGATCGCGCCCGTCGGGCGGCTGGACCGGGCCAGCGAGGGGCTGCTGCTGTTCTCCAACGACCCGGCGTGGGCCGCGCGCATCACCGATCCCGACAGCGGCCCGCCGAAGACCTACCGGGTGCAGATCGATCGCCTCCCGGACGAGGCGCTGCTCGCCGCGCTGCGCACGGGGGTCGTCGACGCCGGCGAGCGGCTGTCGGCGGTCTCGGCGAGCGTGGTCCGCAGCGGCCAGCGCAACGCCTGGCTCGAACTGGTGCTCGACGAGGGCCGCAACCGGCATATCCGGCGGCTGCTGGCGGCGTTCGACATCGCCACCCTGCGCCTGATCCGCGTGGCGATCGGCGATCTGGCGCTGGGCGAACTGCCCAAAGGCGCGTGGCGCGCGCTGGGCGAGGACGACCTGCGCAAACTCGGCGCCTGATGTCGCGAACCGTGCGCCCGGTCACCGGCGCATTCATGCACTGCGCGCGCGCAGTCCCTAGACTCCCCGCGGGGGATCCGGGCCGTACTCGAAGGGTCCATCCATGCGCATCGTCATCTCCGCGGCCGCGTTCGCCGCCGTCCTGCTGTCCGGCTGTACCGGACACGCCACGCCCGCCGCCGTGAAGGCCGCGCCGCCGCCGCCGGTCTCGACCAAGGGCGGCAACCGTTTCGAGATGACCCAGCACGGGCGGCAGATGACCGCCGACGATTTCGACGCCTGGATGAAGGCGCGCGGCATCCGCGTCGCGAAGGGCAGGCCGGCGGCGACGTCGGCCAAGGCGGATCGCCCACCGGCGCGGCCGGCCCGCGGCAAGCGCCGCTGATCGCAGCGTTGCGCGGCGCCTGCGGCGGATCAGCCCAGGCGCCCGGCGCCGAGCCGGCCGTCCGTGCGCCAGGGATCGCCGCCGGCGTTGCGTCCCTGCCGGAGCGCGTGGAAACCCTTTACGTACCACTGTTCCCTGAGCCGCCGCGCCTCGCGCAGGCTGTGCAGGACGTGGTCGCGCTCGGCGTCGACGTCCGGAGCGATGTGGTGCGTGACCTGGCCGGTGGTGCGCGCCAGGCCGACCGAGGCGTCGAGCGAGGCGGCTCCCACCCAGCGGGCGCGCCCGTCGCGGTCGGCGCGCCAGAAGCGCACGTGGTGGCGGCGCGCAGGGTCGCCGCCGATCGGCATCTCGAAGGCGATGTCCTCGACCCGGCCGAACAGGTAGAGATTGCTCACCGGCGCGGCGGCATACGGCTTGCGGCCGACCGTGTCGGCGGCGATGCGGAGGTCGTCGCGCAGGTCGAGCGGGTCGGCCACGGTCCAGCCGGCCGCGCCCATCGCGGCGCGCAGCGCGGCTTCATCGCCGTACAGCGTGAGGTTGACCGGGTCGCCGGGCAGGCCATCGCCGCCGAGGGTGAGATTGGGCACGTCGTCGATCGCGGGGTGGCTGCGGACGTAGCGCTGCCAGGCGTCCGGTGCGACGACGTAGGCCAGCAGTCCGTACAGCACCGCCGCCGATCCGAGCAGCCACAGCGCGTGGCGACGCCGCAGCGCCACCGTCAGATCACGCCCAGTTCGCGACCGATGCGGACGAACGCGTCGATCGCGCGGTCGAGGTGTTCGCGGGTGTGCGCCGCGCTCATCTGGGTGCGGATCCGCGCCTGGCCCTGCGGCACCACCGGGAAGAAGAAGCCGATGGCGTAGATGCCTTCCTCCAGCAGCCGTTCGGCGAAGCGCTGCGCCAGCGGCGCGTCGTACAGCATCACCGGGCTGATCGGATGCACGCCGGGCTTGATGTCGAAACCGGCGGCGGTCATCTTCTCGCGGAAATAGCGCGTGTTCGCGGCCAGGCGCTCGCGCAGGTCGCCGGCGGCGGCGAGCATCTCGAACGCCTTGATCCCGGCGGCGGCGACGTGCGGCGGCAGCGAATTGGAGAACAGGTACGGCCGCGAGCGCTGGCGCAGCATCTCGATCACTTCCCTGCGCGCGGTGGTGAAACCGCCGAGCGCGCCGCCCATCGCCTTGCCGAGGGTGCCGGTGAAGATGTCGATGCGATCCATCACGCCCTTCACTTCCGCGGAACCGCGGCCGGTCGCGCCGAGGAAGCCGGTGGCGTGGCATTCGTCGATGTGGACCAGCGCGCCGTACTTCGCCGCGAGCGCGGTGATCTCGTCCAGCGGCGCGATGAAGCCGTCCATCGAGAACACGCCGTCGGAGGTGATCAGGATCGTGCGCGCGCCGTCGGCCTTCGCCTGCTGCAACTGCTTCTCCAGGTCGGCCATGTCGCAGTTGGCGTAGCGGTAGCGTTTCGCCTTGCACAGGCGCACGCCGTCGATGATCGAGGCGTGGTTGAGCGCGTCGGAGATGATCGCGTCGTGTTCGTCCAGCAGCGGCTCGAACAGGCCGCCGTTGGCGTCGAAGCAGGCGGCGTAGAGGATGGTGTCCTCGGTGCCGAAGAAATCGGCGATGGTCCGCTCCAGCTGCTTGTGCAGGTCCTGGGTCCCGCAGATGAAGCGCACCGAGGCCATGCCGAAGCCGTGGCTGTCCAGCGCATCCTTCGCCGCGGCGATGATGTCCGGATGGTCGGCCAGGCCGAGGTAGTTGTTGGCGCAGAAGTTCAGCACCCGGCGGCCGTCGGCGAGCGCGATCTCGGCCGACTGCGGGCTGGTGATGATGCGTTCGGCCTTGAACAGGCCCTGGGCGCGGATCCGGTCGAGTTCGTCGGCGTAGCGGGCGGTGGGGCGTTGATCGGTCATGGCGGCGCGCGGCGGGACGGGCCCGCGATTGGACGTGGCCCGCTAGTGTACGCGGCGCCCGCCGACGGGGCCGTGCGCCGGCGTATCCCGCACCTCAGTCCGCGCGCCTCAACTCCCGCGCTTCGACAGCCGCGCTTCGACTGCCGCGCCTCGACAGCCGCGCCTCAGCCGGCGACGGATTCGGTCGGCCTGGCGGCGGCCTGGGCCGCGATCAGCTCGCGGACCAGCCCGACCAGCGCGTCTTCGGCGAACGGCTTGCCGAGCAGCCGGGTCACGCCCGCCTGTTCGGCCATCGCGCGGTGCTTGTCGGTGGCGCGCGAGGTGATCATCACCACCGGCAGGTCGCGGGTCCCGGCCTGGTTGCGCAGGGTGCGCACGACCTCCAGCCCGTTCATGCGCGGCATTTCCAGATCGATCAGCAGCGCGTGGGTCGGCTTGTCGTGCACCGCGGCCAGGGCCTCGAAGCCGTCGCGCGCGGTGCCGACCTCGAAGCCGGCGTCCTGCATCAACTGTTCCAGCGCGCGGCGCACGCTCAGCGAGTCGTCGGCGACGACGACGCGCACCGCAGGCGCGCCGGCCTGCGCGAGCGAGGCGACATCGAACCGGCGCTCGCCGGCGGCGCGCAGCAGCACGTCGAGGTCGATCACCGGGGCGAGGCCGCCGTCGCCGAGCTGGGTGATGCCGCGCACCGCGGGGATCGGCGGCAGGTAGGCGGCCAGCGGCTTCACGACGACGCTGCGCACTTCCTCGATGGTGCGCACCAGCACGACGTGGGCGAGGCCGTCGGCGTCGCGCAGCAGCAGGCCGGTGCCGCCGCCGGCCCACAGCGCGGGATCGGCGGTCTCGTCGTAGAACGCCTCGATCGGCAGCGCGGGCAGCGACTCGCCGTCGACGACCACGACCAGGCGTCCGCCGTCCTGGCGGCACTCGCCGGCGCCGAAGCTGACCACGCGTTCGATCGAGCCGGCGACCACCGCGCTGGCCTGGCGCTGGCCGCGGGCGACGATGACGTTGGCCAGGGTCCGGGTGACCGGCAGCCGCAGCTGCACGCGGGTGCCCCGGCCCGGCTCGGATGCGAGCGTGAGCGTGCCGCGCAGCGCGGCGACGCGGCGTTCCGCCACGTCCATGCCGATGCCGCGGCCGGAGGTTTCGGTGGCCGCGGCGCGGGTGGAGAAGCCGGGGAGCAGGACCAGGCGCGCGAGCATGCGCTGGTCGACCAGTTGGTCGGCGTCGATCAGCCCGGCCTCGATGCCGCGGCGACGGATCGCGACGTAGTCCAGGCCGGCGCCGTCGTCCTGCACGTCGATCAGCGCGGCGTCGCCCTGCAGGCCGACGCGCAGGGTCAGGCGGCCGGTCGCGGGCTTGCCCGCGGCGACCCGCGCCTCGGGCGGCTCGATGCCGTGGTCGACCGCGTTGCGCAGGATGTGCGCCAGCGGTTCGACGACGCGTTCGAGCAGTTCGGCGTCGACCGGGATGTCCTCGCCGACGATCTCCAGCTCCACCGCCCGGGACAACTGCTTGGCGGTCTGGCGCACGATGCGCTGCAGGCGCGCGGACACCTGTCCGAACGGCACCGTGCGCGTGCGCAGGATCGTGCGCTGGAGGTCGCGGCCCAACTGCTCCTGTTCGCTGCGCAGGTCGCCGAGCGCGTTCATGATGCGGTCGATGCGGCGCACGAATTCGGCGCTGTCGGCGTGCGATTCCAGCAACTGCCGCGAGATCACGTGCAGTTCGTTGTACTGGTCGATCTCCAGCGGATCGAGTTCGGCGCCGCCCTTCTGCGCGGTCGATTGCAGGGCCGCGCCGCGCAGCGCCACCAGGTCGTCGAGCCGCGACATCAGGTCCTGGGTGCCGCGCACCCACTGGCGCTGGTCGCGGTGGATCGCGCCGAGGCCTTCGAGCTGGCGGTCGATCTGGCGCGCGGTGACCAGGCTTTCGCCGGACAGCCGCTGCAGTTCGTCGAGCAGCGCGCTCGGCACGTTGAGGCTCTGGATGCCGGTGTCCGCCATGCCGGCGGGGTCCTGCGTCGCCGCCGTCGTCGCGGGCGTGGCCGGCGGCGACATGGCCGACGCGACTGCGGTCGGCGCGATGGGGGCATGTTCAACGATGTCTTCGGCGATGCCGTCGGCAGACGCAGTCGCCGCCGCGGGGGCCTGGCCGTCGGCGAGCGCGTTGGCGGCATCGAGCACCCGCTGGTAGACGACGACGAGGTCGTCCGGCGCCGGGCCGCGGCCGAGCAGGTGGTCGGCGATCTCCTCGACCGCGTCGCTGGCGGTGGTCAGCAGGTCGGCGCAGCCGTCGTCCAGCAGCTCCGGGCGCCTGGCGAGCGCCAGCAGCACGTCTTCGAGCGCGTGGGTGAGGTTGGCCAGGCCGCGGATGCCGACGGTGTTGGCGTCGCCCTTGAGCGTGTGGGCGACGCGGCGGGCCTCGTCGATCGGTTCCGGCGAGCGGGTGGCGACCAGCGCGCGCACCGACGCACCGAAGCGCGCGGCGTTGTCCGGCAGTTCGCGGAACATGCCTTCGAGCACGCTCGGCAGCACGTCGTCGGCGGGCGCGAGCTGCGTGTCCTCGGCCGTCGCCAGGGTCTTGCGCTGGGCGATCAGGGCCGGATCGACGCCGATCGCGATGCGCTCGAGTTCGTCGCCCAGCGCCGCCGCCCACGCGGCGTCGAAGCCCGGCAGCTCCTCGGACACCATCGCCAGCAGTTCGCCGGCGTCGCGCCCGGGGGCCTCGAAGACGCCGAGGAGCGCGCTGCACCAGGCGGCGAGCGCTTCCGGGCCGAACGCCGGGTCGCGGCGCTCCAGGCCGGCGTTCACGCACAGCATCCCGCGCTCGAGGGTGCGGGTGCCGATCAGCTCCATCACGTTCGCGATCAACCGGGTCTGGTAGACCAGCTCCTCGACGATCCCGTCGGCGGTCGCGGCCGCGTCCGACGCCGCGACGTCCGACCAGGCGCGGGTCAGCGGCAGCACCTGTTCGGCGATCGCCTGGCGGGTGAGGTCGAGTTCTTCCTGGCCGATCCAGAGCACATCGTTCAACTGCACGTCGTCCAACAGCATGCCGTTCGACAGCACGTCATCGTTGGCGGACGGCGCGGCGGGCGCGTCGAAGATCGCGGCGGCATCGCCGGCGGTCGCCGGATCGGTGTCGCCGGGCATGTCGGCGGCGTCGGCGTCGGCGGCCTCGTCGCCCGCATCGTCGATGCGGGCGGGCGCGGCGACGGGCTGCGCGGCATCGAAGGTGTCGAGGGCGTCGGCGTCGATGTCATCGGCCGCGAACGCGAACGCGGCGTCCGTGTCGATCCGCGGCGGGAGGTCGGCATCGACGGCAGGCCCATCGACGGCAGGCGCATCGAAGGCAGCGGCATCGATCGCCTGCGTGTCCGCTGCCGGCAGGTCCAATGCCGGCATGGCGAACGCAGCCGCGTCGAACGCGATCGCGTCGAGCGCGAAGGCGTCCCCGGCCGCCGCGTCATCCGCGGGCGCGGCGACCTGCTCGACGTCGGCCGGCGGCGCGGCGAGCGCCAGCCGGCGGGCGAGCGCATGCACGAACCCCGGCGACAGCCTGGGCAGCCAGCGGATGCCGTCGGGCAGTTCCGCCAGCATCCGGCAGCCGTCGTGGTCGAGCCGTCCGGCCAGGTATTCCTGCAGGCCGGCGAACCACAGGTTCATCCGCACCAGGTCGTGTTCGTCCGGCGCGCCGCCGCTGCGGACCAGGTCGCCCAGCGCGGCGTGCCAGCTGCGCAGCAGTTCGGAGACGCCGGGCAGCGGGATCGCCGACGCGTCGCGATGCAGCGCCTCCAGCATCTGTTCCAGCAGCGCGGCGTCGGCCATCGCCGGCGAGGCGTTGGCCGCGCGCAGCAGCGACAGCAGGGTGTCGAGCCGCGCGCGGATATCCGCCAGCGTCGGGTGGCCGGCGGCGCCGCCGTGCGACGAGGACATGGTGGGCTCCATCGGCGTCGGGACCGGTGCGGATCAGAGGTTGGCCGGCAGCTTGAACCCGCCGACGGTGCGCACCAGCGCCGTCGCCGACGCGTTGAGCGATTCGGTGTCGCCGCGCTGTTCCTCGATTTCCTCCAGCGTGCGCTGCGACGCCTCGATCAACTGGTTCGCGCGCACCAGCAGGCGCTGCGAGGTCTCGGCCTGCGCCCGGGTGGCCTGGGAAATGCTGCGCACCGAGTTCACCAGCGCCTCGGTCGCGGCGCGGGTGTCGCCCATCTGCGTTCCGGCCCGGTCGGCGAGCCGGGTGATGTCCACGACCTGGGCGATGGTGCCGTTCATCGCCTGCAGGGTTTCGGTGGTGTCCGACTGGATCGCGCCGACGAGGCCGGCGATCTGCTGGGTCGCCTCGCGGGCGTTCTCGGCGAGGCGCTTCACTTCGTCCGCCACCACCGCGAAGCCGCGACCGGCCTCGCCGGCGGCGACCGCCTGCATCGAGGCGTTCAGCGCCAGCACCGAGGTGCGCTCCGCGATCTGGCCGATGATGGTCACCGCCGAGGAGATTTCCTGCGAGCGCTCGGCCAGGCGCTTGACGCGCTTTTCGGTCTCGCGGATCTGGTCGCGCGAACTGGTGATGCCGTCCACCGTGGCGCGCACCACCGACATCGCCTCGGCGGTCGCGGTGAGCGCGCGCTCGGCCTCGCGGCCGGCGTCCTGCGCCTGGTCGCCGATCTGGCGCAGCGCGTCCGCGGTGTCGCCCAGTTCGGCCGAGGCCGCGCTGGCCTGGTCGCTGGCTTCGCCGGCGAGCCTGAGCACCGAGTCGGCGCGCTCCTTGACGCGCACCGAGCTGTCGGACACTTGCGAGGAAATGGTGTTGACCTCGCGCAGCGCGCGCGCGGTCGAGGTGGACATCATGTTGATGGCGTCCGACACCGCGCCGGTCACGTCCTCGGACACCGGCACCTTGACGTCCAGGTCGCGCTGCGCGAGCTGCGCCACCGACATCATGATCTCGATCACCGAGTTGTTGAGCTGGTCGTTCTCCTTCTGCGCGCGCGCAAGTTCGGCCACCTTCTCGTCGAGCAGGGTGTCGAACGCGCCCGCGAGCTGGCCGATCTCGTCCTCGCTGCGCAGGCCGGTGCGCGCGTCGAGGTCGCCGGCGCCGACCTTCTGCACCGTTTCCTGGACCACGCCCAGCGGCTCGCTGATCGAGCGCGCCAGGCGCAGGCCCGCGAGCAGCGCGACCAGGCCCACCAGCAGCACACCGGCCAGCGCCGCCAGCATGATGCCGCGGCGCAGCGCGACGATCGGCGCCTTCGACTCGGCGTCGTCGATTTCCGACAGCAGCGCCCAGCGCAGGCCGAGCACGTCGATCGGCGCGTACGCGCCGAGCACCGGGACGCCGCGGTAGTCCGGGTACACCGCGGTGCCGGTCTGCCCGGCCAGCGCGTTGCGCACGCCGACCGTGTCCACGGGCATCAGGCCGATGTTGGAGTCGCGCGAATCCATCGCCGCGAGCTTGGTCTGCGCCAGTCCGGTGGCGCGCATGGTGTTCACGAACGCGCCCGGGTCCTGGCGCATGAAGCGCGAGATCGAGCGCGGGGTCTTGTCGGGGCCGACCAGGTAGGTTTCGCCCGAGTCGCCCAGGCCGACCGCCTTCCACTTGCCGTCGAAGGTCATGATCTGGTTGACGCGGTCGATCGGCAGCTGCACCACGAACACGCCGACGGTGTCGCCCTGTTCGACGATCGGGATGCTGACGAACGACGCCTGGTCGTCGTAGGACGGGCGGTAGGGCGCGTAGTCGGTGATCGAGACCTCACCGGGCGTCTTCGCGGCCATCGCCTTCGCGAACGCCTGGCCCAGGCCGGTGGCGGCCCAGGGGCCGTCGCGCAGGCTGGTGCCGTAGTCGAGTTCCTTGAAGTAGGTGTAGACCACGAAGCCGGTCCTGGCGTCGACCAGGAAGAAGTCGTACAGGCCGTAGTCCTGCACGATCCCGCGCGCGAACGGGTGGAAGCGCGCGTGCATCTCGTTGTAAGCGGCCGCGTCCGGCGCGCGCGGCAGTTCGTTCTTCTTGCCCAGCGGATTGGGATTGGCGGCGATGTAGGTGTACTGCGCGGCGACGGTCTGCGCCGGCAGCCTGGCGACGATGCCGGAGATGTCGGCGCGCTGGCCGGGGTTGCGGGCCGCGAACTGGCGGCCGAAATCGTCGCGGTAGTAGCCGGCCAGCGCGGCGCGGGCCTTGTCCAGGTCGAGCCCGGTCGCCAGCAGCGGCTGCTGCTCGGCGCCCTCGCGCAGGGCGCGGTGGACCTCGTCGGTGTCGGCCACGGTGCGCATCAGGTCGGCGACGTTGTCGAAGTAGGCGCGGATCTCTTCCTGCTTGCCGGCGCGGATCGAGGCCATCTGGTCGGACGCGCGCTGGTCGAGCGAGGTCGACGACTCGCGGTTGGCGTACCAGCCCAGCGCGGCGGCGAGCAGGAGCAGCGGGATCAGCGCCAGCGCCGCCGTGCCGAGCACCAGGCGTCCGCGGATGCTGCCGAGAAACGACGTTGAGGAACGGGCCATTGCGACTTTCCTTGGAAGCGAATCGGGGACCGGAGGGGAGGGTGGGGCGGTCGGATCAGGCCGTCGCGCCGCCGTTGATGCGGGAGGCCGCCGTCGCCAGCCAGCGCGCGATGTCGAATTCGCACGCCATGCCCCGCGAGGTGGCGTAGGCGAGGCCGAGGAAGGGCGACAGCGGGCCTGCGGCTTCGGCCCGGTCGGTTTCGGCGATGATCGAGATCAGCGACGGCGCGATGCCGCAGACCACCGCGCAAGCCTGCGCGCCCTGTCCGACCGAGACGATCTGCGGCCGCTCCATGCCGATGTCGTCGAGCCCGGCCCAGCGGGCCAGGTCGAAGACCGGCAGCAGGTTGCCGCGCTGGCTGACGACGCCGCGGAACCAGGCCGGCGTGTTGGGCACGCGCACCGGCGCGGCTTCGATCAGCACCTGCAGCGGAACGCCGGGCGCGGCCAGCAGCCACGGCAGCCGCGGATGCGGGCGGAACCCGATCCGCGTCGCCGCCTGCGAAGCGCCCCCGGCATCGTCCGCGCGGTCGTCGGTCGCCGACATGCTCACGTCGGCGCGCTCAGCCGTAGGCGCGCAGCGTTTCGAGGATCTGGTCGGCGGAGTAGGGCTTGCCGATCAGCGCCTTGCCGCCCTGCATCTTGGCCCAGATCTGGTCGGCCTTCTGGTTCTTGCTGGAGACGAACACCACCGGGATGCCCTTGGTGTCGCCGTTGGACTGCAACTGGCGGCAGGCCTCGTAGCCGTCCATGTCCGGCATGATGATGTCGAGGAAGATCAGCGCCGGCTTCTCGGCGTTGGCCTTCTGCACGGCTTCGGCGCCGTTGCTGGCGGTGACCGAATGCCAGCCGGCATTGCTGAGGATGTTGCGGAGATTCGCGAGCTCGGCGGCGGAGTCGTCGCAGATCAGGGCCTTGGGCATGGACGGGAATCCTGTCGGGGAAGGTCGGGGGCGCGGAGGCGCGGGGCGTCAGAGCCGGTAGCCGCGCGCGATCATCTGCGCGCGATCGTTGCGGAAGTGCTTGAGCAGCGCCTTGTCGACCGCCTGGCTGAAGATGTCCCAGGTGATCGGCTTGACGAGGTAGCTGTCGCAGCCGGACAGCGCGCCGCGGGCGCGGTCGAACGGCGAGGAGCGGCTGGTGAGCATCAGCACCGGCATGCCGCGCAGGTAGTTGTTGTGCTTGATCTTGCGGCACAGCTCGTAGCCGTCGGTGCCGGGCATGACCACGTCGAGGAACGCGAGGTCGTAGGTGCCGTGCTCGAGCAGGCGCATCGCGGCCTCTGCGCTGTCGGCCTGGTCGCTGGCGATGCCCAGGCGCTGCAGGGCCTGGCGCATCTGCTCGCGCACGGTGAGGCTGTCGTCGACGACCAGCGCGCGCAGCGGCCGCGGCTCGCCGGCGCGGCCGTCGACGAACGCCGCCTCGGCCGCGCCGCCGCCGGCCTGCGCCGACGGGGCGGCGGTCTGGGCGGTGGCGGTCGGGTGCGGGCTGACCTTGCTGCCGACGAACTCGTGGTCCGCCAGGTCGTCCAGGACCTTGAGCACCTGCAGCAGCAGCGAGCGGCGCTGGATCCGGTAGCGGGTGTCGCCGGCCATGCCGTGGTCGGAGATCGTCAGCGAGATCACCCCCGGATGGCGGCGGCGCAGCGCCTCGTACATCTGCATGGACCGCGGCGACCCGGCATCGACGATGACCGCCCGCGGGTCGGGGAGGTTGTCGCTCTCGGCGGCACGGAAGGCGTGCCGTCCGTTGTTGGCCCGATTGATCACGATTTCCAGCAGGCGGGCGTCCCTGGCCGTCAGGCCGCAAAGCGCGACGTGGTAGGTCATGCGTACGATTCCTCGATCGATTTGTGATGGCGCACTCCGGCGACTGCAAAGCAAGTTCGATGCCAAAGATGACGGGGGTCGCAAAACCGCGGCGCGGGCAGGCCCGCCCTCCAGTCGCGCGAAGGGTTAAATATGAGTTAATCTCGGGCCGGAGCCGTCCCCGACGGCCCCCTGCTCCCCCATCCCCACACCCTTACACTGGAGGTTCCCGTGCATAAACACCTGATCGCGCTCGCCCTCCTGGCCGCCGCGCCGTTCGCGGCGCAGGCCCAGGAAGAAGACAGTTCCGGCTTCAACTGGAACGCCGCCGCCACGTCCGAGTACATGTTCCGCGGCATTTCCCAGACCGACGACCATCCGGCGCTGCAGGGCGGCATCGGCTACAGCTGGGACAACGGCCTGTACGTCGGCGGCTGGGCGTCCAACGTGGACTTCGGCCACGACGATCCGACCGATGCCGAGATCGACGCCTTCGTCGGCTGGAACGGCGACGTCTCCGACCAGGTCAACCTCGACATCCAGCTGGTCCGCTACAACTACGCGGGCGAGCCGGACGGCGTGAATTACGCCTACAACGAGCTGATCGGCAAGGCCACGATCGCCGAGGACTACAGCGTCACCCTCGGGTTCACCAACGACTACCTCAACACCGATACCAACAGCGCCTACCTGGGGCTGGACGGCAGTTGGGGCGTCGGCCACGACATCAACCTGACCGCCGGCGTCGGCTACACCACGATCGACAAGGACATCGCGTCCGAGAGCGGCTACGCCACCTACTCGGTGGGCGTGAACCGCGACTTCGGCCCGGTCAACATCGGTCTGGGCTATGTCGGCAACGACAGCAAGGCCGACAACGTGTTCGGCAAGGACAACGCCGAGAACAAGTTCGTCCTGACCTTCTCGGTCGGCGGCTGATCCCGGACGTCTCGCGGTTCCCGACGGGCGCCCTCGCGGCGCCCGTTTTTGTTGCGGCGCAGCATCGACGGCGTCGATGGCCCCGGGCCCGCCGCGTCGGAAATCGCCCTGAAATCGTATTCAGCGATCAATCCCGGCATGGGCGACGGTCGCGGGGCGCCGCGGGCGGGGCGTCGGCGACCCCGGCCGCCTTGGCCGGCAGACCGGGGCGGCGGCCGTGGTCGAGGCCCGTGGCCGGGGGTGGGAGAGGCGGTCGCGGCCCGCCGGGCCGGATCAATTCCAGTTGAGGACGACCTTGCCCGAGCGGCCGGACTCCATCAGCTCGAACCCGGTCTGGAACTCGTCGATCGGCAGCTGGTGGGTCAGCACCTTGCCCAGCGGGAAGCCCGACAGCACGAGCTGGGTCATCTTGTACCAGGTCTCGTACATGCGCCGGCCGTAGATGCCGTGCAGGGTCAGGCCCTTGAAGATGATCTTGTCCCAGTCCACCCCGGCGCCGTTGGGCAGCAGCCCGAGCAGGGCGATCTTGCCGCCGTGGTACATGCAGCCGAGCATGTCGTTGAAGGCGCGCGGGTTGCCGCTCATTTCCAGGCCCACGTCGAAGCCTTCCATGTGCAGGTCGCTCATCACGTCCTTGAGCGAGGTGTTGGCGACGTTCACCACCCGGGTGGCGCCCATGTCGGCGGCCAGCTTCAGGCGATAGTCGTTGACGTCGGTGACGACCACGTTGCGGGCGCCGATGTGCTTGCAGATGCCCGCGGCCATGACCCCGATCGGGCCGGCGCCGGTGATCAGCACGTCCTCCCCGACCACGTCGAACTCCAGCGCGCAGTGCGCGGCGTTGCCGTAGGGGTCGAAGAAGGCGGCCAGCTCGCTCGGGATCTGGTCGGGGATCGGCCACAGGTTGCTCGCCGGCATCACCATGTACTCGGCGAAGGCGCCGTCGCGGTTGACGCCGATGCCGACCGTGTTCGGGCACAGGTGCTGCTTGCCGGCGCGACAGTTGCGGCAGTGGCCGCAGACGATGTGGCCCTCGGCGGAGACCCGCTGGCCGACCCGGTAGCCGGTGACGCCGGGGCCGATCTCGGCGATCCGGCCGACGAATTCGTGACCGATGACCAGCCCGGGCTTGATCGTGCGCTGGCTCCAGTCGTCCCACAGGTAGATGTGCAGGTCGGTGCCGCAGATCGCGGTCTTCTCGAGCTTGATCAGGACCTCGTTCGCGCCGGGCGAGGGCACCGGCACGTGCTCCATCCAGATGCCCTTGGCGGCTTCGCGCTTCACCAGCGCCTTCATCGTGGTCGCGGCCATGGCCCGTCCGTCTCGATATTGGAGGGCGCGCAGTATACGCCGGGGCCGGTGGACGGCCGGTGACCGGCCGGGCCATCCGCAGCCGGCCGGGCGGACGCCTTCCGGGCGTCCTCCGGGCATGACCATCGGACATGGCGACGGCCGGCGGCGAGCCGATACACTCGGCCTCTTTGTCCATCGATCGATCCGCCATGTCCCGTTCCGGTCCCGCCATGCGCTCCCCCGTGCTCGCCGTCGCCGTGCTGTCCGCGGCCGTCGGCGCGCTGTCCCCGCCCGCCGCCCGCGCCGCAGAAGGCATGTGGGTGCCGCAGCAGCTGCCGGAGATCGCCGGACCGCTGAAGACCGCGGGGCTGAAGCTGCCCGCCAAGCAGCTCGCCGACCTTTCCGGCGACCCGCTGGGGGCGGTGGTGTCGCTCGGCGGCTGCACCGGCAGCTTCGTGTCCCCGCAGGGCCTGCTCGCCACCAACCACCACTGCGCCTACGGCGCGATCCAGCTCAACTCGACGCCGCAGAAGAACCTGATCGTCGACGGCTTCAACGCCGCGACCCAGGCCCAGGAGCTCAGCGCCGGCCCCGGCGCGCGCATCTTCGTGCTCGACCGCATCGACGACGTCACCGCGCAGGTCCGCCAGGCGATCGCCGAGGCCCGCGACGGGCTGGCGCGCAGCCAGGCCTTCGACGCCATCGAGAAGCGCCTGATCGCGGACTGCGAACGCGGCGAGGGCTATCGCTGCCGGCTCTACAGTTTCGCCGGCGGCGGCGTCTATCGGCTGTTCCGCAACCTCGAGATCCGCGACGTGCGCCTGGTCTACGCGCCGCCGGCGAGCGTCGGCAACTACGGCGGCGAGGTCGACAACTGGATGTGGCCGCGCCACACCGGCGATTTCTCGTTCTATCGCGCCTACGTCGGCCGCGACGGCCGCCCGGCCGCGTATTCGACGGACAACGTGCCGTACCGGCCGAAGCAGTGGCTGAAGTTCGCCGACAAGCCGCTGGCCGCGGGCGACTTCGTGATGGTCGCCGGTTACCCCGGCAGCACCAACCGCTACGCGCTGGCGGACGAGTTCGAGCAGACGGTGGACTGGACCTATCCCACGCTCAGCCGGCACTACAAGGCGATGGTCGCGCTGGTCGACGCCGAGGGCCGCAAGAATCCCGACGTCGCGGTGAAGTACGCCAGCATCGTCCGCAGTTGGGAGAACGTGCTGAAGAACTACGACGGCCAGCTCGAGGGCTTCGAGCGGATGGGCGCGATCGCCACCAAGCGCAAGCAGGAGGAGGCGGTCGAGATGTTCCTGCGCAAGCGCGGCCGCAACGGCGAGGGTCCGCTGCAGGCCTACCAGACCCTGCGCGCGCTGCACACCCAGGCCTCCGCCACCCGCGAACGCGACCAGGTGCTGGGCCAGCTCGGCCGCAACGGCGTGCTCGCGACCGCGGTGCAGCTGTACCGGCTGTCGATCGAGCGCGCCCGGCCCGACGCCGACCGCGAGCCCGGTTTCCAGCAGCGCGACTACGCCCGCATCGAGGGCGAGCTGCGCCAGATGGAGCGCCGCTACGTCCCGGCGATGGACCGCGAACTGACCCGCTACTGGCTGCAGCAGTACCTGCGCCTGCCGAAGGAACAGCGCCTCAAGCCGCTGGACGCGTGGCTGAAGGGCGGCGACGACAAGGCCATCGCTTCGGCGCTGAAGGCGCTGGCGGCGACCAGGCTGGGCTCGACCGAAGAGCGCCTGCGCTGGATGAAGGCCGACCGCAAGGCGTTCGAGACCAGCAAGGATCCGGCGATCCGCTACGCGGTGGCGATGATGCCGACGCTGCTGCAGGTGGAAGAAGCGCGCAAGGCCCGCGCCGGCGACAACCTGGTCGCACGGCCGCACTACCTGCAGGCGGTGGCCGACTACAAGAAGAGCCGCGGCGAGGCGGTGTACCCCGACGCCAACGGTTCGCTGCGCATCACCTTCGGCACCGTCACCGGCTACACCACCCGCGACGGCGCCCGCCAGAAGCCGTTCACGCTGCTGGAGGAAGTCGCGGCCAAGGCGACCGGGCAGGAGCCGTTCGACGCGCCGCCGGCGCTGCTGGAGGCGATCCGCGCCAAGCGCTACGGCGGCCTCGCCGACAAGAAGCTCGGCACCGTGCCGGTGGACTTCCTGTCCGACCTCGACATCACCGGCGGCAATTCCGGTTCGCCGGTGCTCAACGCCGAGGGCAAGCTGGTCGGCCTGGCGTTCGACGGCAACTGGGAATCGGTGAGCTCGAACTGGATCTACGACGGCAGCGTCAACCGCATGATCTCGGTCGACCAGCGCTACATGCGCTGGATCATGCAGGAAGTGTTCCCGGCGCCGCAGCTGTTGCAGGAAATGGGCGTGCCGGCGAAGAAGTGACCCCGCGCCGCGCGCGGACGCGACGCGCGCACAAGGAAACGGCGGCCCTCGGCCGCCGTTTCCGTCTGGCGGGAGCCGCCGTCAGTCGATCGGATCGCAGATCATGTAGCCGTTGGAATAACGGGCGCTGGTCTTGCCCCACGACACGTAGGTGCCGTTGCAGTTGATCGCGCGATAGCCGATCGTGTTCCCGGCGGCGTCGAAGTAGTAGTAGAAATCGCCGCGGTGGGTGGGACCGGGGGCGGCGGCGACCGCCGCTCCGATGGCGAAGGCGGCGGCGAGCGCCAGGACGATGCGGGTGCCGCGACGCTTGATCGAGAGTTTCATCGTTCGTTCCTTTTCCTTGGGTTGTCGCCGGGAGATCCGGCATCGGATCCGGGAGCGGCCCCGGTTCCGGAAGCGTGCTCGATGCGGGTCTTCAGTGCGCGGCCCTGCGCAGCGGACGGGAGAGCTGGCGCATCCCCGCGATGGCGGATGCCGGTGTCGTCTCCCCGATCGCGGCAGGCGGCGTCTGCGGGCTCAGCGCGGGACGCAGTAGGCGTGGCCGACCGAGTAGCGGTTGCTGGTCGTGCCCCACGCCGAGTAGTTGCCGTAGCAGTCGAGCGCGCGGTAGCCGATGGTGTTCCCGCTGGCGTCGTAGTAGTAGTAGAAATCGCCGATCGCGGTCGGCCCCGGCGGGGCGGCGATGGCGGCGCCGACGACGAGCGCGGTGGCCAGGGCGAGCAGGAGCGGCCGACGGCCGCGCGTGATCGATGTCTTCATGTCGAACTCCTTGTATGTGGATCGCCGGAAGGACCGGCGACCCGACTGTAGCGCCGGCGATCTTCGGAAAGCGTTATCCCTTCCACACTCCGGCCGCCGCGCGCGTTCAGCTTGCGGTCGCCTCGTCCTCCGCGTCCGGCATGTCCGGCAGCGTGTAGTCGAACGTGTAGGCGTGCCTGCCGTCGACGATCTCGATCGCCAGCGTCCCGCGCAGCCCGGCGAGCGCGCCGGTGCCCGAATCCGGGACCACCTGCACCGCCAGCGACGGCGCGCCGCGATCCATCACGCCGGTGTGGTGCATCAGGAAACTGCCGGCGCGGCCGTCGAGCGTGCCGACGATGCGCTCGACCGCGACGTAGGCGGCCGAACCTTCGGTCGCGGTCCCGACCGCCAGCATGTGGACCACGCCGGTCGCCTCCAGCGGGCCGCGGAACGTCTTGTCGAAGCGCACGTGCGCGGCCTGCGCGCCGTCGCCCAGGTCGAGCATCGGCTGCGCGTCGCGCCGGACTTCGAAGTCGCCTGTCACCTTCGGCATCGCCGTCTCCCGCGGGCCGCACCGGGGCCCGATCGCCGCAGGATGCCGCGTCCGACGAACGGACGCGAGCCCCGCTTTGCAGTGCGCGGATGGTCTGCTAGGCTGCTCGCCGTCGCGGATTCCCATGCCAGCCGGCCCCGTCTCCCGACCCGCAGGTGGATCGCCTGTCCAGCCCCGAAGGCTGCAGCCGATCCCCCGGACCAGCGTCATCGGTCCACGCATCGATCCACGATGTTTGCGCAGTGCCGGCCAGCAGGGCTCCGCGGGATTCTTCCCCACTACAGGAGCCGACCCCATGAAAGTGCTGGCATGCGATGGTATCCACGAAGACGGCCTGGCGATGTTCCGCGACGCCGGCTGGACCGTGGAGATTTCCGAACCGATCAAGGACGCCGCGAAGCTCGCCGACGCGCTCGAGGACTGCGACGCCATCCTCGTCCGTTCCGCCACCCGGGTGCCCGCCGAGGCGCTGGAAAACGCGAAGAAACTGAAGGTCATCGGCCGCGCCGGCGCCGGCGTGGACACCATCGACGTGGACGCCGCCACCGCCCGCGGCATCGCGGTGATGAACGCCCCCGACGGCAACACCCTGGCCGCCGCCGAGCATGCGATCTCGCTGCTGTTCGCGCTCGCCCGCCACGTGCCGAAGGCCGACGCGGGCATGAAGGCCGGCGAATGGCCGAAGGCGGGCCTCACCGGCTTCGAGCTGGAAGGCAAGAAGCTCGGCGTCATCGGCCTGGGCCGCATCGGCGGCACGGTCGCGCGCAAGGCGCAGGGCATCGGCATGGACGTGGCGGCGTTCGACCCGTTCCTGCCGGCCTCGGCCGCGGGCAAGGGCAGCGTGCCGCTGAAGTCGCTCGACGAACTGATCGCCTGGGCCGACGTGATCACCCTGCACATCCCGCGGACCAAGGACACCACCAACCTGCTGTCCGAGGCGCGCATGCGCCAGATGAAGAAGGGCGCCTACCTGATCAACGCCGCGCGCGGCGGCCTCGTCGACGAGGACGCGCTGCGCACGCTGCTCGACGAAGGCCATCTGGCCGGCGCCGCGCTCGACACCTTCGCCACCGAGCCGCTGCCGGCCGATTCGCCGCTGCGCGCGCATCCGAAGCTGATCCTCACCCCGCACCTGGGCGCGTCCACCAGCGAGGCGCAGCAGGCGGTCAGCACGATCCTCGCCCGCCAGATCATCGATTTCGTCGCCACCGGCGCGGTCGCCGGCTGCGTCAACCTGCCGCCGCTGACCGCCGAGGCCGCGCGCGAGGTCGGGCCGTGGATGCCGCTGATGTCGGCGCTGGGCCGCCTCTCGGTGCGCCTGGTGCAGGCGCCGACGCGGCTGGAGATCACCTACGCCGGCCGCACCGAAGCGCTCGACACGCGGCCGCTGACGCGCCTGCTGGTCGCCGCGCTGCTGGGCACCGCGTCGGGCCGGGTCACGCCGGTGAACGCGCTGCAGGAAGCCGCCGCGCGCGGGCTGACCGTCGCCGAGACCGTCGGCGGCGACGGCGACGGCTTCGATCGCCTGCTCAAGGTGCGCGTGGTCGGCGACAACGGCGCCGGCAAGAGCCGCACCCGCGAGATCGAGGCCACGCTGCACCGCGGCCCGCGCGTGGTCCGCCTCGACGGCGTCGAGATCGAGTTCGACCCGCTGGCGACCGTGCTGCTGATGCGCAACGAGGACCGCCCCGGCATCATCGGCCGGGTCGGCACGCTGCTCGGCGAGGCCGGCACCAACATCATCAACTTCGCGCTCGGCGCCGCCGGCGACGGCCAGGCCCGCGCGGCGATCACCATCGACAAGCCGCTGAGCGAGGCGCAACTGGCGACGGTGAAGGCCACGCCGGGCGTGCTGTCGCTGCAGCAGGTCTGAGGCCCGGGGTATGCGCATTCTCCTCGCTCGCCACGGCGAAACGCCGTGGAACGCCGAAGGCCGCTACCAGGGCCAGATCGACATCCCGCTGTCGCCCGTGGGCGAGGGCCAGGCGCGCGCGCTCGGTGCGCGGCTGGCCGACGTGCGCATCGACCGCGCCGTCGCCTCGCCGCTCGCCCGCGCCCGCACCACCGCCGAGTTCGCGCTCGGCGATGCGCGCAAGGCGCAGCTCGCCACCGACGCCGGCCTGATGGAGATCGGCCACGGCGAATGGGAAGGCCTGCTCGCCGGCGAGATCCGCGAACGCGATCCCGAACGGCTGCGCGCCTGGCGCGAAGCGCCGGAGACCGTGCAGATGCCGGGGCAGGGCGGCGAATCGCTGCAGCAGGTGCTGGACCGCGCCTGGCCGGCGTTCGAGCGCGCCACCGCCGGGCTCGGCGACGACGACACGCTGCTGGTCGTCGCCCACGACGCGGTGAACCGCGTGCTGCTGTGCCGGATCCTCGGCATTCCGCTGTCGAAGCTGTGGGGCTTCCGCCAGGCGCCGGCGACGCTGAACCTGCTCGCCGGTCCCGATGCCGGGCGCATGGAAGTGGTGCGGCTCAACGACTGCGCGCACCACACCGCGCTGTTCGGCGAAGCGGTGCATCGCGCGCTGTGACCGGATCCACGCCGTAGGGTGGGCCTAGGCCCACCATTGCGGCCTCCTCGTCGCCGATGCATTTCAAGTCGCCGATGCACTTCAATCGGAAGCGTTTCGATCGGAACGGCGACGGACAGGCCAGGGCGACGGTGGGCCTGGGCCCACCCTACGGAACCGGGTGCCCGCGCGCGGCTTCGTACAGCGCGTACCACGCGTCGCGCGGCAGCGGTTCGCTGCAGGCGTGGACGGCGTCGGCGAGGCGCTGCGGGTTGGCGGTGCCGAGGACGACGCGGGTGTCGGGCAGGGTCGCCACCCAGCGCAGCAGCAGGCCCGCGGGGTCGAGCCCGAAATCCGCCGCCATCGCCTGCAGCGGTGCGTGCAGGTGGCCGCCGGCCGGCGACTGCGGGTCGAGCAGGCCGCCGCCGCCCAGCGGCGACCAGGCCTGCGCCTCCGCGCCGCGCGCGCGGGTGGCCGCGAGCGTGCCGTCGTCCAGCGCCGAAGTCTGCGCCAGCGACAGTTCGATCTGGTTGGCGGCCACCGGCAGCCGGCCGTCGAACAGCGCCAGCGCGTGCGCATCGAAGTTGGACACGCCGAACGCGCCGACCCGGCCCGCGGCCTGTTCCCCGCGCACCCAAGCCGCGATCGCCGCCGGCTCCAGCAGCGGGTCGAAGCGGTGCAGCATCAGCGTGTCGACGCGATCGACGCCGAGCGCGTCCAGGGTCCCGTCCAGCGCGCGCCGCAGGTGCGCGACCGACAGGTCGTAGTGCTGCACGCCGCGCGGGTTGCCCGGGCTCGACGCCATCCGGATACCGATCTTGGCGATCAGCCGCAGCCGCGCGCGCAGCCCCGGCCGCGCGGCGAGCGCGGCGCCGACCAGCGCGTTGGTGGTATGGCCGCCATAGATGTCGGCGAGGTCGAGGGTGTCGATGCCGAGATCGAGCGCGCCAGCGAGCAGGTCGGCGACGGCGTCCGGCGACAGCCGTGCGCCCCAGTCGCCGAAGCGCATCGAGCCGAGGACGGGCGCGGGCGGGGACGCGGTCGCGGGCGAGGGCATGCGGCGTCGACGATGGCCGGACGGGGCGTCCGCGCCGGATAATAGCGGCATGACCGCACGCACCCTGTCCGACTGGCTGGCGCACATCGAGCGCCAGCACCCGAATACGATTGCAATGGGACTGGAGCGCGTGCGCGCCGTCGCCGACGCGATGGCGCTGGCGAAACCCGCGCGCCGGGTGATCACCGTCGGCGGCACCAACGGCAAGGGCTCGACCGTCGCCTTCGTCGAGGCCATCGCCCGCGCCGCGGGCTGGAAGGTCGGCGCGTACACGTCGCCGCACCTGCTGCGCTACAACGAGCGGGTGCGGATCGACGGCGTCGAGGCCGACGACGCCTCGCTGGTCGCCGCGTTCGAGGCCGTGGAAGCGGCCCGCGCCGGCCTGCCCGACGGCGGCGTGCCGCTGACCTACTTCGAATACGGCACCCTGGCCGCGCTGTGGCTGTTCGCGCGCAGCGGGCTGGACCTCGCGGTGCTCGAAGTCGGCCTCGGCGGACGCCTGGACGCGGTCAACCTGGTCGATCCCGATGTCGCCGTGATCACCACCGTCGATCTCGACCACCAGGACTGGCTGGGCGACACCGTCGAGGCCATCGGCGCGGAGAAGGCCGGCATCGCCCGCGCGTGGACGCCGCTGGTGCTGGGCGACGACGACCCGCCGTCCAGCGTGCTCGGCCGCGCCTACGCGATCGGTGCGTCGGCGCTGCGCATCGGCTGCGATTTCTTCTTCGAGCCGGCGGAAGACGAGCGTGGCCCTGAACGGCATGCCCCTGAACGGCACGACCCTGAACGGCACGACCCGGCCGCGCACTGGCGCTGGCGCGAGATCGGCTGCGAACTCGAACTGCCGATGCCCGCGCTCGTCGCGCCGGTGCAGTTGCGCAACGCCGCGGTCGCGATCGCCGCGCTGCGCGCGCTGCCGGACGACCTGCCCGACGCCGCGTTCGCCGCCGGCGTGCGCGCCGCGCGGCTGGCCGGCCGCCTGCAGCGTTTCGCGCGCGACGGCGTCGAGGTGCTGGTCGATGTCGGCCACAACCCGCAGGCCGCACGCGCGCTGGCCGACGCGCTGGCCGCGAGCCCGGCCGCCGGCCCGACGTTCGCGGTGTTCGCCGCGCTGGCCGACAAGGACGCCGCCGGCGTGGTCGCCGCGCTGGCGCCGCAGGTCGATCGCTGGTGGCTCGCCGGCCTGCCCGACGCCGGCCCGCGCGCGCGCGACGCGGACGCGCTCGCCCAGGCCCTCGCCGGCACGCCCGCGGCCGCGGGGGCGCGCGCGGCGACCGTCGTCGAGGCCCTGGACGCCGCCTGCCGCGCCGCACCGCCGGGCGCGCGCGTGCTGGCGTTCGGCTCGTTCCACACCGCGGAGGCCGCGCTCAGGCGCCTGATGAACGCCTGAGTCCCCCGGCGACGGCGATCCGGACGGTCGCCGACGGGGCCGGCGTATAATCCGGCGGCCTCCTTGCCCGCTGCGGACCCGGCCCCTTGGACACTGCTCTCAAACAGCGCCTCATCGGCGCGGCCGTGCTGGTCGCGCTCGCGGTCATCTTCCTGCCGATGCTGGTGAAGGGTCCCGCGCCCGACAGCGGCGTGTCCGACGTGCCGCTGAAGATGCCGGGCGCCCCCGGCGGCGAGATGGAAACCCGGGAACTGCCGCTGGCGGCGCCGGGCGAGGTGCCGAAGGGCGGCGCGGTCGGGATGGACGCCACCCCGGTCGATCGCCCGCAGCCCGCGGCCACCGCGCCCGACGCCGGCGCCGCGCCGCCTGCGGACCCGTCCGCGACGCCGCCGGCCGACGCCGCCCAGGCGCTGCCGCCGACCGCCGCCGGCGGCGACTACGCGGTGCATTTCGGCGCCTACGCCACCCAGAAGGGCGCCGACCAGGTGGTCGCGCTGGCCAGGAACGCCGGCCTGCCGGCCTACAGCGAAACCACGACGGTGAACGGCAAATCGGCCTTCCGCGTGCGCATCGGGCCCTACGCCAACCGCGCCGAGGCCGAGAGCGTGCGCCTGAAGGCGCTCGAAGTGCGCAGCGACGTGCCGGTGCGCGTGGTCGCGCTGGACGCCGAGACGACGGCCCCGGCCACCGCCGAACCGCCGAAGCCGACGCCGGCCGAGTCCGCGAAGCCCGCCGAGCCGCAGACCGCGGCCGCGCGCCCCGAACCGAAGCCGGAGACGAAGCCGGCGCCCCCTGCGTCCAAGCCGGTCGCGAGTGCGCCCGTCGCCACTGCGCCCAAGCCGACGCCCGCGCCGCCCGCGCCGAAGCCGGCCGCGCCCAAGCCGGCCCCGACGCCGGCCGCCGCCAAGGTCGGTTTCGCGGTGCAGGTCGGCGCGTTCTCCGACGCGGTCCAGGCCGGCGCGATGCGCGAGAAGCTGCGCGCCGCCGGATTCACCGCCTTCACCGACACCGTAACCACCGACAAGGGCAAGCTCACCCGCGTCCGCGTCGGTCCCGCGCTCGATCGCGCCGCCGCCGACCAGCTCAAGGCCCAGATCCAGGCCAGGGTCGGCGTCGACGGCATCGTCCGTCCGTATCCCTGACCGTCGCGCCGGCGCAGGCCGGCGCGGCGGCGGTCGTTCCTCCCGCGCCCGCGAGGCGCGTCTTCGCGTGACCCGGAGTCCTCATCCATGTGCGGCATCATCGGCATCGTCGGCACCACGGACGTCGCGGCCCAGCTCTACGACGGGCTCACCGTGCTCCAGCATCGCGGACAGGACGCCGCCGGCATCGCCACCGCCAACGGCACCGCGCTGCGCGTGGTCAAGGGCAACGGCCTGGTCCGCGACGCCTTCCGCGCCAGCGAGATGGCGCTGTTGCAGGGACGCGTCGGCATCGGCCACTGCCGCTATCCCACCGCCGGCAGCGAGGGCAGCGACGAGGCGCAGCCCTTTTACGTGAATTCGCCGTTCGGCATCGCGTTGGCGCACAACGGCAACCTGATCAACACCGACACCCTGCGCCGCGAGGTGTTCGAGCAGGACCGCCGCAACGTCAACACCGAGTCCGACTCGGAAGTCCTGCTCAACGTGTTCGCGCACGAGCTCGACAAGCAGCGCGTGCTCACGCCCGACGCGGCGTTCCGCGCGGTCGAGAACGTGATCCGGCGCGCCAAGGGCGGCTACGCGGTGCTGACCGTGGTGCTCGGCCTGGGCCTGGTCGCCTTCCGCGACCCCAACGGCATCCGCCCGCTGGTGCTGGGCCGCCGCCAGACCGACGCCGGCAGCGAATACGCGGTCGCGTCCGAATCGGTCGCGCTCGACGTGCTCGGCTTCGAGCGCCTGCGCGACATCGCGCCGGGCGAGGCGATCGTCATCACCCCGCGCGGCGAACTGCATTCGCGCCAGTGCGCCGAGGGCGACCTGCGGCCGTGCATCTTCGAGTTCGTGTACTTCGCGCGCCCCGACTCGATGATGGACGAGATTTCCGTGCACAAGGCGCGGATGCGGATGGGCGTGACCCTGGGCGAGAAGATCCTGCGCGAGCGCCCGGACCACGACATCGACGTGGTGATCCCGATCCCCGACACCTCGCGCGACGCCGCGCTGGAGATCGCCAACGTGCTCGGCGTGAAGTACCGCGAGGGCTTCATCAAGAACCGCTACGTCGGCCGCACCTTCATCATGCCGGGGCAGGGCGAGCGCGCGAAGTCCGTGCGGCGCAAGCTCAACCCGATTCCGCTGGAGTTCCGCAACCGGGTGGTGCTGCTGGTCGACGATTCGATCGTGCGCGGCACCACCTCGCAGCAGATCGTGCAGATGGCGCGCGACGCCGGCGCGAAGAAGGTCTACCTCGCCTCGGCCGCGCCGCCGGTGCGCCATCCGAACGTGTACGGCATCGACATGCCGTCCGCCGAGGAACTGGTCGCCCACGGCCGCACCGAGCAGCAGATCCAGGACCTGCTCGGCTGCGACTGGCTGATCTACCAGGACCTCGCCGACCTCGAAGCCGCCGTCGCCGGCCCGAAGTTCCCGGGCCGCAGGTTCGACAGCTCGTGCTTCAACGGCGAATACGTCACCGGCATCGAGCCCGGCTACTTCGAGCGCCTCAAGCAACTGCGCTCGGACGACGCCAAGAAGAAGCGGCGCGTGGCGGGGTGAGTTTTTCGTAGGAGCGACGCGAGTCGCGACCAGTCGCCCCATGACCTGCAGTCGCGACTCACGTCGCTCCTACGAACGGCGAAGCCATGGCATCGACACTCTCCACCGCCGCCCATGATTGCCTCCGCGCCGCGACGCCGGAGGACAAGGTCGCGCTGACGCTGTCCACGGCCGAAGCCTTCGCCCGCGGCGAACTCGCCCTCGACGACGACGCGTCGCCGCCCGAGTCCATCCGCATGCCCGGCCGGCCCGCACGGCCGCGGCTGGTGCATCCGCGCGAGCTGCCGCGGCGCGGGTTCGGCACGAACGAAGGCCGCGCCGCGTTCATCCACTCGGTCGCGCACATCGAGTTCAACGCGATCGACCTGGCCTGGGACGCGGTCTACCGCTTCCGCGGCATGCCGCGCGATTTCTACGCCGACTGGGCGCGGATCGCGCACGACGAAGCGCGGCATTTCGCGATGCTGCGCGAACGCCTGCAGGCGTTCGGCCACGACTACGGCGATTTCGACGCCCACAACGGCCTGTGGGAAATGGCCGAGAAGACCGCGCATTCCGGGCTGGAGCGCATGGCGCTGGTGCCGCGGGTGCTGGAAGCGCGTGGGCTGGACGTGACCCCGGGCATGATCGCGAAGCTGCGCCAGCTCGGCGACCACGCCACCGCCGACATCCTGGTGGTGATCCTGCGCGAGGAAGTGGGCCACGTCGCCGCCGGCTCGCGCTGGTTCCGCTGGCACTGCGAACGCGACGGCATCGATCCCGAGCCGACCTTCCGCCGGCTGCTGGTCGAGTACGGCCGCGGCGTGCTCCACGGCCCGTTCAACCACGACGCGCGCAGCGCCGCGGGCTTCAGCGAGGAAGAACTGCGGTCGCTGGAGCAGGCCGCGGCACTGGCCTGAGGCGCTGGTCTCGACAGACTTGCTGCGTCGCCGCGCAGGACGATGCGAGCGCGTCCACGCCTTCCCCCGCTCGCGGGAGAAGGTCGGGATGGGGGGCGAAGCGCGGCTCATGTCGGTTCCCCCACCCCGGCCCTCCCCCGCAAGCGGGGGAGGGAGACGAAGGGGGCACAATCCTCGCCGGCGCTTCCGCCGTTCCGGAACCGTTTCATGGACCTCGCCGCGATCCGCGATGTCACGCCTTCCCCCGCAAGCAGGGGAGGGAGACGAAGGGGGCATAATCCTCGCTGGCGCTTCCGCCGTTCCGGAGCCGTTCCATGGACCTCGCCGCGATCCGCGATTTCCTCGGGTGGTGCGCGCTCGCGAACTACGCCGTGCTGCTGGTGTGGTTCGCCGCGTTCGCGCTCGCGCACGACCGCCTGCACCGGCTGCACGCGCGCTGGTTTTCGCTCAGCCGCGAACGCTTCGACACCCTGCATTACGCCGGCATGGCCGTCTACAAGATCGGCATCCTGCTGTTCAACCTCGTGCCGTTCGTCGTGCTGTCGCTGATGCGCTGACGCGCCATGCGGTTGGTAGAGCGGCCTGACCAGCCTTCGGCTGTTGAACACCAGGCCGCTGCTTGTGCTTTGGTAGAGCGGCCTGACCAGCCTTCGGCTGTTGAACACCAGGCCGCTGCTTGTGCTTTGGTAGAGCGGCCTTCAGGCCGCTGCTCTTCCTGCTGTCCAGGTCGAGAGCAGCGGCCTGAAGGCCGCTCTACCGATACGCTTGCGGAGACGGGGTGGCGGCGCCTTGCTCCGCGCGACGACAACAGCGGGTCAGAGGGGCAGGGCGGACAAGGCGGTCGCGCCGTCTGGCTGCACCCGCAGCACCGAACCCTGCGTGTACCAGTCGCCCAGCACGATCCGCCGGCACGGGCGGCCGTCGATATCGAGCGCGTGGATCGCCGGGCGATGGGTGTGGCCGTGGATCAGCGTGTCCACGCCGTAGCGGGCGAGGGTCTCGTGCACGGCGTCGGCGGCGACGTCGGTGATCGTCTCGAACTGCGCGCGGTCGTCGGTCTTCATCGCCTGCTGGCGCTGGTGGCTGGCCGCGCGCGCCTGCGCCGCGAACGCGAGCCGCGCGGCCAGCGGCTGGGCGAGGAACTGCGCCTGCCACGCCGGCGCCCGGGTCTGCGCGCGGAACGCCTGGTAGGCCGCGTCGCCGGTGCACAGGGCGTCGCCGTGCATCAGCAGCACCGGGTTGCCGTACAGCGGGACCACCGCGTGCTCGGGCAGCAGGCGCACGCCGGCGCGGCGGGCGAAGTCGCGGCCGACCAGGAAATCGCGGTTGCCGTGCTGGAAGGCCACCGGCACGCCGGCGTTCGCCAGCGCACGCAGCTTCGACGCGACGAAGGCGCCGGTCTCGGACGGGTCGTCGTCGCCCACCCAGGCCTCGAACAGGTCGCCGAGGATGTACAGGGCGTCGGCCGTGCGCGCCTCGCCGTCGATGAAATCGCCGAACAGGCGGGTCACCTCGGGCCGTTCGGGGTCCAGGTGCAGGTCGGAGATGAACAGGGTCGTCATGGCGGCATTGTAGGGCGGCGGCACCCGCCCGCGGGCCGGGCCACGCCGGCGGTCGGGTAAAATGGCCGGCTTCACGCCGCCGATGCCGTCGCCATGACCACCCGCACCCGTTTCGCCCCCAGTCCCACCGGCTACCTGCACATCGGCGGCGCGCGCACCGCGCTGTACTGCTGGCTGGCCGCGCGCCACGACGGCGGACAGTTCGTGCTGCGGATCGAGGACACCGACCGCGAGCGCAGCACGCAGGGCGCGATCGACGCCATCCTCGACGCGATGGACTGGCTCGACCTCGGCTACGACGAAGGCCCGATCTACCAGACCCACCGCCTCGACCGCTACCGCGAGGTCGCCGAGCAGATGGTCGCCGCGGGCGCCGCGTACTACGCCTACGAGACCAAGGAAGAACTGCAGGCGATGCGCGAGGCCGCCGAGGCCGCCAAGCTCAAACCGCGCTACAACGGCGCGTACCGCGACGCGAACGCCGGCTTCCGCGACGACCCGAACCGCGTCATCCGGTTCAAGAACCCGCTCGACGGCGCCGTCGCGTGGGACGACAAGGTCAAGGGCCGCATCGAGATCGCCAACAGCGAACTGGACGACCTGGTGATCTTCCGCTCCGACGGTTACGCCACCTACAACTTCGCGGTGGTCGTCGACGACATCGACATGGGCATCACCGACGTGGTGCGTGGCGACGACCACGTCAACAACACGCCGCGGCAGATCAACATCTACCGGGCGCTGGGCGCGGCCGTGCCGAACTTCGCGCACCTGCCGATGATCCTCGACGAGGAGGGCGCGAAGCTGTCCAAGCGCACTGGCGCGGCCGACGTGATGGGCTATCGCGACGCCGGCTACCTGCCGCACGCGCTGCTGAACTACCTGGTGCGACTGGGCTGGTCGCATGGCGACCAGGAAATCTTCACCCGCGACGAGATGGTGGCGCTGTTCGAGCTGAAGGACGTGAATCCGAAGGCTTCGCGGCTGGACATGGCCAAGCTCGGCTGGCTCAACCAGCAGTACCTCAAGAGCGACGATCCCGAGGCCGTGGCAAAGCATCTGGTCTTCCATCTGGAGCGCGCGGGCTACGACCTGGCGAAGGGCCCGAAGCCCGCCGACATCGTGATCGCGCTGCGCGATCGCGTGCAGACGCTGAAGGACATGGCCGAGCGCGCCGCGGTGTGGTTCCAGCCGCTGACCGTCTACGACGAGGCCGCGGTCGCCAAGCACCTGAAGCCGGAAGCCGCCGCGCCGCTGGGCGACGCCCGCGATCGCCTCGCCGCGATCGCCGCCGCCGACTGGAGCGCCGACGCGGTGAGCGTCGCCCTGCACGCCACCGCCGAGGCCCTGGGCATCGGCATGGGCAAGGTCGCGCAGCCGATGCGGGTGGCGATCACCGGCACCCAGGTCAGCCCGGACATCTCGCACACGGTGTTCCTCGCCGGCCGCGACGAGGCGCTGGCGCGCATCGACGCAGCGCTGGCGAAGATCGCGGCGGCGGGCTGAACGACGCGACCGTCGAACGCGTCCGTCGGCGCGGGGTTGAGTCGCCGCGCGCGCGTCGCCATCATCCGGCCATGGCCCACGATCACTGCACCGACCCGCACCACCACGTCGACGACGCCCCCGGCTTCGTGGCCGCGGTGGAGCGCGCCTGCCGCGAGCGCGGGCTGCGGCTGACCCCGATCCGCGCCAAGGTGCTGGGCCTGATCGCGGCGCAGGGCAAGCCGATCAAGGCCTACGACCTGCTCGACCGGATCCGCGCCGACAAGCTCGACGACGAGGACAGCGCCGGCTCCGCGGCGCCGCCGACGGTCTACCGCGCGCTGGATTTCCTGCTCGCCAACGGCTTCATCCACAAGCTCGAATCGGTCAACGCCTTCGTCGCCTGCCATCATCCGAGCACGGCGCAGCATTCGGTGCCGTTCCTGATCTGCGACCGCTGCCATTCGGCGGTGGAGCTGGAGGACGAGCGCATCGTCGCGCTGCTCGACGAGAAGGCCCGCGCGCTCGGCTTCGTGCCGCAGGCGCAGACGCTGGAAGTCCACGGGCTCTGCGCCCGCTGCGCCGGCGCCGGCTGATTCGACCCGCGGATGCGCCGGGTCGCCCGGCACGCGCCGATCCCGACCCAAAAAGCCGCGCGCGTCGCGTCCCCGAGGGGGAGAGGTCCTCCGGATGCGCGACGCGCGCGGGTCGAACGCTTGGCGGTCGAAGCCGGCGCGGTTCGGGCTCAGAAGAACACGCGCACGCCCGCCGCCACGCCGCGCCCCGGCAGCACCACGTTGTCCTTCAGGAACGAGGTGTGCACGCGGCCGACCTGGTCGGTGAGGTTGGTGCCGTCGGCGAAGACTTCCCAGCCCAGCTTCGACGTGTCCCAGTGATAGGCGAAGTGGGCATCGACGAAGGTGTAGCCGGGGGTCCGGGTTTCGCCCGGCGCGACGTCGTCCTGGGCCATCACCCGGGTCGCGCCGAGGCTGGCGCGCCAGGCGTCGGCGGTCCAGCGCAGGTCCAGCCCGAACCGGCCCGGCGCCACCCGCGGCAGGGATTCGCCGCCGTCGAGTTCGCCGCGGACGCGGTCGCCGAACGCGCGCAGGTCCAGGCGACCGCGCGCGTCGTCGATCAGGTGGGCGGTGATCTCCGCCTCGATCCCGCGGAAACGGGCGTCCGCCTGCGACCACTGGCGGATCGGCAGCGCCTCGGCGTCCGGGGTCGTCGCGCCGGTGTCGACCAGGTAGATGAAGCCCTTGAAGTCGGTCTGGTAGATCGCGGCCTTGGCCTCGAAGCGCTTGCCGTGGTGGTGCAGGCCCAGTTCGGCCTGGTCGGCGCGCTCCTCGCGCATGAACGGATCGCCGATCTCGAACGACGCGGTCGCCGCGTGCGGCCCGTTCGCGTACAGCTCCTCCTCGGCGGGCGCGCGTTCGGCGCGGTCGAGGTTGAGGCTCAGCCGCCAGGCGTCGGCGAATTTCCAGACGGCGCCGGCCGAGTAGCTCTTCGGCGAGAAATTGCGCACCGCGCCGCCGTTCGGGGCGGTGCGCACGCGGTCGGCGCGGGCGCCGAGGTCGAACTGGAACGCGCCGTAATCGCCGTGTTCGATCCAGAACACGCCGCTCGAACGGGTGCTGGTGCGCGGCACGAACGCTTCCTCGCCGATCGCCTCGAAGGTGCGGTCGCCGAACTGCGCGCCGAGCGCGCCGGTCCAGGCACCGAACGGCTTCATTGTCAGTTCGATCCGGCCGTCGGTGGCCTCGTTGACGAAATGCGTGCCGACCTCGCTGCCTTCGAACTCGGTGTGTTCGTAGTGGGTGTCGGCGACGCTGACCCGCGCGCCCTGGAAGATCCAGAACGGACGGTTCACGCCGGCCTTCAGCTCGCCGCGCGTCTGCAGCATGTCGAGGTGGACGCTCGGCTCGCCGAGCGCGGCGTCCCCGGGTTCGCCGGGATTGCCGTAGCGGTCCTGGTAGCGCGAGGCGGACACGCCGAGGAACCCGTCCTGGCCGACCCACGACGCCGCCAGCGCGCCGGTGCGCGTATGCACGAAGCTGTTGTCCTGGCGCCCGTCCGGCGTGTCGTAGTCGTCCGATTCGCGGTAGACGCCGTCGGCGTGCAGCACCAGCGCGCCGTCGGCGCCGGAGGCGTCGACCCGGGCCATCGCGGTGCGGCCCCGGTCGACCGTGCCGTAGCGCACTTCGGCGCGGCCGCTGACGGCGTCGTCGAGCGGACGTTCGGCGATGCGGCCGTCGACCACGTTCACCACGCCGCCGATCGCGCCGCTGCCGTAGAGCAGGGTGGCCGGGCCCTTCAGCACTTCGATCTGGTCGGCGAGGAAGGGTTCGACCGCGGTGGCGTGGTCCTGGCTGATCGTCGAGACGTCCTGGCTGGCGAGGCCGCCGGTCAGCACGCCGACGCGGGGGCCGTCGAGGCCGCGGATGATCGGCCGGCCGACGCCGGCGCCGAAATTCGAACTCTGCACGCCGGGCAGCCGGCTCAGCGTGTCGCCGAGGGTCGCGCCCTTGTCGCGGTCCAGCGCTTCGCCGGTCAGGACCTCGGTCGGCTGGCTCAGCTCCTCGGCGGTCTGCCGCAGCGGGCTGGCGGTGACCACGACGGTGTCGAGATCGCGCGCCTCGTGGTGGCGGGCGTCCTGGCCGTCGCCGTCGTCGGCGGCCGAGGCCGCGGCGGGCAGCGCCAGCGCCAGTGCGAGCCACAGCGGCGCGCGGGAAGGGAAGCGGCGGCCGGCGCGGCCGGGCCAGGCGGGTCTGAACATGCGTCACATCCGTCGAGAAGGGAGGGTGTCAATATGTTATAACATTACAGAATTGACCCCTCCCAGAAGTCATGCCCATCGACCACGCCCCGGCACAACGGCAGGCCGAACGCCCCGCCGCGACTGGTTTGCGGGCCCGTCCGCGTGCGATCATTGTTACGTTATAACCATGCAATACCGACCTTCGGGACGAACATGAAAAACAGTCTGTCGGGCCTCTGTGTCGTGGCTGCGCTCTCCTGCACGCCCGCGTTCGCGGCTTCGCCCGCGCCTGCCGCGCCCGCACAGGCCACCGTCGACGCCATGGCCGAGCAGCTCCGCGCCCTGCGCGCCGAAGTCGAGGCGCTGCGCCGGGAAACCGAGGCGAACCGGGCCGAACTCGCGCGCCTGCGCGGGCAGGCGCCGGCCGCGCCCGCCGCGCAGCCCGCCGACGACGTCGCCGCGGTGGCCGCGGACGATGTCGCCGCCGACGACCTGGCCGCGCCCGACGCCGGCGTCGCCGATGCCGCGCCGGCCTCCGTCGCCGCCGCGCCGGACGCGTCCTCAGGCGGCAACAACGCCAACGCCTTCAACCCGGCGATCAGCCTGATCCTCAACGGCAGCTACAGCCACCATTCGCTCGATCCGGGCGTCTATGCCCGCGCCGGCTTCCCGCTGGTCGGCGAGGGCGGTCCGTCGCCGCAGGGCCTGTCGCTGGGCGAGAGCGAGCTGTCGATGTCGGCGAACATCGACGACAAGTTCTACGGCCAGATCACGCTGGCGGTGGGCAGCGAGGACGGCGAGGACCATCTCGGCGTCGAGGAGGCCTTCGTCGACGCCACCGCGCTGCCGGCCGGCTTCAACCTGCGCCTGGGCCGGTTCTACTCGAACATCGGCTACCTCAACAGCCACCATACCCACACCGACAACTTCGCCGATCGCCCGCTGGCCTACCAGGCGTTCCTCGGCAACCAGTACGGCGACGACGGCGTGCAATTGCGCTGGCTGGCGCCGACGCCGTTCTTCCTGGAATTCGGCGGCGAGGTGTTCCGCGGCGATCGTTTCCCCGCCGCCGGCGCGCGCAGCGGCGGGCTCGGCACGCGCAGCCTGTTCGCGCACCTCGGCGGTTCGGCCGGCAGCGAGAGCGAATGGCTGGCCGGCGTGTCGATGCTGCACACCCGCGCCGCCGGCGCCGAGGACGGGTTCAGCGGCAAGGGCCGGCTGTACCTGGCCGACGCGACCTGGAAATGGGCGCCGCAGGGCAACTTCAAGGACGGCGGCGTGACCCTGCGCGGCGAGTATTTCCACGAGGATCGCGACGGCGCCTACATCGATCCCGACGACGCCACGATCACCGCGCCCTGGAACGGCCAGCGCCGCGGCGCCTACGTCGAAGCGGTCTATCGCTTCAGCCGCACGTGGGACGTCGGCTATCGCTACGACCGCCTGTGGGCGGGCGACGGCGGCCCGCTCGCCACGCCGTTCGCCAGCCCGTTCGATCCCTCGCGCCACAGCGCCGAGCTGACCTGGCGCAACAGCGAATTCAGCCTGTTCCGCCTGCAGTTCAGCCGCGACCGTCCCAACGCCGACGACACCGACAGCGCCGTCACCCTGCAGTACCAGACCAGTCTCGGCGCGCACGGCGCGCACAAGTTCTGAGGAACCGATCGCCATGTCCGCTGTCACCATGAAGTCCGTCGCCTTCAAGTCCGTCGCCTTCCGCCTGTGCCTGCCGCTGCTGCTCGGCGCCGCCGTCGTCGCTCCGGCGCAGGCCAGGCTGCGCGTGTTCGCCTGCGAGCCGGAATGGGGGGCGCTGGTCCACGAACTCGCCGGCGACAAGGTCGACGTCGACGTCGCCACCTCCGCGCTGCAGGACGTCCACGTCATCGAGGCCAAGCCCAGCCTGATCGCCAAGCTGCGCGCGGCCGACCTGCTGGTCTGCACCGGCGCCGAGCTCGAGGTCGGCTGGCTGCCGCAGTTGATCCGCCAGTCCGGCAACACCAGGGTCGCCTCGGGTCCCGGCGCGTTCATGGCCGCGATGCAGGTGAAGACGCTGGAGAAGCCGACCGCGCTGGATCGCGCCAACGGCGACGTGCATCCGGACGGCAACCCGCACGTGCAGCTCGATCCGCGCCGGGTGCTGGTGATCGCCCAGCGCCTCGACGCGCGCCTCGCGCAGCTCGATCCGGCCAACGCCGCGGTCTACCGGCAGCGCCTCGCCGACTTCACCGGCCGCTGGACCGCCGCGATGAAGCGCTGGCAGGCGCAGGCCGCGCCGCTGCGCGGCCGCAAGGTCGTGGTCCACCACATCAGCTGGGTGTACCTGTGGGACTGGCTGGGCATCCAGCAGATCGGCGCGCTGGAGCCCAAGCCGGGCGTGCCGCCGACCAGCGCCCACCTCTCGGGCCTGATCGCGACCACCAAGGCCTCGAACACGCTGGCGATCATCAGCGCCGCCTACCAGGACCGGAAGCCGGCCGAGTGGCTGTCCGGACGCACCGGCGTGCCGGCGGTGACGCTGCCGTACACGGTCGGCGGCGACGCCCAGTCGAAGGACCTGTTCGGCCTGTTCGATTCGACCATCGCCAAACTGCTCGGGGCGGCCAAGTGACCCTGAACTGGGAAGGCCTGGACGTCTCGATCCTCGGCCCGGCCTGCGTCGCCGGGCTGATCGTGCTGTCCACCCACGTGCCGCTGGGCCGGCAGGTGCTGGCGCGCGGGATCATCTTCATCGACCTGGCGATCGCGCAGATCGCCGGCCTCGGCGTGATCCTGGCGCAGTTCCTCGGCGTCGACGAACACGGCTACGGCGTGCAGGTCGCCGCGGCCGCGGCCGGCCTGCTCGGCGCGGCCCTGCTGTCGTGGACCGACAGGCGCTGGCCGAAATACCAGGAGCCGCTGATCGGCACCCTGTTCGTGCTCGCCGCCACCGGCAGCCTGCTGCTGCTGGCGAACAACCCGCAGGGCGGCGAACACCTCAAGGACCTGCTGGTCGGGCAGATCCTGTGGGTCAGCTACGGCCAGCTGGTCCCGGCGGCGCTGCTGTCGGCGCTGCTGCTGTCGGCGATGGCGTGGAAACGCGGCGAGCCGCGCGGGCTGCTGTTCTACGGCCTGTTCGCATTGGCGATCACCGCGTCGGTGCAACTGGTCGGCGTGTACCTGGTGTTCGCCAGCCTGATCGTCCCGGCGCTGGGCACGGTCAGCCTCGGGCGCCGGCTGGGCGCGGCCTACGCGATCGGCGTCGCCGGCTACGTCTCGGGGCTGGTGCTGTCGGCGTTGCTCGACCTGCCCAGCGGCGCGATGATCGTCTGGACCCTGGTCGGCTGCGCGCTGCTGGCGCAGCCGTTCGCGCTGCGCCGCCGAGACGGCCGCAGCGACCGCCGCGAAGCGGGCGGGGCATCCGCGGAGGCATGAGCGTCGTCATGGAACACCGCTATCGCGTCCTGCTCGACCGGCTCGGGGCGGCCGGCTCCTTCCTGTGCGCCATCCACTGCGCGCTGCTGCCGATGCTGATCGCGATCCTGCCCAGCCTCGGCGTGGCGACCTGGCTCGGCGACAACGCCGAGGAATGGTTCGTGATCTTCGCCTCGATGGTCGGCCTGTTCAGCGTGGTCTGGGGCTATCGCCGGCACCGCGAAGTCCGCGCCCTCGGGCTGCTGCTGCCGGGGCTGGCGGCGCTGTGGTTCGGCGTCCTCTACCCGCCGCTGCACGCCTCGGTCCTGCCGCACGCCGTGGTGATGACCCTCGGCGGCACCCTGGTCGCGCTGGCCCACCTGGCCAACCTGCGCCTGACCCACCTGGCGGCCGAGGCCGACGCCGGCTGAGGCCGGCCGGGGCACGCGCCCGGGACCGGGCGGGCCCGCCAGGCCCCGGCGTGGTAGCATGCGCGGCCCGCGGATCGCCGCGGATCCATTGCAGCACACGTTCACACCGCTTCAAGACAGACATCGACGAGGATTTCGACATGGGCAAGGGCGACCGCAAGACCGCCAAGGGCAAGCGCTACAACTCCAGCTACGGCAACGCCCGTTCTCACGCCGTGACCAAGGCCGCCGGCACCGCCGCCGCGCCGGTCGCCAAGAAGACCGCCGCCAAGCCCGCCGCCAAGGCGCCGGCGAAGAAGGCCGCGGTCAAGAAGGCCGCCGCCAAGGAGTGATCGGGCCCGCCTGATCGGCCCCGTGACCCCGCTTCGAGACCCCGCTTCGGCGGGGTTTCGCGTTTCAGGAGGTCGAGAGGACCGGGCGCGTCGTCGTCGCCGGCACCCGCTCGAGCTGGCCGCCGGCATAGTCGGTCGCGAACGGCAGGTCGCGACGGTGGACGTAGCCGATGAAGCAGTCGCAGGCCCGGTTGGGGCAGGGTCGCGGGCGCAGGCGCGCGGCGAAGCTGCCGTCGTAGAGGTTGCCCAGCGGCTCGGCGACGAAATGGCAGCGGCGCACGCCGCCGTCGCCGTCGATCGACAGCACCGACTCGCCGGTGGCGCACGGCGCGCCGAGGCTGGGCGGCGGATCGAGGCTGAAGTCGAAGTGCGGGTCGATGCGCCGCAGCCGCGCCACGTCGTCGTTCGCGTAGTAATCCGGATCGCGGCCGTCCCAGGCGTTCAGCCACAGCGGCACGTCGCCGGGCAGCGCCGCGCGCAGCCGGTCGATGTCGTCGAACGCCTCGCGCAGCGCCACCATGCCCACGCTGAAGCGCAGCCCGCGCCGATGCAGCGCGTCGCAGCGCGCGACGAACGTCGCCAGCGGCACCTGGGTGGGATGCCACGTGCACCACAAGGCGAACGCGCGCGGATCGACCTCGTCCAGCCAACGCAGGCCGATGCACAGGTTGGTCTGGATCGCCACCCGGCGCACGTGCGGCAACCGGCTCAGCGCGATCATCGCCTCGCGGTAGTGCCTGCGCACCAGGCCCTCGCCCCAGGGCGTGAACAGGATCGACAGCGGCCGCCGCCACGCCCTCGCCCACGCGACGAAGCGGGCGAGGTCCGCGGCGTCGCGCTGCAGCGTCGCGCGGGTGTCGCGGGTCTTGGCGAACGGGCAGTAGGCGCAGTCGTAGTTGCAACTGCCCAGCCGCCCGCGATACAGCAGCGACAGATGCCCGGGCGCGGCGGCGTCCTGCAGCGCTTCGATCGCCGCCTGCGGCACGTGGTGGTCAGCGCGGCGCATGCTCGGCCATCCGCGCGGCCACCGTCGGCGACGCCAGCCACGGCCCGATCGTGTCGGCGCGCGCGAAGCCGTCGTCGGTCAGCGCGAGCAGCGCGCCGTCGCGCCGGGCGAGGCCCAGCGGCTCCAGCGCCGACAACTGCGGCAGGTCGTCGAACGGTTCGCTGCCGAAGCGCGCGTGCCAGGCGTCGAGGTCCAGCCCCGGTTTCACCAGCAGCGACTGGATCGCGTAGCGCCGGCGCTGTTCGTCGCCGTCGAGCGCGAAGCCGTGCCGCACCTGCGCGAAATCGTCGGCGGTCAGCGCCAGGTGGTGGGCGAGGATCCCGGCGACGCTGCGCCGCGAGACGCCGTACTCGCTCGCGTAGTGCAGGCCGCGGGTGTACGAGCGCGCGCCGCAGCCGATGCCGACCATGCCGTCGTCCTGGCAGCAGTAGGCCGGGCCGGCGTCGCCCGCGGGCGCGTGCGGGGCGCGGAACATGCGCATCGACATCTGGGTGTAGCCGGCGGCGAGCAGCCGGTCGCGGCCCGCGCGGTACAGCGCCGGGCGGTCGTCCTGCGGTTCGGCCTGCAGCGCGAACCGGGCGCGGCCGTCGCGTCCGGTCATGCGCCCGAGCCCGGTCAGCGGTCGCACGTACAGCGGATAGAGATAAAGCTCCTCCGGCGCGAACGCGAGCGCGCTGTCGATCGAGGCCACGAAGCTGTCGACGCTCTGCCCGGCGATGCCGTAGATCAGGTCGAGGTTGAGGGTCGGGAAGTCCTGCGCGCGGATCGCGGCGACCGCGCGCTCGACCTCGTCGCGCTGCTGCGGCCGCACCAGCGCGCGCACTTCGGCGTCGCTGAAGCTCTGGATGCCCATGCTCACGCGATCGATGCCGGCTTCGCGGCACAGCGCCATCTTTTCGGCGTCGACGGTGTCGGGCGAGACCTCCATGCCCGACGGCAGCGCGCGCGGGTCGATGCCGTGGCGCTGCAGCATCGCGAACAGGCGCGCGAGCTGCGGCGTCGTCAGGTAGCTCGGGGTGCCGCCGCCCAGCGCGACGCGGGCGAAGCGCGGGCCGTCGAGCGCATCGACGGTGACCGCCAGTTGCACGCCGAGCTGGTCGAGGTAGCGCTCGACCGCGTCGTCGTTCGGCTTCGCCAGCGCGAACAGGTTGCAGAAGCCGCAGCGATACGGGCAGAACGGGATGTGCAGGTACAGGAACAGCGCGTCGCGCGCCTCGCCGGCCCAGACCTCGCGCAGCGCGCGCGGTGCCGGCAGCGCACGGTACGCGGTCTTGTGCGGATACGAGTACGAATAGGCCTGGTACGGCGGCAGCCGCAGCAGCGCGTCCAGCGTCGGCAGGGGAACGGCGGCGTTCATGCGTCGGGGGCGTGTCCAAGCAGGAAATGCGCGTACGGCACGTGCAGCACCACGTCGTGGGCGAGGCGATGGCCGCGATAGCCGTCCTCGCCGTAGGCGGTGCCGTGGTCGGAGCAGACGATCGCGAACGTCGGCGCGCGCCGGCGCGCGGCCGCGAACAGCGGCGCCAGCGCGCCATCGACGTAGGCGAGGGCGGCGGCCTGGCTCGCGGGCGTGTCCTCGGTCGCGCCGGGCAGATGGTGCCGGTTCGGCTGGTGCAGCGCGGAGACGTTGAGATAGGTGAAGCAGCGCCGGCCGCGCAGGTCGTCCGCGTCGAGCCGCGCGCAGGCCAGCGCGACCTGGCGCTCGGTGGAATCGATCGCGGTCACGCCGAACGCCGGCGCCCAGTGCGCTTCGTCGAACAGCCCCGGCAGGTCGCGGCCCAGCGCGTTCGCCGGATTGAAGAAGCCGACGCCGCCGATGCACAGCGTGTGGTAGCCCAGCGCCGCGAAGCCGCCGACGATGTCGGCGCGGTCGGCGCCGCCGTCGTCGGCGAACACGAACGTGTTGGCGTCCACCGTCTCGCTGCCGGCGAACGCCAGCGCGAACAGCCGCGGATGCGGGCCTGGCGACGCGGGCGTGGGCAGGAAACCGGCGAAGAACGCGCGGTGCGCGGCGTAGGTGAACGTCGCCGGCGTGTGGCGTCGCTCCCAGCCGCCGGTCGGCAGGTGCGCGGCCAGCGTCGGCAGCCGGCCGGCGTCGAAGCAGGCCTGCGCCACGTCGAAGCGCAGCGTGTCGAGCACGATGAACAGCACGTCGTGGCTGCCGACGATCGCATGCATGTCGAGCATCGGCGCGCGCGGCTCAGCCATGCGCGAGCGCCCGGCATGCGGGCGCGCGGGCGAGGCCGGCGAGTACCCAGTCGGCCTGGTCGTCGGCCGGTTCCGCGCCGTCGCAGCGCGCGTGCTGCACGTCGTCGCCGAAGGCGTTGGCTTCGAGCACGACGCAGCGGTCGCGCCCGGGGATCAGGTCGAAGCCGATCATCGCGCTCTCCGGGAATACGCGAGCCGCGGCGCGCACGCCGGCATCGACCGTCGCCCACGTCGCCTCGTCGAGCAGCGATCGCGGATCGGCGCGCCGGTTGCCCAGGTGCAGGTTGGTCATCGGCGCGGCCGCGATCCGCGCCACGCGCTGTCGCGGCGCACCGGCGAAGGCGATCACGCGCAGGTCGAAACAGGCGCCCGCGACCCCCGCTGCGCGCGGCTTGGGAATCCACGTCTCGGCATAGCAGTCCTGCGCGGCGAGCGCGTCGATCAGCGCTTCGATCCGCTTGCGCGCCGTGTAGCGCTGCGGCGACAGCCGGTTGAACAGGCGCGCATGCGCACCGTCTTCGTCCACGACTTCGGCCGTGGTCCACGCGAGTTCGCGGCCGTCGGGATGCCGGCGATACGCGACCACGCCCGCGGCGGCCGAGCCGTAGCGCGGCTTCACGAAAACGCGATCGCAGCCGTGCGCGTCGAGCAGCGCGCGCAGGTGCGCGTACGAGCGCACGCGCCCGAGCGCCGGCGGCACGTCGATCCCGGCCGCGGCCAGCGCTTCGCGGCAGGCCCATTTGTCGCCCATGCGCAGGATGTCCTCGACCGGATTCAGCCAGCGGACCGGGCCGGCGGCGGCCTCGGCCTCGCGGGCGATCGCGCGCAGCAGGTCGGCGAAGCCCGCGAACCACAGGTCGCGATGCGCGAGCGCATGGCCGTCGATGCCCGCGGGCGGCGCGCCGTCGCGTCCGAGCAGGCGATGGCCGCGCCGCACCAGCCGTTCGTACAGCGCGGCGTCCGCCGCCGGCGCGTCGAGCTTGACCATCGTCGGCGCGCCGTCGTCGGACGACGGCAGCGCGAGCGGCGGCGCCGACGGATCGAGGCGTTCCGCGTAGTCGAACGCCGCCGCATGGCCCAGGCCGCGCGCGTGCAGCGCGCGCTGCAGACGCTGGATGCGGCGATGCCCGGGCGCGCCGAACACCGCCAGCGGCAGGTCGCGCGGGGTCACGCGTTCACTCGGCGACGGCGACGTAGCGCTCCCCGTCGTCCTCGTCCTGCGGGTCGTCGAGCACCACGCGGCAGGGGAGGGCCTTCAGCTTCGCCTGCCAGGCGTCGCCGATGTAGTGGTGGCTCAGGTCGAGCGTCTTCAGCCCCGCCAGATGCGGACTCCCGCACAGCGCCTGCGCGCCGGCATCGCCGATCGTGCCCATCGACAGGTCCAGCGTGTCGAGCCGGCCCAGCCAGGCGCAGCCGGCGAGGTATTGCGCCAGTGCGTCGCTGATCTGCGCGTCGCGCAGGCCGAGGTAGTCGAGCCGCGAGGCGTCGATCGCGTCGAGCAGGCGCGCGTAGCTCTGCACGTCGCCGTCGAAACCGTAGTTGTCGTCGCCCAGCCACAGTTCCAGCCGCTTCAGCGCCGGCAGCGTCGAGCCCGCGATCGCGCCGACGATGCGTTCGGGCAGCCCGCCGCACTCGATCGCCAGTTCCTGCAGCGCCGCGTGCGAGAACGGCGCGAGCGCGAGGTCGGTGCTGCCGCGGATGCGCAGCGACTGCAGGTCCGGGAACGCGGCGAGCAGCGGGTTGTAGTCGCCCTGGACGATCCACGAGATCTCGCATTCCTCGAAGCTCATGTCGCCGACGAACAGCGCGCGCAGCGCCGGCAGTTCGGCGCTGCGTTCGATCAGTGCGTCGAGATAGCCCTGCGGCGGCTCGCTCTGCGCCTCGCTCCACGCGCCGATGATGAGCGCGTCGAGTGCGGTCGTGTCGACCTGGGCGAGGAAGGCGTCGAGCAGGTCGCGCTGGCTTTCGGCGGCGTCGTAGTCCTGCGCGAGGCGGAAGGCGTGGGTGCGCACGGCGTCGCGGTCGGCGACGGTGTCGCCCATCCGGAATTCGACGACGGGTTTGCCGAAGAAGCGTTCGAGGGTCTCGTTGACGGTCATGGAAGGTCCTTGGCGCGGGCGCCGGTCGGGGAGAGAGGAAATCGATGCGCTGGATTCAGTGCGATCGGGCCTTGGCTTCGGCCGCGGCTTCCGCTTCGACCGCACGCCACACCCGCAGCAGGTTGCCGCCGAGCAGTTTGCGCAGGTCGGCGTCGCGATAGCCGCGGGCCTGCAGCCCGGCGATCAGGTTCGGATAGTCGGCGACGGTCTTGAGGCCGTCGGGCAGGGCGCCGTCGACGCCGTCGAAGTCGGAGCCGAGGCCGACGTGGTCGATGCCGACCAGCTTCACGCCGTAGTCGATCTGGTCGAGCACCGCGTCGAGCTTCACCGGCAGCGGCGGATGCGTGCGTTCCCAGTCGGCGTCGAATTCGGCGACGGTCTGCGCGGTGCGGCCGGCGGCCTTCTCGCGCTGGTAGGCGTTGTAGGCGACGAAGTAGGCCTGGGTGCGCGCGGCCGAGGCCGGATCGACGAAGGCGTTGCCGAACGGCACCTGGATCACGCCGCCCCGGTCGGCGATGGCCTTCGCGAGTTCGTCGCTGAGGTTGCGCTCGAATCCCGGGGTGAAGTGGCGGAACGCCGAGTGGGTGGCGACGACCGGCGCGCGGCTGAGCGCGACCGACTGCGCGACCGCGTCGTCCGACAGGTGCGAGACGTCGATCATCATCCCGAGCCGGTTCATCTCGGCCACGACCTCGCGGCCGAACGGGCTGAGCCCGCGCCAGCGCTTCTCGGTCGCATAGGACGAATCGGCGATGCGGTTGTTGTCGCTGTGGGCGAGGGTGACGTAGCGCACCCCGCGATCGAAGAACACGCGGAGGTTCGCGAGGTCGTCGCCGATCGGCGCGCCGTTCTCCATCCCCATCGGCAGCAGCACGCGGCCGCCGCGGCGCAGGCGATCGACGTCGCGCGGCGAACGCAGCACCGCGAACCGGTCCGGATGTTCCGCGGCCAGCGCCTGCACGCCGTCGATCATGCGATGGGCGACGTTCCACGCGCTGCCGTCGGCGTCCTGGCCGGGCGAGGTGTAGATCGACATGAAGGCCACGTCGAGGCCGCCGGCGCGCGCCTTCGGATAGTCGAACTCGCGGGCCTGCGCCTGCGACAGGTCGAGCCACCGCTTCGCCAGTTCGGTCGGCGCGTCGATGTGGGTGTCGACGATCACCGCGTCCTGCGCGAGCGTTCGCGCGGCGGGCGTCGCGTCGCCGGCATGGGCGATGCCGGCGGTCAGCGCGGCGGCGAGGGCGGGAAGCAGCAGGGGGCGGCGCATGGCGGGCTCCGTGGAGGGGACGGGGTCAGGCGGAGGCGGACAGGCGCTGCCCGCCCGCGACGACGAGGCGGGCGAGGTCGCCGCCGAGCCAGTAGCACAGTTCGGCCGGGCGGCGGATGTCCCACAGCACGAGGTCGGCGCGCTGGCCGACGCGCAGCCGGCCGCGATCGTGCAGGCCCAGCGCGCGCGCGGCGTGCTCGGTCGCGCCGCGCAGCGCTTCCTCGGGGGTGAGCCGGAAATGGGTGCAGGCCAGCGTCATCGCCAGGCGCAGCGACAGCAGCGGCGAGGTGCCGGGATTGGCGTCGGTCGCCACCGCCATCGGCACGCCGTGGCTGCGGAAGGCGTCGATCGGCGGCCGCTTGGTCTCGCGCAGGCAGTGGAATGCCCCGGGCAGCAGCACCGCGACGGCGCCGGCGTCGGCCATCGCGCGCACGCCGTCCTCGTTGGTGTATTCGACGTGGTCGGCGGACAGGCCGCCGAAGCCGGCGACCAGCGCCGCGCCGCCGAGGTCGCTGAGCTGGTCGGCGTGCAGCTTCACCGGCAGCCCCAGCGCGCGCGCGGCCTCGAACACCCGCCGCGTCTGCGCGGGGGTGAAGCCGATGCCTTCGCAGAACGCATCGACCGCATCGACCAGGCCTTCGGCGTGCAGCCGCGGCAGCCAGTCGATCACGGCGTCGATGTAGGCGTCCGCCCGGCCGGCCGGCGCGGGATCGGCGAACTCCGGCGGCAGCGCGTGCGCGCCGAGGTAGGTGGTGCGCACGGTCACGCCCAGGGTCTGGCCGATGCGGCGCGCGACCCGCAGCATCCGGCGCTCGCTCTCGAAGTCGAGGCCGTAGCCGGACTTGATCTCCAGCGTCGTCGCGCCGTCGGCGAGCAGCGCCCGCGCGCGCGGCAGCGACTGCGCCAGCAGCGCGTCCTCGTCCGCGTCGCGCACCGCGCGCACGGTCGAGACGATGCCGCCGCCGGCGCGGGCGATCTGCGCGTAGTCCGCGCCCTGCAGGCGCAGCTCGAATTCGTGGGCGCGATCGCCGGCGAACACCAGGTGGGTGTGGCAGTCGACCAGCCCGGGCGTGACCCAGCCGCCGTCGGCCTCGATCACTTCGTCGGCCAGCGTCTCCGGCGCGCCCGGCAGCGCGTCGCGCGGACCGACGAACGCCAGCAGGCCGTCCTTCCAGCCGATCGCGCCGTCGCCGATCGCGCCGTAGTCCGGCCCGTCCAGCGTCGCCAGCGAGGCGCCGACCAGCAGGCCATCGAAGTAGACGGTGTCGTTCATGCGGGTTTTCCTCCGGCGGACGCGGTCGCGGTCGCGGGCGCGGCCAGCAGCAACTGTGCCAGCCCCTTGTAGATCGGCGTGCGGCAGACCAGCGCCGAGGCCCCGCGGGCGAGCAGGACGGTGGCGAGGATCGGTAGGGTCATGTCGCTGTTGTCGGTCAGTTCCATGCAGATCACGGCGGAGGTCAGCGGCGCCTGGGTGACCCCGGCGAGGTAGGCGCACATCCCCAGCAGCACGAACACGGTCGAGTCCTGGCCCGGGAACAGCAGCCCCAGATCGTGGCCGATGCCGGCGCCGACCGCCAGCGCCGGCGAGAACAGCCCGCCGGGGATGCCGGCGGCGTAGGACACCAGGTTCGCCAGCCATTTCAGCGGGCCGAACTCGACCCCGGCATGCGGATGGCCCTGGACGAAATTGCGCGCCTGTTCGTAGCCGGTGCCGAACAGACCATCGCCGAACACCAGCCCGAGCCCGGCGAGCGCCAGCCCGCAGCCGGCCGCCAGCAGCACCGGATGGCGTGCGCGCAGCGCGCCGAACCAGCGCGGCCGACCCGCGACCAGCGCCAGCACGACGCGCGCGAAGAGGCCGCCGGCCAGCCCGCAGGCGATCCCGCACAGCGGCACCGCCAGCCAGCCGGCGCCCAGCGGCAGTTCGCCTTCCACGCGGCCGAAATAGGTGTAGCTGCCGATCAGCCCGAGCGAGACCACGCCGCCGACGATCACCGCGGTCAGCAGGGTGCCCGAGAAGCGGTGCTCGAAGCGGCTGCTCAGCTCCTCGATCGCGAACACCACGCCGGCCAGCGGCGCGTTGAACGCCGCGGCGATGCCGGCGGCGCCGCCGGCCAGCAGCAGCCGGGACGCGTCCTGGTGGCTGGTGTAGCCGAAGCGGCGGCCGATCGAGTAGAGCAGGCTGGCGCCGACGTGGACGGTCGGACCTTCGCGGCCGATCGACGCGCCGCCGAGCAGGGCAAGCGCGGTCAGGCCGAGCTTGCCGGCGGAGACCTTCGGCGACAGGTTGCGCTCGGCGAAGGCGTCGTCGGTGCTTTCCATCGAGGCGATCACCTGCGGGATGCCGCTGCCGCGCGTGGCGCGCAGTGCGCCGGTGGTCAGCCAGGACAGACCGGCGAACACCAGCGGCGTGATCGCCAGCGCCGCCCAGGGCGAGAACGCGAGCGCGCGCCGGAACAGGGTGAAGGCGCCGTCGCACAGCTTGGCGAACAGCAGCGCCGCGAGGGCGACGAGGACCGCGCCGCCCCACAGCACCAGCCGGCGCTTCCAGTCGTTCGGGGACAGCAGCGGGTCGAGCGGATGCGGTGCCGCGGTGTCGGGTGGCGTCGTCGACATCCGCGGGATTGTCGCATGCATCGGCGACCGCGTTGCGGCGAAGCGACGCCGGATTCGATCCCGCGATCCGTGCGCGACGCCGGGTCAGCGCACCGCCCCGGCGGCGCGCAGCGCGGCGGCATCGAACCCGTGCGCCGCGCAGATCGCGTCGGTGTGTTCGCCCAGCCGCGGCGGGCGCACCGGCGCGGCCATCGGCGAGGCGGTCATGCGCAGCGGGCTGGCGATCATCGGGATGCCGTCGGCCTCGATGCGCAGGCCGCGGGCGGTGGCGAGTTCGCCGAACACCGCGTCGCGCACCGTGTTCACCGGCGCGGCGGGAATCCCGGCGGCGTCGAAGCGCGCCAGCCAGTGCGCGACCCGCTCGCCGGCGAAGCGGTGCGCGAGCTCCGGGATCAGGCGCTCGCGGTTCGCCACCCGCGCGGCGTTGGTGGCGAAGCGCGGGTCGTCGCGCCAGTCCTCGCGGTCGATCGCGCCGCACAGGCGTTGCCACAGCGCGTCGCTGCCGCAGGCCAGCGCGAACGCGCCGTCGGCGGCGTCGAAGGTCTGGTAGGGCACGATGCTGGCGTGGGCGTTGCCGTGGCGGCGCGCGTCCTCGCCGGTGAACAGCGCGCTCGCGGCGACGTTCGCCAGCGCCTGCAGTTGGCTGTCGAACAGCGCGACCTCGATCGACTGGCCTTCCCCGGTGCGCGCGCGCTGGTGCAGCGCGGCGAGGATCGCGATCGTCGCGTTGAGCCCGGTGGTGAGATCGACGGTGGCGACGCCGACCTTGCTCGGCGGCCCGTCCACCGGGCCGGTGATCGCCATCAGCCCGGACTCCGCCTGCACCGCGAAGTCGTAGCCGGGGCGCCGCGCGCCGGGGCCCTCGCGGCCGTAGCCGGAGATCGCGCAGTGGATCAGCCGCGGATTGAGCGCGCGCAGCGAGGCCGCGTCCAGCCGCAGCGATGCGGCGACGCCGCCGCGGAAATTTTCGATCAGCACGTCGGCGTCGCGGATCAGCGCTTCGAGCAGCGGCCGCGCGTCCGGATGGCGCAGGTCCATCGCGATCGAGCGCTTGCCGCGGTTGCAGCTCGCGAAATAGGCGGAGATGTCGCCGTCGAAGGGCGGGCCGTAGCCGCGGGTGTCGTCGCCTTCCAGCGGCTCGATCTTGATCACCTCCGCGCCGAGGTCGGCGAGGGTCATCCCGCACCACGGCCCGGCGAGCACGCGGGAGAGTTCGAGAACCCGGAGTCCTGCCAGTGCCGACATCGACGCGCCTGTCGCGGGGGAGTGCGCAGTGTACCGGGCGCGTCGGAGGTTGGCGGATCGACACGTCGTTGCCCCCACCCCGGCCCTTCCCCGTGTGCGGGGGCGGGTCGGGGCGGGGGCGGGGCCTGCGCATGCGCTTGGGGCGGGAGGATCGCGGTGCGACAATCCGCGGATGACCGCACAGATCGCTTTCGTCGACGGCCGCTGGCAGTTGCCCGGCATCGCCAACCTGCACTCCCACGCCTTCCAGCGCGCCATGGCCGGGCTGGCCGAGCGCATGACCCATCCGTCCGATTCGTTCTGGACCTGGCGCGAGACCATGTACCGGATGGCCGCGCGGTTCGATCCGGACCGCCTGCACGCGGTCGCCGCGCAGCTCTACGCGGAGATGCTCGAAGCCGGCTACACCACCGTCTGCGAGTTCCACTACCTGCACCACGCGCCCGACGGCCGGCCGTACGCCGATCCGGCGGCGATGTCGCGGGCGCTGATCGCCGCCGCGCGCGAGACCGGCATCCGCCTGACCCTGCTGCCGGTGCTGTACATGACCGGCGGTTTCGACGGCCGTCCGCTCAACGATCGCCAGCGCCGCTTCGGCCACGACGTGGACGCCTGGCTGCGGCTGTTCGAGACCCTGCGCGCGGAGCAGGACGACGCCCGGAATGGCGGCATGCCCCATGACCGCATGTCACATGACGGCATGCTCCGCGTCGGCTGCGCCCTGCACAGCCTGCGCGCGGTGCCGCCGGACGCGATGCGCGCCGTGCTCGACGCGCTGCCGCGGGAGACGCGCATCCACCTGCACATCGCCGAGCAGATCGGCGAGGTCCAGGACTGCCTCGCGCTGCGCGGCGACCGGCCGGTGCGCTGGCTGCTGAACCAGGCCGAGGTCGATGCGCGCTGGACGCTGGTCCACGCCACCCACCTGGAGATGGACGAGATCGTCGGCATCGCCGACCGCGGCGCGACGGTCGCGATCTGCCCGACCACCGAGGCGAACCTCGGCGACGGCCTGTTCCCGCTGCGCGATTTCCTCGATGCCGGCGGCGCCTGGGGCATCGGTTCGGACTCGCACGTCTCGGTCTCGCCGGTCGAGGAACTGCGCTGGCTCGAATACGGCCAGCGCCTGGTCACCCGGCATCGCAACATCGTCGCCACCGAGGCCTGTCCGAGCGTGGGCGAACGCCTGCTCGCCGGCGTGCGCGCGAGCGCGGCGCAGGCGACCGGCTTCGCGGCGGCGACGCTCGCCGGCGACCGCGTCGTGCTCGATCCGGCCGCGCCGCAGCTCGCGGGCGCGACCGCGGACGACATCGCCGACCGCTGGGTCTTCGCCGGCAACCGGCCGGCGGTGGCGACGGTGTCGGTCGGCGGTCGCGAGGTCGTGCGCGACGGCCGCCACGTGGACCGCGACGCCATCGCCGCGCGCTACGCGACGGCGATGGCGCGGCTGCTGGCGGACGCCTGACCGGCTACGGCGCGGGAGGTTCGCGCAGCGCCGGCAGCAGCGGCGCCAGGCTGCCGTCGTTCGGCGCCGGACGCACGCCCAGCAACTGCGCGAGCAGCGGATAGAGGTCCACGTTCGCGAACGGCGCCAGCACGACGCCGCTGCGGAACGAGGGGCCGGCGGCGACGAAGCTCGCGCGCATCTCCGGGGCGTCGGCCGCGAAGCCGTGTTCGCCGCGCACCGGCTGCGGCCACAGCGGCACGCTGCGCGGCTGCACCCGCCAGCCGGTGTCGGTCTGGCACACGATCGCCGGGATCCGGCGATGGCTGCCGAAGTGCCAGTCCGCGGGGGCGTCGGCCTTGCGCCAGCAGGTGTAGCGATCGTGCGCGCCGACGAAGGCGTCGGCGACCGCGTCCTCGTGTCCGGGTTTCGGCGCGATGCCGACGAAGGCGCCCCACCACGGCACGTCGTAGTCGCCCGGCGGCCGCACGTCGTCGAGATAGCGCACCTGGGTGCGCGGCACGTCGGCCATGCCGTGGTCGGAGACGACGATCAGGTCGGTCGTGGCCTCCAGCCCGCGCAGGCGCAGCCCCTCGCGCAGCCGCGCCAGCGCCGCGTCGAGCGCGTGCAGGGCCGCCATCGCTTCCGGCGACGACGCGCCGGTGTCGTGCGCGGCGATGTCGTACTGGTCGAAATACAGGGTCAGCAACTGCGGGCGCTGGCCGGGCGGGAGGTCCAGCCAGGCCAGGATCTGGTCGACCCGGGCCGCGGGCGTCACCGTCTTGTCGAACGTCCGTCGATGCCGCGGGCGCTGGCCGGCGATCTCGGCGCCCGAACCGGGCCAGAACATCGTCGCCGCGATCCCGCCCTGCTTCTGCAGCGTCGCCCAGATCGGTTCGCCGCCCCACCAGCGGCCGTCGTCGGCGCTCGCCGCCTGCTTCGACACGAACGTCCCGAGCTGCGGATCGGCCATGTTGTTGTGGACGACGCCGTGATGGTCCGGATACAGCCCGGTCGCCAGCGTGTAGTGGTTCGGGAAGGTGAGGGTGGGGACGCTGGAGATCATCCATTCGGCGCGCACGCCCGCGGCGGCGATCGCATCGAGGGTCGGCATCGTGCCGCTGCCGGGCACCGTGGCCGGCAGCGCGTCGATCGAGACCAGCACGACCTCCCGGGTCGGCGCGGCAGCGTTCGCCGGCGGCGGCGTCGCCAGCGGCGGGGTGCCGGCGCAGGCGCCGAGCAGGAGGCAGAACACCGGGACGAGGCACCGGAACGATCGCGCGGACAAACCGCGCCAGGCGGCGGAGGCAGGCATCCGCCGATGATACCGTCGCCGCGTTGCCGCGCGCCCTCGACCGGAGACCCGCCATGCCCCGTTGCCGCCCCGCCTGCGCCGTCCTCGCGCTGTCGTGCCTGCCGGCGTTCGCCGCGCAGGCCGCGGTCGCCCTGTCCCCGGCCGAGTGCGAGGTCTGGACGCGCGAACTGGGGTTCGCCGCGTCGGTCGCCGCGCACGACGCCGCGGCCTTCGCCGAGCACGTCGATCCCGGCGCGGTGTTCGGCGCCGGCCGCGAGCGCCAGGCCCGCGGACGCGAGGCCGTGGTCGCGCGCTGGGCCGGGATCGTCGCCGGCAGGGACGCGACCATCGTCTGGTACCCGGAGCGCACCACGGTCGGTGGCGCGCCCGGGATCGCGTGGTCGGAGGGGCCGTCGCTGGTGATCGCGCACCCGGGGACCGACGCCGAGACCTTCACCCTCGGTCGCTTCCACTCGGTCTGGCGCCGCGGCGAGGACGGCGTCTGGCGCGTGCTGTACGACGACGGGATCGATCTCGGCCCGGCCACGCCGGCGCAGGTCGAGGCCTTCCGCGCGGCCCGGCGCGACGCCTGCCCGGCACGGGCCGCGGACGGCGCGCTGACGACGCCCTGAACTCCGGTTGCGCAATTCAGGCACGTCGGTGCGGTCCGGCGTATGGTGCATCCATCGCCAGCACCTCCCCGCACGGAGCCGCCGCCATGACCCGCCTGCTCGCCGCCCTGCTGCTCGTCGCCGTCTCCGGCGTCGCCGCCGCGCAGACCGTGACCGTCACCAACGAAGCCGGCCAGGCCGAAACCGCCCGCACCGAGCCGGCGACGCCCGCCGACCAGGCCGCCCCGGCCGCGAAGGCCAGCGCGGCGTCGAAGGACGAGGTGGCCGCCAACTGCCTGCGCAGCACCGGCTCGCGGATCGTCGCCACCCGCAACCTGCGCGCCGAGCGCGAAGGCAAGCCGCAGCAGTGCACCAACGGCGCCGGTCGCGTCTACACCCGCGAGGATCTCGACCGCAGCGGCTACGTCGACATCGCCGACGCCCTGCGCGCGCTGGACACCTCGATCCGCTGACCCGCGCTCCACCGCATCGCATGCCTCCGAACGCATGCCCCCGACGCCCGGCCCCGTGCCGGGCGTCGCGTTTGCGGGTTTCGGATTTCAGCCGAACAGGTCGCCGGTCGAGGCCCGCGCCGGCCACGCGCCTTCGAGGCGCAGCAGCGCTTCCTTGATCGGCAGGCCGCCGCCGAAACCGGTGAGCGCGCCGTCGCTGCCGATCACGCGATGGCAGGGCAGCACGATCGGCAGCGGATTGCGGCCGTTGGCGGCGCCGACCGCGCGCACCGCCGCAGGCTGGCCGATCGCCTTCGCCAACTGGCCGTAGCTCCAGGTCGCGCCCCACGGGATCCGCGCCAGCATCGTCCACACCTCGCGCTGGAACGGCGTGCCCTCGGGCGCGAGCGGCAGCGCGAACGTGCGGCGTGCGCCGGCGAAGTATTCGAGCAGTTGCGCGCGCGCCGTCGCCAGCGTCTCCGCGATCGCGCCGCGCGTGCCGGGCACCCAGCCGGCGCGATCGACCGGATGCCGGTTGGTCGGGAATTCGATGTGGCGCAGGCCCGCGGCGTCGGCGGCGAGCGTCAGCGTGCCGATCGGGCTGTCCATGCGTTGGAAGTAGCGCGTGTTCATGCTGCGGCGGCCTCCGTGGCGTCGTTCGGAAGATGCCACAGGTGCAGCACGGCGTAGCCGCGCCACGGCCGCCACGCCTCCGCGCGCGCGGCGGTCGCGCGTTCGCCCAGCCGCGCCGTGCCTGCGGGCGCGAGCCGCTGTTGTAGCACCAGGTCGCCGGCGGGGAAGGCGTCCGGCAGCGCCAGCCCGCGCATCGCGATGTACTGCGCGGTCCAGTCGCCGATGCCCGGCAGCGCGGTGGCGCGGGCGACGAAATCCTCCAGCCGCTGGCCGCCGTCGAACGACAGCCGGCCGTCCACGACCGCCGCCGCCAGCGCGCGGATCGTCGCCGCGCGCGTCTTCGGCAGGCCGATGGTCTCCAGCGGCGCGTCGCGCAGGCGATCGGGCGACGGGAACGTGCGATCGAGGCCCGGCGGCGCGCCGTCGCGATGCCCGCCCCAGGCATCGACCAGTCGCCGCGCCAGCGTGGTCGCGCCGGCGACGCTGATCTGCTGGCCCAGCACCGCACGCACCGCGAGCTCGAAGCCGTCCCAGCCGCAGGGCACGCGCAGGCCCGGATGCGCGGTGATCGCGCGCGCCAGCAGCGGGTCCTGCGCGAACAGCGCGTGGACCGGGCGCAGGTCCGCATCGAGATCGAACATCCGCCGCACCCGGCGCACGTAGTCGGGAATGCGCTTCGTGTCGCCGGGCGCGAGATCGACCAGTTCCAGCCGCAGTTCGGCCTTGCCGTCGATCGCGCCGACCCGCAGCCACGCGCGGCCGTCGCCGATCGCGCGCAGGTAGGCGTCGTCGTCCACGCGCTCGATGCCGGGGATGGCGCGCTTGGCGAGGAAGCGCAGCAGCAGGCCGAAGTCCAGCGGCGGCCGGTAGCCCAATCGCAGTGAGAGCGTGCCCGCCGGCGTCTTCGCCGCGGACGCCTGCCGGCGGATCGCAGTCGGCGGCATGCCGCAGCCGTCGAGGAACGCCGCGTTGAACCGGCGCAGGCTGTTGTAGCCCGCGGCGAGCGCGACCTCGGTCGCCGGCAGCGAGGTTTCGGTCAGCAGTTGTTTCGCCAGCAACAGCCGCCGCGTCGCGTGGACCGCGTGCGGGGTCGCGCCCACGTGCGCGAGGAACACGCGCTGCAACTGGCGCGCGCCCAGGCCCACGCGGGCGGCCAGCGCGGCGACGCCGTCGTCCTGCAGCGCGCCCTCGGCGATCAGCGCGAGCGCGTGGCGCACCGCGTCCTCGCGCACCCGCGCGAAGGCGTCCGGCGACAGTTCCGGCCGACAGCGCAGGCAGGGACGATAACCGGCGGCGGTGGCCGCGGCGGCGTTCGGAAAGAAGCTCACGTTGCTGCGCTTCGGCGACGGCGCCGGACACACCGGCCGGCAATAGATGCCGGTGCTTTTCACCGCGACGAAGAACAGGCCGTCGAAGCGCGCGTCCTTCGCCGTCATCGCGCGCAGGCAGACGTCGGGCGGCGGCAGGGTGTCGCGGGCGGGCAGGGCGTCGATCTCGGACATGGCCCCATCCTAGCCCCGGATCGCGCGCCGGACTCGCCGTTTTCGGACATCGCTGCCGCCGGTCCGAAGCCACGCCCCCCTCCTCGTAGGAGCGGCGTAAGCCGCGACAGGCTGCTGACAGCCTTGCGCGGGCCCGTCGCGGCTTACGCCGCTCCTACGAAGGCGGGGCGCATCACGGCGTTCCCGGGGGAGGAAGGCGCCGCCCGGGCGTAAAATCCCCGGATCGTCTCCAGGAGCAACCCGCATGGCCCCGTCCATCCCGTTCGGCAATTCGCGTCACGATCCCTCCCGCGTCATCCGCGCCCCGCGCGGCAGCGAGCGGACCTGCAGGAGCTGGCTGACCGAAGCGGCCTACCGGATGCTCCAGAACAATCTCGATCCCGACGTCGCCGAACGGCCCGAGGATCTCGTCGTCTACGGCGGCATCGGCCGCGCCGCGCGCGACTGGGCCTGCTACGACGCCATCCTCGAGTCGCTGCGCAACCTCGGCGACGACGAAACCCTGCTGGTCCAGTCGGGCAAGCCGGTCGGCGTGTTCCCGACCCATCCCGACGCCCCGCGCGTGCTCATCGCCAACTCCAACCTCGTGCCGCACTGGGCGACCTGGGACCACTTCAACGAATTGGACAGGAAGGGCCTGATGATGTACGGCCAGATGACGGCCGGCTCGTGGATCTACATCGGCTCGCAGGGCATCGTCCAGGGCACCTACGAAACCTTCGTCGAGATGGGCCGCCAGCACTACGACGGCGACCTCACCGGCAAGTGGATCCTCACCGCCGGCCTCGGCGGCATGGGCGGCGCGCAGCCGCTGGCCGCGTCGCTGGCCGGCGCGTGCTCGCTCAACATCGAATGCCAGCAGTCGCGCATCGACATGCGCCTGCGCACGCGCTACGTGGACGAACAGGCGACCGACCTCGACGACGCCCTGGCGCGCATCGAGAAGTACACCGCGGCCGGCCAGGCGAAGTCGATCGCGCTGCTCGGCAACGCCGCGGAGATCCTGCCCGAACTCGTGCGCCGCGGCGTGCGTCCGGACGCCGTTACCGACCAGACCTCCGCGCACGATCCGCTGCACGGCTACCTGCCGGCCGGCTGGACGCTGGAACAGTGGTTCGACAAGCAGCAGACCGCGCCGCAGGAAGTCGTCGAGGCCGCCAAGCACTCGATGCGCGTCCACGTCGAGGCGATGCTGCGTTTCGAGGACATGGGCATCCCCACGTTCGACTACGGCAACAACATCCGCCAGATGGCGTTCGAGATGGGCTGCAAGGACGCCTTCGACTTCCCGGGCTTCGTCCCGGCCTACGTGCGCCCGCTGTTCTGCCGCGGCATCGGTCCGTTCCGCTGGGTCGCGCTCAGCGGCGACCCTGAGGACATCGCCAAGACCGACGCCAAGGTCAAGGAACTCATCCCCGACGACGCGCACCTGCATCGCTGGCTCGACATGGCGAAGGAGCGCATCAGCGTGCAGGGCCTGCCCGCGCGCATCTGCTGGGTGGGCCTGGGCCTGCGCCACAAGCTCGGCCTCGCGTTCAACGAGATGGTGCGCAACGGCGAGCTGAAGGCGCCGATCGTGATCGGCCGCGACCACCTCGACAGCGGCAGCGTCGCCTCGCCCAACCGCGAGACCGAAGCGATGCAGGACGGCAGCGACGCGGTCAGCGACTGGCCGCTGCTCAACGCGATGCTCAACGTCGCCGGCGGCGCGACCTGGGTCAGCCTGCACCACGGCGGCGGCGTCGGCATGGGCTTCAGCCAGCACAGTGGCGTCGTCATCGTCTGCGACGGCAGCGCCGAAGCCGACAAGCGCATCGCCCGCGTCCTCTGGAACGACCCCGGCACCGGCGTCATGCGCCACGCCGACGCCGGCTACGAGATCGCGAAACAGTGCGCGCGGGAGCAGGGGTTGAAGTTGCCGATGCTCTGAAGTGGACCACGCGACCGGATAACACCGATATTCGGGTGTTATCCGACGTCCAAGCCGTATAACACCTTCAATATTCCACCGTGTTCTTGCACGGCATCCTGGATAGGCCATTGATTTTTCAAATGGCGATGGCTTTGACGAACGGGTTGGAGCACTCCAGAATCGGCGTTATGCCCCACTTTGGGGGGTTAATCGTAGTTAGGCCGATGACCAGAATCTGTCTCAGCGTGTGAGAAACAGTCGTAGCAACCTATGCATGGGCAAGTTCGCCCTACTCCGAGGATTTGAAAATGAGCTACGGTGTTCTCTGCACTTTTGACCTAAAAGGCGCTTCAAGCACTGACTACCAGAACGCCTACGCTGACCTGGAAAAGCTTGGGCTGCACAAGGCGCAAGACAATAGTGGCGGTGGCAAGACTGTCATTCCTACAACTACCGTGCTTGGTTCCTACAACGGGCCAAGCGCAGCAGCAATCCGCGACGACGTGCGGACCAAGATCAAGGCCGCCTTCTCTGCTCGTGGTTTCCGATCAGAGATCTTTGTCGTTGTAGGTGGTACAGATTGGACTTGGGGCTCACAAACCTCATGACGCGGCCTAAAAATTCATTCAAGCCGACGCCGCTTCGTGGGTCGGCTTAATTCAGGTGTTAAGTCTCACGGGAAGATTATGAGCGACTTGATCAGCACAGCAGGAGCAGCAATCCAACTTGTCACCCGCCTTCGCGAGATCAACAAGAATATTGCCAATGCTGAGTTCAGTAACGCACTCGCTGAACTGAGCCTTGAACTTGCCAATCTCAAAGTACAAGTCGCCGGATTAGTAGAAGAGAACGATCAACTACGAAGACAATTGAGCCAAAAAAAGGACAGCCCCAGCGTCGTTTTCAAAGAATTTGCCTACTACACCTCCGCTGGCGATGGTCCTTTTTGCCCTGGCTGTTACGACATGCAAGAAAAGCTCGTTCGTCTGTCGAAGGCAGCTCCCGGGTTTGAAGCATTCGGGTCGCACAACTGCCCTGCGTGCAAAGAGTGCTTTGGTGAGATCTAACAATTCGTTCAAGCCGAGCCCGCTTCGCGGTCTCGGGCGTAACCGGTTCGCATCGGGCGGGTCGGCTTAATCCTGGTGTTAGGCCGCATGAGCGAGTATCGATTCACTTCCGATATGTTCGAGGTCGAGCCGGGCGAGGATGAGGAGATCAACCCTCGCATGTACGGCCGTCAGCTAGCGGCATGGCTCAAGTCTCAACTGGAGTTGCGCGGCTACAGTGTCGAGCCAATCATTGCTGAGGACTGGGGTCGTTGCCTCATGTGCTCGCGTGACCCCTTCATGCTCTGGGTTGGTTGCGGAAGCTCCGTTGAGTACCAGACTGCCAAACCTGACGACCCTCCGCTCGACAAGGAAAGCGTCATCTGGCATTGCTTCCCGGAGGTAGAACTCTCGCTTTGGCAACGCTGGTTCAAGAAACCGGACACCGCCCCAGCCTTTGCAAAGCTGGATCGCACCCTCCAGGACATCCTTTCTGCTGAACCCCGCATTCGGTTGCTGGAGGCGCGCTAGTATGCGGCCTAACAAATCATTCAAGCCGAGCCCGCTTCGCGGGTCGGCTTAACTCAGGCGTTAGAATTCACAGGCAACAGTCTCGGCGGCCGGTGGCATGTAGCCCGGGTAAGCGCAAAGCGCGCACCCGGGACGAACCAAGGCCGGTCCTCGCCGAACACCCGGGCGCGGGTCCGCACTTGCCCATGCTCCTCGCACCCGCCGCCCCGCTTCCATGCCATCCTGCGCACCCCGCACGGCGCATCGCACTCCATGTCCACCTTCAACGGCATCGGCACCCGTTTCCACGGCTGTTCGGAGATCCACAAGGACGGCTCCTGCCTGTCCACCAAGTGGTTCTGCCTGGTGTTCCCGCTCGTGCCGCTCGGCACCTGGCGGATCTGGCCCGAAACCCACGACCGCCGGCTGCTGGGCATGTACAGCGCGACGACGTTCCGGGCCAAGCCGTCCGGGCTGTACCTGCCGCACGTCGGCAAGGTCTACGGCCTCTATCTGGCGATCTACCTCGCGCTGGTGCTCGTGGACCGCTTTGGCACCGGCGAGTGGCATTTTTCGTAAGACGTGGCGGGCATGATCGCCGGGTGGCCGATCGGCATCGTCGGTGTCCCGCGCGGGCGCAGCGCGCCGGGCGCCTTCCGCCGGCCCGCGGCCGCGCGGGGCGTTCAGCGAGCGCCGGGTAGCCTGAAGCCGGACCACGAGGGAGGCGGTGTCGCATGGATCGGAAAGCGCAGCATTTCTGGGACTGGGTGGCCGGGATGTCCCATGCCCCGAAGCGGCTGGGCCGGGTCCCGCGCAGGGTCGTCGCGACCGCGGGCAGGCATCTGTCGCCCGAAAGCGTCGTGCTCGACGTGGGCTGCGGCCCCGGGGACGTGACCGTCGCGATCGCCGCGCGGGTGGCGTCGGTGACCGCGCTGGATGCGTCGCCGGGCATGATCGAGGCGGCGCGGGAAACGGCGCGCCGGTCGGGCGCCGGGAACATCGACTTCGTCGCCGGCGACATCGACGCGCTGGCCTCCCGCGAGGCGCGCTTCACTGCGGTGACCGCGTTCAACGTCCTGCACTACATCGACGACATCCCGGCCGTGGCCCGGACGGTCGAGGCGCTGCTGGCGCCGGGCGGGCTGTTCCTGTCCTCGACCGCCTGCCTGGCCGAGCGCACGACCGTCGTGAGCGGGCTCACGCGGCTGCTGACGAAACTGCACGTCATGCCGCCCACGCGGTTCTTCGCGAAGCGCGAGCTGACGGCGTGGATCGCCGACGGCGGACTGGAGATCGTCGCCGTGGAGCGGATGTCGTCGCTGCCGGAATATTTCGTGGTCGCGAAAAAGCGGGGGTGAGGTCCCGATACGGAACGACCTGCGCCGGCCCCGTTCCGTCCGGAGACCGCCCGATCCCGACCCCGCCGATCGCGCCCCCGCGGCGATACACTCGCCGTCTCCATTTCCCGAGCGAGGCATCCATGACCCGCGTGACCGGCATCGGCGGCATTTTCTTCAAGGCGCGCGACCCGAAGGCGCTGCAGGCGTGGTACCGCGACCGCCTCGGGATCGACGTGCAGCCCTGGGGCGGCGCCGCGTTCCGCTGGACCGACGCCGATGGCGCGCCGGTGGGCGGCACGACCGCGTGGTCGATCTTCTCCGCCGATGCGGACACCGGCGGCGCATCGTTCATGGTGAACTACCGCGTCGCCGACCTGCATGCGCTGCTCGCCGCGCTGCGCGAGGAAGGCTGCGACGTGCTCGACAGGGTCGACGAGTCGGAATACGGCAAGTTTGGCTGGGTCGTCGACCCGGAAGGCAACAAGATCGAACTGTGGGAACCGCCGGCCGGCGGGTGACGTCGCCGCATCGCGTCCTGCGCGTCGCCGCCAAACGAAAACGCCCGGCGCAGGCCGGGCGTTTTCGTGCGGGGCGTCGACCGCCTCACGCCGTCATCGTAAACGGCTTTTGCGGCGCGTCCAGCGTGGGCGCCTGCTGCGCGACGGCCTGTTCGGCGGCCACCTGCACCGGCGTGGCGCGGGCTTCGTTTTCGCTGATCCGGGCATGGTTCGGCCCGAGCGCGCCCTGGGTGCCGTCGAACACGAACAGGGTGCGGTCCGGATTGCCGTTGGCGTCGGTGATCGGCTTGCCGATCTCGATGCCGGTGACGCCGCCGAGGCCTTCGCGCTGCACCGCGGCGTAGACGTTGGCCGCGAGCGCGTCGCCTTCCAGTCCCTTCGCCGCCATCGCCGCGACCACCTGGCCGTACTTCGGGTCCTGGTGCATGCGCTCGACCGCGGGATCGGCCGCGGCCAGGCGCGTTTCCGGCTGCCCGGGCGTGACCGGCGGGGCCGCCTGGCTGACGCTGTTGTCGGTGGAGACCACACCGGGCGTGTTGATCGCCGGCGCGATCGCGCCCGACGGCGCGAGGCCATGGTGGCCGCGCACGACGCGGTCGCTCCACTCGAGGTTGCCGCCGTTGTCGATCACCACCAGCTTGCCCTGGTTGAGCGCCTGCTCGACGAGGTTGGCGAGCTGGTCGGGCGTGGCGTTGCGGTTGGCGGCGCCGATCGAACGGCCGATCTCGTTGTTGTAGAGATCCATCGCCTCGCGGTTCGCGGGATTGCCCGGCCCGCCCTCGTGGGCGGTGGCGAACGCGCGCGTCCACTGCTCGCCGAACTGCTGGGTCATCAGCGCGTTCCAGTAGGCGTGGCGGAACGCGTCGCGGTGGCCGTCGTTGCCCTGCCACTCGCGTTCGCGGCTGGCGGGGATGCTCGCGGGCAGCGGATTGTCCGGGAACCGGCGTTCGCCTTCGGAGAACGCGCGATCCTTGATGTCGCTCATCTGCTGCAGGCCGAGGAGGCCGCGGTCGAAGGTGAGCTTGTCGAGCAGTTCGCCCTCGGTCTTCGTCATCCTGACCGCGCTGGTGAACGGGATGTCGATCGCGCCGAAGGCGCGCGGATGGTAATCGATCATGGTGTCGTCCGCGACCTGGTACTGGGTGCGGACCGTGTTGAGATCAGGCCTGGCCATGGGGTGAGGCTCCTGTTCCTGGATGCGTTCGCGGCTTGTCTGTTCGGGTTCGGCGCGGGCCCGTCAGCGGCGTTGCCACTGGCGGGATTCGACCTTGCCGTCGCGGTAGCGGATCTCGTAGTACTCCTCGTCGACGCCGAATTTGGCGACGCCGAGTTCGTAGGTGTCGACGCCGGTCTCGGCATCGCGGGTGTCGGGTTCGCCGAGCAGGGCGAGCACGGCGTCGCGGGACATGCCCGGCTGGACGACGGCTTCCATCGCCGCGAGCATGCCGCCGCGGGTGTTGTCCTTGGCGGCGACGCCGCGTTGCGCCTTCCAGGCGTCGGAGTCGAATCGTGGGGTCTGTTCCATAGCGCAGGCCGAAAGCGAGAGGGAGAGGGAAAGCGCGAGCGCGGCGAACACGCTGCGCATGCCGACGGTCCGCGGCGTCCCGGACACGGGATGCGGAGCGGACGGCGGCGACGGGGAAGCGGGGGCGTGGGGCTTGAACATGTCCTTGTCTCGGGTCGACCGGAGCGGGACGCCGGCGGCACCGTACCATGCGGTCCCGGGCGATGCACGCCGCGGGGCGTTCAGGCGTTTCCTGGGGGGCTGCCCGCGGCGGCGCGCCGCGGGCAGGTGGCGCGGGGTGCGCTCAGAAACGGTAGTTCACGCCGATCCGCACGGTGTCGAATTCCAGGTCCTGCGAGAAGCGTTCGCTGTAGACCGGGTCGGTGAACGTGCTGCCGGCGACGTAGGCGGTGTCGTAGTGCACCTTGCCCAGGTCGGAGCGCAGGTACTCGATGCGGCCGGTCCAGTGCGGATTGAAGCCGTATTCGTAGCCGAGGCCCCACTGGATGCCGCTGAGGTTTTCCGACTTGCGGGCGCGCTTGTGGTAGTCGCCGGTGCTGAGGATCTCAGCGGTCAGGTCGGCGTCCACGCGGGTGGGGCCGGCGGTGAGGTAGCCGAAGTGCGGGCCGTTGGCGTAGCCGACCTTGGCGCGCAGGCTGTACTGGCGATTGGCCTCGATGCGGTTTTCGGTGTCGTAGGACAGGCCGCCTTCGCCGCTGCCGTAGGGATTGGTGGCGCCGGCGATGAACTTGCGGTCGTCGAGGTTGAGGTTGCCGTATTCGAACTCGCCGCCGAGCATGAAGCCGCTTTCGAACTGGTGGTTGTAGCCGACGTGCAGGCCGTAGGCGCTGCCGGACGGGCTCAGGTCGTTCGACCACTGGTCGCTCACGTGGGTCTGCAGGTTGGTCGATTCGGTCAGCCAGCTGTCGCCGAGGGCGACGCGGGCGCGCGAGTCGCCGTTGGCATGGCCGACATCGGCGCCGACGTACCAGCCGGTCCAGTCGGCGGCGAAGGCGGCGGGGCTGAGGACGGACGCGGCGATGAGAAGGGCGAGGCGCTTGTGCATGGGAATCCTGTGGGTTGTCGGAAGGGACCGGCGTCATCGCCGGTTGCATGGGTGAACGCCGAAGCCCCGCGCGTCAGGACATCGCGCGGGATACGGAAAACCACCGAGGAAAGCGCGCGTTCAGCGATGTCCGGATCGCGGACGGTTCGTCGTTCATGCAGGCGTCGGGCCGCAGAAGGCCCGCTATTCCGCGTCCCGCGCCGCCAGCACCGCACCGTCTGCCCCGCACCGCGCTGTCGCCGTCTGCGCCGTCCGCCGCCCGCGGACATGCGGCTGTCATTTGCCTGCAGCATTCTGTCCGGCCCCGTCGCCCGTCCCGGAAACCGGCCATGCGCCTGATCGTCCTGTGCTGTTCGCTGTGGTGCCTGCTCGCGGCCGTCCCGGCGGTCGCGGCCGAGCCGCCGGCCGCCTCCTACGTCGAGATCGAGCGCCGGCTGACGCCCGAGCAGCGTCATGCCACCGGCCTGGACACGCTGTCGCCGGAACAACTGGCGCTGCTCAACCGCCTGCTGCGCGAATCCCAGGGGCAGGCCGTCGAGGACGCACGCGCGCAGGCGCGGGCAGATGCCGAGATCGAGGCGGCGGCGCAGCGCCGCCAGGCCGCGGAGGCCGCCGCGCAGACGCGCGGACCGGCGCGGTTCGTGGGACTCGACGACGGTCCGATCAAGGCGCGCATCGCCGGCGAGATCGCGGGCTGGCGCCCCGGCGACGTGTTCGTGCTCGACAACGGACAGCAGTGGAAGATCCTCAAGGGCAGCCAGACCCTGCGCACGCCGCTGCGCGACCCCGAGGTGCTGCTGGTGCCGGGCATCGCCGGGCGCTGGTTCCTGCAGTTCGACGCCGACCTGCCGAAGCCGCGGGTCTACCGGATCGACTGACCGCGACGGTCGCCGCCGCGCGCCGGCGACGGAAGCGGGAACACGACGCGATGGGCGCCCAGCCCGGTCCGTCCGTGCGCGGCGGGCAAACCGGACGGGGAGGCTGACACAGGGGCGACACACGACGGACACATCGCGCGCGGAGACTGCCCCGCGCTGCATCCCGTCCACTCGCATCGCCCGCCTCTGGAGGCGTCATGGCACATCGTGGTTTCGCCGGGTTCGTCGCGCGGCTGTTCGCCGTGTGCCTGTTCGCCTTCGCGGCGCAGGCCTCCGCCCAGTCCTATCTCCGCGTGGTCTCCTGGAACATGCTGCACGCCGGCTGGAACGGCCAGCAGGACTGGGATGCCTATGCCCGTCAGATCTGGAACAACTACGGCGCCAACGCGACATCGCCCAACGGCGCCGACCTGGTGTTCGCGCAGGAAGTGATGTACGCCGACACGCCTGCGAACGTGGTCGCCGCGCTCAACCGCGTCAGCGGCTACGCCTGGGACTACCGCGTCACCGACGCCATCGGCCGCAGCAGCTACAAGGAGCGCTACGCGGTGTTCTTCCGCACCGACCGGGTGCAGGTGCTGTCGTCCTCGGTGTGGGCCGACGCCGGCGACAAGTTCGAGCGCGAACCGCAGATCGTCAAGGTCCGGCACATCCAGACCGGCGCCGACTACACCTTCATCAACTGGCATACGGTGTTCGGCGCCACCGCAGAACGCCAGGCCGAGATCGCCGCGATCGCCGGCGTCTTCCAGTCCGTGCAGGATGCCAGCGGCAGCGACCAGGACGTGATCCTGGTCGGCGACCACAACCGCGAGGCCACATCGGCGTGGTGGTCGGGCCTCACCGCGCTGTCGCCGGCGGTCGGCTACCGGGTCAACGAGCTGACCTCGATCAACACCAACTGCGCCTTCGCCAGCGCCTACGACCATTTCTGGATGCAGGGCGGCTACGTCACCGAGTATTCGACCTCGGGCCGCGACTACATCGCCGACATGTGCGCGTTCCGCAACGGCGTGTCCGACCACGCGCCGGTCTACCTGCAGTTGTATTCCACCGCCGACACCGACTGAGTCGGGATGCGCGGCCGTCGCCGGCTCGCGGTGCGGATCGGCGTCGGGCTCGCGCTCGGCGCCGTCCTGCTGTCCGCGCTCTGGTGGCGCGAGGCGCATCGCGATCGCGCGCAAGCGCCCGCTGAAGCCACCGTCGCGGCGCGCGACGGGGCGGGAGAGGGCGTCGTCGCCGGCCTGCGCATCCGCCTGCTGCCGGATGCCGGGGTCGCCGCCGATCCGGCGTCGGTGCGGATCGGCCTGGCGAACGTCCCGCCCGACGACCTCGCCGCATACCACGCGTGGGAGCGCGGCGGTCGGCAAGGCGCTGGGCCGGGCGATCTCCACGACCTCGCGCAGGTGACGCGCTGGACGAACGCGCCGGCGACGGCGCTGGCCGACGACAGCGTCGAGGTCGGTCCGCTCGATCTCCCGGCGGCCGACCGCTACGTGCTGCAGGCGCGCGCCGGCGACGGCCTGCGTTTCTACGAGGCGCGGTTCGCGCGCGGGGACGCGCCCGCCGGACTGCGTCCACGGGTGGCCGCGGGCCTGCGCGTGCGTGCGCCGGCGGCCACGCGTGCGGGCCTGCGCGCGGGAGTGCTCTTGCGGCGCGTCGAGGGCGGCGCCGACGAAACCGCATGGCAGGCGTTGATCCGCCGCGAAGCGCCGGCGCTGCTCGATGCCTACGACGACACCGCGCTGCCGATCGATCCCGGCGACGCCGGCGAGATCGCCGTCGCGCCGTTGCCGCCGGGCGAGCTCGACGTGGTCGCGGTGATCGACGGCGTCGAAAGCGAACGCCGTCGGGTGCGCCTGTCCGCCGGCCGCTACACCGACTTCGCATTCGATCCCGGCGCGGCCGAGCTCGGGGCGGCGCTCTCGACGACGCTGCTGCTGCGGCTGGTCGAACGCGGCAGCGGCGCGCCGCTGACCGCGCCGACCGTGGCCTGGGCGTCGCCGCGGGGCGAACGCCGGTTCCGGCCCGACGCGCGCGGCGTCGTGCGCATCGCCGGCATCGACGCCTCGGCGCCGCTGTCGCTGCAGGCGCTGTTCCCGCCTGCGGCCGCGTCCTCGTTCCTGATCGACGCGCTGCCGGCGTGGCCCGAGCGCGTGCCGCTGGCGGTCGATCTCGGCGACGCGCCGCCGGCCACGGTCGAGCGGACGGTCGCGCTCGCGCCGCTGCGCTGGCTGCAGGTCGATGTGCCCGGCGTCGAGGTCCCGCGGGGACCGCGCGCGGGATCGCCGTTCCCGGTGTTCGTGCTGCAGCGGCGCGAGGCCGGCGCCTGGCGCGATGCCGCCGCCGATGCGTTCCGGCCGCGCGCCGGCGGCATGGCGGTCTCGCTGGATCGCGACGGCCCGGTGCGGGTCGCCGCGCTGCTGGCGCCGTGGCGGGTGGCGACGAGTCCGGCGGTCGAGGTCCGCGCCGACGTCTCGCGCTATCGCACCCGCATCGACACGACCGCCGGGCGTCGCGTCGTCCTGCGCCTGCTCGCGGGCGGTCGGCCGCTGGCCGGCGCGCCGGTCGCGGTGATCGCGCCGCTGCGCGGGGCGCCGCCGCTGGCGCTGGTCGCCGACGGCGACGGCCGCCTCGTGCTCGACGGCGCGACCGTGCCGTCGGTGCGGGTCGAGGTCGCCGGCTACGCGCAGGCCGAGGTGCGGCTCGACCGTGCGGAGGTTGCGGTCGCGCTGGTGCGCGACGGCGCGTGAGGCCGGCTCAGCCGCGTTCGCGCCGCAGCAGCGCGGCGATGTCGTCGAGGCGGTCGCGGATCGCGTGCAGCGCCGCCAACTGCGCGGCGTCGTGGTCGGCGTGGGCCCCGGCCGGTTCGCGGCGCAGGCGATCGCGCCGGCGCAGGATTTCCGCGCGCAGGCGGTCGGCGTCGATGATTCCGGCCAACTGCATGTTATGGGCCTGGCCCTGGCTCTGCCCGGCGGTCTCGATGCGCAGCACGGTCAGCTGGAAGCGCCGCAACAGCGGCCCTTCGATGAAGGTCACGTCCTGGATGTTCTCCAGCGGAATGGTCTTCTCGACCTGGAACAGGATGCCTTTGCGGAAGTTGAGCACGCGATCGTCCAGCTCGCACTTCAGCTGGTCGAAATAGTGGCGGGCCCACCACTGGCCGACGCCGAGCAGCCACACCACCGCCAGCGGGCTGAACAGGACGGTGACCAGCAGGCACCAGGCGACGTAGACCACCAGGTAGGGCCGCAGCAGCGGATTGAAGGCGGCGCGGAAGGCCGTCGGCGCGGCGGGGTCGGCGGGAGCGTCCGGGGTCATCGATTTCGCGCTTCGCATCGGGAGGGCGCGATTCTGGCACGGCGCGCGCGCCCGCCGGCGGACGCGCCGCACCCGCCGCCGACGATGCGGTGGTGGCGGGGCGCATCGATCCCGATCCGGCCGGCTATGCTGCGACCATGCCCGCCGCTTGGTCCCCGACCGCGTTCGCCGATCTCGACAACCCGTTCTGGTCGTCGTTGCGCAGCCGCCACGCCGGCCTCGCGCAGGTCGTCGGCGAGGTGGCGCGCTATCCGGCGTCGCACGCGCCGTTCCTCGGGGTCGCGCATGCCGATGTCGAGGCGGGCGCTGGGTTCGCGCGCCTGGTCGCGCCGGGCGAGTCGCTCTACCTGCTCGGGGTCGCCCCGCGCGCGCCCGCGGGCTGGCGGCTCGACCCGCTCGGCGAACTCGCGCAGATGATCCGCACCGCGCCGATCGCACTGGAGGACGGTCCCGACCTCGTGGCGCTGGACGACACGCATCGCGCCGACGTGCTCGCGTTGACCGCGCGGGTCTACCCGCACTATTTCCGCGAACGGACCATGGCGATGGGCCGCTACTTCGGGGTGTATGTCGAGGGTCGGCTCGCGGCGATGGCCGGGGAGCGGCTGGGCACCGACCGCTTCCGGGAACTCAGCGCGATCTGCACCCACCCGGACTTCACCGGCCGCGGCTACGCCCGCCGGCTCACCGCCTGGCTGTGCAATGATCTGCTCGCCGCGGGCCTGGTGCCGTTCCTGCACGTGAGCCACGGCAATCCGCGGGCGAAGGCGCTGTACGAACGCATGGGGTTCCGGCTGCGCCGGGACATCCCGTTCTGGTCGCTGCGCCGGGCGGACGACTGATCGACGCGAACGACCACGAGGAGACGCGCATGGGCGCCTGGGACACCGGCATTTTCGACAACGACACCGCCTGCGACTGGGCGCACGGGCTCAAGGACGTGCGCGACCACGGCCTGATCGAACGCACGCTCGACGCCGTGCTCGACGCTGGCGACGACTATCTGGAAGCGCCCGAGGCCGAGGAGGCGCTGGCCGCCGCGGAGACGCTGGCGCGGCTGCGCGGTCGCGGCGGCGTGCGCAACGCGTATACCGAGGCGGTCGATGCCTGGGTCGCGGCCCATCCCGGGCCGCCGTCGCCGGCGCTGCTGGACAAGGCGCAGCGCGCGGTCGCGCGGGTGCTGGGCGCGGATTCCGAACTGCGCGAACTGTGGGAAGACAGCGACGACGCCGATGCGTGGCGGCAGGCGGTCGAGGACCTGCAGGCCCGCCTGCGCGCGGGCTGAGCGTCACTCCAGTTCGCGGTGGAAGGTCGCGACTTCGCGCCAGCCCTTGGCGCGCGCGTGCGCGGCCAGGGTTTCGGCGAGGTAGACCGAGCGATGGCGGCCGCCGGTGCAGCCGAACGCGATCGTGATGTAGCTGCGGGTGTCGCCCTGCATCTTCGGCAGCCAGTGGTCGAGGAATGCGGAGACCTGGCGCACGTATTCGCGCGCGTCGTCCTGCCCGTCGAGATACTCGCGGATCGCGCGGTCGCGACCCGAGAGCGGGCGCAGCCGCGCGTCCCAGTGCGGGTTGGGCAGGCTGCGCGCGTCGAACACGAAGTCGGCGTCGGCCGGCACCCCGCGCCGGTAGGCGAACGACTCGAACAGCAGCGACACGGTGCGGTCGTCGCCGAGGCCGAGCTCGGTGATGACCCGCCGCCGCAACTGGTGGACGTTGGTTTCGCTGGTGTCGATGACCACGTCGGCCAGCGCGCGCAGCGGCCGCAGCAGGGTGCGTTCCTGCGCGATCGCCTCGGCCAGCGCCAGCCCGCGATGGCTCAGCGGATGCCGGCGACGGGTCTCGGCGTAGCGCCGCAGCAGCACGTCGTCGACGGCGTCGAAGAACACCAGCGTGGTGTCCAGGCCGAGCGCGCCGGCCTGCGACAGCCAGGTCGGCAGCCGCGACAGGTCGGTCTGGCGGTTGCGCACGTCGATCCCGACCGCGAGCCGCGGCGGCAGGTCGCCCTTGCCGGTCGCGTTGCGCACGAAGTCCGGCAGCAGTTCGGCCGGGAGGTTGTCGACGCAGTCGAAGTCGAGGTCTTCGAGGGTGTGCAGCGCGATCGATTTGCCGCCGCCGGACATGCCGCTGACGACGATCAGCCGCGACGCCTGCGCGGGCGCGGGCGGCGTCATTCGGCGCGCTCCAGGAAGTGCGAATGCCGGGCCATGAACGCCGCGGCCGGATCCACGCCCTTGATCCGCAGGATGTGCGCGCGCGCCGCGGCCTCGGTCAGCACCGCGAGGTTGCGGCCGGGCATCACCGGCAGGGTGATCATCGGCACGTCGAGGTCGAGCAGCCGGCGCGAGCCGAGATCGCCGATCAGCCGCTCCATGCCGGTCGCCTGGGGCTCCAGGTGCGGCCGCGTGAGATGGACGATCAGGCGCAGGTACTTGTTCCGCTTCACCGCGGTGTCGCCGAACATCTGGCGCACGTTGAGCACGCCCAGGCCGCGCACTTCGAGCAGGTCCTGCAGCAGCTCGGGGCAGGCGCCGTCGAGCACGTCGGGCGCGATCTGGGTGAATTCGGGCGCGTCGTCCGCGACCAGGCGATGGCCGCGGGTCACCAGCTCCAGCGCGAGCTCGCTCTTGCCGGCCCCGGACTCGCCGGTGATCAGCACGCCGATGGAGTAGATCTCCATGAACACGCCGTGCACGGTCAGCCGCGGCGCGAGCTTGCGCGCGAGATGGTATTGCAGGTGGTTGAACAGCTCGTGGCCGCGTCGCGGCGACGCCCACAGCGGGGTGTCGGATTCCTCCGCGGCGGCGCGCAGGTCTTCCGGGCAGGGCTGGTCCTTGCTGATGACCATCGCCAGCGGCCGGAACTGCATGATCTTCTCGATCGTCTCCCAGCGCTGGCGCGCGTCCAGCGCGTCGAGCCAGGACAGCTCCTCGGTGCCGAGGATCTGCACCTTGTTCGGATAGATGGTGTTGAGATAGCCGGCGAGCGAGGGCCGCCGGGCCACCGTCTCCACGGCTTCGAGGACGCGCTGTTCGCCGGACTGGCCGGCGACCCAGCGCAGCGCGAGGCGTTCCTGCAATTGATCGAACAGATCGCGCGCGCTGATGCTGGCGTTCATGCGGAGGACGGGATGGGCGGGTGTCGGCCCGACGGCGCGCGGGCGCCGTCGGGCGCAGGGACGGACTCAGTCCGCGGCGCGCGCGAGGCCTTCCCCTCGGTGGTGGTCGACCATCTTCTCCTTCTGCTTGATCAGCAGGCGGTCGAGCTTGTCGGCGAGCAGGTCGATGGCGGCGTACATGTCCTGCGCGTCGGCGTCGGCGTGCAGGGTGCGGCCGGCGATGTTGAGGGTGGCTTCGGCGCGGTGGTGCGGCTTGTTGATGCTCAACTGGGTGCGGACGACGTCCATCGGATGCTCGAAATGCCGGCCGAGGCGCGAAAGCTTGCTTTCGACGTAATCGCGCAGCGCGGGGGTGACTTCGATCTGGTGGCCGTGGGTTTCGATATGCATCGACGATGTCCTCTGGTTGTGCCGGGCCTGTATCGCGCATCGCGGCGTCGGCCCGGCCCGCGGGCGCGCGATGCGGGCGTGCGACCGGACGGTCGCGGACGCCTCACCGGTGGACATCGGGGCGGATCGGCGCGAGTGCAAGTCGCGTCGGCGCCGGTCCGATCCGATGTGCCGTTTCGACAGGTTACCCGAGCGCGGCGAGGACGCAAGAGCGCCGCGGGCCGCGTTCAGGCCATGCGCACGCGCTCGTGCGAGGCCGGGATGTTCATCGCCTCGCGGTACTTCGCCACGGTGCGCCGCGCCACCGGGACGCCGGAGGCCTTGAGGGTGTCGGCGAGCTTCGCGTCGGACAGCGGCTTGCGCGGGTTCTCCTCGTCGATCAGGCGCCGGATCATCGACTGGATCGCGGTGCTGGAGGCCTCGCCGCCGCCTTCGGTGCCGATGCCCGAGGCGAAGAAGCTGCGCAGCGCCAGCGTGCCGCGCGGGGTCATCGCGTACTTGCGCGAGATCGCGCGCGAGACGGTCGATTCGTGCAGGCCGACTTCCGCCGCGACTTCGCGCAGGGTGAGCGGGCGCAGCGCCTGTTCGCCGAATTCGAGGAAGCCGGACTGCTGGCGGATCAGGCAGCGCACGACCTTCAGCAGGGTGTCGCCGCGGGCCTCCAGGTGCTTGAGCAGCCAGCGCGCTTCCTGCAGGCGGCCGCGCAGGTAGCTGGCGTCGCTGCTGCTGGCGTGCTGGATCATGCCTTCATAGCCGCGATGGATGGTGAGCCGGGTGTTGCTGCCCGCGAGCGCGGCCCGCCACATCCCGTTGTGGCGCCAGATCACGCAGTCGGGCGTGACGTAGGTGTCGGCGCTCATCCCGCCAAGCTGCGAGCCGGGGCGCGGATCGAGCGAGCGCACCAGTTGCATCGCGCCGGCGGCGGCGTCGGCGCTGAGGCCGAGTTCGGCGGCGAGGCCGTCGACGCCGAGCTTCGGCAGCCGCTCCAGCGCCTCCTCGACCACGCGCAGCGCCTGCGCGCGGCACGGCGTGTCGGCCGGCAGCGCGTGCAACTGCAGCGCCAGGCACTCGCGGAGGTCGCGGGCGCCCACGCCGGGCGGGTCGAAGCGCTGGATCTGGTGGAGGACGGTCGCGATCTCGTCCTCGCCGACGCGCACGTCGGGCAGCAGCGCCTCGGCGATGCCCGCCAGCGGTTCGCGCAGGTAGCCGTCGTCGTCGATCGCGTCGACGATCGCCGCGCCGATCCGCAGGTCCTGCGGCGACAGCCGGGTGAGGTGCAACTGCCAGGACAGGTGGTCGTGCAGCGATTCGGTGCGGGTCAGCCGGTCCATGGGATCGAGGCCGTCGTCCTCGCCGCCGCCGCCGCCGCCGGTGGCGCCCCAGTTGTCCGGCGGTTCCCAGCCGTCGTCGAGGCCGGGGCCGTCGGCTTCGGCCGCGGGTTCCTCGGCGGGCGCGGCCTCGGCGGGCGCGGGCGGCTCGGGCATGCCTTCGGGCGCCTCGGCGCCGTCGCCCTCGGCCCAGTCCAGCAGCGGATTGCTCTCGACCGCGATCGCGATCTCCTGCTCCAGCTCCAGCGACGACAACTGCAGCAGATGCAGCGCCTGGCGCAACTGCGGCGTCAGGACGAGCTGTTGACCGAGCGATGTCTGAAGGCGTGGCTTCATGTCCGTATGTTAGCCCTTGCGCGCCGTTCCGGGCGTCCCTTGGCGCGATTCTTGCAGAGAACGTCGCCCCGGTTCCGCGACGTGCGCCACAGCGCGGTCAGGCGGTGGCGGCGGTCGCCGCCGGGGGCGAGCGGCCGGCCCCCGCGATCGCTCCCCGCGATCGTTCCCCGGGGATCATTTCCCGTCGGCCGATGCTGCCGGCCGATGCTGCCGGGCGGGGTCGGCGATCGATGGTTTCGATCGATGGCCGCGACCGGCGACCGCGACCGGCAAATGCGGTCGCTGGCCGCGATCAGAGCCGAAAGGATTCGCCCAGGTAGACCCGGCGCACTTCGGGGTTGGCCAGCAGGGTCGCGGGCGCGCCCTGGGCGAGCACCGCGCCTTCGCTGAGGATGTACGCGCGATCGCAGATGCCGAGCGTCTCGCGGACGTTGTGGTCGGTGATCAGCACGCCGATGCCGCGGTTCTTCAGGTGGCGGACGATGCGCTGGATCTCGCCGACCGAGATCGGATCGACGCCGGCGAAGGGTTCGTCGAGCAGCATCATCCGCGGCTTGGCGGCCAGCGCGCGGGCGATCTCGACGCGCCGCCGCTCGCCGCCGGAGAGGCTGGCGCCGATCTGCTCGGCGACGTGGCCGACCTGCAGTTCCTCCAGCAGCGACGCCAGTTCGCGTTCGCGGCCGTCGGCGTCGAGGTCGGGACGCAGTTCCAGCACCAGCCGCAGGTTGTCGGCGACGCTGAGCTTGCGGAACACGGACGGTTCCTGCGGCAGGTAGCCGACGCCGCGGCGCGCGCGGACGTACATCGGCTCGCCGGTGATGTCGTGGCCGTCGAGCACGATGCGGCCGGCGTCCGCCGGCACCAGGCCGACGATCATGTAGAAGCAGGTGGTCTTGCCGGCGCCGTTGGGGCCGAGCAGGCCGACGACTTCGCCGGCCTCGAGTTTCAGGCCGAAATCGCGGACGACCTCGCGCGACTTGTAGCGCTTGCGCAGCCCTTCGGCGACGAGCATCAGGGCTTGCCCTGGGTGGACGGCCTGGGCGTGGCCGGCTTCGGTGCGGTCGGCTTGGGCGGGCTCGTTTTCGGGTCCGCGCCGTTGCCCTGCGCCGTCTTCGGCACGAAGGTCATGCTGATCCGGCCGCTGTCGCCGCCGCTCTCGACCCGGCTGCTCTTGAGGTCGTAGGTCAGGCGCTGGCCGCTGGTGGTGCCGCGCGGGGTGGTGACGGTGTAGTCGCCGATCAGCACGATCACGTCGTTGCGGGTGTCGTAGTCGATGCGGTTGGCGCGGGCGTTCATCCAGCTGCCGTCGTTCATCTGCTGCTTGAGCGTGGCCGGCTTGCCGGTGAGTTCGGCCTTGGCGATCTCGCCGCCGGCGCGATGGATGTCGGCGCGGTCGGAATGGATTTCCATCGTGCCCTGGGTGATGACCACGGCGCCGGTGAAGGTGTAGACGCCGGTGTCCTCCAGGCTGCCTTCGCTGTGCGCGGCCTGGATGTTCATGTTCTGGTTGCGATCCGAATCGCGCGCGGCGGCGGCGCCGGCGAAGGCGAGCGATGCGAGCGCGACGGCGAGTGCGGCGGCGAGGGCCGGCGTCGTTCGCGGGGCGGCGGAATCAGTGTGAGCTCGGCGCATGGGTGGACTGGACCTCGGATCGGAGCACGTAGCGTTTGGTGAGCGTGGACACCGCGAAGCCGCGTCCGCGGAGTATAGAACCGGGTTGGACGATGGTCACGACCGCATCCGTGCTGGCGCGGTTCTGCCGCGGGTAGACGCTGAGGTGGTCGGTGTTCATGGTCACCGGGCGCACGTCGTCGTCCGGGCCGTTCGCCTTGACTTCGCCCTGCAGCCGGATCTCGCTCTGGTCGGCGCTGACCCAACCGCTGCGGCTGCGGATTTCCCAGTACTTGCCTTCGCCGTTGGGCACGAAGAACACCGGGGTCGTCAGCGACATCGTGCGGTCGCCGGGACGGCGGACCAGGGTCGGGGCGCGAAGGGTGAAGGATTCGCGGCCGGCGGGGTCGAGCGAAACCAGCTCGAAATCGTCGAGCCGGTAATCGGGACGGTCGCCCGCCGCGGCGACCGTCGCCGCCGGCATGCGGTGCGTCCACAGCGCCCAGCCGGCCAGCGCGGCGCCGACGACCAGCGCCAGGACGAGGATCGGCCGCCAGTTCATGCGCGGCCTCCGGTCGCGCCGGGCGGCGCGGTGTCGGGATAGCGGCCCTGCGCGGCCAGCAGCAGGTCGCACAGCTCGCGCGCGGCGCCGGCGCCGGCGTTGGCGCGGGTCCGCCAGTGCGCGACCGGGCGCATGCAGGCGTGCGCGTCCGCGGGCGCCACCGCCAGCCCGCAGGCGCGCATGACCGCGACGTCGGGCAGGTCGTCGCCCATGAAACTCACTGTCTCGATGCCGGCGCCGAGTTCGGCGCACAGCGCCTGCACGCAGGCGAGCTTGTCCTGCACGCCGATGTGCGCGCGCACGCCCAGCTCCTGCGCGCGGCGCGCGGCGGTTTCGCTGCGGCGCGCGGTGACGAACGCGACCTCGATGCCGGCCTTGCGTAGCAGCACCAGGCCCTGGCCGTCGTGGACGTGGAAGGCCTTCAGTTCGCGGCCGTCGGCGTCGAGGAACAGGCGGCCGTCGGTCAGCGTGCCGTCGACGTCGAAGCACGCCAGCCGGATCCGCGCCGCGCGCGCCAGCAGGTCGTCGTCGAGACCGGCGAAATGCGCCGGCAGGGCGGGCGCCATCCTCAGACCACCCGCGCGCGCAGCAGATCGTGGATGTTGAGCGCGCCGACCACGCGGCGTTCGCCGTCGATCACCAGCAGGGCGTTGATCTTGTGCGCCTCCATGCGCTGCGCCGCCTCGACCGCGAGGGCGTCGGCGTCGATGGTGACCGGGGTGCGGGTCATCACCCGGTCGATGCGGGTGCCGCGCACGTCGTTGGCCGGGTCGGCCAGCGAGCGGCGCAGGTCGCCGTCGGTGTAGAGCCCGAGCAGGCGGCCGTCGTCGTCGACCACCGCGGTCATGCCCAGGCGCTTGCGGCTCATTTCCAGCAGCGCGTCGCCGAGGGTGGCGTCGGGGCCGACGCGGGGGATGTCGTCGCCGGTGTGCATCACGTCGGCGATGTGCAGCAGCAGGCGGCGGCCGAGCGCGCCGGCCGGGTGCGAGCGCGCGAAGTCCTCGGAGGTGAAGCCGCGGGCCTCCAGCAGCGCCACCGCCAGCGCGTCGCCCATCGCCAACGAGGCGGTGGTGCTGGAGGTCGGCGCCAGCGCCAGCGGGCAGGCTTCGGCGGGGACGCTGACGTCCAGGTGCAGGTCGGCCTCGCGGGCGAGGGTGGACTGCGGGCGGCCGGTCATCGCGATCAGCCGGTTGTCCTGGCGCTTGAGCACCGGCAGGACGGTGAGGATCTCGTCCGATTCGCCGGAGTAGGACAGGGCGAGCACCACGTCGAGGTCGGTGATCATCCCCAGGTCGCCGTGGCCGGCTTCGCCCGGGTGCACGTAGAAGGCGGGGGTGCCGGTGGAGGCGAGGGTGGCGGCGATCTTGCGGGCGACGTGGCCGGACTTGCCCATGCCCATGCACACCACGCGGCCCCTGCAGCCGAGGATCAGCCGGCAGGCGGCGGAGAAGTCCCCGTCGATCCGCGCCGCCACCGCCGCCAGGCCTTCGCGCTCCACGTCGAACACGCGCCGACCGCTGGCGGCCAGCGCGGCGTCGGTGATCGGATCGGAGGCGGTCGGGCGGGGGGTCGCCATGGGGGAGCCGGATTGGGGAGCCGGCGGCTTTCCGTTAAGCTGGGCGGCCCATTCTACGCACCGCCATTCAGGTTTGCCCGGACGGCCGATGAATGCGGGAGACGCGCCCGAACCCCCGCGATCGGCCGTGCCGACGCCCCACCGACGCCCCCGGACCACGACCTCACATGACTCCCGACGCCATCCGCCAGCTCATCGAACAGGGCCTCCCCGACGCGCAGGTGCAGGTGTTCGGCGACGATGGCGTGCATTTCGAGGCGCAGGTGGTCTGCGCGGACTTCCGCGGCAAGCTGCCGCTGGCCCGCCACCGCATGGTGTACGCCACCCTGGGCAGCCTGATGGGCAACGAGATCCACGCGCTGTCGCTGCGGACGCTGACCCCCGAAGAAGTCGGCTGAGGCCGGCCCGCGGACGCGGTGCGGGACGGACCCCGGCGACGCCCCCCTCCCGCGATCGGCGACGGTCGCTTCCCTGCCACTTCCTCCGATTCCTTCCGACCATGCAGAAAATCGTCGTCACCGGCGGCACGCCCCTTCGCGGCGAGGTCCGCATCTCCGGCGCCAAGAACGCCGTCCTGCCGATCCTGTGCGCGACCCTGCTCGCCGACGGCCCGGTGGAGATCGGCAACGTGCCGTACCTGCACGACGTCGTCACCACGATCAAGCTGCTGCGCGAACTCGGCGCGCAGGTCGATCACGACCGCGAGGCCGGCACCGTGCGCGTCGATGCGCGCAGCGTCCACAGCCACGTCGCCTCGTACGAGCTGGTGAAGACCATGCGCGCCTCGGTGCTGGTGCTGGGGCCGCTGCTGGCGAAGCACGGCGCGGCCGAGGTGTCGCTGCCGGGCGGCTGCGCGATCGGTTCGCGGCCGGTCGACCAGCATATCAAGGGCATGCAGGCGCTGGGCGCGGACGTCAGCGTCGACCACGGCTTCATCAAGGCCAGGGCCGAACGCCTCAAGGGCGGCCGCGTGGTGTTCGACATGGTCAGCGTCGGCGCGACCGAGAACGTGATGATGGCCGCCGCCCTCGCCGAGGGCACCAGCGTGCTCGAGAACGCGGCGATGGAGCCGGAGATCGTCGACCTGGCCGAATGCCTGGTCGCGATGGGCGCGAAGATCGAGGGCGCGGGCAGCAACCGGATCACCATCCACGGCGTCGAGCGCCTCGACGGCGGCCGCCACGACGTGGTCGCCGACCGCATCGAGACCGGCACCTTCCTCGTCGCCGCGGCGATGACCGGCGGCCGCATCGTCTGCCGCGGCGCGCGCCCGGACACGCTGGACGCGGTGATCGACAAGCTGGTCGAGGCCGGCGCCGAGATCGCCGAGGACGCCGACACCATCACCCTCGACATGCACGGCAGGCGGCCGAAGGCGGTGGACATCACCACCGCGCCGCACCCGGGCTTCCCGACCGACATGCAGGCGCAGTTCATGGCGCTCAATTGCGTGGCGGAAGGCGTCGGCGTGATCAGCGAGACGATCTTCGAGAACCGCTTCATGCACGTGCAGGAGCTGCTGCGCCTGGGCGCCGACATCCGCATCGACGGCCACACCGCGATCGTCCGCGGCCGCGAACAGCTCGGCGGCGCGCCGGTGATGGCGACCGACCTGCGCGCCTCGGCGTCGCTGATCCTCGCCGGCCTCGTCGCCGACGGCGAGACCACGATCGACCGCATATACCACCTCGACCGCGGCTACGAGCGGATCGAGGAGAAGCTCTCGGGCCTGGGCGCGAAGATCCGGCGGATCGACTGAGTCGGCTTCACGGTAGAGCGGCCCGAGCCGCCATTCGGCTGTTGGACACCAGGCCGCTGCATTTCCGGATACCCAGAAGCAGCGGCCTGAAGGCCGCTCTACCGTCTCGCGATCACCGCACCGAGGTGATCTTCAGGTCGATGTCGTCCTTGCCGTCCTTGCGCTGGAGGATGCGCGCGGGCAGTTCCAGGCCGTCGACCACCCAGACGAACATCTGCTTGTTGCCGTTGCTGCTGACCAGCTTGGTCGCCGCCTGCGGCTTGCCGCCGATGGTGAGGGTGTCCTTGCCGGCGATGGTGAACTGCATCGGCTTGGCGCGGCCCTCGTCGACCATGCGGTAGCGCAGCGGCTTGCCGGCGAGGGCGTCGCGGGTGAGGGCGAGGTTGAGCAGCAGCGCATCGACGTCGCCGGCCTGCAGGGCCACCGGGCCGGCGCGTTCGGGCTTGACGTCGCCGCTCCAGCGCGCCTGGCCGGCGGACCAGTCGTAGACGGCGTTGCGGCGGATCTTCTTGACCAGCAGCAGCGAGGCGTCGGTGCCCGACAGCGGCCGCCAGTGGCCGTTGCGGTCCTCGAACACGGTGACCTGGGTCAGTTGCGCGACCTGGTTGCTGATCTTCAGCGTGTACTTCCACTGGTTGCCGGCCTGCGGCTCGATGGTCATCCGGCCCTTCGCCGACAGGCCCATGTAGCTGGCCTCGTAATCGGCGGAGAACGGTTCCAGCGCGTGCGCCGGCAACGACGCCGTGACGGCGAGGAGGAGGGCGGCGGCGAAGAGCGGGCCGCGCAGCGGAACGGGGAAGCGGGTGGGGGTCATGACGTTCCTTCGGGCATCGGTCCGGCATGGGCCGGCGGGGGAAGCGGGGACATGGGGACGGCGTCAGCGGTATTCCATCAGCCGGAGGTCGATGGCGTCCTCGCCATCCTCGCGCTGGAGGATGCGGACCGGCGTCGGCACGCCCTCGGCGACCCAGACCACGGTTTCGTCGTCGCCACCGTTGGTGCGGGCCACGCGCAGCGCGGCGAAGTCGAGGCCGCCGACGGCCACCGTTTCCGGCGCGTCCGCGACCCGGTAGACGTGATCGCGGACCCGGCCCCCCTCCACGAAACGATAACGCAGGACGGCGCCGGGACGGGCATCGCGGACGATGGCCAGGTTGATCAGCAGGCCGCTCATGTCGCCCGGCTGCAGCGCCACCGGCGCCTTGTGGCGATCCTTGAGGTCGCCGGTCCACTGTGCGGTGCCGCGGGCCCAGTCGTAGGCGCCGGTCGCCGACCGGCCGAGGAACAGGCCCTTGCGGACGGTGCTCTGGCTGAGCGGGCGATAGGCGCCGTCGACGCTGTCGAACACGGTGCTCTGCTGCACGTTCAGGCCGAGCACGCCGAGCATGCCGCGGCGGCCGTGGATGCCGAGGTCGACGCGCCAGCGCGGGGCGGACGCCTGGACCAGCGCGAGCGTGGCGTCGCCGGCCGGCTTGCCGTGGTAGTCGGCTTCGTAGCGGGCGACGAACGGCGACAGGGGGCGCGGCGCCTGCACCGACTCGACCGCGGCGGCATCGCCTGCGCCCGCCGCGCCCGAGGCCACGGGCGACTGCGCCGGCGCCAGCGGCGCGGCGAGGGACAGGAGCAGGGCGAGGGCGATGGGCAGGCGCATGACGGGCCGCATCATGCGGACGGCGGGGTGGCTGCCGGCTGAAGGGGGACCGCGAGCGGCGCGTCGTTCAGGAAGATCCTGCCGCCCGACAGTCGCAGCCGACCCGAGGCCAGCAGGCGGACGCTCTCGATCAGCAGCGGATGCTCGATCGCGCGGACCCGGGCGGCGAGGGCGGCCTCGTCGTCGCCAGGCAGCACCGGCACCCGCGCCTGTGCGATCACTGGGCCGTCGTCGAGGCCGGGCGTCACCACGTGGACGCTGGTGCCGTGCTCGGCGACGCCAGCGGCCAGCGCCTGCCGATGGGTGTGCAGGCCCTTGAACGCCGGCAGCAGCGACGGATGCAGGTTGATCATGCGATCCGGCCGGCGCTCGATCTCCGCGGCCGAGATGATCCGCATGTACCCGGCGCAGACGATCAGGTCCGGGGCGACGGCATCGACCGCGGCGAAGAACGCCGCGTCGAAGGCCTCGCGCGAGGCGAACGCCTTCGGCGACAGCGCGGTGGCCGCGATCCCGGCGTCGCGCGCGCGCTGCAGCGCCGGCGCGCCGGCCTTGTCGGAGAACACGCCGACGATCGTGGCGTCGAGGTCGCCCGCGGCGATCGCGTCGATCAGCGCCTGCAGGTTGGTGCCGGCGCCGGAGGCGAGGACGGCGAGGCGGCAGGAAGCGGCCACAGGCTCACTCACGGTTGCGACGAGCGGTGACGCCAATACCCGGGGCGTCGGTGACAGTGCATGATCGCGAGCACCACCACGCCGCCGTCGTGTTCGGCATAGAGGACCGCGTAGGGAAACACGCGGACGAGGCAGCGACGTACGCCGGGCAACAACTCCGGCGAGCCGGACGGAAACGCGCAGATCCGGTCGAGCGCGGATTCGACGTTGCCGATGAATCGATGGCCGAGCCCGGGCTGCTCCCCGTCATAGTGGGCAGCGGCGGCTTCGAATTCGAGCAGCGCCTCCGGGTGAAACGACAGCGCCGTCATTTCAGGCGATCGCGGACGCGCGTCATCGCCGCGTCGCGTGGAACCGTCTGGATGTCTCCGGCCCGGACTGCGTGCAGTCGCGATTGCGCCTCGTCGATCCATGCCGATCGCACGCTGTCGTCGGTCAACGGATCGAGGCTTTCGGCAAGCCGATCCGCCAGCAGCGCGCGCGCGTCGCTGGACAGCGCCAGCGCCATTTCGGCGATCTTTTCGACGGGTACGCTCATGGCCCGGAGCATACGCCTGCGGCCGGGGAGCGACAACGCATCGCCGTCAATCGATCCGCACCCGCTCGCCGTCGCCGGTGCGGCTCGCCTCGGTGCGGGTGACTTCGCCGATCCGCCAGTGCGGCAGGGCGAGGCGGTCGAGTTCGCCCTCCAGCGCGCCGACCGCGGCCTGCGGCGCGACCAGCACGAAGCCGATGCCGCAGTTGAAGGTGCGCCACATTTCGCCGCGGGCGACGTTGCCCTCGCGCTGCAGCCAGTCGAACACCGGCGGCAGGGGCCAGCTCGACGCGTCGATCGACAGCCCGAGGCCGTCCGGGATCACCCGGATGATGTTCTCGGTCAGGCCGCCGCCGGTGATGTGCGCCATCGCGTGGACGGCCTCGCCGTGCGCGCCGCCGAGCAGCTCCAGCACCGGCTTCACGTACAGCCGGGTCGGCGCCATCAGCGCGTCGACCAGGCGGACGCCGCCGAGGTCGAGGTCGGCCGGGCGGCCGGCGCGGTCGTAGATGCGCCGGATCAGCGAATAGCCGTTGGAATGCGGTCCGCTGGAGGCGATGCCGATCAGCACGTCGCCTGCGCGCACCTTCGCGCCGTCGAGCAGCTTCGACTTCTCGACCGCGGCCACGCAGAAGCCGGCGAGGTCGTATTCGCCCGGCGGGTACATGTCGGGCATTTCGGCGGTTTCGCCGCCGATCAGCGCGCAGCCGGACAGTTCGCAGCCCTTCGCGATGCCACCGACCACGGCCACCGTGGTGTCGACGTCGAGCTTGCCGGTGGCGAAGTAGTCGAGGAAGAACAGCGGCTCGGCGCCCTGCACCAGCACGTCGTTCACGCACATCGCGACCAGGTCGATGCCGATGGTGTCGTGGCGGTTCAACTGCTGGGCGAGCTTCAGCTTGGTGCCGACGCCGTCGGTACCGGAGACCAGCACCGGCTCGCGGTACTTGCCGCTGAGGTCGAACAGCGCGCCGAAGCCGCCGAGGCCGCCCATCACCTCGGGGCGGAAGCTGCGCCGGACCAGCGGCTTGATGCGTTCGACCACGTCGTTGCCCGCGTCGATGTCGACGCCGGCGTCGCGGTAGGTCATTCCGGTGGAGGCGGGGGGCGTCTGGGTCACGGCGGGGCTGCTCGCGCGGAAAGGCGGAATTGTAGCCCGGCGCGGCGGGAGACCGGCTGCGGAGGTGCGATCCGACGGTGCGATCGTGCGCCTTCGCTTACCCGGCAAGAGGGGGTTGTGGCACCATGCCCGACCTTGGTCACACTGTCCGGGACACCGAAGATGCGGCAATCGAACTGGCGGAAGATGCGTTGGGTCGCGGGGCTCTGCCTCGGGCTGGCGCTGATCGTCCCCGGCGCCCATGCCCAGCGGGTGGAAGGCGACCGCGCCTCCGCCAGCGGCGTCTACGAGGCCGAAGTCCAGGTCAACAGCCAGACCGACACCGAGCGCGACCGCGGCTTCGCGCGGGCGCTGGCGCAGGTGCTGGCGAAGATCAGCGGCGACCGCGCCGCCACCGGCCGCCCCGGCGTCGGCCAGGAACTGCGCCGGGCCAAGGACTACGTCGACGGCTTCGACTACCGCCAGGACCAGGGCGTCGGCCGCAACGGCGCGCCGTCGTTCAAGACCACCCTGGTGGTGCGCTTCGACCAGGGCAAGGTCGACGGCCTGGTGGGCCTGCTCGGCCTGCCGATCTGGCCGCAGCCGCGGCCCAAGCCGGTGCTGTGGCTCGCCATCGACGACGGCAAGGGCCCGCGACTGGTCGGCGTCGGCCAGAGCAACGCCGCCCGCTCGATCCTCGACAAGGCGATCGAACGCGGCTACCGCCTCGGCCTGCCCTCGGGCAACGCCGCCGAACAGGCCGCGGTCGGCGCGATCTGGCGCGGCGACACCGGCGCCGTGGCCCGGGTCTCGGCCCGCTACAGCCCGCCGATGCAGCTGATCGGCAAGCTCTACCGCAAGGGCGCCGGCTGGAAGGCCGACTGGACCTTCGTCGACAACGGCAAGGCCCTGTCGAGCTGGTCGACCGAGAATCCCGACGCCCGCGCGGCCATGGCCGGGGGCGCGGACGGCGCCGCCGACGCGCTGATCAGGCGCTACGCCCGCCGCGGCGCGGCCGCCGGCCCGGCCGGCACCTACCGGGTGATGGTCACCGGCATCGACAGCGCCGACGACTACGTGCGCCTGATGGCCCACCTCCAGGAGCTGGCGGTGGTGCGCAAGGTGCGGCCGGTGCGGGCCACCGCCGAAGGCCTGCTGCTGGATCTGGATCTGATCAGCGGCCTGCCCGGTTTCCGCCGGATGACCGCGGATCGCGGCGTGCTGGTGTCCGCGTCCGGCGACGACGCGCCGGCGCCGGACGGCGGCGAGCCGGTGATCCCGATCTTCGACCTGCGCTGAGCCGGCCATGACACCCATCCCGCCGCCGTCAGCGCCGAGTGGCCCCGCCCCGGGCCGTCCCGAAGCGCGCCGCCCCGACGCGCGCCGGGCGCTGCAGGACATCGCCACGTTCTTCCGGCGCCTGCAGTGGGGCCTGCTGCTGCTAGTCGTCGGCGCGCTGCTGTGGGCGCTGACCCCGGTCCTGACCCCGTTCGCGGCGGCGCTGCTGCTGGCCTGGCTGGGCGACCCGGTCGTGGTCCGGCTGCAGGCGCGCGGGCTGTCGCGCAACGCCGCGGTCAGCCTGGTCTTCACCGCGATGCTGCTGGTGCTGGCGCTGCTGATCGTGGGCCTGGTGCCGCTGATCCAGACCCAGGTGCAGGTGTTGGGGGACAACGTCCCGACCTACCTTGACTGGTTCCTGCACACCGCGCTGCCGTGGGTGCAGGCCAAGACCGGCCTGAACGTGACCACCTGGCTCGATCCGGACTACCTGATCGAGATGATCAAGCGCAACTGGCAGGGCGCGGGCGGCATCGCCAGCCAGGTGCTGGGCGTGATCACCCATTCCGGTTTCACCGTGCTGGGCTGGGTCGCGAACCTGGTGCTGATCCCGTTCCTGACCTTCTTCTTCCTGCGCGACTGGAACACGCTGGTGCAGCGCGCCGCCGGGCTGGTGCCGCGCGCGCGGATCGCCACGGTCGCGACCCTGGCGCGCGAGTCCGACGCGGTGCTCGGCAGTTTCCTGCGCGGCCAGTTCATGGTGATGCTGTCCATGGGCCTGTTCTACGCGGCCGGGCTGTGGATGGTCGGGCTCGACGTGGGCGTGGTGATCGGCCTGGTCGCCGGCCTGCTCACCTTCATCCCGTACATCGGCCCGCTGACCGTGCTGCTCGGGGGCAGCATCGCCGCGCTGGTCCAGTTCGGCGACTGGCCGCACCTGGTCGGCGTGCTCGCGGTGTGGGGCATCGGCCAGTTGCTGGAGAGCTACGTGCTGACGCCGAAGCTGGTCGGCGACCGCGTCGGCCTCGGCCCGGTGACCGTAGTGTTCGCGGTGATGGCCGGCGGCACCCTGTTCGGCTTCCTCGGGATGCTGCTGGCGCTGCCGGTGGCCTCGGTGGCGAACGTGCTGATCCGCTACGCCCATGCGCGCTACACCGAGAGTCGCTTCTACCTCGGCGCGCCGCCCGCGGCGGCGCCGGAGATCGCCATCGTCGATGCGCCGCACCGCGTGCCCGGGCGCGGCGGCGGCCCCGGCCCCGCGGAGCCGACGGACCCGGCGTGAACGCGCAGTCGCCCGCCGGCGCCGCGCAGCTGCCGCTGGCGCTGCGCTGTCCGCCCGACCAGCGTTTCGAGACTTTCGTGGGCGCCCCCGCGGGCGCGCTCGCGCAATTGCGCGCGTTCGCCCGCGGCGACGCGGGCGCCGGCGAGGCGCTGTATCTCGCGGGCGCGCCCGGCACCGGCAAGACCCACCTGCTGCTGGCCGCCTGCGCCGAAGCCGAGACCGCCGGCCGGCGCACCGCCTACCTGCCGCTGGCCGCGGCGGCCGGGCGCCTGCGCGACGCGCTGGAGGCGTTCGAGCACGCGGACCTGCTCGCGCTGGACGGGCTCGACGCGGTCGCCGGCGCGCGCGAGGACGAGGTCGCGCTGTTCGACGCCCACAACCGCGCCCGCGACGCCGGCCGCCGGCTGCTGTACGCCGCGCGCGTCGCCCCGGACGCGCTGCCGCTGACGTTGCCGGACCTGCGCTCGCGCCTGTCGCAGTGCGTGCGGCTGACGCTCGAGCCGCTGGACGACGCCGGGCGCGCCGACGTGCTGCGCCTGCGCGCGCAGCGTCGCGGCCTGCAACTGGACGATGCGGCGATCGACTGGCTGCTGCGCCGCGTCGATCGCGACCTCGCCAGCCTCACCGAGCTGTTCGACCGGCTCGATCGCGAATCGCTGGCCGCGCAGCGGCGGCTGACGGTGCCGTTCCTGCGGCGCGTGCTCTGATCAGCCGGACATGGCGCGTCACAGCGCCTGGAACAGGGAGGCCTTCACCGAGGCATCCAGTTCATCGAATTCTTCGCCGTCCACGACGACCAGTTCGTTCGGGAAGCCCTTGATCCTGGTGGCGATGACTTTCCGGTAGCCGTGTTCCTTGAGCTCCTTCTCGCTGATCCGAAGGCGCGCCGACGCGATGAATCCGAGTTCCGGGCAGTACGACTGGAGCCGGCTCGCCTGGTTGATGCAGAAGCCGATGTATTCCCTGGCGCTGGTGTCCTTTTTCTTCAGTTCGTAGACCGCGCCGCGCGAAAGGCCGAAGCGTATCCGCTGCGGGACCTCGACCACCGGCACGTCGTCCAGGGCCCTGGTGATGATCTTCGCGAAATTGTTCTTGAGGTTCCAAAGGCGATTGCAAAGTATCTGCAGCCAGGTCTGATCGAAGTCCGTCTCCCCGGCCGGCGGAAGCAGTATGTAAAGCGCGCCGTCGCCCATGAATTTCTCGTGGGAAACGCGCAGCTCCAGGGCGCTGAGCGTCCGGTCCTCCTCTTCGTCCATCCAGTACGCAATGCCGCCGTACAGGCAGACCGAAACCGCGTTGCTGACGTGGTTGAGGAACGACGGGATGTAGTCCTGCACGTCGGGCTGGTTGAAGAATTTGGAGAAGCCTTCGAGGTCGTACATGAGCGCGACGGAGTTCTTCGGCTTGCTCGCGCGCTTCTCGAATTCGTAGGTGTTCCTGTGTCTGGCCATGCCGGCTCGGGCTCCTTGCGTTGGAAAATGATCAGCCGTCCGACCGCCGCAGCGCCGCGTCCAGCTCCGCCAGCCGCTCCGGCGTGCCGACATCGGTCCAGCGGCCGCGGTGGTGTTCGCCAGTGACCGCATCGCAGCCCATCGCCGCGCGCAGCAGCGGCGCGAGCTTGAACCGCGGCGGCGTCTCGCGGGCCCCGGGCGCGTCGCCGACGATGCGGCGCCAGTCGTCGAACAGGCTGGGCCGGTACACGCCGATCCCGGCGAAGGTGAGGCGCTGGCCGCCGTCGTCGGACGCGGGGCGCTCGCTGCGCAGGCGGCCGTCGCCGTACAGGGTGAAATCGCCGCCCGGGTTGTGGGCCGGGTTGTCGACCATCACCAGGTGCGCATCGCCCTCGGGCGCCAGCGGCAGCCGGGCGAAGTCGTAGTCGGTCCAGATGTCGCCGTTGACGGCGAGGAAGGGCTCTTCGCTGATCCGCTCGGTGCCGAGCAGCGGCAGCGCGCGCCACATGCCGCCGCCGGTCTCCAGCGGGGTGGAGCCTTCATAGGTGTACTCGATGCGAACGCCGAACGGCTCGCCGTCGCCCAGCGCGTCCGGGAAGCTGCGCGCCAGCCAGCTGGTGTTGATCACGATGTCGCGGATGCCCGCCGCCGCCAGGCGTTCGAGATGCCAGACGATCAGCGGTTTGCCGCCAGCCGGCAGCAGCGGCTTCGGCACGGTATCGGTGAGCGGGCGCATGCGCTCGCCCAGACCCGCGGCGAAGATCAGGGCCTTCATGGACGTCCCCCCTGGAGCGTACGGCGCACTGTGCCACGAACGACCAAGCAAGGACTGTGCCGTTCGGCACGTCGCCGGCGTCGCAGGCCGCTCATGCGGGCATCGGTGCGGCGTCGGCGCGCGATCACCCCAGCGCGGGCCGCACGTGGCGATCCAGCAGCGCCGACAACGGCGCGAGTTCCGGATACTTCGGCAGCACCGCGTCGAGGTAGGCGAGGAAGCGCGGCGCGTCGGCGAGGTACTTCGGCTTGCCGTCGCGGTGGTTCAACCGCGCGAAGATGCCCATCACCTTGAGGTGACGCTGCACGCCAATCCAGTCCGCATCGCGGCGGAAGCGCGCCAGCGGCGGCACCGACAGGCCGGCGGCCAGCGCCCGCGCGTGGTAGCGGTCGAGCCAGCCGTCGACGCGCGCTTCGGGCCAGCTCAGGAAGGCGTCCTTGAACAGGCTCAGCGCGTCGTAGGCGATCGGTCCGCGCACCGCGTCCTGGAAATCCAGCACCGCGGGGCCGTCGGGGGCGGGCATGAGATTGCGCGGCATGAAGTCGCGATGGACCAGCACCTGCGGCTGCGCGAGCGCGGCGTCGATCAGCCGGCGATAGACGAGATCGATGGACTCGAGGTCCTCGCAGTCGAGCGCGACCCCGAGGTGGCGGCCGAGGAACCATTCGTCGAACAGCCGCAGCTCGCGCGCCAGCAGCGCCTCGTCGTAGGCCGGCAGGTCGGCCGGCGGGGCGATCGCCTGCAGCCGGAGCAACTGGTCGACCGCGGCGTCGAACAGCGCATCGGCGTTGTCGGCGTCGATCGCGTGCAGGTAGGTGTCGCGCCCGAGATCCTCCAGCAGCAGGAAGCCCCGATCGGCCTCCTCGGCCAGCACCCGGGGCACGCGCACGCCGCCGCCTTCGAGCAGCGCGCGCATCCGCAGCCACGGCCGCACGTCCTCCTTGTCCGGCGGCGAGTCCATCACGATCCGGCTGCCGCCGGCGGTCGCGCCGCGCCAGTAGCTGCGGAAGCCGGCGTCCATCGAGGCGCGCTCGAGCGCCAGCGCGGCGTCGCCGGTGGCGGCGCGCGCCCAGGCCAGGCGCGCATCGGCGCGGGGATCGGGGACGGGAGCGGGGTCGGTCATGTGCGGGCGGGCGCGACGGCGGTGCGGAAAGGGCGACAGGGTAAACTGCCGGCCCCACTTCAGGGAGGACGTCATGATCGAACTCCAGCCGGTATTGCTCTCGGGCGGGTCGGGCACCCGGCTCTGGCCGCTGTCGCGCGAGGCGTATCCCAAGCAGTTCCTGCCGTTGGTCGGCGACGACACCCTGCTGCAGGCGACCTGGCGCCGGGTCGCGCCGCTGTCGTCCGCGGCGCCGCTGGTGGTCGCCAACGAAGAACACCGTTTCCTGGTCGCCGAACAGTTGCGCGTGATCGGCGCGCCGCAGGCCCGCATCGTGCTGGAGCCGGTGGGCCGCAACACCGCGCCGGCGATCGCCGCGGCCGCGCTCATCGCCTCTGCCGACGGCGGCGACCCGCTGCTGCTGGTGCTGCCGTCCGACCACGTCGTCCGCGATGCCGACGCCTTCCGCGCCGCCGTGCGCGCGGCCGCGCCCGCGGCCGAGGCGGGCGCGCTGGTGACCTTCGGCATCGTGCCGCAGGCGCCGGAGACCGGCTTCGGCTACATCCAGGCGGAGCGGGGAGGCGAGGGCGTGCGCAAGGTGCTGCGCTTCGTCGAGAAGCCCGACGCCGCGACCGCGCAGGGCTACCTCGACGCCGGCGACTACTACTGGAACAGCGGCATGTTCCTGTTCCGCGCCTCGCGCTTCCTCGACGAACTCGGTCGCCATCGCCCCGACATCCTCGCCGCGGCGCGGGCGGCCAGCGCGCATGTCGATCCGGACGGCGAATTCCTCCGGCTCGATCGCGAGGCCTTCGCCGCCTCGCCTTCGGAATCGATCGACTACGCGGTGATGGAAAAGACCGACGCGGCGATGGTGCTGCCGGTCGATATCGGCTGGAACGACGTCGGCTCGTGGTCGGCGCTGTGGGAGGTCAGCGAACAGGACGGCGACGGCAACGCCCACCACGGCGACGTGATCGCCATCGACAGCCGCAACAGCTACGCCTACGCCCGCCGCCTCGTCGCGCTGGTCGGCGTGGACGACCTGGTCGTGGTCGAAACCGACGACGCGGTGCTGGTCGCGACCCGGGACAAGGTGCAGGAAGTGAAGCAGGTGGTCGCGCGGCTCAAGGCCGACCGGCGCTCGCAGGCGGTGCTGCACCGCGAAGTGCAGCGGCCGTGGGGCAGCTACGACTCGATCGACGTCGGCGACGGCTTCCAGGTCAAGCGCATCAAGGTCAAGCCCGGCGCCGCGCTGTCGCTGCAGTCGCACAGTCGCCGCGCCGAACACTGGATCGTGGTCCGCGGCACCGCCCGCGTCACCCGCAACCTCGACCTGTTCGAGCTGCACGCCAACCAGTCGACCTACATCCCGATCGGCGCCAAGCACCGGCTGGAAAACCCCGGGACCGAAACGCTGGAACTGATCGAAGTGCAGTCCGGCGACTATCTCGGCGAAGACGACATCGTGCGCTACGAGGACGTGTATGGACGCGGGTGAGCGGCGGCCGGGCCGATGCCGCGATCATGACCGGGCGATGCCCCGGCAGCCGACGGCGGCCGTTGCCGTCGCAGTCCCGGAGCGCACCCCATGAGCCGCACCGCGAAGGTCCTGCTCTCGCTCCTGCTGGCCGGGGTCGTGGTGGTCGGCGCTGCGGCGATGCTGCTGTGGCGTTACATCGATGGCCACAAGGGCGGCTGGCTGGAAGCGGGCAAGACGGCGCTGCAGGAAGGCGCGCGCGCGGGGGCCACGATGGATGACGCCGGCTGCGTCGAGGCAGGTTTCGCCAGGCTGCGAGAAGACGATTCGCTGGGTGGCCTGCACACGCGCCTGTGGTTCAAGGGCTGCCTCGGCGCGAGCCGGCCCGCGGACGGCACCTGCACAAACGTGCCGCGCGCGGACGAGGTCCTGACCAGCGTCCGCTGGATCGGGACGTTCTGCGCCGCGCGCGGAATGGCCAACAACGGCGGTTGCAACGGCATGGCGCAGGAACTGCAGGCGCACTGCATTGCGCTCGCCGAAGCGAAGCGGTAAGCGCCCCGCTCGGGGCGCCCATGCCCGGTTGCTCCGTGCCCGCTTGTCCCGTGCCCGGCACGGTTCATCCTGTCATTGTTGACAGTCGAACCGGCGACGCGACGGACCTAGGCTTGCGTTGCGAGGCCGGGCGTTGCGCAACGCCCGGTTTCCGTCCCGTCGCCGCAGGGATGGCGTGCGATGCCGCGGCATACCCCGACACCATATGGAGATGGTCATGGCAGCATTGACAGTGAAATACGCCGTGTACGGCGCGCTCGCCGGCGGCAACGAGAACAGCAGTCAGGCGGTCGATGTCACCAACGCGTTGCAGACCGCGATCAACGGCTCGCAGGGCATCGTCAGGATCGACAACGACACGATGGGCGGCGATCCGTCGCACGGCAACAAGAAGCACTTCGGCGCCTGCGTGGCGCTCGACGCCCAGGATCGCTTCTTCGCGTGCGAGGAGGGCCAGACCATCGACTTCTTCCACACCATTCCGCCCAGCGGCTGAGCGTCCGGTCGGCGCCGATGCGTGCCGTCGCGGGCGCCGCGACGGCACGTCCTGGGAGCGATCCGGGAGCGATCAGTCCAGCGACGCCAGCCACTCGTCGTCCGAGCCCTCGTTGACGCCCTCGAACAGGAAGGTGGACAGGTAGCGCTCGCCGGTGTCGGGCAGCATCGCCAGCAGCACCGAACCTTCCGGCGCCTTCTCCGCGACCTGCAGCGCGGCGGCCGCGGTGGCGCCGGCGGAAATGCCGACGAACAGGCCTTCCTCGGTCGCGAGGCGACGCGCGGTGTCGCGCGCGAGCACGTCCTCGATCGGCAGGATCTCGTCGGCGATGGTGCGGCTGAGCACCGCCGGCAGGAAGTCCGGGGTCCAGCCCTGGATCTTGTGCGGCTGCCATTCCTTGCCCGACAGCAGCGCGGCGCCGGCCGGTTCGCTGGCGATGACCTTGATGTCCGGGCGGGCGAGCTTCAGCACTTCGCCGGCGCCGGTGATCGTGCCGCCGGTGCCCCAGCCGCTGACGAAGTAGTCCAGCCGCTTGCCGGCGAAATCGCGCAGGATCTCGGGGCCGGTGGTGCTGCGGTGGTAGGCCGGGTTGGCCTCGTTCTCGAACTGGCGGGCGAGGAACCAGCCGTGCTTCTCGGCGAGTTCCTTCGCGCGGCGGACCATGCCGCTGCCGCGTTCGGCGGCGGGGGTCAGGATCACCTTGGCGCCGTAGGCGCGCATCAGCTTGCGGCGTTCGATCGAGAAGGTCTCGGTCATCACCGCGACGAACTTGTAGCCGCGCGCGGCGGCGACCATCGCCAGCGCCACGCCGGTGTTGCCCGACGTGGCCTCGACGATCGTGTCGCCGGGCTTGAGCAGGCCCTTCTTCTCGGCGTCGAGCACGATCGCGATCGCGAGGCGATCCTTGACCGAGCCGCCGGGATTGAACGACTCGACCTTCGCGTACAGGGTCACGTGCTTCGGCGCGATGCGCTGCAGGCGGACGATGGGCGTACCGCCGATGGTGTCGAGGAGGTTGTCGTAGAGCGCCATGGGAATTGCCTCGGGGAATGCGTGGAAAGGACGTGGGGCGCGGCGTCGGCCGGTCAGGCCGCTTCCGCCAGCGGGTCATGCGCGAGGGGGGCAGGCGCGAGGGGGGCTTGCGTCAGCGGGTCATGCGCCAGCGGCGCCAGGCGATGGAACGGAGCGTCGTCGAAACCGCCCAGCGGCGCGGCGCCGTACCAGTGCAGCGACGCCGCCAGCGCCGCGACCTCGCCGACGAACAACAGCGCCGGCGAACGCACCGCATGCGCGCGCGCCTGCGCCGGCAGCGCGTCGAGCGTGGCGAGCACGATGCGCTGCTCGGGGCGGCCGCCGTTCTCGACCAGCGCGCACGGCGTGGACGCGGCGCGGCCGTGCGCGAGCAGGCGCTCGCGCACGCGCTCGAGTCCGGCGACGCCCATGTAGAAGGCCAGGGTCTGCCGCTCGCGGGCGAAGCCGGCCCAGTCGAGGCCGTCGTCGGCGGCCTTGCCGTGGGCGGTGACGAAGCGCACCGACTGCGCGTGGTCGCGGTGGGTCAGCGGGATGCCGGCATGCGCGGCGCAGGCGAGGGCGGCGGTGATGCCGGGCACGACTTCAAAGTCGACGCCGTGCGCGCGCAGGAATTCGAGTTCCTCGCCGCCGCGGCCGAACACGAAGCCGTCGCCGCCCTTCAGGCGCACGACGCGGCGGCCGGCACGGGCGTGTTCGAGCATCAGCGCGTGGATGCCGTCCTGCGGGACGTGGTGATGCCCCGCCTCCTTGCCGACCTCGATGCGCTCGGCGTCGCGGCGGGCGAGGTCGAGCACGTCCGGCGACACCAGGCGGTCGTGGAGGATCACGTCGGCCTCGTTGAGCAGGCGCAGGCCGCGCAGGGTCAGCAGCCCGGCGTCGCCCGGACCCGCGCCGACCAGTGCGACCCGGCCCTGCGGCGCGACGGGCGCGCCGTCGAGCCGCGCGAGCAGGGCGCGTTCGGCGGCGACGGCGTCGCCGCGGCGCAGCAGCGCCGGCACGTCGCCGGGCAGCAGGGCGTCGAAGAAGGCGCGGCGCGCGGCGAGGTCGGGCAGGCGCGCGCGGATCCGGCGGCGATGGCGCACCAGCAGCGTCGCCAGCGGCCCGAGCGCCGGGTCGAGTTCGGTTTCGAGCCGTTCGCGCAGGTGGCGGGCGAGCATCGGCGCCGCGCCGCCGCTGGAGATCGCGATCTGCAGCGGCCCGCGTTCGACCCGGGCCGGCATCTGGAAGGCGCACAGCGGCGCGTCGTCGACCACGTTCACCCAGATCCCGCGCGCCTCCGCGGCGTCGGCGACGGCGCGGTTGACGGCCTCGTCGTCGGTGGCGGCGATGACCAGCCGGGCCCCGTCGAGCCAGGACGCGTCGAAAGCGCCGGGGAGGTGTTCGAGCCGACCCTCGGTCGCCAGCGCGGCGAGTTCGGGGTCCAGCGCCGGCGCGCCGACCCGGAGCCGGGCGCCGCTCGGGAGCAGGGCGGCGATCTTGCGCCGCGCCACGGCGCCGCCGCCGACCACCAGCACCGCGCGCCCGCGCAGGTCCAGGAAGACCGGGAACAGCCGCGCCGCGTCCGCCGCTCCGGCAGCGCCCGCGGCGCCCGTGGCCGGACGTTCGGCGCTGGCGACGGCGGATGGCGAGGCGAGGGACATGGCCGCTCCGGGTGTGGGAGGCTCAACTTACGTCCGCCGCGATCATGCCCGGAAATGATCGGCCCCTCTGGCCTCATGCTTTTTGGGAATAAGGGCGCGATACTGGCGACATGCCCGGTCTGGTATTGGTATCGCACGATCCGGATGAAAGGATCGCACCCCGGCGCCCGCCTTCCGGCGGCGCGTCGCCGGCCGCTTTTCCTGCCCGACACCGCTTCCCATGACCCTGGTCCAGCTACGCTACTTCGTCGCCATCGCCGACGCCGGTTTCAACATCACGGTGGCCGCCGAGCACGTGCACGCCACCCAGCCGGGGCTGTCGAAACAGTTGAAGCAGCTGGAGGACGAGCTGGGCTTCCTGCTGTTCGCGCGCAAGGGCCGCAGCCTCGAAGGGCTCACCCCCGCAGGCGTCCAGGTGCTGAGCCACGCCCGCCGGCTGCTGGCCGAGGCCGCGAACATCCGCGCCTTCGCCGCCAACCAGCGCCGCGACGCCCACGGCCAGTTGCTGATCGCCACCACCCACACCCAGGCGCGCTTCGTGCTGCCGCCGGCGCTGTCGCTGCTGCACAAGGCCTATCCGCAGCTCAGCCTGCACCTGCAGCCCAGCGCCGACGCCGACGTGCTGACCCAGCTCGCCCGCGGCGAGGCCGACCTAGCGCTGATCAGCACCGCCGGCGATCCGCCCACCGACGGCATCCCGATCCCGCTGTTCCGCTGGCGCCGCGTCGTGCTGCTGCCCAAGGCGCACCCGCTGGCGAAGGCCGGGCTGCGGCCGAGCCTCGCCGATCTCGCCGCGCATCCGCTGGTGAGCTACGAATCCTCGATCCGGCCCGACTCCTCGCTGCGCCGGGCCTTCGCCGCGAGCGGGCTGGAGCCGCAGTTGGCGATGACCGCGCGCGACGCCGATCTGATCAAGACCTACGTGCGTACCGGGATGGGCGTCGGGCTGCTCGCGGAAATGGCGGTGAGCGCGGTCGAGGATGCCGATCTGGTCGCGCTGCCGGCGCCGGAGTCGATCCCGGTGTGCACGGCCTGGGCGGTGCTGCCGCGCGAGCGCGTGCTGCGCGACTACACCGTCGATCTGCTGATGGCGCTGGCGCCGCAGCTCGATCGGCACGACCTGCGGCGCGTGCTCGGCGGGCACCAGGCGCCGGCGTGGCCGGCGCCGCCGAGCTGGACGGCGTTGAGTCAGGCGATCACGAGCTGAGGGCGCAGCGGGCGGATTGCCTTCGAGGCCTCCTCCGGACATCGGTTGGCTCGGCATGTGTTCGGTGCTGGCGCTGGATGCGCGTGGAACAGGCCCGCAATCCTTTTCCGCGCTGGTGCGCGGGCGACTTTCTTTTTGAAAAGAAAGTCGCCAAAGAAAACATTTCACGTCCAATTCAAAGCTGCCGTCGGGGACGTGGCCGGGATTTTTCGGCGAGGCGTCCTGCCTCGTCGAAAAAACGACGGACTCCTGTCCGCCGCCCTTCGGGTCTCCGATTCCGGGGAAGGGCGACGGTGCCGATGGGGCGTCGGGACGAATCGGAGAGGCGTCGATTGCACTGCGCTTCAAGTCGGTGCGTCGGATCGCGAATGAAACCTTGCGCCAGACGATCCCGAGTTGAGGGCTTGGGGGCGGACGCAAGGGATGGCCGATCGAGGGGCGGAGCGTTTCGACCGCGTTTCATCGTGTGGCGTTGGTGAAAGCCCGGAATCCCTTTCCGCGCTGGTGCGCGGGCGACTTTCTTTTTGAAAAGAAAGTCGCCAAAGAAAACATTTCACGTCCAATTCAAAGCTGCCGTCGGGGACGTGGCCGGGATTTTTCGGCGAGGCGTCCTGCCTCGTCGAAAAACGGCGGACGTCGTGTCCGCCGCCCTTCGGGTCTCCGATTCCGGGGTAGGACGACGGTGCCGATGGGGCGTCGGGACGAATCGGAGAGGCGTCGATTGCAGCGCGTTTGAAGTCGGCGCGGTCTGATCGCGAATGAAACCTTGCGCGCGCCCGGCATCAGGCGTGCAGCCAGAACGCCGCATCGGCGTAGCGCGGGTCCTTCCACCAGTCCGGGATGCCGGTGGCGCAGCGCATCGGCGCGGGGCCGGCCTGGCTCTGCAGCGGGGCGATCACGTCGCCGGAGGCGTTGCGGCGGGCGCCGCGGCGCGGGGTTTCGGGCACGACCAGGGCGATGTGGCCGCCGCGGCCGTCGTGCGCGCCTTCGGCCGCGATCAGCGCGACCGCGCCCTGGTCGGCCTCGCGCTGCAGGGACGCGACGCTGCCGGTGCGGCGCCAGCCGAAGTGCGCGCCGAAGTCGCGCAGCCAGCGGCAGAGGTCGTCGCTGCCCAGTTCGCGCACGGTGTTGCCGAGCAGCGCCGGCGGCGGTTTGCCGCCGAGCGCGATCCGCGCGAGCGCGGCGTCGGTCCACCACACCCGCGGCAGGTAGACGCCGGCGAGGTGACAGTAATCGTGGGCGTAGACCGCGGCGAAGCCGACGCCGTCGCGCGGCGCGTAGCGCGCATGCGCGGGATCGTCGCAGGCCAGCCAGTCGACGATCGCGGCGAGTTCGCGGCGCAGCGTCGCCGGGTCGCCGCCGTGGCGGCCGGGCTGTCCGGGTTCGTCCAGCGACTGCGGCCCCGCGGGCGCGCGCCGGCGGATGGCCGTGCCCGCGGGCGCGGGCAGGTGCGCGGCGACGAATCCGCGCTTCGGCGGCGTCGGCGACGGCGCGAGCACCGGGATCCGGCGGATGCGATCGTCGCGGACCAGGTGTTCGGCGGAGGCGAACCCGCGCAGGCGCGCGCCGTAGAGACTGGTCTCGACTTCGAGGAAGCCGTTCACCGGCGTGTCGTCGACGGCGCGGACCGGATGGCCGTCGGGCAGCGCGGCGATCACGTTCGCGCTCGGCGGCTGCGACCGCTTCGGCTGGCTGCGCAGGCGCAGCGTCGCGCCGTGGGTCTCGACCCGATGGAAGCGCCCGCCGGCCTCCAGCGGCGAGGGCGGAGGCAGCAGCGCCTCGCCCGGACGCGGCGACGGCCACGCGGGCGCGTCCGCGACCTGCGCGGTCTTCGCCAGGCGCAGCCAGGCCAGCACCGATTCGCCGTAGTAGCGCTGGCCGTCGAAATGGCCCTGGCGCAGGCCGCGCTCCGGACGGAAGCGGCCGGTGTTGTAGACGATCGCGACCTGCGCGAGGCGCTCGTCGTCCAGCCGGCTGGCGTCGCGCAGGCCGAGCACGTGCAGGCAGCGCCGCAGTTCGCGCGTGGCGTGTTCCAGGGTCTGCCCGAACCGCGCCCAGCGTCGTTCGAGGAAGTACTCCGGATCGTCGGGGAAGTGCTGCAGGTCGCGCTGGAACAGGCCGAAGCCGTGGCAGAACTTGTCCGGATTGGCGACCGAGCGTTCGTAGCCCGGGATGTGCGCGGCCATCTCGACCAGCGCCGCGCGCGCGATCGCGAACATCTCGGCGCCGCGCGGATGGCCGAGCAGGTCGGCGCGATGCTTCGGGAACGGTCGCCCGCTGCCGTCCGCGCGGGCGTCGATGGTGTCGCCGACGCACAGCGCGAGCAGCGCCGCTTCGTCGAGGCCGTCGCGGCGCAGCTTCGACCAGATGAAGCCGGTTTCCTGACAGGCCAGCGCCACGATCAGGTCGAGCGTCAGCGGCGTGCCCGCGAGCGCGGGCACGATGCGTTCGGCGAAGGTGCGCTTGAACCAGATCAGATCGTCGCGGTCGGGCATGCACGGCTCCTGGGAAAACATGACCTGTCGAAACATCTCTTCTCGAAGCATCTCTTCTCGAAGCATCGCCTCTCGAAGCATCGCCTCTCGAAGCATCGCCTCTCGAAACAGGGTCCCTCGAAAAAACGATTTCCCGGAGCAGGGTCCCGCTAGCGGCGAACGCGCCGGTCGCCTCCGGCGCGGTCGATGCGCCGTCAGCGCAGGCCCATCTCCAGCGGAAAATCGCGCGGGTCGATCTCTTCGGCCAGCAGCAGGCGGATGTCGTCGGCGGACAGCAGCGCCCGCAACTGCGCGGCGAGAGGCTTGAGCTGGTCGTGGCCGGTGCACAGCGCCCAGACGCGCTCGATCATCGACGCCAGATCGGCCGCAGGATCGTAGCGCACGGCGCCGCTCTGGGCCACGATCATCAGCAGTTGCCGGGCGAGATCGCGGGCCTGGCGCAGCTTCGCCGAAAACGGCTCCAGCGCGTCCTGCACCGTGCGCTGCAGATCGTGCAGCGCGGCGACCGCGGCGGCGGTCTGCCGGCGGCGCAGGTCGCCGCGCCGGCGCGCGTCCTCGAACGCGGGGGCGAGGATCCGCGCGCGCAGGCCGGCGAGGTCGGCCGCCGCCGGCAGGCGATGGCCGGACAGCAGCGCCTCGGCGCGATCGATCCAGCCCAGCAGCGCCGGCAGCGCGCCGGGCGTCCTGCGCTCGAAGCCGCGCACGAGGGCGGGGACGTCCAGCAGCAGCGCGGACGCGTCGTTCACCAGTCGGTAGGTCGATCGCAACATGGCTCACTCCGGGATCAGGCGGCGTTCGACGCTGCCGTCGTCGCGCTGCAGGGTCTGCCACTCCATGCCGTCCTCGCCGACGGTCAGGCGGATGCGCAGCATGTCCTCGGGGCGCTGTTCGCGAAGCCGCGCGGCGTCGGCGATCACGGTGAGCTGGTCGAGCACCGGCTTTTCCGCGACGCCGGACACCAGGCCGAGGCCGAGCTCGAAGCAGCGCTTGGCGATCTCGTCCCGGGCGTAGCCGTCGGGGAACTTGCCGTCGTGCAGTTTCGCCTCGATGCCGATCTCGAACAGGTCGGCGACGATGCCGTCGGCGAAGACGTACATCGGTTTCTGCAATTCGCCACCGCCGCCGCGGATCTCCTCGACCAGCGTGTCGGTGCGCGCATCGAGCGCGCGCTGCAGCTTCTGCGCCGGCACCGGCGGCAGTTCGGCGTAGCCGATGAAGCGCCCGAGTTCGCGCGCGACGATGCGCTTGAATTCGGCGTTGCCGATCGGGTCGAGCTGGAAGCCGATGCGTTCGGCCAGGCCTTCGATCGCGATCGGCACGTTCAGTTCGATGTCGCCGATGCGCATGCGCGGGATCGGGAAGTGGCGGAGCAGGTCGTGTTTCGCGTAAAGCTCGGCCACCTGCACGCTGCGGGCGTCGGCCATCATGCGCGCGTCGGTGAGGCTGGCGATCAGGCCGCCGAGGTAGTCGTTGAGCGTGGGCATGGCAAGGTCCTTGCGGGAATCGGGGGTGGAGGCGCGGTGCGAGCGCCGGGGAAAATGCGGTGGAAGGCGCGGCGGAAAGCGGAGCCGGCCGCGGCCGGCTCCGCGCGGACGTCAGTGCGCCGCGATGCTGTCCTCGAGCATGGTCAGGATCCGGTCCAGGCCGGCCGGGAGTTCGTCGTTGACCGCGCGCACGTGGACGCCGAGGTTGTAGGTGCGCTCGGTGCTCGTGCCGCTGCTGGAGGTGCGCTTGTACGACGCGGACGCCTTGAAGTTCACCTTCCAGACCTTGAGGCTCAGCTCGGCGCTGCCGGCGAACTCGCTGGCGACGTTGCTGGTCTCGGTCGAGGTCAGCTTGGCGTTGAAGTCGATCGTGATCTCCTCGATCCGCAGCGCCGGGATGGTGAGCATGGTCAGGAAGGGCACCGAGATCAGCACCTCGGCTTCCTTGTACGGCTCGGAGGTCGGGCCGGTGGTCGCCTGCGGGTCGTAGTCCGGGTTCGGGACCTTCTTGGTGTACTTGAAGTCGACGTAGCGCAGTTCGGTGCCGCCGGCGCCGTCGTCCTTGAAGCCGACTTCCTGGATGAAGTTGACCTGCGACATCGACGCGGCGTGCTGCGCGTCCACGGCGGCCTGCAGCGGACCGGCGATGTAGACGTTGAAGTCGAGGCTGTTGAGTTCCTGCACGAGATTGGGCATGGGTCGTTCCTTGATGGAGGGCGCCTACTCTGTTGCGGCTTTTCGGCATCCGCCGTCGCGTCGTCGCCGCTGCGTCGCGGCGGCCGCTCCGTCCTGGAGCCGGCCGTCGCGGCGAAAGCGTCCCTGCGCGGGCGGCGTCGCGCCGCCTCGCCGGCGATCGTCGTGAGCGTGGGTCCCGGGGACCGGGACGGGGTCGAAGGCGGGTGTCGCCCCGCGTTGGAGTCATTTTCCGCAGCCCGGTCGCAGCGGCTGCGATCCTCCGGAACCCCGCGTTTTCATTCGGGAAAAACAGCGTTCCGCCAGCGCCCGCAGGCGCCTGGCGCGGGTCGCGGGCGGTGCGACCCGGACGCGGTCGCCGCACGCAGCGGCGGCGCGCGGCGCGGCCTGCTCGCCGCCCTGCGCCGCGCGCGGTATGTTAGGCGGACGCTGCGCCGGAACGTGCCGGACCAGGGCGCAAAACCAGGGGGAGGGATGACCACCGCATTGTCCGTCGAGACGCGCCGGCGCATCGACCGCGAGTGCCGCCAACTGGTGCTGAGCCAGGGCCGCGCAGGCGCGCTCGCGACCCTGGCGATCGCGGTCCTGTACCTGGCGATCCTGCGCGGCGAGCATCCACGCACGCTGCTTGCCGGCTGGGCGACGGCGGTGCTGCTGGCCTCGGCGCTGCGGGTATGGCTGGCGTCGCCGTCGATGTGGCGTCCCGACCCGGACGGGGACAGCCGCGCCGGCAAGCCGTGGGTCTGCCTGCTGCTCGGTGCGTTCTGCGGCGGCGTATGGGGCGTGGGCTCGACGCTGCTGTTCCCGATGGGCCAGGGCGACCTGTATTTCGTGGTCGCCTTCCTGCTGATCAGCATGCCCGCGGCGGCGGTCAGCAGCTTCGGCGCGTGGTGGCCGGCGCATGCGGCCTACGTGCTGTGCAACGTCGGGCCGTTCGCGCTGTACTTCCTGTCCACCGGCGAGCCGCATTTCATGGTCGCCGGCTTCGCCGCCTGCCTGTTCACCGTGTTCCTGCTGCGCCAGGGCTTCGTCATCAGCCGCACCATCCGCCGCAACATCGCCCAGCGGATCGCGCTGATGGACATGACCCGCACCCTCGGCGAGGCGCTGGACCGCGCCGACGCCGCGAACCGCGCGAAATCCACGTTCCTCGCCAACATGAGCCACGAGCTGCGCACGCCGCTGAACGCGATCATCGGCATGAGCCAGTTGCTCGCCGAAGCGCCCGACGCGCCGGCGCACCGCGCGCTGCCGCGTTCGATCCGGCGCGCCGGCCAGTCGCTGCTGGCGCTGATCAACGACGTGCTCGACCTGTCGCAGATCGAGGCCGGCGCGATCGTGCTGCACGTGGCGCCGTTCGCGCCGGGGCGGCTGGTCGAGGACGTGGTCGACATGTTCGGCCCGGAGGCGCAGGCGAAATCGCTCCGGCTCGAAGCGGTGCTCGCGCCGGACCTGCCGTCGCGGTTCGCCGGCGACCAGGCGCGGCTGCGCCAGGTGCTGGTGAACCTGGTCGGCAATGCGGTCAAGTTCACCGTGCGCGGCGACGTGCGGATCGAAGCCGACGTGGTGGTCGGCGAGGACGGCGCGCGGCAACTGCGGATCGCGGTGGTCGACACCGGGCCGGGCATCCGCGAAGCGGATCGCGAGCGGATCTTCCAGCCGTTCCAGCAGGGCGACGATTCGGTCACCCGCGCCCACACCGGCAGCGGGCTGGGCCTGCGCATCTCCGGCGACCTGGTCGCGCTGATGCGCGGCCGCATCGAACTGTCGAGCGTGGTCGGCGCCGGCAGCCGGTTCACGGTGCTGGTGCCGGAAGCGGCGGTCGCGGACATCGCGATGAACGAAGAGGCGCCGCCGGCGGCGGCGATCGACGTCGCCACCGACCTCACCGGCCTGCGCGTGCTGGTCGCCGAGGACAACCTGCTCAACGCCTCGCTGGTGCAGCTCATACTGGAGCGCGAGGGCTGCGCGGTGACCTGCGTCGGCAACGGCGCCGAGGCGCTGGAGCGGATGCGCATCGACGACTGGGACGTGGTGCTGATGGATTGCCAGATGCCGGACATCGACGGTTACACCGCGACCCGGCAGTGGCGGCAGCTGGAAGTCGGCGAGCGCCGTCCGCGGCTGCCGATCGTCGCGCTCACCGCGCACGCCATGGCCGACGATCGCAGGCGCTGCCTGGAGGCGGGCATGGACGAATACCTCAGCAAGCCGATCAAGCGCGACGCCCTGTGCCTGGCGCTGGCGCGGCTGACGCCGGGCGCGCGCAGCGCGACGCAGCCGGAAACCGCGGCATGACCGCATCCGCATGAGCCGACCCGACATGCCCCGTCCCGACACGACGCAGACCGCCACGACGCAGGCCGCCCTGCCTCGCCGCCTGCTGCTGATCGGCGCCAGCGGACTGGTCGGCGCCCACGCGCTGGCGCTGGCGCTGGCCGATCCGCGGGTCGCGCGCGTGGTCGCGCCCACCCGCCGCGCGCTGCCCGCGCATCCGAAGCTGGAGAACCCGATCGTGGATTTCGAGGCGCTGCCGCGGGACGCCGCCTGGTGGGCGGCCGACGGCGCCGTCAGCGCGCTGGGCACCACGATCCGCGTCGCCGGCTCGCAGGCGGCGTTCCGCCGGGTCGACGTCGATTACGTGGTCGAGACCGCGGCGCTGGCGCGCGCCGCCGGCGTCCGCGCGTTCGCGCTCAACACGGCGCTGGGCGCCGACCCGTCGGCCCGCAATTTCTACCTGCGCTGCAAGGGCGAGGCCGAACGCGGGGTCGAGGCGCTGGGCTTCCCGGCGCTGACCCTGGTCCGGCCGGCGCTGATCGGCGGCGAGCGCGCGCAGCCGCGGCCGATGGAGCGGCTGGCGATCGGGATCACGAACGCGCTGTCGCCGCTGCTGCCGCGCCGCTACCGGGTGGTCCACGCCGAGCGGATCGCCCGCCGCCTGCTGGAGGGCGCGCTGCGCGACGAACCGGGCCTGCGGATCGTCGAATCCGAGGCGATCTGAACGGCCGTCCCGGAGGACCATCCCCCGGCCCGGCCCGCCCGGAGATCGCGAATTAGAGCGACAACCCGAGGCCGCGGGCGCACAATGGCCGGTTTCCAGCCGTGCGGGTGCGTCATGTCCACCGAAGAATCCTCCCTGCGTTTCGCCGATCTCGGCCTGGCCGAGCCGGTGATGGCCGCGGTCCGCGAGGTCGGCTACGAGACGCCCTCGCCGATCCAGGCCGCCACCATCCCGGCGCTGCTGGCCGGCCGCGACGTGCTGGGCCAGGCCCAGACCGGCACCGGCAAGACCGCCGCGTTCGCGCTGCCGCTGCTGTCGCGACTGGACCTGCAGCAGGGCAAACCGCAGGTGCTGGTGCTGGCGCCGACCCGCGAACTGGCGATCCAGGTCGCCGAGGCCTTCCAGCGCTACGCGCACAAGCTGCCCGGCTTCCACGTGCTGCCGATCTACGGCGGCCAGAGCTACTACCCGCAGTTGCAGGCGCTGCGCCGCGGCGTGCACGTCGTGGTCGGCACCCCGGGGCGGGTGATCGACCACCTCGAACGCGGCACCCTGGACCTGTCCGAGCTCAAGGCGCTGGTGCTCGACGAGGCCGACGAAATGCTGCGGATGGGCTTCATCGACGACGTCGAGACGGTGCTGAAGAAGGTGCCGGAGCAGCGCCAGGTCGCGCTGTTCTCCGCGACCATGCCGCAGCAGATCCGGCGCATCGCCCAGACCTACCTGCGCGATCCGGTCGAGGTCACGATCGCCGCGAAGACCACCACCGCGACCAACATCCGCCAGCGCTACTGGTACGTCAGCGGCGTGCACAAGCTCGACGCGCTCACCCGCATCCTCGAGGCCGAGCCCTACGACGCGATGATCATCTTCGCGCGGACCAAGTCGGCGACCGACGAACTCGCCGAGAAGCTGCAGGCGCGCGGCCTCGCCGCCGCGTCGATCAACGGCGACGTGCAGCAGGCGCAGCGCGAGAAGACGATCCAGCAGTTGAAGGACGGCAAGCTCGACATCCTGGTCGCCACCGACGTCGCCGCGCGCGGCCTGGACGTCGAGCGCATCAGCCACGTGCTGAACTACGACATCCCCTACGACACCGAAAGCTACGTCCACCGCATCGGTCGCACCGGCCGCGCCGGGCGCAGCGGCGAGGCGATCCTGTTCGTCAGCCCGCGCGAGAAGAACATGCTGCGCGCGATCGAACGCGCCACGCGCCAGCCGATCGAGGAAATGCCCCTGCCCAGCGTCGAGACCGTCAACGACGCGCGCATCGCGAAGTTCCTCGGCCGGATCGGCGAGGCGCTGGCCCGGGACGAGAGCGGCGGCGGCGAACTCGGGCTGTACCGCGAACTGGTCGAACGCTACGAGCGCGAACACAACGTGCCGGCGGTGGAGATCGCCGCGGCGCTGGCCAAGCTGGTGCAGGGCGACACGCCGCTGCTGCTGGCGCCGGAGCGCAAGCGCGAGCCGCAGGCGTTCGGCCAGCAGCGCGAGTACGCCGAGCGCGCCGAACGTGGTGCTGGACAGCGTGAAGACCGCCGCGAACGCCCGGACCGCGCGCCGCGCGCCACGCGCGAGGACGCCGCGCCGCGGCCGAAGAAGGACATCGGCCCGCGCCAGCCGCCGGAAGCCGGGATGGAGACCTATCGGATCGAGGTCGGCCACATGCACGGCGTGAAGCCGGGCAACATCGTCGGCGCGATCGCCAACGAGGCCGACCTTGAGAGCAAGTACATCGGCCGCATCGACATCCACGACGACCATTCGATCCTCGACCTGCCCGAGGGCATGCCCAAGCCGCTGCTGATGCACCTGAAGAAGGTGCGCGTCGCCGGGCAGATGCTGCGGATCCAGAAGCTCGACGAGCACGACGGCGGCGCGGCGCCGAAGCCGCGTGCGTTCAAGCCGCGCGGCGACCGGCCCGCCGGCGACCGGCCTGCCCACGAAAAGCCGGGGAATTTCCGCCCCCGCGACGCGCGTCCGGGCAAGCCCGGCGCGAAGCCGCCGGGCGCGAAGCATCCGGGCACCAAGAAGCCGCATCGCAAGGGCCCGCCGCGCGACTGAACTTGCCAAGCCCGGCCGGTTTTGCTGGACTGCCCGGAGGCGTTCGCCACCGGAGGGCATGATGCTGGACAGCAGATTCGTCGCCACGACCGTGGCGTTGGTGATCGCATGGGCGGCGTCCCATGCCGCGGTCGCGGCGACGCCGCCGTCGCTGGAGCAGATCCTCCGCCCCAGCCGGCACACGCTGGTGGAGATCTCGCCCGGCGGGCGCTATATCGGCGCCACCCTGCGCGAGCCGGAGAACAACCAGAACCGGATGGTGCTGGTCGTCATCGACAGGGCGACCAACAAGCCGGTGCGCATCCTCGATCCGGAGGAGAAGGCGGAGATCGGCCGGATGTGGTGGGCCGGCGACGAGCGCCTGTTCGCCCAGGTCCGCTGGGGCGGCGACATGTTCCAGCAGTATTTCGTCGATCCGCGGGTGATCGCGATCAACGTCGACGGCAGCGGCAAGCGCCTGATCGACGCCTACATCCTCGACATCCTCGACGATGGCCACATGCTGATCGAACGCTGCGCGAAGGAGACCAGCGAGGGCTGCTTCAACTTCGTGCAGAAGGTCGACACGCTGAGCGCCCGCAGCGGGCCGCGCATCGTCGACGCGCCCGCGGCCAATGCCTGGTATTTCACCGACAACGCCGGCAACGTGCTGTTCGCCACGGTCTGGGACAACGACGACGGACTGCAGACGATCTGGCGCCGGCGCGGCGATGCGTGGGAACGCTTCAACGAGGAAGCGAAGAGCGGGATCAGGATCGCGCTGATCGGCACGTCGCGCGACGACCGGCAGGCGTACCTGCAGGTGGAGGCGACGCAGGGACCTGACCGGATCGAGCGGATGGACCTTGCCAGCGGCGAACGGACCGAGGTGATGCGCGATCCCGAACTGGACCCGGCCTTCATCGTGTGGTCCGCCGACGGCCGCCAGCCGATCGGCGCGGCCTATGGCCTCGGCGTGCCGCGGGCGCGCTTCTGGGACCCGGTGGACCCCGATGCGAAACTCCTGCGCGGCATCGAGACGGCGTTTCCCGAGGATGCGGTGGCCTTCGCCAACGGCTCCCGCGACGGCCGGCACATCGTGGTGAACGTGTGGGGCGACCGCGACCCGGGCAGCTACTACCTGCTCGACCGCGACACCAGGAAAATGGACCTCGTCGCACGGGCGAAGCCGTGGCTGTCGCCGGACGCGCTCGCGCGCAACACGCCGATCGCGTTCCGCACCCGCGACGGCCTCACCCTGCACGGTTACCTCACCCTGCCGCTGGACGCGCGCGCGCCGCCGCCGCTGGTGGTCCTGCCGCATGGCGGGCCGTTCGAGATCGAGGACGAGTGGAGTTACGACGAGGAAACCCAGATCCTCGCCGCCAGCGGCTACGCCGTGCTGCGGATCAACTATCGCGGTTCCGGCGGCTTCGGTCGCGCCTTCGAGCGCGCCGGCTATCGCCAGTGGGGCCTGAAGATCATGGACGACATCATCGACGGCACGCGCTGGGCGATGGCCGACGGCCGGATCGACCCCGCGCGCGTCTGTCTGTGGGGCAGCAGTTTCGGCGGCTATGCCGCGTTGATGGGCGTGGCGCTGGAACCCGACTTGTACCGCTGCGCCATTTCCACCGCCGGGCCGACCGACCTGACCATCACCCGTCGATGGGGCGATACCCGTCGCAGCGCGAGCGGCCGGCACTACCTCGACGAAGCGGTCGGCGACGACGAGAAGGCGCTGTACGCGCAGTCGCCGGTGAGCCGGGTCGATCGCATCCGCGTGCCGGTGATGCTGGTCCACGGGCGTCACGACAAGCGGGTGTCGTTCGAACATGCCAAGGCGATGGTCGCGGCGATGGAGAAGGCCGGCAAGCCGATGGAGACCTATTTCTTCGGCGACGAGACCCACGGCATCTACGGCGACGAGAACCGCAAGGAATACTACGAACACGTCCTGGCGTTCCTGCGCAAGCACCTGCGCGCCGAGTAATCCGGTCGGGGACCGGGAAGGGGATTTTCGATGATCGTTCCACGCCACTGGGCCGAAGCCCGCCTGCAGCACCGCGAAGGCCGCCGCAGCGTCACCGTGCGCCGCTTCGGCTGGTCCGACGAAAGCGAGGCGCAGGCGCAGGCGCACGCCGAGGTGCGGGCGCGCGAGGCGCTCGACCGGGTGCTGGCCGGTGAAGCGCTGCCGCGCAACGAACGCCGGGTCGCCTACAACGGCGCCGACGGCATGCCGATCCGCGAGGAGATCGTCGATCGCCAGGGCGACGCGGTCGTCACCCGCAACGGTTACGGCGCGCTGTGCCTGAACACGCCGGACCTGCTGTTCGCGGACATCGATTTCGCCGTGCGCGCCGATCGTCGCCATCTCGGCGCGTGGCGGCTCGCGGCGGGCGTGCTGGTCGCGGCCGCGATCCTCGCGCTGCCGTCGGCTTCGCCCGCGCGCTTCGTCGTCGCGATCGTGATCGGGGCGCTGGGCGGCCTGATCGGCGGCGGCACGCTGTCGGTGCTGTGGCGGCGGTTACGGATCGGGCTCGGGGGCGGGTTCGAGGCGCAGGCGAGGCGCCGGATCGCCGATTTCCTCGCCACCCGGCCCGACTGGCGCCTGCGCGTGTATCGCACTCCGGCCGGCGTGCGGCTGATGGCGGTGCATCGTCCGTTCGATCCGTGCGAGCCGGCCGTGCGCGAGGCGTTCGAGGCGCTGGACGTGGATCCGGTGTTCGCGCGGATGTGCTTCAACCAGCGCTGCTTCCGCGCGCGGCTCACGCCCAAGCCGTGGCGGATCGGCCTGCAGCGCCTGCGCCCGCCGTATTCCGCCGCATGGGAGCCTCGCCACGCGCTGCTGCCGGCGCGGCAGGCGTGGATCGAGGCGTACCAGCGCCGCGCGGCCGGTTACGCCGCCTGCCGCTACCTGGAGACGCTCGGCGACGGGACCGAGGCCCCGGCGCTGGCCGCGCAGCGCGAATTCCACGACCTGGTCTGCGCGGCCGAACGCGACCTGCCGCTGGCCTGACGTCCGAGCGCCGGACCTGCCGTTCGTCGGCGAAGCCGCTGCGCCGCTTGCATCGATTCCATATTTCCGGAAATATGGAATCATGGATCTCGACGCCACCCTCGCCGCGCTCAAGGCGCTCTCCCAGGAACACCGCCTGCGTGCGTTCCGCGCGCTGGTCGCCGCCGGCGACGCCGGGCTGCCGGTGGGCGAACTGCGGGCGCTGCTCGACCTGCCGGCGGCCACGCTGACCGCGCATCTCAACGTGCTGCGCGGGGCCGGGCTGGTGATCGATCGCCGCGAAGGGCGCGTGATCCGCGTCCGCGCCGACTATGCGCGGATGAACGCGCTGCTGGCCTACCTGACCGAAAACTGCTGCGCCGGATCGCCGTCGAACTGCGCTCCGGCATCTCCCGACTGCCGCTGAGGCGGCATCCCAACGAGGCGTTCGTGATGAAACGATTCCATGTGCACGTGTCCGTCCGCGACCTGGACGAAAGCACCCGGTTCTATGCCGCGCTGTTCGGCGCGGAACCCACGGTCCGCAAGGACGATTACGCGAAATGGATGCTCGACGATCCGCGGGTGAATTTCGCGATCTCGACCCGCGCCGGCGCGGCGGGCATCGACCATCTCGGCATCCAGGCCGAGGATGCGGACGAGCTGGCCGAACTCGGCGCGCGGCTGGACCGGGCCGGGCAGGGCGTGCTCGCCGAGCATGCCACCGCCTGCTGCCACGCCCGTTCGGACAAGTTCTGGACGGTCGATCCGCAGGGCACCCGCTGGGAAACCTTCCATACGCTGGGCGCGGCGACGTCCTACTACGGCGACGATCCGGCGACCGCTTCGACGCTGTCCGCCGCCCGCGACACCACCGCGGCCGCGGAAGCTGCGGCGTGCTGCGACGCGACCACGCCGCAGGGCGTGTGCTGTCCGCCGAAGACCGACCGTCCCGCCGATGCGCCGTGCTGCGGGCCGGTGGCCGCGGCGGTCAAGCAAGCGGGCCGCGCCGCCGCCGGGTGCGGCGACGCGCGCCAAGACAATCCTCTGCGCTGAGGTCGCGACGATGAGCGCGCATCCCTATCGCATCCTCGTGCTGTGCACCGGCAATTCCGCGCGCAGCGTGATGGCCGAGGCCCTGTTCAACGTGCTCGGCAACGGCCGCTTCGAGGCGTACAGCGCCGGCAGCCGGCCCAGCGGCCGCGTGCAGCCGATGGCCGCCGAACTGGCGGCGTCGATCGGCTACGACACCGCGCGCCTGCGCAGCAAGTCGTGGGACGAATTCTCCGCGCCCGGCGCGCCGGAACTCGACCTGGTCGTGACCGTCTGCGACAACGCCGCCGGTGAAGCCTGCCCGGTGTGGTACGGCTCGCCGGTCGTCGCGCACTGGGGCGTGGAAGATCCCGCGGCGGTCGAGGGCGACGAAGAAACCCGTCGCCGCGCCTACCTCAAGGCGTTCACGGCGCTGCGCCGCCGGGTGGAGCTGCTCGTCGCGCTGCCGGTGGAGAAGCTCGACCGGCTGGTGGCCGAGCGCGAGATCCGCGGCATCGGGAAGATCGACGGATGACGGCGGCGATCTCGCCCGCGCCGCGGGCGCTGCTCGCCGAAGCGCTCGGGACCGCATTGCTGCTGGCGATCGTGGTCGGCAGCGGGATCATGGGCGAGCGCCTGGCCGGCGGCAACGTCGCGATCGCGCTGCTCGCCAACGCCGCCGCCACCGCCGGCGGCCTGTACGTGCTGATCGTGCTGTTCGGTCCGCTGTCGGGCGCGCATTTCAATCCGGCGGTGACCCTGGTGATGCGCCTGCGCGGCGAGGCGCTGCCGGCGCCGGCGTTCGCCTACGTCGCGGTGCAGTGCGTCGCGGCCGTCGCCGGCGTGCTGCTGGCGCACGCGATGTTCGGCGAGGCGCTGTGGCAGCCCGGCGACCACGTCCGCACCGGCGCGGCGCAGTGGCTGAGCGAAGGGGTGGCGACGTTCGGCCTGCTGCTGACGATCCTGCTCGGCCTGCGCCATCGCCCGCAGGCGATCCCGGCGCTGGTGGCGGCGTACATCTTCGCCGCGTACTGGTTCACCGCGAGCACGTCGTTCGCGAATCCGGCGGTGACCGTCGCGCGCGCCTTCACCCGCACCTTCGCCGGCATCCGCCCGGCCGACGTGGGCGGCTTCGTCCTCGCCCAGCTCGCCGGCGCGCTGCTGGCCTGGGGCGTGGCGCGGCTGCTGGCGTCGCGGGAGGCGGACGCCGCGGCCTGACGCGGTCAGCCGGCGTCGGCGACCACCTCGATCGCGTGGTCGCCGACCTCCACGAGCTGGCCGGCGCGGATCTTGCACGTGCGCCGCGACTCGACGGCGCCGTCCACCCGCACCGCGCCGGTGTCGACGAGATGCTTGCCGGCGGCGCCGCTGTCGCAGACGCCGACGAGCTTCAGCAACTGGTTCAGTTCGACGTGGTCGCGATCGAGGGCGAAACGGTGTCGGGGCATGGCGGCGTCGGTCTCCGGGCGGAGGCGTAGCATAGCCGCCCGCCGCGCCGCTGCTGACATACGCTGTCAGCAGTCCGGCGCAAGACTGCGCCCCCGACCACAGGAGACCGCCATGCTCGCCTACACCACCCTCGGCACCCGCGACCTCGCCCGCGCCGCCGCCTTCTACGACGCTGTGCTCGCCGAGATCGGCGCGAAGCGCTCGATGGAGGAACCCGACTACTTCATCGCCTGGGACAAGGGCGACGGCGGCGCCGGCCTCGGCATCACCTATCCGTTCGACAAGCAGGCGGCGACCGTGGGCAACGGCACGATGGTGGCGCTCGGCGCGACCAGCCGCGAGGAGGTCGATCGCGTGTACGCGAAGGCGCTCGCGCTCGGCGGCGCCGACGAAGGCGCGCCGGGCCAGCGTTATCCGGGTTTCTACGCCGCGTATTTCCGCGACCTCGACGGCAACAAGCTCAACTGCTGCTACTTCGGCGAATGATCCCCGGCGCGCGGGCTGCTGACGCCACGCTGTCAGCAGCCCGCGCGCAGGATGGCGCCTCCCGACACGCCGCCCGAGGAGGCCGCATGCAACACGCCCACCGCAATGCCCTGAACTGGTTCGAGATCCCGGTCGCCGACCTCGATCGCGCCCAGCGTTTCTACGAAGCGCTGCTCGACGCCCCGCTCAAGCGCGAGGCCATGGGCCCCGACACCACGCTCGCGGTGTTCCCCTACGAACGCGGCGCCGGCATCGGCGGCTGCCTGTTCGCCGGCACGCACGCGCCGGCGCCGTCGGACGACGGCACCGTCGTCTATCTCGACGCCTCGCCCGCGCTGGACACGGTGCTGTCGCGGGTCGAGGCCGCCGGCGGCCGGATCGTCCTGCCGCGCACCGAACTGCCCGAAGGCATGGGCGCGTTCGCGCAGATCGTCGACAGCGAAGGCAACCGCGTCGGCCTGCACGCGCTGGCCTGACGTGGCAGCATGCGGTCAGCGAGCCCGTCCCCGACTCCCATGCGCCGCGCCGACCGCCTGTTCCAGATCGTCCAGTTGATCCGCGGCCGTCGCCTGACGACGGCCGCGTTCCTCGCCGAGCGCCTCGAGATCTCGCAGCGCTCGGTCTATCGCGACGTCGCCGCGCTGCAGGCGCAGGGCGTGCCGATCGAGGGCGAGGCCGGCGTCGGCTACCGCATGCGCCGCGGCTTCGACCTGCCGCCGCTGATGTTCGACACCCGCGAGGCGCAGGCGCTGGTCGCCTGCGTGCGCCTGGCGCAGCCGCGCATCGACACCGTGCTGGCCGCGCGCGCCGAGCTGGCGCTGTCGAAGATCCTCGCGGTGCTGCCCGGCGCCGAGCGCGCCGCCGCCGAGAGCCTGAGCGTGTTCGCGCCGCCGGTCGGCCCCAGCGTCGAGACCCGCGATCGCCTGCAGCAGTTGCGCGACGCGATCGAGGCTCGGCGCAAGGTGCGGGTGGACTACCTCGACCTGAAGGACGAGCCGAGCGTGCGCACGCTGCGGCCGCTGGGCTGTTTCTACTGGGGCAACGTGTGGACGCTCGCCGCCTGGTGCGAGACGCGCGCCGATTTCCGCAACTTCCGGGTCGACCGCATCCGCGTGCTCGAACCGCTCGCGGAAGGCTTCCGCGATGAAGCCGGGCGCAGCCTGGCCGACTTCATGCGCCAGTACGACCGCGGGTGCGATCGCGAAGGCGGCGGCTGAGCCTCACTCCGCCGGCAGGCGCAGGCGTGCGCCGCGCCAGGACAGCACGACGTCGTCGCGGTCGATGCGTTCGACCACCAGTTCGCCGAGGGTGTCGCCTTCGCGCAGGCGCTGGCCGTCGAGGATCACGAAACGCCGCTGCGGGTCGTCGTTCCACAGGTGCATGCTCAGCTTGAGCGGCGGCAACTGGCGGCGGACGTCGGCATCGAGATCGGCGAGTGCGGTCGCCCGATCGCCCGTCGGCGGGACCGGCGGCGGCTTCGGCGACGGCGGTGCGGGCGGAGGCGCGGGCAAAGGCGCAGGCGCAGTCGTCACCGGCGGGAGCGTCGGCGAGGCGGCCGGTGCAGGCGCAGGCGCGACCGCCGGCGCTGCGGCCGGCGTCGTGGACGCGGTGGGCGGTGGCGCGGTCGGGATCACAGGCAGCGTCGCCGGCGTCGTCGGTGCGCTTGCGGGCGCCGGCGGCGATGCCGGGGCGTCGGCGACGACGGGGTCGGCCGGGCGCGCGGCGGCGACCTCCTGCACGGGGCGATGCAGCAGCATCCACGCCGCGATCGCGGACGAGACGAGGCCGAAGCCGGCCATCGCCCACAGCGGCCACGCCGGTCGCGCACGCACCGGCACGTGCGCCTGCGGGGTCGGCGAGAACAGATCGGGCGCTTCGCTGCGGCGGCGGGCGGCTTCGGACTTGCGCAGGGCGTCGAGGATCAGCGACATGGTCAGCGCTTCCCGGGTGGCGGCGTCGCGGCGGCGAGCGCGAACAGGGTCGGTGCGTCCAGTCGGCCGTCGCCTGGCAGGCCGTGACGGGTCTGGAACGCACGCAGCGCGGCGGTGTCGTCGGCGCCGCTCGCGCCGGCGGTGCGCAGGCGCGCCCGCACCCACGCGCGGGCGTCGGCGTCGCCGGCGGCGTAACGCGTTTCGATGCCGTCCGGCGCCGGCCACAGGGCGAGGAATTCGCCGTTCCACACGGTCGCGAGCGCCAGCCGGTCGGTGGTCAGCGCCTTGCCGTCCAGCGACAGTCGCACGCGGTCGCCGTCGGCGCCGAGCAGCGTCGTCCAGGCGGCGCGCGGTTCCGCGCGCAGGCGCAGCAGCACCGGCCGGCCGATGCGCAGCAGCGGATCGAGCGCGGCGCGGCTGCGCAGGCAGTGCCAGCCGGGCGCGGTGGGGCAGGCGTCGGCTGCGGCGTCGTGCAGCGCCGACGGCGCACCCATCGACGCGACCAGCGCACGCCATTCGCCACTGCCGTCGCCGCGCGCCGCCTGCAGCCGGCGCAGCAGGGCTTCGCCGTCGAGCACGGCGGTCGTCGTCTCGGCCGGCGGAGGCGAAGCGGATGCGGCGGCGGCCGTCATCGCGGTGGTCGCGGGCGCGTCGCTCTGCATCTGCGCCGGCCGCCGCGCGACGCCGAGCGCGAACACCAGCGCGACCGCGGTCGCCGCCAGCGCGAGGCCGCCGATCAGCGCCAGTTTCGCCAGTTCGCGGCGAGCGCCGCCCGCGGCGGGCACCAGCGCCTCGTCGGCGGCGCGGTCGACGGTCTTCGCGTCGAGGGTCAGCAGGTCGTGGGCGTAGCCGCCGAGCAGCGCGCGCTCGGCGACGATGTTGATCAGGCGCGGCACGCCACCGGTGCGCCGGTAGACGCGGCGCACCGCGGAGTCGGAGAACGGGAAGCGCTTCGCGCCGGCGATGGTGAGGCGGTGGCGCAGATAGGCCGCGGTGCCGGCTTCGTCCAGCGGCCGCAGGTGGTAGCGCGCGGTGATCCGCTGCGCGAGCTGGCGCAGCTCCGGCTTCGCCAGCAGATCGCGCAGTTCCGGCTGGCCGATCAGGATGATCTGCAGCAGCTTCTGGGTCTCGGTTTCGAGGTTGGTGAGCAGCCGCACCTGCTCCAGCGCGTCGGCCGAGAGGTTCTGCGCCTCGTCGATGATCAGCACCACCCGTTCGCCGTTCGCGTACGCCTGTAGCAGGTGCGCGCCGAGCGCGTCGAACAGCGCCTTGCCGCCGGGACGCTGCGGCGTCGGCGGCTTCGGTTTCGCGCGGCCGCGCTTGCCGCCGGCCGGTGCGGGCGGCGGCGCGGGTGCGGTCGAGGCCGCGCCGATCGGCAGCCGCAGTTCCTCGCAGATCGTCTGCAGCAGTTCGACCGGATCCAGCCGCGGATTGAGCACCAGCGCGGCGTGGGTGTTCTCCGGCAACTGGTTCAGCAGCAGCCGGCTGAGCGTGGTCTTGCCGGTGCCGACCTCGCCGGTGAGCTGCACGAAACCGCCGCCGCCGCCTTGGCGGATGCCGTACAGCAGGTGCGCCAGCGCGTCCCGATGGTGTTCGCTGAGGAACACGTAGTGCGGGTCGGGCGTGATCGAGAACGGCGCCTGTTCGAGGCCGTAGAACTCCAGGTACATGCGGGCGGCTTGGGCGGATCCGGCCGGGCGGGACGCCTAGACTGCCACAGCGGGCGCGGCGAAGCTCAGCGCCCGACGTCCGCGTCGGCGTCGCCGATCACCTTGGCCTCGGCCGTCGCCAGCGTTTCCGGATGCTCGATCCGGCGCGGTCGCAGCAGCAGCGGGTAGACCAGCACCGTGCCGAGGATGATCGCAACGCCGAGGTAGAAGGTCGGCGTGAGTTCGCGCTGCTCGCCCAGCAGCACGATCGCGAGGAAGATCGCGTAGACCGGCTCCAGGTTGACCGCGAGCTGCGCGCCGAAGGCGGTGATCCGGCGCAGCGCCACCAGCGACAGCGCGAACGGGACCAGCGTGCAGGCGACCGCGAGCGCCAGCAGCCACAGCGCATCGCGCAGGCCGGGCAGCACGAACGGGTCGCCGCCGAACGCCTGCGGCGAGAGCAGTCCGGACAGCGGCGCGAGCAGGGTCATCGCCACCACGCCCGCGCCCATCTCAAGCGCGGTGACCGACAGCGCGTCGGCGTGGTCGACGAGGCGCTTGTTGAGCGAACCGAACAGCGCCACGAACAGCGCCGACCCCGCGCCGGCGGCGATCCCCGCCAGCATGTTCGCCGGCACCCCGCCGACGACCAGCGCGACGCCGGGCAGCACCGCGATGCCGAGTCCGACTTCGCGCATCGACAGGCGGCGGCCGGTCATCCGCGGTTCGACCAGCGCGGTGAACACGGTCGCCAGCGCCATGCAGGTGGCGCCGACGGAGGCGTTGGCGAGCTTGATCGAGGCGTAGAACGTCAGCCAGTGCAGCGCCACCAGCGCACCGACGCCGGCGTAGCCCCAGCGCAGGCGCGCGGGCATCGCGCGCAGTCCGCGCCACACCCGCGGCGCCAGCGCCAGCAGGCCGGCGACCAGCAGCATGCGCCACCACACCAAGGGAAGCGCCGGCAGCGTGATCAGCTTGCCGAGGATGGCGGTGAAGCCCCACAGCACCACGCACAGATGGATCTGGAGCCAGGCGGTGCGGTTGGCGGTGGAGGCGGCGGTCATCGGCGGACGCGACGCGAGGGCGTCGTGGCGGGCAGGGCGCGCAAGCTTACCGTGAGGCCGGTGCCCGGGAACGTCCACCGGGCGTTCTCAGGCGTGCTCGGCGGCGTGCTCGGCGGCGTACTCGGCGGTGCGCTCGTCCAGCGTGGTCGCGAGCAGCCAGTCGACGAAGCGCTGCGCGGGCGCGCGCAGCCGGCGGTGCGCGGGATGGACGATGTGGTACTGCCAGCGCGTGGGCACGTACGGGCCGGGCAGTCGCTGCAGGCGGCCGCCGTCGACCCACGGCGCGAGGATCTTCTCGCGGCCCAGCGCCGCGCCCAGCCCGAGCGCCGAGGCCGCCATCGCGTCGGTGCTGTCGCTGAAGCTGTGGCGGAAGTCCAGCCGCGCGCCGGGGACGCCTGCGGCCCGGAACCAGTCGGGCCAACCCTGGCGGGAGAGATCGCTGACCAGCGGCAGTCGCGCGATGTCCGCGGGCGTCTCGATGCCGGCGGCCAGCGACGGCGGGGCCAGCGGCACCAGCGCATCGTCCATGACGTGGTAGGCCGCGAGGCCGGGCCAGTGGCCGGGACCGTGGCGGATCGCCAGGTCGGGGCCGCCGCTGTCGAAGCGGGCGAGGGCGATGCCGGTGTCGAATTCCAGCCGGATCTCCGGGAAGGCCTCGGCGAACGCCGGCAGCCGCGGCATCAGCCACGCGTGCAGCAGCGAGTGCAGGGTGCTGATGCGGACCCGGTCGCGGTCGTCGGCATCGCTGCGCAGTCCGCGCAGGGTGCCCTCGATGTCGGTGAGCGCGGTGCCCGCGGCGTCGGCGAGCCGGCGTCCCTCGGGCGTGAGCTGCACGCCGCGGGCGTGGCGCCGGAACAAGGTCACGCCGAGCCGCTCCTCGAGCTTGCGCACGTGGTGGCTGACCGCGCTCGCGGTGAGATGCAGCTCCGCCGCGGCGTGGGCGAAATTCTGGTGGCGGGCGGCGGCCTCGAACGCGGCGAGCGCCGGCAGCCAGTCTCCTCGCAGGGCCATGTCGAGCCTCAAGTCAGATTTGTGGCTGGGGCTGAAAGTATGCGCTTGTCTGGCCTCGGGCGCGCCAGATAATGACCGCCTGGACCGTCGCAGGATGATGGTCTGGTCCCGACGGCCCGGGGTGTTTCCCCCGGCGACAAGGCTTGAGGAGGTCCGCATGCATGCCGTGTCCAAACCGCTGTACGCCGCTGCGTTCGCCCCGGCCAGGGCGGGGCGGGCGGCGGATGCGCCGGCGATCGAGGTCGGCCCGGGCTGCCTGCGTCGCGACCTGCCCGGACCGCCCGGCGTGCGCGTGTGGATGGTCGAACTGGCGCCGGGCAGTCGCTGGCCACGGGTCGATCGCCACGACACCGGCGAGGTCTATTTCGTGCTGGAAGGCGAGGTGATCGAGGGCGAGGCGCGACATCCGGCCGGCACCCAGGTCTGCTTCGCGCCCGGCAGCCGGCATCGCCCGCGCAGCGAGACCGGGGCGCGGTTGTTCGGCTTCCATCTGACCGACGCCGCCTTCCTCGGCGCGGGCGGCGATCCGGCCTGCGTTTCCGGCGAACTCCACCTGCCGCACGGCTGAGCCCGTCGCCGGCCTTGCTCCACGCGTTCGCTGCACGTCCTTCCCCCAACACGTCCTTCTCCACACGCCCGGAGCGCCCTTGAACGCGATCGCCGTCCCATCCCCGTCCAGCGATTCCGCGCCCGCGTGGCTGACCCCGCTGGAGATCGGCGCGCTCGGCGCGATCTGGGGCGCCTCGTTCCTGTTCATGCGCGTGGCCGCGCCGCATTTCGGCGCCGCGCCGCTGGTCGCGATCCGGCTCGGGCTGGGCGCGCTGATCCTGCTGCCGTTCCTGTGGCGGGCGCGGGCGGCGTTCCCGGCGCGGCTGTGGCCGCGGCTGGCGCTGATCGGCGCGATCAATTCGGCGGTGCCGTTCGCGCTGTTCGCCTGGGCCGCGCAGCGCGCGCCGGCGGGGGTGGGCGCGATCACCAACTCGATGGCGGTCCTGTTCGCCGCGCTGGTCGCCTTCCTGTTCTACGGCGAGCGCATCGGCCCGCGCCGGGTCGTGGCGCTGGCGGCGGGCTTCGCCGGGGTGATCGTGCTGGCCGGCGGCAAGGTCGGTGGCGCGTCGATCGGCGGCGCGGTCGCCGCGGGGACCACGGCGGCGTTCCTGTACGGCATCGGCGCCAACCTGGTCCGGCGCCACCTCGCCGGCCTGCCCGCGACCGCGGTGGCGGCCGCGACCCTGGGCTGCGCCGCGCTGCTGTCGCTGCCGTTCGCGATCGCGCAGTGGCCTTCGGCACCCGTGCCGGCGCTGTCGTGGGCGGCGGTCGGCGCGCTCGGCATCCTCTGCACCGGCATCGCGTTCGTCACGTACTACCGGCTGATCGCCCGGGTCGGCGCGGCGCGCGCGGCCACGACGACCTACCTGGTGCCGCTGTTCGGCGTCGGCTGGGCCTGGCTGCTGCTGGACGAGCCGCTGACCGCGGCGATGGCGATCGCCGGTGCGCTGATCCTCGGCAGCGTGGTGCTCAGCCAGCGCAGTGCCGGCTGAGGCTTCAGTACGTCGCCACCGGCGGCGTGTGCGCGTGGGCGCGGCGCGGGATGCCTTCCTCGTCGAGCAGGCGCTCGATGCGGGCGAAGACCTCGGCCCGCGAAAAGGGCTTCTTCATGAAGTCGTCGGCGCCGATGCGCTGGACGTAGAACTGCTCGGTCGCCTGCTGGTTGCCGCTGATCATGATCACCGGCACCGGCTTGGTCGCCGGCTCGCGGCGCAGCGTGCGCAGGCAGGCGAAGCCGTCCATGCCGGGCAGCACGATGTCGAGGAAGATCAGGTCGGGCACCAGGGTCCGGGCGAACTCCAGCGCATCCTCGGCGGTGTAGGCCTCGTAGGTCTCGTAGCCGTTCTGCTGCAGCATCTTGCGCAGCACGGCCACGATCGTGGTCGAGTCGTCGACGATCAGCACCTTGGTGCCCGGTCGCGGCGTCGCGCGGGGCTTCTCGCGGCGTTCCGGGCCCGCATAGGCCTCGTCCATCGGCGGCGGCGCGACCGCCGCCTCGGCGATCTCGTCGGGCGTCGCCCGCTCGGCGATGGCGTCCAGTTCCTCGGGCGTGGGCGTCGGCGGACGCGGCGGCAGCGGGGACGGCGCGGGCGTCGGTGCGACGGACGCATCGCGCACGCGCATGGCGTCGCGCCAGCGTTTGACCGAATCGAAAATGCTCACGCGCGATGCTCTCCTCGAAAGGCGTCCGGCCTGCGTTTGCCCTTTCCCGACAACGGCATTCCGGCCCGTGGCCGGACGCCGGAAGCATAACGGCCCCGGCCCGGGAGGGCCAAGTCCGCGGCCGGGCAGGGGCAGGGTGCGGCGCGGGGCCCGGGCGCGCAGGGCGCCCGGGGCGACCTCAGCGGATCGGTTCGTCCAGCATCATCTCGCGGACGAAGCGCACCGGCGGCGCGCCGTAGGACAGCACCTGGTCGTGGTAGGCCTTGAGCTGGAACTTGTCGCCAAGTTCCTTCTCCATCGCGCGGCGCAGGTCGAAGTGCTCCTGCACGCCGACGAAGTAGGTCGGCAGCTGGGCGCTGGTGAGCTGGGCGCGCACCCACTTGCCCGCGGCCTCGCGCTCCTGCTGGAACGTGCGGCGGGTCATCAGGTCCATCGCCTGTTCGCGGGTCCAGCCGTCGACGTGCACGCCCTGGTCGAGGATCGCGTTGGCGATCGCGCGCAGGTAGAACTTGTAGCGCACCAGGTGGAACAGCGGGTCGTTGTCGAGGTAGCCCTGGTCCATCATCACCGACTCGGTGTAGACCGCCCAGCCCTCGGCGAACATGCCCGAGCGCAGCACGCCGCGCACCACCGACGGATGCCGCGCCGAATGCGCGCCTTCCAGGTAGTGGCCGGGCATCGCCTCGTGGATCGACAGCAGGTGGATCATGCGGCCGTTGTATTCGCGCAGGAACGAGTCGGTCTGCGCGTCGGTCCAGTCGTCGGGGATCGGCGAGATCGCGTAGTAGGTCTTCAGGCCCTTGTCGAGCGGGCCGGGCGAGTCGCAGTAGGCGACCGCGACGCCGCGCTGGAATTCCGGCATCAGGATCACGTCCACCGGGTCGTCCGGCACCGTCACCAGGTCCTTGGCGCGGGTGAAGTCGGTGGCCTGCGCCAGCGAGGCCTTGGCGGCGGTCACGACCTGGTCGCGCGCCGGGCGGTCGGCGTAGGCCAATTCGAGCGCGGCCTCGATCGCCTTCTGCTGCTGCGCCTCGGTCGGCTTGGCCGGCAGTTCCGGCGCGTCCGGCCTGTCCTTCAGCACCTGGCGGGCGATGTCGTACATCGTCGCGCGGACGCGGACGATCTCGGCCTCGGCGCGGCGCTTGATCTCGGCGCGCGACAGCGACGACATCAGCGCGAAGCGCAGCTTCTGGTCGTAGAGTCTGGCGCCGATGCGGAAGTCGCCCTTCGCGCTCGGCACCAGGGTCTTGTCCAGCCACGTCTGCTGCTCGGCCACGGCCTTGCGCAGGTTGGCGACCGCGGCGTCGAGGCGGGCGCGGTCCTCGCCCTGCAACTGGCCGGCGTTGGGCAGGATGAATTCCTCGACCAGCGAGATCACGCCGCCGTTCTGCTTGGCCACGGTCTCGGCGTGGATCTTCGGCACCCGCGCCGGGTCTAGGTTCTTGCGCATCTGCGCGAACAGCGCCGGCAGCTTCTCCATGCGCGCGGTCGCGGCCTTCAGCCGCACCGGCAGCGGCGCGAAGTCGCGCGCCATCAGGCTGTAGATCGCGCCGCCGGCGAGGCCGCCGTACACCTGCGGGTCCCACGCCCAGCTCTGCGCGGTCTCGATCGACCACAGGTCGTATTCGATCGCGTTGCGCACGATCGCCGCGTCGATCTGGTTCTCGCGCGACAGCGCGGCGACGTCGATGCCGTCGAGCTCGGCCAGCATCTTGCGGTCGAAGGCGGTCGCCTTGGCCAGGCCCGCGGCGCTGAGGTCGTCGAGCTCGGCGTCGAAGCGATGGTCGCCCTGCTGGGTGGCGTTGACCGGGCTCAACGCGAGCGAGCCGTCGAGCCAGCGCTTGCTGAAGTCGGCGAAGCGGGCGTCTGCGGTGGCGGTCTGCGTGGTCATGGCGGCGTTCGTGGAAGCGGTCGTGGCGTTGGCGTCGGCGGGGGAGGGGCTGGCCAGGGCGGCGCCCGCGGTCAGGGTCGCGGCGAACAGCGCGACGGCGAGCGTGGAAGCGCGGGGAAAGGACATGCGCATGGCGTACTCCGGCTGGACGAAAACACCAAGGATAGGCGGTCGTCCCGGGTCGCGCACGTGCCAGAAGGCCGCTAGAGTGCGGGTCCCGCCCCGATCCGCCCGGAGTTCCCCATGTTGCACCGCGGAAGTTGCCACTGTGGCCGCATCGCGTTCGAGCTGGACGCCGAGATCGGCGATGTCGTCGATTGCAACTGCTCGCTGTGCCGCCGGCGCGGCTGGCTGTTGGGATTCTTTCCGCGCGACGCGCTGCGCGTGACCACGATCGACGGCGACTGGACGACCTACCGTTTCAACAAGCACCACATCGATCACCACTTCTGCCCGACCTGCGGCGTCGCGCCGTTCAGCGAGGGCGTCGATCCGGGCAGCGGCGCGAAGATCGCCGCGGTCAACGTGCGCTGCCTGGCGGACGTGGACCTCGCCGCGCTGACGATCCGGCCCTTCGACGGCGCCAGCCTGTAGGCCCGGACCCGGCTCAGGCCAGTCGTTCGCGCCCGCTGTAGACGTTCATGCGCCCGTCGCGGACGAACGCGACCAGGGTCAGGTTCGCCGCTTCGGCGGTGCGGATCGCCAGATCGGTCGGCGCCGACAGGGTCGCGACCACCGCGACGCCCGCGCGCGCGGCCTTGGCCACGATTTCGTAGGAGGCGCGCGAGGTGACGGCGAGCAGGCCGTCGCCGGGGCGCATCGGCGGCGCCGCGCGATGCAGCGCGCCGATCGCCTTGTCCACGGCGTTGTGGCGACCGACGTCCTCGCGCACGAGCAGGGCGTCGTCGACGACGAACGCCGCGGCATGCGCGCCGCCGCAGCGGTCGTTGAGCGGCTGCGCGCGCGCCAGCGCCGCGAAGGCGGCGAGGATGCGCGCCGGCGCGATGCGCGGGCCGCGGCCGAGCGTCGGCAGCGGGCGCAGCGCGCCCTCCAGCGATTCCGCGCCGCACAGGCCGCAGCCGCTGCGGCCTTCGAGGTTGCGGCGGCGGCCTTCGAGCGCGTCGAAGCGGGCCTGCGGAATCGCGGCGTGCAGGGCGACGCCGCGTTCGCCGCGGACCACGTCGAGCAGCGCGAACTCCGCCGGGCCTTCGACGATGCCTTCCGCGAGCGCGAAGCCGAGCGCGAAGTCCTCGAGGTCGGTCGGCGTCGCCATCATCACCGCGAACGACAGGCCGTTGTAGAGCAGCGCGACCGGCGTTTCCTCGATCGCCCACTCCTCGCGCGGCGCGGCGCGGCCGGCGTCCAGGCGCAGCGCCGCGTGCGGGCGCAGGCCCGCGCTGACGCCCGCGCTCACGTCCACATCTCCGTGCGCGTCGGGCAGGGGGCGGGCGACGGCGGGACCAGGCCGCAGCGGGCCCCGGCCGGTGCGTCGGCGGGCCGGGTCCGGGTGTCGTCGTCGCGATCGTCTGCCATGCCGGCATGCTAGCGCAGCGCCTGCGCGGTGGCGGCGCGCGCGGGCGGCTGGACGGGGACCCCCGGGCCTGCGTACATTTCGATGACGTGCGTCCGCACGTGATTCCCGGCCGCGCAGGGGTGTGCGGGCCGCCCCGTCCCCGCAGCGCAGGACTCCTGCTTGTCCCAGCCCGCTCCCAGCCTCGACGCCGCCCTTGATCGCGCTTCGCGCCTGCTCGGCAGCGATCCGGAAGCGGCCGGCCGCGAGGCGGACGGCCTCCTGCGCACGGCCCCCGGGCATCCCGCCGCGCGCCTCGTGCGCGCCGCCGCGCACCGCCTGTGCGGGCGGCCGGGCGAGGCGGTCGCGGTGCTCGAACCGCTGCTGCGCGAGCAGCCGCAGGCGGCGCTGGCGCACTACGAACTCGGGGTCGCGCTGAGCGCGCAGGACCGGCACCCGGCCGCGGTGGCCGCGCTGCGCCGCGCGCTGGCGCTGCAGCCGGACCTCGCGCAGGCGCGCCTCGCGCTGGCCGATGCCCTCCACGCCGGGGGCGATCGCGAAGCCGCGGACGCGGCCTATCTCGCCTACCTGCAGCGTTCGGCCCGCGACCCGCGGCTGCTGCAGGCGGCCGACGCGCTGGCCGGCGGACGCCTGCCTGACGCCGAGACCCGGCTGCGCGCCTGGCTCAAGCAGCGGCCCACCGACATCGGCGCGCTGCGCATGCTGGCCGAACTCGCGGCCCGGGTCGGCCGCACCGAGGAGGCGCTGCAACTGCTCGAACGCTGCCTCGAACTGGCGCCGGGGTTCCGCGAGGCGCGCCAGCACTACGCGCTGGTGCTGCACCGCGACCAGCAGTCCTCGCGCGCGCTGGAACAGCTCGACATCCTGCTTGCCGCGGAGCCCGGGCATCCGGGCTGCCGCACGCTCAAGGCGGCGATCCTGTGCCGGCTCGGCGAGTACGAGGCCGGCATCGCGCTGTACGCGGCGCTGCTCGAACAGTTCCCGGACAACCCGCGGCTGTGGATGAGCCACGGCCACGCGCTCAAGACCGCCGGCCGCCAGGACGAGGCGGTCGCCGCCTACCGGCGCAGCCTCGCGCTCGATCCGGGCTTCGGCGAGGCGTACTGGAGCCTCGCCAACCTCAAGACCGTGCGCTTCGACGAGGCCGACCTCGACGCGATGCGCGCGCAGCTCGCGCGCACCGACCTGGCCGACGAGCATCGGCTGCATTTCGATTTCGCGCTGGGCAAGGCGCTGGAGGACCGCAAGGTCCATGCGGACGCGTTCGCGCACTACGCCGCGGGCAACGCGCGGCGGCTGGCGATGCTGCCGTACCGCGCCGCCGACACCCGGACCCGGGTCGAGCGCGCGATGGCGACCTACACCCCCGATTTCTTCGCCGAACGCGCCGGGGCCGGCGATCCCGCGCCGGACCCGATCTTCATCGTCGGCCTGCCGCGGTCGGGGTCGACCCTGCTGGAGCAGATCCTGTCCAGCCATTCCGCGGTCGAAGGCACGATGGAGCTGCCCGAGGTCATCGGCCTCACCCGCGCGCTGCGCCGCAGCGCCGAGGACGGCGGCAGCTACCACGACGTGGTCGCCGGGCTCGCGCCGGAAGCGTTCGCCGCGCTCGGCCGGCAGTACCTCGACAGCACCCGCGTGCAGCGCAAGAGCGGCGCGCCGCTGTTCGTGGACAAGATGCCGAACAATTTCCTGCACCTCGGCCTGATCCACCTGATGCTGCCGAACGCGAAGATCGTCGATGCGCGCCGGCACCCGATGGCCTGCTGCTTCTCCGGCTTCAAGCAGCACTTCGCGCGCGGCCAGAACTTCAGCTACGCGCTGGACGACATCGGCCGCTACTACCGCGACTACGTCGAGCTGATGGCGCACTTCGACGCGGTGTTCGCCGCGCTCGGCCGCCCGGGGCGGGTGCATCGCGTCATCCACGAACGTCTGGTCGAGGACACCGAGGCCGAAGTCCGCCGCCTGCTCGACTACTGCGGGCTGCCGTTCGAGGACGGTTGCCTGCGCTTCTTCGAGAACGACCGCCCGGTGCGCACCGCCAGCTCCGAGCAGGTGCGGCGCCCGATCAACCGCGACGGCCTGGAGCAGTGGCGGCACTACGCGCCGTGGCTGGGGCCGCTGGAAGCGGCGCTCGGCCCGGTGCTCGACGCGTATCCGGAGGTGCCCGCGTTCCCGCCCGGGAGGCCCTGATCGTCGTCGTCTCGCCGGACGCCGGCGCGCCGACGTCCGCTGCACGCTCCAAACGAACACGCTCCAAACGCCCACGCTCCAAACGCCCACGTTACACGCGAGCACCTTGCACACGAACACGCTCCAGCAGAATCGTTCCAACCGAATCGTTCCACCACACGGGGAGAGTCCGATGCGTCACCGAAACCACAGCAATACCCGAAGGCCCGGCGAACGCCGCGCGCCCGCACGCCTGCCGCTGGCCCTGGCGATCTACGCCGCGTTCGCCGGCGCCGGCATGGCCGGCACCGCGCTGGCGCAGGACCCGGGCGCGGCCAGGGACGACAGTCCTTCGCTGGACACCATCACCGTCACCGCGCAGAAGCGCACCGAGAACGCGCAGGACGTGCCGATCAGCCTGAACGTCATCGGCGCGCAGCAGCTCGACGAGATGCACGTCAGCGACTTCGAGGACTACGCCAAGCTGCTGCCGAGCGTGTCGATCACGCCCAACGGCCCGGGCTTCGGCCAGGTCTACATGCGCGGCGTGGTCAGCGGCGGCGACGGCAACCATTCCGGCCCGCTGCCCAGCGTCGGCATGTACCTCGACGAGCAGCCGATCACCACCATCCAGGGCGCGCTCGACCTGCACGTCTACGACATCGAGCGCGTCGAGGCGCTGTCGGGCCCGCAGGGCACGCTGTACGGCGCCAGTTCCGAGGCCGGCACGCTGCGCCTGATCACCCGCAAGCCCGACCCCAGCGGCTTCGCCGCCGGCTACGGCGTCGAGGTCAACGCGATCGACGGCGGCGGCTGGGGCCACGTGCTGGAAGGCTTCGTCAACGTGCCGGTCTCCGACCGCGCCGCGCTGCGCGCGGTCGCCTGGGAGAAGCACGACGCCGGCTGGGTCGACAACGTCTACGGCGAGCGCACCTACCCGACCTCCGGCATCACCGAGAACAACGCGAACCGGGTCGAGGACAACTACAACGACACCGACACCGCCGGCGCGCGCTTCGCGATGAAGTTCGACCTCGGCGAGAACTGGACGATCACCCCGACCGTCATGGGGCAGCGCCAGGAGACCAACGGCAGCTTCGCCTACGACAACCGCATCGGCGAGAACAAGATCAGCCACGCCTATCCGGAGTCGTCCGACGACCGCTGGAACCAGGCCGCGCTGACCGTGCAGGGCAAGATCGGCAACTTCGACCTGACCTACGCCTTCGCCCACCTCAAGCGCGACGTCGACACCGAATCCGACTACAGCGACTACGGCTACTGGTACGACACCCTGGCGGGCTACGGCGCCTATTTCTACGACGACAACGGCGACTACATCAATCCGGCCCAGTACATCCAGGCCAAGGATCGCTACAAGAAGACCAGCCACGAGCTGCGGATCGCCTCGCCGCAGGACAACCGCCTGCGCTTCGTCGCCGGCCTGTTCTGGATGGACCAGTCCCACGACATCCAGCAGCGCTACAGGATCAACGGCCTCGCCGGCAGCCTGTCCGTGCGCGGCTGGGAAGACACGATCTGGCTGACCAAGCAGGATCGCCGCGACCACGACGAGGCGGTCTTCGGCGAACTGTCGTTCGACTTCAACGACAAGTTCACCGGCACGGTCGGCTTCCGCCACTTCCGCGCACGCAACTCGCTGGAGGGCTTCTTCGGCTTCTCGGACGGATATCTTCCCCAGAACGGCCAGCCGGTCGAGCGACTCTACGGTCAAGCCGCCTGCATCAACCAGTACGGGTCCGATCCCGCGCGTTGGACGCCGTTCCACGGTGCGCCGTGCAGGATATTCGACAAGAAAATCACCGAAAACGACACCCTCGGCAAGGCCAACCTGTCGTGGAAGTTCGCGCCGGGCAAGATGGCGTACTTCACCTGGTCGGAAGGCTACCGCCCGGGCGGCATCAACCGCCGCGGCACGCTGCCGCCGTACATTACCGAGTTCCTGACCAACTACGAGATCGGCTGGAAGACCGCGTGGCTCGACAACCGCCTGACCTTCAACGGCGCGGTGTTCAACCAGATCTGGGACGACTTCCAGTTCCCGGTGCTCGGCCAGAACGGCCTGACCGAGATCCGCAACGCCAACCAGGCGCGCATCCGCGGCCTGGAAATGGACGTGAACTGGGCGGCGACCTACAACCTCAAGCTCTCCGCCGGCCTCGGGCTGTACAGGGCCGAGCTGACCGAGAACTACTGCGGCGAAGTCGACGCGAGCGGCAACCCGATCACGAGCTGTGCGCCGGCCGACCTGCAGGCGTCGAGGGGCACGCGCCTGCCGATCACCCCGGACTACAAGGGCAACCTGACCGCGCGCTACACCTTCGACGTCCGCGGCTACGAGGCGTACTGGCAGGGCTCGGTGGTGGCGGAAGGCCGGCGCACGTCGGACCTGCGCAGCGTCGAACGCGAGATCGTCGGCGACCTGCCGGCGTACACGCTTGCGGATTTCGGCGTGGGCATCCGCAAGAACAGCTGGTCGGTGGACTTCTACGTCAAGAACCTGTTCGACGACAACGCGCAGTACAACCGCTTCACGCAGTGCGCCGAGGCGATCTGCGGCGGCGACGTGTACTCGGTGTCCGCGCCGCCGCGCACGTTCGGGATCAAGTTCAGCCAGGAGTTCTGAGCGGGCGAAACCCCGTTCCAGTACGCGTTCCAACACACGTTCCAGCGCAACACGACGGGCCGCCTCCGGGCGGCCCGTTTCTTTGCAGGCGCCGATGCGCGCAAATCGACGCGCGCAGGTCGATGCGCGCGCTCAGGACTCGGGAAGTTCCCCGCGCGCCGGCGCGCGCACGACGGTGACCGTGCACGGCGCCTCCGCGACCACGTGCGCGGAGACGCTGCCGAGGATCCGGCGCATGCCGGTCACGCCGCGCGCGCCCATGATCAGGTGATCGACGCCGTTGTCGCGGGCGTAGTCCAGCAGCGCGTGCGCGGGGTCGCTGTGTTCGAGCACGTGCACGGTGACCCGATGCTCGTCGAGGCCGAGCGGGCGGATCCAGTCGCGCAGCGCGATCAGGCGCTTGACGTGGCGGTTGCGGCCGGCGGCGTCGAGGTTGCTGTCGAGGCCGATGCGCGCGGTCTTCATCACGGTCACGCAGGCCAGCCGCGAACGCGGGAAGCTCGAGACGATCCGCTGCACGTTGCCGCGCAGCGCGGCGCACAGGGCCGCATCCTCGTGCTTGAGGTCGACCGCCACCATCAGCAGCGGCGCTTCTTCCAGGTGCGTGGACAGCGCGCTGCGCGGCTCGCGGTCGCGGCCGAGGTTGCGCCACCAGCGCTTCATCACCGCGAGCCGGCCGTCGCGGTGGCTGCGGTCGGCGCGCGCGGTGAGCGCCACCTGCTCGGGATGCTGCAGGTCGTGCGCAAGCTGCGCCGCGGTGGCCGGGCGCGCGTCGGGATCGGGTTCGAGGCAGCGCAGGATCGTCTCCTGCAGCCAGCGCGGGATGTCCGGGCGGATCGCGCGCGGCGGCACCGGGTCGCGGTACAGCCGCCGGCGCAGTCCGGCCTCGCTGCCGGGATTGCCGAACGGGCGTTCGCCGGTGGCGAGGTGGTAGAGGGTCACGCCGAGCGCGAACAGGTCGCTGCGCGGCTCGTCGCGCACGCCCAGCACCTGTTCGGGCGCGATGTACGGCGCGGTGCCGATCGGCACCCGGAACTGCTCGGCGAGCAGGTCCGGCAGGTGCGCGTGGTGCGACAGGCCGAAGTCGATCAGCGCGACGCTGCCGTCGGGCCGGCGCAGCAGGTTGCTCGGCTTGATGTCGAGGTGGATGACGTCCTGCTGGTGCAGCGCGTGGATCGCGCTCGCCGCCAGCGCGCCGAGTTCGGCGACCTGCTGCGGCGGCAGCGGCGCCTGGTCGAGCAGCGGCCGCAGCGTCTCGCCCGAGAGGTGCTCCATCACCAGCCACGGCTGGTCCTGGTAGTCGCCGGCGGCGACGAAGCGCGGCACGTGCGGGCCGCGCAGCATCGGCAGGATCATGCGCTCGACCTCGAAGCCGACGATCTGGGTCGCCGCCTCGCCGTAGCCGACCCGCGCCAGCTTCATCAGCAGCGGGAAGTCGTGGTCGGGGTGGGACACGCGCCAGAGCGTGGCCATGCCGCCCTCGTGCAGCGGCGCGACCAGCTCGAAGCCGTCGATCGTCAATCCGGGGGTGAGCGGGACCGGCATCTCAGCGACCCTCCGTCAGGCGTCGCGCCAGCGATTCGGGGAGGCCGGCGGCGGCGACCTTCGCCGACGCGCCGTGGTGGTCGTAGGCCACGCGCAGCAGGGTGAGCGTGCCCGCGGCGCTGTCGAACAGCGCGCAGCAGGCGGCCGGGTTGCCGTCGCGCGGCTGGCCGCAGGAACCCGGCAGCGCCAGCCAGCGCCGGCTGCCGAGCAGCGGCATCGCGACCCCCGGCGTCGGCGCGAAGTGGCGCGCGCCGCCCTCCGGCTGCGAGTGGTACAGCGCCGGCTCGTGGACGTGGCCGCAGAAGGTGATGCGCTGGCGGGTGGCGGACAGGCTCTGCGCCGCCGCGAGCGCGTTGGCGACGTAGCCCCACTGCAGCGGGGCCCATGCGTTGGCGTGGACGTAGAGCCGGTCGTCCTCCTCGACCGTCGCCGGCAGCGCGGCCAGGAATGCGCGCTGGGCGTCGGACAGGCGCGCCCGGGTCCAGGCGATCGCGGCCTGCGCGTGCGCGTGGCGCTGCATGTCTGCGTCCGCCTGCGCGTCGCGCACGACCGCTTCGTCGTGATTGCCCAGCACCGCCGCGCCGCCGGCCTCGACCAGCGCCTGCGCGGTGTCCACGGCCCAGGCCGGGTCGGCGCCGTAGCCGACGATGTCGCCGAGCAGCACCGCCCGGTCGAACCCGAGGCGGCGCAGTTTCGCCAGGCACGCCTCGCCCGCCTCGCGGTTGGCGTGCAGGTCGGCGAGCAGGGCGATGCGCATCCCCCGATGCTAGCCCCGCCGGCGAGCGCCCGCGATTGGCGGATCGTCGAAGGGCATGCGCTCGAAAGTCATGCCCCCGAACGTCATGCGCCCGAAGGACAGGGCGGCGAAGCGGCGCGGGCCGGACAGGCGTCGCCGCGGACCGTCAGCGCTTCGGCTTCGCCGTCGCCGGCGCCTCGCGCACCGGCAGCGGCACGTTGCACAGGTCGATGTGGCCGGCGGGACGCTTATAGAAATCGTCGCGGCGGTTGCGGCGGGCCTCGACCAGTTCGGCGAACAGCGCGGTGTCGGTGCGCAGGACCTGCAGGTTGAGGCGCTCCGCCGGCTTGAGGTCGGAGGCCATCCGCGCCGAACGGATCGCCACCCGCTGTTCGGGGCGTTCGTAGAAGCCGAGCGGGCCGGTGCCGCGGGGCAGGGCGCTGAGCCGTTCCATGCCCTGCACGACCCGGCCGACCATGCTCATGTTGCGGTCGAGCTGGCGTGGCGACTGGCCGATCACGACGTACAGCTCGCTGCCGTCGCTGGAGTCGGCGTCGTTGCCGCGCCCCGCGCCGACCGCGCCGTAGCAGTGCGCGATCCACGCGGTGCCGTCGCGGGTGTCGACGCCGACCGGGAAGCCGTCGCTGAAGCCGACCTGGCGCGCCCAGCCGTCCGCGTCCGGCAGCGGGGTGAACGGGATGTTGCGTTCGCTGCGGGTGAATTCCGCCGGCAGTTTCGCCTTGGCGCCCTTGGGCAGCGGGCGGCGGGCCTTCTCGTCCTCGCTCGGGTCGCCCCACTGGGTGACGAAGTTGTCCTGGACGCGGTTGATGCTCAGCCCGTTCCAGTAGCCGCCCCGGGCCAGGGCGCGGACGTTGGCGACGTGCGCGGGCGCGAACGCCGGCGCCAGTTCGATCACCACCCGGCCGGCGTCGAGGTCGAGATAGAGCGTCCGCGCCGGATCGAGCGCGCGCCAGTCGGACGGCTTCGAGGCGTCGAGGATCTCCTGCATCGTCCGCGGCTTCGGCGCGGCGGGGGCGCTCTGGGCGGGCGCGGTCTGGGCGAGGGCCTCGGGGGCCGTCGCGCAGACGGTGCAGGCGAAGGCGAGGGCGGCGGGCAGCAGGGTCGCGGGACGGAAGCGCACGGGGCGGAACTCCTGGGTGGCGTCGCCGGATTCTGGCCGAGATGCGGGCGAGCGGCCAGCAGGTGGCCCGCGCCGGGCATGACCGACGGCAGGGAATGACCTCCGGCACATCAGCTAGTCATAACTCATGGATAGCATTCATTTCACGATATCCATCCGATCGACCGATGCAGGTCTTGCCATGAGCCCTCCCGATTCCGTCGCCGACGCCGGCCCTGCGGCCGCCCCCGACCCGGCGCAGGACGCCACCGAGGCCCTGCTGCGGAAGTTCCAGAAGGAGCTGTCCGCGGGCACGGTGTCGCTGGCCCTGCTGGCGGTGCTGGCCGCCGCCCCCGAGCCGATGTACGGCTACCAGATCGCCAAGACCCTCGAGCGCCAGGGCGAGGGCGTGCTCAGCGGCAAGCAGAGCGCGCTGTACCCGGTGCTGCGCAACCTCGAGGCCGGCGGCCTGCTGTCGAGCGAGGTCGAGCCCTCGATCAGCGGCCCGCCGCGCCGCTACTACCGCATCACGCCGTTCGGGCGCGAGGTCCTGGACGCCTGGTCCGCGGCCTGGCGCGCCACCCGCGATTCCGTCGATTCCGTTCTCATGGGGAGCCTGTCATGAACACGTCCGCACAGCCCGCTTCGGCGCAGCCCGATCGCGCGCAGCCGTCGCTGCCGACCAACATTCCCGATTACCTCGAACACCTGCGGCGTTCGCTGGCCGGGGCCGACCCGGCGCTGATCCAGGACGCGCTCTACGACGCCGAGGAGTACCTGCGCTCGGAGATGGCCGAAAACCCGGACAAGAGCGAGGCCGACATCATCGCCCAGGTCGCGTCCAGCTACGGCGCGCCGGACGAGGTCGCCGACATCTACCGCGACACCGAGGTCAAGGTGCAGGCCGCGCTGCGCACGCCCAAGCCTGCGCCGCGGCGCTCGTCGCTGGGGCGCTTCTTCGGCGTGATCGCCGAGCCGCGCACCTACGCCGCGCTGTTCTACATGCTGCTGTCGCTGGCGACCGGCATCTTCTACTTCACCTGGGTGGTCACCGGGCTGTCGATGTCGCTGGGCCTGGCGGTCCTGATCATCGGCGTGCCGTTCGTGATCCTCTACTTCGGGTCGGTGCGGGTGCTGTCGCTGGTCGAGGGCCGGATCGTCGAGACGATGCTCGGCGAGCGCATGCCGCGGCGGCCGCTGTACGCCGAGCGCGGCAAACCGCTGCTCGCCCGCATCGGCGCCATGTTCACCGATCCGCGCACCTGGACGGCGCAGCTGTACTTCCTGCTGATGCTGCCGCTGGGGACGATCTACTTCACGATCGCGGTGACCCTGCTCAGCGTGTCGATCGCCTTCATCACCGCGCCGATGACGGTGTGGCTGGGCTACGCCCGGGTGATCGAATCCGACGTCGGCGGCTGGCTGGTGCTCGGCGTCCACGACGGCGTCGTCGGGACCTCGCTGACCTACGCCTCGCTGCCGCTGCTGTTCGTGCTCGGGTTCCTGCTGCTGTTCGTGACCCTGCACATCGCGCGCGGCATCGGCTACCTGCACGGCCAGCTCGCCAAGCACCTGCTGGTGAAGTCGTCGGCGAGTCGTTGACGATCCGCGATCGCCACGAACGAAACGCCGGCGCATGCGCCGGCGTTTCGCGTCCGTGCTTCGCGTCGCGGGGCGGGCGGCAGGCCAGCGTCAGCCGCGGGCCATCGCCCGCTGCGGCTGTTCTTCCTGCGGTACGGCCGGCGCCTGCACGTTCGCGGCGAGCTGCGCGCTGACCGCGATCGGCTGCTGCTGCGCCTCGGCGCGGCCGATCGAGGCGACCTGCGCCGCCGGGTCGTCCGGCGTGCGCCCCTGCACCGCGAACAGGCGTTCGCCGGTCGCGGCGACGCTGTTGACCTCGGTCAGGCCCTGCTGGCGCGCGGCCGCGACCAGGCTGGCGACGCTGCGGTTGTCGAGCTCGCCGACCTGTCCGCGATTGCGTTCGAGCGCGGCGTAGGTCTGCTCGACCATCGGCGAATCGCCGATCAGCGGCGCGCGGTCGAGGCTGCTGCGCTGCGAGAAGATGTCGTTCCAGCCCTCGCGCAGGCGCTCGATGCCGTGCTGCACGCCCAGCGAGGTGTTGGTGATGCCGCCGCGGATGGCGGCGACGTCGTCGCGGTACTTGTCGATCATCGGATCGAACTGCGCCGCGCGCCGGCTGTTCTCGGCGGTCATCAGCGGGCCGCCGCCTTCCTCGCGGATGAAGGCGCCGATGCCGTGCGCCGGGCCGCCGCGGTTCCACGCCACGTCGATCGGATTGCGCGGGTCGCCGAAGAACGGGACCATCGAGCGGTTGCGGTTGTTGGCGTAGCCGCCGTGTTCGAGCGCGGCGATGTCCTCCTGGGTCGCGTAGACGCGGACCTGCCCGTAGTGCGGGCTGGCGGCGCTGACCACGTCGGTGGCGCGGACGTGGTTGATCACGTCGTTGCCGCCGGCGGGCACGCCCTGGCGCAGGCCGGCGGCGCCGTAGGCGTTGAAGGTCTCGCCGTGGAGGTGGAAGTGGCTGGCGGTGATCTGGGCGAGGGTGCCGCCCAGCGAATGGCCGGTCACGCTGACCTCCGGCGCGGGCCGGCCGGTGCGCTCGGCCTCGGCGCGGGCGATGTCGAGCGCGCGCTGGGTGAGGGCGATGGCGTCCTGGGTCTGGTTGTTGACGCCGTTGACGACCATGCCGCCGTCGGTGCGGACCGCGTCGCGGAACAGTTCGCCGGCGCCGCGCGAGGGCTCGGTGCCGCGATGGGCGACGACGATCTCGTGGTTGTCGACGCGCTGGTAGATCGTGCCCTGGTAGCCGGTCTGCGGGTTGTCGCCGTTGGCGAGCACGCGGTAATGGACGCCCTCGATGGTGACTTCCGCATTCGGGTTGCGCTGCGGGTGCCGGTAGCTGTCCTCGCTCAGCGCGGCGTAGTCGCGGCTGTTCATGGCGCTCATGGGGCCTCCCTGCGCGCCGTGATCGTCAGCGTGAACTGCGGGCCGGCCGACGCCTGGTAGTAGTCGGCGGCCTCCTCGCCGAAGACCACCTCCATCGGCTCGGGCTTGTGGGCGAAGTCGCGCGCCAGGTAGTGATCGACCAGGGCGCCGCCGGCGAGCAGGCGGTCGGCCGGCATGCCGCCGACGAACCGGGTCGCGTCGGAGCGGAAATGGACGCTGGCGCTGTTCAGCGCCCAGTGGCAGACGCCGAGGCCGTAGTAGTCCTCGTCGAGCAGCGCGTCCTCGTGCACGACCGCGGTCCAAGTGCCGGCGTCGACGCGTTCGAGCGCCAGCGGCACGCTGTGCCGGGGCGGCAGGCGCACGCCGCCGACCGCGCGGCTGAAGTCGTAGGGCACGCACTCGCGGTTCTCGACCTCGAAGTCGGCGGTCGCGTCGAGATCCGCGATCTCGCCCGGCAGGCCGTCGAAGCGCAGGGTCAGCACGTAGCGCTGGCGCGGGGCGGGGTTGATCGAGGCACGCACATCGGGCACCGCGACCGGCGCATCGCCGGCATCGTGGGGTCCGGCGGCGGTCCTGGTGTTCTGGCAACTGCTGGTCATGGTGGCGAGCATCATCACGGCGGCCATCGTGGTCGGTCTGCGGTCCATGGAAGACAGGGGCATGGGGCACACGAGACGTGGAGGGGAAGGGCGTGCGCGCCCCGGGCTTCCATGCAGACAGGCCACGGCCGCACGACGGAGGGCGTCCGGGGTTGTATAGCCCGCGGCCCGGCCGAATGCCGCTTTTTTCTCCGAAAGTGGGACTTCCGTCTCATCGCGCGACGACCGGCGGTCGCCGCGCGGGCGTCGTCAGCCGGTCGCGGCGGCCGCGTCGTGCTTCGCGATGAAGTCGCGCACCTGCGGGTACACCTCGTTGCGCCAGCGCCGGCCGCTGAAGATGCCGTAGTGGCCGGCGCCCTTCGCGGTGAGATGCACGCGGTCGGCCTCCGGGATGCCGGTGCACAGCCGGTGCGCGGCGCGGGTCTGGCCGAGGCCGGCGATGTCGTCCAGCTCGCCCTCGATGGTCATCAGCGCGGTGCCCCGGATGGCGCCGGGCCGGACCCGCTCGCCGCCGACGTCCCACTGCCCGCGCGGCAGCAGGTGGTCCTGGAACACCACGCGGACGGTGTCGAGGTAGTACTCGGCGGGCATGTCGAGCACCGCGTTGTATTCGTCGTAGAAGCGGCGATGCGCCTCCGCGTCCTCCTGGTCGCCCTTCACCAGGTCCTGGTAGAAGTCCCAGTGCGACATCACGTGCCGCTCCGGGTTCATCGCGAGGAAGCCCATGTGCTGCAGGAAGCCCGGGTACACGCGGCGACCGCCGCCGGGGTAGTTCGCCGGGACGATGTGGATGAGGTTCTGCTCGAACCACCACAGCGGCTTCTGGGTGGCGAGGGTGTTGACCGCGGTCGGCGACTCGCGGCTGTCGATCGGCCCGCCCATCATCACCAGCGAGCGCGGCGTGGGTTCGCCGCGCGCCGCCATCAGCGACACCGCGGCCAGCACCGGCACCGTCGGCTGGCACACGCTGATCACGTGCAGCGACTGCGCGCCGATGTGGCGGATGAAGGTCTCGATGGTGGCGACGTAGTCGTCCAGGGTGAACGCGCCGTCCTCCTTCGGCACCATGCGCGCGTCGACCCAGTCGGTGATGTAGACCTTGTGGTCGCGCAGCAGGGTCTGCACGGTGTCGCGCAGCAGCGTGGCGTGGTGGCCGGACAGCGGCGCCACCACCAGCACCGCCGGGTCGTCCTTGAGATCGACCACGCCGTCGGTTTCGTCGGAGAAGCGCTTGAACCGCTGCAGCCGGCAGAACGGGGTGCGGATCACTTCGCGCTCGACCACCGGATAGGTGCGGCCGGCCTTTTCGACGCTGTGGATGCCGAACGTCGGCTTCTCGTAGTCCTTGCCGACGCGGTAGAGCAGTTCGTAGCCGGCGGCGACGCGCGGCGCGAACGGCAGGTTCGACAGCCAGCTTCCGGGCGAGGAGAACATCCGTGCGTTGGCCTCGGCCCAGTAGGTCGTCGGCGCCATCCAGGCGCGTCCCAGTTCGTGCATCTGGTAAAGCAGCATCGGCGAAACTCCGGTGGGAGGGCGCGGCCGGGCGGACCGGCTTGCTGCGGCGCAGCATAACCGATCGCCGTCGGCGGGGGGCGTGTCCTGTTCAGGTTCGCGGTGCGCTACCCTGCGGCGATGCGCGCGACCGAGACCGACATCGCCTGGTTCCGGGAACTGCTGGCGCCGCTGGGCCGGATCGAGGCCAGGCGGATGTTCGGCGGGACCGGCCTCTACGCCGCGGACGCCATCGTGGCGCTGGAGATCGAGGGCGTCCTGTACCTCAAGACCGACGCGACCACCCGCGACCGTTTCAGGCACGCCGGCGGACGGCCGTTCGCGTACGACAACGGCGCGCGCGAGGTCGAGACCAGCTACTGGACGCCTCCGGACGAGGCCATGGATTCGGCCGACGCGATGGCGCCGTGGGCGTGGCTGGCGCGGGAGGCGGCGCTGCGCGCCGGCGCGAAGAAGGCGTCGAAGAGGACGCGGACGGCGGCTCCCGCTCGGCCCGCGGCCCGCCCGCGCCGGACATCCCCATGACGCCGATCGCCTCGCGCCGCGCCCCCGACCGCTTGTCGACCTTCATGGTCACCGTGGCGCTGGCCGGACTCCTCGCCATCGCGCCGCTGGCGATCTGGCGCGCTTTCGGTGCGCCCGGGCCGGCGGCCGGCATCGCGATCGGAGCGGTCTGCCTGGTCGTCGCCGCGCTGGCGATGCGGACGATCGTGCGGCGCGACGCCGAAGCGTCTGCATGGACGCTCACCGGCGACATGCTCGCGGGTGGCGTGGGCGGTCGCTGCCGGATCGCGTTTGCGGACATCTCGGAACTGTCGCGAGGCGTGCCGGTGGCGCCGGGTCGTCCCGCGACCGCCTGGCACCACGGCGGCCTCGTGCTCAAGCTGCGGGACGGACGCCTGCTGGCGCTCAACCTGCTCCAGGCCGAGAACGGACCGGCGCTGATGGAGGCGCTCGTCGCGCGCTGCGCGGCCGTGTTCACGACGGCGCCGCTGCACACGCAACGCGATCTCGCCCTGCTGCATCGCCTGCGCTGGAACCGGATGCTCGGGGCGGACGACCGCGGCTGACGCGGGCCTTGGGTCAGCGCGGCGCGGCCTCCAGCGCGGCGGGCTGTTCGGCCAGCGCCGGCGACAGCCAGCAGTGCGAACCGACGAAGCGGAATCCCAGCGCCGCGAACCGGTCGCGATAGAACTTCGCCGGCCGCGGCTGGAAACCGACGTCGTCGCCCTCGGTCTCGTCTTCCTTCGCGAACGCTTCGAGGAAGGCCACGCCGCCGCACAGGTCGGCCAGCCCGGGCAGCCCCTGGGTCAGCTCGCGGGTCGGCAGGTAATGCATCACGTCGCTGCACACCAGCAGATCGACCGGCGCGCACGGGCGCAGGCGGGCGAAGTCGGCGAAGCGCGCGAAGTGCAGGTTGCGGCGCGCGCCGTAACGCCGGATCGCGTACTCGCTGCTGTCGAAGCCGAGGTAGCGCGCCTTCGGCCGCAGCGCGAGCAGCGGCGCGCGCCACGCGCCTTCGCCGCAGCCGACGTCGAGCACGCTGCGGATCGGCCGTTCCAGATGGTATTCGGCGGTCGCCACCGCGAGCGCGACCTTGCGCCTGAGCCGCTGCGCGCCGCCGATGCCGGCGCGGCGGTACCAGTGGTCGAAATAGCGGCGGTCGTAGGTCTTGTCGGCGGCGGTCATGCGGTCGTGTGGCCCGAAGTCGTGCGGCGGTGCGAAGTCATGCGGTTCGCATTCATGCCGCACCGATCATCAGCGAGGTCATCGACAGCGAGGAGACCACGTCGTCGTTGAAGAAGGCCAGCGCGTCGCCTTCGCGCGCCAGCGCCAGCGCGTACAGCAGCGGCAGGTAGTGTTCCGGCGTCGGGATCGACAGCCGCGCATCCTCGCCCAGCGCCGGCCAGTCGGCGAGCGCGGCGAGATCGCCGTCGCGGATCAGCGCGTTGACGCGGTCGCGGAAGCGCAGCGCCCACGGCAGCGGCGACGGGTCGCGCCAGCCGAACAGGCGCAGGTTGTGGACGATGTCGCCGCTGCCGACCACCAGCACGCCCTCGTCGCGCAGCGGCGCGAGCCGGCGCGCGAGCGCGACGTGCCACGGCCCCGGACGACGGCTGTCGATGCCGAGCTGGACCACCGGCACGTCGGCCTCGGGATACATCGGCCGCAGCACCCCCCACGCGCCGTGATCGAGCCCGCGCCGCGGATCGATGCGCGCGTCGAAGTCCTCGCCGAGCAGGTCGACCACGCGCCGGGCCAGCGCCGGATCGCCCGGCGCCGGCCACTGCACGTCGAACAGCGCCTGCGGGAACCCGCCGAAGTCGTGGATCGTCGGCGGCTGCGCGCTGCCGGTGAGCCACGGCCCGGGCGTTTCCCAGTGCGCGGACACGCACAGCACCGCGCGCGGCCGCGGCAGCCGCGCGCCGAGCGCGCGCCAGGCCTGCGACCAGGCGTTGTCTTCGATCGCGTTCATCGGCGAACCGTGGCCGAGGAACAGCACGGGCATGGGGAGGGCGGTCATCGGGGCGCGCTGCGGAGGACGGGCGGCCAGTATCCCCGCCGGCGCGGGGTCAGGGCCAGACGTGGCGGGCGGCACGCACCGTGTTGGCGTTGAGACGGGCGACCCGCTCGGCGTGCTGGTAGCCGCCGGCGACGACGAACACCAGCGGGATGCGGCGCGCGCGCGCGATCCGGAACACCGCGAGGTCGCGCTCGAACAGTTGCCGGGTGGTCAGGCCGACCAGGCTCTTGGGGTCGTCCTCGTGGCAGTCGGCGCCGGCCTGGTAGAGCAGCAGGTCGGGGCGATGCGCATCGACCAGCGCCTCCGCTTCGCGCAGCGCGTCGAGATAGCGCGCGAAGCCGTCCTCGCGCGCCCGCACCTGGAACGCCCACGAGCGCACGCCGCCGCGGCAGCCGAAGCGGGTGCCGAAGATCGAGACGTTGCTCAGGTTGGGCAGGCGCGCGGCGAATTCCTCGGTGCCGTTGCCGCCGTGTTCGTCGCAGTCGATCACCATCACCCGCAGCGCGGGATGCGCGTGCGCGACCAGCGCCAGCCCGTTCAGCGGACAGAAGCCGCTGCCGGATTCGGGCACCGCGTGGTGGAAACCGCGGGCGATGTTCATCGCCAGCCCGGTGCGCAGCGCGGTGGCGACCGCGGCGAGCTGTCCGCCCAACATCGCCAGCGTCGCGTCGCGCACCGCCGGGCTCCAGCGGATGCCCTGGCGCGAGGCCAGCGGCTCCTCGCCGTCGAGGAACGCGGACAGGTAGCGCGCGTCGTGCAGCCCGGCCAGCGCGTCCGCCGTCACCGGCTGCGGGGTCGACAGTTCGACCAGGCCCAGGCGCTCGAGTTTGCGCGCCGTGGTGCCGAGCCGCGCCAGCAGCGGCACCTCGGCGGGGGCGTAGGCGTCGCTGAACCAAGCCGGGACGCGCACCTCAGCGCTCCGCGAGCGACGCCGACGCGAAGCGGCGCAGGTCGTCGATGGTGGTGCTGCCCGGCGACAGCATGTTGCCGCGCACCTGCGCGTCGAACTGGGCGCTGAACGCGCGCCGGCGCACCTGTGCGGACACCGCGAGCGTGGTCAGGCGCAGGAAGCGCGCCTCGGCGATCGTCGCGATGGCGTGGACGACGCCGCAGGCCAGCGGCCGCAGCGCCGGGGCGTCGGCGTCGTAGCGCAGCGCGAACAGCGCGCCGGGCGGCAGGGTCACGCCGCAGACCGACACCGCCGCCACCGCCATCGCCGAATGCGATTCGCCCAGCGCCATCTTCTCGACCAGCAGCGGCGCGCCGGCGGCGTCCACGAACACGTTGACCCGGCCGCCGCGGCGCACGCGGCCGTGGGCGATTTCCAGGAAGAATTCCTCCGCCTGCGAGCAACTGCCGATCTCCGGCTTCTCGGCCATCGCCGGCAGCGCCGGCGCGGTCGTCGCCTCCGGCGCGAGCAGGTCGCGCAGCAGGTCGAGCAGCAGCGCGCTTTCCTCGCGCTGCAGGTCCGCGCGGACCGCCGCGATCCGCGACGGCAGCGCGCGCAGGTCGTCGAGCAGCGCGCAGGGCGGGATCGCGGCGATCGCTGCGTCCGCGGCGCGGTCGGCGCGACGCCAGCCGTCGGTCCAGCCGGCGGCGACGAGCTGCCGCGCGATCGCCTCGGTGCGCTGCTTCGGCCAGTCGGCGAACACGCCCAGGTCGGTCGCGTCGTCCGCGCGCCGCGGCTGGTTCACGAACGTCGAGAGGAAGCGCGTCGCCTGGGTGTAGCCGCAGCCGCGGCGTTCGGTGCGGTGCGCGGGATGCTCGTCGAGCATGTCGCACAGGGTCGGATGCAGCGGCAGCCCGACCCGCGCGAAGCCTTCGACCAGTTCGTGCGTGCCCGGCGCCATGCGGTCGCGATCAGTCCAGCGAGAGCAGCAGCGCGCGGATCAGGTGCGAGGTCTGCTCGCGGTCGCGCGCATCGAAGGTGAACACCGGGACCGGCCGCCCGCAGCGGCGCACGGCCTCGCGCACGGTGTCCATGCGGAAGCCGCGGGCGAGGTCGGTGCGGGTGATGCCGATCACCAGGCCGGCGTCGGCGTCGATGTCGCGGATCGCGCGGATCCAGTGCTCGCATTCGTCGGCGACGCGCGCGCTGTCGCCGGGCAGCACCACGACCACGCCGACCGCGCCGGCCATCACCAGCGGGCGCATGTGCGCGAAGTGTTCCTGCCCGGGCAGGCCGTAGAGGTGCAGCGGGGTGCCGTCGTCGAGCAGCACCGGAGAGAAGTCGAGCGCCACGGTGGTCGTGGTCTTCTCGCCCATCGCGCCCTCGGTCATCGGCATCTCGGTCGAGACCGGCGCCGCGTCGGACAGGGCGCGGATCGCGGTGGTCTTGCCGGCGCCCACCGGTCCGGCGAAGACGAGTTTTGCGCTTTCGAATGACACGTTCGGTTGGCTCCGTGTGGGGGCTTGCGGTCCCGCGCGAGGCGGGACGGGTCCAGGGGCAGGTCAGGCGCGACCGAGGCCGAAGCGGACGGCGATGCGGGCGAGCACGCCGGAGAATGCGCCGACGGGCTGTTGCGCGGGCGGTGGTGCCGGCGTCCCGCCGCCCGGCGTTTCCAGCAGGTTCGCGGCGCGGTACGCCCACAGGCTGGCGTTGACCTCGCGCGCGTCGACCCCGCAGCGCGCGCGGATCTCGTCGGCGGACGCCGGGCCGCGCAGCAGCAGGCGCGCGATCTTCAGCGCCCCGACCAGCTCCGGCGCGGTGCCGACGTCGGGCCAGTCCTTCAATCGATACTGCCCCGCGGGGAACGCGGGCAACTGTCCGCGCCCGTGGTGCGCGGACTGCAGCAGGAACGCTTCCAGGCTGCGGCTGGCGCCGTCGCCGTCGGCGCTGCCGTCGGCGTGGCCGGGCGCGAGCGCCCAGTCGGCGCTGGCGAAACTGTCGCGCGCGGACAGCAGGTCGCTCAGCGACGGCGCGTAGACCCGGCCTTCCTGCGGGCGGATGCGGATGCGGCGGCCGTTGAGCGTGGCGTCGACGGCGCGGCCGCTGTATGCGGATTCGGTCAGTCGGCACAGCGCCGGCATCGCGCCGCCGCTGTCGATCTGTTCGGTAGGTTCGGTCGCTTCGACGGCGAGCAGTTCGCGCATCGCCTGGGCCAGCGCGGGCGCGGGACTGCCGTCGGCCGCGCCCGCCACGCCGTGGCCGCAATCGTCGGGAGCCGCGTTGAACGCGAGCACCGGCGTGCCGCGCGACCGCGCGCGGACGTAGGCCTGGCGGCCGTAGGTGTCGGCGATGTCGGCGACCAGCAGGGTGCAGCGGGTGCCGTCCCAGCCGCGGACCTTCGCGCTGACGCGCCAGGCGGCGAGCAGCGACGCGGCGATGCGGACGCGTTGTTCGGCCTGGTCACTGAGTGCGGCGGTGGCGATGTCGGCGCGGAGCATGGCGGGGGACAGGCGGGACGGAAAGGGAAGTGTCGGGGGTCGCGGACGCACGCATGCGTCCGCGACCGGGGCCCGGGGATCGATCGCCCGGGCGCGGACGTCGCGATCGATCAGGAGAAATCGACGCCCTTCTCGAAGGTGCGCAGTTCGTGGCGCGCCATGGCGAGGTTGGACTTGGAGCGGTCGAGGACGACGTAGAGGAACAGCTTCTGGTTGGACTCGAGCGGACGGATGATGTGGTACTGCTTGGTGAGGCTGATCAGGATGTCCTCGATGGTGTCGTTGAGCTTGAGCGCGTTGGCGACCTTGCGCTTGGCGCGGACGACTTCGGAGTTGCCGGCGGCGGCGACTTCCAGATCGATGCCGGCGCCGTCGCCGGCGAGGAGCATGCCGCTTTCGGTGTCGACGAGGGCGGCGGCGATGTAGCCGTCGAGGCTGCGGAGGGGTTCGAGCGAGATCTTGGCCATGCGGGTGTGTCCTCTGGTGTGGGATGGTGGGTGGGTTTGCTTGTTTCGGTTGTTTCGGTTGTTTCGGTTGGAGCGGCGCGGCCGGCTGCGCGCAAGGGTCTGTCCGCCGCCGTGGCGTCGGCGGCGACGGGGTCCGCAGGGCGGATCCGGGTCAGTCGCCGGCGTCGATCGCGACGGCGAGCTGGGCCGCGGTGTCGAGCGCGGCGCGGATCGTCGTGGCGAGGATGTCGCTGGCGTCGGCGCACACGCAGAGCGTGTGGTGCCTGGCCTTCGACGGCACCCGCACCAGCACGATCGAGCCGTGTTCGGTGGCGATGCTGTTGTAGAGCGCGCGGCTGTCGAGCGCCTCGCGGCTGAAGGATTCGATCAGCCCCATCAGCGAGCTCATGATCGCGGCGGCGCGCTGCGCGTCGGCGGTGCGGCCGGGGGCGTTCGCATGCGCGAAGCTGCGGCCGTCGACGGTCGCGAGCGAGGCGAAGACCACGGAAGGGGTGCGGGAGACCAGATCGGCGAGCCTGCTCTGGCACGTCAACCTGCTGCGCATCGGGAGGGCGGCATCCTGCGCGGTGGGGGTGTCCAGGAGGTTGAAGGCAGCCGACACGGCGGACTCCGGAGGGGATGTAATCGCTTCCAAAGCAAAGGCCATGCCAAATACTTGTCGCATATTCTTGACGGCGCGACGTACGCTGCGGATCCGTTTCCGGGCGATTTGCCCGAGCGCCGCAGCGCCGGCGCGGCGGGGCCCGGGCCGGCGCGCAGCGTGCATGGATGACGCCGTGGGTCAGCAACCCCCTCCAAGCGCGATGCCGTTGTGACAATCAGGGTCAGCATGAGACGGGCGCCATGATTTCTCATGGGGGTTCGAGACACGCGCCTGCGCGGACGACTGCGGCCTTCTGCTAGTGTCGGCGTCCCCACGAGCGAGGCGCCGTTGCATGCAAGGCTATTTCTGGACCAAGACCTTCCATCTCGTCTTCGTCATCGCCTGGATGGCGACGGTGTTCTACCTGCCGCGGATCCTGGTGAACATCGCCGAGGCGGGCGACGCGCCCGCGGTCCGGGACCGGCTGGTGCTGATGGGCCGGCGGCTGTACCGCTTCGGCCACGTCGTGTTCGGGATCGCGCTGGCGTTCGGCCTGGCGCTATGGCTGCACTACCACATGGCCGGCGGCTGGCTGCACGCCAAGCTGGCCCTGGTGGCGGTGCTGCTGGCGTATTTCATCGTCTGCGGCCGCTGGCTGAAGGGCGTCGACGCGGGGCGTCCGCTGCCCTCGGCGAAGACCCTGCGCTGGCTCAACGAACTGCCGGTGCTGCTGCTGGTGGCGATCGCCTACCTGGTGCTGGCCAAGCCGTTCTGAGGCGTCTGCCCCGCCCGTCGCCGCGCGGGGCTCTCGGTAGAGCGGCCTTCAGGCCGCTGAGGCTCCAGCCAGCGCGGCCTTCAGGCCGCTTGCAGGTGGCGCGGCCTTCAGGCCGCTGGGGTTCCAGGTGGCGCGGCGGCCTTCGGCCCGCTCGCTCCCGGGCCGGCACGGACGCGCGCGCAGCGGCCTGAAGGCCGCTCTACAGGGTCCGGGCGGGTTGGTCCGGGGCGTTGAACCGCGTGGGAAGCGGCCCGCGGCCGGTCAGTCCCGGAACGCCGCCGGGTCCGGCAGCGTCACCGGCACGCCGCCGGCGTCGCACAGCCGCTTGGCGCACAGCGCCGCGCGCAGCTTCGGCGTGGCCTGCAGCAGGATGTGGAAGATCGTGTTCTGCTCGATCGTGCCGTGGACCGCCGCGGCGCCGGGGCCGCGCGCCCAGATGCCGACGTCCTCGCCGCCGTGGGTCTCGTTGGACAGCGGGATCATCGCCTCCTGCAGGTAATCCGGCGCCTCGGTATCGACATCGCCCAGCCGCGGCCGGCCGCGCGTGGCCGGCTGGAAGCCGCTGACCTCGTGCGCCGCCGACTTCGGGCCCTCGGGCTGCTGGTCGGTGGCGCCGGGGTAGCCGGGGCCGTTGGTGTAGTTCAGCGTGGTGTAGGGCAGGCCGGTCGCGTCGCTGGCGAAGCCGGTCGGCGTGCTGCCTTCGCCGCTGCTGCCGCGGACCTTGCCCAGGATCGGGTTGCCGCGCACCGGGTAGCCGGAGAAGCTCAGGGTGTGCGAGTGATCGGCGGTGACCAGGATCAGGGTGTCGTCGGCCGAGGTCAGCTTCGTCGCCGTCGCGACCGCTTCGCTGAGGGCGATGGTGTCGGTCAGCGCGCGGAAGGCGTTGCCGGCATGGTGGGCGTGGTCGATGCGCCCGCCCTCGACCAGCAGCACGTAGCCGTTCGGGTTGCGGCGCAGGCGCTCGATCGCCGCCGCGGTCATGTCGGCCAGCGACGGCTCGCCGCCGCGATCCCGGGCGCGGTCGTTCTCGAACTGCATGTGGCTGGGCTCGAACAGCCCCAGCAGCGGCCCGGTGGCCGGGGTCGCGGCCAACTGCTTCCCGTTCCAGACGAAATGGCCGTCGGGGTGGCGCCGGCGCCAGTCGGCGACGAGGTCCCGCCCGTCCAGGCGCAGGCCGACCTGGTCGTCGTACTCGGGGTCGCGCACGCTCGGCGGCAGGAAGCCGCCGCGGCCGCCGCCCATCAGCACGTCCGGGCCGTGGCCGTAGGGGTTCTCGATCAGCTGCCGGGCGATGTCCGTGCAGCCGGCGGTCGCGGCCTCCGGCGGCATCTCGGCGTCGTTCTCCCAGTTGCGGTCGGCCGAATGGGTGAAGGTGGCGCCCGGCGTGGCGTGGGTGACCCGGGTCGTGGTGACGACGCCGGTGGCCAGGCCGCTGGCGGCGGCCAGTTCCCACAGCGTCAGCATCGGCGAGCGCAGCGCGCCGGCGCAGTCGCGGCGTTCGGCGTCCTGGCCGATGCTGAGCACGCCGGCCCGGGTCTTCACGCCGGTGGCCATCGCCGACATCGTGCCGGCCGAATCCGGGGTCTGGCTGTCGGTGTTGTAGGTCTTGCTGAAGCCGGTGTACGGGAAGGTCTCCCAGCTCAGTGCGTTCTCCTCGCCGGGGTCGCCCTTGCGCTGGCCGTCGAGGATGCGCGCCGCCGCGACCGTGGTCAGGCTCATGCCGTCGCCGACGAACAGGATGACGTTCTTCGCCTTGCCCGACATCGCGCCGTGGCCCGCGGCCTGCGCGGCGCCGGCGCGGAACCACCACGCGGGCGTCTCGCCGGCCGGCCGGGCGATGGCCGGGACCTCGACGGCGACGGCCGCCGCCGCGGGGGCCGGTGGCCGGGCGGCGGGCGTCGAGGCGCAGGCGGCGAGGACGGTGCAGGCGAGGGCGAGGCAGGCGGGACGGAGGGTCATGGTGCGGAGTCTTGGGCCGGCGGCGTGCGGAAAGCGTCGATTATGCCCGTCCGATGTTGCGGGCGTGGAATGCCGCGATGACCGCGACGCCCTCGCCGCACCGCGGCGGCTCGGTTATCGTGCCGGGTCTTCCGTCCCGCAGCAGGAGCGCGCATGTCCGCCGTCGTCGCCTACTGGTTCCGCATTCCCTTCTGGCAGCGGGTGATGGGCGCGTTCGTGCTGGGAGCGCTCGCCGGCTGGGCGTTCGGGCCCGCGGCCGAGACCTGGTTCGGGCCGCTGGGCGACCTCTACGTCACCCTGATCAAGATGATCGCCGTCCCGCTGGTGTTCTTCGCGGTCATCAACGCGGTGTCCTCGCTGCACGGGCAGCGATCGATCGCCGCGCTCGGCGGGCGCACGTTCCTGTGGTTCGCGATCACCGCGGTGCTGGCGGTCGCGATGGGCCTGGCCGTGGGCACCGTGCTGCAGCCGGGCGTGCTGCAGTTGCCGCTGTCGGTCGATCCGGACTACGTGCCGCGGGACGTGCCCAGCGTGGTGCAGGTGCTGCTGGGCGTGGTGCCGAGCAACGTCTTCCACGCGCTCACCGGCATCGGCGAGGCGAAGAACGCCGCCGGCGAGACCGTGCTCAAGGCCGGCAAGGGCTCGATCCTGCCGGTGATCTTCGTCGCCGCGCTGATCGGGTTCGCGATGGTGAAGCTCGGCGACAAGGTCGCGCTAGCGCGCAAGCTCGCCGGCGAGGCCAGCGAGATCGCGATCCAGATCACCCGCTTCGTGCTGGAGATGACCCCGCTCGGCACCTTCGGCCTGATCGCCGCGCTGGTCGGCAACTACGGCTTCTCGCAGCTGCTGCCGCTGGGCAGCTTCGTGCTGGCGCTGTACCTCGCCTGCACCCTGCACATCGTCGTCACCTACGGCGGACTGCTGCTGGCGCACGGCCTGAATCCGCTGAAGTTCTTCCGCGGCGCGGCGCCGGGCATGCAGGTGGCGTTCGTGAGTTCGTCGAGTTTCGCCTCGCTGCCGTCGTCGCTGCGCTGCGCCACCCACAACCTCGGCGTGGACAAGGACTACGCCGCGTTCGCGGTGCCGCTGGGCGCCAGCATCAAGATGGACGGCTGCGGCGCGATCTACCCGGCGCTGTGCGCGGTGTTCATTTCGCAGTACATGGGCGTGCCGATGTCGCCGGAGCAGTACCTGATCGTGCTGATCGCCTCGGTGCTCGGCAGCTTCGGCACCGCCGGCGTGCCCGGCACCGCGGTGGTGATGGCGACCGTGGTGCTCACCGCCGCCGGCCTGCCGCTGCAGGTCATCGGCTACCTGTACGCCATCGACCGCGTGCTCGACATGATGCGCACGATGACCAACGTGACCGGCCAGATGCTGGTGCCGGTGCTGGTGGCGAAGGAGACCGGGCTGCTCGATCGCGCGACCTACGACGCCGCGCCGACGAACGTGGGGATCGAGGAAGCGGAGTGATGCTGCAGACCATGAAAAACCCCATCCCTCATTTTGAGGGATGGGGTTGAAATCAGCTCAGGGCAGCCAGTCTGGCTTCTAGAATGAATTTTGAGACCGTGTCATAGCTCATTCTCCAAGCTATCGCATTGCGGCCGACATATTCAGGCCTGCTGTTTTCGCTCTCGTGCACTTCGAGGATTCCGAGAACTAGAGATTCGATGCACTCGTCGACAAGCTTGTCGATCGGGACAATCCAAGAAAAATTGCCTTTTGGATTGTTCCATTTTACGTTCGCTCTGAATGCGGCTAGTAGCGGCATTATCCAGCCAAGCGGGATTTTTCCGTTTACTTTTTTGTCGATGAAGATTAGCGAGTTTTCTCTATGGGATTCGCTGCGGACCCGTGTGTTCTTCCCGGCTTTATATCTACCGATGTCGAGATTGAGGGCTTTTTCTTCAATCATGTCTCGAAGGCGCAATATTTCTGGCGCCTTCGATATTAGAATTCTAAAAGAATCACTGTCTGCCCGGTTTGAAGCTTGTTCCGCAAACTTTCTGACGATGCCCTCTTTTCTTCCGAATAAGGCAACCGGGTGGCGTTTATCATCGTAAGACTCGCAATCAAATACGGCCAGGTAATACAAAATTTCTCTAACGTCAACGGGTTTGTCTTCGTTCATTTTGTACGCAATCTGATCGGCGTACTTTTCATTCTTGAGTGTTGATTTTAGTTCTTCAAAATGATCTCTCAGATTTTCAAGGCTCTTTAGATCGACCTGCTGGCTGGTGTTAAGGCCTCCGGCAATTTCTGCAATCTGATCGACGTCGACACCAGTAACGACCTTGAGAAAAACGTGAGCAGGCCAAAAGCCACCATTTATTTGGCTTTGTATTTCGAGGATGGCTGAGAGCGTGTGAGCGCCGTCAACAACTCCGTGGAGTTTGTTGTCATTTAATGTCAGAATCGCCTCTTGACGCTTGTCGTCAAATGAAAGATCGTCGGCGACTATCGTGATCCCGCGATTTCTTTCGTGGAACCGCTCTGGCTCATTGGCAAGTGTTGCGCATATGCTCTTATAGACGCTGCTGCGCTTATTAACTTCGCGTGGATTGACTTCACGCCAATCCCAGAGATCTCGTGAGAGGCTTGTTGTCGGGGTAAAGAAAACGCCGATTTTAGAATTGCTGTTCGGTGAAGGAAGTGAGCGGAACTGCTTCGTCGAAAGACGGAAGGTTGTCATCTTTGATTCTCCAAGCAAGCCACTCGCTATGAGGTGACTGCCGCATTGATCCTACGACCATCAAACGCCGGCGATAGTGCCAAGTGCTTTGGTCGAGGACTGTAAAAACGTAGTGTGTTCTAGTGATTATCGTCAATAGCCGTTCGTCGGCTTTGTGCTTTTTCTGGATTCTCACTTCGGCAGCGTCTTTTCCCGATGGCACGCCAGCTTCGCGCCGAGCAGCGCGGCGGGAACCGGCAGCAGCAGGCCGAGGGTCGAGACCCATTTCGGGTGGCCCGGGAACATCACGATCATCCCGGCCACGCCCAACATCACCAGCAGCGCCACGAACGTCGCGGCGCTGCGCGGGTGGCGGGCGATGCGGCCGGCGACGCCGCCGCCGACGAAGGCGCCCAGCGCCCAGGCCAGCACCAGCAGCGCGAGCGAGGCGGTCGGCGCGGTGGCGAGGATGACCTCCATCGCCTTCGGGTCCTGCGGGTCGAGGCCGGGCGGCGGCGGATACAGCGCGTGGCTGGCGAACTCCACCGAGAAGGTGGTCAGCCACATCGCGACCATGCCGAGGACGATGCCGAGGAGGGTGCGGCCCATCGTCGTTCCCCTGTCGATTGTGTCGATGGCCGCAGCATGGGCCGGCGCCGCGCGGGCCGCAAGCGGGGGCCGGGGCGGCATCGTGCGCGGTGGAGGCTGGCCGGAAAAAGCGAAGGGCCGCTTGCGCGGCCCCTGCATGGATCGAAGTGGCTGGACCGACCGGCGCGTCGGTTACTGCGCCTGGGCCAGCGTCGGCGCCTGCGGGGCGACGCGGCGGGCCTGCAGGAACTTCTGCGACCAGTAGCCGCTGGCGAGGCTGGCGATCTCCACGTCCTTGCCGGTGCGCGGGGCGTGCAGGAACTGGCCGTTGCCCAGGTAGATGCCGACGTGGTCGACGTGCTTGCCCTTGCGGCTGAAGAACACGATGTCGCCTTCGGCGAGGGCGTCGCGGTCGCGGATCAGTTCGCCGACCCGGGCCATGTCGCGCGAGATGCGCGGCAGCTCGATGCCGAGGTTGTTGCGGTAGACGTAGCCGACCAGGCCGCTGCAGTCGAACCCGCTTTCCGGCGTGGTGCCGCCCCAGCGGTAGGGCGTGCCCAGCAGCGACAGGGCGCGATGCAGCATGCGCGCGATCGGGCCCTCGCTCTGCGCGGCCGGGGCGCTGGCGGCGGCCGCGCCGGCGACCGGCGAGGCCGCGAACAGGCTGCGGACGTCGTGGGCGTACAGCATCGTGCGGCCGGGAAGCGCGGCGGCGTCGGCCTCGGCGGGCGACAGCAGCTGCGGCGAGAGGTCCAGCGGGTCGCGCGGGGCTTCGGCGGCGAACACCGGGAGGCTGGCCAGCGCGAACAGGCTGGCGAGCACACAGTGCAGAGGACGGAGGCGGATGGCGGAGGGGCGGCCGGAGCCAAGGGCTGGGGTCGTCACGCGTCATGCACTTTGCGGAAGGAGGCTGCAGTCTGCCCGAGCGCGGCCGCCGGGGGGTTCAGAAAACGTTAGGCGGAGCCCGGAAAAGGTGACTGCGATCTCGGAACGGAACATCCGTACGTCGGCGGAGGTTTCATGCACAGATCGGGCCGTGCGTCGGTTCTGCTGGCAAGAATCATTATCGATCAACGGGTTGCGTGCGCAATGTTCCACGCGAATCGGCGATCGCGCGATGGCTCCACGAACCGATCGATCAGTGCAACACCCGTTTCGCGCCGGTGTAGTGGTCCCGCCACCAGGGCCCGTCGAGCCGGTCGAGCCGGACCGTGCCGCCGGTGCGGGGGGCGTGGACGAACCGGCCCTCGCCGACGTAGATCCCGACGTGGCTGACCTCGCCGCCGCTGCCGAAGAACACCAGGTCGGCCGGAACCAGCCGCGCCTGGGCGATCTTCGGCCCCTGCATCGCCGCCAGCTCGCGCGAGGTCCGCGGCAGCCGCAGGTCGAGCATGTCGCGGTAGACGTAGTTGACCAGGCCGCTGCAGTCGAAGCCCGATTCCGGGGTGTTGCCGCCGTAGCGGTAGGGCGTGCCGACGAGGCTGAGGGCGCGCATCAGGATGGCGTTGGCCGCGGCCGGGTCCTGCGGGACCTCGCCGGCGGACCCGCCCCGCTGCGGCGGCGGGGCGGTGCGGACCTGCTGCGGGCCGCCGCAGCCGGCCAGGGCCAGCGCGCAGCCGAACAGCAGCGCCGTCGCCGCGCGGCGCGCGGATGGCGCCGGGGCGGGGGAGCACGGATAATGCGCGGCCTTCATCGCGGTCATCTTGGCCGCATCCCCGTCCGGCGATCAAGCCGGCCCCGCCGCTTCCGCGGCGCCGACCCCGTCGGCCCCTCCGAGTCCCGTGCATGAAAATCGAGAAAGACCGTGCTGTCCGTTTCCACTACACCGTCGGCGAAGTCGGCCAGCCGGCCACCGAAAGCTCCAACGGCGGCGAGCCGCTGGCGATCCTGATCGGCCACGGCAACATCATCCCCGGCCTGGAGAAGGCGATGGAAGGCCGCGAGGCCGGCGAGACCTTCTCGGTCGACGTGCCCGCCGCCGAAGCCTACGGCGAGCGCCGGGAAGGCCTGACCCAGCGCGTCCCGAAGAAGCACTTCGGCAACCAGAAGCTGGAGCCGGGCATGCAGGTCGTGCTGCAGACCAACTTCGGCCCGCGCGCGGTGACCATCGAGAAGGTCGGCCTGACCGCGGTCGATGTCGACATCAACCATCCGATGGCCGGCAAGGACCTGCACTTCGACATCGAGATCGTCGACGTGCGCGAGGCCTCGCCCGAGGAGATCGCGCACGGCCACGTGCACGGCGACGGCGGCCACCACCACTGAGCGCCCCGCGCCCGCCGCAACGACGAACGGCCCGCTCGCGCGGGCCGTTCGCGTTTCCGGGACCGGAACCGGTCGGTCAGTTGACGCCGACCGCGCTCCAGGTGGCGGCGACGGCGTTGTAGTTCGCCGAGCCGTTGCCGTACAGGTCGGCCGCCGCGCTGAGCGTGGCGGCGCGCGCGCCGGCGTAGTTGGTGCCGGAGGTCATGTAGACCGTCAGCGCGCGGTACCAGATCCTCTGCGCGGCGTCGCGGCCGATGCCGCCGGCCGCGGTGTTGCCGTTGCACACCAGCGACGCGGGCGACAGGTTGAAGCTGGTGCCCGAGCCGAACCCGGCCGGGACCGTGGCGCCTTCGGCCAGCAGGTAGAAGAAGTGGTTGGCCACACCCGAGCTGTAGTGCACGTCCAGCGAGCCCAGCGAGCCGCTGTAGCAGTCCGGGGAGCTGCCGTCGATGTTCGGCTTGAACATGTAGCGCAGCGCCTTGGTGCCGTTCGGGTTGCTGACGTAGATCTCTTCGCCGATCAGGTAGTCGGGGGTGTCGTTGGCGTTGTTCGCGTAGAACTCGACCATCGTGCCGAAGATGTCGGAGGTGGCTTCGTTGAGGCCGCCGGACTCGCCCGAGTAGGTGAGGTTGGCCGAACGGCTGGTCACGCCGTGCGACATCTCGTGGCCGGCCACGTCGATGTTCACCAGCGGGTAGTAGCTGCTGCCGTTGCCGTCGCCGTAGCTCATGCTGAAGGTGCTGTCGGACCAGAACGCGTTGACGTAGTTGCGGCCGTAGTGGACCTTGCTCAGCGCGCCGCGGCCGTCGTTGGCGATGCCGTTGCGGCCGTGGACGCTCTGGTAGTAGTCCCAGGTCTTGCCGACGCCGTACATCGCGTCGCCGGCGACGGTGGCGCTGTCGGAGGTGGCGTTGTTGCCCCAGACGTTGTCGGCGTCGGTGAACACCGTGCCCGAGCCGGTGGTCCGGTTGGCCATGTTGTTGACGGCGTTGCCGCCGCGGCTGTTGTCGATCATCGAGAAGCTGCCGCTGACGCTGTTGGTGACGATCGCGACGTTGCCCGAGAACAGGGTCTTCGCGGTGCCCGTGGCGTTGACGCCGGTGCCGCCGCCACCGCCGCCGCCCGGCTTCGCGGTGTAGACCGTGTCCCACTTGTCGAGCACGCGGCCGTTCGCGGCGTCGACGATGTAGTGCATCTCGGTCGGCGTCTGGTCGGCCCTGGTGCCGTTGAACACGACCTGGTAGGCCAGCGTCGGCGCGGCGCCGCGGGCGTAGATCACCCGGGTGGCGTCGCTGACGCCGTCGAAGGCGGTGCCGAAGTCGGCGCCCGCGGCGGTGATCGCCGCATCGCTGCCGATGCCGGCGCGCAGGTTCGGGCGCGCATCGCTGCGCAGGGTCTGGCTGATGCCCAGCACCTGGCCGTCGCGCGAATGCACGACCAGGTCGCCGCCGACGACCGGCAGGCCGGCGTAGGTGCGCTGCATGCGCACGTGCTCGGTGCCGTCGCGGTCGACGATCACGTCGTTGGCGACGAAGGCGTCGGCGTCGGCGCGGTGCGCCTGGCGCGCGGCGGGGCCGGCGAGCAGGGCGCGGGCGCGGTCGGCCTGCGGGGTGCGGTCGGCGGCCGCGCCGGAGTGGGTGAAGGCGACCGTGGCGTCGGCGCCGGACTGGCCGGCTCCGATGGCGGCCGGCATGCCGGCGGCGGCGCTGGCGGACAGCCCGGCGGCGGCGGACGACGCCGACTGGACGCCCTCGCCCGGGAGGTGTCCGGAAGAGGCGGTGGACTGGACATGCAGCATGGCGAGCGAAGCGACGACGGCCGCGCTCAGCAGCGAGGTCTTGATGCGCATAGCGAGATGGTGCCCCTGTAATGAAGAATGTGATCGGGTCGGAGGTGCCGGTCATACTGATGCGGCGGCGTCCCGCTCTCCCGGGAAACGCCGCCGCATGTACTCGAGGAGAGGGGCCAACGAACCCGATGGGCGTTTCCCTACCTCGATTCCACCGAGCATAGGGTCGGATTCACGTTACAGTCATGTTGCATTGCAGCAAGAGGATTTCTCGGTGACAGATTCCACGTTTTTCGGGGAGGGCAGGCCCCGGTGACCATCGATGTCCTGATCGCCGGCGGCGGCGTCAGCGGGCTCGCCACCGCGCTGGCGCTGCTCGAATCGGGCCGCGGCGTCCGCGTGATCGAGGCCGGGCGCATCGGCGCCGGCGCCTCGCACGGCAACTGCGGCACGATCACGCCGAGCCACGCGCCGCCGCTGGCGGCACCGGGCACCGTGCTCAAGGCGCTGCGCTGGGCGCTGACCCCGGACGCGCCGCTGTACATCCGTCCGCGCATGGACCCGCTGCTGGCGCGCTGGCTGCTGGGCTTCGCCGCGCGCTGCAACCACCGCGACTGGGAGGCCAGCGCGCGCGGCAAGCATGCGCTGCTCGACGACTCCCGGCGGCGGCTCGGCGACTGGGTCGCGCGCTACGCGCTGGCCTGCGAGTTCGTCGAATCGGGCGAGGACTACGTGTTCCGCGACGCGCGCGCGTTCGCCCACGAGCAGCGCGAGCTGCCGCTGCTGCGCGAACTGGGGGTGGCGGTCGAGCCGATCGACGGCCCCGCGTACGAGGCGCAGGAGCCGGCGATGCTGCCCGGCGTGGCCGGCGCGCTGCGCTTCTCCGGCGACGCCGCGCTGCGTCCGGACAAATACTTGGCCGAGCTGGCCCGTGCGGTGCGCGAACGCGGCGGCGAGATCGTCGAAGGCTGCGCCCTGCACGGCTTGCGCGAGGACCGCGAAGGCGTGGTGGCCTGGACCGACCACGGCCAGGACCGGGCCCGCAACGCGGTGGTCGCGCTCGGCGCGTGGTCGGCGCTGTCGGCGGACGCGCTCGGCCTGCCCTGGCTCAAGCGCGTGATCCAGCCGGGCAAGGGCTACTCGATCACCTACCGCGCGCCGGCGCGGGTGCCGAAGCGGCCGCTGGTGCTGCGCGAGCGCTCGGTGTGCGTGACCTCGTGGGCGGACGGCTTCCGCCTCGGCAGCACCATGGAGTTTTCCGGCTTCGACCGCACGCTCAACGCGCGCCGGCTGGCCGCGCTCGAGCGCGGCGCCCGCGAATACCTGCACGAGCCGGTCGGCCCCGAAGTCCGCGAACGCTGGTACGGCTGGCGGCCGATGAGCCGCGACGACATGCCGCTGATCGGCCGCGCGCCGGGCCTGCGCCGGGTGTGGATGAACGCCGGCCACGGGATGATGGGCGTGGGCATGAGCCCCGGCGCCGCGCAGCTGCTGGCCGACCTGATGGCCGGGCGCGCGCCGGCGATCGATCCCGCGCCCTACCGGCCGGAGCGCTTCGCGTGAACGCCGACGCCTTCGCTTCGCTGGCGAGCGCCTATCCGCTGCTCGCCGACCTGTCGCCGTCGCTGCGCGACGCGGTGGCCGGGCAGGCGGTCCTGCACGAGATCCGCGACGGCACGCCGCTGTTCGGCGACGGCCAGCGCTGCGGCGGGCTGCCGCTGGTGGTGCAGGGCGCGGTCAAGGTGTTCCGGCGCTCGGAAACCGGGCGCGAGATCGTGCTGTACCGGGTCGGGCGCGGCCAGACCTGCATCCTCAGTTCGAGCTGCCTGCTCGGCGACGAGGTCTATCGCGCCGAGGGCGTCGCCGAGGGCGCGCTGCGCCTGGCGCTGCTGCCGCCGACGCTGTTCGAGCGGCTGCTCGCCGAGTCGCCGGCCGCGCGCGGGTTCCTGTTCGCGGTGCTCTCCAGCCGGCTCGCCGACCTGATGGAGCGGGTCGAACGGCTGGCGTTCCACCGCCTGGACCGGCGCATCGCCGAGTTCCTGGTCGAACGCGCCGACGCCGGCTTCCGCAGCGTCGCGATGACCCACCAGGCGATCGCCGACGAGATCGGCAGCGTCCGCGAGATGGTCACCCGCACCCTCGGCCAACTGGCCGAGCAGGGGCTGGTCGAACTCTCCCGCGCCGGGGTGCGGCTGGTCGATCTCGACGGCCTGCGCGCGCTGGCCCAGGGCGAGCTTGCCGGCGACAGGCCGGCCACCGACAAACCGGCCGCCGACAGGCCGGCCGGCCGGTGACAAAAGTCGCTGAGCGGGCGGCGGCGCGCGTCCAGACTGCGTCCAACCCAACGCAAGGAGACACCGCCATGCAGAAGAACGTCGGATCCGTGGACAAGATCCTCCGCATCGTCGTCGGCCTCGGCCTGCTCAGCCTGCTGTTCGTGCTGGACGCGCCGATGAAGTACCTCGGCCTGATCGGCCTGGTGCCGCTGGCCACGTCGCTGATGGGCTGGTGCCCGCTGTACACGCTGCTCGGCGTGAACACCTGCAAGGCCAGGACCTGATCCCTGCGACGCACGCGGCCATGCCGGTACACTCGCCGGCATGGCCATCTGCACCCTCCACCGCGGCACGGCGCCGCTGCTGATCAGCCTGCCGCACGACGGCAGCGCCATTCCCGACGCGCTCGCCGCGCGGATGACGCCGGAGGCGCGCCGCGCCCCCGACACCGACTGGCACGTCTCGCGCCTGTACGCGTTCGCCCGCGGGCTCGGCGCCTCGCTGCTGGCGCCGCGGCATTCGCGCTACGTGGTCGATCTCAACCGGCCGCCGGACGACGTGTCGCTGTACCCGGGCCAGAACACCACCGGCCTGTGCCCGGTGGTGCGGTTCTCCGGCGACCCGGTCTACCTGCCCGGGCAGGCGCCGTCCGAAGACGAGGTCGGGCAGCGCGTCGAGACCTTCTGGCGGCCGTACCACGACGCGCTGCGGGAGGAACTCGACCGGCTGCGCGCCGTCCACGGCCGCGTCCTGTTGTGGGAAGGGCACTCGATCCGCGGCGAATGCCCGTTCCTGTTCGACGGCCGGCTGCCCGACCTCAACCTCGGCACCGCCGCCGGCGCGAGCTGCGCGCCGGCGACCCAGGCGCGGCTCGAAGCGGTGCTCGCCGCGCAGACCGGCTTCGACTGGGTGGCGAACGGCCGCTTCAAGGGCGGCTACATCACCCGGCACTACGGCGATCCGGCGCACGGCATCGACGCCGTGCAACTGGAGATCAGCCAGCGCATCTACATGGACGAGGACACGTTCGCATGGGATGAGGCCCGCGCGGCGCGGACGCAGCCGGTGCTGCGCGCGCTGCTCGACGCCGGACTCGCGTGAGCGCCGCCGCGGCGGCGCGATCGCCGCCCCGCGCGGACCCCGCCGGCGCGGCGCTGGTGGCGCTGGGCGCGGTCGCGTTCTCGGGCAAGGCGATCATCGTCAAGCTCGGCCTGCGCCTGGGCGCGGACGCGGTCACCCTGCTGGCGCTGCGGATGCTGGTGGCGCTGCCGCTGTTCCTGCTGATGGGCCTGTGGGCGGCGCGGCGCGCGCCGCCGCTGTCGGCCGGCGACCGCTGGCGCGTGTTCGCGCTGGGGGTCAGCGGCTACTACCTCGCCAGCCTGTTCGACTTCCTCGGCCTGGCGTATATCTCGGCCACCCTGGAGCGGGTGATCCTCTATCTCACGCCCACGTTCGTGCTGCTGCTGGGCGCGGTGCTGGCGCGACGGCGGCCGACGCGGGTGCAACTGGTCGCGCTGGCGATCAGCTACGCCGGCGTCGCCCTGGCCTTCGGCCACGACCTGCGCGGCGGCGGCGAGGGCGTGCTCACCGGCAGCCTGCTGGTGCTGGGCAGCGCGCTGTCGTACGCGGTGTACCTGTACGGCAGCGGCGAGATCGTCGCCCGCGTCGGCGCGGTGCGCCTGACCGCCTACGCCAGCACCGTCGCGGCGCTGCTGTGCATCGGCCAGTGGTGGCTGCTCGAACCGTGGGCGTGGCCGCGCATCCCGTCGTCGGTGTACGCGCTGTCGCTGCTCAACGGCACGCTGTGCACGGTGGTCCCGGTGCTGATGACGATGATCGGCGTCCGCCGCCTCGGCTCCGGCCCGGCTTCGCAGATCGGCATGATCGGCCCGGTGTCGACCATCGTGCTGAGCCAGCTGATCCTGCACGAGCCGATGGGCCCGTGGCAGATCGCCGGCACCGCGCTGGTGGTCGCCGGCGTGCTGGCGGTGTCGCGCGCGAAGGCCCGCTGAGGCCTCGCGGCCTCTCGACGGACCCTAGCGCCCGCCGGCGATCTCGATGTGGCCGCCGCCGAAGATCATTGGTGCGCTCGTCGCCTCGTTCGCCGCCATGACCGGTGGCCGCCGCGGCGTGCTTTGCGGGGGTGGCGGCAATGGTGGCTGCAACGGTGCCGGCGCGGGCCGCATCGCCGCCTGCGCCTCGCCCACCAGTTCGGCCAGCCGCGCGCGGAAATGCACGTTGCCGAAGCGCTCGGCGTTGGCGCGCAGCGCCGCCGGGTCGAACGAGTCCTCCAGCGCCTCGAAGCGCTCGATCGCCTCGCGCAGCGCCTCCGGCGTCTGCCGGTCGAAGAACACCCCGGTCGGCTGCGGCGACGGCCAGCCGCGCACGGTGTCGAGCGCGCCGCCCACGCCGTAGGCGATCACCGGCGTGCCGCAGGCCTGCGCCTCCACCGGCACGATCCCGAAGTCCTCGTGCGCCGCGAACACGAACGCACGCGCGCGACGCATGCGTTCGGCGACCTCGCGATCGGGCAGCGCGCCGAGGAAGCGCACGTTCGGCGTCGCGCGCTTCTCCAGCGCCGCGCGCTGCGGGCCGTCGCCGATGATCGTCAGCCGGCGTCCGGGCATCGCCGCGAACGCCTCCACCATCAGGTCGTGGCGCTTGTACGGCACCAGCCGCGACACGGTGAGGTAGTCGTCGTCGCCCGGGCCGTCGCGCAGCGCGAACCGCGACAGGTCCACCGGCGGCGGCAGCAGCGTGGACGCGCGTCCCCAGTAGCGCGCGATGCGGCTCGCGGTGAAGTTGGAATTGGCCAGCAGCAGCTGCGGCCGCGAGGCGCTGGCGACGTCCCACATCCGCAGCTGGTTGAACAGCAGCGACGCCAGCAGCCCGCGCACGCCGCGGTCCAGCCCGGCGTCGCGCCGGTAGCTGTGTTCGAGGTCCCACAGGTAGCGCATCGGCGAATGGCAGTAGCACACGTGCAGCGCGTCGGGCCGGGTGATCGCGCCCTTCGCCACCGCGAAGCTCGACGAGATCACCAGGTCGTAGGCGCTGAGGTCGAACGACTCGATCGCGGTCGGCATCAGCGGCAGCGCGAGCTTGTGGCGATGGCGCAGCCAGGGCGTGCGGCCGATCATCGACACCTTCACCGGGCGTCCGCCGAGGAACCCGCGCTGGTCGTCGGGCAGGGTGTCGATCAGCGCGTGCACGTCGGCGTCGGGGAACACGTGCAGGATCTGCTCCAGCACGCGCTCGGCGCCGCCGACCACGTTCAGCCAGTCGTGGACCACCGCCACCTTCGGGGCGGCATTCTTCGGGGCGTCGCTGCGGTTCATGCCGGCACCTCCCGCGGCGCGGCGCAGGCGTCGCGCAGGGTGGCGAGCACCGCGTCGGTGCAGCGGTCCCAGGTCAGTTGCGCGGCGCGATGGCGACCGATCAGCACCCTGGCGTGGACCTCGCGCGGCCGCGAGGTCACCGTGTCCAGCGCCGCGACCAGCGCCTCCGGATCGCCCGGCGGGAACGTCCAGCAGGCGTCGATGCCGATCTCCTGCGCCGCCGGCAGGTCGCTGGCGACCACCGGGCAGCCCACGGCCATCGCCTCGACCAGCGGCAGGCCGAAGCCTTCGTAGCGCGACGGGAACACCAGCCCGCGCGCGCGGCGCAGCATCGCCACCATCGTCGGGTCGTCCACGTAGCCCATGCGCAGCACGTGGCGGTGGTCGCGGTCCGCCGGCGACGCGTCCTCGAACACGCCGCCGTGGCGACCGCCGACCAGCACCAGCGCCGGTCCGTCGGGATGGCGGCGCAGGAATTCGGCGTGCGCCGCCAGCGCCACGTCCACGTTCTTGTGGCGCGCGCGGCTGGCGACGACCAGGAAGTAGCCGCGGCTGCGGGCCAGCAGCTCGACCTGCACCGGCAGCGACGCCGGCGCCACGTCGTGGATGTGGTCGCAGCCGGGCGCGGCCACGTGCAGGCGATCGCGCGCGAAACCGGCGAAGTGCTGGAGTTCGCGCGCCGAGAACACGGAGTTGGTCAACAGGGTGTCGCCGCGCAGGCGATAGGCGCGGTGCAGCGTGCGATACCAGTGGCGGAAGCGCCAGCCGTAGGCGTCGGCGATCGCGTACACCCCGGCGTCGTGGACGTAGGTCACCTGGTGGCGCGCGGCCAGCGGCGCGGTGTTGCACAGGTTGAGCAACAGCCCGTCGCGCGCCTGCCACGGCAGCGCGCATTGCTCCCACGCGTGGCTGTGCAGGCGCGCGCTGCGCTGCAGCGGGATGCGGTCGGGCGGCGCGTGCAGCGGCCCGGCCGGCGCGGCGATGCGCGGCCGGAACACCGCGTCGCCGGCGCGCACCAGGCCGTCGGCGTCCAACCGCGATGCGATCGCGCCGACGATCCCGCGCGCCACGCGCTCGACGCCGGTGACGGGACGGCCGAGGAAGCGGCCGTTGATGATCAGCGGGATGGGCGTGTCGCGGTCGAAGCGCCCCTGCGCCAGCGGTGCGACGGGCAGCGAGGACACACCGGAACGGGTCGGCATCGGGATTCTCCTGTCAGGAAGGGCGTCGGGCGCGCAGCAGGCTGGCGCCGCGCTGCAGCAGCAGGCCGTAGGCGGCGGCGAGGATCGGGTGTTCGACGATGTTGCTGACCGCGCCGTACCAGACGACGATCAGCGCGAACGCGACCAGCGTCGCGGCGTCGGCGCGCGCCGATGCGCCGATCCGCCACAGGCCGATCGCGGCGCCGGCCAGCAGCGGCAGCGCCAGCGCGCCCAGCGCCACGCACTGGTAGACCAGCAGGTTGTCGGCGGCGTTGAAGCGGGCCGGCTCGAACAGGGTCTGCGCCGCGCCGATGCCGCCGAGGCCGCGGCCCAGCCACGGAACCGGCGCGTCCAGCCACAGATCGCGCGCCTGCGGCCACATGTTGGCGAGGCGGTCGAGGTACGAGCCGTGCGACGCGTGCAGTTGCAGCCGCGCCTGCTGGCTGAAATCCACGGTCCACGCCAGCAGCGGCGGCAGCGCCATCCACGCGAAGCCCAGCGCCAGCGACGCGCGGGCGACGCCGCGCCGGCCGAGGTGCTCGCCTTCGATCGCGATCGCCGCGATCGCCATCGCCAGCAGGATGCCGCGCGCCGTGGACAGCATCACCGCCGTCGCCGCGAGCAGCCAGATCGCGCCGCGCAGCCAGCGCCGCGGTTCGCCGACGTTGTACAGCGCGGCGAGGATCGCGATCTGCCCGGCGGCGTCGAACGACGAACGCGCGAAGCCGGCCAGGCGCTGGCGCTCGCCGATCGACCAGTCGCGCGCGCCGGCGATCTCCTTGCCGCCCAGCTCGAAGTTCGCGCCGATCCACGGATAGGCGATGTACGCGTTGCCGACGATGCCGACGCAGGCCAGCACCAGCAGCGCCAGCGCCGCGCGCCGGTAGCCGGCGCCGGTGAGCGGCCAGCGATCCGCCAGCGCGTAGCCGTACACCAGCGGCGTCAGCACCCAGGCGCCGAACGCCACCTGCTGCGGCGGCAGCGCCAGCAGCCCGGTCAGCGCGCCGACGACCGGCAGGCAGCCCAGCCACAGCGTCGTCCGCGACAGCGTCCGCGCGCGCACCGTCGCGATCGCGACGAGGGCGATGTCGGCCCACGCCAGCAGCGCCGGCAGGTAGATCAGCGCCTGCAGGTGGACCAGCCCCAGCGCCCAGCGCAGCACGCCGGCGAAGACCTGCGCGGCGACGAACGACAGCACGATCGCGTGCGACAGCCGCGCGCGCAGCGCGTCCGCGGGCGCGGGCCCGGTGGCGAACGCGATCGGCGGCGCGAGGCTGCTCATGCGGCGCGCAGCGCCCGGTGTTCGTCGTGCCAGCGGGCGAGCTGTTCGGCGTAGCGGCGCACGGTCGTCTCCGGTGCGTGTTCCCGGCGCGTCTCGATCGCGGCCTTGCCGGTGTCCACGACCCGCTGCGGGTCGTCGGCGCAGGCGGTGAGCAGCGCCGCCAGCGCATCGACGTCGCCGGCCGGGAAGCACCAGCCGTAGCGGCCGTCGCCGATGCGTTCGGGCAGCGCGCCGCGGTCGCTGACGATCGAGGGCACGCCGAGGCTCGCGCCCTCCATCACCACGTTGCAGAAGCTCTCGTGCGCGCGCGACGGCACCACCAGCAGGTCGATGCCGGCGTGGAAATCGCGGGCCGCGCACGGCCCCAGCCAGTGCGCGTCGGCCAGCGTCGCGTGGCGCGCGCGCAGCGCGGCGACGTAATCGGGATCGCCGTCGCCGGCGATGTGCAGCGCGATGCGTCCCGGGGCGAGGGTCGCCGCGGCGTCGAGCAGCGTGTCGATGCCCTTGGCCGCTTCCAGCCGGCCCATGTAGCCGACCCGCAGCGGCGTGCCGCAGCGGCGTTCGGCCGGCGCCGGCGGCCAGTCCGGCGGCAGCGCGTTGGTCAGCACCGCGCTGCGCGCCACGTCGCCGAACCAGCCGAAGCGGCGGTGGCGTTCGAGGATGCTGTGCGACGGCCCGATCACCGCGAACGGCCGCGCCGACAGCGTGCGGCGCAGGCGCGACAGGCAATCGCAGGACGCGCAGGGCGTTTCGCACAGGCGCTCGCCGCGGGTCATCGCGGTCGCCGGGCACACCAGTTCGTGGTCGTGCAGCGCATGCACGGTGCACAGGCCCTGGTCGATCGAGGCGCGCCAGACCGACGCCGACAGGCCCTGCAGCTTGTGGGTGACGACGACGTCGGGCCCGATCGCGCGCAGCGTCTTCGCGACGGCGTCGGCCATCGCCGGGTTGTGCACGTCCAGCGCGTGCCAGGCGGCGCGGCGCAGCGCCGACGGGCGCGCGCCGCCGAAGGGAAAATACAGGTTGCGCAACGCCACTCGATGCACGTGCGCACCGCGGGCATCGACGTAGCTGCGCGCCTCCTCGCCCGGTTCCGCCAGGGTGATCACGTCGACCCGATGGCCCTGCGCGACGAAGCCCGCGACCTGCAGGGCGAGCTGCCGCTCCGCGCCGCCGCGCCAGCGATGGTCGTACAGCGAGGCGATCTTGCAGATGTGCAGTCGGGCAGGCGATCCGGACATGCGGGCGTCCTCAGGCGGCGTGGACGGGAGCGGCGAGGGGGCGCAGCAGCAGGCGCAGCGCCAGCCAGCACACGGCCTCGGCGGCGACCAGGCCGCAGGCCGCGCCGATCGCGCCGCCGGCGAGCGCGCCGATCGCGCTGCCGGCGGTGGTGGCGATGGCTTCGACGCTCTGGCTGCGGCCGACCAGCGCGATCCGGCCGTCGGCCGACAGCCGCAGGTTGACGAACGCGCGGCGCGCGGCATACGACGGCAGCCACGCGCACAGCACCGCGAGCACGCCGACGCTGCCCGCGAACGCAGGCCCGAACAGGCGCGGCAGCAGCGGCGCGGCGAGCAGGGCAAGCACGACGCTGCCCAGCGCGGTGACCGCGAACAGTCCGCCGACCACCCGCATCGCCAGGCGCCGCGCGTCGTCGCGGCCGCCGTCGCCATGTCCGTCGCCATGCCCGCTGCCATGCCCGCCGGCGCGGCGCGCGACCGGCGCGAGGAACGCCTGGTCCAGCGAACTCACCGCGAACGCGATCGCGCGCACGATCTTTTCCGCTGCGGCGTACAGCCCGACCTGCTGCGGCCCGGCCACGCCGCCCAGCAGCAGTTGCGGCGCGTACGACGACAGTGCGGCGGCGAATCCCGGGCCGACCGCCGGGCGCACGCGGGCGAGGTAGCCGCGATGGCCGTGGCGGTCCAGCGCGGCGAATTCGCGCGTCCGCGGCAGCAGCGCCACGGCGACGAACAGCAGCCCCGAGAGCGCCGTCGCGCCGCACTGCAAGGCGACGGCCAGCAGCAGGTCCTGCGGGCCATGCACCCACAGCACGATGCCGCCGAGCGCGGCGAGCCGGCCGGCGAGCTGCAGCGCCAGCAGCAGCGCGCTGCGGCCGCAGGCGATCAGCCACCACTGTGCGAACAGCAGCGTGCCCAGCAACTGCAGCAGCGAGAGGCCGACGGCGGCGGGCGGCAGGCCCGGCACCCACACCCCGCCCAGCAGCGTCAGCGCCGCGGCCGGCAGCGCCAGCCGGGTCCGCGCCAGCACGTTGTCCAGCAGCGGCTGCAGCGGCGCGCGCAGCCCGGACGCGCCGGTGGCGCGCATCGATTCGGCGTTGAACCCGGCGTCCACCAGCAGCGCCGCGATCATGCCCACGGTCTGCGCCAGTGCGATCTGGCCGAACGCGTGCACGCCGACGCGCTGCGCCAGCAGCGGCAGCGCCGCCAGCGGCAGCAGCATCGTCGCCAGGTTCGCCGCCGTCAGCAGCGCCGCATGGCGGAGGTCGCGACCCGCGCTCATGCGGCCCGCCAGCGCGCGCGCGACCGCGCGTACGGCCGCAGGACCCGCAGCAGCCTGCGGCGATGCCGGCGGTCCTGGACCAGCGCGTCCCACGCCAGGCAGGCCATCAGCGCGAGCACGAAGGCGATCGCGCCGGCCAGCGCCGCGTTGCGCAGCGTGCGCGGGCCGGAGGCGCGGGTCGGCGGCACCGCCGGGTCCAGCACCTGCACGTTCGACAGGTCGCGCTTCTCGTCGACGCGCGAGAGCTGGCGCGCCTTCATCAACTGGTCGAGGACTTCGGCCTGGATCCGGGTTTCCCGGCGCAGCGGTTCGATCCGGGTCAGCAGGTCGGGGAAGGCGCCGATCGGCAGCACCACGCCGTCGCCGCCCGGGCGCGCGGTGTTCATCGCGTCGCGGTCGGCGCGCAGCGCGGCGATCTCCGCGCGCAGCCGCCGCACCGCCGGGTGCGCATCGGTCGCCACCGCGCGCATCCGCGCCAGTTGCGCCGTGCGCGCCACCAGGGTCGATTCCAGCTCCGCCGCGGTCAGGCTGGTGGCCTCTTCCTGGCCCTTCAGCCGGGTGTAGCCGGTCTGCGCTTCGAGCGACGCGAGCGTCTTTTCCGCGCGCGCCAGCCGGTCGCGGGTCTCGCCGATGATCTGGTCGTAGAATGCCAGCCGGTTGCCCGATTCCCGGCGCGAGAGCTGCTCGGCCTTGTCGTACACCGCGTCGATCATCGCGTTGACGATCGCCGCCGCGCGCCGCGGATCGTCGTCGACGTAGCGCAGCTCGATGATGCCGTCCTCGCGCACGTCCACCTTCGTGCGTTCCGCCAGCGCCTCGCGCAGGCCGTCCATGTCGAGGTCGAGGCCGCGTCCCAGGCCGAAGCGCGCGATCACGCGGTCCTGCACGCTGCGGCTGAGGAACAGGCTGGCGTACAGCTCGGACGGCGATTTCAGGGTCAGCGCCGAGGCGCCGAGGGTCTCGGTGCCGCCGATCTGGTTGAGCATCGCCGGCGCGGTGGCGGTGTTGGTGCGCGGCGGCAGCAGCCGCGCCAGCGCCGTGTATTGGTCGGGCGACAGCGCCGAGGCCGCCAGCGCGACCGCGCACGCCAGCGCCGGCGCCAGCAGCAGCGGCGTGCGATAGCGCGACAGGCGCAACAGCAGCCGCGGCAGGCTCAGTCCGGCGGCCATGGCTCAGTTCCGGATCACGGTCAGCGCCGCCGCGCCGAGCGTCATCTGGTAGAACAGCGTCGTCCACTCGCGCAGCCGGCGCCCCAGGGTGGTGCGATCCACGTTCTCCGGCACCAGGATGCTGTCGCCCGGGTGGATCCGCGCGCCGCCGAGGCCGCGATGCAGCGGACGGACCGTGCCGTCGGCGTGCAGCACCACGATCTGCGCCCGGTCCGCGTGCGGACGCGTGCCGCCGGCCTCGCGCAGGTAGTCGCCGGCGTCGGCGCCCGCCTTCCACAGTTGCGTGCCCTGCTGGAACACCGCGCCGGCGATGGTCACCGTTTCGGTCCGGCGCGGGATCCGCACCACGTCGCCGTCCTCCAGCGGCAGCGCGGGCAGGCCCGAGGCGTCGGCGATCTCCTCGTCGAGCGCGAACACCACCCGGCCGATCGGCTGCACCGCGCGCAGCCGCGCGATCAGCGCGCGGGCGTTGCCGGTCTCGCTGCCGGAGACCAGCGCGTCCTCCTGGCTGACCACGTCGCGCGAGCGCGTCGCCAGGAAGCGGTCGTAGTCCTCTTCCGCCTGGTCCACCGCCTGCTTCAGCCGCTCGGCCTCCTGCGCGCGCGCGCTGGCGCGGCTGAGCACGGTGCCGTAGAGATAGGCCTCCGGCGTCGGGCCGCCGGCGCGGGCGATCGCATCGCGCAGCGACTCCCCGACCGCCATCGAGTACACGCCCGGCACCGCCACTTCGCCTTCCACGCGCACCATCCGCACGCGCTTGCGCTCGGGCTGGGCGAATTCGTCCTCGCCGTAGATCAGCAGGGTGTCGCCGGCCTGCAGTTGCGGGTCGCTGGCGCCGTGCGGCGCGGCCAGCGCGGCGCCGAGGTCGAACTCGATCCGGCTCAGCCGCTGCGTGCGCGGGTCGATGCGCTCGATCGCGGCGTGGTCCCAGTCGACTTCCGACAACCGCGGCGGCACCGCGCTGGCGTCGCGGGCCTCGGCGACGCCGCTCAGCGGATTGCGCGCGTTGCGCTCCGACCACGCGGCGTAGGGCATCAGCGCATCGGCGTTCGGCAGCGCATCGCTCACCGTCATGCCCGGCCGCCACGGCTGGCGCAGCGGCACCGCGACGTGGCCGCTGACGGTGATGCTGGCCTCGAACCGCGGCGAAGCCGGCACTAGCAGCACGATGTCGCCGTCGCGCAGCGGCTGCGCGCTGCGCCGCGGATCGCCGTCGACGTCGACCACGGTGCGCTTGCCGTCGACGAAGCGTTCGATCCGCGCCTGCAGCAGGTCCGCGGTCACGGTGGTGCCGCCGGCGGCGTCGAGCAGTTCGCCCAGGGTGGTCGCGGCCGCGAGGTGGTAGATGGCGGGGCGGCGCACGCTGCCGGCGATCGCCGCGAAGCCGCGCGCCGGCGGCAGGTAGAGCACGTCGCCGGGCAGCAGCTGCGGGTCGCCGGACTTGTCGCCCTGCAGCAGGAACCGGTAGCTGTCGAGCACCGCGACCGTGCGGCCGTCGCGACGCACCTCGATCGCGCGCAGGTCGGCCGACGGCGCCGGCCCGCCCGCCGCCAGCAGCCCCGACAGCGCGGTGGCGGTGGACGGCAGCGTGTGGACGCCGGGTGCGGCGACGAATCCGCTGAGGTAGACGCGGATGTCGCGTAGCTGCGCCAGCGACACGGTGAGCTGGAAATCGCGGTACTGGGTGGAGACCACGCCGCGCAGCAGGTCGCGGGCCTCGTCCAGGCGCAGGCCCGCCACCGACACCTCGCCGATGCCGGTGAGGAACACCGTGCCCGAGCGCGACACCGCGCCCTGGAAGTCGATGCTGATCTGGCCCCAGGCGCGGATCAGCAGTTGATCGCCTGGACCGATGCGGTAATCGGCGGGCACGGTCAGCGGATCGACGTCCTTCAGCGCGGAGTCGGCGCCGAACAGGCTTTCGCCGAACACCGGGAGGTCGTGGCCGACGGTCTGCGCGACCAGCGCGCGGAATTCCAGCGCGGCGGCCGGCGTGGTGGCGTCCTTCGGCGACGCCGGACGCGGCGCGTCCGCCGGTCCACGGCCGCCGCCGCCGGTCACGGCGTTGGTGGTGCGGTTCTCGACCGTCGTCTCGACCGTGGTCGAGAGATTGATCTGCGCCGGGGTGGACGGACGCTCGCGCAATTCGTAGTCGATGTCGCCGGGGGCGCTGCCGCCGTTGCCGCGCAGCGGAAGACGCGCGGGCTCGGCGCCGGGCAGCGGGCTGTCGGCGATGTCGAGCAGGCGCTGGGTCTTCGCCGCCTGCTGGGACGTGGACTGCTGGGCGTGCGCCGAGGGCACGGACAGGCAGAGCAGGGCGGCGAACGCGACCATCGCGCGCGCGCAGCGCGCGCCCGGCGCGGTCGCGAACGCTCGCAGCGTCCGCTGTCCGACGTTATTTGTCAGTGTCTGCGCGATCCGCCCCATGGGGTTCTCCTGGTCTTCCGTCTGCCGTCTGTCGTCGCGCGCGGGCAAGCCGGCTCCGGATGGGCCGGGACATGCCGCGGGCGCATGCGGATCCCTTCACGGCGCGCGCCCGCGATGCGCGCTGCGGCCAGACGATCCACGGTCGGCAAAAGCGCAATATCCATGCCGTTCCCGCCGCGGCGGCGGTCGATTCTTTCGATCGTCCGATTGCTTTTTTCAATGGCGACGTATTCATGCGAGCGCGGTCGCGGATTTTCCATGACGGTCTTCGCAATCGATTTTTTCCGGGTTTTTCCGAAACAAGGATTGGCAGGGGAATTGCTTGGCCAGCGACGGGCGCGGAGTCGCCATCGACATCGCGATGTCGAGCGCGGGACGGCGGCCGAAGGCCCCGGACCCCAGGTCATCCGAAGCAACGTGTCCAGGGGGAACACGAGATGTATGCGCAGGCGCACAGCGAACTGGCCGCGATCCGGCCGGTCATGGCTCTCTTGACCCGGCACGGCGTGCCGATGCTCTCGGCCGCGACGGCGGTCGCACTGGCCGGAGATCACTGGGAGGCGGCCCGGGCGGTCGCCGCCTCGCCGGTCATGGCGATCGTCGTCGCGGCGATGGCCGCGCTCGGCGGCGGCGTCGATACCGACGAGGTGGTGAGCCACCAGGGCCGTTTCCTGTATCTCGCCGCCTCGGCGGTCACCCGCGGCCTCGGCATCGCCGCGATCCTGCTGGTGCTGATCGCCTTCGCCGGCGGCGACCTGCCGTCGATCCCGGAGGCGACGCTGTTCTGCGCGGCTTTCGTGACGATCATGGCCGCCTGCAGCCTGCTCGTCGTGCGCTTGGCGATCAGCCGGCCGCTTCGCGCGCGGCCGCGCAGCGTGGTGGTGGTGGCGATTTCCGAGGCCAGTCTGGAGTTCGTCGCCGCGCTGCTGCGCGATCCCTTCGTGTCGATCGATTTCCGCGGATTCTTCGAGGACCGCGGCCGCGAGCGCCTGCCGGGCGGCGCGTCGCTGCCGATCCTCGGCCGCATCGACGGCATCGCCGGATACCTGGCCGCCTCGCCGGTCGAGCAGGTGTTCATTTCCCTGCCGATGGAGGCCGGCCAACGCATCGGCGCCGTGATGGAACAGCTGCTGGACTCCGCGGTCTCGGTGCACTACCTGCACGATTTCGTCGCGTTCAAGCCGATCCACGAATCGCTGTCCTGGCTGGCGGGCATCCCGGTCTACACCGTGATCGGCCGGCCCGACTGCGGCCTCTCCGGCGTGCTCAAGCGTGCGCTGGACATCGTCGGCGCGTTCGTCGCGCTGGTGCTGGCCTCGCCGCTGATGCTCGCGACCGCGGTCGCGATCCGCCTGGAATCGCCGGGGCCGGTGCTGTTCCGCCAGCAGCGCTACGGCACCGACGGCCGCCCGTTCCCGATCTACAAGTTCCGCTCGATGACCCGGGCCGCCTGCGCGTCGGCGGACGTGGCCCAGGCGACGCGGGGCGACATGCGGGTGACGCGGGTGGGCCGTTTCATTCGCCGCACGTCGATCGACGAGCTGCCGCAGCTGCTCAACATCCTGCGCGGCGACATGAGCCTGGTCGGCCCGCGGCCGCACGCGGTGCCGCACAACGAGCATTACCGCCGGCTGATCCGCGGCTACATGCTGCGCCACAAGGTCCGCCCGGGGCTGACCGGATGGGCGCAGGTGCACGGCCTGCGCGGCGAGACCGAGACCATCGACAAGATGGAGCGCCGGGTGCGGTTCGACCTGGACTACCTGCGGCAGTGGTCGGTGGTGCTGGACCTCTACATCGTGCTGCTGACGGTGCGCCAGGTCCTGCGCGGGGTCTGAGGGCCGGGGGGCGATGGGCAAATGTCGACGGGTTCGAGCGCCCTCCGTACACTGCGCCCGAATCCACCCGGAAGCGGGGAGACGCCATGTCGCTGCTGACCACCCTCGCCATCGTGTTCGTCGCCCTGCTGGCGCTGGTCGTGCTCGGGCTGTGGCTGCTGCGCGCGCTCGCCCGGGGCTGGATCGCGCGCCGGCTCGCGGCGCAGGCGGCGGCCCCGGGCCAGGGCATCGCCGCGCGCATCACCCTGGTGCCGACCGAACGGCCCTGGCGCCAGCCCGGCACCGAGGCCCTGGTCGAGGCCCTGCGCGCGGCCGGCTTCGTCGAGATCGATCGCTACGACGTGCCCGAGATGCACGTCATGCGGCTGTGGGGCGGCGCCCATCCCGAGGACGGCATCGCCGCGGCGGTCTACGACCACGGCAGCGTGCCGCCGTTCTACGACCTGGTGCGGGTGTACGCCGATTACGGCACCAGCACCATCACCACCAACCCGGTCCACGATCCGGCCAACCTGCCGCCGAACTGCACTTGCATCGCCGACCGCACGCTGGCCCCGGCCAGCGCGCTGGTGGTGCTGCGCGAGCAGCCGGCGCGGACGGACGCGATCCGGGTGGACGCGCGCAACTTCGCCGACGTGTTCACCGAACTGTACGCGCGTTCGATCGACCACATCCTCGGCAAGGGCATGCCCGACGCGAAGAAGATGCGCGAGGTCGGGCAGCGCATGGCCGAGGCGACCGGCGTGCCGATGCCGGAGCTGGACGATGCGCAGATGGACCTCGCGGTGCAGTTGCAGCGCGTCAGCCGCCTCGCCGCGCTGCAGGAGGCGGTCGTCGACCGCTTCGCGCAGTCGGGCGCGCTCGCCCCGGAGGAGTGGGCGCGGCTGCGCGACCGGGTGATGGTGGTCCACGACCTGCTCGGCCGCGAGGAAGCCGCGGAGATCGCCCGCGCCGCCGCCGACCGCAAGGGCAGCCAGGCGCTGGTGGACGCGGTGCTCGCGCGGGGCCTGCCGCCGATCGACACCTACGAGCAGATCTCCGAACGCCTGCCGCCGCCGCAGCGCCTGCGCCTGCTGGGCGAAGTGGACCATCCGCTGTACGCGCAGGTCGTGGTCGCGAACGGCTGAGCCGCATGGCGCGGCGTCGGCCGGGCGGGCTCTTGAGACAGGTTTTGTCGGGCGACTTCGGTCGGCTGGCTTGGCTCAGGCCCGCGTCATCGCCTGCAGCTTCAGCACCGTCGCCCAGTTGCGCGCGGTGACCCGGTCGCGGAACTTCGCGCCGCCCAGCGCGGCGGCGACCGCGCTGTCGAGGATGCCGTCTGCGCACCACACGTAGCAGGCGTCCGCGCCGACCGCGAACGCCTCGCCGGGGTGCGCCTCGGCCAGCGCCTCGAACGGCGCGCGATCGTCGTCGAGGTAGAACCCGACCAGCAGCCGCGACGGGTCGTCGGCGCGCTCGCCGAAGGGATTGCCGTCGATCGCGGCGTCGAGGGCCTTCGCCGGCAGGACCAGCGTGTTCGTGGAGACGCCGATGCGGGCCTCGACCGCCGCGGCGATCCGCTTCGCGTGGCCGGCGGGCGTGCCGCGACCGGCGTCGAACACCACGTTGCCGCTGTTGAGCAGGGTGCGCACGTCGGCGTAGCCCAGGGCCTCGAACAGCGCCTTCAGCTCGGCCATCGCGATGCGCTTGGCCTTGCCGACGTTGATGCCGCGGAACAGGGCGACGTGACGCGCCATCGCGAGGGGGCGACGGTCAGAACAGCAGCCAGCCGGCGGGCGCGAGCAGCACCGCCGGTGCGAGCAGTGCCAGCCAGCGTGGACGCTCCCGAAGGATCAGGCCAACGACGACGCAGGCCAGGCATGCGAGCGTGCAGGCGAGGCCTGCGAGAAACGACAGCCAGACACCGCCCAGGCCGTCTCCGCCATGGGACACGGTCCGGTCGATCAGGAAGAACAGCGGCACCGGCGCCAGCGCAGGGAGCAGGGCGGCCAGCAGCCAGACGGGGCGACGATGGGGCGGCGAAAGTGCTTGCATGGGTCAGACCTCCAGCGTCGTCAGGTCGCCGCGCCCGGTGGTCGGTCCGTCGGCGGGAAAATGATGCCGTCGCAGCGGCCGGCAGCAGTGAATCGCCACCTCAGACCTCCAGCGTCGCCGCGCCCGGCAGGCTCCTCCGGCATGCCGGCAACGATGCCGTCGCAACGGCGGGCAGCAATGAATCGCCACGTCAGACCTCCAGCGTCGCCGCGCCCGGCAGGCTCCTCCGGCATGCCGGCAACGATGCCGTCGCAACGGCGGGCAGCAATGAATCGCCACGTCAGACCTCCAGCGTCGCCAGGTCGCCCTTCGTCTCCAGCCACGTCTTCCGATCGGAAGCCCGTTTCTTGGCCAGCAGCATGTCCATCAGCGCGTGGGTTTCGCCGCTGCCGTCCACGGTGAGCTGCACCAGCCGCCGGGTGTCGGGATGGATCGCCGATTCGCGCAACTGCTGCGGGTTCATTTCGCCCAGGCCCTTGAAGCGGGTGACGTTGACCTGCCCCCGGATCTTCTCGCGCTCGATCTTCTCCAGCAGCAGCCGCTTCTCTTCCTCGTCCAGCGCGTAGAACACCTGCTTGCCCACGTCCACGCGGAACAGCGGCGGCATCGCCACGAATACGTGGCCGGCGTCCACCAGCGCCGGGAAGTGCTTCAGGAACAGCGCCGACAGCAGCGTCGCGATGTGCAGGCCGTCGGAGTCGGCGTCGGCGAGGATGATCACCTTGCCGTAGCGCAGGCCGGAGATGTCGTCCTTGCCCGGGTCGCAGCCGATCGCGACCGCGAGGTCGTGGACTTCCTGCGAGGCGAGCACGCTGCCGGAGGCGACTTCCCAGGTGTTGAGGATCTTGCCCCGCAGCGGCAGGATCGCCTGGAAATCCTTGTCGCGCGCCTGGCGCGCGCTGCCGCCGGCCGAATCGCCCTCGACCAGGAACAGTTCGGTGCGCGACAGGTCCTGGCTGATGCAGTCGGCCAGCTTGCCGGGCAGGGCCGGGCCCTGGGTGACCTTCTTGCGGACGACCTGCTTCTCGGTCTTCAGGCGCGCGGCGGCGCGCTCGATCGCGAGCTGCGCGATCTTCTCGCCGAGCTCGACGTGCTGGTTCAGCCACAGCGAGAACGCGTCGTGCGCCGCGCCCTCGACGAAAGCCGCGGCCTGACGCGAGGACAGGCGCTCCTTGGTCTGGCCGCTGAACTGCGGGTCGGTCATCTTCAGCGACAGCACGAAGGCGACCCGGTCCCACACGTCCTCCGGCGCCAGCTTCACGCCGCGCGGCAGCAGGTTGCGGAAGTCGCAGAATTCGCGCAGCGCATCGGTGAAGCCGGTGCGCAGGCCGTTGACGTGGGTGCCGTGCTGCGCGGTCGGGATCAGGTTGACGTAGCTCTCCTGCACCAGCTCGCCGTCGGGCACCCAGGCCGCAGCCCAGTCGACGATCTCCGAATCCTTCTTCAACTGGCCGACGAACAGCTCCGCCGGCAGCACGTCCGCCGCCCCGGACGCGCCGTTGGAAAGCTCGCCCTTCAGGTAGTCGCGCAGGCCGTCCTCGTAGTGCCAGGTCTCCTTCTCGCCGCTGGCGGCGTCGAGCAGGGTGACGGTCAGGCCCGGGCACAGCACCGCCTTGGCGCGCAGCAGGTGGCGCAGGTGGCGCACCGCGAACTTCGGCGTGTCGAAGTACTTGGGATCCGGCCAGAAGCGCAGGCGGGTGCCGGTGTTCTTCCTGCCGACGCTGCCGACGGTCTCCAGCGGCGAGGCGCGGTCGCCGTCGCGGAAGGTCATGCGGAACTCGCTGCCCTCGCGCTTGATGAACACCTCGACCTGCTTCGACAGCGCGTTCACCACGCTCACGCCGACGCCGTGCAGGCCGCCGCTGAAGGTGTAGTTGCGGTTGCTGAACTTGCCGCCGGCGTGGAGCCGGGTGAGGATCAGCTCGACGCCGGGGATCTTCTCCTCCGGGTGGATGTCCACCGGCATGCCGCGGCCGTCGTCGGCGACCTCGCAACTGCCGTCGGCGTGCAGGGTCACGTCGATCTGGCGGGCGTGGCCGGCGAGGGCCTCGTCCACCGCGTTGTCGATCACTTCCTGCGCCAGGTGGTTGGGGCGCGCGGTGTCGGTGTACATGCCCGGCCGGCGCTTGACCGGGTCCAGGCCGGAGAGGACTTCGATGTCGGCGGCGTTGTAGCGACTGCTCATGCGTGCGTGGGGACCGGTGGGGTCGGCGGCGGGGGACCGCCCGAGGCCGGCGAGCTTGGCGGCCCGGCGGAACCGGGTCAAGCCGTTCAGCTTCGGCGCCGGGGTTCATCCCGCAGTGTGCGGGGCCGGGGGATGATGCGCGCGTCCGTCAGGAACCCGCCGATCCCCGGCGCGGAGGCGGACGACCGATCGACATGACCCATTCCCGCCGCCACGCCCTCGCCGCGCCGCTGCTGGCGCTGTCGGTCGCGCTGCTGGCGTCCGCCGGCAGCGCCGGCGCCCAGTCGCCGCCGCCGCAGACCGCCACCGCCGCGGACAAGCCCACGACCGCCGACGCCGACAAGGCCGCCCGCGACGCCGCCGCCGCCAAGGCCGAGGCCGAGCGCAAGGCCGAGGCCCGCAAGCCCCGGCGCGACGCCAAGGGCGACCGCAAGTCGCCCGAGCGCGAGATCGAGGAAGAAGAGGCGCCCTGAGCGCACATCGACCCGCCGCCACGACGCCCCGGACCGCCGGGGCGTTTCTTTTCGGATGGAGAATCAACGACTTGCGATTCCCGCTCTCGTCGCTGTCACGGCTTGCCTGTAGACTGTGGCTTTCCAGCGACCCGCTGACGCCATGACCTCCCCCAGCTCCGCCACTCCCCTCGTCTTCGTCACCGGCGGTGTGGTGTCCTCGCTCGGCAAGGGAATCGCCGCCGCCTCCCTCGCCGCCATCCTCGAAGCCCGCGGCCTGCGGGTGACGATGATGAAGCTCGACCCCTACATCAACGTCGATCCGGGCACGATGAGCCCGTTCCAGCACGGCGAGGTGTACGTCACCGACGACGGCGCCGAGACCGACCTCGACCTCGGCCACTACGAGCGCTTCGTCAACACCCGCCTGACCGGGAAGAATTCGATCACCACCGGCAAGATCTACGAGTCGGTGATCCGCAAGGAGCGTCGCGGCGACTACCTCGGCGCCACGGTCCAGGTCATCCCGCACATCACCGATGCGATCAAGCGCAGCATCGACGAGGCCACCGCCGGCTTCGACGTGGCGCTGGTCGAGATCGGCGGCACCGTGGGCGACATCGAGTCGCTGCCGTTCCTCGAGGCGATCCGCCAGATCCGCACCGAGCGCGGCGCCGAGAAGGCGCTGTTCATGCACCTCACCCTGGTGCCGTACATCGCCGCGGCGGGCGAGCTGAAGACCAAGCCCACCCAGCACTCGGTGAAGGAGCTGCGCTCGATCGGCATCCAGCCCGACGTGCTGCTGTGCCGCAGCGAGCAGCCGCTGCCCGACGGCGAGCGCCGCAAGATCGCGCTGTTCACCAACGTGCCCGAGAAGGCCGTCATTTCCGCGGTCGACCTCGACAACATCTACAAGATCCCGATGTGGCTGCACCAGCAGGAGCTCGACCAGATCGTGGTCGAACGCCTGCGCCTGCAGGACAAGGCCGCCGCCACCGCCGACCTGTCCGAGTGGCTGGCCGTGGTCGACGCCGCCGAGCACCCGATCGACGAAGTCACCATCGCGGTCGTCGGCAAGTACGTCGATCACCACGACGCCTACAAGTCGGTGGCCGAGGCGCTCAAGCACGGCGGCCTGCGCCAGCGCACGCGGGTGAAGCTCAAGTGGCTGGAATCCGAGGACATCGAGCGTACGGGCGCGGCCGGCGCGCTGGACGACGTCCACGGCATCCTCGTCCCGGGCGGCTTCGGCGACCGCGGCTTCGAGGGCAAGGTGACCACCGCCCAGTTCGCCCGCGAGCACGGCGTGCCGTATTTCGGCATCTGCTACGGCATGCAGGCCGCGGTGGTCGACTACGCCCGCCACGTGCTGGGCCTGGCAGGCGCCAACAGCACCGAGAACGATCGCCAGAGCCCGCATCCGGTGATCGGCCTGATCACCGAGTGGCGCACCTCCAGCGGCGAGATCGAGCGCCGCAGCGAGAAGAGCGACCTCGGCGGCACCATGCGGCTCGGCCTGCAGGAGCAGCGGGTCAAGCCGGGCACCCTCGCGCACCGGCTGTACGGCAAGGACGTGGTCGGCGAGCGGCATCGCCATCGCTACGAATTCAACAACCGCTATCGCACCCAGTTGGAGGACGCCGGGCTGGTGGTCTCCGCCAAGTCGATGGACGACCTGCTGGTGGAGATGATCGAGCTGCCGCAGGCGACGCATCCGTGGTTCCTGGCCTGCCAGGCGCATCCGGAATTCCTGTCCACGCCGCGCCACGGCCATCCGCTGTTCATCGGCTTCATCCGCGCCGCGCGCGAGCGCAAGGCGGGCGGCAAGCTGCTGCGCGAGGCCAGTGCGTGAGCCCCTCCGTCGCCCGGTCGAGGACGGCGGGGCCGCAGGCGTGAACGCGCACCCCGGCACCGATCTGCTGGTCCTGCTGGTCATCGCGCTGTTCGCGGTGTCGCTGGCGATGCTGTTCTTCGTCGCCGCTTCGGCGACGATCAGCGCGATCGGCCTGGCGCAGGAGAACGGCCGCGGCGGCCTGGCGCTGCTGTGGCTGCTGCTGCCGCCGGCGGGCTGGATCTACCTCTTCCGCCACGGCCGCCCGGCGCGCTGGCTGTCGCGTTACCTGGTCATCGGCCTGCTGTGCCTGGCGGTCGCCGCCGGGCTGATGTTCGCGCTGCTTCCAAAAGGGATCTCCCTGACATGAAACTCTGCGGTTTCGAGGTCGGCCTCGACCGGCCCTTCTTCCTGATCGCCGGTCCGTGCGTGATCGAGTCCGAGCAGCTCCAGCTCGACGTCGCCGGCCAGTTGAAGGAGATCACGTCCTCGCTCGGCATCCCCTTCATCTTCAAGTCGAGCTTCGACAAGGCCAACCGCACGTCCGGCACCAGCTTCCGCGGCCCGGGCATGGAAGAAGGCCTGCGCGTGCTGGCCGAGGTGAAGCGCCAGATCGGCGTGCCGGTGCTGACCGACGTCCACGAATACACGCCGATGGACGAGGTCGCGAGCGTGGTCGACGTGCTGCAGACGCCGGCGTTCCTCGTGCGCCAGACCGACTTCATCAGGAAGGTCTGCAGCGCCGGCAAGCCGGTGAACATCAAGAAGGGCCAGTTCCTCTCGCCGTGGGACATGAAGCCGGTGGTCGAGAAGGCGAAATCGACCGGCAACGCCGACATCATGGTCTGCGAACGCGGCGCCAGCTTCGGCTACAACAACCTGGTCAGCGACATGCGCAGCCTCGCGGTGATGCGCGACACCGGCTGCCCGGTGGTGTTCGACGCCACCCACTCGGTGCAGTTGCCGGGCGGGCAGGGCGGCAGCAGCGGCGGCCAGCGCGAGTTCGTGCCGGTGCTGGCGCGCGCGGCGGTCGCCGTCGGCGTCGCCGGCGTGTTCATGGAAACCCATCCCGACCCGAGCAAGGCGCTCAGCGACGGCCCCAACGCGTGGCCGCTCGGCAAGATGCGCGCGCTGCTGGAGACGCTGATGGCGCTGGATCAGGTGACCAAGCGCAACGGGTTCCTCGAAGCCGATGTCTGATCACGCTGCGACCGCCCGCCGGCTGCGGAACGCGCGCCTGCCGTCGCTCGCGGTCGCCTGCGCGCTGGCGCACGCGCCGGGCGCCGGCGCCGCGACCCCGACGACCGGCTTCGATGATGAGGTCGATGGCTACCGACAGGCCTGCATCGTGCCGTTCTTCGAGGGCAAGTCCGAGGACGCATCGATCGCCGCGATCGCGACCTCGGCGCAGGCCGAGGACATGCTGTCGCGGCTGGCCCGCTCGGCGCCGCCGAACTGGCAGGCGCTCTCGGACCGCAGCGTGCCGGTCGAACAGCGCCTGCAGGGCGCGGTCGGCCTGCTCGGCATGGCGATCAGCCACGGTTCCGCGTACGAAAAGCGGGTGGCGGCCGTCTATTCCGCCCTGTACTTTCCCGTCCCCCGGTCCGAGGCCTGTCAGCGCCCGGAAGGCCTGCGCGAATTCCTCGACGCGCACGATTTCTGGGCGGCGCCCGCGGCCGGCGAACCCTGACTCCGTTTCCGACTCACTCACGACCTGCGACCGACATGACCACGATCACGAAGATCCACGCCCGCGAAATCCTCGACAGCCGCGGCAATCCGACGCTCGAAGCCGAGATCACCCTCGCCGACGGCAGCTTCGGCCGCGCCGCGGTGCCCTCGGGCGCGTCCACCGGCACCAAGGAAGCGGTCGAACTGCGCGACGGCGACAAGACCCGCTACCTCGGCAAAGGCGTGCAGAAGGCCGTGGCCAACGTCAACGGCCCGATCGCGCAGGCGCTGGCCGGGTTCGACGCCGCCGACCAGGCCGGTCTCGACAAGCGCCTGATCGACCTCGACGGCACCGAGAACAAGGGCCGCCTCGGCGCGAACGCGCTGCTCGGCGTGTCGCTGGCCGCCGCCCACGCGACCGCCGCGTCGCGCAAGCAGGCGCTGTGGCAGTACCTGGCCAACGGCCGCGCGCCGGTGCTGCCGGTGCCGATGATGAACATCATCAACGGCGGCGCGCATGCCGACAACAACGTCGACCTGCAGGAATTCATGGTGCTGCCGGTCGGTTTCGATTCGTTCTCCGAGGCGCTGCGCAGCGGCACCGAGATCTTCCACGCGCTGAAGTCGGTGCTGAAGGGCAAGGGCCTGAGCACGGCGGTCGGCGACGAGGGCGGCTTCGCGCCCGACCTGCGCAGCAACGCCGAAGCGCTCGACACCATCCTCGAGGCCATCGGCAAGGCCGGCTATCGCGCCGGCGAGGACGTGCTGCTCGGCCTGGACGTCGCTTCCAGCGAGTTCTTCGAGAACGGCAAGTACAACCTCACCGGCGAAGGCAAGCGCCTGACCAGCGAGCAGTTCACCGACTTCCTCGCCGACTGGTGCCGCGAATATCCGATCGTCACGATCGAGGACGGCATGGCCGAGGACGACTGGGCCGGCTGGAAGCTGCTGACCGAACGCCTCGGCGACAAGGTGCAACTCGTCGGCGACGACCTGTTCGTCACCAACCCGAAGATCTTCCGCGAAGGCATCGACCAGCACGTCGCCAACGCGATCCTGATCAAGGTCAACCAGATCGGCACCCTGACCGAGACCCTGGAGGCGATCGCGATGGCCGACGCGGCGAAGTACGCGGCGATCGTCTCGCACCGCTCCGGCGAGACCGAGGACACCACCATCGCCGACATCGCGGTCGCGACCACCGCCACCCAGATCAAGACCGGCTCGCTGTGCCGCAGCGACCGCGTCGCCAAGTACAACCAGTTGCTGCGGATCGAACAGCAGCTCGGTGCGGCGGCGAAGTACGCCGGCCGCGACGCGTTCGTGTCGCTGAAGCGGGGCTGACGCCGCGCCCATGAGCGATACCGGTCGCCCGCTGCGGATCATCGCGCTGCTGCTGTTCGCGCTGCTGGCGTGGCTGCAGTACCGGCTGTGGTTCGGCGAGGGCGGCATGATCGCCACCGGCGAACTGCAGGACAAGGTCGATCGCCAGGCCGAGGAGAACCGCGGCCTGCGCCAGCGCAACGACCAGCTCGCCGCCGAGGTCGACAACCTCAAGTCGGGCGAGGCGGCGGTCGAGGAGCGCGCGCGCAGCGAACTGGGGATGATCAAGCCGGGCGAGACCTTCTATCGCGTGGTCGAGACGCCGCCGCCCGCCGAAGCGCCGCCGCCGGCGGTGGACGAGGCGCCGTGACCGCCGGCCCGGCCCACGGCGGGCTGTGGGTGGTCGTGCCCGCCGCCGGGCGCGGCACGCGCTTCGGCGGCGAACGGCCGAAGCAGTACTGCGAGGTCGCCGGGCGCACGGTGATCGCGCACACCCTCGATCGCCTGCTGTCGCACCCTTCCGTGGCCGGGGCGATGGTCGTGCTGGCCGCGGACGATGCGTACTGGCGCGACAGCGCGCTGGCCGACCTCGACAAGCCGGTGCTGACCTGCACCGGCGGCGCCGAACGCGCGGATTCGGTGCTGGCGGGCTTGGACGCGCTGCCGGACGCGGTGCGCGCCGACGCGTTCGTGCTGGTCCACGACGCCGCGCGCCCGAACCTGGCGCATGCCGACCTCGACCGGCTGCTCGACCTCGGGCGCGCCGATCCGGTCGGCGCGATCCTCGCCGCGCCGGTGCGCGACACGCTCAAGCGCGCCGGCGACGACGGCGGCATCGACCGCACCGAACCGCGCGAGCGGCTGTGGCGCGCGTTCACGCCGCAACTGTTCCGGCGCATGCAGCTCTCGCGCGCGCTGCGCGCCGCGGCCGACGCCGGTGTCGTCATCACCGACGAGGCGATGGCGATGGAGCGGCAGGGCCTGCGCCCGCTGCTGGTGGAAGGCCGCGAGGACAACTTCAAGATCACCACGCCGGCGGACCTGGCGCGGTTCGAGTACGAATCGACCCGGCGATGAGCGTGCCGCTCCCGCAGGTTGCGCCGGTTTCGTCCCTCGAGCGGTTCCGCGATCGCGGGCAGGTGCTGTACGGCTTCCTCCTGGATGGCTGCGAGGTCCGTTGCCCGTCCTGCCAGGCAGCGGCAAGGGTGGCGTACGCGCAGGCCGGCCCCTGGACGTGGATCGCGCGCTTGCGCTGCGGGCAGTGTGCGTTTTCGGCCGACTCGGCGCCGTTGCGTCTGTATTCCGCCTTCGTGCTGGAAGAAGATTCGGCATGGTTCGGCCCGGTCCATGCGACGGGTCGTCGCGCCTGCGGTCGCTGTGGCGCGAAATGGGTGTACGCACGGGATCGGCGCATCGACGGTGGACGGCATCGTCCCGCCATGTTGCCGGCGGCATGCGCGCGGTGCGGACATATCCAGCCGGTCGCCGTCCGTTGGTATCCGCATCACGATGCCGCCGGGGGCGCCGAACCGCTTCTCGGCCTCGCGCTCGTGCTGCGCGAGGCGGTCGGTCCCGGATGCGAGGTCTGGGCCTACAACCACGTGCATTTGCAAGAGTTGAAAGCCTACGTTGGCGCACGCCTGCGCGAACGCGCCTGCAGCCACAATCGAAGCTACTTCATGCGACTGCCGTCGTGGATCAAATCCGCGAAGCGGCGCGACGACGTGTTGGCTGCGATCGCGCGCATCGAACGACGAACCTGCGGAAAAGGAGATTGAACGACATGCCGGCAGCACATCCGCGCATCGGCCAAGGCTTCGACGTCCACGCCTTCGGCCTCGGCGACCACGTGACCCTCGGCGGCGTGCGCATCCCGCATTCGGTGGGCGTGATCGCCCACAGCGACGGCGATGTCGTGCTGCACGCGCTGTGCGACGCGATCCTCGGCGCGCTGGCGCTGGGCGACATCGGCCGGCATTTCCCGCCGACCGACGCGCGCTGGAAGGACGCCGACAGCCGCGTGTTCCTGCGCCACTGCGACCATCTGATCCGCGACCTCGGCTGGCGGGTCGGCAACGCCGACGTCACCGTCGTTTGCGAGCGCCCGAAGGTCGGCCCGCACGCCGAGGAGATGCGCCGGCTGATCGCGCTGGATCTCGGCATCGACATCGCCGACGTCAGTGTGAAGGCGACCACCAGCGAACGCCTCGGCTTCACCGGCCGCAGCGAAGGCATCGCGGCGCAGGCGGTGTGCCTGCTCGTGCGCGCGTGAGCGCGGACGCGCCCCTCCGCGCCCACGGCGCGCCCGCGCTGCGCGGGCGGCTGCGCGCGTCGCCCGAGGATTTCGTGGTCGGGGAAATCGACGCGTTCGAGCCCAGCGGCGCCGGCGAGCACCTGCTGCTGACGATCGAGAAGCGCGGCATGAACACCGCGTTCGCGGCGAAGCGGATCGCGCAGTGGGCCGGGGTCGCGGAATCGGCGATCGGCTACGCCGGGCTGAAGGATCGCCATGCCGTCACCCGCCAGCGCTTCAGCGTGTGGCTGCCGAAGAAGGTGTCGCCCGAGATCGCGACGCTCGGCGTCGATCCGGATTCGGCCGAACGCGGCGAGCGCCTGACCGTGCTCGATGCGCAATGGCACAGCCGCAAGCTGCCGCGCGGGGCGCTCGCCGGCAACCGCTTCGAGCTGACCCTGCGCGAGGTGGTCGGCGACGCCGACGCGATCGACGCGCGGCTGCGCGCGATCGCCGCGCGCGGCGTGCCCAACGCGTTCGGCGAACAGCGGTTCGGCCGCGGCGGCGACAACGTGGCGAAGGCGCTGGCGATGTTCGGCGGCCGCCGCGTCGCCCGCGACGAGCGCACCCACCTGCTGTCGGCGGCGCGTTCGGCGCTGTTCAACCGGGTGCTGGCGCGCCGCGTCGCCGAGGCCGCCTGGGATCGACCGCTCGACGGCGAGGTCTGGGCGCTGGACGGCAGCCGCAGCGTGTTCGGCCCCGAACCCTGGAGCGAGGCGCTGGCCGAGCGGCTGGCGCGGTTCGACATCCATCCCTCCGGTCCGCTGTGGGGAAGCGGCGAACTGCGCACGCAGGGCGCGGCACGGGCGCTGGAGGCGGCGGCGCTGGACGACGACGAAGCGGCGGCCCTGCGCGCGGGACTCGAACGCGCCGGGCTCGAACAGGAGCGCCGCGCGCTGCGCCTGCGCCCGGCCGATCTGGCGTGGGACCGGCCGGCGCCGGACGCGCTGCGGCTGCGGTTCGCGCTGCCGCCGGGCGCCTACGCCACCACGGTGCTGGCGGAACTGGGCGAGCTGGAAGGCGCGGCGGGCGGCTGAACGCGGCGCCGCTCGTCGGAAGCGGCAAGGCCGGCAAAGCCGGCGCGCCGGACGAGGCGTATAAGAAGGGCGCGCGCCCGTGCGGTCGCCGGGCGCCGTCCGCGTCGCCCTCCCGGAGGCTCCGCATGAACATCCGCCTGCTCCCCATCGTCCTGATCGCCGCCGCCGGCACGCTGGTCGGCTGCAAGACCATGGACCACAGCGCCTACCAGCCCGAACCGCAGAAGATCGTGCCGGGCACCCAGTTCCAGCCGCGCATCGAGGAAGACAGCGCCTACATCGCGTCGGTCGAGCGCATGGCGCGCATGCGCGGGATCACCGTGCAGTGGGTCCACAAGCCGACCAAGCGGCACGTCGATCAGTGACGCTTCGGCCGGCGCCGCCTCGCCGGTGACGACTGACCGGTGACGCTGCGACGCCGATCCGCCGGGCGGCGGACATCGCCGGTCAGGCCGGGCGGCGGCGCCCCAGCAGCACCAGCACCGCGCCGGTGCCGCCCTGCGCGGCCGGCGCGGAATGGAACGCCAGCACGTCCGCGCGCTGGCGCAGCATGCGGTCGACCAGGTTCTTGAGCAGCGGCACGCCCTCGGGCGAATTCAGGCCCTTGCCGTGGATCACCCGCACGCAGCCGAGGCCGTCGTCGATCGCTTCGCGCAGGAAGCGCCGCAGCAGCGCCTCGGCCCCGGCGAGGTCGGCCAGGTGCAGGTCGATCTCGTCCTGCGCCGCGTATTCGCCGCGGCCCAGCCGCTGCAGCACCCGCGGCGGCACTTCGTCGCGGCGGTAGCGCAGCGCGTCGCCGGCCTGCAGCGGCAGTTCGTCCAGCGCCAGCCTGAACGCGTCGCGCGCGTCGTCCTCGTCGCGCTCGCGCATGCGCGCCGCCGGCCGCGGCTTCGGCTTCTCCGGCGCGCGTCCGGCCTCGGGCAGCACGCGCACCGGGCCGATCGCGGCGCGGAACAGCGCGGCGTCGTCGGCCGGTGCGTCGCCGGCGTCGGCGGGCGGTGGCTTGCGCGGACTCATCGGCGGGGAGGGTAGCAGGGGCGGGCGGCCGGAGCATCGGCGGCGCATCCGGTATCATGTCGCCGCGTGTCCACAGCAGGCGACGAATCCCCCTCCATGCGCATCCTGGTCAGCAACGACGACGGCGTCGACGCCCCCGGCATCCACGTCCTCGCCGCGGGCTTGCGCGCGGCCGGGCACGAGGTGCTGATGGTCGCGCCCGACCGCGACCGTTCCGGGGCCAGCAATTCGCTGACCCTGGACATGCCGATCCGGGTGGTGCGCCAGGACGAGACCACCTGGCGGGTCCACGGCACCCCGACCGACTGCGTCCACGTCGCCATCACCGGCATGCTCGAGCAGGAGCCGGACATCGTGGTGTCCGGCATCAACAACACCGCCAACCTCGGCGACGACGTGATCTACTCCGGCACCGTCGCCGCGGCGATGGAAGGCCGTTTCCTGGGCCTGCCCGCGGTCGCCCTGTCGCTGGTCACCGCCGACCACAAGGGCCAGCACTACGACACCGCCGCGCGCGCCGCGACCGAGATCGTCGCCCGACTCAAGGCCGACCCGCTGCCGGCGGACACCATCCTCAACGTCAACGTGCCGGACCTGCCGTGGGACGCGATCCGCGGCTTCGAGGTCACCCGGCTGGGCAACCGCCACCGCGCCGAGCCCTGCACCGAGCAGGCCGATCCGCGCGGCCGCACCTGGTGGTGGATCGGCGCGGCCGGTCCCGAGCAGGACGCCGGGCCGGGCACCGACTTCCACGCGGTGCGCACCGGCTTCATCTCGATCACCCCGATCCACGTCGATCTCACCCGCTACCAGGCGCTGGAGCAGGTGGCGAGCTGGGTCGGCGGCCTCGCCGCCGGCCTGCGCGCGCCGAGCGGGCCCGAGGGCGGCGCGGGGGCCGGGACATGACCGCGCGGATCCGGCTGCAGCCGGAAGCGGTCGGCATGGGCATGACCTCGCAGCGGGTGCGCGATCGCCTGATCGAGCGTCTGCGCGAGCAGAACATCCGCGACGAGCGCGTGCTCAACGCGATCCGCACGGTGCCGCGACACCTGTTCGTCGACGAGGCCTTCGCCGCGCGCGCCTACGAGGACAACGCGCTGCCGATCGGCCACGGCCAGACGATTTCCCAGCCGTGGGTGGTCGCGCGCATGACCGAGGCGCTGTTCGAGCGCGACGCGCCGGCCGAAGACGCCGCCGCTGCCGAAGACGACTCGCCGCGCGCCGCGTTCCCGCCGAAGAAGGTGCTGGAGGTCGGCACCGGCTCCGGCTACCAGGCCGCGATCCTCGCCGCGCTGGGGCTGGAGGTCTACACGGTCGAGCGCATCGGCGACCTGCTGCGCGGCGCGCGCAAGCGCTTCCGCAGCCTCGGCCTGCACCTGCGCAGCAAGCACGACGACGGCCGCATCGGCTGGCCGGAGCACGCGCCCTACGACGCGATCCTGGTCACCGCCGCCGCGCCGGCGCTGGTCGATGCGCTGATCGAACAGCTCGCGCCCGGCGGCGTGCTGATCGCGCCGGTGGGTGGCGCCGGCGCGCAGTCGCTGGTGAAGCTGCGGCGCAACGCCGACGGCAGCGTCGCCAGCGCCGACCTGGCCTCGGTGGTGTTCGTGCCGCTGCTCTCGGGCACGGTGGACGGATGAAGCTGTTCGCCCCGCTGTACGAACGCGCCATCGCCTGGTCCCGCGACCGCCGCGCGCCGTCGTTCCTCGTCGGGCTGAGTTTCGTCGAGGCGATCGTGTTCCCGGTGATGCCCGAAGTGATGCTGGCGCCGATGTGCCTGGCGCGGCCGCAGTCGTGGGCGCGGTTCGCGAGCCTGAGCCTCGCCGGGTCGATGGCCGGCGCGATCGTCGGCTACCTGCTCGGCCACTACGCGTTCGAGCTGGTCAAGCCGCTGCTCGAATCGCTGGGCATGATGGAAGGCATCCAGCACGGCATCGATGCGATCCGGGCCAAGATGGCCGAATCGCCGTGGTCGGTGTTCGGCCTGCTGGTGCTCGGCGGCTTCGCGCCGATCCCGATGAAGGTCTTCACCTGGGCCTCGGGCATCGCCGGCGTGCCGTGGGGGCCGTACCTCGCGGCGATGGCGGTGGGGCGGGGCAAGCGCGTGTACCTGCTCGCGCTGGCGATCCGCCTCGGCGGCGAGCGCGCCGAGCGCGCGCTGCGTCGCTGGATCGAACCGGTCGGCTGGGCGGCGACGGTGCTGCTGCTGGCCGCGATCGCGTACTTGGGCTACCGTGCCTGGGCAGGATGAACACGCGTCCGTCCATCCCCCGCCGGGTCCTCCTCGCGCTGCCGCTGCTGGCCGCGCTGGCGGCCTGCGGCCACAGCACGGTGGTCCGCACCGGGTCGCGCCACGACACCCGCACCGCACGTCCGCCGTCGCCGCCGAAGGCCGGCGCGACCGCGGTCGTGCGCAGCGGCGAAACCCTCTACCGCATCGCCACCCGCCACGGCCTGAGTCCGCTCGACCTGGCGATGTGGAACCGCATCCCGCCGCCGTACACCATCTATCCCGGCCAGCGCCTGCGGCTGACGCCGCCGGGCGCGGGGCGGCCGTCGTCGTCGGGCACGCCCCCGGTGGCGCGTACGCCGGCTCCGCCGCGGACCTCCGCCGGCACGCCGGCGACGCCGCCGCCCGTTCGCAATCCCGCGCCCCCGCCGGCGGCCGCGCCGGTGCAGGCGCCGTTCGCCTGGCGCTGGCCCGCCGCGGGCGCGCTGGTCGGCAGCTTCTCGTCGGGCGATCCGACCCGGCAGGGCATCGACATCGGCGGTCGCGTCGGCGACCCGGTGCGCGCCGCCGCGGACGGCGTGGTCGTGTATTCCGGCACCGGGCTGGTCGGCTACGGCGAACTGATCATCGTCAAGCACGACGACCAGTGGCTCTCCGCCTACGGCCACAACCGCGCGCGGCTGGTCAACGAAGGCCAGCGCGTGAAGGCCGGCGACCAGATCGCCGAGATGGGCCACAGCGGCGCCTCGCGCGACATGCTCCACTTCGAGATTCGCTACAACGGCAAACCGCAGGATCCGCTGCAGGCGCTGCCGAAGCGGTGAATGCCGGAATACTCCCGAAGGGCGGATCCCCAGCCTTCGCGCAGCGCGCGGAGGCGCTCGCCAGCCCGCGAGGCGATGCCTCGCAAGCGGGCCCGGCTCGCCCGCTACAACGGCAAACCGCAGGATCCGCTGCAGGCGCTGCCCGAACGATGACCAGGACGAAGGCCGTGAAGACGATGTCCGGCCGTCTGCGTCTCGTCGCCGTGCTCGCGCTGCTGGCGCTGGCGTGGTCGCCCGCAGGCGCGGCCGAGCGCGCCGCCGACCGTGCCCCCGATCATGCCGCCGACCGCGCCGCCGTCGCGCAGCCGCTGGCGATCGGCGAGACCTTCACGCTCGCATCGAAGGCGCTGGGCGAGACCCGGCGCATCAACGTCTGGCGCCCCGCGGCCGATCCCGCGAAGCCCGACGCGAAGCTGCCGGTGCTGTACCTGCTCGACGGCGGCATCGGCGAGGATTTCCTGCACATCGCCGGCCTGATGCAGGTGTCGATCGCCAACGGCACGATGCGGCCGTTCCTCCTCGTCGGCATCGAGAACACCCAGCGCCGGCGCGACTTCACGCCGCCGACCGCGGTCGCGGACGATCGCGCGATCGCGCCCGTCGTCGGCGGCGCGGCGCCGTTCCGCGCCTTCCTGCGCGACGAACTGAAGCCGGAGATCGCGCGCCGCTACCGCGTCGGCGACGAGAGCGCGATCGCCGGCGAATCGCTGGCCGGGCTGTTCGTGCTCGACACGCTGGTGACGACGCCCGATCTGTTCGACGACTGGATCGCGATCGATCCGGCGCTGTGGTGGAACGACCAGGCGCTGCTCAAGGGCCTGCGCGCGTTCCTCAAGGCGCATCCCGGGCTGCGCGGGCGGCTGTTGGTCGCCGCCAGCGGCGAGCCGACGATCGCCTCGCTGACCGTGTGGCTGCCGTCGATCCTGCAGGACGACGCGCCGAACGGCCTGGCCTGGCGCTACCTGCCGCTGCCGGACGAAACCCACGGCAGCGTGTTCCATCCGGCGGCGCTGCGCCTGTTCCGCGCGCTATCCGAGCCGGCACCGCCGGCGGCGACGCCCTGAGCGTTCGCGACGGGAGGGACGCGGATTTGATCCGGATCGGATCGCCGTCGCCGCATAACCGGGATCATCGCCGGCGATGAGCCCGCTCCGTCGCCCGCGCCCGCTGCTGTGGTCGCTCGCCTTCACGGCGAGCCTGCTGCTCGCGCTGCTGCCCGCGGCCGGGCGGCTGTACCGGGCCGGGACCGCCGATCCGCTGGCGCCTGCGCTGCAGGCGTTCTGCACCGCGGACGGCCTGGCCTTGCGCAGCCCCGCGCCGCAAATCGTGGGCGACGCCGGGCGTCCGCACGGCGACGGCGCGCCCGCGAGCGAGGCCGGCGACGATTGCGCCTACTGTCCGCTGCTGGCGACGACCGGCCTGCCCGCCGTCGCGTCGCCCGTGCTCCCGCCGTTGCCGCCGATGGCGGTGGTCTTTCCGCCGCGACTCGTGCGGCGTGCGGTCGATCGCCACCCGATCGGCCAGGGCCCGCGCGGCCCGCCGGCGCGCTTCGCCGCCTGATCGATCCCGCGTCGCGGCGATCCCGCGCTTCGCCTTCCTCTCTTGTCCTGCCGCCCCCGCGCGTTCGCGCGGCGGGTGCGCATGCGCCGTGACGCTCCGCGCGCACGGCCGCAGACCCACATTCCGGAGTTCCCCATGCGTTCCCTCGTGTCCTTCCCGGTCGCGCCGCTCGCGGCCGCGATCCTCGCCGCGCTGCCGTTCTGTGCCTTCTCCGCCGAGCCGGCGCTCCCCGATGCCGGCGACGGCGTCGTCACCCTGCCGAAGGTGATCGTCGAAAGCGATCGCGCCGAGATCGCCCCGGCCCGTCGCGTCGACGCGCAGGCGCTGCGCGCGCGCAGCGCCGCCGCCAGCGATGCCGCCGCGCTGCTCGACGGCCAGCCGGGCGTCGCCGTCAACGCCGCCGGCGGCGTGTCCGGCCTGCCGTCGATCCGCGGCCTCGCCGACGATCGCCTGCGCATCCGCGTCGATGGCGTCGACATCGCCGCGTCGTGCCCGAACCACATGAATCCCGCGCTCTCCTACGTGCCGCCGGGCGATGTCGCCAGCATCACCGTGTACCCGGGGATCACCCCGGTGTCGCAGGGCGGCGATTCGATCGGCGGCAGCATCGTCGTCGAGCGCACCCCGCCGACCTTCGCCGCGGCGGGCGAGGGCACAGTGTTCGCCGGCGAATTCGGCGCCTACTACCGCAGCAACGGCGACGCGCACGGCGCGCACGTCGCCGCCGCGCTCGCCACCGAGCACTTCAGCGCGCGCTACACCGGATCGACTGCGCGCGCCGACGACTACCGCGCCGGCGACGACTTCAAGGCCTACACCTTCACCGGCCGCGCCGGGCACACGCTCGGCCGCGACGTGGTCGGCTCCAGCGCGTTCGTGTCGCACAACCAGGCGCTCGACCTCGCTTACACGTGGGGCGATCACCTGATCGAAGCGAAGTTCGGCTGGCAGCAGATGCCGGTGCAGGGCTTCCCCAACCAGCGCATGGACCTCACCGACAACCGGCAGCGCAGCGCCAACCTGCGCTACCTCGGCCAGTTCGACTGGGGCCGGCTGGAAGCCCGCGTCTACCGCGAGACGCTCGACCACGAGATGGATTTCGGCGAGGACAAGCGCTACTGGTACGGTTCTGCTTCCGGCGGCAACAACCCGCCCAGCGGCGCCGGCGTGCCGTGCGCGCCGATCGGTGCGACCTGCGCCATCGGCATGCCGATGGACACCGAGAGCGACACCACCGCGCTGGCGCTGGACGCCGACATCGCGCTGCACGGCGACGATCGCCTGCGCGCGGGCCTCGAACACCGCGCGTACCGGCTCGACGATTGGTGGCCGCCGTCGGGCGGCATGATGGCGCCGGGCACGTTCCGGAACATCCGCGACGGCGAACGCGATCGCACCGCGGCCTACATCGAGTGGGAGCATCACTTCGACGCGCGCTGGACCGCCGAACTCGGCGCCCGCTACGAGCAGGTGCGGATGGACGCCGGCCTGGTGGAAGGCTATGCGCCGACCAGCAACATGATGGGCTCGTACCAGATGCGCGACGCCGGCCTGTTCAACGCCGCCGACCGTTCGCGCCGCGATGGCCACTGGGACGCCAGCGCGATCTTCCGCTTCGCCGCGAGCGAGCGCGCCGACATCGCATTCGGCATCGCGCGCAAGGTCCGTGCGCCGGGCCTGTACGAGGTCTATCCGTGGTCGACGTGGTCGATGGCGGCGGTGATGAACAACTTCGTCGGCGACGGCAACGGCTACATCGGCAACCTCGCGCTGCGCCCGGAACGCGCGGTGACCGTGTCGACGACCTTCGACCTGCATGCGCCCGATCGCCGCTGGGAACTGCAATTCACGCCATACCGCACGCAGATCGCCGACTACATCGACGCCGTGCAGTGGGACGCCGCCACCGACGCGCCGCGCGCGGTGCCGGTGCGCAACGCCTTCACCGTGCTGAAGTACGCCAACCAGAGCGCGCGGCTGTACGGCGTGGACGTCTCGGGCAAGGTGCGGCTGGCCGAGACCGGCTTCGGCACGTTCGGTCTGGAAGGCACGCTGGCGTGGTCCGACGGCGAGAACACCCGCACCGGCGACGGTCTCTACAACCGCATGCCGCTGCACGCGAAGCTCGCGCTCACCCAGCGCATCGGCGGCTGGGACAACGCCCTCGAAGTGGTCGGCATGGACGACAAGGACAGTGTCTCGCGCGTGCGCAACGAAGTGCCGACCGCCGGCTACGGCCTGGTCAACCTGCGCGTGGGCCATGCATGGGAACGCGTGCGGCTGGATGCGGGCGTGGACAACGTCTTCGACCGTTTTTACGTGCTGCCGACCGGTGGCGCGTATCTCGGCCAGGGCACGACGATGTCGATGAATCCGCCGGCGCCGAACTATCCGCAGTGGGGCACGGCCGTGCCCGGCGCGGGACGTTCGATCCATGCGGCCATCAACGTGAAGTTCTGATGCGGGACTCCTGATCCGGTACGCCCCGTGCGGGCGGGGGATGCGGAACTCCGGCCGTGTCCCCCGCTCGCGCGGTCAGCGTGCGAGGCACAGCGACGTGCCGCGATGGAAGTCCTGGCCCCAGGTGCGGTAGCCGGCGGTGTCGATGTGGATCGCGGTGGGCGTGTAGAAGCCGAGGCCCATGTTCGCGGCCTCGCCGTGCTCGCGCCAGAACGCGCACAGCTTCGCCACGTTGTCGGGGCGGTCGGGCAGGTCGAAGTCGATCGCCCGGTTCTGCAGGTGCTTGCTGCCGGGGCTGCCGCCGGCGCAGGCGTTGAGCTCGGGGTCGCGGTACGACGACCGCGCCAGCGCCGGGTCGAGGATGCCGAGGTCGCGCAGCCGCGCGACCAGCCGCAGCGTCGGCGGCATGTTCGCCTGCAGCTCGACCGGCGGCACGCCGAATTCGTCGCGGCCGCAGCGTCGCCACATGCGCGCGGTGCGCGCCAGCGCGCGCGCGGGCACGACGCCGTCCACGCCTTCGCTGCGCAGCGCTGCGGCGTAGGCGTCGCTCTCGCTGCGATGACCGGCGTCGAGCCAGCGCGCGTAGCGTTTTTCGGGCGAGCGCGTCAGCACGGCGCAGCCGGCGATCGCGAACACGAGGACCGGGAGCGCGAGCCTGCGCAGGCGGCGCATCCGGCTCAGCCTTCCAGCACGAATCCGGCGACCACGCGCCGGCCTTCGCCCGCCAGCACGTTGAAGGTGCGCGCGGCGGCGGCGTTGGTCATGGTCTCCAGGCCGACGCCGCGCGACAGGCAGGCGGCGAGGGTGGCCGCGGGCGGGAACACCTGGCGTCCGCCGCTGCCGAGCAGGATGACCTCGGGCTGCAGCGCGAACAGCGGTTCGAGATCGGCCGGCGACAGGGTCGCGGCGTCGCGCGCGGCCCAGTCCTCGACCAGCGTGTCCGGCGACAGCACGAAACTGGCGGTCAGCCGGCGGTCGTTGACCAGCGCCGAGGCGCCGTCGGCGCCGCGCAGGAAATAGGCGTGATCGGGTCGTTCGAGATGGAGCAGCATGGCGACGTGGCCTCGGCCGCCGGGGTCACGCCCGCGGCAGCACGATCTGCCGGTGGTCCTTGCTCTGCCGGTACAGCACGGCGACGTTGCCGATGCGCTGGACCAGCGCCGCGCCGCTGCGCTCGGCGAGGCTGGCGATCATCGCGTCGCGGGCCTCGCGGTCCCCGACGGCGACCTTCACCTTGATCAGCTCGTGGTGCTCCAGCGCCAGATCGACCTCGGCGACGACCGCGTCCGTCAGTCCCTTGGCCCCCATCTGCAGCATGGCCTTCAGGCCGTGGGCCTGGCCGCGGAGGAAGCGGATCTGGGCGTTGGTCAGCGAGGTCGGCATGCAGGGGCGGGCGCTTTCGGCCGGGAGGGGAACGGCGGGCAGGGTATCATGGCCGCCGTTCTCCTCCCGGCCCGGCCCGCCGTCGCCCGCCGTCCTTTCCCTCGCCGTCCTTCCCCGCGCGCCCCCATGACCCGCAGCAAGAGCAGCCACCGCTGGCTCAAGGAGCATTTCTCCGACCCCTTCGTCAAGAAGGCGCAGGCGGAGGGAATGCGCTCGCGGGCGGCCTACAAGCTGGAGGAGCTGGTCGAGCGCGACCGCCTGCTGCGCCCGGGCATGGCGGTGGTCGACCTCGGCGCCGCCCCGGGCGGCTGGTCGCAGTGGGTCCGGCAGGCGCTGGGCGACACCGGCCGGGTGGTGGCGCTGGACATCCTCGAGATGCCGACCCTGGCCGGGGTCGAGTTCATCCACGGCGACTTCCGCGAGGACGCGGTCCTGGCCCGGCTGGAAGCCCTGCTGAACGGGCAGCCGGTGGACCTTGTGCTCTCGGACATGGCGCCCAATATGAGCGGAGTGGATGCGGTGGACCTGCCGCGGGCCATGCATCTGGCGGAGCTGGCGATGGAGTTCGCCGACCGCCACCTGCGGCCCGGCGGCGCCTTCCTGATCAAGCTGTTCCAGGGGGTCGGGTTCGACGCGTACGTCCGGGACTTGCGCGCCCGCTACGACCGTGTCGTGATCCGCAAGCCGGCGGCTTCGCGCAGGCGTTCCCCCGAGGTGTATGCCCTGGCCCAGGGCAAGCGCCCGGGGACCGCCGCCTGAAGCCGGCGCGCCGGGCGCTCCACCACCGACGCCGACAACGTGACGCTGACAATCGACGCTGACAACATGGGTCCTCCGGGACGTACGACGGGATGAACAACTTGGCCAGAAACCTCATGCTGTGGGTGATCGTCGCCATCGTGCTGATGGCGGTGTTCAATGCGCTCGGTCCGAACGGCGGCATGCGCGGCGCCGCCAAGTCGCTGACCTACGACCAGTTCATCGCCCAGGTCCGCGACGATCGCGTCGCCAAGGTGGAGATCCAGGACGACGGGATGACCATCCAGGGCGTCAACAAGGACAACACCAAGTTCGTCACCTACAAGCCCGACGACCAGGACATGATCAACGACCTGCTGGCGCACGAGGTCGAGATCGTGCAGAGCCCGCCGTCGTCGGGCCGCAACCTGTTCCTGGGCCTGCTGTTCAACCTGCTGCCGATCGCGCTGCTGGTCGGCCTGTTCTTCTATTTCCTGCGGCAGATGCAGCAGGGCGGCACCAAGGGCGCGATGTCCTTCGGCCGCTCGCGCGCCAAGCTGCTCAACGAGGACCAGACCAAGGCCACCTTCGCCGACGTCGCCGGTTGCGACGAGGCCAAGGAGGAAGTCGCCGAGCTGGTCGAATTCCTGCGCGACCCGGGCAAGTTCCAGAAGCTCGGCGGCAAGATCCCGCGCGGCGTGCTGATGGTCGGCCCGCCGGGCACCGGCAAGACCCTGCTCGCCAAGGCCATCGCCGGCGAGGCCCGGGTGCCGTTCTTCAGCATCTCCGGCTCCGACTTCGTCGAGATGTTCGTCGGCGTCGGCGCCAGCCGCGTGCGCGACATGTTCGAGCAGGCCAAGAAGCACGCGCCGTGCATCATCTTCATCGACGAGATCGACGCGGTCGGCCGCCATCGCGGCGCCGGCCTCGGCGGCGGCCACGACGAGCGCGAGCAGACCCTCAACCAGCTGCTGGTCGAGATGGACGGCTTCGAGGGCGGCGAGGGCGTGATCGTGATCGCCGCGACCAACCGGCCCGACGTGCTCGATCCGGCGCTGCTGCGCCCGGGCCGCTTCGACCGCCAGGTGGTGGTCGGCCTGCCCGACGTGAAGGGCCGCGAGCAGATCCTGCGCGTGCACATGCGCAAGGTGCCGCTGGCCGACGACGTCGAGCCGATGGTGGTCGCGCGCGGCACCCCGGGCTTCTCCGGCGCCGACCTGGCCAACCTCGTCAACGAGGCCGCGCTGTTCGCCGCCCGCGAGAACGCCCGCGAAGTGCGGATGGAGCACTTCGACCGCGCCCGCGACAAGATCCTCATGGGCACCGAGCGCCGCTCGATGGCGATGAGCGAGGAAGAGAAGCTCAACACCGCCTACCACGAAGCCGGCCATGCCATCGTCGGCCGCCTCGTGCCCGAGCACGACCCGGTCTACAAGGTCACGATCATCCCGCGCGGCCGCGCGCTGGGCGTGACCATGTACCTGCCCGAGGGCGACCGCTACAGCTACAACCGCACCTACATCGAGTCGAACCTGTGCTCGCTGTACGGCGGCCGGGTCGCCGAGGAGCTGATCTTCGGCGCCGACAAGGTCACCACCGGCGCCTCCAACGACATCGAGCGCGCGACCAAGATGGCGCGCAACATGGCCACCAAGTGGGGGCTGTCGGACGAACTCGGTCCGATCGCCTACGCCGAGGACGAGGGCGAGGTGTTCCTCGGCCGCAGCGTGTCGCAGCACAAGAACGTGTCCGACGAGACCACCCGCCGGATCGACGAAGTCGTGCGCGCGATTCTCGACAAGGCCTATGCCCGCAGCACCCGGATCCTCACCGAGAATCTCGACAAGCTGCATACGATGGCCAAGCTGCTGATGCAGTACGAGACCATCGACGCGCCGCAGATCGACGCGATCATGGAAGGCCGCGATCCGCCGCCGCCGGCGGGCTGGAACAAGTCGGGCAACGGCAAGGACGACGGCGGCCTGCCGCGGCCCCCGAACGCGCCGGCGATCGGCGGCCCGGCCGCCACGACCTGACCCGGCGCTTGCCAGCGTTTCCGCGAAAGGCCAGAGTCCGCTCTGGCCTTTTTCGTGTCCGCTGCCCATGTTCGACATCGCCCCCCGGCTCGACTGCGCCGGCAGAGTGCTCGTCCTAGACCGCCCGCGGGTCATGGGCATCGTCAACGTCACCCCCGATTCGTTCTCCGACGGCGGCGCGCATCCGACGGCCGAGGCCGCGGTCGCGCACGCGCTGCGGCTCGCGGAGGAGGGCGCGGACGTGCTCGACGTCGGCGGCGAGTCGACCCGGCCTGGCGCCGCGGAGGTGTCCGTCGACGAGGAACTGTCGCGGGTGATCCCGGTGATCGAACGGCTGGCGAAGGCCACCCCGCTGCCGATCAGCGTCGACACCTCGAAACCCGAGGTGATGCGCGCCGCGGTCGCCGCCGGCGCGGGCATGATCAACGACGTGTTCGCGCTGCGCCGCGACGGCGCGCTCGACGCCGCCGCGACGCTGGGCGTGCCGGTGGTGCTGATGCACATGTTGGGCGAGCCGCGTTCGATGCAGGACGCGCCCGGGTACGAGGACGTCGTCGCCGACGTCCATCGCTTCCTCGCCGAGCGGATCTTCTCGGCCGAGATGGCCGGCATCGACAAGAAGCGGATCGTGGTCGACCCCGGGTTCGGGTTCGGCAAGACTACCGCGCACAACCTCGCGCTGCTGGCGCGCTTCGAGCGCTTCGCCGACCTCGGCGTGCCGGTGCTGGCCGGGCTGTCGAGGAAGCGCACGATCGGCGAGCTGACCGGCCGCGACGCGCCGCCGGACCGCGCCGCCGGTTCCGTCGCCGCCCACCTGATCGCGGTGCAGCGCGGCGCGCGGCTGGTCCGCGTCCACGACGTGGCGGCGACGGTCGATGCGCTGAAGGTCTGGAACGCGGTGGCGGCGGTGCCGCTGCCGAAGGCGAAGCCGGCCGCCCCGGGGATCCGCTGGCCGGACGACGATTGACCGCGCCGCGCGCCGCCGCCGCATCGCCGGTTTCGTGAACGCCGCCCGGTTGCGAAAGCCGGGTCCCTGACACAGTATGGCCGCGGCGTGGTCCCCGCGCTCCGCAAGCGGTGGAGCGCTGCACTGCGCGAAGCGTCCCGGCGCCGGAGGCCTCGTGGACGGATGCCGCGAGGCATGCGCGAGGAAGTGCCCGGACATGACGATCCGTTTCGTTTTTTCAGGAGATTGACGATGAAATTCGGTACCGCGACCGCGCTGGTCGTGCTCTCGCTGCTCGGCAGCGGTCTTTCCGATTCCGCCAGCGCCGGCGCCCGACCGGCCGCCAAGCCGGCCGCGACCGAGGCCGAAGCCGAGGACGCGGTCCAGCTCAGCGACAAGGCCGCCAAGAAGATCTCGATGGCGATCGGCGAGGAAGTGGGCGATTTCGTCGTCACCAGGCAGGAGGCGGTCGATGCCCCCGCGGGCAACAAGGCCACCGAGTACACGGTGAGGACCCAGCGCGGCCGCAGCTACAAGTGCCAGATCATCGAGCCCTCGCGCGCCGGCAAGATCTTCTCCTTCGGCACGGCGGGCGGCGGCGACGCGCTGTGCACCGAGTTCGCGGGTCCGGCCGGCGGCAAGGGCCGCGCGGCGGCCGCGCCGGCCGGGAAGGGCGGCAGCCCCGCCGCCGGCGCCAAGCCCAAGCCGGCCGCGCCGATCGCGGTCGGCGACAAGATCGCGAAGAAGATCTCGACCGCGATCGGCGTCGAGCCGAGCCAGTTCGTCGTGACCGCCCAGGAGAGCGTGGAGGCGAACGTCGGCCAGCGCGCCACCGAGTACACCGTCCGCACCAACGCCGGCAAGACCTACAAGTGCCAGATCATCGAGGCGTCGCGGCTGGGCAGGATCGCGACGTTCGGGACCGCCGGCATGGCCGACGCCCTGTGCACCGACTTCACCAAGGGGTCGCGCGACCAGGGCAAGACCAACCAGGCCGCCTGCAACGCACTGCTGCGCGCCGCGCACAAGTGCGACTGACCGTCCGCGCGCCGGTTCGCGACGAACGCGGCCGGCGCCCGGCGGCGTTCCGGCAGGTCGCTCCGGCCTGACCGGACCCGCGCGAACCGCCCCGCCTGCGCTTGCCCACAGCCCTTGTGGGCAAGCAGTGGGGCAATCCTGTGGACAACCCGCTGCAGCCCAGTCGTGGCGGGCGTTGCGGGCGGTTTGTCGAAAATTCCGCCACTCGTTTTTGGGTGTCGGTGTGGCGAAAAAAACGCCAGCCGCGCGCAGCCCGCGCCGCCACTGGGCTGCATCGGATCATCCACAACTTCGTGCACGGGTTGTCCACAGGCGCTGTGGATGACGCCCGCCGACGCGTTCGCGTCAGTCGCTGCGGAGTTTCATCCACATGCCGACGACGATCGCGATCGCCAGCCCGAGCAACAGCATGCGTCCGATGCGGAACCCCGGCCGCGGGTCGACCGAGGACCGCACGTCAGCGGGCAGGTCGCCCTGGCCGACGATCACTTCCAGCCCGGCCGGATGCAGGTCGCTGTCGCGTTCGACCGTCACCAGCAGCGGCGGCCGTTCCGCGCCGGGCGCGGGCAGCGTCTTCAGCACGGCGCCCTGCAGGATCGCGCCGGACTTGCGGTTGAGGGCGACGTAGGCGTCGAACAGCCCCTGGCCCAGCGCCGAGACCAGCTCGGCGTCGGTGCGCTTGCCGTAGGCGGCTTCCAGCCGTTCCGCGATCGTGCCCGCGGAGGCGGTCTTCTGCATTCGCGACGGCGTGAACACGACCGTCATCTCGCCCAGCGGCGTCTTCGCGCCGTCGAAGCTGCCGCTGACCACGATGTCGCCCGTCGGGTCGGGATTCGCCGAGATGGCGATCATCCGGTACGCCACCCAGACCTCCTCGTCGGGATCGAGGGTCGCCGGCATCGGCAGCGTGAGGTGGGGGCTGCCCGCGGGCGCCAGCGGCACCGCCATCGTGCTCCGGGCGAGTTCGCCGGCGTGTGCGGCGACCGGCAACAGCCACAGGAGCGCGAGCAGGGCGGGGAGGCGTCGGCTGGACATCGCTGCGGGATTCCGTGGCATGGGCCGGCGAGCATGCCGGCGCGTCAGGCGTCGTGCAATGCGCCCGCCTGCGCGCGGAACGCCCGGACCCGCGGGTCCACGATCCGGAACCACAGCGGCGGGCACAGCGCGAGCAGGAACATCGCCGCGTAGCCGCCGGGCAGTTGCGGGCTGTCGGCGTGGTGGCGCAGGGTCTGGTAGCGCCGGCGCGGGGTCTCGTGGTGGTCCGAATGCCGCTGCAGGTGGAACAGCAGCAGGTTGCTGAGCAGGTAGTCGGAGTTCCACGAATGCAGGTGGGTGGTGCGCTCGTAGCGGCCGTCGGGCAGGCGTCGCCGCTCCAGGCCGTAGTGTTCGATGTAGTTGATGATCTCCAGCGCGCAGGCGGCGAAGCAGCCCTGCACCACGAAGTAGGCGACGCCGACCGGCCCCAGCCAGCCCGCGACGCCGGCCAGCAGCAGGCACCACAGCGCGCTCCAGCCCAGCAGTTCGTTGCGCGGGCTCCACCACTGGCGGCCCTGCGCGGCGAGGCGACGCGCCTCCAGCCGCCAGGCGTTCGCGGTGTTGCGGACGAGGGCGCGCGGCAGGAAGTGCCACAGCGACTGGCGGAAACGCGCGCTGGAGGCGTCCTCCGGGGTGGACACGTGGACGTGGTGGCCGCGCACGTGCTCGATCTTGAAGCCGTGGTAGCCGACGCTGGTCAGCAGCAGGCCGCCGGCGGCGCGTTCGAGCCGGGTGTCCTTGTGGATCAGCTCATGGGCAACGTTGATCGCGAGCACGCCGCCGACGATGCCCTGCGACAGCAGCCAGCCGGCGACGCCCGCCGGGCCGAAGCCGGCGTGGACGAAGTGCCAGCCCGACCACAGCATCACCCCGAACTGCGCCGGCAGCGCGGCCAGCGTCATCGCCGCGAACCAGCGGTCGCGCTCCAGCGCCGGCGCGTCGGCGGCGTCGGGATTGCGCGGATCGTGGCCCAGCGCGTAGTCGGCCAGCGGCAGCAGCACGAACAGGAAGAACAGCGGGAACCACGCCATCAGGTCGGGCCGGCCGCTGCGCGCGCCCAGCCACGCGGCGGCGGGCATCAGCGCCGGGACCACGAACACGAACAGGAAGGCGTAGCGTTTCCACGTCGGCATGGGCGTCGTCGGACGGGGACGAGGGCCCCAGCCTACGCCCCCGCGCGCGGCGCGCAAGCGGGCGACGCCGGGCCGCGGCCCGGGGTATCCTCGCCGCTTCCCGATCCCGCCCGATCGCCGCCCGGAACCGCGCATGACCGCAGGCCAACCGCTGATCATCACCTTCGGCGTCTATCTCGTCGCCATGATTCTGATCGGCGTGTGGGCGTGGCGATCGACCCGCAGCTTCGACGACTACATCCTCGGCGGGCGTTCGCTGGGCAGCGTGGTGACCGCGCTGTCGGCCGGCGCCTCCGACATGAGCGGCTGGCTGCTGATGGGCCTGCCCGGCGCGCTGTACGTCGGCGGCGTGTCCGAGGCGTGGATCGCGCTGGGCCTGATCGCCGGGGCCTGGTGCAACTGGAAATTCGTCGCCGGCCCGCTGCGCGTCTACACCGAGCGCACCCGCAATGCGCTGACCCTGCCGGACTACTTCACCCACCGCTTCGAGGACCGCCAGAAGCTGCTGCGGGTGTTCTCCGCGGTGGTGATCCTGGTGTTCTTCGCCGTGTACTGCGCCAGCGGCATCGTCGCCGGCGCGCGGCTGTTCGAGAGCGTGTTCGGCGTGCCCTACGCGCAGGCGCTGTGGTGGGGCGCGGCGGCGACCATCCTGTACACGCTGATCGGCGGCTTCCTCGCGGTGAGCTGGACCGACACCGTGCAGGCGTCGCTGATGATCTTCGCGCTGGTGCTGACCCCGATCATGGTCGTGCTCGGCAGCGGCGGCCTCGCGCCGAGCCTGGCGCTGATCGAGCAGATCGACCCGGCCAAGCTCGACTGGTTCAAGGGCGGCGCGCTGGGCGTTGTCGGCATCGTCTCGCTGCTCGCGTGGGGCCTGGGCTACTTCGGCCAGCCGCACGTGCTGGCGCGGTTCATGGCCGCCGATTCGCTGACCACCATCCCCAAGGCGCGCCGGATCGGCATGACCTGGATGGTGCTGTGCCTGTTCGGCGCGATGGCGGTGGGCTTCTTCGGCAACGCCTACTTCGCCGAACACCCCGACCAGGTCGGCCCGGTCGCCGCCAATTCCGAGCGCGTCTTCATCCAGCTCGCCACCGTGCTGTTCAATCCGTGGGTGGCCGGCGTGCTGCTCTCGGCGATCCTCGCCGCGATCATGAGCACGCTGTCGTGCCAGTTGCTGGTGTGCTCCAGCGCGCTCACCGAGGACTTCTACAAGGGTTTCCTGCGCCCGGGCGCGGGCCAGCGCGAGCTGGTGTGGTTCGGCCGCGCGATGGTGCTGTGCGTGGCGCTGCTCGCGATCTGGATCGCGCGCGACCCGGACAGCAAGGTCCTCGGCCTGGTCTCGTATGCGTGGGCCGGGTTCGGCGCCGCGTTCGGCCCGGTGGTGCTGTGCTCGCTGTTCTGGGGCCGCATGACCCGCAACGGCGCGCTCGCCGGGATGATCGCCGGCGCCGCGACCGTGATCCTGTGGAAGGAGATCGCGGTCAAGCAGTACGGCAACGGCCTGTACGAAATGGTGCCGGGCGTGATCGCGGCGACGATCGCGATCGTCCTCGTCAGCCGCCTCGGCAAACCGCCGTCCGACGCGGTGCAGTTCCGGCACAAGGGCGTGCAGGAGACGCTGAAGGTGCATGGGTACTGAGGGCGCATGTGCACCGAAGGCGCATGAATACGGAGGGCGCATGTGCACCGAAGGCGCGTGAATACCGAGGGCGCATGAATACCAAGGCAGGCACGCCGCGCCCCCCCAACCCCCGTCATCCTCGCGCAAGCGAGGACCCAACTCTGCCACTGATCACGCTTGGGTCCTCGCTTGCGCGAGGATGACGACGTTTTCTTCTGATTTCCGATATCGCGCCCCATGCCCGCCGACATCCGCCCCCCCGCCATCGCGCTGATGGGCCCGACCGCGTCGGGCAAGACCGCGCTCGCGCTGGAGTGGGCGGCGCGCTTCGGCGGCGAGATCGTCAGCGTCGATTCGGCGCTGGTCTACCGCGGGCTGGACATCGGCGCGGCCAAGCCGACGGCGGCGGAACGTGCCGCCGTGCCGCACCACCTGATCGACGTGCGCGACCCGTGGCAGCCGTATTCCGCCGCCGAGTTCGCCGCCGACGCGCGCGCGGCCGTCGAGGACATCCTCGCCCGTGGGCGACTGCCGATCCTCGCCGGCGGCACCGGCCTGTACTTCCGCGCGCTGCTCGACGGCCTGTCGGCGATGCCCGAGGCCGACGCCACCGTCCGTGCACAGCTCGACGCCGAGGCCGCCGAACGCGGCTGGGCCGCGCTGCATGCCGAACTGGCGACGGTCGATCCGGTCGCCGCGGCGCGCATCCACGCCACCGACCCGCAGCGCATCCGCCGCGCGCTGGAGGTGTACCGGGTCAGCGGCCGGCCGATCAGCGCCTGGCAGGGCGAGGCCGCGGCGGGGCCGCGGTTCCCGTGCCGGGTGCTGCGGCTGGCGATCGCCCCGGTCGATCGCGCGGTGCTGCATGCGCGGATCGAACGCCGCTTCGAGGCGATGCTCGGCGCCGGCTTCCTCGACGAGGTCCGCGCCCTGCGCGCGCTGCCGGCGCTGCGCGGCCATCCGGCGCCGCTGGACCTGCCTGCGCTGCGCGCGGTCGGTTATCGCCAGGCCTGGGAGCACCTCGACGGCGACACCGACGCCGCGACCTTCCGCGATCGCGGCATCTTCGCCACCCGCCAGCTCGCCAAGCGCCAGCTCACCTGGCTGCGCGGCCGGCACGACCTGCGCTGGTTCGATCCGGAAACCGGCCGCGATCGCCTGGACACCGCGCTCGACGCCTTCCTGTCCCCGGCCGCAGCGATCGACTGAGGCCATCGGCCGGCTTCCGGTCAGCTGCCATTTATGCAACCATCGGGGTCCGGCAGGGGAGTGCCGCGTCGCCGTCAAGGGCGCCAGGCCGGCTTGTCGCATTTCTCGACAACAGACCAATCACCGCAGTCATGTTCCAGCCAATAACAAGACCCAGAACGGGGAGCACCATGTCGAAAGGGCAGTCTTTGCAGGATCCTTTCCTGAACGCGTTGCGCCGCGAGCGCGTTCCTGTCTCGATCTATCTCGTCAACGGCATCAAGCTGCAGGGCACGATCGAGTCGTTCGATCAGTTCGTCGTCCTGCTGCGCAACACCGTCAGCCAGATGGTCTACAAGCATGCGATTTCCACCGTCGTGCCCGCGCGCAACGTGCGCGTCGGCCCCGGCGGCGGCTACGTGCACGCCACCGAACCGGACGACGCGCCCGGCGGCGGGATGGACGACCAGGACTGACGCCGCGGACGCCCGTCCGGGCGTCTGCTGCGCTTCCGGAGCATCCGGGGGCGGCGCTCCGGCGCCGCAGGCGGCATACTGCGCGTCCTGTCCCGTGGAACTCCCGGTTTGTTCGAACGATCCCGCAAGGGCGAGACCGCGCTGCTGATCCAGCCCCACGCCGGCGGCCCGCCCGAGGCCGACGTGCTGGAGGAATTCGCCGATCTCGCCCGCTCCGCCGGCGCCACCGTCGCGGCGCTGCTGCACGCCCGCATCGACCGCCCCAACGCCGCCATGCTCATCGGCAGCGGCAAGCTGGAGGAGGCCAAGGCCGCGGCCGACGCCACCGGCGCCGACCTGGTGCTGGTCAACCACACGCTCTCGCCGGTGCAGGAGCGCAACCTCGAGAAGGCGCTCGGCCGCCGCGTGGTCGACCGCACCGGCCTGATCCTCGACATCTTCGCCCAGCGCGCGCGCAGCCACGAAGGCAAGCTCCAGGTCGAACTCGCGCAACTGCGGCACATGGCCACTCGGCTGGTCCGCGGCTGGACCCACCTGGAGCGCCAGCGCGGCGGTTCGATCGGCCTGCGCGGCCCCGGCGAGACCCAGCTCGAAACCGACCGCCGGCTGCTGCAGAAGCGCGTCGAACAGCTCCAGCGCCGGCTCGACAAGGTCGAGGTGCAGCACACCCAGATGCGTCGCGCCCGGGTGCGCAGCGAACTGCCGCGGGTGGCGCTGGTCGGCTACACCAACGCCGGCAAATCGACGCTGTTCAACGCGCTGACCGGGGCCGGGGCCTACGCCGCCGACCAGTTGTTCGCGACGCTCGATCCGACCGTGCGCCGGATCGCGCTGCCCGGCGGCGCGGCGATGCTGGCCGACACCGTCGGCTTCGTCCGCGACCTGCCGCACGACCTGGTCGCCGCGTTCCGCTCGACGCTGTCGGAGGCGCGCGAGGCCGACCTGCTGCTGCACGTCATCGACGCCGCCGACCCGCACCGCGACGACCGCATCCGCCAGGTCGACGAGGTGCTGGCCGAAGTCGGCGCCGGCGACATCCCGCAACTGCTGGTGTTCAACAAGATCGACCGCATCGAGGGCGCGGCGCCGCGGCACGATCCCGCGGTGCGGCCGACCGAGGAAGGCGAGGGCGTCGACCACGGCCTGGACGAGGTCGCCCGCGAACGCGTCTGGCTCTCCGCGCGCGACGGGCTCGGCCTGGACCTGCTGCGCGATGCGCTGGTCGCGCGGCTGGGCCTGCGCCGCGCGCTCGGCCGGGTGCGACTGCCGGCGCGCGCCGGCGCGCTGCGCGCCCGCCTGTACGCGCTGGAGGCGGTGCGCGCGGAAACGCACGAGGACGACGGCGGCTGGACGCTGGACCTCGACCTGGCCCTCGGCGATGCCGAGAAACTGGCGGCCGGCCCCGATGGCGACGCGCTGGAGCCGTTGCTGCCGCAGGGCACGGACGACGACACCTTGTAAACTGCCGGTCGCGCCCGCATTCCGGCGGGGCACTTCGGTTTTGGAGCAGGCATGGCCTGGAACACACCTGGTAACGGCGACAAATCCCCACCGTCCGGCGACGGGCGCGATCCGTGGAACGCCCGCCGCAACCGTCCCGGCGGCGGCCGTCCCGGCAACGGCGGCGAGGACTGGCTGGCGCGGCTGCGCGGCCTGTTCGACGGCGGCGGCGGTGCGGGCAACCCGATGCGCTGGATCCCGGTGCTGGTCGTGCTGTGGCTCGCCTTCTCCACCTTCGTGCTGGTCACCGAGCAGGAGCGCGGCGTCGTCCTGCGCTTCGGCAAGTTCTCGCGGATCATGGCGCCGGGCCCCGGCTTCAAGCTGCCGTGGCCGATCGAGACGGTGCGCAAGATCAACGCCACCGAGATCAAGACCTGGAGCGGCACCGTGCCGGTGCTGACCAGCGACGAGAACATCGTCAACGTCGAATTCAACGTGCAGTACCGGATCGGCGACGCCCGGCAGACGCTGTACGGCACCCGCGACGCGGAGGACGTGCTGCAGGAGGCCACGCTCAGCTCGGTGCGCGAACAGGTCGGCCGCTCGCCGCTCGACACCGTGCTGGGCGCGCGCGACGCCCTCGCGGTGGCCGCGCGCGCGCGCCTGCAGAAGTCGCTCAACGACTACACGACCGGGCTGGTCGTGACCGAACTCAACCTGCCCAACGCGCGACCGCCGGACGAGGTCAAGCCCGCGTTCGACGACGTCAACAGCGCCCAGCAGGACAAGGACCGCCTGATCAGCGAGTCGCGCGCCTACGCCGCCAAGATCGTGCCGGAGGCCCGCGGCGAGGCCGCGCGCACGCGCACCGTCGCCGAGGGCTACCGGACCGCCTCCATCGCCCGCGCCACCGGCGACGCGCAGCGCTTCAGCCTGCTGCTGCAGCAGTACCGCGGCGCGCCGGAAGTCACCCGCAAGCGCCTGTGGCTGGAAACCGTGCAGCAGGTGCTGGCGCAGAACCGCAAGGTGGTGGGCGGCGACAGCCGCCAGCTGCTGTACCTGCCGGTCGCACCGGGCCAGGCGCCGGCGACGGCGCCGGCCGCCGCGATGTCCGCGCCGCCGGCCGAACTGGTCGCGCCCGCGGTCACCTCCACGCCCGACGAGGACCCCGTCCGCAAACCGCGCGGCAGCCGTGAAGGAGAAGGTCGATGAGATTCCCGCTCTGGATTCCCGCCGTGCTGGTCGCCCTGTTCGCGCTGCTGAGCTCGACCTTCGTCGTCCAGGAAGGCCACTCCGCGATCGTCCTCAACCTCGGCAAGGTGGTGCGCACCGACCTCGGCCCCGGCCTGCACTTCAAGGTGCCGCTGGTCGAGAGCGCGCGCATCTACGACACCCGCCTGCTGGTGCTGCCCGCCGAGCCCGAGCGCTACCTGACCTCCGAGCGCAAGGACGTCAAGGTCGACTTCTTCGCCGTCGGCAGGATCAAGGACGTGCGCGCCTACTACCGCGCGACCGCCGGCGACGAATCCGCCGCGGTCGCCCGCCTCGAACCGATCATCAAGGACGCGCTGCGCAGCGAGATCAACACCCGCACGCTGTCGCAGGTGGTCTCCGGCGAGCGCGGCACCTTCGCCGGCACCCAGCTCGCCGCGATCAACAAGGGCGCCGCGACCCTGGGCGTGACCATCGTCGACCTGCGCATCAAGCAGATCGACCTGCCGACCGACAGCCAGGTGATCCGCGACGTCTATCGCCGGATGAGCGCGCAGCGCCAGCAGGTGGCCAGCAAGCTCCGCGCCGAGGGCGCCGAGCAGGCCAACGAGATCCGCGCCCAGGCCGATCGCGACCAGGCGGTGATCCTGGCCGAGGCCGAACGCGACGCGCAGAAGCTGCGCGGCGAGGGCGACGCCGAGGCCGCGCGCATCTACGGCGCCGCCGCCGGCGCCGATCCCTCGTTCTACGCCTTCCAGCGCAGCCTCGAGGCCTACCGCAACGCGTTCAAGGACGGCCAGGCGGTGATCGTGCTCGACAAGGACGATCCGTTCCTGCAGTACATGCGCAGCGATCGCTGATGCGCCGCGCGGGCCGTCCGGCCGCGATCGGGTCCGCACATGCGCGGGCCCGGCCGCCGTCCGCCGGATGCGCAAGGCCGGTCCGCGCCGGATGACGACGGTCGCCCGACGCCCGTCGCGCGTGCGTCCATGACCGACCTCTGGATCGCGCTGTCGCTGGTCGCCGTGTTCGAAGGTCTGATCCTGTTCGCCTTCCCCGACGCCTGGCGACGCGCCGTGATCGAACTGCTGGCATTGCCGCCGCAACGGCTGCGCCTGTTCGGCGCCATCGCGGTCGCCTGCGGACTGATCGGCCTGTTCCTGCTGCGTCGCGGTTGATCCGCGGCGGCGACGCCGACGCCCGCGAACGGGTGGTCATCACGCTTTCTCGCGTTCGCACGCGATTCGTTCCCCATTTCTTCCTTCCGCCTGCGCCGTGCGGGCGCGAGCATGGGCGCGCGAGGCGAGTCGACGATCCGCGGATCGCGCACGCCGCTTCGCAACGTCGCCGGCAAGGATCGACCGGTCGCGCCGGCATTGGATTCGCATTTCCTATGGAGAAACACGTTATGAATGACACGATCGAAATGCGCACGTGCAGCAGGACGCTGCGTCGTACCGGGCTGGCGCTGGCCCTGCTCTCGCTCGCCGGCGGTGCGCAGGCGGCCACCTGCCTCGCCTACAACCCGGCCAACAAGGCGAACAAGCTCTACCTGCTGTATCCCACCGCGCCGCTGACCTATCCGTCGTTCGGCTTCTCGGCCGCGTCGGCGACCAATCCGGCGGCGGCGTTCAACGCGGCCGACCTGCCGAGCTACACCGGCACCACCACCGCGCTGCGCGATGCGATCACCCACGTGGTCGAACTCGATTACTGCGAATTCAACGTGCAGGTCATTCCGACCGCCACGCTGCCGCCGGCGACCTTCCCGCGCCGCAATACCGTCGCGGTGACCACCAAGTCCGACATCACCGACGGCCTGTTCGGCCTCGCCCAAAGCGTGGACACCGGCGACGGCACCGCCGTCGATTACTCCTACGTCTGGGGCAAGACCTACCAGGACTGGACCGGCGGCCCCGGCGGCGCGCTCAACGGCGCGAACTCCACGCTGGACCGCTGGGCCAACTCGATCGGCGGCACCGCCGCGCACGAAGCCGGCCACAACTACGGCCTCGCGCACAACACCACGCTCGCGCCGGGCGAGGACACCTACAAGCACCACGTCATGCCCGCCGGCGGCAGCCTCAACGCCGAGGACCGCGCCGGTTACCGCCGCCATTTCAGCGACGGCGAGTTCTCCACGCTCGCGGCCAACCTCGGCCTGTCGCTGCAGACGATGTGGAACTGGGACATGGTCAACCCCAACGCGGCCGCGGCCTACAGCCTGGACATGACCGTGCTCTATCCCTCGTCCACGCCGCCGGTGCTGGCATGGTCGTTCGCCGGCTGCTCCAGCCCGTGGATCAACCCGACCGTGATCGGGCCGACCGGCGGCCCGCAGACGTTCCAGGGCGGCACGTACTACCCGTACACGCTGCGCTGGAACACGCCCAATCCCGGCAGTTGCGTCGGCACGCCCGGGCAGGCGCCCGGCGGCGTGCTGTTCCACATCGGCGCGACGTTCACCTCGGTGAACTTCAACCTGAGCACGCCCAACCCGATCGTCATCAAGGACGTGATCCTGCGCGATTCCGGCGGCACCGCGATGTCGCTCAACCCGCGCCTGCACGCATTCGACGCCGGCACCCTCGACACCATCGGCGGCACCCTCAACCTGGGCGTGTTCAACCTCGGCGCCGCGCCGCTGCAACTGGGCAACCTGCAGATGCGCGAACTGCCGCGGGTGGTGGCGCTGGACCAGATGGTGCGCAACGGGCGCATCGCCGACTTCACCGGGATGCCGTTCGAGCCCTGGGCGGACACGACGCGCACGCTGGTGGACAAGGCCAGCGTCGAACCCGGCCGCGGCCTGAGCCTGCCGATCGCGCGGCTGGACCAGAAGCGCCACGTCTACGAGGTCGTCACGCCGCAGGATTGCCTCAAGGCGCTGGGCGACCGGCTGGGCGGCGGTCCCGACACGACCGACTGCTTCCCGGGCACCAACATCGACCTGTTCCCGTCGACCACGATGTACTTCATCGGCGACAGCGTCGATCCGGTCGCCACCTACTGGGATCCGGTGAAGAAGACCTACCTCCGTGGTCCGCTGACCAGCCGCACCTACTACCAGGTGACCGGCCGCCGGCTCGACACCAACAAGAACGGGGTCGACGATTTCCTCGACCGCCAGCAGGCCAGGGCCGGCGCCCGCTGACCCCGCACCGCGGGATGGGCGGTTCGCCGTTCATCCCGCAGCCGGCAAAAAAGCCGCGCCGAGGGTGGCCCCCGGGGGCCGAAACCCGGATAATGCACAAAAGCCGGACGGGGCCCACGCCCCGCCGGCTTTTTCCGTGTCGGAGGCTCTCCGGCGCGACGGTCGCAGGCCGTGGTCCGTAGCCCGGACAAGGCCTGAGGCCGCACCCGGGATCTTCGGAGAGGCGTGCGGACGTTTTCTCCCGGGTGCGCGCGATGCGCTTGCCCGGGCTACGCAACTCGAATTCCGGAGTCAGGTCATGGGTCAGTCAGTGGTGGTGTTGGGCGCCCAGTGGGGCGACGAGGGCAAGGGCAAGATCGTCGATCTGCTCACCCAGGACATCGGCGCCGTGGTGCGCTTCCAGGGCGGCCACAACGCCGGCCACACGCTGGTCATCGGCGGCAAGAAGACGGTGCTGCACCTGATCCCCTCCGGCATCCTGCGCGACGACGCGCTGTGCCTCATCGGCAACGGCGTGGTGCTGCATCCGGGCGCGCTGCAGAAGGAGATCGCCGAGCTCGAGGCCAACGGCGTCGACGTGCGCAGCCGGCTCAAGATCAGCCCGGCCACGCCGATCATCATGCCGTACCACATCGCGCTGGATCAGGCCCGCGAAAAGGCCGCCGGCAAGGACGCGATCGGCACCACCGGCCGCGGCATCGGCCCGGCCTACGAAGACAAGGTCGCGCGTCGCGGCATCCGCGTCGCCGACCTGCGCTATCCGGCCGAACTGGCCGAGAAGCTGCGCGCCACGCTCGACTACCACAACTTCGTGCTGACCCAGTACCTCAAGGTCGAGCCGGTCGACTTCCAGAAGACCCTCGACGAGGCGCTGGCCTTCGGCGAATACATCGAGCCGATGAAGTCCGACGTCGCCGGCATCCTCCACGACCTGCGCAAGCAGGGCAAGCGCGTGCTGTTCGAGGGCGCGCAGGGCTCGCTGCTCGACATCGACCACGGCACCTATCCGTACGTCACCTCGTCGAACACCACCGTCGGCGGCGCGCTCGCCGGCACCGGCGTCGGCGCCGACGCCATCGACTACGTGCTGGGCATCGCCAAGGCCTACGCGACGCGCGTCGGCGGCGGCCCGTTCCCGACCGAACTCGACGACGACGTGGGGCAGGGGATCCGCGACCGCGGCCAGGAATACGGCGCCACCACCGGCCGCCCGCGCCGCTGCGGCTGGATGGACATCGTCGCGCTCAAGCGCGCGGTCGCCATCAACGGCATCACCGGCCTGTGCATCACCAAGCTCGACATCCTCGACGGCATGGAGAAGCTCAAGATCTGCATCGCCTACGAGTACCACGGCAAGCGCAGCGAGTACGCGCCGCTGGACGCCGACGGCTGGCGCGAGTGCAAGCCGGTGTACCTCGAATTCCCGGGCTGGAGCGAATCCACCGCCGGCATCACCGACTGGGACAAGCTGCCGCCCGCCGCCCGCGCCTACCTGCGCGCGCTGGAGGAACTGGCCGGCTGCCCGCTGGCGATCGTCTCCACCGGCCCGGATCGCGACGCGAACATCATCCTGCGCGACCCGTTCGCCTGATCGCGACAACGATGGCATTTCGTTGTCGTCAGCCGCAGGCGCGGCCTCATCGTCGTCGCGCGATGAGGCCTGCCGGGGCCGGCCCCGACCGCGACGCGAACATCATCCTGCGCGATCCGTTCGCCTGATCGCGGAGCCGTTGGTAACAGGCACGGCCTCGTTGTCGTCGAGCGATGGGGCCGGCAGGCGACGAGAACGCCCACGGACCGGCAGCGTCCCGGCGTCTCGCGCATACGAAAAAACCCGCATCGCTGCGGGTTTTCGTTTGCCGATCGTCGCGGACGGGATCGGCTTGGATCGTGCTTGTCTTGATCGTGGTGGCCGGGGAGGGAATCGAACCCCCGACACGGGGATTTTCAATCCCCTGCTCTACCAACTGAGCTACCCGGCCACGGGCGAGCGCGGAATGATACGGGGCCTCGGGCGGCAGGGCAAGCCGGCCGGGGGCTGAATGTGGACGTCGGGGTGGTTTTCGCCGTTCCGGCGCGGGCGCATGATCTTCCGCGGCATCCGCTCCCTGTCCGCGCCCCCACGGAGGTCCCCATGCGCCGCTCGTCCCGTTTCCTGGCGCCGCTGCTCGCGGCCTGCGCCCTGTCCGCCTGCGCCACCGGTTCGGCGCAGCGCGATGCCGAACGCCTGGCGCTGTACCGCGCCCACGCAGGGGCGCCGGTCGACAGCATCCAGTACACCCACAGCTACAACGGCTGGACCCCGCTGGGCGACGCGACCTTCGCGCTGTGGACGACCCCGGGCAAGGCCTGGCTGGTGCAGTTGTATCCGCCGTGCACGGAGCTGGACTTCGCCGACAGCATCGCCTTCCGCGACACCGTCGGCCGGCTCAGCGCCAAGTTCGACCACGTGTACGTCGCCAACCACGGATTGATGCCGATTTCCTGCACGATCGAGGAGATCCGGCCGCTCGACGTGAAGGCGATCCGCACCGCCGAGCGCGATGCGCGCGCCAAGCGTCAGGTGGAATCGGCGCCCGCCGACGGATCGGGTTCCGCCGCCGGCAGGTAACCCGCCGGTTTCTCGGCGCCGCCGCCGAACAGGAACTTCTCCATCTCGCCCTGCAGGAATTTGCGGTGCTCGGGATTCATCGGCGAGAGGCGGTTCTCGTTGATCAGCATGGTCTGGTGCGCCAGCCACTTGGCCCAGGCGCCCTTGCCGATGGACGCGAACACGCGCTGGCCGAGCTCGCCGGGCCAGGGCGCGAAATCGAGGCCTTCGGTGTCGCGCTGTTCGTAGCTGCAGAACACGGTGCGGGGCATGGGCGGGGTCCGTCAGTCGTCGGTGGCGATCAGGCTGCGGATCGGTGCGGGGATGCCCAGCGTCTCCAGGGCGTCCCGCGCGACCCAGCGCAGGTCGTCATTGTCGCGGATCGCGTCGCGCGATGCGACGCCGCGCCAGGCCAGCGGGTGCAGGCGCAGGCGATAGTGCGTGAAGCCGTGCAGGACTTCGTCCAGCGCTTCGCCCGCGTCGTAGTCGCCGGCGACGTGCGCCTCGAACCAGGCGCGGGCCTCGACGTGGTCCGGCGCCTCGGGCAGCGACCACAGTGCGGCCCACACCCCGGTCGGCGGGCGGCGTTGCAGCAGCACGCGACCGTCGCCGTCGTGCAGGCGCAGGACCACCGCCGCGCGCTCGGGCAGCGGCTTGCCGGGCTTGGGCGTCGGCAGGTCGGCGACCCGGCCCTCGCGCAGCGCGACGCAGCGCGCCTGCAGCGGGCACAGCACGCAGGCGGGATCGTGGCGGGTGCACAGGGTCGCGCCGAAATCCATCTGCGCCTGGGTGTAGTCGGCGAGGCGCGCGTCGGGCAGCAGCGATTCGGCGATCGTCCACAGCCGCTTCTCGACCGCCGGCGCGCCCGGCCAGCCGTCGATGCCGTGGACGCGGCAGAGCACGCGCTTGACGTTGCCGTCGAGGATCGCGAAGCGGTCGCCCCAGGCCTGCGACAGGATCGCGCCGGCGGTGCTGCGGCCGATGCCGGGCAGGGCGGTCAGCGCGTCGAGGTCGCGCGGCAGATCGCCGCCGTGGCGTTCGATGCAGGCCTTCGCGGCGGCGTGGAGGTTGCGGGCACGGGCGTAGTAGCCCAGGCCCGACCACAGCGCGAGCACATCGTCGAGCGGCGCCGCCGCCAGCGCCGGCAGGTCGGGTAGCGCGGCGACGAAGCGCTCGAAGTAGGGGATCACCACCCGCACCTGGGTCTGCTGCAGCATGATTTCCGACAGCCACACCCGATACGGCGTGCGCGGGTGCTGCCACGGCAGGTCGTGGCGGCCGGAGACGTCGAACCACGCCAGCAGCGCGTCGGCGTAGGACGGCGTCGCGGGTGCGGTGCGCGTCGTGCTGGTCACGGTACGGCCTCGTCGTCCAGGGTGATCTCGACCCCGTCCAGGGCCGCACCCGACACCACCAGCTTCGGTGCGACCAGCCGTCCGTCCAGCGGCGGCAGCGGGGCGCCGTCGGGCCGCTGCGTCCAGTCGAGCACGTCGTACAGCCGGAAGCGCGCGTCGAAGCGGGTGGCGTCGCGATGCAGCGACAGCGCGGTCACCGCGGAGAGGTCGGGTTTGCCGACGTAGTGCAGCGAGAACGGCAGCGGCGCCGTCGATGCCGACACCGGCGGCGGCAGGGCCGGCCAGCCCTCGGGCCACTGCGGCAGCGCGCCGGAGAGATCGATCGCCAGCCGCCGCCCCAGCGCCAGCGCGCCGTGGGTGTCCAGCGACGGCAGCGGCGGCTCGCCGCGCAGGGCCACGCCGGCGGGCGCGAGCACCCAGGTGGCCTCGTCGAACCGCAGCGGCCCGGCCAGGCCAAGGGTGAACGGCAGGCGGGTGTCGCCGGATTCGTAGCGCGCGGCCACGCCCAGGCGCGCCGGGACCATCGCGACATCGTCCGCGCCCAGGTGCAGCGGGCCGGACAGGTGGATCGTCGCCGGCATCCGCCAGTCGCCGCGTTCGACGACGAGCGTGCCGATCGCGGCGATGCCGGCGTCGTTGGCCGGCTTCGACAGCGCCACCGCGAGGTCGAACGGGATCGCGGTCGGCGGATCGAGATAGCGCCCGCGCAGGCGCGCGTTCGCGGGGCGATCCGGATGCAGCGACGGCAGCTCGACGATCACGCCGGCGATCCGCCAGTCGTCGTTGTCGATCTCGCCGTCGACGATGCGCAGGCCGGCAGTGAGCGTCGGGATGCGGGTTTCCGCGCCGGGCGGCCGCTTCGCCAGCCAGGCCTGCAGCGCCGGGACGTCGAGCACCGGCGCGTCGAGTTCGACCCGTTCGATGGTCAGGTCGGCGCCGCGGCTGCGCAGCATCGACCACGGCAGCGAGAGCAGGGCGCGATCGGCGACGAGCAGCGGCGTCTTCGCGCCCGGCTCGCGCACGCGCAGGTCGCGCACGACCAGTTGCGGGGTGCCGCGAAAGCGCGCCTCGACGCCGCCGGCGGTGATCTCCAGGCCGAGGCCGCGGCCGATGCGGTCCAGCAGCACCGGCACCGAGCGCTGCGGCTGCAGCAGCCAGCCCGCGGACAGTAGCAACAGCGCGAGGCCGGCGGCGACCGCGGCCAACCGGCGCAGGCGCCGGGGGCGCGGCGCGTCGGCCGCGGCGTCGCTCACGCGCCCAGCGCCTCCGGCAGCAGCGCGTCGACGAAGGCTTCGGCGTCGAACACGCGCAGGTCCTCGGGGCGTTCGCCGATGCCGGCGAAGCGGATCGGGATGCCGAACTCGCGCGCCAGCGCGAACACCACGCCGCCCTTGGCGGTGCCGTCGAGCTTGGTCACCACCAGGCCGGTGACGCCGGCCGCGGCGTGGAACTGGCGCAACTGCGACAGCGCGTTCTGGCCGGTGGTGCCGTCGATCACCATCAGCACCTCCTGCGGCGCCGACGGGTCGATCTTGCCGAGCACGCGCTTGATCTTGCCCAGTTCGGCCATCAGGCCCTGCTGGGTGTGCAGGCGGCCGGCGGTGTCGGCGATCAGCACCTCGGTGCCGCGCGCCTTCGCCGCCTGCAGCGCATCGAACGCCACCGACGCCGGGTCGGCGTCCTGGCCCTGCGCGACCACGGCGACGCCGTTGCGCTCGCCCCAGGCCTGCAACTGCGCGACCGCGGCGGCGCGGAAGGTGTCGCCGGCGGCCAGCATCAGCGAGCGGCGCTCGGCCTTGAAGCGGTGCGCGAGCTTGCCGATGGTGGTGGTCTTGCCGACGCCGTTGACGCCGACGGTGAGGATGACGAAGGGCCTGGCGGCGGCGTCGACGACGAGCGGTTTCGCGACCGGCGCGAGCAGCGCGATCAGGTCGGCGCGCAGCGCGGCCAGCAGCGCGTTGGCGTCGGCGAACTCGCGCGCTTTCATCCGCTTGCGCAGCGACTCGATCAACTGGGTGGTCGCGGCGACGCCGACGTCGGCGGTCAGCAGCGCGGTCTCGATCTCGTCGAGCAGGTCGTCGTCCAGCCGCGGGTTGCGCGAGAACAGACCGCCGAAGCTGCGCGCGAACGTGCTGTTGCGCAGGCGCTCGCGCCAGCCGGGCTTGCCGGGCGCGGCGGCCGGGGCGGCATCGATGGCGAGGTCGGCGGCGGGGGCTTCGGCGGAATTGGCGGCGAGATCGGCGACCGGATCGGCGACCGGATCGGCGACCGGATCGGCGACCGGATCGGCGGTCGGATCGACCGCGACCGGCGCGGTCTCCGCCGGCGGCGTGGCGGCGGGGGCGGCGGCCTGCGCGGGCGTTTCGGGGGTGCCGGCCTGCGTTGCCGCGTCCGGTTTCTTGCGGCGGAAGAAGGGGATCATCGGGAAGGCGAGACTGGTCGGCGCAGGGCGCGGAGGGGGATCGTCGCAAAGCGAGGCACAATGTCGGCATGTTAACACCCGCCTTTCCGGCCTCCCGATGAACCGCCGTCCCCCGCCTTCCGCACGATCGCCCCGCGCCTCCGCCGCGACCGGCACGGTGCGCATCGTCGGCGGCCACTGGCGCGGCACCAGACTGCCGGTGGCCGATCGCGAGGGCCTGCGCCCGACCGCGGACCGGGTGCGCGAGACCCTGTTCAACTGGCTGCAGCCGATGCTGCCCGGCGCGCGGGTGCTGGACCTGTTCGCCGGCACCGGGGCGCTGGGGCTGGAGGCGGTGTCGCGCGGCGCGCGCGAGGCGGTGCTGGTCGAGCGCGATCCGGCGCTGGCGGCGTCGCTGCGCGCGGTCGTCGCGCGGCTGCCCGACGGCGACCGGGTGCGGGTGGCGAACGAGGATGCGCTGGCGTGGCTGCGGCGGTCCGACGCGCGCTTCGACCTGGCGTTCATCGATCCGCCGTTCGCCGCCGGGCTGTGGGCGCCGGTGCTGGCGGCGCTGCCCGAACGCCTCGCCGACGCCGCCTGGCTGTACGTCGAATCGCCGGCGGACGCCGCGCCGGACCCGGGCGCCGGCTGGCGCCTGCATCGCGAAGGGCGGACCCGCGACGTGCGCTACGCCCTGTACCGGCGGGACCCGGACCCCGCCTGAGCGGGCCCCCGGCCGCAGCGGAGCGACTGTTACACTGGGGCGACTTCCGTCCGTGACGATCCCGACGCCGCCCATGAGCCAGGCCTCCCGCCCGCCCGCCGCCCGGATCGCGGTCTATCCCGGCACCTTCGACCCGATCACCAACGGCCATCTCGACCTGGTCGAGCGCGCCGCGCCGCTGTTCGAGAAGCTGGTGCTCGGCGTGGCCGAGAGCCCGGCCAAGCGCCCGGCGCTGCCGCTGGCGCAGCGTGTCGAGCTGGCCCGCGAGTCGCTGGCGCGCTTCCCCAACGTCGAGGTCCGGGGCTTCGATTCGCTGCTGGCGCATTTCGTGCGCGACGTCGGCGCCGGGGTCCTGCTGCGCGGCCTGCGCGCAGTCTCGGACTTCGAGTACGAGTTCCAGCTCGCGAGCATGAACCGGCACCTGATTCCGGAAGTGGAAACGCTGTTCCTGACGCCGGCCGAACAATACGGTTTCATTTCCTCGTCGCTGGTGCGCGAGGTCTCGCGCCTCGGCGGCGACGTGTCCGGTTTCGTGCCGGCCGCGGTGGATCGCGCGCTGCGGGCCGAATGGCAGCGCAGCCGCGAATGAGCCCCGCGGACCGGGGCCTCCGCGCCCCGGCCGCCGTTGCACCCCGCGTCCACGCGACGCCCGTTCGTTTGTCTTCCGCATGAGGGGAGTTCGTCCATGAAACACATCATCCGCCTGCTGTTGATCGCCTTCTTCGCGCTGTCGGTGGTGGCCTGCGACAAGCAGTCGAACGCGCCGGCCGCCGTCGACCAGGCGCCGCTGGTCGCGCCGACCAACGAGGATCCCGCCGCCTGGCGCGAGTACGTCAGCGATGTCGTCAAGCGCAACATGCAGGGCGTGTCCAGCGCGCCGTTCGTCTACCTGCTGCCGGCCGAGAGCACCCAGGACTTCCAGGGCAGCTACGACCGCCTGCTGGAAAAGGCCAAGTCGGACGTGGACCGCGGCATCCTGCCCGGCAACCTGCTGGCGTTTTCCTCGGCGTCGCTGTCCTCGGCCAAGGCCGCGGACCTGGTGATCGCCGCGTTCACCGACGTCAAGCCCGACAAGCTCAAGGGCGTGAAACTGCTGTTCATCGGCAAGCCCGAGGACAACGAGCGGGTGAAGGCCGCCGTGCAGGCGTCGGGCGTCGACTACATCTTCGTCGAAACGAAGTGATCCGCCGCGGGCGGGTCCTCCCGGGCCGTCGATGAGGGATGATCCGTCCGTTCCGCTTCGAGCCGTCGCGGCCTGCGCCGCGGCGGCGTTTCCCGGCTGCCCATGTCGCTGAAGATCAACGAACTCTGCGTCAACTGCGACGTCTGCGAACCGGCCTGCCCGAATCGCGCGATCTCGCAGGGCGAGGTCATCTACGTCATCGACCCGGCGCGCTGCACCGAATGCGTCGGGCATTTCGAGGAGCCGCAGTGCGTGGTCGTGTGCCCGGTCGAATGCATCGATCCGGACCCGGACCATCCCGAATCGCACGAGGCACTGCTGGCGAAGCTCGCCAGACTCCAGGAGGAAGCCGCATGACCGTCGTCCACCGTGTCGTCTCCATCTGCGCCGGGCTGCTGCTCGCGGTCGCCTTCGGCCACGCCGCGCGCGCGGCCGATGCCGGCGTGCCGCCCGCGCACCCGCCCGGCACCGCGATCGCCAGCGCGCACGCGCTCGCGACCGAGGCCGGCATGGAGACGCTGCGCCGGGGCGGCAACGCCTTCGACGCCGCGGTCACGGTGTCCTCGGTGCTGTCGGTGGTCGAACCGATCTCCTCGGGCCTCGGCGGCGGCGGCTTCTTCCTGCTGCACGACGCGAAGAGCGGCCGCGACGTCTTCGTCGATGCGCGCGAGACCGCGCCGGCCGCGGCGACCACCGCGCAGTACCTCGACGCGCAGGGCAAGCCCGACCGCGACCGCGCCACCAACGGGCCGTGGTCGGCGGGCATCCCCGGCCTGCCGGCGGGGCTGGTCCACCTGGCGACGCAGTACGGCCGGCTGCCGCTGAAGACCAGCCTGGCGCCGGCGATCCGCATCGCCCGCGACGGGTTCCCGGTCTACGCCCGCTTCGCCAAGGGCTACGCCGCGCGACGCGAGGTGATGGAACGCTACAAGGGCACGCGCGCGGTGTTCCTCGCCGCCGGCCACGCGCCGCAGGAAGGCGAACTGTTCCGCCAGCCCGACCTGGCGCGCACGCTGGAGACGCTGGCCGACAAGGGCTTCGACGGTTTCTACCGCGGCCCGGTCGCGAAGAAGCTGGTCGCCGGCGTGAACGCCGAGGGCGGCCGGTGGACCGCCGACGAACTCGCCGGCTACCGCGTCAGGGAACGCGCGCCATTGTCGTTCGAGTACGACGGTTGGAAGATCGTCACCGCGCCGCCGCCGTCCTCCGGCGGCGTCGCGCTGGCGGAAATGCTGCAGATCCTCGAACCGTGGGACCTGCAGAAACTGCCGCAGGCGCAGCGCGTGCATCTCGTGGTCGAGGCCATGCGCCGCGCGTTCCGCGACCGCACGTTCTACCTCGGCGATCCGGATTTCGTGAAGATCCCGATGCGCACGCTGATGGACCCGGAGTACGCCGCCGGCCTGCGCGCGACCATCCATCCCGACAAGGCCACGCCCAGCGACCTGCTGTCCGGCCAGCCGACCCCGCTGGAGGACGACGAGACCACGCATTTCTCGATCCTCGACGCCGAGGGCAACCGCGTCGCCGCGACCCAGACGGTGAACCTGCTGTTCGGCTCCGGCCTGGTCGCGCCCGGCACCGGCGTGCTGCTCAACGACGAGATGGACGATTTCGCGCTGGTGCCCGGCGTGCCCAACGCGTTCGGGGTGATGGGCTACGACGCCAACGCGCCGAAGCCCGGCAAGCGCATGCTCAGCTCGATGACGCCGACCTTCATGGCTTCGCCCGACCGGGTCGCGGTGCTCGGCACCCCCGGCGGCAGCCGGATCATCACGATGGTGCTGCTGGGCGTGCTCGGCTACACCGACGGCCTCGACGCGCAGCAGGTCGCGGCGCTGCCGCGCTACCACCACCAGTGGCTGCCGGACGTCATCGACACCGAGCGCGACGCGCTGCCGGACGACGTGGTCGCCGCGCTGCGCGCGATGGGTCACGCCGTCGTCACCCCGAAGGACACCGCTGGCGGCCAGCGTTCCAGCGACACCTGGGGCAACCTGCAGACGGTCGAGTGGAACCTGCGCGACAACACCCTCCACGGCGGCAGCGACCCGCGCAACCCGGTCGGCGAGGCGAAGGTCGAGACGATGTCCGTGGCCGCGCCGGCGACTGCGCCGGCCACCGCCCCGGCCACCGCCCCGTGACCAGGGAACGCGCGGCATGAGCCTGTTCCTGCATCTGCCCCACGCCTGCGAGCGCGTGCGCCTGCGCCGCCTGCGGGTGTCCGACTTCCGCGCCTTCCACGGCTATCGCGGCGATCCCGAGGTCGCGCGCTACCAGGGCTGGGCGGCGACGACGGAGGTCGAGACCGAGGCGCTGCTGCGCGATCTCGCGCGCAACGCCTCCGGGCTCGAACCCGGCGAATGGACCCAGATCGGCATCGCCGACAGCGCCGACGACCGCCTGATCGGCGACCTCGGCGTCGGCCTGTCGCCGGACGCGCGCACCGCCGAGTTCGGCGTCTCGCTGCATCCGGATTTCCAGCACCGGGGGCTGGCGCGGGAAGCCGTGGCCGGCCTGATCGGGCTGCTGTTCGCGCATACCCCGGTGCAGCGCGTGGTCGCCTCCAGCGACGTGCGCAACGCGCCGTGCCTGCGCCTGCTCGAAGGCCTCGGCCTGCAGCACGTCGGCACCGCCGAGGCCACGTACAAGGGCGAAGCCTGCACCGAACGGCTCTACGCCATCGAACGACCCGCTCCGGCGTCGTGAGGACATTGCGATGAAACTCTGGTCCCTGCTCGGCAATTCGCAGAAGCTCGACGGCGGCGCGATGTTCGGCAACGCGCCGCGCGCGGTGTGGGAGCGCTGGATCGCGCCGGACGACCACAACCGCATCCCGCTGGCCTGCCGCGCGCTGCTCGCCAGCCCCCTCGACGGCAAGACGGTGCTGTTCGAGACCGGCATCGGCGCGTTCTTCGAGCCGAAGCTGCGCGAGCGCTACGGCGTGGTCGAGGATCGCCACGTGCTGCTCGACGCGCTGGCCGATGCCGGCTTCGACCATGCCGACATCGACGTGGTCGTGCTGTCGCACTTGCATTTCGACCATGCCGGCGGCCTGCTGGCGCCGTGGCGCGAGGGCGCCGCGCCGGAACTGCTGTTCCCGAACGCGACCTTCGTCGTCAGCCGCGCCTGCTGGGAGCGCGCGCTGCAGCCGCACCCGCGCGACCGCGCCAGCTTCATCCCCGAGCTGCCGGCGCTGCTGCAGGCGAGCGGGCGGCTGGAACTGGTCGACGGCGCGCACTGCGCGGCGCTGGGCGAGACGGTGCGCTTCCACTTCAGCGACGGCCACACGCCGGGGCTGATGCTGGCGGAGATCGTCGGCCCCGAGCGCGTCGACGGCGTCGCCCACGGCGGCGTGGTGTTCTGCGCCGACCTCATCCCGGGCCGGCCGTGGGTCCACGTGCCGATCACCATGGGCTACGACCGCAATCCCGAACTGCTGATCGACGAGAAGCGCGCATTTCTCGACGACAAGCTGGCGCGCAACGTCCACCTGTTCTTCACCCACGATCCCGACTGCGCGCTGGCGCAGGTCGTGCGCGACGACAAGGGCCGCTACGCCACCGCGCACGAAGTCGCCGTGCTCCAGGCGCGGCCGCTGGCCGCCTGATTTCCCACCCAAGGACCCCGCCATGCCCCGCATCACCCTGCTGTTCGCCGCCCTCCACGCCGTGCTGGTGGTCGTCCTCGCGGCGCGCGTCGCGATGTTCCGCTACAACGCGAAGATCGCGCTGGGCGATGGCGGCGACAAGGTGATGACCCGGCGCGTGCGCGCGCACGGCAACCTGATCGAGAACGCGCCGCTCGCGCTGTTGCTGCTGGCCCTGCTCGAACTCTCGGGCCTCGACGCGCGCTGGCTGTGGGGCTTCGGCGGCGCGCTGCTGGCCGGTCGTCTGCTGCATGCGTACGGTCTGTCGCGGCGCTCGGGCATCTCGCCCGGGCGCATGCTCGGGATGGTGCTGACCTGGGGCGTGCTGCTGGGCGAAGCCGGGGTCGCGATCCGGATCTTCGCGACCGGCGCCTGATCCGCGCGACGGCGAATCCCGTCCGCTACGCGACACAGCCCCGCCGCCTCGGTAGAGCGGCCTTCAGGCCGCTGCCGTTCGAGAAACGATGATTCGAGAGGCGCGCAAACGCAGCGGCCTGAAGGCCGCTCTACCGGGTCGTTGGACGATGCACGGCGGACGGGCGGGGCTTACGCCGGGGTGTTGAACAGCCGGTCGCCGGCGTCGCCGAGGCCCGGCAGAATGTAGCCGTAGTCGTTGAGGCGGTCGTCGATCGCGGCGGTCCAGATCGCGACGTCGGGGTGCCTGGCCTCCAGTGCGCGCAGGCCTTCCGGCGCGGAGACGAGGAAGATCGCCTTGACCCGGGCCACGCCCGCGGCCTTCAGCGCGTCGATCGCCGCGAGCGCGCTGCCGCCGGTGGCCAGCATCGGGTCGATCAGCAGCGCGGTGCGGCCGGCGAGCGGTTCCACGAAGCGCTGGTAGTACGCGTGCGGCTGCAGCGTCTGCTCGTCGCGGCGCAGCCCGATCACGCTCACCGGCGCGTTCGGCAACAGCGTCTGGACTCCGGGCAGGAAGCCCAGCCCCGCGCGCAGGATCGGCACCAGCGTGATCGCGTCCTGGTCGCAGCGGCCGACGGTCAGCGGCCCGGCCCAGGTGTCGATGGCGCGATCGTCCAGTCCGAGATCGGCGGTGGCCTCGTAGGCGAGCAGGGTGGCGATCTCGGCCGAGATCTGGCGGAACAGCGCCGGCCCGGTGGACGCGTCGCGCAGCAGTCCGAGCTTGTGGCGGACCAGCGGATGGGTGACTTCGACGACGGCCATGCGGGCACCTGCGATGCGGGACGCGGGCGACTAGGCTAACCGAGCCCGGCGGCGAAGCGGGCGATCGCGTCGACCGCCGCCTGCGCGCGCGTCTGCAGCAGCAGGTGCGGGCCGTCGATCGCGACCTCGCGCGCGTCGGCCAGGCCCGCGCGCAGCGCGCGCTGCGTGCCCGGGCGCAGCAGGCGGTCGCGGGTCGCGCGCAGGCACAGCGCGGGCATGCGGATGCGCGCGAGGCGGTCGCGCACGTCCACGCGCATGGCCGCTTCGGCGCGGGCGCGCAGCCCCGCGGGCGCCACGGTGTCGAGCGTGTCGCGCAGTTCGCGTCGCAGCGCGGGCGTCGCCCAGCGACCGAGCAGCGCGAACGACAGCGCCGCCGTCGGCAGCGTCCGCACCGGCGCGATCCGGGCCAGCGCGGCCAGCGGGGCCGGCACCGGCACTGGCGCCTTCGCGAACGTGGTCGAGAGCACCAGCCCGCGCAGGTTCGGCGGCGGTTCTGCGGCGAGGGCGATCGCGATCGGTCCTGAGAACGATTCGCCGAGCAGTACGAAGGCTTCGTCCCGCGGCAGGGCGTCGCGGGCCAGCGCGGTGAGGTCGCGATAGCCCAGCGTCCGGTCGGTCGGGTAGGCGACCGTCGCGACGCGGACGAAACCCGCCGTCCGGGCGGCGTCGGCGAATCCGGCGAGCAGCCGCGCGGTGCCGTCGAGGCCGGGCAGCACGACCAGTGCGGTCACGGTCGGTCGGTCGCGGGCAAACGAAAAGCCGGGCGAACCCGGCTTTTCGCGTCGTCGCATGCGGTCATCGCTTCGCCTCGTCGGCGTGCGGCGAGGCCCCGCGGCGCGGTCAGGCCGCGGCGGCCTGCGTCGCACGCGGGCCTTCGACCAGCGCCCGCTTGATCATCTCGACCAGCAGGTCCAGCTCGTCCTCGCGCATCGCGAAGTGCGGGGTGAAGCGCAGCGAGTTCTCGCCGCCGTGGATCACGCCGATGCCGTGTTCGCGCATCCATTCCTCGGTCGAGTCGGTGCCGTAGCCCTTGAAGGCTTTGGACAGCTCGCAGGAGAACAGCAGGCCGGTGCCCTGGACCTTGGTGATCAGGCCCGGCAGCTCGGCCTTGAGGGCTTCGAGCTTGGCGATCGCCTGCTTGCCGCGCTCACGGATGTTGGCGCGCAGTTCCGGGGTGAGCTGCGCCAGCACCGCGCAGGCGACGTCCAGCGCGCGCGGGTTGGTGGTCATGGTGTTGCCGTAGGTGCCCTTGCGGTACAGGCCGGCGGCGCGCGCGTTCACCGCGAGCACCGACAGCGGGTACTGGCCGGCGTTGAGCGCCTTGGAGTAGGTCTCCATGTCCGGCGCCTCGATGCCCTCGAACCCGGGGTAGTCGACGATCGAAAGCACGCCGTTGGCGCGCAGGCCGGCCTGGATCGAATCGATCAGCAGCAGCGCGCCGTGGGCCTTGGTCAGCGCGCGGGCGAGGTCGTAGAACGCGCGCGGCACCGAGCGGCCGGGGTCGCCTTCCCCCATCACCGGCTCCAGGAACATCGCCTCGATGAACCAGCCGTTGGCGTCGGCGTCGGCGAACACCTTGCGCAGCGCGTCGGCGTCGTAGGGCTCGACCGCGATCACGCTGCTCTCGCCGCGGAAGCTGGCGAGGTGCTGCACGTAGGTCTTGCGGGTGGAATCGGAGTAGAGCGCGGGGCGGTCGGTGCGGCCGTGGAAGCTGCCCTTGACCACGACGCGCTTGATCGTGCGGCCGGCGTACTGCGCGCCGGGGTCGGTCATCAGCTTGGCGTTGACGTCGGCGATGCGGGCGGCCAGCGACACCGACTCCGAGCCGGAGTTCAGGCACAGGAACTTGTCGTAGGGGCAGGCGCCGTCGGCGCGGCGCGAATGGCCGACCTCGGCGCGGATCGCGCGGTCGAAGCGCAGCTGCGACAGGTTCGGGGTCATGATGTTGGCCATCACCTGCGGCCGGGACATCGCTTCGATCATCGCCTTCGGCGCGTGGCCGAAGCCGAGCATGCCGTAGCCGCCGGAGTCGTGCAGCACCGCGCCCTTGAGGGTGATCACCCACGGCCCGCGCGCGACGAGGGCGACGTACGGGTTCACGGTGTCCTGCGAATAGAAGTTGACGAAGCCGCCCTGGATGGCGACCGCCTGTTCGGCCTCGTCGAGGTCGAGCAGTTCCGGGAACTCGCCGCGGACGCGGGCGTATTCGTCGCCGGCGGCGGCGATGGCCTCGGCCAGGTCGGGGTGGCTGGCCGCGAAACGCAGCACGGTGGCGTCGTCCAGGCCCCGGGTCCGGCGGGCGCCGGCGTGGGCGCGCAGCGGGGCGAGCGTGTCGATCAGGGCCATGAGGTTCTCCAGCACGAGCGGTCGAAAGGTCGAACGCTCTATTATCGCGATCCGCCGGTCGTTTTTTAGCTGCGATCTGTACGTTTTTCGTCCATAATTCGTCGAATCGACGAGAAAGGGCGGGCGAAATGAAATTGACCGACACCGATCAGCAGCTGCTTTCGCTGCTGCGCGAGAACGCCCGCGCCTCCACCGCGCAGATCGCGCGCCGGCTCGGACTGTCGCGCACCACCGTCCAGAGCCGGATCGAGCGGCTGGAGCGCGAGGGCGTGATCAGCGGCTACACCGTCCGCGTCCACGAGGAATACGAGCGCGGCCAGGTGCGCGCGCACATCATGATCGCGGTCCAGCCCAAGCAGATGACCGCGGTCGTCGCGGCGCTGAAGGCGATGCCCGAGCTGCGTTCGCTGCATTCGGTCAGCGGCGTCTACGACCTGATCGCGATCGGCGCGGTGTCGGACGTCGGCGCCTGGGACGTGCTGACCGACCGCATCGGCGCGATCGAGGGCGTGGAGCGCACGACCTCGTCGATCGTGCTGTCGACCAAGTTCGAGCGCTGAGGCCGCCATGTCCGACGCCGCCGTCGCGGAGACGCTGCCGGTCGTCGACATCGCGCCGATGCGCGCCGCGCCCGGCCGCGCCGACCCGGCGGCGCGGGCGCGGGTGGCGGCGCAGGTCGCCGACGCCTGCCGCGCGCACGGCTTCTTCTACATCGCCGGGCACGGCATCGACGACGCGCTGCAGCGCACGCTGCGCGAAGCGGCGCAGGCGTTCTTCGCGCTGCCGGAGGACGAGAAACTGCGGATCGGCATGGCGCGCGGCGGCCGGGCGTGGCGCGGGTATTTCCCGGTCGGCGGCGAGCTGACCAGCGGCCGCCCCGATCGCAAGGAAGGCCTCTACCTCGGCGTCGAACTGCCGCCGGACGACCCGCGCGTCGTCGCCGGCTGGCCGCTGCACGGCGCCAACCTCTGGCCCGAGCGCCCGGCCGCGCTGCGCGAGTCGGTGACCGCGTACATGGCGTCCGCCGTCGAGGCCGGGCAGGCGGTGCTGGCCGCGATCGCGCTCGGCCTCGGGCTGGAGGAGGACTGGTTCCGGCGCCACTACACCGCCGACCCGACGGTGCTGTTCCGGATGTTCCACTACCCGCCGCAGCCGGCCGACGCCGACGACTGGGGCGTCGGCGAGCACACCGACTACGGTCTGCTGACCCTGCTGCTGCAGGACGACGTGCCCGGGCTGCAGGTGCGCACGCCGCGCGGCTGGATCGACGCGCCGCCGCTGCCGGGCACGCTGGTGTGCAACCTCGGCGACATGCTCGACCGGCTCACCGGCGGCAGCTACCGCTCCACGCCGCACCGGGTGCGCAACACGACCGGCCGCGAGCGCTACTCCTTCCCGCTGTTCCTCGACCCGGCGTTCACCGCCCGAGTGACGCCGCTGCCCCGCCACGCCCGCATCGATCCCGCGCAGGTGGCGGCCGATCGCGCCGACCGCTGGGACGGCGCCAGCGTGCTCGCGCCGTTCGACGGCAGCTATGGCGACTACCTGCTGGGCAAGGTCGGCCGGGTGTTCCCCGACCTGCACGCGCAGGTGGTCTGAGCGGCGGTCGCCCGGGAGCGGCCGCGCGGGCGGGGCGGCTTACAATGCGCGCCCCGGAATCCTGTCGCCCATGAAGAAATCCGACTTCCATTTCGAGCTGCCGGCCGAACTGATCGCGCAGGCGCCGCTGGGCGAGCGTTCCGCCAGTCGCCTGCTGGTGGCGCCGCCGGCGCCGGCCGCGTTCGACGACCGCGGCGTGCGCGACCTGCCGGCGCTGCTGCAGCCCGGCGACCTGCTGGTGTTCAACGACACCCGGGTGATCCCGGCGCGGCTGTTCGGGCAGAAGGCGACCGGCGGCCGGGTCGAGATCCTGATCGAGCGCCTGCTGTCGGGCAACGAGGCGCGGGCGCAGATCGGCGCCAGCAAGTCGCCCAAGCCCGGCGGGCGGATCGCGCTGGACGCCGGCGGCGAGGCCGAGGTGCTGGGCCGCGACGGCGAGTTCTACCACCTGCGCTTCCACCTCGACGAAGGCCTGGAATCGTGGCTGCTGCACGCCGGCCGCCTGCCGCTGCCGCCGTACATCCAGCGCGAGCCCGGCGCCGACGACCGCGAGCGCTACCAGACCGTGTTCGCGAAGGAAGTCGGCGCGGTCGCCGCGCCCACCGCGGGCCTGCATTTCGACGAGGCCCTGCTGCAGGCGCTGCGCGATCGCGGGGTCGAGTCCGGCCACGTCACCCTGCACGTCGGCGCCGGCACCTTCCAGCCGATGCGCGCCGACGACCTGCGCGACCATCGCATGCACAGCGAGTGGCTGAACGTCGGCGCCGAGCTGGTCGCGCAGGTGCGGCGCACGCGCGAGCGCGGCGGGCGCGTGGTCGCGGTCGGGACCACGGTGGTGCGCGCGCTCGAAAGCGCCATGCGCACCCACGCCGACGGCACCCGCGAGCTGCAGCCGTTCGCCGGCGAGACCCGCATCTTCATCTTCCCCGGCTACCGCATCCGCAGCGTCGACGCGCTGGTCACCAATTTCCACCTGCCGGAAAGCACGCTGCTGATGCTGGTCTCGGCGTTCGCCGGCCGCGAGCGCATCCTCGCCGCGTACCGGCACGCGGTCGACCGGCGCTACCGCTTCTTCAGCTACGGCGACGCGATGCTGCTGTGGCCGCAGCCCGACCCCGCCGGAGACGCCGCGCATGCGCCTTGATTTTGCCGCGCTCGACGCCGCCGAGGCCTACCGCTGGATGACCGCGACGGTGACCCCGCGGCCGATCGCCTGGGTGTCGACGCGCTCGGCCGACGGTGTCGACAACCTCGCGCCCTTCAGCTTCTTCCAGGTGGTCTGCGACGCGCCGCCGACGCTGCTGCTGAGCCTCGGCCCGCGCGCCGACGGCAGCGAGAAGGACACCCTGCGCAACCTGCGCGAGCGCGGCGAACTGGTGATCCAGCTCGTGTCCGCGGCGCAGGCGGCGACGATGAACGCGACCTCGGCCTCGTTCCCGCACGGCGTCAGCGAGTTCGAGCGCTGCGGCGTGGCGTCGCTGCCGGCCGAGCGGGTGGCGCCGCTGCGGGTCGCCGGCGCGCCGGTGGCGTTCGAGTGCCGGCTCGCGGCGATCCAGCCGTATCCGGCGGCGCACCCGAGCCATCACCTGGTGTTCGCCGAGATCCTGCTGGCGCACATCGACGACGCGGTGCTGGCCGACGCCCGCCACGTCGATCCGCTGAAACTCGACCTGGTCGGCCGCCTCGGCGGCACCGGCTACGCGACGACCCGCGACCTGATCCATCTGCGCCGTCCGGCCTGATCGCGGCCGCACCGATGGCACGGGCCGCACCGGTCGGTCGACGGCGTCGGGGCCGGATCGCTCACTCCTCGCCGACGGCTTCCACCAGCGCCCTGGTCCGGGCCTCGGTCAGCCACGCCAGCCAGACCTCCTTCGGCATCGCCGGCCAGCGCACGGCGGCCAGCGCCACCCAAGCGTCGCGATAGCGCAGCCAACTGCGCTGGGTGGTGCGCACGCCGTCGGCGGTGATCGTGCCGAAGGCGTAGCCATCGTTCTTCTTCGCCGCATCGAGCGCCGCCAGCACCTTGCGGTAGACCGCGTTGAGGGCCTTGTCGTCGCGGGCGAAGTCGGCCGGCACCTTGGCCGGTCGTTCGCGCCGCTCGAAGCGCTCGACGTCGGCCAGCAGGGCCTTGTCCAGCGTCTCGAAGGCGTCGATGGCCATCGCCGCGCGCGCGGTGCCGCTCATGTCGGTCTCCTCGGTGGAGACGTTGTCGAAATAGACCTTGGCCGCCTTGCGCAGTTCGGCCAGCGCCGCCCGCTGCGGCGGCGACCAGGTCGCCTGCAGCGCGGCCCAGCGCTGTTCGCGCGCTGCCTGCGCGACATCGGCGCCGCGTCGGGCGCATACGCCCATCATCAGGCCGCTGGTGATGTCGTCGCACAGATCGACCGGATCCCGGTCCTCGCCGCGGGCGATCCGGTCGAGATGGTCCAGGCGGCCCTCCACTTCGGCCGGCGCGCCGCCGTATTCGCAGGCGAAGCGCTTGGCGAGGGGAATGTTGCGCTTCACTCCCTGGCCGTTGGCGTACAGCATCATCAGCACGCCGCTGCCGCCGAAGGCGTTGTCCTGGGCCTCGATGGCCTTGCCGGTCCCGCGTTCGCGGTAGGCGCACTGGCGGGCGGCGACCGGATCGGCGCCGAGGCCGTGGCCGTCCTGGCCGTAGTACAGCGCCGTGGTGTCGCAGCCGGCGGGCGCGCTGCCGATGTCCTGCCGCGGCACCGCCACGTCGGCCCACTTCCCGCATTCGACCTCGTACGGCCACGGCGCGTCGGCGCGGGCGAGGCCGGGCAGGGCGGCGGCGAGCAGGAGGGCGGGGGCGAGGGCGGGGCGCATGGGCAGTCCGGGGCGGGCCGACGGGGTCGGTCATAATAGTCGGATGTCCAGACTGTCCTTCGCACTCCTCGGCACCGACGGCGTCGCCCGTCGCGGCCGCCTGACCTTCCCCCGCGGCACGGTCGAGACCCCGGCGTTCATGCCGGTGGGCACCTACGGTTCGGTCAAGGGCGTGCTGCCGGACCAGATCCGCGGCCTCGGCGCGGAGATCATCCTCGGCAACACCTTCCACCTCTACCTGCGGCCGGGGCTGGACGTCATCGCCGACCACGGCGGCCTGCACGGCTTCGCGCGTTGGAACGGCCCGATCCTCACCGACTCCGGCGGCTTCCAGGTCTTCTCGCTGGCCCACAAGCGCAAGATCACCGAGGCCGGGGTCACCTTCGCCGCGCCCACCGACGGCAGCAAGGTCTTCCTCGGCCCCGAGGAGAGCATGCGGATCCAGAAGGTGCTGGATTCGGACATCGTGATGATCTTCGACGAATGCACGCCGTATCCGGCGACCGAGGACGTCGCGCGCAAGTCGATGGAGCTGTCGCTGCGCTGGGCCGAGCGCTCGAAGCGCGCCCACGAGGGCAACGACGCGGCGCTGTTCGGCATCGTCCAGGGCGGGGTGCACCACGCCCTGCGCACCCGCTCGGCCGAGGGGCTGCAGCGGATCGGTTTCGACGGTTACGCGGTCGGCGGCCTGGCCGTGGGCGAGCCCGAGGCCGAGCGCAACGCGATGCTCGAGCACACCTGCCCGCAGCTCCCGGCCGACCGGCCGCGCTACCTGATGGGCGTGGGCCGGCCGGAGGACCTGGTGGAGTCGGTCGCCCGCGGCATCGACATGTTCGACTGCGTGATGCCGACCCGCAACGCCCGCAACGGCCACTATTTCACCTCGACCGGGACGGTCCGCATCCGCAACGCGAAGTACGAGCGCGACCTGCGGCCGATCGAGGAGGGCTGCGGCTGCCCGGCCTGCGCCGGCGGCTTCACCCGGTCCTACCTGCGCCACCTCGACCGCTGCAACGAGATGCTGGCGCCGATGCTCGGCACCCTGCACAACCTGTGGTACTACCAGCGGCTGATGGCGGACATGCGGGCGGCGATCGAGGCCGGGCGTTTCGCCGACTTCCGGGCCGCCTTCCACGCCGCCCGGGCCGGGGGCGGAGCCGCCGCGGCCTGAACTTTCGGCCGGCGGGGCGGTCACGGAAGGGCCCCGGGGACGATCCCGGCGGGCCGCGCCGGCGGGCAGGGCGCGCGGTTGAAAGCCCGCGCCCCGGCCCGCATGGCATAATCCCCTGCTGTCTTGCGAACGGACCCGAAATGAATCCGCTTGATTTCCTGATTTCCCCGGCCTATGCCCAGGCCGCCGCTCCCGCCGCCGCCCCGGGGCTGGGGACGATGCTGCTGCCGATCCTGGTGATCGGCGCGATGCTGTTCTTCATGACCCGCCAGCAGTCCCGGCGCGCGAAGGACCACAAGGCGATGCTGGACAAGCTGGCCAAGGGCGACGAGGTCATCACCACCGGCGGCATCGCCGGCGTGGTCCGCGAGATCGGCGAGAGCTTCATCAGCGTCGAAGTGGCCGACAACGTGCGGATCCGCGTGCAGAAGGGCGCGATCGGCCACGTGCTGCCCAAGGGCACGCTCAAGTCGTCGTGATGCAGTTCTCCTGATCCTCCGATTCCAACCGTAATGCGGCCGGTCGGACGACCGGACGCGGTGGCCGTCATGCTCGAATATTCCCGCTCGAAATACATCGTGATCCTGCTGGTGGTGCTGATCAGCGCGCTGTACGCGCTGCCCAACATCTTCCCGCAGGATCCCTCGGTGCAGATCACCGCCACCCGCGGCGCGCAGGTCGACGACGCCCTCAAGCAGCGCGTCGCGACCCTGCTCAAGCAGGCCGGGATCGCGCCGAAATCGATCGAGCCCCAGGGCGACAACCTGCTCGTGCGCACCAGCGACCCCGACGTGCAGGGCAAGGCCGCCGACCGCCTCCGCTCCGAGCTCGGCGACAACTACGTGGTCGCGGTGAACCTCGCCTCGAACACGCCCGCGTGGCTGTCGGCGATCGGCGCCCGGCCGATGCCGCTGGGCCTCGACCTGCAGGGCGGCGTCCACTTCCTGATGGAGGTCGACAAGAAGTCGGCGATCGACCGCCGGTTCGAGATATACCTCTCCGACATCCGCGGCGCGCTGCGCGAGAAGGGCGTGGACTACGCCTCCGTCGAGCGCAGCGGCGACAAGCAGATCGTGGTCACCCTGAACAAGGCCGCCGACGTCCAGCCGGCGCAGGCGCTGGTGCAGAAGACCCTCAACGCCGCGGTCGTCGACGCCGGCGCGCTGGCGGCCTCGCGCGCGTTCACCTTCGAGACCTCGGGCGACACCGTGCGGGTCGGCGTGTCCGACGAGATGATCAGGCAGATGACGCTCAACGCCATCGAGCAGAACCTCGGCACCCTGCGCAACCGAGTCAACTCGCTGGGCGTGGCCGAGCCGGTGATCCAGCGCCAGGGCGCCGACCGGGTCATGGTGCAGTTGCCGGGCGTGCAGGACACCGCCGAGGCCAAGCGCATCCTCGGCGCCACCGCCACCCTCGAATACCGCGCGGTGGTCGACGGCAACGCCGTCGACGCGCGCGACAGCGGCAACGTGCCGCCGAACGCGAGGCTCTACAACCGGCGCGTCACCGGGCCCGACGGCAAGCCGATCCCGATCCTGCTGAGCAAGCGCATCATCGTCTCCGGCGACGACATGGCCGACGCCCGCACCTCGGTGGACAGCAACGGCCTGCCGGCGGTCTCGGTCAACCTCAACACCGCCGGCGGCCAGCGCATGCTGCAGTTCACCACCGACAACGTCGGCAAGCCGATGGCGGTGGTCTACATCGAGCGCGTGCCGCGCGTGCGCATGGTCGACGGCAAGGAAGACAAGTACTTCGAGGTCCGCGAGGAAGTGATCTCCGTCGCGACCATCCAGGGCGTCTTCGGCAAGCAGTTCCAGACCACCGGCCTGCAGCAGAAGGAAGCCGAGGACCTGTCGAAGCTGCTCAAGGCCGGCGCGCTCGCCGCGCCGATGGACTTCGTCGAGGAGCGCACCGTCGGCCCGAGCCTCGGCAAGGAGAACATCGAGCGCGGTCTCAAGGCCGTGGTGTTCTCGTTCCTGTTCGCGCTGGGCTTCTTCCTGTTCTACTACCGCATGTTCGGCGTCATCACCTGCATCGCGCTGCTGCTGAACCTGCTGATGGTGTTCGCGCTGATGTCGGTGTTCGGCGCGACGATGAGCCTGCCCGGCCTCGCCGGCATCGCGCTCACCGTCGGCATGTCGGTGGACGCCAACGTGCTGATCAACGAACGCATACGCGAGGAGTTGCGCGCCGGGTTGCCGCCGCAGAAGGCGATCGCCGAGGGCTACGACCGCGCGTCGGGCACCATCCTCGACGCCAACATCACCGCCTTCCTGGCCGGCCTGGCGATGTTCGCCTTCGGCACCGGCCCGCTCAAGGGCTTCGGCGTGACCACGATGCTCGGCATCGCGACCTCGGCGTACACCGCCGTGTCCGTGTCGCGCGGCATCGCCACGCTGATCTACGGCCGCCGCCGCAAGCTGCAGTCCATCGCGATCTGAGGGAACCGAGTCCATGAAACCCTTCAACGTGTTCCCCTACGACAGCAACATCGACTTCATGCGCCTGCGCGTGATCTCGCTGGTCGTGGCCGCCCTCATCATGTTCGTCGGCATCGGCGCGATGTTCACCAAGGGCTTCAACTTCGCGCTGGACTTCACCGGCGGCGTCGGCGTCGAGCTGGCGTACGACAAGCCGGTCGACGTCGAGGGCGTGCGCAACCGCCTGGAAGAGGCCGGCTTCAAGGGCGCCCAGGTGCAGACCTTCGGCACCGGCAAGGAGCTGCTGATCCGCCTGCGCGACGAAGCGCCGAAGAAGTCCGCCGACGGCGGCGCCAACACCGAGAGCGTGGCCGAGAAGGTGCGCCTGGCGGCGTCCGAGCCCGGCAACGCCGCGCGCAAGCTCAACAGCGACGAGATCAGCCCGCAGGTGGGCCGCGAACTGGCCGAGAACGGCATCTACGCGCTGCTGTTCGTGGTGCTCGGCTTCCTGGTCTACATCTCGTTCCGCTTCGAGTGGAAGTTCGCGGTGGCGGCGATCATCACCACCCTCCACGACGTGGTCGTGGTCGCCGGCTGGTTCGCGATCTCCGGGCACGAGTTCGACCTGACCGTGCTCGCGGGCATCCTGTCGGTGATGGGCTACTCGATCAACGACACCATCGTGGTGTTCGACCGCGTCCGCGAGAACTTCCGCGGCATGCGCGCGACCCCGGCCGAGGTGCTGAACCGCTCGGTCAACCAGACCCTGTCGCGTACGGTGATCACTTCGTTCGTCGCGTTCCTCACCGTGCTGGCGCTGTACATCTACGGCGGCGGTTCGCTGCAGGGCATGGCGGAGTCGCAGATGCTCGGCATCGTCATCGGCACCCTGTCCTCGATCTTCGTCGCCTGCCCGCTGCTGATGTGGCTGGGCGTGAGCAAGCAGGACCTGTTGCCGAAGGCGCGCGACGAGGCGGCGCTGGCGCGTCGTCCGTAATCGATCGCGGGGCATCCGCCCACGAAAAAGGCCGCGCACTGCGCGGCCTTTTTCGTGGAACGGCGCAAAGCACCTTTCGAGGCAGGTTGCCGGCAGATCCCCGGTAGAGCGGTCTTCAGACCGCTGCCTTTTCGGGATGCGACTTCGGGATGCGACGACGGTGGCCGGATGCGCGGCAGAAGAGCAGCGGCCTGAAGGCCGCTCTACCGGACGCGGGGCTCAGTCGAAGGTCTTGGCGTAGCCGGTGTTGACGATGGTCTGCTGCAGCGGCTCGATCAGGCGGACGTTGGCGGCGACGATCTGGCGGGTGCCGATCGACACGTGCATCGGGCCCTGCGCGGCGCCGCGGAAGTCGCAGACCCGGCCGCCGGCCTCGCGCACCAGCAGGGCGCCGGCGGCGATGTCCCACACGTGCAGGCCGGCCTCGAAATAGCCGTCGAGGCGGCCGGCGGCGACGTAGGCCAGATCGAGCGCGGCCGAACCGGCGCGGCGGATGTCCTCGGCGTGGACCAGCAGCGACTTGATGCAGTCCAGCTGCGCGTCGGCGCGTTTGCGCTCGCGCGGGGCGAAGCCGGTGGCGAGCAGCGCGCCCGGCATCTCCTTGCGCTCGGCCACGCGGATGCGGCGGCCGTTGAGCTGGGCGCCGCCGCCGCGGCTGGCGGTGAACAGTTCGTTGCGCAGCGGGTCGAACACCACCGCATGCAGCGGATCGGGGCCTTCGCACAGGGCGATCGAGACGCACCAGTGCGGAAACCCGTGGAGGTAGTTGCTGGTGCCGTCGAGCGGATCGATCACCCAGGTGTAGCGGCTCGGGCCGCGATTGCCCTTCTGGTGGCCGCCTTCCTCGCCGAGGATCGCGTAGTCGGGGTGCGCGCGTCGCAGTTCCTTCATGATCTCGGCTTCGGCCATGCGATCGACGTCGCTGGCGAAATCCATGCGGTCCTTCTCGACCACGTCGATCGCGTCGAGCCGCGAGAGATTGCGGAGGAGGACGTTGCCGCCGGCGCGCGCCGCCTTGATCATCACGTTGACTGCGGGCTGTTGCATGCGGACGGCTCCGGCCGCGCCGGGGGCGCGGGAAAGAAAGGGCGACGGGACAAAGAGCGTTGCGGTTCCGGACCGCCCGGAAAGTTTAACATTGCCGCCATGGCTTCCGCGCATACCGACTCCGCCCATCCCTCGTCCCCGCCCGCGATTTCCGGGGAAATTCCCGCCGGGCGCGTGCGCATCGTGCTGGTCGGCACGCAGCACCCGGGCAACATCGGCTCGGCCGCGCGCGCGATCCGGACGATGGGCTTCTCGCGCCTGGTGCTGGTCGCGCCGGAGCGGTTCCCGCATCCGGAGGCGACCGCGCTGGCGGCGGGCGCGGCCGGCGTGCTGGAGACCGCGGTGGTGGCCGCCACCCTGGCCGAGGCGGTCGCCGACTGCCGGCTGGTGCTCGGCTGCACGGCGCGCAGCCGCCGCATCGCCCTGGAGGAGCTGCATCCCCGGCAGGCCGCCGGCCGCGCGTTCGCGGTCGCCGAGGCCGGCGGCGAGGTCGCGATGGTGTTCGGCCGCGAGCGCACCGGACTGGAGAACGAGGAGCTGCAGCTGTGCCATGCCGCGGTCCACATCCCGTCCGATCCGGACTACGGTTCGCTGAACCTGGCGGCCGCGGTGCAGGTGTTGGCATACGAATTGCGTAACCATGCGATTGGGCACGTGATTTCCGGGGGCGAACCCTCCCGCGAGCAGGCGCCCGAGGCCGGCGGCGGGGTACGCGACCCCGGCCGCGAGCCGCCGGCGACCCACGCCGAGCTCGAAGGCTTCTTCTCGCAATTGGCGGACACCCTCGATGCGATCGATTTCCACAAAGGCCGCACCCCCGCGGCGGCGATGCGCAAGTTCCGGCGCCTGTTCCTGCGCGCGCACCTGGATGCGCGCGACGTGCGCCTGCTGCGGGGCCTGCTGGCCGACGCCAGGCGCATGGCGGACATCGCCGAAGGGCGGATCCCGCCGCCGCGGCGGGACTGACCCGGAGCGCGCCGCGGATCGCCGCCGTCCCCTGGAGCATCGCCCGTGATCGCCGCCCTGGTCCGGATCGCGCTGCTGCTGGCGCTGGCGTCGGCGAGCGTCGTGTCCGCGCCCCGAGCGGCAGCCGCTGACGACCAGCGTCACATTCTGGTCCTCGGCCGGATCAGCGACGACCCGAAGCTGCACTACGAGCAGCTCAAGCCGCTGCTGGATTACGTGGTGCCGCGGATGGCCGACGTCGGCATCCGCGAGGGCCGGGTGCTGATGGCGCGCGACGCCCAGCAGATGGCCAGCTACCTCCGCCGCGGACAGGTCGACTGGGTCACCGAGACCGCCGGCACCGCGATGCTGCTCCAGCAGCGCGGCGGCGCCCAGCCGATGCTGCTGACCGAGCGCGACGGCGTCAGCCGCTACCGCACCCTGTTCCTGGTCCGCGCCGACAGCGGGCTGAACTCGCTCGACGACCTGCGCGGGCGCAGCGTGGCCTTCCAGAACAACGCCTCGACCAGCGCCTACTTCGTGCCGACGATCGAGCTGCTGCGCCACGGGATGTCGCTGAGCCTGCTGCTGTCGCCGATGGACAAGCCCGGCGGCGACAGCGTCGGCTACGTCTTCGCCCGCTCCGAACTGAACATCGGCGCCTGGGTCCACAAGCGCCTGGTCGACGCCGGCGCGATGAGCGAGCTCGACTGGGACAATCCCGAGCGGGTGCCGCCGACGTTCCGCCGCGACCTGGTCGTCATCCACCGTTCGGCGCCGGTGCCGCGCGCGCTGGAAATGGTCCGCGGCGACCTCGATCCGCAGGTCCAGGCGCGGCTGCGCGAGGTGCTGATCGAGGCCTCGACCGATCCGTCGGCGCGCGAGGCGCTGCGCTACTTCTTCAGGACCACCCGGTTCCTGCCGATCGACGCGGACGACCGGCGCGCGCTGGACCGGCTGCGCGAAGGCGTGTCCCAGGTCCGGGCGGTCGTCGAATGAGGGCGTTCGACGGCCTGCAGGCCAAGTTCATGGCGATGATCGGGCTGGCCCTGGCGGTCATGCTCGCGGTCGTGGCCCTGATCTGGCAGCGCCAGACCGCCACCCAGGCCGAAGTGCTGCGGCTGAGCAGCGACGCCACCCGGGTGCTGGTCTACGACCGCCTGCGCCAGCGCGGCGAATCGCAGGTGATGCAGACCGCCGACCTGCTGGTCAATCCGGTCTACTACTTCGACCTCGACGCCATCGGCGCCACCACCCGCAGCATCCTGCACCAGCCGGACGTCGCCTACGTGCTGGTCTACGACGCCAAGGGCGACATCCTGCACGACGGCTCGGGCGACATCCCGACCTTCGGCCAGCGCATGCACGACCCGGTGGCCGCGCGGATCGTCGCCTCCGACGGCCTGCGCGTGCTCAGCGAGGGCGACGTGATGGACGTGTCCTCGCCGATCCGCATCGGCGACCAGCGCCTCGGCGGCGTGCGCGTGGGCTATTCGCTGGCCAAGCTGCGCACCGAGCAGGCGCACGTGGACGAGCAGATCACCAAGCGCCTGCGCGCGCTGGGCTATCGCCACTTCGCCTGGATCGGCCTGCTGCTGCTGTCGCTGGTGTCGCTGGCCGCGTTCGTGGCGATCGTGCTGCAGCGGGCCCTGATCCGGCCGATCCGCCAGCTTTCCGACGCCGCCCGCGAGATCGAGGCGGGCAACTTCTCGGCCGAACTGCCGGCCCACAGCGGCCGCGACGAGGTCGGGACGCTGGTGCGCGCCTTCTCGCGCATGGCCGAGAGCATCGACCGCCACGATCGCGACATGCGGCGGATGGCCTACACCGACTCGCTGACCGGCCTGGCCAACCGGCTGGCCTTCCGCGAGACCCTCGACCAGCGGCTGATGCGGCTGCGCGGCGTCGGCCGCCAGTTGGCGCTGCTGTTCGCCGACATCGACGACTTCAAGCGGGTCAACGACACCCTCGGCCACGACGTCGGCGACGAGGTGCTGATCCAGCTCGCCAACCGCATCCGCGAAGCGGTCGAGCGGATCGGCGGCGACGACGGCGTGCTGGCGCGCTTCGGCGGCGACGAATTCGTGATCCTGATCGAAGGCGGCGGCCAGCTCGAGGACGTCCGCGCCGCCGCCGCGCACCTGGCGGAAACGCTGGTGGCGGAGCTGAGCCGGCCGATCGTGGTCCAGGACCGGCAGGTGTTCCTGGGCACCTCGATCGGCGTGACGCTGTTCCCGGACGACGCCTCGGGCGCGACCATGCTGATGAAGAACGGCGACATCGCGATGTACCAGGCGAAGGTCGCCGGCAAGAACGGCTACCGCTTCTACAGCCGCGCGATGGACCAGGCGGTGACCCGCCGGGTGCGGATCGAGCAGGACCTGCGCGGCGCCTGGGAGCGCGGCGAGCTGACCCTGGCCTACCAGCCGATCCATCGCGTCTCGGACAAGGCCCTGGTCGGCGCGGAGGCGCTGCTGCGCTGGCTGCATCCGGTCCACGGTCAGGTCGCGCCGTCGGTGTTCATCGACGTGGCCGAACAGAGCGGGCTGATCGAGACCATCGGCCCGGCGGTGTTCCGCGCCGCCTGCCGGGACGCCGCGCGCTGGCGCCGCGACGAGGGCGAGGACCTGTTCGTGTCGGTGAACGTGTCCGCGCGGCAGCTGCGCAGCGGCGATTTCCGCGAACAGGTGCTGGTCGCGCTCGCCGAAACCGGGCTGCCGCCGCACCTGCTGCACATCGAACTCACCGAGACCGCGGTGCTCGGCGACGAGGAACAGGCGCGGCAGATCCTCACCGCGCTGCGCGAGGCGGGCGTGAAGGTCTGGCTCGACGATTTCGGCACCGGCTTCTCCGGCCTGAGCCACCTGCGCCGGGTGCCGGTGGACGGCGTGAAGATCGACCGCAGCTTCATCGCCGACGTGCTGCGCGATCCCGACGACCTCGCCCTGACCACCGCGATCATCGCGATGGCGCATTCGCTGGGCATGACCGTGATCGCCGAAGGCGTCGAGAAGGAAGGGCAGTGCGACCTGCTGCGCAGTCGCGGCTGCGACCTGGCCCAGGGCTACTGGCTGGGGCATCCGATGAACATGCGCGATTTCGTCAGCCTGGTGGGTTGACGCGCGACCGGGCCGGACCGCTCAGCCGAAGCTGGCGATCCATGCCCACAGCATCGCGACGAGATTCCCCGAGAGCGCGCCGAACACCCAGATCGCGACCGTGCCGGCCGCCCAGGACACCAGCATCAGGCCGCCGTCGCGTTCGATCAGCGACAGCGCGTAGAGCAGCAGCAGGCCCGCGAACAGGTAGTTGGTGAGCGGGATCGGCAGCGCCAGCAGGATCCCGAGCAGCACCAGCTGCAGCCCCGAGAGCACGGTCGCGACGGGGTGGTCGATCATCCAGAACAGCCGCGGCCGGATGCCTTTCTCCAGCCAGCGCAGGAACCGGTCGGTGCGCTTGTCGAAGCGGACCACGGTGCTGCGCTGCGGCCCGCGGCGGGCGATGAAGCCGGGCAGCCACGGTTTATGTTGCAGGAACAGCAGGTGCAGGCCGACGAGGACCACCAGCGGCCCGCTGAGGCCGCCGGCCAGGCCGGGGATCGGGATCAGCGCCGGCAGCGTGGCCAGCAGCAGGAGCACGCCGAAGGCGCTGCGGCCGAGGTCGTGGACCAGCCCGCGCAGCTCCAGGCGTTCGTCCGGGTCGCCGGCGCACAGCGTGTCGATGGTCGCGCGCAGCCCGAGCGGGCCGTGCTGCGGCCTCGCGCCTTCCCCCCCTGCCTCCGCCGGATCCGGGCCGGCTTCAGGCTCAGCCATCCTCGTCGGGGTCCCGCTGCGCCACCCGCGTCAGCAGCAGCTTGTCGATCCGCGGGCCGTCCAGGTCCACCACCTCGATCCGCCACCCGGCCCACTCGAAGGATTCCGAGGTGTTCGGGATGCGGCCGAAGTGCGCGATCACCATGCCCGCGGCGGTGTGGTAGTCGTGCTCCTCCAGGTGCGGCAGCGCCTGGCCGATCAGTTCGCGCAGTTCGTCCACGGGCAGCGAGCCGTCGACCAGCAGCGAGCCGTCGTCGCGGGTCGTCACCAGCGCTTCGGCATCGGGGGTCTCGCCCGACTGCATCCGCCCGATCACCGCGCCCATCAGGTCGTTGACCGTCACCATCCCGGTGATGTCGCCGTATTCGTCCACCACCAGCGCCAGCGACTGCTGTTCCTCGCGGAAGATCTCCAGCAGTTTCAGCGCGTGGGTGGATTCGGACACGAACAGCGCCGGGCGCAGGGTCTTGAACAGCTCCGGCGCCTGCGATTCGAGGCGGTCGAGCAGCGACTTCACCTCCAGCACGCCGAGCACGTCGGCGTCGCTGCCGCGGTAGACCGGGTAGCGCGAGTAGGGCGTCTCGCGCATCTCGGCGAGGTTCTCTTCGAACGAGGCGGTCGCGTCCAGCCAGACGATCCGGGTGCGCGGGGTCATCATGCTTTCGACCGTGCGGTCGCCCAGGCGCATGACCCGCTGCATCATGTTGCGTTCGTCGTCGTCGATCAGCCCCTGCTCGTGGCTTTCGCTCACCAGCAGCTGGATTTCCTCCTCGGTGATCGCGCTGTCGTCGCCGTTGCCCAGGCGCAGCAGGCGCATCACCCAGCGGGTGCAGGTCGACAGCGCGAACACGATCGGCTTGGCGACGTTGGCGAAGAACTGCATCGGGTAGGCGACCACGACGGCGATCTTCTCCGGGCGCAGGGTGCCGATGCGCTTGGGCACCAGTTCGCCGAGCAGGCCGACCACGAACAGGGTCACCAGGAAGCCGGACACCAGGCCGAGGATGTGGGCGTACGGGGCGAGTTCCGGGATCCGCGACAGCGGCACCGCGATGCTCTCGCCGATCGATTCGCCGCCGAGCAGGCCGATGACCATGCCCAGCGCGGTGATCCACAGCTGCACCGCCGACAGGAATTTTTCCGGTTCGTTGGCCAGTTCCAGCGCCTTGCGCGCGCCCGCGCTGTGCGCGGCCATCTGCTTGAGCCGGCTCTTGCGCGAGGTCAGCACCGCCATCTCGGACAGCGCGAAGAAGGCGTTGAACAGGATCAGCGCCAGGACGATCAACAACTTAGCCATGCCGGACGCCTTCCAGGGCAGGGCGGCGGCCGTGGGACGGCCGGTCACCGGCCAGGGGGAAGGCCGGGGCTACGGGAGCGGGCATGGGGGGCGGCGGGGGTTCGGGCATGGGGTCGGCGGATGATAGCAGGCGGGTCCCGGCGGCCCGGCGACGGCGGGCGAGGGCGCGGCGGGGCGCCGGGCGGGCCGGATGACAGTGGCGTGTCCCCCGGGTGACGGTTCCGGGGCGACTGTCATTTTGAAGTCACAAATCGGACTTACGATATTCACATCACCGTCATCGAGGCGTTCGCCCATGTTCTCCCTGCAGACCATCTTCGGCTCCGGCCAGCAGTTCTACAGCCTGCTCGACGAGGCCGCCGCGGCCGCCTACGAAAGCGCCCAGGCGCTGCACGCCATGATGAAGGCGACCGACCGCCAGCCGGCGCTGGACGCCTTCAAGCTGGCCCGCACCCGCGAGCGCGCCGCCTCCGACAAGATCGGCAAGGCGCTGGTCGACAGCTTCATCACCCCGATCGAACGCGAGGACATCGAGGCCCTGGGCTCGGCGCTGTACAAGATCCCCAAGCAGATCGAGAAGTTCGCCGACCGCTACTCGCTGGCGATCCAGCACCTGGAAGGCATCGACTTCGCGCCGCGCGCGGCGATGCTGGAGCAGGCCGCCGGGGTGGTGGTGGAGATGGTCCGCGAACTGCGCCACCTCAACATCGACCGCATGACCGTGCTCAACGAGAAGCTGCGCGCGATCGAGAACGAGGCCGACCGGCTGATGCTCGAACTCTACCGCGACATCTATTCCGGCAAGCTCGACAGCCTGCAGATGTTCCTGCTCAAGGAGTTCTTCGAGATCCTGGAGAAGGCGATCGACCGCTGCCGCGAGGCCGGCGTCGTCGCCTACCAGATCGTGCTCAAGAACAGCTGACGGGGACGTCGCCATGCTCACCCTCGTGCTGCTGGTCATCCTGGCCGCGCTCGTCTTCGAGTTCATCAACGGCTTCCACGACACGGCGAACTCGATCGCCACGGTCGTCGCCACCAAGGTCCTCAGCCCCGGCAAGGCGGTGATCCTGGCCGCGGTGATGAATCTGATCGGCGCGTTCTCCGGCGTCGCCGTCGCCAAGACCATCTCCTCCGGCCTGATCGACACCGACGTGGTCACCGTGACCTCGCAGGTGCTGATCTGCGCGCTGTCCGGCGCCATCGTCTGGAACCTGATCACCTGGTGGCGCGGCCTGCCGTCGTCGTCGTCGCATGCGCTGATCGGCGGCCTCAGCGGCGCCGCGCTGGCCGCCGCCCACAACGACTGGGCGGCGCTGATCTGGTCCAAGGTCAGCGACGAAGGCTGGACCCACAACAAGGGCCTGCTGTGGAAGGTCGTGGTGCCGATGATCAGTTCGCCGATCGTCGGCTTCACCCTCGGCGCGCTGATCATCGTGCTGCTGTACGCGATCATCGCCGGCATGGCCAAGGCCGGCGGGCCGCTGGCCCGCGCGGTGCGCCCGCGCTGGGTCAACGCGTTCTTCGGCAAGGCCCAGTTCCTGTCCGCGGCCTACATGGGCTACGCCCACGGCCGCCAGGACGCGCAGAAGACCATGGGCATCATCGCGCTGGCGCTGTTCGCGGCGCAGGGCGCCGGCACCCTGGACCAGCTGCCCGCGTGGCTGGCCTTCCTGCACCCGGACGGCGGCAAGGAAGACATCGACAAGTGGGTGATCGCGACCTGCGCGCTGGTGATGGCGGCCGGCACCGCCGCCGGCGGCTGGAAGATCATCAAGACCATGGGCCACAAGATGGTCAAGCTGCAGCCGATCGACGGCTTCGCCGCAGAAACGGCGTCGGCGACGATCCTGGTCACCGCCTCCGCGTTCGGCATGCCGGTCTCGACCACGCACAGCATCTCGACCTCGATCATGGGCGTGGGCTTCGCCAAGAATCCGCGCGCGCTGAAGTTCGGCGTGATCGAGCGCATCGTCTGGGCGTGGATCCTGACCATCCCGGCCGCCGCGGGCGTCGCCTACGGCCTGTTCTCGCTGGTGCGGATGATGGGCTGGGACTGAAGCTTCCCAGATATCCCCGCGAAACGAAGAAGGCCCGCGCGAGCGGGCCTTCTTCGTTGAGGTCTTGCGATGTCGATGCCGGATCGTGTCGTCGCGATCCTGATCGGTGCGATCGCGTCGGCGCGATCGCGACCGGACGCTCAGAGCAGGTCGCCGCCCGCCGACAGCGCGCGTTCGAGCTGGTCGCCCAGGCCGCCGATCTCCAGGATCAGGCGATCGACTTCGGCGCCGCTGAGGCAGTCGTACGGGCGGTTCTCGCACAGTTGCAGGTAGGGCACGCGGTCGAGTTCGCCGATCGCCAGGTAGCCGACCCGGCTTTCCCAGTTGAAGGCGAGCGCGCGGCGGCAGTCGATGCCGGTGGTCGGCGCGATGACCGTGCTCACCCGCAGGTATTCGCGGCCGTCCTCGCCCTCCAGTTCGGACAGGAAGATCGCCTGGTGGCGACGGCCCTGGTCCAGCGAGAGTTCCACGCAGAGCACGTAGGGCTCCTGCATGGTGATCCGGAAGTCGCCGGCGGCGAGATGGCTGCGGACCTGTTCGAAATTGTGCATGGTGCGACTCGGCGGGGAGCGTATCGGGGATTGCGTGGCGATATGCTACCCGCCCATGGCCGCACTGTCTGCCGTCGAACGCATCCTCGCCGCGATCCGCGCCATTCCGCGCGGCGAAACGGCCGCCTATGGCGTCGTCGCGCAGCGCGCGGGCCTGCCCGGGCGCGCGCGCATGGTCGCGCGCCTGCTCTCGCACAACGACGATCCGCGGCTGCCGTGGCATCGCGTGCTGCGCGCCGACGGTCGCAGCGCGTTCCCGCCGGGGTCGGAACAGCAGCGCGAGCAGCTCGATCGACTGCGGCGGGAGGGCGTGGAGATCGACGCGCACGGGCGCGTGCGCGCGGGCCGTCGTCGCGGCCGATCGATGGACGAGGAAGTCTGGGGGCCGGACTGAGCGACGGCCGCGCGCTCAGCGCAGTCCGCCGCCGCGGCGGAACCAGGCGGCGATGCTGCGGCGTTCGCGATGCGCGGGCAGCACCTCGTGTTCGAGTTCGCTCAGGAAACACACGCTGCCGCCGGCGGGCAGCAGCGTCGTTTCGGCGCCGTCCTCCAGCCACAGTCGCAGGCGGCCGCCGTCGTCCTCGTCCCAGTCCTCGTTGAGATAGCTCACCAGCGTCACCACCCGCGCGTCGCTGTCGCGGAAGCGGTCGCGATGGCGCGCGTAGCCGCCGCCGGGCGGGTAGGCGGCGTAGTGCGCCTCGCACTCGTCGAGGCCGAGGTAGAGCAGGCGGTTGAGGTCGCGCCGCAGCCCGTCGAGGTGCACGAGGAAGTCGCGCGCGGGCGAGCCGCAGCGCGGATCGTCCAGCCACAGCGTGGCGTCGTTGCGGATGCCGGCGTGGAGTCCGCGCGCCGCGCCGCGGCCGACCGCCGCCGGGCGCAGCGCGCCCGCGGCCTGGGCCCGTGCGAGGTCGGCGCGCAGCTCGGCGCGCAGCCCGGGCCCGGGCCAGCCGGGCAGCCGGCAGGCGCCGTGGACACGCAGCGCCCCGGCCAAGGCGTCGGCGTCGGGGCGGCCGTTCTGCGGGTCGGGAGCGACGTCGGGAAGCGCGGTCATGCCGGTATGATAAGCGGAGGCGTCTCGGCGCTTTCCCCTTATCCCCCGAGGGCCACGGATGTTGTCCAGGATTCCCCCGGTCGTCCGGGCGCTGCTGATCGCGAACATCGCGATCTTCCTGCTCCAGTACGTCGTGCCGACCGCGTGGCAGGTGCCCCTGCAGTTGTGGCCGGTGATGCCGGACGGCCCCGAGTTCGGACCGGGTTCGACCTTCCTGCCGTGGCAGCCGCTCACCTCCGGCTTCCTGCACGCGGATCTGCCGCATGTCGCCTTCAACATGCTGGGCCTGGTGATGTTCGGCGCACCGCTGGAGTACGAATGGCGCGCGCGTCGCTTTCTCGTCTACTACGCGGCCTGCCTGGTTGGCGCCGGTCTGTGCCAGCTTGCGCTGGCGACCTGGTCGGCCAGCCACGGCGGCGAAGCGTACGCCACGATCGGCGCGTCGGGCGCGGTCTACGGGTTGATCCTCGGCTTCGGCATGACCTTTCCGAACCGCCGCGTCATGCTGCTGTTCCCGCCGATCCCGATGAAGGCGCGCACGTTGGCGATCGTCTTCGGCGTGATGGCGCTGGCGGTGGGACTGTCGGGGCGCGAGCCGGGCGTGGCCCATTTCGCGCATCTCGGGGGCATGTTGTCGGGATGGCTGCTGATCCTCGCCTGGCGCCGCCGGCCGCCCGGCGCGTCGCCGCCCGCGCCGCCCCGCAGGAAACGGCCGTCGCACCTGCGCGTGGTGAAATGAGCGTCGGCGGACGCCGCGGCGCGCGGGCGCGAGGTCGCGCGCGCCGGTCCCTGTGGTATGTTGCCGCCGGCCGGATGCGGACCGAGGACTGCGGGTGACGAGCAGATCATGAAGTGGGATCCCTTCACCATCATCGAGCAGGTGCTGATCCTGCTGGTGATCACCAGTCAGGTCTGGATTTCGATCAAGGTGATCCTCGACTCGGAAGGCGCCGAGCAGTACGTCCGGATCATGTCGTTCGCGACCGGGTTCCTCGCCTTCCTCATCACCCGGGCGCTGGGCGTGACCTTCGCCGACCTGATGCTGATCACGCATTCCCAGAACAACCCGTTCGGGATCATGCTGATCGGCGCGGTGTTCCCGTTCCTGGTCGGCATCCTCATTTCCGAGGGCACGATCATCGCGCTGAAGCTGGGCATGCCGGTGCCGATCCGCATGGTCCTGCTGATCGCGGCCTTCACCCTGTCGCAGGCGGCGTACACCAACTACGTCGCGCTGGCCTCCAAGGTCACCACGCTGGACAAGGCCTTCATCCCGAACCTGTCGTACTCGATCGCGGTCGGCCTGTGGCTGACGTTCCGCTATCGCGACAAGCACACGCCGAACGGGACCAAGTAGTCTCTCCCCGGCAAAGGAAAAGGCGGCCGATGGCCGCCTTTTCCATGGCGCCCGGGCGACGCCGGTTCACCACCAGCCCCACCACGGCCACGGGCTGGGACGGTTGACGACCTCCACGCGCTCGCGCACCGGCCACAGGTAGACCACGTCCGCAGCCACGCGCGGGAAGCGGTAGTCGTAGTCGCCGATCTTGCGGGTCTCGTAGCCGTCGACGCGGCCGGTGAAGGTCACTTCGCGCTTGTCGGTGAACAGGGCGGGGTCGTAGAAGCCCTGGCGGCAGGCGATGAAGCGGCCGCGGGTGTCGTCGTCGGCCCAGTAGGGGCGGCCGGAGCCGCCCAGTTCGGTCGACAGGACCTCGAAGCAGGTGCGGTCGGCCAGCGGCTCGGTGCGGACGATGCGGCCGCCCCAGCGCACCAGCGCGCCGGTGCTGTCCTGCTCGGCGGCCTCGCGCGGGGTGACGGTGGCGAAGCTGCCGCGCAGCGGCTGGACGGCGGTGGCGCAGCCGGCGAGGGCGGCGGCCAGTGCGGCGATGGCGAAGAGGCGTGCGTGCATGGACATCTCCGGAAAAGGGTCAGGGGCGGTGTCGTCGCAGGTCGCGGATGAGGTCGCGGGCCAGGTCGTGGGGACGTGCGGTCCCGCCATGCCCGCGAGCGTACCGCCAATCGGCGAAACGTGCGCTGAGTCCGGCGAGCGCCGCCGACTGCGGGCGCGCGGCGATCACGCGCGCCGCCCAGGGCCCGGCCGGCTCGTGGCGTCCGCGGCCGAGGCCGAGCCGGCGATAGCGCGCCTCCATCGCGCGCCAGGCGCGCAGCACCGGGTCGCGTTCGCGCTCCTGCCGCGTGGCCAGCCAGAACATCCCGCCCAGCGACAGCGCGACGGCCAGCACGAACAACTGGATCAGCCGGGCCGAATCCAGGTCCGGCACGCCGAACGGTTGCAGCAGGCGCCGCTGCCGCGATGCGTCGTAGCCGAGTACGAAATCGTTCCAGCCGCGGCGCAGCCAGTCGCCGACGTCGAACACCGGCGCCAGTCCGGCGAAGCCTCCGAGCATGCCGGGGCGGCGGTCGTCGAGGGTGTCGTAGATGCGCTCGGGCGCGACCGCGGCGGTCGGATCGACCCGCACCCAGCCGCGGTCGTCCAGCCAGATCTCGGTCCAGGCGTGGGCGTCGGAACGGCGCACCAGCCAATAGCCGCCGACCGGGTTGCGATAGCCGCCGGCGTAGCCGGTGACGACCCGCGCGGGGATGCCGGCGGCGCGCATCAGCACCACGAATGCGCCGCTGAAATGTTCGCAGTAGCCGGCCTTGCGATCGAACAGGAACTCGTCGACGGTGTTGCGGCCCATCGGCGGCACTTCGAGCGTGTACGCGAATTCGGCCTCGATCCACGCCAGCGCGCGGTTGGCGATGGCGGCGTCGGCGGCCGGTCCGCGGCCGGCGGCCTCGCTGCGCCAGCGCCGGGCCAGCGCGAGCGCGCGCGGGTTGTAGCCGTCGGGCAGGCGCAGCGCCAGCGCGCGCAGCGGCGGCGGCAGTCCGTCGCCGACCCCGGCGCTGGCGACCGAGGTCATCCGCCAGCGCGTGACCTCGGTCAGCGCCCGCGCCGCGCGCAGGCTGCCGTCGCGATGCAGCTCGGCGCCGTCGGGCGCCGCCAGCGGCACGTCCAGCGCGACCAGGTCGCTGCGCTCGGTCGGCTCGACTTCCAGTTCGTAGTCGTAGCGCGGCGCGTCGGCCGGCGGCACGCTGCGCGCGCCGATCCACCAGGCCCACGGCGACGTGGTCCACGCGCGGCCGTCGAAATTCCACAGCACCGGCCCGCGCCAGTACATCCGCGACGGCGGCGGCGCGTCGCCGGCGAAGGTCGCGCGCAGGGCCGGGCTGTCGTCGAGCATCAGTTCGGCCCAGTCGCCGGGGGCCATGCGGTCGGACAGGCCGGGCGTGCGCAGGGCGCGGTCGGGCACGCCCCACAGCGGCGAGGACAGCCGCGGGAACAGCCAGAACACGCCCATCGCCAGCGGCAGCCCGATCGCCACCATCCGCGCCACCGCGGCGAAACGCCGCCACGGCCGGCGCGCGGTCGCGGCTTCGCCGATCTCGGTGTCGGACAGCCGCTGCAGCGCCGCCAGCACCGCGAGCGTGGCGACCAGTCCCAGCACCAGCGAGCGCGGCCCCTGGTCGAGCAGGAAGGTCGCGAACGGCGCGAACAGCGCGAACCCGAGCAGGCTGCGGGCGTCGCGCAGGCCGCGCAGTTCGACCGGCTTGAGCGCCAGCATCGTCGCCAGCAGCGCGCAGCCGGTATCGCGGCCGAAGCGGAAGCCGTACAGCACCGACACCGTGCCGATCAGGGCGACGATCAGCACCAGCCGCAGCCAGGTCGGCGCGTGGCCGTCGCGGGCCAGCAGCGGCACCGCCACCGCGACCAGCGCGATCCCCGACGCCAGCGCGCCGGGCAGTTGCAGCAGCAGCGGCAACAGGCTGGCGGCCGCGGCAGCCAGCACCCAGCGGCGCGCGTCGCGATCCAGCGGGCGGGCGGCGGCGCGCTCAGCCATGGCCGGGCCCGTCGGGCAGCAGCGCCAGCGCCTTCAGGCAGGCGTGGCGATGCGCCGCCCCCTGCGCCGGTCCCAGCGGCGGCTGTCCGGGCAGGCGCAGGCGGTAGCGGCGACCGTCGCGTTCGGCTTCGTCGACCCAGCGCGCGAGGCGCCGGATCCGCGCTTCCCACGGCAGCGCGGGCAGGCCGTTCCAGTCGAGGTCGAGATCGGCGCCGGAGGGCTGTTCGTAATCGCGCACCAGCAGTTCGTCGCGCCGCGCCGAGGGCTTCCACGCGATCGCCCGGCGCGCGTCGCCGCGGCGATAGGCGCGCAGGTGGTGGACGTCGTCGCCGGCCGGGTGCAGGCGCGCGATCGCGCGGTCGCCGCCGCCCTCGGGCAGCGGCGGGCCGGCGGCTTCCGGCGCTGGATAGACCAGCAGCGGGCGGTCGCTCCAGACGTAGCCCCAGGCGACCACCAGCCCCAGCGGGCGCGTGGTCGACAGCCGCAGCCGGCCCGGGTCGTACCAGCCGCGCCGCTGGGTCGGCAGCGCCAGCACCGCCTCGCCGACGCCGTCGCGCAGCGAACACCAGGCCGCCGCGCCGCCGTGCGCGATGCGCAGGCCGTGGCGTTCGCGACCGGGCTCGGCGCGCAGGTGTACGCGCAGCGCCAGCGGCTGTCCGGCGGCGACCGGATCGGCGCCGACCGCGACCACGCGCAGTCCCGACAACTGCAGGTGCGCCGCGAACAGGCCGGTCTGCGCCGCGCCTGCCAGCAGCAGCGCCAGCAGCAGCGCGGGGTTGTTGTTGTAGTTGAGCGCGCCGACCAGCATCGCCGCGATCGCCGCGGCGAAGAACAGCCCGAATCCGGTCGGCAGCACGTAGATGCGGTGGCGGTCGAACGCCGCCGGCAGCGACTCCGGCCCGCGCGGCCGGGTCAGTCGCGCGGCCCGGCGCTCGAGCCGGGCGCGGAGCGTGTCGCCGGCGTCGGCGTCGGCCATCGTCGGCGCGGGATCAGTCGACCGCGACCGCGCGCAGGATCGCCTCGGCCAGCGACTTGCCGTCGCCGCCGTCGGCGTCCGCGGTCAGGCGATGCGCGGCGACCGCCACGAACAGCGTCTGCACGTCTTCGGGCAGCACGTGCTCGCGCCCGCGCAGCAGCGCGTGCGCCCGCGCCGCGCGCAGCAGCGCCAGGCCCGCGCGCGGGGACAGGCCCACGCGCACGCCGGGGTGGTGGCGGCTGCGCGCGAGCAGCCGCTGCACGTAGTCGATCAGCGCCTCGCTGGCGTGGATGCCGAGGACCGCTTCGCGCAGCGCGCGCACGTCGTCGGCGCCGAGCACCGCCTCGCTGCGCGCGATCAGGTCGCGGCGGTCGGCGCCGGCGAGCAGCGCGCGCTCGGCGTCTTCCGGCGGATAGCCCAGGTGCAGCCGCAGCAGGAAGCGGTCGAGCTGCGAGTCGGGCAGCGGATAGGTGCCCGACAGGTCCACCGGGTTCTGGGTGGCGATCACGAAGAACGGGTCCGGCAGCGGATGGGTGGCGCCGTCGATCGTGACCTGGTGTTCGGCCATCGCCTCCAGCAGCGCGCTCTGGGTGCGCGGCGGCGCGCGGTTGATCTCGTCGGCCAGCAGCACCTGGGCGAACACCGGCCCGGGGTGGAAGCGGAAGCCGCGGGTCTGCGCATCGAACACCGACACGCCGACGATGTCCGAGGGCAGCAGGTCGGAGGTGAACTGGACGCGCTGGAATCCCAGTCCCAGCGTCGCCGCCAGCGCGTGCGCCAGGGTGGTCTTGCCCAGGCCCGGCAGGTCCTCGATCAGCACGTGGCCGTCGGACAGCAGGCCGACGAAGGCCAGCCGCACCTCGTCCGGCTTGCCCAGCACCAGCGCGTTGACCTGCGCCTGGGCGCGTTCGAGGGCGTTGCGGACGGCGTCGTTTAGCATGTGCGGGGCTCGCGGGGGGACGTCACGGCGTTTTCCGGCGGAAGCGAAACAGCGGACGGGCAGTGTAGCGGGGCGAAGGGTCGATGCATCAGACGGTTGCGGCGAGGCGATGTTTCATCGTGCTGTGGGCGGTCATCACGCTGGTCAAGTGCGCGCTCGCCGCGCATCTGCCGCTGTTCGTGGACGAAGCGTTCTACTGGCAGGAAAGCCGGCACCCGGCCTGGGCCTATTCGGACCTGCCCGGGCTGACCGCGGCGCTGGTGGGGCTGGGCGAGGCGGTGGCCGGCCACGGCCTGGCCGGCGTGCGCTGGCCGTTCCTGCTGATCGCGGCGTGGCTGCCGTGGCACGTGGTCGCGATCGCGCGCCGCGAAGCCGGCGACGGCGCGCCTGCGCTCGCCTGGCAGGCCGGATCGCTCGCGCTGCTGCTGCCGCTGCTCGGGACGCTCGGGGTGCTGGCGCTGCCGGACGTGCCGATGGCGCTGGCGACGGTGCTGTGCCTGGACGCCGGCGCGCGGCTGCTGCGCGGCGTGCGCTGGCCGGCGGTCGCGATGCTGGCGGCGGGACTGGCGATCGGCGGGCTCACCCACTACCGCTTCATCGCGGTGATCGGCGTCGGTTTCGTCGCGCTGCTGTCGCTGCCGGAAGGTCGCCGCGCGCTGCGCGACGCGCGGGTCTGGCTGGCGCTGGCGATCGGCGCGCTCGCGTGGTGGCCGCTGCTGCAGTGGAACCTCGCCAACGCCGACGCCGGCCTGCGCTTCCAGTTGGTCGACCGCCATCCCTGGACCTTCCACCTCGACGGCCTGCAGTTCATCCTCGCGCAGGCGCTGTTCGTCACCCCACTGCTGCTGTGGGCGCTGCTGCGCGCCGGATGGGCGGGTCGTCGCGCCGGTACGCCCGGGGCGCGCTACCTCGCGCGCTCGGGTCTGCTGGTGCTGGCCGGCTTCTTCGCGCTGGGCTTCTTCGCCGACAGCGAGCGGGTCAGCTTCCACTGGCCGCTGCCGGCCTGGCTGGCGCTGCTGCCGCTGGCGCCGGCCGTGCTGGCGCGCTGGCCGGCGTTCGCGCGCCGGACCGCCTGGGCGCTCGCCGCGCTGGGGCTGGCCGCCGGCCTCGTGTACTACGCGATCGCCGCGACGCCGGCGATCCGCACGCGCCTGGCCGACAGCAAGGCGTATCCGTCGAACTTCGCCGGATGGGACGTGCTCGCCGATGCGGTCGTCGCGCGCCGCGCGAAGATGCCGGCAGGCACGACGCTGCTCGCCGACGGTTTCAAGATCGGCGCCGAGCTCGGGTTCCTGTTCGACGATCCGCGCATCCCGGTGCTCGACCATCCGCTCAACGTGCACCACGGCCGCGCGCCGCAGCTGCTGCTGTGGGGCCTGCATCGCGACGGCCGGGCCCTGCGCGACACCGCGCCGGCGCTGCTGGTCACCGGCGCTACCGACATCGAATACCGCCGCCAGCTCGCGCACTGGCATGCGCTGTGCGAACGCGTCGGTCCGCTGCCGCCGCCGACGGTGGTCAACATCGACGGCGGCCGCAAGCGCTACCTGCTGTTCGCGCTCACCGGCGCGCGCGCGACCGGGCCCTGCGTCGCGCCGGCGATGGCGTGGATCGATGCGCCGGGGCAGGGGGCGGTCGTGCCGCGCCGGCTCGCGGTGAACGGCTGGGCGTTCAAGGACGGCGTCGGACTGGCCTCGGTGGAGGTGCTGCTCGACGGTCGCCCGTTCGGACGCGCGGGCTACGGCCTGCCGCGGCCGGAGGCGACGGGCTTCTGGGCCAAGTGGCGCGAGGGCGGTTCGACCGATCCGCATCAGCCGAACGTCGGTTTCAGCGCCGAGCTCGACCTTTCCGGCGTGCCGGCCGGCAGCCACCGCCTCGGCCTGCGCCTGCACGGCCGCGACGGCAGCGTCGAGGATTGGCCGGAGCGGGTGATCGTTGTCCGGTAAATGGGCGACCCGGTAGCGGGCGACCGGTAGAGCGGGCTTCAGCCCGCTGCGCCTCGTGTCACCGAGCGCTGCTTGATCGATAGCCGCTTGATCGACAGCTGTTCAGGGACAGCGGGCTGAAGGCCGCTCTACCAGGTTGTGACGTGGCGGCCGCCATCGCGGCGCACGCTCACGGCGCCGCGAAGCCCGCCTCGCGCAGCAGGCGCGCGGTGGCGATCAGCGGCAGGCCGATCAGCGCGGTGGGATCGCGGTTGTCGATGGCCTCGAACAGGGCGATGCCCAGGCCCTCGCACTTGAAACTGCCGGCGCAGTCCAGGGGCCGTTCGCGCTCGACGTAGCGGGCGATCTCGTCCTCGTCGAGCGTGCGGAAGCGCACGACGGTGAGGTCGAGGTGTTCGAGGCGGCGGCCGTCGGGCCCGGCCAGGCACAGCGCGGTGTGGAAGCGGACTTCGCGGCCGGACATCGCCCGCAACTGGGCGATCGCGTTCGCCGCCGTGCCCGGCTTGCCCAGCGGCCGGCCGTCCAGTTCGGCGACCTGGTCGGAGCCGATCGTCCAGGCGTCGCCGGTGCCGGCGGCCACCGCCTCGGCCTTGGCCCGGGCCAGGCGCACGGCGAGGGCGGCGGGCGCTTCGCCCGGGCGCGGGGTCTCGTCGACCTCGGGGCGGGCGGTCGCGAACGGCAGCCCGAGGCGTTCGAGCAGCGCCCGCCGGTAGCTCGAGGTCGAGGCGAGGATCAGGGGCGGCATGGGCCGTGGACGGTCGATGGCCGGTGGAGGTTCAGTCCGACGCCGCGCCGGCCCGGGCCTGTTCGACCAGCGCGAGCTGCTGGTCGATGCGGGCGCGGGCCTGGTCGATCGACTTGCGCATCGCGTCGAGGGTCTTCACCGGCGCGGTGGCGCCGTGCTGCTGCAGCCACAGCCGCTGGCGCAGCATCTCCTGCAGGGCGGTGCGGACGGTCTCGTCCTCGTCGCCGGTGATCGCCTCGATCTCGGCGCGGGCGACCCGCAGCCGGGCCTCGAGCGCATCGGCCGCGTCGAGCAGGCGGGTGTAGGCGCGTTCGCGGGGCAGGGGGCCGCGCGACAGCCGCCAGGCCACGACCAGACCGACGATCAGGACGACCAGGAAGGCGAGGGTCGCCACGGGAAGGGAGAAGACGGTCACACGACGGGCCCGGACGCGGGCGGACAGTCTGCCGTGCCACCGTGCGGCGGGCAAATCGTCGCTGCGACAAGGGCTTGGGGTTTGACAGCGCCCCGGGCTGTCCCTACCATTCCGCGTCTTATGTCCGCTGAAGTGCCCGAAGTCCTGGACGCTTGGCGCATGGCGGCGGCGAGGCGCAGGTTCGAAGGCCGGCTGCCGCTGTCCGCGATGGCCCGTCTCGCCGACCTGTTGGCCGATCCCGAAGGTGAAGCGCGCTTCGCCCTCGAGTTCGGTCACGATGCGTTGAAGACGCCGTTCGCGGAACTGCAGGTCGATGCCGAACTGCCGCTGGTCTGCCAGCGCAGTCTGGAGCGGTTCCTGCAGCCGGTGTCGCTGACCCAGCGCTACGCGCTCGTGCGCGCGGCGGAGGGCGACGACGAGGACGTCGAGGCCGCGCTGCCCCCGGGCTGCGAGGCCCTGATGGTGGCGGACGACGGCCTCGTGCGGCCGGCGGAACTGGTCGAGGACGAACTGATCCTCGCCGTGCCGCTGGTGCCGGTGAAGCCGGGCAGCGAGCCGGTCGAGCGCGACTGGTCGGTGCCGGAGGAAGACGAACAGCGCGCCAGTCCGTTCGCGGCCCTGGCGGCGCTGAAGAAGACCTGAGGACGGCCGGCCCGCGAGGGCATGCCGGACTCGCCCGGGACGACGGCCTCGTCCCGGCCGCGACAAGCGATCCAAGACAAGCATTCAAGATACGCAATTCACGATTCGAGCTGGAGCGATCCCCATGGCTGTGCAGAAATCCCGCGTCACCCCGTCCCGCCGCGGCCAGCGTCGTTCGCACGACGCCCTCACCGCGAAGCAGTTGGCCACCGACCCGACCTCGGGCGAGGTGCACCTGCGCCACCACATCACCGAAGGCGGCTTCTATCGCGGCCGTCAGGTGATCGCGCCGAAGACCAAGGTCGTCGACGAGGAGTGATGCCGCCGGCGCCTTCGTGCGCCCGGCATCGCGCGCCGGCCCCGCCGGCGCAACACAGGGATGCGGCCGAAAGGCCGCGTCCGTTTTTTCCGGGTCCGCCGGCTTCGCCGGCGCCGGGTCCCACCGCGGAACGACCGGCTCCACCGGCGGCCGCCGCAGCGGCCGACGGCCGCACGCGGCCCTCCCGGCTCCGGCTTCCCGACCACAGGGGTGATCGGCTGGCATGAGCGACCGCATCTACGCACGCATCGCGGGCACCGGCAGCTACCTGCCGGAGAAGATCCTCACCAACGACGACCTCGCGCAGTTCGTCGACACCAGCGACGAATGGATCCAGGCGCGCACCGGCATCCGCCAGCGCCACGTCGCCGCCGAGGGCGAGACCACCTGCGACCTGGCCTACCAGGCCTCGCTGCGCGCGCTGGAAGCCGCCGGCGTCGCCGCGTCCGAACTGGACCTGATCATCGTCGGCACGACGACCCCGGACCTGATCTTCCCGTCGACCGCCTGCCTGCTGCAGCACCGGCTCGGCGCCGAGGGCTGCCCGGCGTTCGACGTCAACGCCGCCTGTTCGGGCTTCGTCTACGCGCTGACCGTCGCCGACAAGTTCGTGCGCAGCGGCGCGGCGAAGAACGTGCTGGTCGTGGGCGCGGAAACGCTCACCCGCATGCTCGACTGGAACGATCGCACCACCTGCGTGCTGTTCGGCGACGGCGCCGGCGCGGTCGTGCTCAGGCCGGACACCGAGACCGGCATCCTCAGCACCCACCTGCACGCCGACGGCGGCAAGAAGGAACTGCTGTGGAACCCGGTCGGCGTCTCGGTCGGCTTCCGTCCCGAGGAGAAGAACGCCGGCGTGCGCGTGCTGATGGCCGGCAGCGACGTGTTCAAGCATGCGGTGAAGGCGCTGGATTCGGTGGTCGACGAGACCCTGGAAGCCAACGGCCTCGATCGCCACGACCTCGACTGGCTGATCCCGCACCAGGCCAACCTGCGGATCATCGACGCCACCGCCAAGCGCCTGGACATGCCGATGGAGCGGGTGATCGTCACCGTCGATCGCCACGGCAACACCTCGTCGGGTTCGGTGCCGCTGGCGCTGGACGAGGCGGTGCGTTCCGGCCGCGTGCAGCGCGGCCAGCTGCTGCTGCTGGAAGCCTTCGGCGGCGGCTTCACCTGGGGTTCGGCGCTGCTGCGCTACTGAGCCCGCGCGCCGTCCCCGAGCCGTCGCGACCCCCGGTCGCGGCGGCTTCGTTTTTCTGCGGCCGGCGCGCCCTTCCGACATACGCCCTCGTACAGACAGACCGGCGCTTTCGCCCGTATCATCGCCCCCCGGATTCCAGACCGGCGGTCGCCGCCGGTCGCCACCCCCCACGGATCGCATGAGCCAAGACGCTTCTCCCCATCGCCCGCTGCAGGGCGAGATCGCCCTCGTCACCGGCGCCAGCCGCGGCATCGGCGCCGCCATCGCCGACACCCTCGCCGCACAGGGCGCGACCGTGGTCGGCACCGCGACCACCGACGGCGGCGCGCAGGCGATCGGCGAACGGCTGGCCCCGCTGGGCGGCCACGGCCGCAGGCTCGACGTCACCGACGGCGCCGCGATCGACGCGCTGGTCGAGGCCATCGCCAGGGAGTTCGGCCCGGTCTCCATCCTCGTCAACAACGCCGGCATCACCCGCGACAACCTGCTGATGCGGATGAAGGACGAGGAATGGTCGTCGATCCTCGACACCAACCTCGGCAGCGTCTACCGCACCAGCAAGGCGGTGATGCGCGGCATGATGAAGGCGCGCAAGGGCCGGATCGTCAACATCGCCTCGGTGGTCGGCGTCACCGGCAACCCGGGCCAGACCAACTACGCCGCGGCCAAGGCCGGCATCATCGCCTTCAGCAAGTCGCTGGCGAAGGAGATCGGCTCGCGCGGCATCACCGTGAACGTCGTCGCGCCGGGCTTCATCGACACCGACATGACCCGCGCGCTGCCGGAGAACGCCCGCGAGGCGCTGGTCGGCCAGATCGCGCTGGGCCGCCTCGGTGCGGCGCAGGACATCGCCGACGCGGTGGCGTTCCTCGCCGGTCCCGGCGCCGGCTACGTCACCGGCGAAACCCTCCACGTCAACGGCGGCATGTACATGCCGTGACCCGCGTCGCGACCCGCAGGCCGCGGCAAGGCGGCCCGTCGGTCCGATAAGTCATTGAATCCAATGGCCCGGCCTCCATCCACGGCGGTACCGGGTTTCCCTTACACTATCCACCGCACCATCCTTCCCGGAGCACATACCCCATGAGCAGCATCGAAGAACGCGTCAAGAAGATCGTGGTCGAACAACTCGGCGTCAAGGAAGAGGAAGTCACCAACAATGCGTCGTTCGTCGACGATCTCGGCGCCGATTCGCTCGACACCGTCGAACTGGTGATGGCCCTCGAAGAAGAGTTCGAGTGCGAGATCCCGGACGAGGACGCCGAGAAGATCACTTCGGTGCAGCAGGCCATCGACTACGTCAAGGCCCACGTCAAGGCCTGATCCGTCCGCCTGACACGAAGGGAAGGGTCCACGCGGCCCGACCCGCCGGGCATGACGCCCTCCCGGGCCCGCGCCCGGGCCACGCCGGGGCCGCATCGCGGCCCTCTGCGTTTTGCAACTCCATCGATACCTTTCCCGCCGCGCGGCGCATCGCATTCCCCGCGTCCGCGGCCCGCGTTCCGGAGTCACTGCTATGTCGAAGCGTCGCGTCGTCGTCACCGGCCTGGGCATCCTCTCGCCCCTGGGCAACGATCTGGCCAGCAGTTGGGACGGCATCGTCAACGGCCGCAGCGGGATCGGCCCGATCACCCAGTTCGACATCGAGGGATACACCACCCGCATCGGCGGCGAGATCCGCGGCTTCGATCCGGCGCAGTGGGTGCCGGCGAAGGACGTCAAGAAGATGGACACCTTCATCCACTACGGCGTCGCCGCCACCGTGATGGCGCTGCGCGACGCCGGGCTGGAGATCACCGACGCCAACGCCGAGCGCATCGGCGCGATCATCGGCTCGGGCATCGGCGGTATCCACGGCATCGAGGAGCAGACCATCCGCCTGCACGAAGGCGGCCCGCGTAAGGTCTCGCCGTTCTACGTGCCGAGCACGATCATCAACATGCTGCCGGGCCAGATCACGCTGATCACCGGCATCAAGGGCCCGAACTTCTCCGCGGTGTCGGCCTGCGCCAGCTCCAACCATTCGATCGGCACCGCGATGCGCATGATCCAGTACGGCGACGCCGACGCGATGATCGCCGGCGGCGCCGAGCGTGGCACCACGCCGACCTCGGTCGGCGGCTTCTGCGCGATGAAGGCGATGAGCACCCGCAACGACGACCCGACCCGTGCCTCGCGTCCGTGGGACCGCGACCGCGACGGTTTCGTGATCGGCGACGGCGCCGGCATCCTGGTCCTCGAGGAATACGAGTTCGCGAAGGCGCGCGGCGCGCGCATCTACTGCGAACTGGTCGGCTCCGGCGCCAGCTCCGACGCCTACCACATGACCGCGCCCAGCGAGGACGGCGACGGCCCCGCGCGCTGCATGAGCGCGGCGCTGCGCGATGCGGGCATCGATCCCGCGCGCGTGGGCTACCTCAACGCGCACGGCACCTCGACGCCGCTGGGCGACCTCGCCGAGACCCAGGCGATCAAGCGCGCATTCGGCGATCACGCGAAGTCGCTGATGGTCAGCTCGACCAAGTCGATGACCGGCCACCTGCTCGGCGCTGCCGGCGGCGTGGAAGCGGTGTTCTCGGTGATGGCGCTGCACACCGGCATCGTGCCGCCGACGATCAACCTCGACGCGCCCGGCGAAGGCTGCGACCTCGACTACGTGCCGAACACGGCGCGCGAGCGGCGCCTCGACTACGTGGTGTCGAACGGCTTCGGCTTCGGCGGCACCAACGGCACGCTGGTATTCGGCCGTCTCTGATTCCCGCCATCCGACGTCCCCGCCTGGTCCGCCGCCGCGGAAGGCCGGCATGATCGTCACCCGCGCACTGCCCGACGACTGCGATCCGCTGCGCCTGCAGCGGCGCGCGCCGTCGCGCTATCCGCTGCTGCTGCAGTCGACTTCGTCCTCGCTCGCGCCCGGGCACGCGCTCGCGCGTTGGGACCTGCTGCTGGCGACCGGCGGCGAGGCGCTGCGGCTCGATCGCGACGGCCGCGTGCGCGACGAGACCGGCGCCGATCGCGGCGGCGATTTCCTCGACGCGCTCGACGCGGCGTGGCGCGCGCTGCGCACGCCGCGCGACGAGCCGCGCTGGCCGTTCCACGGCGGCTGGGCGCTGCTGCTGACCTACGAACTCGCCGCGCAGGTCGAGCCGGTGCTGCGGCTGCCGCCCGCCGAAGGCGCGCTGCCGGTGGCGCTGGCGCTGCGCTGTCCGGCCGCGCTGATCCGCGACCGGGTCACCGGCGAATGCGTCGCGCTGGCCGAAGCCGGCGCCGAAGCGTGGCTCGACACGATCGCCGACGATGCCGCGGTCGCGGCCGACGCCGCGCCGGCGTGGTCCGCGCCCGACGCCCTGCGCGAGGATGCGCCGGAGCGCTTCACCGACGGCGTGCGCCGCATCCTCGACTACCTCGCCGCCGGCGACGTGTTCCAGGTCAACCTCTCGCGGGCGTGGCGCGCGCGCTGCGCGACGTATGCGCCCGACGCGCTCTACGCACGCCTGCGCGAGGCCAGCCCGGCGCCGTTCGCGGGGATGTTCGCCGGCAACACCGACGGCCGGCCGTGGGCGGTGGTGAGCTCGTCGCCGGAGCGCCTGGTCGCGGTCCGCGGCGACGTCGTCGAAACGCGCCCGATCGCCGGCACCCGCCCGCGCTTCGCCGGCGACGACGACGGCGCGCGCATCCGCGAGCTGGTCGGCAATCCCAAGGAGCGCGCCGAGCACGTGATGCTGATCGACCTCGAACGCAACGACCTCGGTCGCGTCTGCGCGCCGGGCAGCGTCGAGGTCGACGAGCTGATGACGGTGGAAAGCTATTCGCACGTGCACCACATCGTCAGCAACGTCCGCGGCCGGCTGCGCGCGGACGCCACGCCCGGCGCGACGATCCGCGCGGTGTTCCCCGGCGGCACCATCACCGGCTGCCCGAAGGTGCGCTGCATGCAGATCATCGCCGAACTCGAGGGCGAGGGCCGCGGCGCCTACACCGGCGCGTTCGGCTGGTTGGACCGCAACGGCGACCTCGACCTCAACATCCTGATCCGCAGCGCCGAGATGCAGGCCGACGCCGACGGCGGCGCGACGCTGCGCTTCCGCACCGGCGCCGGCATCGTCGCCGACTCCGATCCGCAGCGCGAACTCGACGAGACCCGCGCCAAGGCCCGCGGCCTGCTCAAGGCGCTGGGAGCGGGGGCATGACCAGCGACGCGCGCGCGGATGCGCGTGCCGACCTGCGCGCGTGCCTGCGGGTCTTCGTCGGCGATGCGCCGGCCGACGCCGCGGCGGAGACGCTCGCGACCGGCCGCGGCCTCGCCTACGGCGACGGCGTGTTCGAGACCATGCGCGCGACCGGCGGCACGCTGCCGTGGTGGCCGGCGCACCGCGCGCGGCTCGTCGCCGGCGTGGCGCGGCTGGGCATTGCGCCGCCGCCCGACGCGGTCCTCGACCGCGAGGTCGCGGCGTTCGCCGAGGCGGCGGGCGAGGCCGCGATCAAGCTGATCCTCACCCGCGGCAGCGGCGGGCGCGGCTATGCGCCGTCGGCGGACGCCGCGCCGGTGTGGCTGCTGCAGGCCGCGCCGTTGCCGCCGCCGATGCGCGCCGGCGGGCTGGTCGTGCGCTGGTGCGAGACGCGGCTGGCGCTGCAGCCGGCGCTGGCCGGGCTCAAGCACTGCAACCGGCTCGAACAGGTGCTGGCGCGCGCCGAGTGGCGCGACCCCGGCATCGACGAGGGCCTGATGCGCGACGCCGACGGCCGCGTCGTCTGCGCGACCGCCGCCAACCTGTTCGTGCTGCGCGGCGGCCGCTGGTCGACGCCGGCGGTGGATCGCTGCGGCGTCGCCGGCGTGTGCCGGGCGCTGCTCGTCGAACGCCTGGACGCCGAAGTGACGACGCTGTCGGTCGAGGACGTCGGGTCCGCCGACGCGCTGCTGCTGTGCAACGCCCTGCGCGGTATCCTGCCCGTGGCCCGGCTCGATGCGCGGGCCCTGGCGCCGCATCCGGCCGTGGCCGGGGCGCGGCGCCTGCTGGCCGCCGCACATCCCGCCTTCGCCTCGCCCGAGGACGTTCCGTGAGTTCGCGATCCCCGTTCCGTTTCGTTCGCTGGTTGTTCCTGCTCGTCGGCCTCGCGGTGGTCGCGGCGGGCGTCGCCGGCGTGTTCGCGTACCGCCACTACCACGACTTCGCCGATGCGCCGATCGCCGGCCTCGCCGACGGCGACACGCTGGTGGTCGATCCCGGCGATTCGCTGCCGAAGGTGCTGCGCAAGCTGGAGGCGCGCGGCGTGTCCGTGCGCGCGATGGAATGGCGCGCGCTGGCGAAGGAGACCGGCGCCGCCGGCCGGATCCAGATCGGCGAGTACGCGCTCAAGCCCGGGATCACGCCGCGCGAACTGCTGGTCGCGATGCGCGACGGCAAGGTGCTGCAGTACCGCTTCACCATCGTCGAGGGCTGGAACATCCGCGAACTGCGCGCGGCGATCGCGAAGGCGCGGCCGCTGAAGCAGGACGGCGCCGCGCTGGACGATCGCGCGCTGATGAAGGCCATCGGTCGCGGCGGCCAGCATCCGGAAGGCCGCTTCCTGCCCGAGACCTACGTCTACACCAGCCACGACAGCGACCTCGACGTGCTGCGCCGCGCCGCCGACGCGATGGACAAGGCGCTGGCCGCGGCCTGGGCCGGCCGCGACAAGGACCTGCCGCTGCAGTCGGCCTACGAACTGCTGACCCTGGCGTCGATCGTCGAGAAGGAAACCGGCATCGCCGAGGAGCGCCCGCAGATCGCCGGGCTGTTCCTGCGCCGACTGAAGGCGCCGATGCGGCTGGAGACCGACCCGACCGTGATCTACGGCCTGGGCAGCGCCTACAACGGCAACATCCGCAAGGTCGATCTGCTCACCGACACGCCGTACAACACCTACACCCGCGACGGCCTGCCGCCGACCCCGATCGCGATGCCCGGCGAGGACGCGCTGCGGGCGGTCGCGCACCCGGCGCCGGGCGACGCGCTGTTCTTCGTCGCGGTCGGCGACGGCAGCGGGCGGCACGTGTTCACCCGCACCTACGCCGAGCACCGGACCGCGGTCGCCGATTACCTGCACCGCTATCGCGCACAGCGCGCGGCCGAACGCGAGGGCCGCGCGCAGTGACCGGGCCGGTCGCCGCCGACATCGCCGCGGGCGGCCTTGCGGCCGACGCGCCGCTGCCGCGGCATCCGCGCTTCGTCTCGCTGGAAGGCGGGGAGGGCGCGGGCAAGACCACCGTGCTCAACGCGCTGCGCGAGGCGCTGCTGCACACCGGCGCCGAAGTGGTGAGCACGCGCGAGCCCGGCGGCACGCCGCTGGCCGAGCAGATCCGCGAACTGCTGCTGCATCCCGGCGACGAGAAGCCGTCGGCCGAGACCGAACTGCTGCTGATGTTCGCCGCGCGCGCGCAGCACGTGCGCGGGACGATCCTGCCGGCGCTCGAGCGCGGCGCATGGGTCATCAGCGACCGCTTCACCGATTCCAGCTACGCCTACCAGGGCGGCGGACGCGGCCTCGATCCGGCGTTCATCGCCGAACTCGAACGCCGCGTCGTCGGCCTGCGCCCGGGGCTGACGCTGCTGCTCGACCTCGGCGTCGCGCAGGGGCGCGAGCGCACCCGCGGGCGCGACCTGGTGTTCGGCCAGACGCCCGATCGCATCGAGCGCGAGCGCGACGATTTCTTCGAGCAGGTGCGCCGCGCCTTCCTCGCGCGGGCGCGCGCCGAACCCGAGCGGGTACGCGTGGTCGACGCCTCGCAGCCGGCGCAGGCGGTGGCCGACGACGCGGTCGCGATCCTGCGCCTGTTCATGGCGCGCAGCGCGGCGGAGCAGGCGTCGTGAGCTGTCGCCGTGAACACGCTGCGATGGGCATGCCCCCGATGAGCATGCCCCGATGAGCACGCTCGAACTGCCGCCGCTGGCGCCCTGGCAGCAGCGCGTGTACGCGCAGGCGGCGGCCGCGCTCGACAGCGGGCGGCTCGGCCACGCGCTGCTGCTGTGCGGCCCGCCGCGACTGGGCAAGCGCGCGGTCGCCGAGCGCCTCGCCCGCCGCCTGCTGTGCGAGGCGCGCGGCGCCGACGGCGAGGCCTGCGGCCGCTGCCGCGGCTGCCTGCTGTTCGCCAACCGCCACCAGCGCGATCCGCTGGAAGTGCGTCCCGACGGCGCGCCGGCGCATCCGTTCGGCCACGCCGGGCATCCGGACCTGATGCTGGTCGGCCACGAGGTCAACGACAAGACCGGCAAGCCGCGCACCGAGATCGTGATCGAGCAGATCCGCCGGCTGTCCGAGAAGCTGGCGCTGACGCCGCAGTACGGCGGCGCGCAGATCGCGATCCTCGACCCGGCCGACGCCATCAACCACGCCGCCTGCAACGCGCTGCTCAAGACCCTGGAGGAGCCGCAGGACGGCCGCTACCTGTGGCTGGTCAGCGCCCAGCCCGCGCGCTTGCCGGCGACGATCCGCAGCCGCTGCCAGCGACTGGAGTTCCGGCTGCCCGCGCGCGCGGAGGCGCTGGCCTGGCTGGGCGCGCAGGGCCATGCCGACGCGGCCGCCACCGAGGCCCTCGACGCCGCCCGCGGCCACCCCGGGCTGGCCGACGCCTGGCTGCGCGACGGCGGGCTGGCGCTGCGCCGCGAGGTCGCCGGCGACCTGCAGTCGATCCGCCGCGGCGAGCGTTCGCCGCTGGAGGCCGCGCAGCGCTGGGCCGGCGAGGACGATCTCGACCTGCGCCTGCGCCACGCCGCCGACCTGGCGCTGGCCGAGGCCGCCCGCTTGACCGATCCGGTTGGAATCCGCACCCTCGCATCCTGGTTCGATGCCGCCAACCGCACCCGGGACCTGCTGCGGACCACCGTCCGCGCGGATCTCGCGCTGGCCGAACTCCTCGCCCAGTGGCGGGGCGCGGTACCTCCCGCTTCCGGAGTCAGACGATGAACGCCAAGGTCGCCGGCGCCCGCCAGGGCATCCTGTCCCTCGCCGTCAAGGACAAGAACGCGCTGTTCCAGGCCTACATGCCCTACATCAAGGGCGGCGCGGTGTTCGTGCCCACGGCCAAGCGCTACTTCATCGGCGACGAGGTCTTCCTGCTGATGACCCTGCCCGAATCGGCCGAGCGCCTGCCGGTGGCCGGCAAGGTCGCCTGGGTCACGCCGGCCGGCGCCCAGGGCAACCGCACCGCGGGCATCGGCGTGCAGTTCGCCGACAGCGCCGAGGGCGAGGCGGTGAAGAACAAGATCGAGGCGATCCTCGCCGGCATCCTGACCTCGGACAAGCCGACCCACACGATGTGAGTCCGGGGCAGGTCCGGGAGCCCCGCGTGCCGCCGAAACCCTTTTCCCCGAGCTGCGAGCGCAACCGCGGGCCGATCCTCGACGTGCTGCGCACGGCGTTCGCCGACCGCCGGCGGGTGCTGGAGATCGGCAGCGGCACCGGCCAGCACGCGGTGCATTTCGCGGCGGCGATGCCGTGGCTCGAATGGCAGTGCGCGGACGCCGAGGCGCACCTGCCGGGCATCGGCCAGTGGCTGGCCGAAGCGGCGCTGCCGAACACGCCGCCGCCGGTCGTGCTGCAGGCGATCGCCGACCCACCCGGGCTGGCGCCGCCGCCGCCGGGCCGGTTCGACGCGGTGTTCAGCGCGAACACGCTGCACATCATGGGCTGGCCGGAGGTCGAAGGCTTCTTCGCCGGGCTGGCGGCGGTCTGCACGGCCGACGCGGTGCTCGCGGTCTACGGGCCGTTCAACGTCGGCGGCGCGTTCACCAGCGACAGCAACCGCGAGTTCGACGGCTGGCTGAAGGCGCGCGATCCGCGCTCGGGCCTGCGCGATCGCGAGGCGGTCGACGCGCTCGCGCGGGCGGTCGGGTTCCGCGCGGCGGAGGTCGTCGCGATGCCCGCGAACAACCAGATGCTGCTCTGGCGGACGTGACACAATCGCCCGGATCGAAACCGGGGAGCGTCGTCCGATGTCCATGCCCTTGCCCGCGATGCGCGCGCTCGCCGCATCGCTGTTGGTCGCCTGCTGCGCCACGGTGTCGGCGGACGAGGGCGATCCGCCCGAGGTGACGTACCCGGCGCTGCCGGCGCGCGGCGCCACGCCGGAGGCCTTCGCGCCCGCGGGGTGGGCGATCGAGATGCGCGCCGCCGGCGATCTCGACAAGGATGGCCGCGACGACCTGGTCCTGGTGCTGCGCATGCACGACCCGGCGAACGTGATCCACAACGACGGGCTGGGTCCCGACGAATTCGATACCAATCCGCGCATGCTCGCGGTGCTGTTCGCCGATGCCGGGGGCTACCGGCTCGCGGCCGAGGATCATGCGCTGGTGCCGCGGCCGGACAATCCGGTGATGGACGACTACCTCGACGGCGACGGCGCCGTCAGCGTGCAGCGCGGCGGGTTCTCGGTGGGGCTGCACGCCTGGGCCAGCGCCGGCACCTGGTACACCAGCGGCACCACGTTCACCTTCCGCTGGCAGGAAGGCTGCTTCCGGCTGATCGGCTACGACCGCATGGAGGCGCATCGCGCCAGCGGCGAGACGACCACGATCAGCGCGAACTATCCCGCCCGCCGCGCGACGGTCGAGATCGGCAATTTCAGCGAAGACGGCCCATCGAAGACGCGCACGCTGCGGTTGCCGGCCAGGCCGATGCCGTGCCTGGCCGACATCGGCAACGGCTTCGATTTCGATCCGGGCGTGCCGGCCGAATGAACGCCGGCCCCGCATGGGGGCCGGCGTCGTGCGAGGTCGCGCGGTGCGCGGGCGCGAGGCCCGCGACCGTCACTTGAACCGGTATTCGACCAGCAGCGAATAGGCGCGTCCGCGCGGATCGCCGACGCGCGCTTCCCAGCCGGCGCCGGCGGCGAAGTCGTTCATGTGGGCGGTGAACGGCGGGTCCTGGTCGAGCAGGTTCTTGATCCCGAACGCCAGCTTGAGGCGGTCGATGCCGGTCCAGGTCACGCTGTAGTTGTAGGTGGTGTAGCCGTCCACCTGCGGGCGCCAGTCCGGCGGGGTGTAGCTGCCGTTGGCGACGCTCGCCGGCGGCTCGTCGTAGTAGCCGTCGCGATGGATCTGGCTGAGCGTGTGCGACCACTTGCCGCGGCTGTAGCTGAGGTTGAGCGTGTGCTTCCAGCGCAGCGGCAGGTTGTAGTAGCGGACGTAGCGGCCGACCAGGTTCTGCGAGTACGGCAGCGTCTCCAGCGCCTTGGTCTGGAAGTTCTGGATGTAGCTGCCGTTGAGGTTGAGGTTGAGGCGGCCGCCGGCGACTTCGCCGCCGAGGTTGGCGTCCAGCTCCAGCCCGCGCATCAGGCTGCCGCCGGAGTTGATGTAGCGGCGGTCGATCGCCACCACCTCGCCGGTGGAATCGCGGATCCAGTTGCCCGAGAACTGGTCGTAGTACTGGATCAGCACGTCGCGCGGCGCCGAGCGGATGGTGTTGGTGCGTTCGATCTCCCACCAGTCCAGCGCGATGTTGAGCTGTTCCATCGGCGAGTAGACGACGCCGAGGCTGCGCTGGGTCGACTCCTCCGGGGCGAGGTCGGTCTTGCCGCCGAAGATCTCGACCGGGCGGATCACTTCGCAGCCCGGCACCGTCGGCTTGGCGATGCCGCCGGGGCAGGTCGCCGGGTCGGCGAGGTCCTGGCCGGTGTACTGCACCTCGCTGACGCCGTTGTAGAGCTGGTTGAAGCTGGGCACCTTGAAGCCGGTGCTGTAGGCGCCGCGGAACAGCAGCCAGTCGAACGGCCGGAAGCGGAACGAGACCTTCGGGTTGGTGGTGCCGCCGAAGCCGCTGTAGTGGTCGTAGCGGCCGGCGAGGTTGAGGTCGAAGCGCTCGAAGATCGGCAGCTCGAATTCGACGTAGGCCGCGGCGATGTCGCGGCGCACGTTGTCCAGCGCGTTGGCGTCGTCGAACGGCGCGTTGAACACCGGCCGCTTCTGGGTGCGCTGGTCGCCGTCGAACAGGAATTCCTCGCGGCGCAGATCGACGCCCGCGGCCATCGCCACGTCGCCGCCGGGCAGGTGGAAGAAGCCGAGGTCGCCGGTGAACGAGGCGTCCAGCGAGGTCACCACCGATTCGCCGCCGTAGAGCTTCACGCCGCGCGCGGACGCGGCCGCGAGCGCGGCCATGGCCTCGGGCGACTGGCTCTGGCCGGGCGCGAGGAACGGATTGAGCAGGCCGCTGCCGAGGATCTGGCGCAGCGAGTCGGTGTAGTAGTAGCCGCTGCCCAGGGTCGACTCCGACTTGCTGCTGCCGCGCACCAGGCCGACGTCGTAGCTCCAGCTGCCGATCGGGCCGCCGATGCCGGCGACGATGCGATACGAGTCGGTGGTCGTCTCGATCTGGCGCGGGCCGCAGGGCATGCAGCGCCAGCGGTAGGCGATCGGGGTGCCGCGGGCGTTGAGCTGCGCGGCGCCGAAGTAGGCCGCCAGCGCGTCGTAGACCGCGTCGTAGGTGGCCTGGGTCAGCGCGTTGCGCGGATACCAGGTGCTGGGACCCAGCGAGGTGACCGCGGTGGACGTGCTCGACGAGATCTGGTTCGGCTCGAAGGTCTTGGCGACCTCGACCCGCGACGCGGCGAGTTCGAAGTAGGCCTCGTGCGCGCCGCCGAGACGGTAGGTGGCGCGGCCGATGAAGTCGACGTTGTCCTGCGGCTGCTGGATCACCGCGGCGGCGGCGTAGTCCCAGGCGCAGGCGTAGCGCGAGGCGGGCGAATTCCACAGCCGGTAGCCGTAGGGACCCATGTCCGGCCCGGCGGCTTCGCAGCCGGCCGCGCCCGGCAGGTTGTAGATGTTGACCGCGGTCATGCGGGTGGTGCCGCCGCCGGGCGCGAGCACGCCGTTGCGCAGCAGGCTGCTGGCGCCGGTGCCGCTGCTGCCGAGGCTGAAGACGGTCGCGAACGGGGTGCCGCGGGTGTCGGGCGACAGCCCGCGATCGGGCTGGAAGGCGTTGGAGAAATCGCGGTCGTGGCCGCCAAGCATCGTGTTGCGCTTGACGCTGAGGGTGCCGAAGGCGTTCCAGCCGTCGTTGTCCAGGTCGCCGTGGCCGAACAGCAGGTTGCTGCTGTAGATGTTGCCGCCGCCGGCTTCGGTGATGTCGACGAACATCGACGCCTGCAGGCCGGCGTAGTCGCGCTTGGTGATGAAGTTGATCACGCCGCCGATGGCATCGGTGCCGTAGATCGCGGAGGCGCCGTCGCGCAGCACCTCGACCCGGTCGATGGCGGCGAACGGGATCGCGTTGAGGTCCACCGCGCGGCCCTTGAGGCCGTGGGTGGCGACGCGGCGGCCGTTGAGCAGCACCAGGGTCGCGTCCGCGCCCTGGCCGCGCAGGTTGGCGCCGGAGACGCCGTTGTTGCCGCGCTGTTCCTCGCTGACGATGCCGGCGTTGCTGGCCAGGTTGTCCGACCCGTTGCCGGCGATGTTGAGCGTCATCAGCAGCTGTTCCGCCGAGGTGATGCCCTGCGCGTCGATCTGCGCCTTGCTGAAGGTGGTGATCGGCAGGGCCTGCTCGGACAGCGCGCGCTTGATGCGGCTGCCGGTGACCGAGATCCGGTCGAGGGTGCCGACCCGGTCGCCGGCCGCCTGGTCCGCGGTGGCCGGGTCGGGGGCGGCGTCCTGGGCGATCGCCGGCAGCGCCATGGCGGCCAGCAGGGCGACGAAAAGGCGTGTGGCGCTGGGCATCTTGCGTACGGACATGCGTGATCCCTCCCCCGGGAGTCTGGATGTGGATTGCGGTCCGGCCGGGGTCGCCGGCGGACCGGCCCCGGCGCACCGGCCCCGTTTCCCCCGGGGCGATGCCAACCGCCGTCGCGTAATCTAGCAGGTCGCCGTCACGGGCTTGTCATGTCCCCCTGGTCGGACCCGGCGCACGGCCAGGCGGCCCGCGCGATGCGGGCCGTCCGCGTCCCGGAGGCCGGGAACGCCCCGGACCGGCAGGGCGGCCGGGGCGGGGGGCGCCGGGCTCAGGCGTCCGCGGCGTCGCGGTAGGCGTCGACCGGGATGCAGGCGCACATCACGTTCTTGTCGCCGTAGACGTTGTCGACGCGGGCCACCGGCGGCCAGTACTTCTGCTGCCGCAGCGTGGCCAGCGGGAACACCGCCAGCTCGCGCGGATAGGCGTGGGTCCACTCGCTGGCGGAGGCCATCGTCGCGGTGTGCGGGGCGTGCTTGAGCGGGTTGTCCTCGCGATCCAGGCGGCCGTCCTCGACCGCGCGGATCTCGTCGCGGATCTGGATCATCGCGTCGATGAAGCGATCCAGTTCGTGCTGCGACTCGGATTCGGTCGGTTCGACCATCAGCGTGCCGGCGACCGGGAAGCTCAGGGTCGGCGCGTGGAAGCCGAAGTCGATCAGGCGCTTGGCGACGTCTTCGGCGGAGATGCCGGTGGCGTCCTTCAGCGGGCGCAGGTCGAGGATGCACTCGTGCGCGACCAGGCCATTGCGGCCGGTGTAGAGGGTCCTGTAGTGCGGCGCGAGCCGCTTGGCGATGTAGTTCGCGTTGAGCAGCGCCACCTGGGTGGCCTTGCGCAGGCCGGCGGCGCCCATCAGGGTGACGTACATCCAGCTGATCGGCAGGATCGAGGCCGAGCCGAAGCTCGCCGCGCTGACCATGCCGACGCTGCCGTCGCCGACGCCGCGGGTGCGCAGGCCGTCCTCGCCGAGCGCGCCGGGCAGGTACGGCGCGAGGTGCGATTTCACCGCGCACGGGCCCACGCCCGGGCCGCCGCCGCCGTGCGGGATGCAGAAGGTCTTGTGCAGGTTGAGGTGCGACACGTCCGAGCCCCACTTGCCGGGCTTGGCGACGCCGACCAGCGCGTTCATGTTCGCGCCGTCGGTGTACACCTGGCCGCCGTGGCGATGCACGATCTCGCAGATCTCGACCACGTCCTCCTCGAACACGCCGTGCGTGGACGGGTAGGTCATCATGATCGCGGCGAGGCGATCGCCGTATTTCTCGGCGTTGCGGCGGATGTCCTCGACGTCGACGTTGCCGTTGGCGTCGGTGCGGGTGACGACCACGGTCATCCCGCACATGTGCGCGGAGGCCGGGTTGGTGCCGTGCGCGGAATCCGGGATCAGGCAGATGTCGCGATGGCCCTCGCCGCGCGCGCGGTGGTAGGCGCGGATCGCGAGCAGGCCGGCGTATTCGCCCTGCGCGCCGGAGTTCGGCTGCAGGCTGACCGCGTCGTAGCCGGTGCATTCGACCAGCATCGCCTCGAGGCCGTCGATCAGCTCGCGGTAGCCCTGCGCCTGGTCGGCCGGCGCGAACGGATGGAGGTTCGCGAATTCCGGCCAGGTCACCGGGATCATCTCCGCGGTGGCGTTGAGCTTCATCGTGCAGCTGCCCAGCGGGATCATCGTGCGATCCATCGCCAGGTCCTTGTCGGCCAGCGCGCGCATGTAGCGCAGCAGTTCGTGCTCGCTGTGGTGGGTGTTGAACACCGGGTGGGTGAGGAACGTCGAGGTGCGCTGCAGTTCCGCCGGGATCAGCGACGGCGCGGTCGCGTCCAGCGCGTCGATGTCCGGCAGCGTCGCGTCGTCGCCGCCGAAGATCCGCCACAGCAGTTCGATGTCGGCGCGGGTGGTGGTCTCGTCCAGCGAGATGCACAGGTATTCGCCCCACGCCTTGCGCAGGTTGGCGCCCAGCGACACCGCGCGCGCGGCGATCGCGTCGGTGCGCTCGCCGGTCTTCAGGCACAGGGTGTCGAAGGCGCTGCCGTGGTGCTGGCGCTCGAAGCCGAGCGAGGCGAGGCCGGCCGACAGGATCGAGGTCAGCCGGGCGACCCGGCTGGCGATCCGGACCAGACCCTCGGGGCCGTGGTAGACCGCGTACATCGAGGCCATCACCGCCAGCAGCACCTGCGCGGTGCAGATGTTGGACGTCGCCTTCTCGCGGCGGATGTGCTGCTCGCGGGTCTGCAGGGTGAGGCGATAGGCCGGCTTGCCCTCGGCGTCGATCGACACGCCGATCAGGCGGCCCGGCATCGAACGCTTGTAGGCGTCGCGGCAGGCCATGAAGGCGGCGTGCGGGCCGCCGAAGCCGAACGGCACGCCGAACCGCTGGCTGTTGCCGATCACGATGTCCGCGCCCATCTCGCCCGGCGGCTTGAGCAGGGTCAGCGCGAGCAGGTCGGTGGCGAAGACCACCAGCGCGCCGTGCGCGTGGATCGCCTCGGCGTCGCCCGCCCAGTCGGCCAGCCAGCCGCTGGAGGCGGGGTACTGGATCAGCACGCCGAAGAAGTCGCCCTTGTCGAGCGCGGCCCGCCAGTCGTCGGCGCCGTTGGCGACCTCGATCGCGATGCCCAGCGGCTCGGCGCGGGTCTGCAGCACTTCGAGGGTCTGCGGATGGGTGTCGCCGGAGACCAGGAAGGTGTTCGACTTCGACTTGGCCGAGCGCTTGGCGAGGGTCATCGCCTCGGCGGCGGCGGTGGCCTCGTCCAGCAGCGAGGCGTTGGCGATCTCCATGCCGGTGAGGTCGGCGCACATCTGCTGGAAGTTGATCAGCGCCTCCATGCGGCCCTGCGAGATCTCGGCCTGGTACGGCGTGTAGGCCGTGTACCACGCCGGATTCTCAAGGAGGTTGCGGAGGATGACGTTCGGGGTGTGGGTGCCGTAGTAGCCCTGGCCGATGAAGCTGCGGAACACCTGGTTGCGGCCGGCGACGGCGCGGATCTTGGCCAGCGCCTCGACTTCGGTGATCGCCTCGGGCAGCGCCAGCGGCGCGGCCGACTTGATGCTCGCGGGCACGATGGCGTCGGTCAGCGCGTCCAGCGAATCGTGGCCGACCACGCGCAGCATGTGCGCGATCTCGGCGTCGTTGGGGCCGATGTGGCGTTCGATGAACGCGGAATGGTGTTCGAGATCGCGCAGGGTGGCGCGCGGCGCGGCATTCGGGGCGGAGGTCGGGGTCATGGCAGGCGTCGTCGGCGCGGCGGTGGCCGCAGGAGGGGCGATCCGGGCCATCGGTCGAGCCGATGGATGTGCCCCTCTGTCCTTCTGCCTGAGAGTTTGGAAGCACGATCCGCGGGCGGCGGGGGGAGGCACGCTCCCGTGACGTGATTCTTGCCCCTTCGGCGCCGGCGCTGCCCGTGTCGCGGTGGGCGGCCGATCTCTCCAGAGTGTTTGGATCGACGGTGGTCGTTGGGCCTGAGCGATTACGGGCGTTTGCGCCTTCGGCAGCGGACCGGACGAGCACAGCACTGACGAGGACAGGACTGAGGACCGGACCGCTTCTCCCACCGTACCCGTCGATTATAGCCGCACCCGGGGCCGGGACGGACCCTGCCGGGGCGCGTACCATGCCCGATCGCCCCGACCGCGCGCTTCCTCGCCCCGTTCATGTCCGCCATGCCGTCCCCGCCGCCCCGCAAACGCCTCGCCGCGATCCTCGGCGGGCTGGCGATGATCGGTCCGTTCTCGATCGACACCCTGTTCCCGGCCTTCCCGCGCATCGGCGCGCAGTTCGGCGCGGACGCCGTGGCGATGCAGCAGACCATCAGCGCCTACCTGCTGGCGTACGCGCTGATGAGCCTGGTCCACGGGCCGCTGTCGGACGCGATCGGCCGCCGCCGGGTGATCCTCGGCGGGCTCGCGGTGTTCGCGCTGGCGTCGGCCGGCTGCGCGCTGTCGACCAGCCTGCCGATGCTGCTGGCGTTCCGCGCGCTGCAGGGCATGTCCGCCGGCGTCGGCATGATCGTCGGCCGCGCGGTGATCCGCGACCTGTTCCAGGGCCAGGTCGCGCAGAAGCTGATGAGCCAGGTGTCGATGATCTTCGGCATCGCGCCGGCGCTGGCGCCGGTGATGGGCGGCTGGATCCTGGGCTGGGCGCACTGGCCGGCGATCTTCTGGTTCCTGGTGCTGTTCGCGCTGGCGCTGCTGCTCGTCACCTGGCGCTTCCTGCACGAGACCCATCCGCCGGAGGCGCGCTTCCGGCCGCGACCGAAGGCGCTGCTGCGCAATCACGCGTGGATCCTGCTCAACCCGCGGTTCCAGCGCCTGGCCGCGGCCGGCGGCTTCAATTTCGCGGCGCTGTTCCTCTACATTTCCTCGGCCCCGACCTTCGTCCTGCACCACCTGCGGCTGGGCGAGGACCAGTTCGGCTGGTTCTTCATCCCGACCATCGCCGGCATGGTGTTCGGCGCGTTCCTGTCCGGGCGCGCGGCCGGGCGCATGGGCGGCAATCGCCTCGCCGGGATCGGCTTCGCGGTCTGCGGCGCGGCCGCCGCGGTCAACCTGCTCTACAACGCGTGGGCGCCGCAGCCGTCGCTGCCCTGGGCGGTGCTGCCGATGGCGGTCAACGCGCTCGGCATCTCGCTGGTGTTCCCGATCCTGACCCTCGCGATCCTCGACATGTATCCGCGCCAGCGCGGCGCGGCGTCGTCGCTGCAGGCGTTCACCAGTCTGATCGTGCAGACCCTCGTCGCCGGCGTGCTGTCGCCGCTGCTGGCCGCGCACGCGCTGTGGCTGGCGCTGGGTTCGGCCGCGGCGACCGCGGTCGGATTCGGGTTCTGGTGGTGGGAGGTCTCGCGCACCCGGCTGCCGCCGGACGACGCCGAACCGGTGGCCTCGGCGCCGCCGGCGCTGTGACGCCGCCGCCGTCGCATTTCATCTTGTGCCGCCGGGCACGACCCGCTTCTCCGGCGTCGCGTCGGGCATGCGGACGGCATCGATTGCGGCAGGAGCGTGCGCCTGGGCAGCGCCTGCCTGTGCATCGAGCGAGGACATCGCGGCGTCCTTTTTCGGCGATTCGACGCGCGATTCGAGGGCGCAGCGTCGACGCGGCGCGGTCGCGGCGTGCCCGAGAGCGTGACGCGCGCACGCAGCGCGACGTGAAGATTCCGTTGCGGCGCCGTTGCGCGCCCGATCAGCGCGCGCGCCGCAGGCGCCGCCAGGCATGCAGCGGCAGCCCGGCCGCGACCAGCGCCGCGCCCCACAGCAGCGCTTCGCGGCCGGTGCCGACCAGCGCGTAGAGGCCGTACAGCAGCGCGAGCGCGGCGGCGATGCGGCCATGCCTGCCCAGCCGCAGCCAGGCCGCGGCGCTGAACACGTAGGGCAGCAGCGTCGCCGCGGTCGAGAGCAGGATCGAGAAGGTGTAGACCTCGCCCAGCGGGCCGCTGTATTTCGCGACCACCAGCGCGCTCGCGAGCAATGCGCCGACCCACACGCCGAACCGCGGCGTGCCGCGTGCGTCCAGCGTTGCGAAGCGGCGCGGGAACAGGCCGTCCTCGGCCGCGGCCATCGGCAGTTGCGCCGACAGCAGCACCCAGCCGTTGAGCGCGCCGAGGCAGGAGATCGCGGCGACGACCGCGATCGCGACCCCTGCCGCCGGTCCCCACAGCGCGCGCGCCGCGTCGGCCATCGGCGCGGTCGAGGCCATCGCCGCGTCCGGCGTGAGCAGGCCGAGCACCGCGGTGCAGGCCAGCAGGGTCGCGACCCCGGCCAGCAGGGTGCCGATCAGCGTGGCGCGCGGGATGGTGCGTTCGGCATCGTGGATGGCGCCGGCGGGGATGGTCGCGGCCTCCAGTCCGAGCAGCGACCACAGCGCGAGCGCGACCGTGGCCTGCACCGCGCCGGCGACCGTGGCCGGCGCGCCGGCCTGTGCGGCCGCGGCGATGGCGCGGGGCGTGTCGGCGAAGTTCGCCGGGTCCAGCCACCAGATCGCGATGCCGCCGAACAGCAGCAGCGGCAGCAGCTTCAGCACCGTGGTCAGGACCTGGGCGCGGCCGGCTTCGCGCACGCCGGCGAGGTTGACCGCGGCGCACAGCCACAGCGCCGCCAGCGCCAGCGCCGCACCGCGCGCGGGCGTGGCCACCAGGGCCGGGAACAGCGCGCCGACGCTGCCGGCGAAGGCCACCGCGATCGCCGCGTTCGCGCACCAGATCGAGATCCAGTAGCTCCAGGCGATGGTGAAGCCGACCGTGTCGCCGAAGGCCTCGCGCGCGTACGCGTAGGGGCCGCCCGCGCGAGCGCCGCGCGCGGCCAGGCGCGAGAAGGTGATCGCCAGCAGCAGCGCGCCGCCGAGGGTGATCGCCCAGCCGTAGAGGCTGAGCGCGCCGTAGGGCGCCAGCGACGCCGGCAGCAGGAACACCCCGCTGCCGACCATGTTGCCCGCGACCAGGGCGATCGCGGACCACAGGCCGAGCGGGCGCACCGCGGCGTTCACGCCCCCGGCGCCGGTCGATTACTTGCGGGACACCCCTTCGCGCGCCGCCGGCAGCAGGCGCGTGCCGCGGTTCGTCGCGGCGGGGGCCGGCGCCGCGGGGGGCGTGGCGCCCTGCGACGGCAGCGCCTGGGGGGCGGGGGCGGGAGCGACCGAGGCCGGACGCGGGCGCACGCGGGCGCGATTGCCGTTGAGCGCCTCCGGCTGCGGCTCCAGCCAGCTCTTGATCTGCGGGAAGTAGACGTCCAGACGCGAGTAATAGTCGCGGTTCTGGCTGTTGGTGGTGCTGCCGCTGTTGGAACAGTCGGCGAACCCGCCGTACAGGCCGCCGCGGACCACGTAGCCGCGCGGACCGGTGGTGAACAGGCCCGAGCCGCTGCTGCCGCCTTCGGTGGTGCCGTTGAGCCACGCGATCTCGATGTTGTCGGCGTCCTTGCCCAACACCTGGCCGGAGGACACCTTCTTGGCGTCGCCGGAGGGGTGATGGATCGCGAACACCGGGGTGCCGTTGGCGATCGTCGCCGCGTTCCAGCCGGCGAAGTACGCGAACGACGGCGGCGCGTTGTTGAGCCGGATGAAATTGCCGTCGGTGTTGTTGTCCGAATACAGGTAGGTGGCGCCGCCGCTGAGCAGCGTGACCGGCGTCGATGTGCCGTTGCCGCAGGCGGTGGTTTCGTAGTTCCAGTAGGTGTTGAGGGTGTTCGCCACGGCCTGCATCTGCGACGGCACCGGCGCCGCGTTGGTGTTGTTCGAGAAGCAGTGGTTCGCGGTCAGGAAGTAGGGCACCTGGGTCTGCGGCACGGTGTCCGCCAGCAGCGTGCCGGTGCAGATGTACGTGGTGCTGCCGACCACGAAGCGCATGTGCGCCACGGCGTTCTTGGCGTTGACGTAGTCCTGCCCGAGTTCGTTGATGCGGCAGATCACGTCGACGTTGCAACTGCCGGACTCGCCGATCTTCTCGACCAGCTTGAACGTGTTGCGGCTGTCGGCGATCAGGTGCGAGAGCACCGGCGCGTCGAGGCGGGCGGCGGACGCCGGCACGCCCCTGGGACGGAACAGTTCGATGATCTGGGTCTCGCCGTCGGTGCCGGGGGACCAGAAATGGCCATCGGTGCCGGGCAGGCGCTTCATCTCGGCGGCGGTCATCGCGGCGACGACGTCGTTCGGGCGCGCCGAGCCGGCGAAGCGCAGTTCGACGCGGTCGGCCAGGCCGCTCACGTCCAGGCCCACGCGTACGCCCATGGCGTCCATCGAACGGATTTCGGCGCGCGCTACCCAGCCGCCGGCGACCGGCATCCACTTCAGCGCCGGCAGGCGCGACTGCGCGCTTTCCTGCCGCGCGTCGCGGCCGATGCCGATCTGGGTGGCCTTGAGGCCCGGCGCGGCGTTCTTGCGCTGCAGGTCGAGCAGGCGACGCGCCGACATCTCGCCGTAGGCCATCTTCGCCACGTTGGCGGCGGGATAGGCCGGGACGCGCCAGTGCAGGGCCGGGGCCTGTGCGGTCCTGCTGGGCTCGCCTGCGGCTTCGGACGCCGAGGCGGTCATCGGGACGGCCGCGCCGAGCGCGGTCAGGAGGGCGAGCGTGAGGCGGAAGGTCTGCATGGCGTTTCGCTTCTGGAAGTGGGTCGGATGATGGAGGAAAGCGGCGTCAACGGATCGTGTCCGCTTCCCGATAGGCGCTGCGCACGCGCTCGTGGAAATGATGCACCGCATTCTCGCGCAGCGGGTTGAGGCGTCCGGCCTCGTAGGAACCTGAAGCCAGGCCGCGCTGCACGGCCTCGCAGATGGCGATGTCCTCGTCCTGCACGACATCGCTGAACGCGCGGTCGGCGGCGCGACGGGCCTCCCCGGCCTCGCTGTCGTCCGGCGTGTAGTAAGTGTCGAACTCCACCCGGCAGCGATCGGCCGCGAGTGGCACCACCCGGTTGGTCTGCAGCCGCCCGGGCAGGATGTTCAGCATCGTGTTCGGCCACAGCCAGTAGTACAGCGCGTCGCCGCTGCCGTAGAGGCCGTCGGCGCTCTCCAGCGGGCTCCACTGGAACGAATACCAGTCCGCGGTCTCGGTGACGTAGCTGCGGTAGTCCAGCATCCGGTTGAGTTCCGGATGCACGTGCGGGACGTGGTAGCCCTCGAGGTAGTTGTCGACGTACACCTTCCAGTGGCAGGCGATCTCGTAGGCCACGTGGTGGTGGTGGCCGAACCCGGCCAGCCCGCGATCCGGCCCGATGCGGGCGTCGATGCCGGCGACGAAGGCCTCGAACGGCGGCGCCGCGGCCGCGTCGACCGCGGCGAACACAAGCCCCTGCCACTCGCGCACCGCGAGCTGCGGCAGATGGATGCCGGCGGGGTCGAAATCGGCCGCGCCGGCCATCTCGGTCGCGCTGCGCAGGCGGCCGTCGAGCCCGTAGGTCCAGCCGTGGTAGCGGCAGCGCAGCGCCTTCGCGCCGCGCCCGTCGCACTGCGCCAGCGGACCGGCCCGGTGGCGGCAGACGTTGTGCATCGCGCGGACGACCCCGTCCTCGCCGCGCACCGCGATCACCGGCAGCCCGGCGAAATCGACCACGACGTGGTCTCCGGGCGAGCGCAGCCGGCTGACGTGGGTCACCAGCTGCCAGCCGCGGTCGAAGATCGCGCGCCGGTCCAGCGCGGCGATCCCCGGGCCGGCGTAGCAGCCCGCCGGCAGGGCCAGGGCCCGGTCCAGGCCCTGGGGGGCGAGATCCGCGGTGCGAAGGGACGTCGACATCCCCCGAGTATCGCCCAGGGTGGGGGGGATGTCAGCCGACCCGTCTCCGGGAGACTCATCCGGAGACGGAATTCCCGGCGCCGCGGAGGCCCGACTGGACGCGGACGATCAGTTCGCGCACCCCGGCCGCGTCCAGCCGGCGTCCCAGTGCGCGGCGCAGCGTGAGCCGCACCACGTCCGCGACCGTGCCGTCGCGCAGTTCGTCGGCGCCGACCCGGGTGACCCCGCGATCGCGCCGGAGACGATCGCCGAGCCGGCACTGGCAGCCGGCGAGCACTTCGAGATCGACCTCGTCCAGGCCGAGGTCCGCGGACAGCGACTGTCCCGGGCGCAGGTGTTTGGCGGCCGTTCCCGAGACGCCGGCGATGTTCACCAGCGTGTCGCGGACGGTGGTCGCGAGGAGGCTGTGCTCGTCCATGGGCGCGCGCTCCCGGCCGTCACGCGGACAGCAGGTCGGCGGCGGGCACGTCGAAATAGCGCGCCAGCTCGCGGACGATGCGGAACCGCACCGCATGCCCGGATTCCGCGCGCTTGATCGTCGCGATCGAGATCCGGAAGTTGCGCCGCCAGCAGTCGTCGGCCATGTCCTGCTGGCTGAGCATCCGCGCGTGGCGGAGCCGGCGCAGGAGCATCCGGTTCAACCGCGCCCGGCCCGTGTCGAACGGGTCGGGAGGCGAGGCCGAAGGCGGCAGCGGGGCCGGGCAGGGCACCACGTACAGGCGGGGCGGCGGCGGCACCGGCGGCAGCGCGCCGTCGGGCACGACCGGCCCGGCGGCGGCATCGGCCGGCGCGGCGTCGGGAAGGGAACGGTTGCCGTCGAACGCGCCGAACACGACCGACGCATCGGAAGGGGTGGTATCGGACATGACAGGACTCCGGAAAGCGAGGGACATGGCCACCGGCGGTGGCCCCGGCCCGCAGCGCGTGCTGCGGGGCGGGTGGAGGCTGTCGGAAGCGCGCCCGGGCGTCCTTACGGAGTTCTTACCTTCACGGCGCGGCGAAAAAATGCAGGCTTCACGGTGCCAGCGGACTCGAATTTCGGTTCGATCGGCGGGAGGGCCGACGCCCTGGGCTGGAATCCGGGACGCGATTACGGCGGGGGCGGGTCGTTGCTGGTCTGGGGATCGCAATCCTCCCCGTTCACCGACCCCTGCTTGTCCAGGATGAAAATCCTGTAGTCGAACGGCGGGGTCTTGCCCTTCATGCCGAACATGAGCCGCGCCTGCTGGGGTTCCCCCTGCATGCGTTTGCCGAAGGGGACGCTCTGGAAGGTCCCGGGGACGTTGGTGTCGGGGTATTCGACCTTCAGGCATTTGTCGCCATGGGCCACGACATCGACCGCTTCCGCCTTCAGGAAATGCACGCGTCCGGCGAGCGCGGGGTCGGGGTCGAGATAGAGATCGAGTATCTGCAGCGTGCGGTGGGTGCGGAATTCCACGAGCTTCTTCGAAGGCTCGATGGCGCAGGTCACGCCGCCTCCCGTGGGCCCGCCCACGAGTGTCACCTTCACGTTGGCCTCGATCCTGTCGATGTCGAACTTCTTGCCCGGTGCGAAGTGGGCGGACTTGAACTGCGCGGCCGTCAGGACGAGCTTGCTGTCGCTGACGTGGTAATTGAAGGGTTCGATGGAAACCAGGTACTTCGACATGTCGGCACTCCGGCTGCTTGGGGTGCTTGCACTCTAGGGCGTCGCCGGCACGCGCAGCGGTGCGAACGCGGGGGCATGCGGTATCGCATCGGGATCACGGCGCAACCGGGCGAAGATCCGCGCGATACCCGGCGGCGAGGAGCATGTCCTTCTTGCCGGCGGCGCGCTGCGGCGTGCCCTGCAACTCGTTGGCGCGTATCCACGGCGCCAGGATGACGTGATCCTTCGACTCGAGGACGAAGGGCGCCATCACGTCGACGGCCCTGCGCCAGTCCTCCAGGGCGGACGCATGCCGTCCTTCGCGTTCGCGGAGCAGTCCCCTGGCGATCCTGGCGTTCGCGATATCGATCGCGATCTGCTGTTGCTGCGGATACCGGGCGAGGAGCGACTCCAGCGCGGACATCGCCGCCTGCATCGCGGCTTCGCGACGCTCGCCGGTTTCGCGGAGGGACTTGCGGAACCGGATCGTTTCGCGGAGGCGGAGCCATGCGTTCGGGGAGCGTTCGTTCATCGCGATCGATTCGATCACCGCCGAGGCGGACGCGATGTCACGATCCGCCGCCCGCTGGTCGCCCTGCAGGGCATGGATGTTCGAGGCCTCGACCAGGGCGTTGGCGAGGTCCTTCCTGAAGATGTCCCCGCTCCGGCGCGACGCGACCAGGGCGTTCAGCGTCTGGATGCCTTCCACGATCCGGGCTTCGGCGGTTTCTTGATCGCCTTCCGCCGACAGCAGCCTGGCCGACCGCCACAGCGCGTTCGTGAACTGCCGGCGATGGTCGTCATCGGCGCTGCCGGTTTCGATGTAAGGCCTCAGCAATGCGATCTGCTCCTCGTAGCGCTTTCCGGCCGAGCGCAGGTCGGCGAGCGATTCCTCGGTGCTGCCGATCCACGAAAGCGTGTCCGCGTAATCGACGATGGCGGCCGGGTCCGGGTCCTGCTGCGACAGCAATGCCTGCTTGATCGACAGCGCCGTCCTGAAATGTTCCAGCGCGCGCGCCTGCCGCCGCTCGCGCAGGTCGAGGTTGCCGAGGTTGGTATGGGCATAGGACAGCTCCTTGCGCCAGGCCAGGTTGTCCGGCGAAAGGCGTTCCAGTTCCAGGCACGATTCCAGGTAGGCGTTCCACTGCTCGCGGGCGTCGTCCAGCCTGCCTTCCTGCAGGTAGAGGTTGCCCAGCCAATAGCTCGAAATGGCGTACTGGAACAGGACTTCCTCCGACTCCGGGTTCGCGCGCGCGGCCGATCGCAGCGTGTCCGTCGTCGTCTTGAACGCGGGTTCCGCGACGACCATGTCCGCGTTGCGGAACACGAGTTCGCCGATGGCCCGGAAGGCGTCCGCCTGCCTGACGATGGACTTCAGCGATTCGTTGGCCTTGTTCATGGCGCGCACCGCGAGGATCGCGGACGTGCTCGACAGGATGACCAGGCCGCAGAGTGCTGCGGTCACGCCCTGGCGAATCCGCCGGCTCCTGCGGGAAAGGCGCTCGGAGGCCTGCAGGAGTGCGGATTCGTTGCCGCTGATCTCTCCCGGCAGCCGTTCCGAGACGTGCAGCGCTTCCGCGAGCGGGATGCCCGGGTTGAGCAGGTGATCGTCTCGCCGGCCTTCCTGGTGCCAGCGCTCGGCGGCGCGCTCCAGCCGCGACTTCGCCTGCAGCAGGCGCCGGTTGTCCTGCGCCCATTCCACCGCCCGGGGCCATTGCCGCAGCAGCGCCTCGTGGGCGACGCCCACGGTCGGGCGTCCTTCGTGCAGCCCGCCCACGAAAAGGCGGGCCTGGATGAACGATTCGATCAGGACGCGCGCGTGCGGATCGAAATCGGACACATCGGGGCGCCTCGCGCTGACCGGGTCGTTTTCGGATTTGAGGTTGACGATCCTCGCCAGGACCCTGCCGAGGCTGTCCCGCGCCACGGGCGGCAGCGCCGAATGCACCTGCTCCGCGCGATGCGCGATCGCGCCTTCCAGGCCGCCGATCGCCTCGTAGGCCGCGAACGTGAGCAGGTCGCCGTCCTCGCGCTGTTCGTACAGCATCTGCAGCGTGTGCTGCAGCAGCGGGAGCGCGTCCGGCTGCGCGCGGGCGGCGTCGCGCAGGGCGTCATCGAGACGGACGCAGGTTTCCGGGTGCTTCTCGAAGCTCAGGTCCGCTTTCCACGCCGGCGTCCGGATGATCTCAGCGATCTCGCCCTCGCGCGGCGCGAACACTTCGAAATGCCCGTCTCCGGCCTTGCATTCGGCCAGGATCGGCAGCGATTTCATCAGTTTCGGATAGAAATCGATCCGCGCGACCATCGTGGTCAGCGTGCGCGCGCAGGCGCACAGCGTGCGCAGCACGCGCGCGAAGGCGTCGCGGGCATCGGCGTCGATGTCGTCCGCGGCTACCAGCGCCTCGGCATGGTCGATGGTCAGCAGCAGGTGCGCGTGCGGCCTGTCGTCGAAAGCGCGTCCGGCCGGATGCCGGAAGGCCGCTTCGATGTCAGCGACGATGGATTCCGGCTCGCGTGCGAGGACGGCCTTCAGTTGCGCCGTCGATTGCGGGGGCAGTACCGGCCTTCCGTCCAGGGTCCAGCCCGCCAGCGCCTCCGCCAGCGGCGTCAGGACATCGCCGCCGTGCGCGGCGGCCAGGTCGCAGGAGGCCACGGACAGCGCCTGGAGGCCGTCGAAGCCGTTGGCCTTGGTGAGCAGCGGGATCGCACCGGCGCGGAGGAGCGAGGTCTTGCCGCAACCGCTGGGACCGAGCATCAGGATGAAGGACCGCTCGTTCTCGATCTGGCTGCGCATCGCGGCCAGCAGTTCGGCCAGCATCCGGCTGCGCCCGCAGAACACGATCGCGTGCCTGGCGTCGAACGCCGACAGTCCGACATACGGGCTGCCCTGCGTCCATCGGTCCGAATCGGCGGGCACGCTCCGGTAATCTTCCGGCAGCGTCACCGGCGCGATCAATCGATAGCCGACCTTGGGGATCGTCCTGATGTAGCGCGGTTTGTGCCTGTCGTCGCCGATCCGCTTGCGCAGGATCGACATCGTCTTGGTGACCGGATTGTCGCCATAGAACGTGCCGCGCCAGATGTCGATCAGCAGGCGCTCGGTGCTCAATGTTTCGCCCGCATATTCGGCGAGCATCACCAGCACCTGCATCATCCGCTTCTCGAGCCTGATCTCCTCGCCCGCACGCACGACGACGCAGCGGTCCGGCTGCACGTGCAGGTCGTCCATCCAGAAGCGCGAATGCGCCGCCAGCGCCTCCATTCCATCCTTGCGACCGGGCATGGGGCACCGTCAGGCGTGGAAAGGGGGCGTCACGTCCCGGCGTGCGCCCGGAGCGGTCCCGGACCTTGCTGCGCGTGGAGAACGCACGGCGTTGGCCGGCGCGACGGTCGCGACTGCGGATCGATCCCCGCGTTGAACTGTTTCCATGTCCGCCCCCTGGCTGCGGGTCCTCATCTGCCCGCATCGATGATCTACGGCGTTCCGATTGATATTTGCTATCAGACAGGCGTCGCCCTCACGCGACTGCGTTGTCGCGCGAGAGCGTGATCGTTGTCAAGAACGACGCCCGCCCCGCGCCGTCGGGCGCGGGGACCGGCGCGGGATCAGTTCTTCGCCGGCGTCGGGTTCGGGTTCCAGCCGCAGCTCTGGCCTTCGTTCTGCTGCTTGAGCCACGCCTGCAGCGGAGCGAAGTATTCGAGCATGGCCGAGGCGTCCATCTTCTCGCTGCCGGTCATGTCCTTGAGGGTCTTCTGCCACGGCTGGCTGGCGCCCTTGCCGAGCATTTCCCAGTACTTCCTGCCGGCTTCCTTGTTGTTGTAGAAGCTGCACTCGTACAACGGGCCCTTTTGCCCGGCGGCATCGCACAGCGACTTGTAGAACTGGAACTGGAGGATGTGCGAGAGGAAGTAGCGGGTGTACGGCGTGTTGCCGGGGACGTGGTACTTCGCGCCCGGGTCGAAGAATTCCTCGCCGCGGGTGGTCACCGGGGCTACGCCCTGGTACTTCGCCTTCAGTTCCCACCAGGCCTTGTTGTAGTGCTCGGGCTTGATCGAGCCGTCGAACACGCCCCAGCGCCAGCGGTCGATCATCAGCCCGAACGGCAGGAACGACACCTTGGCCAGGGCCATGCGCATCTGCGCGTTGATCAGCGCGTCGTGGCTCTGCTGCTGGACGTCGACCAGGCCGATCGACTGCAGGTAGGCCGGGGTCATGCTGAGCACGATCGTGTCGCCGATGGCCTCGTGGAAGCCGTCGTGCGCGCCGGTCTGGAACAGCGGCGGCTGGTTGTTGTAGGCCAGGTAGTAATAAACGTGGCCGAGCTCGTGGTAGATGGTGGTGAACTCTTCCTCGTTCGGCTTGATGCACATCTTGGTGCGCACGTCGCCGGCCATGGTCATGTCCCAGGCGCTGGCGTGGCACACGACGTCGCGGTCGCGCGGCTTGATGAACTGGCTGTTGTTCCAGTACGACTCGGGCAGCGCCGGCATGCCGAGCGACACGTAGAACTCCTCGGCGCGCTGCGCCATTTCCTTCGCGGTGTCGAGCTGCGCCTCGTGGTCGGCGTCGGCCAGCGCGCTGCTGTTCGGGTCGGGGCCGAGCTTCGCGATCTGTTCGGAATAGTGCGTCTTGTAGCGCTTCTCGAGCGCGGCGGTGATGTCGAGGCTGCCGGCGTCCTTGTACGGTTCGAGGATGTCCCAGTCGTTGCTCCAGTCCTGCTGCCACATGTTGCCCAGCAGGTGCGCCGGCAGCATGCCGCCGGCGACGGCGCCCTTGCCCGGGCCGTACTTGGCCTGCAGGCGGGTCCGGGTGTAGCAGTGCAGCTGCTCGTACAGCGGCTTGACCTGGCCCCAGAGGCGATCGGTTTCGGCGGCGATTTCCGCCGGCGGCATGTCGTAGCCCGACCGCCACATCTCGCCGGCGTCGGCGAAGCCCATCTCCTTCGCGCCCTCGTTCACCAGTTCGACGAAGCGCACGTAATCCTTGCGCATCGGCTGCGAGATCGTGTGCCAGCCCTGCCACGCATCGAGCTGCGCCTGGTAGTCGCGGCTGTGCGCGAGCACGTCGCTGAGCTCGCCGAGATCACGGCAGGTGCGGGCCTCGCCTTCGCCGGTACAGTACTTGCCGGCGCCGTAGTCGCCTTCCATGCGGGTCGCGATCCGGGTGAGCTCGGCGAGCTTCTTCGGGTCGTTCGGCGGCGGCATCGCGGTCGAGAGCTTCATCAGCAGGATCGAGCGCGCGCTCTCGGGCGACATCTTGTGCCCCTCGAACGGCTTGGCGGCCTTGATCCAGCCGTTGAGCTGGGCGAGGAAGCGCTCGTTCGCCTTGGCGGCGACCATCTGGGTGTCGTCGTTGATGTAGGTCGACGAGATCCACTGCGCGGCGGTGAGCTCCGGATAATCGGCCTTGTATTCCGCGTTCACCCGCGCCACCAGCGCATCGGCGTCCTTGTCGCCGCCGGGCGGCGCCTTGGAGGACGTGGCGGCGCCGCCATCGGTCGACGAACGATCGCACGCGGCGATGCTGAGCAGGCCCGCGCCGACGGCGAGGGCGAGAAGGGCGAGGCGAGGGGTCACGGTCGAATCTCCGGGGCCGGATGGCGTCAACCCCGCAGGCTAGTGCCCGCGGTCCACCGGCGCAAGGGCGGCGCTTGTCCGCAACGTCTCCCGCAAGGCCTGCCTGCCGCGTCCGCGCGCAGCGCTGCCTCGCTACGCGGCGGCGCCGCCGGTCAGGCCCCGCAGGTGCGGCAGTTCGCGCAGGAACTGCGCGGCGTCCTCGGCGTCGCGCTCGAACCACGCGCGGGCCGATCCCAGCCGGAACGTGTAGCCCCAGGCGTCCATGTCGGCCAGCGCGCGCGCGATGCCGAAGCCCGGCACTTCGGCGGCCAGCAGCAGCTGGAGGTAGCAGGTGGCGTCTTCCTCGAATACCGAATCGCTGGCGTCGGTGTGGACGCGCCAGCGCAGCGCCGGCGGGATCACGATCAGGTGGCAGGCTTCGTGCAGCAGCGAGTGCAGCGGCGTGTCCGCGCGCGCGAACACGGTCGTGGCGATCAGCCCGGCCTCGGTGTCGCCCCAGAAACTGCCCGGGATCGGCGCATCGTCGGCGACCCGCTCGAAGCGCAGGCCGTAGCGGGCGAGCAGGGCGACGACATCGGCTTCGGCGACATCGCGCAGGCGCAGGACCTCGGGGCCGTCGGCGATGGGCGCATCGACGATCAACGTATCGAGGGCGGGCGACGGCAGCGTGGCGGGCACGACGGGCTCCGCTTCAGCCGGCCGCGGGGCGGTCGTCCGGCAGCGCCACCGAGATGTCGAGCACGTCGTGGTCGCCGTCCTTCGCCATTTCCACCTTCACCGCGTCGACATCGACGCTGACGTACTTGCGGATCACTTCCAGCAGCTCGCGCTGCAGCAGCGGCAGGTAGTCCGGCGCGCCGCGGTGGGAGCGCTCCTGCGCGACGATGATGCGCAGGCGCTCCTTGGCGATCGAGGCGGTGTTCTTCTTGGGCTTCAGGAAATCGAAGATCGACATGCGTCAGCCTCCGAACAGCTTGCTGAAGAAGCCCTTCTTCTCGAGCTGCGTGAAGCGCATCGGGCGGTCCTCGCCGAGCAGCCGGGCGACCGCGTCGTCGTAGGCCTGGCCGGCGCTGGATTCCATGTCGAGGATCACCGGCTCGCCCTTGTTCGAGGCGTTGAGCACGTCGCTGGACTCGGGGATCACGCCGACCGTCTTCAGCCCCAGCACGTCCTCGACGTCCTTGATGCTCAGCATCTCGCCGCTCTCGACGCGGGCCGGGCTGTAACGGGTCAGCAGCAGGTGCTCCTTCACGCGTTCGCCGGCCTCGGCGTGCCTGGTCTTCGAGGCGAGCAGGCCGAGGATGCGGTCGGAGTCGCGCACCGAGGACACTTCCGGGTTGACCACGACCACCGCCTGGTCGGCGAAGTACATCGCCAGGAACGCGCCCTTCTCGATGCCGGCGGGCGAGTCGCACAGGATGATGTCGAAGCCGTCGTCGGCCAGTTCCTTGAGCACCTTCTCGACGCCTTCCCGGGTCAGCGCGTCCTTGTCGCGGGTCTGCGACGCGGCCAGCACGTAGAGGTTCTCGAAGCGCTTGTCCTTGATCAGCGCCTGCTTGAGCGAGGCCTCGCCGTGGATGACGTTGACGAAGTCGTACACGACCCGGCGCTCGCAGCCCATGATCAGGTCGAGGTTGCGCAGGCCCACGTCGAAGTCGATGACCGCGACCTTCTTGCCGCGGCGCGCGAAGCCGCACGCGAGGCTGGCGCTGCTGGTGGTCTTGCCGACGCCCCCCTTGCCCGATGTGACGACGATGATTTCTGCCAAGATCGTTCTCCGATGTGCTGTGGTCCGCGGCTCAGGCGAGCGCGGCGATGTGGATCTGTCCGTTTTCCAGCCAGACCTGCGCGGGCTTGCCGCGGACGTCGGCGGGAATGTCCTCCATGACCTTGTAGTGCCCCGCGATCGCCACGAGCTCGGCGTGGAACTCGCGGCAGAAGATGCGCGCCTTGGGGTTGTCGCGGGCGCCGGCGAGGGCGCGGCCGCGGAGGGCGCCGTAGATGTGGATGCTGCCGTCGGCGATGACCTCGGCGCCGGCGCCGACCGTGCCGAGCACGGTCAGGTCGCGCTGCTCGGCGTAGATCTGCTGGCCGGAGCGGATCGGCGCGGTCTGCAGCATGCCCGGCTCGCCGGCGGCGACGGGCGCGGCGGTGCGTTCGGGCGCCGGTGCGGGCGCGGCGGCGGCCGCCCGCGGCGCGGCGTCGCCCGCGGCTTCGTACTGGGCCCGGAACTTCGCCAGCAGCGGCAGGCCGAGCGCGACCGCCAGTTTCTCGTTGTCGCTGCTGCCGTAGGCGAGCGCGACCGGGATCGCGCCGGCCTCGCGCAGCGCGTCGAGCAGGGCGCGGGCGGTGGCGACGTCGGGCGTGCCGGGCAGGCCGCCGAAATCGACGATCACCGCGGCGCGCTCGAACAGCTTGGGCGCGCGGCCGACGCGGTCGCGCATCTCCGCGCCGAGCCGGGCGACGTCGAGCGTGCGCACGCGCAGGTTGGCGATGCCGACCTGGCCGATCTTGAGGTCGCCGGCCAGCTCGTAGTTCGGGGGCTGGGCCGCCGCGCTCATGCGCCCGTGCCCGTGGCGCGCGGCGGCGCCGTCGGGTGGCGCGGCGCGATCAGCCACGACTCGCGGGGCAGGTCGCCGGCGTAGGTGTCGCGGACCCAGGCGAAGCTGCACAGGTCCTTCATCAGCATCGCCGCGCGCAGGCCGGTCTCGGGCATCACCTGCTGGCCGACCTCGCGGAAGCCGAAGCTGCCGTGGAACAGCAGGGCGGGGTCGGGCAGCGAGGCGTCGCGGGCGGTGTCCAGGAACACCTCGCAGGCCAGCTGCGGATAGCGCAGTTCGGCGTAGCTCTGGGCGTCGGCGTAGAACGCGCGGCCGAGGCCGCCGCCCCGGCGCCGGCTGGCGACGACGATGCGGTCGATGTAGAAGAAGTCCTCGTAGCGCTCGCCGAACCAGCGGAAGTTGCTGGAATCGTGCGCGGCCCAGCTGCCGACGCCGATCAGGAAGCCGGCCAGGGTGCCGTCGCGCTCGGCGACGCGGAAATACTCCGCGGTGTCGAAGAAATGACGCAGACGGGCGTGATCGAAGGGCAGGATCGTGGGGCCGGCGGCATTGTTCAGGGCAAGGACGGAATCCAGCTCGTGCTCGCGCACGTCGCGGATGACAATCGACATTCCAGATGGCTCCGGCGGTGGCGGGCGCGGACAGGGGCCTGCGCCGATGGGTCGGAATTATCGCATGACGGCCCGGGGCCGGCGAGGTCGCGGCAGGACGCCCGCAGAGGCCGGAACGCGCCCGAAAGGCCGGTCCGGCCATGACTTCCGGTGGGGTTCAGGGAGGCCGCGAACGCCTACACTGCGGGCATGTTCGCGCGCCTCGACCACAGTCGCCTGCTCAGCTATTCCGGCCTCTTCACCTGGGCCGCGGTCGGCGTGCCGCTGTTCTACACCTGGGTGGTGCCGCTGCTGGTCGAGCCCGAGGAGCCCCAGCCGCTGCTGGTCATGCCCTGGCAGGGCTGGCTGGCCTACGCGGTCTTCGGCGGCGCCTACGCCTGGCTGGCCCGCGGCCTGGGCATGCGCCGCCCGGGGCCGCTGGACTACCTGCTGCTGCTGATCCTGACCCCGGCGGCGATCAGCCTGGGCTACTACAGCCAGAGCGGCCTGGGCAGCGTCCTGCTGATGGTCGCCGCCTCGGCGCTGCCGTGGCTGCTGTCGCTGCGGATGGGGGTGGCCTGGCTGGTCCTGAGCCAGCTCGCGGTGGTGCCGGTGTTCATGCGCCGGGACCTGACCGCGCTGGAGGCGGTGATGCAGGCCCTGCTGTACGCCGGGTTCGCCGGGTTCGTGTACGCGACCAGCATGGTCGCGCGCCAGCAGGCCCAGGCCCGCGAGGAGCAGCGCCGGCTGAACTCCGAACTGCGCGCCACCCGGGCGCTGCTCGCCGAGAGCGTGCGGGTGAACGAACGCACCCGCATCTCGCGCGAGCTGCACGACCTGCTCGGCCACCACCTGACCGCGCTCAGCCTGAACCTGGAGGTGGCCAACCACCTGGTCGAGGGCAAGGCCCAGGAGCACGTCACCCAGGCCCACACCCTGGCCAAGCTGCTGCTGAGCGACGTGCGCGAGGCGGTCAGCCGGATCCGCGACAGCGACGACATCGACATGGCCGCCACCCTGCTGCCGCTGGCCGACAACGTGCCCGGCCTGCGGGTCGAGATGCGGCTGCCGGAGCCGTTCCTGCTCGACGATCCCGAGCGCGCCCACGTGTTGCTGCGCTGCACCCAGGAAATCATCACCAACGTCGTCCGCCATGCCCAGGCGACCACGCTCGACCTCGAATACCGCTGGCTGGACGACGGCGTGGTCCTCGACGCCCGCGACGACGGTCGCGGCGCAGAGGCCCCGGCCGCCGGCAACGGCCTGCGCGGCATGCGCGAGCGCCTCGCCGCCTACGGCGGGCGGCTGACGATCGACACCCGCCAGGGCGAGGGTTTCGGCCTGAGCCTGTACCTGCCGGCGTCGCGCGGCACCGAGCGCCGGGGCGTGCCGCGGCCGCTGCCGGCCTCCGGGAGGGCCGCATGACCCCCGTCCAGTCCCGGAATACCGCAAGGACCCAGGAGACCCCATGATCCGCGTTTGTCTGGTCGACGATCAGACCCTGGTGCGCCAGGGCATCCGCTCCCTGCTGGCGCTGGCCGAGGGGATAGAGGTGGTGGCCGAGGCCGCCGACGGCCGCCAGGCGGTCGAGCTGATCCCGGAGATCCAGCCCGACGTGGTCCTGATGGACATGCGCATGCCGGTGATGTCCGGGCTGGAGGCCCTGCAGGCCCTCAGCCGGGCCGAACGGCTGCCGCCGACCATCATCCTGACCACGTTCGACGACGACCAGCTGGTGCTGGCGGGCATGAAGGCCGGGGCCAAGGGCTACCTGCTCAAGGACGTGTCGCTGGACCAGCTGGTCGGCGCGATCCAGACCGTTGCCGGCGGCGGTTCGCTGGTGCAGCCGGCGGTGACCCAGCGCCTGCTCTCGGGCCTGGAGCACATGCGCAACGAGTTCGTCAGCCTCGATCGCCCCGACCCGCTGACCGATCGCGAGACCGAGATCCTGCGGCTGATGGCTTCCGGCTTCTCCAACAAGGAGATCGCCAATTCGCTGGGCGTGGCCGAGGGCACGATCAAGAACCACGTGTCGAACATCCTGTCCAAGCTCGGCGTCCGCGACCGCACCCGGGCGGTGCTCAAGGCCTTCGAGCTGCAGTTGATCTGATCGACAGGCTGGCCCGGGTCGGTGCGACATGCGCAGGGACCGAGGCCGGTCGCGGCCGCGACCGGGACGGGGCGCGGATCGGGTGCGCGGGCGGGCCCGGCGTGCCGTCCCTGGCGGCAGGTGGCCGGAGCCGGGCGGGCCCTCGCCCCGCACGGGTCATCCCTGCTAGCATTCGGGTCTTGCCCGCCGCGAGCGGGCATCTGGTCCCGGAGAGCCCCTGAATGACCCGTCTGCTCGAGATCCTGATTTCCCTGGCGATCGTCGCCGCGCTGTTCCTGATCGTCGGCGTGGTGCTGCCTTCCAATCGTTTCGTGGTCGAGAAGATCGAAACGAACCGCAAGGCGCCGATCGTCTTCGACACCCTGAACAGCTTCAGCCGTTTCAAGGACTGGAACGCGATCCCGCTGCGCGACCCCAAGATGAAGATGAGCGTGTCCGGCCCCGAGTCGGGCGTCGGCGCCGAGTTCCACTACGACTCCAGCAAGTCCGAAGTGGGCAACGGCACCTGGAAGATCGTCGAGAGCGTGCCGAACGAACTGGTCGCGATCCAGATCGACAACGACCGCATGGGTTCGGGCAAGCGCACCGAGTTCAAGCTCAAGCCGACCGGCCAGAACAACCGCAACCTCGAGATCACCCAGACCTACAAGGTCAACTACGGCTGGAACCTGCTCGGCCGCTACGCCGGCCTGTACGTCGGCAGCCAGGTCGGCGACGACATGAAGTTCGGCCTCGCCAAGCTGACCAACATGCTGGCCTCGATCCCGAACGTCGACTACACCTCGTACGGCGAGCGCCTCACCGGCCTGTCGATCGTCAACGTCCCGGCCGAGAACCTGCTGTTCGTCAACGCCGGCAGCCAGAAGTTCGACGACACCACGCTGCAGCAGTCGATGCGCGCCAACATGGAGTGGATCAACCGCGCGCTGGCCGCCAACGGCCTGACCGCGGCCGGTCCGATGCGCATCATCACCAGCGAGCAGGGCCGCGACACCTACACCTTCGACGTCGCCGTGCCGGTCCGCCGCAGCAGCGATGCCGCCGAGGCCCCGGCCGTGGCGCTGACCGGCCTGACCCTCGGCGGCGGCAGCCCGGTGAAGTACGTGCACGTGCCGGAGCACCGCGCGATCACCGCCAAGTTCGTCGGTTACATCAAGGAAATCGAGAACCTGCACAACGCCCTGCGTTCGTGGTCCGCGCCGCGCGGCTACGAGGTGACCGACCGTCCCTACGAAATCTACGAGAGCGGCATCGACGGCGCCTTCGGCGAGGACGGCAAGTTCACCGCCTACTGGGCCATCCGCTGAGCGCGACGTGATCGCGTCCGGGCCGATGCCTTCCGAAGCGCCGCGTCCAGCGGCGCTTCGCGTTTGCGCGGACCGCGCATGAAAATGGGTTCCCGGCCGCGCTTCCCGCAGCGGGCCCTGGCCGCGTGCGGCGGCCTGTTCGCGGCCAGCGGCGTCGCGCTGTCCGCCTACGCCGCGCACGGCGTCGAAGCCGCGGCGCGCGCCAACCTGCAGACCGCCGCACTGTTCGCGCTGCTGCACGGCATCGCCCTGGCGTCGCTGGCGCGATCGGTCGCGCGGCGGACGGGACTGCTGGCGCTGGCGACGCTCGCGCTCGGCGTGCTGCTGTTCTCGGGATCGCTGTTCGCGCACCACGCGCTGGGCTGGCCCACCCGGCTCGCGCCGGCCGGCGGTTCGCTGCTGATCGCCGGCTGGCTGCTGTACGCGATCGACGCGCTGCGACGCTGAGGAGGCCCGCATGCCCCGTTTCGCCCGCGGTTTCGACGTCGAGGCCGCCCGCGCGCATCTCGCCCGGCGCGACCGCCGGCTCGGCGCGTGGATGAAGAAGATCGGGCCGATCGACGCCGACCCGCGCTGGCGCAAGCCGTTCGATCCGGTCGATGCGCTGGCCCGGGCGATCCTCTACCAGCAGCTCAGCGGCAAGGCCGCGGCGACGATCGTCGGCCGGGTCGAGGCCGCGATCGGCAGCGACCGCTTCCACTGCGACACGCTGGCGCGCTGCGACGACGCGACCATCCGCGCCTGCGGCGTGTCCGGCAACAAGCTGTTGGCGCTTCGCGACCTCGCCCAGCGCGAGGCGCGCGGCGAGATCCCCGACCTGCGGCGGATGTCGACCCTCGACAACGACGCCATCGTCGCCGCACTGGTGCCGGTGCGCGGTATCGGCCGCTGGACGGTCGAGATGATGCTGATGTTCCGCCTCGGCCGCGCCGACGTGCTGCCGGTCGACGACCTCGGCGTACGCAAGGGCGCGCAGCGGGTGGACGGCGCCGACGCGATGCCGGCGCCGAAGGCGCTGCTCGAACGCGGCGAGCGCTGGAGGCCGTACCGCACCTGCGCGAGCTTCTACCTGTGGCGGATCGCCGATTTCGCCGCGCAGGCGAAGGCGCCGACCCAGCGCTCCCAGGACTGAGCCGGCGCGTCGTCGCGTCGCGGCGCCGGCGTCAGCGTCAGCCCGCGAAGCGGCGGCCGATCGCGGTCCAGTCGGCGAGGTAGTGCCTGAGCTTCTTGCGCCGGAAGTAGCGCGCGGACAGCGCATGCGCGTCGGTATCGGCGATGTCGTAGCCCAGCGCCTCGGCGACCTCGACCGTCTCCGGGGACTGCAGCGCCTTGCCCCAGTCGTCGGGCCAGGTGCGGAAGCGGTACTGGTCGGTGCGGCGCTCGCGCAGGGCGCCCAGTGCCGGCCGCCGCGGCAGGCCGCAGAAATCGGCGAGCGCATGCAGGGCGTCGGGCGTCGGCGCGAACAGCGCCTCGTAGGTGGTCGCGTGCCAGGCGATGTCCGGGCGGCGACGATGCAGGTCGAGCGCGTAGCGATGCAGCTCGGTCCACCAGAACAGGCATTTCTCGTAGCCCGACATCCCCGCCCAGCGCAGTTGCAGCGCCGGGCGCAGGCAGCCGCCGTCGAACGGCGTCAGCGCACCGTCGCGGATCCAGTCGTCGCGCTCGTAGACCCGGTGGGTCGCCATCGAGAACGCGGTCGTCACCGGATGCCGCGCGAGATGGACGATGCGCAGGCGTCCGTCGAGCGCCTCGTGCAGCCACGGCAGCGCCGCGAAGCACGGCCAGCCGGCCTCGAAGTACGGGCCGCGTTCGAGCTGCGTACGAATGCGCGCGACGTGCGCGGCGACTTCGGGGACATCGCCCAGCGCCGTCAGCCCGGCGCGGGAACTGCGGAAGAAGCGGCGCGGCTGGTAGTCGGCCTTGAGCGGCTCGTGCGAGGCCTCGATGAGGTCGCCGTAGCAGGTGCGCATGGCGTCGTGCAGCCACTGCGTGCCGCAGCGACCGGTCGAGAGCACGAAGATGGCGTCGTGTTGCATGCGCGGGATCCGATGCGAAGGAGCCCGCGTGAACGCACGCGGCGACAGGCCGGTTGACGCCTGCGGCATTCGGGAATCGCGGTTCGAGACGGACGTTGTCCTTTCGTGCGTCCTGCATGCAGACCTTGCAATCTGCATGCGCCGCATCATGCGGATGGGGTCATACGGATGGGGTCATGCGGATTCGGTCATGCGCCCTGCGTCATGCAGGCGGCGTCATGCAGGCGGCGGTCATGTCTTGCGCATGCGCGCGAAGCGCTTCCGCTTCCAGTCGAGCGCGGGACGCTCGACCAGCCGCCATGACGCCGCCGCGCAGGCCAGCGCGAACGCGGTCGCGGCCAGCGTGTTCATCGTCGGCGTGATCGCACCGGCGAGCAGCGCGAGCTGCTGCATCGGCCAGCCGTAGAGGTACAGGCCGTAGGACAGATCGTGGCGGCCGGTCGACGGCAGCCATCGCGGCAGCAGGCCCAGGCAGAACGTGCCATAGGCCACCGCCGCGAAATACGCCGGCGCGAACCACGGCGTGCCGCGCGCCGCGGCGGCGACGGCCAGCAGCGGCAGAAAACCCCACCACGTCAGCACGATGCGCGCGCGCCACACCCACAGCAGCGTGCCGGTGATGAAGAACGCGGTGACCCAGATCAGGTAGGCCAGCCATTCGGGCAGCGGCGCGTGCCGCCACGCATACGCGCAGGCGACCGCGAGCGCCAGCGCCCACGCCAGCGCGTAGCGCCACGGCCGCAGCATGCCCAGCAGCCCGGCGACCAGCAGCGCGAGGTACAGCCGGCCCTCGATCGGCAGCGTCCACAGCGAACCGTTGACCGCCGTGCGCGGCAGCGCCTCGAACACGCCCGGCAGCCAGAACTCGGCGCGCCACAGGGTCGCGTTGCCGGCAAGGTAGCGCCAGGTAGCCGGGCTGCGCCAGTAGTCCGGCGCGGTGGTCAGCAGCGGCCCGAGCACGCACACCGTCAGCAGCGTGCAGACGATCAGCGCGGGATAGATGCGCAGCGCGCGCGCGACGAGGAATTCGCGCCAGCCGTGGCGCGCGAAGCTCGACGCGACCAGGAAGCCGCTGATCACGAAGAACACGTCGACCGCGAACGCGCCGGCGGAGCGGGTGAGGGTGAGCCGGGCGAACGGATCGTTGCCCGGCGTGCCGGTGATCGCCCAGGCGTGGCTCCAGATCACCAGCCACGCCGCGACCAGGCGGATGAGGTTGAAATGATTGCGGCCGCCGGCCCAGGCGTCCGCGAGGGTCGGCCTCATGGCGCGGACGCGTCGGGCAGCAGTTCGACCGTCGTGGCGATGCGCAGCACGCGGTTGTTGTCCGGATCGTCCACCGTGGCTTCGATGCGATACGGGCCGTCGGCATCGGTGGCGTCGAAGGTGATCTGCAGCGTCACCGGCGACAGCTGCACGATCCCGGCCGGGGCCGCCGGCTGCTGGTCGGCCAGCGACAGGTCGTTGCCGGGCAGGGAGGTCTTCCCGGCCGGGTCGGTCATCCGCAGGTCCAGTCGCGCCGCGCACGGCACCTTGCCGGCGGCGATGTCGGTCTCGCTGGCGTCCTTCGGCGCGCAGCCGCCGTAGGCCACCACCACGACGAAGGGCTCGCCGCGATGCACCCGGTCGGTGGTGGCCAGGTGCGGCGCATGCTCGACGGCGGTGCCGTACCACTCTTCCTGGAAACGCTTGAAATCGTCGAGCTTCGCGATGGAGATCATCGCGTGCAGGCCGTCCATGGTGGCCCTGCCGGCGGAAGCGCCGTCCGCGGCTTCGGCGCGGCGCTTGACGGCGTCCTTCGCCTGGCTCGCATGGATGGGCAGGCAGAGCAGGAGGACCGCGATCGTCGCGGCGTGGCGCAGGAAGGTCATGTCAGGCGATTCCGTCGTGGCGCCAGTGCCACGGTTCGTAGACGATGCCGTGCGGGTTGTCGCGCGGATAGCTCATCGTGAAGCCGTGTCCGCCGGCGTGCTCGCGCAGCCAGGCGAAGGCGGCGGTGCGCTCGAACGACGCCTCCGCCGGCGGTTCGCCCGGCGTGCCGATGTCCAGCGCGCGGCCGCCGTGGTGCTCGCTGAAGCCGGGCGCGGCGTTGACGGTGAGGATGGCGTCGACGGCCTGGCCGCGCGCACGCTTCCGCTCGAAGATGCCGAGCTGGTAGTCGTGGCTGCGGTAACCGGAGATCGCGTCGAGCGGCACGCCGTCGGCCAGCGCGGCCGCGCGCAGGCGGTCCCACGCGTGCGCCGCCTCGGGGTGCAGCCACAGCGCGCGGCGATAGCGATCGAACCCGGCGAACGCCAGCCACGCCGGTTCCGGCACCAGCGCCAGGCCGGTGCGTCCGGCGTAGTCGTCGGCGTCGAGGCCGAGCGTGTCGAGACGCTCGCGCAGGGCGTGCAGCGGCAGCGGGGCCGGGTCGCGCGCGCCGGCATGCGGCAGCGGCGCCTTGATCGCATCGAGCGCGTCGTCGATGCCGGCCGCGCGCGTCCAGTGCGGGTCGAGTCCCTGCCAGCCGGCGTCGGACGCCGCCGCCAGGTAGCGGCCGTCGCGCTTGCGCCGCAGCACCCAGCGCGCCCGCGCCACGACGCGGGCGTCGTGGTTGGCGCGGGCCGACAGCAGCCAGGCGGGCCAGGCTTCGACGGCGGCGGTGTTGAGCAGGACGCGGGGCAGCGGACGCATCGCGGCAGCTTAACGCCGCGGGCCGTGCGTCGCCACGGCGCGCAGCGCCTCCAGCAGCGCCTGCGGCCGCTCCGCGCTGAGCAGCAGGGTGCGCCCGCCGCGTTCCGGCAGCACCAGCGTCTTCGCGCGATCGGTCACCAGCACGAACGCGCGGGAGCGGTCGCGCAGCCGGAAATGCCCGGCCTGGTAGCCGGGCATCGAGCTGCCGAAGGTCTTGAGCCACGGGCGCAGCGCCGGCTGCTGCCCGAGGTCGACGATGCGCGCGGCGTCGAGGTCCAGCGCATCGACGGCGACCTTGTGCCGGTGCAGCCCGGCGGAGATGCGCAGGGTGCCGTCGTCGATCGCGATGCGGTTGCGCAGGGTGCTCCAGGCGGCGAACCCGAGGGCCAGCGCGACGACCGGGATCGCGCTCCACATCAGCGGGTTCCACTGCGCCGGCTGGCCGCGCACGATGACCGCGATCCCGACCGTCGCCGCGACCAGGCCGATCGCGGGCAGCAGCAGGATCACGCGCAGGTCGGGGGCGACGACGGTGAATTCGCGATGCGACATGGCGATGCCTCCGGCCCGCGCCTCAGCGCGGCTTGCGCTTCGGCGCGGTCTGTTTCGACGCGCGCTGCTTCGGTGCGGGCCGGCCGACGGCGCCGATCCACGCGGCGACGTCGTCGATCAGCGCCGGCGCGACGTGGCCGGGCGTCGTGTAGTCCTTGGGCAGGCCTTCGCCCGGGATCCCGAGGTGGCTGAGGTCGTCGTACAGCTTGAACGCGACCCGCGGGTCGTCGTGGAAGGCGTTGCGCCAGCCCTGCCAGTCGGCGTCGACCACCTGAAGGTCGTTGCCGCCCTGCAGCAACAGCAGTGGCTGCTTCGCCGCGCGCGCTTCGGCGACCGGATCGACCGCCTCCACGGTGCGCCAGTAGCGGGCGGGCACGCCCAGCGGCGCGTCCGCACCGGACACCTCCTCGCCGCGACGCACGGCCTCGACCTGCGCGGTGAGCTTCGCGATCTCCGCGCCTTCGGCGTCGCTGGTGCGGCCGTCGTCGAGCACCGCCGCGCGCTTGCGCTGTTCGATCGCGAGGTCGAGCAGCGGCCGCGACGGCGCCGCGAGCAGGATCAGCCCGGCGATCTGCGGGTCGCGCGCGCCGATCCGCGGCGCCAGCATCGCGCCCTGGCTGTGGCCGAGCACGAACACGCGCCTGGGGTCGATGTCCGGCTGCGCGCGCAGCAGCGCCGCCGCCTGCACCGCGTCGTCGGTGGTTTCCAGGTCGATGGTGCCGCCGTCGGCGAACTGTTCCGGGTGCGCCTTCGTGCGCTTTTCGTAGCGCAGCACGGCGATGCCGCGTTCGGCCAGCCCGCGGGCGAGGTCGAGGAAGGGCTTGTTCGGGCCGATGGTCTCGTCGCGGTCGTGCGGGCCGGAGCCGTGCACCAGCACCACGGCCGCGAACGGCCCCTTCGACTTCGGCAGGGTCAGCGTGGCCGGCAGCGCCGCCTCGCCGTCGCCGATCGACAGCGCGCGCTCGGTGTAGGGCGCGTCCGCCGGCACCGGCGTCGCGGGCGTCGGCGCGGCGGCGGGTTGGATCAGGAATCCCGAAATGCGGCCGTCCGCCTCGAACGCGAGGCTGGCGTCGATGGTCGTCGCGGCGTAGCGCAGCGGGACGACCACGATCCGGATGCTGTCGCGCTCGAGCGTGCGCGGTTCGCCGCGGCCCTCGGCGGCGCCGAGCTGCGTCGGCAGCGCGGTCCAGAGCTGGCGCAGCCGGTCTTCGCCGACCGCCGCGGCCATGGTCTCGTCGAAGCGGGCGTGGACGCCGGCGAAGTCGCCCGCGTCCATCGCGTCGAGCACCGATTGCGCGGCCGCGACCGGGTCGAACGCGGTCGCGGCCGGAGCGGGGGCCGGAGCCGGCGTCGGAGCAGGCGTCGGAGCAGGCGTCGGCGTTTCGGCGGTTTCGGCGGCCGCCTGGCCGTGGGCGCGGCCGGCGATCAGCACGCCGGCGCCGAGCGCGATCGCGAGCGCCGAGTACAGCGCCGCGCGTCCGGCGAGGCGGCGGCCGGTGCGGCGTTCGAGCATCTGGATGACATGCAGCATGGTCTGGATTCCGTGGGCATCGCGGCGGGCCGCGATCGTGGGCGGTACGGGCGTGGGCGGTGCGGGCGCAGGCGACGCGGAAGCGCGGGGCGGCGTTCGAGGCGCCGTCATTCGCCGGCGTCGGCGGTGTCCTGCGGGGCTTCGTCCGCGGGCTTGTGCGGCAGTCGTCCCGACTTGCGCAGGGCGTCGCGCAGCACGTACTCGATCTGGGCGTTGAGGCTGCGCAGTTCGTCGTCGGCCCACCGCTGCGCCGCCGCGAGGATCTCGGCGTTGATGCGCAGCGGATAGGCCTTCTTCTCGGACACGGGAGGCGCCTCGATCAGTACAGCGTGCCGGCGTTCACGATCGGCTGGGTGGCGCGCTCGCCGCACAGCACGACCAGCAGGTTGCTGACCATCTGCGCCTTGCGCTCCTCGTCCAGGTGGACCACGCCGTTCTTCTGCAGTTCGGCCAGCGCCATCTCGACCATGCCCACGGCGCCGGCGACGATCCGGGTGCGCGCGGCGATGATCGCGTTCGCCTGCTGGCGCTGCAGCATCGCCTGGGCGATCTCCGGCGCGTAGGCGAGGTGGCTGATGCGGGCGTCGAGCACGGTCACGCCGGCGTCGGCGAGGCGCTCCTGCAGTTCCTTCTGCAGATGGTGGCCGACCTCGGTGGCGTGGCTGCGCAGGGCGAGCTGGCCTTCCTCGTGCTGGTCGTAGGGATAGCTCGTGGCCATCGCGCGCAGCGCCGACTCCGACTGGATGTGGACGAAGCTCTCGTAGTCGTCCACGTTGTAGACCGCCTCGGCGCTGTCCACGACCTGCCAGACGATGACCGCGGCGATCTCGATCGGGCTGCCGTCGAGTTCGTTGACCTTCAACTTGCCGCTCTCGAAGTTGCGCACCCGCAGCGAGACCTTCTTCTTGCCGTAGAAGGGGTTGTTCCAGCGCAGGCCGGAGTCCTTCACGGTGCCGACGTACTTGCCGAACAGGTTGAGCACCGCGGCCTGGTTGGGCTCGACCATGTACAGGCCGACCAGGCACAGGAACGCGCCGACGACGACCAGCACGCCGACGACCAGGAACAGGACGTTGCCGGCGTTGACGCCGCCGATGATCAGGTAGACGGCCAGCAGCATGGAGACGAGCAGCCCGAGCAGCATGGGGATGCCGGGCAGGGAGTGGACGGTGTTCTCTTTCATGGTCGCGACTCGGCGGTGGACTATGTGCATTTGATATCAAAAAGATATCTATTTGCCAACGGGCTCCCGACGAATGGCGATGCGTTCGCGACGCGCGCGGCGCAAGTGACTGATTTAAAATGGACTCCTTTGCCGGGAGCCGCCCATGTCGCCGTCCGATCCTGTGTTCCCGCCGCCGCTGTTCGGCACCCCCGCGTCGCCGTCCGCCCTGCGGGTCCTGCTGCTGGGCTCCGGCGAGCTGGGCAAGGAGGTCGCGATCGAACTGCAGCGCTTCGGCTGCGAAGTGATCGCCGCCGACCGCTACGCCGACGCCCCGGCGATGCAGGTCGCGCACCGCAGCCATGTGCTGAACATGCTCGACGGCGACGCCCTGCGCGCGCTGATCGCCGAGGAGCGGCCGGCGCTGATCGTCCCCGAGATCGAGGCCATCCACACCGAGACGCTGGTGCAACTGGAGCGCGAATTCGCCGGTCGCGGCACCCACACCCGGATCGTGCCGACCGCCCGCGCGGCGCGGCTGACGATGGATCGCGAGGGCATCCGCCGGCTCGCCGCCGAGACGCTGGGCCTGCCGACCTCGCCGTATCGCTTCGTCGACACCCTCGACGACTACCGCGCCGCGGTGGCCGCGATCGGCCTGCCGTGCGTGGTCAAGCCGGTGATGTCGTCCTCGGGCAAGGGCCAGAGCCTGGTGCGCGGCGCGGACGACATCGACCGCGCGTGGGAATACGCGCAGACCGGCGGCCGCGCCGGCGCCGGCCGGGTGATCGTCGAGGGCTTCATCGACTTCGACTACGAGATCACGCTGCTGACCGTGCGCCACGCCGGCGGCACCGATTTCTGCGACCCGATCGGCCACCTGCAGCGCGACGGCGACTACCGCGAGAGCTGGCAGCCGCAGCCGATGACCGCGGCGGCGCTGGCGCGCGCGCAGGCCATCGCGAAGGCGATCACCGACGACCTCGGCGGCTGGGGCCTGTTCGGCGTCGAACTGTTCGTCAAGGGCGACGAGGTGTGGTTCTCGGAAGTCTCGCCGCGGCCGCACGACACCGGCCTGGTGACGCTGATCTCGCAGGACCTCAGCGAGTTCGCGCTGCACGCCCGCGCGATCCTCGGCCTGCCGATCCCGCAGATCCGCGCGCAGGGCCCGTCGGCCTCGTGCGCGGTGCTCGCCCACGGCCACGGCGTGCCGGAGTTCGAGGGCGTCGCCGACGCGCTGCGCGCGCCCGGCACCGCGCTGCGGCTGTTCGGCAAGCCCGTGGTCGAGGGTCATCGCCGGGTCGGCGTGACCTTGGCGCTGGGCGCGGACATCGACGCGGCCCGGGCGCAGGCGCGCGCGTCGGCCGAAGCGCTGCGGATCACGCTGCGTTGACGTCCGGATGGCCGGCGGCGGGCGAGGCGCGCTCCTGGATGCGCGATCGCCTGCTGCGGCTGTCCATCACGCTGTACGTCATCCCCTTCCTGGTCTCCGGGATCTTCATCGGCTTCGCGGCGATGATCGTCGTCTGCGCAGCCGTCGTGATGGCCTGCGTGTATCTCGCCGGCCTCGTCGCCTGGACCCTGATGGCGGCGCTGCTGCTGCTCACCGCGCGTCGCCTGCCCTGGCGGCGATGGGGACTCGCGCTCGTGTCGGATGCGCCGCCGCCGTGGTACGGGCATCCGTTGCGCTGGATCGCGGATCTTCTCCAGCGCTGCTGGCCCTTGCCCGCGGCAGCGGCCGATGCCGGCCGGTCCGGTCCGCTATGATCGCGGCCGGATGCGGCGCACCTCAGTCGCAGGGACGAGAGCGCATGAACGACACCAACGGCTACGCCGTGTTCTTCTTCCCGCAGGCGCTGGACGCATTGGGCGAGGCGATCAAGCCGTTCCTGCAGGACGGTGCGGCCGGTCCGCACGTGGCCTGCGGCACGGTCGACACCGGCGGCGCCTTCATCGAGATGACGCTCAACGGGCGCACCCCGGAAGGGCGCGAGGTGTCGCTGGACCTGATGGTGCCCAGCGGCATGGTGCGGATGATCGTGTCGACCCAGAACGAGGCCGCGTTCGGGTTCGGGCTGCGCCGCGACGAACCGGCGGAGCATCCGCTGCCGGTGATCGGCCCGACCGCGGAACCCGCCGCCGCGCCGCCCGACGCGTTGCCATCGACGGCGGTCGCGCCCGCGCCAGGCGCGCCCTCGGCAAGCGAGCCCGCGTCCAGCGCGCCCGCCGCCGACTGAGCCGCGTCGCCGGCTCAGGCGCCCGCGTCGTGGCGCCGGGCGCCTTGCCGCCGCGCCAGCGGTTCCGGCACGCCGAGCAGGAAGCCCTGGCCGTACTGGCAGCCTTCCTCGACCAGGATCCGCCGCTGCAATTCGGTCTCGATGCCCTCGGCGATGGTGTCGATGCCCAGCGTGGTGGCCATCGCCAGGATCGCGCGCACCAGCGCCAGGCTTTCGTTGCCGGCGTCGCTCTGCAGGCCCGAGACGAAACTGTGGTCGATCTTCAGGCCCTGGATCGGGAACCGGTGCAGGTACGACAGCGCCGAGAAGCCGGTGCCGAAATCGTCGAGCAGCGCCGCGATGCCGTGGCCGCGCAGTTGCCGCAGCACGCGCAGCGCGCGCGCGGCGTCCTCGATCAGCGCGACCTCGGTGATCTCGATCCGCAGTTGCGCCGGGTCCTGCTGGGCCTCGTCGAGCATCCGCAGCAGGCGATCGGCGAAGTTGTCGGACAGGAAGTGCCGCGGCGAGACGTTGATCGACACGTAGCGGCCCGGGTATTCGCCCATCGAGGCGATCACGTGCGCGTACATCAGCCAGTCGACCTGTTCGATCAGCGTGCTTTCCTCGCCGACGCCGATGAACTCCGAGGGCATGAGCAGGCCGCGGCGTTCGTGGTTCCAGCGCACCAGCGCCTCGAAGCCGACGCCCTTGCCGTCCTGCAGGCGCTGGATCGGCTGGAAATACGGCTCGAAGGCGTCGTGCATGATCGCCCGGCGCAGGTCGGCCTCCAGGTCGAGCAGGCGCATGGCCTCGGCGCGCATCTCCTCGTCGAACACCTCGCTGCGGTTGCGGCCGAGGCGCTTGGCGCGGTACATCGCGGCGTCGGCGTCGCGCAGCAGTTCCTCGCTGCGGCGGTAGCGCGGGTGCCACAGGGTGATGCCGATGCTGGCCGACGGGAACACCTCGCGTCCCTCGATCCACAGCGGCTGCCCGAGCACGCGCAGGATGCCGGCGGCGTAGGCGTCGGCCTGCGCGTCGTTCTCGACGCCTTCGGCGAGCACTGCGAATTCGTCGCCGCCGAGGCGGGCGACGAGATCGTCGCGGCCGATCGCCTGCGAGATGCGCCGGCTGGATTCGACCAGCAGCTCGTCGCCGGCGACGTGGCCGACGCTGTCGTTGATCAGCTTGAAGCGGTCGATGTCGAGGAACATGACCGCGAACGGACGTCCGTCCTGGCCCGAAGCACGCGCGATCGCGTCGTCGAGGCGCTCCTGCAGCTGCACCCGGTTGGGCAGCCCGGTCAGCGCGTCGTGGCGGGTCTGGTGGCGCAGCCGCTGTTCCGCGCGCAGTCGCTCCGCGTTCTGTTCGCGCAGTTCGCGGTTGGCTTCGGCCAGCTCGCGGGTGCGGGTCTCGACCCGGGTCTCCAGTTCGGCGTGCGCGGTGACCAGCCGGTCCTGCGCGCGCTTGCGCGCGAGCGCGGCGTCGACGTGGTGGGCGACGAAGGTCAGCAGCTCCTGGTCGCGCTCGGTGAAGCGATAGGCGGCGCTGTAGCTCTGCACGCCGATCACGCCCTGCGGCACGCCGTCGCGGACCAGCGGCACGCCGAGCCAGCAGCTCGCGAGCGGGCCGAAGCTGCTCACCAGCCCGCGCGATTCCAGCGCCTGGATCGCGGGCCGGTCCGCCAGCAGCGGCAGGCCGGTCTCGATCACGTATTCGGTCAGCCCCTTGGCGCGCTGGCGATCGTGGTGCGGGCGGGTGTCGACTTCGTCGGCGGCGTACGGGAATTCGATCCGCGTGCCGTCGGCGCTGAGGAAGGCGATGTAGAAGTTGCGGGCGTACAGCAGTTCGCCGACGATCGAGTGCAGGTCCGCATAGAACGACTCCATGCTTTCGGCGCTGGTCGACAGCTCGGTGATCCGGAACAGCGCCTGCTGCAGCTTTTCCGCGCGCTGGCGCTCCTGGACCTCCGCCTGCAGTTCGAGGTTGGCCTGCTCCAGCGCATGGGTGCGCTCGCGCACGCGCCGCTCCAGTTCGACCTGCGCGGTCTTGCGGTCCAGCGCGGTCTGGATGTGCATCGCCACGTATTCCAGCAGCGCGCGCTCCTCGGTGCCGTAGCGGTGCGCCTGTTCGTAGTCCTGGACCACGATCGCGCCGCAGACCTGGTCGTCGCGCAGCAGCGGCACGCCCAGCCAGTCCTCGCTCATCGGCCCGCCGGCGTATTCGTCGTCGGGGATGGCGAGGCGCTCGATGATCTCGCGCGGCGCGCCGACCAGCGGCTTGCCGTGCGCGAGCAGCGCGGCGGTCAGGCTGTGCATGGTGTGGTCGGTGGAGAACTCGGTGTCGGGGTCCGGGTCGAACGCATCGCGGCTGTCGGCGAAGTAGAGATAGCGCAGGGTGCGCTGGCGCTGGTCGTACTCGACGATGTAGAAGTTCTCCGCGGGCATCAGTTCGCCGACGACGCGGTGGACGCGGGCCAGCATCTCGTGCATCTCCAGCCCCGACCCGGCGAGGTCGGAAATCTCGTACAGGGCCTTCTGCAGGCGCTTGGATTTCTCCAGCGTCTCGATCCGCACGTCGGCCTCGGCCAGGCGCAGCGAGGCGAGCACCAGGTCGCGGGCGAGGCCGAACCAGGCGTCGATCGCCCAGTGCGCGGGCGGCGGCGCGCGCAGGGCGATGCCCAGCGCCAGCCGGTGTCCCTGGTCGTCGAGGCGGCGGATCATGGCGCCCTGCGCGTCGGCCGGCGGGGCGGCGTCTTCCAGGTGCGAAACCACCGCGCGACGCAGGGCGTCGGCGTCGGCGTTGTGCGCGCTGCCGGGACCGAGGCGGGCATGATCCCAGGCGATGGCCACCTGGGTGTCCGCGGGCAGCGTTTGCGCAAGCGAAACCAGCGCCTCGCGCGCCGCTTCGTCCACGGTCAGAGCGCCCCCGACTCTGCCTTCGGTTCCGGCCGCATCTTCGTCATGGCCCGGAATCATGCGGCCAGCATATACCCGATTTCCGCGGCCGCAGCGGGCCGCGCGCATGCGGTTTCGCGACGGCCGCGGCGACGGAAGGCGCCGTCTATCGATCGGTCGTCGCCGGCAGCAGATCGACCCATACCGGGTGATGGTCGGAGGCGTTCGCCGCCGCCGCGTCCGGGTCGTCCGCGGTCGGCCAGTCCACGCCGCTGGCGAGCACGCGCAGGTTCGCCGAGGGCAGCACGTAGTCCAGGCGCAGATCGCCGACCTTCGGCCCGAAATCGCCGGTGTCCTCGGCCGGATCGCCGCGCTGCCCGGCGTTCGCCGCCGGTGCGCGCCGGGCGGCCTCGGCGGCGCCCGCGCTGCGCGGCGCCGGCGCCGGCGACACCCGCGGATGCCCGATCAGGGCGAGGATCGCGTCGTGGCGGCCGTCGCCGTCGATCGGGTCGTTGTTCATGTCGCCGGCGATCACGAACCGTTCGCCGGCCGCCAGGCCGCCGCAGCGGCCGGCGTCGTCGCACAGCCACGCGCGGTCCGCCGGCGCGTCGTCGAGATAGGCCCGCCACAGCCGCAGTTCGTCGGCGTTGCGGGCGCCGTTGCGGTCCTCCGGGCCGTCGAACACCGGCGGGGTCGGATGCGCCACCAGGAAATGCACGCGCCCCAGCGGCGTCCGCACCGGCACGTCCCAGTGCGACTTCGACGACAGCCGCAGCGCGTTCCAGACCGCGTCGGTGTGGAAGAAGCGCCGCGCCCGCGGATCGAGCGGACGCGCGGCGTCGGGCATCGCGCTCCACCTGAGCAGCCGGAAGCTGCGCACGGCGGCGGTGTCGATCGGGTATTTCGACAGCACCAGCATGCCGTACTGCCCCGGGTGCAGGCCGAAGCCCCAGGCGTCGTCGCCGGCGGCGCGGCCGCTGGTGGCGACCGTGCCGTTGCCGTCGAGGTCCAGGCCGCTGGGCACGCCGGTGTTGACCGGCGCGAGGTAGCGGTAGGGATAGCGCAGCGGCGCCAGCCCCGGCCGCTGCGCGCGTTCGAGGTAGTCGCGCTGGAACAGGTCGGCGGCGCGGCCCTCGGCGTCGTAGTCGAATTCGTTGAGCAGCACCAGGTCGGGATGCACCCGCTGCAGCATCGTGGCGATGGCGCGCGCCGCGGGATCGCCGGCGGCGAGGCGGCGGACCAGGCCGCCGTCGGCGTCGTCGTTGAGCGAGGTGTTGTACGTCGCTACCCGCAGCGGCGCGGGCGGGGCCGCCGCGGCGTCGGCCTCGGCGGCCGCGGCCTCCACGGTGTCGCCGGCGCGCGGATCGGCCGCGCCCGGGTCGCCGTGGATCGAGACGCGCACGCAGCCGGCGAGCGCCAGCGCGGCCAGCACGGGCACGACCAGCACGGGCGCGGCCAGTGCGAGGACGTTGAACGACGGGCGAGGGGTCATGCGGGGTCTCCTGTCAGGGTCGACCAGCCGTGCCCGTCCCAGGCTTCCAGCGGCCGCCAGCGGCGTTTGTAGTCCATCTTGCGATGGCCGTCGATCCAGTATCCGAGGTACAGATGACGCCTGCCGTCGCGCTGCGCCCAGGCGAGCTGCTGCAGGATCGCGAACGTGCCCAGGCCGCGGGCCGCCTCGTCGGGATCGTAGAAGGTGTAGACCGCGGACAGCGCCTCCGCGACCACGTCGGTCACCGCCACCGCCAGCAGCCGGCCGTGGCCCTGCGCCTGCGGCGCGCGGATTTCGAGGAAGCGGCCGGCGTTCCAGGCGCCGATGAGGAACTGGTCGAACTCGGCGGCGCCGTGCTCGTCCATGCCGCCGCCGGGGTGGCGCGCGGCGAGGTAGCGCCGGTACAGCGCGAAGTGCTCCTCGCCGCGTTCGGCCGGGCACACCCGCGTGCGCAGGTCGGCGTTGCGCGCCAGGCAGCGGCGCTGGCTGCGATCCGGGCGGAAGGCCTCGACCGGGATCCGCACCGCGACGCAGGCCCGGCAGGCCCGGCAGTGCGGCCGGTAGACCAGGTTGCCGGAGCGGCGGAAGCCCCAGCCCAGCGCCATCGGATAGAACCGGCCCAGCCGCGGATCGCCCGGGTCCAGCACCAGGTCGCGCGCCTGCCGCTCCGGCCAGTAGCCGCAGGGGTGCTCGGGCGTGTGGAACAGGCGCAGCGGCGCTTCGTCCGCGGCCGCCTCGTCGGGGGTGTCGGGAGGCTGCCGGTTCATGGCCGCAGCGCGCCCGACAGCGCGCCGTGGGCGAGCCCGGCGCACAGCCCCGCGAGCGCCCCGGCGACGAGGTCGCGCGGCGCGTGCCGCGCCAGCCGCAGCCGCGACCACGCGATCGCCGCCGCGAACGCCAGCGCCGCCACGGTCGCCAGCGGATGCAGCGGCCACAGCAGCAGTGCCGCGAAGGTCGCGAAGGCGACGTGCAGGGACAGCTTCCACAGGCGCGCGGTCAGCAGCGCGAAGATCAGGATGCCCGCGGCCAGCGCGAGCGCCAGCGCGACCCGGGCGTCGTGGGCGACGGTCTGCGCGAGCACCGCGGCGAGCGCGAGCATCGCGAGCAGGCCGAGGTTGAGGTCGCGGCGTTCGCGCGGCGCGCTGGCGTCCACGTGCGCCCAGCGCCCGCGGCGCACCTGCCGCCAGGACAGCGCCATCACCAGCGCGGCGAACGCGGTCACGCCGAGCGCGATCCGCAGCGGCGCGGTCGCATCGTCGGTGCGCAGCGCCGCGGACAGCACCAGCGCCGACGGCAGCGTCGCCAGCGGGTGGCCGAGCAGCGAGACCATGCGGGCGAGGGCGACGGACATGGCGCCAGCATACCCGCTGCGTTCGCATCGATCGCGACGCGGGATGCGAGATGCGGGACGCGGATGCGTGATGCGGACGCGGCTCGCTGCCGGGCATGCACCGCGGGCAGCCGACCGCGGCGCGGCTCAGAGCCTGCCGGACGCGATCAGGCCGTAGATCAGGCCGCCGAAGCCGCCGACGAAGCCGATGACCCCGCCGATCCAGTTCATCGCGCGCTCGCGCCGGCGCTTGCGCGCCGCGCCGACCGGATCGCGTGCCGCCTCGAGGGCGTGCCGGCGCGCGGTCACCCGCGGCACCACCACCAGCGACTGGTAATAGACGATGCCCATGAACGCCGCGCAGGCGATCACCGGCGGCAGCCAGCCGTCGCCGAAGCGGGTGAGGCCGATCAGCGTGATCAGGAAGCCGAGCGCGGCCAGCGCGTTGATGCCGGCGCTGCGGACGAGGCCGCGACGCTCCTCCTCGTCGATCGCGCACTTGAGCTGGCGGCGCAGGCCCAGCCAGATGCCCGCGAGCGCGCTCAGCAGCGGCACCGCGACGCTGCCCGCGGCGCCGAGCACGACCTTGGCGAAGGTCTTCGCGCCGACCGCCGCGGTCACGCCGAGCACGCCCTTGGCGGCGGCCGGCGGACTGGCCAGCGACAGCGCGGTCGCGATCACGCCGGTGAACGCCGCGCCCGGCGCGGTGTCGCGCGCGAAGTCGCCGAACCGCGCCAGCAGGTCGTCGCGCAGGCTCTGGCGCGCGCGCGACAGGCGCTTGCGCACGGCCGCGTCGGACAGCCCCAGCAGCGTCGCGACCTGCTGCGAGTTCTGGCCCTCGCGGTAGAACAGCAGCAGCGTCTCGCGACTGTCCTCGGGCAGCGCGGAGATCAGTTCGATCGCGGCGCGCTCGCGCTCGTCGGCCTCGATCCGTTCCGCCGGCGTCGGCGCGGGGTCGGCGGCCAGTTCGATCGCCAGTTCCGCGCCCGCGCCCTGCAGCGGGCGGTGGGCGAGGGCGCGCAGGTGGTCGCGGGCGAGGTTGCGCGCGATCTGGCGCAGCCACGGCAGGAAGCTCGACGGGTTCTGCAGCCGGCGCAGGTGCTGCCAGGCGTTGAGGAAGGCCTCCTGGGCGATGTCCTCGCTGGCCTGCACGTCGCGGGTGATCGCCAGCGCCACCGCGGTGACGGCGTTCTGGCAGCCGGCGACGATCCGGCCGTAGGCGGCGCGGTCGCCGTCGCGGGCGGCGGGCAGCTCGGCGGCGATCAGGCGATCGATCGCGCCGGGTTCGACGAGGACGGCGTTCACGGCAGCGAGGCCGGGGGCAGCCATTGCACGGCGGCGTTCATCGCCGCCATCGCCGCGAGGTAGAACACGCCCGTCGCCACGATCGCGGTCGGACCGTAGGTGTAATCGTAGGCGCGGTAGCGGCCGCGCGCGCCCGCCGGATCGCGCTGGCGGTCGCGGGCGATCAGCGGCAGCAGCGTGCGCCGGATCGCCAGCAGCGTGAGCAGCGATGCGAACTCGACGAAGACCGCGACGGCCATGCCGATCGCGAACGTCGGCGCCAGCAGCGCCGCCGCGAAGCCGACCATCGCCAGCGGCAGGGTGACGATCATGTAGATCCAGTAGCGGCGCAGGATTTCCGCCCGCTCCTCGAGGGTTTCGGCATAGACCAGCAGGTGGCGGCGGGTGAGGTGCGCCGCCAGCGCGCCGGCCGCGGCCGAGCCGCCGAAGGTGCCGGTGAGCAGCCCGCCGCCGCCGCCGAGCAGCGCCAGCAGCTTGCCGGCGACGCCGGCGCCGGCCGTGCCGCCGGCCACCGCCACCGCGGCGCTCGCGGGCTTCGCGGTGGCGCCCAGCCCGCCGAGCACCAGCGTGGTGAACGCCGCGCCCGGCGCGCTGCCGCGGGCGAAGTCGCCGAACCGGCGCAGCAGGTCGTCGCGCACCTGCTGCCGCGCCCGCGACAGGCGCTTGCGCACGGCGGCGTCGGTGATGCCCAGCAGGATCGCCACCTGCTGCGAGCTCTGGCCCTCGCGGTAGAACAGCAGCAGCGCCTCGCGGCTGTCCTCGGGCAGGGCGGCGATCAGTTCGGCCGCCGCGGCCTCGCGCTCCTCGTCGAGGATCCGGTGCATCGGCTGCGGCCCGGGGTCGGCGGCCATCGCCATCGCCAGTTCGGCGTTGACGCCGTCCAGCGGCTGCTGGCGATGCCGGCGCAGGTGGTCGCGGGCGAGGTTGCGCGCGATCTGGCGCAGCCACGGCAGGAAACTGTCCGGGCTGTGCAGGCGGTCGAGGTGCTGCCAGGCGTTGAGGAAGGCTTCCTGGGCGATGTCCTCGCTGGCCTGCACGTCGCGGGTGATCGCCAGCGCCACCGCGGTGACGGCGTTCTGGCAGCCGGCGACGATCCGGCCGTAGGCGGCGCGGTCGCCGTCGCGGGCGGCGGGCAGTTCGCGCAGGATCAAGGACTCGATGGGCACGGACGCGATCGGTGGCGATTCGACGGGCAGGGCGGTGGCGAGGGCCATGGGCGGGCATCGTGGCGGGGACACATGATGGCAGGACGGCGCCGGGGGGCGAATGTGACCGGCGCGTCCGGACCAGCGGTCGCGCGCGCGTCAACCGGCGCCTTCGCCATGCGTTGTCTGTGCCATCGGGCCGCCGGCCCGCCCACGACCACGAGGCACGCCCATGAACTTCGTCACCCCGCGCACGACCCTGCTCGCCCTCGGCCTGGCGCTCGCCGGCGCCGCGCCGGCGCTGCTCGCCCAGACCGCTGCCGCGCCCGCGTCCGCCCCTGCGGCAGGCCAGCCCGGGCAGCCCGGCCAGGGCCGTCACCATCCCAAGCTCGACGCCAACGGCGACGGCGTCATCGACCGCGCCGAAGCCGCGAAGATGCCGCGCTTCGCCGAGCAGTTCGACCAGCTCGACGCCAACCGCGACGGCAGGATCAGCGCCGACGAGCGCCCGCAGCGCCGCGGCGACCGCATGGGTCGCGGCCCCGGCGGCCCCGGCGACCGGATGGCCGCGCTCGACGCCAACGGCGACGGCGCGATCGACCGCGCCGAGGCGGCGAAGGCGCCGCGCCTGTCGCAGCAGTTCGACAAGCTCGACGCCAACCGCGACGGCAGGCTGAGCGCCGACGAGCGCCCGAAGCACGGCCGCGGCGAAGGCGGTCGGGGCGGGCGCGGCGGCGATCGCGGTGCGCGGATGGCGCAGCTGGACAAGAACGGCGACGGCAGGTTCAGCCGCGACGAACTGGCCGGCCACGAGCGCGCGCTGACGCACTTCGCCGAGATCGACGCGAACCGGGACGGCTTCCTGACCCACGAGGAAATGAAGACCTACCACCAGGCGCATCGCGGCGAACGCGGCCCGCGCGGCCGGCAGCCGGCGCCGCAGCCCAGCCCCTGAGCAAGCCTCCGACCCAGCCCCCCCCTGCACCAGCGTCCCGATCCAGGCCTCCAGGCCTTCGCCGCAGGCCCTCTACGGCAGGGCCCGGGCCGAAATCGGCTGCTGCGTGTTGCGGCGGCGACGCCCCGGGCCGTCGCCGCCGCTTTTTTCTTCGCCGCGGTGCGGCGTCAGCGGCTGGCGACGGGCAGGATGTCCCAGCGCTCGTCGTCGCGGCGGACCTCCAGCGTCCGTCGCTCGCTGCGCGGCTTGCCGTCCGGCCCGGCGTCGCGCAGTTCCAGCGTGACCGCGCCCGCGCCAGAACCGTCGGTGCGGTAGTCGGCGACCGCGATCGTCAGCGCCGCCGCGGCGTCGGCGCAGGCCGACTGCGGCACCAGCGCGCGTCCGTCGGCGGCCTTCAACTGCGCCAGCACCGTCGGCGTCGGGTCGGCGGCGTCCACCGACAGGCAGACGGTCTTCGCGTCGTGGGCCTCGAGTTCGGCGTCGATCAGCATGGCCGCGAGCGCGCTCGGCGTGGCGACGACGTAGCGCTGGCCGTCGAGCGCGGCCTGCGGGTCGAACACGGTGTCGTCGCGGGCGGCGGCCGGCGTCTTCGCGGGCGCGGGCGCGGCCGGCGCGTCGGGCGCGCCCGCGCGATGCCAGGCCATCAGCCCGAACGCCAGCGCGATCGCGATGCCCAGCATCAGCCCCGCGCGCAGCCGGAACGCGCGCCTGCGGGCGAGCGCCTCCACGCCGGTGTCGCCGCGATGCGTCGTCGCGAGGTCGAGGTAGCGCGTGGGCGAGCGCCCCGAGTCGAGCAGGCCCGCGTCGCGCAGGATGTCCCGCGCCAGCGGCTGGTCCTCGGACTTGACCACCCACACCGCCGCCGGCGGATCCTCGTTCGCCGATTCGCGGTAGCTGAAGGTGCCGCGGCGCGCGCCCTTGTAGGAACGGCCGTTGGTGACGCGCACCTCGATGCCCTGTTCGCGCAGCAGCTCGGCGACGCGCTCGACGTTTTCCAGACGCGGACTGGAGAAGACCTGGCGCATCGGTCAGGCCTTGGGCGGATCGACGGGCAGCACCCGGATCATGCCTTCCTGCGCGGTGCTGGCGACCAGCCGCCCCTGCAGGTCGAAGACCATGCCGCGGGCGAGGCCGCGCGCGTTCTGCGCGCTCGGGCTGTCGATCGAATACAGCAGCCAGTCGTCTGCGCGGAACGGGCGGTGGAACCACATCGCGTGGTCCAGCGAGGCCATCTGCACGTTCGGCTGGTAGTAGCTGATGCCGTGCGGGAAGGTGGTGGTGCCGAGCAGGTGGAAGTCGGAGGCGTAGGCGAGCAGGGCGCGATGCAGCTCCGGCGCGTCGCCGACCTTCTCGCTCAGCCGGAACCACACCTGCTGGAACGGCGGCCGCTTCGGCGGGTTGAGGTCGTCGCGCGGATAGATCGGGCGGAACTCGAACGGGCCCATCCGGTTCAGCCAGCGCTGGACCTTGATCGGCAGCGTCGCCAGCACCTCCGGCGGCGGCGGCGCGGTCGGCGCGATGTCCTCCGGCCGCGGCACCTCCGGCATCGACAACTGGTGCTCCGGGCCGGGCTCGTGGATCTGGAACGAGGCCGCGAACACGAAGATCGGCTGGCCGTGCTGGATCGCCGTCACCCGGCGCACCGAGAAGCTGCCGCCGTCGCGGGTCCGGTCGACCTCGTAGACGATCGGCGCGGTGATGTCGCCGGCGCGCAGGAAGTAGGCGTGCAGCGAGTGCGCGGCGCGCGGGCCCTTGTCGGGATCGACCGCCGCCAGCGTGGCCTGCGCCGCCGACAGCGCCTGGCCGACCACCTGGCCGCCGAACACGTACTTGGTGCCGATGTCGCGGCTCTGGCCGCGGAACAGGTTGTCCTCCAGGCGCTCAAGCGACAGCAGTTCGATCAGTTCGGAAACGGGCGAGGTCATGGGCGTGTCGGGGGGAAGGTGGCCGGATTATAGGCAGCCCGGTCGCCGCCTGCCCCCGCCGGACGGCACGGGACGCTGCGTCGCGCGGCTGCGCTCGCCCGGCGCGGGCGCGCGTGCGACCCTGTCGGCCCGTCCGGAGGCCCGCCCATGACCACGCTCGTCGCCCCCCGCGTCCACGACCTCGGCGGATTCGAGGTCCGCCGCGCGGTGCCGTCGATCCAGGCCCGCAGCGTCGGCCCGTTCGTGTTCGTCGACCACATGGGGCCGGCGGTGTTCGCGCCCGGCCGCGGCATCGACGTCCGCCCGCACCCGCACATCGGCCTGGCGACGGTGACCTTCCTGTGGGCCGGCCGCATCGACCACCGCGATTCGCTGGGCAGCGAGCGGACCATCGGCCCCGGCGACGTCAACTGGATGACCGCCGGCCGCGGCATCGTGCATTCCGAGCGCACCCCGCCCGGACCGCGCGCCGAGGGCCACGCGCTGCACGGGCTGCAGACCTGGGTCGCGCTGCCGCGGGCGCAGGAGGAGATCGCGCCGGCGTTCCACCACCACCCCGCCGCGACGGTGCCGTCGCTGGACGTGCCCGGCGGCCGCCTGCGCGTGGTCGCCGGCCGCGGCTACGGCGAGGAATCGCCGGTGCGGGTGTTCGCCGACACGCTGTACGTCGCGATCGATCTCGACGCCGACGGCGAGGTCGCGCTGGACGCCGCGCATCGCGAACGCGCGCTGTACGTGCTCGACGGCGAAGCCCAGCTCGATGGCGCCGACATCCCCGCGATGCACCTGGTCGTGCTCGACGACGGCGTGCGCCACCGGCTGCGCGCGAAGACGCCGCTCAAGGCCATGCTGCTCGGCGGCGAACCGCTGGACGGTCCGCGCCACCTGTGGTGGAACTTCGTGTCCTCGTCGAAGGACCGCATCGAGCAGGCCAAGGACGACTGGCGCGACGGCCGTCTCGGCGCGGTGCCGGGCGAGACCGAGTTCATTCCGCTGCCGGAGCGCTGAGCCGGCGCGTGCCTCGGTTCAGGGCCGCAGCCGCTCCCACGACACCGCGTCCATGATCCGCGCCCACGGGAACAGCGGGCCGGGATCGCGCTTGCGCGGGACCTGCACGGCCGGGTCGTCCAGGGCCTGCTCCATCTCGCGGTCCAGGTCTTCGTGGCCGGCGATGAACTTCACCGACGGGAACTGCGCCTGCAACTGCGCCAGCAGGCCGATCAGCGCGACGATCTGCGCCTCCGGATAGGGCTCGTCCATCGCCTGGTGCTGCGAATCGCGCCAATGGGGGTAGCGGCCGGTGTTGACCAGTTCGATCCCGATCGAGCGCGGGTTGTAGCCGCGCACGTGGTGGGCCACGCGATCGGGGCGCACGTACAGCGTGACCGCGCCGTCGCGGTCGATGTAGTAGTGGCCGCTGTTGCCGGTGCCGCTGCCTTCATACAGGACCTTCTCGCCGAATTCGCGGGCCGAGGCCAGGGTCGGCGTCTCGGTGCAGTGGATGACCACCAGATCGATCTGCGACAGCGGGCGCGCGTCGAGTTTGAGCTCGTAGGGCAGGGGATCGACGAGGAGCGGCGGCGGGGGCGGGAGGTCGGGCAGCATGGCCCGGATGCTAGCATTGCCGGATGTCGCTGCCGCCCCCCGATTCCGAACTCCACCGCCTGATGACGCGGTTTCCGCGCCCCGGCGCGGTGCGCTGGATCGGCCTGCGCCCGGCCCGCGACCGGCCGATGCGCGAGGTCGACGCGGCCGAAGCGGTCGCCGGCAAGGGCCTGGTCGGGGATCGTTACGCCTCCGGCAGCGGCAAGCGCGGCATCACCCTGATCCAGGCCGAGCACCTGCCCGCGATCGCGTCGCTGGCGGGGCGCGAGGCGGTGTCGCCGTCCATGCTCCGCCGCAACCTCGTCGTCGAAGGCCTGCCGCTGATCGCGCTGAAGGGCCGCCGTTTCCGCATCGGCGAGGTGCTGTGCGAAGGCACCGCGCCCTGCGAGCCCTGCTCGAAGATGGAAACCGTCCTCGGCCCCGGCGGCTACAACGCCATGCGCGGCCACGGTGGCCTGTGCGCGCGCATCCTCGAAGGCGGCGCGATCCGGCTCGGCGATGCGGTGACGTGGGTCGAACACCAGGACTGAAGAGACCATGCGCGGACACTGCATCCTTTCCCACGGCTTCGAGAGCGGCCCCGACGCCGGCAAGGTGACGGCGCTGGCCGCGGTCGCCGAGCGTTTCGGCTGGACCCACGAGCGTCCCGACTACACCGACCTCGACGCCAAGCGCGAGGTCAGCGAACTGGGCGACGTGCCGACCCGGCTCGAACGCCTGCGCGGGCTCGCGCGGATGGCCGCGAGCACCGGGCCGCTGGTGCTCGCCGGATCGAGCCTCGGCGCGTACATCTCGGCGCGGGTGTCGCTGGACGTGCCGACCGTCGGCCTGTTCCTGATGGCGCCGCCGCTGCGGATGGGGCCGATGCCCGGCCTCGACGCGGCCGCGGTGCCGCTGTCGATCGTCCACGGCTGGGACGACACGCTGATCCCGGCGATGGACGTGGCGCACTGGGCCGAGCAGCACCGCGCGCGGCTGCTGATGGTCGACGACGGCCACCGCCTCGACGGGCACGTGCAGGACGTCGCCGACGCCTTCGCCGCGCTGCTCGCCGGCCTGTCGGCGTGATGCGCACGGCTTCGGCCCCTTTCCTCCGATCCTCCACGACATGAAATTCTTCGTCAGTTGCGCGAAAGGCCTGGAATACCTGCTGGCCGACGAACTGCTCGCGCTCGGCTGCACCCGCGCGACCGCGGCGCGCGCCGGCGCGAACGCCGAGGGCACGCAGGCCGACGCGCTGCGCGCGGTGCTGTGGTCGCGGCTCGCCAGCCGGGTGCTGTGGCCGATCGCCGAATACGACTGCGCCGACGAGCACGCGCTCTACGCCGGCGCGCGCGCGGTCGACTGGGACGCGCACCTGCGCCAGGGCATGACCCTCGCGGTCGATGCGCACGTCTCCGGCGACGCGATCACCCACGCGCGCTACGCCGCGCAGCGGATCAAGGACGCGGTGGTCGATAGCGTCCGCGCCGCCGGCGGCGAGCGCCCGGACGTCGATCTGGACGCGCCCGACCTGCGCCTGAACCTGGTGGTGCGCAAGCAGCGCGCGGTGCTGTCGGTCGATCTCGGCGGCGGTCCGCTGCATCGCCGCGGCTGGCGCCAGACCCAGGGCGAGGCGCCGCTGAAGGAAACCCTCGCCGCCGCGGTGCTGCTGCGCGGCGACTGGCCGCGCATCCACGCCGAGGGCGGCGCGCTGCTGGACCCGATGTGCGGCAGCGGCACGCTGCTGATCGAAGGCGCGCTGATGGCGGCGGACGTCGCCCCCGGGCTGATGCGCGAGGCGCAGGCGCTGCGGACCCCGTCGCGCTGGCGCCAGTTCGACGCGGTGACCTGGCGCGCGCTGCTCGACGACGCCGAGGCGCGGGCGCGGGCCGGCCGTGCGGCGCTGCGTGCGTGCGTGCGCGGCAGCGACCTCGACCCGCACGCCGTCCGTGCCGCGCGCGAGAACGCGCAGCGCGCCGGCGTGGAGGACGCGATCGCGCTGGACGTGCGCGATGTCGCCGCGCTGACCGCGCAGCCGGAGCCGCGCGGGCTGGTCGTGTGCAATCCGCCCTACGACGCGCGCCTCGCGGCCGACCCGCTGCTGTACCGCTCGCTGGGCGATGCGCTCAAGCGCGCCGCGCCCGGCTGGAAGGCCAGCCTGCTGTGCGGCGACGCCGAACTCGCGCGCGCCACCGGCCTGCGCGCGGCGAAGAAGTACCAGGTGTTCAACGGCGCGATCGAATGCGCGCTGATCGTCTGCGACCCGGTCCTGCCGCCGGCGCGCGAACGTCCCGCCGAGGCGGCGCCGGCGGTGCTGTCGGAGGGCGCGACGATGGTCGCCAACCGCCTGCGCAAGACGCTGAAGGCCTCGCGCGCGTGGCGCGAACGCGAGGGCGTCTCGTGCTGGCGCGCCTACGACGCCGACATTCCCGAATACGCCGCGGCGATCGACGTCTACACCGGCGACGACGGCGCGCGCTGGCTGCACGTGCAGGAATACGCCGCGCCCGCGGAGATTCCCGAGGACGTCGCCCGCGGCCGCTTCCGCGACCTGCTCGCCGGCGCGCGCGAGGCCTGCGAGGTGCCGCGCGAACGCGTGGCGGTGAAGACCCGGGCGAAGGGCAAGGGCGGCAGCAAGTACGCCGACAGCGGCGCGTTCAAGCGCGGCGAGACGCTGGCGGTGCGCGAGGGCGGGGCGCGGCTGATCGTCAACCTGTTCGACTACCTCGACACCGGCCTGTTCCTCGACCACCGGCCGATGCGGCTGCGCATCGCGGCGGAGGCGAAGGACACGCGCTTCCTAAACCTCTTCGCCTACACCGGCGCGGCGACCGTGCACGCGGCGGTCGGCGGCGCGGCCCAGACCACGTCGGTCGATCTGTCGGCGACCTACCTGCAGTGGTGTTCGGACAACCTGCGCCTCAACGGCCTGGCCGGCGCGCGGCACCGGCTGGCGCAGGCCGACGTGCTGGCCTGGCTGGAAGCCGATCGCGGCGAATACGACCTGATCTTCTGCGACCCGCCGACGTTCTCGAACTCGGCGCGCGCCGACGATTTCGACGTGCAGCGCGACCACGTGCGCCTGCTGCGCGCAGCCGCGGCGCGGCTGTCGTTCGGCGGCGCCCTGTACTTTTCGAACAATTACCGCCGCTTCCGGCTGGACGAGGCGGCGCTGGCCGACGTGCTCGAGATCGAGGACATCACGCCGTCGACGCTGCCGCCGGACTTCGCGCGCAATCCGCGCATCCATCGCGCCTGGCGGATGCGCGCGCGCTGAGCCGGCGGGCGTCGCCGCGGGCCCCGCGCTGCGGCCCGCGGCTCAGAGGCTGCCGTAGACGATCGCGTCCCAGGCGCGCCGGCGGGCCTGCGCCTGGGCGGCGTCGGGGGTGCCGGAGCCGACCAGCTTGGCCTGCACCGCGGGCGGGGGATAGATGCCGGGGTCCTTCGCGATCGACGGTTGCATGAGCGAGGGCGCGTCGCGGTTGGCGTTGGCGTAGGCCACCTCGTCGCTGATCGAGGCGATGACGGCGGGCGTCATCAGGTAGTCCACGAAGCGATGCGCCGCGGCGGGCGACGGCGCGCCCTTGGGGATGGCGATGACATCGATCCAGCGCACCGCGCCTTCCCGCGGGATGACGTAGCGGATCTCGGGCGCTTTGCGGCCGCGCTGCACGCTCTGCTCTTCGGCCCGGGCGCGGGCCTGGCTGACGTCGCCGGAATAGGTGAGGACCACGCAGAACTCGCCCCCGGCCAGGCCCTCGATGAGCTCGTCGCCGTTGGCGATCTTGCGGATGTGCGGGCGGATCGCGGCGTAGACCGCGCGGACCGCGTCGTTGGCGCGCTCGCTGTCGTCGCGGGCGTCCAGCCCCTTCCACATCAGCGCCGGCGGAAACGCGTCGGTGTCGCTTTCGATGATGCCGATGCCGCAGCGCGACAGCCTGGCGGCGTTGGTCGGGTCGAACAGCAGTCCCCAGCTGTCGAGCGGCGCCTGCGGGCCCAGCGCCGCGCGGACCTGGTCCACGTTCACGCCGAGCCCGGTCGTGCCCCACATGTAGGGCACCAGGTGCGCGTTGCCGGGATCGATCTCGGCGAGCTCGGCCATGATCGCCGGATCCAGGTGGTCGAGGTTCGGCAGCAGCGACTTGTCCAGCGTCGCCAGCGCGCCTTCGGCGACCAGGTCCCTGGCGTAGGGATGGGCGGTCGGGAACACCACGTCGTAGGCGCCGGGCGCGGCCTTGAGCCGCGCCAGCAGGGCGTCGTTGTTGGCGTAGGTGCAGTAGTCCACGCGGATGTCGGCGGTCGCCTCGAACTCGCGCAGGGTGTCCTTGCCGATGTAGTCGGACCAGTTGCAGACCTTGAGGACGGCCGCGCCGGTCGCCGCGGACGCCTTGCCGCCGGGCGGGGAGGCGGCCGGCGCGGGGGACGGGGCGTCGCGTCCGCAGGCGGTGACGACGGCGAGGGCGACGGCGATGGCGACGAGCGGGGAAACGCGGACCTTGCGCAGGCGATGCATGCGGTTTTCGACTCCTTCCGGGTAGGCTCCTGTTCCGGAAGGACCGCGTCGCGCGTACACGGCGCGCGGGCGCCGCCCGGCGCCGCGTCCCTTCCGGTCGCCGACGCGATGCGTGCGGCGTTCGATCGCATCCTAATGCCGGGCCGCGACGGTTGTCGCCGCCCGCCTGTGCGAGTCGCCACGACCGTCACGCATTGGCGCGCGAGACGGCGCAGGCCCGACGTCGTCGTCGATGCGCCCGGCCGGCCGCGCGGCGACCGGGCGCCGACGCTCAGAAGCTGCCGTAGACGATCGCGTCCCAGATGTGCTTGCGCGCCGCCGCTTCCGGCCCGCTCGGGTTGCCGACGGTGGCGAGCTTGGCGCGGATCTGCGCCGGCGGGTAGATGCCCGGGTCGCCGGTGATCGCCTTGTCGACCAGCGGCGTGGCGTCGCGGTTGCCGTTGGCGTAGGCGACCTCGTCGCTGATCGAGGCGATGACCTTGGGCGTCAGCAGGTAGTTCACGAAGCGATGGGCGGCCTCGGGGTTCGGCGCGTCCTTGGGGATCGCGATGGTGTCGATCCAGCGGATCGCGCCCTCGCGCGGGATGACGTAGCGGATGTCGCGCGGCTTGCCGCCGCTCTTCCCGGCGAGTTCCACCGCGCGGGCCCGCGCCTGCTGCACGTCGCCGGAGAAGGTCAGCACCAGGCAGAAGGTGCCGTTGGCGAGGCCTTCGATCATTTCGTCGTCGTTGCCGAACTTGCGCACGTGGGTGCGGATCGCGGCGTAGGCGTCGCGCACCGCGGCGCCCGAAGCCTCGCCGAAATCCGTGGGAGCCATGCCCTTCCAGAACAGGGCCGCGGGAAAGCCCTCCTCGGCGTTGTCGACGATGCCGATGCCGCAGGCGGACAGCTTCGCGGCGTTGGCGGGATCGAACAGCAGTCCCCAGCTGTCGAGCGCGGCGCCGGGGCCGAGCGCCTGGCGGACCCGCTCGACGTCGATGCCGAGGCCGGTGGTGCCCCACATGTACGGCACGATGTGCGCGTTGCCCGGGTCGATGGTGGCCAGTTCGGCCATGATCGCGGGATCGAGGTGCGCGAGGTTGGGGAGGCGCGCCTTGTCCAGCGTCGCCAACTGGCCCGAGGCGACCATGCGCTGGGCGTAGGGGCGGGCGGTCGGGAAGACCACGTCGTAGGTGTTCGGCGACGCCGCCAGCTTCTCGAGCAGCGCGTCGTTGGTCGCGTACATCGAATAGAGCACGTGGGTGCCGGTCTGCGCCTCGAAATCGCGCAGCGTGTCCTTGCCGATGTAGTCGGACCAGTTGTAGACGTTGAGCGTCTGGCCGGCGCCGGGCGCGGCGCCGGTCGCCGCCGGCGTCGCATCGCGACCGCAGCCGGCGAGGGCGAGCACGGCGGACAGCACGAGGGCCGGGCGGCGGATGGAATGCCTGAAGGAAGGAAGCATGTGTCGCGGTCTCCACGGGGTTCGGGTCACGCCGGACGTGTGACGCAATCGGCGTTCGCGGTGGCATAGCAATTCGCATGCCATGCTTCGGCGTATGGTCCGGTGGGCCGGACGGCCCGTTCGCGGTTCCGGGCAGCGTCGATGACCGCCGGCGGCTCCGGCAGGGCCGCGCCAGGGTGGGCGGCGGGAGTCGGAATGCGCCCCTGCGCGTCGGGTTGCGACGCGGCGACCGCCCGTTCGGCGGCGTGTTCCGGCCGCCGGAGCCAGTCCGGGCAGGGGCAGGACCGACTGGCGCGGCCCCGGCTGGGGCGACGCCTGGCGCCGGGGCGCGGGCGATCGCGCGGCCGGGGCCGGTGCGGCCAGGCTGGCGCGATCAGGCTGGCGCGATCAGGGGCGGCCCGGGAGGGACGACAGGCCGTCCCGGCGTCAGGCGATCGGGCGTCGCGGCCCGGCGCGGTCGGCGCCGATGGGGGCCGGGTAGGGCGTCAGTTCTCGCGATAGGTCGGGAACGGCAGCAACAGCACCATCCGCTGGCGTTCGGCGAGGGCCGTGGGATTCTCGGCGCGGAGGAACACGTGGACCACGCGGTCCGGGGCAATCCGCAGCAGGGCCTCCCGCACTTCGGTTTCGGCGTTGCTGGCCAGTTCGCCGCGATACCACTGCAGTTCTTCGCCGTTGGCGAGCGTGCCCTTCTCGGCGCGATCCCCGCGGCGCGGCTTGAACGGCGAGTCCGCGCTGATGGTGAGGGCGAAGAGCTCGGTCCCGCCCTCGCGGGCCAGGGCGCTGCACTGGACGATCCCGGGGAAGCGCCTTTCGTTCCAGTCGATGCTCGTCGCCAGCGCCTCGGGCAGCGCCGGACAGTCGTTCGCCGGATCCGACGCGACCGCCTGGGCGGGCTCCTGCGCGAGGGCGTGACCGGCCCACAGCGCGGCGAACGACAGCATCCAGATACGGACCAGCGATTTCACGATGTTTCCCCCCGAGGGTCTGCGTTGAGGGCCTCCGTGCGGAACGGCGATGACGTTTCCTCCATCCGGAATCCGTCGCTCGCGGGCGAAGGCGCGTCGACCTGCTCGCCACGAGAACGTTCGCAAGCAGAACTTAAGCCAGCATCGCCGCGGATTCCAGTCCTTCCTTCCGTTTTCGACCGTTGGCGGCCGGATTCGCGGCCGCAATCGATGGCGGCCGTCAGTGCCGGCGCAGGATCAGCTCCAGCACCAGCTTGCTGCCGAAGAAGGCCAGCACCAGCAGCGCCATCGCCGCCAGCGTCCAGCGCACGGCGGTGGCGCCGCGCCAGCCGTAGCGTCGGCGGCCCAGCAGCAGCGCGCCGAAGCCCAGCCACGACAGCACGCTGAACACGGTCTTGTGCGCGAGGTGCTGGGCCAGCAGGTTCTCGACGAACAGCATGCCGGTCAGCAGGGTGGCGGTGAGCAGCGCGAACCCGACCGCGATCGTCCGGAACAGCAGCGTCTCCAGTTCCACCAGCGGCGGCAGCGCGCGCAGCCAGCCGTGCAGGCGACGCCGGCGCAGCGCGCGCTCCTGCGCCCACAGCAGCACCGCGAGCAGGGTGGCGACCGCCAGCGTGGCGTAGGCCAGCAGCGCGCACCAGGCGTGCAGCAGCAGGCGCCAGTCCAGCGCCTGCACGTCGTGGCGGCCGAACGCGCCGTACAGCAGCAGGCAGCCGGCGGAGATCGGGAACACGATCACCCCCAGCGCCGCCATCCGCCCGCGCAGGCCCATCAGCACCGTGACCACGGCCATGCCGACGCCGACGATCGACAGCGCCGAGAAGAAATGCAGGTTCTCGCCGCCGGCCGCGTGCCAGGCCATCGCGTGGGCGCCCAGGTGCATCGCCGCCGCGGCCGCCGGCAGCAGCCACAGGGTTGCCGGCACGGCCGGACCGGCCGTCGCCAGCCGGCGCGCGAGCAGGCCGGCGGACGCCAGGTACAGGGCGATCGCGATCAGGACGAGGGTCATCGCGCCAGTGTCGCACACGGCGGCGGCGGCGCGCACCGCTTATAATCGCCGCCCTTTACCGTCGCGGTGCCCGCCATGTTCGAGTCCCTCACCCAGCGTCTGTCCGGCACCATCGAGCGCCTGCGCGGGCGCGGCCGGCTGACCGAGGAGAACATCCGCGAGGCGACCCGCGAGGTCCGCATCGCCCTGCTCGAGGCCGACGTCGCGCTGCCGGTGGTGCAGGCGCTGATCGAGCGGATCAAGGTCCGCGCGGTCGGCCAGGAAGTGCTGAAGTCGCTGACCCCGGGCCAGGCGCTGATCAAGGTCGTCCGCGACGAGCTGACCGCGGTCATGGGCTCGTCCGCCGCCGACCTCAACCTGAACGTGCCGGCGCCGGCGGTGATCCTGATGGCCGGCCTGCAGGGCGCGGGCAAGACCACCACCGTCGGCAAGCTCGCGAAGCACCTCAAGGAGCGGCGCAAGAAGAAGGTGATGGTGGTGTCCGCCGACGTCTACCGCCCGGCCGCGATCGAGCAGTTGAAGACCTTGGCGCAGCAGGTCGACGTGCTGTTCTTCCCGTCCAGCGCCGACCAGAAGCCCGAGGCGATCGTGAAGGCCGCGATCGAGGACGCGAGGAAGTCCTACGTCGACGTGCTGATCGTCGACACCGCCGGCCGCCTCGCCATCGACGCGGCGATGATGGCCGAGATCAAGGCGCTGCACGCGGCGGTGAACCCGGTCGAGACCCTGTTCGTGGTCGATTCGATGACCGGCCAGGACGCCGCCAACACCGCCAAGGCCTTCAGCGAGGCCCTGCCGCTGACCGGCGTGGTGCTGACCAAGACCGACGGCGACGCCCGCGGCGGCGCGGCGCTGAGCGTGCGCTACGTCACCGGCCGGCCGATCAAGTTCATCGGCACCGGCGAGAAGACCGACGGCCTGGACGTGTTCCACCCGGATCGCGTCGCCAGCCGCATCCTCGACATGGGCGACGTGCTGTCGCTGGTCGAGCAGGTCGAGCAGCAGGTCGACAAGGACAAGGCCGCGAAGCTGGCCGAGAAGGTCGTGAAGGGCAAGAAGTTCGACCTCAACGACATGAAGGACCAGCTCGAGCAGATGCAGAACATGGGCGGCCTGCACGGGCTCATGGACAAGCTGCCGGGCATGGGCCAGATCCCCGACAACGTGAAGAACCAGGTCACCGGCAAGGAAGTGCCGCGGATGATCGCGATCATCAACTCGATGACCAAGAAGGAGCGCCGCCATCCCGACCTGCTCAACGGCTCGCGTCGCGCCCGCATCGCCCGCGGCGCCGGGATGACCCCGGCCGACGTCAACCGCCTGATGAAGCAGTACCAGCAGATGGAAAAGATGATGAGCAAGCTCAGCCAGGGCGGCATGAAGGGGCTGATGCGGGGCATGAAGGGCATGATGGGCGGGCGCGGCGGGTTGCCGTTCCGGTGATCGGCTGCGCCGGGTAGAGCGGCCTTCAGGCCGCTGCGGGCATCGCACGGCGCCGTCCCCGGACCAATCAGCGCCTTGCAGCGGCCTGAAGGCCGCTCTACCGGGTCGGTGGGTCCCGGGCGGCGCCCGGGGTTCCTTGGGGCGGGGGCAGCCGCTATACTTGCCGGCTTACCCTGCCATTCCGGCAGCTGGGCAACACCGAGAGACTCATGGTCAAGATCCGCCTCACCCGTGGCGGCGCGAAGAAGCGCCCCTTCTACCACATCATCGTCACCGACAGCCGCAGCTCGCGCGATGGCCGCAACATCGAGCGCCTCGGGTACTACAACCCGATCGCTGCCGGCAACGAGAAGCGGGTCGAGCTCGACCTCGAGCGCGCCAAGCACTGGATCGGCACCGGCGCCCAGATGACCGACAAGGTCGCCGACCTGTACAAGCAGGCCGTCAAGGCCGCGGCCTCCGCCGCCTGATCCCCGGGCCGCGCGCCGCGCGGCCCATTGCCTGCATGAAAGACCCGACGCGCCGCATCCTCGTAGGCAGGATCCACGGCGCGTTCGGCGTGCGTGGCGAAGTGAAGCTCGAGTCGCTGACCGAGCCCGAGGGCAATCTCCTGCGCTACCAGCCGTGGACCCTGCGCGACGCCCAGGGGCGCGAGCGCACGGTCGCCGGCGCCCGCGCCCGGCCGGGCGGGAAGGGGCTGATCGGCACCTTGCCCGGGGTCGAGGACCGCGACGCCGCCGAGGCCCTGCGCGGCGCCGAGCTGTTCGTCCCGCGCAGCGCGCTGCCGCCGCCCCGCGACGGCGAGTTCTACTGGATCGACCTCGAAGGCCTGCGCGTCGCCAACCTCGAGGGCGTCGACTTCGGCACGGTGGCGTCGGTGTTCTCCAACGGCGCCAACGACGTGCTGGTGGTCCGTGGCGACCGCGAACGCATGATTCCCTGGCTGCGTCCCGACTACGTGCGCACGCTGGATTTCGACGACGGCCGCATCGTCGTCGACTGGGACGCGGATTTCTGACGACTGGCGGCCGCCATGCGCATCGACCTCGTCAGCCTGTTCCCCGAATTCGTCGCCCAGCTCGCCGGCCACGGCGTGGTCGGGCGCGCGCAGGAACGCGCGCTGCTGGCGCTGCACGGCTGGAACCCGCGCGACCATGCCGAGGGCAACTACCGCCGGGTCGACGACCGGCCGTTCGGTGGCGGTCCCGGCATGGTGATGCTGATCGACCCGCTGCGCGCCGCGCTGCAGGCCGCCCGCGCCGCCGACCCGGCCCCGGCCCGGGTGATCTACCTCAGCCCGCAGGGCGCGCCGCTGACCCAGGCGAAGGCGCGCGAGCTGGCTGGCCTGCCGCGGCTGATCCTGCTGTGCGGCCGCTACGAGGGCGTCGACGAGCGGCTGTTGGCCGCCGAGGTCGACGAGGAGCTCTCGATCGGCGACTACGTCCTGTCGGGGGGCGAGCTGGCCGCCGCGGTGGTCGTGGACGCCGTCGCCCGGCTGCTGCCGGGGGCGCTGAACGACGCCGAATCGGCCGCCCAGGACAGCTTCGAGGGCGAGGGCGGCCTGCTGGACTGCCCGCATTACACCCGGCCGGTGGAACACGCCTTGGGCAGCGTTCCACCGGTGCTGCTGTCCGGCAACCACGCCGAGATCGCCCGCTGGCGGCGGCAGCAGTCGCTGGGCCGGACCTGGCTGCGCCGGCCGGACCTGATCGACCGGGACCGCCTGTCGAAGGCCGACCGGGCCCTGCTCGACGCCTTCCTGGCCGAGCGCGGGGGCAGCGGGGCGCCGCCGGAGGCCTGAGCGCGGGCCTCTGGCGCCGCGGGGGAAATTCCCTTTACAATGTGCGGCTTACCGTCGAACAGGATGGTAAGACAGCTCTGCCATGACGCGGGTCCACGCGCACTCGCGCAATTACAGCTTCGGCCCACGATGGCCGGGCGCCAACAACAAAGGCTCATCGCACCCATGAACAAGCCCTCGCTCAACACGCTGCTGCAGCAGTTCGAAGCCGAACAGGTCCAGCGCCAGCTCCCGGACTTCGGTCCCGGCGACACCGTCATCGTCAACGTCAAGGTCAAGGAAGGCAACCGCGAACGCGTCCAGGCCTACGAAGGCGTGGTGATCGGCAAGAAGAACGCCGGCCTCAACTCGTCGTTCACGGTGCGCAAGATCTCGCACGGCTACGGCGTCGAGCGCGTGTTCCAGACCCACAGCGCCGCGATCGACTCGGTCACGGTCAAGCGCCGCGGCGCGGTCCGCGCCGGCAAGCTGTACTACCTGCGCAACCTCGAGGGCAAGAAGGCGCGCATCAAGGAAGACCTGTCGATGTACGCCAAGGCGAAGAGCGAAGCCAACGCCGGCTGATCCACGCCGCTTCCGCCGCATCCGCAACGGCCGCCGCAGGGCGGCCGTTCGCGTTTCCGGGATCGCGCGCCTGCCTGTCCGCCTGTTCCGCTGGTCGCGCTTCCGGCTCCGGGTACGCTCCGCGGGTCAGGGTTTCGCGCCCGCTTGCATCGCCATCATGATCCCGGCCACGACGCCGACGAGCATCGGGATCGCCATGTAGCCGAAGACGGTCAGCAGCGCGCGCAGCAGCGTGCCGAACCCGCGCCCCGGCGTGCGGAACGCGTCCCACAGCGCGAACGCCTGGTACGCCAGGAACAGCAGGCCGCTGCCGAGCAGCGCCAGGGGCATCCACGCGCCGCCGTTGGTGATCATGTGGATCGGCATCCAGGCCAGGTTGATCACGCACATGAAGGCGAAGATGAAGGCGTTGATCGCGAGATGCTCGCCGTAGCTGCGCTGTCCGCCCATGAACCACCGGCTCAGCAGCGCGACGATCGGCAACTGGACCATCAGCCCGAGCGAGTAGTTGACCATCAGCATCTTCAGGAACGCGACGGTCTCGGCGGCTTCCTTCGCCGGCAATCCCGCGGCCATGGGCGCATAGTCGAACGGGAACTTCGCGTACACCAGCGCGCACAGGCCGGCGAGCAGGACCAGCATCGACAGCGGATTGAAGTAGCGGATCCGGTGGCCGTCGAGGTAGGCGTTGATCGTGCGTCCGGGATGCAGCGCGAGGGCGCGGATGGTCGCCAGCAGCCCGCGATCGACGTGGAAGATCGCGTGCGGGATCTCGTGCAGCAGGTGGGGCAGGGTGAGCCTGTGGACCTCGCCGCGCTGTCCGCACCGGTGGCAGAACGCGCCGCGCAGCGCCGTGTCGCAGTTGGCGCAGGTTCCGGCCGGCGCGATCGGGTGCGGGTTCGTCATCTGGGGTCGATCGGCGTGCGGAGGGCGACACTATAGCCCAGCGTCGGGCGCGATCATCGCCCGCCGCGCGCGGGCGGCGCTACACTCGCACGATCTTCACCTCCGCCGCGCGCCGGCGCGCGATGACGACCCGCCATGAAGGCCAGCGATTCCGCCAACGTCCGTCTCGACCTGTGGCTGTGGGCCGCGCGCTTCTTCCGCACCCGCAGCCTCGCCAGGCACGCGATCGAGACCGGCAAGGTCGAGGTCGACGGCCAGCGCGCGAAGGCCTCGCGCGGCGTGCGCGCGGGCGACGCGCTGCGCATCGTGCGCGGCGACGAAGTGTTCGAGATCGCGGTGCTGGCGCTCAGCGACCAGCGCGGCCCGGCGTCGATCGCGCAGACCCTGTACGCCGAATCCGACGCATCGAAGGCGCGGCGCGCGGAGACCCTGGCGACCCTGCGCGCCGCGCGCGCCGGCTACCAGCCGCCGGAGGGCAAGCCCGACAAGCGCGCGCGGCGGCTGATCCGCGCGCTGGGCGATATCGACGCCATCTGAGGCGGGACGGCAGCGTCCGCGCGAACGCGGCGCGGGGCGCGTCGTGCCCCGCGCCGTGCCCCGCTCAACGCAGGTCGAAGCGATCCAGTTCCATCACCCGGGTCCAGGCCGCGACGAAGTCGCGCACGAACCGGGCCTGGCCGTCTTCCGCCGCGTAGACCTCCGACAGTGCGCGCAGCACCGCGTTGGACCCGAACGCCAGGTCCACGCGGGTCGCGGTCCAGCGCGCGGCGCCGGTCCTGCGATCGTGGCCGGCGTAGGCGTTGCGGCCGGTCGGCTTCCACTCGGTCGCCATGTCCAGCAGGTTGACGAAGAAGTCGTTGCCGAGCACGCCCGGCCGGTCGGTCAGCACGCCGGCGCTGGAGCCGCCGGCATTCGCGCCCAGCACGCGCAGGCCGCCGACCAGCGCGGTCATCTCCGGCGCGGTCAGCGTCAGCGACTGCGCCTTGTCGACCAGCAGGTGCTCGGCCGGCACGTCCGACGCCGACTTGAGGTAGTTGCGGAAGCCGTCGGCGAACGGCTCCATCGGCGCGAACGAATCGACGTCGGTCTGCGCCTGGCTGGCGTCGGTGCGGCCGGCGTGGAACGGCACCTCGACCGCGACGCCGGCGTCGCGCGCCGCCTTTTCGATCGCCGCGTTGCCGCCGAGCACGATCAGGTCGGCCAGCGAGACGCGCTTGCCGGCGGTCGCGCCGCGGTTGAAGTCGGCCTGCACCGCTTCGAGCGCCCGCAGCGTCGCGGCGAGACGGGCCGGGTCGTTCGCCTCCCAGTCCTTCTGCGGCACGAGGCGCACCCGCGCGCCGTTGGCGCCGCCGCGCTTGTCGCCGCCGCGGAACGTCGAGGCCGAGGCCCACGCCGCGGAGACCAGGTCGGACACCGGCACGCCGCTGTCGAGGATCGCCCGCTTCAGCGCCGCGATGTCGCCGGCGTCGATGGCGGCGTAGTCCGCCTTCGGCAGCGGGTCCTGCCAGATCAGGTCCTCGGCCGGGACTTCCGGGCCGAGGTAGCGCGCCTTCGGGCCCATGTCGCGATGGGTCAGCTTGAACCAGGCGCGGGCGTAGGCGTCGGAGAAGGCGTCGAAGTCCTCGAGGAAGCGGCGCGAGATCTTCTCGTAGGCCGGATCGAAGCGCAGCGAGAGGTCGGTGGTCAGCATCGTCGGCCGCTTCGCCGGGCCGCCGTGCGCGTCCGGGATGATCGCGTCGGCGTCCTTCGCGACCCACTGGTAGGCGCCGGCGGGGCTCTTCGTCAGCTCCCACTCGAAGCCGAACAGGTTCTCGAAGAAGTTGTTGCTCCAGCGCGTGGGGGTCCGGGTCCAGGTGACTTCCAGGCCGCTGCTGATGGCGTCGGCGCCCTTGCCGGTGCCGTAACGGTTGGCCCAGCCGAAGCCCTGCAGTTCGAGACCGGCGGCTTCCGGCGCGACGCCGACGTTGTCCGCCGACGCGGCGCCATGGGTCTTGCCCAGGCTGTGGCCGCCGGCGATCAGCGCGACGGTCTCCTCGTCGTCCATCGCCATCCGCGCGAAGGTCTCGCGGATGTCCTTCGCGGCGGCGATCGGATCGGGCTTGCCGTCCGGGCCTTCCGGGTTCACGTAGATCAGGCCCATCTGCACCGCGGCCAGCGGGTTTTCGAGGTCGCGGGTGTGCGTCGCCTGGCTGTCGTCGTCCTTCACCAGCACGCCGCCGGCCTTGTCGACGCCGGGCGAGCCGCGGCCGTAGCGTTCGTCGCCGCCGAGCCACTTGGTCTCGCGGCCCCAGTAGACGTCGAGGTCGGGTTCCCACACGTCCTCGCGGCCGCCGGCGAAGCCGAGGGTCTTGAAACCCATGCTTTCCAGGGCGACGTTGCCGGCGAGGATCATCAGGTCGGCCCACGAGATCTTCTGGCCGTACTTGCGCTTGATCGGCCACAGCAGGCGCCGGGCCTTGTCCAGGCTGACGTTGTCGGGCCAGCTATTGAGCGGGGCGAAGCGCTGCTGGCCGCGGCCGCCGCCGCCGCGGCCGTCGCCGACGCGATAGGTGCCCGCGCTGTGCCACGCCATGCGGATGAACAGGCCGCCGTAGTGGCCGAAGTCGGCCGGCCACCAGTCCTGGGAATCGGTCATCAGCGCGGTGAGGTCGCGCTTGAGGGCGTCGTAATCGAGCGTCTTGAACTCGGCGGCGTAGTCGAAGCCCTTGCCGAGCGGGTTGGAGCGCTCCGAATGCTGGTTCAGGAGGTCGAGCCGGAGCTGGTCGGGCCACCAGTCCCGGTTGGTCGTACCGCCGCCAGCGGCGCTGTGGAACGGGCATTTCGATTCGCTGGACATGTGCGGACTCCGTGAGGATGAGGTGTCCGACGACTCTATGCCCGTTCTTTTGAAAGGGAAAATCGAATGATGCGATCCATTCGATTGATAAAAACTATCAAACTCCGGTGTCCGGCCGAGGCCCGCGGCCCCGGACCGGACGCCGGAAGCGGACTCAGCGTCGCCCGCCGAGCAGGCCGCCGCCGAGCTTGAGCAGGTCGCCAAGGCCGAGCTGGCCGTCGCCGTCCTGATCGAGCACCGCGCCGAGCAGGCCGCCGCCGAGGCCGCCCTGCTGGCGGACCGCCTGCTGTTCCTGGCCGAGGATGGCGCCGAGCACGTCGGCGCTGGGGTTGCCGCCGCCCAGGCCCGTCGCCGCGCCGCCGCCCTGGTTGCCGGAGAACATCTGCCTGGCGAGATAGGCCAGGACGATCGGAGCGAGGATCTTCATCAGCTGCGCGGCGCGATCGCCGCCGAGGCCGGTGGCTTCGCCCAGGTGCTGCTCGGCGCGGACCTGCTGGCCGCCGAAGATGTGGCCGAGCATGCCGGCGCCGTCGGTCTGCGGGGTCTGCGCGCCGCCGAGCACCATGCCCAGCAGGTTGCCGAGGTCCGGACCGGCGGCGTGGTCGCGCTGCAGCGCGCCGAACAGCGCTTCGGCGCCCTGGGGCTGGCTGGCGTTGCGGCCGAGCGCGCCGATCAGCAGCGGCAGCGCCGCGCTGACCGCGCCGGCGGTCTGGGTGCGGCCGACGCCGAGCTGTTGCGCGATCTGCTGCAGCGGCGCGCCCTCGAGTTGCGAAAAGAGGTCGTCGGTCAATGTGCTCACGGAGGGCTCCTTGGGGATGTCGTTCGGGGACGGATCGTCGAATCGGCACTGTAGACCGTGGCGCGATCGGGCGGGGGCCCGGGGCGCGCTTTTTTGTGCGCCGCGCCGCACGACGCGGCCCGGTCCCTGCCGCGCCGCACCAACGGCGTCGGCAGAATTGCCGCCTGTCTGCCAGAAATGGCCTTTCATCGGCCATGGCGTCAACTTTTCGTGAAGGCGCTCACGTTTCGGGATCGGCCAATGTTAATAGTCGGGCAGGCGCGAAAGGGATTCATTCGCAACCGCATCATCCGTGGACCCGTGGGGAGGACTTCCCATGCTGAAGCAGTGCCGTCTGGCCGCCGTCGTCGCGATCACGTCCGCATGCACGCTCTGGGCGGGGCTTCCGCAGGCGCAGCCCAGGCCCCCCGGGCCGAACGCCTCCGCGACACGATTGCCCGCGCGGACCGCGTTCGATCCCCGGATCGTGGCCGCCGCCATCGGCACGCCGTCGAAGTGCCCGCCCGATGCGGTGGTCGCCGACGTGGTGGCGATCGACCACCCGATGGTGTTCAACCGCCTCGGCGCGCAGAACGTGAACTGGATGATGTACGCGTTGCGGCACGACATCATCGACCTCAAGACCCAGTACCCGCTGAACTACACGGCCCTGGGCGAAGAACTGTTCAAGAGCGCGCTCAGCCGCAACGACAGCCGCGACATCGCGCTGCGCCCGGACCTGCGGCCGAGGCCGCTGGTGCTGCGCGTCGCCGCCGGCGCTCACCTGCGCGTGCGCTTCTCGAACCTGCTGGAACTCCAGGCCGTGCCGCCGCACGCCTCGCGGGGCAATCCGTACACCTCCGACCCCGATCCGCTGCCGGGCGTCGATCATCCGCTCGAGCACGCGGCCAAGGACCCGGCGGGCACGCCCGGCGATCAGCGCATCTTCCAGATCGACGACCAGGTCGAGAGCCGCGCCGTGGGCTTCCACCCGCAGGGCCTGCAACTGGTCGACAGTTCCGCCGACGACAGTTCCGACGTCGGCAGGAACGCCAGTTCGCTGGTCGCGCCGGGGCAGACCGTCGAATACTGCTTCCACGCGCCCGACGAGGGCGGGTTCCTGGTCACCAACGATGGCGCCGTCTTCGGCGGCGAGGGCAGCGCGGGCGACACCGGCGTGGGCCTGTTCGGTTCGGTCGCGGTGCAGCCGCAGCGCGCGCGGTTCTTCCGCGGCCAGGTGACCGAGGAGGAAATGCGCCTGGCCACCCGCGGCGCCACCGCGGACGGCCAGCCGGTGATCGACTACGACGCGGTCTACCCCGACGACTGCCCGAACGGCATCTGGTGCAGCGAGGGCAAGGCCGGCATGCCGATCCTCGACATGCTGATGAAGGGCCGGATCGTCCACGGCGACATCAACGCGATCGTCGTCGGCCCGAACGGCGACGGCAGCTTCCCCGCGAAGACCTATCCGCTCGAATCCGTCGGCAAGCGCAATCCGACATTGCCGAACCGGCTCGAACCGTTCCGCGAGTTCGTGTCGATCTTCCACGACGAGAACGCCGCCACCCAGGCGTATCCGTACTTCTTCGGCCATCCGGAACTGGGCCACACCCTGCACGGCGTGCGCGACGCGTTCATGATCAACTACGGCTCCGGCGGCATCGGCGCCGAGATCATCGCCAATCGCCTGCAGACCGGTCCGATGAACGACTGCATCGACTGCGCGTACGAGGAGTTCTTCCTGTCCGCGTTCGCGGTCGGCGATCCGGCGATGCTGGTCGACAAGCCCGCGAACCTGGCGACCGGACTGTGCCAGCCGGAGTACATCGCGCTCGACGCCAGCGGCCATCTCAACGCCACCTACGCGGCGGAGCGGGCCAAGCACTGCGCGTTCACGGCGGACGGCGGCGCGCCGGACTGGCGCAACAAGACCGACCGCGCCGGCAATCCGCTGTGGACCGCGACCACCGCCTACTATCCGCACGATCCGGCGAACGTCCACCACAGCTACATCGGCGATTTCGTCAAGTTCCGCAACCTGCACGCGGGCAAGGAACAGCACATCTACCACCTGCACAATCACCAGTGGCTGTTCGATCCCAACGACGACAACGCCAACTACATCGACGCCCAGGGCATCGGTCCGGGCTCGGGCTACACCTACGAAATCGCGTTCGGCGGATCGGGCAACCGCAACAAGACCGTCGGCGACGCGATCTTCCACTGCCACTACTACCCGCACTTCGCGCAGGGCATGTGGTACATGTGGCGCAACCACGACGTGATGGAAACCGGGACGCCGCTGGCGGTCAGCCAGACCGGCAGCGGTTTCCACGAGACCCGCTGGGCGCTGCGCGACGGTCGTCCCGCGGACAAGGTCAGGGCGCTGCCGGACGGCGAACTCGCGGCCGGCGCGCCGATCCCGGCGCTGGTGCCGCTGCCGGGCAAGGGCCTCGCGCCGATGCCCGAAGGCGTCCACGTGGCGGCCAAGCCCAACGGCGTGGGCTCGGTGGCCCGGCTCGACGGCGGCTTCCAGGGCGGGTCGACGCGCAATCCCGGCTATCCGTTCTTCATCGCGGGCGTGACCGAGCACGCGAACGTCGAGGCCTCGATCGGCACCCGCCCGACCACGCCTCCGCTCGACATGCTCGACAGCGCCGGCGGATTCGACGGCGGCCTGCCGCGGCACGCGCTTTCCGGCTACACGCAGGGCGCCGAGGACCATTCGGAACTGGGCCGTCTCACCGCCCGCAAGGAAATCCTCGCCGCGCGCCCGGTCTACTACGAGCAGAAAGGCACGCCGCTCGAGGAAGTGGCGATGAAGTTCCATGCGACCCGGCATCACCCGACCAGCGCATTCGACATGGCCGGCAACGTCACGCCGTCGGTGTTCGTGCTCAACGGCGCCGATCCGGTCGCGGGCTCGCCGTACAACGACCCCTGCATCGACGACGAAGGCACGCCGCTGCGGCGCGGAGGCAACGGCCGCTTCTTCGGCGGCGCCGGCATGGGCGCGATGATCTCGGTCACCGACGCGCTGCCGGGCGGCCTCCAGTTCGGCGGCGACAATCCGCGCATCTACAAGGGCGCGAACATCCAGCTCGACGTGGTCTTCAACAAGCTCGGCTACCACTATCCGCAGCAGCGCATCCTGTCGCTGTGGGAGGACGTGGCGCCGACCCTCGACAAGAAGCGCGCGCCGGAACCGCTGGTGCTGCGCATGAACACCTTCGACTGCGCGCAGTACGCGCACACCAACCTGGTGCCGAAGGAGTTCCATGCCGACGACTACCAGATCACGACCCCGACCGACGTCATCGGCCAGCACATCCACCTGCCGAAGTGGGACCTGACCTCCGGCGACGGCAGCGCCAACGGCTGGAACTACGAGGATGCGACCTTCTCGCCCGGGGCCGTGCGCGAGCGCATCCATGCGATCAACGCCTGGAACGCGGCCCGCGCAGGCGCCGGCCAGCCGACGGTGCCCAATCCCTACGACGGCTCGTCCGCTCCGCTCGTGCCGCAGCCGCATCCCTATTTCGGCACGCTCGCCGGCCACCAGCGCACCGATTGCGTCGCGCTGTGGAACGCCGTGGGCGGCGACGTCCACAAGTTCGACCACGACTACGGCTTCCCCGGCGCCTGCGACTGGCTCGGCGCGCGTACGACCCTGCAGCGCTGGTTCTCCGACCCGATCGTGAACGCCGGCGGCGTGCATCGCGGCCTCGGCATCACCTTCACCCACGATCACCTCGGCCCCTCGACCCACCAGCAGATCGGCCTGTACGCGACCATGCTGACCGAGCCGCCGGGTTCGGAATGGCGCCACAACGAGACCGGCGTGCTGCTCGGCACGCGCGCCGACGGCGGCCCGACCACGTGGCAGGCGATCATCACCGGCAAGGGCAAGTCGAAACTCGAGGTGGACGGCGACGGCCGCGATGACGCCCACCGCGAATTCTTCCTGCAGTTCGGCGACTTCCAGCACGCCTACCACAAGGGCGTCTACGTCGGCGTCAGCAAGGACGGCAAGCCGTCCACGATCGACCCCGCCGCCGCGCCGACCGCGGAGACCTTCCGCAAGGCGATCAACCCGTCGGTGCGCAAGCCGGCGTCCTCGTCGCCGACCGGCCTGCCCGACATCGTCGAGCATGCGCCGGACTGCCCCGGCGGCAAGGATGCGGCGCGGCTTCCCGGCGCGGTGTACGGCAGCGCCGCCAGGCCGCCCAGGCCCTGCCCGGAAGCGATTTCCGCCGACGACGTGGGGATGATGGTCGTCAACTACCGCAACGAGCCGGTCGGTGCGCGCGTCTACGACCCCGGCCGGACCGGGCCTGACGGCAAGTCCGGCATGCAGGCGGACGGCCTGGCCGGCGACATGGCGTTCGCGCTGCAGACGCGCACGGACCGCAAGTGCGCGCCGATGAACTACGCCGACGGCAACGTGCCGTTCGCCGCCGCCAGCCCCAATCCGGTGTGCGCGACCGACGGCTCGCCGAACACGCCTTACCCGGTGCAGACCAACGCCCACCTGGGCGATCCGTTCACGCCGATCATGCGCGCCTACTCCGGCGATCTGGTCCGGGTGAAGGTCCAGGCCGGGTCGCACGAGCACGAACACAACGGCAGCATCAACGGCATCGGCTGGACCCAGGGCGGGTCCGGCTACGGCCAGGCGCCGAATTCGGGCTGGCGCAACGCCCAGAGCACCGGCCTGTCCGAGCAGTTCACCTTCGGCGTGCGGATCACCGACTACAACACCCGCAACCACCAGAACGACCGTATGTACACCATGGACAGCAGCCAGGACGGCATGTGGAACGGCGTCTGGGGCGTGCTGCGCAGCCTCAACCGGCGCGCGCCGCTCGCCGACCGCCTGCAGACCCTGCCGAGCAATCCGATCCCGAGCCTGCTCGACCCGAACCAGGGCGCGGTCGTGCTCAACGATTGCCCGAAGAATGCGCGGGTCAGGGCGTACGACGTGAGCGCCGTGCTCGCGAACCGCGCGCTCGACAATCCGCTGTCGGCCTACATCGACAAGGGCCCGCCGGGGACCGTGCTCGATCCCGCTGGCGGAACCCTGGTCTACAACCCGCGCACCACCGGTATCTTCATCGAAATCCACGACGAAAACGGAAAGCCGATCCGCAAGGAACACTACGGCGCCGGCCCGTTGCACGACCCGACCGCGATCCTGTTCGTGCGTACCGAAGACATCGACCGGGCCACCGGCAAGCTCATCGGCGGACGCCCGATCGAGCCGCTGGTGCTGCGCGCCGCCGCGGGCGAGTGCCTCCGGATGACGCTGCGCAACAGGCTGCCGCCGCGCCGCGACGGCATGCCCGATCTCGACGGCTACACCATGCTGACGCCGATGATCCCGCGCAGCGAAGGCAAGCCGGGCAGCGGCGCGACGTCCTTCAACAACAACCTGATCCGCCCGTCGAACCGCGTCGGCCTGCATCCGCAGCTGGTGCATTACGACGTGCAGTCCTACGACGGCAACAACGTCGGGGTGAACCGCCGCAGCACCATCGCGCCCAACCGCACGATGATCTACCAGTGGTACGCCGGCCTGCTGCAGACGGTGGCGTCGGCCGAGAGCTGCCCGATCACGACGGTCGCGGGCGGACATGCCGTCCTCAGCGAAATCGGCGGAAAGCCCTACCTGCGGCCGCTGGCCGAGGTCTACGACGAACCGGCGTTCCGGGACACCGCCACCCTCTTGCTGCTCGCCGCCGACACGACGCCCGTGACCGCCCAGCGCGCGCCCCAGCGACTGCAGCCGCAGCGGCTGGCCGCCACCCGGGTGTCGCCGCAGCGCCTGCGGCAGCCGGCCTCGCTCACCCAGGCCGAGACCGCGTTGATCCAGTCGCTGGTCGATCTGGCGAACAACGCGCAGTGCCTGGAGTCCGCGGAGGCCGGGCTGGACCCGCAGGCCATGCGCCGGCTCGCCGGCAACGAGGCGCTGGATTCGGCGCCGCTGGTGGTGGACGACAAGGCGGTCTTCGACCGCAACGCCGTCCACCAGCGTCGCCAGGGGTGCGCGAACGACACCGCCCTGCGCAGCGCGATGCGCGACCGCATCGTGGCCTACAACCGCGCGGAGTCGAAAGCGATCGACGCCGACCTGCTCGCCGCGCAGGCGACGACGAGCTTCCAGTACGACATCGGCGGCATCGACGACAGCGACGACGGCAGCGGCGACGCGTATCGCTGGGTCGATGCGAAGGGCTATCCCGTCCTGTCCACGGACACCACGCGGCTGGTGGCGTTCCGGCCGTCCTCGGAGATCAACGGCGCCTGCCGTTTCGTCGACGTGGAATACGGCGGCACCAACCTGACGCCGCCGGACCGGATCAAGCAGGGCCAGAAGGCCGCGGTCGGTGCGCTGGTGATCGAGCCGTGGCGGTCGACATGGCTCGAATACACCGACGACACCGCGATCGACCGCCAGGATCCGGGGCCGACCCAGGCCAACCTGCGCCGCAGCCGCGCCACCGCGACGGTGACCTATCCGGCCTACGACCTCGGCGCCAGCCGGCCCCGCGACCAGGTCATGCGCGACCTCGTCGTCGTCCACCAGAAGGGGCTGAACCTGCGCTATGGCAACCGGCCCTTCGTCGACAACGGCGTGAACCGCATCAACGCCATCCCGAATCTCGCCGCGGAGAAGGAGACGGCCGACGCGCCGTTCCTCGGCACCGCCCCCGAGGACGCGCACGACTCCGGGCACATGGCCGTCAACTACGGCGCCGAGCCGATGTGGTTCCGCTTCGGGCTGCCCGCCGACGCGCCGTTCGGCCGCGAAGGCTTCGGCGGCGTGACGCATGCCTGGCAGGCGTTCTCCAACCGCTGCTGCGACAACGGCGGCAGCGCCACGTCGGCCACGCCGAACGTGGGCGAACCGTACGTGCCGGTGATGCTCGCCGAAGCGGGCCAGGAAACCCGGATGCGCGTGCTGCTGCCGACCGGCAGCGGGCGCGGCTCCACGTTCACCCTGCACGGGCACGACTGGTCGCGCGCGCCGTATCTCGCCGAAAGGCTCGACGCGAACGGTTTCCCGGTGGGCGACAAGCCGGCCGACTGGGGCGTCGCGTCGCGATGCCTCGGCGGCAGCACGATCGGGTTCGCGCTGGGCGGGCAGGAGAGCGTCAGCCCGATGGCGCATTTCGACATCGTCCTGGGGCTGACGCCGAAGTACGCGTATCTGTCCGACCTGGCCTACCCGGACCTGCGGGTGCATCGCGAAACCGGCGGCCTGCATCGCGTGGCCGGCGATTACCTGTGGCGCGACGTGGCCGGATTCGGCATCACCAGCGGCCTGTGGGGCATCGTGCGGGTCGAACCGCCGAAGTCGGGCGCGGTGTCGATCCTGCCCGGTCGTTGCCATCCGTGAAGGGGCGCGGCCCGGGGTGTTTCGCGACGCCCCGGGCGACTGGAGGCGATGTGGACGATCGAGTTCCCGACCCGCCGGAGCATCGCAATCGGCGCATGCGCGCCGGCGCGCGCACGCGGCGCATGATCCGCGTGCAGTGCGTGGCGCTCGCCGCGCTGCTGTGCTGGAGCGGCGTGCCGGCGATGGCCGTCGAGCCCTATCTGGACCGGCGACTCGATGTCGAGGGCGTATCGATGCGCCTGCGGGTGCTGCCGCGCGAAGACACCGGGCGTCGCAACGCGGTGATGGGCGAGGAGGTCGATCTGCGCGTGGACGTCCGCCGGCTCGGCGACGACCAGCCGCTTTCCAACCTGCCGATCGGGCTGTGGCTGGACCGGCGGATTTCGCCGATGTCCGGCGCGATCCCGGTCTGCGGCCAGCGCGTCGCTTCGTTCCTCGGCGGCGGATTGATGAACCGGCCGCTGCTGGACCTGACCGGCTACTGGGTGGTGACCCTCGATCGCGAGGGCAGCGTGTCGGTCCTCGATCCCGCGGTCCAGTTCGCCGGACGCTCCAGTCTGTACGCCGCGATCCAGCTCGGCGGCGCGCCTTTCGACTGGGTCAAGACCGCCGACGACGCGCTGATGTTCGTGGCGCTGCCGGGCCGTCGCGAAGTGGCGACGATCGATCTGCGCACACTGGCGCTGCAGCGGCGCATCGAAGTCGCCGGCGAACCCACCCGGCTCGCGCTGCAGCCCGACGGCCGGCTGCTGTGGGCGGCCTACCGCGGTCGCGCCGGCGGGGACGACGGGGTCGCGGCGATCGACATCGCCGATGGCAGGATCCTGCACGTGGCGACGCTGCCGCCGGGACATCACGAACTGGCGTTCAGCGAGGACAGCCGTTACGTCTACGCGAGCAGCCGCGACCGCGGCGTGGTCAGCGTGATCGAGACGGCCGACGGCAGCGCGATCGCGCGGACCGAGGTCGGCGGCCAGCCGATCGGGCTGCTCCCGCTCGACGCGCAGGGCCAGGTCTGGGCGATCGACGGCGCGCAGGGCGTCATCCACCGGCTCGACCGGCGCGGCGCGCAGCTCGACCGCATCGTGGTGTCGCCGGGGATCGGCCCCGCGCGGCTCACGCCGGACGGCCGCCACGTGCTGATCGTCAATCCGTCGCAGCACCGGCTGGAGATCGTCGATACCGCGAGCGCCCGCGTGGTCCGCCGGCAAACCGTGTCGGGGCGTCCGTACGACATCATGTTCAGCGAATTGTTCGCCTACGTGCGCCCGCTCGACATCGAACAGGTGGCGATGTTTCCGATCGGCCGGCTGCCGGACGTCGATCTGCAATACCTGCCGGTCGGCTCCTCGGCGCTGAGCGCGACTCCCGATCTGCCGATCGCCTCGACGATGGCGCCCACGCTGGAGCGCAACGGCGCGTTCTTCGTGTCGCCCTCGGAGCGCACGCTGCACCACTACATGGAAGGCATGAACGCGCCGGACAGCAGCGTGCGCGCGTTCGGCCACACGCCGATGGCGGTCGCGGTGGTGCAGCGCGGCCTGCGCGAAGTCGCGCGCGGCAGCTACGCCACGCGCTTCCGGCTGCCGTCCTCGGGCCCTCTTGTGCTCGCGCTGGCGGCCGAATCGCCGCGCATCCGCGAATGCATCGGACTCGAAGTCGGGACCTCCCGGGACGCGCGTCCCGCGGGGTTGCGGGTGGCCTGGCGGGTCGAGGGGTCGAAGCAGGCGGTCGCGGGCGAGCCGCTCGAACTGCGCTTCGGCATCGCCGGTCCCGACGTGTCGCGCGCGCTGCTGGCCCGGGTCGTCGCGAGCAGCGGCGGCCACGCCGAGCGCTGGCCGGTGGAGCGCATCGGCGCGGGCGAATATCGCGTGCGCGGGACGCTGGCCGAGCCCGGCGGCTACTACGTCCATGTCGAGAGCCGCGCGCCGTCGGTCGCGATCGATGCGATGAACGCCCCGGCGGCGATCCTGGTGTCCGCCGCGCCGCTGTCCGCCGCGCCCGCGCAAACCGGCGACGCCGGTCCCGCGGCCGGGCCCGTCCATCCTCCGCTTCCGGGAGCAAGCCCATGAACCTGTCGCTGCGCACGCTGTCGCCGATCCTGGTGGCGCTGGCCGCCGCCTGTGGCCCGGCGCACGCCGGCGACGACCCGCACGCCGCCCATCGCGCCGCGATGCAGGCCGCGTCGGGCGGCGCCGAAACCCGCGTCGCGCTGCCCGATGTGGTGCTGCGCGACGCCGACGGCCGGCCGTTCCCGCTGCGTGCGGACAGCTTCGGGGGCAGGGTGGTCGTGGTCGATTTCGTGTTCACCACCTGCACCACGATCTGCCCGGCGCTGACCACGCTGATGGCGTCGGTCAAGCGCGGCCTGGGCGAGCGCATGGGCCGCGAGGTCGTGCTGGTGTCGATCTCGGTGGACCCGGCCCGCGACACCCCGGAGGCGCTGCGCGCGTATGCGCGCCGCGTCGGCGCCGGCGACGACTGGATCTGGTTGACCGGCAGCAGTGGCGACATCGCCCGGGTGCTGCGCGCGTTCGGCCTGGCGCCGGGCGCGCCGGACGACCATCCGCCGCTGATCATGGTCGGCGACCCCGCCCGCGATCGCTGGCTGCGCTGGGTGGGCGTGCCTTCGCCGGCGACGCTCGTCGAGCGCGCGCGCGAGCTGTCCGCGCAGCAGCGCGCCTCGCCGGAGGCCGCCGTCCACGACCGCCCGGGAGCATCGAATGCCCATCCCTCCGCGTCGCCCTGATCGCGCCATGCGCGCGATGACCCTCCTGCTGTCGGCGACGATCGCCGCGGCGTCCGCGTCTGCCATGGCCGGGGACGCGCCGATCGCGACCGCCGACGCGGCCACGGCGGAGCGCAGCGCCCGCGCCCGCGAATATTTCGGCGACGCGCGCCTGCTGGACCAGGACGGCAGGCCGCACCGGTTCTACAGCGACCTGCTCGACGGACGCGTGGTGCTGATCAACGTGGTCTTCACCCACTGCCAGAGCGCGTGCCCGATGATGACCGAACGGCTGAAGCTGGTGCGCCGCCAGCTCGGTCCGGCGTTCGGGCGCGACGTGAATTTCCTGTCGCTGTCGATCGACCCGGCGCGCGACACCCCGGACGCGCTGAAGCGCTTCGCGCAGCGCCACGGCGTCGACGAGCCCGGCTGGCGTTTCCTGGTCGCCGAGCCGGCGGTGCTGAAAGCGCTGCTCGGCCGCCTCGGCCAGTGGACCGACGATCCGGAGAACCACACGACGCTGCTGATCGCCGGCAATGCCGCGAAGGCGCACTGGATCAAGCTGCGTCCTGATGCGCCGCCGGAACGACTGGCCGCCGACATCGAGCGGCTGAAATAGCCGTGGACCGTCGCGGCCGGTGCGTGGCCGTGCCGATCGATGCCGCCATGCCCGTGCGTGCGCCGCCGAAGCGCAGCGCGCGTGCGTGCCGGTCGCGCGTCGCACCGCTGCGGAACGCGATCGTCGTTCTCGTCGCCGCCGTCGTCATCGTCGCCGGCACGCGGGCCATGCCGGCGATCGCGCAGACGGCCGCACAGACGGCCGCGCAGACGACGACGCAGACGACCGACCCCGCGCTCGGACGCCGCATCTTCGACGCGGGCGTCGGCCGCGACGGACGCCAGGTGATCGGGCGCGCGGCCGGCGGCAGCCTGTCGATGCAGGGCGGCGCGGTCGCCTGCGCCAACTGCCACGGCGCGAACGGCGGCGGGGGCGGCGAGGGCTGGATCGAGGCGCCGGACATCCGCTGGTTCGCATTGAGCAAGCCCTACGGCGCGCGCCGAGCGGGCGGCGACGCGCGTCCGCCCTACGATCGCGCCGGCTTCGCGCGCGCGCTGCGCAGCGGGATCGCTGCGGACGGCGTTGCGCTCGACCCGGCGATGCCGCGCTTCGACCTGGCCGACGACGAAATCGATGCGCTCGCGGCGCATCTGCAGTCGCTGAGCGACGCGGCCGCCGGCGGAGGCGAGCGCCCGCTGCTGGCGATCCTGGTGCCGCAGTCGGCGCCTGCCGCCGCCGAGCGCCTGCTGCACGGGCTGCAGACCTGCCCCACCGCCGGCGCCGGCGCGCGCGCGGCGCAGACCCTGCCGGCGCTGCGCGTGATCCGCTACGGCGCGGCGGACGACCTCGACGCGCGGCTCACGGTCCTCGCCGGTTCCGGGAGCGTCGCGGCGCTGTTCGCACCGTACCTCGTCGGGGCCGAGGCCGCGTTCGCCGGCAACGACGCCGCGCGCCGCCTGCCGGTGCTGCTGCCGATGGCGATGCGCGATCTCGGCGACGATGCGCAGGTGCTGTTCGCACTGCCCGGACTCGGCGCACAGGCGCAGGCGCTGCTCATGTCGCCGGAACGGCGCGGCGAACGCCTCGCGATCGCGATCGATCCGGAGATCGCCGGGCGCGACGCGCTCGCGCAGCGGCTGCGGACGCGCGCCGTGCGCAAGGGCTGGGAGGTCGAGGTGCGTATCGGCGCCGACGCGGTGTCGATGTCGGCGGGCGTCGATGCCGTCCTCGCGCTGGCCGAGCCCGGTGAGCCCGCCGCTCCGGTCTCGCCACGCCTGCGGCTGTGGGTGCCCGCGGCGTTCGTGCGACCGGCGGCGCTGGACGCCTGGCGCGCCGCCGGCGCACGCGTCCGCATCGCGCTGCCATACCCGCCGCGGGTGGGCGGCGACCCGCGCTGGATCCCGCCCGCCGATGCCTGGGTCGCGGTCGGGTGCGAGCTGATGGCGCGACTGCCGCCGCTGCCGCAGCGCCCGGATGCGATCGACGCCTGGAGACGCGAGGTCGCCGCGCTGGCGCCGCTGCGCCTCGGCGACTGGATCGATCTGCCGGCGGACGCCGACGCCGACGCGGCGATCCGGCGCGTCCACCTCGACGACTGGCCGCCCGACGGCCGCTGAACCGACCGCTTCGGCGGGCCCGTTCCGGGGAGCGGTTCCGCGCGCAGCTCAATCGTGACGTGCGATGGTCGAGGGCAGGCCGGTGTTGCGATGGAACTCGAAGATCAGGTGGGTCTGGATGTGGACCACTTCCGGCCGTTCGGTGAACGCGGCCAGCGCGAACTCGCGCAGGTGCGCGCTGTCGCGCACGCCGACGTGGACCAGGAAATCGTCGGCGCCGGCGACGTGGTAGAAGGCCAGCACTTCCGGCAGCTCGCACAGGTGCGCGTGGAAGCCCTCGACCAGCCCGCGCGAATGCTGCTGCAGCCGCACCGCGACCAGCGCCTGCAGCCCGATCCCGATCGCCTCCGGCGCGATCTCGGCGTGGAACCCCAGGATCGCCTTCGATTCGCGCAGGCGCCGGATCCGTTCCAGCGCGGTCGAAGGCGCCACGCCCGCCTTCTCCGCGAGGTCCTTGTTCGGCAGCCGCGCGTTCTTCCGCAGCAGCCGCAGCAGGTCGAAGTCGATTCGGTCGAGCAGCATGACGGGGCCTCGTCACGAAATAATGTTCGGAATCCAGTCTAACAGGCGCATGGAGTTTCACGGATCGGCCATCATTCCGAACGAAACCGCCGCCAGGAGCCGACATGGCCGCCACCGATCCGACCCGCACCGAGACCCTGGCCGTCCACGCCGGCCGCGAGGATTTCGTCGAGCTTGGGGTCCATGCGCCGCCGATCGACCTGTCCAGCACCTATCCCGTGCGCGACCTGGACATCGGCACCGCCAGCTTCGACGCGCTGGTCGCCGGCGACGCCGCGGCCGCGAATCCGGTCTACGCCCGCCTGCACAACCCGACTGTCGCCCGGGTCGAGCGCGCGCTGGCCGCGCTGGAAGGCACCGAGGCCTGCGTCGCCTACGCCTCGGGCATGGCCGCGATCACCGCGCTGCTGCTTGCCAGCCGTGCGCGCGGCGCGCACGTGCTGGTGGTGCGGCCGCTGTACGGCACCTCGGACCACCTGTTCGCCAGCGGCCTGGCCGGGCTCGAAGCGCAGTTCGTCGAAGCGCACGAGATCGCCGCGCGCCGCCGTCCCGACACCGCCCTGGTCTTCATCGAAACCCCGGCCAATCCCACCCTCGACCTCGTCGACATCCGTGCCGTGGTCGCGGCCGCCGGCGACGTGCCGGTCGCGGTCGACTCGACCTTCGCAACGCCCATCCTGCAGCGCCCGTCCGAACTCGGCGCGACCTACGTCGTCCACAGCGCGACCAAGTTCCTCGGCGGCCACGGCGACGTCGTCGCCGGCATCGTCTGCTGCCCGGAGGCGGACGCGAAGGCCTTGCGCCAGGTGCGCGCCGCGACCGGCGGATTGCTGCACCCGCTCGCGGCCTATCTGCTGCATCGCGGCCTGCCGACGCTCGCGCTGCGGGTCGAACGCGCGCAGGCCAGCGCGATCGAACTCGCGCGCCGCCTCGCCCGGCATCCCGCCGTCGCCCGGGTGTGCTTCCCCGGCCTCGGCACCGTGCGCGGCGCGCACCTGCACACCACCCAGATGCGCGGACCGGGCACGCTGATCGCCTTCGAGGTGCGCGGCGGCCACGACGCGGCCGCCGCGGTGATGCGCCACGTCGCGCTGCTGACGCCGGCGGTGAGCCTGGGCTCGGTCGATACGCTGATCCAGCATCCGGCGGGGCTCACCCACCGCGTGCTCGACGACGCCACCCGCGAGCGCTGCGGCATCACCCCGGGCCTGTTGCGGCTGTCGGTCGGCATCGAACACGTCGAAGACCTGTGGGCGGACCTCGCCCAGGCGCTGGCGGCGACCGACGACGGCTCGGGCCGCCTGCGCGACGCCGCCTGAGCCGGCGCGCCGCCGCATCGCGCACGCGCCATCGACTCAGCCGCGATCGTCTCCCGGCCGGCACGCGCCCGCATCGCATCCCGCGGAGTCCGCGGCCGCGGGGTCCGGCGTCGTGTCCCCGGCGTCTCGGCCTGGGGTTTGCGCGCGTTCGAGCCAGGTGCCGATCTCGCTGCCGAGCCGCAGTGGATCGACATCCCCGAACCACTGCGATCGCAGTCGCCCGCCCCGATCGAACACGAGCCAGGTCGGCGTGCCGCGCATGGAATATGCGCGCATCGTCGCGGGAACCGGGCCCGTGCCGCCCGCACGGTCGATGCCGACCGGGAAGGTGACGCGGTATTCGTGCAGGAACGCGGCGAGCGCGGTCGGCGTCATCGCGTCGTGGTGCTCGAACACGGTGTGCAGGCCGATCATCGCGACGCGTTCATGCGGGAACAGTCGATGTACGCGCGTCGCGAGCGGCAGTGCATGGGACACGCAGCCGGGGCAGAGCATCTGGAACGCCAGCACCACCACCACGCGTCCGCGCAGGGCATCGAGGGTGGGCGGCGTCGATGCGTTGAACCAGGCATCGACGTGCCAGGGCCTGGCGCACAGGCGGGGGTCGGACATCGTCATGGCGGGTCTCCGTCGAACGGGGCCGGCGCAAGGCCGACCCCATGACTGCGTGGCGGCGATCAGGGCTCGACGCGGCCGGGCAGGCTCAGGTCGCCGGACGCGATCTTGAACACGTCGGCCACGCACAGCAGCGGCGCATGCACGCTCGCGTTCACGCGCAGGCCTGCGGTCACGCCGTCGTAACGCATGCCGTCGAGCGCGACATCGGCATCGAACGGCACGCGGACTTCCACCGCGTCGCGGGCGAGCGCCGGATCCCAGCCGGGGCTGTCGATCAGCAGCGGCAGCCCCGGCCAGGTCTTCGGCAGGCGCGGCTTGGCGCCGGGTGGGATGTCGACGACGCCGAGCGCGCCCTCGCCGCATGCCGGCGTCGGCCTGAGCACCACCCAGTGGCTGTGCCACAGGTCGCCGTCGTTGTCGCGGCGGCCGTCGCCGTTCTCGTCGAACAGCGGGGTGTCGTCGAAATCCGGATGCGCGGTCACCGCGAGCGCGAGCGTGCCGGCGCCTTGTTCGAAGCCGACCGCGGACGGGTCCAGCGACACCGGCCACACGTACGAGAACACGTGGCTGCCGGCGAGTTTGCCGACGGCGGTCGGATGCGAAGCGCCGGCCTGTCCGGAGACCGTCATACGGAAGGTCGCGACATGGTCCTGCACGCTGACCTTCGCGTGCACGATGTCGAAGTCGGCGCGCACCGCGCGCGCGGGTTTCACGGCGATGCCGCCTGCGTGCGATGCCGGGCCATGGGCGAACGCGACCGGCGCCGCCAGCGCGAGCGCGGCGGCCGTCAGGGAGAGGTTCATGGCGGGCTCCTCAGCGCAGGTCGGCCAGCGCCGCGCCGTGGTTGATGTGGAACGGCAGGCCGGCGATCACCAGCGCCGGCACCGACACCACGCCGAAGGCTTCGGCTTCGGCGAGGCGCTCCGGGCTGTGGCCCAGATGCACGCGTTCGACGTCGTAGCGCGCGGGGTCCAGCGCCTCGGCGATCCCCTGCTCGGCGGACTGGCAGACGGGACAGCCGGCGTGATAGAAAATGGCGTTCTGCTTCATTATCGTGCGCATCATCGTGTTTCCTCTGGTCGCTTTCTCGGTGGTCGGGGAATCGGGGCGACGTCCGATGGCAGTCGGGCGTCGCCTTTTTCATGGCGTTCCATTGCGCGTGCGGGTCGCCGCCTCCTTGCGCGACGAATCAGGGTCGGGACGGGTCGTCTCCGCGGAATCGCAGCACCGCCGCCAGGAGGGCGTCGGCGTCGCGTTGAGGGCGCTGGTCCTCGCAGTCGGTGCGCAGCGCGGCATCGCCGAACGGCGCGCCGACGAAGGCGCAGAAATGCGGATTGGCCGCGTCGCCGGTGGCGAACGGCCGGAAGAATTCGCAATCCAGGCAGGTGCGCAGCCCGCTGAGCAGACCGCGCGTCTGCGCTTCGCGGATCAGCAGCTGCAGCGCACGCAGCAGCGCGGCGGCGTCGGCGTCGGGCAGGGCGGCGACCAACTGCGCCAACCCCGATTGCGGGCCGTCCGCACGCGCCGCGAGCGTCTTGCCCGCGGCGGTCAGGACCAGCCGTGCGGCGCGCGCATCGGCGGGATCCGGCAGGCGTCGCAGCCAACCCCTGGCTTCGATCGCGCGCACCGAATCGCTGAGGCTGGCCGCGGACACGCCGAGGTTCGCGGCGAGGTCGCGCGCGCGCATCCCGCCCGGATTGCGCGCCAGCGCCACGAGCACGGCCCGCTGGGTCGTCGACAGGGTGGCGCCGTCCTCACGCCACGACTGGGCGCGGACCAGGTCGGCGACCTTCTCCAGGCCGACCTTGAGTTGATGCCGCTGGTGTTCGTCGCTGCTCATGGCAACAAGTTAGGATTCCTAACTATTGCTGTCAAGCCTCGGCGGGCCGGCCGCTCTGGCGAGGCCGCTCTGACGAGGCCGCTCTGGCGAGGACGGCCCGGACGGTGACGATCTGAGCGGTGACGATCCGGACAGGACGGTTCTGGCGGGCGCGGCGGCGTCACCCGCCTGCGGTCACTCTCCCGCGATCACGTCGAACTCGCCGGCCATCACCCGGTCGTAGCGGCCCGTGCGCCAGCCGCGGACGCCGTCGCGCACCAGCGGCGAGGGCTCGGCGCGATAGCGTCGGGCGATGCGCGGGTCGTCGTCGTGGCCGAGGCGGACCGGGCGCGCGCGGCCGGGCGCATCGGGGGCGACGCGCACGGCGACGGCGACGCGACGGGTGGCGCCATCGCTGCCGTCGAATTCGGACTGGTGCAGGCCCTGTTCGCCTTCGAGCAGCGCCAGCGCGCCGAATCCGCCGACCGCCAGCCGCGCGAAGCCGCGCTCGGCGTCCTGTTCGAGCACTTCGACGCGCATGTTGCGGCGCTCGGCCCAGGCCACGTACATCGCCAGCAGGCGCTGCCACCACAGCCGGGTCTGCGCGGGATCGCGCCTGAGGTCGGCGTCGCCGGCGACCAGCCACAGCAGGGCGTCCTGCGGGCGCTGCTGCGACACCGCGTCGATCGCCATCCGCAGCAGCCACAGCAACTGCGCGTGGCGGGCGACGAAACCGGCGTCTGCGCCGTCGCGGCCCAGGCGCTCGTCGAGCCGCTGCGCGCTTTCGAACGCGCCTTCGATGCGATGCCGGCGCTCGATCCGGTCCAGCACCTCGAACCGCTCCGGGCGGGTCCAGAAATCGCGCGCGTCCATCGCCGCGTAGTCGGCGTCGCGGGCCTGCGTCCACGCGTCGGCGGAGAGGGCGTCGGCCACCGCGTCGAACTCGGCGCGCAGGGTGGCGATCGCCGCCGGCGATGCGTCCGGGGCGTAGAGCAGGCTGCGGATGTCGACGGTGTCGCCCGCTGCGCTCGGCGTGGCGGCCGGCGCCGGCGGGTTCGGATCGACGAACTCGACTTCCAGCCGCTCGCCGGCGCTGCGCACGAACAGGAACTGGTCGCCCTGCGGCGTGCGGTGCTCGACGATGCTGCGCGCCAGCGGCGCGAGCAGGTGCTGCTCGATCGCGCGCCGCAGCGGGCGCGCGCCGAGGTCGGGGGTGAAGCCGCGGTCGAGCAGGAATTCGATCGCCGACGGCTCCCATTCCACCGCCCAGTCCCGGTTGCGCAGGCCGCGGCGGGTCATCGCGCGCTGCAGTTCCTTGTGCAGGATTTCCCGCATGAGGGTGCGGTCGAGCGGGTGGAACAGCACGATCCGGTCGAGCCGGTTGAGGAATTCGCGGCGGAAGGTCTCGAACAGCGCCTTCTCCACCGCGCCGCGCGACCAGCCGCCGGCGGCCGAGGTGAAGCCCGGCCCGGCGCCGCGCGACAGGGTCGAACCGACGTTGCTGGTGAGGATCACGATGCTGTGGCGGAAGTCGGCGACGTTGCCGCTGCGGTCGCCGAGGCGGCCGTCGTCGAACACCTGCAGGAACAGGTCCCAGACCTTCGGATGCGCCTTCTCGAACTCGTCCAGCAGCACCACCGAGAACGGCTGTTCGCGGATGCGCGCGACCAGCGAACGCGCGCTGCCGTCGCGCGAGACGTCGGTCAGCCGCCACGCGCTGTCCTCGGACTGGTATTCGCTCATGTCCAGCCGCAGCAGGCGCTCGGCGCTGCCGAACAGCAGTTCGCCCAGCGCCTTCGCCAGTTCGGTCTTGCCGGTGCCGGTGGGCCCGGCGAACAGGAACACGCCGATCGGCCGGCCCGGATCGACCAGGCCGGCCTTGAGCATCGCGATCCGGTCGACCAGGCATTCGACCGCCTCGTCCTGGCCGAGCACGCGCTTGCGGAAGAAGCCGCGCAGGGCGTCCAGGTCGAGGCTCTGGCGATCGTCGATGACCTCCAGCGGCAGACCGCTGCGCCGGGCGATGCCCTGCAGCAGCGCGTCGGCGGTCAGCGGCAGGCCGGGCGGCGCTTCGGCCAGCGCGGTGCGCAGGCTATCGTCGAGCAGGCGCAGGCTGCGCCCGGGTTCGTGCTGGTCGGGGAAGAACTGCGCCGCCATGCGCCGGGCTTCGTCGAGGGTGCGCGCATCGGCGACCGCGCCGCCGGTGGCGGCCTCGCGCGCGTCGCGCCAGCGCACCAGCAGATCGCGCATCTCCTCGGCCGAGAGCGTCGGCAGCGCCAGCGCCTTGGTCAGGTGGCGCAGCGCCGGTCGCGCCAGCAGCAGTTGCGCGTGCTGCGCCGGGGTGAGTTCGCCGATCATGCGCAGCCGGCCGCGCTCCATCGCCGGCAGCAGCAGGTCGAGCATGCCGCGCGGGTCCTGGTCGTGCGCGCCCTTGTGCAGCAGGTCGTGGAAATCCTGCACCCGCCACAGCGCCTTCGGCCGGTCGAGCGCGGCCAGCAGTTCGCGCATGCGTTCTTCGAGCTGGCCGATGTACTTCTGCCCGGCCAGCACGTCCGCAGCGGAGGCCTCGAACAGCAGCCAGCCCTCGTCCTGCAGCCGCGCGAACAGTCGATCGACCAGCGTCGTCTTGCCGGTGCCGCCGTCGCCGACCGCCAGCACCGATGCCGCCGGCGTCGCGTGGAGCAGCTCGTGCAGGCGCTCGACCTCGCGGGCCAGCACCGGGTAGTCGACGATGTCCGACGCGGCGTCGCCGGCCGCCGGCGTCCACAGCCGGCCGACGCCGCCGAGGGTGCGGTGTTCGTTGCGGCGCGCGGCCTCGGCCTCGACCTGGGCCAGGTACGGGGCGAGGACCGGCGCCTGCAGCGACTTCAGGCCCTCGGACAACTGTTCGAGTTCGCGGTCGTCCAGGTCGGCCACCGCGATCGGCGCATCGCCGGGCGCGTGCGTCTCCGCCCACGCCAGGACTTCCTGCATCCGCTTGCGCAGCGCGGGCGCGTCCCACCACCACTTGCGCACGTGGCGCAGGAAGCCGGGCAGGGCGGACGCGTCGTCGCGGCTGCGCAGGTAGTCGAGCATGTACCAGGCCGGGTAGCGGCCGACGTTGGCGCTGGCGGCGAACGCGGCCTGCGCCGGGATGTCGTCGCGCGCCGGCAGCGCGGCGTAGATCATGCTCGCCAGCACGTAGCCGTCGCCTTCGAGCAGTTCCAGCACCTCGCGCGGCGCCAGCGCCGGTCCCGACAGCAGCGCCACGGCTTCGCGGAACTGCGCGAACCCGGCCAGGTCCTCCGGCCGCTGGATGCGTTCGTCCTCGGCCTCGATCTCGCGGCGCAGACGATGCAGGCGGTCCGCGGGCGGCTCCTGCGGCGGCGTCGGTGCGGCGTCCGGCGTGGCATCGGCCGGCGGAGCGTCCGTCGTCGGCGCGTCGAGCGCCGGCGTGTCGGCGGCTTCCTCCGCGGTAGGGGCCGCGGTCGCGGCGGTGGCGGCGCTGGCGCCGCCGGGCGGACGGCGCAGCCACAGGGTCAGCACGACGCCGAACAGCAGGCCGGCGATGAAGGGGACGAGACTCATGTCGGCAGGCGCTCGAATACCAGGCTCACGCGGCGGGTCCTTGTCGGTGGCGACGGGCGGCACAGTGTAGGCGCAAGCCGGCGCGGGAGCCGCGACCGGCGCGCCGCCGATGGCGGGATCGAACGCATGTCGATGCCGCCCCCGCACCGGGCCGCCGCCGCTGTCGTCCGCCGGCCGCCCCGCTCCCGGCGCGGGACCTCACTCCAGCGCTTTCAGCCGGTACAGCGCCTCCAGCGCCTGCTTGGGCGTGAGCTCGTCCGGGTCGATGCCGGCGAGGGCGTCCAGCGCGGCCGACGACGGCGCGAACAGGCCGAACTGCTGCGGGCCGTCGAGCGCCTGCGCGGTGAGCACCGGCGCGGGATCGCTGCGGCGCTGTTCGAGTTCGGCCAGCCGGCCGCGGGCCTCGCGCACCACCGCCTTCGGCAGGCCGGCGAGGGCCGCCACCTGCAGGCCGAAGCTGCGGTCGGCCGGGCCGTCCTTGACCGCATGCATGAACACCAGCGAGTCCCCGTGCTCGACGGCGTCCAGGTGGACGTTGGCGATGCCGCTGCCGACCTGCGCCAGCGCGGTCAGCTCGAAGTAGTGGGTGGCGAACAGGGTGTAGCAGCGGTTCGCGTTCGCCAGGTGTCGGGCGCAGGCCTCGGCCAGCGCGAGGCCGTCGTAGGTCGAGGTGCCGCGGCCGATCTCGTCCATCAGCACCAGCGACTGCGCAGTGGCGTGGTGCAGGATGTAGCTGGTCTCGCTCATCTCGACCATGAAGGTCGACTGGCCGCGGGCGAGGTCGTCGCCGGCGCCGATGCGGGTGAGGATGCGGTCGATCGGGCCGAGGTCGGCCCGCGACGCGGGCACGAAGCTGCCGATGTGCGCGAGCAGCACGATCAGCGCGTTCTGGCGCATGTAGGTCGATTTGCCGCCCATGTTCGGGCCGGTGATCACCAGCATGCGGCGGTCGGCGTGCAGGTCGAGGTCGTTGGGCTCGAACGGGTCGTCGCGCACCGCCTCGACCACCGGATGGCGGCCGCGCTCGATGCGCAGCACCGCGTCCTCGACCAGCCGCGGTCGCGCCCAGTCGAGTTCGCGTGCGCGGTCGGCGAAACACACCAGCACGTCGAGTTCGCTCAGCGCCGCGGCGCAGCGCTTCAGCGGTTCGAGGTGGACGTTGAGTTCGTCCAGGAGCTGCTCGTACAGCAGCTTCTCGCGCGACAGCGCGCGCTCGCGCGCCGACAGCACCTTGTCCTCGAACGCCTTCAGTTCCTCGGTGATGTAGCGCTCGGCGCCGGTCAGCGTTTGCCGGCGGGTGTAGTGGACCGGCGCCTTGTCGGCCTGGCCCTTGCTGATCTCGATGTAGTAGCCGTGGACGCGGTTGTAGCCGACCTTAAGGGTCGCGATGCCGCTGCTTTCGCGCTCGCGGGCTTCGAGGTCGATCAGGAACCGGTCGGCGTTCGTGCTGAGCTGGCGCAGTTCGTCGAGTTCGGCGTCGTAACCTTCGGCGATCACGCCGCCGTCGCGCGCGAGCAGCGGCGGCTGCGGCACGATCGCGCGCTGCAGCCACGCGGCCTGCGCGTCGTGTTCCCCGAGTTCGGCGACCAGCGCCAGCAGCCGCGGCGAATCGATCCCGTCCAGCGCGGCGCGCACCTGCGGCAGCAGCGCCAGCGCGTCGCGCAGGGTCGACAGGTCGCGCGGGCGCGCGCTGCGCAGGGCCACGCGCGAAAGGATGCGTTCGACGTCGCCGAGGCCGCGGAACGCCTCGCGCACGTCGCTGTTGGCGCGGGTGTCGAGCAGGCGCTCCACCGCGTCGTGGCGCTCGCCGACGACGCGGCGGTCGCGCAGCGGGCGATGCAGCCAGCGCCGCAGCAGGCGGCCGCCCATCGGCGTGATCGTGGTGTCGAGCACGCCCAGCAGGGTGTGCCGGGTGTCGCCGTCGATGCGGGTGTCGAGTTCGAGGTGGCGGCGGGTCGCGGCGTTCATCGCGATCGCGCCGTCGCTGGTCTCGACCCGGATCGAGGTCAGGTGCGGCAGCCGCTGCTTCTGGGTTTCCTCGACGTAGCCCAGCAGCGCGCCGGCGGCGGCGATCGCGAGCGGCTTGTCCTCGATGCCGAAGCCGGTGAGGTCGTGCAGGTCGAAGAAGCGCAGCAGCAGGCGACGACCGCTGTCGGGGTCGAACAGCCAAGGCGCACGCCGGCGCACGCCGCCGCGATCGACGACGAAGGCCGGCCAGCCGTCCTCGTCGGGCACCAGCAGTTCGGCCGGATCGAGCCGCGCCAGTTCGGCGTCGAGCTGGTCGTCGTTGGCGATCTCGTTGACCAGGAAGCGGCCGCCGGCGAGATCCGCCCAGGCCAGGCCGTATCCCGTCTTTCCGCGCGCGACCGCCATCAGCAGCGTGTCGCGGCGATCCTGCAGCAGCGCCTCGTCGGTCACCGTGCCGGGGGTGACGATCCGCACCACCTTGCGTTCGACCAGGCCCTTCGCCAGCGCCGGGTCGCCGATCTGCTCGCAGATCGCCACCGATTCGCCCAGCGCCACCAGCCGCGCCAGATAGCCTTCGTAGGCATGCACCGGCACCCCGGCCATCGGGATCGGCTGGCCGGCGGACGCGCCGCGCTGGGTCAGGGTGATGTCGAGCAGCCGCGCGGCCTTGCGCGCGTCGTCGTAGAACAGTTCGTAGAAATCGCCCATCCGGAAGAACAGCAGCACGTCCGGATGCTCCGCCTTGGCGGCGAAGAACTGCTTCATCAGGGGGGTCACGGCCGGAGCTTCGCTTTTTTCTTTTATGTTCAAAGGGGTGTGCTTATGAAGTGCCAGCGGCGGTTACGAGCGCCGTGGATGCGCTGGATTGATGGAATATCATTGTAAATCAACGGGATATGTAGCTGGCCTAGGATCTAATCGTATAGACAGAGCGCCTCCACGGACAAGCCGGGGGCCCACGATGGCCAATCGCTTTCGGAAAGCGATCCGGGTCTTGAACCGATCGATTCAACGACGGGCAGACCACTCGCCAGCCTCAATTGATCACGATGGTGTCCGACGGCGCATCAGCCGCTGACGTGTAATGCGTCGGAAAGCATGCGCCATCGATATTCGCGGTGGTCGCCACGGACTTCGGGCGATCCGATCATCGCATCCGCATGACCCGTTTCAGCCTTGGCTACCTTTATCGTGCCTTCGGCAAGCGGATTGCGAGGGCAGTGGCTGGAGGCCCCCGTTCGGCAGACGGATGGCGATGCCTTCCTGTTCGAGCGTCCGCGGGGGCATGCGTCGGGACAGCGCCTCCCAACCCGCGTTGCGCGCGTGGCGCGCCATGCCGGCGCGAATCACTTCGGTCACATCCGAACATGCCGCTTCATCCAATTCCTCGGCATCCATCAACCAGGGATGAAAAGCGTGCCGGCGGATACAACGGCTGGCGATGTGGGCTGCGATCCTGAAGCCGCCTTGGTCGATGTCGCCCCAGTGATAGACAGGAACCGTTTCTGGAATCGATTCGAGGATTCCGGCGTACGCTCGACACCAACTGGGAGAAGGCATGCCGCCGGTGAAGAGAATCAGTCCGGCGGCGGCATCGGCATGCTGGCTGGCCAGATGGAACGTCGTCAGATTTTCGATGCTCAGAATCCATGCGGGTGTCCCCGCGTAGCCGGTGACGTACCGGTTGGAAACGCCGACGAAGGGCCATGCGATTGGGCATTCGCGGGATCCCTGCAGGATCAACGTGCCGGTGCCGGCCGCCAGGAACGGCTGCGGTTCCTTGAGCAATCCCAATGCGCCGAACACTTCCTCCTGCTGCCTGGCCGCCGCGGAAAGATGCTCGGCGGTCAACAGGTCGATGTGCCGCGACAGCGCTTCGATCCGCTTCGTGTCCTGGAACAGATGGCGGCTGAGGACGCGGACGGTCTGATCCTCGCCGCTGTGCCGGCCCAGTGCGTCCAGCACGCGCAGTGCATCCGCGAAATCGAGGGCGCTGTCCGTGCCGAATCCGCGAGGCTGCTTTAGGTGGGTCCATGCCTCCAGCAGCTCGGTCACGCGCGAGGATGTCTCCAGCCAAGGGGTGAGGATATCCTGCGCCGCCTCGACCGATTGGGACGCGGTGGCGGTGCCGAGGAAGGACGCGAGCCTGTCCACATCCTGTAGGCGGACCTGTTCGAGCGGGCGATCCTCGCCGCCTTGCCTGGACCAGGTCAATCGGACGGCACCGGCTTTTTCTGCGGCGATGAAACGCATGTGACATTGCTGGCGCTGTTCGTAGCTCTGCCGCCAGTAGGCGGCGGCTGGATCGGAGAAGACCATCCGGACGATGCGATCGGAACCGCGCAGCCTGGCCCGCTCGCCGCGCAGCAGCAGGTGGGCCAGCGTTTCGTCAGCCAGCGGCATCTTCGGTAGCCGAGATCGCGGTCATGGCCTGCTCCAGGAGTTCCGGATGCAGCAGGTAGTTGTCGCTTTGAAGCAACTCGCGCGCTTCGTCCAGCACCACGTTCCGGGTCAGTTGGATGGTGCGCGAGCCGTAGCGGGCCATGTCGTAGTAGACGTGCAGGAACGAAGACATCTTCGCCTGGTCCGCTTCCGGGCCCGCCATGACCAGTTGCAGGCCGAGGGCGTTGAGGTAGTCGGCGGTGGCGCGGACGTTCTGCGCGTCCATCTTCTCGAACGCTTCGTCCAGCAGCATGATGCCGCTGCCGTTCATGCCGCCGCGGACCTTGCCGTAGGCGGCGGCCAGCGCGGCGCCGAAGATCACGTACAGCGGCGTGCGATGCTCGCCGCCGGAGCCGGGGCCCAGGCGCTTGCTCAACAGGCCGATGGGCTTGTTCTGGGAGAGGATCTCCACGTCGTAGCTGAAGAACCGGCGATGGTCGTTGAGCGGGCTCGCGTCGTTCAACAGTTCGGAATCGGCACCGCCCTCGACCAGCGTCCTGAACTCTTCCGGGACCTTGCCCGCGCCGCCGAACATGTCCTCCTCGGCGTCGCCGTTCTCGCGTATCCGCTTCAGGAAATCATAGAGAGGCCGATGCTGTTCGACCGGCACATGCCGGAAGCGGTAACGCTCGCCGTTGCTGAATTCCGGCGCGTGCTTCAAGACCTCGTTCAGCCCGCTGATCTGCTCGTCGATGGACTCGAAGCCCTCGAGCAGGGTCTGCGCCACGTCCGTGCGGAACACCTTGACCGCGGCGTCGTAGGCTTCCTGCGCCCTGGATTCCTGGTCGGCCAGTTCCATCTCTTCCAGGCGCTGCTTGTCCTGGAGGATGAACTTGTAGGCGCGCTCCCACTGGCTGCTGGCGATGTCGATGTTCTGCAACTGGAAATCGCGCAGGTAGAAGCTGAACTTTTCCCACGCATCGCGATCGTGGTGGTTCGCGGCGGTATCGGCGTTGCGGATCGCGCCATGCAGGGAGGCCAGCAGCGCGCTCCAGTCTTCGCCGTGGCGCGCGTCGTAGCGTTCGCGATGGCGTTGCACTTCGTTGGCGTTGTACAGCGGGTGCCGGCGCGTCGTCGTTTCGTCGATCGCGACCAGGTTCTGCTGCTGGACGAGGCTGTCGATGCGACGCTGTGCGCTTTCCACTTCACTTGCGAGGCGGGACTTGCGTTCGATCAGTTTCTTCTCGTCGGTGTCGGCCCTGGCCAGGCGCTCGCTGGCGGCCTCGAAGCGCGCGTGCAGGCCGCCCAGTCGATCCGACTGGGTGGAGATCAGGCTCTCCTGCAGGTCGAGCAACTCGCGCTGGCCTTCGGCCGAACGGGTGAACAGCGTTTCCAGGCGGGGGTAGGTGGTGTCGATGTCGGCGAACGGGGCCAGGCGCTGTTCGACCGGAGCGATGAGCCCGACCTGGGCGGTGGCGAGCGCCAGCGCCGCCTGGGCCTGTTCGTGGGCGGTTCTGCTCGCCTCACGCTGCGCATCGCTGTCGCCGCGGCCGATCAGCAGGTCGTTGCGGTTGGGCAGGCGCATGCGTTCCACGCCGCCGCCGGAGCTGACCATGCCATCGCTGGAAATGGCCTTGCGTCCGGCCTGCAGTTGCGCCGCGCTGTCGGCCAGGGACAACTGGCCCAGTTCACCTTGCAGATAGCGCACGGCGGCCTTGTCCCCGCCGTCGATCAGTTGCGCGGCGAATTTCCCGCCGCCCTTGGCGATCCAGGGGCGGCTGCGCGAGGGCAGGGCCAGCTTGACCCGGAAGATGCTGCGCGCTTCGCGATGTTCCTTGTAGATGCGGATGGCGTCCAGCTCCCTGCTTTCCGGAACCAGCAGGGCATCGACATGGATGCCGAGATAGGCTTCCAGCGCGGGCTGCCAGTGCGGGTCGGCGATCTTCACCAGATCGCAGATCGGCCTGGCGTCGATCCCGGCGTCGTCCAGCAGGCGCTGCAGCGCGAGGACTTCGCGTCGCAGCGGGGTGAGGCCGCGCTGGCTGCGCTCCAGTGCGGTGCGCGCGTCGCGCAGCTCGTCGCGGGCTCTTTCCGCATCGCGTTCGGCCGTGGACAGCGCCTTGCTGACCAGGTTGCGCAAACGCGTCATGGCCTGCATGGCCGACAGCAGCGCCGTCGGCTCGGGGACGCGCAGGTCGGCGGCCTGGCGTTGCAATTCGAGCAACTGGCCGATGGCGTCCTCGAATTCGCTCTGCTGCACGGCCATGGCCGGCAGCTTCCCGCCGGCCATGGCGGTTTCCAGCGCCAGCCTCAACAGCTTGTCCAGTTCGCCGCGGGTGGCGGCGAGACGCGATTCCCTGTCCTTCAGCCGTTCGGCTTCGCCGGCCTGCTTCCGGTATTCGGGATCGCTGTGCAGCAGTCGCATCGCACGATCCCGGGCCTCGCTCGCGTCGACCTTTTCGCGGTCGGCGCGGCCGAGGTCAAGCGTGGTGGTCTCCAGCGCCTGCCGCAGTTCCCCGGCCTTGTCCTGCGCTTCGCCCAGTTCCTCGGAAACGCGTTCGGTCTCGTAGAGCGCACGCAGCGCGTCGAGATTGGCGTGGGTGGTGCGTTCCCGCCGGACCTGGGCGTACTTGTCGGCCACCGCGCCGGCGCGTTCGATCCGATCCACCAGGCGGCGGATCATCTCGCGGACCTCGCGGAACTGTTCGAGCCGCGCCCGGAAGCCCCTCACGTTGGTGAGGCGCTGCTCGATCAGGTGCTGGCGCAGGGTCTCGTCGAGATCGTCCACGTCCTTGTTGAGCTTGAGCGAGCGCGCGAAGGCCGAACGGATCGCACGGGTGTTCGGACGCTCGCCGGGCGAGGCAAGGTGCCCGACGAAAAGCTGCCGGAGGAAGTCCTCGCGGTTCTGGGTGAACACGGGGGTGGTGCCGGCCAGCGTGCACAGGTCCTTGGCGACGTGCTGGAACTTGCGCCACGGCAGGATCGTTTCCCGCTCGGCCTCGGGATCGACATGGTGGTGGGTGCCCAGGGCCACGCCGGGCAGGATGTAGAGGCTGTTGAAGGTGTGGTCCGGGTCTTCGACGCTGGCCGACAGGGAGGCGCCCGCGGTGACCGGAACCCCCGTCCCGGGATCGCGGAAAACGAGGTTGATGTAGGTGTTGGCCGACGTGCGGCAGCGTTCGGAATCGCTCTGGCCGTAGACGCCGAGGCAGTATTCGCGGAGGGTGCGGGCGCGCTTCTTGCCCTCGCCGGACGCATTGAAGTGCGTCCTGTTGCCGTCCGCCGCCAGCAGCACGATCTGGAAGGCGTCGAGCAAGGCGGTCTTGCCGGTGCCGTTGGGGCCGAGGAAGGCCGTGTTGCCGCCGAGCTGCAGGTCTTCCCGTTCGTAGAGGAAGTACTGGACCAATCCGAGGGATTCAATCGGTTTCATCGTCGCCTTCCCCCTCCGCCGAGTCGGCATGCGCGGCCAGTTGCAGCAGTGCGGTTTCGCCCAGCACATCGACGATGCCCGGCCGGATCACCACTTGCAGGCGCTGTTCGTCGCGCGTTTCCTCCAGGCGGACGATGCCGTACCGTTTCAACGCCTGCAATTGGTCTTCGAGCGGGGCCTTCGCCGGGAGTTCCCGGTTGAGCAGGTCCTTGTAGGCGCGCTCGAGTTCGATCATGTCGACGAAGGCTTCCCCGGCGACGATCTCGGTCGCATGCATCCTGTCGTCGTACAGGCGGCGCAGCACCAGCGCCAGCCGGGTCTCGGCCAGGCGCATCTTCTCGGAGACGTACTGGTTGGGCGTCGCCACCAGGTAGCCCATGTGCGGGTTGTGGGTGATGGTCATGCCGAGCTGCGCGAGCAGCGCGTCGTAGTCCTTGCGGTGCTTGACGATCAGTTCGTAGGCAACGCGGCTGCGTGCGTCCCTGGCGTAAAGCACCTGTTCCATGACCAGCCGGTAGCCGGCCTTCTGGTAATCGCTTTCGATGTGGGTCTGGCTTTGGGCGGCCAGTCGTTCCCAGTGGCTCATCGGGCTCGCTCGCGTTGGATCTGGAAGCGGGGGTGTTCCAGGTACGGGTTGGTGGTCGTGCCATCGGGCAGGAAGGCGATGCGCACGCCCTTGATCATTTGCAACTGGGGGTCGGACCGGCGTTGCGAGGGCGGGCATGCATCGTGCGCCGAGATCAGCAGCAGGCGCTGGTAGCAGCACAGGTCGTTGATCGAATCGATCGTCAGTTCGTCGGAGGTGATCGCATTGCGCGTGCCCAGATGGCGGGCGATGTAATTCGCCAGCTTGATCCTGTTCACCAGGCGGTTGTCGGCCATGCGCTTGCGCAACTGCTCCATGGCCAGTTCCTGCAGGGTCGGTGCGCGCTTTTCCACGGCCGTGGCCGTGGCCGGTCTGGCCGCCGTGCGCGGTTTGGCCAGCAGTTCCGGGCCGGCATGCCGGGCCCCGGACGCGGCGGGCAGGGCCACATGGCCTTCCTCCAGCCTGTCCGTCGCCTGCAAGGCGCGAGCGAGCAGCTTGTCCAGCCTCTTCGGCGCGCGCATCTTGTATTCGATGAAGGAGATGGCGCGCTGGTTGGCGTCGCGGATTTCCTCGTCGAGACGCTGCAACTGCTCGTCCACGTCCTTCAGGCGCATCAACTGGCGGGTGTCCCGCTCGTACAGGTATTCGGCGCGGATGCGATCGCCGCCGGCCTTCTTTTCCTGGTACCAGGCGACCAGGGCTTCGCGCTGCGCCTGGTCGTGCTGGAACTGCAGGGTCATGGACAGGATCTGCGAGCGGTGCTGCAGCGGATGGTCCCGGGTGCGCAGTTCGCTGTAGTCGGCGATGAAGACCTTTTCGACATACTCCTCGAAGAAACCGCGGACGAACTCGCGCGCCGAGGTGCGCTTCATCAGTTCGTGCATCAGGTCCTGCACGCGGCAGCCGGTATTGGCGATGTGGGTCATGCACTGCCTGGCCTGCTTGGCGGCCTCGGCGTACTGATCCCCGCTGGCCTCGCCGCTGGCCACGGCGCGCAGGTTGAAGTAGATCGAGCGGACCTTGCTGCCGAGGAACTCCGGTTCATGACGGGCGAACTCGCACAGCACCGTGTAGAACTGGGCGATGACCGGGCGCACGGTCACCATTTCGGCCAGGCCTCGACGTCGCTGGCTGAGCCAGCCGGATTCGGTCAGGATGCGGACGATCTCGTGCGCCCGGATCGCGATCGGTGTTTCCAGCGCGTCTTCCCATGGGTCGTCAGCAGCCAACAGGGTTTCCACGCTGCGCACGACGACCGACTTCGGCGTCTCCTCGCCCGGGGAACGTCCTCCTTCGCCCCACATGCCATCGATCAGCCGGCACAGCAGGGTCCAGTAGCGGCGCCCGTTGCTGGCGGCCAGCGGGCGAAACAGTTCCGGCGGCAGCCGTTCGAACAGTGGCGGGACGTCGTCTTGCCCCGGTGGATGGGTCGAATGCATCGCTACCTTGCTGAATTCCCTTCGAGCGGGATTCTAAGCTTGTCCAGTCTCATCCGGCGGGACAAGCCGGGATGCCGCCGTGGCGCGCCGGATCTCGGGCGCGCGCCCGGGCGGATGCGGGGACGGCGCTTCCCGGAGCGGCGCGCCGGATGGCTTTTCGTCCTTCCCGTGCGTCGCGGAAGCGGATGTCTCCGTCGCGATCGGCCCCCGCGGCGACCTCATTCGTCGTGCATCTGCGCGAAGCGCTCGGCCAGGAAGTCGATCAGCGCGCGCACCGACGGCAGCTGTCCGCGGCGCGAGGGGAACACCGCATGCACGATCTCCTCGCGCGGCGCCCAGCCGTCCAGCACGTGGACCAGCCGGCCCTCGGCGACGAGGTCGTGGGTGACCATCATCGGCAGTTGCACCACGCCCACGCCGGCGACCGCGGCGTCGCGCAGGGCGAGCATGCCGCGGGTGACGAACCGCGGCTGGTGGTGGATCGCCACGTGCGCGCCGTCGGGGCCGTGCAGGTCCCAGACGTGCTGGTTCTGCGGCAGGCCGAGATCCATGCTCGGCCAGCCCATCAGCGCGGCCGGGGCGTCGGGGCGGCCGAGCCGGGCCAGCAGTGCGGGGCTGGCGACCAGGCACTGCTTGCGGGTCGCCAGGGTGCGCATGGCGAGGTCGGAATCGGCCAGCGGCGGCGGCCGCACGCGCAGCGCGAGGTCCAGGCCCTCGCCGAGCACGTCGACCCGCCGGTTGGTGGCGTCCAGGTGCAGTTCGACCTGCGGATGCTGGCGCAGGAAGTCGGCCAGCATCGGCCCGACGCGGACGTCGAGCAGGGTGGTGGGGCAGCTCATGCGCACGATCCCGCGCGGCTCGGCGCGGGTGCGCTGGATCGCTTCCTCGGCCGCCGCCGCCTCCACCAGCGCGGCGCGGGCGTGGCCGTAGTAGGTGCGGCCGAGGTCGGTGACCACGAACTTCCGGGTCGAGCGCTGGATCAGGCGCACGCCCAGCCGCTCCTCCAGCAGCGCGATCCGCCGGCTGAGCTTGGACTTGGGCATGCCCAGCGCCCGCCCGGCGGGGGCGAAACCGCCGTGGTCCACCACCTGCACGAAATAGAAGAGGTCGTTGAGGTCCTGCATGTCGGCGCCCGGGTGCGGAGGTCATCGTTCATCCGATGGGACGATCATTCCACGAATCGGCGACTACCGGCGGGATCGTTCGAAAAATAAGGTATGCACCCAGAAGGCAATTCCGCCTCCAGACACCGGAGCGACCCATGAGCACCCGCACCAACAAGCAGATCCTCGGCATCACCCAGGCGCCCGGCCGGCATTGGGTCGGCGACGGCTTCCCGGTCCACGGCATGTTCGGCTACAGCGGCCCGGGCGTGGCCCAGCGCAGCCCGTTCCTGATGCTCGACTATGCCGCGCCCACGACCTTCACCCCGAATCCGGGCGGCCGCCGCGGCGTCGGCCAGCACCCGCACCGCGGCTTCGAGACGGTCACGATCGTCTATGACGGCGAGGTCGAGCACCGCGATTCGACCGGGCAGGGCGGGGTGATCGGCCGCGGCGACGTGCAGTGGATGACCGCCGGCAGCGGCATCCTCCACGAGGAGTTCCACTCCGAGGCCTACAGCCGCAGCGGTGGGCCGTTCGAGATGGTCCAGCTGTGGGTGAACCTGCCGGCCAAGGACAAGATGACCGCGCCCGGCTACCAGGCCGTCCTCGGCACGGCGATCCCCGAGGTGGCGCTGCCCGACGGCGCCGGCCTGGTGCGGATCATCGCCGGCGAATACGACGGCGCGCGTGGCCCGGCCCGCACCTTCACCCCGATCAACGTCTGGGACCTGCGGCTGGTCGCCGGCGGCACCGCCGAGCTGCCGCAGCCCGACGGCTGGACGAGCCTGCTGGTGGTGCTCGAAGGCACCGTGCAGGTCAACGGCGAGGCGGTGCTGCGCCAGGCGCAGGTGGCCACGCTGTCGACCGCGGGCGAGGGCATCGTCATCGAGGCGAACGCCGACGCCAAGGTCCTGCTGCTGGCCGGGGCGCCGATCGACGAGCCCGTGGTCGGCTACGGCCCGTTCGTGATGAACAGCCAGGCCGAGATCGCCGAGGCGATCCGCGACTTCAACGCCGGCCGGTTCGGCCGGATGGGCTGAGGCAGCGCCGGCCGCCCCGCGACCGGCGTCGCGCCGGTCGGTGGCGCGCCGTCCCGCAGATCGCGCATCCTTCGGCCGTCCATCCTTCCATCCCCCCGAGTCCTTCCCCAGGAGCAGCACCATGACGCGCCTCGTCGCTCTGTCCGGCAGTCTGCGCGCCGGTTCGTTCAACACCGCCCTGGCGCGCGCGGCGCGGCGCCAGGCCCCCGACGGCGTCGAGGTCGAGGTCGCGACCCTGCACGGCGTCCCGCTGTACGACGGCGACCTCGAAGCCGCCTCCGGCATCCCGGAGGCGGTGCAGGCGCTGCGCGCGAAGATCGTCGCCTGCGACGGCCTGCTGCTGGTCACGCCCGAGTACAACAACGGCGTTCCCGGGGTGTTCAAGAATGCGGTGGACTGGCTCTCGCGCACCGGCGACGCGGTGTTCGCCGGCCGGCCGGTGGCGCTGGTCGGCGCCTCGCCCGGCGGCTTCGGCACGATCCTGTCCCAGGCCCACTGGCTGCCGGTGCTGCGCACCCTCAAGACCCGGTTCTGGGCCGACGGCCGGCTGATGGTGTCGCGGGCGCACACGTTGATGGACGCGGACGGCGAACTGGCGGACGCCGCCACCCTGGCGCAGGTGCGCCAGTTCGTCGAAGGATTCGCCCGGTTCGCGGCCGAATCGCGCCCCCCGCACTGACCGCCGCGCGGGGCGTTCCCCCGTGCCGGACCGGACTCGTGCCCGGCCGCCGGGCTGTGTTACCGTCGGCCGGCTGCGTCATCGTTCATCGAAGGGTCGCCCGGTCGTTCGTTTCCCCCCACGGCCGCCGGGGCGGTATCCGTCCCCCTCGACGAACCGGCGCCGCCACGACAACGACAAGACACGGTCCACCAATCGCGACGAGGGGAACGATGATGCATCGCCATGTACCGCAGCGCACGCGACTGAGCCATGCGCTGCTGATCGCCATGATCGGCCTGTGCCAGGCGCCGTTCGCGCTGGCCGCCGAACCCGCCGGGGAAGACGACCAGGCGGCCACGCTCGACCGGATCACGGTCACCGCGCAGAAGCGCGAAGAAGCGCTGCAGGACGTGCCGGTGGTGGTCACCGCACTGTCGCGGCGCGCGCTGGAACAGAGCGGCGTCCACGACATCAAGGACCTGCAGACGCTGGTGCCGGGCCTGACCGTGACCAGCACCCAGAGCGAGTCGCAGACCGTGGCCCGCATCCGCGGCATCGGCACGGTGGGCGACAACGCCGGCCTCGAATCCTCGGTCGGCATCGTCGTCGACGGCGTGTACCGCCCGCGCAACGGCGTCGGTTTCACCGACCTGGGCGAACTCGACCGGATCGAGGTGCTGAAGGGACCGCAGGGCACGCTGTTCGGCAAGAACACTTCGGCGGGCGTGATCAACGTCGTCACCCGCCGCCCGACCTTCCAGCAGCATGCGGAGGCCGAGCTCACGGTCGGCAACTACGGCGCGCTCGGCGTGGCCGGCGCCTACAGCGATGGCCTCAACGACGTCGCCGCCTTTCGCGTGTACGCCGCGCAGCGCAAGCGCGACGGCTTCATGGACGTCCACGTCGGCGCCGGCCCGCGGACCGAGCGCGAGGACCAGGACCAGAACTTCCACACCTTCCGCGGCCAGTTGCTGCTGCAGCCGACCGACACCCTCGACATCCTGCTCACCGGCGACTTCACCAACCGCGACGAGAACTGCTGCACCAACGTCACCACGATCCGCGGCCCGACGGCGGCGATCATCGATGCGCTGGCGGCCGATTCCGGCGTCGCGCCGGTCGCCGACCCGTTCGCGCGGCAGTCGTGGGCCAACCGCGGCACCCAGCAGTACATCAAGGACCGGGGCATCTCCGCGCAGGTCGACTGGGAGACGCCGTGGTTCGGCGGCGCCAAGCTGACCTCGATCACCGCGCAGCGCGACTGGCAGTCGATCAACGGCATCGACTTCGACTACAGCTCGGCGGACGTGCTCTACCGCAACGCCGAGAAGGGCGACAACTACACCGCGTTCGACACCTTCAGCCAGGAACTGCGCCTGACCGGCGGCGGCGACAGGGTCGATTGGCTGGTGGGCGCCTTCTACGCCGACGAGAAGCTCTCGCGCAACGAGGCCTACCGCGTCGGTTCGGCCTACGAGCCGTACCTGTCGATCGCGCTGCTGTCGCGGATCAATCCGGTGCTGGGCGCCAGCCCGACCGCGCCGCTGTTCCTGTCGCAGGCGTCGGGGCGCCCGTTCGGCACCGTCTTCGCCGGCCACGCCGCGGCCGACCGCTACCAGCAGGACGCGCGGAGCATGGCGCTGTTCACCAACAACACCTGGCACGCCACCGACGCGCTCGACCTCACCCTCGGCCTGCGCTACACGGTCGAGAAGAAGGACCTGTCGTCGCGCTACAGCAACCCGAACGGCGGCCTCGGCTGCGCGGCGATGCTCGCCAATCCCGCGCAGGTCGTGTCGGCGCTGGTCGCGCGCGGACTGACGGTCGCGCAGGCCTCGGTCGCGGCGCCGACCGTGGTCGGCTTCTCCTGCCTGCCGTGGACCAACGTCCGCCACAACGGCCGTGCCACCGACCAGAGCCGCGACGAGCGCGAATGGTCGGGCACCTTCAAGGCCGCCTACCGCTTCAACGCGCACGCGATGGCGTACTTCTCCGCCGCGCGCGGCTACAAGGCGGGCGGTTTCAACCTCGACCGCGTGCAGTCCAACACCGGCCTGTCCAGCGGCACCTCGGGCATCGTCCCGGTGGACGACACCTCGTTCGCGGCGGAATTCGTCGACAGCTACGAACTCGGCGCCAAGACCACCTGGCTGGGCGGCAACCTGCTGCTCAACGCGACCCTGTTCCACCAGGAATATTCCGACTTCCAGCTCAACAGCTTCCTCGGCACCAGCTTTGTGGTCCGCTCGATCCCGAAGGTGACCTCGCGGGGCGTGGACGCGGAACTGCTGTGGAAGACCGGCGGCTGGATGGTGCAGGGCGGCCTGACCTACGCCGACACCCGCTACGGACACGATCCGCTGCCCGACACCGATCTCGCGCTGCTGCCCGGCAGCCGCCCGAGCTTCGCGCCGGAATGGTCGGGCACCGCGTCGGTGGGTTACGACTGGCGGATCGGCACGCTCAAGGCCGGCGCGCACGTCGGCGCCAAGTACATGTCGTCGTACAACACCGGCTCCGACCTCGACCCGCAGAAGCGGCAGGACGCCTACACTCTCGCCAACGCGCGCTTCACCCTGGGCTCGGCCAACGATCGCTGGAGCGTCGATGTCTGGTCGCAGAACGTCACCGACGTGGAGTACTACCAGGTCGTGATCGACGCGCCGCTGCAGACCGGTTCGTGGAACGGCTACCTCGGCGCCCCGCGCACCTACGGCGTGACGTTCCGGCTGAAGTACTGAGCCGGGGGACGGTCCGCGCCTTCCGCGCCACCGCGACGGCCCGCTTCGGCGGGCCGTTCGCGTTGCGGCCGGCATTCGCGGCGTGTCGGAGGCGCCTCCCCCGGCGCGTCGCGCCCGCGGCCGACGCAGGCGGCGACTCGCTATCATGCCGGCATGCCCGGCCCCCGCCGGCGCCGGGAAGCCGCATGACCCTGCCCACCGATTCCGATCTCCGCATCCGCGCCGAGGCCCTGGGCGAACGGTTCCGCGCCCACCGCCTGAGCCTGGTCACCGCCGAGAGCTGCACCGGCGGCTGGATCGCCAAGACCGTCACCGACATCGCCGGCTCGTCCGACTGGTTCGACTGCGGCATGGTCGCCTACAGCTACGAAGCCAAGCAGGCCATGCTCGGCGTGCGTCCGGAGACGCTGGAGCAGCACGGCGCGGTCAGCCGCGAGACCGCGATCGAGATGGTCTCCGGCGCGCTCGTCCACTCCGGCGCGGGCGTGGCGGTCGCGGTCACCGGCATCGCCGGCCCCGGCGGCGGCGCGCCCGACAAGCCGGTCGGCACCGTGTGGATCGGCTGGAAGCGCCGCGGCGGCTACGCCCGCGCGCAGGTTTTCCAGTTCGCCGGCGACCGCGAAGCGGTGCGGCGACAGACCGTGGCGGCGGCGCTGGAAGGGCTGGACGATCTGATCGGCAGGAAGTGATGGCGTATTCCCCCGCGCCCAGCGGGCGCGTGAAGGCCTGGGCGATCGCGGCCGGCTGCGCCCTGTGGGTCGCGCTCTGGCCGCTGTCGCTGCTGGAAAGCACCCGCGGATCGCCCGGGCTGCTGGACCTGTCCCGCGATCGCGGCGCCTACGATCTCGTCGCCATCGTTTATCGCGGCCCGGACGTCGTGCTCCACCTGTCGCTGTTCCTCGTGGCGTGGCTCGCGTTCCGCGCGATGTTCGGACTGGCGCTGTGGCTGGACCGCGAGCGGCGCATGGTGGCCGCGGCGCGCTGGGCGCTGCGCGTCCACTCGGTGCGCTGGAGCTTCGCCCTGGTCGCGGTCTGGGCCATCGTGGTCGGCGTCGCGCCGGCAACCTGGCGCGAGCCGCTGGGCGGCGTCGCGGCCGTCCTGGTGTTCCTGCCCATGCTCGCAGCCCACTTCATCACCGGACGTCCGCAGACGCTGTTGCAGGCGGGCGATGTGGGCGGCTGGCGGCCCTGGTGGCCCGGCTGGCGCGCCGCCCTGCTCGTCGTGGTGGCGCTGCCCCTGCTTTCGGCCGGGGTCGAGGTCCTGGGCGCGATCGTCGCGGCCCCCGGCGGCTGGGCGGTCGAAGCCGTGATCGCGTCCGCGGTGTTCCCGCTGCAGATCGCGATCGAACTGATGGCCGCGGCGGTGTGGTTCGGTTACGGCCGTACCCCCGCGTTCGCGCGGGCGTGGCGCAGCCTTTGCCGCCCGGACTTCCTGCGCAGCTACCTCGCGGGATACGTGTTCCTGGGCATCGCGACCTGCCTGGCCTTGGCCCCGATCCTGGTCCTGGGCGTCCTGCTCGTTTACATCGGCCCGCATTACGAGAACATGGCGCGCACGACGGGGCCGGAGCTGCCCGCCGTCCTGCAGGCCTTGCTGCGATTGGCCCATCGTTTCGACGGTCCAGCAGGACATCTCCTCCTGCTTCCGCTCCTGCTGGCGTTCGGGTTCGCCGAGCGCCGCCTGGTCTTCGTGGCGGGCCTGGGAGGCGAGCTTGGTCCGGAGGCAGGATCGCGTTGACGACCGGGGTCGTTAGTAGTAATACTACTAACCATGGACCTGACCGATACCCAGCACGCCATCCTCGCCCTGATCGCCGAGCGCATCGCCGCCGACGGAGTGCCGCCCTCGCAGACCGAGATCGCCCACGCCATGGGCTTCAAGGGCGTGCGCGCCGCGCAGTACCACCTGGAGGCGCTGGAGCAGGCCGGCGTCATCCGCCGCGTGCCCGGGCAGGCGCGCGGCATCCGCCTGGTCCACGAACCGGCCAACGACGCGCTCGACCAGCCGCCCGCGCCCGCGCTGCCGGACCACGCCCTGCACCTGCCGGTGCTGGGTCGCGTCGCCGCCGGCCTGCCGATCGGCGCCGACCTGCGCTCCGACGACTACGTCCTGCTCGATCGCGCGCTGTTCTCGCCCGCGCCCAACTACCTGCTGAAGGTGCAGGGCGACTCGATGATCGACGAAGGCATCTTCGACGGCGACCTGATCGGCGTGTACCGCACCCGCGAGGCGCGCGACGGCCAGATCGTGGTCGCCCGCATCGACGACGAGATCACCGTGAAACTGCTGAAGAAGGGCAAGGACCGCATCCGCCTGCTGCCGCGCAACCCGGACTACCGGCCGATCGAGGTGCTGCCGGACCAGGATTTCGCGATCGAGGGCCTGTACTGCGGCCTGGTCCGGCCCAACCGCTGAGCGCGATGCGGACTTTCCCGACCCCGCGATCCGCCGTTTCCCGATCCCCGCAGCGCGCGCCGCGCACTAATTTCCCGGATGTCGCAGGTTTTGCGACGGGCGCTCCCTAACCTGACGCCACTCCGGATCCACCACATCCACTTTCCACATCCACTGACGAGGATTCCACGATGGACGAGAACAAGAAGCGCGCCCTGTCCGCGGCCCTGAGCCAGATCGACAAGCAGTTCGGCAAGGGCTCGGTCATGCGCATGGGCGATCGCCCGGTCGAGGCGGTCGAGGCGATCGGCACCGGCTCGCTGATGCTGGACATCGCGCTGGGCATCGGTGGCCTGCCCAAGGGCCGCGTCGTCGAGATCTACGGGCCGGAATCCTCCGGCAAGACCACGCTGACCCTGCAGGCGATCGCCGAATGCCAGAAGGCCGGCGGCACCGCCGCCTTCATCGACGCCGAGCACGCGCTCGACCCGATCTACGCGCAGAAGCTGGGCGTCAACATCGACGACCTGCTGCTGTCGCAGCCCGACACCGGCGAGCAGGCGCTGGAAATCGCCGACATGCTCGTGCGCTCCAACGCCGTCGACGTGGTCGTGATCGACTCCGTCGCCGCGCTCACGCCGAAGGCCGAAATCGAAGGCGAGATGGGCGACCAGCTCCCCGGCCTGCAGGCCCGCCTGATGAGCCAGGCGCTGCGCAAGCTCACCGGCAATATCAAGCGCAGCAACTGCCTGGTGATCTTCATCAACCAGCTGCGCATGAAGATCGGCGTGATGATGCCCGGCCAGAGCCCCGAAGTGACCACCGGCGGCAACGCGCTGAAGTTCTACGCCTCGGTGCGCCTGGACATCCGCCGCATCGGCAGCATCAAGAAGGGCGACGAGATCATCGGCAACCAGACCAAGATCAAGGTCGTCAAGAACAAGCTCGCCCCGCCGTTCAAGCAGGTCGTGACCGAAATCCTCTACGGCGAAGGCATCAGCCGCGAGGGCGAACTGATCGACATGGGCGTCGACGCCAAGCTCGTCGACAAGTCCGGCGCCTGGTACGGCTACGGCGGCGAGCGCATCGGCCAGGGCAAGGAAAACGCCCGCCAGTACCTGCGGGAGAACCCGGCCGTCGCCGTGAAGCTGGAGGCCGAGCTGCGTTCGAAGTTCGTCGCCGCCGACGCCCCGCGCGGCGAGGAAGGGGACGACGACAAGGAAGAGTGAGATTGCGGAGGGGGCGGGCCCGGAAACCTCGTCAGTGGACGGCCCGCCCCCGAAGCGCCCGCATGGACGAGCATGCGGACGCGCCCCAGCGACACGGTGCGCCAGGGATGATGCACCGGCGTTCCGGCACCCCAAGGCCGGAACGCACCGCGACGCTGCTCGCCGGCGGCGTCGCACGCCGCGGAGTCGTACGGAGACGATTCCGCGGTTTTTCCTGCGCGGCCTGCCGATATTCCCCGCCGGCCGCGGGGCCGCCGCCGGCGGACTTCCGCAGCCGGGGCATCGCTGCGCCGACGCCTGACGTGGCCTGTCGTCGAGGCCGGCATCCGGCTAGGATGCCCGCACCCCACCGGCGGGAGCGCGCCATGCATCGTCTGTCCCTCGCGGGCCTCCTGCTCCTCGCCTGTACGGGCGTTCGCGCCGGCGAGCCGCCGAAGGCGGAGATCCACCTCACGCCGGGCGCCGCGCCGCCGTCGCCGGAGATCGTCGCCGTCCTCGCCGAAAAGGACCGCCAACTGTTCGATGCGGTGTTCGGCTGCAAGCTCGACGTGCTCGCCACCCTGGTCGCCGACGACTTCGAGTTCATCCACGACAAGTGGGGCCGCACCGCGGATTCCGGCGCCGCGTTCATGCAGGGCATGCGCGACAACTGCAAGGCGCAGGAGACCGGCCAGAACTTCCGCGCCCGCCGCGAACTGGTCGAAGGCAGCCTGCGCGTCTACATGCTCAACGGTTTCGGCGCGATGCAGATGGGCGAACATCGTTTCTATGCGCTGCAGTCGGGCCAGCCGGACCGGCTGACCGAGGCCGGCAAGTTCATCGACGTATGGCGGCAGATCGACGGCGACTGGAAGCTGGCGCGGGTGATCAGCTACGACCACCAGTTGGCCGAGTGAACCGGCGCCGCGTCCGGCGGCGGCTCAGACCGAGAACACCACCGTCCGCTGGCCGTTGAGCAGCAGGCGATCGTCCAGCCAGCAGCGCAGCGCCTGCGCCAGCACGCGGCGCTCGATGTCGCGACCGATGCGGATCAGGTCGGCCGGCGTATCGTGGTGGCTCACGCGCTGCGTGTCCTGTTCGATGATCGGCCCCTCGTCGAGGTCGGCGGTGACGAAGTGCGCGGTCGCGCCGATCAGCTTCACGCCGCGGGCGTGCGCGCTGTGGTAGGGCCTGGCGCCCTTGAAGCTGGGCAGGAACGAGTGGTGGATGTTGATGCAGCGGCCGGCGAGTTTCGCCGACAGATCGTCCGACAGCACCTGCATGTAGCGCGCCAGCACCACCAGTTCGGCGCGGGTCTCCTCGACCAGCCCCCACAGCCGCGCTTCCTGCGCGGCCTTGCCGCCGGACGGCAGCGGCAGGTGGTGGAAGGGGATGCCCTCGAAGTCGAGGTGCCGGTAGGTTTCGCGCGGATGGTTGGAGACGATCGCCACGATGTCCATCGCCAGTTCGCCGTTGCGCCAGCGGTAGAGCAGGTCGGCGAGGCAGTGGTCGAACTTCGAGGCCATCAGCAGCACCCGCCGGCGCTCGCTGCGGTCGCGCATGGTCCACTGCATGCCGAAGCGCCCGGCCGGCACCGCGAACGCTTCGCGCAGCGCCTCGAACGACGCGCCGGCCTCGACCAGCGCGAAGACGGTGCGCATGAAGAACCGTCCGCTGTCGGGGTCGCTGTACTGTTGCGATTCCAGGATGTTGGCGCCATGCCCGAACAGGTGGCCCGAGACCGCGTTGACGATGCCGGGCCGGTCGGGGCAGGAGAAGGTCAGGACGTACTGGCGCGGGGACATGCGGGCATCGCGGACGGTGGCGGGCCCGTGACTGTACACGCTGGTGGCCAGCCCCCGCGGCTGGCGTCGTTTGCAGTCCGCGCCGTCGCGCCGGCCGTACCGGTCAGCGCTCGGCGTCCACGGCCCGGCGGCCGAGGGCGGGGTCGTCGGTGAAGAACGCGTCGATGCCCAGCGCCAGCGCATCGCGGATCTGCCGCATCGAACCCGCCTCGTCGCGCGCGGCCGGGCCACCGTCGCCGGCGTAGGCGCCGAGGAAGTGGTTCTCGGGCCGGAACGTATAGACGATCACCTGCAGCCCGGCGGCGTGGGCCGCGTCCACCAGCCCGCTGCGGCCGTCGCGCGGGCCGAGGTCGCGGTAGGCCGGGCCGATCGCGTCGGCGTACTCCGCCACCTCGCGCAGGCCGTCGGCCCGCATCAGCTCGCCATAGGTGCGTGGATGACCCGCGGCGACGGTGTCGTACGGCCGTTCGTGCGCGCCGCCGAACAGCTGCAGCAGGCGCACGTTGCCGCCGCGCGGCAGCTTCGCCCGCAGTGCGCGCAGGTTCGCGGTCTCGAACGACTGCACGATCACCGGCGCGGTGCGCGTGTACGCATTCGCCTGCAGCGCGTCGAGCAGGCGGTCTTCCATCGCCAGGCCGGCCTGCGCGAAGTGGGTCGGATGCTTGATTTCCGGCGCCAGCCCGACGACGCGGCCGCGACGCGCGGATTCGGCGGCGACGAGGGCGACGATCTCGTCGAAGGTCGGGATCGCGAACCGGCCGTCCCAGGCGGTGCCGCGCAGTTCGGGCAGGCGCTCGCGTGCGCGCAGCGTCTTCAGCTCGGCCAGCGTGAAGTCCTCGGTGAACCAGCCGCTGACGCGCTCGCCGTCGATGGTCTTCGTCGCCCTGCGCGCGGCGAACTCCGGATGCGCGGCCACGTCGGTGGTGCCGGAGATCTCGTTCTCGTGCCGCGCCACCAGCACGCCGTCGCGGGTGCTGACCAGGTCCGGCTCGACGATGTCCGCGCCGTCCTCGATCGCCTTGCGGTAGCTCTCCAGCGTGTGTTCCGGCCGCAGCGCGCTGGCGCCGCGGTGGCCGATGACGAGGGCGCGCGATGGGCGCATCGGGGCAGGCTCCGTCGGGGGAGGCGTGGCGCATCCTGCCAGTACGAGCAGCAGGCAGAGTGCGTGCGACAGCAGTCTTGGCATGTGGAGGCCGGGAGCGGGCGGGCGATGCCAGCATGCCGGCGGCGCGTTTCAGCGCGGTGTCCGCGATCCGCGCACGGCGGGCCGGGTGGCGGCCGGGCGAAGCGTCCGCGGCCCGTTCGCGCCGGGCCGGCGACAGGATAAGCTTGCCCGGCGCGGGAACGCCAGCGCACCGCCGTCGAACGGATTTCGACGACCCAGGGAGGTCGATGCATGTCGCAGTACGTGCCATGGAGCAGCCAGCCGCTCGAGGACTGGGCCCAACGCCATGCCACCGGCGCCTTCATCGAGCTCGACGGCAGGAAGACCCATTACATCGAACGCGGCGAAGGCGAACCGCTGATCCTGCTCCACGGGTTCTTCTACGACAGTTTCCTGTGGGCGCGGAACATCGATGCGCTGGCGCAGCGCTACAAGGTCCATGCGATCGACCTGTGGGGCTGCGGCTACAGCACGCGCGAACCGCTGGATTACGGCTATCCGCTGTTCGCACGGCAACTGCGCGCGTTCATGGACGCCAAGGGCATCGCGCGCGCCTCCCTGGTCGGACAGTCCATGGGCGCGGGCACCGCGATCCGGTTCTGCGTCGAACATCGCGAACGCGTCGACAAGCTGCTGTTCGTCTCCGCCGCCGGCATGCCCAATCCGCTGCCGCCGATGGCGAAATTCTTCAATCTGCCGGTGGTCGGCGAGTTCTTCCTGGGCCTGAAGACCGACGCCATCCGGAAAAAGGCGCTGACCGACGTTTTCATCCACGATGCGTCCCTCGCCACTGACGCCTACTTCGAGCAGGTCACCCGGGCGCAGAAGATCCTCGGCAGCAACGAGTCGGGCCTGCGCATGCAGCGCAACGCGTTCTTCGACACGCTCGAACCGGACATCCGCCGCCTCGGCGCGCTGCGGGTGCCGATCCAACTGGTCTGGGGGCGCCAGGACAAGGCGATCCCGCTCGCCCGCGGCGAGGCCATGCAGGCCCTGCTGCCCGGCGCGCGCCTGGAAGTGCTCGACCCGGCCGGCCACGTCTCGAATTTCGAGCAGGCCGAACGCTTCAACGCGCTGGCGCTGGCGTTCCTCGGCGAGTGAGGGCTCAGACGCCGTAGAACCCGCGATACCACTCGACGAATTTCTTCACGCCCACTTCCACCGGCGTCGTCGGCTGGTAGCCGGTATCGCGGGTGAGGGCGGACACGTCGGCGTAGGTGTCGGGCACGTCGCCCGGCTGCAGCGGCAGCAGGTTCATCGTCGCCTTGCGGCCGAGGCAGTCTTCCAGCACTTCGATGTAGCGCAGCAACTGCACCGGACGGTTGTTGCCGATGTTGTAGACGCGGTACGGCGCGGACGACGTGGCCGGACTCGGCGCGAGCGGATCGTAGTCGGGGTCGGGGCCGGGCGCGCGATCGAGGGTGCGGATCACGCCCTCGACGATGTCGTCGATGTAGGTGAAGTCGCGGGTGTGCCGGCCGTGGTTGAACACGTCGATCGGTTCTCCGGCGAGGATCTTCCGCGTGAACAGGAACAGCGCCATGTCCGGCCGGCCCCAGGGGCCGTAGACGGTGAAGAAGCGCAGGCCGGTGGTCGGCAGGCCGAACAGGTGGCTGTAGGTGTGCGCCATCAGCTCGTTCGACTTCTTGCTGGCCGCGTAGAGGCTCACCGGATGGTCGACGCTGTCCTCGACCGCGAACGGCAGTTTGCGGTTGGCGCCGTAGACCGAACTGGACGAGGCGTAGACCAGGTGTTCGACGCCGCGATGGCGGCAGGCTTCGAGGATGTTGAGGAAGCCGACGATGTTGCTGTCGATGTAGGCGCGCGGGTTCTCCAGCGAATAGCGCACGCCGGCCTGCGCGGCGAGGTTGACCACGCGATCGGGCTTGAAGGCGTCGAACGCGGCTTCCAGCGTCGGGCGATCCTCCAGCGAGCCCTTCACGAACGTGAATCCGGGCAGCGGCAGCAGCCGCGCGAGGCGCGCGTCCTTCAGCGTCGGGTCGTAGTAGTCGTTGAGGTTGTCGTAGCCCAGCACCTCGTCGCCGCGGGCGAGCAGGCGGTGGCTCAGGGTCGAACCGATGAAGCCGGCGGCGCCGGTGACGAGGATACGCATGGGGCGTCCGGGAGGGGCGGATGCGGTAATTCTAGGCGCGAACGGGGCCGGTCGCGAGAACGCGCCGGGATGCGGTCGGCGCTGCCGTCAGGATATCGTGTTGGGGACCGCGGTTCTCGGAGTCGTCGTTCTCGAAGCTCCGCTCTCGGAGCCCTCGCTATCGGGATCACCGGCTTCGGAACCACCGTTACGAAACCATCGTTCTCGAAACCACCGTCATCCCCGCGCAAGCGGGGACCCAGGGTGATGGGCGGTGATGGTTGGGTCCTCGCGTTCGCGAGGATGACGGGGTGTTGGGGATGACGGGGCGAGGGGTGTGACGGGGGATGGGATGAGGGATGTGAAGAAAGGAGAGTGCGGTGGCGGCCGCTTTTTTTTTGCCGTCATCCCCGCGCAGGCGGGGACCCAGGGTGATGGGCGGTGATGGTTGGGTCCTCGCGTTCGCGAGGATGACGGGGTGTTTGGGGGATGACGGGCGGGGGGTGGGACGCGGGATGGGATGAAGGATAGTGCGGTGCCGTCCCGTTTTTTTTTGCCGTCATCCCCGCGTAGGCGGGGACCCAAGCGTGATCGGTGGTGATGGTTGGGTCCTCGCGTTCGCGAGGATGACGGGGTGTTTGGGGATGACGGGCGGGGGTGTGACGGGGGATGGGATGAAGGGCAGTGCGGTGCCGTCCCGTTTTTTTTGCCGTCATCCCCGCGTAGGCGGGGACCCAAGGTGATGGGCGGTGAGGATTGGGTCCTCGCGTTCGCGAGGATGACGGGGTGTTGGGGGATGACGGGGGGTGGGGGATGACGGGGTTTTTGGGGACGACGGAGTGAAGGACGGGGGCGGGTTAGAGCCGTCCGTCCACCGCATCCCGCGGCAGTACGCCCTTGACGTCGAACAGCACCGCGCCGGGTTTGCCGAAGCGGCGGATGCCGTCGGCGCCGAGGGCGACGAATTCGCGGTGGGCGACGGCCAGGATCACTGCGTCGTAGGCGCCTGCGGCCGGGGCGTCGGTCATCGCGAGGCCGTATTCCTCATGCGCGAGGTGCGCATCGACCCACGGGTCGTGCACGTCGACCTGCACGTGGTAGCTGCCAAGTTCGGCGAGGATGTCGACCACCCGGGTGTTGCGCAGGTCGGGGCAGTTCTCCTTGAACGCCAGACCCAGCACGAGGATGCGCGCGCCGGCGGTGGGCAGGCCGCGCCGGGTCATCTCCTTCACCGTGCACTGGGCGACGTGCGGGCCCATGCCGTCGTTGATGCGGCGGCCGGCGAGGATCACGTCCGGGTGGTAGCCGATCTGCTGCGCCTTGTGGGTCAGGTAGTACGGGTCGACGCCGATGCAGTGGCCGCCGACCAGGCCGGGCTTGAACGGCAGGAAGTTCCACTTGGTGCCCGACGCCGCCAGCACTTCGTGGGTGTCGATGCCGAGGCGGTGGAAGATCAGCGCCAGTTCGTTGATCAGCGCGATGTTGACGTCGCGCTGGATGTTCTCGATCACCTTGGCGGCTTCCGCGACGCGGATGCTGCTGGCCTTGTGGGTGCCGGCGGTGATGATGCCGGCGTACAGCGCGTCGACGAAATCGGCGACCTCGGGCGTGGAGCCGGAGGTGACCTTCATGATCGTTTCCAGCCGGTGCTGGTGGTCGCCCGGGTTGATCCGCTCGGGGCTGTAGCCGGCGTAGAAATCGACGTTGAACGTCAGCCCGGACTCGCGCTCGACGATCGGCACGCAGGCTTCTTCGGTCGCGCCGGGATACACCGTCGATTCGTAGATCGCGACGCCGCCCCTGCGGATCGCGCGGCCGACGGTGCGGCTGGCCGACTCCAGCGGGCGCAGGTCGGGGCGCTTGTACTCGTCGATCGGCGTGGGCACGGTCACGATGAATACGTTGCAGCCTTCGAGATCCTTCGGATCGCAACTGAAGCGCAGCCGCGTCGCGGCGCGCAGTTCGGCCTCGGTGGTCTCGAGGGTGCGGTCGTGGAAGCGTCCGAGCTCCTCGACGCGCTGGGCGTCGATGTCGAAACCGACCACCGCGTGGCGCTTGCCGAATGAGGCTGCGAGCGGCAGGCCGACGTAGCCCAGGCCGATGATGGCGATGCGGATGTCGTCGCGGGCGGGAAGGCTGGCCTGCATCGTGCGGGTGTCCGGGTCCGTGAAAGCGGGGAAGTCTACCAGCCGTGCGGGCCGGGGCCGGCGCGGCGTGGACGGGGCCGGCGGCGCAGGGAATGCGATAGCATGACGCCCGCTGTCGCGGGCCCGGTCGCGCCTTCCCCCGGTCGGCGTCGGCAGGAAGCACGCGGAAAGCGCGGCGTTCCGGACAGCCGCCGCGGTCGTGCGCGGCCGCTCTGGCCCGCCCTCCGCGTTGTCGCACGGCGACCCGTTTCCCTTCAGCCTCCGAGTTCCGTCCCCGAGGTTCCATGCGCATCCTGGTCGCCGGCGGCGCCGGCTACATCGGCAGCCACACTTGCGTCGCCCTCGCCGAGCGCGGCCACGAGGCGGTGATCGTCGACAACCACTGCAACAGCGCGCCGGCGGTGCTGGACCGCCTCGCGCGCCTGACCGGACGCGCGCCCGAGGCGCACCGCGTCGACCTGCGCGACGCCGGCGCCCTCGACCGGGTGTTCGCCGACGGTGGTTTCGATGCGGTCATCCACTTCGCCGCGCTCAAGTCGGTCGGCGAATCCTGCGTGCGGCCGCTGGACTATTTCGAGAACAACCTCGGCGGCACCGTCGGACTGCTGCAGGCGATGCAGCGGCATGGCGTGGAGCGCCTCGTCTTCAGCTCGTCGGCGACCGTCTACGGCGAGCCCGAGGCGCTGCCGCTGGACGAGTCGGCGCGGCTGTCGGTGACCAACCCCTACGGCCGCACCAAGCTGATCGCCGAGCAGATCATCGCCGACGCCTGCGCCGCGAACGCCCGGCTGTGCGCGATCAGCCTGCGCTACTTCAATCCGGTCGGCGCGCATCCCTCGGGCCTGATCGGCGAGGCGCCCAGCGGCGTTCCCAACAACCTGATGCCCTACATCTGCCAGGTCGCGGTCGGCCAGCGCGCGCGGCTGCAGGTGTTCGGCGGCGACTGGCCGACGATCGACGGCACCGGCGTGCGCGACTACATCCACGTGGTCGATCTCGCCCGCGCGCACGTGCATGCGATCGAGGCGCTGGCGGCCGTCGGTCACGACGCGGATTCGATGGCGCACCCGCTGCACGGACATCGCGCGATCAACCTCGGCGTCGGCCGCGGGATCAGCGTGCTGGAGCTGGTGCGCGCGTTCGAGGCGGCCAGCGGCCGGTCGATTCCCTACGACATCGTCGCCCGCCGTCCCGGCGACGTGGCCGAGGTCTACGCCGATCCGCGCCTGGCCGAAGCGCTGCTCGGCTGGCGCGCCGCGCTCGACATCGATGCGATGTGCCGCGACGCCTGGCGCTGGCAGTCGATGAACCCGGGCGGCTACGCCGACTGAAGCCCGGCCGCGAGCGCGTCGGCGACCGCATCGGGCCGGCGCATCCAGGCGAAATGATCGGCGCGGACGCCGAGCCGCGCGGCGTCGAGCACGGTGCGGCGCACGGCGGTCGGCTGCAGCTTGCCGAGCAGCCAGTCCAGCGATCCCGGCGGCACCAGCCAGTCGTCGGCCATCCGCACCGCATCGACCGCGACCCGCACGCCGCGGAGCGCGGATTCCAGGTCGGTCGCCATGCCCGCTGCCGCGTAGCGGCCGCTCAGGCCGCTGCGGGCCCAGTCGCGGATCACGCCGCGGGCCTCGCGTCCGCCGAAGCCGATCGTCCGCCCCGGCAGGTGGCCGCGGCGATCCGCCAGCCACGGCGCGAAGCGGTAGGCCAGCGGCAGCAGCCAGCCGCGCGGCCCCGGGAACGTGCGCCAGTACGGCGCGCCGCCGGCGACCAGCCACAGTCGCTGCGCGGCGTCCGGCGAGAGGCCGAGCAGGCAGGTCGCCAGTTGCGATCCGAGACTGTGGCCGCCGACGATCCGCGGCAGGCCGGGGCAGGCGGCGCGCAGGGCCGCCAGCGCGGCCGGCAGGTCGTCTTCGAGCAGGCTGCGGTAGCCCCAGTCGCGATCGCGTCCGGCGCGCACGTCGCTGCTGCCGTGCCCGCGCCATTCGTGGACGAAGACCGCGACGCCGCGGGCCGACAGCGCCTCGGCGAAGGGCAGGTAGTGTTTCGCGGCCACGCCCAGCGCCGGCAGCCACAGCAGCGCCGCGACCGGGGCGGCCGGGTGGCGCACGAGCAGTCGGAAGCGGTGGCCGTCGGCGGAGACGACCGCCTGGCCGTCGTCGTCCGCCGGGGCTTCCGCATCGCCTGGCGCTGCGGTCACGCCGGGTCCGCGGCGCCGAAGTGGTCGAGCACCAGGACGTCGCCGCGTCCGGGCCGGATGCCGCTGCGCAGGGCGCGGTGGACGTAGGCCGAGGCGCCGCTGCAGGCGGTTTCGAGATCGTCGCCCAGCGCCAGCCGGGCGGCGATCGCCGCGGCGAGCGTGCAGCCGGTGCCGTGGGCGTTGAGCGACAGGCGCGGGTGCGCGATCTCGCGATGCAGCCTGCCGCCGCTGTCGCGCCGCTGCGCGAACAGGTCGGTCACGGTGTCGCCGTGGTCCAGGTGCCCGCCCTTGAGCAGCACCGCGCCGGCGCCGAGGTCGAGCAGGTCGTCGCACGCGCTGCGCATCGCGTCCAGGTCCGGGATCGTGCGGCCGAGCAGCAGTTCGGCCTCGTGCAGGTTCGGGGTGATCACCGAGGCCATCGGCAGCAGGCGTTCGCGCAGCACTTCGATCGCGCTGTTGGCGAGCAGTTGCGCGCCCGAGGTGGCGACCATCACCGGATCGACCACGATGTGGTGCGGGTCGTGCTGGTCGAAAGCCTTGACCACGGCCTGTACGGTGTCGGCGTTGCCGAGCATGCCGGTCTTGACCGCGCCGATCTCGAAATCGTCGAAGCAGGCCGCGATCTGCGCGCGCAGGAACGGCAGTGGCGGCGATTCCACCGCGACGACCCCGCGTGTGTGCTGCGCGGTGAGCGCGGCGATCGCGCTCAGGCCGTGGACCCGGTGCGCGGCGAAGGTCTTGAGGTCGGCCTGGATGCCGGCACCGCCGCCGGAATCCGAGCCGGCGATGGTCAGGGCGGAAACGGGGCGGGTCACGAGGGGGCATCCTCCGTTGCGGTGCCGGCGAGCAGTGCCTGCGCCAGGCTCAGGGCGGCATCGTAACCGGGAACGATGTGCAGCATGCCGTGTTGCGGGTGCAGGCGCATCTGCGCGAACACCCGCCGCGGCTGCGCCTGCAGCCCCGAGACGATCAGCACGATGCCGCGCCGCTGGCAGCGCTCCAGCAGCGCCTCCAGGGCGTGCATGCCGCTGGCGTCGATCACCGGCACCAGGCGCATGCGCAGGATGAACACCCTGGGCGGCGTCCGGAACTGGTCGAGCAGGTCGTCCAGCCGGTTGGCCGCGCCGAAGAACAGCGGCCCGCTGATCTGGAACGCCTCCACCCCCGCCGGCAGGCGCTCGCGCTGGGTCGGGTCGGCGCCCCGGTCCTCGTCCGCATCCTCGTCGCCGCCGGCGCTGCCCTGGATCTCCACCGCCTCGGCCATCCGGAACATGAAGACGAACGCGGCCATCACCACGCCGACCTCGATCGCCACGGTCAGGTCGAAGAACACCGTCAGCAGGAACGTCGACAGCAGCACCAGGCGATCGCCCTTCGGCGCCGACAGGGTGTGGCGGAAGGCTTCGACCTCGCTGATGTTCCAGGCCACGATCAGCAGGATCGCCGCCAGCCCGGCCAGCGGCACGTAGCCCATCAGCGGCGCCAGCAGCAGCATGAACAGCAGCAGGAACGCCGCGTGCAGCATCCCGGCGAACGGGGTGCGGCCGCCGGCGCGGATGTTGGTGGCGGTGCGCGCGATCGCGCCGGTGGCGGGCAGGCCGCCGAACAGCGCGGACGCCGAATTCGCCACGCCCTGCGCGACCAGCTCCATGTTCGAGCGGTGGCGGCCGCCGGTCATGCCGTCGGCGACCACCGCCGACAGCAGCGACTCGACGCCGGCGAGGAAGGCGATGGTGAACGCGCTCGGCAGCAGTTCGCGGGTGCGCTCGAACGGGATGTGCGGGAAGTCGAAGCTCGGCAGCGCCGAGGGCAGGCCGCCGAACTTGCTGCCGATGGTCTCCACCGGCAGCGCGGCGCCGGCCGCCGCCAGCGTGCACAGCAGCAGCGCGATCAGGAACCCGGGCCACGCCGGGCGCCAGCGGCGCAGGCCGAGGATCGCGACCAGGCCGAGCACGGTCAGCGCGATCGCCGCCGGCTGCGCGCTGCCCAGGTGCTCGGCATAGGCCTGCCAGCGCGGCAGGAAATCGGCCGGGACCTGGCCCATGCGCAGGCCGAGCGCGTCCTTCACCTGGCTGGAGAAGATGCTGACCGCGATGCCGGCGGTGAAGCCGGTGACCACCGGCTGCGGCATGTATTTCATCAGCGTGCCCAGCCGCAGCAGGCCGGCGGCGATCAGCATCAGTCCGGCCAGCAGCGTGCACAGGATCAGCCCGCCGTAGCCTTCCTTCTGGATGATCGCGAACACCACAGGGATGAAGGCCGCGGTCGGCCCGCCGATCTGCACCTTCGAGCCGCCGAGGAGGGAAATCAGGAAGCCGGCGATGATCGCCGTGTGCAGGCCCTTCTCCGGCGTGGTGCCGCTGGCGATCGCCAGCGCCATCGCCAGCGGCAGGGCGACGATCGCGACCGTCAGCCCGGCGATCGCGTCGGCGCGCAGGTCGGCCAGCCGGTAGCCGTCGCGCAGCACCGTCAGCGTCTTCGGCGTGAAGCCGCGACGCCAGCTCGCGGCGCTCATGTCCCGGACTCCTTCAGGCGCACGCCGCGACCCTGGCCCTGTCCGGGCTGGCCGTTGCCGATCAGCTCGACGCCGGCGGCGTCCAGCGCTTCGACGATCTTGGTGAGGGTGCCGACCATGCCGCGCACGTGGCCGGGACTGGCCTCCATGCGCTGGATGGTCGGCAGCGAAACGCCCGAGAGTTCGGCCAGCCGGCGCTGGTCGATCCCGAGCAGGGCGCGCGCGGCGCGCATCTGGGCGGCAGTGATCATGCGGACTCCTTCGGAGGACCGCAGTATCCATGTCCCAGATCGCGTCGATCAAGTATCAGATGGTCTAAGTGATGTATTAAACATCAACCGGCCGAGTCCTCCCACAGCCGCATGTCCGCCGGGATCAGGGCGTGGACGATGGCCTCGGTCGGGCCGTCGGGCATCACCAGGCCATTGCGGGCGATGCCCTCGCAGACGGCGCCGAGCTTCATCGCCACGTGCTGGCTGGCATGGTTGTCCGGGGCCACCTGGATCACGATCCGCTGCAGGCCCAGCGTTTCGAATCCGTAGCGTGCGGCCTGGCGCGCGGCGGCGACGGCCACCCCGCGCCCGCGGGCGGCCTCCGCGACCCAGTAACCGAGGTTCGCGGCGCGATTGGCGCGGATCCGTTGATTGAGCCCGACGCTGCCCAGCAGCGCGCCCGACGCGTCGTCGAACACGCCGAAATGATGCTCGTCGTCGGCCTCGCGCATGCGCATGCAGTGCGCGATCCACGCCTGCGCGCGCGCGAGGTCGTAGTCGGGCGTCGCCCAGGGCAGCCAGCGCGAGAGCGTGGGCAGCGAATCGACGACCGCGGCGAACAGCGCGGGCGCGTCGTCGCTGCGCCAGTGGCGAATGCGCGGATGCAGGGCGATGTCGGTCATGTCGGATCCGGCGGCGGTGTCGCACGATGGTAGCGCCCGCACGCGACGCCGTCGCGGATCGCGGGGGCATGCGGCGATGAGCGCGGCGAAGCAGGCGGGCGGCCGCGCATCGCGACCGCACATCGCGACCTCGCTTCGCAGCCGCCGGCGACGGTCGCACCGCGGGCCCGCGCCGCGATCCGGCGAAGCCGCCGCCGGCGGCGATCAGGGACCGGGTCGATGCGACCTTCTGCAGCGCAACGGGACGCGGATGCCCGTGCGCGCTTCGCTCACCTGGCGATCGACCGCATCAGTGCGGCCAGCTGCTCGCGCACGCGCCGGGGCATGCGGCGCAGGCAGCGCAGGCATTCGAGTTCGAGATCGTCCTCCGCATGCGCATCCGGATCGGGCGCCGTGGCCGCGGTCGTGGCCTCGCTTCGCGGCGCGCCCAGGCCGAGCGCCAGCCATTCCACCTGGGTTCCGGTGCTGCGCGCGATGTCGATGAGGTGGCGCGTGCTCGGCGCGTTGCCGGCGGGATGTTCCCATCGCGTGACCGTGCCGCGGCCCACGCCCACCCGCGAGGCGAGTTCGCTCTGGCTCAAGCCGCAGAGACTGCGTGCGCGTCGAATCCGGTCGCTCAGCGTCGGCATCGGTTGCTCCTTGCGTCATGCAATGTGCCTCCGTCGCCAAACTTGTATCAAATCGCCCGCCTGCGCAAGCGCGAAAGCAGGCGAACCTCATCGTCCATCCGCGTTCTCGATCATGCGCTTCCTCGTCGTGCGACGGAGCGCTACGTGTGGCGATTCCGGGATCGACGCATCCTATCGTGCGCGGCGACGCGTCCCGCGGGTCCGCCGTGCCGTGCGCGCATGTGCGCAGCTTGCGACATTGCCGTCGCGATGCGGTTTTCCCAGATTCGCCGTGCATCGCCTTCGATGCGACGAAAAGGAGCTTCGCCATGCGTTCGATCGTCCGGAAGTCGCTTCTCCTCGCCGCCGCGTGCATCGCGCCGGTCGCCGTGGCCGGTGTCTCGTGGTGGTCGGCGACGATCACCAGCGACGGACGCGCGCCGGAATCGATGCGCGGCGAACTCGCCTCGGACATCGTCAGGACGTGGTCCTCCGACGCCGCCGCGCGCCACGACGTGTCGGCGCAGGCCTGGTCCGCGCGGATGGCGCCGACCCTGCGCCAGGTCGACATGGCCAACCTCGAACGCGCCGCAGGCGAGCCGACCTTCGACGGCATGCAGGCCGCGCTGCTCGGCGCGTCCGCAGTGAAGCGCGCCGGTGCGCCGACCAAGCTGGGCGCGGCCGGCGCCGACCTGGTGTACACGCCGCTCACGCCGTGCCGGATCGCCGACACCCGCGTCGTCGGCGGGCCGATCGCGGCCAGCGGTTCGCGCAGCTTCATCGCCTACAGCGCGTCGGGCTTCGCGTCGCAGGGCGGCGATCCCAGCAACTGCGGCATTCCCCAGAACGCGTCCGCGCTGCAGGTCAAACTGACCGCCTCGCGGCCCGCGCTCGACGGCTATTTCACGGCGTACGCCTCCGACGTGGCGCGGCCGCTGGTGTCCTCGCTGAACTACCTCGCCGGCAAGGACACGTCCAACGGCGAGATCGTCTCGCTCTGCCGCCCGGGCTGCGCGACCCAGTTCACGCTGTTCACCTACGCGCAGAGCGACGCGGTGGTCGACGTCGTCGGCTACTACATGGAGCCGGTGGTCACCGCGCTGGACTGCACGGTGGCGCAGCAGACCGGCACCCTCGACCTGCTCGGCGGCGTGCAGATGCGCTCGGTGAGCTGCCCGGCCGGCTATGCCGCCACCAGCGGCGGCTGCGGCGGGCCGCTGGGCATCGGCATCAGCAATTCGCAGCCGCTGGTCACCTCCGGACAGCCCACCGGCTGGCGCTGCGACCTCGTCGGTTCGCTGCTGTCGGCGCTGAGCTACCAGGTCAGCGCGACCTGCTGCCGCACCGCGGGACGCTGAGTCGCCGCCCCAGCCTGCAGGGAAGGGCCGGGCGAAGGTTTCCGCGCAGGGACGCGCAGCGAAAGCGCCCGCCGGTCGGCGGGCGTTTTCGTGGCCGATGCGGAGGCGGTCAGAGCACTTCCGACGCGTAGTCCGCCAGCCGCGAACGCTCGCCGCGGCGCAAGGTGATGTGCGCGCTGTGCGCCCAGCCCTTGAAGCGGTCGACGGCGTAGGTCAGGCCGGACGTGGTCTCGGTGAGGTAGGGCGTGTCGATCTGCTCGACGTTGCCCAGGCAGACGATCTTGGTGCCGGGACCGGCGCGGGTGATCAGCGTCTTCATCTGCTTGGGCGTGAGGTTCTGGGCCTCGTCGAGGATCAGCCAGCGGCTGAGGAAGGTGCGGCCGCGCATGAAGTTCAGCGAACGGATCTTGATCCGCGAGGCGAGCAGGTCGTTGGTCGCCGCGCGGCCCCAGCTGCCGCCTTCGGCGTTGTTGGGCATCAGCACTTCGAGGTTGTCGGTCAGCGCGCCCATCCACGGCGTCATCTTCTCCTCCTCGGTGCCGGGCAGGAAGCCGATGTCCTCGCCCACGCTCACCGTGGCGCGGGTCATGATGATCTCGCGGTAGCGCTGCGCGTCCATCGTCTGCGCCAGCCCCGCGGCCAGCGCGAGCAGGGTCTTGCCGGTGCCGGCGGTGCCAAGCAGGGTCACGAAGTCGATGTCCGGGTCCATCAGCGCGTTGAGCGCGAAGTTCTGCTCGCGGTTGCGCGCGGCGATGCCCCACACCGCGTGCTGGTGGCTGCGGTAGTCGTCGACGATCTGCACGGTGATGCGGTCGCCCTCGACCCGCGCCACGCGCATCTCCGCCTCCTCGTCGCCGGGCAGGTACAGGAACTGGTTCGGGAACCACTCCTCGTCGCCGTCGCGCGAGAATTCGTAGAACGTGCGGCCCTTCTCGGTCCACGAGCGCAGGTCGTCGCCGTGGCGCTGCCAGAAATCCTCCGGCAGCGCGGAGACGCCGGTGTAGAGCAGGCTGAAGTCGTCCAGCGCGCGGTCGTTCTCGTAGTCTTCCGAGGCGATCCCGGCGATCGAGGCCTTGATCCGCAGGTTGATGTCCTTGGAGACGAACACCACCGGCACCCCGGCCTCGGTCTCCTGCAGCACCAGGATCGCGCCGAGGATCTGGTTGTCCGGCATCACCGCGCCGAACTTCTTCGCCGAATCGAAGCTGCCGGTCTGGAAGCGCAGCCGGCCGATGCTCTCGGCCGCGCGCAGTTGCAGCCCCTTCGGCCGGGTCAGCGGGATGCCGGTGACCAGCTTGTCGGTGCCGTGGGCCTCGATCAGCTCGTTGATGAAGCGGCTGACCTGGCGCGCGTTGCGGCTGGCTTCGGAGGTGCCCTTCTTGGCGTTGTCCAGTTCCTCGATGACCTGCATCGGCAGGAAGACGTCGTGCTCCTCGAACTTGAACAGCGCCGTCGGGTCGTGCATCAGCACGTTGGTGTCGAGGACGTAGATGCGCTTGCCTTTGGTCATCATGCGGATGCGGGGCCTCGGTCGGGGCTGGGTTGCGGAGACGGGTGCGAAGTCGGAAGCGAAGAAAGGCGCGCGTGCCGCGGGCGCGACCGAACCGTCGCGACCCGCGGGGCGGGGCGACCGGACGGCGTCGCGGAAAGGGGGATCACTGGCTTTGGGCCGCCTTCAGCGCATCGAGCACGGCCTGGGCGTGGCCCGGGACCTTCACCCCGCGCCATTCGGCGGCCAGCTTGCCGCCGGGGGCGATCAGGAACGTGCTGCGGACCACGCCGAGCACCTTCTTGCCGTACATGTTCTTCTCGCCGATCACGCCGAAGGCGTGGCACAGCGCCTCGTCGCCGTCGCTGACCAGCGGGAAGCGGAAGCCCTGCTTCGCGCAGAAGTTCTGGTGCGACCTGATCGAATCGCGCGACACCCCGAGCACGTCGGCGCCGAGCTTGCCGAACTTCGGCAGCAGCGCGTTGAAGTCCAGGCCCTCGGTGGTGCAGCCGGGCGTGGAGTCCTTCGGGTAGAAGTACAGCACCAGCCAGCGGTCGGCGTAGCCCGACAGCGTCGCGGTCGAACCGTCCGACAGCGGGAGGGGCAGGAGGAGGGTGGATTTCGGAAGCGCTTTGCCGAGGACGGGGAGTTTCGCGTCGGTCATCGTCAGAACTTCATCGGGTCCATGATGGCGTCGAGGTTCAGATGGTCGCAGAACTCGAGGAAATCGTCGCGCAGCGCCGCGATGTGCATGTCCGCCGGCACCCCGATCGTGACCTGGGCGGAGAACATGTCCGCGCCGGTCTGCATCGCGCGGTAGCGGGCGCAGTGCAGGCTTTCGATGGTGATGCCCTGGCGGTCGAAGAAATCGGCGAGCTGGTAGAGGATGCCGGGCTTGTCGGCGGCCACCACCTCGACCACGTACGGCAGCAGGTTCGACTGCATCGGCTTGGGGCCGGTGCGGTACCAGTTGAGCTTGACGCCTTCCTCGCGCTCCAGCCGGGTCAGCATCGCCTCGAGCTTGGCGATCGCGTCCCACGGGCCGATCGCCAGCGCCGTCACCGAGACGTCGCGGCCGACGGTGGACAGGCGGGCGTCGACGAGATTGCAGCCGCTGTCCGAGATCCGCCGGGTCACCGACAGCAGCGGCGACTGCGGATGCGTCGTGTAGGCGTTGATCAGCAGGTAGTTCTCGTTCGGCGCTGGTCGGGCGGCGGTGGAAGGTTCGGTCAAGGCGGCGTCCGCGGCGGGAAAGTGTTGCGAATCGGGAATAGCGCGGTCCTGCCAACGCCACGCGCCGGGGACACTGCGCCAGCATACTGGTCCGCGGTTTCATGCCGCAAGGCGCGCACGCGGGACCGTCGCCGCCGCGACGGCGGCGATGCGCCGCGATCGCCGCGGCAAGTGGTTGATTCCCATGGCGACCGCCGGGACGGGCGCGTGCGGAGGATGGCCTGTTCAGACCTTCCCAAGTAACATCGCCGGGTCGTCGCCGCACCCGGCGCGATCCCCCTCCGGCCTCACACAGTTTCCAGGGCATCCGCGTGCATCCTTCCGGCAGCATCACCGCGCTGGCCACGCCGTTCACGGCGTCGGGCGCCCTTGATTTCGACGCCTGGGACCGTCTCCTCGCCGCGCAGATCGCCGCCGGCACCCAGGCCGTGGTGGTGGCCGGCTCGACCGGCGAGGCCAATGCGCTGGACGATGCCGAATACGATGCGCTGCTGCGCCGCGCGGTGGCCGTGGTCGCCGGCCGCCTCCCGGTGCTCGCCGGCACCGGCACCCCCAACACCGCCAAGACCATCGCGCTGACCCGGCGCGCCGCCGACTGCGGCGCCGACGCCGCGCTCGTGGTCACGCCGCCGTACGTGCGGCCGACCCAGCCCGGGCTGTTCGCCCATTTCACCGCCGTGGCCGGGGAGGGCGGGCTGCCGGTCGTCCTCTACAACGTCCCGGGCCGCACCGGCTGCGACCTGCTGCCGGAGACCGTGGCCGCACTGGCGCCGCATCCGCGGATCGTCGGCATCAAGGAAGCGCGTCCGGAGCCGGAGCGGATGCAGGCGCTGATCGCGCTGCGTTCGCCGGGATTCGCGATCCTGTCCGGCGACGACCCGACCGCCGCCCGGGCGATGCTGGCCGGCGCCGACGGCCTCATCTCGGTCGCCTCCAACGCGGCGCCCGCGGCCATGCGCCGGCTCTGTGACCTCGCCCGAGACGGCCGCCGCGCCGAGGCCGAGGCGCTCGACGCCGCGCTGCAGCCGGTCTTCGACTTCATGGGCGTCGAGCCCAACCCGATCCCGGTCAAGGCGATCCTCGCGCGCCAGGGCATCGGCCACGGCCTGCGCCTGCCGCTGACCCCGCTGTCGTCGGCCCACGCCGCGGCGGCCGACGCCATGACCACCCGCATCGCCGGCCTCGAGCGCGACGCCGCCGACGCCGCCCACCGTTTCGCTGCCGCCGGCTGAGCCCGCGACCGCGCCGTTTCCCGCCAGGAGTCCGCATGTCCCCGATCCGCCAGAACGTCCGTCCCGCCCTGTCCCGCGCCGCGCGGCTCGCGACCTTCGCCGTGCTGGCCGTCGCGCTGCTGGGCGCGTCGGGCTGCCGCTGGTTCCACAAGAAGGACATGTACGCCGCCGAGGGCGACCAGCGGCCGCTGGAATTCCCGCCGGCGTTCGACCAGGCGGCGGCCGATCGCGCCGCCGAGCCGACCGGCCCGGTGACCCGCTCTTCGCTGGCGGGCGACCCGGTGGTGCGCGCGTCCAGCTTCGTCGTCGCCGGCGACCGCGCGGCGGTGTTCGCGAAGGTCGGCGAGGCGCTGGCCGGTGTCCAGGGCGCCACCGTCGCCAACCGCGCGCAGCTGCTCGGCGCCTACGACATCGACTATGCCGGCGAGACCTTCCTGGTGCGCATCACCGACCTCGACGGCGGCCGCAGCCAGGTCGCGGCGGTCGATCCGCGCGGCCAGCCCGCCACCGGCGCGGGCGCGACCAGGCTGGTCGCGGCGCTGAAGGCGGCGCTCGGCGGACAGTAAGTCCGGTCCCGGAAGCGCTGTCCGGGTGCGGAAACGAAACGGGCGCCGATGGCGCCCGTTCTTCGTTGCGGACCGCGGGCGCTCAGCGCTCCAGCATCGGCAGCTTGCCGGGCTTGCCGTCCCACTCCTTGGCGTCGGCGAGCGGCTCCTTGCGGGTGGTGATCACCGGCCACTGCGCGGACAGCTCCTTGTTCAGGGCCACGAACGCTTCCTGACCGGCCGGCACGTCGTCTTCCGGATAGATCGCGTTGATCGGGCATTCCGGCTCGCACAGCGTGCAGTCGATGCACTCGTCCGGGTCGATGACCAGGAAATTCGGGCCTTCGTGGAAGCAGTCGACCGGGCAGACTTCGACACAGTCGGTGAATTTGCACTTGATGCAGTTTTCGGTGACGACGAAAGGCATGGGGCGGCCGGATCCTGGAACGCAGTGCGACTAGTGTAAGCCCGACGCGCCCCGGGGCGAAGTCGGACACATTGTCGCGAAGGATTCCGGGCGGTCGCGGACCGGGCGGGTCGCTCCGGGGGCCCTGTCGAACCCGGGATTGGGACCCCGCGGCCGAACCCTGCGGTCGCGCAAGGAAAAACCCGCGCCTCGCGACGCGGGTTTCGGGATTGGTGCTCCCTACGGGATGGATGCGGCGCGTCGTGCGCCGCACCCTGCGGGCGGCCTGCGGCCGTCCAGGGTCGCTCCGGGCGACCCTGTCGAACCCGGGATTGGACCCTCGCGACCGAACCCTGCGGTCGCGCAAAGAAAAACCCGCGCCTTGCGGCGCGGGTTTTCGGAATTGGCGCTCCCTACGGGATTCGAACCCGTGTTTTAGCCTTGAGAGGGCCACGTCCTAGGCCTCTAGACGAAGGGAGCATTGAAACGGTTGCGGTCTCCGATGGATTCCCGGCGCCCGGGCCACCCCCGGCGCGATGCGCCTGTGGGACCGGACGGTCGGAGCCGACAGGCCTGCTAGTATAGCGGGTCACCTGACGTTTTGACCAACTTCCCGTCCGAACCGAGTCCGCGATCACCGTTCCGATGACCGAGTCCACCACGCCCCCGACCGAGACACGGACGATCCCGCGCGATCGGCATGCGATTTCGCGCAAGGACATCAGTCCCAGCGCGCTCCGCGTGCTGTACCGACTGCACGAATCCGGCTATGCCGCCTATCTCGTCGGGGGGGCCGTCCGCGACCTGCTGCTCGGCGAGCACCCCAAGGATTTCGACGTCGCCACCGACGCCACCCCGGAGCAGGTCAAGCACCTGTTCCGCAACTGCCGCCTGATCGGCCGCCGGTTCCGCCTCGCGCATGTCGTCTACGGGCGCGAGATCATCGAAGTGGCGACCTTCCGCGCCAACAGCGACGACGGCAGCGGCGACCGCGAGACCGACGAGGACGGTCGCGTGCTGCGCGACAACGTCTACGGCACCATCGAGGACGACGCGGTCCGCCGCGACTTCACCGCCAACGCGCTGTACTACTCCATCGCCGATTTCTCGGTGCGCGACGACGTCGGCGGCTTCGAGGACGTCGGCAACCGGGTGCTGAAGCTGATCGGCGACCCGGAGACCCGCTACCGCGAGGACCCGGTGCGCATGCTGCGTGCGGTGCGCCTCGCCGCGAAGCTGAAATTCACCATCGATCCGGCGACCGCCGCGCCGCTGCCGGTGCTGGCGCCGCTGCTGCGCGAAGCCGCGGCGGCGCGCCTGTTCGAGGAGTGCCTCAAGCTGTTCCTGTCGGGCCATGCCGAGGCCAGCTTCCTCGGGCTGGAGGCGCATGGCCTGCTGTCGGCGCTGCTCCCGGAGACCGCGAAGGCGCTGGCCGCCAACCGCAGCGGCGCGCTGCGGCGGATGCTGCTCGAAGGCCTGCGCGCGACCGACGCGCGGGTGGCCGCGGACGAGCCGGTGTCGCCGGCGTTCCTGTTCGCGCTGCTGCTGTGGCCGGCCTACTGCCGCACCCTGGCGATGCTGCAGGCGCAGGGCGTGCATCCGGTCGAGGCCGAACGCCGCGCCGCCGATCGCGTGACCCTGCACCAGGTCGAGACGGTCGCGCTGCCGCGCCGGTTCTCGCTGCCGATGCAGGAGATCTGGCTGCTGCAGTCGCGGTTCCCGCAGCGCCAGCGCAAGCGCGTGGTGCGCCTGCTGGCGCAGCCGCGGTTCCGCGCCGCCTTCGATTTCCTGCAGTTGCGGCAGGCGGCGTCGCCCGACCATGCGGCCGACATCGCGTTCTGGGCCGAGGCCCAGCGCGACCCCGACCACGCCCTGGCGGTGGCCGCGCTGCGGCCGGTCGCCGACGGCGACGAGGAAGGCGAGAGCGAAGGCGGCGAGGCGGCGCGCGGTTCGCGTCGGCGCCGGCGTCGACGCCCGGCCGCCGTCGGCCACTGAACCGGACCCCGGAGGCTTCGCGTGGTGGCGCAACGTCGCGACCCGGTGGTCGCCCATGTCGGTCTCGGCAGCAACGTCGGCGACAGCCCGGGCACGCTCCGCGCCGCGGTGCATCGGCTGATGACCGTGCCGCGCAGCCGCTATCTCGGGGTGTCGCGCTTCTACCGCACGCCGGCCTGGGGGCTGGAGGACCAGCCCGACTTCGTCAACGCCGTGGTGGCGCTGGAGACGATGCTGACCCCGCAGGCGCTGCTCGAGGAACTGCTGCGCATCGAGCGCGAGTTCGGCCGCCGCCGCATGCCGGGACGCCGCTGGGGACCGCGCACCCTCGATCTCGACCTGCTGCTCCACGGCGACGCGGTCGTGGACGCGCCCGGCCTGCGGGTGCCGCATCCGCACCTGCACGAGCGCGCCTTCGCGCTGGTGCCGCTGCTCGATCTGGTCGAAGACATCGAGATTCCGGGGCAGGGCAGTGCGCGCGCCGCCCTGCAGCGCCTGGGGCGCGCCGGGATCGCGCCGCTGCCGGAACGCTGAGACGCGACGGCCGGACCGGACGACCTGCTACCCTTGGCGCCCCGCTGCCGTTCCGGCGGCGAATCCGCGATGCCATGGCCCTTCCCGACGACAAGCCCTGGACCGTCCCCGCGCTGGCAGAGGCCAAGCGCGCCGGCCGCCGGCTGGCGATGCTCACCGCGTACGACGCCGTGTTCGGCCGCGTGCTCGACCGCAGCGGGGTCGACCTGATCCTGGTCGGCGATTCGCTGGGCATGGTGGTGAAGGGCCACGACTCGACGCTGCCGGTGACGGTGGACGACATCGCCTACCACACCGCCGCCGTCGCCTCGCACCTGCAGCGCGCGCTGCTGGTCGCCGACCTGCCGTTCCAGGCCGACGCCACCCCGGAGCGCGCGCTCGACGCCGCGACCCGGCTGCTCCAGGCCGGCGCGCAGATGGTCAAGCTCGAAGGCGCCGGCCCGCACAAGCTCGAAGTGATCCGGTTCCTGGTCGAACGCGAGATCCCGGTGTCCGCGCACCTGGGCCTCACCCCGCAGTCGGTGCTGCGCTTCGGCGGCTTCAAGGTGCAGGGGCGCGAGGAGCGCGCGGCGGCGAAGCTGCGCGAGGACGCCCGCGCCGTCGCCGACGCCGGCGCCGCGCTGCTGGTGCTCGAATGCGTGCCGACCGCGCTGGCGCAGGCGATCACCGCGGCCAGCCCGATCCCGACCATCGGCATCGGCGCCGGCCCGCACTGCGACGGCCAGGTGCTGGTGCTGCACGACCTGCTCGGCCTCGACGGCGGCCATCGCCGACCGAAGTTCGTCAAGGACTTCCTCGCCGAAGGCGGCTCGGTCGCGGGCGCGGTGCAGGCCTACTGCGCCGCGGTGCGCGACGGCGCATTCCCCGATGCGGAGCACGCCTACCAATGAATCGTCCGTCGATCGCGCTTTCGATCGCCGCGGTGGTCGCGCTGGCGGCGTCGGCGTTCGCCATGGCCGCGCCGCGCGACGTGCCGGTCGTGGTCGGCGAAGAGGCCGAACTCGACGCCTGCACCAGTTGGGCGAAGGTCAAGGGCCTGGACCCGAAGGGAGACGGCTTCCTCGCCGTGCGCGGCGGCCCGGGCGCCGGCTACGCGCTGCGCGACCGCCTGCGCGAAGGCGATGAGTTCTTCGTTTGCGGCTATTCGCGCGACAACAAATGGCTGGCGATCGTCTATCCGCGCAAGGGGCAGGACGCCGGCGACTGCGGCGTCTCGAGCTCGCTGCCGAAGCCGGTCGCCTACCGCGGTCCCTGCGCCTGGGGCTGGGTCCACGGCAAGTGGACCGAATTCCTCGCCGGCTGAGCCCGTCCCGGCCTCCCGCACAACGCTCCGGAAGACCATGATCGAAACCATCACCGACCTGTCGCGCCTGCGCGAACGCATCCTCGGCTGGCGCCGCGAAGGCCTGCGCATCGGTTTCGTGCCGACGATGGGCAACCTCCACGCCGGCCACTATTCGCTGGTGGCGCTGGCGCGCAGGCACGCGGATCGGATCATTTCCAGCGTGTTCGTGAACCCGACGCAGTTCGGCCCGAGCGAGGACTTCACCCGCTATCCGCGCACGCCGGAGGCCGACACCAGCGGCCTCGAAGCCGCCGGCTGCGACGCGCTGTGGCTGCCGACGGTGGAGTCGATGTATCCGTTCGGGGTCGACCTCGCGGTGCGGATGCGCGTGCCGGGCGTCGCCGACGTGCTGGAAGGCGCGCATCGCCCGGGGCATTTCGACGGCGTCTGCACGGTGGTCGCGCGCCTGTTCAACCAGGTGCAGCCGGACGTGGCCGCGTTCGGCAAGAAGGACTACCAGCAGCTCGCGGTGATCCAGCAGATGGTCACCGACCTGGCGTATCCGCTGGCCCTGCTGCGCGGCGACATCGTGCGCGAGGACGACGGGCTGGCGATGAGTTCGCGCAACCAGTACCTGTCGCCGGACGAACGCAGGACCGCCGCCGAGATCCACCGCACGCTGCAGTTCATGCGCGAGCGGCTGCAGGCCGGCGCGCCGCGCGCGGAGGTCGAGGCCGAGGCGTCGCTGCGGCTGGTGCGCGCCGGTTTCGCGGTCGACTACGCGGCCGTCCGCCTGCCGAGCCTCGACGAACCCGCCGACGCCGCCGGTCCGCGGGTGGCGCTGATCGCCGCGCGGCTCGGCCGCACCCGCCTGATCGACAATCTGGAATTCGCCGTCGGCTGACCTCCCGCGCCGGCGTGGGCGCACGCACGCTGGATGCGCGCGCTGGATTCGTATGCAGCGACGCCGCGCCCGTTCCGTCGCGATGCGTTCTGGCAAGATGACGGCCTGCGCACGTTTCCGAGGTCGTCATGTCCCTGCCGTCCGATGCCCTGTCCGCCGCGCTGCTGCCGCACGCCCGGCGTCTCGGCGAAACGCCCATCGCCCGGCTGATCGCCGACGATCCGGCGCGGCCGCGCGATTTCGCGCTGCGGGTCGGTCCGCTGTACGCGAACTTCGCCCGCCAGCACGTCGATCGCGCGGCGCTCGACGCGCTGTTCGGCCTGGCCGAAACCGCCGACCTGGGCGACGCGATCCGGCGCCTGTTCGCGGGCGCGCAGGTCAACGCCACCGAAGGCCGCGCCGCGCTGCACACCGCACTGCGCAGCGACCTCGCCGACAGCGTGCATGCGCGCGAGGCGTCGGCGCAGGCGCGCGCGGCGCGGGTGCGGATGGCGGCGCTGGTCGATGCGGTGCGCGCGGCCGGCGTCACCGACGTGGTCAGCGTCGGCATCGGCGGTTCCGACCTCGGTCCGCGGCTGGTGGTCGATGCGCTGCACGACGCCTTCGCCGACGCCACCGGGCTGCGGGTGCATTTCGTCTCCAACGTCGACGGCAACGCGGTGCGCCGCGCGCTGGCGCCGCTGGACCCGGCGAAGACCGCCGCGGTGCTGATCTCCAAGACCTTCGGCACCCAGGAGACGCTGCTCAACGGCGGCGTGGTGCGCGACTGGCTCGGCGACGACGCCCGGGTGTTCGCGGTCAGCGCCAATGTCGATCGCGCCGCCGCCTTCGGCATCGACGCCAGCCGCATCCTGCCGATGTGGGACTGGGTCGGCGGACGCTATTCGCTGTGGTCGGCGGTGGGCTTCCCGATCGCGCTGGCGATCGGCATGGACGGCTTCGAGCGCCTGCTCGCCGGCGCCGCGCTGATGGACGCCCACGTCCACGCGGCGCCGCTGCGCGGCAACCTCGCGGCGTGGCATGCGCTCATCGCGGTCTGGAACCGCAACGGCGAACGCCTGGCCGCGCAGGCCATCCTGCCCTACGACGAGCGCCTGCGCCTGCTGCCGAACTACCTGCAGCAGCTGGTGATGGAAAGCCTCGGCAAGTCGGTGCGCCTCGACGGCGACCTCCTGACCACCGACACCGTGCCGGTGTGGTGGGGCGGGGCGGGCACCGATACCCAGCACAGCTTCTTCCAGGCGCTGCACCAGGGCACCCAGATCGTGCCGGCCGACTTCATCGGCGTGATCCGCGCCGACCACGCGCACGCGGCCAACCACACCGCGCTGCTCGCGAACCTGCTCGCGCAGACCGAGGCTTTCGCCAACGGCCGCGCCAACGACGATCCGCACCGCGCCTATGCCGGCGACCGCCCCAGCACACTGTTCCTGCTCGATGCGCTCACGCCCGAATCGCTGGGCGCGCTGATCGCGCTGTACGAACACAGCGTCTACCTGCAGTCGGTGCTGTGGGGCATCAACGCCTTCGACCAGTTCGGCGTCGAGCTCGGCAAGGAGGTCGCGAACGCGCTGCTGCCGGCGCTGCGCGGCGAGGGCGAGGCCGCGGACCCGGTGACGCAGGCGCTGCTGTCGGAAATCCGCGCGCGGAGTTGAGCACTGCTCTGGAAGGCGGGACGGCGCGCCCTTGCCGAATGTTCGCGCCCCACCGGCATTCGAGCGATGCGTGGTGTTTCTTGTGGGAGCGACGGAAGTCGCGACGAACAAAGGAATGCCTGTCCGCAATCTGTCGCGACTTCCGTCGCTCCCACGGGATGCGCAGTCGATGTCTGGGGAGCGGCGTGTGTGCCGAAAACGGGCAGGGCAACGGCGTCCCGTTCTACCCGGCGACGCCGTGCCGCGCCAGCGCCCACGCGACGTGTTCGCGCACCATCGCGCTGTCGAAGGTCGTGGCGTCGAGCTCGCGGCGCGCCTGCAGCGCGGCGACCACGTCCGGCGTCGTCGGCGCGTTGCCCAGCGCGATCGCGAGGTTGCGCAGCCAGCGCGCGTAGCCGCTGCGGCGGATCGGCGAGCCCTCGGTGCGCTGCAGGAATTCGTCTTCCGTCCACGCGAACAGATCGACCAGCGAGGCCTTGTCGAGATCGTTGCGGACCCGGAAATCGGGCTCGTCGGTGCGCTGCGCGAACTTGTTCCACGGGCACACGAGCTGGCAGTCGTCGCAGCCGAAGATGCGGTTGCCGATCAGCGACCGCAGGTCCTCGTCGATCGCGCCCTCGTGCTCGATCGTCAGGTAGGCGATGCAGCGGCGCGCGTCGAGCCGGTACGGCGCGACGATCGCCCGGGTCGGGCACACGTCGATGCAGCGCGTGCAGGTGCCGCAGTGCGCGCTCGCCGGCGGGTCCACGGGCAGCGGCAGGTCGACGTAGAGTTCGCCGAGGAAGAACCACGAACCGCCGTCGCGATCGATCAGGCAGGTGTGCTTGCCGATCCAGCCGAGCCCGGCGTTGCGGGCGAGGGCGCGTTCGAGCACCGGCGCGGAATCGACGAACACGCGATGGCCGAACGGCCCGATCTCGGCGGCGACCCGGTCGGCCAGCTTCTGCAGGCGCATGCGCATCAGCTTGTGGTAGTCGCGGCCCAGCGCGTAGCGGGCGACGTAGGCGCGTTCGCCGTCGTCCAGCGTCGCCCAGGCCGCGTCGGGGTCGCGGCCGTAGTCGAGCGCGACCGACACCACCCGCAGCGTGCCCGGCACCAGTTCGGCCGGCCGGCTGCGCTTGTCGCCGTGTTCGGCCATCCAGCGCATCGATCCGTGCAGCCCCTGCGCCAGCCAGTCGCGCAGGTGCGCCTCGTCCTCGCCGAGCGCGACGTCGGCGATGCCGCAGCGGCGGAAGCCGAACTCGCCGGCCAGCGCCTTGATCCGCCCCGCGAGCGCGTTGAGATCGATGTCCGAGTCTGTGGTCACGATGCGGAGTATAGAATCCCGGCATGCGCACGCCGTCCCCATCCGATCTGCCGAAGGTCTACCGCAGCGGCGCGGTGCGCGCCGCCGAGCAGGTGGCGATGACGCGCTTCGGCCTCGACGAGGACGACCTGATGGCGCGCGCCGGGCTCGCCGCCTGGCGCCTGCTGCTCGACCGCTGGCCGCAGGCGCAGCGCATCGGGATCGTGTGCGGCCCCGGCAACAACGGCGGCGACGGCTACGTGCTGGCCGAACTGGCGCGCTCCTCGGGGCGCCACGTGTTCGTGCTGCGGCTCGGCGACGCCGTGAAACCGGGCGCGTCGCAGCGTGCGGCCGAGGCCTACGCGCAGGCGGGCGGCGAACTGGCGACCTTCGCGCTCGACGAAGGCCTGCCGCAGGCCGATGTCTGGGTCGACGCCCTGTTCGGGATCGGCCTGCATCGCGGCCTGGACGGCCTCGCCGCCGATCTCGTGGCCGCGCTGAACCACGGTCGCGCGACGCCGGTCCTCGCGCTCGACGTGCCCTCCGGCGTGGACGCCGACACCGGCGACGACCGCGGCCTGTCGGTGCGGGCGACGGTCACGCTGACCTTCATCGCCGGCAAGCCCGGGCTGTTCACCGGGCGCGGCCGCGCCGCCGCGGGCGAGGTGGTGGTCGATCCGCTGGGCCTGGCCGACCACGTGTTCGACGATCTGGAACCGGCGGCCTGCCTCGTGCGCGCGCCCGCGCTGGCGCGCTGGCTCGCGCCGCGCGACCGCAACGCCCACAAGGGCCGCTTCGGCACGGTGCTGTGCCTCGGCGGCGACCGCGGCACCGGCGGCGCGATCGCGCTGTGCGCCGAGGCCGCGCATCGCGTCGGCGCGGGCCTGGTGAGCGCGGCGACCCGCGCCGAGCACGTGCCGGTGCTGCTGGCGCGGCGACCGGAAACGATGGTGCGCGCGGTCGATGACGCGCCCGGCGACGCGCCGGATCGCGCGGACGCGCTGCGATCGCTGCTCGAGCGCTGCACCGTGATCGCCGTCGGGCCGGGGCTCGGCGGCGGCGCGTGGAGCCGGTCGCTGCTCGACGCCGCGCTGGCCGCGGAACGGCCGACCGTGATCGATGCCGATGCGCTCAATCTGCTGGCCGAGATGCCCGGGACGCGGGCGGATTTCGCGGACGCCGTGCTCACCCCGCATCCGGGTGAAGCGGCGCGGCTGCTCGATCGTCCGGTCGCCGAACTCGAAGCCGATCGCCTCGGCGCGGCGCGCACGCTGGCCGCGCGCTACGGCGGCACGGTGGTGTGGAAGGGCGCGGGCACCGTGGTTTCCGCGCCGGACGGCATTCCGGTGATCGTCGATGCCGGCAACCCGGGCATGGCCGCCGGCGGCATGGGCGACGTGCTTACCGGCGCCATCGCAGGACTGCTCGCGCAGGGCCTGGCGCCGTTCGACGCGGCGGTCTGCGGCGCGCTGCTGCACGCCGCCGCCGGCGATGCGGCCGCGGCCGAGGGCGGCGAACGCGGCCTGCTGCCGTCGGACCTGTTCCCGCACCTGCGCCGGCTCGCCAACCCGGCGGCGCGGGCGTGAGCGCAGACCTCATGGGCGACGAAGTCATGGGCGACGAGGGCATGGGCGACGAGGTCATCGACGAAGCCTCCCGGCGCTTCCTCGCCGACGCCGACGCCACCGAGCAGTTCGCGCGGGCGCTCGCGCGCACTGCGCCGGTGCCGGCGGTGGTGCTGCTGCACGGCGATCTCGGCGCCGGCAAGTCCACGCTCGCGCGGGCCTGGCTGCGCGCGCTGGGCGTCGCCGGCGCGATCCGCAGCCCGACCTACACGCTGGTCGAGCGCTATCCGCTGGCCGGCGGCGGCGAGGCGCTGCACTTGGACCTGTACCGGATCGGCGACGGCGCCGAGCTGGAATTCCTCGGCCTGGACGACGCCGACGTGGCGCTGTGGCTGGTGGAATGGCCGGAGCGGGGCGCGGGCGCGCTGCCGCCGGCGGACCTGCGGATCGACCTCTCGATCCAGGGCGACGGGCGCGCCTGCGGGCTCACCCCGCTGAGCCTCGCAGGCCGGGCCTGGCTGGCCGCGCTGACCACCGCGCAGTCGCTTGCGGCACCTACCTGACCCCAGCGCGAAGGAAGTTCGGGCAGGTTACGGATTATTAAGGGAAAAGTGCTTGAAAAATCCGCGCGTCGGTGGTTGACTACCGCCCATGCGTGTGAAGGGGATCACCATTCAGCAAATCGTGCTGGGGCTCATGCTCCTGGCCGCACTGTGCTGGAATCTCGCCCACGCCAATGAAATCAGCCACTTGACGCTGAAAGACGGCCCCACCGGCACCCGGGCCGAGCTCCAGCTCAAGGACGAGGGCGCCTTCCGCACCCTCAGTCTCGCCAATCCCGACCGCTTCGTCGTCGATCTCCCGGACACCGCCGTCGGCGCCCACCTGCAGCTCCCCGCGCCGGTCGGCGTGGTGCGCGCGGTGCGCCGCGGCCAGCCCGCGCCCGGGACCACCCGCATCGTGTTCGACCTGGCCCAGCCGGTGGTGCCGCTGAAGCCGCGCCTGGAGCGCACGCCCGACGGCGCGGTGCGCCTGGTGCTGGAGTGGCCGGGCGACGGCGCGGTCGCGGCGGCGCTGCTCACCGGCCGCTCGCCGGCCGCGTCCGCGACGGCGACGCCGCCGACCGCTGCGCCTGCGTCCACCGCGCCTGTGGCCGTTGCGCCCGCATCCACTGCGCCCGCGACCAGTGCGGGCGCTCCGACGGTCGCGGCGAAGCCGCCGGCGCCGACGCCGACGCAGGCACCCGTGCAGGCGGCGACCACATCGCCGGCCGCCGCGGTCGCGTCATCTCCGGCGTCCGCGCCGGCGGTGGCTTCCTCGTCCGCCGCGCCTGCGGCGACGCCGCCGGCCGAGCCGCTGCCGGCGCCGGGCAAGCCCCTGCGCGAGATCCGCGCCGGTTCGCGTCCGCTGATCATCGCGATCGACGCCGGCCACGGCGGCCAGGACCCCGGTGCGCACGGCCCCAGCGGCAAGCGCGAGAAGGACGTGACCCTCGCCATCGCCCGCGAACTGGCGCGGCAGATCAACGCCACGCCGGGCCTGAAGGCGTACCTGACCCGCGACACCGACGTGTTCCTGCCGCTGCCGCGCCGCACCCAGCTCGCGCGCCAGGCGAAGGCGGACATGTTCATCTCGATCCACGCCGACGCCGCGGAAAACCGCTCGGCGAAGGGTTCGTCGGTTTACGTGCTGTCGCTGCGCGGTGCGTCGTCGCAGCGCGCGCGCTGGCTGGCCGACAAGGAAAACGCCGCCGACATGATCGGCGGCGGCGCCTTGCCGCGCGCCGACGACACCCTCGCATCGGTGCTGATCGACCTGACCCAGAGCGGGCAGATGCGCGCGTCCGAGGACGCCGCCGGCCACGTGCTGTCCGGGCTCAAGGCGATCGGCAACAACCACAAGCCGGCGATCGAGCGCGCCAACTTCGCGGTACTGCGCACCTCCGACATGCCGGCGATGCTGGTCGAGACCGCCTTCATCTCGAACCCGGACGAGGAACGGCGGCTGACCGACCCGTCGTACCAGCGCACGATCGCCAAGGCGGTGCTGCAGGGCGTGGACGCCTATTTCACCCGCCAGCCGCCGCCCGGCACGCTGTACGCCAGCCGCGCGCGCGCGGCCGAGGCGACGGTCATCGCCAGCGCCGCCGCGACCGGAACGCTGACCGCAGGCGGCGGCAGTCCCTGAGCGGCGGCGTCCGTGCGCGCGCCGCGCGGCGCGCCTCGGGAGATCGGGTCACGGGCGGTATCATCGGCGGACGTCCTCCCAACGCCCGTCCGGCGACCGCCCTCCACGTGACCATCCGCCCGCTGCCCGACACCCTCGTCAACCAGATCGCCGCCGGCGAAGTCATCGAACGCCCGGCGTCGGTGGTCAAGGAACTGGTCGAGAACGCGATCGACGCCGGCGCGCGCCGGATCGACATCGACCTCGAAGAGGGCGGGGTGCGCCTGATCCGCATCCGCGACGACGGCGGCGGCATCGCCCCGGACGAACTGGCGCTGGCGGTGCAGCGTCACGCGACCAGCAAGATCGCTTCGCTCGACGATCTCGAAGCGGTGGCGACGCTGGGGTTCCGCGGCGAGGCGCTGCCGTCGATCGCGTCGGTCAGCCGTTTCCTGATCGCCTCGCGTCGCGCCGACGACGACCGCGGCACCGCGCTCAACGTCGATGGCGGCAAGCTCGGCGATCCCGCGCCGAAACAGCAGCCGACCGGCACCGTCGTCGAGGTCCGCGACCTGTTCTACAACGTGCCGGCGCGGCGCAAGTTCCTGCGCGCCGAGCGGACCGAGCTGGGCCACATCGAGGAATGGCTGCGGCAGCTCGCGCTGGCACGGCCGGAGGTCGAATTGCGGGTGACCCACAACGGCAAGCCGCTGCGCCGCTACAAGGGGGATGGTGGCCGGGGCGACAGCGGCGCGCTGTTCTCCGGCGACCGTCTCGCCGAGACCCTGGGCGACGAATTCCTCAGGCATGCGCTGCAGATCGACCACAGCGCGCCGCTCGCCACCGACAGCCGCAGCCAGCTGCGCCTGAGCGGCTGGATCGCGCAGCCGGCGTACTCGCGCGCCAGCGCCGACCAGCAGTACCTGTTCGTCAACGGCCGCGCGGTGCGCGACCGCAGCGTGGCGCACGCGGTGAAGCAGGCCTACGCCGACGTGCTGTTCCACGGCCGCCAGCCGGCCTACGTGCTGTTCCTGGAGGTCGATCCGCGCCGGGTCGACGTCAACGTCCATCCGGCCAAGCACGAGGTGCGCTTCCGCGACGCCCGCGCGATCCACGATTTCGTCTACCGCACGCTGCAGGCCGCGCTCGCGGAGACCCGCGCCGGCACGCCCGCGGGCGCGCTGCCCGGTGAGCCCGCGTCGGCGTTCGATCCGGGCGTGGCCGGCCCGGCCGGGTCGCCGCCGCCGCCGCCGATGGCGTGGAACCGGCCGATGCCGCAGACCGGGCTCGGCCTGCGCGTCGACGACGCGCGCGCCGCCTACGCCGCGCTGTACGCGGGGCCGCCGTCGTCCTCGCCGCAGCCGGCGGTGCGGCCGCTCCCGGAGACCGCCGATGGCGAGGTGCCGCCGCTGGGCTACGCGGTCGCGCAGTTGCACGGCATCTACGTCCTCAGCGAGACCGCGGACGGGATGATCGTGGTCGACATGCACGCTGCGCACGAGCGCATCGGCTACGAAAAGCTCAAGTCGGCGCACGACGGCGTCGGCGTGCGGGTGCAGCCGCTGCTGGTGCCGCAGTCGGTGGCGGTGTCCGAGCGCGAGGCCGAGACCGCCGAGCGCGAGGCGCAGACGCTGGCGGCGCTGGGGTTCGAGCTCAACCGCAGCGGGCCGCAGACGCTGGTGCTGCGCGGCGTGCCGGCGCTGCTGGCCGACGGCGACGTCGAGGCGCTGCTGCGCGACGTCATCGCCGACCTGGTCGAGCACGGCGAATCGCGCCGGGTGGCGTCGGCGCGCGACGAACTGCTCGCGACCATGGCCTGCCACGGCGCGGTGCGCGCGAACCGGCGGCTCACGCTGCCGGAGATGAACGCCCTGCTGCGCGAGATGGAAGCCACCGAGCGCTCGGGACAATGCAATCATGGCCGCCCGACCTGGGCGAAATTCACGCTGGGCGAGATCGATCGCTGGTTCCTGAGGGGGCGCTGATGGACGCAAGACACTGGACGTGGCCGTGCCTGCTCGGCCTGATCGTGGCCGCGGGCTGCGACCGCGCGACGCCGCCCGCCAACGCGGCCGACGCTTCGCCGGTCGCGGCGAAGACCGCGGCGCCCGCCGGCTACGTCGCCGGCGAGGAGGCCTGGCGCAAACAGCAGGACGCGGACCTGCGCGATCCGAAGGGCAGTTGGCTGACGGTGGTCGGCCTGCACTGGATCACGCCGCAGACCCGCACCGTCGGCAGCGCCGAAGGACAGCAGCTCCGGCTCGCGCTGGGGCCGGCCCAACTGGGCGTGATCGCGCTGGACGGCAAGCAACTGCATTTCACGCCCGCTCCGGCCGCTGACGTGAGCGTGGACGGCAAGCCGGTCGTCGGCCGCATCGCGCTGCAGGACGATCAGTCCGGGGCGCCGACGAAGCTGGCCTACGACGGCGGCAAGGGCGAGCTGTGGGCGATCGAACGCTCCGGTCGCTATGCGCTGCGCGAGCGCCACCAGGACGCGCCGGCGCTCAAGGCCGTGGTGCCGCAGGTGTACTGGCCGATCGATCCGTCGTGGCGGGTCGAGGCGACGCTCGATCCGCATCCGCCCGGGACCACGATCGAGATCGTCAACGTCCTCGGCGACCGCAACCAGGTGCCGAATCCGGGCGCGCTGGTGTTCGAGCGCGACGGCAAGCGTTTCCGGATGGAAGTGACCGGCGAGACGCTGTCCGAGCTGTCGGGCGTGTTCGCCGACCGCAGCAACGGCCGCGAGAGCTACGGCGCCGGCCGCTTCATCGATCCGCAGGGCCCCGATGCGAAGGGCCGCTACGTGCTGGACTTCAATCGCGCCTACAACCCGCCGTGCGCGTTCACCGCGTTCGCGACCTGTCCGCTGCCGCCGCCGGAGAACCGGCTCGACCTCGCGGTCACGGCCGGCGAGAAGAAATACCCCGGCAGTCCGCACTGATCCGCCCCGTCCATCGCCTGCGCCCCGGAGAGCGCCGCATGATGTCCGTCCACCGTTCGCGTCCGTCGTTCCTTCATCGGTCGTTCCTCCATCGCCTGTCGGCCGGTGCGCTGCTGCCGCCGGCGCTCGCCGTGGCCTTCGCATTGGCCGGCTGCGGCGACAAGTCGTCGTCGAAGCCGCAGGCGCCCGGCGCCGAGGAGCAGCGCTACAGCGAGGGCGAGGCGCTGTGGCGCGCGCAGCGTCGCGAAGCGCTGGTCACGCCCGACGGCTGGACCACGCTGGTCGGCCTGCATCGCCTCACGCTCAAGTCGCACTACGTCGGCAGCAGCGAACGCAGCGGCATGCGCCTGGCCGTCGGTCCGGCGTCGCTGGGCATGTTCACGCGCAACGGCCGCGGCGTGATCTTCACGCCGGAGCGCGGGCTGGTGCTGACCCTCGACGGCCAGCCGCTGACCGAATCCCGGGTCGCGCTGCGCTCGGACCTCGACGGCGCACCCAGCGTCCTGGGCTTCGACGACGGACGCGGGCAGCTCACGGTGGTCGACCGCGGCGGCGACCTGTTCCTGCGGGTGAAGCACGCCGATGCGCTGACCCGCACCCAGTTCAAGGAGCTCGACTACTGGCCGCCGCAGCTCGACTGGCGGATCGAGGCGACGTTCGTCCCGCATCCGGCCGGGACCACCCTGCAGGCGGTGAACCTGCTCGGGCAGACCGAAACGCTGCCGAACCCGGGAGCGCTCGCGTTCCAGCGCGACGGCCGCGCCCTGCAACTGGAACTGATCGACGAGGGCGACGAGACGCTGACCGTGCTGTTCGCCGACGCCACCAGCGGCCGCGAGAGCTACAGCCAGGGACGCCGCATCGACGTGCTGCGCCCGGACGCCGGCGGCAAGGTCGTCCTCGATTTCAACCGCGCCTACAATCCGCCTGCGGCCTTCACCCTGTTCACGACCTGCACCACGCCGCCCGTGCAGAATCGGCTCGACATGCCGATCCGCGCCGGCGAGAAGATCTACGGCGGCCCGCGCTGATCCGCCGCCCACCCAGCCAAGGAGTCCCATGCCTCGTTCCCTTCGGTCGTCCGCCCTCGCTGCGGCCCTGCTCGCCGCCCTGTTCGCCGTCGCATCGTCGAGCGGCGCCGCGCCCAAAGCACCCGCGCCCGCGCCTGCGCCCGCCGCCGCGCCGTCGCCGCCGGTGCCGCTGCTGTGGAAGGTGTCCGATGCCGACAATGCGATCTACCTGCTCGGTTCGTTCCACCTGCTGAAGGCCGACGACTATCCGCTGTCGAAGGACGTCGATGCCGCGTTCGACGATGCCGAATCGGTGGCGTTCGAGGTCGCGCCGGCGGAAATGGCGTCGCCGCAACTGGCGATGTCGATGGTCCGCGCGGGGCTGCGCACCGACGGCAAGACCCTCGGCGAGACCCTGCCGCCGGAGACCGCGGCGAAGTTCGACGCATGGCTCAAGGCCAACGAGGCCACGCTGGGCAAGATGGGCCTGCCGCCGACCGCGCTGCAGTCGTTCGAGCCGTGGTACGTCGGCCTCGTCGTCTCGCTGACCGAGATGGGCAAGCTCGGCCTCGATCCGGCGAACGGGCTCGACAACCGCATGGGCCAGCGCGCCGAAGCCAGCGGCAAGCAGACGCTGGGCCTGGAGCGCAGCGAGGACCAGATCGCGCTGCTCGACGGCATGACGCCGGAGGAACAGCTCCAGTTCCTGAGCGAATCGCTCGGCGATGCCGAGAACGCGACCAGCGAGATCGGCAACATGCATGCCGCCTGGCGGCGCGGCGACGCCGATGCGCTGCTGCACGACATGGGCGCCGAGATGCGCAGCGAATACCCGGCGCTCTACCAGCGCATCAACGTCGCCCGCAACGATGCCTGGGTGCCGAAGCTGCAGGTCATGCTCGACGACGCCCACGGTCGCGACACGCTGGTCGTGGTCGGCAGCCTGCACCTGCTGGGCGAGGACGGCGTGGTCGAGAAGCTGCGCGCCAAGGGCTATCGGGTCGAACGCATCTGCTCGCTTTGCGATTCCGCGGTCGGCCGATCCAGGTAATCCGGCGGTGGCCCCGTTGCGCGGTCCCTACGAGAGCGCCCTGGCCGCGTTCGATCGCGGGCAGTGGCCGCAGGCGCATGCCCTGGGCGAACAGCTCCTGGCGAGCGGACGGGACGATGCCGAATTGCGGTTCGTCGTCGGCGCCAGCGCCCTGCAACTCGGGAACGTGCCGGCGGCGATCCAGCACCTGCGACGCGGCGTCGAACTGGCGCCGCGACGGGCCGATCTCGCGTCCCAGCTCGCGCGTGCGCTGATCATGGCGGGGGCGTGGCAGGAGGCCGTCGCCGTCGCCGACGCGGGGATGGCGCTGGACGAGCTGGATTCGCAATCGTGCGCGACGTTCGGCGTCGTCTATGTGCAGGCCAACCTCCACGACAGGGCCACCGCCGCGTTCGCGCGCGCCGTGGAGATGGCGCCGAACCATCCGGGCTATCGCTTCAACCTGGCGACGTCGCTGATGTTCGACGGCGAGTTCGAGGCCGCCGAGCGCGAATGCGCGCGCTGCATCGCGCTGAATCCGCGCAACTGGCGCGCCTTCCTGCTGCGCTCGCAACTGCGTCGGCAGCGGCCGGAACGCAACCACATCGACGAGCTGCAGGGCGTGCTTTCGCGCACGGCCGGCGATCCCGAAGCGGAACTGCACCTGCGCCTCGCCCTGTCGAAGGAGTACGAGGACGTCGGCCGCTACGACGAGGCGTTCGATCAGCTCGTACGCGGGAAATCGGTGCATCGCCGCCATGTCGCCTACGACAGCGCGCGGGACGCGAAGGACATCCACGCGCTCATGCGCGCGTTCGACGGCTGCACGGGCGAGGGCGAAGGCTGCCCGAGCCGGGAGCCGATCTTCGTCCTGGGCATGCCGCGCAGCGGCACGACCCTGCTCGACCGGGTGCTGTCCGCCCATCCCCGGGTCCAGTCCGCCGGGGAGCTGGAGCATTTCGAGGTGGCGCTGCGCCGCGAGGTCGGCCTCGGCAGGGGCGCCCACGAGGAACTCGCCGACGTGCTGATGGGGTCGCGCCTGGATTGGTCGCGGCTCGGACAGCGCTACCTCGACAGCACCCGTCCGACGACCGGCGCACTGCCGCACTTCGTCGACAAGATGCCGCACAATTTCCTGTTCGCCGGATTCATCGCCAAGGCGCTGCCGAACGCCACGATCGTGCTGGTGAAGCGCGACCCGATGGATGCGTGCCTGAGCAATTTCCGCCAGTTGTTCGCACCCGGGATGCCGCGCTTCGATTATTCCTACGATCTGCTCGACGTGGGCCGATACTATCTGCTGTTCGAGCAGATGGTCGCGTTCTGGCGCACCCGGCTTCCGGGGCGGATCCATGAAGTCCAGTACGAGGACCTGGTGCGCGACCAGGCGCCGTTCACGCGCGCCTTGCTGGCGGCCTGCGGACTGGATTGGGACGACGCGTGCCTCGCGCCGGAAAAGAGCCGCGCCAGCATCTCCACCGCCAGCGCCGTCCAGTTGCGCGCGCCGATCAACGATGCCTCGATCGGGCGCTGGCGACGCTACGGCGCGCGGATGGACGCGCTGCGCCGCCTGCTGGTCGATGGCGGGATTGCGGTGCCCTCGGAAGACGCGGCGTGACCCGACGCAGCGAGCGCGCCGCGCTCAGCCGCGGGCGCGAAGGTTGTCGAGGATGACCAGCTTCTGCCAGATCTTCGACGACAGGCCCGCGGTGAGCGTCTGGATGTCGTTGACCGCGGCCAGCACTTCGCGATCGTCCAGATCCTGCGCGTAGAGCGCGGCGACCTTGCTCAGGATCGACAGCAGTTCGCTGCAGTAGTCGAGGTAGCGCGACAGCCCGAAGCGATCCAGTTCGCGCCGCGGCGACGAGGCGGTGGCGGTCTCCGGCGAAAGCAACTGGTCCGGATCCTTGGTCAACTGGTGCATGTCGATGACGTGGGCGAGGCTGCGCAACTGGTGCAGCGCGCGCAGCGCGTCGCGACGCTGCTTGCGCGTTTCCAGCGACAGCAGGAACACCACCGCGATGCCGATGAAGACCACGTCGTTGACGGCGGACTCGATGATCTGCAGCAGCGGGAACAGCTCGAGTTCGCCGGAGGTCGCCGGCAGCGACGCCACCAGCGCCACGATCAGCGCGGCGCCGAGCGCGATCGTCGCCCACACCCACAGCCGGTTCGACGCGCGCGGGCGGCGGATGTCGGCGATACGGTCGCCGGTTTCGCGGGTCACGGCCAGCACTTCCCGCGCCACTTTCGACAGCCCCGAATCCGGGAAGCGTTCGCCGATGCGCGCGGACAGGCGCTCGGCGGTCGAGACGATGGCGGCGGAGTCCAGCGCCCGATAGCTCATGCGGCGGTCTCCATCGCCGGGACCAGCACGATGCAATCGACCGGACAGGCGGGCACGCACAGCGCGCAGCCGGTGCACAGCGGCTCGATCACCACGTGCATGTGCTTGGCCGCGCCGATGATCGCGTCCACCGGGCAGGCCTGGATGCATTTTGTGCAGCCGATGCAGTCGGCCTCCACGACGACCGCGACCGGCGGCGTCGGCGCATGCGTGCCGCGCGCCCGATCGTACGGACGCGCGGGGACACCCAGCACGCGTGCGAGCGCGCGCGCGCCGGCGTCGCCGCCCGGCGGGCAGCGATCGACGTCGGCATCGCCGCGCGCCATGGCCTCGGCATACGGCCGGCAGCCGGCGTAGCCGCACTGCCCGCACTGGGTCTGCGGTAGTAGCCGGTCGAGGCGTTCGACGCGATCGACGGTCACGGCGTGGTCGGGGCGTCCTTCGCGTCGCACCAGGCGTCGTAGCCGGCGGGCGTGTTGTCGAAGCCCTTGTCCTTGGCCAGTTCCCACGGGCGCACGCACTGCTGCACGCGCGCGCACCAGGCATAGCCGGCGGCCGGCAGGCAACCGTGGGCGTCGCGATCGCCGCCGATCGGGCGCGGCGCATCGGCGGACGCCGTGGAGGCGGAGGGCGCGTGCGACGTGCTCGCGCAGGCGGCGAGCAGTCCGGCGCAGGCAACGGTGGACAGCATGCGGATCGACGTCATGCGGATCGAATTCATGCGGATAGACTTCAGGCAGATCGACTTCATCGAAGCACCTCCTCGGTCAACGGACGGGCATGCCGGGCTGCGCGCCGGCGTCGGCATCCAGCAGCGCGAGCGCGCCACCGTCGAAGCCGGCAGAGAGGATCATCCCCTCGCTCAGGCCGAAACGCATCTTGCGCGGCGCGAGGTTGGCGATGAACACGACATTGCGGCCGACCAGCTTTTCCGGCTCGTCGTAGCTGGCGCGGATGCCGGAGAAGATCTGGCGCTTGCCCAGTTCGCCGGCGTCCAGCTCGAAGCGCAGCAGCTTGTCCGAGCCTTCGACGAACTCGCAGGCCAGCACCTTGCCGATGCGCAGGTCGAGCTTCGCGAAATCGTCGATGCCGATGAACGCCGGCGCGTCGGCCTTCGCAGGGGTTTCCGCAGTTTGTCCCGCGGCTTTTTCCGCGGCCTTGGGTGCGGCGGCTTCGGACTTCTTCGCGGGCGTGGCGGGAGCGGCGGGCTGCAGCGATTCCTTCGAGGCGTCGGTCATGGCGTCGATCTGCTTCGGGTCGATCCGGGTGAAGAGCGGGGTGTAGGGCTGGATGGCGTGGCCGAGCAGCGGCGCATCGAGATCCGACCAGCGGGCGACCGGCGCGGCGAGGAACGTCTCCGCCTGCGTCGCGATGTCCGGCAGCACCGGCTTGAGATACGCCGCGAGCAGGCGGAACAGGTTCAGCGCGGTCGTGCAGACGGCCTGCAGGCGTTCGCCGCTGCCGGCGACGTCGGTCTGCTTGGCGATCGCCCACGGCGCGCTGTCGGCGACGTAGGCGTTGGCCTCGTCGCAGGCTTCCATGATGATCCGCAGCGCGGCGGCGGCATTGTTCGCGGCATAGGCCTCGACGATGGCTTCGCGGCGCGCCAGCGTGGCGGCGTGGAGCGCCGCGCCTCGGCCGGCTTCGAGCGCCCCGCCGAGGCGTCCGTCGAACTGCTTCGCGATGAAGCCCGCGCAGCGGCTGGCGATGTTGACGAACTTGCCGACGACGTCGCTGTTGATGCGCGCGACGAAATCGCCGAGGTTGAGGTCGAGGTCGTCGACGCTGCCGCTGGTCTTGGTGGCGTAGTAGTAGCGCAGCGCCTCCGGCGGCAGGCCTGCGTCGATGTAGGTCTTCGCCATCACGAACGTGCCGCGCGACTTCGACATCTTGGCGCCGTCGACGGTCAGGTAGCCGTTGACGTGCAGCTTCGTCGGCGTGCGCAGGCCGCTGCCCTCGAGCACGGCCGGCCAGAACAGGCCGTGGAAGTTGACGATGTCCTTGCCGATGAAGTGGTGCATCTCGGCGCTGCTGCCGGCCCGGGTGAAGGCGTCGAAGTCGTAGCCCTTCGCCGCGCACAGCGCCTGGAAGCTGCTGAGGTAGCCGATCGGCGCGTCCAGCCAGACGTAGAAGTACTTGCCGGGCTGGCCGGGGATCTCGAAGCCGAAGTAGGGCGCGTCGCGCGAGATGTCCCACGGGCGCAGGCCGCCTTCGGCATCCAGCCATTCCTGCAGCTTGGCCTTCACGCCGGAGACCGCGACGTCGCCCGACAGCCATTCGCGCAGGAAGTCCTGGAACCGGCCCAGCTCGAAGAAGAAATGCTCGGACGCGCGCAGTTCCGGCGTGGCGCCGCTGATCACCGAGCGCGGGTCCTTCAGGTCGGTCGGCGCGTAGGTGGCGCCGCAGACCTCGCAGTTGTCGCCGTACTGGTCGGCGCTGTTGCAGTTCGGGCAGATGCCCTTCACGTAGCGGTCGGGCAGGAACATGCCCTTGGCCGGGTCGTAGAACTGCTGCACCGACTTGCGGCCGATGTGGCCGTTGGCCTCCAGCCGCAGGTAGATCGCCTCGGTCAGCGCGCGGTTGCCGGCCGAGTTCGTGGAGTCGTAGTGGTCGAAGGCCACGCCGAACGCCGCGAAGTCGCGCTCGTGCGCGGCCTGCACGTCGGCGATGAAGGCTTCCGGCGTGACCCCCGCCTTTTCGGCCGCCAGCATGATCGGCGTGCCGTGGGTGTCGTCGGCGCAGACGAAGTGCACCGTGTCCCCGGACATTCGCCGCGCCCGCACCCAGATGTCGGCCTGGATGTAGCCCACCAGATGGCCCAGATGGATCTGGCCGTTGGCGTAGGGCAGGGCATTGGTGACGAGCACCTGCGGACGGTCGGACGCGGGAGACATGGGGGGAACGCACTCCGGAGGGAACGGCCGGCGATTATCGCACGCCCCCCGCGGCCGCCCGGCGGCCGGCGCGGGTCACTCCCGCTGCCAGACCTGGGTGCGGCCGAGCAGCGCGAAGCCGAGGAAACCGCGGACCTCCAGCGTCCGGCCGCCGCCGGTGGGGGTCATCTTCACCGCGTATTCCTTGCCGTTCTCCGGATCGAGGATGCGGCCGCCGCCCCAGCTCCCGTCCTCGGGCTTCAGCCCCCAGGCGATGACCATGCCGACCATGGGCTGGCCGTGGCGCTGGCCCTTGCAGGCCTTGCAGACCGGGTTCGGGCCGTCCTTGAGGTCGAGCAGCTTCACGATCCGGGCCGACAGCGTGCCGTTGCCGGCGTCGGCGATCTCGATCACCGCCTTGGGCTTGCCGGTGGCGTCGTCGATGCTGCGCCAGCGGCCGAGCGGGCTGTCCTGGCCGAACGCCAGCGCCGGCAGCAGCGACAGTGCGATCAGGGCGAGGCGGAGACGGGCGTGCGGCATGGGCGTGCTTCCACGGTGGATGTTCGGGCGCTGGAGAAGAAGGCGCTGGAGAAGAAACGGCCCGGACGCTCGCGCGTGCCGGGCCGTGGATCGGATCGATGCGCGGCCTGGATCAGGGCACGCGGACCCAGGTCGCCGTCTTGCAGAACACCATCACGCAGCCGGTGACTTCCAGCTTGCTGCCGTCGGCGCTGAGCTTGACCGACTTGACCTTGAACTTGCGGTCCTCGGACGGCTTGTAGCCGTTGCCGCCGCCCCAGCCGCCATCCATCGGCTTGAGGTTCCACAGGGTCACGATGCCGACGAACGGCTTGCCCTTGTACTGGCCGCTGCAGTCGGTGCAGGTCGGCGGCAGGCCGAGGTTCTCGACGATCTTCGCGGACAGCATGCCGTTCTTGGCCATGAAGACCTCGGAAATCGTCATCGGCTTGCCGGTCTCGTCGTCGAGGGTCTTCCATCGGCCGATCGGCGAGGCCTGTTCGGCCGACGCCGTGAAGGACGTGGCCAGCAGCGTCAGGGCAAGCGGCATGAGGACGGATTTGATGCGCATGGTACCCCTCCCAGGGCGGTGATCTTGTTGTCTAGTCGAATTGCCGGAGTTTGCCATCGTTTCGACCGGTCGGGCGAACCCGGCCGGGGCGGTTCTTTATACCGCATCCGGCGGGGTATGGAGAGGCGGCGAGGCGTCCTTTAACGTCTGGCCGGGATTGTCCTTCAGGTGGCCTTGATGAGCTTTGGTGGCGGTGCAGCGTCCCGTTGCGGGAGCGATCGTGCCGCGCCATGCACGGGACGTGCATTCAGGCAGCCGCTTGCATCCGCCCGACGCGTCGGCTTCCATCCGGTTGCGGATGACGCAGTAGCGAGACCTGCAGGCCAGCAAGCTGCGCTTTGTCGACCTGATGGGCCGCTTCGCCGAATCGTGTCTGCAAGACGTCTTTTGCGCTGGGCGTCCGGGCGCGATCTCGTGCAAGGCGCGGATGATCTTTTTTCCCGCCGAGACGCGTTTGCTTCAAGCGGAGAACAACGAGCACATGACGTTGCCGTCGCTACGATCGAACCGATGCGGACCTTCCGGTTCCGGCATGTGTGTTATGGTCGGGCCTCACCCATCGTTTCTCGCCGGGATCGCGCATCGGTTCCGGTGCGGAGCCGCGAGCGGGGAAGGCGTTGAGACGAGTCGTTGCAATACGGGCCGTGGCGATCGGTTGCCTCGGTCTGGTGTGCCATGAAGTACGGGCGGCGCAGCCCTACCAGGAGTACCGCAAGCACATCGAGTCGGCGCAGACGCTGACCGCGCTGACCGACGGGTTGATGGGCGACAGCGTCAGCCTGTTCAACGGTGCGACCGAGTTCGCGATCACCGACATTGCGCTTCCGGGCAACAACGGGTTGCCGGTGCAACTGCGTCGGCGGTTCTCGATCGAGATCACGCCCAGCGGCGCGCCCGGCAGCGCGGCGGGCGATCCGGCGTACCGCGGCGCAGGCAACTGGGACATCGAGGTGCCGTACATCTCGACGACATTCGGGCAGGGCGCGTGGCCGGACACGCGCTGCTCGAGCATCGTGCTGCCGTCGGCGCCCGCGGGGCTGGACGCCACCGACCTGTGGCAGGGCAACAGCGTGCACGTGCCGGGCGAAGGCGGTCGCAAGATGCTGTACATGGCGTCCAGCGGCGTTCCCAAGCCGACGGACGGGGTTTCGCGGTCGTGGACGACGCGCGAGCGCGACATGTTCAGCTGCATCCCGATGCAGGGCGGCCTGACGGGCGAAGGATTCCTGATGCAGACGCCGTCGGGGCTGAAGTACTACTTCGACCGGGCGACGACGCGCTACGCCGGCACGCTCCACTACCAGCCCGGGGTGGGCTTTTCGCAATTGTCCGCGAGCCGCACCCGCTACTACCTGCTGGCGAGCAAGGTCGAGGACCGGTTCGGCAACCGCGTCGAGTTCAGCTACAACGCTGCGGGCCATCCGGTGGCGATCACCGCCAGCGACGGCCGCGCGATCGCGCTGGCCTACAGCGGCGGCCGCCTGGCCTCGGCCACGGTCCACGACAGCCTGTCCAGCGTGGACCGCACGTGGCAGTACGCCTACGGCACGACCGGCGACGATGCCGGCCTGCTCACCCAGGTGACGCTGCCCGACGGCAGTCACTGGCAGTACGGCCACCAGGGGACGTTGTTCCCGGACGACGGCGGGGTCTGGGACGGCGGCACCGGCTCGAGCTGCGGCATCGCGCCGCCGGCGGTGGCGGCGGCGTTCGTGCTGACCGCGACGCATCCAGGCGGCGCCACCGGCACGTTCCAGCTCGGCAATCGGCGGCATCCGCGGTCCGGCGTGCACATGAACGCGTGCATCGAGCGTCTCATGGACCAGGGCGGGACTCCGACGTACGTTTACAAGCTGGCGATTCCCACCTACTTCGACGTGATGTCGCTGAACCAGAAGACGCTGGCTGGCCCGGGGATGTCGTCGATGACCTGGACGTACCAGTATCCGCCGGGGATGAAGGGCGCCCTGTGGGGCACGCGCGGGAGCGCGGCGGCCTATCCGTGCACCACGTGCCCGACGGAGAAGGTGGTCACGGTCGGCGAGCCCGACGGCACGAGCCGGCAATACCGCTACGGGTACATGTATGCGCTCAACGAGGGGCGCCTGCTGGGGACGACGACGCTCGATGCGCTCGGCAACCCCGTCCGCGTCGAGTCCACAACGTACCTGTCGGAGGCGGCGGCCGGGAGCCAGGCGTTCCATCCGCTCTACGGCTTCGGCTATGGCGGGGACGAGCCTTCGAGCCTGGCGGTGCGGCCGATCGTGTCGCAGACGGTGCAGCAGGACGGCGCGACGTTCACGATGGAGGTCGTGTCCGGCACGGCCTGCGGCGGCGCGGGCGTGTACTGCTTCGACGTGTACGGGAACCCGACCCGGGTCCGCCGGTACAGCTCGCTGGGCCCGACCCGGACGGACGCGACGGCGTACCAGCACGACACGGCCGCCTGGCTCCTGGGCCTGGTGCAGTCGAAGACGAACGTCGACACCGGCATGACCACGGAGCAGACCGACTACGACGCACGGTCGCAGCCCTGGAAGGTGTATGCGTTCGGCAAGCTGCAGCAGACGCTGACGTACAACACCGACGGCACCGTCGCCACGGTCGCCGACGGCGGCGGCAACACGACGACGGTGTCGAACTGGAAGCGCGGCGTTCCGCGGACGATCCAGTATCCGGCGACCCCGGAGTCGCCGTCGGGGGCGACGATGTCGGCGATCGTCGACGACAACGGCTGGATCACGGCGGTGACCGACGAGAACGGCTACGTCACCGGCTACGGCTACGACGCGATGGGTCGGCTGACCGGGATTGTCTACCCCACCGGCGACACGCTCGCCGGGGGCGCGAGCGCTTACCACGGCAGTTGGGCCAACTACCGCGCCCTGACCAGCGCCGACTGGAAGCCTGCGGGCGTCTCCAACGGCCAGTGGCGCAAGCAGGAAGGGACGGGCGACCACATCACGGTCACGTACTACGATGCGATGTGGCGGCCGGTGCTGACGAACGAGTACGACCAGAACAACGTCACGCCGACGCTGCGTTCCGTACGGACCGAGTACGACAGCGGCGGTCGCAAAAGTTTCGAGTCGTATCCGGCATCGGTGAACATCCCCGGGCCGACCGGTACCCGCACGTTCTACGACGCCCTCGACCGGGTGACGCGCGTCGAGCAGGACAGCGAGTTGGGCGTCCTGGCGACGACGACGCAGTATCTGTCCGGCCTGAAGGCCCTGGTGACCAACCCGCGCGGCAAGCAGACCACCACATCGTTCATGGCGTGGGACCAGCCGAACCACGACCTGCCGATCCTCAGCGAGCAGCCGGAAGGCAAGGTCGTGCAGATCGTGCGCCAACAGCAGTTCGGCTGGCCGCTGTCGATGACCCAGCGCAACGCGACCAGCACGCTGTCGCAGACGCGCACCTACGTCTACGACATCCATGCGCGGCGATGCAAGACGATCGAACCGGAGACCGGCGCGACCGTGACGGACTACGACGCCGCGGGCAACCCGACGTGGTCGGCGGCCGGCCTCGACGCGACCACCTTCGCGTCCACGACCGATTGCCAACATACCGCTGCGTTCGCAAGCGGCCGCGCCAGCACGCGCACCTACGACGCGCGCAACCGGCTGAGCGTGCTGGACTTCCCGGACCACCGCGGCAAGCAGGCGTGGACCTACACGCCGGACGGCAAGCCGGCGAGCATCACGGTCTACAACACCGCGAGCGACCCGCAGCCGGTGGTGACGGCGTACCACTACAACCGCCGGCGGCTGCTGACGGGCGAGACCCTGACCCAGCAGGGCTGGTACTCGTGGACCATGGGATACGCCTACGACGCCTACGGCAACCTGGCGTCGCAGACCTACCCGACCGGCCTGACCGTGGGCTACGCCCCGAACCCGCTGGGGCAGGCGACCCAGGCGGGCAGCTACGCCACCGGGGCGCAGTACTACCCCAACGGCGCGCTCAAGCAGTTCACCTACGGCAACGGCATCGTCCACACGATGACGCAGAACGCGCGGCAGTTGCCGTCGCGGGTGACCAGCAGCGGTGGCGTGGCCGACTTCGGGTACAGCTACGACGCCAACGGCAACATCGCGGCGATCGTGGACCATGCCCGCGGCAGCGGTTACGACCGGGCGATGGGCTACGACGACCTGGATCGCCTGCTGACGACGGCCTCGCCGATGTTCGGCGGAACCGACCAGACCCATCGCTTCAGCTACGACGCGCTGGACAACCTGGCGTCGTGGGAGCTGACGGGGGTGAAGGACTACGCCGAGTACGTGTACGACGCGCAGAACCGGCTGACGAACATCCGGAACACCGCGGGCGCGTCGGTGGTGGGCCTGGGGTACGACCTGCAGGGCAACGTCGGCAACAGGAACGGCCAGGCCTACGACTTCGACTACGGCAATCGCCTGCGGACGGTGACGGGGCAGGAATCGTATCGCTACGACGGCCTGGGTCGCCGGGTGCAGACGACGAAGACCGACGGCAGCAAGACGACGCTCTGGCAGTACACGCAGTCGGGCCAGATGGTGCTCTCCAGCGACTGGGTGGCCCCGGGCCAGAGCAACCAGAAGACTCACGAGCACGTGTATCTGGCGGGCAGCGTGGTGGCGATCATCGACCATGACTGGCCGAGCAACGCGGTGATCGCGACGAAGTACCAGCACACCGACGCGCTGGGCAGCCCGGTGGCGGTGACGAACGCGTCCGGGACGGTGATCGAGCGCAACGACTACGAGCCCTACGGCGCGGTGATCGGCAAGCCGGCGTACAGCGGGATCGGCTACACCGGGCACGTGATGGACGGCGGGACCGGGCTGACGTACATGCAGCAGCGGTATTACGATCAGTCGATCGGGAGGTTCCTGTCGGTTGATCCGGTGACGGCCAACAGTAGCAATGGCGCGAACTTCAGTCGGTATTGGTATGCCAACAACAATCCTTACAAATTTACCGATCCGGATGGGCGTTGCCCTGATAATGCGAAAATCACTGAGTGTGTAGAATCAAAAGATAGTTTGAATGACGGTCATCCAGACGTCATGTTAACTAGCAAAGGCGAGCAATACGCAAAATCTCATTCAGCAAGGAGCGTTGTCTTCGCGAACAAGGAATCCGTTGAAAGGGCAAAGGCCGTAGTTGAAAATAAAGACGGGAAACTTGTAGCAAGGAGCCTGGGAAATGTCACTTTCAATGAATCAAGAAAAGGTTTTACGGTAGGGGGCACTCTGCCGCCCAACACGAAGCTCTTGATTCATGGGCACATAAATAAATCAATGGTGGATATATCGGGTGGCTATGGTGACTCGCAACCGCCCCTGGAGGTTAATAAGCCAAATGTGACAATTACTGGGGATGGAAGAATTGGTGTTCGGGAGATCCAAAATGGGGTCATCCAGCATAGGATGCTGAGAGGGAAAATGACAGAAGATGAGGCGGAGAAAATACAGAATAATATGACTGAGGCAACAAATATATATAACAACAAATGAGGTTAAATATGAAATTAATACCTTTATTGACTGCCATGGTATTGAGTGGTTGTGCGGCAATAAGTGCTGACTCTGCTTTCATATGGACTCCCACGGGTCTTAACGAGAATAAAAAGGAAATGGATGGTAAGGTTGTGGTCGTTCGCGCATATTTAATCGACGAGCAAGAAAATCATGCGTTGTGGGAAAGCTTGGATTTATTTGAAGAAGGAAAGGCGTCTCACTGTATATCTTTGATATATGGTGGCGACATGAGAATGGATATTCAGAAATATAATAGAAAGGAAGTAATAATAAGGGGTGTGTTTAAAAGAAATTTTATGAATAAAAATGAAGTCTGGCTTGGAATGTGTAATGTAAGCGGCCTGAATGTAATAGAGGTTGTAAAATAGAATTTTTACAGAGCCGTGAAGATCGCCGATATTTTTTCGAATGTGCAAGCCGCGCAGAACCGGCTGACGAACATCCGGAACACCGCGGGGCGTCGGTGGTGGGCCTGGGGTACGACCTGCAGGGCAACGTCGGCAACAGGAACGGGCAGACCTACGACTTCGACTACGGCAATCGCCTGCGGACGGTGACGGGGCAGGAATCGTACCGCTACGACGGCCTGGGCCGCCGGGTGCAGACGACGAAGACCGACGGCAGCAAGACGACGCTCTGGCAGTACACGCAATCGGGCCAGATGGCGTTCTCCAGCGACTGGGAGGGCGCGACGTATGCGAACCAGAAGACCCACGAGAACGTCTACCTGGCGGGCAGCGTGGTGGCCATCATCGACCACGACTGGCCGAGCAACGCGGTGATCGCGACGAAGTACCAGCACACCGACGCGCTGGGGAGCCCGGTGGCGGTGACGAACGCGGCCGGGACGGTGATCGAGCGCAACGACTACGAGCCGTACGGCGCGGTGATCGGCAAGCCGGCGTACAGCGGGATCGGCTACACCGGGCACGTGATGGACGGCGGGACCGGGCTGACGTATATGCAGCAGCGGTATTACGACCAATCGATCGGGAGCTTTCTGTCTGTTGATCCAGTCGCGACTGATCCGACCACAAGCGCTAACTTCAATCGCTTCAGTTACGCCAATAGCAACCCGCTTCGGTTCATCGACCCCGATGGGCGAGCGGCCTGCCCGAAAGGATCTGGCGGCATGTGTATCGATTCGCCTCGTACTGAATCCGGTACGACGGTTCAAGCAGCACCATCTCAGCAGCAGCGCGCAGTAGATGGCCAAGTACGTACGGCGTCGCGAAGAGGTTCTTTGTCTGACGGAACGAGGCTCAACTTCAACGGGCAGGAGCAGGGTTTCAAGGCTTCTGCCGAAGGAACTTCTCATAGTCCTCTGCAGCCGATTTGCCAGCGCTGCGAAAATGGATCAACTCGAGAAGGAGGCGTCTTCAACGTTCGTGCTTGGGGGGCGGAAGAGAGCGGCGGTCACACGCACCACAACAATCTGTCCGGACTTCCGGGACCAGAGGACGGTGGATTGGCGCGTGCAACAGCACGAACGGCTTATGTGATCTCCGGGCGTGGAGCATTCGCTATCGAAAAGACTGATGTGGGTTATAGGATCCGCATCATCGATGGCGTCAGGCCGACGAACGAAGAGAGATCGCAGATGCGATCTACTGTTGACGCGTGGAATCAACATCAAGGCGGATCGGGAGTTTCATGTACAACCACTTCCGGAGGGTGTTAGGTGGCTCGCTGGCGCTGATGGCGATCACCGCATGCGGTTCGCAGCATCTTGCGCGCAGCCATTCCACCGCCTGCTTCGCAGGCGAGAGTTGCGTTTTGGTGGGAAAGCTCGCGCTTTTTCCAGGTGAGCCTGCAGGCGCCGCGATTGTTTCGGGTAACGGCTGGTGTGCCAAACTGGCATTGCCCGACGAGTTTTACTACGAGTCGCTTCGAGATAGATGGAACAATCGAATTGTGGAAGTGCGTGGATTGGGTTTTTCTCAGCCAGATCCAAATACCGATCTTGGCTATCTAAGTTGGTTCTCGGAAAAAGATCGGAGGCTAGCGACCGGCATGTGTGACTCCGGACCCGGTGTTTATGTCCTCACCATGCGCTCCGGCGACGGGCGGAGTTGGCCCCCGCTTTGACATGTAATGACCCAGTAAAAACCTGCTCAGGTGTAACCTCGACAAAGGAGACACCGCTGAGTGCGGTAATGGAAGAAGAGATCAAGCGATGGACGGCGCGCTGGAAGTCGCAACTGGCGCTGGAGATCATCCAGAGTAAGACGACCGTGTCTGAGGCGAGCCGGCAGTTCGACCTGCCGCCGTCGGAGATTGAGAGCTGGGTCGGCGAGGGCAAGCGCTGGCTGGAGAACGCGCTGCGGGCCAAGCCCAAGGATGTGCGCGAGCAATAAGAGCGCCATCTGAAGCACCTACAGGAGGCCTACTGCGAGGCGATGCTGGAGCTGCGTGCCAGAAAAAAATTGCGTCCATGTTGCGCAAGGATGAGGCGTGATGGTTTCGATCCAGCAGGGACTGCTGGCGGACGGCATCCGGGTGTCGATGGCGAAGTTGTGCCGCTGGTTCAGACAGCCCGGCTAACGATGTACTCCCGGCCGACTAAGGCGCCACCGACGGTGCGCACCGACCTGGCGGAACCCATCAAGGCGCTGATCGAAGCGGAGCTGTCGTTCGGCTATCGCACGGTCGCGGGGTTGCTGGAGATGAACAAGAACAAGGTGCAGCGGATCCACCAATGGTGGAGCGGGTGATCCGGACCTTGAAGGAACAATCCATGCACCGGCACCGGTTCGAGAGCCTGCAGCACGCCAAGCGAGTGATCGCCGACTAAATCCAGTTCTACAGCCACCAGCGCCGACAACAGGCGCTGGACATGAATACACCTAATGAGACGTATGCCTTAGTGGCCTGACCTGTGCAGGTTGTGTTGGGTCGCTACACGCACACGATGTACTCGAGCAAGCATAAGACTCGAAAAAAGAGCCCGGCAGTTGCCGGGCTCTTTCATGTGCATATTGCAAGTCGATCAATCGAACTTCCACTCGAACGAAGCGGAGATCTCGCGGCCGACGGGGCTGAAGGCGCGCCAGAAGTACGGGTAGCTGTTGAAGCCGCCGTCCGCCGGGTGGTAGTTGTTGAAGATGTTGTTCACGTACAGCCCGATCGTCGCCTTGTCGGTGATCTTCTTCGAGACGTTGGCGTTCCACAGGAAGTACGGTGCGATGCGGCCCGTTTCCTGCCAGTTCGGGACGCTGCCGTAGCGGGTCATGAACAGGTTCGCGTTCCAGTCGCCGCGGCTCCAGCCGGCCGAGCCGCGGATGCGGCTGCGGAAGTCGAAGTTGCCCGGATCGTCGCGGTAGTCGGTCTGGATCGGATCGGTGGCGAAGGACTGCAGTTCGTTCTTCAGGACGTGCGACCAGTCGAGCGAGAAGGCGAAGTTGCCGAAGCGCTCGGTGCCGAGGCGGTACTTGAACGAGGCGTCCAGGCCCTTGACGCGCTGGTAGGCCTGGTTGACCGGACCGCTGCGGATGCCGACCACGCGGTCGGTCGGCTCGCCCGCCGCCGGTTCGCGGGTCACGCGGCTGATGATTTCCTGGCAGAACGCCGAGTTGATGTCGAACTGGTAGGGCTGGCGCGTGCGGGTCAGGCCCGTGCGGCAGCCGCCTTCGGCATCAAGGATGAAGGTCGAGGTGAGGTTGGCGACCGCACCCTCCAGCTTGATGTCGTAGTAGTCGATCGACACCGACATCGCATCGGTGATGTCCCACACGAATCCGCCGGTGAACGAACGGCCGGTTTCCTCGTGCAGGGTCGGCTCGCCGCGGCTGGTGGCGAACATCGAGTACGAGTAGGTCGTGCCCGTGCACTGGACCGCGCCCTGCGGCGGGGGGGTCGGCAGCGTGGCGTAGAGCCCGCCATCGAGGCAGCGGTACGTGTCGAGCGCGGTGCTGAAGCTGCCGCTGCCCTCGTTGTACACGTAGTGCATGTCCGGCGCCTTGAAGCTGGTCGACAGGTTGCCGCGGATCAGCAGCGACTGGAGCGGACGGTACTCCAGGCCGAGGGCCCAGGTACGGGCGTCGTCCACCGCGGTGATGTCGTCGTACTTGTCGTAGCGCGCGGCGGCGCTGGCCTTCAACTGCGTGAAGATCGGAACGCTGAACTCGACGCCGAGTGCATAGCGGTCGCGATCGCCGCCGCCGTTGGTGCCGGTCAGGTTGTAGACCGTGCGGTTGGTGGGCAGGATGCCGTCGGGCGACTTCAGGTCGTAGCCCTGCTGGACGCCTTCGACGACGCCGGCGAAACCGACCGGACCGGCCGGCAGCTCGAACAGGTCGCCGCTGAGCACGAAGCTGCCCTGGTTCACGTAGGACTCGGCTTCGTACTTCAGGGTCGAAGACATGCTCCGGTATTCCTGAGGCGTGATCGGGCGGTACCAGCGATCGAGGTTGATCAGGTAGCGCGGCGTGCCGGTCGTGTTCAGGCGCGGACCGTAGAAGAAGTCGGTGACCGCGGAACCGTCGAGGCGGGGGCGGGTGCGCGTGGCCTTGTAGTCGGCGCGGCCGAGGGTCAGGTCCCAGTCGAAGCGGTCGGCGATGGTGCCGCGCAGGCCGAACGCGAGGTCGAACGACTTCTCGTCGAACTTCTGCAGGGTGTTCTCGATGCCGCCGACTTCCTGCGGGGTCAGGATGCGCTGGGTGGTGACGGTCGTGTTGATCGTCGGATTGGTCGCGAAGAAGGTCTGGGTCACGCCGACGCCGTCGGTGTGCGGGCCCAGGATGGCTTCGACGCCGCCGGTCAGCTCGGACTTGGAGTGGTAGGCCATCAGGCTCGCCCAGGCCTCCATGCCGTTGTCGAAGTTCCAGTTGCCGAACACGTAGCCGGAGAGGTCGTTGTTGCCGTTGGTGATGCTCTGGTAGCCGACGTCCTTCCAGTAGCCGCAGGCGTTGCCCAGCGTGCGCGCGGTGCCGTTGCTCAGCAACTGGCGGAAGGTCCAGTCGACGTACTCGCCGCCGAAGCGGTCGCAGGTGCCGGCCGGGGGCGCGAAGTAGGAGTTGGCGCCGCCGGCGGAGCGGCTGATGCGCAGCGTGCTGACCGGCTGGTTGCCGACGACGGCCGTCGGCAGCGGGTTGTCGGCGCGCGAATCCATGAAGTCGCGCTGGTACGCGTAGATGGGCTCGTCGTTGAAGTACTCGAGCGCGTAGGTCACGCTCCAGTTGTCGCCGGTCTTGCCGCCGACCCACTGCAGGTCGGCGAAGTCGCCGCCGCCGGTGGTGGTGGTGCCGGTGCGGAGCTTGAACTCGTCGCCGTCGAAGTTCTTCTTCAGCACGACGTTGATCACGCCCGCGACCGCGTCGGAGCCGTAGATCGCCGAGGCGCCGCCGCTGAGGATCTCGATGCGCTCGACCGCGGCGGTGGGGATGTTCCCGAAGTTCTGGAAGTTGCTCTGGCCGTTGTACGGGAACGGATAGTCGGCGGCGCGACGGCCGTTGATCAGGAGCAGGGTGCGACCGGCGCCGAGGCCGCGCAGGTTCACCGGCGTGCCGTTGGGCGTGAAGCCGCCGGCGGAATTCAGTTCGTTCTGCGAAGAGCCGGCATTCTGGGTGATCGTCTGCAGGGTCTGGGCGACCGTGACGAAGCCTTCCTGTTCCAGCTGGGTGGACGAGATCACCGTCACCGGCGACGGACCCTCGACTTCGGAGCGCTTGATGCGGCTGCCGACGACTTCGATCTTGTCGAGGCTCTGCTGGCTCGCCTCGGTGTTGTTCTGTTCGGCCGGCTTCTCGTCCTTGGTCTCCTGGGCGAGGGCCATGCCCGAGACCAGGAAGGAAGCGAGGATGGCGCAGGTGAGCGGGCTGCGCCGCAGTCGGCGCGGTTCGTGAAGAGTCATGTTGTCCCCGTTGTTGTAGGTCTAACCTCTAAGTACGGACCGGCAACCCCTGAGCCCGGTCCAGACCCGAAGTTAACATGGCGTTAATGGGGATGTCATGTGTCTGTGCTGGGCCGCCAGAGTCGGTCATGCCCCCCCTCGGACGGGGCTTCCCGTCCCGGATCGGGTCCGGGGCCGGAGGCCCGCCGGGACTGCGCCGAGCCGCCCTTGGCGGGGCCGGCCGCGGGGCAGGTTGGCGGTCTTCGCCTCCCCCGGCGACAATGCCCGCATGAATACGCCCCCCCGTCTCCCCGCCCACGCCGTCCAGCCCGGCCTCGCCCCGCTGCCGCAGGTCCGCAACCTGATCGCCGTGGGCTCCGGCAAGGGCGGGGTGGGCAAGTCCACCACCGCCGTGAACCTGGCCGTCGCCCTGGCCGACCTGGGGTATCGGGTCGGGGTGCTCGACGCCGACATCTACGGCCCCAGCATCCCGACCATGCTGGGCCTGGACGGCCGCCCGGACAGCCCGGACGGCAAGTCGATCGTGCCGATGCGCGCCCACGGGGTCGAGACGATGTCGATCGGCTTCCTGGTGGAGCAGGACACGCCGATGATCTGGCGCGGGCCGATGGCGACGTCGGCGCTGACCCAGTTGCTCAACGACACCCGCTGGGGCGACGCCGACGGTGGCGGCCTGGACGTGCTGGTGGTCGACCTGCCGCCGGGCACGGGCGACATCCAGCTCACCCTCGCGCAGAAGATCCCGGTGGCCGGCGCGGTCATCGTCACCACGCCGCAGGACGTGGCCACGCTGGACGCGCGCAAGGCGCTGAAGATGTTCGAGAAGGTCAACGTGCCCGTGCTGGGGCTGGTCGAGAACATGGCCCAGCACGTGTGCTCCAACTGCGGCCATGTCGAGCACCTGTTCGGCAGCGGCGGCGGCGAGCGCATGGCGGCGCAGTACGGGGTGTCGTTGCTGGGCGCGCTGCCGCTGGAGATCGACATCCGCGAACAGGGCGACGCCGGCACGCCGGTGGTGCGCGCCAGGCCCGACGGCGCCGCGGCGGCGGCCTATCGCGCCGTCGCCACGCGGCTGCTGGAAGCGCTGCAGGCGCGTCCGCGCGTGCGCGCGGGGATCGACGCCAGCCTGGTCTGATCGCGGGTCGCGGGTCACGGATCACGGATCACGGCAGTCGCCTCGCGCATTCGCGGGCGCGCGCGCATCGTTTTTCGGTGGCGTTCTACGTGCATTTTTTCTTGGCGTCGATCGCCCGTGCCGGCGCGATGCGCCCGTTCTCCTGCTGTGGCGTCGCCACCGGCGACATCTGGATGCCCCGGGTTCGGGCATCCATGGAACGCCGGCGGCTTCCGGCCCGCGACGTCCCCGCAGGTCCCGGAAAGGCCCGCGCCGGGGGCGCATCCCGTAGAATGACGGCTCGTCCCCAACACGGTCCGCACGGGCCCGGAACACCGCATGAGCATCAAGAGCGACCGCTGGATCCGCCGGATGGCCGACGCCCACGGCATGATCGAGCCGTTCGAGCCGGGCCAGGTCAAGCACGCCGCCGACGGCCAGCGCATCGTCAGCTACGGCACGTCCAGCTACGGCTACGACGTGCGCTGCTCGCGCGAGTTCAAGATCTTCACCAACATCAACTCCACGATCGTCGATCCCAAGCAGTTCGACAGCGGCAGCTTCGTCGACATCGAGGGCGATTTCTGTGTGATCCCGCCGAATTCGTTCGCCCTGGCGCGCACGGTCGAGTACTTCCGCATCCCGCGCGACGTGCTGGTCGTCTGCCTCGGCAAGAGCACCTACGCCCGCTGCGGCATCATCGTCAACGTGACCCCGCTGGAACCGGAGTGGGAAGGCCACGTCACCCTCGAATTCAGCAACACCACGCCGTTGCCGGCGCGCATCTACGCCAACGAGGGCGTGGCGCAGATGCTGTTCTTCCAGTCGGACGAGGTCTGCGAGACGTCCTATCGCGACCGCGGCGGCAAGTACCAGGGCCAGACCGGCGTCACCCTGCCGCGGACCTGAGTCGCGGCCCGCTCCGCCCCAGACACGCAAGAGGAATCGCGCCATGGACGAACCGAATCCCTACCGCAGCCCCGAGGCGCGCATCGTCGACCAGGCCTCCGCGTCCGATCTCGCAGGCCTCGGCCAGCGGCTGGCGGCGGCGCTCCTCGACGGCCTGATGCTGCTGCTGATCAATCTCCCGCTGATGTACGTCGGCGGTTATTTCCGCGCGGTGTTCGACGCCGCCGCCGTCGGTGCGCAGCCGCCTTTCAGCCTCGTGCTCACCTGGGCCGGTATCGGCCTGGCGATCTTCCTGCTGGTGCAGGGTTATCCGCTGGCGGCCTGGGGCCAGACCTGGGGCAAGCGCATCCTCGGCATCCGCATCGCCGACCTGCAGGGCGGCAAGCCGCCGTTCGCCACGCTGCTGCTGCGCCGCTACCTGCCGATGCAGGTCGTGTCGCTGATTCCGGTGCTCGGCATGCTGCTGGTCTGGGTCGACATCCTGATGATCTTCCGCCGCGACCGGCGCTGCGCGCACGATCTCATCGCGGGCACCCGCGTGATCAAGGCCGGCTGATGCCGACGGAGAGGAGCCGATGAGCGCATTCGCCGATCGCCTGCAGCAGGTCTACGGCCTGCTGCAGCAGGGACGGACGGTCGAGGCCGGGCTGGCGCTGGCGCCGCTGCTGCAGGAGTTCCCGCGCGAGCCGGCGGTGTACCGCGCGCTGGCCAGCGTGCAGCAGGTGGCCGGTCGCCACGACGACGCGGTCGAGGCCATGCGCCGCGCGATCCTGATGGCGCCGCGCGACGTGAACCTGCAGGCGGACCTCGGCCAGACCCTGGCCGCCGCCGGCCGCACCGACGAAGCGATCGCTGCGTTCTCGCAAGCGGTGGCCCTGCAGCCCGATTTCGCCGCGGGCTGGTACCTGCTGGGGATGACCACCTACGGCGTTGGCCGCGACCGCGAGGCGCTGGACGCGCTGCGGCGCGCCGCGACGCTGGCGCCGGACCATCCGCAGGTGCTGCACGCGCTGGCCGAGACCGTGTTCGCGCTCGAGCGGTTCGCCGAAGCGCTGCCGCTGTACGAGCGCCTCGCCGCTTCGGCGGGCGCGCCCGATCCGGGCGTCGAACTGCGGCGTTCGCAGTGCCTTCGCCGGACGGGAGCGCCGGAGCGCGCGCTGCCGCTGATCGAGGCCGCGCTGCTGCGGTTCCCGGACTATGCGCTGCTGTGGCTCGAACTGGGCGGCGTGCAGGAGGATCTCGGCGCGGCCGACGACGCGCTGGCCGCGTACCGGCGGGCGCACGCGCTGGCGCCCGAGTGGGGCGACCCGATCGGTTCGGCGATCGCGCTGGGTCGCGAGGCCGCGCCAGAGGCGCTGGTGCGCACCGCCGAAACGCTGGCCGCGAATCCGGCGACGCCCGCGCCCCAGCGCGCGTTCCTGCACCACGCGCTCGGCAAGCGCGAGGACGCGCGCGGCGAGCATGCCGCCGCCGCGAACCACTGGACGCAGGCGAACCGGCTGCGCCGCGACCTGCAGGGCGGGTTCGATCGCGACGATTATGCCGCGAAGATCGACGCCGCCATCGCCGCGTTCACGCCGGAGGCGCTGCAGTCGCGGCGCGACCAGGCCCTGCGCGACGAACGCCCGCTGTTCGTGCTCGGCATGCCGCGCAGCGGCACCACGCTGGTCGAACAGATCCTCGCGGCGCATCCGCAGGCGTTCGGCTGCGGCGAGCGCAGCGGCATCGTCGAGATCGCGCAGGCGCTGCCGATCGAGACAGGCGGGGACTGGCCGCAGCGGATCGCCGATGTGCCCGCGGACTGGCTGCGACGCCGAGCCGAGGCCTATCTGGCCGAAGTGGGCGACGCCGCGGAGGGCGCGTCGCGGCTGGTGGACAAGCAGCCGTACAACTTCGAGCACGTCGGCCTGATCGCGATGCTGTTCGCCGACGCGCGCATCGTGTGGTGCCGCCGCGATCCGCGCGACGTCGCGCTGTCGATCTTCAGCGAGAGTTTTTCGCCGCAGGCGACCTATGCCACCGACCTCGACGACATCGCTTTCATGATCGAGCAGCAGGCGCGCTGGATGCGCCACTGGCAAGCGGTGTCGCCGCTGCCGATCCTCGAACTGCGCTACGAGGACGTGGTCGCCGACACCGAGGCGCAGATCCGCCGCCTGGTCGACTTCGCCGGCCTGCCCTGGGACGACCGCTGCCTGGCGTTCCACGCCAGCGGGCGCGCGGTGCAGACGCTCAGCCGCTGGCAGGTGCGCCAGCCGGTTCACCCGCGCTCGGTCGGACGCTGGCGCCACTACGCGCCGTGGTTCGATGCCGGCGTCACGGCTTCTGATACGTGACGAAGAAGCCCTGCAGGTCGCCGTTCTCGATGTACGGTTCGACGCTCACGACCTTGTAGCCGTATTTCGCGAACGCACTGTGCGCGCGGGTCAGGCCGTTGGCCGAGCCCTGGTTGCGCATGCCCCAGGTCGCTTCGACCCACACGGTCACGGCGGGCAGGTTGGCCGCCTGGGCTTCTTCGGCCACGGTCTCGGGTTTCTTCGCGAACACGCCGGCCGAGGCGGGCGAGGCGGCGACGAGGCCCGCGACGACGAGCAGGGCGGAACAGGCGGCGATGCGGAAGGCGTGGCGCATGGAAGTTCTCCAGTGGGGTTGGCCGGCAGTGGATCAGCCGGCCGCAGGACCAGCCGGTTTCAGGACCAGCCGGCTTCAGGACCAGCCGGCTTCAGGATCAGCACGTCGTGCCTGCGGCGAAGTGCAGGTCGTCCTCGGTGCGCAGTGCGGTTTCGATGACGAGGCGCAGGCCGGCGACCATGGTCGCCAATGGCATCCCGACCCGGCCTGAACGCAGCGCCGTCGCGCCCGCCGACGGCGGCACGTGGACGAACCCGCCGCGCGGGCGGCCCGGTTCCGCCGCCAGCGCGTGCATCAGCACGAAGAAGACGTGGTTGCAGACGAAGCCGCCGGCGCTCATCGACAGCTCCGCGGCAATGCCGGCGTCGCGCAGCGCGACCAGCGCCGCCTTCACCGGCAGGGTCGTGAAGTAGGCGTCCGGCGCGCCGGCCACGCAGGGCACGTCGACGGGCTGCGCGCCGTCGTTGTCGGGGATGCGCGCGTCGATGAGGTTGATCGCCACGCGTTCGAGCGACAGCGCATCGCGGCTGCCGGCGAGGCCGACGCACAGCACGAGCGCCGGGCGGTGGCGATCGAGCGCGTCCAGCAGCGCCGCCGCGCCGCGGCCGAACGCGGTCGGCAGTTGGACCGCCTCGATGCGATGGCCGCCGACGACCCCGCCGTGCAGGCGCCTGGCGGCCTCCCAGCTCGGGTTGCCGGCGGCGCCGTCGAACGGATCGAAGCCGGTCAGCAGCACGACGGGCGCGCGGCTCACCGGAGGCCTCCGCGGAACACCACGACGTACATCAGCACGATGTTGCAGGCCAGCAGCAGCGCGCCGGTGCGCCACTGCGCCCGGATCACGCCGTAGGGATCCTTCAGCTCCAGCAGCGCGGCGGGCACCAGGTTGAAGTTGGCGGCCATCGGCGTCATCAGCGTGCCGCAGTAGCCCGAGAGCATGCCGATCGCGCCCAGCGAGGCCGCATCGGCGCCGTGCAGCTCCACCAGCAGCGGCAGGCCGATGCCGGCGGTCATCACCGGGAACGCGGCGAACGCATTGCCCATCACGATCGTGAACAGCGCCATGCCCAGCGCGTAGGCGACGACCACGAGGAAGGCGTTGTCGACCGGGATCACCCCGCGGACGACGCCCGACACCGCCTGGCCCACGCCCGCGGCCTCGAACACGCTGCCCAGCGTCGCCAGCAGCAGCGGCAGCAGCGCGGCCCAGCCGATCGCATCGACCAGCCGCCGCGATTGCTCGATCGCCACGCCCGGCGCTTGCCGGGTCATCGCGCAGGCGACCGCCAGTGCGACGACGCAGGCGACCGCCAGCGATGCGAGCGTCCCGGTGTTGGCGCTGTCGAACAGCGGTTGGCCGTCGAAGGTCAGCCGCTTCGACGCCAGCGTGCCGGCCACGGTCAGCAGCGGAATCAGCAGCGCCGGCAGGAACAGCCGGTTGCCGAGCCGGGTCGATTCGGCGCGCTTTTCCCCGGCCGAACTCTCGGCGTAGCGCCCGGTGCGCAGTCCGCCGAACCCGGCGATCAGCACCAGCACGACCACGCACACGCCGACCGCGCGCGGCGGCATGCGCTCCGCGGCGAACAGCAGCACCGACAGCAGCGCCCAGAAGCCGGCGGTCGTGATCCGCCGCGGGTTGCCGGCGTCGCGCGCGCCGCGCCACGCGAGCGCCGCGAAGTAGGCGCCGAGCAGCCAGTAGACCGGCGTCATCCCGATCATGCGCCGTCTCCCCCGCGGACGCGTCCCTCGGCAGGGCGTGCGTCGGCGGCGTGCGCGTCCCGAGGATGCGCGCGGGCGAGGGCGCGCTCGAACCGGCGCAGGCGCCAGGCGTGGATCAGGAACGCGCAGACGGCAGTCGGAATGCCCCAGATCGCGATCCGCAGCGGTTCCAGCGACAGTCCGTGGTCGGCGAAGAATCCCTGGATCAGCAGCACTGCGCCGAACGCGATGAAGATGTCCTCGCCGAAGAACAGGCCGACGTTGTCGGTGCCCGCCGCCATCGCGCGGATGCGCTCGCGTTCGTCCCCGGACAGCGCGCCGTGCGAGGTCTCCGCGGCGGCTTCGGCCATCGGTGCGACCAATGGCCGCACGGTCTGCGGATGGCCGCCGACGCTGGTCAGGCCGATCGCGGACAGCAACTGGCGCAGCAGCAGGTAGGCGGTCAGCAGGCGGCTCATCGTCGCCCCGCGCAGTCCGGCGATCCACGCCTGCGCGCGTTCCTTGAGGCCGTGGCGTTCGAGCAGGCCGATCACCGGCAGCGTGACCAGGAACAGCAGCAGGTAGCGCTTTTCGGTAAAGGCCTTGCCGAGGATGTCGAGCACGTCCAGCGGCGACAGTTTCGCGGCGAGGCCGGTGACGAAACCGGCGGCGACCACGACCAGCGCCGCGTTCAGGCGCAGCGCGAAGCCGAGGACGACCGCGGCGACCCCGATCAGTGGCCAGTAGTCGACGACCGCGTGCTGGACGGCGTCGGCGCTCATGCCTGCCTGCCCGCAGGCCTTTCCGCGGGGGCGGCCACGCCCAGGCCCGCACGCGCGAGCCGCGCCCGCACCGCCTGCGCGACCGCGACCGCGTCGTCGCGATCGCCGTGCAGGCACAGCGTGTCCGCGCGCAGCATCACCGCGCGGCCGCGGGCGTCCTTGGCCAGCCCGAGCCCGGCGAGCATGAAGGCGCGCTCGGCGACCTCGTCCGGCGCGGCGATCACCGCGCCGGGCTGGCCGCGCCTGAGCAGCCGGCCTTCGCCGTCGTAGCCGCGATCGGGGAACACCTCGTGCACCACCGCCAGCCCCGCGTCCGCCGCGATCGCCAGCAGCAGTGAGCCGGACAGGCCGACCAGCGGCAGCGACGCGTCGAAGGCCCGCACGGTCCGCACCACGGCGGCGGCGACCTCGGCATCGTCCGCGGCGCGGTTGTAGAGCGCGCCGTGCAGCTTGACGTGAGCGATCGCGACCGCCTGTTCGCGGGCGAGGGCGGCGAACGTCGCCAGTTGCGCCGCCACGCTGCGCGCGATGGCGTCGGCATCGTCGCCGATCTCGCGGCGACCGAAGTGTTCGCGGTCGGCGTAGCCCGGATGCGCGCCGGCGGCGACCCCGTGCGCGGCGCACAGGCGCAGCGTTTCGCGGATCGTGTCGGCGTCGCCGGCGTGCGCGCCGCAGGAAATGTTGGCGGACGAGATCAGCGGCACGAGGTCGGCATCGTGGCCGCAGCCCTCGCCGAGGTCGCAGTTGAGGTCGATGATGCTCAAGGCGGTCATTCTTCGGTGGGTTCCAGCAGCCAGCGCTCGCCGCGCAGGATCGCTTCGGCGATCATGGCGATGGGCTTGTCGGCGTATCGGTATTGCCGCGCATAGCGCGTGCCGAGGGGCTGGTCGATCTGGTAGATCGCGAGCAGGGCGTCGCTGCGGAAATAGGCTTTTTCACTGGCATTCTCAAGCAGGCCGACCAGCGTCGGCACCGCCTTGCGATCGCCGATGTAACCCAGCGCGCCGATCGCGTAGCGGCGGTATTTCATGTCCTGGTGTGCGATGGCCTCGCAGATCGCGGGGACCATCGGGCGACCGGCGGCGATCAGCGGGTCGTCGATCTCGGGTTCGTGGTCGGACAGGTCGTAGAACGCGTGCCACGCCTTCGCGAAGCGCTTGCCGCCGGTGCGGTAGTCGACGTCGTCGGCGCGCGCATCGACGGCGGCGAACAGCAGGGCGGCGAGCGCGAGCGAGGCGATGGCCGGTCGGAGCGGGGTCATGGCGCGGTGTCCCGGGCGAGGGCGAGGTCGATGGCCCATTCTAGTCGCGCGATCCGCGCCGCCCGCTGCGCCCATGCCGCGCGGGCTTCGTCCCGCGACACCGCGACGAAGCGCAGCGCATCACCGGCGCGTCGCTGCGCCAGTCGCGGCAGGTCGGCGGCGATCACATGGCCGAGCCGGGGATAGCCGCCGACGGTCTGCGCATCGGCGAGCAGCACGATCGGGCGGCCGTCCGGCGGCAACTGGATCGTCCCCGGCGCGACTGCGGCGGACACCTGTTCCGACGACGCGATCGCCAGCGGATCGCCGGCGCAGCGCAGGCCCTGGCGATCGCTGCGCGGATCGACCGTCCAGCGACTCCCGTCGAGCGCCGCGGCGGCGTCGGCGCAGGCCGGCGCCACGCGGATCGGCGCGTCGCGCGGCACGTTGGCGTCGAGATCGATCCACCAGCCCGCCGCCTGCGGCACGTCCGCGCCCGCCGGGGCGGCGTCGCAGAGGGTCTTCCCGATCGGCAGCGCATCGCCTTCGCGCAGCGCGCGCCCGTCGAGCCCGCCGAAGCCGCCGCGCAGGTCGGTGCTGCGGCTGCCGAGCACGACCGGCACGTCGAAGCCGCCGGCGACCGCCAGCCACGCGCGCAGGCCGCCGCGGAGCGCGCCGAGCCGCAGCGTGCCGGCGGGCAGGGCGAGCGGACGACCGCCGGGCAGCGCATGACGCGCGCCGTCGGCGGCCTCGAAACGCGCCTCGACCGTGGCCCCGCACAGCGCGACCCGCGCCGGCGCCGGCAGCGCCAGGGTCGGGCCGGACAGGGTCAGCTCCAGCACCGCCGCGTCCGGCGCGTTGCCGACCAGCCGGTTCGCGAGCGCGGCCAGATCGGGATCGAGCGCGCCGGCGCGACCGACGCCGAGATGGCGCCAGCCGTGGCGGCCGCGGTCCTGCACCGTGGTCAGCGCGCCGGGCCGCAGCACCCGCCAGGCCGCGCCGCTCACGCCCCGCGCTCCAGCGCCGCGAACGTGGCGTCGTCGATGGCGACGAAGCGCACGCGATCGCCCGGCATCAGCAGCGAGGGCGAGGCCCGCGCCGGATCGAACAGCCGCAGCGGCGTGCGCCCCAGCAGGCGCCAGCCGCCGGGGCTTTCGCGCGGATAGATGCCGGTCTGCGCGCCGCCGATGCCGACGCTGCCGGCTGGCACGCGGCTGCGCGGCGTCGCCAGCCGCGGCAGCGCGAGCGCGGGGTCGAGCCCGGCCAGGTACGGGAAGCCAGGCGCGAAGCCGATCATCGCGACCGTGTACAGCGGCGCGGCGTGGCGTTCGATCAGTTGCGCCGGTGACAGTCCGAGCGCGCCGGCGGCGGCGTCGAGGTCGATGCCGTGGTCGCCGCCGTAGCGCACCGGGATCTCGACGACGCGGGCCGCGGCGGTCGCGGCCGCGGGCGCGTCGTCTCGATGCGTCTCCAGCCAGGCCCGCACGTCGTCGGCCGGCACGGCGGCCGGATCGAAGCACACGCCCAGGCTGTCCCACCCGGGCACCAGGTCGCGCAGCCAGGCCGGCGCTTCGCCGCGCAGGCGCGCGGCCAGCGCGTGCGCCCGCGCGTTCGCATCGTCGCCGGGCGTGAAGCGCAGCAGCCAGGCGTCGTCGGCGAGGGCTTCGATGTGCGGGGCGATGCCGCCCGCGGTCATGCCGACAGTGCGCCGCGCAGCAGGGCCACGCGTTCGACCAGCGCTTCGGGCGTGTACGGCTGCGCGGTCGCGGTGCCCCAGACCGGGCGCGGCCAGGCGATGTCGTCGCGGTAGCGGGCGATGACGTGGACGTGCAGTTGCGGCACCACGTTGCCCAGCGCGGCGACGTTGAGCTTGTGCGGCTGCACCGACGCCTGCAGCGCGCGGCAGGCGCGATCGATCTCGGCGGTGAGCGCGGCCTGCTGCGCGGGATCGAGGTCGGTGAGTTCGGTGGCGCCGGCGATCCGCGGCGCCAGGATCAGCCACGGATGGTGCGCGTCGTCCATCAGCAGGACGTCGCACAGCGGCCAGTGCGCCAGCGGATGGGTGTCGTCGGCGAGCTGCGGATGCAGGTGCCAGCCGGGCGGGGCGGCGGTCGCGTGTCGGCTCATGTCAGGTGCTCCGCGAGGAAGGCGCAGGTGCGCGTCCAGGCCAGCGCCGCGGCGTCGGCGTCGAAGTCGGCGCGTTCGTCGCAGTTGAAGCCGTGGCCGGCGGGGTAGACGTGGATCGTCGCCTGTGGATGGTGCAGGCGGTGCCTGTCCACGTCCTCGGGCGGGATGATCGGATCGCGTTCGCCGAAGTGGAACAGCATCGGCGCGCGCGCCGGTTCGCCGAGGAACGGCACGCTGCGGCCGCCGTAATAGGTCACCGACGGCAGGCCCAGGCGGGTGTTGGCGAGCATCGCCACGGTGCCGCCCCAGCAGAAGCCCACCGCCGCCACCCGGTGGCCCGCTTCGTGCAGCCAGCGCGTAGCCGACTCGACGATCTTCAGCGCCCGCTCGAAGCCCAGCGAAGACGCGTACGCGCGCCCGCGGGCCACGCCGTCCTCGTCGTAGCGCAGCTCGACCCCGGGCTGGACCGGGTCGAACAGCGCCGGGGCCATCGCGGTGAAACCGGCCTCGGCGAAGCGGTCGGCGACGCCGCGGATGTGGTGGTTCGCGCCGAAGATCTCCTGGACCACCACCACTGCGCCCCGCGGGGCGGCGAGCGGCCGCGCCAGCCAGGCCTGCACGGGGCCTTCGGGGGTCGTCAGGGGAATCCACTCGCCCATGGGGTCGCTCGCAGGTTCGGAACGGTGTGTCCGGGACGGGGATCGTACCGCTCCGCCGCGCGGGCGGGGCGATGCGCTCCCGGCGGTATAATCGCCGGCTGTCCGCGTGTCCCCGCGGGCCCCGTCCGCCGCGAAGCCCCCGCCATGTCCGCCATCGATCCCTCCACCGGCCGCCGCGTCGGTTTCGTCAGTCTCGGCTGCCCCAAGGCGCTGGTGGACTCCGAGCGCATCCTCACCCAGCTGCGGGTCGAGGGCTACGACATCGTCCAGACCTACGACGATGCCGACGTGGTGGTGGTGAACACCTGCGGCTTCATCGATTCGGCGGTGGCCGAGTCGCTGGACGCGATCGGCGAGGCCATCGCCGAGAACGGCAAGGTCATCGTCACCGGCTGCCTGGGCAAGCGCCCGGAGCAGATCCGCGAGGCGCATCCGGACGTGCTCGCGATCACCGGCCCGCAGGACTACCAGAGCGTGATGAAGGCCGTGCACGCGGCGCTGCCGCCGACCCACGACCCGTTCACCGACCTGGTGCCGCGCCGGCTCGCCGAGGGCGCCGCGCTCGACGACGGCATCGGCATCAAGCTGACCCCAAAGCACTACGCCTACCTGAAGATTTCCGAGGGCTGCAACCACCGCTGCAGCTTCTGCATCATCCCGTCGATGCGCGGCGACCTGGTGTCGCGGCCGATCGACGAGGTGCTGCGCGAGGCCGAGAAACTGGTCATGGGCGGGGTGAAGGAACTGCTGGTGATCTCGCAGGACACCAGCGCCTATGGCGTCGACGTGAAGTACGCCGAGCGCACCTGGCGCGGCAAGGCCTACCAGACCCGGATGAAGGCGCTGTGCGAAGGCCTGTCGGAGCTCGGCGCGTGGACCCGGCTGCACTACGTCTATCCGTATCCGCACGTGGACGAGATCGTGCCGCTGATGGCCGAGACCCGCGACGGCATGCCCAGGCTGCTGCCGTACCTCGACATCCCGTTCCAGCACGCCAGTCCGCGCGTGCTGAAGCTGATGAAGCGCCCCGGCGCGGTCGACAAGACGCTCGAACGCATCCGCGGCTGGCGCGCGATCTGCCCCGAGATCACCCTGCGCAGCACGTTCATCGTCGGCTTCCCCGGCGAGACCGAACGGGAGTTCGAGGAACTGCTCGACTTCCTCGACGAGGCGCAGCTCGACCGGGTCGGCGCGTTCGCCTACTCGCCGGTCGAGGGCGCGGCCGCCAACGCGCTGCCCGACCCGGTGCCCGAGGAGGTGAAGCAGGAGCGCCTGGCCCGGTTCATGGAGCGCCAGGCCGCGATTTCCGAAGCCAAGCTGGCGGCGAAGGTCGGCAGCGTGCAGCGCTGCCTGGTGGATGTGGTCGATGGCGACCTCGGGATCGCGCGCTCGATGGCCGACGCGCCGGAGATCGACGGCCTCGTGCAGATCCAGAACAGCCGCGAAGCCGGCCTGCGCCCCGGCGAGTTCGTGGACGTCGAGATCATGGGCAGCGACGAGCACGACCTGTTCGGCGAAGTCGTCTTCGACGATTGATCCCGGCATGGGGGCGAAGCGCCGTTTCATCGCCCCGCCGCGCGACGGCGTCGATCCGGCCTGCTTCGACCATCCGGTCCACGCCGGCTACGCCGCCCATCGCGACTGGTGCGTGTCCGCGGACTGGCCGTCGATCGACGCGCTGAACGCCGCGCTGCCGCCGCACGGTCCGCGGTTCGTCGCGCAGGACGCGACCCTGCTCGACGACGGCCTGCACTACGAAACCCGCATCGCCGAACGCCACGCCATCGCCACCCGGCCGGAGAACTGGCACGACCTGTTCAACGCGATGGTGTGGTGCCGGTATCCCTCTCTGAAACGCGCGCTCAACGCCCGCCAGTGCGCGCACATCGCGCGCATGGGGCCGTCGGCGCGCAACCGCGCGCAATACGCGCTGACCCAGTTCGACGAAGCCGGCGCCATCGTGCGGGTGCGCGATCCGGCGCTGCCCGCCGCCTGGGACCGGCACGACTGGCGGGCGCTGTGTCTCGATCGCGCCGACGCCTGGCGCAGCGGCGACATCGCGATCGCCGCCATCGTCGGCCACGCCCTGCTCGAACTCTCGCTGGCGCCGGCGCTGTTCCCGGTGGCGAAATGCCTGGTCGCGTTCGGCGAGGCCGGAGACGCGGCCTGCATCGCGCAGGTCGCCGCCGCGATCGATGCCGGCCGGGTGCTCGGCGACCCGCTGGAACTGCGGCCGCTGCCGCTGGCCGGCATCCCCGGCTGGCATCCGCGGCAGGACGACGCCTTCTACGCGACCGCGCCGTGCTTCCGTCCGGTGCGCCCGGGTCGCGCCTATCCTGCGCCGATCGTCCTCGGGTGAGCGCGCGGCCGTCGAGGCGTGCGGCCCTCGATGCGTGGCGGCGCGGATGTGCGTGGCCTCGCGCCGCCCCGGCCGACGTTCGAGGAGTCACGAATCGGCTTCCCGCCGCCATGGAGTCCGCCATGTCGTTTGCCCGCTGCGTTTGGCCCGCGCTGCTGCTGATCGCCGGCGCCGCCGGCGCCGACGACCGGGTCGCGCCGGTGATGACCGACGACACGCTGCGCCTGGCGTTGCCCGACGGCGCGCGGATCGAGGCGCGGCTGGACGGCGACATCAACGCGGACGGCCTCGCGGACGTGGTCGTGGTCGCCCGCAGCGACACCGATCGCGTGCTCAAGGCGTTCGCCGCCTACGCCAGCGAGACCGACAACGGCTTCGACCCGGTGGGCGAGATGCGGATGAGTTATTCGCCGCTGGCGAAGACGACGCTGCGCCTGCTGCACGGCGTTGTGATCGTGACCGACACCGACGGCGCCGCGACCGCGATCGACGCCACCTACCGCTTCCGCTTCGAGCGCCAGCCGGAGGCCCTCGGCCACGGCCGCATGCGCCTGATCGGCGACGACGTGCGCATGCACAGCCGCACGGGCGCGCACGAAAGCACCACGGTCAGCACCAACCGCCTCACCGGCGAACGCATCGTCCAGGTCGCCATGCCCGGTCCGAAGGGCGACGTCGAACAGCCGCAGAAGACGATCAAGGTCTCGTCCAAGCCGCTCTACATGGAGGACGCGCCGACGCCGGGGCAGACGCTGGAGACCGTGCGCTGACGGAGGCGTTCGCCGGGGGAGCCCCGGGCTGCGAGGCGGATCGCGGCGTCCGCGGCACGCCAAGCGCAGACCCCGCCCCCGGGATCAGGTCGCGGCGCCCTCGACGCCGACCAGCACCAGGCAGGCCGCCAGCGCTGCGACGAGCACCAGTTGCATCCGGTACTGCCAGCAAGCCGCCACGTGATCCGGGTCCGAGAGCGCATCGGCGCGCGGCAGATGACGCAGGTGGAACAGGTTAAGCACCAGTCCCAGCGGCGAGCCGCCGGCGCGCAGGCCCGCCAGCGCCTCCGACGACAGTCGGCCTGCCGCCATCGCCCTGCGAACCCGTCGTGCGAGCACGATGTCGTTGACGAACAGGGCCACGAACACGATCAGGGTGATGGCGGGCAGGGCGGTCATGGCGGCTGTTGTAGGAGGGGCACGGGTTGTTGCGTTCGGGCGGACGTGGCGTCGGTTTCAGTCGACGCGTCTGCGAGATGCCATGGCGCGCCACTTGCGCCATGCCCACAGGCACGCCCCGAACAGCAGGGTCAGCGCGATGGCGATGATCGTCACCAGCGCCGCGATGTTCGGGATGGGCAGACCCGTGCCGCCATGATAGAGCGCCGTGCCCTTGCCGCTCATCACACGCGTGACGATGGCGAACACGAAGCTCGCGATCGACAGCCCGAACAGCGTGTAGGCCGTGAAGCGGAAGAACCTGGAATCTTTCAGGGCCATGGGAGGTGTTCCGGTGCGGCCGGCGCACGCGCCTCGCGGCATGGGAGGCACGAAACCAATGTCGGGCGTCTCAACGGCGAGCCGGCGAATGCCTGCCAGCGTAGCCGAAACCTCGCGGCGCTGTCCCCGAGCCGCGGGCTTCGCAATCGCTGTCATTCCGCGCTGCAGGCGAGGGGCCTGCTTTCCCGGCCTTTCCGCAGTCCCTTCAGGCATCGGCAGGCGCGACCCGCCACAGCGCCGGCGCCACTGCGAAGAAAACGAGCGATGCGAGATAGACGCCGCCCGACACCGGGTCACGCGAGGCGATGTACTCGGCCGGCGAACGGGCGCCGAAGGCCCAGGCAACGCCGAGTTCCGCACCGACGAGCAGGCAGAAGGCCGCCATGCCCGCCGCCAAGCGACCGCCGCGACCGAATCCGGGATGCCGCTGCGCGAGACGGCGCGACGCCCAGACGATGACGGCGAGCATCACCGGCATCTCCATCAGTTCGGCGACGCGTCCCCCGAAGCGCGGGGCGAGGAGGGGAATACGGATGCAGGCCAGCGCGAAGCCGGCACCGAAGACCTGCAGGAAGTAGAGCGCGGCGGCGCGGAGGAGGGGCATGGGCGGCGTCAGGGCCGGCTGTCATAGGTGCCTCGGATCGTTGTCCGCTCGCCGTCGGCTTCGATCGTGACATCGACGCGATAGACCGCGCCGTCCTCAGCGCGCGCGATGCGCTTGCGCGGCAGCACGCGCACGATGACGCCGTCGCCCCGGTACGTACCCGCGTAGGTCACGTTCGGATGCGAGGCCCGCGATTGCCGCAACACGCGGTGGGTCTCGCCGTTGAAGCTGACGAAGGCGCCGTCCTCCGGCGCGCCGCAGCGATCGGTGAAGAACGCGATCGTCTGCCGGTGTTCGAGATTGCGCAGGCAGGTGGCACGGACGGCGGGATCCTCGTTCACCGCGCAGTAGCGCTCGTCGTAGGGACGATTCCCCGGTGTGCGTTCGGTGGTGATGGTCGCGGCGACGCAATCGCTGCCGGGGTCGTCGGTGGGGACGATGGCGGCAGAGGCGGTGGTGGTTGCAAGCAGAAGGAGCGCGGCGAGCGTCGCCTGCACCGGACGCGGAATCCGCATAAAGCGGCCAGATGGCATGGGTTCGTGTCCTGAAGTCTGCACTCGTCGCATATGGGAGTGGGCGTTGCCCGGTCGGCCGTCACGCGGTGCAGCGTAGCGCATCGGGCGTCTATCCGACGGCGGCGCACAGGTCCTGTCGCGACGCCCCCGCGCCCGGCGGCAGACCGAGGCGCCTTGAGTTCGGATCTCGACGACGATTTCGACAACCTGGACGACAGCATCGAAATCGATGGCGCCGAGTGCCGGTTTCATGTTTGCCGCTTCGTGGAGAACCGCTTCCGGCCCGAGAATTCACCCGACCCCGTGTCGGGGATGCGCCTGGCGCGTCACCGGGCGGAAGATGCCTTAGCATGTCGCAACCCCCGCAGAGGTCGACGCATGGAGACGAAGTCACCGCCGAAGGTATCGCCCAACAACCCGTGTCCATTCCTGCGTTCCCTCGTGGCCGAGGGGTTGCTCAGCGATCGAACCGCGACCATCGGCGACGCCACCCGGGCGATCGAGCAAGTCGCTGCAACGGGGCAGGGCAGTCCCGAGTTGCCGGCCTTGGCCATCCGGTTGATTGCGCTTCTCGCGAACGGCCTCGGTCCTGCGACCATCCTCGACAACGGCTTGCACGGCGTGAAGCTCAACAAGTTGAGGAACGGGCCCTTCGACAAGAAGGGCGCAGGATCACGAATCCTGGATGCCAAGGGAAAGGTGAACCTGGAAGAGCTTGCGCGGCTCAAGGAATTCGCCAGTCCAAAGACCAAGCCCAATGGCAGGAAGGAACTCGGCCTCGATGCAGAGGAACTGAAGGTGATGATGGACGCCAATTATGAAAGGGCGGCCGGACATCGTCGGTTGATCGACCGCCAGTTGATGAATGGCGAGTGGCCGATTCTGCTGGAGGTCATGGGCATCGATGGCAAAGACGGACGTTATCTGAGTCTGCGCGAAGTCAACACGCTGTTCCGGAAGCGCGCGCTGCCTGCGAGGATGAGGCGGCAGTTGAAGCGGTGACGAAAGGCGCGCGCCATTCGGCGCGGGCGCTTCAGGCGTAGGGGCACGAGGTACGTCTGCTGACCGCAAGTGACGTGCGTCGGTGCATGCGCGGCTATGAGACTGTTCGAACAATTGCTTCGAGCCTGATAAAAATGAACCTGACCCCTTATCGGCTGGGCGTTGACGCTTGCCGAGCGACGCGGCCACAACAAGGCTGTGGTGGCGCTGGAGAACAAGCTGGCCCGACGGCTGTGGGCGATGACCCGCGACGGCGCGTCGTTCGACGGCGATCATGTCAGTGCAGAGCCGGTCGTGCACTGACCCCAACGCCACCACTTCGACGCAAGACCACACGCAAGCTGCAGCACGATCACGATCATTACATCTGGCACGGTCCCGAAGCGGGTGACGCCGGTAACAATTCCGATCTTCAAGGTCGCTTGAACGATGGGCGCCGCTTCGCGACTTTCATGATGGCTCGAACACCGCACTGCGCGGCGTTCACCGAAAAGCCGGATACGCGAATGCAACCGCTCCGCGTTGCCGATGGTCAGGGTCGTTCAAGCAGACGACGAGCGGGGCTTGTGTCGGGAGTCCATACGTGAATTGTTAGACGTCATTTAAGCCCGTAATACTTCAGCAGCCCTTCTTTGATGACGTCGGTAGCAACCGTCAAGCCCATCTTCCAAGTGCCTGCGCCTGCCTTCTTTAGGTTGTTAAGAAGCCAATCTTTCACCTTCGGGCCCATTGGCTCACTTGTGTTCTCGGGCTTTTCAGAGGCCGCAAGCTCAACAAGTTCTTTCGCATCGTCCTCCGGTAGTCCAGCCTGTACGAGATATTGAGAAAATAAAGTCTTATTACCAGCATCGATGGAAACCGAAACGGTTGAGCCACCCTGAGCAGATACGGCCGTGTAATTGCCATATATGATTTGCTGAGCAATCTGAGTGGTGACGCCTGCCGTATTACCTGAGAGGTCACCAGAATTTGACAAGGTGACACCTGCCGCCTCCGGAACCGATTTCTCTATCTCGATCGTAAGTTCAAGAATGCGATTCATGACGGCGTGACGAATTGCAGCTAGAGATGCACGAGATATCGTTCCTGTTACCGAGTTGCAGGCATAGTCCTCGTATATCTTTCCCTGTAGTAGCAAGATCAGATCGGCGGCTTCAATTTGTAATGATCCGCCTTTCTTCGAGTTGGAAAGCAATTCATCAACTGCGGCGATGCTCTCCCTCATCTCGAAATGAGTCCAGCTTTCGCCAGCAAATTTTTCGATTAAGTATGGCGAAATAGGTGCATTCTTAATGCCTGAGCCAAATGGCCCTGAAAATGTGCCGTGATAGGCGACTCCGAGTACTCGATAGTCAGGAACCGCTACGCCTGCCGGATATCCCTCGGACTCATGCTTTATCCAATCGGCGAGCGGTTGGCTGCCAAGCCGAGCGGCCAGAAGTCGCAGCTTAAGCAGTATTGGTGCGATGTCAGACTGACCTTCAACAACCGCAGCTTGAATATCTGCCAAAAGCCCCATGTGTCTCCCCAATGACGTCTAACGCCTGAATTAAGCCGCGCCGCGAAGCGGCGTCGGCTTGAATGAACTGTTAGAAGGGGCTAGTAGGTTGCGTAAAGACTGCTGACGCATATGCCACATACGGTCCGTCCAATCTCTGCGCACTTCTTACGGGCGTCACTCTCTGTCAGACACGCAAAAATATTTCCTTGATTGTCTGAGGACTGCATCTTGTCGCAGATGGATAGCCTGCTAGATGTGCATTCGTATTCTGAACCGGGAGGATTGAACTGCCCCACAAAGAGATGTAGCTCTCCGGTGTCTTTGTGCTTTTTGAGTGTGTACGAATCCATATTCTTTGCTCTCCCTTCTAACTACGATTAGGCGCCAAATTGGGGTGTATCGCGCATTGTGTGCGGTGGCGCGGTAGGCGTCAATCATGAGGTTCTGCTGGGGAATCAATGAGTTGTCGCTCTGCTCGATGTTTTGCCGACTTGAATCATTGAGGGTGTTATCCAGTGGCGGCGCAGCATAACGCATCGATTTCGGCGTTATCCGGTACGAAAAGGCTGTGCCGAGCACATATTCGCACAATCGCTGCGATGGGGTTTGAGAGAAATCGCCAGCGAAAAGCAGATCCCTCGCTTCGATCGGGATGACAGCCGTGGGGGTGCGATATGGCGTGTTGCGGGCGCGCCGCGATAGCGGACGGCAATGGCCGCCGCCATCACCCATAAACAATATCGATAATAAAAAACCGCTGCATACCCCCCGGCAATTCCGCCTCGAATTCGTCGTCGATGCGTTTCTTCAGCATCGCGCGGGCGAGCGGGGAGTCGATGCTGATCCAGCCGAGTTTGGCGTCGGTCTCGTCGGGGCCGACGATGCGGTAGCGGCGGGTGTCGCCGGTGACGGCGTGTTCGACTTCGACGGTGGCGCCGAAGAAGACGGCGTTCGGGTCGCTGGGGGCGTCCTCGACCACGCGCAGGTACTGCAGGCGCTTGCCGATGTAGCGGACGCGGCGGTCGATCTCGCCGAGCTGTTTCTTGCGGTAGGTGTATTCGGCGTTCTCGGAGCGGTCGCCCTCGGCCGCGGCGGCGGCCAGGGCCTTGACCACTTCGGGGCGGCGCACGCGCCAGAGGTCGTCGAGTTCGGCCTTCAGGCGGTCGTGGCCCTCGCGGGTGATGAGGGCCGTGCTCTTTTCGCCGGGCGGACGCCAGCGCGACATGCGGCGGCCGTCAGCGGCGGCTGCCGCCGAACAGGCCGCCGAGGAGGCCGCGCAGGATCTGACGGCCGACCTGGCTGCCGACGGTGCGCGCGGTCTGCTTGGCCATGGTCTCGATCATGCCCTGGCGGCGGTTGGTGCCGAACACGGCGTCCTTCACCGCGTCGCCGAAGCCGTGGCCATCGTCCTCGGCGTCGTCCTGCGCGCGGGTGCGCGCGGGCGGGGCCTTGGCCTGTTCGGGCGAGGCCTCGACCTTCTTCACCAGCATCTCGGCGGCGGATTCGCGATCGATCCGGGTGTCGTACTTGCCGCCGACCGGGCTGCCGGCGCGGACCTGCGCGCGCTCGGCCTCGGTGATCGCGCCCATGCGGCAGCGCGGCGGTGCGATCAGCGTGCGCTCGACCGGCATCGGGATGCCCTTGTCCTGCAGCGTGGAGACCAGCGCCTCGCCGGTGCCGAGCTGGCCGATGGTGGCGGCGACGTTCAGGCCGGGGTTCGGCACGAAGGTCTCGGCGGCGGTCCTGACCGCTTTCTGGTCGCGCGGGGTGAACGCGCGCAGCGCGTGCTGGAAGCGGTTGCCGAGCTGGCCGAGGATCTCGTCCGGCACGTCGTCGGGGAACTGCGAACAGAAGTACACGCCCACGCCCTTGGAGCGGATGATGCGGACCACCTGCTCGATCCGCTGCTGCAGCGCCGGCGGGGCGTCGTCGAACAGCAGGTGCGCTTCGTCGAACACGAACACCAGCTTCGGTTTGTCGAGGTCGCCGACTTCCGGCAGGGTCTCGAACAGTTCCGACAGCAGCCACAGCAGGAAGCTGGAGTACAGCTTGGGCTTGAGGATCAACTGGTCGGCGGCGAGGATGTTGACCACGCCGCGGCCGTCGGTGGTGGTGCGCATCAGGTCGCTCAGTTCGAGCGCCGGCTCGCCGAAGAACAGGTCGGCGCCCTCCTGTTCGAGGCGCAGCAGCGCGCGCTGGATGGCGCCGATCGACTGGGTGCTGACCAGGCCGTAGCGGGTCGAGATGTCCTTGCGCTCGTCGGCGACGAGGCCGAGCAGGGCGCGCAGGTCCTCGAGGTCCAGCAGCAGCAGGCCGCGGTCGTCGGCGAGCTTGAACACGATGTCGAGCACGCCGGCCTGGGTGTCGTTGAGTTCGAGGATGCGACCGAGCAGGATCGAACCCATCTCGCTGACCGTGGTCCGCACCGGATGGCCGAGCTTGCCGTAGAGGTCCCAGAACACGACCGGGCTGGCCTCGTTGCGGTACTCGGGGTTGCCCATCATCGCCAGGCGCTGCTGGATCTTCTCGTTCATGGCGCCGGCGGCGGCGAGGCCGGCCACGTCGCCCTTCACGTCGGCCAGGAACACCGGGACGCCGATCCGCGAGAAGCCCTCGGCCAGCGTCGTCAGGGTCACGGTCTTGCCGGTGCCGGTGGCCCCGGCGACGAGGCCGTGGCGGTTGCCGAACTTCGGCTGCAGGTAGACGTTGCCGGACGTCTCGGTGGTGATGGCCTTGCCGACCAGGATGGGGTCCATGCGGAGTCCTCGGATGCGATCCGGGGATTTTATGCGGGATCGGCGGGCGTCGGGGCCGCGCCGGCGGCGATCGGTCCATGACCTTTCGCCGGTTGCCGCCCCGGCCCCCCGGGGCTACCCTGCCAGTCCACAGCAACCTCCCCCGTGTTCATGTTCCGATCCCCGTCCACCGGCGTGCGCCGCGCCCGCCCGATCGCTTTCCTGCGCTCCTGCCTGCCCACCTTCACGCTGATGCTGTGCTGCTGCCTGCCGGTCGCGCAGGCCCAGTCCAAGCGCGAGCGCGACCTGGACGCGCTGAAGGCGCGGATGACCGTCGCCGAGGCCCGCTACCGCGAAGCGCTGGTCAAGGTCGACAACAGCGACCCGGAGGGCATGAAGGAGAGCAACGCCGCGCTCGAGGACATGGAGGACGTGATCACGGCCTGCCTGAAGCTGAAGGGCTGCCCGATCTCCGAACTGCTGACCACCTACAAGCGCCTGCTCAAGGCCGACGTGGACGTGCGCGCCGCCGACGAGGACGCGGTGGGCGATGCGCCGCAGGGCCTGATCGACACCGAACTGGCCAGCGCCGACGTGCCCCGCGCCGGCGAGGCGGCCTCGCTGCTCAGCGCCGACGGCGAGCGGTTCGTGAAGATGGTGCAGGTCAACCCGGCGGTGCAGGCCGGCATCCGCCGCTGGCTGACCGACATGCGCGTGTCGCTGATCCAGTCGCACGAGAACTACCAGTACCTGCGGCCGCTGATGGCCCCGGCGTTCCAGCGCAACGGCCTGCCCGAGGCGCTGCTGTTCGGGATCATGGCCAAGGAATCCACCGGCCGCGTCCACATCGGCTCGCGCGCCGGCGCGGTCGGCCTGCTGCAGTTCATGCCCTCGACCGGCCGCCGGTTCGGCCTCGGCCCGGACGGCACCGGCTTCGACACCCGCTACGACCCGAAGATGTCGTCGGAGGCCGCGGCCGCCTACCTCAGCGAGCGCTACGCCGAGTTCGGCAACAACATCGAGCTGTGGCTGGCCGCCTACAACGGCGGCGAGGGCCGCGCGCTGCGGGTCTACCAGGGCACCGGCGGCCGCAGCTTCTGGGACGGCGACGTGTACGACCAGTTCCCGGCCGAGACCCGCGACTACGTGCCGATGGTGATCGCCGCGGCGTGGCTGTACCTGCATCCCAAGGAATACGGGCTGACCTTTCCGAAGGTCGACGCCAGGCCGGTGCAGTTCCGGCTGCAGCGCCCGGCGTCGATCTACGAGCTGACGATCTGCCTCGGCAACGGCGGCACCCGCGACGGCTTCATGCGCGCGCTGCGCAACCTCAATCCGCGCTACGAGGCCGACGCCTGGATTCCCAGCGGCACCGTGCTCAACGGCACCGCGAAGATCGCCGGCCTCTACCAGCGCTACTGCATCCAGGGCGAACGCTACGACCTGGCGAAACGCCTGGTCGGCAGCGACGCCAGTTCGGCGGTGGTGCGGGTCGGGGCGATCGAGGCGGTGACCGCCACCGCCAGCGGCGAGGACGGCACCGCGCTGCCCGAGGGCGCGGCCACGCCGCCGAAGTCCGCCACATCGAAGCCTACCGCCTCGAAGCCGCAGGAACGACCGCAGCCCAGACCGGTGCGCCGCCACCGCGTCGCCCGCGGCGACACCCTGATGTCGATCGCGCGCAAGTACGACTGCAGCGTGCCCGAGCTGGCGAAGGCCAACGGCCTCAAGGCCCCGCGCTACACGGTCCACGCGGGCCAGCAGATCGTGCTGCGCGGCTGCGGGGACTGAACGCCCGCGACCGGGTCGCCGCGGTTTGGTGGCGCGCGATCAGGCGCGTCTGGTCAGGGCTGACGGGTCAAGGCTGGGTGATCAGGGCCGGGTGATCAGGGCCGCGTGACCAGCGCCGCAGGGTCCAGCGCCGACAGATCGATCGCCGCCAGCTTCCACTGCACCAGGTTGCGACGCTCGAACACCAGCGTCGCCGGCAGGGCGGGATCGCCGGCGAGGTCGCATTGCACGGTGAAGGTCGAGAAGTCCTGGTAGCCCATGCGCAGATGCCAGTCGCCGGTGGCGATGCCGCCGTTGGTCGGCGCGGGCGTGGAAGCAGAAGAGGAAGCGGAAGCTGAAGTCGCGTCCGTCGGGGCCGTCCCGGTCGTCGTCGCCCCGGCCGGCGACAGCGCGTCGCGGCCGGCGAACAGGGTCGCGATCGCGGTTTCGGAGGTCAGCGCGTCCACCCACGGCGCCGAGGTCGAGGCCAGCAGGTTCGCGCCGAGGTCGCGCCAGCCGCCGTTGCCGTCGCCGAGCCGGCGTCGCATCGCATCGGCCAACTGCGACTTCAGGTTCTCGCGCAGCGCGGGGAAGTCGATGTGCCGCGCCACGGCCGCGGCGTCGCCGCGTTCGGCGGCATGGCGCATGGCGTTGACGGTGAGGTAGGGCGCGGCGGCGACCCAGGCCAGCAGGCCGAGGACGCCGACGATGAGGGCGATGCGGACGGGACGGGACATGGGCGCTCCTGCGTCGCGGGACGACGCAGGAGTGTAGACCGCGACCGCGGCCGCCGCTGCGCGGTCAGCCGTTGACCGTGCCCATGCTCCATTCCGGATAGCGGGTGCCGGCGATGGCGTGTTCGGCCAGCACCGCATCGATCCGCGCGCGTTCCTCGGCGGTGAGCGCGATCCGCGCCGCGCCGGCGTTCTCGTCGAGCCGGGCGATGCGGCGGGTGCCGGGGATCGGCACGATGTCCTCGCCCTGGTGCAGCAGCCACGCCAGCGCGAGCTGTGCGGGCGTGCAGCCGCGGGTCCGGGCCAGTTCGGTCACGGCATCGACCAGCGCCCGGTTCTGCGCCGCGTTGTCGGCCTGGAAGCGCGGGTTCTGCCGGCGCCAGTCGTCCGCGGCCAGGGTGTCGGTGGCGGTGATCGCGCCGGTCAGGAAGCCGCGGCCCAGCGGGCTGTAGGGCACGAAGCCGATGCCCAGCTCGCGGCAGGTCGGCAGGATCTCGGCCTCGACATCGCGGGTCCACAGCGAATACTCGGTCTGCAGCGCGGCGATCGGATGCACCGCGGCGGCGCGGCGGATCGTCGCCGGGGCGGCCTCGGACAGGCCGAGGTGGCGGACCTTGCCAGCCTCGACCAGCCGCGCCATCGCGCCCACGGTCTCCTCGATCGGCACGGTGCGATCGACCCGGTGCTGGTAGTACAGGTCGATGCAGTCCACGCCCAGCCGCTGCAGGCTGGCGTCGCAGGCGGCGGCGACGTATTCGGGGCGGCCGTTGACGCCGAGGAAGGCGCCGTCGGGGCCGCGCACGTTGCCGAACTTGGTCGCCAGCACGATCTCGCCGCGGCGCTCGCGCAGGACCTTGGCCAGCAGCTTTTCGTTCTCGCCGACGCCGTACATGTCGGCGGTGTCGAGGAAGTTCACGCCGATGTCGAGCGCGTGGTGGAGCACGGCGAGGTTGGTCGCCTCCTCGCTGGGCCCGTAGAAGTCGGACATGCCCATGCAGCCCAGGCCGAGGGCGGAAACGACGAGGCCCTGGCGGCCCAGGGTGCGGCGGGGGAAGGCGGTGGTCGTGGCGTCGGTCATGGCGTCGGCTCGGGTGGGGGAGGGTGGACGCATGCTGCGCCCGGACCGGCCCGGGCGGTTAGCGCGATCCTCGCCGATGCTTGCCCGATCCTCCGCGGGCGCGCCCCGAGGCTTGGCGTCGCGGCGACCGGGTGGATAATGCCGGTCGTCGAAGAAGCCGGGAAACACCATGGAATCCAGCCGCTTGCGCCGCGTCGAGTCGGGCATGGACGAGGACGCGCTGCGCGTCGAACTGGCGGCCCGGATTGCCGGATTGTCGGCAGCGGACGGCGTCCACCCGACCGGGCTGCCGGGCGTGGCCGGGATCCGCATGAGTTCGCCCTCGGGCACTATCCCCGCGGTCTACCACGCCTCGCTGTGCATCGTGGTGCAGGGCCGTAAGCAGGCGCTGTTCGATGGCCGGACCTATCTGTACGACCCGCTGCACTGCCTGCTGGTGTCCACCAGCCTGCCGATCGGCGGCCGCATCCTCGAAGCCTCGCCCAGGCGGCCGTACCTGTGCCTGCGCATCGACCTGGACCCGCGGATCGTCGACGAGGCGCTCCCGCAGCTCGGCGCGGAAGCGCCCGCGCGCGAAGCCGACGACCCGCAGCGGCTGATGCTGGCGCGCACCTCGCCGGCGCTGCTCGATGCCGCGCTGCGGCTGCTGAGACTGTGCGACGAGCCGGCGACCGCGCCGCTGCTGGCGCCGCTGGTGGTGCGCGAGATCCACGTGCGCCTGCTCGCCGGCGAACTGGGGCCGCGGCTGCGCGCGGTGTGCGAGGTCGACGGCCCGCTGCGCCGCGTCGGCGGCGCGCTGGCGCTGCTGCGCGAGCGCTATGCCGAACCGCTGCCGGTCGAGGCCCTGGCCGAAGCCGCGCACATGAGTCCGTCGGCGCTGTACGCGCACTTCCGCGAAGTCACCGGGCTGTCGCCGCTGCAGTTCCAGAAGCGGCTGCGCCTGCAGGAAGCGCGCCGGCTGATGCTCAGCGACGGCCTCGACGCCGCCGCCGCGGGGCATCGGGTCGGTTACGAGAGCCCGTCGCATTTCAGCCGCGAATACCGGCGCCTGTTCGGCGCGCCGCCGCGCCGCGAGGTGGCGTCGGCGCACGCGGCGGACTGACGCCGGGCCCCGGCGTCGCCGCCGGCGCGATCAGGCCGGGAACTGCCGCCGCATCGCCTGTTCGTCGACGTAGTGGTTCTGCACGAACACGTCGCCCTCGGTGCCCTTGCCGAGGTTGCGGTAGGTGTCGAAACCGAGTCCTTCGTCCTGATCCCAGGCGATGGTGTCGCCCACGTCCAGCGCCCATTCGTCCGGGACTTCGACGATCGTGTATTCGCCGTCGCCGGTGCGGATGGCGATGGCGGCCTGCTCCCGGTCGATGATGGCGATGGTCCCCTGTCGGCTCATGCGTACGCTCCCTGTCGTGTGCGCCGTGCGTGGCGCGCGTCCCGTGCGATCGAAGCCGCACGGCATCCCTGGCGCGGCGTCGATGCCGCGTTTCCACACGTTACGAGAGAGCCTGCGAATCGATCAATCCCGCACGACTGTCACAAGTGACAGGTTTCGATCGCCGCGCGGAAGTTCGTATCGGTTGTGCGACGTGGTTCACGTCCGCGATGCGAGGCGCTGCCCCAGTCGCACCGGGCGTTCGGCCTGCAGGGCCGGATCGAGCGCGGCCACGCCCGGCGGCAGCAGCACGATCACGGTCGAGCCGTAGTTGAAGCGCGCCATCTCGGCGAAGCGCTCGAGGACGATGCCCTTGCCGCGCCAGTCCTTGCGCGTGATGCGGTCGCCGTAGGCGGGGATTTCCACGCCGCTCCACACCGTCTCGACGCCGGAGACCAGCAGCGCGCCGACCATCACCAGGCACATCGGCCCGAAGTCGGTGTCGAAGTGGCAGACCAGGCGTTCGTTGCGCGCGAACAGCCGCGGCACCGAGGCCACCGCGTCGGTGCCGACGCTGAACAGCCGCCCGGGCACGTGGACGGTTTCGCGCAGGGTGCCGGTCCACGGCATGTGCACGCGGTGGTAGTCGCGCGGCGACAGGTAGACGGTGGCGAACAGGCCGTCGGCGAACGGCGCCGCGGCCTCGGCGTCGCCCAGCAGCTCGGCCGCGGTGTAGGACTGGCCCTTGGCCTGGAAGATGCGGCCGTCGCGGCGGCCGCCGGCGGCGTCGCCCAGCGGCACGATCGGCCCGCACTGGCTGATGTGGCCGTCGGCCGGCATCAGCAGGCTGCGCGGATCGGGGTCGGCGACGCGGGCGCCCGGCTTCAGCGCGCGGGTGAAGAAGGCGTTGAACGTGGGGTAGGCGGTGCGGTCGGGTTCGGCCGCCTCGTCGAGGTCGACGCCGAACTTCCGGGTCACGGTGTCGATCAGCCACTGCTTGACCGCGCGGTTGCGCGAGTAGGCCAGGCGCCGCGCCAGCGACGACAGCAGCCGGTGCGGCAGGACGTAGGTCAGCGCGGTGACCGGACCCATCAGCCGCCCGCCTTCGACGGCGCGGTCGCGGTCAGCGCGATCAGGTCCTCGGCGATGGCCCTGGGTTTCAGCGGCGGCTGGATGACGCCGGCCATGCGCCCCTGCGGGTCGAGCACCACCACGCTGGCCGAGTGGTCGATGGTGTACTGGTCGGCGGGCGCGCCGTCGCCCAGCGGGACCTTGGCGAACACCAGCGACAGCGAGCGGGTGAAGTTCTCCAGCGTCGGGATGTCGGCGGTCGCCGCCAGGGTGTCCTTGTGGAAGCCGTGGGCGTACTCGCCGAGGCGGTCGAGCGTGTCGCGCTCGGGATCGACCGACACGAACAGCACCCGCGGCCGGGTGGTGTCGGGCAGCGTCTCCCAGCGCTTCTGCGCCTGGGCCAGTTCGGCCAGCGCGGTCGGGCAGACGTCGGGGCAGAAGGTGAAACCGATGAAGACCAGCGTCCAGTGGCCGCGCAGCTCGCCCGGCTGCAACTGGGTGCGATCGGCTTGCTGCAGGGTGAACGGCGGCAGGGTGCGCGGGGTGTCGAGCAGGCGGACCGTCTGCAGGACGGGGCCGGCGGCCGTCTTCGGCCGGAACGCAAACTCGGCGGCGACGAGGCCGGCCGCGGTCGCCAGCGCGACGATGAGGATCAGCAGGGTGGTGCGGTTGAACATGCGAACGGTCGCCCGGAAGGCCGAAAAACCCGGCCATGATAACCCTGCGACCGCTATACTTCGCGGTCCTCCCCGCAACGCCGACGCCCCCGCGCCCCGCCATGACCGACGAGCTGCAGACGATCATCGACCTGATCCGGTATGGCGCCAGCCGTTTCAACGCGGCCGGGCTGACCTTCGGCCACAGCTACGACAACGCCCTCGACGAGGCGACCCAGCTCGTGCTGCACGCCCTGCACCTGCCGCACGACCTGCCGCCGGTCTACGGCCAGTCGCGGGTGACGCTGGCGGAGAAGGAGGACGTGCTCAAGCTGTTCCTGCGCCGGATCGAGGAGCGCATCCCGGCCGCCTACCTGACCGGCGAGGCCTGGTTCGCCGGGCTGAGCTTCAAGACCGACCCGCGCGCGCTGGTGCCGCGCTCGCCGATCGCCGAACTCATCGAGGCCGGCTTCGAGCCGTGGCTCGGCGGCCGCGACGTCCACCGCGCGCTGGACCTGTGCACCGGCTCGGGCTGCATCGCGATCGCGATGGGCCACCACAACCCCGACTGGCACGTCGACGGCGTCGACATCAGCGACGATGCGCTGGCGCTGTCGGCCGAGAACAAGGCCCGCCTGCACGCCGACAACGTCCGCTTCCTGAAGTCGGACCTGTTCGCCGGCCTGCAGGGCGAGCACTACGACCTGATCGTCACCAATCCGCCCTACGTCACCAACGACGAGACCGACGCGCTGCCGCGGGAGTACGCGCACGAGCCCGAACTGGGCCTGCGCGCCGGCGACGACGGCCTCGACCTGGCGCTGCGGATCCTGCGCGACGCCCCGCTGCACCTGACCGAGGACGGCCTGCTGATCTGCGAGGTCGGCGAGTCCGAGCGCGCGCTGACCCGGCTGCTGCCGGAACTGCCGCTGGCCTGGGTCGAGTTCAAGGTCGGGCAGATGGGCGTGTTCGTCGCCGAATGCCGCGACCTGGTGACCTACAACGGCCGCATCCGCCAGCTCGCCGACGCGCGCGACCCGGCCCTGCGCGGCGGCGCCCCTGCCGCGGCGGCCTCCGCCGGCCTGTTCTGAGGGCGGCGCGCGTGAGCAACTCCTTCGGCCGCCTGCTCCGCGTCACCACCTTCGGCGAATCGCACGGGCCGGCGATCGGCTGCGTGATCGACGGCTGCCCCCCGGGCCTGGCGATTTCGGAAGCCGAATTCGCGCACGACCTCGAACGCCGCGCCACCGGCCGCAGCCGCCACACCTCGCAGCGGCGCGAGACCGACGCGATCGAGATCCTCAGCGGCGTCCACGAGGGCCGCACCACCGGCACCCCGATCGCGCTGCTGATCCGCAACACCGACGCGCGCAGCAAGGACTACAGCGACATCGCCGCGCAGTTCCGCCCGGCGCACGCCGACTACACCTACTGGCAGAAGTACGGCCACCGCGATCCGCGCGGCGGCGGGCGCAGCAGCGCGCGCGAGACCACGATGCGCGTCGCCGCCGGCGTGATCGCGAAGAAGTGGCTGGCCGAGCGCCACGGCGTGACCGTGCGCGGCCATCTCTCGCAGCTCGGCGAGGTGCTGCCCGACGCCGCGCCGGGCGCGTTCGACTGGGGCGTGGTCGAGACCAACCCGTTCTTCTGGCCGATCGACGCCCAGGTGCCGGCGCTGGAGGCCTACATGGACGCGCTGCGCAAGTCCGGCGATTCGGTCGGCGCGCGGGTCACGGTGGTCGCTGACGGCGTGCCGCCGGGCTGGGGCGAGCCGATCTACGGCAAGCTCGACGGCGATCTCGCCGCGGCGATGATGTCGATCAACGCGGTGAAGGGCGTGGAGATCGGCGACGGCTTCGCCTCGGTCGCGCAGAAGGGTTCGTTCCACCGCGACGAGATGACCCGCGACGGGTTCCTGTCGAACCACGCCGGCGGCATCCTCGGCGGCATCAGCAGCGGCCAGCAGGTCGTGTGCTCGGTCGCCTTCAAGCCCACCTCCAGCCTGCGCCTGCCCGGGCGCGGCATGAACGTGCTGGGCGAGGAGGTCGAGGTCGTCACCACCGGCCGCCACGACCCCTGCGTCGGCATCCGCGCCACGCCCATCTGCGAGGCGATGATGGCGCTGGTGCTGATGGACCAGGCGCTGCGCCATCGCGCCCAGTGCGGCGACGTGGGCGAGGTGTCGCCGCGCATTCCCGCCGGCATGCCGACCCCGAAACGATAGCGGCGCGCCGCCGGTTACGCCCCCCACAGGCAGCGACGCGCCGCAGCGAAAGTAGATGCCCCACCCTCCCTTTTTTTCGTAGGAGCGACGTCAGTCGCGCCCCCCCGGTTCCAGCGGCGACGCCGCCGGCGATTGGTGACCGAGGTTTGCGACCGTGATCGACGGCCGCGTCGCGACTCGCGTCGCTCCTACGCCCCACATTTCAGGTGAAACCAGCATGAGCAGGCAATTCAAGGTGGCAGTGGTCGGCGCGACGGGCGCCGTGGGCGAGGTGATGCTGTCGATCCTCGCCGAGCGCAAGTTCCCGGTCGGCGAGATCGTGGCGCTCGCGAGCGAGCGTTCGGCCGGCGAGTACGTGAAGTTCGGCGACGACGAGGTGATGGTGCGCGACCTCGCCACCTTCGACCCGGCCGGCGTCGACATCGCGCTGTTCTCGGCCGGCGGTTCGATCTCGAAGGAATACGCGCCGAAGTTCGCCGCCGCCGGCGCGGTGGTGATCGACAACTCCTCGGCCTTCCGCTACGACGACGACGTGCCGCTGGTGGTCAGCGAGGTCAATCCCGACCAGGTCAGGAACCGGCCGCGCGGGATCATCGCCAACCCGAATTGCTCGACCATGCAGATGCTGGTCGCGCTGGGCCCGATCCACCGCAAGGTCGGGATCGAGCGGATCAACGTCGCGACCTACCAGTCGGTGTCCGGCGCCGGCCGTTCCGGGCTGGAGGAACTGGGCAGGCAGACCGCTGCGCTGCTGAACTTCCAGGAGGCGGTGCCGGAGCGCTTCCAGGCCCAGATCGCCTTCAACCTGATCCCGCACATCGACGACTTCCAGGACAACGGCTTCACCAAGGAGGAGATGAAGCTGGTCTGGGAGACCCGCAAGATCCTCGGCGACGACCGCATCCAGGTGAACCCGACCGCGGTCCGGGTGCCGGTGTTCTACGGCCACTCCGAGGCGGTGAACGTGGAAACCCGCGAGAAGATCTCCGCCGAGGCCGTCCGCGCCCTGCTGGAGACGGCCCCGGGCGTGGAGGTGGTCGACGAGCGCAAGCCCGGTGGCTACCCGACCCCGGTCACCCACGCCTCGGGCCGCGACCCGGTCTACGTCGGCCGCATCCGCGAGGATTTCTCGCACCCGCGGGCGGTGAACCTGTGGATCGTCTCGGACAACATCCGCAAGGGCGCGGCGCTCAATGCGGTGCAGATCGCCGAGCTGGTCGCCGCCGAAGGCTGAGGACCGACGTTGCACCGGACCCGGAGACCCGGCTACAGTCTCCGGGTCGTGTCAGGGGACGAGCGTGATCAATCACTTGCGGATCACAGTTAGCGCGCTACTCGCACTGGCGTTCGCCTTCGCGGCGGCGCCGGCGTGGGCGCTCGGGCTGGGACAGATCAAGGTGCTGTCCCAGCGCGACCAGCCGTTGCTGGCCGAAATCCCGGTCATTTCCGCCGATCCGTCCGAACTGGAGGCCCTGCAGGCCCGGTTGGCGTCGCCGGACACCTTCGCCCGGGTCGGCCTGGCGCCGCCGGCGGGGATCGTCTCCGACCTGCAGTTCGCCGTGGCCCTCGACGCCCGCGGCCGGCCGGTGGTGCGGGTCACCAGCGCCGCCCCGGTGGCGCAGCCGCTGCTGACCTTCCTGCTGGAGGTCGACTGGGGGCAGGGGCGGCTGGTCCGTGAGTATTCCGCGCTGATCGACACCCCGCAGACCGCGGCCGCGCCGGTGCAGCCGCCCATCCAGGAAGCCGCGGTCGACCCGGTCGACGTGGTGATCCGTCCGCCGGAGCCGGCGCCGGAACCCGAGAATCCGCTGACCGCCGAGGCGCCGAAGCCGGTGCCGCTGCCGGCCGCCAAGCCGACGCCGCCCCCGGCGCCCAAGCCAGAACCCGACGTGCTGCAGGCGCAGGCCCCGGTGCCGGTGCCGCTGTCGCCGCCGGCCGAGAGCGAAGTCGCGGCCGCCGCCCCGATCGAGGTGGTGTCCGACGCGCAGACCCACGAGGTCAGGCGCGGCGAGACCCTCAGCGGCATCGCCGCCGGCCTCGGCGGCGGGCACACGCTCGACCAGACCCTGGTCGCGCTGCTGCGCGCCAATCCCGAGGCCTTCATCGGCGGCAACGCCAACCGGCTGCGCGCCGGCGCGGTGCTGCGCATCCCGGATGCCGCCGGCATCGATCGCTACTCGCCGGAGGAGGCCGCGCTGGTGATGCGCGAGCAGACCGTGCAGTGGCGCGCGGGCCGGGCGCTGCCGCAGCCGCCGGCGGTGGTCGGCGCCGCGCCCGGGGACGCCGTGGCGACGACGCCCGCTAAGACGGCGGGCGCGTCGCGCGCCGCACGCGGCGCCGCGCAGGCGCGGCTGGAGATCGTGCCGGCGTCCGGCGACGAAGCGAAGCGGGCAGGACAGCGTTCCGGCGTGAGCGCCGGAGGCGAGGGCGAGATGGTGCGAGAGCAGCAACTGCAGGAAACGAAAGAGGCGCTGTCGGCGCGCGACGCCGAAGTGCAGGAACTCAAGGCGCGGGTCGCCGAGCTGGAGCAACTGCAGCAGAAGCAGGCCCAGTTGATGGAGATGAAGGACAGCGCGCTGGCCTCGGCCGAGCAGAAGCTGGCCGCCCGCCAGGCCGCGGCGCCGGAGGCGACGGCCGGGCTCGGTCCGTGGATCGGCGCCGCGGGCGGCCTGGTGCTGCTGGCCCTGGTCGCGGTGTGGTGGATGCGCCGCCGCGCGGCGGCCGCGTCGCCGGCGGCCAGGCTGGTGTCCGGCTTCGAGCCCCCGACCGGCGAGACGCGCGAGGTCGATGCGTTCGTGGCCGAAGACGCGGCGACGTTCGCGGACGAGGCCAGGGACGGGGCCCGGGACGCTGCCGACGACGACGCGGCGCCCGATGTCGCGTTCGATCCCGCACCCGGCGTCGCTGCGCCGGCCGCCGCCGGTTTCGCCGACGCGGCGCGCACGCCGCCGCCGGCAGAAGCCTCCGCGCCGACGCCCGCACCGTCGCCCGCACCGTCGCCCGCACCGTCGCGGCTGGACCCGCTGGCGCGCGCGGTGCCGACCTGGCACTCGGGCGGGGTCGAGGTGAGCCCGCTGAATTCCGCCCCGCCCGGGCAGGGCCGGCTGGACCTGGCCAAGGCCTACCTCGAGATGGGCGACCGCGACACCGCGCGCAGCCTGCTGCAGGAAGTCGCCGCCCGCGGCGACACCCTCGGCGTCCGCATGGAAGCCGAACGCCTGCTGCAGGGCCTGCGCTGAGGGCCGCTTCCGCGGCGTCCGACTGGCGGGATCGACGATGCGCTACGCCCTCGGCGTCGAATACGACGGCAGCGACTTCCACGGCTGGCAGCGGCTGACCGCGCACGGCGAGGACGGCGGCCCGCCGACCCTGCAGGCCGCGCTCGAAGCGGCGCTGTCCGGCGTCGCCGATCATCCGGTCGAGACCGTCTGCGCCGGCCGCACCGACGCCGGGGTCCACGCCGAATGCCAGGTGGCGCATTTCGATTCCGACGCCGTCCGCGACCCGCGCGGCTGGATGCTCGGCACCACCGCGCGGCTGCCGCCGTCGATGCGCATCCGCTGGTGCGCGCCGGTGCCGGACGATTTCAGCGCCCGCTTTTCGGCGCGCGCCCGCCGCTACCGCTACCGCCTGCTCAACCACCAGGTGCGCCCGGCGCTCGGCCGGCAGTGGCTGGCCTGGGACCGTCGCCCGCTCGATGTCGCCGCGATGCATCGCGCCGCGCAGCAGTTGCTGGGCGAACGCGACTTCTCCGCCTTCCGCACCGTCCACTGCCAGGCCGCGCACGCGCGCCGCGAACTGCAGCGGCTCGACGTGACCCGCGACGGCGAGATCGTCACCTTCACCGTGCAGGCCAACGCCTTCCTGCACCACCAGGTGCGCAACATGGTCGGCTCGCTGCTGGACGTCGGCGCCGGCCTGCAGCCGGAGGCGTGGATCGCCGAGGTGCTCGAAGGCCGCGATCGCACTCTGGCCGGACCGACCGCGCCGGCGCAGGGGCTGGTGTTCGTCGGCCCGCTGTATCCGCGCGACTGGCCGCTGCCCGCGGAGGTGCTGTTCGATGCCTGATGCGTTCCGTTTCCCGCTGCGCACGCGGATGAAGTTCTGCGGCATGACCCGCGTGGACGACGCGCTGGCCGCCGCGGCGCTGGGCGTGGACGCGATCGGCCTGATCTTCGCCGCGCGCAGCAGGCGCCGGGTCGACCCCGCGGCGGCTGCGGCGATCCGCGCCGCGCTGCCGCCGCTGGTCGATGCGGTCGCGCTGTTCATGGACAACGACGCCGACGAGGTCCGCGCGACGATCGAGCGCGTGCGCCCGAGCCTGCTGCAGTTCCACGGCAACGAGGACGACGCCTTCTGCGCCGGGTTCGGCCTGCCGTACCTCAAGGCGGTCGCGATGGGCGGCGAGGGCGAGCGCGCCGACACGCTGTGCGCGCGCTGGCCGCGGGCGGCGGCGTTCCTGTTCGACAGCCACGCGAAGGGCGAGGCCGGCGGCAGCGGCCGCACCTTCGACTGGGCGCGGGTGCCGGACGACTTCGCGCGGCCGTTCCTGGTCGCCGGCGGACTGACGCCCGACAACGTCGCCGAAGCCATCCGCGCCACCGGCGGCTGGGGTGTGGACGTGTCCAGCGGGATCGAGGGCGACGTGCCCGGGGTCAAGGACCTCGCCCGCATGCGCTGCTTCGCCGACGAAGTGCGCCGCGCGGACGCCGCGCGCGCCTGACCCGCGACAACGGCTCAGCCCGGCGCCAGCGCCTGCCGCAGCCAGTCCGCGAGACGCGCGATCCGCGGGTCCGCGTTGCGCTTCGCCGCGCACAGCACCCACTGCGCGTCGGTGTCGACGAACCCCCAGGGCGCGATCAGCCGGCCGCTGGCGAGGTCCTCGGCCACCAGCGGTTCCGGTGCGATCGCGACCCCCAGCCCGGCCGCGGCCGCTTCCAGCAGGTAGTACAGCCGGTCGAAGCGGGTGCCCATCTGCAGCGTCGCCGGGTCGAGCTCGATCCGGGTCGCCCATTCCTGCCACGCCTGCGGCCGCGAAGCGGTGTGCAGCAGCGCGTGCGCCGCGATCGCCGACGGCGGCGCGCCGCGCAGCGCGTCGGCGCCGGGCCACAGCGGGCTGACCACCGGGCCGATGCGTTCGGTCGCCAGCGCGTGCACCTGCCAGTCGGCGGGCCACGGCGGCGTGGCGATCATCAGCGCCGCGTCCAGCCCGGCGAGGCGGGCGTCGGGGCGACTTTCGTTCGCCGACAGGTGCAACGGCAGGTCCGGGCACTCGCGGGCGAGGCGCTCCAGCCGCGGGATCATCCAGCGGGCGAGGATGCTGCCCGGGCAGCCCAGCACCAGCGGCGCCTGCTGCGGTCCGCGACGCAGGTCGGCCCAGGCGCGGCGCAGGGGATCGAGCGCGTCCGCCGCCGCCGCGTGCAGGCGGCGGCCGGCCGGGGTCAGCGCCAGCCCGCGACCCTCGCGGACGAACAACGGCGCGCCCAGCGCCTCCTCGAGCTGGCGCAACTGGCGGCTGACCGCGCCGTGGGTGACGTGCAGTTCGGTCGCGGCGCGGCTGACGCTGTCCAGCCGGGCGACGGCCTCGAAGGCGCGGAGGGCGTTGAGCGGGGGCAGGTCGCGGGCCATGATCTGTGAACTTTACTCACAGGTCGTGTTGATTTCATGCCTTATGTCGATCCGGAGCCTGCGCTAAAGTGAGGGATCGCCGGCCGCCGTGGCCGTTGCGCGACTCCTTCAGGCGACTCGCCGTCATGCTCGACAACAAACCTGCGACCCCGACCGACTTCAACGCCTTCCCCGACGCCGAAGGCCATTTCGACCGCTTCGGCGGCCGCTTCGTCGCCGAGACCCTGATCGGCCCGCTGCAGGCACTGGCCGCGGCCTACGACGCGGCCCGGGTCGATCCCGAGTTCATCGCCGCCTTCGACAAGGACCTCAAGCACTACGTCGGCCGGCCCAGCCCGATCTACCACGCCGAGCGGCTGAGCGCGAAGGTCGGCGGCGCGCGCATCCTGCTCAAGCGCGAGGACCTCAACCACACCGGCGCGCACAAGATCAACAACACCATCGGCCAGGCGCTGCTCGCCGCGCGCATGGGCAAGCCGCGGATCATCGCCGAGACCGGCGCCGGCCAGCACGGCGTCGCCAGCGCCACGGTCGCCGCGCGCCTCGGCCTGGAATGCGTGGTCTACATGGGCGCGACCGACATCGAGCGCCAGAAGATCAACGTCTATCGCATGAAGCTGCTCGGCGCGACCGTGGTGTCGGTGACCAGCGGCTCGGCGACGCTCAAGGACGCGCTCAACGAGGCCATGCGCGACTGGGTGACGAACGTCCACGACACCTTCTACATCATCGGCACCGTCGCCGGCCCCGACCCGTACCCGCGCATGGTCCGCGACTTCAACGCCGTGGTCGGCCGCGAGGCCCGCGCGCAGATGCTGGCCGACTACGGCCGCCTGCCCGACGCGATCACCGCCTGCGTCGGCGGCGGCAGCAACGCGATCGGCATCTTCCACGCCTTCCTCAACGACCCCGGCGTGCGCCTGGTCGGCGCCGAGGCGGCGGGCGAGGGCATCGCCACCGGCCACCACGCCGCGTCGCTGGCCGCGGGCCGCCCCGGCGTGCTGCACGGCAACCGCACCTACGTGCTGTGCGACGACGACGGCCAGATCATCGAGACCCATTCGATCTCCGCCGGCCTCGACTACCCGGGCGTCGGCCCCGAGCACGCGTTCCTCAAGGAGCGCGGCCGCGCGGACTATGTGGGTGTGACCGACGCCGAGGCGATGGAAGCGTTCCACCTGCTCGCGAAGACCGAGGGCATCCTCCCGGCGCTGGAATCCAGCCACGCCGTCGCCCAGGCGATGAAACTCGCCCGCGACCTGCCCAAGGACGCCCTCGTCCTGTGCAACCTGTCCGGCCGCGGCGACAAAGACGTGCACACCGTCGCCGCGCGGGAAGGGATCGTGTTCTGATTCCTGCATCGTAGGAGCGACGTCAGTCGCGACCCCGCGCCGCCGCTCCCTCGCATCGCGCCGAACGCCCCGCCCCGCATACCCGCTTTCGTCGCAGTCCGTTGTTCCGTTCGCTTGCGGCTCACGCCGCTCCTGCAAGCCGTTCCGCTCGGTCGCGGCTTGCGCCGCTCCTACAAACAGCAAGAAGCCTCGCTTCCCATGACCCGCATCGCCCCCCGCTTCGCCCAGCTCAAGTCCGCCGGCCGCAAGGCCCTGGTGCCGTTCCTCACCGCCGGCGATCCGTCGAAGGAAGCGACCGTGCCGGTGATGCACGCGCTGGTCGCCGCCGGGGCCGACGTGATCGAGCTCGGGGTGCCGTTCTCCGACCCGATGGCCGACGGACCGACCATCCAGCGCAGTTCCGAGCGCGCCTTGGCGCGGCATGCCGGGCTGACGTTCGTGCTCGACGCCGTGCGCGAATTCCGCGCGACCGACGCCGCTACGCCGGTGGTGCTGATGGGCTACCTCAACCCGGTCGAGATCCGCGGCTACGCCCGCTTCGCCGCCGATGCCGCCGCGGCCGGGGTCGATGGGCTGCTGCTGGTCGACCTGCCGCCGGAAGAGGCCGACGACCTGCGCGCGGCGATGCGCGAGCACGGCCTGTCGCTGATCCTGCTGGCCTCGCCGACCACGCCCGACGCCCGGCTCGATCGTCTCTGCGCCGACGCCGAGGGTTACCTCTACTACGTCAGCTACGCCGGCGTGACCGGCGCCGATCGCCTGGACGCCGGCGACGCCGGCGCGCACCTGGCGACGATCCGCGCCCGCGCCGGGGCGCCGGTGGTGGCCGGGTTCGGCATCAAGGACGCCGCCAGCGCCGCGGCGATGGCGCGTTCGGCCGACGGCGTGGTCGTCGGCAGCGCGCTGGTCGCGGCGCTGGCCGACGCGACCGACGTCGCCGACGCCCAGGCCCGCGCCCGGACGTTCCTCGCCCCGCTGCGGGCCGCGCTCGACGCCGGCTGAGCGCCCGGCCCATCCCCGGGATCCTGCCATGACCCTGCGCAAGCGTAGGGGCCGTTTCCTTGTGGATCAAAGGCTTGCCGGCGATGGCGGCGTCGCCGCGGCCTGATAGACTTGCGAGCCGGTCGAGGAGCGACCGGATCCCGTCCCTCTTCACCGGAAAGGTTTCCACGCATGTCCTGGCTCAAGAAACTGATGCCCGCGAGCATCCGCACCGACACCAATGCCGCGCGCAAGCGCAGCGTGCCCGAAGGGCTGTGGGAGAAGTGCGAAGGCTGCGGCGCGGTGCTCTACCGCCAGGAGCTGGAGGACAACCTCGAAGTCTGTCCGAAGTGCGGTTTCCACGGCGCGATCCGCGCCCGCCGCCGGCTCGGCGCTTTCCTCGACGCCGGCAGCGGCATCGAGATCGCGCCGGAACTCGGCCCGGTCGACGTCCTCAAGTTCAAGGACCAGAAGAAGTACTCCGACCGGATCAAGGCCGCGCAGAAGAACACCGGCGAGCGCGACGCGCTGATCGCGATGGAGGGCGCGCTGCGCGGCCGCCCGATCGTCGCCGCCGCGTTCGACTTCGCGTTCATGGGCGGCTCGATGGGCTCGGTCGTCGGTGAGCGCTTCACCCGCGGCGTCGAGCGCGCGGTCGACCTGCGCGCGCCGTTCGTGTGCTTCTCCGCCAGCGGCGGCGCGCGCATGCACGAGAGCCTGTTCTCGCTGATGCAGATGGCCAAGACCTCCGCCGCGCTCGGTCGCCTGCGCGCGAAGGGCCTGCCGTACATCTCGGTGATGACCAACCCGACCACCGGCGGCGTGTCCGCGTCGTTCGCGATGCTGGGCGACGTCAACATCGCCGAGCCCGGCGCGCTGATCGGCTTCGCCGGCCCGCGCGTGATCGAACAGACCGTCCGCCAGACCCTGCCCGAAGGGTTCCAGCGCCCCGAATTCCTGCTCGAGCACGGCGTGCTCGACCAGATCTGCGACCGCCGCGAACTGCGCGAACGCATCGCCCACCTGGTCGCGCTGCTGATGAAGCTGCCGGAGCCGGAGGACGAGGCGGCGGAAGCCTGAGCCCGCGTCCCGTGCGTCGCACGTGGTACGGGCCGCGGAAAGGCGCGTCATCCTCGCGAACGCGGGGGCCCACGTCCGGACGCCGATTCGCGTCGGGTCCTCGCATTCGCGAGGATGACGGCATCGGCTCGTCTTTTCCGTCTTGACGACATCAAGACCACATACGCTTTGGGGCGTTTCTCGATGAGCAGAAAGTATTTCGGCACCGACGGCATCCGCGGACGCGTGGGCGAGGGCCCGATCTCGGCGGACTTCGTGCTGCGGCTGGGCAACGCCTACGGCCATGCGCTGCGCGAGGCGGGTATGCGCCCGGACGCGCGCGCCGGCGGGCAGTGGCGCAAGCCGCTGGTGGTGATCGGCAAGGACACGCGCATCTCCAACTACATGTTCGAGGCGGCGCTGGAGGCGGGGCTGGTCGCCGCCGGCGTCGACGTGCAGTTGATGGGCCCGATGCCGACGCCGGCGGTCTCGCATCTCACCCGGTCGCTGGGCGCGGACGGCGGCATCGTCATCAGCGCCTCGCACAACCCGCACTACGACAACGGCATCAAGTTCTTCTCGGCCGAGGGCGAGAAGCTCGACGACGCCACCGAACTGGCGATCGAGGCCGCGCTCGACAAACCGTTCTCGACGGTGCCGTCCGACCAGCTCGGCAAGGCGGTGCGCACCCGCGACGCGATCGGCCGCTACGTCGAGGCCTGCAAGGGCTCGGTGCCGCGGCGGTTCGACCTCGGCGGCATGCGCATCGTCGTCGATTGCGCCCACGGCGCGACCTACCAGGTCGGTCCGCTGGTGCTGCGCGAGATGGGCGCGCGGGTCGAGGCCATCGGCGTCGATCCCAACGGCCTGAACATCAACGACGGCGTCGGCTCGACCCATCCCGAGGCGCTGGTCGAACGCGTGCGCGAGACCGGCGCCGACCTCGGCATCGCCTTCGACGGCGACGGCGACCGCGTGCTGTTCGTCGACGGCGCCGGCCAGGTGCGCGACGGCGACGATCTGCTGTACGTGCTCGCCACCGACTGGAAGGACGGCGGCCGCCTGCGCGGGCCGGTGGTCGGCACGCTGATGACCAACTACGGGCTGGAGCGCGCCTTCGCCGAGCGCGGCATCGAATTCCTGCGCACCAAGGTCGGCGATCGCTACGTGCATCAGGCGCTGCTGGAGCGCCAAGGCATCCTCGGCGGCGAGACCTCGGGCCACCTGCTGTGCCTGGATCGCGTGAGTTCCGGCGACGGCATCGTCAGCGCGCTGCAGGTGCTGGAAGTCCTGCGCCGGCGCGGGCTGAGCCTGCAGCAGTTGCTGGCCGGGTTCGGCAAGGTCCCGCAGAAGACCGTCAACGTGAAGGTCGCCGCCGGCAGTCGCCCGGCCGAGGCCGAGAGCGTCAAGGCCGCGCTGGCCGCGGCGCAGGCGGCGGTGCAGGGCAGGGGGCGCGCGTTCCTGCGCCCGTCCGGCACCGAGCCGGTGGTCCGGGTGACGGTCGAGGCCGACGACGCCGGCCTGATGCAGGCGACCCTCGACCGCCTGGCCGACGCGGTCCGCGCCGCGGTTTGAGCGCGGTCCTTGACCACGCTCAAGCCGGCGCCGGCCGCGGTCGCGCAGACTCCCACGCCGGACCGGGACGGGCCTCGCCACCTGCCGGCGGACCGCCGGCCGGGCGATAATCCGTTCCCAACGACAAGCACGCGCATTCCACAGGACGACACGACGTCATGAGCGACCAGCCCTACATTCCGACCCTCGACATCCGCCGTTTCACCGCGCCGAAGGACAGCGCCGACCGCGACGCCTTCGTCGCCGAACTCGGCGCCGCCTATCGCGAGTGGGGCTTCGCCGGCATCCGCGGCCACGGCATCCCGCAGGACCTCATCGACGGCGCCTACGACGCCTTCGTCAAGTTCTTCGCCCTGCCCGAGGCCGTGAAGAAGCAGTACCACATCGCCGGCGGCGGCGGCGCCCGCGGGTACACCGCGTTCGGCGTCGAAACCGCCAAGGATTCCAAGCATTTCGACCTCAAGGAGTTCTGGCACGTCGGCCGCGAGCACCGCGACGAGAAGTACGCCGACGTGATGCCGGCGAACGTGTGGCCGGCCGAGGTGCCGGAGTTCCGCGAGCGCGCGCTGGCGCTGTACGGCGCGCTCGACGCGCTCGGCGCGCGGATGCTGTCCGCGCTCGCGCTGGGCCTGGGCCTGGACGAGGGCTACTTCGCCGACAAGACCGACAACGGCAACTCGATCCTGCGCCCGATCCACTACCCGCCGATCACCACCGACGACGTGCCGAACGTCCGCGCCGGCGCGCACGAGGACATCAACCTGATCACGCTGCTGGTCGGCGCCAGCGCCGAAGGCCTGCAGGTGCTGTCGCGCAAGGGCGAATGGGTGCCGTACACCGCCGCCGCCGACACCATCGTGGTCAACATCGGCGACATGCTGCAGCGCCTGACCAACCACGTGCTGCCCTCGACCACCCACCGCGTGGTCAACCCGCCGGGCGACAAGGCCCGCCAGCCGCGCTACTCCACGCCGTTCTTCCTGCACCCGAATCCGGATTTCCTGATCGACGTGCTGCCGAACTGCGTCGGCGCCGACAACCCGAGCCGCTATCCGGAGCCGATCACCGCCCAGGGCTACCTCGAGGAGCGCCTGCGCGAGATCAAGCTGAAGTGATGGCGGCGCGTCGCCCTTCGGCGACGCAAACCGCGGCTCAAATGCCAAGGGCCGGCAGCGATGCCGGCCCTTTCGCTCGCTGCGCGGACGGCCGCGACGTTCAGCTCGCCATCCAGAAGAACACCGCCGCCATGCGCTTGGTCTCCAGGGTGTCGCCGCAGTAGCGGGTGGCGCTGTGGATCAGGTTGCTGTGGTACAGCAGCATCGTGTTGTAGCGGTAGGGCATCACCAGATCCTCGACGAACGAATCCGGCGGCACGAAGCGCGTGCCCAGCGCCTCGACCAGGTTGGCGTGCGGCGGCGGCGCGATGTTGCCGCCGCGCTGGCCCATCGGCAGGCGCTGCCGGTAGAACGCGGTGCCGCAGTCGGCCGGCACGTTCGGATTGAGGTACAGCACCGCGGCGAACTTGCACATCTTCCGCGAATCGGTGTGCGGTCGCGGCTCGCACTCGTCGCGGCCCACCACCTGGATGCAGTTGTGGTTGAGCCGCGCGTTGTCGTCGCCGGTCTCGCCGACCCACAGTTTCTTCATGCCGGTGGCCTGCTTCACCTTGGCCTCGACGATCGCCAGTTCCTCCGGTTGCAGGCCCGGGATCACGCGCAGGCCGGGCCAGCTCTCCGGCTTGTGCGGATAGCCCTCGATCCAGTCGGTCCGCTGCAGGGTGCGGCTGCGCACGGCGTCGGGGTCGGGCAGGACGTCCTCGATCAGCCAGTAGTCGCGGCCCGGGGTGGGCTTGCGGTAGGGCAGGACGGGCAGGCGGGGCGGGGCGGGCGGGAAGCGTGCGTTCATGGCGGACGACTCTACCGGATGCCCGGCGCCGGGCGTCGGCCGGCCTCGGGTCCGCCGGGCGGCCCGGCGTCAGTCGGCATCGCGGAATTCCTTGCTGCGGCTGCCCACCAGCGCCCTGGCGACGGCGTCCGGCAGGTATTTGGACGCCGCGGCGATCGCCCGGTTGGCGCCGCCGGTGACCAGCCGGGTGCGGCCGCGCTCGACCGCATCGATGCCCTGGCGGGCGACGCTGTCGGCGTCCAGCCACAGCCAGCCCGGCAGCTTCGAGACCCGTTCGCGCATGCCGTTGACGTCGTGGAATTCGGTGTAGGTGAAGCCGGGGCAGAGCGCGCAGACGTGGACGCCGCGGTCCGCGACCTCCAGCGCCAGGCATTCGGAGAAGCGGATCACGAAGCTCTTGGCCGCGCCGTACAGGGTGTGCCCGGCCGACGGCGGCACCAGCCCGGCCAGCGAGGCGACGTTGAGGATGCGGCCGTGGCCGGCGGCCTCCATCGCCGGCAGGAACCGGTGGGTCAGCTCGCAGACCGAGGTCACCAGCACCTGCAGGAAGTCGGCATGGGTCTTCCAGTCGGCCGACAGGTAGCGGCCCGGCACGCCGTAGCCGGCGTTGTTGACCAGGTGCGCGACGTGCAGGCCGCGGTCGAGGATCGCCGCCTGCAGCGCCGCCGGGGCCGCGGGGTCGGCGAGGTCGGCGGCCAGCACCGTCACCGCGACCCGGTCCCCGAGTTCCGCCGCCAGCGCCTGCAGCCGGTCGGCCCGGCGCGCGGTCAGCACCAGCGGCACGCCGCGGCGCGCGTATTCGCGGGCGATCGCCGCGCCGATGCCGCTGGACGCGCCGGTGATCAGGGCGTGGCCCGGGGACTGTGCCTGCATGCGTGTGGCTCCTTGGAAGGCGGCCGCAAAGCTTAGCCGGGAGGACGGGGCGGGGGATCGGCTATCCTGTTGCCCCTCGTCCTGGAGTGCGTCATGCGTCGCAAGATCGTCGCCGGCAACTGGAAACTGCACGGGTCCCGCGCCTTCGCCGCCGACCTGGTCGGCGCCATCGCCGCCGGGGTCGAGGGCCGCCACGGTCCGCCGGACGTGGTCGTGCTGCCGCCGCTGCCCTACCTGGGCGGCCTGGTCGCCGGCTTCCCGGCGAGCGGCATCCAATTCGGCGCCCAGGACGTCAGCGCCAACGAGAAGGGCGCCTTCACCGGCGAGGTCTCGGCCGCGATGCTGGTGGACATCGGCGCCCGCTACGGCCTGGTCGGCCATTCCGAGCGCCGCCAGTACCACGCCGAGACCGATGCGCTGGTCGCGCGCAAGTTCCAGGCCGCCAAGCATGCCGGGCTGGTGCCGATCCTGTGCGTGGGCGAATCCCTGCACGAGCGCGAGGCGGGGCAGACCGAGTACCGGATCGAGACCCAGTTGGCGGCCGTGTTCGAACTTTGCGGCCCGCAGGCGCTCCAAGGGGCGGTGGTCGCGTACGAACCGGTCTGGGCGATCGGCACCGGCAAGACCGCCACCCCGGCCCAGGCCCAGGCGGTCCACGCCTTCATCCGTGGCGAGGCCGCGGCCCGCGATGCTACAATTGCCGGCTCGCTGTCCATCCTGTACGGGGGCAGTTGCAAGCCGGACAACGCGGCCGAGCTGTTTGCGCAGCCGGACGTGGATGGCGGATTGATCGGCGGCGCCTCGCTGGTGGCGGCCGATTTCCTCGCCATCGTCGCGGCCGCCCGGGCCTGATCGCCGCGCGGTCGCCCGGTCGGACGCACGGCCCGACGACCCCATTCCGATAGGCACCCACCGCATGATGCTGTTCCTGAATGTGATTTACGTGCTGATCGCGATCGCCATGATCGCGCTCATCCTCCTCCAGCGCGGCGCCGGCGCGCAGGCCGGTTCCGGCTTCGGCGGCGGCGCTTCGTCGACCGTCTTCGGCGCCCGCGGCGCGGCCAGCTTCCTGACCAAGAGCACGCGCTGGCTGGCGATCGCCTTCTTCGGCATCAGCCTGTACATGGCCTGGTACGCCGCGCACGGCGGCAAGCCGCAGGCCGGCGCCGAACAGGATCTCGGGGTGGTCTCGTCCGCCGCGACGCCGAAGCCGGCGACGCTGCCGACCGCGCCCGCCCAGCCGGCGCCCGCGCTGCCGACCGCGCCGGCCCAGTCCGCGCCGGTCGCGCCGACGCCGGCGGCCCCGGCGCCGTCGACCCAGCCCGTCGCGCCCGCGCCGGAAAAGCCCGCGCAGCAGGGCGGCTGAGCCGGCGCTTCTCTTTCCGACGGAGCGCGTCGCCGCGCCCGTCGATCCCGCGACGCATCGCAACGCGGGCGTCGCGGCCCCCGCGAACCCGCATCGCCGGCGTTCGCGACGCAACAAAAAGGTGCGACTTTCCTTTCGCATCCTTTACAATAGTCCGGCTTCGCGTCCCGCTCGGCGCGGAGCCGCGGATTTGCCCAGGTGGCGGAATTGGTAGACGCACTACCTTGAGGTGGTAGCGACTTAGGTCGTGGGGGTTCGAGTCCCCCCTTGGGCACCACAACTTCGCGGCGGCACGCAGGCGCATCGTCCCCTTCCGGGGCGCGTCCGGCGAACGGGCGCCCCCGCAACTCCCAACGCCGAGAGAACACACGCGTGCTGGCCGAATATCTGCCGACCCTGCTGTTTCTGATCGTTGCCGCCGGTATCGGCATCGCCCTCATCGTCATCGGCAACGTCCTCGGCCCCAAGTGGCCGAACGCCGAAAAACTCTCGCCCTACGAGTGCGGCTTCAATGCGTTCGAGGACGCGCGCATGCGCTTCGACGTGCGCTACTACCTCATCGCCATCCTCTTCATCGTGTTCGACCTGGAAATCGCCTTCGTCTACCCGTGGGCGCTGGTGTTCCGCGACCTCGGTGTGCTCGGCCTGGTCGAGATGGGCGTGTTCCTCGGCCTGCTGCTGATCGGTTTCGTCTACGTGTGGAAGAAGGGAGCCCTGGAATGGGAGTGATCCAGACCGTCCAGAAGGTCGCGGACTTCGCGAACAACCCGATCCCGGAAGGGCGGGTCGACGACATCCTGCGTCCCGAGAGCCTGCTCGCCACCGAGGGCAACCCGCTGCTCGAACAGGGCTTCGTCACCACCAGCATGGACGTGCTGTGGAACTGGGCGCGCACCGGCTCGATGTGGCCGATGACCTTCGGCCTGGCCTGCTGCGCGGTCGAGATGATGCACGCCGGCGCCGCGCGCCTGGACCTGGACCGCTACGGCGTGGTGTTCCGCCCGTCGCCGCGCCAGTCGGACGTGATGATCGTCGCCGGCACCCTGGTCAACAAGATGGCCCCCGCGCTGCGCAAGGTCTACGACCAGATGCCCAACCCCAAGTGGGTGATCTCGATGGGCAGTTGCGCCAACGGCGGCGGCTACTACCACTACTCCTACTCGGTGGTGCGCGGCTGCGACCGCGTGGTGCCGGTCGACGTCTACGTGCCGGGCTGCCCGCCGACGGCCGAGGCGCTGGTCTACGGCATCCTCCAGTTGCAGAAGAAGATCCGCCGCGGCACCAACTTCGGCGACAACAAGCAGGGCGTGTACTGAGATGCGCGAGACTTCCCAGGCTTTCGCCGAGCGCCTGCGCGCGCGCTTCCCGGGCGCGACCGTCGAGGTCGCCGAGCCGCGCGGCGAGGTCGGCATCGTGTTCGCCGCCGCGCAGTGGCACGACGGCTGCCGCGCGATCCGCGACGAGTTCGGCTTCGAATCGCTGATCGACGTCTGCGGGCTCGACCTGCTCGGCTACGGCAGCGACGAGTGGGACACCGACGTGTCCTCCGAAGGTTTCAGCCGCGGCGTCGAAGGCCGCAACGTCGGCCGCTTCAAGTACGGCGAAGCGCCGAGCCGCCAGGTCGCGCAGCCGGTCGCCGAGGCGTCGATGCCGGCGCCGGCGCGCCGCTTCGCCGCGGTCGCGCAACTGCTGTCGGTGCAGCACAACCGCCGCCTGCGGGTGAAGGTGCTGGCCGAGAACGACGACCTGCCGGTCGTGGCCTCGCTGACCGACCTGTGGCCGATCGCCAACTGGTTCGAGCGCGAGGCGTTCGACCTGTTCGGCATCGTGTTCGAAGGCCACCCGGACCTGCGCCGCATCCTCACCGACTACGGCTTCGTCGGCCATCCGTTCCGCAAGGACTTCCCGCTGATCGGCAACGTCGAGGTCCGCTACGACGAAGAGAAGAAGCGCGTCGTCTACGAACCCGTCACCTCGGTCGAGCCGCGCGTCGGCGTGCCGCGCGTGATCCGCGACGATGCCCGTTACGCCACGGCCGCCGGCGAACAGCAGGCCCGCAAGGCGGAGGCCTCGAAATGACCACCGCGCACCAGGCCCACGAGGCCTTCGCCAGCAACGCCGCCGAGGCGAAGCAGGAAATCCGCAACTACACGCTGAACTTCGGCCCGCAGCACCCGGCCGCGCACGGCGTGCTCCGCCTCATCCTCGAGATGGACGGCGAGATCGTGCAGCGCGCCGATCCGCACGTCGGCCTGCTCCACCGCGGCACCGAGAAGCTGGCCGAGTCCAAGCCGTTCAACCAGTCGATCGGCTACATGGATCGCCTGGACTACGTGTCGATGATGTGCAACGAGCACGCCTACGTGCGCGCGATCGAGACCCTGATGGGGATTGAGGCGCCGGAGCGCGCACAGTACATCCGCACGATGTTCGACGAGATCACCCGCATCCTGAACCACCTGATGTGGATCGGCTCGAACGCGCTCGACCTCGGCGCGATGGCGGTGTTCCTGTACGCCTTCCGCGAACGCGAAGAGCTGATGGACGTGTACGAGGCGGTGTCCGGCGCGCGCATGCACGCGGCCTACTACCGTCCCGGCGGCGTCTACCGCGACCTGCCGGAGAAGATGCCGCAGTACCGCGAATCGCCGTGGCGCAAGGGCGGCAAGCTCAAGCGCTTCAACGAGTGGCGCGAAGGCTCGATGCTCGACTACCTCGACGCCTTCACCGACGATTTCCCCCAGCGCGTCGACGAGTACGAGACGCTGCTGACCGACAACCGCATCTGGAAGCAGCGCACCGTCGGCATCGGCGTGATCCCGCCGGAGCAGGCGCTGGCCTGGGGCATGACCGGCCCGATGATCCGCGGCTCCGGCATCGCCTGGGACCTGCGCAAGAAGCAGCCGTACGCGAAATACGCCGAGGTCGACTTCGACATCCCGGTGGGCGTCAACGGCGACTGCTACGACCGCTACCTGGTGCGTGTCGCCGAGATGCGCGAGTCGAACCGCATCGTCAAGCAGTGCGTGAAGTGGCTGCGCGCCAATCCCGGCCCGGTGATGCTCGACAACTACAAGGTGTCGCCGCCCAGCCGCGAGTCCATGAAGGACGACATGGAAGCGCTGATCCACCACTTCAAGCTGTTCAGCGAAGGCTACTGCGTGCCGGCCGGCGAGACCTACAGCGCGGTCGAAGCGCCGAAGGGCGAGTTCGGCTGCTACCTGGTCTCCGACGGCGCCAACAAGCCCTTCCGCGTGCACCTGCGCGCGCCGGGCTTCGCGCACCTGTCGTCGATGGACGCGATCGTGAAGGGCCACATGCTGGCCGACGTGGTCGCGATGATCGGCACCTACGACATCGTGTTCGGCGAAATCGATCGCTGAGGACGCACCCAGAATGAAAGCGACCGGAAATTTCGAAGCCTGCCGCAACGTCGACCCGATGGTCGCGTTGACCGACAAGACGCGGGCCCACATCGACCACTGGCTGGCCAAGTTCCCGCCCGACCGCAAGCGTTCGGCCGTGCTCCAGGGCCTGCACGCGGCGCAGGAACAGAACGGCGGTTGGCTGACCGACGAACTCATCGCCGCGGTCGCGAAGTACCTCGACCTGCCGCCGGTGTGGGCGTACGAGGTCGCGACCTTCTACTCGATGTTCGAGACCGAACAGGTCGGGCGCAACAACGTCGCGTTCTGCACCAACATCAGTTGCTGGCTCAACGGCGCCGAAGACCTGGTCGCGCACGCCGAGAAGAAGCTCGGCTGCAAGCTGGGCGAGTCCTCGGCCGACGGCCGCATCTTCCTCAAGCGCGAGGAGGAATGCCTGGCCGCCTGCTGCGGCGCGCCGATGATGGTCATCAACGGCCACTACCACGAGAAGCTCACGCCCGAGAAGGTGGACGAGCTGCTCGACGGTCTGAAGTGAGGCAGGACGACGAGATGGCAGACCATCACTCCCACGCCACCGGTCCCGTCGGCCCCGCGCCGCAGGAGCACCAGGTCGTCTACACCACGCTGCATTTCGACAAGCCGTGGTCGTACGAGAACTACCTCAAGACCGGCGGCTACAGCGCGCTGCGCAAGATCCTCGAAGAGAAGATCCCGCCGGAACAGGTCGTCGAGATGGTGAAGGCCTCCGGCCTGCGCGGCCGCGGCGGCGCGGGCTTCCCGACCGGCCTGAAATGGAGCTTCATGCCCAAGGGCGCCGGCATGCAGAAGTACATCCTCTGCAACTCCGACGAATCCGAGCCCGGCACCTGCAAGGACCGCGACATCCTGCGCTTCAACCCGCACGCGGTGATCGAGGGCATGGCGATCGCCTGCTACGCGACCGGTTCGACGGTCGCCTACAACTACCTGCGCGGCGAGTTCCACCACGAGCCGTTCGAGCATCTGGAAGAAGCCACCGCCGAGGCCTACAGGCACGGCTGGCTGGGCAAGAACGTGCTCGGTAGCGGCGTCGACATCGACATCCACAATGCGCTCGGCGCCGGCGCCTACATCTGCGGCGAAGAGACCGCGCTGATGGAGTCGCTGGAAGGCAAGAAGGGCCAGCCGCGCTTCAAGCCGCCGTTCCCGGCGAACTTCGGCCTGTACGGCAAGCCGACCACGATCAACAACACCGAGACCTACGCGTCGGTGCCGGCGATCATCCGCAACGGTTCGGAATGGTTCCTCAACCTCGGCAAGCCGAACAACGGCGGCCCCAAGGTGTTTTCGGTGTCGGGCCACGTCAACAAGCCCGGCAACTACGAGATCCGCCTCGGCACCTCGTTCGCCGACCTGCTGGCGATGGCCGGCGGCGTGCGCAACGGGCACAGGCTCAAGGCGGTGATCCCGGGCGGCTCCTCGATGCCGGTGCTGCCGGGCGAGACGATGCTCGGCCTGACGATGGACTACGACAGCATCCAGAAGGCCGGTTCGGGCCTGGGCTCGGGCGCGGTCATCGTCATGGACGAGACCACCTGCATGGTCCGCGCCTGCCAGCGCATCGCGCGCTTCTACTTCAAGGAAAGCTGCGGCCAGTGCACGCCGTGCCGCGAAGGCACCGGCTGGATGTACCGCATGCTCACCCGCATCGCCGAGAAGCAGGCGACGATGGACGACCTCAACATGCTCAGGGCCGCGGCCGGGCAGATCGAGGGCCACACCATCTGCGCCTTCGGCGAAGCCGCGGCGTGGCCGGTGCAGGGCTTCCTGCGCCATTTCTGGAACGAATTCGAGTACGCGATCGTGAACAAGCGCTTCCTGGTCGATGACCAGCGCGCGGGCGCCGTCGTCGGGGAGGTGGCCGCATGAGCACCGAGACCACGGCCCCCGCCGCGCCGGTCGTGCCCGAGGGGCACGTCGGCATCGAGATCGACGGCCGCGCGCTGTTCGCGCCGAAGGGCTCGATGATCATCCAGGCCGCCGACAAGGCCGGCATCCCGATCCCGCGCTTCTGCTACCACGAGAAGCTGCCGATCGCCGCGAACTGCCGCATGTGCCTGGTCGACGCCGAGATGGGCGGCCGTCCGATGCCCAAGCCGCAGCCGGCCTGCGCCACCCCGGTGGCCGACGGCATGAAGATCTTCACGCGCAACGAGAAGGCGCTGAAGGCGCAGCGCAACGTGATGGAGTTCCTGCTGATCAACCATCCGCTCGACTGCCCGATCTGCGATCAGGGCGGCGAGTGCGAACTGCAGGACCTGTCGCTGGGCTACGGCCGCTCGGTCAGCCGTTTCGCCGAGCGCAAGCGCGTCGTCGCCGACGAGGACATGGGGCCGCTGGTCGCCACCGAGATGACCCGCTGCATCCAGTGCACCCGCTGCGTGCGTTTCACCGCGGACATCGCCGGCACCTACGAACTCGGCGGCATGCAGCGCGGCGAGAACCTGCAGATCGGCACCTTCGACGGCAAGCCGCTGACGACCGAACTTTCCGGCAACGTCATCGACGTCTGCCCGGTCGGCGCGCTGACCAACAAGGTGTTCCGCTTCCGCGCGCGCCCGTGGGAGCTGGTCGCCCGCGAGTCGCTGGGCTGGCACGACGCGCTCGGCAGCAACCTGTTCCTGCACGTGCGCCGCGGCGACGTGCTGCGCACCGTGCCGCGCGACAACGAGGCGGTCAACGAGTGCTGGCTGTCGGATCGCGACCGCTATTCGCACCAGGGCCTCTACGCCGACGACCGCGCGAAGAAGCCGATGATCCGGGTGGGCGAGGGCGGCGAGCCCGAGGCCTTCCGCGAGGCGAGCTGGGACGAGGCGCTGACGAAGGCCGCCGAGATCCTGTCCGCGCACCGCGGCGACGACCTGGGCGTGCTCGCGCACCCCGCGACCTCGAACGAGGAGGGCGCGCTGCTCGCGCGCCTGGCCGATGCGCTGGGCACCGGCAACCTCGACCACCGCATCGCGCAGCACGACCTGTCCGACGGCGCGGTCGCCGAAGCCTTCGGCATGGCGGTCGCCGACCTCGAAGCCGCGGACGCCATCGTGGTCGTCGGCTCGAACCTGCGCCACGAAGTGCCGCTGCTGCACCAGCGCCTGCGCAAGGCGGTCAAGCGCGGCGCGAAGATCCACGTGGTCAATCCGGTCGACTTCGACTTCGCGTTCGCGATCGCCTCGAAGACGATCGTGCCGCCGTCGCAGCTCGCCTCGGCGCTGTCGAACCTGAAGCTCGACGGCGCGACCCGCGCCGCGGTGATCGTCGGCGCGGTCGCGGAGACTTCCGCGCACGCCGCCGCGATCCGCCGGGCCGCGGCCGCCTTCGCCGCCGCCAACAACGCGGCGGTCTGCCGCATCCCGCAGGGCGCCAACGCGCTCGGCCTCGCGCGCATGGGCGTGCTGCCGACCGCGCGCGACGCCCAGGCGATGCTCGCCGACGCGCGCAAGGCCTACGTCATCTACGGCATCGAACCGGGTCTCGACTTCGCCGACCAGGCCCGCGCGCTGAAGGCGCTGGGCGCGGCGAAGGTCGTGGCCTTCAGCCACTACGCCTGCCGCTCGACCCGCAACGTCGCCGACGTGATCCTGCCGATCGGCGGGCTGCCCGAGATCGAGGCCACGCTGACCAATCTGGCCGGCGCCGACCAGCGCACCGTCGCCGGCGGCAAGCTCCCGGGCGACGCGCGTCCGGGCTGGCGCGTGCTGCGCGCGCTCGGCGGCGCGCTCGGCGCCGACGGGTTCGCGTTCGCCGATCTCGCCGACGCCGGCCTCGCGCCGCGCGTCGTGCAGGTCGCCGCGTCCGCGGCGCAGCCGCAGGCGGGCGAGGGGCTCGAGCTGGCCGTATCGCAGGCCATCTACCGCGTCGACGCCACCGTGCGTCGCGCCGCGGCGCTGCAGTCGCACCCGCTCAACGCCGGCCCGCGGCTGGTGCTGCACTCGGCCGACGCCGCGGCGGCGGGCGTGTCGGAAGGCGCGATGGCGAAGCTCGACAACGGCGTCGGCACGGCGACCCTGCCGGTCGTGGTCGACGATCGCGTCGCCCGCGGCGCGGTGTGGGTCGAAGCGGGCTACGGCCCGACGGCGGCGCTCGGCGCCGGCCGCGTGCGCGTGACGGGGGTGGTCTGATGGAGATGCTGTTCGACCCGCTGCGCGACTGGCTGCTGGCGCTCGGCCCGACGGTCGGCCCGCTGCTGTGGATCGTGCTGAAGATCCTCGCGGTCGCGGTGCCGGTGATCGTCTCGGTCGCGTTCTACGTGGTCTGGGAGCGCAAACTGATCGCCTGGATGCACGTGCGCCACGGGCCGATGTACGTCGGCTGGGGCATCCTCCAGGCGTTCGCCGACGTGTTCAAGCTGCTGTTCAAGGAAGTGCTGCAGCCGTCCAGCGCCAACAGGCCGCTGTACATCCTCGCGCCGATGATCGCGCTGGTCCCGGCGTTCGCGGCCTGGGCGGTGGTGCCGTTCGACGCGAAGGTCGTGCTGTCGAACGCCAACGCCGGCCTGCTGTACCTGCTGGCGATGACCTCGATGGGCGTCTACGGCGTGATCCTCGCCGGCTGGGCGTCGAACTCGAAGTACGCGTTCCTCGGCGCGATGCGCTCCGCCGCGCAGGTGGTGTCCTACGAGATCGCGATGGGCTTCGCGCTCGTCGGCGTGCTGATGGCCGCCGGCAGCCTGAACCTGACCGACATCGTGACCGCGCAGTCGGGCAACGCCGGCTTCTTCGAGTGGTTCTGGTTCCCGCTGCTGCCGCTGTTCGTCGTGTACTTCATCTCCGGCGTGGCCGAGACCAACCGCGCGCCGTTCGACGTGGTCGAAGGCGAATCGGAAATCGTCGCCGGCCACATGGTCGAGTATTCGGGCTCGCAGTTCTCGCTGTTCTTCCTCGCCGAATACGCGAACATGATCCTGGTCAGTTTCCTGACCGCGCTGTTCTTCCTCGGCGGCTGGCTCAGCCCGCTGCAGGGCTGGATCACCGCCGACGTGTCGCCGTGGGTCGACTGGATCTGGAAGGGCGGCTGGCCGTGGCTGCTGCTGAAGGTGTTCTTCTTCGCCAGCGCCTTCATCTGGTTCCGCGCCTCGTTCCCGCGCTATCGCTACGACCAGATCATGCGCCTGGGCTGGAAGGTCTTCATCCCGGTCACCCTCGCGTGGATCTGCGTGACCGCGCTGATGGTGTACTTCAAGGTCTTCGAGGCAGGGCAGTGATGAGCAGAGTCGTTTCCTACGTCAAGAGCCTGATGCTGCTGGAACTGTTCCAGGGCATGGGCCTGACCCTGAAGTACCTGTTCCGTCCGAAGTACACGCTGATGTACCCGATGGAGAAGACCCCGCAGTCGCCGCGTTTCCGCGGCCTGCACGCGCTGCGCCGCTATCCCAACGGGGAAGAGCGCTGCATCGCATGCAAGCTGTGCGAAGCGGTGTGCCCGGCGCTGGCCATCACCATCGACTCCGAACCGCGCGAGGACGGCACCCGCCGCACCACGCGCTACGACATCGACCTGTTCAAGTGCATCTTCTGCGGGTTCTGCGAGGAATCCTGCCCCGTGGACTCGATCGTGGAGACCCACATCCACGAGTACCACTTCGAGCAGCGCGGCGAGAACATCCTGACCAAGCCCAAGCTGCTGGCCCTCGGCGACCGCCTGGAAAAGGAAATCGCCGAACGCCGCGCCGCCGACGCCGGCTACCGCTGAGCATGACTTCCTGAGGACCGCCGTGGACTTCGCAACGCTCGCCTTCCTGATCTTCGCCGCCGTCGCCGTGGTTTCGGCCGGCGGTGTGATCTCCGTGCGCAATCCGGTGCATGCCGCGCTGTGCCTGGTGCTGACCTTCTTCACCGTCGCCTGCACCTGGATCCTGGCCGGCGCCGAGTTCCTCGGCGTGGCGCTGGTCCTGGTCTACGTCGGCGCGGTGATGGTGCTGTTCCTGTTCGTCGTGATGATGCTCGACGTGGACATCGCCCCGCTGCGCGAGGGCTTCGTGCGCTATCTGCCGCTCGGCCTGCTGGTGTCGGTGGTGATGCTGGTCGAGATGCTCACCCTGATCGGGGTCAAGGCGCAGATGGCCGCCGGCTTCGGCCAGGACCCGGCCGAGGCCGAGGGCCTGTCGAACACCCAGTGGCTCGCCAGGACCCTGTTCAGCGAGTTCATGCTGCCGTTCGAGACCGCGGCGGTGATCCTGACCATCGCGGTGATCGCCGCGGTCATGCTGACCCTGCGCCGCCGTCCCGGCGTCAAGCACCAGGACCCGGCCGAACAGTCGCGGGTCCGCGCGCAGGACCGCATCCGCATGGTGAAGATGGACGCCGAGCGCCCCGCCGCGCCCGACGTCGTCGCGACCGAAGAGGTGAAATCGTGATCGGACCGCTCGCCCTCGGGCACTACCTGGCGCTGGCCGCGGTGCTGTTCTGCATCAGCGTCGCGGGCATCTTCCTCAACCGGAAGAACGTCATCATCCTGCTGATGTCGATCGAGCTGATGCTGCTCAGCGTCAACATCAACTTCGTGGCGTTCTCGCGCCATCTCGGCGACGCGGCGGGGCAGATCTTCGTGTTCTTCATCCTCACCGTCGCCGCCGCCGAGGCCGCGATCGGTCTGGCGATCCTGGTCACGCTGTTCCGCAACCGGCGGACGATCAACGTGACCGAAATCGATTCTCTCAAGGGCTGACGGCGCACCGGCATGGACTACGCGATCTCCAAATCCGTCCTCGTCGCCATCGTGCTCGCGCCGCTGTTCGGCGCGATCCTGGCGGGTCTGTTCGGCCGCCGCATCGGCCGCGCCGGGGCGCACACGGTCACCATCCTCGGCGTCGCCGTGGCCTGTGGCCTGTCGATCCACACCCTCTGGCAACTGCTGCAGGGCGCGGCCCCGTTCAACGAGAACGTCTACACCTTCTTCCAGGTCGCCGGCTACGACGCCCACGTCGGCTTCATGATCGACAAGCTGACCGCGATGATGATGGTGGTGGTCACCTTCGTCTCGCTGCTGGTGCACGTCTACACCATCGGCTACATGGCCGACGACCCGGGCTACCAGCGCTTCTTCAGCTACATCAGCCTGTTCACGTTCTCGATGCTGATGCTGGTGATGGGCAACAACTTCCTGCAGCTGTTCTTCGGCTGGGAAGCGGTGGGCCTGGTCTCGTACCTGCTGATCGGCTTCTGGTTCAAGCGGCCCAGCGCGATCTTCGCCAACCTCAAGGCCTTCCTGGTCAACCGCGTCGGCGATTTCGGGTTCCTGCTGGGCATCGCCGCGGTGCTGTACTGGTTCGGCACCCTCGACTACGCGACCGTGTTCGCCAACGCCTCCAGCACCATCGGCGGCGGGCAGACGGTCGCGATCTTCGCCGGCCACGAGTGGTCGGTGGCGACCCTGATCTGCATCTGCCTGTTCATCGGCGCGATGGGCAAGTCGGCGCAGGTGCCGCTGCACGTGTGGCTGCCCGATTCGATGGAAGGCCCGACCCCGATCTCGGCGCTGATCCACGCCGCGACCATGGTCACCGCCGGCATCTTCATGGTGGCGCGCATGTCGCCGCTGTTCGAGCTGTCGGAAACCGCGCTGAACTTCGTGCTGTTCATCGGCGCGACCACCGCGTTCTTCACCGGCCTGATCGGCATCGTCCAGAACGACATCAAGCGCGTCGTCGCCTATTCGACGCTGTCGCAGCTGGGCTACATGACCGTGGCGCTGGGCGTGTCGGCGTACTCGGCCGCGGTGTACCACCTGATGACCCACGCCTTCTTCAAGGCGCTGCTGTTCCTCGCGGCGGGTTCGGTGATCATCGGCATGCACCACGAGCAGGACATGCGCAAGATGGGCGGCCTGCGCAAGTACATGCCGATCACCTTCTGGACCAGCCTGATCGGCACCCTGGCGCTGGTCGGCACGCCGTTCTTCAGCGGCTTCTACTCGAAGGACACCATCATCGAGGCGGCCGCCGAGCATGCGCACGAGGCGCACGGCTGGATCGCGACCTACGGCTACTGGGCCGTGCTGCTGGGCGCGTTCGTCACCTCGTTCTACAGCTTCCGCCTGCTGTACCTGACCTTCTTCGGCGAGGAGCGCTTCCGGCATACGGCCGCGCACGGCCATGGCGACCACGCGCACGACGACCATGCGCATGACGACCACGCCCATGCCGATGCGCATGACGGCGCGCACCACGACGACCATGCGCACGACGACCACAGCCACGGCCATGGCGCGCACGAGCCGCACGAATCGCCGTGGGTGGTGACCCTGCCGCTGATCCTGCTGGCGATCCCGTCGATCTTCATCGGCTTCTTCACCGTCGGTCCGATGCTGTTCGGCAAGGACACCAGCGGGCACCACGAGGTGCTGCCGTACTTCCTCGGCGCGATCGAAGTGCTGAAGGAACACGACGTCGTCGCGAAACTGGCCGGGGAATTCCACGGTGCGGTCCAGTTCGCCCTGCACGGCTTCCTCGCCCCGGCGTTCTGGCTGGCCTTCGCCGGCTTCGCGCTGGCGACGCTCCTGTACCTGGTACGCACCGACCTGCCGGCGAAGCTCGCGGCGTTCCCGCCGTTCGCGCTGGCCGCGCGCGTGCTCGAGAACAAGTACGGCATGGACGACCTGTGGATCGGCGGCTTCGCCGGCGGCGGCATCCGCCTCGGCAAGCTGCTGCGCCTCAACGACGAGAAGGTCATCGACGGGGTGATCGTCAACGGCAGCGTGCGGGTGATCGATCTCGTGTCCGGGCTGCTGCGCCGCACCCAGTCCGGCTATCTCTACCACTACGCCTTCGCGATGATCCTCGGCCTGATCGCCCTGCTGGCCGTGATGATCAACTTCTGGCGCTAATCGACACGAACCGACGGATACCGAATCGCGATGCAACACTGGCCCATTCTCAGCATCCTGATCTGGCTGCCCATCGTCGGCGGCATGCTGGCGCTCGCGCTCGGCCAGGGTCGCGCGCAGACCGCGCGCTGGCTCGCGCTGACGGTCGCGCTCGCGACCTTCGCCTGCAGCCTGCCGCTGCTCACCGGGTTCGATTACTTCACCTCCGGCATGCAGTTCGTCGAGCAGCGCGAGTGGATCCCGGCCTACGACATCCAGTACCACCTCGGCGCCGACGGCATCTCGGTCGCGCTGATCGTGCTGACCACCCTGACCACGGCGCTGGTGCTGATCGGCGCCTGGAGTTCGGTCGACAAGCGCGTGAACCAGTACGTCGCCTCGTTCCTGTTCCTCGAGGGGCTGATGGTCGGCGTGTTCTCCGCCGTCGACGCGATGCTGTTCTACGTGTTCTTCGAGGGCATGCTGATCCCGATGTTCATCATCATCGGCGTCTGGGGCGGCCCGCGGCGCGTCTATGCGTCGGTGAAGTTCTTCCTGTACACGTTCCTCGGCTCGGTGTTCATGCTGGTCGGGCTGATCTACCTGTACCTGAAGGCCGGGAGCTGGCAGTTGCCCGACCTCTACGCGCTGCGGTTGGAAGCGCACGAGCAGATGTGGCTGTTCTTCGCGTTCCTGATCGCGTTCGCGGTCAAGGTGCCGATGTTCCCGGTGCACACCTGGCTGCCCGACGCCCACGTCGAGGCGCCGACCGGCGGTTCGGTGATCCTGGCCGCGATCATGCTGAAGATCGGCGGGTACGGGTTCCTGCGCTTCAACCTGCCGATCGTGCCGGACGCCAGCCACGAGTTCGCCTGGCTGGTGATCGCGCTGAGCCTGATCGCCGTGGTCTACATCGGCCTGGTCGCGCTGGTCCAGGACGACATGAAGAAGCTGATCGCGTACTCGTCGATCTCGCACATGGGCTTCGTCACCCTCGGCACCTTCATCGCGTTCATGCTGATCCGCGACTCCAGCGATCCGAACGCGGCCAACGCCGCGCGCCTCGGCCTGCAGGGCGCGATGGTGCAGATGATCTCGCACGGCTTCATCTCCGGCGCGATGTTCTCCTGCGTCGGCGTGCTCTACGATCGCATGCACAGCCGCATGATCCGCGACTACGGCGGCGTGGCGAACGTGATGCCGTGGTTCGCGATGTTCTTCGTGCTGTTCGGCATGGCCAACTCCGGCCTGCCGGGCACCTCGGGCTTCGTCGGCGAATTCATGGTGATCCTGGCCAGCTTCCAGGCGCACCCGATGATCGCCTTCACCGCCGCGATCACCCTGATCATCGGCGCCGCCTACACCCTCTGGCTGGTCAAGCGCGTCGTGTTCGGCGACATCGGCAACGCGCACGTGGCCGAGCTGGAGGACATCAATCCCCGCGAATGGATCGTGCTGACGGCGTTCGCGGTGGGCACCCTCGTGATCGGCGTCTATCCCAAGCTGCTGACCGATCTGATGGAGCCCGCCATCGCCCAGCTCGCCAGCCAGCTGGCGGTCAGCAAGCTCTGAGAACCACACCGGTCCCGGGAAGAACATGATCACGACAACCGTCACCGCCGCCGACCTGATGGCGATCCTGCCCGAGCTGGTGCTCACCGGCGCCGCGTTCGCGCTGCTGCTGGTCGACCTGTTCGTCTCCGAGCGCCAGCGCGGCCTCGTCCACGGCCTCGCCATCGCGGCGCTGGTCGCCGTCGCCGGCATGATCGCGCTCGGCACCGGCGGCGGCGCGTCGTCGCTGCACGGCAGCTTCTTCGACGGCATGTTCGTGCGCGACACCATGGCCGACGTGCTGAAGTGGTTCGTCTGCATCGTCAGCGCCGCTTCGCTGGTCTACGCCTGGTCGTTCCTGCGCGAGCGCGGCCTGTACAAGGGCGAGGTGTCGCTGCTGATGCTGTTCGCGGTGGTCGGCATGATGCTGCTGATCTCGGCCGGCAGCCTGGTGATGGTGTACGTCGGCCTCGAACTGCTCGCGCTGTGCTCGTACGCGCTGGTCGCGATCGACCGCGACAGCCCGCTCGCGTCCGAGGCGGCGATGAAGTACTTCGTGCTCGGTTCGCTGGCCTCGGGCATGCTGCTGTTCGGCATGTCGCTGGTCTACGGCGCCACCGGCAGCCTCGACCTCGCCGCGATCCACGCCGCCAGCACCGCCGATCCGCTGCTGCTGACCGGCGTGGTGCTCATGGTCGCCGGCATCGCCTTCAAGTTCGGCGCCGCGCCGTTCCACATGTGGCTGCCGGACGTCTACCAGGGCGCGCCGACGCCGATCACGCTGTTCATCGGCGCCGCCCCCAAGCTGGCCGCGTTCGCGATGGCCTACCGCGTGCTGGAGGCGGGCGTCGGCCCGCTCGACGCGGAATGGCGCTACATGCTGGCGCTGCTGGCCGCGGCTTCGCTCGCGATCGGCAACCTGATCGCGCTGGCCCAGACCAACCTCAAGCGGATGCTGGCGTACTCGACGGTGTCGCACGTCGGCTTCCTGCTGCTCGGCCTGGCCGGCGGCGGGGCGGTCGGCTACGCCTCGGCCATGTTCTACGCGATCTCCTACGCGATCATGGCGGCGGCGTCGTTCGGCGCGATCGTGGTGCTTTCGCGCAACGGTTTCGAGGCCGATCGCATCGACGACTACAAGGGACTCAACGCGCGCAGCCCGTGGATGGCGTGGCTGGTGCTGTGCGTGATGGCCTCGCTGGCCGGCGTGCCGCCGTTCCTGGGCTTCTGGTCCAAGCTGGCGGTGCTGCGCGCGGCCTGGGAGGGCGGCCTGGCCTGGCTGACCATCGTCGGCATCGTGTTCGCGGTGATCGGCGCGTTCTATTACCTGCGCGTCATCCGGGCGATGTTCTTCGACGAGCCGGAAGGCGCGCCGATGGTGCAGCGCGACGACGTCGTGCTGCGCGTGGTGTTCGCGGTGAACGCGCTCGGCCTGCTGGTGCTGGGCCTGGCCTGGAGCCCGATCATGGCCTGGTGCAAGCAGGCGTTCGCCTGAATCCCGGCCGCAAATGCTGAACAGGGCTTGCAAGGTTTCGGGCACCTCGGCATAATCTCGCTTCTCTGCTGCGGGGTGGAGCAGTCTGGCAGCTCGTCGGGCTCATAACCCGAAGGTCGCAGGTTCAAATCCTGCCCCCGCTACCATTATTATCTGCGGCAGAATCGCGGCGACCTCGGCAACGGGGTCGCCGTTTTCTTTGAGGCGCACGGTGAGCTGGTCGCCGATGAGGGTGCGGATCGCCTCCCGGGCGGCGGGTCGGTCGCGGATGGTGTTGTCCAATGTCGCCAGGGCCTTGCCCCAGGCGTCGCGGGCCCGGGGCAGGAATGCGGCCGGCTTGAAGCGTTCAGCATTATCGAGGTCGGCTCGGGCCATGGTGACAGCCGCTTCGGCGGCCATCAGCTCGTCCCGTGTTGTCGGGGTGATGATCCCAGCCCGCAGTGCCGCGGCGATGTTCTGGCGGATTCGTTCAGCGCTGGCGAGTCTTTGGCGGGCTTCGTCGGTGCGCGGGGCGGCTTGGCGTAGGGCCTCCCCGGCGTACTTCGCGAACAGCGTGAAGGCATCCTCTGTCGACAGCAGGTCCCGGATGCCATCGAGCATGGCGGCATCGGCCTCATGCCGTTTCACCCGAATACGGTTCGGGCACGTGCCACGCTCCTTCGCCATGGCGCACCCGTAGCAGCGGGCATCGACAACAACGAACGGGCCGCCGCACGAGGCGCATCGAAGCAGTCCGGACAGCAGGTTGCGGTTGGGGCGTCCGGGCTTGATTGGCGCGGAGGAGGCGGTCCGCTTGCCGGAGATTCGGGCCTGCACGGCATCCCAGAGCGCGCGGTCCACGATGGCCAGGTGCGGCACGTCGCTGGTGATCCATTCGGACTCTGGTCGCTCCCGCCGCACGCGCCGGCCGCTCTCGGGGTGCTTGATCCAGGCGCTGCGGTTCCAGACCTGCCGCCCGATGTAGATCGGATTTGCGAGAATTCCAATCCCACGGCGCTTGTCGGCATAGATCGCGGTCGCGACCCACGTGCCACCGCGGCCTGTCGAGATCCCGTTGGCATTCAAGGCCCGGGCAATGGTGCGCGGCGATTGTCCGCTCGCGAAGTCCGCGAAGATCCTGCGGATCACCTCGGCCTGGGTGTTGTCGATTTCCCGCTGGCCCGTGCTGGTGACCCGGTAGCCGTAGGGCAGGCCACCGGCACTGGCGCCCTGAAGGGCGCGGCCGGTCAGGCCGCGATGCGTCTTCTGAGCGAGGTCATCGAGGTACAGGTCTGACATCAATCCGCGCAGGCCGGCGTCGGCCTTGTGCGACTTGCGGCTGGTGTCGATGCCATCGGAAACGCCGACCACGCGCACGCCTGCGAACTTCAACCGCCGGAGCTGGGTCTGCGCTTCGATCGCATCGCGCGACAGGCGGGACAAATCATCAACGAGGATGACGTCATAGTCCTGGGCCTCGGCCAGCAGCCGGCGGTAGCCGGGGCGGTCGGATCTCGTGCCACTGGTCGCCGCATCGGTGTATTCGGCCGGCGCTGGCCACCCCATGCGTGCCGCGTAGGCGCGGCAATTCCGCAATTGATCCTCAAGCGAGGCTTCGCGCTGCTGGGAGCTGCTGTAGCGGGCGTAGGCGGCGACGCGCATCGACGGGACTCTACGCTGCCCTGTGCGCCGGCGTGAAGCCGACGGGCTCCGAACGCGTTTCTTCAGTGGGCGCTGCCTGCATGGCCTGTGTGCGCAGATAATCCTCGGCTGCGGCTTCCGCCATGGCCCGAATCAGGCTCACCAATGCGGGATTCATGCGGCAGTCCTTTCTGCCATGCGGGACGGCTCCAAGTTCGCGGCTGCGATCGCCCGCAGCGGCGGCGGGCTCACGCTATTGCCGACCATGCGCACCTGCGCATGCTTCGGCAGGCGGCGGCCGTCGGCCGTGCGGTCGATGATGTACTCCGGCGGGAAGCCCTGCGCCAGGTACAGCTCGCGCGGCTCCAGCATCCTCATGCCGATGTCGACGATGACGTAGGGCACGCCGCGGATGTGGACGGTGACGAGCGCGAGGCGGTCCCGCGTGGTCACCGTGTCCAGCGACTCGCGGACGTCGAGCGCCTGGCCATTGCCGTAGTAGTTGATCAGGAACGCGGCGACGCGCAGCGCGCCGGCTTCGGCATCGGGCGACAGCGTGCAAGTCACCAGCCGCTGCAGGCCGCCCTGCGCGCAGATGACCGGTTGCGGGTTGCGCAGGTCAGCGCCGGGGCTCTCGTGGCCGCCGTTGGCCTTCTCGATGAAGGCCGACACCACGCCGAGCGCGTGCGCCGCGCCCGCCGGACGCGCCGCGCCGGCGCCGCTGGTGATCGTCGGCATTGACCCATCGGCGGCCGCGCCGCCGCTGTCGCCGCGCATTTTGACCAGGTGCGGGGCCACGACGGCGATGTGCCCGCCCTTCACACCGGCGCAGACGACGCCGAGCGGCGCGGTCGCGTCCATGTTGCGCTGGTTCGATCCGTTGGCGTGCTCGGCGAGGAAGGGCGCGGCGTCGCCGACGATGAACGGCTCCGCGGCGTCGATCACGAATCGCTGCACGCCGCGCGCGATGCGGCGCATCGTCTTTTCGGCCAGCGGCCTCGCCCGGGTGAAGATCGACGGGCACGGGATCGTCCAGTCGATGCAGTCGGCCGCGGGCACCGGCGGCAGCAGGCCCGGCTTGCGTCCATGCGTCGGCACCGGCCACGCGATCGGCGCGCCGTCGCGCCGGGCGACCAGGAACAGGCGCTCCCGGCTGGTGCCGGCGCCGTATTCGCTGGCGACCAGCCGGCGCCACTCGACCGAATAGCCCATGCCGCGGAGCGCGGCGACGAACGCCCGCCAGGTGCGGCCGGCGTGGCGCTTGTCCGGGATCAGCCACTGGTCGCGCAGCGGCACGCGCTCGCCCGGGCCGGCCACGGCCCAGCCGTCGGGGGTCCGCCGCATGACGCGACCGGTCGCCAGATCGCGCTTCGCGACCAGCGGCCCCCACTGCAGGATCTGCCGCACGTTCTCGAGGCTGATGATCCGCGGCGCGAGCCCGGCGCGATGCAGCGACCCGGCCCACTTGAGCACGACCCACGACAGCGAGCGCGTCGCGCGGTCGCGCGGCTGCCCGCCCTTGGCCTGGCTGAAGTGCGTGCAGTCCGGCGAGGCGTGCAACCATCCGACGCGGCGGCCGGCGACCTCGGCGACCGGATCCGCATGCCACACGTCCTCGCAGTGGTGCTGCGTGTACGGATGGTTCACGGCGTGCATGCCGATGGCGTCGGGGTCATGGTTGATCGCGATGTCGGGATCGCGGCCCAGCGCCTGGCGCAGCGCCTCGCTCGCGCCGCCGCCGCCGGCGAACAGGTCGACGATGATCTCGCCGGGCTTCAGGCGGCTCGTGCCGATCTGCGGAAGGTGGAATGTGTGCTGGCATCCGTCGGCCATCACGCACCGTCCTTCGCGCGCTCACGATCGAATTGCCGAACGCTCGCGGCCGTGGCCTGTCTATGGATCGGACACTCGACCAGCGTGTCGCCGTGATCCGTGCGGGGTGCGAACCAGCATCCACACTGGTAGACGCCGGGCGCGACTTCGATTCGCTTGTAGCTGTCGCCCTTGTCACTTGCCATTGTTGTCCCCTACGGCCTTCGCCAGCCTCAACGCGACATCCTGCGAATACGGCAGCGACAGGAACCGCTCCGCGGCCTCGACCATGCGGCCCTTGGCGTGATCCACGACGTATTGCGCGAACTCGACAGCCTGAGCGACAGCGATGTCCTTGTTGGTCTCGTCTGGCGCTTCCAGGGAGTACCCCCGGCGGAAGTGATACGCGAGGAATTCCATGGTCATTCCCGGGAGCGTCAGCTCGCCGTCAAGCACAGTGAACGGGCCAGCCATGCCGATCCCGGGGAAGTCGATTTTGACCCGTGCCGGCACCGATTCCGCCGGATTCAGAGCATCGGCAAAGATGGCGTCGATTCGCAGCATCAAAGCGTTGATCTCAAGCGCATGGGATTCGCACATTGCGGAACAGATGACTCGCCCAGCCGCACCCTGTTCTTCCGCATCGGCTTTCCACTTAAGCGCCAGCCTTTCCAGGTCACCTCGAATATCAGTCATTGTTGACCTCCAGCTTGGTTTCAGCAGGCTGCGCGCCGGAGAGGCGGCGGGCGAAGTCATGCAAATCCGCGGCTGTGAATGCCCACCATCCATCGCTACCGCAAGAAGGGTCGGCGGGCGTATAAACGCCGATGCTGGTCGCCAGCGCCTCCAGGTCCGCAACCTGTAATCGTTCCTTACCAGTTGCTGAAGCGGAGAGGCGGCGAATGGCCTCTCGCGCTCGACGAACGTGTCCGAAAGTAACCTCTGTCGGAGGGTAGCCCACCGGTTCGTCGTCTGGCTCGTCCGCCGTGTATTCCGATGTGAAGTCCGCTTCGCATGCCGAGACGAGCGCTTCCAGCGCCTCCACGTCCGCAGCCGCCAAACTATCAACGCAGTTATCCGGAAATTCCGGAGGACTGTTGATGGGAGCAGGCGCCGAAGGGGCGGGCTCGGGCGGCGTGCCGAAGTAGTACGGCACCGCCTCGATCGGCTTCGACCCGTTGATCTCCTGACCGTGGCTGAAGCGAATCTCGGTGCCGCCGGACAGCGATTGCGACGGGTAGCGGTAGGCGTAGCCGTCGGGCTGACGCGGCACGACCTCGCCCGTCGGCTGCGGGGCGGCGGCAGCGCTCCAACCACGACCGCAGGTCTCGCACTTGCACCATCCTCCGATTTCTTGCCATGCGTCATGCGGGCAGTCATCGCCCTCCGGCTGCGGGGCGCATGCCTGCAGCTCGTCGTATCGCCGCAGGATCCACGGGGTCACTTCATCGATGTGGTTGAACCCTCCGCTTTTGCACGACCGTTCCTGCGCCTCGCTGACCGCCTTCAGCAGCGCCTGAAAACTGCCGCTCTGGATCGTCGCCGGCTGCGTGGCGGCGGTCGGATGTGCAGGGCACGGATGCCGCAGCGATCCGTCGCCGCTTGGGCATGTGCAAGCAGCATTCGGCTGCGGGGCGGCGGCGAGCATGGCGTCTCGGCATGCGTTCCAGCCGTCAGCGTGGCCCTTCTCGTAGCCGTACCCGTAGTCCTTTTCGCCGGATGCAGAGCCGTAAGGCACCGCCTTCGCCTCCGGCACCGCGGCGCGCGCGGAGAGGGCGCGGAGGTCTGCGGCGATTGCGTCTCGCAGGTCAGCTTCGTCGATGAAGGTGGCGATCGACTCGACGCGATCCGCCAGCCTGTTCAGTTCCTCGCGCACGTCACTCATGGTCGGCCTCCAGCGCGGCGGTGAGGGCGTCTCGGATCGCAACGCGAGGATCGGGAAGATCGGTGACATAGGCATCGACGAACCGCTCCACCATCTCCTCCGTCACCCGCGCCGGGGCGGCCGTCTCGTCATCATCCTGAACTTCGATCGGCCCGAGGTATTCGCACCCCTCCTCCGGATAGTCGGTGACGTAGGCATACAACCCGGCGAAGTGCATGCGATCGTTGTCGATGCGATCCGGGTGCAGCTCGACAGTCACTTCCGCGTCGTGGCCGCCGAAGAACGCCACCAGCTTGCGCGCTTCGGTGATAGTGAATTTCATCGACGGGACCCGCGCCGGGGCGGACAGCAGCATCGCCGCCTCGCGCAAGTCGCGCTCCCACTGCGCTTGCTCGGCATCAAACGGGCTCACGACACCGTGCATTTCGGCATGCAGCAGCAGGCGCTGCACCAGTTCGCCATCGGGAGGCGCGAGCAGGGCGCGCTCAATGCGTGAGGCCCATTGGGCTATGCGGAGCGGCGTGGTGCTTGCGCCGGATTCGGCGTGCTTAAACATCTGCGCCAGCACCTCGGCGGCGGTCTCAGGCTTGACGTTCATGGAATTTGATCTCTATGAACCGGCGCGAGTGCCGGCGTGGTTTCGGGTTTGCCTTCGTTGCCGCTGCCAGCCATGGATAGCGGCGACGAAGGCTGGCGGTAAGGCGCGTGCTGTTGGCGTGGCGCAGGTGCCCGGCGTAGCTGGCAGCGGTAGCCTGGACTCGGCGAAGAGCATCCGGCGTCGCGCGGATCCGCTGGCCGCGGACATGGGTGGCTCCCCATGCCGTCAGAGCCTCGTGCATATGCGCGACGACTCGCGGGCGAACGAGGGTGTGGGTAGGACGGACGATGTAGCCGAGGAAGTCGATGCCGTCGCGGAGGCGGCGCAGGCGGATGTCGTCCTTCAGGTCCAGTCGCAGCTTGTCGCGAAGGAACGCGGTGATCTCGGCTTGCCAGCGTTTGAGCTGCGTGCGGTCGTGGTGCACCAGCACGAAATCGTCGACGTAGCGCAGGTAGCGCCTCGCGCGCAGGGTGTGCTTGACGTACTGGTCCAGTGCGTCGAGGTAGACGTTGGCGAAGAACTGGGACGACAGGTTGCCGATCGGTAGGCCGCGCCCGGCCGGCGCGTTGGCGAGGCGCTTGTGCGCCGGCACCTGGGCGAGTTCCGCCGTGGTAGCCCGGACGTCGACACCTGCATACAGCGGGTCGCGCTTCAGCAGCGCGTGCGTGACGTGCAGGACCTCGGCGGCTGCGCCGGAGCGTTGCAGGCGGCGCTTGAGCATCGCCCACAGCGTGGGCCGGTGGATACTGTTGAAGAAGTTCCGGATGTCCAGTTGCAGATACCAGCCGTCCGGCTGCCCGCTATCGATTTGACGTACGAAGGCCTGCAACCGGCGGACCGCGGCGTGCGATCCCCTTCCTGAGCGGTTTGCATAGCTGTCATGGATGAATCCGGGTTCGTAGATAGCTTCAAGTTGGGGGATCAGCCAGTGGTGAACGACACGGTCGGCGAAGTCGGGCGCATGGATCTCTCGCGCCTTCGGTCGCGTCGCAATGAAGCAGGTCGACCGGCGCGGTGCCCATGTTCCTGTCTCGATCTCGCGCTGCAGTTGCAGCAGGCCACGGGCCCAGCGAGCGTCGAAGCGCAACTGGTTGTGGCTGGGGACCTTCTGCCTGCGGGCGCGCCGCCAGGCGTGATACAACGAATCCAGCGGCACGCCCGCTGTAGCACCCTGACACTCACCGGCGCGACGCACCGCCAACGCGCAACCGTGGTTGTTGCGGTTGTTGTTGTTGACGTTGCCGTTGTTGAAGTTGACGTTCCACGCGTCCGAGGCGGACGCTCCCCCGCGCACTTGCGACATGGCCGGCCAGCCGAATGGGTAGGACGGCGTCGTCATGGGTTGGCCCCCGTGGAGGCGGCGCGGGTACTCAGTGTCTTGGCGCGCTGCGCGACAGCCGCGGGGCTTGGCGCATTCTGGCCATTGGGATGCAACGATTTGCGCCACCCTCCCGCTTGCTTGCCCAAGGCTTCGATCAGGCGCAGCAGGTGCTCGAACTGGCGGAAGCTGTGCGTGGCGCGCAACAGCTTGGCGACCTGCAGTCTTCCCAGCAGTTCGTCGATTGCCCAGACTAGGTCCACTACCCAGCGCAACTGGCGCGGTCGGTCTCGCCAGGCCCGCGTCGCGAGATCGTACACGCGCATAGCTTGGGTGCGGAGATCTGCGCCGATGGCATAGCGGTGGTAGCGGTGGAAGGTTCTCACGGCCTGTTCGATCTCGACGCACAGCCGCTCTGCGGCCTTGACGATGGGTGGGAGCTTGAAGGTCATCGCGACATCCTTGTCGTTTCAAAAAGGCGAACTACTGACCGGCGCGACGCACCGCCAACGCGCAACCGCGGGAGCCGCGGTAGTCGTAGCCGACGACGCCGTAGTAGAAGCCGACGAGCCACGCGACCGAGGCGGACGCCTCGCCGTTGCTATTGATCCACGGCGTGCGGGTCCAGTACCAATCGCTCTCGATGTCGCGGAAGTAGTCGATGTCGATCGCCGGTTCACGGCGACTGTGGTCGACCAGCAGCATCAGCTCGTCGCTGGTCGGCATCTGCCAGTCGGTGAAGCCGGCGACGGTGGAGGCCTTGCATGCGGCTTCGCACTGCGCATGGGGGACGTCGGTAGCGACGTCCGTCGCAGTGAACATCAGCCCGACCTGGGGGAGCAGGACGGCGACGTGGGATTCGGTGGAACCTTCGGGCAGCGGCTGGCCGTCGTTGCCGATCTTGATCATGTTGAGCTTGGACACGAGTGGTCTCCGTTGGTGTCTTGAAACGTGGATTGGCGTAGCAGAGAGGCGAACTACTGACCGGCGCGACGCACCGCCAACGCGCAACCGTGGCCGTAGCGGAAGTCGTAGTTGACGCCGCCGTAGCTGAAGCCGACGCACCACGCGTCCGAGGCGGACGCCTGTCCGTTGCGGTCGATCCACGGCGTGCTGGTCCAGTGCCATTTCGGTTTCACGCGCGGGAAAAGCGCGACGTCGATGGCAGGGTCTCGGCGCGTGTCGTCGATCAAGCGCACGAGTTCGGATCGCGTTGGCAGTCGCCAGTCGTCATAGCCGAGCAGGCGCAGCGAAGCGCAGCGGGCGGTGCACCCAGCATGGTCCAGCCCGGCATCCGAGTCGCCTTCATCGCCGAGGGATTCGACCGACCACATCAGCCCGGCGGCGTGGTCGATGAGGGCGACGTGGTCGGTGCGCGGGTCGTCACCGTGGACGCGGGTGCCGTCGGCGAGGATCTTGGTGTAGGCGGGTTTGATCGGCAGGCGTTCGGCGGCCATGTGTTCAGCCACGCCGCCTGCCTTGATGGCGAGCGGCTGCTCCGTGGTGGCAGCGAAAGCGGATTCGCGCGGGATGGCGATATCGAGGTTGCCGAAATCGCCGGTGATCTGAATGCGAAGGGTGTCCATGGGGTGTCCAGGAGGTTGGTGTATGCGCCGGAGGACGGCTCCGGCGCATGCGGCGGTTAGCTGGCGACGGTGTTCGTCGGCTCGAACAGGCCGTAGCCGGCAACGCCGTAGGCGTCATCGCCGGAGTCGGCCTTCCGCACGCGCATGTCCTCGATCGGTCCCCGCCAGGTGATGGCCTTGCGGGTCGCGTTGAGCGTGCGGATCGGCTCCCAGTGCTCGGGAGTGATGCTGGTGCGCACCTCGAGCGTGGCCTCCGCGTCGGCCGGCAGGTTCAGGCCGGGCGCGGCATGCAGGACCAGCGTGATCTCGCGGGGAGCGAGGGCGCGTCCGGGGTAGTCGTTGGTCACGGTGCCGCTGGCGCCGGTGGTGGTGCCGCGGACGAGGTCCGGGTCGGGGCTCCACACCAGCGGCGGGATGCCGAAAGTGACGGAGACGGCGCAGTCGGTGGTCGGTGCGATCAAGGGGAACATCGGGTGTCCTCGGTTGTGGCGTCCGTGTCGGGTAGTCAGGCCGCCATGGCCTGGGCTTGGATCTGGGCGAGCCGGTATTCCGCGGACTCGGCGCGCTTGCGCATCTGTTCGAGCTCGCGAAGGTCGTCGCGCCATTCGTTGGCGCGCTGGTCGTAGGTCGCCGCGTTGATGTCGTTGCCGTTGGCGCGCTCGGCATCGGCGACGCTGCACAGGAAGTCGGGGCCATCGAGTCGAAGGGACATGGTCAGCCTCAGTCGTTGTCGGCCAGGTCGGCCGGGTGGTGGAACACGCGGGTGATGCCGAGTTTCTCGATGCGTCCGCCGCCGCGCTCAAAGGCGGCAATGTCGGCGGCGATCTGCTGGGAAGCGCGGCGGCGGGGGCAGTGCGTGGTGGAGACGCTGCCGGGCGCGGCAGTGAAATTCGCGTCGCCGGATGCGGCAGCGGACGCGCGGCGTCGCGGGGCGCGGGCAATGCCGGTCATTGCGTCGCGCAGCGATTGGCTGGGCGGTCGTGGCGCAGGGGTGCGCGGCGTTCGGACAACGGGCACCGGCTGGGCACTCGTCGCCGGCAGGCGATAGCGCACGTTGCCGCGGCCGCTGCCGTTGCGCGCGATCTCGCCGCGCCGGCACAGGGCCTGGATGGTCGTGTTGAACCGAGCAATGGTGCAGCGGCGATCGATGGCATCGCGCAGCTCGGTGAGGCTGTAGTCGCGCCCGGGCTGCATGAAGCTGCGGATGCGGTCGGTACGGCCGGTCTTCATGCCAGCACCGCCTGTGTCGCGGGTGCATCCAGTTCCTTTGCGACCGCGAGGCCTTTCGGCGTCAGCGTGGCGCGCTCTGCGAACATGTCCGGCATGTCCAGCAGCCAGGCGCGATGCAGCATGCGCACGGTGCGCGTGGTGAAGCTGTGAGCCTTGCCCTTGGGGTCGATGGCGATCCACCAGCCACCGGTACCGCGTCGGAGGGCGTGGTTGGGCGTGTGCAGGGCTGCGACCAGGGCGGCGCGCTGGGTGGGGCCGAGGGTGGCGGGGATCATGCGACAGCCTCCGATGCTTCGTTGCTATCGGGCGCCGAGTAGAGATCTTCGGGAATCCTCGCCGCGAGTTGGTCGTTGTTCGGTTCGCCACGCATGCCCATCAAGACGATGAGGCCGTCCACGCCGGAGATCGTTGCCAGTGCGGCAGATCCTTCGAGCCCGCTTTCGTAGAAGCGAACGCTCTGATATTTCGAGGGCGCTACCTTCGCAGCGGCGTGGACCAGCGCCACGTATTCCGGGTTGTAGACACCAGCGAGGCCGCGCCTGTACTGCTCCGGAGGCAGCACGATGGTGTGCGTTTTCGGGTAGTCCGCTTCGATGAGCGGCTCGGTGTGGATGAAAGTGGGAGTGCCGGCCTTATCAGTCAGCCAGACTTCGCCATCGGCGGACACCAGGACGTGCTCGGACTTCTTGAGCGCCGGGATATGCGAGCGGCGCAGCGGCAGGATGACTTCGCGCTCGGCACGTCCGCCGAGGTCATGGAAGATGCCAAGCACATGGCCGTTGGTGCCAAGCGCCATCGCGCTGCCGTCACGACGTGGTCGAATGCAGACGCCCAGCAGGTAGAACCGGATGTCTTTGCGTGCGGCGAAGATCACTGCGCGGGCGACGGCCTTGGCATCGATGCGCACGATCGCGCTGGAGGGTTCGAGTTTCATGCTTGCCTCACGCAGCGATGACGGCATGCACCGCGGCGCGGGCCGCAGGCAGGTGATGGAGTGGGATGCGGTTGGGGTTGTCGGGCTGGGTCCAGCGCAGCTCGGCGACGGCGCGGCTGATGTGCGGCACCGTGGCGAGGCGGCACTGGCAGCACTCGATGTGGTAGTGCGACGGCACGATGGCGCCGGCGATGCGGCCACGCGGGGCGCCGCGGGTTTCCACGAGTTGCGGGCGGTGGCCGGTGGCGCACAGCGGGATGTCCGCCGGCAGCGGTGTGGCGATCTGCAGCATGGGTCACCTCGTTGGGAGGTCGGCAGGGGCGGGGTAGATCGGGAGCGGGACGTGCGGGTCTGGAACGGGCGTGGCGCGCTCGCAGACGATGTCGGCGTTGCCCTTGATCACGCCGGTGCAGTCGGTAGCCTGCAGAGCAGGCGTGTCGTCACGGGGCATGGCGGCCCTCGCGGCGCTCGAAGGCCTCGCGCACTGCGCGGGCGGCGGGGTGGTCTGTGGTGCGGAGGTCGCCCAGCACGCGGTCGACAACATCCCTTCGCGTTTCGTCACGGCCGAGGTTGTGCGACTGCTGCACGGCCAGGCGGACGAGGCTGAGGGGGACGAGGAGGGCGCTCATGCAGCGCGCTCCGTAATCTCGACGGCCGGGCCATTGATGCCGCAGTGCATGCAGAGAGGATTCTCACTCTCGACCCCAAGCAGCACCCACTGTTGCGCCTCGACGCTCCATTCGGCTTGGGCGGTGGCGACAAGATGTGTGCTGCCGCAGAGCGCGCAGGCCTTGATGATGTGGTGGGTGCTCATGCCGCACCGCCTCGCAAGCGATCACCTGCGCGCCGGTCGCGGCGGTTGCTGTAGGCGTTGGGGTGCATGTCGCTGCAGCGGGCGAGGGTGTCGCGGGCGTCCTCGACGAGGGCGTCGACGTGGCCCTCGGCGCGCTGCAGCGGGGCGGTGACGTTGCGGGTGTCGCCGGTGACGTCCAGCCAGGCGAGGACGGCCAGCAGGCCGACGTTGCCGAGGACGATACCGATGGCGAGACCGGTGATGAAAGCCAGCATGGCGCCTCCTGAAGTAGGAGGGCGGCCGGCCAGGCTGGGGAGCGCCGTGGACGGCGAGGCGGAGCGCGTGCGGGCCATCCGAGGCCGTCGCAGAACCGTTGCCCTGCCCGACGGGGGTGCCGGGCAGGAGGATTAATACCGCCGATGTTTTACCATGTCAACACTCGCGGTATTATTCTGACGAACGGTTAACCGGCACGGTGAGCACTGTGCCTGTTCAGCGGCGATAGGTCGGCTTGCGGCGGTACTTGCCTTCGGGATTCCGGGCGCGTTCGCGTTCGCCAGCCACGCGGATCTGGCTGCGATTGGCCAGATAGGCCGGGAAGCCGATGATCCAGAGGAGGGCACAGGACAAGGCCCAGCCGATGGGTCCCATGTCGAACGTGGCGTTATGGATCAACCCGCGCCGTGCGCCCATGGCCTGGGCGTCGAAGTACACCCAGACGACGGTGCCGAGATACACCACCACCATCAGCTCACCCATGCGATCTCTCCCTGTGCGTCATTCCCAACTGCCGATCCAGCGCACGCGACCCAGGATGTCGATCGGGTGTGCGGGGTCTTCCATGCGCCGTGGTTTTTTCCACTGGTGGTCGCCGTCCGGGTTGTCGCTGCGGAAGTAGACGATGCGGTCGATGATGTCGCAGCGTTTCACGTACAGCTCGCCGTCGCGCTCGATGACAAACAGCGCGCCGTCTTCCGGCGTGGTCTGCGCGGTGTTGAACAGCACGGCATCACCGTCGCGCACGCGCGGCAGCATGCTGTCGCCGCGGCCGTAGAAGACGCGCAGGTCATCCACGCGCAGGCCCTGGCGACGCAGGCTGGCCGCGCGGAACTTCAGGCGATGGGATTCGGCGTATTCCTCGGGCAATGCGCCATCGCCGAGGCTGGCGGATTGAGCGTAGGCGAGCACATCCCGCCAGTCGTCGTAGCGAGGGGGCGTAGGTTCGCGAACTCCGCCAATCGGTGCAGATTCACTGGGCGCCGGCTTTAGGCTGGCGACGCGCTTGGCCAGCTTCAGCTCGGGCAGGTCGCTTCGGATGGTGGTCGGATCATCGATCCCGAGGGCCGCACAGAACTGCATCAGCGCCTTGTAGTTCAAAGCGATCACGCCGTTCAGGTAGTTGCTCACCAGTCCCTGCGTCCTGCCGATGCGCGTGGCCATGATCTGCTGCGTCAGTCCGCGGTCGCGGGCCCGTGCCTCCCATGCGGCCTTCAACCGCTTTGCAGCAGCGAGATCGGCCGGCGTCAGCGGTGCTTTTTTCGTCGGTTTCGGCATTGCCATCGATCTTATAACCGCCGCTGATACCCGGGAACGACCGGCGGTGTTGACATGAGATAACATCGGCGGTATTAATTGCGGCATGAGTACAGCCCTACTGGTCGGTTACCGCAAACGACACGGCTTATCGCAGGCCGCCTTCGCGCAGCGGATGACGGACGCCGGTGCGCCGGTGTCCCAGGCGTTGGTTTCGTTCTGGGAGCTGGGCCGAAAGCCCGTCTCGGCGGAGCGGTGCGCACAGATCGAGCGCGTCACCGGCGGCGAGATTCGCCGCGTGGACCTGCGCCCGGATCTGTTCGGAGCCCTGGTGGGCCCCGCGCCCGAGGCGCACGACATGGAGCATGCCGCGTGAATCCCTCCGATCTTCCTGCGCGGGTGTCGCCGTGACGGTGGCCCTCGCGCCCCAGGCGGATCGCTGCGGTGCTGGCGCAGCGTACTCGAGACAGCTCGGCAGTGGCATGTGTGCTGGTTTCCATGCCGACAAATCTGACAGGTCCGCCGGGGTTCACGCATGAAGCTGCGGCCTCAGTTTCTGCCCCCTCGCCAGTGCGTAGTGTACGCGATCACGCGGCGGATGCTGGACGAGACGGCGATGAACGCGCAGTCGTTCGCGATGGCGGTGGCGGAGCTGTACATCGCCACGACGGCGCCGGACGTGCGGCAGGTGAAGTTCCGCATCGGAAGCGAGGACGACGCGCGGCACAACGCGCAGATCCTGCGCCGGTACATGGACGGCACCCTGAAGACGCTGCCGGCCGACCTCGAGGACGCCTGGGTGATGGCGCTGCCGGCGGCATATCGCGACGAGTGCGAGACGTTGCTCGCACGCCGGCGCGGGCGGGTGTCCGTGGCGCTGCCGGAAGCCGATGCCGGCGAGGACGCGGCCGCGATGGCGCAGGTGCTGTCGAAGGCCGGCGAGCTGTGCGCGCATTGGGGTCATGCGCTGGCCGACGGGCGCATCGATGCGCGCGAGCGTGACCAGGTGCTGCTGGCCAGCGATGAGGTGATGAGCGCAGTGCTGCGGTTCCGCCGGCATTTGGTGGGGGTGGCGCATGCCGTGTGATGCTGTCCAAAAGCCCTGCTACCGGAGAGGAGCAGCGCCTGGCGCTCGCAACGGCGAGCGATCGTTTGAAATCGCAATTCGGGTGTGCCTCGCATGGGGCGTGCGAACGCCTGATGTTGATTGGCTGCAGCGGGAATACGGCATGAGCCGTGCGACAGCCTTCCGATTCCGGGCTGCCTATCAGAGAGCAGCGCGCGAGTCCTTCGACCAGATGCAGCCGACTGATGCGCTGCCCGCCGAGACGCTGAAGCAGCGCCCGGACCCTGTGATTCCGCTGGAGGACGACGATGGTCGATGAAGTCGATCGCCTGGTGGCGATGGAGGAGCGGCAACTGGACAACGCGCTGCTGTATCACGCGCAGCGGCCGCAGGCGTCCGGGCGCGCGTTCTGCGCGAACGAGGATTGCGGCGAAGCGATTACTGCCCAGCGGCAGGCGATGGGCGCGCAGTTGTGCATCGCCTGCGCGAAGGCGGAAGAGGCGCGGGCTGCGCACTTCCGGGTGTGGAGGCGGTGAGGATGGCGCGGCGTCTGCTGCGGGGCGTGCGCTCAGCGCTGGCGAAGCCCAACGCGGCGGCTTTGCGCGGTCTGGCGCAGGCGCGCGAGGCGCTGCTGTCGGCCGTGCCCGGGCCCACGGGCGACGAGGCGATCGCGCTGCTGGAGCAGCGCCGCCGCGAGGACGGCGAACAGTGCGCAGGGCAGGGCGTGTTACCGCTGGGGGTTCCTCGGTGACGGCAGCGCAACGCATCGATACCGAATCGCTGCTGCGCGGCGTGGACCTGGTCGAGGTGATCGGCCGCCATGTGCGCCTGCGCCGCAATGGGCGCGAGCACCATGGGCTGTGCCCGTTCCACGACGAGCGCTCGCCCAGCTTCACGGTCAACCCGGCAAAGGGGTTCTATCACTGCTTCGGCTGCGGGGCGCACGGCGATGCCATCCGGTTTGTGATGGAGTTCGACGGCGTCGACTTCCGCGAGGCATGCACGCGCCTGGGCGCGACGCCGTCGTCGCGCAGCGCGCAGCCACGCGCGGCAGCAGCCCGGCGCGAATCGCTGGCGGCAGAGCGTCAGCCGGTATGGGTGCCACTGCTGCCGGTGCCTTCGCATGCCCCCGACCTGCTGGCGGACGCCTGCGAGACGCTGCCGGTGTGGAACCCGAAGCGCGGCAAGTTCTGGACGATGACCTACACCCGGGCGGACGCCTACCGCGATGCGCATGGTGCGCTGCTGGGCTACGTGATGCGGGTGGAGTTCGGCGACGCGAAGGTGACGCCGCAGGTGACTTACTGCGTGGGCCCGGACGGCGTGGAGCAGTGGTGTGTGCGCCCATTCCCGGATCCGCGGCCGCTGTGCGGGCAGGATGCGCTGGCTGCGAAACCCGCGGCGCCGGTGCTGGTGGTGGAAGGCGAAAAATGCCGCGCGGCTGGCGCTGGCGCGTTGCCGCAATACGCGGTCGTGGCGTGGCCCGGTGGGTCGAAGGGTATGGCGCACGTGGACTGGTCGCCGTTGCGCGATCGCGACGTGGTGCTGTGGCCCGATGCGGACGATGCCGGGCGCAGCGCGATGTTGGGCTGGGTGGACGCGACAGGCGAGGTCCATCGCGGGGTAGCGCAGCACGCGCACCGCGCCGGTGCGCGCAGCCTGCGCTATGTGGATCCTGCCGGCATGCCAAAGGGCTGGGACATCGCGGACGCGCTGAGCGGGCCGGAGGCGTGGTCGTCGGCGCAGCTTGCGGCATGGGCGCGCAACCGGGTGTCGGACATCGATGTGCGTGTGGACACGCGCCGAGGCACGAGGTGACGGCGGTGCGAGACAAGATCACGGTCATCGACGGCGGAAAGTCCGGCGGGCGCCCTCCCGCCGGCGGCGGTGGCGATGCGGGGGCGGACGACTGGCGGCTGCGCCTCACTCGGAATCGGCAGGGCGATGTGATCGCGAACGTGCACAACGTGGCGCTGATCCTCGACCATGACGAGGCGATGCTGGGGATGTTCGGGCTGGACGAGTTTGCGAACCGCGTGGTGCTGCATCGCGACCCGCCGTGGCGCGGGAACATCGGCCGCGAGTTCACCGAGCTGGACGGCGTGGAGCTGGCAGCCTGGCTGGGCAAGGCGCTGCACGACGGCGGCTATCAGTTGACGCTGAAGACGTCGATGGTGCTGGAGGTGGTCGAGGCGATTGCGCGGCGGCACAAGTTCCACCCGGTGCGCGACTATCTCAACGGGCTGGTGTGGGATGGGAATGAGCGCATTCCGACGCTGTTCCCCGAGTTCTGTGGCACGGGCGACGACGAGTACCACCAGCGGGTCGCAGTGATCTTCATGGTCAGCGCTGTGGCGCGCATCCTGCGGCCGGGCTGCAAGGTCGACACCATGCTGGTGCTCGAAGGCGAGCAGGGCCTGGGCAAGACGCGCGTGACGCAGACGCTGTTCGGCGGCGATCGCTGGTACGTGGACGCGCAGCGCAGCCCGGCCGAAAAGGACTTTTACCAGGACATTGTCGGGAAGTGGGGCGTCGAGATCGGCGAGATGACGGCGTTCTCGAAGGCCGAGGCCAACAAGGTCAAGCAGACGCTGTCGGCGACTTCGGACACTTACCGCCCGTCGTACGGTCGCTACAGCCGCACTTTCCCGCGGCAGTGCGTGTTCGTCGGCACGACCAATGAGCACGAGTGGCAGCGCGACCACACGGGCGGCCGGCGATACCTGCCGGTGCGCGTGATGCGCGTGGATGTGGAGCGCATCGCTGCCGTGCGAGATCAGTTGTGGGCCGAGGCGGTTGCCCGCCTGCAGCGCGGCGACGAGTGGTGGTCGCTGCCCGCGCGGGCGAAGGAGGAGCAGGACGAGCGCTACATCGACGACGCCTGGGCGCAGCCGATGCTGTGGTGGCTGAGCGGGCTGGGGCGACCGGACAGCTACGACGGGTTGTCCTTCGCGGAGCGCAAGCCCCTCGGCGAGATCGTCGAGGTGAGCGTGGCGGACGTGATGACGCGGGCGCTGGGCATCGATACCGCGAGGATCGACCGGCCCGGGCAGATGCGCGTGAGCGCGATCCTGACGCGCTGGGGCTGGGCGTCGTACCGCACGACCAAGTTCGGACGGCAGGCGCGGCTGTGGTACGCGCCGCCAGAGTGGCAACCCATGCGTCGGCCGCTGCCTCAGCCGGAGGAGGGTGCCGATGCGTTCTGAGCTTGCCAACCTTGCCGACCTCTTGCCGACCTGCTTGCCAACCTCAAACGCTTGCGGGGCAGGGGGTTTGCCAACCTTGCCAACCTTTTCGCGTTCGCGCACGCGTATGAGTCGGACCGGCCCGACATCCTTCATGTGCGCATACAGGTCGGCAAGGTTGGCAAGGTTGGCAACGGCCGCGCAAATCAAAGGCTTAGGCTTGCCAACCTCATTGACCGAGGTTGGCAAGGTCGGCAAGCGCACCGCCGAGGTGATCGCGAACCTGAACGCGAACCTGAACGGACGGTGCCGCGGGTCCTCCCCGGGGGCGTTCACAGCGGGCAATCAGGCTCGCGATTTCTCGCAAGTGATGGCGGGAATCACTAGGTTAATCAGTGGGTTGCGAGTGAATCTGCGGGGTGTCGCATGGTAAATCTGCCCGCCATCATCCCCGCCGAGTGGCCCGAGACCTGCACGCAGAAGGAGTTCGCGGTGCTGATCGGCATCAGCGAACCCGGCGTCTGCAAGCACAAGGCCGCCGGCCGCGTCGCGATGGACGGCAAGCGCGTCCGCGTCCGCGAGACGATCGACCGCATGCGCCGCCACACGCATCCCGGCCGCGGCGGCGACCGCACCCCCGCCGCAGCACCGCGCGCTGCGCACGGCGCCGCGCAGGCGGCGCCAGTGGCCTTCGGCGGCTCCCCGGACGATCCGACCAACTACCAGCTCCAGGCGGCCCGCGAGAAGCGCGCCAGCGCCCAGCTCCGCGAAATGGAGCTCGCCGAGCGCGCCGGCCAGCTCGTCCTGCGCGAGGCCCGCGACGCCGCCGAGTTCGGCCGCGCCCGCATGGCCCGCGAAGCCGTGATGTCGATACCCGACCGCCTGGCCGTGCAGCTTGCCCCCGCGCTGCCGGTCGACGAAGTCCACGCCCTGCTCACCGCCGAGTGCCGGCGCATCTGCGCGCTGCTCGCCGCCGGCGGCCAATCCCTTCCCACCGAGGCCGAAGCCGCATGACCCGCAACGACATCCTCGCCCTGCTCATCGCATGGGCCGCCCAGCACGAGATCATCGAACAGGCCGGCGACGCCCTCAGCGACCTCTGCGGCGCCTCGCCCGACTCCGTCCTCGGCCGCGCCCTGTGGGGCACCTTCGATGCCTACACCGACGTCCTCGAGGCCCGCATCCTCGGCAGCGCCGCCGACGCCTGGCTGCGCTACTTCCGCGACGACTGCGAGATGGGTGCCCTGCCGCGCCCCGTGCAGGTCGCCGACCATGACAACATCGCCCTCGACGGCATCGAAGCGCTGACCGACCTGTGCGTCGCGCTGACCGCAGAAAAGACAACGGCGCGGGAGTCCGCGCCGTGATCGTGGCCCTGCTGCTGGCGCTGCTGTCAGCGCGTCTCGTCGATGCTCACCAGCTTCCCGCCGCGGAAGGTGAGGCTCACCGTCTTGCCGTTGAGGTAGTACTCCCAGCGCTCGCCGACGGCGCCGCCGTAGCCGTTCTCGAGCTGGACGATCCGGTCCGGCTTGCCGGCGCGCTGCATCACCGCGCCCGGGCCGTCGCCCACGGTGACCACGCCGCGGCTGAAGGCGTAGGTGTCGCCGGCCAGCGCGGTGCCGGCGGCCAGCAGCAGAGCAAGTGCGAGTGCGAAACGCATGGCGAATCCTCCCTGTGTGAATGGTGCGCCGCGCAGCGCTTGACAGCCGCCCGCGGGCAGGCACAGCATACCCCCGCTGCCGCCAAATCGGCAGCCGGGGGTGACAGCCCGAAGCCAAGCGCGCAAGCGCCCATCCGCTCGGTCGGCGCTTTTTTCGTGCCCAGCCATGCGGTTGGGCCAGCCCATCAGTTCATGGCGGGCGGCGTGCGGGAGCCCGCAAGGGCTCGCCGGTCCTTGGCCCGGTCTGTCAACCGCACGTCGTCCGTCGCCCTGGGTGACAGCCGGGCGCCGGATTCCTTCAACGCCAAGGAATTCCGAATGAACACCACGCACGCCGCGGCCGCAACGGCCGTCGAAGACCCATCGCACCCAACGCACCCCGCCGATGGCTGGCTCGCCGCCATCGACGCCCTCGACATCCACCACGAGCAGAACCGCTGGAGCATCGCGCTGGGCAACGCGATCGCCGCCACCGTCCGCACCTCGCCCGACGATGCCATCGCCCTCGCCGAAGTGCTGGTTCACGTCCACGGCATGCAGACCGGCAGCATCGAAGCCGAGCAGGCCCGCGCCGACGAAGCGCTGCAGCGCATCGGGGGTGCGGCATGAACGCGATGACTGCAGTCCAAGCGCTGGATACGCTGGAGGCTTGCCAGGCGTATGTGGACGACGCCGCATGCTTCCCGGCGCAGTTCAAGCCCGGTCTCGTCAAGCAGCACCAGCGCGACTACACCGCGGCCCTGGAGTTCTTCACGCGTCTGGTCCAGCGACAAGCTGCACAATCGGAACTCGCACTCATTGGCTGGGGCGAGATCGAGAACGGCCGGCTGGTGTCGTTCGCGCACCAGCGCAGCGAGCAGTGCACCACGGAGATCTTCGCCCCAGGCGCAGCGGTGCGCACTGGCGGTGCCGCATGACCGCACGTGAACGCCCGATCCTGTTCGGCGCGCCGATGGTGCGCGCGATACTCGAAGGCCGGAAGACGCAGACGCGGAGGGTGGTGAAGGCGCCGCGTGGACACGAGCTGGTCAACCTCCGCGAGTCGGAGGGAGACCACAGCTACAGCGGCCTGTTCAATGATCCGACCTCATGGGGCTATCCGTTCTTCGACGACTGCGCGCCGGCCGTACTCGCCCATTGGCCGGAGCTTTGCCCCTACGGACAGCCCGGCGACAGGCTATGGGTGCGGGAGACGTGGGCGCATGTCCCGGCTTCCGCGTATCGGTACAGTGATGGCGTGCAGCAGACGGTGTGTCCCTCCGATCCTGACATGGCGGCGGTCTATGCAGCCGGATGGGATCGGTCGAAGCCGGGCCGCTGGCGCCCCTCGATCCACATGCCCCGCTGGGCCTCGCGCATTGACCTCGAAGTGACCGTCGTGCGCGTGGAGCGGCTGCAGGACATCAGCGAGGCAGATGCGATCGCCGAAAGCATTCAGGCATCGAAGGACGGTCACGGCTTCCACACCGAGGACGGCCGCCACTACTGGTCGAACGCAGTTGGCGCGTACTGCTCGCAGTGGGAATCGATCAACGGCCCCGACAGTTGGACCGCGAACCCGTGGGTCTGGGTCGTCGAGTTCCGGAGGGTCAAGCCATGACCGCCCTCGTCATCGCCAACACGCAGATCCGCTGCGACGCCGCTGGCCGCTACTGCCTCAACGACCTGCACCAGGCCAGCGGCGGTGCGAAGCGGCACCAGCCGTCCGACTGGTTGCGCCTCAAGCAGACGCAGGAACTCATCGCCGAGGTGATCAGTTCCCCGGATGAACTCCGGGAATCCCCGGAGTTAAACCCGGTCGAGACGAGCGAGGGCCGTTACGGCGGCGGAACCTACGCCGTCAAGGAACTGGTCTACGCCTACGCGATGTGGATCAGCGCCGCCTTCCACCTGCACGTCATCCGCGCCTACGACGCCCTCGTCGCCGGCCGCGCCGCCGCCGAGCCGCCGCCGGTGCCGGTCGCCGCCACCCACCGCGCCGACGTGCTGGTCAGCGCCACCCGCACCTTCGCCGCACTGGCCCGCGCCGGCCGCACCCTGCGCATGGGTCACGCCCGCGCCCTGGCCGCGGCCAACGCCGCCACCTTCCGCGCCACCGGCATCGACCTGATCGACGAGCTCGGCGCGCACGACCTCGTCGCCGAGCCCGCGCTCGGCCTGCCCGACGGCCTGCCCCCGGGCCTCGCCGACTGGCTGGCCGGCCGCGACCTCGTCACCACCCGCGACGTCATCACCGGCCTGTCCCTCGGCAACCCCGACGACACCGCCCTGCAGATGCGCGCCGCCGCCGCCATGCGCGCCCTCGGCTGGACCAAGGTGCGCAGCACGCGCACCGCCCGCCAGTGGGCGTGGCAGCGGCCCGCCGTCGCAACCACAACCACAACCACGATGGAGATCACGCCATGACGTATCAGCGCAACGCATTGGGCGCCGGCGTACAGCCCTCAAATCCGTTCGAGAACCGTCGCGACTCGCCGCTCGCCAGCATCGTCTTCTACCTGCACCGCCTCCAGTGGGATGGCAAGGAGCGCATCCCTACGCTGTTCCCGGCGTTATGCGGTACCGCCGACAACCCGTATCACCAGCATGCCGCCAAAGTGCTGATGCTGAGCGCCGCCGCCCGCATCCTCGATCCCGGGTGTCGCGTCGATCAATGGCTGGTGCTCGAGGGTAGGCAGGGCGTCGGGAAGTCCACGTTCCTGCAGGTGCTGTTCGGCAAGGACTACTTCTCTACCCGCAATCGGCCTGAGATGTGGTGCATCGAGATCAGCGAGATCGACAGGCTCTCCAAGGCCGAGGCCATGCAGTTGAAGAAAATGCTGGATGCTTCAACTGACAGTATGCGGCGGCAGGGCATCTACGTCATGGCGACCCATGAGGCATCGCTGCCGACGGATCTCGATGCCACCAGGCGATTCCTGCCCGTCCGCATTCAGTGCGTGGATGTCGATAGCCTGGCGGCCATCCGTGACCAGTTGTGGGCCGAAGCGATGGCGCGACTGTGGCGCGGAGAAAGCTGGCAGCAGCCCACCGTCGCACCCACATCCACGATGGAGATCACCCCATGACCGCAGTCCTGATCGCGCTCATCTTCGCGCTGGCGTTCGCCGGCATCCTCGCGGCTCGCCGCTGCGCCGCGCCGCTTCCGATGCCGCTGCAGCCCAACCCTGCGCTGCAGGCCTACCAACTCCGCCCCGGCGTGGTCTACGCCGCGGAGACCGCCGAGGAAGCCGTCCGCATCGCCAACGACGAGCTGTTCGACGAAGTCGACCTCGCCGATGCGCGGCAACTGGCCGACCACGAGCTGGATGCGCGGGTGTTCCTCCGCGACAGCCCGGATGACGACGACCCGTACACCACGCTCCGCCACGAGCTGGACTATCGCCGGCGCATCGGCCGCGCCGGCGCGCTCTGCGGCAACGCACCGGACTGACGGACGTATTACGCTTGTACCGCTGCCATGCGCAGCAAAACCTCACTCTGGAGCAAGGAACAACCTCATGGCAATACGAAATCCGGAAAACTGGGCAGAAGCAAAGCTGACGGTCACGCTCACCGACGGCACGCGCATCGGTCCGTGCGATACCACTGACCGTCCACTGGGTGATGACGGGTGCTGGGTCACGGTATGGGTCGACGACAGACTCGTCTCGTATCCAAGGGAGCAGGTGGCTTCTGTCGAATTCTCCTTCGACGCAGACGCCAATCAACCCTGAGCGATGACCTTCGACGCCGCCACCCTCAGCGTCCCGCTGGCCGACCCCGCCGACGACAGCGCCTGGCGCAACGGCTGGTCGATGCCTGCGCCGCTGTCGGTGGACGGCTGGGCCGATCGCCACCGCTTCCTGACCCGCGAAGGCGCGGCGGAGCCCGGCCCGTGGCGCACCGATCGCGTGCCGTTCACGCGCGAGATCATGCAGTGCCTCAGCGACGAACACCCCTGCAAGAAGGTCGCGCTGTGCAAGTCCACGCAGACCGCCGGCACCGAGGTGCTGAACAACTTCGTCGGCTACGGCATCGACCATTCGCCCGGCCCGATGATGGTGGTGATGCCCACCGAGAAGCTGGCCCAGCGGTGGAGCAAGCAGCGCCTCAAGACGATGATCCAGTCGTGCCTGGTGCTGCACGGCAAGATCCAGCCGGCCACCGCCCGCGACGGCGGCAACACCACGCTGATGAAGGAATTCCCCGGCGGGCTGCTGGTGATCGCCGGTGCCAACTCCGCCAGCGACCTACGCAGCATGCCGGCCCGCCGCGTGCTATGCGACGAGGTCGACGAGTACCTGCTGGACCTCGAAGGGCAGGGCGCGCCGGACGAACTCGCCGAGCGCCGCGCTTCTACCTTCACCCGGCGCAAGGTGTTCAAGGTCAGCAGCCCGAAGCTGAAGGCCACCAGCGTCATCTGGCGCGAATTCCTCGCCGGGGACCAGCGGCATTACCACGTGCCCTGTCCGCACTGTGGCACCCTGCAGCCGCTGGACATCGACCAGTTGTTGCCCAACGGCACCTACCTCTGTGCCGACGGCGGCTGCGGCCGCATCATCGAGGAGCACCACAAGCCCGACATGCTGGCCGACGCCGCGATGGGTGGCACGGCGCGCTGGGTCGCCGCGAAGCCGGACGGCGAGTTCCCGTCGTTCCACATCAACGCGCTCTACGCACCGCTGGGCCTCGGCTACACCTGGGCGGAGATCGCCGCCATGCGCGACGCCGCGCAGAACGACCCGGGCAAGCTGGTCATCTTCACCAACACCATCCTCGGCCTGCCGTTCGAGGGCGAGCGCCAGCAGCAGAACGCGCACGAGCTGGAGGCCCGCGCCGAGCAAGGCCTGCATCGCGGCATCGTGCCCCGCGGTTTCTACGTGCTGACCGTGGGCATCGACTGCCAGCAGGACCGCTTCGCCTGTCACGTCATCGCCTGGGGCCGCGGCGAGCGCGGCTTCGTCGTCGACTACGAGGAGATCGACGGCGACCCATCCCAGCAGGACGGCTACACCAAGCTGGAGGCCTGGCTGAAGCGCCACTACGTCAGCCACCGCGGGCAGGTGATGATCCCGCAGGCCGTCGCGATGGACGCCGGCAACTGGGGCGAGGAAGTCGTCAAGTTCCTGCGCCGGCAGGGCACGCTGATGCACCACCAGGTGCACCGCGTCCTGCAGGTGGACGGCACGCTGCAACAGCAGGTGCTGTTCGCCGTGCGCGGCCGTTCCACCACCACCGACACCCGCGTCGTGTATCGCCCCGCCAAGACCGAGGCCAACAACCGCGGCAAGACGCTGGCCCGCGCCGTCGGCGTGTGGGGCGTCGGTACCGCGCCGGCCAAGGACATCCTGTTCGGCCGCATGAGCGCCGACGCCCGCGCGGAGGACATCGCCCACCGCATGCTGCGGTGGCCCGGCGGCCGCGAACCCACCGGCCCAGAGGACCACGCCGCCGAAGCCACGCGCATGCCCGCCGGCTACTTCCCCGGCATCGCCTCCGAATACAAGGACCTCGCGACCGGCCGCTACCTCAAGCACAACCGTTCCACGCGAAACGAAGCACTCGACACCCTCGTCTACGCCTACTGGGCCGCCCTCAGCCCGGCCGTGCGCATCGACCTCAAGCGCGAGCACGAATGGGCCGCGCTCGAGGCCCGCTACGATCCCGAAGCCGACCTGTTCGGTGGCGGCGACGCGGACGCGCCATCACCACCCATGCCGGCGGTTTCGCGTGAAACATCGGTTGTCGTGACCGTCCCGCCATCGGCACCGAAACCAGGGCGCGGCACGCCACCGGCGGGTCGTGGCTTCGGCAGCGACGGCTGGAGCGGTCGCCTGTGAGTCGCAACACGACCCGCGTGAAGGCGCGCATCGACCAGCTCTCCGACGAGCTGACGTTCGGTGCTGCGATCCGCCTGCGGGCCGATGCCGGCGACATCCGCCCGGTGGTGGAGGCCGTCGTCGCCTACCTGGTCGAGGAATATCCCGCGCAGGATCTCTACATCCCCTCGGCCGTGACCTATCCGGTCGATCGCCTGCGTGCGGAGGTCGCAGCCGGCAAGTCCATCCGCACCATCTGCCGCGAGCACCGCATCAGTCGATCCAAGCTCTACCGCCTGCTGGACGACGACGGCAGCGACGACAAGGCAGCCGAGGACGTCGCCGCGTAACACGTGATGCGGTGCGCCGCTGGGTGCGCACATTTCCCCGAGATTGTGCGCAGTAGTGTCTGCACTCTGTACATCCATGAGCTTCGCCACCGACCAGGTCGCACTGCTGCAGGATGCCTATCGTAAGGTGCTTGCGGGGCAGTCCGTGCGCTATGGCGAGCGCATGCTGGTACGCGCCGATGCCGCATGGATCAGCGCCGAGCTGGACAAGTGGACGCGCCGCGCCAATGTGGAGGCCGCCCGCGCCGCCGGCCGCACGCCGGGCATCGCCATCGCAGACTTCGGCGGGGTGCAGTGATGGCGGACCGCCTCGACCGCCTGCTGATGCGTTTCGCGCCCGCGTGGGCCGCCTCCCGGGCTCGCGACCGCCTCCTCGCCCATGCCTATCATCAGGCCTACGAGGCCGCGCAGGTCAGCCACCTGCGGAAGCAGTCGCGCGACCACGGCAGCGGCAACGCCATCGTCTCGCTCACCGGCGCCGCCCTTCGTAACCAGGCGCGGCACCTCGACCGCAACCACGACATCATCAGCGGCGGCCTGTCCACGCTGGTGCAGAACATCGTCGGGCCCAGCGGCATCAACATCGTGCCCACCCCGCGCGATGCCGCGGGCAACGTCGACGAGGGCCTGGTCGATCAGATCATGCCGCTCTACCTCGCGTGGTCGAAGCGGCCCGAGGTCACGTGGATGCACGACTGGCCCAGCGTGCAGCGGCTGCTTGCCCGCACCTGGCTGCGCGATGGCGAAGCCTTCGCGCAGGAGCTGCGCGGCTTCGTGCCATACCTGGAGCACGGCTCCAGCGTGCCGTTCTCGCTGGAGCTGCTGGAGCCTGATCTGGTCCCGCTGGATCTCGACGACACGAATCGTCGCATCCTGCAGGGCGTCGAGCGCAATGCATGGGGCAGGGCAGTCGCGTTCCACGTCTACAAGCAGCACCCCGGCGATGCCGGCATCTTCCTGCCGGAGACCAAGCGCGTCTCCGCCGACCTCATCCGCCACGTCCGCACCATCGACCGCATCGGGCAGGTGCGCGGCATTTCCATCCTCGCGTCCACCTTCACCCGCATCGAGGACCTGAAGGACTACGAGGAGTCCGAGCGCATCGCCGCGAAGATCGCCGCCAGCATGGCTGCGGTCATCATCAAGGGCGACCCGGGCAGCTACGACGTTGCCAACCCCTCCCCTGAGCGCAAGTTGCGGTTCCAGCCGGGCATGGTATTCGACGACCTGGTGCCCGGCGAGTCCGTGCAAAGCATCGACAGCAAGCGCCCGAACCCGAACCTCGAGCCCTACCGCAACGCGCAGTTGCGCGCCATCGCCGCGCCGATGCGCGTGTCGTTCTCGTCGCTGGCGAAGAACTACAACGGCACCTACAGCGCCCAGCGGCAGGAGCTGGTCGAGCAGTACGGCGCCTACGGCGTGCTGGCCTACGAGTTCATTTCGCAGATGGTGCGCCCGGTCTACGAGCGCTTCGTCGCGATGGCCGTCGTCTCCGGTGAACTCGTGCTGCCCCGCGGCGTGACGTTGGCGAACGCCATTGGCGCCGACTACCTCGCGCCGCCCATGCCGTGGATCAACCCCGTGCACGAAATGCAGGGCATCACTGCAGCTGTCCGCGGCGGCGTGCGGTCGCTGACCTCCGTCATCGCCGAACGTGGAGGCCGCATGTACGACACGCTCGAGCAGGTTGCCAGGGAGCGCGCCTGGGCGCGCGAACTGGGCATCGTGCTCGATACCGACCCCGGACAGACCACCGGCGGCGGCAATCTCAACCAAATCCCGGATGCCATGCAGGCGCCGGCGAATTCCGGAGCCAACGCATGAAGACCCGCAAGCTCACGGCATGCATCCTCGCCGCGGTCTACGCGCTCGACAACGTCGGGCTGGACAAGATCGCGCCCGAGGCCCGCGGCAAGTCCGTGCTGGCCCTCAACGCCGTGGACACCACGCAGGCGGACCTGCTGATCTACGGCCCGATCGGCGACTTCTTCTGGGGAGACGGCATCACCGCCGGCAGTATCGTCGAGCAGCTCTCGCAGCTCAACGTCGGCACCATCAATGTTCGCATCAACTCCGACGGCGGCGTCGTCAGCGACGGTCTCGCCATCTACAACGCGCTGGCCTCGCATCCGGCCACGGTCAACGTCACCATCGATGGCGTCGCCGCCTCGATTGCCAGCCTGATCGCCCAGGTGGGCGCCACGCGCCGCGTCTATCGCAACGCCACCATGATGATCCACGGCCCGCAGAGCGGGATGTGGGGCTTCGCCGACGACCTGCGCGATGCCGCCGCCATGCTGGACACCATCGCCTCGTCGATGCTGACAGGCTACACCGGCCGCGCCGCGAATCCGTCGGAGATCGAAGGCTATCTCGGCGATCGGCGCGACCACTGGTTCACGGCCGAGCAGATGGTCGCCGCCGGCCTCGCCGACGAAATCATCGAGATCAACCCCGTGCCCGCTCCCAGCGATGCCGCCGCGGCCGCCGCGCTGCTGTCCTACGTGCAGGCGATCTCCAGCTCCCAGCGCAGCGACGTTACTGCGTCGCTGCATCAACGCATCCAGACGACGATCACCGCGTCTGCGTTCGCTGCCCTCAGCGAATCCCACCAGCGGGCGGTGTTCGCCCACATCGAGGACTCCACCATGAAAGAGAAGTGCCAGTTGATCCTCGCGCAGGCCGGCGCCACCGCCGGCGCGCAGGGCAATCCCAACCCGGCCAATTCCCCGGCTCCGGCCGCCGCGCCCGCGGCGGCGCCGACCGCCGCGCCCGCCGTTCCGGTGGCGACGGCGGACCCCATCGCCGCCCTGGCGGCACGCAACGAGAGCATTCGTGGCGTGTTCGCCTCCTTCCACGACGTGCCCGGCGTGCGCGAGCTGGAATCGCAGTGCCTCGCCGACCCGCGCATGACCGTCGAGCAGGCCCAGGCCCGTCTGCTGCAGCGCCTGCCGAACGGCGCCACGCCGCTGGCGGCCGCCCGGGGCGGCGCCGGCCGCGACGGCATGGTCAGCGACGAGGTCGACGTGCAGCGCCGCCGCACCGTCGACGGCATCCTCGCCCGCGCCGGCGTGCTCACGGGTGCCGAGGCGACCGCGGCGCGGCAGGACAATCCGGCGTCGCACCAGCCGCTGTTCATCCTCGCCGAGCGTTCGCTCATCGCCGCCGGCGTCGACACCCGCGGGATGGACCGCGACCAGATCGCACGCCGTGCGCTCGCCGCGCAGACCACGGGCGACTTCCCCGTCATCCTCGAGAACGTGCTGAACAAGATGCTGCTCAACGCCTATGCGCTGCAGCAGTTCACCTGGTCGCGGTTCTGCGCCACCGGCACGCTGGTCGACTACCGCCCGCACAACCGCTACCACATGGGTTCGTTCTCCGACCTCAAGCCGGTCAACGAGTCGGGCGAGTACGAGAACGGCATCCTGTCCGACGCCGAGAAGGAAACCATCGTCGGCAGCCGCAAGGGCCGGATCCTGCAGATCACGCCGGAGATCCTCGTCAACGACGACCTCGGCGCGTTCTCGCGGCCGGCGGCCGCGCTCGGCCAGGGCGCCGCACGCACCATCGAGAAGGACGTTTACGCCCTGCTGGCGCTCAACAGCGGGCTCGGTCCCACCATGGCGGACGGTAATACGCTGTTCCATGCCGATCACGGCAACATCGCGGGCACCGCGGGTGTGCCGACCATCGCGCTCATCGATGCCGGCCGGCGGGCGATGGCGCAGCAGATGGATGTCGGCGGCAACGACTACCTCGACATCCGCCCGGCGCTGTTCCTCGGTCCGCTGTCGCTGGGCAGCACCGCCCGCGAGCTGAACGCGCAGGAATACAACGACGAATCGAACCGCCAGCAGCGCAAGCCGAACGTGGTCCGCGGACTGTTCAGCGACGTCATCGACACGCCGCGTCTCACCGGCGCCGCCTGGATGATGTTCGCCGACCCCAACCTCGAGCCGGTCATCGAAGTCGCGTTCCTCAACGGCGTGCAGACCCCGACGCTGGAGCAGGAGACCAACTTCCGCACCGACGGCCTCAGCTGGAAGGTCGTACATCGCTACGGCGTCGGCGCCGTCGGTTACCGCGGCGCCTACCGCAACGCCGGCGCGTAACCGGCCCACCATCGCGCGGGGGCGGCCTACGCCCCCGCCATGAATCGAGGACACGAGCATGGCCAAGAATTTCATCAAGCCCGGCGACCACCTGCCGTTCACCGCCAGCGGTGCCGTCGCCACCGGTGGCGTGGTGGTGCTGGGCACCCTCATCGGTGTCGCGCTCGGCGCCGTCGCCGATGGCGACAGCGGCGAATGCTGCGTCGAGGACGTATGGGAACTCCCCAAGGCGACCGGTGCGGCGATCGACGCCTGGACGCGCCCCAGTTACGACATCAGCGCCGGGAAATTCGCCGTCGCCGGAAGCGAAGCCACCGGCGACGTCATCGGCGCCGTCATCGCCGTCGAGACGGCCGCATCGGCGGACGCGACCGTCAAGGTCAAGCTGCTGCCCGGTGCGGGCAGCCTGAAGGCCTGACGTCGGCCCACCGCGCCGTTTCGCTGACCACGACACGAGGACCCTCACATGAAGAACTACCTTCGCCCGGGCGACACCATCACGCACGCGCATAGCGTTCCGGTGGCATCCGGGCAACTGGTCGCGATCGGTGGTCTGCTGGCCGTCGCGGCCAGCAGCTATGCCGCCAACGAGCCGGGCGAGTACGCCATCGAAGGGGTCTATGTCCTGCCGAAGGCCACGGGTGCCGCAGTCGGGCAGGGCAACACGCTTAACCTCAATCTCTCCAGTGGGGAGCTGACCGAGGCGTTGCCGGAATCCGCCATCCTTGGTGGTGCCATCGCGATGGAGTCCTCCGACAGCGCGGCGACCACCGTGGTCGTGAAGCTGGTGCCGGGGACCGGCGCCGCTGGCGGCAGCGGCGTCTGACCCCGGAGGCTATCGACATGCCCACCCCGCGCGGCGTCCGCAACAATAACCCGGGCAACATCGACCGCAGTGGTACGCCCTGGCAGGGCGAGGACCGCAGCGATGCCGCGCGGAGGCAAGAGCCGCGGTTCTGCGTGTTCTTCTCGCCGGAGGCCGGGTTCCGTGCGCTGGCGAAGGTGCTGCTGACGTACCGCCGTCGGTATGGGCTGGACACGGTCAGCAGCATCATCGCCCGGTGGGCGCCTCCGCGCGAGAACGACACCGGCGCGTACGTGCGTGAGGTATCTCGCGCGGTGGGTGTCGGCGCGAATGAGCGCCTCGCGATGGACGATGCGCAGGTGCTGTTCGGCCTGGCCAAGGCCATCGCCCGGCACGAAAACGGCGGACATTTCTGGGCGGACGATGTGATCCGTCGCGGCGTCGCGGCGGCGAGGGCCTGAGCATGGGCGAGATCACGGTCGGGCATCTCGCGCTGTTTGTGACCGTCGGCGGAATCGTCGTGTCGCTGCTGTCGACGCTGGGCATCTTCCTGCTGCAACGGATCTTCGGCTCCGGCGACAGGTCCAATGCCGAAATCGACGAGCTGAAGGAAAAGGTGCATGCGCTCGAGTTGGCGCAGGTCGGCAACTACGCGACCAAGCAGGACATGGAGTCGCTGCGACGCGACATTCGCGGCGAGTTCGACCGGCTGGCGAAGATGTTGCAGCCGGTCTTCCGCCAGCTCAACGTCAATGCGGTGATCGACGGATGAGCGAGGACACGCCCGTGACCCGCAAGGAGCTGCGAGAGTTCGGCGAGGAGCTGCGCGCTGGTTTCGACACGCTGGCTGAGGTCATGCGCCCGGTAGCCGAAGCGGCCGCTGTGCCGCATGCCGGCCTCGTGCAGCAGATGACGATGTCCGCGCCGCCGCCGCAGCGCGCCGAGCGCCTGGTCGTCGCGATGGCCGTCATCGTCACCGTCATGGCCTTCCTCGCCGGTGGCTCCATCGTCGCCGCCATCCTGCAGGGCCAACGCGTCACCGACCTGCGCGCTGATATGCACGCCGAGCGCGCAAGCCGCGAGGCCTTCGACCACTGGAACGCGCAGGAGGTGACCGCGATCCGGGCCTACATCGCCACCGGTCGCCTGCAGCCGATGCAATCCCGCCCACAACCGGAGACCACGCCATGAGCGAGGAAGAGGAGATCATCGTGCAGCCGCCGCGCAAGCTGTCGCTGGTGCCCGACGTCGCCAACTGGCACCGCTGGTGGTCGATGCGCTGGCTGATCGCGGGCGCCATCGCCGAGGCGCTTCCCCGTGCCTGGGCCGCGCTGCCGGGCGACTGGGTCGGGCCAATGCCGACCTGGCTGAAACTCGCCCTGGGCTACTTCGTCGGCACCGCGCTGGTCGCCGCTGCGGTGTCGCGCGTCATCCAGCAGACGCCGAGGCCCGCCCCGTGATCGTCTTCCTGGCCCACAACCTGTGGTGGGTGCTCGGGCTGCTGGTGATGGCGGCCGCCATCGCCGCCCCGGCGCTGCTGTGGCGCCTGCGCTGGCCTGTCGCCGTCGCGATCGCCTGCGCCTTCGCGGCGGTCTTCTGGCTGCGCGCGAACGATCTCGACCGCCAACTGCTGCAGGCCCACGCCGACCGCGCTGACCAGGCTGCGAAACGTGCGCAGTTTGCCATCGGCGCGCTCCAGCGCCGCCGCGCACTGGACGCCGACCACGCCGAGGCCGTGGCCAGCCTCACCGCCGAATACAAGAGGGACAACGACGATGCACAGCATGCGATCGATGATCTGCGCCGCCGCGTGCGCGCTGGTGATGTGCAGTTGCGCGACCGGTTCCGGTGTCCGGTCACCGCCGCCGAGCAACAACCCGCCCCCGGCGCTGGCGCCGCTGCCGGCGGAACTGCGGGCGAAGCGCGATCCGGACTTCTTCCTGCGGATGTGGACGTTCTTCTCGGACTCGCCGCTGAAGCCGACGCCGTCGTCCGCGAGCGCAACCTCGCCGTCGACGTCGCCAACGCCTACCGCGCCGCCTGCGCCGCCCCGGTGACCACGCCGTGAGCCAGCGTGCCGCCATGCGCAGCCTCGACGCCGACATCCACGCGGCGTTGCTCGGTGCCGGGCTGGCCGACGTCGGCACATACCGCGCCGCGGGCGTCAGCGAGAGCGCCCCCGGGACCGACGTACGCGTCTACGTCGAGCGCGGGGTGCAATCCCTCGGCGAGTTCGGGCAGGTGTCGTCTGCGCAGGACCAGGTCACGCTGCTGCGTGCCGACGCCGATCCGGCGCGGGGCGCCACCATCGTCGCCGACGGGTGGCGCTATGTGCTGGCGGAGCGCGTCTCAGAGGACGAAAGCACCTCGACGTGGGTCGTCCGCGGGGAGGCGCTGCCATGACCGAGCCGCTGAGCTGGCTGGCCGTGCAGTACATCAAGGGGCGCATGTCATCCATCGCGCCGGGCAGCGGCTACTACAGCGATTTTTCCACCGCCCGTGTCCTGGACGATCGCAGCCAGATCGACGCCAGCGAAGGCGTCGGCACGTACCTCCTGGTGGTCGCGACCGATTTCGAGCCCACCGGCGAATCCGCTGGAAGGGCCAGTCAGGTCTACAGCGAAGACATGTCGCTGCTCATCGAATACGGCATCCGCCGCGATCCATCGCTCAGTCCTGAACTGCAGGTGCACCGCGCCCGTGCAGACGTCATCCGCGCATTGCGTTCGCCGCTCCGGAACCAGGTGCATGGGCTCATCCGTATCGACATCGGCACCTCCAGCATCGTCGACACGCCCGAAGACTCCGCATTGATCATCGCCCAGGTGCAGGCGCGGGCCGGCCTGAGCGATACCACCCCGCCCGCATCCTGAGGAAAGACCCATGGCCCGACGTTCCGTTCGCAAATTCGGCGGGGACATCCGCTTCTGGCGCAAGTCCACGCTCGGCGTGCTGACGCCCTGCGTGCCCGAAGCCAACGACCCCGATCTCAACCAGCCCATCATCACCGATGCGCTGACCACCACCTACGAGGCCGGCAACGAAGTGTCGGTCACCAGCAAGGGCCGTGGCGCCGATTACGGCGCGACCGTCTGGTCGGAGACCGAGCCGGGCACCGGCAGCATCAGCGTGACGCTGAAGGAAATCCCGGCCTCCCTGCTGGCACGCATCTTCTACGGCGAATCCTCGGCCATCAGCGTCACGGCCGGCTCCGTCACCGACCAGGACCTCGTGGTCTCCGCGAAGAACCTCCCGCTGCAACTGCCGCATCGCTACATCAAGGCCAGCCCGGCACCGGTGGTGAACAACAGCGGTACGCCGTTGACTGCGGGTACCGACTACACCATCGATCTGCGGCGCGGCACCATCGTCATCAAGGCCGCCGGCGTGAACGTGGACGACACGCTGACGCTCGACTACAGCTTCGACGACGTCAGCGGCACCCGTATCCTCGGCGGCACCACGCCCACCGAGACGTTCTACATCACCGGCGACATGGAGGACCGCGTCAGCGGCGAGCAGGGTGCGCTGGTGGTTTACGAGGCGCAGCTCACGCTGGATGGCGACATCGACTGGTTCTCCAGCGAGGTGCTCAGTCCGACGCTGACCGGCAAGATGATCAAGCCGGTGGATGCCCCCGCGGCCTACACCTTCGACATGTACGAGCAGGCGGCGTGACGACTGCCGTCGACACCGCCCTGATCCCGCTGCTGCCGGTCGATTCGGCAGCAGCGCAGGGCATGTGTCGATGAGCGGGCGCACGCGACGTTTCGTCCGAGCCCGCAACAGCGAGGCGCTGTCCAGACTCGGCGCCCTTGTTGTCGGCTTCGACGAAGACCAGCTCAAGCAGGCAGCGCGTCGCGCACAGGTGTCCACGTACCGGTCTGGCGTCGCGATGGTGAACGCCGATGTGCGCAGCCGCTACGGCGTGAAGTTGTCGGCGCTGCGTGGGGCATATCGGGTCGTGAGCGGCCGCGACAGGAAGCGCGAGGACTACGTCGCGGTTGAAGCGACTGGTCGCCGCATCAACCTGCTGGAGTTCTCCGGTCGCTGGTCCCGGCCCAGGGGCAGCAACCTCAAGCGCCAGAGGAGCAAGGGTGCGACGGCAATGGTACATGCCGGCGAACGAAAGGCCTATGCCGGAGCATTCGTCGCATCGATCGGTTGGCGAGGCGTCAGTGGCGCAACCATCAAGGAAGACACCGTGAGGCGTGGGATTTTTGTGCGGAAGAAGAATCCAGCGGGTGACGGAAAACGCTATGGGCGTGGCCCTGTTCGTCTGCTTCGCGGTCCGTCTCCGCTCGAAATGATGCTTGGCGAGGACCTGCGCTATGCACCGAGGATCAGCCAGGCGTTTCGCGATCTCTATACCGCAGAACTCGACCGCCAGATCAAGCTGCTGATCAAAAGGTAACCATGGCGAACCCGAAATACATCGAGGCGATCCGGCTGGTGCTCGAGACAGCGGGCGACGACCAGTTGCAGGCGCTCATCGCCCAGTTCAATGAACTCGGGACGGTCTCGGATGCTGAGGGCGCGGCTGTCCAGCGCGTGCTGGACAACATCGCCGCCTCATCCGAGAAGATGGCGAAGATCGAGGCCTTCGCGAAACTCAAGCGCGATCTCGTGGCGGCGGAGTCCGAGCTCGACCGTGCGCAGGCCGCCGTCAATGCGCTGTTCGCCGAGTTCAAGGGTGGCGATACCAGCAGCGCCGAGATCGTCAAGATCCAGAAGGTCGCCGTCGAAACGGCAAAGAAGTACCGGGATGCAGCCGAAAGCCAGCGCCTGGCAGTGACGAAGGCGCGGCAGGAACTGGCCGCGATGGGCGTGCAGACCCAGCGGCTGGGGCAGGACGAGGCGGCCTTGCGAAAGGAGTTCTCTGCCGCCCGCGGGGAGCTCTCGAATCTCACCGACACGATCACAAAAGCGCGTGCCGCCACGGTAGATCTGGCCGCGCGCCGGGCCGACTTCTCGCGCTTCCTTGGCGATGGCCGGGACCTCAGCGAGGAAGCCGCGAGCGCGTTGGCCGACTATCGCCGCAAGGTGCAAGAGGCGGCATCGGCGCAGAGCGGATTCGCTGGGAAGTCCGGCGGGTTCTTGTCTTCCCTGCGCAGCATGCAGGGGGTGCTCGCCGGCCTCGGCGTCTACCTTGGCTTCCGCGAGGCTGCCGGCGGCGTCGTCAACCTGCTGAAGGTCGCGGCGGCGTCCGAGAGCGCTCAGCGCAGCCTGGCGAACCTATACGGTTCGCAGGCGGCCGGCAACCGCGCTTTCGCCGATCTCAAGCAATTGGCTAAGCAGAACGGGCTGGCCTTCCAGGACATCGTCGATCAGGCCAAGAAGCTGAAGGCCTTCGGTCTCGATCCGCTCAACGGCTCGCTGCAGGCCCTCATCGACCAGAACGCTGCCGTCGGCGGCAGCCAGCAGGATCTGGAGGGCAAGGTCCTCGCGCTTGGGCAGGCCTGGGCCAAGCAGAAGCTGCAGGGCGAGGAAATCCTGCAACTGGTCGAGCGTGGCGTCCCGGTGTGGTCGCTGCTGGAAAAGGCGACTGGCCTCAACGTCACCCAGCTCCAGAAGCTCAGCGAACAGGGCAAGCTGGGCCGCGACACCATCAAGGCCCTCTACGAGGAGATCGGCAAGGCCAATGCCGGTGCGGCCCAGCAGGGCCTCAGCAGCCTCAGTGGCCTGTTCGCACAACTGCAGGCGCGGTGGACGGACTTCCTGAACAAGGTCGCCGATAGCGGCGTCACCGAATATTTCAAGCAGCAGATCCAGAGCCTGCTGGGCTCGACAGGGAATCTGGATGTGATCGCCGGACGAGTGTCGGCGGGGATCATCAGCACAGTCGAGGCCCTAAAGAACTTCGGCCGTGAGATGCTGCCGGCGATTTCTTTGCTCAAGGACTTCACGCTCACGATCGCCACGCATGCCAACGCGATCATCGGGCTCGCGAAGGTGTACTACGGGATCAAGCTCGTCAACTTCGTTTCCGGGCTCAGTGCATCCGTCCTCGAAATGACGCGGCTGACTGCGGCGACAGCGGAGGCGGCAGGGGCGGCGGGCAGTGCAACTGGAAAGATCGCAGGTCTGCGTGGGGCCCTCGCGGCCATTCCGAGAAATCTGCAGATCGGCATCGCGGTCGCGGGAGTCGAATATGCGGTGTCTCAGGCGATCCGCCTGAACGAGGCGATCAAGGAATACCAGGCGACGATGGCGCAGGTCGACGCCTTCGAGAGGTCCGTCGCAATGGCCGGGCAGGAGCGTCTGGCGCTCGGCAAGCAGTTGCAGACCCTCTATGCGAATTACGCATCGGTCGTCATCAAGAGCACGCAGGAGGTCGGCGCGCTCACCAGGACGCAGGCCGAGGAGTATCAGCTTGCCCTGAAGTCGGCTCTGGCCTACTACGGCGGCGTGATTCGTGCTGCGCGAGAGACTGGAAACGCGCAGCAGGAAGCGACGGCAACCGAGCGATGGAAAGAGCTGAAGGCAGCGGTCGCAGACGTTGATCAGCAGCTTTCACAGCTTGCGAAAACTGCCGCCGAGCAGAATGCCCTCGCGGAATTCGTCAATAGGGCGGTTGCCGGCTTCGATGCGCTGAGGTCCAAGGGCGAGAGCGCGGCAAAAGCTGTCGATGGAATATTCAAGGGCGTCAACTTCGCCAGCCCCAAGGGCTTGCAGGATGCCGTCGGGATCATCGACCAGATCTCCATGCGTAGCGCCTCTGCAGGGCAGGCGGTCCGCGACGAGTTGCACAAGGCCCTGATCGGCGTCGCCGAGGAAGACCTGCCTGCGCTGCAGTCCGCCGCAGCGGCCGCGCTGGGCACCGGTAGCGAGGGCGCCAAGGCCTTCGCCGCGGAGCTGGACAAGATCAACCTCAGCCGGCTGGGCGTGGACGTCGAAGCCATCCAGACCGGGTTCACCCGCGCCGGTCGCGCCGTGACCAACCAGTTCGCCGGCGCGGTGCGCGAGGTCCAGCGGCTCGGGCTCACGGCAGAGCAGCGCAGCCAGGCCATCGCGCAGGCCTTCGATAAGGCATTCCAGCAGGCCTCGACCTCGAAGGAGTTGGAGACCCTGCGCAAGTCGCTGCAGGACGCGCTGTCCGGGGGTTCGATCGACACCGCCGCTTTCGGCCAGCGCTTGGGCCAGATCAAGGCGAAGCTGGCCGAGCTGGCGAACGCGAGCAAGGCGGCGCCGGAGGCGCTGAACAAGGCGCTGCCGGAAGCGATCGACCACTTGGACAGCCTCGGCACCAAGGCCAGGGAAGCGGCCAAGGACGTCGAGAAGATCGGCGATGCGGGTCAGAAGGCCGCCGATGGCGTAGGCGCCGCCGATTCTGCCGCCAGGTCGCTGACCACGTCGATCTCCGGCGTCAGCGAGGAGTTCATCCGCCTCATCCGGACCCAGAACAACCTGCAGCTCGGCAATGCCTTCCGCGCTCAGCAGGCGGACCTGTACGCCGCCATCAAGGCAACGCAGGACCTCAACGCCGAGTTCGACGACTTCGCGGCCAAGCGCAAGGAACTCGAGAAAAAGTACAACCTCATCGATCCGGCCGTGGTCGACCAACTGGTGCAGGCAGAGAAGACGCTGGAGCAAAACCGCCAGCGTCGCGCCGAAGCCGAGCAGAAGGCGGCCGACGAGGCGAAGAAGAAGGCTGACGCCGCGCTCGCCGAAGCGCGCAAGCTCGAGGCCGAGCGCGCCGCCGCCGGCCTGACCACCATCCAGAAGATCGTGGTTGAAGTCGTGGTCGGCAGCAGCGCGGCATCGGCGCTGTCGAACGGCGACGGTCTCGATCCGATCGCATCCCGGACCATCGCGCGAGCCGTCATCCGGGAGATCGGTCGCTCCCGTTCCATCAGCCTGTTGCCCGGAGGTCGCCGGTGACCGACATCACGCTGGCCGGAATCACCCTGCCCGGCGATCTCAAATGGACCGACGAGTTCACCGCCTGGAAGGTGGGCCGGTCACAGCGCATCAGCCTCGGCGGTGCCCTCATCGTCAGCGAGTCGGCGCAGCAGGCGGGCCGGCCGATCACGCTGGAGACCACCTCCAATGGCGGCGGCGACTACACCGCGGCGATCACGCTGGACACCCTGCGCGCCCTGCAGGCGCTGGAGTCCGCCCCGCGCACCACGCCGATGACCCTGGTGATGCCGGACCACAACGCCGGCACGCGCAGCTTCGACGTGTTGTTCAACGCCAGCGGTGGCGCTGCGATCGAAGCCGAGCCGCTGCTGTTCAAGACGCCGTACTACGACACCGACTATTTCTCTCTCACCCTTCGCCTCATTCAGGTTGAACCATGACGATCACCGCCCCCGACATCCGGATGCGCCAGTCGCAGCGACTCACCGACAACCCCGACGGTGGCGGCCGAATGGTCGCGACGGAGATCGTCGACGGCGCCATCAACAACCTGTTCCCCGACATCGGCGACGAGGAACGCACTACCGGCCGCGCCACGCTGCGGAAGATGTTCGTGCATGTCGACACGCCGACCACCGACGTCCTGAAGGACGCGATCGCCTTCATCATCGACCCGCCGGATGATCCGCAGGTGTCGATGTCGATGTTCGCGACCGGCAGCTACAGCGACGAGCGCGCCGCCGCGCAGAACCGCGTCGAGAGCTACGTCACCCGCGGCGTCGAGTCCCGCTTCGTGCTGATGGGCGACCACTACGTCGGCGGCCGTGCGCTGACCTTCTACTGCATGAAGGACGCGCCCAGCCCGGACGTCAACGACAGCCTGTGCCTCAGCACCGAGGCCAGCGGTTACGACCCCAACATCCAGTACGTGCGCGTGGAGCGGATCGAGGCACGCACCACCCAGACCTTCTACGACGGGCAGGGCGCGTTCGAGCGCGATGTGCTGGTGGTGTCGATCACCACCCCGCTGGTCTACGACTTCCACGGCCAGGAGCCGGTGCGGCTGACGGCGACCAAGCCCCCGACCCGGGTGCGCGTGACCAACGTGGTCGACGCGGCCAGCTACTACAGCATCCGAAAGCTGTCAGATGCCGTCGATGCCGGCGCGCTGGTGCTGGACATCGGCTCGCCCTATGTCCCGCTGGTGCCGTCGACGCAGGCCGAGACCGCGGTCGTGGACGTGCGCGCCGGGCTCGGCGCGGTCTCGATCGTCCGTGCTGGTGCCGACGATGTGCTGTCGATCAGCACGTCCGGCACGTTCACGGCAGGCGTTCGCGTGCAGCGCTTCCTGGGCAACCCGATCCTGCCGGGCAGTGCGGAAGTCGTGATCGGAGCGACCACGTTGGTCGATGCCGGCGACGGCACGCTCGCTGCGGTTACGGCCTCGGCCTGGAGCGGCACCGTAGACTATGTCGCCGGGTCGATGTCGATCGTCAACAACGCCGGCGCCGGGCTGCAGGCGTTCAGCGTGACCGCGGCGCCGGCGGGCGTGATCTCGACGCAGGGCTATACCCAGGGCGTCGACATCAGCGCCGGCAACCAACAGTACAACTACGTGCTGCAGATGGTGCCGTTGCCGTCGCCCGGCACCGTAACGGTCGACTACATGGCGCTGGGCAAGTGGGTCAGGCTGACGGACAACGGCGCCGGGCAGTTGTCCGGCAACGCCGGCGAGGGATCGGGCACCATCAACTACAGTACCGGCAGCCTTGTCGCCACGCTGGGAGCGCTGCCCGATGTCGATTCGCGGTTGATCGTCAGCTACGGCACCGGCGTAACCACCGAGCGACGCGATGGCGATGTCGAGATCGCGCCGCCGTACCTCAACTACCTGCTGCCCGACGAGGGCATCCTGCCCGGTACGTTCTCGGCGCAGTGGTTGGAGTCGACCATCACGAAAACCGTTACCGACGACGGTGCCGGCAACCTGAAGATCGGTGCGACCGTGGTCGGTCGCATCGTCTACGCGACGGGCGAAGTGGGGTTTCGCCCGACGGCAATGCCGGACGGGGGCACCCAGATCATCAACACCTACCAGTGGGGCATGTCGGGTAGCGGCAATTTCACGCCGACCCCGGATTCCAATGGCTTCGTCAGCATGCTGGTGCCGGATGCGCCGCTGCGCCCTGGCTCGGTCAGGTTCGAGTGGACCGTCGCGGCCGTCCCCGGGGACAACATCCTTGGCGCGACACTGGTGCCGCTGAAGCTGGTCGCCGTCGATGATGGCGCCGGGAACCTGGTCGCCGTCAGCGCCGGTGGGGCATCGCTCAGCGGTACGCTCGGTACGATCAATTACACCACTGGCGCGGCCGTCCTCAAGGCCGGGAAGGTGGTGGTCGACGAGATGTCGTTCCCGCACTACCGCACGGATTCGAGTTTCCGCCTGCGCGTCGACTACTTCGTCAGGGCAGCGGTCACGACGACCTTCACCGCCGGCACGCCGGTCATCGGTTCCTGGCAGGCGGCCAGTGCAGCGGATACCCTCGTCGAGGATCTGGCGCTGGCCCTGCCTGCGGTCGTGCTGCAGCTCACGCCCGGCATCGTCGACGCCATCGTCCCCGGCAGCGTGCGCTTCACGTTTCGCGGCCGGACCTACGTCGACCGCAGCGGCAGCCTGTACTACGGCATCGACCCGACGACGGGCGCCGGTACCTACGCCGGCACCATCGACTACGCCAGCGGCGAGGCGCGCATCGCGCAGTGGGTCACCGGCGGCGCCAACACCGTGTCGATCGATGCGCTGCTGACCCGGATTGCCGAAGTCGGCACGGACGAGATCGCCTTCCGCACACCCGGTGCGCCGCTGCGCCCCGGGTCGTTCACGGTGCGCGCCACCGCGCTGGACGGCACACTGCTGACCGCCTCCGCGGACATCAACGGCACGATCACCGGCAGTGGCATCGCCGGAACGGTCGACTGGTCCACCGGGGCGGCGACGATCCGCTTCGGCGGCATGGTCACCGCCGCGGGCAACGAAGGCGAACCCTGGTACCGCGCCGGGGACGTCGTGGCCGGACAGGTCTGGCGCCCGCTGCTGACGATCGCCGACAGCGTTTACTTCGGCACGGTGGTCTATCGCAGCATCCCGCTGTCGTCGGTGGTGGTGGGACTGGACCCGGTGCGGCTGCCTTCCGATGGCCGTGTCGTGGCCTACAAGCCGGGGCAGACAGTCGTGGTGCATCACACGGACGAGGAGGTGCTGACGCCCACGGCGGGCCAGCTCGTGACGCTGCCGCGGAATACGCTGTCCATCATCGAGGTGCGTGACGACGACGGCACGCCCATCGACAGCGCCTGGTACACGCTCGACCTCGATGCCGGGACTGTGCAGTGGAGCAACCCGCTCAACCTCGGCGCCTATGCCATGCCGGTGCGCATCCGACACACCATCGCGGATCGACGCCTCGTCTCCGACGTGCAGATCACCGGGCAGTTGGGCATCAATACCGGGCTAAGCCGGGCTTTCCCGGCCGACGCCTACGTTTCCACCGCCCTGCGGCTGGGCGAGGCCAACGGCTCGCTGGACTTGCAGGCGCGTGTGCAGGGTCTGTTCGACCAGGGGACGTGGACGGGCGTCTGGTCTGACCAGCGCATCGGCGACCAAGCCGACGCGACCTACAACGACGTCGACTACCCGCTGGCGGTGGATAACGGCAACTGCATCACCGAGCGCTGGGTGATCGAGTTCACGTCGGCGACGGCCTTCCACTTGATCGGCGAGACGGTCGGCCAGATCGCCACCGGCAATATCACGGCGGACCTCGCGCCACTCAACCCGCGCACCGGTGAGCCGTACTTCACGCTGGATAAGGACGGCTGGGGCGGCGGCTGGTCCGCCGGCAACGCCGTCCGGTTCAACACCATTGGCGCACTGGCCCCGATCTGGCTGGTCCGCACCACGCTGGCTGGCGCCGCGACCTCCACCACGGATTCCTTCCGCCTGCAGGTGGTCGGCAACATCACCGGAGGTGGCGCATGAGCCTCGTGCCAACCCTGTACCGCAGCAGCGACAGCGGCGCGCCGGCGCTGACCGGCCAGGCTGGCTCCCTGCGCGACCTGTTGCGCGCCGTTCTGGTCACCGGCTACGGCTCCGGCGGGAGCGCCAGGGCCGCGGCCGGCTGGACGGAGACGTTTACCGGCACCAACAAGGCGGTGTTCCGCAACAACCCGGTCACGGGCACCGGCGGCAGCCTGCGCGTGGACGACAGCTCGACCGTGAGCGGCAGCAATGCCCGCTATGCGCTGCTTCGCGCATACGAGGCCATGACCGACGTCGACACCGGTACCGGCCCGGCGCCGACCGCCGCGCAGGTGACCAACGGCATCCTGACGCCGAAGTCCACGACGGCAGATGCAACGTCGCGTGCCTGGGTGGCGATCGCCAACGAGCGCTGGTGCTACCTGTTCGTGGATCTCGGCAATACCAGTTCCGGCTGGGTAGGCGTTGCTTCGCTGCCGCTTTTTTTCGGCGATATCGACACCCGGCGTGCCGTGGACCACTACCAGTTCATGCTGCTGGGTACGGACCTGACGAGCTACAGCGGCGGTGGAAATCTGTCGGGTGGGATGTTCACCTCGACGCCAGCGGCCACCACGCCGTCCGGAAAGCTGTACCTGCTGCGCAACTACCTGCAGGCGTCTGGAGCAAAATCTGCCGGGATCTGCGCGCTGAGTGATGGATCCGCATCTGGTGCAATCGGCAACGGCGGCACTTATCCGGACCCGGTCAGCGGTGGGCTGGCAATTCAGCGCATCATGGTCGCGGAGTCGGCGCGCGTCATCCGCGGGTACATGCCGGGCGTCTACGGCACCATCAACGGTCAGCCCTTCACCGACATGAGCGTGCGCACCGATATCGAGGGCATTCCGCCAGGCACGACGATCCTTGCCAAGACGTTCTCGCATGCGCTGGTGACGCCGTTGACCTACCCGAACCATGCCGGCCAGTTGCTCTTCGACCTGACCAACGAGGGCTGATCGATGCTCACCGACATCCTCGGCATCATCGACGGTACCCGCATGGCGGACTTCCGCGGCGCCGGCTACTTCGCCGGTGAGCCTCCGGTTTCAGGAGAACCCGACAGCATCGATGGGCGGTTTCGCATTCTGAACGTGCCTACCCGTGGGCGCATCGCCGTGTTTGAACGAGGCAGCATGCTGCCCGTGGCCTCGACGCTGTCCGCGGCGGACGGCACCTGGCGAATCGATTGGCTGGATCCGGCGCGGCAGTTCGTGGTGCTCGGCTTTGACGACACCGGAGTGCAGAATGCCGCGGTGCAGGACTGGGTCTCGCCGGCGCCGATGTGATGACAGGCAACCGCCTCGCGCTCAACCTCGGCCCGCGGTTGGCGACGTCGACCAGCCGCCTCACGCTCAACCTGGGCGTGGCATGGGACGACGTCGTCGAACCGCCGGTGGAGCCGCCCCTGCGCGGCGTGTGGCAGTCCGGTGCTCTGCCATGGCGCCGGCACGCGGCGGCGATGGCAGCATCCCGTGCGCCTGGCTGGGGACGCTCGCCGTTGCGGGCAGCAGCGCGCGATCTGCGGTGGTCGCGCGCCGCACAGCGGCAGTCCGCCACGGGGATCGCGTGGGGACGCCTGCCATCGCGGGCCCGGTCTGGCGCGATCGCCTGGTCGGCCGCGGGCCGCACAGGACGCGGCGCCGGCGCGCCATGGCGCTCGCTGCCGAGGCATGCCCGCGGCCTGCTCGCGCGGTGGGCCGAGGTGCGACGGCAAGCCTCCCGTGGGCTGTCCGGGCCGTGGCGCACCGCAGACCGTCACCAGCGGTCGCTTTCGGGCGGATGGTGGTCCGGGCTGGGCCAGCGACAGCGTCGTCTGGAGGGCGGCTGGAACAGCGGCACGCGCCGGCAATCCCATGCGCGCATGCCCTGGGGCCCGCCGCGGTTGGCGCCATGGCGTGTCCTACCGCGGCCAGACCCGCCCGTGCCGCCGCAGCCGCCATCGCCATTCCCACCCGGCAACCGGGTCGGGCTCAACCTGGGCTGCCCGCCAGCATCCGGCATCGGTATCGCCCCGCTCAACCTTGGCGTGACGGCCTGCTATGCCGTGCGCCCACACCGGAGGGTCTACGTCGTGCAGAACGCGATGGAAGTGGTCCGCTTGCCTGATCGCCTGCCGATCGAGGCGGAATCGATCTCGATCAGCAGCAGCGTCGGCGCGTTCGGTTGGGATCTCGACATGGCGTTACTGCGCGCCGAAGATCTCGCCGCCCTGCAGCCCGGCGCCGGCGGACCAGCGGAGATCGAGGTCACCCTGAACGGCTACGTGTGGACTTTCCTGGTGGAGGACCACACCCGTACGCGCGCCTGGGCAGAAGGGCAGGGCATCGCCTTCATGGCCTCGATCAAGGGCCGCTCGCGCACCGCGCTGCTGGCATCGCCCTATGCCCCCCTGCGCGCCGCGGTGTCGACGCTCGCGAGGCAGGCGCATCAGTTGGTCGATGCGGAGCTGGAGTTCACGGACTTCACGGCCCAGTACGACGCCATCAACTGGATCGTACCGGCCGGCGCGTGGTACTACGACGGTCTCGCCCCGCTGGACGCCATCGCCAAGGTGGCCACCGCCAGCGGGGCCGTGGTGCTGTCCGACCCGGCCGACAAGGTCGTCCGCGTGGTCCCGCGATACCCCATTTCGCCCTGGGACTGGACGACCAGCACGCCGGCGGTGACCGTCTCCGACGACGTAGTGCTGTCCGATAGCCTCTCCGTCCGCAGCGCGCCCGTCTACGATGCCGTCGTGGTCACCGGTGAGCTGGACGGCAAGGGCGTGCTGGTCCGCGCCACCCGGGAGGGCGAGGCCGGCACGCTGTACGCCCCGCAGGCGACGGACCCGCTGATCAACACCGTCGCCGTCGCCACCGAACGTGCCCGCAACATCCTGAGCGACCGCGGCTCACAGGCGGCGATCGAAATGACCTTGCCACTGTTCCCCGCCGCGGCCATCGGCGTCCCCGGGCGAGTCCTCCCGCTGGACCTGGTCGAAAAGCAGGAAGCCGCCGGCAACTGGATGGGCCTCGCCACCGCCGTCCGCATCGATGCGACCCGTACCGACGGTGCATTGCTCATCGATCAGACCGTCACCCTCGAGAGGCACTACCACGATGCGAACTGACCTCTGGGAGCAGTTCGGCGACCTCGCCGGCGCCGACCATCGTTACCTCGCCACGGTGACCGCCCACAATGCCGACGGCACCGCCAGCGTGACCACGGCCGAGGGCTGGGAGACCCGCGTCCTGGGCGCCATCGAGGGCGCGACGGTGCCCTACAACGTGTGGATCCGCGACGGCCGTATCGACGACACGGCCCCCAACTTCCCGATCGCTGAGGTCACGGTGTGAGAGAGCCGCTACGGCGGGATCACCCATTCAGGGTCGTCGTGTGGAGGCGGCTCGTCCGCCGGCATCGCCCACCGCAGGTAACGCCGAGACGCTCGGGTCAGCCGCGGGCAACCGTCCACCCACAGGCCCATGCCGCGCTTCCCGCGCGCCAGCGGCGCGTATTCGATCGACCGCACGCGCGGCGCCCACCAGCGCACCAGCCGAGCCGCCAGCAGCGGCCCAGGGTCGCCCCAGTCGTCGGGCATGCGTTCCTCGGCCATGTCCAGCACGGCCTGGTAGCCCGGCCCACCGCTCACGGCGCGACCGGTGCCGTCGTTGAAGCACACGTCGTAGCGGGCATCGCACAGGGGCATGGGCGCGGAGGGTGCTGGCGGGCCGTCTCGCCGCCGGAGACGGCCGGGCGGGCAGGGTACGCCCGACGCCGGCCGGGAGCCTGAATCAGGCTCCTGTTGCGCTACGCCCCGCGGGTCTCTATCATCCGCGGCTCAGCGGGATCAAGATCGGCTCGTCCAGATAATGGACGGAGCGTGCCCCCGCTACCACGTTTCTCCCGTCCGTCTTCGGCCCTGCCGAGGCGGACCGGAAACGGGGCTTGCCGGAACGGTTGCTCCCGTTCCGGCGCCGACATCCAGCGGTATCGGACAAGGGGCCCCATGGCCCCTTTTTCGTTGCCGTTTTTTCGTTCAACCGGACAGGATCGAACCGTACCCGCCATGGCGGACAAGGCCACCGACATCGCCGCGCTGCTGTCGCCGACCGTGCAGTCGCTCGGGCTGGAACTGCTGGGCGTGGAATACCTGCCCGCACCGGGCGGGGCGGTGCTGCGCCTGTACATCGACCTGCCCGAGGCCGAAGCCGCGGCGGGCGAGGGCGAGCCCCGCCATGTCGGCATCGAACACTGCGAGGCGGTGAGCCGCGAAGTCTCGGCCCAGCTCGACGTCGAGGACCCGATCAGCGGCCATTACACGCTCGAAGTGTCCTCGCCGGGCGTTGACCGGCCGCTGTTCACGCCGGCGCAGTGCGCGCGCTTCCTCGGCGAACAGGCGAAGGTCGTGCTCAAGCTGCCGCAGGACGGCCGCCGCCGCTTCCAGGGGCGGATCGCCGCCGTGGACGGCGATCGCGTCGATTTCGAGATCGAGGCGAAGCCCGAAAACGCGACGCTGTCCGTGGCGTTCGACAACATCGAGAAGGCGCGGCTGGTCCCCGACTGGGTCGCGCTGGGCTATGCCCCGGTGAAGCCGGGCAAGAAGCCGTCGGGCAACAAGGGGCCCACCGGCAGCAACTGATGTCGCGACGGGTCGAAAGCCCGTCGATCCAGCGAAGACGCGAGCGTCCGCCGGTACGGGTGACGCCCGGGTCACGAAGCAACAGCGGGTCGTCGCCCCTTGCGTCAAGGGAACGACCAGACCCGCAAGGCCTGGCGGGGGGTGTGGAAACACGACCTCCGGCTCGCCGAAAACCCGGACATCCGCCCTCCCGGCCGATGTCCGGGCCACAAAGCAACAGCGGGTCGTCGCCCCCTTGAGTCAAGGGGGCGGCCGGGCCCGAAGGGCCTGGCGGGGGTTGTGGAAACACGACCTCCGGCTCGCCGAAAACCCGGACATCCGCCCTCCCGGCCGATGTCCGGGCCACAAAGCAACAGCGGGTCGTCGCCCCCTTGAGTCAAGGGGGCGGCCGGGCCCGAAGGGCCTGGCGGGGGTTGTGGAAACACGACCTCCGGCTCGCCGAAAACCCGGACATCCGCCCTCCCGGCCGATGTCCGGGCCACAAAGCAACAGCGGGTCGTCGCCCCCTTGAGTCAAGGGGGCGGCCGGGCCCGAAGGGCCTGGCGGGGGTTGTGGAAACACGATCTCCGGTCCACAGAAAACACGAAACTTACGTTCCAGAGGCGTAACAGAATGAGTAAGGATCTGCTGCTGGCCGTCGACGCGGCCGCCAACGAAAAGGGCGTTCCCGAATCGGTCATCATCGAGGCGCTCGAAGCCGCGCTCGCGACCGCCGCGAAGAAGCGCTACCACGAGCAGGACGTGCTGACCCGCGTGTCGATCAACCCGAAGGACGGCAGCTACGAGACCTTCCGTCGCTGGGAAGTCGTGGCCGATGATGTCGTCATGGAGTCGCCGGACCGCCAGATCCGCCTGATGGACGCGGTCGACGAGGTCGAGGGCGTCGACGTGGGCGACTACATCGAAGAGCAGATCGAGAACCCCGAATTCGGCCGCATCGCGGTCCAGGCCGCCAAGCAGGTCATCGTCCAGCGGGTGCGCGAGGCCGAGCGCCAGCAGGTCGTCGATGGCTGGAAGGACCGCGTGGGCGAGCTGATCACCGGCACCGTCAAGCGCGTCGAGCGCGGCAACGTCTACGTCGCGCTGAGCGACAAGGTCGAGGCCTTCATCCCGCGCGACAAGGCGATCCCGCGCGACATCGTGCGCGCCGGCGACCGCATCCGCGGCTACCTGTCCGACGTGCGCAGCGAGCCGCGCGGCCCGCAGCTGTTCATCAGCCGCGTCGCCCCGGAATTCATGATGGAGCTGTTCAAGCTCGAAGTGCCGGAAGTCGGCCAGGGCCTGGTCGAGATCAAGGCCTGCGCGCGCGATCCGGGCGACCGCGCCAAGATCGCGGTCGTCGCCTACGACAACCGCACCGATCCGATCGGCGCCTGCATCGGCATGCGCGGTTCGCGCGTGCAGGCGGTGTCGAACGAGCTCAACGGCGAGCGCGTGGACATCGTGCTGTGGTCCGACAACCCGGCCCAGTTCGTCATCAACGCGATGGCCCCGGCCGAAGTGCAGTCGATCATCGTCGACGAAGAGAAGCACTCGATGGATCTGGCGGTCGCCGAGGACCGCCTCGCCCAGGCGATCGGCAAGGGCGGCCAGAACGTGCGCCTGGCCAGCCGCCTGACCGGCTGGCAGCTCAACGTGATGACCGCCGACCAGGTCCAGGCCAAGAGCGAGGCCGAGCAGACCGCCGCCCGCCAGTTGTTCATGGACAAGCTGGAGGTCGACGAGGAGATCGCCGGCATCCTGGTGGCCGAGGGCTTCAGCACGGTCGAGGAAATCGCCTACGTGCCGGTCGGCGAGCTGCTGGCGGTCGAAGGCTTCGACGAGGACATCGTCGAGGAGCTCCGCTCGCGCGCCCGCGACGCCCTGCTGAACGAGGCCCTGGCGGTCGAGGAGGAGCTGGACGAGCACCAGCCCGCCGACGACCTGCTCGAACTCGAGGGCATGGACAGCGAAACCGCCTACGCCCTGGCCGGCCACGGCGTCCGCACGGTCGAGGCGCTGGGCGAACTGGCGGCCGACGAGGTCGCCGAGTTCGGCATCGAGGGACTGGACGAGGCGCGCGCCGCGACGCTGATCCTGGCCGCCCGTGCCGAGGAAATCGCCCGTCTCGAGCGCGAGGGCTGAGTCGGCGGCGACCCCGCCGCCCCCCGGCTCCCGCAGTAGAATCGCCCGAGAAGAACGACTGATCACGCGCGCGGCTCGCCGCGCAGGAAAAACGGATACCGAATGTCGCAGCAAACCACCATCCGCAAGCTGGCCGAACTGGTGAATACGCCGGTCGAGAAACTGCTGGAGCAGCTGGCCGAGGCCGGCATGACCTTCAGCGGCCCCGACCAGATCGTCACCAGCGCCGAGAAGCTGAAGCTGCTCGGGTTCCTGAAGCGTGCGCACGGCAAGAGCGAGTCGGCTGCCGAAGAGACGGTCGAGCCGAAGAAGATCACGCTCAGCCGCAACCGCAAGCAGGAACTCACCGTCGGCGGCGGCAAGAACAAGACCACCGTCGACGTGGTGGTGCGCAAGAAGGTCACGCTGGTCAAGCAGCCGGAGCGCTCGGCCGACGCCGGCGGCGACGACGAGCGCAGCGAGATCCTGCGCAAGCTCGAGGAGTCGCGCCAGCGCAACCTTGAGGAGCAGCAGCGCCTCGCCGAAGACGATCGCAAGCGCGCCGAGGAAGCGGCCGAGCGCAAGCGCCTGGCCGACGAGGCCGCGCAGGCGGCCGCGGCCGAAGCCGCGCAGGCGGCCGCCGCGCTGGAAGGCGGCGAGGAAGGCGCCGCGGCCCGGCCCAAGACCGGCAGCCATGGCCACGGCCATCCCAAGCCCGCGCGCACCGAAGCGCCGCGCGCCGACGACCGTTCCGCGCACAAGCACAAGCCCAACCGCGGTTCGCACGTCATGGTGGCCGACGTCGAGGACGACGACGCCACCGCCCGTTTCGCAGGCCAGTTGCACCTGAGCGCGACCGAGCGCGAACGCCGTTCGACCTCGAGCGGCCGCAAGACCCGCCAGACCCGCCGCCAGGTCGAACAGAGCCGCAGCGGCGGCGGCCAGCACGGGTTCACCCGCCCCACGGAGAAGGTCGTGCGCGAAGTGTCGATCGGCGAAGCCATTACCGTGTCCGATCTCGCGCAGAAGCTCGCGCTCAAGGGCGGCGACGTGGTCAAGGCGCTGTTCAAGATGGGCGTGATGGCGACCATCACCCAGACCATCGACCACGACACCGCGGCGCTGGTCACCGAGGAGCTGGGCCACAAGGCGATCCGCGCCGAGAGCGACGACGCCGAGACCGAACTGATGGCGCACATCGAGGAGCAGCAGGGCGACAAGGCCCCGCGTCCGCCGGTGGTCACCATCATGGGCCACGTCGACCACGGCAAGACCTCGCTGCTCGACTACATCCGCCGGACCAAGGTCGCGGCCGGCGAGGCCGGCGGCATCACCCAGCACATCGGCGCGTACCACGTCGAGACGCCGAAGGGCGTGGTCAGCTTCCTCGACACCCCGGGCCACGCCGCGTTCACCGCGATGCGCGCCCGCGGCGCCAAGCTCACCGACATCGTGATCCTGGTGGTCGCGGCCGACGACGGCGTGATGCCGCAGACGGTCGAGGCGATCCAGCACGCGAAGGCGGCCGGCGTGCCGCTGGTGGTCGCGGTCAACAAGGTCGACAAGTCGTCCGCCGACCCGATGCGGGTCAAGAACGAACTGCTGTCCCACGGCGTCGTGGCCGAGGACTTCGGCGGCGAAGTGCAGTGCATCGACGTCTCGGCCAAGACCGGCCAGGGCATCGACGACCTGCTCGACGCGGTGCTGCTGCAGGCCGAAGTGCTCGAACTCAAGGCCGTCGCCGACGGCCGCGCCACCGGCGTGGTCATCGAATCGGCGCTGGACAAGGGCCGCGGCCCGGTCGCGACCGTGCTCGTCCAGGAAGGCCTGCTGCAGAAGGGCGACTACCTGGTGTGCGGCGTCCAGTACGGCCGCGTCCGCGCGCTGTTCGACGAGACCGGCGCGCAGGTCCAGAGCGCCGGCCCCTCGATCCCGGTGCAGGTGCTCGGCCTGTCCGGCGTGCCGGACGCCGGAGACGACTTCGTGGTGGTCGCCGACGAGCGCCTGGCGAAGGACGTGGCCCAGCAGCGCGAAGCCAAGCGCCGCGAGCTGCGCCTGGTGCAGTCCGCCGGCAACCGCATGGAAGACATCATGGCCCAGATGGGCCAGGGCGGCGCCCAGCAGTCGCTCAACCTGGTGGTCAAGGCGGACGTGCAGGGTTCGGCCGAAGCGCTGCGCCAGGCGCTCACCGGCCTGTCGAACGACCAGATCCGGATCAACCTCATCGTGTCCGGCGTGGGCGGCATCACCGAATCCGACGCCAACTCCGCGCTCGCGGCGAAGGCCACGATCATCGGCTTCAACGTCCGCGCCGACGCCTCTGCGCGCAAGGTGATCGAGGCCAACAACCTCGACCTGCGCTACTTCTCGATCATCTACGACGTCATCGACCAGGTGAAACAGGTCGCGTCGGGCCTGCTCGGCAAGGAAGTGCGCGAGGAGATCATCGGCATCGCCGAGGTCCGCGACGTGTTCCGCAGCTCGAAGTTCGGCGCGATCGCCGGCTCGATGGTCATCGAGGGCGTGGTCAAGCGCAACAAGCCGATCCGCGTGCTGCGCGACAACACCGTCATCTTCGAGGGCGAGCTGGAATCGCTGCGCCGCTTCAAGGAGAACGTCGACGAGGTGCGCAACGGCACCGAGTGCGGCATCGGCGTGAAGGCCTACAACGACGTCAAGCCGGGCGACCAGATCGAATGCTTCGAGCGCATCGAAGTGCAGCGCACGCTCTGATGCCGAAGAAATCGTTCCACCGCACCGACCGCGTGTCCGCCCAGCTCCGCCGGGAGCTGGGCGCGATCGTCCACGCGATGGTGCGCGAGCACGGCCTGCCTTCGGTGAGCGTGTCCGACGTCGAGGTCACCCGCGACATGGCCCACGCCAAGGTGTTCTTCACCGCGCTGCAGGCCGACCGCGCGAAGGAAGCGCTGAAGGGTCTGAAGGAGGCCGCGCCGGAGATCCGCCGCGAACTCGCGCACGCGGTGCGCATGCGCCACACGCCCGAACTGCATTTCCACTACGACGACTCGGTCGATCGCGGCGAACGCATCGACACGCTGCTGCGGGACCTCGACGCCGATTCGTAGGGTGGGCCGCCGGCCCACCGCTGCGACGGTTCCGTTCGCGGTTGCAGACGCGGACGCCGTTCCGTCCGTCGTCCATCGCGACATGCAATGCCGCAATGGCGGGCCAGGGCCCGCTCCACCACCGCTGGTTGGGAATATCATCGCGCGATGGCCCAGGCCCCGAAAAAGACCTTCCGCAAGCTCGACGGCATCCTGCTGCTCGACAAGCCGCGGGGCCTGAGTTCGAACCAGGCGCTGCAGCGCGCCCGGCACCTGTTCCGGGCGGAAAAGGCCGGGCATACCGGCAGCCTCGATCCGCTGGCCACCGGCCTGTTGCCGATCTGCTTCGGCGAGGCCACCAAGCTCGCCGGCGACCTGCTCGGCGCGCGCAAGGCCTACGACACCGTGGCCCGGCTGGGCATCGTCACCGATACCGACGACGCCGAGGGCCGGCCGCTGCGCGAACGTCCGGTCGGCCGCTACGACATCGCCACGCTCGACGACGCGCTGCGCGCGCTCACCGGGCGGATCGCGCAGGTGCCGCCGATCTATTCGGCGCTCAAGCGCGGCGGCGAGCCGCTGTACGCCAAGGCGCGCCGCGGCGAAACCATCGAACTCGAACCGCGGAGCGTCGATGTCCACGCGTTCGAGCTGCTGTCCGAGCAGGACCTGCTCGACGGCGACGCGCCGCAACTGCGGCTGCATGTCGAATGCGGCTCGGGCACCTACGTGCGCAGCCTCGTGCGCGACCTGGGCGAGGCGCTCGGCTGCGGCGCGCACGTCGCCGAACTGCGCCGGCTGTGGGTCGACCCGTTCCGCGACCCGCGGATGTGGACGCTGGATTCGCTGCAGGCGATGGCCGAGCGCGACCCGCACTGCCTGGAGGCCTGCCTGCTGCCGATGGAAGTCGGCCTGGTCGGCCATCGCCGGATCGACGTGACCGACGAAGCGGCGGCGCGCTTTCGCCAGGGCCAGCGCCTGCGGCTGACCCGCGAGGGCGCCGGCGCCTGCGCGGTGTTCGACGCCGCCGGCCGCGCGCTGGGGCTGGCCTCGATCGACGACGAAGGCGTGCTCGCGCCGCAGCGCGTGTTCCAGCGCCACGATCGCGCATGACCCCTTGCGACCAGGAGATCCTTATGCCCCAGATGCATCTGCCCCAGATGCGCATGCCCCGAGCCGCCTGCCTGCGCCGCGTCGCGCTGGCCTGCCTGCTGGCCTGCGCCTGGCCGCTGTCCGCGGCCGAACTCGGGCCGGAGATGACCCCGGAGCAGGTCGCCGCCGAGAGCTATGCCCGGATGCGGGCCGGCGACTGGGCGGGGGCGGCCGAGACCTTCGATCCGGCGGCGCTGAAGCAGTTCCGCGGGATGTTCGGCGCCGGCGACGACGCCTCGGCGATGGCGCCGATGCTGCGGGCGCTGCTGGGGATGGCGGACGACAAGTCGCTCGACACGCTCGACGACGGCGCGTTCTTCGCCGGCTTCCTGCAGTCGATGATGGGGCGGATGGGCGGCGTGGTCGCGCTCCGCGGGCAGGAGATCCTCGGCGGCGTCCCCGAGGGCGACGACCGCATCCACCTGGTCGCCCGGAGCCGTGCCGAGGCCATGGGCCTGACGATGACGAACATGGAGGTCGTCACCCTGAACAGGACCGCCCGCGGCTGGCGCCTGGCCCTCAGCGGCGGGATGGAGGGCATGGCGACCCTGTTCCGCAAGGCGGCGGAAGGCGAAAAGACCCCGCGGGAAACGCCGGCGCAGCCCCGGTGACCGGCGTCCGCGTCGGCTAAACCCTTGTTCGGACGAGGGCGGCGGGCTACAATCCCGATGCTGTCCGGGCCGGTTTCCGCCGCATCCCGGACAGCTTCGTTTCTCCATCCATCATCAGGCGGCCCCTGCGGTGCGTGGCCCGGCTTCGTCCGGCGCGTTCCTGCGGAGCCCGCGTCAGAGGTCATCATGTCCATCGATTCCGCCCAGATCATCGACGCCAACAAGCGCAGCGCCAACGACACCGGTTCGCCGGAAGTCCAGGTCGCGCTGCTGTCGGCGCGCATCGCCCAGCTCACCGAGCACTTCAAGGCCCACAAGCAGGACCACCACAGCCGTCGCGGCCTGCTGAAGATGGTCAATCGCCGTCGCAGCCTGCTCGACTACCTGCACCGCAAAGACGCGGAGCGCTACAAGGCCCTGATCGAGAAGCTCGGTCTGCGCCGCTGAGTCCTACACCCGCCGCGGCGCAGTGATGCGCCGCGGTTTCGTTTTTGGGGACGTCCGTCCCGCCGCAGTACCCGCAGTCTCCCTCCAGGCCGTCTCCGCGGCCGACCGTCCGGGGCAGGGGCCCCGCCCGGTTCACGTCAAAGCTCTGAAGGAATTCCAACGTGGCAAAAGTAACCAAGCGTTTCCAGTACGGCCGGCATGAAGTGGTCCTCGAGACCGGCGAAATCGCGCGCCAGGCCGGCGGTGCGGTGATGGTGTCGGTCGACGGCACCGTGGTGCTGGTGACGGCCGTCGCCGCCAAATCCGCCCGCGAAGGCCAGGACTTCTTCCCGCTGACGGTGGACTACCAGGAGAAGTTCTACGCCGGCGGCCGCATCCCGGGCGGCTTCTTCAAGCGCGAAGGGCGTCCGACCGAGAAGGAAACGCTGATCTGCCGCCTGATCGACCGGCCGATCCGCCCGCTGTTCCCGGAAGAATTCAGGAACGAAGTCCAGATCATCGCGACCCTGATGTCGCTGAATCCGGAAGTCGAGGGCGACATCCCGGCGATGATCGGCGCGTCCGCCGCGCTGGCCCTGACCGGCGCCCCGTTCCAGGGCCCGATCGGCGCCGCCAAGGTCGGTTACAAGAACGGCCAGTACATCCTCAACCCGTCGGTGTCCGAGCTGAAGGAATCGGAGCTCGAGCTGGTCGTCGCCGGCACTTCGCAGGCCGTGCTGATGGTCGAATCCGAGGCCAAGGAACTGTCCGAAGAGGTGATGCTCGGCGCGGTGGTCTTCGGCCACCAGGCGCAGCAGGTCGTGATCCACGCGATCAACGAACTGGTCGTCGAGGCCGGCACCAAGTCGTGGGAATGGCAGGCGCCGGCGAAGAACGACGCCATGATCGCCGCGCTCAAGGAAGCGGTCGGCGGCCAGCTCACCGCGGCCTTCCAGGTGCGCGACAAGCTGCAGCGCCGCGACGCGATCTCCGCGATCAAGAAGGACGTGCTGGGCGCTCTCGCGCCGCGCGCCGAGGCGGAAGGCTGGAATGCCGGCGACCTCGCCAAGGAATTCGGCGAACTCGAATACCGCACCATGCGCGACTCGGTGCTCGACACCAAGGTCCGCATCGACGGCCGCGCGCTCGACACCGTGCGCCCGATCACCTGCAAGGTCGGCGTGCTGCCGCGCGTCCACGGCTCGGCGCTGTTCACCCGCGGCGAGACCCAGGCGCTGGTCGTGACCACCCTCGGTACCGCGCGCGACGGCCAGATCATGGACGACGTCGCCGGCGAGTGGAAGGAACACTTCCTGTTCCACTACAACTTCCCGCCGTACTCGGTCGGCGAGACCGGCCGCTTCGGCGCGCCCAAGCGCCGCGAGATCGGCCACGGCCGCCTCGCCAAGCGCGGCGTGCTGGCGATGATGCCGGGCATGGAGGCGTTCCCGTACACGATCCGCGTGGTCTCGGAGATCACCGAGTCGAACGGTTCGTCGTCGATGGCGTCGGTCTGCGGTTCGTCGCTGGCGCTGATGGACGCCGGCGTGCCGGTGAAGCGTCCGGTCGCGGGCATCGCGATGGGCCTGGTGAAGGAAGACAACGCGTTCGTCGTGCTCTCCGACATCCTGGGCGACGAGGACCACCTCGGCGACATGGACTTCAAGGTCGCCGGCAGCGAGCAGGGCATCACCGCGCTGCAGATGGACATCAAGATCCAGGGCATCACCGAAGAGATCATGAAGGTCGCGCTGGCCCAGGCGAAGGGCGGCCGTCTGCACATCCTCGGCGAGATGGCGAAGGCGATCACCGCGCCGCGCGAAGAGCTGAGCGAGTTCGCGCCGCGCCTGCTGACGATGAAGATCCACCCGGACAAGATCCGCGAAGTGATCGGCAAGGGCGGCGCCACGATCCAGGCGATCACCAAGGAAACCGGCACCCAGATCGACATCCAGGACGACGGCACGATCGTCATCGCCTCGGTCAACGCCGCCGCCGCGCAGGCCGCGAAGGCGCGCATCGAGCAGATCACCTCGGACGTCGAGCCGGGCCGCATCTACGAGGGCAAGGTCGCCAAGATCATGGACTTCGGTGCGTTCGTGACGATCCTGCCGGGCAAGGACGGCCTGGTCCACGTCTCGCAGATCTCCAGCGAGCGCGTCGAAAAGGTCGGCGACAAGCTGAAGGAAGGCGACGTGGTCAAGGTCAAGGTGCTGGAAGTCGACAAGCAGGGCCGCATCCGCCTGTCGATGAAGGCCGTGGCCGAAGGCGAGGGCATCGCCGGCGAATAAGCCGCCTGCCGCTCCGCGCTTCCCCGAAGCCCGCCGTGAAAACGGCGGGCTTCGCCGTTTCCGGACCGGGATGCCGTGTGCGCGATGGCGCGGCTGGCGCGGAGCGGCTATGGTGGGCGCGCCGCGCCGGCATGCAGACGTCGCCGGCGCCCCATGCGGCAATCCGGAAGCCAGACAGCCAACGTCCAGGAGGAACAGGCCATGAGCGGCACGCAGAAGATCACGATCTATCTCAACAACTTCGACGTCCAGAACCCCAGTCCGACCAGCCACCCCAGCATCGAGGCGCTGGGCCTGATGGCCCACGACATCGGCAATTCCGGCTTCACCGTCGGTGTGTTCTGGGCGCTGCACGTGCGCGCGAACGGCGACTTCGCCTACAACGACGGCGATCCGATCGTCTCCGGTGGCCGGTTGCAGCCGGGCTTCGCGCACCTGCCGGCGCTGATCGCGGGAATGAAGTCGCGCGGCATCATGACGCAACTGCTGTTCTCGGTCGGTGGCTGGAGCTGCGAGAGCGACTTCGTCAACATCAAGGCGATGATCGACCAGTACGGTACCGGCAGCAGCAATCCGCTGTACGCGAACTTCCAGGCGCTGAAGACGGTACTGTCGATCGACGGCATCGACATCGACCTGGAAGCGGGGTCGTCGCCGGCGCCCTATGCGCATCCGTACAGCTATTACACCGACACGCTGGTGTCGCTGGCGGCGATGCTCGACGGCCTGGGCATGACGACCACGTTCTGTCCGTACATGGATTCGGATTTCTGGATCGACTGCCTGGCGAAGATCTACACCGCGAACGGCAATCGCCAGTTGGTGACCACGATGAACCTGCAGTGCTATGACGGCGGTGGCGGCAACACCCAGTCGCAGTGGGTCGGCTCGCTGCAGCAAGCGACGTCGCCGCTGGGCATCGCGAACATCCCGGCTTTCGTGGTGCCGGGTTACGACGCGCAGCAGACGCCGCCGCAGGCGTTGCAGACGACGTTCGCCGACAACACGCAGATGACGCCGGGGATCATCGGCGGCTTCGTCTGGAATTACGGCGAGGTGCAGCAGAGCGGAAATCCCGTCTCCGCGTATGCGGCGGCGATCGTGGACGGCATCGCCGCGCTGGGCTGACGGCAGCGGCGGCGGCGGCGGGGCATTCGTCCCGCCACCGTTGCCATGGCTCGCTTGCTCAGACGAGGCCCAGCGCCGCCAGCAGGCGGTGGTACCAGGTCTCGCGGTCGCGCGCGGCGGCGCGCAGCGCGCGCGAGGACTCGGTCAGCGAAGACCCGTAGGCCGGCTGCGGGATGTCCGGCAGCCGCGCCACGGCGGGGGCGTCGAGGCCGGCGGCGTACTGCGGCGCGATGTCGGCGCCTTGCACGATGCCCAGCGGCGCATAGCCGGCGTAGCCCGGGAATACCGTGCCCAGCTTGTTGTTGCCGAGCCGGCGGATCAGGATCTCGGAGAACACCCGGCGGTAATCGGTGGTGGCCGGCACGTCGCCGAAATAGGGCGACAGGGTTTCCGGCGACAGGCCCAGCCACTGGCCGTAGAGCTTGCGGCCGTTGACCGGGCCGCCCAGCACCAGCATCTGGTTGCCGTAGCCGTGGTCGGTGCCGCCGCTGCCGTTCTGGCGGACGCGGCGGCCGAACTCGGACTGCACGATCACCGTCACCCGGCCCATGTCGCCGCTGCCGTTGAGCTCGTTGTAGAAGGCGGTCAGGGCCTCCGACAGCTCGACGATCTTGTTCTGGTAGTAGTGGTAACCGCTGCCGGCGGTGCCCTGGCCGTCGTGCGTGTCCCAGCCGCCCAGGTCGAGCGTGGCGAAGCGCAGGCCGAGGTTGAAGCGCACCGACTGGGCGATGGTCCACAGCTGGCGGGCGAACGCCGAGGTCGGCCAGCCGGCGGGCAGGGTCGAGGTGTAGGGCTGGCTGCCGATCACGCGCAGCGCGCTGTCGGCGCGCTGGCCGGCCAGTTCCACGCCGGTCTGTCCCGCCCACAGCGCCGCCAGCGTCTCGTTGACGCCCTTGGTGCCGGCGGGCATGCCGCTGCGGTACTGCTGCCACTGCCAGGCGCCGCTGTTGAGCGCGAAATCGGTGGGGCTGGGCATCGCCAGCGACTGGGTCGCCCCGAGCAGGTTGGCCGGCTGGCGGCTGGCGACCGCGAGCATCGGCATGTTCTCGTTGCCGGTGACGCCCGGCTGGGTGGCCCAGGCGCGGGTCATCCAGCCGGTGCCGCCGCCCTGGGTGCCCGGCGTGCCCAGGTCGAGGTAGAGCTGGGCGTCGAAGTGGCTGCGGGTCACCACGGTGGGCATGCCGCAGGCCTGGACGATGGCGAGCTTGCCGGCGTCCCACAGCGTCTTCAGCCCGGTGGCCGAGGGGTGCAGGCCGAAGCCGGTGGCGCCGCCGCCGGCGAGGGTCAGCGGCAGCGCGCCGTAGGCGCCGCTGGCGGCGATGTTGAGCGAGGGGCGGGCTTCCTCGTAGTAGCCGCGGTCGTTGCCGGAGATCGGCGGCACCAGGTTGAGGCCATCCATGCCGCCGCGCAGGAACACCAGCACGACGGTGTCGTAGGCGTTCGCGGCGGCCGCTTCCTGCGAGAACAGCATCGACGGGCCGGCCGCGCCGATCGCGGCGGTGGCGCAGCAGCCCTTGAGGAATTCGCGCCGGTCGAGACGGAGATCGGTCATGGCGGAGTCCTCAGCGGCTCATGAATTCGGGCGAGAGCAGGATCAGCGCGACCATGCTGCGGATGCGCTGCTGGTTGTAGTGCTTCTTCGGGTCGCTCGCGGCCCAGGCGTCGGTGTCGGTGATGACGTAGGACGCCGGGTCGCCGTTCTGGGCGAGGAAGCCGGCCAGCACCTGGCGCCGCGAGGCGGCGGGCAGGTAACCGAGCAGGCGCTGGCACCAGAAATCGACCAGGTTGTTGGCGGTCCAGCTGCTCACGCCGCTGCGGCTGGCGTCGAGGATCGGCGCGATCGGCGCGTTGCTGGCGTCGGTGGCCTCGGTGAGCCAGTCCAGCAGCTTCCAGGTCATCGCGTAGTTGCTCGCCCCCGACCAGGCCAGGCCGGTGTCCGGATAGCCGTTCGGCGCCGGCCACTCGTACGGCAGGTGCCCGGTCGGGCCGAGCCGCCAGAACAGTTCGTCGGTCTTGGCGTCGCCGACCGCGGGCGTCCAGTTGGTGCCCAGCGCGCGCAGTGCGCCGATCGCCAGTTCCAGCGGCCGCCGGTTCTTCATGCCCCAGCTGTTCTTGAACGCGTCCGAGGTGAGGATGTGGCGCAGCGTCTTCGCGATCTGGTCGGGCTGCTGCCAGTTCGCGCGGAACACCGCCGCGGCGCTGTCGATCAGCGCCTGGCCCGGGCGATCGGTCACGAACTTGCGGATCAGCTTCTTGCAGATGAACTTCGCGACCCGCGGGTGGCTGGCGAGCCGGTCGAGGATGTCGCGACCGTCCTTCATCGCCGGCTGTTCGGGATAGACGTACTTGCCGAGGACGTACTTCGGCCCGGCGTCGTGCCAGGCGGAGCGGTAGACGAAGGTGCCGTCGTTCTCGGTCGGGTACTGCCAGTGCCCGTTCTTCACCGACCAGCCGGTGAAGGCGGAGGCGGTCTCGTAGACGTCGTTGTCGGTGTAGCCGATGGGGTAGGCCGGGTCCTCAGGGCAGGGCGGCACCTGGAAGGGATCCATGAAGCCGAGGTAGTTCTCGGCGCCGAGGGTGTGCAGCTCCATCAGTTCGCGCGCGAAGTTCTCGTTCGGGCCGGAACGCGTGTTCGACAGGTTGTCGAGGTAGTACATCATCGCCGTGCTCTGGGCGACCGCTTCGAGCATCGTGCGGAAGTTGCCGAGCGCGTTCGCGCGGATGACGTCGCGCTGGTAGTGCACGTACACCGGGCCGGCCGAGAAGTCGGTGACGGTGACGTTGAAATGGTCGTGCCAGAAGCCGCTCACCACTTCCAGCAGCTGGCGCCTGGAATGCACGGCGCGGACCAGCGCGCTGCGCTGCGCCTCCGAGGCGGGGCGCATGCGCACGTCGTACGCCGGATCGGCGGCGACGTGGTCGGCCCAGAGCTGGGCGAGGCTCTTGCCCAGGGTGGTGTAGCCCGCCGCGGCGAGGCGGCTGTCCACCGCGCTGTCGTTGATCGCGGCGGGGTTGAGCTGCTGGTCCAGGAAGGCGTTGAGCCGGGCGTCGTCGTTCGCGCCGAGCGCGTTGAATTCGGCGATCGAGGCGGCGGTGGCGCCGAAGGTGAGGTGGTCGAGCACGCGGACCGCGAACGGTGCGCGCTGCAGGGTCACCAGCGTGGTCTGGGACAGGTTCGACGCCGAGGGCCCGGCCATGCGCGGCGGACCGCCGGGCGAGGTCGGCGTCGGGGTCGTCGGCGTGGCCGCCGCGGCGACCAGCGGCTGGCCGGCGTCGTCGGCGATGCGCGGCGGCGGGGCCTGGAATTTCAGCGGCCCGCGGATGCCGTTGCGGCGGGCGATCTCGGCGTACACCGCCTTTCGGCGAAAGTGCGGGAACAGTCTGGGCATGGCAGGTCCGTCTCGGCGCGGCGGGAATCTTCGCCGCACTATAAGCCGGCTGCCGGCGCCAAATATGTCCGGAACGGGGCGAGAACTGTGACGCGATCCGCGATCCGATCACGTCGCGATCGCGACTTCCGCGGGACTACTGGGCGGTCCAGCCGCCGTCGATCGGGAACGAGGCGCCCGTCACGTTGTGGGCCTCGCGCCGGCACAGCCACAGCACCATCGAGGCGATGTCCTCGGGCAGCGACATGCGCAGGCTGGGCTGCTTGTCGGCGAGCAGCGCGCGCACCCCGTCGTCGCGGCGGGCGTCCCCGCCGAGCGCGCTGCGGCGGGCCTCGATCTGCGGTTCGATCAGCGGCGTCTCCACCCAGCCCGGGCAGACGCAGTTCACGGTGACCCCGCCGCTGTCGCGGCTGCCGACGGCCGCGTACTCCAGCGCCGCGACCTTGCTCAGGCCGACGATGCCGAACTTGCTGGCGACGTACGGCGCCTTCTGCGTCGACGCCACCAGGCCGTGGACCGAGGCGATGTTCACCACCCGGCCGTAGCCGCGCGCGGCCATCCCCGGCATCGCCAGGCGCATGGTGTGGAAGGCGGCGCTGAGGTTGATCGCGAGGATGTCGTTCCACTTCTGCACCGGCATCTCCGCCAGCGGCGCCGCGTGCTGGATGCCGGCGTTGTTGACCACGATGTCGGCCGGCGACCAGGCGTCGATCGCGGCCAGCATCGCCTCGATCGCGTCCGGATCGCGCAGGTCGGCGTCGAAGTGGCGGGCGTCGTCGGCGCCGGCGTCGCGCACCGCCTGCAGCGCGGCCTCGATCTGCGCCGGCGCGCCGAGGCCGTTGATCGCGACCCGGGCCCCGGCGGCGGCGAGGGCGCGGGCGATGGCCAGGCCGATGCCGGAGGTGCTGCCGGTGACGAGGGCGGTGCGCGAGGCGAGGAAGCGGTCGGTCATGGCGACTCCGGCGGAAGCGGGAAAAAAGCGCCGCAAGACGCGCGGCGCGGAAGGGAAGCGGGCGGGGCGCGCTGCGCCCGGCGTTCGCGTCAGACCAGGCCGGTGGCGTAGTACGCGCCGATCGCCACGAACACCGCCGCGGTCTTGATCAGGGTGATCGCGAACACGTCCTTGTAGGCCTGGCGATGGGTCAGCCCGGTGACCGCGAGCAGGGTGATCACCGCGCCGTTGTGGGGCAGGGTGTCCATGCCGCCGGAGGCCATCGCGGCGACCCGGTGCAGCACTTCCATCGGGATCCCGGCGGCGTGCGCGTTGGCGATGAAGGTCTCCGCCATCGCCGCCAGCGCGATGCTCATGCCGCCCGACGCCGAGCCGGTGATGCCGGCCAGCGAGGTCACGGTGATCGCCTCGTTGATCAGCGGGTTCGGGATCGCGTGCAGCGCGTTGGCGACCACCAGGAAGCCCGGCAGCGCGGCGATCACCGCACCGAAGCCGTATTCGGACGCGGTGTTCATCGCCGCCAGCATCGCGCCGCCGATCGCGGTCTTCGCGCCTTCGGCGAACCCGGCGGTCACCGGCTTCCACGCCAGCAGCAGCACGCTGGCGATGCCGACCAGCAGCGCGCCCTGCACGGCCCAGATCGCGGCGACCTTGGACACTTCCTGGACCACCGGCGCGGCCTTGCCGATCACCGCGGGCACGAACGCGTGGCTGTCGCCGTAGGCCTGCGGGATCCACACCGTCAGCACCTTGTTGACCACGCCGACCAGCACCAGCGGCAGCAGCGCCACCAGCGGATGCGCCAGCCGGCTTTCGGCGAACGGCGCGGGCTCGTTGACCAGCGTCGCCGCGTCGCCGTAGCCCTCGCCGCGGCGCTTCGCGGCGCGACGGCGGGATTCGAGGTAGCTCATGCCGACGATCAGGATGAACACCGCGCCGATCGTGCCCAGCCACGGCGCCGCCCACGCGTTGGTGCCGAAGAACGAGGCCGGGATGATGTTCTGGATCTGCGGGGTGCCCGGCAGCGCGTCCATGGTGAAGGTGAACGCGCCGAGCGCGATCGTGCCCGGGATCAGCCGCTTGGGGATGTCGCCCTGGCGGAACAGCTCGGCGGCGAACGGATACACCGCGAACACCACCACGAACAGCGACACGCCGCCGTAGGTCAGCAGCGCGCAGACGACGACGATCGAGAGCATCGCGCGCTCGGCGCCGAACAGCCGGATCACCGCTTTCACGATCGACTTGGAGAAGCCCGACAGCTCGATCAGCTTGCCGAAGATCGCGCCGAGCAGGAACACCGGGAAATACAGCTTCAGGAACCCGACCATCTTCTCCATGAACAGGCCGGTGAACATCGGCGCGACCAGCGACGGGTCGGTCAGCAGCACCGCGCCGAGCGCGGCGATCGGCGCGAACAGGATCACGCTGTAGCCGCGGTAGGCCACGAACATCAGGAAGCACAGCGCGGCCAGGACGATCAGGAAGGACATGGACGGGGATGCCGGAGAGAGCGGAAAGGGACGGCGGCAGCGCAGGCGCGAACGGCCGCGAACGTCGCGGATGACGGCCGGCAGTGTCGGCAGCCGCCGCCCGCGGGCCCATTGTCCGAAGGTACAAGTGCCGGTTCCGGCCGCGATGCCTAGGCTTGCCGTATTCCGGTCGCCACGTCCGGCGTTCGGCCCTGCTCAGGCTCTCTCCGAGGAAATCGATCCATGCGTCGCACCCCGTCCGCCCTGTCCGTCTCGACCGCGCTCCGCCGCGCGGCCCTGAAGCATTCTTCGCTGAGCCTGGCCGTCGCCCTCGGCCTGTGCGCGCCCGCGGCGTTCGCGCAGGAGGCCGCCGCCGGCCCCGCCGCGGATCGCGACTCGCTCGACACGATCACGGTCACCGCCCGCAAGCGCGAGGAGACCATCCAGGACGTGCCGGTCGCGGTCACCGCGTTCACCGCCGACTCGCTCGACAAGCTCAACGTCGAGGACCTGAGCGACCTCGACGCCCAGGTGCCGAACCTCACCATCTACGCCGCCCGCGGCTCCAGCAGCACGATCACCGCCTACATCCGCGGCGTCGGCCAGTCCGATCCGCTGTGGGGCGTGGACCCCGGCGTCGGCCTGTACCTCGACGACGTCTACATCGCCCGTCCGCAGGGCGCGCTGCTCGACGTGTTCGACGTCGGCCGCGTCGAGGTGCTGCGCGGCCCGCAGGGCACGCTGTACGGCAAGAACACCATCGGCGGCGCGATCAAGTACGTGTCCAAGCCGCTGCCGGAGGAGTTCGAGGGCTTCGCCTCGCTGACCGTCGGCAACTACAGCCAGCTCGACGCCAAGGCCGCGATCGGCGGCCCGCTGTTCGGCCACGACAGCGGCATCCGCGCGCGGCTCTCGGTCGCCAGCCTCAACCGCGACGGCTTCGGCGAGAACGTCGTCACCAGGCAGCCGGTCAGCGACAAGGAGATCAACGCCCTGCGCTTCGCGATCGGCGCCTTCTCGCAGGACGACTTCGACGTCCAGTTCGCCTTCGACTGGATGGACGACCAGTCCGGCGTCCGCGGCGCGCAGATGCTGGCGCCGAACCGCTTCGCGCCGACCTCGGCGCCGATGGACAGCCGCTACGACGTGCGCAACGGCATGCCCAACGTCAACGACACCGAGATGAAGGGCGCGTCGGTCACGGTCAACTGGCGCCCGAACGAGAACTGGGCGCTCAAGTACGTCGGCGCCAAGCGCGAATCCGACACCGAGACCAACATCGACTTCGACACCCTGCAGAACAAGATCGCCGACGTGAAGGCGTTCTACAGCGACGAGCAGACCTCCAACGAGCTGCAGGCCAACTACGACGGCGGCGGCCGCGCCCGCGGCGTGTTCGGCGTCTACCGCTTCCACGGCCGCGCCGGCGGCCAGGTGCTCAACAACTTCTTCAACCTGCTGTTCGGCGACACCCAGGGCAACGTCTACACCAGCAGCACCGCGCTCTACGCCGACTGGACCTTCGACCTGACCGACCGCCTGAAGCTGGACGTCGGCGCGCGCTACACCGACGAGGACAAGCACGCGGTCGTGCTCAACCGCGGCTATTCCGACGGCACCTACAGCCGGCCGATCAGCGTCGCCGCGAACTTCGACAAGACCATCAACTTCAAGAACACCTCGCCGAAGGTCTCGCTGGACTACCAGATCAACGACAACATCATGGTCTACGGCCTCGCCAGCCGCGGATTCAAGTCCGGCGGCTACAACATCCGCGCCCAGGCCACGGCGGTGCCGCGCTCGGCGGAACCCTTCCAGGACGAATCGGTCGACAGCTTCGAGATCGGCAGCAAGATGGCGTTCCTCGACAACCGCCTGTTCCTGAACCTGTCCGCGTTCCACAACAAGTACAAGGACATCCAGCTGTCGGTGTTCACCGCCTACGACAGCAACAACGACGGCGTCGACGACGCCTTCTTCGGCGACTTCACCAACGCCGGCCGCGGCACGGTCAACGGCCTGGAAGCCGAGTACCAGTGGCTGCCGAGCAAGCACTGGGCGATCTCGGGCAACCTCGCCTGGCTGGACGCGAAGTACGACCAGTACATGTTCAAGAACGTCAACATCGCCCACCAGCAGGAATTCACCAACGCCCCTGAATTCTCCGGCGCGCTGAACGTCGAATACCGCACCGAGCTCGGCGGCATGGGCAGCCTGTCGGCGCGCGTGGGCTACAGCTACCAGAGCAGCGTGGTGGCGACGACCGAAGTGGTCCGCGATCCGGTCACCGGCGCGCGCGCCACGCCGATCAGCCAGGACGGCTACGGCCTGTTGAACGCCGGCGCGATCTGGAAGCTGAACGACGCCTGGAGCTTCTCGCTGCAGGGCACCAACCTCACCGACGAGGAATACCTGACCACCGGCTACAACCTGGTGTCCTCGCTGGGCGTGCTGACCGGCTTCTACGGCCCGCCGCGCCAGTACACGCTGACCGCCCGCTACGACTTCTGATCGGGCCTCGGCGGACGATTTCGGGTCCGCTCTCTCCGTCGGACCCGGGGAGCGGCGCGCCGGACGCTTGCACAGGTTCTTGAGCGCGCCGCTTCCGCGTTATCCTCGCCCGACCGCGGCGAGGGCGATGACGACGTGAGCAGGGCGCAGGGGAGACCGGGGACGTGCTGAGCGCGGGGGGCGTCATCGTCGCCGCGCTGGCGTGGCTCGGGATCATGTTCGCGATCGCGATCCACGGCGAACGCCGCCCGCAGGCGTTCGCCGCGCGCTGGAACGACGTCTACGCCCTGTCGCTCGCGGTCTACTGCACGTCCTGGACCTTCTACGGCACGGTCACCCAGGCCGCGCGCTACGGCTGGCCGCTGCCGCCGACCTTCATCGGCACGATCCTGCTCTATGTCCTCGGCATCGGCCTGCTGATGCGGCTGGTGCGCCAGGTGCGCGAGAGCAACAGCACCTCGATCGCCGACTTCATCGCCAGCCGCCTCGGCCAGGACGGCTGGCTCGCCGCGGCGGTGACCTTCGTCGCCGTGCTCGGCATCGTTCCCTACATCGCGCTGCAGCTCAAGGCGGTGGCGATGAGCTTCGCGCTGCTGGTCCGCGACGACGCCGGGCTGATGCCGGCCTGGCGCGACAGCGCGCTGTACGTGGCGCTGGCGATGGCCGCGTTCGCGATGCTGTTCGGCACCCGCAGCGCCAGCGCCGCCGAGCACAACCGCGGCCTGGTGCTGGCGATGGCGTTCGAGGCGCTGCTCAAGCTCGGCGCGATGCTGGTGCTGGGCGCGTTCGCGCTGTCGCTGCCGATGCCCGAAGCGCCCGCCGTGCCCGCGGCGAGCGCGCGCGGCGACCTGTCGGGCTTCGCGCCGCTGGTGCTGCTGGGCGTGCTGGCGATGTTCACGCTGCCGCACCAGTTCCACGTCGGCGCGGTCGAATGCCGCGACCAGCGCCACGTCCTGCGCGCGCGCTGGGTGTTTCCGCTCTACCTGCTGCTGATCGCGCTGCCGGTGCTGCCGCTGGCGCGCGCCGGCGACGCGCTGCTGGCTCCGCGCGGGGTGCCGTCGGATCTCTACGTGCTGGCGCTGCCGCTGTCGCAGGGACACGAAAGCCTGGCGCTGCTGGCGTTCCTCGGCGGCCTCAGCGCGGGCACCGGCATGGTGATCGTGAGCACGCTCACCCTGAGCCTGATGATCGGCAACCACTGGCTGACGCCGCTGTGGCTGCGCGGGCCGTGGGCGCCGCGCCGCGCGCCGGCCCCCGACGCCAACGGCGCCCAGCCCGACCTGCGCCGCGCGGTGCTGGTGCAGCGGCGGGTCGGCATCCTCGCGATCGTGCTGCTGGCCTGGGCCTACAACCGCCTGCTGGTCGGCAGCGACGCGCTGGCCGACGTCGGCGCGCTGTCGTTCTCGGCGCTCGCGGCGCTGGCGCCGGCGCTGGGATTCGCGGTCTGGCGCCCGCAGACGCCGCCGCGGGCGGTGCTGCTGGGGATCGGCGCCGGCGCGCTGCTGTGGCTGTGGCTGCTGCTGGTGCCGGTGCTGGTCGAGGCGCGCGGGCTGGACACGCGCTGGCTCAGCGAAGGACCCGCCGGCTGGTCGCTGATCGCGCCCGACGCCTTCTTCGGCCTGATCGGCTGGAGCCGCCTCGGCCGCGCGGTGGTGCTGTGCCTGCTCGCCGGCCTGGCGACGACCTGGGTCGCGTCCGGCTGGCGCGCGGCGTGGTGGCAGGCGGTCCCGCGCCGCGCGGGCGCGCGCGGGCTCACGCTCGATAGCCTGCGCGAGGCCGGACGCCGGTTCCTGCCGCACGACGCGGTCGAAGCCGCGCTGCGCGGCGCGCCGCCCACCGGCGCGGTCCCGGCGCTGCAGGAGGGCCGGCTGGAGCGCGAACTCGCCGCCGTGCTCGGCGCGGCTTCGGCGCGGCTGCTGCTGGATGCGGCCCGGCGCGAGGCCGGCCGCGATTTCGACACCGTCGCCGCGATCGTCGGCGAGGCCTCGCAGGACCTGCGCTTCAACCAGCGCCTGCTGGAGGCCGCGCTGGAGAACATGAGCCAGGGCATCAGCGTCGTCGACCGCGAGCTGCGGCTGGTGGCCTGGAACCGGCGCTATGCCGAGCTGTTCGGCTATCCCGAGTCGCTGCTGCGGGTCGGCGTGCCGGTGGCCGAACTGGTCCGCTACAACCTGCGCCACGGCTGGGGCGACGTGGAGGAGGAGGTCGCCAAGCGCCTGCGCCACATGCAGGCCGGCACCCCGTACGTGAGCGAGCGCAGCTTCCCCGACGGGCTCGGCGGGGAGGGGCTGGTGATCGAGATCCGCGGCAATCCGATGCCCGGCGGCGGCTTCGTCGCCACCTTCACCGACGTCACCGCGTTCCGTCGCGCCGAGGCCGAGCTGATCCGCAGCAACGAGACCCTCGAACAGCGCGTCGCCGACCGCACCGCGCGCCTGGACCAGGCCCGCGCCGACGCCGAGCGCGCGAACGACGCCAAGAGCCGCTTCCTCGCCGCGATCGGCCACGACCTGCTGCAGCCGCTGCACGCGGCGCAGTTGTTCACCGATGCGCTGGTCGAGCAGTTGCCGGCGCCCGCCCAGCGCGCCACCGCGCAGCAGATCCGCGGCGCGCTGGATTCCACCGGCGACCTGCTCGCGGGCCTGCTCGACATGTCGCGGCTGGAAGCCGGCGGGCTGGTGCCGCAGCCGCGCTCGTTCCCGCTGGCCGACGTGCTCGACCCGCTGGCTTCGGAGTTCCGCGCGCTCGCCGCCGAGCGCGGGCTCGTTTTCCGCTGCCGCTCCACCCGGGCCTGGGTCCACACCGATCCGCAGCTGCTGCGCCGCGTGCTGCAGAACTTCCTCGCCAACGCCGTGCGCTACACCGCGCGCGGCAGCGTCCTGCTGGGCGTGCGCCGGGAAGGCGGCGGCGTGCGCATCGAGGTGCACGACACCGGTCCGGGCATCGCGGCGTCGCAGCAGCGCGCGATCTTCGAGGAGTTCCGTCGCGGCGAGGGCGTCGTCGGCCAGGGCCTCGGGCTCGGCCTGGCGATCGCCGACCGCATCGCCCGGCTGATCGAAGCGCCGCTGCGGCTGCGCAGCCGGCTCGGCCGCGGCACCGTGTTCTCGCTGTCGCTGCCGACGATTCCGGCGCCGCACCAGGACACCACGCCGGTTTCGGGCGGGCTCGAGGGCCTGCGCATCCTGATCGTCGACAACGACCCGCAGGCGCTGGCGGCGCTGCGCGGCCTGCTCGCGGCCTGGGGCTGCCGGGTCGACGCCTTCGCCGACGGCGCCGGCGCCGAGGCGCTGCTCGCCGCGGGTGCGGAACCCGCGCTGTGGCTGTTCGACTACCACCTCGGCGACAGCCGCGACGACGGCGACACCGGGGTCGCGTTGCAGGCGCGTCTGGCGCAGCGTTTCGGCGCGCGTCCGACGCTGATCCTCAGCGCCGACGACAGCGGCGACGTGCGCCGGGTCACGCTCGAACACGGGCTCGGGCTGTTGCCCAAGCCGGTGAAGGCGCTGGCGCTGAAATCGATGCTGCGGCGGCTGCTGGCGGCGCGGGTGGCGTGATCCGGCGGGTCGTGCGGCGCGTCCTCCCGTCGTCCGGAGCGGCGGGCGAGAGACCCGTTTCGGCAGGGTGCCGATCGCCCGGAGCCCGCGGCGGCGTCGATCCGGCGTAAAGCGGAAAAAGAATCCGATGCGGGCTTTGGATGTCGCTGCGGCAAAGCCCGGAATCCTTTTCCGCGCTGGCGCGCGGGCGACTTTCTTTGGCGCAAAGAAAGTCGCCAAAGAAAACATTGATGTCCAGGGCAAATCTGCCGTCGGAGACGCGCCCGGGATTTTTCGACGAGGCGTCCTGCCTCGTCGAAAAACGGCGCGCGTCCTGCGCGCCGCCCTCCGGGTCTCCGATTCCGCGATCGTGCGTCGGCAGCCGATGTCCGGCGGGACGAAAGGGCAGCGCAACCCCTCGCGACGGCCTGCGACCTATACTTCCGCTTTCGCACCGGATCCCGCCATGCCTTACACCCCCATCGTCGCGACGCTCGGCTACGTGCTCTCGCCGGATCGCGAGCAGGCGCTGCTGATCCACCGCAACGCGCGTCCCGGCGACCTGCACCTGGGCAAGTACAACGGCCTCGGCGGCAAGCTCGAACCCGACGAGGACGTGGTCACCGGCATGCGGCGCGAGATCTTCGAGGAGGCCGGGATCGAGTGCGAATCCCTGTCGCTGCGCGGCACCATCAGTTGGCCGGGATTCGGCAAGCACGGCGAGGACTGGCTGGGGTTCGTGTTCCTGATCGAACGCTTCCGCGGCGTGCCGTTCACGTCGAATCCCGAGGGCGCGCTGGAGTGGGTGCCGGTCGGGCGCATCCTCGAACTGCCGCTGTGGGACGGCGACCGCCACTTCCTGCCGCTGGTGTTCGACGACGACCCGCGTCCGTTCCACGGGGTGATGCCGTACCGCGACGGGAAGATGGTCTCCTGGCGCTACTCGCGGATCTGAGGCGATCGTCGAAGCAATCTCCGAGGTAATCGTCGAGGCGAATTCGAGGCGAACTTCGAGGCGAACGCCGCGCCGGCGTTGCCTGCCCGGTCACAGCGGGCTGTCGCGCCGCGATTCGAGGTCGGCCGCCAGCAGCGAGCGCAGCGTGCTGCAGCGCTTGCGCACCGCCTCGTAGTCGGCGGCGGACAGCGGTCCGCTGCGGCCCTCTTCGACCACCGCGGCGATCGCGCCCTGCAGCGGGCCGTAGCCTTCGTCGTGGGTGGTGCGCGAGAGGAACATCCCGCCGACCTCGTAATACCACTGGCGCAGTTCGTGGCCGAGCCGCGCGAGTTGCGCGTAGGTGACGCTCTCGTCCCGCGGCCACTTCGGCAGCAGCGACGTCGCCCGCCACAGCGGCGCGTAGACCTCGATCCGCCGCTTGCGCAGGTCGAGATCGATTTCGCCCGCGTATTTCAGGGTCTGCGCCAGGCGGTCGCCCCAGACCTTGCCGAGCCATGCGGCGAGGCCGAGCACCAGCGCGCCGCCGCCGCCGACGGCGGCGAGCACCGCCAGGACCACGTCGAGCAGGGTGCCGCCGGCCATCGCGCCCTCCGCGCCCATGTCGAGGCCTCCTGGTGTCGTCCGTGAAGGAAAGACGGCAATCGGCGCCCGGTGCGGCCGCGCCGGCGGATCGTCTATGCTCGACGGCTTCGCGATCCGGGTGCGCTGCGCATGAAACAGTTCGTCGTGACTCTGCTGGCCGTCCTCGTCGGCGGCTTCCTGGCGCTGCTGGCCTACGACCGGCTCGTGGTGCAACCGCGCGCCGCTGCGTCCGCGCCGGCCGCGCCCGGACAGCTCGCGCCCGCGCCGAGCGCAGCGCCCGACGCCGCGACGCCGACGCCCGCATCGATGCCCGCGCCAGTCGCTGCGGCGGCCGCGGACGAGGCGGCCGCAGCGCCGCCGATGAGCGACAACGAGCGCGCCGCACTGATAATGGACGCGGTGCGCCGCGCGACGATGTTCCGGGTGGCGCTGACCGAGTACCACCAGACCAACGGCCGCTGGCCGCGCGACGCCGACGAGGCCGGCCTGCCCGCGTCCGAGGAGACCCGGGGCGGGGCGGTGCAGGGGATCGAACTCGGCCCGCGGGGCACGGTCACCGTGCGGCTGGACCCGCGGTTCGGCCGCGACGGCGCGATCGTACTCACCCCGGACGCGCAGGGCGCGACCGGCGCCCTCGACTGGCGCTGCGAGGTGCGCGGCGACGCGGCCCTGCGCAAGGCCCTGCCGCGCTGCGGCTGAGGGCGCTGCGGCGTCGCGCGCGTCCGCCATTTCCGCATTTCCGCATCGCCGCTGCGCAGGAGCGGAGCGGGGACGGCGACCGCCCCGTGCGGGGTTCAGTGGCGGCGCACCAGCACCACGGTGATGTTGTCCGAGCCGCCGCCGTCCAGCGCCGCGGCGACCAGCCCGTCGACGCATTCCTGGGCGCTGCATTCGGTGTGCGCCAGCACCTGCGAGATGTCGCGGTCGTCGACTTCCTCGGTCAGGCCGTCGCTGCACAGCAGCAGCTGCATGCCCGGACGCAGATCGCCGGCGAGGGTCTCGACGTTGAGGTTGTGCGGCTCGGTCACGCCCAGCGCCTGGGTGACGACGTTGCGGTGCGGGTGGCTGCGCGCCTGGTCGACGGTGATCGCGCCCTGGGTGATCAGTTCCTGCACGTAGCTGTGGTCGTGCGAGAGCTGCGCGAGGTTGCCGTCGCGCCACAGGTAGGCGCGGCTGTCGCCGACCCAGGCCACCTCGAAGCGATTGCCGACGACCCGCAGCGCGACCACGGTGGTGCCCATCGGCAGCGCGTCGCTGCGCTGGCGCGAGGCGCGGATGATCTCCTCGTCGGCGGTGCGGATCGCCTGCGCCAGCGAGGCGCCCTGGCGGATCTCGCGGACGATGGTCTCGCGCGCGAGCGCGCTCGCGACTTCCCCGTATTCGTGCCCGCCCATCCCGTCGGCGACCAGCCACAGCCCGAGGTCGCTGTCACCGTAGTAGGTGTCCTCGTTGAGCTCGCGACGCAGTCCGGCGTGGGTCAGGTGCCCGAATTCGATCATGCGGCGACCGTGGGGAAGGGAATCAGCCATGGTTTGGAGGGTATACGGATTTTCCGGAACGAACCGGACGGACGGTCGCATCGGGAGCGTGCAGGAGGGGACCACGACGACGCGCGATGCATCGCGTGCATCGAAGCGGCCGGGACTTCGATGGCATGAAGTCCATGGCGGGCAGTCGATGGGCGCGGCGATCGCGTCGCGCATCGCCGTGCGCAGAGGGTGCCTGCAAAGGACCGTGAGATCAATCGGTTGTCGCGCCTCCGACCCGCGCCGCCGCACGCACGCGCCGGGCGACGAGCGCCCGATCATCGTTCGCGCAGCGCGGATGCGCCGCTCAGCCGGGACGACCGTCGGCGCGGGGCGTGAGGTAGATCCACAGATTCCTGGCGACCCACGGCAGGAACGCGAGCAGCCAGCCGGCGGCGCTGATCGCCCACCACAGCGGCGGATCGGGCATCAGGTCCGCGGCCAGCCGGATCAACGCGACGAGGTTCATGCCGATGAAGGCGAAGGCGCCGAGCGGACCGAGCACCAGGGGACGCCCCGAATGCCCGGCGGTCACCCGGGTGACCATCGCCACCAGCAGGGTGCCGAAACAGCCGACCGCGAGCGCGTGCAGCGGCACCCGGCCCAGCCCCGGACCGAGCCCGAGGCCCTGGATGACGCCGTCGCAGGCGTACAGGGTCATCGCCAGCGGCCACCACGACAGACCGACGAACAGCACCGCCAGCAGCGGCGGCATCCTGCCGCGAGGCCACCAGCGCGACAGCACGACCAGTCCCAGTCCGGCGAGGCCGGCGTCGGCGACGCCGCGCAGCAGCGGCAGTTCGACCAGTTCGGCCAGCACATGCACCGCGGTCAGCGCCCACAGCACGCGCAGGATCCAGGCCGGACGCCACGGCGCGTATCCCGGGACCACGTTGCCGGCGAAGAACGGGAAGACCCGATGGGCGACCGTCGCGTAGATCGGCATCAGCACGCCGACGCTGCCGATCGCCGCCATCTTCTGCAGCCACCACGGCGAGCCGCCATGCAGCCATACCCCGAAGGCGACCACGCCGGCCAGTCCGACGAGCAGCGCGGCGAACGCCGAACGCGCGTGCAGGTCCGGGCGCTCCGCCTTGATCAGCCAGCCGGCGAGGATCGCCATCGCGCCGAGCCAGCCGGCGCAGGTGTAGACCCAGCCGAAGTAGAGCAGCAGCGTCGAGCCGGTGAACGCCGCGGCGAGCGTCGTCGCCTGGCCGAGCAGCAGGCCGAGGCCGACCGGCAGGTAGTGCCAGCGGGTCGCTTCGCCGAGCCCCATCCAGCGCGGGAACACGGTCAGCAGGAAGCCGAAGATGAAGGCCGGCAGCACCTGGTACTGCATCAGGAACGCGTGCAGCCACAGCGGCGGCAGTCGCGGCTGGACCGCGGTGGAAAGCCCGGCGAGGTGCGCGAACCACCAGGCCATCGCGGCGATCACGTTGATCGCACCGATGAAGAACATGACCCGGTGCGGCGCGGCCGTGAACGGCAGGACGCCGGGAAAGCGTGGAAGGGAAGCCATGGCGAGGCGGGCAATCGGGAGTGCGTGCAGGCTATCGTCCGGGGCCGCGCCTGCCCCTGACCCAGGTCAACCGGAACGGTCTTCGGCCGAGGGGCGCGAGCAGCGGGCGCGGGCGCAAGGTCATGCCCACGCGCAGCGACGACGCGCGCGACTGGAGGCGATGGCGTCGATGCGGGTCGGGACGTCGGCCGGGCACGTGCGCAGGAGACGCTTCGGCGGTTCCGCGTTGCCGGCGTTGCGCCAGCGTGGCCGCGGGGCCGGTGGCGACGCAGGCCGTAGCCGCCTTATCCCGACGGAGCGGGGGACGACGTTACGGCGAAAGTGGCGGAGAGGGAGGGATTCGAACCCTCGGTACGCTATTAACGTACGCCTGATTTCGAGTCAGGTACATTCAACCGCTCTGCCACCTCTCCGGAAGGGGCTGCCGCGCGGGCCGTCGGGCCCCACGCTGCGGGGGCGCCATCATACCGAGGCCGGGCGCCCGCCGACAAGGCGCGTACACTGGGCGCCGTCTTCCCGCCCCTCGCCCCGCCCGCCATGTCCGAAATCCTCGTCCCCGTCTCCTTCGGCGAACTGCTCGACAAGATCGCGATCCTGCAGATCAAGTCCGAACGCATGACCGACCCGGCCAAGCTGGCCAACGTGCGCAACGAACTGTCGGCGCTGGAGAAGACCTGGATGGCGCACCCGGCCGCGGGCCACGACATCGCCCGCCTGCGCGCCGAGCTCAAGGCCGTGAACGAGCGCCTGTGGGTGATCGAGGACGACATCCGCATCAAGGAAAAGGCGCAGGCCTTCGACGACGCGTTCGTGCGCCTCGCCCGCAGCGTGTACTTCGAGAACGACGAGCGCGCGCGGATCAAGAAGGACATCAACCTCGCCCTCGGCTCGTCCTACGTCGAGGAAAAGTCCTACCAGGATTACCGCGCCGGGCACGCCGCGCCCTGAAGCGGGGCGGTTGCGCACGGGCCCCGGCCTCTGTCGCCTGCGGTCCCGCCGATCCGCTCGCCGTGGGGATGTCCCGCCCGGGCCTCGCGGTTTTTCCCCCTGCCTGGCTCCACAGCCTGCCGCCGGACGCCCCCTCCCGTCGATTCGAGGGCGGCGCGATCGTGTCCGGGCCCCTGGCCGCCCCCGCGACGCGGAGGCGAAGATCATGCCGCGGACACGAGCGATCACCCCCCGTCCGGCCCGATGCGGCCGGTCGAATCCGCTGTGATCGGCGTCTCGTTTGCGCACACTTTGCTAACTGACAACATTGTTCACCCTGACAACGAAATTCACGCGAGCCAGTTCACTATCGGTAGCGGCTTGCATATTGCATGGCGTGAATCCCGGTGTTTTTCGATGAAGGTGACCGGGATTGGCCGAATCCGGCGCGAGGGCGACTTCACAACGTCATCCGGCGCGCCTACCTTTGGTCCCGCACGACACGGATCGCGTCGGTCCCCGCAAGAGGACCCCGGATCCCGGAGCTTCCGCCCGCCGGAAGTCGCCGCAGGCATACGGAGATGCCACGTGCTGGCCCCGCAAGGGGCGGCGCGATCCTCTGGACCAGGGTCGCGTTCGTTCGGCGCAGGATGCGCCAACGGCCTGGAAGGACCCGCCATCGGATGGATCCGATGGGCAGAACACGGTCGAAGCGCGGTGACCATGGACGGAAACCGCCTCGACGACCCGGATCGGACCCAGCCCCCGCGGAGCGCCAGCCCGCGGGGGTTTCTCGTTGCGGCGGCCACGGGGCCGGAACGTGCGCCGGCGGCGTGCGCTCAGGCGCCGGCGCGGAAGGCCCGGAAGCGCTCGAACGCGGCGATGCCGTCCTCGACCGTCACCAGGTCCATCACCCCGTCGTGTTCGATCTTCGTCCCCCATTTCAGCTCGGCGGCGGGGCGGCCGCGGTACTTGCGCGCGGCGTCGTCGTAGCGATCGACGCAGAAGCGCAGGTCCGAGTAGGGGCCGCTGCGGCGCGGGTTGCTGGCGGCGTGCAGGCCCAGGACCTTCGTGCCCATCGCGTTGGCGATGTGCATCGGGCCGGAGTCGGGGGTCATCAGCAGGTCGGCGCGGGCGAGCAGGGCGGGCAGTTGCTTGAGCGTGTCCTTGCCGACCAGGTCGAGCACCGCGTCCGCGCCGTCCGCCTGCGCGGGCGGGCGCATGGCCGCGAGGATCGCGTCGGCGGTGTCGCGCTCCAGCGCGCTGCGGCCGCCGAGCAGCGCCACCCGCCAGCCCTGGTCGCGGGCGTGGTCGGCGACCGCGGCATAGCGCTCGGCGCGCCAGTTGCGCAGGGCGTGGCTGGAGCACGGCGAGATCGCCAGCGTCGGCACGCCGTCGTCCGGCCACTGCGCGCGGGCCCAGGCGTGGGCGTCCTCCGGCACCGGCAGGTCCCAGATCACCTCGGTCTGGCGCAGCCCCAGCGGTTCGCAGAAGCTGCCGAGCGCGTCGAGCACGTGGATGCCCGGCCGGTCGGGGATGCGCTCGTTGATGAACAGCCCGTGCAGGTCCTTCGAGCGCGCGCGGTCGTAGCCGATCCGCCGCCGCGCCGGCAGGAACGCCGACAGCAGGTTGGCGCGCGCCGCCACCTGCATCTGCAGCAGCGCGTCGAAACGGCGCCCGGCCAGTGCGCGGCGCAGCGCCCGCATGCCGGCCAGGCCGGTCTTCTTGTCGTAGACCAGGAACGTCACGCCCGGCAGGCCCTCGAGCAGTTTCTGCTCGCCGCGGCCGATCACCCAGGTCAGCGCGACCTCGGGCCAGGCGGCGCGCAGGGTGCGCACCAGCGGCAGGACGTGGGTCACATCGCCGAGCGCGGACAGGCGGAGGAGGCAGATCGATTGGGGTCTGGCGGCGTGCAATTGATAGACTCGGAAGATGGTCGCCTTCGACGCCAGCGAAAGCCTGACGCCCTTCCGCAGCGCGGACGGATCCGGACCGGGTGGTGCGATTCTGTTCGACGCCTCGCTGCTGCGGCAAGCCGGCGCGAAGTCGGTGCTGCCGCTGTGGTTCGATCCGGCATGGTGGGGCGACCGCGCCGAACGGGTCGGCAGCGGCGGCCGCGGCGGCGCGTGGTTCCTCGACGGCCGCCCGGGCGCGGGCGCGAAACATCCCGCCATCGGCCCGGCGGTCCTGCGCCTGTACCTGCGCGGCGGGCTGGTCGCGAAACTCACCCGCGCCCGCTACCTGTGGCGCGGCGCGAACCGCACCCGCAGCTTCGCCGAATTCCGCCTGCTGCGGGAGGCGCAGCGCCGCAAGCTGCCGGTGCCGCAGCCGATCGCCGCCATCTACTGGCGCGAAGGCCCGTGGTACTACGCCGGCATCCTGCTGGAACGGCTGGAAGGCGTCACCTCGCTGGCCGACCTCGCCGCCGCCCTCGGCGCGGGGGCGCCGTGGGCCCAGGCGGGCAAGCTGATCGCCCGGCTGCACCGCGGCGGGCTGGACCACGCCGACCTCAACGCCCACAACCTGCTGTTCGACGCCGCCGGCAGGGGCTGGGCGATCGACCTGGACCGCGGCACGCTGCGCATCCCGGCCACCGCCTGGCGCGAGAAGAACCTCGCGCGCCTGCATCGCTCGCTGCACAAGCTGCGCGGCGCGCGCAGCGAGGCCGAGGTCGACCGGGATTACGCCACGCTGCGCGCCGCGTACGATGCGCAGTGGCAGCGCGGGACATAGGCACGACGACATGACGTGGGCTTTGCGGTTCCAGGGCGTCGGCAACGCGTCCGCGGTCGAACTGGGTTCGGCGATGGCGACGATCGAGCGCCACGGCCGCCCGTGGCTGACCATCGACTGCGGCGCGGAAGGGCTCAGCGCCTACCTCGCGCACTACGGCGAAGCGCCGCGGGCGCTGTTCGTCACCCATACCCACCTCGACCACGTCGCCGGCTTCGAGCGCCTGTTCGTCGACGCGATGTTCGGCGGCCACGGCGAACGCCCGCGCCTGTACGTGCCCGCGGCGCTGGTGCCGCTGCTGCACCAGCGCGTCGGCGACTACCCGAACGTGCTGGCCGAAGGCGGCGCCAACTTCTGGGACGCCTTCCAGGTGATCCCGGTCGGCGACGCCTTCTGGCACGACGGCGTGCGCCTGGAGACCTTCGAGACCCGCCACCACTGGCCGCGCACCGCCTGGGGCCTGCGCCTGCGCGGCAGCGTGGTCTGGACCGGCGACACCCGGCCGATCCCCGAGGCGCTGGCGAAGATGGCCGACGCCGGCGAACTCGTCGCCCACGACTGCGCGCTGCGCGGCAACCCATCGCACAGCGGCATCGAGGACCTCGAACGCGAATACGATCCCGACCTGCTGTCGCGCTGCGTGCTCTACCACTACGCCAGCCGCGCCGACGGCCAGGCGCTGAAGGCGCGCGGCTACCGGGTCGTCGATCCGGGCGAGGTCCTGCCGCTGGCCGAACCCACGGCCGCGCGGGCGGAGCCGTTCGACGCAACCGGCGTCGCCGACGGCGCCTCCGTTCCGGCGTGAACCGCGTATCTTCCCGTCGATGAACGCCTTGCCGCGCCCCGCCGATGCGCCGCGCGACGCCCTCGGGCGTCCGCTGCGCGACTTGCGCCTGTCGGTGATCGAGGCCTGCAATTTCCGCTGCCCGTACTGCATGCCGGCGGACCGCGTGCCGGACGACCACGGCCTTGAACAGCATGGCCTCGATTCTGCGTCGCGACTGTCGTTCGACGAGATCGAGCGACTGGTGCGCGGGTTCGCGCGCGCGGGCGTGCGCAAGCTGCGCCTCACCGGCGGCGAGCCGCTGCTGCGGCGCGGACTGCCGGACCTGGTCGCGCGACTGGCCGCGATCGACGGCCTCGACGACATCGCGCTGACCACCAACGGCAGCCTGCTGGCGAGCCAGGCCCGGGCGCTGCGCGACGCCGGGCTGCACCGGCTCACGGTCAGCCTCGACACGCTCGATCCGGCACGCTTCGCCGCGCTCTCCGGCGGACGCGGCGACCTCGCCGGGGTGCTGCGCGGGCTCGACGCCGCTGGCGACGCCGGCTTCGCGCAGGTCAAGCTCAACTGCGTCGTCCAGCGCGGGGTCAACGACGCCGACGTGCTGCCGCTGGTCGCCTTCGCCCGCGAGCGCGGCCACGTCATGCGCTTCATCGAGTACATGGACGTCGGCACCTGCAACGGCTGGGACGCCACCCGCGTGTTGCCCTCGGCCGACCTGCGCGACGCGATCCACGCGCGCTGGCCGCTGCATGCGCTCGACCCGCAGTATCGCGGCGAAGTGGCCGCGCGCTACGGCTTCGACGACGGCGCCGGCGAGGTCGGCTTCGTCAGCTCGATCAGCGCGCCGTTCTGCGGCGACTGCCACCGCGCCCGCGTGTCCGCCGACGGCCGCCTGTTCACTTGCCTGTTCGCCGCCGACGGCGCCGACCTGCGTCCGTGGCTGGGCGACGACGCCGGTTTCGATCGCCGCCTGGCCGATCTGTGGCAGGCCCGCGGCGACCGCTACAGCGAACTGCGCGCCGGCCCGCGTCCGTCGCGACGCCGGGTCGAAATGTTCCTGGTGGGCGGGTGAGCATGTCGAAACGGTCGAAATCGTCGCTCACCCATCTCGATGCCGACGGCCGCCCGGCGATGGTCGACGTGTCCGCCAAGGTCGCGACCGCGCGCGTGGCGACCGCGGAATGCCGCGTCGTGTTCCCGGCGTCGGTCGCCGCGCAATTGCGCGAGAACGGACTGAGGAGCGCGAAGGGCGGGGTGGTCGACACCGCGATCGTCGCCGGCACGCTGGCGGTCAAGCGCACCCACGAACTGATCCCGTTCTGCCATCCGCTGCCGATCGACGGCATCCGCTTCGCGATCGACTGGAAGACCGCGCGCGCGCTGGAGATCGTCTGCACCGTGAAGACCGTGCATCGCACCGGCGTCGAGATGGAGGCGCTGACCGGCGCCACCGTGGCCGCACTGACCGTCTACGACATGTGCAAGGCGCTGTCGCACGCGATCGTGCTGGGCCCGGCGAAGCTGCGCGGCAAGCGCGGCGGCAAGCGCGATGTCGGCGTGGTCGAGGACGCGACGCGATGACCGCGGTGACGGTGCTGTATTTCGCCAGCCTGCGCGACGCCGCGGGGGGCGATCGCGAAACCGTGGCGCACGACGGCGATCTGCGGGCGCTGTACGCATCCTTGCGGGAACGGCACGGCTTCGCGCTGCCGGTCGAACGCCTGCGCGTGGCGATCGACGGCGCGTTCGCGCGCTGGGACGACGTGCCGGGCGAGGGCGCCGAAGTCGCGTTCATCCCGCCGGTGTCGGGCGGGTGAGCGGTCATGTTTGCGCGGCACTGCCGCGCATGACCGCGAACGCCCGCCCATGGCGGGGCGGGCCGGGCGATCCGCAAGCCCGCGAGTTCGCGCCACGGATGGCAACACATCCAGCACCCAAGGGATGTCCCGCATGACCCGCTTCGCCATCGCCGACGCCCCGTTCGAGATCGCGCCGCTGCGCGCGCGCCTGCTGCGCGCGGAGGCGGGCGCCTACGCGAGCTTCGAGGGCTGGGTGCGCGACCACAACGAAGGCCGGCGCGCCCTTGGCCTGCGCTACGAGGCCTACGTCGCGCTGGCCGAGGCCGAAGGCGCGCGGATCGTCGAAGAAGCGCTGGCGCGGTTCGCGATCGCCGACGCCGCCTGCGTGCATCGCGTCGGCGACCTCGACGTCGGCGACCTCGCGGTCTGGGTCGGCGCCAGCGCCGCGCACCGCGACGCCGCGTTCGCCGCCTGCCGCTGGATCATCGACGAGGTGAAGGCGCGGGTGCCGATCTGGAAACACGAACGCTACGCCGAGGGCGATGCGGCATGGCTGCATCCGCGCCAGCCCGGCGAGGAATGACCGGCGATATTCGGGTCTGCTTGCCAGGGCTGAAGTTCGCAACGCAAACTTCGGGATTCATGGGCGTCGCCCATGAATCGCGGTGGTTCCACCGACGGACTCCGACACCGACATGAATCCGATCGCCAGCGGGGCCGCTGTTCAGCCCCCTTGGCAAGGGGGCGCTCGCGAAGCGAGCAGGGGATCGGAAGTGTGAGCCGGGGCCCGAAGTTCGCAACGCAAACTTCGGGATGCATGGGCGTCGCCCATGAATGGCGGTGGCCCCGCCGACTGACCTCGGCGCCCGCATCAGTCGATACCGTTGCTGCCTTCCGGCCCTGGCGGGGTTTTCGACCTAGCGTCGCGAGGGGCCGACGGGGCCACCATAGACGTTGCGTCTGTCGCGACGCATCACTTGCGGAATTTGGCGGAGAGAGGGGGATTCGAACCCCCGAAGCGCGGTTTAGACGCTTACACACTTTCCAGGCGTGCTCCTTCAACCACTCGGACACCTCTCCGCAGGCGCCTCCGGCGCGGCGTCCGGCCGCCCCTCGGGACCGCCCATTCTAGCGCCCGGCCCCGGGGCGGACAAGGAAGCGCCGGCGACGGTCCGGGCGGGGCGGCCCGCGTGGCAGAATGGCGGGATGTCCTATCTCGTCCTCGCCCGCAAGTGGCGCCCCCGGCGCTTCGCCGAACTCGTCGGGCAGGAGCACGTCGTCCGCGCGCTCAGCAACGCCCTCGACACCGGCCGGGTCCACCACGCCTTCCTGTTCACCGGCACCCGCGGGGTGGGCAAGACCACCATCGCCCGGATCTTCGCCAAGTCGCTGAACTGCGAGCGCGGGACCTCGGCCGAGCCCTGCGGCGAGTGCAACGCCTGCCGCGACATCGACGCCGGCCGGTTCATCGACCTGCTGGAGATCGACGCGGCCTCGAACACCGGCGTGGACGACGTCCGCGAGGTGATCGACAACGCCCAGTACATGCCCTCGCGCGGTCGGGTGAAGGTCTACCTGATCGACGAAGTCCACATGCTGTCGAAGTCGGCGTTCAACGCGCTGCTGAAGACGCTGGAAGAGCCGCCGGGCCACGTCAAGTTCCTGCTCGCGACCACCGATCCGCAGAAGCTGCCGGTGACGGTGCTGTCGCGCTGCCTGCAGTTCAACCTCAAGCGGCTGGAGGAAGGCCAGATCCAGGGCCAGATGACCAAGATCCTCGCCGCCGAGGAGATCCCGGTCGAGCCCGGCGCGATCCGCCAGCTCGCCAAGGCCGCAGACGGCAGCCTGCGCGACGGTCTGTCGCTGCTGGACCAGGCCATCGCCTACACCGGCGCCAGCGCCGGCGGCGCGCCGCTGACCGACGCCGGGGTCGCGACCATGCTCGGCACGGTCGATCGCACCCGCGTCGGCGCGGTGCTGGCCGCGCTGGCGGCGGGCGAGGGCCAGGCGCTGCTCGACGCGATCGCCGCACTGGCCGATTTCTCGCCGGACTGGGGCGGGGTGCTGGACGCGATGGCCGAGGCGCTGCACCGCATCCAGGTCCGCCAGCTCGTGCCCGCGGCCGAGGTCGAGGCTGACGGCGTCGACATCGACGGCATCGCCGCGCAGGTCCGGCCCGAGGTCGTGCAACTGTGGTACCAGATGGCGCTGCAGGGACGGCGCGACATCGGCCTGGCGCCGAGTCCGCGCGCCGGCTTCGAGATGACCGCGCTGCGCATGCTGGCGTTCCGCCCGGCCGAGGGCGGGGCGACCCAGCCCGAGCGTCCGGCCGCCGCGGCCGCGCGCGGGCCCGAGGCCGCCCGCGCTGCGCTCGAGGGCGCGGCCGCGAAGCCGCCGCCGATCATGTCGCGGCCGCTGCCGGCGGTCGCGCTGGACAATCCGGCCCGCGCCGAAGCGACACGTTCCGAAGCACGTCCCGTCGAAGCCCGCCCCGTCGCCCCCGCGCCTTCCGAACCGCCGCGTCCGTCGTCGCGGATCGAGGTCACGGCGCCGCCGCCGGCCGCGGTCCGCGCGGACCCGGTCGCCGCCGTGGCCGGGATCGACGCCGAACGCTGGCTCGACCTCGTCGAGCGCTGCGACCTGCGCGGACCGGTGCGCGAACTCGCCGGCCACGCCGCCTTCGTGGCCCATGCCGGCGACACCCTGCGCTTGGCGCTGTCGGCCGAGGACGACCACCTGCGCAGCCCGGCGCTGATCAAGGCGCTCGCCGACGCGCTGTCGGCGCAGCTCGGCGGGCCGGTGCAGTTGAAGTTCGAGACCGGCAAGGTCGCGAACGCCGAGACCATGCACGCCCGCAACGCCCGCCAGCGCGACGAGAAGCAGGCGGCGGCCGAGGAGGCCTTCCTCGGTCATCCCGACGTGCAGCGCCTGATCCAGCAGCAGGGCGCGAAGCTCGTGCCCGATTCCATCCGCCCCTTCGAAGACTGAAAGAGAACGCCCCCATGCGCGGAAACATCGCCCAACTCATGCAGCAGGCGCAGAAAATGCAGGAAAACCTGCAGCGCGCCCAGGAAGAAGTCGCCAGGATCGAAGCCACCGGCAGCGCCGGCGGCGGCATGGTCAGCGTGACCCTGACCGGCAAGATGGAGTGCCGCAAGGTGCGGATCGAGCCGAGCGTGCTCGCCGACGCCGAGATGACCGAGGACCTGATCGCCGCCGCGATCAACGACGCGGTGAACAAGATCAACGCCGAATCGCAGGCGAAGATGTCCGCCGCCACCGCCGGCATGCCGATCCCGCCGGGGATGAAGATCCCGGGCATGTTCTAAGTCGATGCGGAAGACGGGGCATCCTGCCGCCGCTTCCGCGACGACCGCAAAAAACGTGGTTTTTGCGGTCGTCCGTCGCGCGCGTATCGCGCGCGCCGTGCGCGCATCCCTGCGCGCGAACCAGCTTCGGATCGCATGACCGTCTCCCTGCTCGAACAGCTCATCGACGCCTTCCGCATCCTGCCCGGGGTTGGGCAGAAGACCGCGCAGCGGATGGCCTACCACGTGCTGGAGCGCGACCGCGACGGCGGGCGCCGGCTCGCCGACGCGCTCGCGAACGCGGTCGAGCACGTGGGCCACTGCGAGCGCTGCCGCGATTTCAGCGAAACCCCGGTCTGCGCGATCTGCGCCAGCGGCGCGCGCGACGCGCACCTGCTGTGCGCGGTGGAATCCCCCGCGGACCGGCTGGTGATCGAGCAGGCGACCGGCTATCGCGGCTTCTATTTCGTGCTGCAGGGCCGGCTGAGCCCGCTCGACGGCATCGGCCCGCGCGAACTGGGGCTGGATGCGCTGGCCGCGCGGCTGGCCGAGGGCGAGGTCCGCGAACTGGTGATCGCCACCAATCCCACCGTCGAAGGCGAGGCGACCGCGCACTACCTCGCGCAGCTCTCGCGCCAGCACGGGGTGACGCCGACCCGGCTCGCCCACGGCGTGCCGCTGGGCGGCGAACTGGAGTACGTCGATCGCGGCACGCTGTCGCACGCGTTCGGCAGCCGGAGCGAGATGCCGGCGTGAACGATCGTCCGGCCGATTCCGATCGACCGGCTTGATGCCGCCCGCCACGCCCGATCCTGCCGGCGCCGGAAAGCGCCGCCGGTTGACGGCGCGCGGTGTCGATCGCGGGGCCTTGCCGCATCCGCTTCCATCGACGCCACCGGCGAACTGCAATAGGCTGGAGCCGGATTCGACGGGCGCAAGGCGTTTTTTTCTCCAGCCGAAGCAGAGGGGAGCATGGCCGAGCCGGTGGACGATGCGGGTGATGCCAGGCCCGGGAGCGACCCTGCCGTCCGGGATCTCTGGGATACGGATGTCGTCAGGAGGAATTTCAGGAGCGTGCTGAGCTGGATCGTGGCGCTCACCGGGCTTTCCACGTTCCTGCACATGGTCGTCCTCCTGCGGTTGAACGATCCTCACTGGGTCGTCCCGCTGGCGGTGATGCTGGTCTGCCTGCTCGTCTCCCGCACGACCCGGCCATCGGATTCGTTCGCCCGTTTCATCGCCGGTCTGCTGGTCTTCGTCGGAATCACCTCGTGGGCGATGAGCGTGCTCGTACTCGCGTTCGGGCGCGACAGCGGTTTCCACTTCCCGTTCCTCATCGGCCTGCCGTTGATCGCGATCAGCGGCAGGATCGGGTTCGCGTCCAAGGCGCTGCTTTCGATCGCCTATGTCGGCGCGCTGTTGATGCTCGACCGGATGTCGGCGTCGATTCCCGTCGCGATGACGCTGGGCGGTGGGCTGGGCGGCGTCGTGCGCCTGCTCAACATCGGGTTCGTGGCGATCGCCATCTCCGGGATGATGCTGCGGTATTTCTGGATCGTCGTCCGCCAGAAGGCGGAGCTGGTCCGCCTGTCGACGACCGATCCGATGACCGGGCTGCTCAATCGCAGGCACCTGATCGAGATCGTGGAAGCGCCGGCCGCGTCCACGAACCGAAGCGCGCGGCCGTTGTCGCTGGCGATCTTCGACATCGACGACTTCAAGCGCATCAACGACCGCTACGGACACGAGGCGGGCGATGCGGTCATTCGCCATGTCGCGGGCGTGATCTCCGCGTCGTTCCGGAGCGGCGACGCGCTGGGACGCTGGGGCGGGGAAGAGTTCGTCGCGGTTCTGCCGGGAACGAAGCGGGAAGACGCATTGGCGATCGCCGAGCGCGTCCGCAGCGAGGTCGCCTCCAGCGCCGCCAGGGTCGACAGGGTGAGCCTGCGGGTGACGGTCACTGCCGGCGTCGCGACGCTGTGCGGCGACGAATCGTTCGATGATGCGCTGCGTCGTGCCGATGCGGCGCTGTACGTGGGCAAGACCACCGGCAAGAACCGGGTCGTGGACGCGGACCCGCACGCCGGCGGCGCCGGGGTCGTCATCGGCGCCGACTGACTTCCGGCGCGCGGCTTCCGGGCTAGAATCCGGTCATCGCACAGGAGAGCGCCATGTCCGACACCATCTTCCACAAGATCATCCGCCGCGAGATCCCGGCGACCATCGTGTTCGAGGACGAGCACGTCATCGCCTTCCGCGACATCGCGCCGCAGGCGCCGGTCCACGTGCTGTTCGTGCCGAAGGAGACGATCCCGACGCTCAACGACGTGCGCCCGGACCAGGCGGCGATCGTGGGCCGCCTCGCCGTCGCCGCGGCGGACTACGCCAAGCGCGAAGGCTTCGCCGACGACGGCTACCGGATCGTGATGAACTGCAACGCCCACGGCGGGCAGACGGTGTTCCAGATCCACCTGCACCTGCTGGCGGGCGCGCCGCTCGGGCATTTCGGCTGACGCGCCTCCCGGCGCGCCGCCGTCACCCCCGCGCGGTCGGAGCGCGCGCGCGGATCACTTGCTCCGGCGCTTGACGCAGGCCTTCAGCCGGTCGCGCGCCGACAGGCCGTTCGACCAGCGGATCGCGATGACCTGCCTGTGGTCGATGGCGATGGTGAACCCGAGGTCGTCGATCATGTTCGCGAGCAGCGCGTCGGCCGACGGCACCGCGATCGCGATCGCGCCCCAGCCGTGCTCGCCGGGCTGCGTGTAGTTGAACGCGGTGACGGCCTGCGGGCCGCCGGTGTCGTCGGACTGCGCGAGCTTCACCCGGACCGTCCTGGCCGCCGCGGGGCGGGGAATGTCGCGACCCCAGAACGTCAGCATCGCGCCCTCGTAGCCGCCGCCGGGCCCGGACAGCCGCAGGATGCCGTCGGGGTTGAGGAACAGCGCGGAACAGAACTCGCCCGGACCCGCGCGCTCCTGGTCCTGGTAGACCTCCCACTTGCCCGCCATGAGCTGGCGTTTCCTCTGCGCGTCGTTCGCCATCGTCAGCGCGACCCGGCCCCAGGCGCTGGCCGCATCGTCCATGGCGTCGAGGGCTTCCATCCGGGCTTCGGTGACGGTCTTCCGCGGCGGCGCGTCGTCGACGAGGATCGGCACGCACTGGCTGACATCCGGCGCGATGGCGCCGCCGAAGAAGTGGGTGCCGTCAGGGCAGGCGACCTGCGCCTGCGCGCTGCCGGCATGCAGGAGGGCCAGCAGGCCGAGCAGGGGAAGGACTCTCGAGTTCATGGGAAGTGCTCCGCAGGCATCGAAGGGGCGATCGACATCGGGGGTGGTGCGTTCTGGTCGGATGAAACGGTGCGGACGCTCCCGCCGGCGCCGGCGGGAGCCGGGGAGGGCATCCTGCGAGGCCAGCCAGGCGGCGAGAGTGGCGTTGGCGGCGCCGGAGGCGGCGTCCTCGAACTGCGCCGGCGCGCAGACCCGGGCCGACGCTCAGCCGCCGCCATGGCGCATCGCGACCCAGGTGACGCCGTTTTCCGTGCGCGGCGGCGCTTCGCGGATGAAGCCGAAGCGGGCGTACACGGGTTCGGCGAACAGCGAGGATCGGACAGTGAACGTGTCGTGGCCGGACAGCGCCTTCGCATGTGTCCACAGCGCCCGGGCGACCCCGCCGCGATGCCGGTTCGCGCGCACGAAGAGGTGATAGAGGTGTGACCCGCCGCGCAGCGCGATGACGCCGCACAGGCCGCTGTCGTCTTCCGCGACGTAGTGGCTGAAATCGGGCGACGCGATCCGCTGCGCGGTCGCGGCCGGCGTCAGGCTCGCCAGGAAAGGCTGCACCTCCTCGGCATCGGGGTCGTCGAGGAAGTGGTGGACGAGGCTGGCCACCAGCAGACTGATGGCGTCTGCGTCTTCGATCGTGGCGTTGCGGAGGGTCGGTGACATGGGCGGGGTATGTCGCATGCGTCGAGGAAGCGCGATGCGCGAAAGCGTGGTCAATCGGCGACGGTGCTGTCCAGTGCGCGCGACGCCGACGCGTCAGCGCCAGTCCAGCGCGCCGCGCACCACCGTGCACACCCGCCCGCCGGACCAGACGTCGCCGTCGGCGTCGACGGTGAGTTCGATGATGGCGTCGTGGCCGACTTCGCGGCCCTGGCTGATGCGGTAGAAACCGCCGTCGCCGGGAAGGGCGTCCTGCGAGGCCAGCCAGGCGGCGAGGGTGGCGTTGGCGGCGCCGGAGGCGGCGTCCTCGAACTGCGCCGGCGCGCCGACCCAGGCGCGGACGGCCAGGTAGTAGACCGGATCGTCGCTGCGCGCGAACACGCACAGGCCCATGCTGTCGCTGGCCTCGGCCAGCGCGCCGATCGCCGGCCACGGCGGCGTGGCCGCGCGCAGGGTCGCCTCGTCGGCGACCTCGGCCAGCCACCAGCGGCGACCGCCGTCCATCAGCGCCGGCGGCAGCGCGCCCAGCGGCAGTCCGGCCAGCACCTCGCGCAGGCGCGGGTCGTCCGCGGCCGCGATCTCGCGCACGCTGGCGCGCGGCGTGCGCACCGCGATCGTGCGCGCGTGGCCGTCGCCGCTCACCCGCAGCGGCAGCTTGCCGGCGATGCCGTGCTGGACCAGCAGGCCGTCGCGCGGCGTCGCCAGCCCGGCTTCGAGCACGGCGTGCGCGGTGCCGACGCTGGGATGCCCGGCGAACGGCACTTCGCGGCGCGGGCTGAACATGCGCAGGCGGTAGCTGGTGTCGGCGTCGGTGGCCGGGAACATGAAGGTGGTCTCGGGCAGGCGCGTCCACCGGGCGATGGCCTGCATCTGGTCGTCGTCCAGGCCCTCGGCATCGAGGACGACGGCGAGCGGGTTGCCGGCGCCGGGGCGATCGGCGAAGACATCGACCTGGACGTAGCGGCGTGCGGTCATGGGCGTGGCGTCGTGCGGGGCGGGGCAGCTTAGCAGCGCCGGTCCCCGCGGTCAGTGCCGCGGGGCGTCCTCGTCGCCACCGGGCGGCCACAGGTGGAACAGGTGGCATTCGCCGTGCGCCTCGGCCTCGTCCCAGGCGTCGAGGAATTCGGGGTCGTCCTCGCACTGGGCCCGCGCCACCGGGCTCGGCGGGTGTTCGACGGCGACCAGTTCCCAGCCGTCGTCGCGGAAGTAGGCCATCGCCGCGGCGTGCGCGGCTTCGGGCGTTTCGGCGCGCACCAGCGAGTTCACGATCGCGCCGCCCACCGTCGCGAAGTCCTCGCTGTGCGGCGCGGGGCGCAATTCGTACTGCAGGGCATAGATGGTCATCGGAGCCTGTCCTCGTCGAAACCTGTCCTTGTCGAAACCAGTCCTTGTCGAAACCAGTCCTCGTCGTTGCCGGTCACCAGGCGACGCTGCCGCGGATCACCGGCTGGGTGGCGCCGCCGACCCAGACTTCGCCGTCGGCGTCGACCTCGACGCAGACCCGGCCATCGCGGCCGAGTTCGCGGCCCTGGCTGCCGACGTAGCGGCCGTCGCGACCTGGCAGGCGATCGATCGCCGCGAGCTGCGCGGCGATGGCCGCCTGGGCGCTGCCGGTGACCGGATCCTCGGGAATGCCGTCGGCGGGGCAGAACGCGCGCACGACGAGATGGTGAGCATCGCCCGCTTCAGGCGCGTGGACCGCCAGCCCGACCGCGCCGGTGGCCGTACACAGCGCCGCGATGGCCGCCAGGTCCGGGGCGAGCGAACGCACGGCCGCGGCGTCCGCCAGCGACGCCAGCCACCAGCGCGGCCCGTTGTCCCACAGCGCGGGCTCCGGCCCGCCGACCCGCATGCCGGAGACCGACGCCGCCACCAGCGCCGGCGCCAGGTCCGCACCGCCGACGCGGCGCGCCCGCGGCGCGCGGACATGGGTGCGGCAAGCGTGGCTGCGACAATCGTGGCTGCGGCGGGCGTCGCCGATGCGCTCGACCCGGACCGGCAGCAGCCCGGCGGCGCATTCCTGCACCAGCGTCGTGCGGTCCGCGGGCACGAGCCCGGCGTCCAGCGCCGCCCAGGCCGCGCCGACGCTGGGATGCCCGGCGAACGGCAGCTCCGAGCGCGGGGTGAAGATGCGCACGCGGTAGTCGGCGCCGGGCGCGGTCGGCGGCAGCAGGAAGATGGTCTCCGACAGGTTCGTCCAGGCCGCGAACGCCTGCATCCGGCCCGGGTCGAAGCGGCCGCCGTCGAGCACCGCGCCCAGCGGGTTGCCGTCGCCGGGGCGTTCGGCGAAGACATCCATCTGCAGATAACGCAACGACATCATGGCGGGCGGTCCGGTTCGCATAGAATTGTGGGCTCCGGCCGCGCGCCGGCCCCCCTCAGTCTATCCGCCCCCTCCCGATGCCCGATACGCATTCCGCCGGCCCCGCCTGGGTCGTGCTCAAGTTCGGCGGCACCTCGGTGTCGCGTCGCCACCGCTGGGACACGATCGGGCGCCTGGCCAAACGCAGGGCGGACGAAGACCATGCGCGGGTGCTGGTGGTGGTGTCGGCGCTGTCGGGCGTGACCAACGAATTGACCGCGATCGCCGCCGACGGCAGCGCCGCGGACGGCCACGGCATCGATGCGCGCATCGCCGCGCTGGTCGAGCGCCATCGCGCGTTCTGCGCCGACCTCGATCTCGATCCCGATGCGGTGCTCGGCGAGCGCCTCGCCGCGCTGCAGGCGCTCGGCGCCGATGCGCGCGCAGCGACCCGGCCGCTCGACTGGCAGGCCGAAGTGCTGGGGCAGGGCGAACTGCTGTCGTCCACGCTCGGCGCGGCCTACCTGCGCGCACAGGGGCTGGACTTCGGCTGGTGCGACGCGCGCGACTGGCTCGACGCGGTGTCGCTGCCCAACGCCAGCGACTGGGCGCAGCGGCTGTCGGTGAACTGCCGCTTCCAGGCCGACGCCGGCTTCCGCGAACGCTTCGCGACCCAGCCGACGCGGATGCTCATCTCGCAGGGTTTCATCGCCCGCCACGCCGACGGCGGCACCGCCATCCTCGGACGCGGCGGTTCGGATACCTCCGCCGCGTACTTCGGCGCGCTGCTCGGGGCGAAGCGGGTCGAGATCTGGACCGACGTCCCGGGCATGTTCAGCGCCAACCCGCGCGAAGTGCCGGAGGCGCGGCTGCTGTCGCGCCTGGACTACGCCGAAGCGCAGGAAATCGCGACCACCGGCGCCAAGGTGCTGCACCCGCGCTCGATCGCGCCGTGCCGCGACGCCGGCGTGCCGATGGCCATCCTCGACACCGAGCGCCCGGACCTGCCGGGCACGCGCATCGACGCCAGCGTCGCCACCGTGCCGGGGGTGAAGGCGATCAGCCGCCGCAACGGCATCGTGCTGGTGTCGATGGAATCGATCGGCATGTGGCAGCAGGTCGGCTTCCTCGCCGACGTGTTCGAGCGGTTCAAGCGCCACGGCCTGTCGATCGACCTGATCGGCTCGTCGGAGACCAACGTGACGGTGTCGCTGGACCCCAGCGAGAACCTGGTCAACAGCGACGTGCTCAGCCGGCTCTCGGCCGACCTGGCCGAAGTCTGCCGGGTCAAGGTCATCGCGCCGTGCGCGGCGATCACCCTGGTCGGCCGCGGCATGCGGTCGCTGCTGCACAAGCTGTCCGACGTGTGGGCGACCTTCGGCCGTGAGCGCGTCCACCTGATCTCGCAGTCGTCGAACGACCTCAACCTGACCTTCGTCGTCGACGAGGTCGACGCCGACGGCCTGCTGCCGCAACTGCACGGCGAGCTGATCCGCAGCGGCGCGATGCCGGTGCAGGACGCGGCGGTGTTCGGGCCGAGCTGGACTGAGATCGCGCACGGCGCGCCCGAGCGCGAGGCGCCGTGGTGGCGCGCGCAGGCCGCGCAACTGGTCGCGCGCGCTGAACAGGGCACGCCCGCCTACGTGTACGACCTCGCGACCGTCCGCGCCCGCGCCCGCGCGCTGCGCGCCGTCGCCGCGGTCGATCGGCGCTTCTACGCGCTCAAGGCCAACGCCCATCCGGCGATCCTGCACGCGCTGGCGGCCGAGGGCTTCGGTTTCGAGTGCGTGTCGCTGGCCGAGGTCGAGCACGTGATCGAAACGCTGCCCGGCCTCGACCCGTCGCGGATCCTGTTCACCCCAAGCTTCGCGCCGCGCGCGGAGTACGCCGAAGCGCTGGCGCTCGGGGTGCATGTGACGGTGGACAACGTCGAGGCGCTGGCGCGCTGGGCCGACGTGTTCCGCGACCGGCCGCTGTGGCTGCGGATCGACCTCGGCCGCGGCGACGGCCACCACGAGAAGGTCCGGACCGGCGGCAGCGAAGCCAAGTTCGGCCTGCCGATGGCGAAGGCCGGCGACTTCGTCGAGGCCGCGCGCCGGATCGGCGCCCGCGTCGTCGCGCTGCACGCGCACCTCGGCAGCGGCATCGACAACGTCGCGCACTGGCGCGAGGTCTACGCCGACCTCGCCGCGCTGGCCGAGCAGATCGGCACGGTCGAGACCATCGACATCGGCGGCGGCCTGCCGGTGCCGTACACGCCGGACGCGCGGCCGTTCGACGTGGCGGCGTGGGCGGAGGGCCTGGCCGGGATCAAGGCCGCCTATCCGCGCTTCGCGCTCGCGATCGAGCCCGGCCGCTACCTCGTCGCCGAGTCCGGCGCGCTGCTGGCGCGCGTCACCCAGGTGGTCGAGAAGGACGGCCTGCGCCGGATCGGCCTGGACGCCGGCATGAACGCGCTGGTGCGTCCGGCGATGTACGACGCCTGGCACGCCATCCACAACCTGTCGCGGATCGACGACGACGCGGTGTTGCCGTTCGACGTGGTCGGCCCGATCTGCGAGAGCAGCGACGTGTTCGGCCACGCCCGCATGCTGCCGGCGGCGACCCGCGAAGGCGACGTGGTCCTGATCGCCGACGCCGGCGCCTACGGCATGGCGATGGCCAGCACCTACAACCTGCGCCCGCTGCCGGTGGAAGAGGTGGTGGGGTGAAACCGTATCGCCTGCGCATCCGTCGATCCATTCACACCCGCAATGCCGGGACACGCGGGTCGCCCGCGCTCGCCCCTGGAGTATCTCCGTGAGTTCCGAATTCAACCGCGACGCGATCCGCGTCTTCCGCTTCGTCCGCTGCGCGTTCGACGCGCAGACCGGCGTCGCACAGCTGGTCTACGCCTTCGACGACGGCCCCGAACTCGTCGAGACGGTCACCGTGCCCGGTGCGCCGTTCGCGCTGGCCGGCGATCGCGCGGTCGCGGCCGAGCGCGCGCTGCGCCTGCTGCACCTGATCGCCGGCGTGAGCTACTACAAGGCCGCGGTGCCGCCGGAGATCCGGATCGACGGCTACGGCATCGACGCCGCGACCGCGGCGCTGCTCGATTCGGTCTACCTGCACGGACTCGGCGAGTTCGCGTACCGCAACGGCCTCGACCTGCACGGTCGCATCGCCTTTCCCGTGGGAGCGGCGGAAGCCGCGACAGGCGTGCCTGCGCCGGCGCTGGGCCTGCGCGAACACGCGCTGGTCGCGATCGGCGGCGGCAAGGACTCGCTGGTCAGCATCGAGGCGCTGCGCGAGGCCGGCGTCGCGCAGACCGTGACCTGGATCGGCGGCTCGCAGTTGATCAAGGCCTGCGCCGAGCGCACCGGCCTGCCGACGCTCAACCTCGGCCGCCAGCTCGCGCCGGAGTTGTTCGAATACAACCGCCAGGGCGCGTGGAACGGGCACATCCCGGTCACCGCTGTCAACTCGGCGATCCTGGTGTTCGCCGCGGTGCTGCTGGGCGTCGACCAGGTCGTGTTCTCGAATGAGCGCTCGGCCAGCTACGGCAGCCTGATCCTCGCGCCGGACGGCAGCGTCACCGGCGAGGTGAACCACCAGTGGTCGAAAGGCTGGGCGTTCGAGCGCGCGTTCGGCGAGCACGTGCAGGCGCACGTCGCGGCGGACCTGCAGTACTACTCGCTGCTGCGCCCGCTGAGCGAACTCGCGGTCGCGCGCCAGTTCGCGAAGAGCGATCGCTACGACGCGCATTTCTCCAGTTGCAACCGCAACTTCCACATCCTCGGCGAGCGCCCCGCCAGTCGCTGGTGCGGGGTGTGCCCGAAGTGCCATTTCGTGTTCCTCGCGCTGGCGCCGTTCATGCCCAAGCCGCGGCTGGTCGGCATCTTCGGCCGCAACCTGCTGGACGACGCCGCTCAGATCCCCGGCTACGACGCGCTGCTGGAATTCCGCGACCACAAGCCGTTCGAGTGCGTCGGCGAGGGCCGCGAATCGCGCGCGGCGATGGCCGCGCTGGCCGAGCGGCCGGAGTGGCGCGAGGACGAGATCGTCGAGCGCTTCGCCCGCGAGATCCGCCCGCAGCTCGGCGATGGCGAGCTCGCGATCGCGCCGCTGCTGGTCCTGGACGACGCGCACCGCGTGCCGGCGGCGCTGTGGGAGCGCCTGCATGCGCATTTCGCAGCTTGAGGGCAAGCGCGTCGCGCTCTGGGGCTGGGGCCGCGAGGGCCGCGCCGCGTGGCGCGCGCTGCGCCGGCGGCTGCCGTCGCTGCCGCTGACGCTGTTCTGTTCCGAGGCCGAAGCCGCCGACGCGCAGGCGCTGGGCGATCCGCTGCTGGCGACCGAATCCAGCGTCGATGCCGATCGCCTCTCGCGGTTCCAGGTCGTCGTCAAATCGCCCGGCATCAGTCCGTACCGGTCCGACGCGATGGACGCGGCGGCGCGCGGGACGCTGTTCCTCGGCGGCAGCGCGCTGTGGTTCGCCGAGCATCCCGGGGCGCGCACGCTGTGCGTCACCGGCACCAAGGGCAAGAGCACGACGACCTCGCTGCTGGCCCACCTGCTGCGCGCCGGCGGGCACCGCACCGCGCTGTGCGGCAACATCGGCCTGCCGCTGCTGGAACTGCTGGACGTCGAATCGCCGCCGGAGTTCTGGGCGATCGAACTGTCGAGCTACCAGACCCGCGACATCGCGCTGTCGGGCGTGCGGCCGGAGATCGCGGTCGCGACCAACGTGTATCCCGAGCATCTGGACTGGCACGGCAGCGAGGCGCGCTACGTGGCCGACAAGCTCGCGCTGGTCACCGTGGCGGCGCCGCGGGTCGCGGTGCTCAACGGCGAGGACCCGACCCTGTCCGCGCTGCGGTTGCCGGACAGCGACATCCGCTGGTTCGGCCGCCCGGACGGCTGGCATCTGCGCGGCGACGTACTGCACCGGGGCGAGCAGGCCGTGTTCGACACCCGCGACGTGCCGCTGCCGGGCCGCCACAACCGCTCGAACCTCTGCGGGGTGCTGACCGCGATCGAGGCGCTGGGGCTGGACGCGGTCGCGCTCGCGCCGCACGCGGCGAGCTTCCGGCCGCTGCCGCACCGGCTGCAGACGCTGGGCGAACGCGACGGCCTGACCTGGGTCAACGATTCGATCAGCACCACCCCGCACGCGACCCTGGCTGCGCTGGACTGCTTCCGCGACCGCCGCGTCGCGGTGCTGCTGGGCGGTCACGACCGCGGGCTGGACTGGCGCGATTTCGCCGACGCCGTGCGCGACGCGCCGCCGGCGGCGGTCGTCACCCTCGGCCAGAACGGGCCGAAGATCCATGCGCTGCTGGCGCCGGTGGCGAAGGCGGCCGGGTTCGCCCTGGCGGAGGCCGACGGCCTGCCCGCGGCGGTCGACGAGGCGCGACGCCTGCTGGCGGCCACGGGGCAGGGCGCGGGCGGAGGCGCGGGCGTGGCCCCCGGCGTGATCCTGCTGTCGCCCGGCGCGCCCAGTTTCGGCGCCTATCGCGACTACACCGAGCGCGGCCGGCACTTCGCCGCCCTCGGCGGGTTCGACCCGGAAACGATCGCGTCGATCCCCGGGCTGGGCATCGGCTGAACGTCGCGTCCCGGCCGACGACCGTCGCGCCGGGCAGCGGCAACCGTCGCCGAATCCGGGTAGGCTGATCGTCCTCCCCGACATGGAGTAGTTCCCATGCGTTTCCTGCGTCGCGCGGCGCCCGTCGCCGCACTCCTGCTCTCGCTGCTGCTGTCGATGCCGGCCTTCGCCGCCATGCAGGCCAAACCGGTCGAATGGAAGCAGGGCAAGCTGCGCTTCAGCGGCTACCTCGTCTACAACGACGCCAACGCCACCAAGCGTCCCGGCCTGGTGATGGTGCCCGACTGGAAGGGCGTGACCCCGGCCTCGGTCGAGAAGGCCAAGCAGGTCGCGTCCGCCGGCTACGTGGTGCTGGTCGCCGACGTCTACGGCAAGGGCGTGCGGCCGAGGGACGACAAGGCCGCCGGCGCGCTCGTCGCCAAGCTCTACCAGGACCTGCCGGGCCTGCGCGCCCGCGCCGCCGCTGCGCTCGACATGCTGCGCAGCCTCGCCTCCAGCGCGCCCATCGACACCGACCGCATCGGCGCGATCGGGTTCTGCTTCGGCGGCAAGACCGTGCTGGAACTGGCGCGCAGCGGCGCCGACATCGCCGGCGTGGTGACCTTCCACGGCGGGCTCGACACCACCCTGCCGGCGGAATCCGGCGCGGTGAAGGCCAGTGTGCTGGTGCTCAACGGCGCCGACGACAAGTACGTGCCGGCCGAGCAGATCCAGGCCTTCGAGAACGAGATGCGCAGCGCCGGCGCGGACTGGCAGTTCGTGAACTTCGCCGGCGCCGTGCACTGCTTCGCGCTGGAGTCCGCGAACAGCCCGCCGGGCTGCGTCTACAACGAGCGCGCCGCCAAGCGGGCGTTCTCGATGATGAACCTGTTCTTCCACGAACGCTTCAATCCCTGATCGGCGAACGGCGGAGCGGCCTTCGGTCGCTTTCGCATCCATCCAGGCAGAGCGGCCTCCGGGCCGCTTTTGCTTGTCGGGCCGCTTTTCCTGCGCTCCCGGCGGTAGAGCGGCCTTCAGGCCGCTTTCTTGTTCCTTGCCGGTAGAGCCGCCCGAGCAGCCATCCGGCTGTTGAAGACCAGGTCGCTGTGCGGTGCCGCCCAACGAGGAAGCGGCCTGAAGGCCGCTCTACCAGGTGGGGGCGTGGCGGCGATCCTGCCTTTATTTCTCTGTCGCGCGTTTCGCCGCCTCGACCGCGCCGACGATCGCGGCCCGCGCCTGCGGGCTGTTCTTCCAGCAGCTCGCGCCGAGCATGGCGGCGACCTGGGTCACGATGTCGCGCGGATCGCTGTCCGCGAGCGCTTCGAGCGAATCGATGCCGATGCGTTCGAGCCGGTCGAGCACGGTCGGACCGACCCCGCGGACCGCGAGCAGGGTCGCCCGTTCCTGGTCGCTGAACGCCATCGCCGCTCAGCGGTCCCGGCGCACCGCGTAGCGCGCCAGTCCGCGCAGCGCGGCCACGGCGTCGTTGTCGTCGAGGCCGTCGAGCGCGCGTTCGGCGGCGTCGGCGTAGTCGTCGGCGCGGCGGCGGCTGTAGGCCAGCCCGCCGGTGGCCTCGATCGCGGCCAGCACCTCGGGCATCGCCTCGACCTCGCCGGCCTCGACGATCGCGCGGAGGCGGTCGCGGGTGGCGGCGTCGGAATGCAGCATCGCGTGGATCAGCGGCAGGGTCGCCTTGCCCTCGGCCAGGTCGTCGCCCAGGTGCTTGCCCAGCGCGGCCTCGTCGGCGCTGTAGTCGAGCACGTCGTCGGCGATCTGGAAGGCGTAGCCCAGGGCCAGGCCGTAGTCGTGCAGGCGCTGCTGGGTCGCCTCGCCGGCGCCCGCCAGCAGCGCGCCCAGCCGGGTGGCGGCGGCGAACAGCACCGCGGTCTTGCGCTCGATCACCTTCAGGTACGCCGGTTCGTCGGTGTCCGGGTTGCGCACGTGCAGCAACTGCAGCACCTCGCCCTCGGCGATGGCGTTGGTGGTGTCGGCGAGGATCCGCATCACCGGCAGCCGATCCAGCTCGACCATCAACTGGAAGCTGCGCGAGTACAGGAAATCGCCGACCAGCACGCTCGCGGCGTTGCCGAACAGCGCGTTCGCGGTCTTGCGGCCGCGGCGCAGGTCGGACTCGTCGACCACGTCGTCGTGGAGCAGGGTGGCGGTGTGGATGAACTCGACCACCGCGGCCAACTGGTGCGCATCCGGGCCGCGATGGCCCAGCGCGCGCGCGGCGAGCAGCAGCAGCATCGGCCGCAGGCGCTTGCCGCCCGCGGCGACGAGGTGCTCGGCGACCTGGTTGACCAGCACCACGTCCGACGCCAGCCGGCGTCGGATCAGGGCGTCGACCGCGGCCATGTCGGCGGCGGCCAGTGCCTGGATGGCGGGCAGGTCGAGGGCGGGGGGCGCCGAGGTCGCGTGCATGGGGGGGCCTGACGGGGGGAACGCGCATTATAAATGCCGCTGCCGGGCGCCGGCCCCCGGGGAATCCCGACGCGCCTTCGGGGGGAACCCTGATTCCGTGACGCCCGGCTATAATCCAATGTCCTGTGCCACACCACGGCACATCGGCAGGTACGTTCATGGCACGCGGCATCAACAAGGTCATCCTCGTCGGCAACCTGGGCGACGATCCCGAAACCAAATACACCCAGGGCGGCATGGCGGTGACCAAGGTCCGCCTCGCCACCACCAGCGTCCGCAAGGACCGCGACGGCAACCAGCAGGAACGCACCGAGTGGCACCGGGTGACGTTCTTCGGCAAGCTCGGCGAGATCGCCGGCGAGTACCTGCGCAAGGGTTCGCAGGTCTATGTCGAAGGCTCGATCCGCTACGACAAGTACACCGGCAACGACGGCGTCGAACGCTACTTCACCGACATCATCGCCGACGAGATGCAGATGCTCGGCGGCCGCGGCGAGGGTGGCGGCGGCGGTGGCGACCGTCCGCAGCGCTCGCAGCGTTCGGAAGGCGGCGGCGGTGGTTATGGCGGCGGCCAGCGCGGCAGTGGCGGTGGCGGCGGCGGTTACGGCGGCGGCCAGCGCTCGCAGTCCGCGCCCAGCAGCCCGCCGCCGATGGACGACTTCTCGGACGACGACATCCCGTTCTGACCGGAGCGTCCCGAGCGTCCAGCGACACCCCGAACGCCGGCCCAGCGCCGGCGTTCGCGCGTCCGGCGGCGGCGCGCCTCCGCCGCCGACGCGCGGTCAGTCGCGGTCCTCGCCGATGCCCACGCTGAATTCGCAGACCGTCGCCGGCGATTTCGCCATGTGCGGGTCGTCGCTGCCGAAGGGGCTGTCGCCCGAGGGGTAGTCTTCCGGCGTCGACTCGGGCGGGCAGAGCCGCACCGGCCCGCCGCCGCCGTTCGCCGCGGCGAGCTTGCCTTCGCGCCAGTCGGTGATCGCGCCGCCGTAGTCCCAGTCGAATCCGAGGAATTCGAACGGCTTGCCGTTCATCGCCTGCAGTTCGGTGCTGGTCAGGCCGATGCGGATGCCGTCGGCGCGCTGCCAGGGACTGCGTTCGGCATCGATCCGCAGCGACGCCGGATGCTTGCCGGCCTCGTCGAGGAACACGTCGATCCGGCGCATCGCGTCGTCCGGATACAGCACCCAGCCCGGGAAGGTCTCGCCCTCCGCGCCGTCGAGCTCGCGCGCGACCACGTTCGCGACGCCCAGGCGCGCCTGCGCGCTCGCGAGGGTGTCGTCTGGCAGCAGCAGCGCTTCGGGCGCGACGGCCGTGGGTTTCGGCGCAGCGTCCACCGGCGCCGCGGCGGGCGCGGGCGGCGCCTCGGGCGCGGTCGGCGCGGGAGAAGCGGCCGCCGGCGCGGCGTCGGCGGCCGGGGCGGCGGGCGGTTCGTTGCCGCCGCAGGCGCACAGCATCAGGACGAGCAGCGAGGGCGGCAGCAGGCGGGCATGCATGTCGAGGGTCTCTCGTTCGGCGCAGTGGATTTGGCGATCGTACCGGGCCGCGGCGGTGGCGTGTGCGAAGGGCGGGCAGACAGGCTGTCCGGATCGCCGCGAGCGTCGCGTTTGCTTGTTCCGGCGCATCGCCGGCAGACGGTGGCGTCCGGCGGAACCCCGCCGTCCATCCACCCAGGGACGCCGCGCGCCCGGAAGGCGCTGCGCCGACCCGCAAGAGGAGCGATCTGCATGCGTCGACCAATGATGATGCTGGCAAGCGTAGCGATGTTCGGACTGGCGGCGTGCGATCGCGCACCGCCGGCGAGCGACACCGCGGCGTCAGAGACGAAAGTCGCCGCGCCCGCCGCCGCTGCAGCCAGCGCTCCCGATGCCGAACTCGAGCAGTTGAAGACCGTCGCCCCGGTCGATGCCTGCGCCACGCTCACCCCGGAGAAGCTCAAGGCGGTCTACCCGGACCAGACGTTCGAGGTCCACCAGGAGATCGCCCCGCAGATGAGCGGCTACGTCTGGGACTCCCGCTGCGTGTACTGGGCCGGCGTCGGCACGATCGACTTCGCCAAGGACGCGCCGACCCACACCGTCGAGCTCTTCGTCGCCACCGCGGCGAACGAGGCCAAGGCGAAGGCGAACCTCGCGTCACGCCACGAGATGGCGACCACGACCAGCGGTTACCAGCCGCAGGCCGCGCTCGGCGAGAACGCCTACACCACCACCGACACCGGCATGGCCCACCTGTTCTTCGTCAAGGGCCAGAGCGAGTTCCAGCTCAACGTCTCCGACCTCGATTCCCCGAACGCCGAAAAGGTCCGCAAGGCGCTCGCCCTCGCGCAATCGCTGTAACCGTATCCGCCCGGATCTCCGGAGGCAGGGCCCACCCTACGCGCTTCGGCATGGTGGGGTTCGCTGCGCTCACCGCAAGCTTGCGACGTGGCGTTTGACCGATGTCTACTCGGTGGGATCGCCCAACGCCCATGTCAGTGCGAACAGCAAACATGTTGCAATGATGCCAACGGTCGGATCAACGAAGAAGAACGAGCATCCCGCGGCTACATGCGCCAAAGACAACACTCTGGCCGCCGTACCTTGTACCGTCCGGTTGTAATCGTCGTTGCCTTCGAAACCGACAGTCAGTTTGTTGCGGACGATGCCATGGGTGCCGAAAAGCGCGACCGCCACGCCGAAGATCTTGAAGAAAGTGCTTTCGGAAAAGTCCATCCACATGCCTCGCATTGCATCGGCTGTTGTCTAAGGCATGAATCGTGTCGGGTCAAGAAGCGCGTAGGGTGGGCCGCTGGCCCACCATCGCGACGCCTCCGACGCGATGCGCGCCGGGCGGTGGTCATCGCAACGCGTGGGTCCACCGCAACGGGTCCACCGCAACGGGTCGACGAAACGGTGGGCCAGGGGCCCACCCTGCGCGCTTTTCGGTGTCGCGTTGTCCGCGTGTGGACGCGACCGTCCTGGGTCGCAGCGGCGGAATCGCCTGCGGCGGTTCCGCCCTGCGGACATCGGCATCGACGATGCCGGTTCAATCCTCATCGTGCCGCGGCTTGTAGGCCTCCACCAGCTTGCCCTGCACCTGCGCCGGCACCGGTTCGTAGTGGCTGAAATCCAGCGAATACCGTCCGCGGCCGGCGGTCACCGATTTCAGTTCCGCGGCGTAGCCTTCCAGTTCGGACAGCGGCACCTGCGCCTTGACCACGATCTCGCCGCCGCGCATGGAGTCAGTGCCGTTGATGCGGGCGCGCTTGGAGGACAGGCCGCCGCTGATGTCGCCCATGTGCGATTCGGGCACGGCGACCTCGAGGTCGACGATCGGTTCGAGCACCTGCGGGCGGGCCTTGAGGATGGCGTCGAGGAAGGCCTTCTTGCCGGCGGCGATGAACGCGACCTCCTTGCTGTCGACGGGGTGGTGCTTGCCGTCGTAGACGATCACCCGCACGTCCTGCATCGGGTAGCCGGCGATGGCGCCGGCGGCCAGCACCTGGCGCACGCCCTTCTCGACCGCGGGCATGAACTGGCCGGGGATGGTGCCGCCCTTCACTTCGTCGAGGAATTCAAAGCCGCCGCCGCGGGGCAGGGGTTCGATGCGCAGGAACACCTCGCCGAACTGGCCGGCGCCGCCGGTCTGCTTCTTGTGGCGATGGTGGCCTTCGGCGCTGCCGGACACGGTCTCGCGGTAGGCGATGCGCGGCGGCCGCGTGGTCACGTCCACGCCGAAGCGCTCCTTCAGGCGCTGCAACTGGATGCGCAGGTGCAGGTCGGACAGGCCGCGGATGACGGTCTCGTTGGTCTCGACCTCGTGCTCGACGTGGAAGCAGGGATCTTCCTCGGCCAGCTTGTGCAGCGCGATCGACAGCTTCTGCTCCTGGCCCTTGCTCGCGGCCTCGACCGCGAGGCCGAACATCGGCCGCGGGAAGTCCAGCGGCGCGAGGTGGATCTGGTCCTCGTCGTGGCTGTCGTGCAGCACGGCGTCGAAATGCAGTTCGTCGACCTTGGCGACCGCGGCGATGTCGCCGGGAATCGCGTGTTCGACCTCGACGTGGTCCTTGCCGCGCATCTTGAACAGGTGGCCGACCTTGAACGGCTTGCGGCCGTCGTCGACGAACAGTTGCGTGTCCTTCTTCACCGTGCCCTGGTAGACGCGGAAGATGCCGAGCTTGCCGACGAAGGGGTCGTTGACGATCTTGAACACGTCGGCGATGACGTGCGCGGCGGGGTCGGGCGCGGCGACGATCGCCTCGGCGCTTTCGCCGGCGCCCTTCACGAACGGCGGCGGATTCGCCTCGCCCGGGTGCGGGAACAGTTTCTCGGCGACGTCGAGCAGTTCCTTCACGCCGACGCCGGTGCGCGCGGACACGAAGCACACGGGGACCAGATGGCCTTCGCGCAGGCACTGCTCGAAGGCGTCGTGCAGTTCCTGGCCGCCGAGGCCTTCCTCGCCGACTTCGAGGAAGTGGTCCATGACCTGTTCGTTGATCTCGACCACCTGGTCGATGATGCGCTGGTGCCAGTCGGCGACCGGACCGAGGTCGCTGTCTCCCTTGGGCGTGCCGAAGCAGTCGACGATGGCGCTGCCGCCGTTCGCGGGCAGGTTGAGCGGCAGCACTTCGTTGCCGAACGTCTCGCGCAGTTCGTCGAGCAGGGCGCCGAGATCGGCGCCGTCGTGGTCGATCTTGTTGACGACGATGACGCGGCAGAGTCGTCGGCTCTGCGCGTATTCCATCATGCGCCGGGTGCCGTAGCCGATGCCGGCGTCGGCGTCGACCACCACGGCGACGGTCTCCACCGCCGCGAGCGCGGACAGGGTGGGGCCGCGGAAATCGGGATAGCCGGGGGTGTCGATCAGGTTGACGTGGACCAGGTCCCGCCCTGCCGCGGCGTGGTCGGTGCTGGCGATGGCGGCGTCGATGGAGTGGCCGCGTTCCTTCTCGATCGGGTCGTGGTCGGACACGGTGGTGCCGCGTTCGATCGTGCCTGCCGTCTGGAGGGCGCCGCCGGCATGCAGCAGGGCTTCGAACAGGGTGGTTTTGCCGGCGCCGGGGTGGCCTGCGAGGGCCACGTTGCGGATTTGTGCTGTGCTGTAGGACATGAGCGACGCTCCTTTCGCGAAGGCGGTGAAGGAATGCCGTCATGGCTGTCCGCGGTAGGAGCCCCGGCCTTCCGAGCGGCGCTCGGCGGGCGGTCATGGCGGGGCGCTGGTGGGCGCCCGTCAAGGATCGGGAGTTCGTCCCGCAGGGTCAAGACGCGGCGCGGCAGGACGCGCGCGGGAATTGATCGGGATCAATCGCGCATCCCGTGCGCGCCGCGTGCGCGCTGGCCGACGCAGGCGCCGGCGCCTGCGCGTGCGAGACAAGCCCGCGCGGCAGGCTTAGACTCGGTCGACACCGTCCACAGGAGTTCGACCATGGCCTTCAAACGCATCGCCACCGCCCGCTGGGAAGGCGACCTGATGTCCGGCAAGGGCGCGATGAGCACGCCGCAGAGCGGGCTGTTCGCCGACCAGAACTATTCGTTCAAGACCCGTTTCGGGGACGAGACCGGGACCAATCCCGAGGAGCTGCTCGCCGCCGCGCACGCCGGCTGCTTCACCATGGCCGTGTGCGCGGTGCTGGGGCGCGCCGGCTTCACCCCGGAGCGCATCGAGACCCGCGCCGAGGCGACGATGGAGCCGGGCATGGACCCGGGGCCGACGATCACCGGCGTGCATCTGGTGATGAGCGCCTCGGTGCCCGGCATTTCCGCCGAGCAGTTCGCCGAGATCGCCAACGCCGCCAAGGCCGGCTGCGTGATCTCGCGCGCGCTGTCGGTGCCGGTGTCGCTGGAGGCGACGCTGCTCTGAGGCCGCCCACCGGCGACCGGCTCACTCGCTCGGGGGCACGGCCACGATGTCGTCGCCCTCGACCGCGTCCGGCGCGTAGCGCGCGATCTTCGCGCGCAGGTCGGCGTACCACGCCAGCTCGATCCGCTCGGGCGGCCTGATCTCCCCGGTGAACGCCTCCAGGCCGCCGCCGCGGGCGACGGCCCGGCGGAAGCCCGCGGCGTGGCGTCCGCCCTCGCCGTGCAGCAGGAAGTGGACCAGGCTCCAGTATTCGATGTAATAGCGGTTGACGTTGCGCGCCATCGGCGGCGCGTCGATGCCGGAGACCAGCGTGCGCAGCGGGATGATCCTGCCCTCGCGCACGTCGCGGTCGAGGCTGCCGGACAGATCGGCGGCGCCCAGCGCCCATACCGGATAGGTGTCCGGGTCGATCTCGCCCGGATGCAGCGCGCCGTCGCGCAGCCGGCTCGCGCCGAAGTAGCTCGCCAGGCCTTCGTTCGCCCACTTCGCCAGCGAGAGTCCGGCGACTTCGGCGTTCAACTGGTGGGTCGCCTCGTGCAGCATCCAGTGGTAGGGATTCGGGGCGTCCTTCGTGACGTAGGCGTAGCACACCGGCTTGCGGTAATAGGCTTCGGCCCATGGCGTGGCGAAGTTGTTGGCCTGGAACTGCGCGCGGTTCGCGTAGAGCGCGAGCCTCAGCCGGTCCGTCACCGCGCGCGGCCGCACCCCGGGCAGGCTGCGTGCGAAATCGAGATAGGCCGGGTACAGCGCTTCGACCGCGTCGGCGACCTGCCGGGTCTGCGCGTCGTCGGCGGTGGTGGTGATGCGGTAGTGCGCGGTGTCCAGCGTGCGCGCGCCCGGCAGCGGCGGCGGTTGCGCGATGCGCCGCTGCCACTCGACGCGGCGCGCGGCGGCGGCGCGCTGCCGTTCGACGACGGCCTTGCGTTCGAGCGCACGCTGTTCATGGATCCAGTGCCGCCAGTACAGCCCGACGGCGGCGATCGCGGATACGATCAATACGATCCGCAGAAGCGGTTTCAAGCGTCCAGATCGACCCGGAAGGACGCTCATTTCGACGGCATCGTCCCCGTCGTCGCGCTCATTTTCCGCAGTCGGGGCAACAGCGCACGTGCGGCCCCGACGGGGGCGGAGTTGCCGCAGTTGTCGATGAAGTACGCGGCCCGATGGTCGTCGTGCTGCAGGAACATGAGATACGTCGTTCCTTCCTCCATGGGGAATCGCGAACTGGTGTTCTCGCTTTCGACGTACAGCCGCCGGGGAATGCGTCCGCGGAAGATCTCGCGGACACGGATTTCGTAGACGGTCGCGATGTAGCCCTGCGGATCGTCCCTGTCGACGACGATCCGCGCGACCCTGGCGGTGCCGGTGGCGACGATGGCGCTGTCGGCGAATTCCTGCTCCGGCGACGGGTGGCGACCGTCCAGGCATGACCCGGACGCGGTGCCGGCCATGGACGTGAACACCGACGCCAGCAGCATCGCGGCGAGGGTCCGTCCATGACCCGGCATCGCTCAGCCCTCGTCCATCCGCTGCGCCGGGTCGCCGATCTCCAGCCCGCGCAGCAGCACGCTGGCCTGGGTGCGGTTGCGGGCGCCGAGCTTCTCGAAGATCGCGCTGAGGTGCGCCTTCACCGTGCGTTCCTGCACGTCGAGGCGATCGGCGATCTGCTTGTTGAGCAGGCCCTCGGCGACCAGCGCCAGCACCCGGAACTGCTGCGGGGTGAGGCTGGCGAGGCGCGCGGCGAGGTCGGCGTCGCCGGGCGCGGAGCGGGCGCGGGCGACCGCCGGCCGCAGGGCAGGCGGCAGCCATTCCTCGCAGGCGAGCACGGCGCGGATCGCGTCGCGCAGTTCCTCCAGCCCGGCGCTCTTGGGAATGTAGCCGGCGGCGCCGTGGTCCAGCGCGCGGCGGATGATCTGCGGGTCCTCGTTGGCCGAGACCAGCGCCACCGCCACCGCCGGGAACTGCGCGCGGATCGCGGCGAGCCCTGCGAGGCCGTGGTTGCCGGGCATGTGCAGGTCGAGCAGCACCAGGTCGATGTCGGGCCGCGCCTCCAGGGTCGAGAGCACGTCGTCCAGCGACGCCGCCTCGCAGGTGACCACGTCCTCCGCGGCCTCGGCCGCCGCGCCGCGGAGCGCGGCGCGGAACAGCGGATGGTCGTCGGCGATGAGCAACTGCGGCATGGGGTCGAGCGCGGAGACGGCGGGGGTCCGCCAAGCCTAGCAGGGCGCAACGATGCCCGCGGGGCGGCCGGCTGGTACCAAAGTACGATGCCCGGCCCGGGTTCGCCTGCTAGGGTGTGGACGATGAGTCCGATGTCCTTCCGAATCGCGCCGCGCCTGTTCGCGGCGCTTGCGCTCGTTCCGCTGCTGGCCGCCTGCGCCGGCACGCCGTCTTCGCGGGGAACGCCCGACCATGCCACCGCCGGAGCCCGCACGATGTTCAGCGCCGAACGCCAGACCCTCCACCGCGACGGCGACGATCTGCTGACCGCGGGCCTGGGCCTGGCCGGCCTGCGCACTCTCGCGCCGCCGGCGTTCGCCGACCCGAACGCGCCGACCCCGGCCGAACTGCGCCGGCGCGCGCTGTGGAGCAACTGGCGCGGGATCGCCGATCTCGCGCCCGGCGGCGGCTACGGCGAGCTGTACGGCAGCACCGCCAACGTGCCGGGACGCGAATTCTCGGCGCTGGCGACCGTGCCCGGCGCGCACCAGCCGCACCGCGTGCTGGCGCAGGTGCCCGACGCCTTCGACCGCAAGCGCCGCTGCCTGCTGGTGGCGCCGTCGTCCGGTTCGCGCGGCGTGTACGGCGCGATCGCGGTCGCGGGCGCCTGGGGCCTGCCGAAGGGCTGCGCCGTGGCCTACACCGACAAGGGCACCGGCACCGATTACTTCGATCTCGACGCCGCCATCGGCGTGCGCGCCGACGGCGCCACCGGCGCGGCCGCGGACGGCGGGCTCGCGTTCGCGCCCGACGCGCCCGCGGCCACGCACGGGGTCGCGTTCAAGCATGCGCACTCGAAGGACAATCCCGAGGCCGACTGGGGCCGGCACGTGCGCCAGGCCGCCGAGTTCGGCCTGCATGCGCTGGCGCAGGCCTTTCCCGACGACGCGCCGTTCACGTTCGCGAACACCCGGGTGGTCGCGGTCGGCATCTCCAACGGCGGCGGCGCGGTGCTGCGCGCGGCCGAACTGGACGGCGACTGGCTGGACGCCGTCGTCGCCGGCGAGCCCAGCGTCTACGCGGCCGACGCCGACGGCGCGCGCGCGCTGTACGACTACACCACCGAGGCCGCGCTGCTGATGCCGTGCGCGCTGCTGGCGATGGAGGGGCTGCCGCAGCCGCCGCTGCAGGCGCAGGCGAAGCCGCTGTGGACCCACCAGTGCGCCTCGCTGCGCACCGCGGGGCTGATCGACGGCGACGACGCCGATGCGCAGGCGCGCGATGCGCACGCCCGGCTGCGCGCCGCCGGCTGGAGCGACGAGGCGCTGCGCGCCGGCGCGCTCAGCGTCGGCTTCGACCTGTGGCGTGCGGTCGCGGTGACCTACGCCTCGGCCTACGGCCGCTACGGCGCGGGCGAACATCCCTGCGGCTACGGCTTCGCGCTGCAGAATCCCGACGGTTCGCCGCGTCCGGCCAGCGCCGCCGAGCGCGCGGCGTGGTGGAGCGACGCCAGCGGCATTCCGCCGGGCGCCGGCGTCGGCATCGTCGACGAAGTGGCGAAGGTCGATCCGGGCCTGACCCGGCTGCGCTGCCTGCGCGCGCTGTGGAGCGGGGCGTCGATCGACGCCGACCGGGTCCGCCGCGGCATCGCCGAGACCCGCGCCGGCCTGCCGCGCGCCGGGCTGCCGGTGACGGTGGTCCACGGCACCGACGACGGCCTGATCCCGATGGCCTTCACCAGCGCGCCCTACGTCGCCCGGGCCCGGGCCGCCGGTCGCGACGTGGGCTTCTGGCAGGTGCGCCACGCCCAGCACTTCGACGCCTTCCTCGGGCTGCCGGACTACGGCGCGCGCTACCTGCCGCTGCTGCCGTACGTGTACGCCGCGCTCGACCGGACGATGGTCGCGCTGGACGGGCAGGGGGCGATGCCCGCGGACGCGACCTTCCAGACCGTGCCGCGCGCCGGCAAGCCGATGACCGCGGAGCACCTCGCGCTGCCCTGAGGCATGACGCCACGGCCCGTCGCAAGCCGGCCCGCCGCGAGCCGGCTTGTCGTCGCGCGACGCGGCTGGCACGCTGCGCGCATGCGAGGCGCGTGCGCGGCGGCAGGGACGGGGATCCGGATGCGGTGGGCTGCCTGCGGCCTGGTCGCGTCGCTGTGCGCCGCATCCTGCACGTCGCCGGCATCGCCGCCGGCCGCCAGCGCCGCGGCCTCGACCGCAGAGGTGTCCGCCGCAGATGTTTCCACCGCCGCCGCCGCGACCACGCCGGCGGCTCAGTCCGTATCGATCGCACCGCTCGCGGCCTCCAGCGTGCCGCCGCCATTTGAAGGCCTGCGCGAAGTCGGGGCCGGCGCGCTGTTCGACGCGCTCGCCGCCGAACTGCCTGCGCTCGCCGCCGCGCCCGCGGTGCGCGAGGACTGGCGCCGACTGCGCCTGCGCCACGCGCTTCCCGAGGACGACGCGCTCTACGCCGATTTCGTGCGCGTGCGGCTGGCGTTCGAGGCGACCCGGGCCGGCGGACTGTGGGGGCTCGAATGGCGGGTCACCGACCGCCAGCCGCGCTCCGACGCCGTCTGGACGCAGTGGGCGGCGGCGGGTGCGGTGGCCGCCGACGCGCCGCCCGCAGCGACCGTGACGACGGCGACCGCGACGACCGCAATCGCCGAGTGCGACGAACTGTCCGCGCTGTTCGCGGTGGTCGCGCACGGCCTGGGGCTGTCGCGGCGTTCGCGCGTCGGCCTGCTGTGGCCCACGGCGAACCACACCGTCGCGGTGTGGGCCTTCGACGCGCCCGACGGCCACGAGGTGCGGGTGGTGGCGCCGACCTCGCAGATCTTCCTCGACGGCGTGCAGAGCCTCGACACCGACGCCTTCGACCCGTGGGCGCAGAAGACGATTTACGACTACGTCCGCCGCGATGCCGCGCGGGCCCGAGTGCCGGCGGCGCTGGCGCGGCGGTTCGTGGCGGAAGCCCGGCGCAGCGGAGCGCTGTCGCGGGGCGAGCTGCAGGCGTTGCGCAACCGACGCGAGTACGATCAACGCAGGGCCGCGTCCGCCGGCCGGGAGCACTGAAGGGATGATGATCCGCCGCCATTTCTCGATGCTGCGCGACTTCCACCTGGCCGACTGGCTGACCCTGGCCAACGCGTTCTGCGGGGTGAGCGCGGTGTTCTGCGCGCTGCGCTACATGCAGTCCGGCAACAAGCACGACCTGCTGATCGGCGCGGCGCTGGTGCCGCTGGCGTTCGTGTTCGACGCGCTCGACGGCCGGGTCGCGCGCTGGCGCCAGTCCTCGTCCACGCTCGGGCGCGAACTGGACTCGCTGGCCGACGTGATCTCGTTCGGCGTCGCCCCGGCCGCGCTCGGCTTCGCCGCCGGCCTGCAGGGCGCGTGGGACTGGCTGGTGCTCGGCTATTTCGTCTGCTGCGGGGTCAGCCGGCTGGCGCGCTTCAACATCACCGCCGAGCAGTTGTCCGGCGAGCGCGACAAGGTGGAGTATTTCGAGGGCACGCCGATCCCGACCAGCCTGGCGCTGGTGGTGATGCTGGTGGTCGCGGTCGACGGCGGCCGGGTCGGCCACGATTTCTGGTTCGGCGCCTATCGCGTCGCCGGCGGGCTGTTCCACCCGCTGGTGCTGGCCTATGCCCTGTCCGGCTCGCTGATGATCAGCAAGACCCTGCGCATCCCGAAGTGGTGAACCGGCCTCGACCCGCGGCGGCGCGCGGCCGGCCGCGGCGATGATGCACTGCGGCAGGCGTTGCTATGATGGCCGCCTCTGACCGGGAGCGAGGCGATGCGGACAGCAGGCGGTGCGGGAGGAATGGGCGGAGCGGGCTTCGGCGGCATGCCCGATGTCGGCGCGCTGGCCCGGCAGTACTGGCAGGCCATGACCGACGCGATGCGTTCCGCGGGCGCGCCCGCGGCGCCGGCCGATCCCTGGCGGGCCGCGCTCGACGGCTGGAGCCGGCTCGCCGGCGGCCACGCCCGCGGCGACGCCGGCGACCTGGTCGAACGCTTCTCCGCGCAGGCCCGGCAGTGGTTCGGGGCGATGCAGGGCGTCGCCGAGCAGTTCGCCGGCCGCAACGCCAGCGCCGGCGACATCGCCGCGGCGTGGAAGGACGCGCTCGGCGGCGGGCAGGGCTTCGCGACGCTGTTCGACGGCCTCGGCGGCCGCGGCCAGACCGGCTTCGACGGCTGGTACGCCCAGGTCGCGCCGATGTTGTCGGGCATGCTGTCGGGCATGCCGCCCGGGATGTTCCAGGCGATGCCGTTCGGGGCGATGCTCGGCGGCCTGCGCCAGGACGGCCTGCAGTGGCTGCGGATGCCGGCGTTCGGCCCGGCGCGCGAGCACCAGGAACGCTGGCAGGCGCTCGCCGCGGCGATGACCGCGCTGCAGCAGAAGAACGACGACTACACCGCGCTGCTGCTGGAAGCCGGCCGCGACGCCTTCGAGCGGTTCGAGCGCAAGCTCGAGGAGCGTAGCGAACCGGGCCGCCAGCTGCAGTCGGCGCGGGCGCTGTTCGACCTGTGGATCGACGCCGCCGAGGAGGCCTACGCCGAGATCGCGCTGTCGCCGCGCTTCCGCCGCGTCTACGGCGACCTGGTCAACGCGCAGATGCAGGTCCGCGCCGGCGTCCAGGGCGAGGTCGAGCGCATGGCCGCGCTGTTCGGCATGCCCGGCCGCACCGAGGTCGACGCCGCGCACAGGCGCATCGCCGAACTCGAACGCCAGGTGCGCCGGATGTCCGCCGGGCGCGACGCCGCGTCGCCGGCACGGCGTCCCGCGCCGGCGGCCGCAGTGGACGCCGAAGCGCCCGCACACTCCGCAGCCGCGCATCCGGCCGCACGTCGGGCGCGGGCGTCGCAGCGCGCCGCCGCCGCGCCGACCGCGACCGCGGGCCGGTCCGCGACGAAGAAGCCTGCGTCCAGGCGCGCCTCCCCGAAGCAGGCCGCCTCCGGGCAGGCCGCCGCGAACAAGGCCGCCGCGAACAAGGCCGCCGCGAACAAGGCCGCGAAGCCGGCGTCGAAGACCCGGGCGGCCACCCGCGCCGCCGCGCCGGCCGCGAGCAAGCGCGCCGCGCGTCCGGCGATCGCCGCCATCCCGATGCCGGAGCCGCTGAAGCCGCTGCCGGCCAGGACCGCGAAGAAGAAGGGGCGCTGAGATGTACGCCAATCCGTTCGATGTCTCGCCCGAGAAGCTGGCCGACGAGGCCCTGACCCTGCAGCAGAAGCTCGGCGCCGGGCTGGCCACGCTCGGCGAACTCGGCGACGTCCACTACGGCGTCACCGACAAGGAAGAAGTCTGGCGCGACGGCAAGGTCGTGCTGTACCGCTTCAAGGGCCCGCGCGCGCCGACCGCCAAGGTGCCGATCCTGATCTGCTACGCGCTGGTCAACCGGCCGTACATGGTCGATCTCCAGGACGACCGCTCGCTGGTGAAGAACCTGCTCGCGCTGGGCGAGGACGTGTACCTGATCGACTGGGGCTACACCGACCGCGCCGACCGCTTCCTCACCCTCGAGGACTACATCGAGCGCTTCCTCGGCGGCGCGGTGGACCACCTGCGCGCCGCGCACCGGCTGGACGCGATCAACCTGCTCGGCATCTGCCAGGGCGGCGCGTTCTCGCTGAGCTACGCCGCGCTGCACCCGGACAAGGTCAAGAACCTCATCACGATGGTGACGCCGGTGGATTTCCACACCGACGACAACATGCTGTCGAACTGGACCCGCGGCCTCGACATCGACCTGTTCGTCGACACCCTTGGCAACGTGCCGGCGGACCTGATGAACCTGTGCTACCTGACGCTCAAGCCGTGGCGGCTGTTCGTGCAGAAGTACGTGGGCATGGTCGACATCCTCGACGACCGCAAGGCGATGGAGGACTTCCTGCGCATGGAGCAGTGGATCTTCGATTCGCCGGACCAGGCGGGCGAGGCGTTCCGCCAGTTCATCAAGCAGTACTACCAGGGCAACGGTTTCGTCGAAGGCGGGATCGAGATCGGCGGCCGCGCGGTCGACCTCGGCTTCGTCGACATGCCGGTGCTCAACATCTATGCCGAGCAGGACCACCTGGTGCCGCCGTCGGCGTCGAGGCCGCTGGGCGGGCTGATCGGCAGCGAGGACTACACCGAGGTCTCGTTCCGCGGCGGCCACATCGGCATCTACGTCTCCGGCCGCGCGCAGAAGGAAGTGCCCGGCGCGATCCACGACTGGCTGGCGAGGCGCGCGAAATGATCGCCTCCCGGCTGGGTGCGGCCTGTGCGGTCGCGCTGCTGTGCGCCGGCGCCGCGTCGGCCGCGCCGGCGCCGCAGGCGCAGCGCGAGATCGGCGCGCTGATCGCCGGCCTCGGCGCCTCCGGCTGCCGCTTCGAGCGCAACGGAAGCTGGTACGACGCGAAGAAGGCGCAGGCGCACCTGCAGCAGAAGTACGACTACCTGCGCAGGCGCGACATGGCCGACACCGCCGAACTGTTCATCGAGCGCGCCGCAAGCGAAAGCAGCATGAGCGGCAAGCCCTACCACGTGCAGTGCGCGGGGCATGCGGTCGAGCCGTCGGCGCAGTGGTTCAAGCGGCGGTTGCAGGCGCTGCGCGCCGCGCCGGCGGCGCACTGAGGGACGCCCGGTGGACGCGACCCCGCGCCTGGTCCGCATCCGCGACGGCCGCGTCTTCGCCGGCGTGGTCGGCGGCATCGCCGCGCGCTTCGGCTGGAACCCGACGCTCACCCGCATCGGCTACGTGCTGGTGTCGGCGTTCTCGGCGGCGTTTCCCGGCATCCTCGTCTATCTCGTGCTGTGGCTGCTGATCCCGGAAGCGCCCGAGGCCTGAGCCTCGCCCGCGCCGCCGCGTTCGCGCTGGGCCTGCTGTGGACGGCGCCGAACAGCCTGCTCGGCCTGGTCGCCGGCACGGCCGGGATGGCGCTGGGCGCGCGGCCGATGCTGGACCGGCGCGACTTCGCGCTGGTGTTCCGGCGGTTCCCGCTGGGGCCGGGCGGGGCGATGACCCTCGGCAACGTCATTCTCTGCACCGGCGAGTCGCTCGACGGCCAGTGCGACACCTACGCGCATCGCGCGGGCTGGTGCATGCAGCCGCGCACGCGGCTGGGCGACCACGAGCGCGCGCACGTGCTGCAGTACATGGCGCTGGGGCCGCTGTTCCTGCCGCTGTACTTCCTGCATGGCGGGGTCAGCGTGCGCAACCGCTTCGAACGCGCCGCGGACCGCTACGCCCTCACCGGCCGCGGCTGGTGGCCGTGGCTGCACGCGAATTCCGCCGCGGCGACGCGAGAGGACTGGGCGCGGCCGCCGGACTGAGCGGCGGCGGCGGGCGTCGTCAGTAGTCGGGACGCAGTCGCACGCTCTCGAACTCGCGGCGCAGGCTGCGCAGGAAGATCGACGGCGCGAACCACGTGTAGACGCAGAACCCGAGCCAGGCGAAGGACAGCCATGCGGCGCCGTCCTCGAGGCCCTGTTCGCGCAGCGCGACGTCGGCGATCCGGTACACCAGGTACAGGCCGACCAGCAGCGCGATGGCGCGGCGATTGGTGCCCGCGGTCACCCAGGTCTGGAATCGCCACCACAGGCCGAGCAGCCAACTGCGCCGGGCCTTGATCGCCGAGAGCAGGGTCAGCGCGCCGACGTCCCCGGGCTCGTTCTGCAGCGCCCACACAGCGTGGGCGCGGGCGTCCTCGACCCGGCCCGCGGCGAGGTCGCAGTGGCCGAGCACGGTCAGCGCCTCGACGTGCTCGGGATCGCGTTCGAGGGCGCGCTCGGCGAAGCGGCGGGCTTCGTCGCGGCGGCCGTCGTGGAACAGCAGCCAGCCGTACTGGGCGAGCGTGGCGGGGTCGTCGGGGGCGAGCGCATGCGCCTTGGCGATCTCCTCCAGCGCGCGCGCGTCGCGGCCCCAGTTGCGGTACAGCGACGCCGCGAGCCGGTAGCTTTGCGGTTCCTCCGGCGCGAGCGCGCGGGCGGCGTCGATGTGCGCCTCGGCCGCCGGGAACTCGCGACGCGCGATCGACACCGACGCCATCGCGAGGTGGCCGAGCACCGCGTCGGGTTCCAGCGCCAGCGCCTGCCCGGCCTCGAGTTTCGCCGCATGCAGCCGATGGCGCGAGACCAGGCACAGCGCCAGCGCCGCGTGCGCGTCGGCATCGTCGGGCGCTTCGCCCAGCAGCCGGGTGAGGACGTCGATCGCCTGGTCGTCGTGGCCGCCGTGCATCAGGCGCAGGGCGTGGTCGAGCATCCGCGACCGGCGCAGTTCGTCGCTCATCGCAGCGCCTCCTCGAGGATCCGCGGCAACGCCAGCTTGTCGATCACGTTGCGCGCCAGCAGGAACCCGGCGAACAGGCCGATCGCGCCGTTGCGCAGGGTCCCGCCGTAGTGGGTCAGCAGCTCCGCGCTGCGCGACTGGTCGAGATACAGCAGGTAGGCGAAGGTGATCTTCAGCGCCGGGAACGCGAGCACCGCATAGGCCACCGCGGACTTGTCGAGCCAGCCCTGGGCGTAGGCGTGCTGCAGGACGAGGTGGATCAGCATGCAGCCGACGACGCTGGCGGCGACCCAGGTCCATTCGCGCAGCGCGGTGACGCTGCCCAGCGCACGGCTGTTGAAGGCGAACCACGCCAGGCCGATGCCGTTGCCGGCGAGCATGATCGCCAGCAACGGCCACATCGGGTCGACCGCGTAGCGCACCAGGCCGCTCGGGCGGGGCTCGTCGGGAATGCGGTAGCGTGCGGCGGCCATGCTCATGTCTGCGAATCGAGGAACTTCAGCACGTCGTCGTACTGGCCGGCCTGGTTGGCGTAGCGCGCGTGGTTGCGGGCGCTGGTCAGCCATTCGAGCGTGGTCGGACGGGTCCGGGCCAGCGCGTCGCGCAGGTGGCGCATGCCGATCGCGGTCTCGCGGCCGGTCTCGATCGATTCCTCGATCGCTTCGTCCGCGGCGGTGTCGACCAGGTTGCGCAGGTCGGCGCCGGAGTGCCCGGAGGTGCGCTTGACCAGTTCGGCCAGGTCGAGGTCGCCGGCCTGCGGACGGCCGTCCAGCAGCAGCCGCAGGATGATCCCGCGCGCGGCGGCGTCCGGCGGCGGCACGAACAGCACGCGATCGAAGCGGCCCGGGCGGCGGAACGCCGGGTCGACCGCCCACGGCACGTTGGTCGCGCCCAGCACCAGCACGTGCTGGTTGTTCTGCGCGAAGCCGTCCAGCTCGGTCAGGAACTGGCTGACCAGCTTCGCGGTGGTGGCCTCGCGCGAGTGCTGGCGCTTGCCGCCGATCGCCTCGACCTCGTCGAAGAACACCACCGACGGCGCGGTGCGGCGCGCCATCTGGAAGATCTCGTGGAGCTTGCGCTCGGACTCGCCGATGTACATGTCCAGCACGTCGGTGATCGAGACGTTGTAGAACTTCGCGCCGCACTCGCCGGCGGTGGCGCGGGCGAGCAGGGTCTTGCCGCAGCCGGGCGGGCCGTACATCAGGATGCCGCCGCCGGACTGGCGCTTGAAACGCTGGAACAGCGACGGCTTGAGGAACGGGGTGATGATCCGCCGCCGGATCTCGCGCTTGACCTCGTCCAGGCCGCCGACGTCGTCGAAGCCGATCCGCGGCGCCGCCGGTTCGAGCAGGCGCACCACGTCGTGCGTGGCGGTGTCGTCGTTGGCGATGCTCGGCACCGCCTCGCCGCGTCCGCCGCGCGCGTCGGCCAGCGACACCACCTTGCCGCTGAGCTGCGAGAAGAAGCCGGCGTCCTCGATCGCCGGATTGGCCGCGACCGCGGCCCGGTAGGCCTCCAGCGCCTCGCCGCGCCGCCCGTCGGCGAACAGCAGCCGCGCCTTCGCCATCAGCGCTTCGCCGGAGTCGGCCGGCGCCAGCCGCAGCAGCGCCTCGTGTTCGCCGGCGGCGTCGAGCAGGCGCAGCGCGCGTGCGCGCCGCGTCGGGTCGTCGAGCGCGTCCGCGCCGCACAGCGCCACGACCTGCAGCAGCGTCGCCGCGTCCTCGTGCGCCAGGCAGGCGTCGAGCACGACCCCGCGCAGGGGCAGGTTGCCGGGCGTGGCCCGGAGCGCCGCGATCAGGGCGGCGAGCTGGGGATCGGTGGGGGCGTCGGTCATGCGTCCGTTCAACGCCAGATCGACAGGCGCTCGTTCTCCGGCGCCAGCATCGGGTTGCCGGCCTTGCAGCCGAATGCGGGACCGAAGGCCGGCGACTGCATCGCCGGTGCGTTCGCGCGCCACGGGCCCGGCGCGTAGGGCGAGGAGGCGGCCATCGCGGCGGCGGTGGCGGGCGCGACCTGCTGCGCCCACAGCCGGGCCCAGCCGCGGAAGAAGGCCTGCTGGTCGGCGGCCTTGGCCTGCGGTTCGGCCTTGGCGTAGGCGGCCCAGGCCAGTTCGAAGCCGGAGAGGTCGCCGGTGTTGCCGGCGAGCGTGCGCGCGCCGTCGACCTTCGTCGCCGGATTGCCCGGGTAGGGGAGCTTGCCGTAGTAGGACGCCAGCGATGCGGTCCGGGTCTGCCAGCCGGCGGCGGTGTCGGCCGACCACCAGTCGCGCAGCGACTCGCTGGCGTCGACCAGGCGACCGCGGTTGTCGACCGCCGAGGTCAGCTCGTAGCCGACCACCGCGCCGAAGGCGCCGTACTGCCCGGCGGCGGATTCCTTCATGTCCAGCACCGGCGGCTGCAGCAGCGCGGCGGTCACGAACAGCCGGTTGTGGGCGATGTCGTAGCTGATCGCCGGCGACTGCGGCAGCACGTCCCAGCGGCGCTCGGCGCTGGCGCGGCCGATCCGCTTCATCTCCTCGCGGTGGTGCCAGGTGGACGCGATCAGGATGTTGCTGCCGAAGCTGCCGCGGCCCATCGGCTGCAGGCTGAAATCGAGGATGTTGCTCGGCGCGCCGATCTGGATCTTGACCCGGTCGACCTTGTTGCGCGCTTCCTGCTTGGTGGCGTCGTCCATCCAGGTGTTGCGGTAGATCGCCTCGCCCAGCGCCAGCTTGACGTCGCGGGCGATGGCCTCGGCGCTGGCGCGGGTGGCGTCGGGCAGGTAGCGCGCGACGTATTCGTGGGCGAGCATGTCGCCGGCGGAGGTGTTGATCGCGTCCAGCACCTGGCGCCAGCGCGGCGCCGGCTCGAGGTCGCCGCGCAGCAGCCGGCCGCGGAAGTCGAATTCGACGTCGCGCCAGGACTTGCTGAGGTAGGCGGCCATGGCGTTGCCGACCTGGAAGCGCAGGTAGGCCTGCCATTCGGCCGGCTTGAGGCTGGTGACCAGCTTGTCCAGTTGCGCGAACAGCGCGGGATCGGCCATCGACACCTGTTCGGCGCCCACGCCCTGGACCTTGAGGAAGGCGGCGAGCTGCAGGTTGCGGTATTTCTTGGCGAAATCCTTGGTCGGCACCGGGTTGTAGGTGGCCTTGATGCTGCGCAGCTGTTCGCGGGTCTTGGAGGCGCGGGCGATGCGCGTTTCGAGGTCGATGACCAGCTGCGCCTCGGCGGCCGCCTTGTCCTGCGGGGTGCCGGCGAGCACCAGGATCTTCTGCACGTAGCCGTTGTAGCGGCCGAGCAGCGCGCGCGCGTCGGGATCGGTGCGGGTGTAGAAGCTGGGGTCGGGCAGGCCGAGGCCGCCCTGGGCGAAATAGCCGAAATAGGTGTCGAGGTTGCGCAGGTCGATGTCGGCGGTGAAATTGAAGGCCACCGGGATGCCGACCTGGTGCAGCGCCGCGATCGCGGGCGCCACGTCCTGCGACTTCTTGATCGCGCCGATGCGCGCCAGCAGCGGCGCGATCGGGCCGGCGCCGTCGCGCTCGACCGCCGCTTCGTCCAGGCCGCTGGCCCAGAAGTCGCCGAGCAGCTTCTGGATGCCGTTCTGCGGCGAGGTCATCGCGCCGTCGAGCAGGTCGCGCTGCTGCTGCACGCTGCGCTCGGCCAGCGCGCCGAGGGCGCTGACCGCGCCGTCGGCGGGGACCGGATGCGCCTTCAGCCAGTCCGCGTTGGCGTACGCGTAGAGGTCGGTGCAGGCGCTGGGCGCCGCCGGGGCCTTGGGCCCGGTCGCGGCCGGCCGGCGCTTCTTGGCGGCGTCGGCCTGCGGCGCGGCGACGGCGAGGGTCAGGCAGAGGGCGAGGGCGGCGGGGCGCAGCAGGGAGAAGCCGTTCGGGTTCGACATCGCGGGGGCGGTCCGGGAGAGTCCGGGGAGTGTAACAAGCCCGTCCCGCGCGCCGAACGCCGCGAGCGTCACGTTTCCGGCCGCCCCGTTCAGGCTTCGTCGATCATGCCCGTGCGCTCACGCCCCCGCGCTCATGCCCGGCATCACGCCTGCGATCACGACGCGGTCGCCTGCTGCGGGACCTTGCGCAGCTTCGAGGTGTCGTAGCCCAGCGCGGCCAGGCGCGCCACCAGCGCCGCATAGTCCTCGTCGGACAGGGTCGGCGTGCGCGCCATGATCCAGGCGTAGTCGCGATCGCTGCGGGCGACGATCGTACGGCTGTAGTCCGCGTCCACGTACGCGATCACGTATTCGGCCTGGATCGGCCAGACGAACTGCATCCCCCACACCGCGTTGCCGGTGCCCGGGCGCACGGTGCCGACCGGGTGCATGGTCTTCAGCGGCTTGTCGAAGCCGCCGCGGCGCTGGCGGTAGGTGGTCTGGATCCTGCCGTCCTCGCGCAGCGCGTAGGACTCGACCGCGTCGTAGGCGTCCTTCTCGATGAAGGTCGGGATGTTGGCGATCACGTACCAGTCGCCCATGAAGCGCGACAAGTCGACCGGGGCGGCGGTGGGGATCGTCGGCGGCTTCCCGCGGCCGATCGCGTAGACGCCGCCGGCCCCCAGCAGGACGAGCAGCGCGAGCAACTTGAGCATGGTCGGTCTCCGTGGCATGGCGGCAGGGTCGGTCGGTGGGGGTCAGTCGGGGCGGGCGAAGCGGTAGTGCGCGACCAGCCATTCGCGGCCGCCGGCGTAGCCGAACAGTTCGGCGCAGGCCATCCAGAACATGCGCCAGCGCTGGAACCACAGCGGCGCGAGGTCGCCGTAGGCCTCGCGCAGCACGGCCATCACCGCGTCGCGTCGCGCATCCTGGTTCTGCAGCCAGTGGTTGGCGGTCTTCTCGTAGTGGGTGCCGTCCACCAGCCAGCGCTGCTCGATCCGCAGGTCGCGCTGGAACCACGGCAGGGTGTCCGCGGCCGGCATCAGCCCGCCGGTGAAGAAATGCCGGCCCATCCAGTTGTCCTCGCCCCCGGTCTCGAACGGGTACATCAGGGTGCGATGGGCGAAGATATGCACGAACAGGCGCCCGCCCGGCGCGAGCCAGCCGGCGATGTTGCCCAGCAGGGTCTCGTAGTTGCGCATGTGCTCGAACATCTCGATCGACACGCAGCGGTCGAACGTCGCCGCCGGCAACTGCAGGCGATTGACGTCGCAGGTGATCACCTCGACGTTGCCGAACCCGCGCGCCCGGCACTGCGCCTGGATGTGCTCGCGCTGCGGCCGCGAATTCGACACCGCGGTGATACGCGCGTTGGGATGGCGTTCGGCCATCCACAGCGTCAGCGAGCCCCAGCCGCAGCCGAGTTCGAGGATGCGCTGGCCGTCGGCGAGCTGCGCGCGCTCGCCGTACAGCGCCAGCATCGCCTCCTCGGCCCGGGCCAGGGTCTCGTCGCCGCGCGGGTAGTAGGCGCAGGAATACTTCAGCCGCGGGCCGAGGCATTCGCGGAAGAACGCCGGCGGCAGCTCGTAGTGCTGGGCGTTGGCGGCGTCGGTGTGGATCGCGAGCGGGCTCGCGCGCAGCGCCTCGATGCGGGCGCGGAAACGCTCGGCCTGCGCCTCCGGGCCGCCGGCGGATTCGGTGCGCAGGCGATCCGCGCACTGGCGGCGGATGCCGTGGCGCAGCAGCGCGTCGGGCATCAGCCCGCGTTCGGCGAGGCCGATCAGGCCGGGGCCGGGACGATCGGTCGCCAGTTCGTGCGGCAGGGCGGCGGTCGGGTGGGTCGTGGGCGTCGAGGTCATCGCTCGGCTCCTTCGGAGTGGGCGGGGGAAGGGGAGGCTCTGGGGAACCACGGGAACAGCATCGGCGTGGTCCGCTGGTAGTCGCGGTAGTCGTCGCCGCGGCTGCGCAGCGCCTGCTGCTCGGTGAACGGGATGCCGCTGATCCAGCGCAGGAACGCGAACATCGCCACCGGCCCGGCGCAGGCCAGCGCGAAGCGCGGCGAACCGACCGCGAGCGCGACGTAGGCGAACCACTGGGTCCACTCGAAGAAGTAGTTGGGATGCCGCGAGTAGCGCCACAGCCCGCGCCGCATCGTCCGGCCCTTGTTCGCCGGGTCGGCGCGATGCCGCGCCAACTGCGCGTCGGCCAGCGCCTCGCCGCCGGCGCCGAGCAGCCAGATCGCGACCGCGACCGCGGCCCACGCCGGCGACGCCTGCGGGTTGGCCGCCACCGCCGCGAACGGCAGCGCGAACAGCACGATCAGCAGCGCCTGGAACTGGAAGAACAGCCAGAAATAGCGCTGGTTGCCGTTCCAGTGGGTGCGCAGGTGGCGGTAGCGGCCGTCCTCGGGCTCGGCGCGGACGCGATGCCACAGGTGCAGCGCCAGGCGCAGGCCCCACAGGCCGCCGAGCGCGCCGCCGACCAGCCGCGGCAGCGCGGCGCCGTCGCCCAGCGCGCACAGCAGCACCGCGCTGCCGCCGACGCCGAACGACCACAGCACGTCGACGATGCCGGCGTTGTCGCGGCGCTTCTGCCACCACCAGCCGAGCGTCATCATCGCCGCGGCGAGCGCCCACACCAGGGCGAGCGAGGACCAGAGGCTCATGCGGCGCCTCCGGCCAGGGTCGCGCGCGCAGGCGCCGAGGCGCCTGCGTGGCGCGAGGCCAGCAGCGCCAGCGCGAGGCACCAGCCCGCGGCGAGCATCGCCAGGGTCGTCGCGCGCGGTTCGGGGAAGGCCAGCACGCCGGTCGCGCGGGCGGCGCCGAGGTAGGCCAGCGGCCCGCCGATCGCGCCGACCAGCGCGGCCAGCAGCGGTCGCGCGGTCAGCGCGCGCAGCGAGTGGCGCAGGGTCAGCGCAAACGCGCCCCACAGCGTCAGCATCCACAGCGGCGCGCCGCCGGCCGGCAGCGCGGGCGCGGCGGGGGTGAAGACGATCGCGCCGGAAGCCGACAGCACGCCGTCGATGACCAGCCCGCAGGCGACCGCCGCGGCGACCAGCGCCAGTTCGCGCCGCCGCTCGCCGCGGTCGCGGACGATCGCGCCCAGGTGCAGCGCCAGGAACGCCAGCGCGGCGAGCGGGCCGGACCACCACAGACCGCGGCCGGCGCCGATCACGGTCGCGAACCAGACCGACTGGTAGGCGACGGCGTTGAGCAGGACCGTCCGGCGGCTCATGCCTGCAGCGCCTCGCGCGGGAGCTCGGGCATCGGCGCCGGCGCGCGGTGGCCGGGCCGGGCCAGCAGCAGTTGCGCCACGCCGATCGAGCGCTCGCGGAAACCGCCTTCGCAGTAGGCGAGGTAGAACTCCCACAGGCGGATGAAGCGTTCGTCGTGGCCCAGCGCCCGCACCTGCGGCAGCGCGGCCATGAAGCGTTCGCGCCAGGCCGCCAGCGTGCGCGCGTAGGACAGCCCGAAGTCCTCGAGCTGGATCAGCGCGAGATCGCTGGCGCGGGTCTTGGCCGCGAGCATCGCCGCGATCGACGGGATGAAGCTGCCCGGGAAGACGTGGCGCTTGATGAAGTCGACCGAGCGCAGCGCCTGTTCGTAGCGGTGGTCCTCGATGGTGATCGCCTGGACCAGGCCGAGGCCGTCGGGCTTCAGCAGCGCGGAGAGCTTGGCGAAATAGGTCTCCATGTACTCGGCGCCGATCGCCTCGATCATCTCGATCGAGACCAGCTTGTCGTAGCTGCCCTGCAGATCGCGGTAGTCCTGCAGCAGCAGGGTGACGCGATCCTGCAGGCCGGCGTCGGCCACCCGCTGCGCGGCGAGGGCGTGCTGTTCCTTCGAGAGGGTGGTGGTGGTGACGTGGCAGCCGTAGTGGGTCGCCGCATGGACGGCGAAGCCGCCCCAGCCGGTGCCGATCTCGACCACGCGGTCGCCGGGCCCGAGGTCGAGCTTGCGGCAGATGCGGTCGAGCTTGCGGGTCGAGGCGGCGTCGAGGTCGTCCCCGTCGCCGGCCCAGATGCCCGACGAATACATCAGGTCCGGCGACAGGAACGTGGAGAAGAAGTCGTTGCCGAGGTCGTAGTGCGCGGCGATGTTGCGGCGGCTGCCGTCGCGGGTGTTGCGGCGCAGCGCATGCCAGGCGCGCATCGCGACGCCGCCGAGGCGGGCGAGGCCGGTTTCCATGCCGTCGAGCAGGTCGCGGTTGCGCACCAGCAGGCGGACGAGGCCGACCAGGTCGTCGCAGCGCCAGAGGCCGTCGATGTAGGCCTCGCCGGCGCCGACGCTGCCGTTGCCGGCGATCGCGCGGTAGAAGCCCGGATCGAGCACCTCCAGCCGCACCACGAGGTCGTCGTCGCGGTCGGTGGCGCCGATCGGCGTCGCGCCGAACGCATCGCACAGCAGCACCCGGCCGTGGCGCAGGCCGGCGAGCTGCGCGATCAGCCGCGCGCGCAGGAAGCGGTCGAGCGCACCGTAGTCCGCGGCCCGGGCGGCGCGGGCGGTGTCGACGCGGGGGACGAGTTCGGTCATCGGGAACCTCGGAGGGACAGGGCGCGGGTGGGGTGGTCGTGGACCGGCGTGCGCTTGAGCCACAGCCGCAGCGCCTGCCAGTGGATGGCGCCGATCACCTGCGCGGTCATCAGCGGATGTCGCCACAGCAGGCGGCGCAGCGACGCGGCGTCCAGCGGGCGGCGCTGCAGGTGCAGGGTCGCGTCGAATTCGCGGTCGCCGTCGCGCAGCACGTCCATGTGGACGCGGAGGTCGTCGCCGGGCACGGTGAAGCGCCACGCGTAGTCGCGCGCCATCGGCAGGAACGGCGACACGTGGAAGCGCTTGGCGAACGACCAGCCCAGCGCGCGGCCGCGCCGCTCCGCGGCCTCGACCGGCAGCACGTAGGCGTGGCGCTCCTTCCACGGCGTGTTGGTGATCTCGGCGACGATGCAGTCCAGGCCTTCGCCGTCGGCGGCGTGGCAGTAGTAGACGCTGACCGGGTTGAACACGTAGCCGAAGTAGCGCGGATGGGTCAGCAGCCGGATCGGGCCCTGCGGCCTGCGGCCGAGCGCCGTCGCCACGCGTGCGCGCACCGCCTCGGCCAGCGGCACATCGGGATCGCCGAGGTAGTCGCTGCGCCGGAATTCGGCGAGGTTGCGGCGATCGACCGACCACAGCGGCCGGCCGTCGAAGACCCGGTCGAGTTCGTCCAGGTCGAGGTAGAGCTGGGCCATGCGATAGCGGAACGCGTGCGCGCGCGGCGCATGGCGGCGATGGCGCACGCCGCCTTCGTAGACCGCGCTGGCGAGCGCGGCGCTCATGCCGGCACCGGCGCGGCCGCGGGCGTCGCGGCGGCGGCCTGCGCCGCCGGCCAGCGCACGCCGAGCGCGGTCGCCACCTCGACCGCGCTGCGCATGCCGTCCTCGTGGAAGCCCCAGCCCCAGTACGCGCCGGCGAACCAGGTGCGGCGGCGGCCCTGGATCTCGGCCTTGCGCGCCTGCGCCGCGACCGAGGCGTGGCTGTAGACCGGATGGTGGTAGCGCATGCGGCGCAGGATCCGGTCGGGGTCGATCGCGTCGGCGCCGTTGAGCGTGACCACCAGCGGTTCGGGCGCGTCGAGGCCCTGCAGCAGGTTCATGCAGTAGCTGACCGTGCAGGCGTCGGCGGGGTCGCGCGGCACCAGCGCGTTCCACGCCGCCCACGCCTTGCGCCGGCGCGGCAGCAGCCGGGCGTCGGTGTGCAGCACGGTGTCGTTGGCCTGGTAGGGGATCGCGCCGAGGATCGCGGTCTCGGTGTCGCTGGCGTCGCTGAGCAGGCGCAGCGCCTGGTCGCTGTGGCAGGCGAGGACGACCTGGTCGAAGCGCTCGGCGCCGTCGTCGGTGAACACGGTGACGCCGTCGGCATCGCGCAGCAGCATGCGCACCCGGGTCGCGACCCGCGCCTGCACCCGCCAGCGCGCCTCGAGCGCGCGTACGTAGGTGCGCGACCCGCCGCGCACCACCCGCCACTGCGGACGGTCGTTCACCTGCAGCATCTGGTGATTGGCCATGAACCGCACCAGGTACTGCGCGGGAAAGGCGAGGATCCGCGACGCCGGCGACGACCACAGCGCCGAGGCCATCGGCACCAGGTGGTCGTCGCGGAACGCCGCGCCGTAGCCGCCGGCGTCGAGGTACTCGCCGAGGGTCGGCCCCGGGCCGGGCGCGTCCAGCAGCGCCGGGGCCTCGCGATAGAACCGGGTCAGGTCGCGGAGCATGCCCCAGAAGCGCGGCGAGACCAGGTTGCGGCGCTGGCAGAACAGCGTGGCGAGCGTGGTCGCGTTGTATTCCAGCCCGCTGGCCTCGTTGCGGACCGAGAAGCTCATCGTGGTCGGCTGCGAGGCGACGCCGAGTTCGTCGAACAGCGCGGTCAGCAGCGGGTAGTGGGCGGGGTTGTGGACGATGAAGCCGGTGTCCACGGCGTAGCGGCGGCCGTGCAGGTCGATGTCGTGGGTGTGGGTGTGGCCGCCGAGACGGTCGTCGGCCTCGAACAGCACCGCCTCGTGGCGGCGCGAGAGCAGCCAGGCGGAGGCGAGGCCGGCGATGCCGGAACCGACGATCGCGATGCGCATCAGCGGGCCTCCGCGCGCGCCGCCACCCAGGCCGGCACCGGTCGCAGGTCGCGGACCAGCCCGAGCAACGCCAGCGCGCGCAGGCCGTAGTAGGTCAGGTCGATCTCCCACCAGCGGAAGCCCTGGCGGGCGGAGCCGGGGAAGAAGTGATGGTTGTTGTGCCAGCCCTCGCCGAAGGTCAGCAGCGCCAGCCACCAGTTGTTGCGGCTGTCGTCGCGGGTCGGGAAGCGGCGGCGGCCGAAGCGGTGCGCCAGCGAATTGATGGTGACGGTGGCGTGGAACAGCGCCACGGTGGAGACGAAGAAGCCCCAGACCAGCATCTGCCAGGCGTCCGTGCCCAGCTCGGGCGCGGCGCGTTCGAGCCAGGCGCCGGTCGCGAACAGCGCCACCGCCAGCAGCACCGGGACGAGGATGTCGAAGCGGTCCAGCCAGCGCAGTTCGGGGTAGCGGGCGAGGTCGCGCACCCGGTCGAAGTCGGTGCGGAACCCCTCGCCGGTCAGGAACCAGCCGACGTGGCTGCGCCAGAAGCCGTGGACCTTCGGCGAATGCACGTCGCGCTCGGTGTCGGCGTGGCGGTGGTGGTTGCGGTGGTGCGCCGCCCACCACAGCGGGCCGCGCTGGACGCAGGAGGCGCCGATCAGCGCGAACGCGAACTGCACCGTGCGCGAGGTGCGGAACGTGCGGTGCGAGAAGTAGCGGTGGTAGAAGCCGGTGATCGCGAACATCCGGATCGCGTACAGCGCCAGCGCGGCGGCGATCGCCACCGGCGAGACGCCGACCGCGAACGCCCCGAGGCAGGCCAGGTGCAGGCCGAGGAACGGCGCCGCGCGCAGCCAGTCGATGCCGTCGCGATCGCCCGCGGCGTCGTCGTCGGCGGTGTCGGCGGTGTCGGCGGCAGTATCGAACCAGCGCCGCAGGGCGGCGCGCAGCCGGGTTCGCGACGGGGCCGCGCGTGGGGCAGGGGACGACGGCATCGGGCTCTCCTCGGGTTCCGCAGCCTGATACGCGGGCCGCGGCGATCCGGATGCACCGTTCGATGCATCCGGCGCGAGGTCAGAGCAGGACGATTTCGCCCTTGGCGATGATCGGCCCGGTGGCGACGCCGTGCGGCGCGCCGCCCTTGGGCTCGAGGGTGATCGCGAGCAGCGCGCCCTTCGACAGGCCGGCGCGCAGGGCGTCGGGCACCTTGACCGTGTGCGAGCGGTCGATCGAGACGATGCCCAGCGATTCGGCCTTGCCGCCCGGCGGGATCAGCCACAGTTCCGGCTCGCGACCCTGCGCATCGGCCGCCGCGGGCACCGGCACCATCAGCACGGTGCCGGCGCGGGTGTCGACCGAGGCCAGCCAGCCCGGCGAACCGTCGTCGTGGGCGAGGGTGGTGACCGGCTTCGGCGCGTTCGGGTCCTCGACCGGCGGCGTCGGCGGCGGCGTGACCGCGACCGGTCCCGGGCCGGTGTCGGTCGGCCGCAACAGCCCCAGCGGGCCGATCGCGATCGCGGCGATCGCCGCCGCCGCGGCCAGCCCGGCGACCGCGCGCCAGACGCCCGCGTTCTGCCACAGCCCCGGCTTCGCGCGCGCGGGGGCGCCGGCGGCGGCCCAGCCGAGCCGGGTGCGGATCCGCGGCCAGACGTGCGCGGGAACCTCGGCCGCGGGCCAGTCCGCCAGCAGCGGCGCGAGCCGGCGTTCCCACTCGGCGACCAGCCGGGCGAAGCCGGGGTCGCGTTCGATCCGCGCGGCGGCCGCCCGGCGCTGGTCGGCGTCGAGCACGCCGAGCACGTACTCGCCGGCCAGCAGGTCGGCGGAGGGCGGTTCGCGGCCCTCGAAATCCTGGTCGTGGAGGTCGCGGACGTTCATGCGTCCAGGCACCCGCGCAGTTGCAGCAGGCCGCGACGGATCCAGCTCTTGACCGAGCCCAGCGGCGAGGCGATGCGCTCGGCCAGTTCCTCGTAGGTGGAACCGTCGAAGAACGCGGCGCGGATCAGGCTGCGGCGGCGCGGTTCGAGCTGCTCCATGCACGCCTCCAGCCGCGCGCGATCGTCGGCCGCGGTGGCGGTCTGCAGCGGCGAGGCGCCGCCGTCGACGACGTCCTCGGCGACGTCGATCGGGGCCAGCGCGCCGCGCGCCGGCAGCGCGCGCAGGCGATCCACCGCGCGGTTGCGGGCGATCGTCGCCAGCCACGCGGCCGCACCGGCGCGACCCGGATCGAACTGGTGCGCCTTGTTCCAGATCGCGACGAACACTTCCTGCAGCACGTCCTCGGCCTCGGCGCGATCCTGCAGCAGGCGCAGGCAGATGCCGAACAGGCGCGACGCCGCCGCGCGGTAGAGCGACTCGAACGCCCCGCGGTCGCCCTCGGCGACGGACAACAGCAGCGCATCGAGGCGGTCGGCGTCCTGCGGCGGCGGTGCGGGCTGGGACATCCGGGGTGTCCGGGCGGGGGGCGGGGCGGTCATGTTCAGCGACATCGTCCGCCGCGACAAGGGCTCGCGCGGGCGCACCGCAAGTTGCACGACCGCAAGCCGTGCGACCGCGGACTGCGCGACCGCGCGGCGCGCGGGCGTCCGCGGCGGCGGCGAGGGAAACGGGGCGGTCGTCACGATGTCCACGCCGGGGATACGGCGCCGGCGCAGCGGCGGATGCATCCGCAACGACGAAAGGCCCGGCACTGGCCGGGCCTTCGTCGCAACTCGCCCGGCGCAGGACGGCGCGGTGCGCCGTCCTGGCGCGGTCTCACCAGATCTGGATGCGCTTGTCGCCGTCACGGACCATGGCGTCGCCGGCCTTGCACTGGAACGCGTTGGCGAACGCCGGCATGTTCGACGGCGCGCCGATCGCGCGGAAGTTGGCCGGGGCGTGCGGGTCGGTCACCAGCCGGACTTCGAGCTCCTTCGGGGTGAAGTTGCGGCGCCAGATGGTGCCGAAGTTCAGGAAGAAGCGCTGGTCGCGGGTCATGCCGTCGATCATCGGGTCGGGCTTGCCGGCGGTGGCGTGGTGCATCGCGTCGTAGGCGACGTTGACGCCGCCGAGGTCGGCGATGTTCTCGCCCAGCGTCAGCTTGCCGTTGACGTGCTTGCCCGGCGCGGCTTCGTAGCCGTCGAACTGCGCGATCAGCTTGTCGGTCAGCGCCTCGAAGCCCTTGGCGTCGGCGTCGGTCCACCAGTTCTCGAAGTTGCCGGTGGGGCCGAAGCGGCTGCCCTGGTCGTCGTAGCCGTGGATCATCTCGTGGCCGATGACCGTGCCGATGCCGCCGTAGTTGACCGGGTCGTCGGCCTTCGGGTCGAAGAACGGCGGCTGCAGGATCGCCGCCGGGAACACGATCTCGTTCTGCTGCGGGTTGTAGTAGGCGTTGACCGTCTGCGGGCTCATGCCCCATTCGGTCTTGTCGACCGGCTTGCCGATCTTGGCCAGTTCGACGCGGTAGTTGAAGGCGTTGCCCGCGAGGATGTTGTCGACGTAGCTGCTGCGCGAGGTCTTGAGCCCGGAGAAGTCGCGCCACTTGTCGGGATAGCCGATCTTCGGCGTGAACGCGGCCCACTTCTGCAGCGCCTTCTGCTTGGTCTCGGGGCTCATCCAGGTCAGCTGTTCGAGGCGGAGCTTGAGCGCGTCGCGCAGGTTCTGCACGAGCTGCTCCATCCGCACCTTGGACTCGGCCGGGAACGCCGCCTTCACGTAGAGCTGGCCCAGCGCTTCGCCGGCCTCGCCCTCGATCGTGCCGAGCACGCGCTTCCAGCGCGGCTTCATTTCCTTCTGGCCGCGCATGGTGCGGCTGTAGAAGTCGAAGTTCTCCTGGACGAAGGCCGCGCTGAGGAACGGCGAGGCGCCGTCCACGGTGTGGAAGCGCAGGTAGCTCTTCCAGGCCGCGACCGGGGTGTCGCCCAGCATCTTGCTGACCTCCTCGTGGAAGGCGGGGATCGCCAGCGAGAACATCTTCGGCACCGCGACGCCCTGCGATTCGAAGAACTTCGTCCACGGGAAGTTCGGGGCGAGCGCGTCGGCCTGGGCCGGGGTCACCGGGTTGTAGGACAACGCCATGTCGCGCGAGAGCTCCTCGCTGGACTTGGACACTCCGGCGAGGCGGGTCTCGAACGCGATCACGTCCTTCGCCTGCCTGGCGGCGTCGGCGGCCGGGATGCCCGACAGCGCCAGCACCTTCGCGACGTGCTGCTGGTAGGCCTCGAGCTTGTCCTTCTTGTCGGCGTCGAAGTAGTAGGCCTTGTCGGGCAGGCCGAGGCCGCCCTGGAAGGCGTAGGCGATGTTGACGTTGGAGTCCTTGAAGTCCGGGCTCGGGCCGAACCCGAACAGCGCGTTCTCGCCGCGGGCGGCGGCGTCGCGCAGGTACTGGGCGACCGAGGCGCCGTCGGTGAGGCCGTCGATCTCGGCCAGGCGGCTGTTCAGCGGCTTGATGCCCTGGGCTTCGATCGCCTTCTCGTCCATGCCGGTGGCCCAGAAGTCGCCGACCAGCTTCTCGACGCCGGTCGCCTTGGGATCGGCGGCGGCGCGTTCGGCCAACTGGTGCTGCACCGCCAGCGAGCGCTCGGCGAGCATCTCGAAGGCGCCCCAGGACGTGCGATCGCCGGGGATCGCATTCGTGGCCAGCCACTTGCCGTTGACGTAGTCCCCCAGGTTGTTGCAGACGTTCTTCGAGGCGTCGATGTCGGTGGCCTTGAACTGGTTGAACGGCGGCAGCTTGCTCTGGTCGAGCGTCGACGCGGCGGTGTTGCCGGACTTGGCGGCGAACGCGGCATCGGCGCCGAGCAGGGCGACGCCCGCGACGGCGACGGCGACGGCGGCGGAGAGCAGGAGCAGGCGGGGTTTGGGGGAAGCGGAAGGACGAGCGTTCACGGAGTCTCCGGCCCGGCGGGCGTGGGATGAGGGCGGGCCCCGGTCGGGGCGTGCCGCGACTCTAGCGCCGGCCGCGGCCGCGGTCCGGTGTCGAAGGTCATGGCGTCGCGGTCCGCCCTGTCCCCTGCGCCAGCAGGTTTGCGTTGAGAGGAACAGACCGCTCGCGATCGACGGTCGCCGTCCCGTCCCTCCTCTCGAACAAGGTGAAACCAGTGAAAAGCCCCAATCTGCTTGCCGCCTGCCTCGCGCTCGCGCTTCCCCTCGTCGCCATGAGCCAGGACGCGCTCGCTGCCGGTCGCCAGGCCAGCTCGGAGCGCGGCGACCTGGTCCGCCAGATCGTCCTCAAGTGGGGCGGCCACGTCCAGGAGGCCTACCGGACCGACGTCCGCCGCTGGGCGGACAGCATGGGCCCGGTCTTCGCGAAGTCGTCGATCGACGCGCTGCGCCGCGCCGCCGACGCCAGGACCTTCGACCAGATGAACAACGAACTGTTGGTCGGCGGCGGCAAGCCCGGCGGCTCGCTCTCGCTGCTGGCGGCCTCGGCGGCCGACGGCAAGACGATCGGCAAGGTGCTCGGCGACGCCGCGACCGACCTGATCTACGTGCCGATCACGCCCTGCCGCATCATCGACACCCGTGTCGCTGGCGGTGCGATCGCCGCGAACACCACTCGCAATTTCGACGTGACCGCAGTGTCCAACTACAGCTTCCAGGGCGGCGATGCCAGCAATTGCAATGGCGCCGGCGCTGCCGGTTCCTTCGCCGCGGCGGCGATCAACTTCACCGTGGTCACGCCGAGCGCGGCCGGCTACATCACCGCCTTCCCGTACCTCACCACGCAACCGCTGGCGGCGACGGTGAACTACACCGCCGGCGACATCCGCGGCAACTTCGCCGTGGTGAAGCTCGACCAGGGTGCGTCGGCGGACGAACTCAGCGTCTACAGCTTCGCCCAGACCCACCTGGTGGCCGACATCGTGGGCTATTACCGCAATCCCGGCGCGCCGACGCTGGAATGCGTGAACTCCGGCGAGACCATCGAGAACGTCGCCGCCGGCTCGACCCGCAACACAACGGCCCCGTCCTGCCCGGCCACCTACACCCAGACTGGCACCAACTGCGAATCCTCGACCTGGCAGATGCCGTTCGTCTACTTCTCCGACGGCATCTGCTCGGCGCAGAACAATTCCGCCGGTACCGCCCAGCTCCGCGCCTCGCGCACCTGCTGCCGGCCGAAGTTCAACTGAGCCGGGCCTCCCGGCTTCCGGACGACACGGGCCCGCCTTCGCGGGCCCCTGTCGTTTCAGGGCGGGGCCACGCGCAGGTCGGGACGCCCGGTGCCTGACTTTCGTCATCCGGATGCGGCACCATAGGCGGCCCTCATGCCGCCCGGGGGGTCCGGGCGGCCCTCCATCCCTCGAGGAGTCCCGCACCGTGAAGTTCCGTCCGCCTGTCGCGGCCGTCCTGGCCTGCGTCCTTTCCTTCGCATCCGCATTTTCCGGCGTCGCCGACGCCGCGGCCAAGCCGCGCACCGTGCGCGGCGAACTGGTCCATCGCATCGTCCTCAAGTGGGGCGTCCACGTGCAGCGCGTCTACGGGGCCGACGTGCACGAGTGGGCCCGGGACATGGGGCCGATCTTCGCCAAGGCCACCCTCGGCAGCCTCAGCGTGGCGGCGAACGCGCCGACCTTCCGCGCGATGAACGACGCCTTCCTGACCGACAGCCGCGGCCGGACCGCCTCGGGCAACATGATCGCCGCCATGGCGAACGGCTCGCTGCGTCGCCCGACCAAGGCCCTGGGCGAAATCGCCAACGACCTGGTGTTCATCCCGGTCACGCCCTGCCGCATCGTCGACACCCGCGTCGCCGGCGGCACGATCCCGGCCAACGGCGAGCGCAGCTTCGACGTCTCCGAAACCGCCAGCTTCACCGCCCAGGGCGGCGACGCCGGCGATTGCGGCGTCGGTGCGGCCGGGCCGTTCGCGGCCGCGGTGGTCAACTTCACCGTGGTCACGCCCGCCGCCGCCGGCTACATCACCGCGTATCCCTTCGGCGGCGCCAGGCCGCTGGCGGCGACCGTGAACTACGTCGCCGGCGACATCCGCGGCAACCTGGCCATCGTCAAGCTCAACCAGGACGACGACAGTCGGGACCTGAGCGTCTACACCTACGCCGACACCCACGTGGTCGCCGATCTCGTCGGCTACTACATCCACCCGCAGGCCACCGCGCTGGACTGCACCGAAGTCAGTTCGCTGCCCGAGGTCGTCAACGCCGGCGCGTTCGGCAGCGTGCTGTCGCCGGCCTGCCCGAGCGGCTACGTGATGACCGGCGGCGGCTGCAGCATGTCGAGCTTCGACGGCCGGCTGGTGACCAGCCGCATCGTCGCCGATGCGGAGTCCTACTACTGCGCCTTCAACAACCAGGGGACCGCCGCGAACCAGGGCGTGGCCTACGGCCGCTGCTGCCGCACGCCGGGACGTCCCTGATCCTTCCCGGCGGCACGGCCTCGCCCTGCCGCCGGACGGCCTTTCCCACGCATGAAGGCCCGCGATGCGGGCCTTCATCGTGTCCGGACCCGGGCCGCGCCTTCCCCTTGCCGGGACCGGTCATCTGCGCCATGGTGTCGACCGGTTGAACGGATCGGTTGGACGGAGACGACGCATGCGCATCAGCTTCCACGGCGCCGCCGGCGAGGTGACCGGCTCCCTGCACCTGGTCGAGGCCGCCGGCAAGCGCCTGCTGCTCGACTGCGGGATGATCCAGGGCAGCCCCGAGGCCGAGGCCCGCAACACCGATGCGTTCCCGTTCGAGCCGGCGTCGCTCGACGCGCTGATCGTCAGCCATGCCCACATCGACCACATCGGCCGCATCCCGCTGCTGGTCAGGCGCGGCTTCGACGGGCCGATCTTCGCGCAGCGGGCGACCGCCGACCTGATGCCGATCATGCTGATGGACGCCGCCGGCATCGCCGAGAGCGAGGCGGCCCGCGCCAACAAGCACCGCCAGCGGGGCGAACCCGAGGCGGTGCCGCTGTACACCAAGGACGACGTGCGCGACGCGCTGCGCCAGTTGCGGCCGCTGCCCTACGACGCGCCGACCGAGGTGCTGCCGGGCATCGAGGCGACGTTCCGCGAGGCCGGGCATATCCTCGGGTCGAGCTGCGTCGAACTGCGCGCCGACGGGCGCACGCTCGTCTTCTCCGGCGACCTGGGGCCGAAGGGCACGCCGATCCTGCGCGACCCGGCCACGATCACCCGGGCCGACCTGGTGCTGATGGAATCGACCTACGGCGATCGCCTGCACCGCGAGCGCGTGGCGACCGTCGGCGAGATCGGCGAGATCCTCGACGACGCCTGGCGCGGCGGCGGCGCCGTGCTGATCCCGGCGTTCGCGGTCGGGCGCAGCCAGGAGCTGCTGTACTGGTTCGCCAAGTACTGGGACGAATGGAAGATGTCGCGCTGGCAGATCTTCCTCGACAGCCCGATGGCCGCGAAGGTGGTCGATGTCTACGACCACCACCAGGACCTGTTCGACGAGGAAGCGCGGGCGGTCTGGCGCGAGCGTCCGAACCCGTTCCGCATGCCGAACCTGCGGATCACCGAGACCGTGGACGAGTCGATGGCGATCAACCGGATCGAGCGCGGGCTGATCGTGATCGCCGGGTCGGGCATGGCCAACGCAGGCCGCATCCTGCACCACATGCGCCACCGCCTGCATCGCCGGCAGACCCACATGATGTTCGTCGGCTACCAGGCCCAGGGCACCACCGGCCGGCGGATCGTCGACGGCGCCAAGTGGGTCCGCATCCACGGCCACGACGTCCGCGTCGGCGCGCACGTGCACACGGTCGGCGGCCTGTCCGCGCACACCGACCAGCACGGGCTGATGGACTGGTACGGCCAGTTTGCGGAGCACCCGCCGCTGGCGCTGGTCCACGGCGAGGACAGGGCGCGCGAGGCGCTGGCCGGCGAGATCGGCGAAAAGTACGGGGTGACCGCCACGCTCGCCCACCCGGGACTGACCCTGGAGGTCTGAACGACCGCAGCGCGGGTCGCCCGGAACGCAGAACCCGGACCCCGGACCCCGGTACGGCCGCAAGCCTGAACCGCGCGCGTCGCGCCGAGGCCGAACGCCCGTGGAATCAGGCGCTTGCCGGAAAATCCGCTGGCGGAGGCCCGGGTTTTCGCGTAGCATCCGCCCCGTTTCGCGCACGGCGGGTCCGTTTTCCTCTCGCCGCCGCTGTCCACGGCGCCCACCGGGCGTCCGCCGCACAGCGCGCTCCGCACGTCTTTCGTCGCGCGAACACGGTCCGCCAGCCGGCGCGCCGTTTCTTCCAGCTCGCAGCGCGGTCGGAAAGCTCCGAGTGACACATCGCATCCTCCCCGGATGCCCCGGAGCCATCACATGAACTTCGAAACGCTCGGGCTCGCGCCCGCGCTCCTGCGCGCGCTGGCCGACGCCGGCTACACCGTGCCCACCCCCATCCAGACCCAGGCCGTGCCGCTGGTGCTGGCCGGCGAGGACGTCCTCGGCGGCGCCCAGACCGGCACCGGCAAGACCGCCGCGTTCGGCCTGCCGCTGCTGCAGCGCCTGGTCGAGGGCGGCAAGCCCGCCACCGGCCCGCGCAAGCCGCGCGCGCTGATCCTGGTGCCGACCCGCGAACTCGCGGTGCAGGTCGCCGACAGCCTGCGCGGCTACAGCAAGTACCTGCGCCTGAACGTCACCACGATCTTCGGCGGCGCCGGCATGGGCCCGCAGGTCGACAACCTGCGCCGCGGCGTCGACATCCTCGTCGCCACCCCGGGCCGCCTGATCGACCACATGCAGCAGGGCAGCGCCAAGCTCGACGCGGTCGAGATCCTGGTCCTCGACGAAGCCGACCGCATGCTCGACATGGGCTTCCTGCCGGCGATGAAGCGGATCCTGTCGCGGGTGCCGACCGAGCGCCAGACGCTGCTGTTCTCGGCGACGTTCGAGCCGCGGATCAAGCAGCTCGCGCTGGAATTCATGCGCGATCCCAAGCAGGTCCAGGTCGCCGCGCAGAACACCATCGCCGCGACCATCCAGCACCGCGCGCACCCGGTCGACGGCGCGCGCAAGCGCGACCTGCTGATCGACATCCTGACCGCCCGCCACACCGAGCAGGTGCTGGTCTTCGGCAAGACCAAGCACGGCTGCAACCGCCTCGCCGAGCAGCTCGAATCCGCCGGCCTGCCGGCGCTGGCTATCCACGGCAACAAGAGCCAGGCCGCGCGGCAGAAGGCGCTCAACGCGTTCAAGTCCGGCAAGGCGCGGATCCTGGTCGCCACCGACGTCGCCGCGCGCGGGCTGGACATCCCGAACCTGCCGCTGGTGATCAACCACGACCTGCCGATGGTCGCCGAGGACTACATCCACCGCATCGGCCGCACCGGCCGCAACGGCGCGCAGGGCGAGGCCATTTCGCTGGTGTCGCCGGACGAGGCGCCGCTGCTGCGCCAGATCCAGCGCCTGCTGAAGTCGGACATCGCGCTGGAGGCCATCGACGGCTTCGAGCCGAGCCGGCCGATCCGGCTCGACGCCAACGCGCCGGGCAGCGGCGCGCCGCGCGCGCAGGCGCCGCGCCCGGGCGGCCAGCGTCCGCCGCGCAAGCCGGGCAACCGCGGCCACGGCAAGCCGGCCGATCGCGGCGCGCACGCGCATGCGCACACCGGCCAGAAGCCCGGCAAGGAACGCGGCCAGGAGCGCGGCCAGGGACGCGGGCAGGGACGGCCGGACGGCCAGCGCGCGACCCGCGGCTGAGCGGCGGTCGCCGGACCGAACCGGGAACCGAACGACGAAAAAGGGCCGGCATCGCCGGCCCTTTTTTCGTGCAGTCGGCGACGCCTCAGCGGTTCGGCGCCTCGCATTTTTCGTCCTTGCCGAACAGCCCGCCGATCAGCCCCGGCTTCTCGCACTTCGGTCGCTTCGCGTCCTCCGCGGCGCGGGCGCGGGCCAGGCGTTCGGCTTCGGCGCGCTCGCGCGACGCGCGCAGCTGTGCGAGCTTCGCCCGGATCTGCGGGATCGCCGCCAGCGCGGCCTTCTCGCCCTCGAGGATGGCGCGGTTGCGCTGCTCGAAATCGGCGGCGCCGATGTCGTTGACCTTCGGCCGGATCACCACGTCGGCGCGGGTCATCTCCTGCGCGCCGAGGCGCTGGCCCATGATCGTGATCGACTGGTTGACCACCCCGAGCATGTTCTTCGGCGTCTCGCCGGTGGTCTTGGTCGAGATGTCCACGGCGACGACGAAATCGGCGCCGAGCTGGCGCGCGGCGTCCACCGGCACCGGGCTGACCACGCCGCCATCGACATAGTGCAGGTCGCCGATCTTCACCGGCTCGAACACGCCGGGGATGCTGCACGAGGCGCGCACCGCCTGGCCGACGTTGCCGCGCACGAACACCATGCGCTCGCCGGTCTCCAGTTTCGTCGACACCGCGGCGAACGGCAGCGCGAGCTTCTCGAACGGGCGGTTGCCGACCATCCGGTTGACGTAGTCCTGCAGCTTCTGGCCGCGCACCAGGCCGCCGTTGAACAGGGTGACGTCGCGGATCTCGGCCTGGTCGAGCGCGACCGCGTTCTCCTGCATCTGGAACGGGTTCATGCCGCTGGCGTACAGCGCGCCGACCACGCTGCCGGCGCTGGTGCCGGACACGACCTCCGGTTTGAAGCCGTTGGCTTCCAGCATCTTGATCACGCCGATGTGGGCGAAGCCCTTGGCCGCGCCGCCGCCGAGGGCCAGGCCGATCCGGATCTTCACCGGCTTGGGCGGCGCGACGACCGTCGGCGCCGGCGGCGTGGGCCGGGTGGGGCTGCCGCAGGCGGCGAGCAGGACGAGGGAACAGGCGGCGAGGGCAGGGCGGAACCGGCGCAGGAAGGCGTGCATCAGAAGGCGTGCATCGTGAGGACCGCGTGCATGATCGCAGCAAATCGCGCCGCGCCGTGAATCGCGCGCAACCGCTGGCCTGCGATCGGCTTCGGTCCGGCGATCCGTCGAGCGATCCGTCGAGCGATCCGTCGAGCGATCCACTACCGGGCGTCCAGCAGGCCTCGACCCTCCTTTTTCTTCGCCGTCCCCGGCGTGGCGTTCCGCAGGCGCCCGGCTCAGTGCGCGGAGAACAGCGCCTGGTGGACTTCGGGAGGCAGGGTGACGGCGCGCGCGAACTCCGACGCCTTTTCGTTGTAGAGGGCGCAGGCCTGCCGCGGTTGCAGATGGGTGTCGCGGACGAGGTCGCGCATGTCCTGTTCGACCAGTTCCGCCAGTTGGGCGTCCACCCGGGTGAAGTGTTCGGGCGTCAGCCCGGCCCTGGCGAAAATCGCCAGCGCGCGCGTCAGTTCCTCTCCGTGGGTCGCCTCGTAGGCCTTCACGAACGGCGTCAGGTCGACGCCGTGGCGCTGGCACCAGGCCGGCCGCGCCCGCGTGTTCGCGAGGTAGGCGCCATAGAAGATGCCCGCGGCGTATCCGGCGCGGGTCTCGTCGTCGCCGCGGGCCATCGCTTCCTTCGTGGTCCGGACCGCGGCCTGGTTCATCGCCTCCCGGCTGGGCAGGGACGGCGGCGAACGTCCGGCTTCGGCGTGCAGCCGGTCGGTCTCGAGCTGGACATGGGCCGCACTGGGCGGCGGCAGCGGCGTGGGGCGCAACGCCTGCCAGAGCACGAGGCCGCCCACCAGGGCCATGGCGGCGAGCAGCGCGATGCCGGCGCTTTTCATGGGCGGGTCCGGGCGGGAAGGGGTGCAGTCTAGCAAGCGCGCCCGCGGACTCGATCCCGGGAACGTCCCCGGGCGACTTCCCCGGGCGACTTCCCCGGGCTATTCCCCCGGCTATTCCCCCGGCTATTCCCCCCGGGACTTCCTTCGCCGGCCCGGACTTGGTAGCCTGCAGCGTGCGATTCCGCAGCCGCGGGTCGCGTCCGGACCGCAGGCGCCATGCGCCGCGGCGCATCGACCATCCGAGAGGGTCTTCCGGTTCCACGTCGTCCGATCCGTCGGCGGCGACAACGCAGCGTGACGTCCGGGGCGCGTTCCAGGGCCCGGCCGACCGCAAAAATTCGACCGTTGAATATCCATTGGAGATCGGTGGATGGCTGATATTCGACAGAAGGCAGTGGCCACTGCCGATGCGTACAACGCGGGGAACATCGCGTCGCTCGACGACGCGACCACCCGAAGACTGATCGCCTCGACCGTGTTCAGCGAAAGCCGCGGCGGCGATCCCGACGTGGTCGACCGGCTGGGATTCGTCGGTCGCTACAAGGCCGGCGCCGCCTTCCTGGCCGCGGCCGGCTATCTCGACCAGGACAAGCTCGATCGGGCCATGAGCGGCCAGCGGTCGGAGTGGGCGTGGGCCAGGACCGGCGGCATGGCCGAGTTCCTGCAGGACCCGGGCAACTGGAAGCAGGGCCTGAGCCTGGACGTGTACAAGGCCTCGCCGGAGCTGCAGGACCGCGCGTTCCGGATCAACGCCGAGCGCGACTACGCCCGCGCCCGCGATCAGGGGTTCATCGGCGACGACGAGAAGCCCGCGCGCGTGGCCGGCTTCCTCAAGGCGGCGCACATCGTCGGTTTCAACAGCGCCCGCGAGGCGATGACCGGCGGCCGTGCGTACCGCGACCCCAACGGCGTCAGCAACTACGACCGCATCCACGACATCACCCGCAACGGCGACGGCCTCGACAGGCTGATGGCGCCGGACAGGCGCGGCCCGGCCGTCGAAGGTGCGGCCGGCGCGCTCGCCGGCACGCTCGCCGACGCCGCGCATCCCGACCACGGCCGCTTCCGCGCCGTCTACGACGCGCTCGGCGCCGTCCCGGGGCTGGACAACGACGAGGCCCGCCGCCGCGCCGCCGGTTCGATCCTGGTCGCCGCCCGCGCCGGCGGACTGGAGACGATCGATCACGTCGTCGCCGGGCCGCCCGGCACCGTGTTCGCCGTGCGCGGCGACCTCGGGGCGCCGTCGCAGCACGTGGTCCCGCTGAACCTGGCCCAGCTCACCGCGCAGTCGCTGGACACCTCCAGCGCCCAGTTCGCCGCCCTCGCGCCGGGCGGGACGACCCAGGCCGCACCGTCGCCGGACCGCGGCCGCGGCCTCTGATCCCCTTCATTTCCCCGCAGGACGCCGAATCGCCCATGACCTCCCGCCACGCGACTTCCAGAACGATGACCCTCAAGAACACGACCCTGCCGAAGGCCGGCCTCGCGCTGCTGCTGGCCATCGCGCCGATCGCCGGCTGCAAGCCCGCCGCGCAGGCCGGCGACGCCGCAGCGCCGGCCGTCGCCGATGCGCCTGCCGCCGCCGCGGCGCCGGCCGCCGCAGCGCCCGCGGCGACGGTCGCGATCGACGCCGGCTTCAAGGAGGGCATGCCCTACGCGACGCTGCGCAAGCAGCTGATCGACACCGGCTGGCTGCCGCTGCGCGACCCGGAGTGCTGGAAGAACGCCGGGCCCGGTTCCACCGTCTGCAGCCTGCTGCCCGAGGTCGAAAGCTGCAGCGGCGACGGCTACTGCAACATGTATTTCGCCAACGCCGAGGCCGGCAAGCGCATCGAGATCGGCACCTACGGCCCGTACGAGCGCTGGAACGAGCCGGGCCAGGAGTCCGCGCTGACGGTGAAGTCGTGGCAGGTCTCGGCGCTCGACGCGCAGCCCGCGCCGGCGTGCCCGTCGCAGGATTTCGACGCCTTCCTCAAGGCCTTCGCCGCCAACGACCAGACCGAGCGCGTGTTCACCGCGCCGGTGGTGAAGGTCGCCGAACTGGGCGGCGGCGAGGACGGCGACGACGCCGTCATGGTGTACGAGGAAGGCGCGAAATACGACGCGTTCGTCCTGCGCTTCCGCGACGGGAAGTGGACGCTGAAGCCGCAGCCGGGCATGGACGGTCGCGTGATCCCCGCGAACGTCGCCGTCAAGCCCGAGGCCAACGGCGCCTACTACGTCACCTTGCCCGGCAACATCGAAGGCATCTCGTACCGGTTCGAGCGCCAGGGCGATTGCTGGCGGCTCACTTCAGACCCCGAGGTCGTGCCCTGACCCTTGCGGTCGGCACGATCCGTTCCAGACACCGCAGAAGACCAAGGAAAGAGGACACCAGCAATGAGCGACGACCGCATCGTGATCCGTGAACCACGCATCGATCTCGGCACCAACCGGGAAGTGCCTCGCAATTTCACCGGTGAACAAGCCTACGACTGGCTCGCGATCCACCATCCAAAGACGAACGCGGCGGCGGTCAGCGCCGGCAATCCCGCAGCCGTGGACCGCCCCGCGGCCTTCGTCGATGGGGAACTGGAGGCCGTGCGCACCCGTGGCGACCGCAACGGCATCCCCCTGGTGATGAAGGACCTCATCCTGGAGACGACCGGCGGCAACAAGTCGGTGATGGTGCCGAATCCGGTGCAGGGCTACGTCGAATTCCGCAACGACAACACCAATGCCATCAGCATCTGGAGCAAGCCGCTGGGCTCGCCGGACAATGAACTGGTCGGCCAGGTCCTGCACGGCGCCCGCGGCAGTTCTCCGTACAAGCAGGGCGATTTCGTGCCCTACGGCGCGCCCCTCGTGCGCCAGTCGGATGTCGGCAGCCCCGGCGCGGTACACGCGCACATCGAGGTCGAACCGGCCCAGTTCAAACGCTATCTGGGCGACGTCCTCAGCGAACGGATCAACACGAAACAGCATCCGGACGCGCCCGGGCCGACCGGGACGACGGCGCAGGTCGATCCGATGGCCGACGGCGTGCTCAAGCACGGTGAACGAGGGGATGCGGTCAAGCATCTGCAGGAAGCGTTGAATGCGGCGGGCATCCGCGACAGCAAGGGGCAGCCGCTGCCGACGACCGGCTATTACGGCGACATGACCGAAGCGGCGGTGCGCGACTACCAGACCCGGCATGGCCTCGGCGTCGACGGCAAGGCCGGCGACGAAACGCTGACGGCGCTGGGCCTCAAGCAGCCCGCGCAAACCCAGCCGCAGCAGCCCCAGCAGCCCCAGCAGCCCCAGCAGCCGCAGCAGCCGCAGCAGCCGCAGCAGCCGACGCCGGGCAGGCTGTCGGGCGGTCCGAACGACTACGGCTCCGACAATCCGCTGGGCAACCTGATCTCGCGCGGCGAGGGCGACTACGGCTCCTACAACCGCGGTCGCGCCGGCGACGCCAACGGCGCCAAGATCGACTTCTCGCAGATGACCGTCGGCGAGGTGATGCGGCGCCAGGCGCTGCCCTCGGGCGACCCGGACCGCCTGTTCGCGGTCGGCAAGTACCAGGTGATCCCGACCACCATGGCCGGCGCGGTCAACACACTGGGCATCGACCCCAACGCGAAGTTCACGCCGCAGCTGCAGGAGCGCATCTTCGCGGACTACCTGATCGACGAGAAGCGTCCCGACATCAAGGCCTACATCACCGGCCAGACCAGCGGTCCCGAAGGCCGCGAGCGCGCGCAGTACGCCGCCGCGCTGGAATGGGCGAGCGTGGGCGATCCGCGCAAGGGCGGCGCCAGCCACTACGGCGGCACCGCCAACAACGCGGCGTCGATCACCCCCGACGAGGTCGGCACCCGGCTCGACGCGATGCGCGAGCAGTACCAGAAGAACGTCGCCGCCGGCATGAACCCGGCGGATGCGTACCGCGCGCTCAGCGGCGATCCGCAGAACTTCGGCAAGAACCAGACCGGCCAGACCCAGGGCCAGAGCGGCGGCCTCGACGACACCCTGCTCAAGCACGGCGAGCGCGGCGAGGGCGTGAAGCGCCTGCAGGAAGCGCTCAACGCCGCCGGCATCCGCGACGCCAACGGCCAGCCGCTGCCGACGACCGGCTACTACGGCGACATGACCGAAGCCGCGGTGCGCAAGTTCCAGGAGCAGAAGGGCCTGGAAGTGGACGGCAAGGCCGGCAAGGACACGCTGGGCGCGCTCGGGATCCATCCGGGCCAGCAGCAGGCGCCGGCCCAGCCCGCCAATCCGCAGACGCCCAATCCGCAGACGCCGCCGACCGAACAGCCGCCGGCGACCAACGGCCAGACCCAGCCGCAGCAGCCGACGCAGACCGACAAGCCGTCGATGGCCGATCCCAAGCATCCGGACAACGCGATGTACCGCCAGGCGCTGGCGAACCTCGAGCAGCTCGGTCCGAGCGGCGGCTTCAAGTCGCGCGAGGACATGGAGCGCGCGGCGGCGGCCGTCGCCGCCGATGCGAAGGCGACCGGTCTGACCTCGATCGACCACATCGCCAAGACCAACGCCAGCGCCGCCAACGGCGGCCAGCCGCTGCTGGTGGCGGTGCAGGGCGACCCGACCAACCCGGCGTCGAAGAACTCCTACATCGACTACAACCAGGCGACCGCGCAGACCGTGGACCAGAGTTCGCGGATGGCGGAGGCGGCGCGGACCCAGCCGGCCCCGCAGCCGGAGGCGCCGCAGCCGGAAAACCGGCTCGTGACCGGCGCGCGCTGAGCGCGCCGTCCGCCGACGCCGGTGCGCGCGATGTTCGCGCACGCCGGCGTCGGTCCGGCGTTTCTTCCACGATCCCTCGCTTCGATGGACACACGATGATCCCCGGCATGTTTCCCCAGCCCCCGCGTCACCCGCGCGTCCGCCGCGCGATCGCCCCCGCGCTGCGCGCGCTGGCGCTGTGCTGCGCGCTCGCGGCCTGCGAGCGCGCCCCCGCGCCCGCCCAGGAGGCGCCCGCCCCGGCGTCGCCGCCCGCCGCCGCGCCCGCCGCGGCAGCGCCGGTCGCCGCACCGGCGCCGGCGGAGGCGCCGGGCGCGCCGACCGCATCGAATGCGCCGGCGTCCGCCGCGCGCGGGGTGCTCGATCTGTTCGCCGGCGACGCGCCGACGTGGGAAGCGTTCGCGGCCCAGCCCGACGTGACCTGGTTCGATCGTGAACCGGTGCCCGCGCCCGGCGCTCTCGGGGTCGAGGACGCCCGTTCGCGCAGCGGCCGGATCGCGTGGGTCGATACCGACCCGCCGCCGGGCAACCTGCCGCCCGAGACCGAAGCCGGCGTGACCCTGACCGGCCGCGACGCGGTCGAGCAGGTCGCGTTCCGCAAGGCGCGGCCGTCGACGGCCTACGAGGCCGCGATCCGCGCCCAGCTCGGCGGCGATGTGCAGGTCGCGCGCATCGCCGACCGCTGTGCGCACGCGCTCGGTTCGCAGCGCCCGGATCGGCGGAGCACCGCGTTCTTCGAGGTGCGCGTCGGCAGCCGCGCGCCGCTGTACATGCAGGGCAGCGCCGACGCCGACGGCGGCAACACCGGACCCGGCAACACGACCTTCGAATTCACCCGCACGCGCCCGGACGCGCGCATCCGCGACATGGGCTGCGTCGCCGGCTGACGCCGCGCGCGCCCGCCCGCCGAACACACGACAGGGGAGTTGAAGCACGATGGCTACGAATCCGCAGGCTTCCATCCGCACCGCCAACGACTACCACGCCGGCACGATCGGCAACCTCGACGATGCCTGGACCCGGCGCCTGGTCGCCTCGGTGGTCGATACCGAAAGCTCCGGCGGCAGGCTCGACGCCGACAATGGCTACGGCTACTACGGCCGCTACCAGGGCGGCGCCGGCTGGCTCACCGACGCCGGCCTGGTCAATCGCGAGAAGTACGAAGCCGCACTGAAGGCGTCCGGTTTCAGCAACGACTGGGACTGGGGCGTGTCCGGCGGCGCGCAGCGCTTCCTCGCCGATCCGGCGAACTGGAACAACGGCCTGAGCCTCGACAGGTACCTCGCGTCCGCGGACATCCAGGACCAGGCCTTCCGCACCAACTCCAACGCCACCTACCAGCGCGCGGTCAACGAAGGCGTGCTCTCCGCCGACACCCCGCCGAACGTCGTCGCCGGCTTCCTCAAGGCGCGCCACCTCGGCGGCTACGACAACGCCATCGACGCCGCGCAGGGCCAGGGCAACGTCGCCGACAACAACGGCACCACCACCGGCAAGTACTACAACGACATCGCGCGCAACAACGACGGCTTCGACCGCCACTTCGTCCCGGGTTTCCAGCGCACCCAGACCGAGCTGGTGATCAACCCGATGGCCGACGGCGTGCTCAAGCACGGCGAGCGCGGCGACGCCGTGATCCGCCTGCAGGAGGCGCTGAACGCCGCCGGCATCCGCGACGCCAACGGCCAGCCGCTGCCGACCACCGGCTACTACGGCGACATGACCCGCGCGGCCGTGCGCCAGTACCAGGAACAGCATCACCTGCACGTCGACGGCAAGGCCGGCAAGGACACGCTGACCGCGCTGGGCATCTACGACGAACTGCGCCAGGGCGCGCAGCCGCCGAGCCAGACCACGCCGCCGCAGCAACCGCCCGCACAGCAGCCGCCCGCGCAGCAGCCTCCGGCCCATCAGCCGCCCGCGCAGCAGCCGCCCGCGGCCCAGCCCCCGGCCACGCACGGCGGCAACACCTGGCCCGCGCCGGGCAACTTCACCGTCAATCGCGCGGACAAGCCCGGCGAAGGCGATGGCGAATTCGGCACGTCGCGCGGCGACGGCAGCCGCCAGCACAAGGGCATCGACATCCAGGGCAGGGTCGGCGATCCGATCGAATCCTTCGGCCCGGGACGGGTCATCTTCAGCGGCCAGATGCAGGGCTACGGCAACACCGTCGTCATCCAGCACGACAACGGCCTGCAGACCCTGTACGGGCATCTCGATTCGCGCAGCGTCGCGGTCGGCGCGCAGGTCACCGAGAACACGGTGATCGGCACCATGGGCCGCAGCGGCAACACGCCGTCGCAGGGCGACACCCACCTGCATTTCGAGGTGCGCGAGAACAGCAACGGCGTGGTCCTCGGCGGGCAGGCGGTGGATCCGCGCAAGTACCTGGAATTCCCGCCGCGCACGCTGATGGTGCACGGCGACCAGGGGCCGGACGTGAAGCGCCTGCAGGAAACGCTGAACGCCGCGGGCATCCGCGACGCGAACGGCCAGCCGCTGCCGACGACCGGCTACTACGGCGACATGACCGAGGCCGCGGTGCGCAGGTACCAGGAACAGCATCAACTGGACGTGGACGGCAAGGCCGGGCGCGACACCCTGACCGCGCTGGGCATCTACCCCGGCCAGCAGCAGACGCAGACGCCGCCGGCCGAGCAGCCGCCGGCGACCAACGGCCAGACCCAGCCGCCGCAGGCGCCTCCGCAGCAGCCGCCGTCGCAGACGTCGCCGCCGGCCGAACAACCGCCGGCGACCAACGGCCAGACCCAGCCGCCGCAGGCGCCTCCGCAACAGCCGCCGTCGCAGACGTCTCCGCCGGCCGAACAACCGCCGGCGACCAACGGCCAGACCCAGCCGCCGCAGCCGTCGCAGACCGACAAGCCGTCGATGGCCGACCCCAGGCACCCGGACAACGCGATGTATCGCCAGGCGCTGGCGAACCTGGAGCAGCTCGGCCCGGGCGGCGGGTTCAAATCGCGCGAGGAGCTCGAACGCGCCGCCGCGGCGGTCACTGCGGACGCGCGCGCGAGCGGGCTGAGCGCGATCGACCACATCGCCAAGACCAACGCCGCGAGCGGCAACCAGACGCTGCTGGTGGCGGTGCAGGGCGATCCGACCAATCCGGCCTCGAAAAATTCCTACATCGATTACGCCCAGGCGACGACGCAGACGCTGGACCAGAGTTCGCGGATGGCCGAGGCGACGCGGACCCAGCAGGCGACGGCGCCGGACGCGCCGCAGCCGGAGAACCGGACGGTGGGCGGGGCGCGCTGAGCGCGCATGCGAAGCCCGGCGGGAGCCGGGTTTCGTTTCACGGCGGACGCCGCGGCCGCTCGCGGGCGGCGTCCGCTCGTGCCGGCGGCATGCGCGGCCGAACCGGCGGAAGGGCCGATAGCCCGCGGGCGGGTCGGGCACGCCGTGGCGCATGCCCGCCACGGCATGTCCGCCACGGCATGGCATGTCGGCAACGGCATGCCCGCAACGACACGCCCGCTACAATGGGCGGATGCCGAATCCCGAGCCTGCCGCCCTGTCCCGTGTCCACGCCGAGGCCAGCGACCGGCCGACGCGCATCCGCGTCGATCTCGACGCGCTCGCCCACAACCTGCACGCGCTCCGCGCGCACGCCGGCGTGCCGGTGATGGGCATCGTCAAGGCCAACGCCTACGGCCACGGGCTGGTGCCGGTCGCGCGCCACCTGCAGGCGCAGGGCGTGGACCAGCTCGGCGTCGCGTTCGTGGAGGAGGGCGTCGCCCTGCGCGGGGCCGGCGTGACCGTGCCGATCCTGGTGCTCGGCGGCATCCACGCGCCGCAGGTGACCCGCTTCATCGAGCACGACCTGGAGATCACCGTGTCCTCGCCGGCCAAGCTGCGCCAGGTCGAGGCCGCGGCCGAGGCGCTGGGGCGCAAGGCCGTGATCCACCTGAAGATCGACACCGGCATGGAGCGCATCGGCGTACACAGCGAGAACGCCGGGCCGTTCATCGAGGCCGCGGTCGGGTCGCGCTGGTGCGTGGTGAAGGGCGTCTACTCGCACCTCGCCTGCGCCGACGACCCGGCTTCGCCGATGACCGCGCTGCAGCTCGAACGCTTCCTCGACGCCTGCGCGCACTTCCCCCGCATCGGCGCGCCGATGCCGCTGCGCCACCTCGCCAATTCCGGCGGCGTGCTGCATTTCCCGCAGACCCACCTGGACATGGTGCGCCCCGGCATCGCGCTGTACGGGGTGATGCCCGATCCCGCGTCGCACCCCACCGTCGACCTGCGTCCGGCGCTGTCGCTGGTCTCGCAGGTCGTCTACTTCAAGGTCGTGCGCGCCGGTCGCCCGGTGAGCTACGGCGCGACCTGGGCGCCGGGCGTCGATACCCGCGTGGTGACGGTGCCGATCGGCTACGGCGACGGCTATCCGCGCGCGCTGTCCTCGCGCGGCGAGGTGCTGATCCGCGGCGAACGCCATCCCATCGTCGGCCGCGTCTGCATGGACCAGTTCATGGTCGATCTCGGCCCAGGCGGCACCGCCTACAACGAGGACGAAGTGGTGCTGATCGGCCGCCAGGGCGACGCCGCCATCGCCTGCGAGGCGGTGGCGCAGGCCGCGGGCACGATCCCGTACGAAATCCTGACCGGTCTCAACGACCGCATCCCGCGCGAGTACGTCGGTGGCGCGTCCGGCGCAGCCTGAGCCGGCCGTCGCGGCGGCCGATGCGGCAGGCGACGCCGCGCCCGTGCGCCACCTGGTCGTCGTGCTCGGCGACCAGCTCGACGCGCGGTCGGCGGCGTTCGACGACTTCGATCCCGCCCGCGACGCGGTGTGGATGGCGGAGGTCGCCCACGAGGCGACCCAGGTGTGGAGCACGCAGCCGCGGATCGCCGTCTTCCTCGCCGCGATGCGCCATTTCCGCGACGCCCTGCGCGCGCGCGGCTGGCGCGTGGCCTACCGTGCGCTCGACACCCACGCGCATGCGACGCTGGAGGACGCGCTCGCCGCGGATCTCGCCGCGCTGCGGCCGGCGCGCGTGCTCGCGGTCAAGCCCGGCGAGTGGCGGCTGGCAAAGACGCTGTCCGAGGTCTGCCGCGCCGCCGGCGTGCCGTGGACGGAGCGGCCGGACCTGCATTTCCTGTGCGCGACCGAGGACTTCGCCGACTGGGCCAGGGGCAAGCGCGAGCTGCGGCTGGAGTTCTTCTACCGCTGGCTGCGCAAGCGCGAGGACGTGCTGATGGCCGACGGCCAGCCGGCCGGCAGGCGCTGGAATTTCGACAGCGAGAACCGCGAATCCTTCGGCCGCCGCGGGCCGGGCCCGCTGCCGGTGCCGCGGGCGTTCCCGCCGGACGCGGTGACGCGCGAGGTGATCGCGCTGGTCGAGGCGCGGTTCGGGTCGCATCCGGGCGCGCTGGCCGCGTTCGACTGGCCGCTCACGCCCGAGGATGCGGAAGCCGCGCTCGCCGATTTCATCGAACACCGGCTGCCGGCGTTCGGCCGCTACCAGGACGCGATGTGGTCGGGCGAGCCGTGGCTGTACCACTCGCGGCTGTCGGCGGCGATGAACCTCAAGCTGCTGTCGCCGCGGCGGGCGATCGACGCCGCGGTCGCGGCGTGGCGCGCCGGTCATGCGCCGCTGGCGGCGGTGGAAGGCTTCGTCCGCCAGATCCTCGGCTGGCGCGAGTACGTGCGCGGCGTCTACTGGCTGCGGATGCCGGGCTTCCTCGACGACAACGCGCTGGGCGCCGACCAGCCGCTGCCCGGTTTCTACTGGACCGGCGACACCCGCATGGCCTGCCTGCGCGACGCGCTGCGGCAGACCCTGGACCTCGGCTATGCCCACCACATCCAGCGGCTGATGGTGACCGGGCTGTTCGCGCTGCTGGCCGGCGTGCGGCCGCGCGAGATCCACGCCTGGTACCTCGCGGTCTACGTCGATGCGGTGGAGTGGGTGGAGCTGCCGAACGTGCTGGGCATGAGCCAGTACGCCGACGGCGGCAGGATGGTCTCGAAGCCGTACGCGGCGTCGGGCAAGTACATCCAGCGCATGTCGAACCACTGCGCCGGCTGCGCGTTCGACCCGGCCGAGGCGCTGGGCCCGAAGGCCTGTCCGTTCACCACGCTGTACTGGGATTTCCTCGCCCGCCACGCCGACCGCTTCCGCGACCATCCGCGCGCCGGGATGCAGTGGCGCAATCTCGACCGGCTGCCGCCCGAACGCCTGGCCGCGATCCGGGCGCGCGCGGCGGCGCTGCGCAGGGCGCTGGCCGACACTGCATCCGGGTCGCCGTCCGATCCGTAGGGTCGGGCATGAACGCCTCTTCCCCGACCTGCCTGATCGCCGGCGCCTCCGGCGGCGTCGCTTCGGGCCTTGTCTCGGCCAGCGGCAGGGTGGAGGCGCTGACCCGGTCGCTGGCCGCGGACGCCGCCGCGCCCGGGCTGCCGGAGACGCCGGCCACGGCGAAGTTCGTCTCCGGCGATCTGGCGCGCAGGGCGGTTTCGGCCCAGTATCCGCTGGGCCGGCACGACGCCGCGGACGATGCGGCGGCGCTGTCGGCGTTCCTCGTCTCGGCCGGCGCCGGCTGGATCAGCGGCCAGGCGATCATGGTCGACGGCGGCTTCCTGGGCGTGAGGCCCGCGGTCAAGGTGAGTTGATGCCCAACGCCATCGTCTGGTTCCGCAACGATCTGCGCCTGGCCGATCATCCGGCGCTGCAGGCCGCCCTCGACGGCGGCTATGCGCCGATCCCGGTCTACATCCACGCGCCGGAAGAGGAGGGCGACTGGGCCCCCGGCGCCGCGGTGCTGGCGTGGCGGCACAAGTCGCTGGCCGCGCTCGACGCCGACCTGCGCAAGCGCGGGTCGCGGCTGCGGATCTTCCACGCCCCGACCCTGCAGACCCTGCAGACGCTGGCCGCGGCCTGCGACGCCGAAGCGGTGTTCTGGAACCGCCGCTACGAGCCGGCGATCGAGAAGCGCGACGCCGCGATCAAGGCCATGCTCCGCCGCCAGGGCCTGCGCGCGGAGAGCTTCAACGGCGCGCTGCTGATCGAACCCTGGAAGCTGCTCAACAAGCAGGGCGGGCCGTACAAGGTGTTCACGCCGTTCTGGCGCGCCGGCGCGGCGGGACTGTCGCTGCCGCCGCTGCGCGAGGCGCCGGCGTCGCTGCCCAGGGCCGGCGACGGCCCGAAGGGGCTGTCGATCGACGCGCTCGGGCTGACCCCCCGGCCCGACTGGGACGCCGGCTTCTGGGCGCGCTTCGCCCCGGGCGAGGCCGGCGCGCACGCGGCGCTCGAGGCCTTCATCGACGGCGCCGCGGCGGACTACCTCGGCGAGCGCGACCGGCCCGACCACGCCGGCACCTCGCGGCTGTCGCCGCACCTGCACCACGGCGAGATCGCGCCGTGGCGGATCGTGCACGCGCTGCGCGACGCGCGCCCGGGCGACGACACCGCGGTCGAGGGCTTCGTCCGCCAGCTCGGCTGGCGCGAGTTCGCCTACCACCTGCTGCACCATTTCCCGCAGACCCCGGAACAGAACCTCAATCCGCGGTTCGCCGACTTCGCCTGGGCGCGGGTCCATCCCGGCCTGCGCGACGCCTGGCGCCACGGCCGCACCGGGGTGCCGATCGTCGACGCCGGCATGCGCGAGCTGTGGTCCACCGGCTGGATGCACAACCGCGTGCGCATGATCGTCGGCAGTTACCTGTGCAAGCACCTGCGCTACCACTGGCGCGAGGGCGCGCGCTGGTTCTGGGACACGCTGGTCGACGCCGACCTCGCCAACAACACCCTCGGCTGGCAGTGGATCGGCGGCACCGGCGCCGACGCCGCGCCGTACTTCCGCATCTTCAATCCGGTGACGCAGGCCGAGAAGTTCGACCCCGACGCTGCCTACATCACCCGCTGGGTGCCGGAGCTGGCGGGCCTGCCGAAGGCGCAGCGCTTCGCGCCGTGGACCGAGCCGCGCGCGCTCGCGCGGCTGGCGCCGGACTACCCGCGGCGGCCGATCGTCGATCTCGCCGAAGGCCGCGAGCAGGCCCTCGCCGCCTACCGCGGCATCGCCGGGGAGGGCGCCGCCGACCCGCGTTGACCCGCGCACGGGGCCATGGTTCACTCGGCGCAAGAGGGAGGAAACCATGGCCGAACAGCAGTCCGCGGGTGCGTCCGCGCAGCCGTCCGCGTCGTCGCGCAGGCGCCGCGAATCGATGTCGCGGGTCGACACCGCCTGGCTGCGGATGGAGCGGCCGACCAACCCGATGATGATCACCGGCGTGCTGATGTTCGACGAGCCGATCACGCTCGCCAAGCTGCGCAAGGTGGTCGAGAAGCGCTTCCTCGCCTACACCCGCTTCCGCATGAAGCCGGTGGAGATCCCCGGCGGCATGGCCTGGCAGGACGACGAGGATTTCGACCTCGACTGGCACGTGCGCCTGTCCGCGCTGCCCGGGCGCGCCGACCAGAAGGCGCTGGAGCGCTTCGCCGGCAACCTCGCGTCCAGTCCGCTGGACAAGACCAAGCCGCTGTGGCAGTTCCACCTCGTCGAGAAATACCACGGCGGTTCGGCGCTGATCGCGCGCATCCACCACAGCTACGCCGACGGCATCGCGCTGGTGCAGGTGCTGCTGTCGCTGACCGACACCACCGCGCATCCGGAGAAGGGCACGCCGCTGTCCAAGGCCTGGCTGAAGGAGGACGGCGCCAAGGTCGCCGACCGCGTCGGCGCGATGGAGCGCTACGCCAAGCTCGGCGCCAAGGCGTTCGGCAAGGGCATGGACATGTACCGCGACCCGACCCTCGCCGGCGTGCTGGCGAAGGAGGGCGGTGAAATCGCCCGCGAACTGGTCCAGGCGCTGGCGCTGCCGGACGACCCGCCGTCGCTGCTGCGCGGCCGGCTGGGCGTCAGCAAGCGCGTGGCCTGGGCGCCGCCGCTGGACCTCGAAGAGGTGAAGGCCGTCGGCCGCGCCTGCGACTGCACCGTCAACGACGTGCTGATGGCCTGCGCCACCGGCGCGCTGCGCGACTACATGATCGAGCGCGGCGAGCAGGTCGAGGGCCTCAGCCTGCGCGCGACGGTGCCGGTCAACCTGCGTCCGCTGGAGCACGCGCGCAAGCTGGGCAACCATTTCGGCCTCGTGTTCCTCGACCTGCCGGTGGGCATCGGCAATCCGATCCGCCGGCTGGAGCACGTCGCCGAGTGCATGCGCCAGTTGAAGGGCTCGCGCCAGGCCATCGTCGCCTACGGCTTGCTGGCGGCGCTGGGCATGGCGCCGTCGGCGGTGCAGGAGATCGCGCTGGACATGTTCAGCCGCAAGGCGACCGCGGTCGCCACCAACGTCCCCGGCCCGCAGCAGCCGCTGTACCTGGCCGGCAGCCGCATCCGCGAAATGATGTTCTGGGTGCCGCAGACCGGCTCGATCGGCATCGGCCTGTCGATCCTCAGCTACAACGGCCGGGTCCACTTCGGCCTGATCGCCGACGCCAAGCTCGTGCCCGACCCGCGCGCGGTGATCCAGCGCTTCGGCGCCGAGTTCGACAAGCTGCTGTACCTCGCGCTGATGGGCGACTGGCAGCAGCCGCTGGACTCGGTGGCCGCCGAAGCGCTGATGACCTGACGTCGCCCCATCTTCTTTTCGTAGGAGCGACGTCAGTCGCGACCCCATGCGTGCATCCACGCCGGCTTGCCTGCATCCGTTCGCCCCCCGTGCCTGCATCCGAACCCGATCCCATGCGCGCATGCGGTTGCAACACGGTGTGGGCGCATCCGGTCGCGACTCACGTCGCTCCTACAGAAGATCAAGGATCGGAGCGCCTGCGACAGCGGGCAGGCCCCCCTGCATCGCGCACGCCGGCCCGGCATTCCGCCCGGGCAGCGAACCGTTCAGGTTCCGGCGACTAGGGTGACCCTCGCCAAACGGCCCCGAGGCCGCCTCCCGAGGAACTCCCCATGCGCATGCCCATCCGTCTCCCCGTCGCCGCCGCGCTCGCCACCAGCCTGCTGATCGGCGGCTGCGCCACCTACACCGGCCAGACCAGCGATCCCAACGACCCCAACCGCACCCGCAACGGCGCCCTGATCGGCGCGGCCATCGGCGCGGTCGCCGGCATCCTCAGCGGCGACGACGCGCTCGAGCGCCGCCAGCGCGCGCTGGCCGGCGCGGGCGTCGGCGCCATCGCCGGCGGCGCCGTCGGCGCCTACCAGGACCGCCAGGAAGCCGAACTGCGCCGCCGCACCGCCGGCACCGGCATCGAGGTCACCCGCGACGGCGACGTCATCAAGCTCAACCTGCCCGACGCGGTCACCTTCGATTTCAACAGCGCCGCGCTGAAGTCGCAGTTCTATCCCGCGCTCGACCAGGTCGCCGGCACGATGGCCGACTACAACCAGACCGTGGTCGAGATCAGCGGCCACACCGACAGCGTCGGCAGCGACGACTACAACCAGAAGCTGTCCGAGCAGCGCGCCGCGTCTGTCAGCAACTACCTCGTCGGCAAGGGCCTGATGCGCCAGCGCTTCGAGGTGGTCGGCATGGGCGAGCGCTACCCGGTCGCCAGCAACGACAACGACGCCGGCCGCGCCCAGAACCGCCGCGTCGAGATCCGCGTGGTGCCGCTGACCAACCAGGCCGGCGGCTGATCGAGACCCGCGGCTCGAGACCCGCGGCATTTCCCGACGCGCCTCGCGGCGTGTCCCGACGGCGCCTCAGGGCGCCGTCGTCGTTCCGGTCGGGCGCGCGCGCAGCAGCACCAGCCCGAGCAGCGTGAGCACGCAGAAGCCCGCGCCGGCGAGGAAGGTGGTCGCGGCGCCGAACCGGTCCCACAGCAGCCCGGCCAGCGCGCTCGCCACCAGCATCGCGACCCCCGAGGCCAGGTTGAACATGCCGAACGCGGTGCCGCGCAGATCGGCCGGCGCGGTGTCGGCGACCATCGCCGCGAGCAGGCCCTGGGTCAGGCCCATGTGGATGCCCCACAGCGCGACGCCGGCGATCAGCACCGGCCAGTCGCGCGCGCCGGCGAGCACCGCGTCCGCGACGATCAGCACCCCCAGGCCGATCGCCAGCAGCCGACGATGCGACATCCGGTCGGCGAGCACGCCGGCCGGGTAGGCGACGCCGGCGTAGATCGCGTTCATCGCCACCATCACCAGCGGCACGAACGCCGCAGCCACCCCGCAGTCGGTCGCGCGCAGCACGAGGAAGGCCTCGCTGAAGCGGGCGAGGGTGAAGGCCGCGCCGATCGCGACGACCTGCCAGTACGCAGGGCCCAGTCGCGCGAGCTGCGCGCGCGCCAGCGGATTGCCGCGGCGGGTCGCGGGCGCTTGCGTCGCCGGTTCGCGCACGCCGAACACCAGCAGCGCCACCGCCAGCAGGCCGGGGACGATCGCGACCTTGAACACCGCGCGCACGTCGCTGGCCCACAGCAGCATCAGCCCGGTGGCGATCAACGGGCCGACGAACGCGCCCACGGTGTCCAGCGACTGGCGCAGCCCGAACGCGGCGCCGCGGATCTCCGGCGGCGCGATGTCCGCGACCAGCGCGTCGCGCGGCGCGCCGCGGATGCCCTTGCCGATGCGATCGACGAAGCGGCCGGTCAGCACCCAGCCCAGGCTCGGCGCGAACGCGAACAGCGGCTTGGTGAACGCGCCCAGCGCGTAGCCGAACACCGCCAGCCCCTTGCGCCGGCCCAGCCAGTCGCTGACCGCGCCGGAGAAGATCTTGGCGATCAGCGCGGTCGATTCGGCCACGCCTTCGATCAGCCCGACCGCGAACACGCTCGCACCCAGCGTGCCGACCATGAACAGCGGCAGCAGGCTGTGGATCATCTCCGAGGAGACGTCCATCAGCAGGCTCACGAAGCCCAGCACCCAGACCCCGGGCGGCATCTTCGGCAGCGATTTGCGGGGCAGGTCGGTCATGGGCGCGGGAGGGGAAGCGAAGCGCCATCGTAAGCGTGCCGTCGACGATGCGTCACCTTGGACGAACCGCCTCCCCGCATCGACCGCCACCGAAATCCTCCGTCACCCCGGCGAAAGCCGGGGCCCAGCCTTTCGCTCTGCCTGGTCATTCGGAAGCACTGCATCGTTCGATGTACCCAAAAGCGGGGCCCCGGCTTTCGCCGGGGTGACGGCGATGGAGGGCCCGCGTCCCCGTATCCTCGAGAACCGACGATCTCACCTCGTGAGACATCCCCGATGTACACCTGCCGGCCCGTCGCCCCGGTGCCGCCGATGTCCGCTGTTCCCCAACCGTCGCCCGAACGGCCGCTGCTGCCCGCCGACTTCCTGCCCGGGCCCGCGCGGCCGCCGACGCCCGCCAGCGGCGCGTCGCTGGCCGTGCGCCTGTCCGGCAAGTATCCCGACCGGGTGACCGGCGCGATCCGTGTGCCCGGCCGCGAGGGCCGCTACGCCGATTTCCCCGACGACCTGCCGCCACGGCTCGCCAACGCCCTGCGCGCCCGCGGCCTGCAGCGGCTGTACAGCCACCAGGCCGAGGCGTGGGCGGCGACGCAGCGCGGCGAGGACGTGGTCGTGGTCACGCCCACCGCGTCGGGCAAGACCCTGTGCTACACGCTGCCGGTGGTCGCTTCGGCGCTGCGCGATGGCGGCCAGGCGCAGGCGTCGAAAGCGCTCTACCTGTTCCCGACCAAGGCGCTGGCGCAGGACCAGGTCGCCGAACTGCTGGAACTGACCAAGGCCGGCGACCTCGGCGTGCGCGCCGCCACCTTCGACGGCGACACCCCCGGCGACCAGCGCCAGGCGATCCGGCTCAACGGCGACATCGTCGTCACCAACCCGGACATGCTGCACCAGGGCATCCTGCCGCACCACACGAAGTGGGCGCAGTTGTTCGAGCGCCTGCGCTACGTCGTGATCGACGAGATCCACACCTACCGCGGCGTGTTCGGCTCGCACCTGGCGAACGTGCTGCGCCGGCTCGAACGCATCTGCGCGTTCTACGGCGCGCACCCGCAGTTCATCCTGTGCTCGGCGACGATCGGCAACCCGCAGGCGCACGCCGAGGCGCTGATCGGCCGCCGCGTCACCGCGATCACCGAGTCCGGCGCGCCGACCGGCGACAGGCACGTGCTGCTGTGGAACCCGCCGGTGACCAATCCCGACCTCGGCCTGCGCGCGTCCGCGCGATCGCAGAGCACGCGCATCGCGCGCATGGCGATCAAGGCCGGGCTGAAGACGCTGGTCTTCGCGCAGTCGCGGACGATGGTCGAAGTGCTGACCAAGTACCTCAAGGACGTGTTCGACCACGATCCGCGCAAGCCCGCGCGCATCCGCGCCTACCGCGGCGGCTACCTGCCGACCGAGCGCCGCGAGGCCGAACGCGCGATGCGCGCCGGCCGGATCGATGGCATCGTCGCCACCTCCGCGCTGGAACTGGGCGTGGACATCGGCAGCCTCGACGTGGTCGTGCTCAACGGCTACCCCGGCGGCATCGCCGCGACCTGGCAGCGCATCGGCCGCGCCGGTCGCCGGCAGCAGCCGTCGCTGGGCGTGCTGGTCGCCAGTTCCGATCCGCTGGACCAGTACATCGTCCGCCATCCCGAATTCTTCTCGTCGGCGCCGCCCGAGCACGCGCGCATCGCGCCGGACCAGCCGGTGATCCTGCTCGACCACATCCGCTGCGCCGCGTTCGAGCTGCCGTTCCGCGACGGCGACGCCTTCGGCCCGGTCCAGCCGCAGGTCTACCTCGAACTGCTGGCCGAGGACGGCGTGCTGCACGCCGAAGGCGGCGCATGGGAATGGATCGCCGACAGTTATCCGGCGAACGCGGTGAGCCTGCGCTCGGTCGCGGACGGCAATTTCGTCGTGGTCGATCGCAGCGACGGCCGGCAGGTCATCATCGCCGAGGTCGATTTCAGCTCCGCGCCGCTGCTGCTGTACGAAGGCGCGATCCACATGGTGCAGTCGACGCCGTACCAGGTCGAACGCCTCGACTGGGAGGGTCGCAAGGCGTTCGTCACCCGCACCCACGTCGACTACTACACCGACGCCATCGACTACACCAGGCTGAAGGTGCTGGAATCCTTCGATGGCGTGGTCGCCGGCGCCGGCGGCTGCCACCACGGCGAGGTCCACGTGGTGCGCCGGGTGTCCGGCTACAAGAAGATCCGCTACTACACCCACGAGAACATCGGCTACGGGCCGGTGAACCTGTGACCTCCTCCCAAAATCAGGTCCGAGCAGAACTGGAAAATTCGGCCTTCGGTTGAGGTGTGAATCGGGCCGCGAACTCCGCCGGCGGGACGTCGCCGATCGAGGAGTGCGTCCGGAAATGATTGTA